>Ga0189275_100003_pt1 | contig 984991 bp, 925 predicted proteins | sample N19A6minimetaG_FD_130329 | JGI IMG/M metagenome (GOLD analysis project Ga0189275, IMG submission 130329) | Marine microbial communities from the Costa Rica Dome - N19 A6 mini metaG | ecosystem: Environmental > Aquatic > Marine > Oceanic > Photic zone | place: Costa Rica: the Eastern Pacific...
CATTGGCATAAGACACCTAGACGACTTTAAATCGCACCATCCAAACCTAGAACCGAAGCTCCAGACCCAGAAGACACGCCGCCCAGGCATCCCTTCCATTTTCATATTCAATTGTCCAAAAACCGGTGAAAAGGCGCCTTTGCGTTACCGCGAAATTTACCGTCTCACACATCAGCGCGGCGAGGTTTGTTGGCCCCCGGCCCGCGCTGAGGGGCGGCTTATACGTCTGGGCTTCGGGGGTGTCAAACCCTTTGTGACGATTTTTTTGCAAGAAAATTCACACCCGCCATTTTCTGCGTCTCAGCACTCGGGAAAATGACATTCGGACATGCCGGGATATGGCCATGCGCCCGGCGCGAAAATCTGCGGCGAACCGCGCATTTCCTTTGAGAATGCTTGACTTTGGACCCGGTTTTCAGCACTTTCAGTTCAATTGAAGTAAAAATTCGAAGCTATACTGTTTTTCTGCCGATTTATTCTTTCTTAATAGTTTACCTCTTAGGAAAGATCCCGGAACCCAATGTAGTTTCGAAGTTTACTAGCGTTATCGATACGGATGGGCACGTGTATAGCGAAACGGCAGATGAATCCGCCAATGGGCAGGCAAACCCGATGCGGGAGGATCAATTCCTTCCGTCGGACGAAACGGCAAACCCCGGCAAAACAAAACAGTTCGAGAAAACAATGCGGCGCACACGTATTATAGCGGCGGCTTGCCTCATCGCCTCCGGCGGATTGATTACAGGCGCCGCTGTCGGCAGCAGAGGGCCCGCCGACCAATACGGCGCGGAAAGCGCCGCCGTCGACACGGGCTCGGAAGAGCTGCTGTCGGACGCCCCGGTGCTGCAATCCGGCGCCGCCGGTCCGGAGACGCAGACAGCGGCGATCGGACCGGAGGATATCGTCCTGGTCGAACCGGCCCCTGTTTTTGAGCCGCCGAAGGAAATCACCCGCGTTCTTGCCGTGGGCAAGGGCGATACCTTGATGGGCATGCTGACCAATGCGGGCATCGACCGCCGCATCGCCCATGATGCCATCACCGCGCTTTCGACGGTCTTCAGCCCCCGGAAGCTTCGCCCCGGTCACGAACTGTATGTGACCATGATGCCGGAGACCGAGCAAAGCGAACCGGGCAAGTCCGGCGTCGCCGCGGGCATCGAAGCCATGCAGCTTGTTTCATTGCGCCTGCCCGAAACCCCGATCCGGGATGTGCAGGTCAGCCGGTTGGACGACGGCGGTTACGAAGCGGAAGCGCTGGAAAAGACAACGGAGATGGCGCCGACCGTCGCGTCCGGCCATATCCAGACCAGCCTATATGAAGCCGCACTGGACGCGGGGGTTCCCGCCTCGGTCCTCGCCGACCTGATCCAGATCTTCAGCTACGACATCGATTTCCAGCGTGAAGTCCAGAAAGGCGATCAGTTCGCCCTGCTCTACGATTTGGTGACCGCCGACGGCGCGATCGTCGATACCGGCGCAATCCAGGTCGCTGAAATGACCGTGCGCGGGAAGCTGCACCGTTATTACCGTTTCAAGGACGAACACGGTTTCTGGGACTATTTCGACGAGAAGGGCCAAAGCGTCCGCAAGGCACTGCTGCGCACCCCGGTCGACGGCGCAAGACTGACCTCCGGCTACGGCAAGCGGAAGCATCCGGTCCTGGGTTACACCAGAATGCATCGCGGCGTCGATTTCGGAGCCCCGACCGGCACGCCGATTTACGCCGCCGGCGACGGTACCGTCGAGGCGGCCGGCCGCAACGGTTCCTACGGCAATTACATCCGCATCCGGCATAACGGCACCTATAAGACGGCCTATGCGCATCTTTCCCGCATCAAGGTGAAGAAGGGCAGCCATGTGCGTCAGGGCCAGGTGATCGGTCTTGTCGGCGCCACGGGCCGGGTTACCGGCGCCCATCTGCATTACGAGGTCCTGCAAAACAACAAGCAGACCAACCCGCTGAGCGTGAAACTGCCGACCGGCAAGAAACTGACCGGAAATCAGCTGGCCGCGTTCAACAAGCGCCGGGCCGAGTTGGATTCGCAGTATGCCAAATTGGAGACCACCTCCAGTGACGTCGCGACCGCGGCGGGCGAACAGTAAGCAGCACGCCGACTTCTTTCCTTAACGGATCTTTTTGATTTTCCGCATCGCCATGTCGCGCTTCACGCGCGACAGGCGGTCGGGGAAGAGAATGCCGTCCAGGTAATCCACCTCATGCTGGATCACCTGGGCGAGCCAGCCCTCCGCCTCCAATTCCCGGCGCTCTCCCGCCTCATCCAGATAAATCACGCGAATGGCGTCCGGCCGGGTCACCTCTGCCGTCACGCCGGGAAAACAAAGGGAGGCTTCCGTGAATGTCTGCTCCCGGTCCGACCGCCAGGTGATTTCGGGATTGATCAAGGCCAAAGGTTCGCGCCGCCCCTCCGGATGCAAATCGACCACGGCGATTCTGTCCAGCGATCCCACCATATTGGCGCCGAGCCCGATGCCGCCGGCATCGTAGAGGATGTCGAACATCCGCGCGACGGATGCGCGCACGGCATCGTCCACCGCCGTGACCGGTTGGGCCTTCTTGCGGAAGATGGGATCGTAGCCCCGGATCAAGGAAAGGTCGCTCACCGCCATCCCCATAAGACCTCTACCCTCACCCCTATCCTCACGGCGGCCAGGCGAACATGATCAGCGGTACCGAGACCACGACGATCAGAATTTCCAACGGCAGGCCGAGCCGCCAGTAGTCGCCGAACTTGTACCCGCCCGGCCCCATGACCAATGCGTTATTCTGGTGCCCGATCGGCGTCAGGAAAGCGCAGGAGGCGCCGACCGCGACGGCCATCAGGAACGGGTCCGGCGAGGCGTCCATGCCGCGCGCAACCTGAACCGCGATCGGCGCCATGACCACGACCGTCGCCGCATTATTCAACAGGTCCGACATGAACATCGTCGTCACCAGCAGGATGGCGACGACCACGAAGGCCGGAACGCCTTGCGTCAACTCGGTGATGCCGCCCGCGATCAGGCCGGTCATGCCGGTTGTCTCCAAGGCCTGCCCCACCGGCAGCAAAGCCGCCAACAGCACGATCACGGGCATATCCACATTGGCGTAGAGATCCCGAATCGGCAGAATGCCCGACACCACAACGGCGACCACCGCCGCCACGAAACAGACGGCGATCGGCAACAAGCCAAGCGCCGCCACGGCGACAGCCGCCATGAAGATGCCCGCCGCCACGACGCTACGCCCACGCAGGCCGTGAGAAATATCGCGGCTTGCCAGCGGCAGACAGCCAAGCCGGCTGAGCGCGTCCGGCACGTCGTTCTCAAGACCCTGCACCAGAAGAACGTCCCCCGGCCGCACCCGGAAGGAACTCAACCGCCCGCCCCGCGCGTGCCCCTGTCGGCTGATCCCCAACAGGGTCAGGTTATATCGGCCTTTCAGCCGCAGCGCCCCGACCGTGCGCCCGGCGATGCGCGATCCGGGGGTGACCACCGCCTCGGTCAATACGGCATGCTCGCCCTTGGACAGCGCCTCCTTGTCCGGCCGGGTTCCCGCGACACGCAGACCCAGCCGGTCCACGAACCGGTCCAGATCTTCCGGCCCCGCCTCAACCAACAGACGGTCGGTTCCTTGCAGCGGTTCATGCTGCGGCGGGCGCGGGTAGTGGCGCTTCCGCCGCACCAGTCCGACGATGGCGACATCCAGATCCTCGGTCATCTCCTCGATTTCCGACAATGTCTTGCCATGGGCCTCCGACGCTTTCGGAACCGCCAATTCCGACAAATACGCCTCTAGGTCAAAGGCCTCCCCGCCTTCCGCCGCTTTGCCGGAGGCGCTGGGAATCAAACGCCAGCCCACAAGGGCGATGAACGCCACGCCAAGCAGGGCAACAGGGAATCCGACCCAGGCGAAATCGAACATCGCGAATCCCTCGCCCATCGCATCCTGGCGATAGGTGGCGATCAGGATATTCGGCGGTGTGCCGATCAGGGTAACCATGCCGCCAAGGATCGACGCAAAGGCAAGCGGCATCAGGACGAGCCGGACCGGCCGGTTGGCTTTGGTGCAGGATTCGATGGCCGCCGGCAGCAGTAACGCCAGTGCGCCGACATTATTCATGAACCCCGACATAGAGGCGGCCACGACGCTGAGAACGCCGATCTGCCCGGTCTCGGTTCCGGACGCGCTGCGAATCCACCGGGCAATGCCGTCGACCGCACCGGAAACCGAGAGCGCCCGGCTCATCACCAAAACGCCCGCAACGGTGATAACCGCCGGATGACCGAATCCTTCAAAGGCGCTGTCCGCCGGAACCAGGCCCAGGACCACGGCCGTCACCAGCCCGCCGGCCGCCACGACGTCATAGCGCACACGTCCCCATACGAAGAGGCCGAGCAAGATGACGAGAAGTACGGAAATCGCGATTTGATCGGTTGTCATGAAACGAGGCTAGCCCAAATTCGACAGCACCGACACCCGTTCCGGAGCGCCCACGCTATTGCTTCGCCATCGCATCCAGGCCCGACCAGGTTGTCAGGGCGACAACCACCAACATCGCGACAGCCATGCCGGAATTGATAACGGTCATGGCGCGCGGGCTAAGGTCTAATCGGTGCAGCGTCACCCCTGCGGCCAACCAAATCAGGTGAACCGGGACCCAGATGATATTGGTCAGCAGGAATTTCAGCAGGATTTCCGATGTCAGACTTTCAAGGTGGAAAGGATATCCGAAGAAAAACGCGGAATTCACCACATAGGCCTTGGGATTGATCAGCTGCAGCATGACGCCGCCCAGAAAGCCGGGGGCCGCCTGTTTCTCGATAAAGGATATCTTCGACCCCGACCGCGCGATGCGCAGCGCCAAATACAAAAGATATCCCGCCGACGCGAAAATCAGGACGGTCCGGATTGTTTCATCCGCCAGCACCGCCGCCGCCAAGCCCGTGACGACCGCCAAGGCCACCGCATTCGTTCCGACCCACAAGCCCAGCAGGAAGACGAGGCCCGGCCGGTAGCCGAATCCGGAGCCGACACCGGCCGTGGTCAAAACCCCCGGTCCCGGCGTGAGGATCGTCAGGAAAAATGCAGCCGTGAAGGTCAGCATGCGAGGTCAGCCTTTTTCACGACGGCGAAACGGGGCGACGGCATCAACGCAGATCGCCCAGAACGGCGTAGATGGCATCCAGACACGACGCACCGAGTTTGCGGCACCGATTGGGAGACCATCCGAACTGCTCATCCGGAGAATTCGCGTTGTCCTTGAACGGCATTTCCAGCGTCATGGCGAGGCATTTATGCGTCGCCGCGATTTGGGTCGAACACATGCTGAGATTGGCCTTGCCCGGGGGCGCCTTCGGATAGCCGTGTTCCGATTGAAAATCCGGGTTGGACTGCCGCAGCGCCGCCTCGAACGCGATGCGCAGGTCGATCTGCCGCTGCTCCACATCCGGAATGGCATCGGCACCGGCGATGAAGTTATAGGGCAGGCCTTCGTCGCCATGCACGTCGATGGAGAAATCCACCCCGGTATCGCGCATCTTCGCGGCGACGTGATAGACCTCGGGACTGGTCTCCAGGCTCGGTTCCGCCCAGACGCGGTTCAGGTTCACACCCGCCGCATTGGTCCGCAGATGGCCGCGGCGGCTGCCGTCCGGGTTCATGTTCGGCACCACGTAGAGCGCCGCTTTGGCCAGCACCGCCTTGGCCACGGGATCGTCCGGGTCCAGCGCGCGGGCAAGGAACCCCTCCATCCAGAATTCCGCCTGGGTTTCGCCCGGATGCTGGCGCGCGATTGCCCAGATTTTCAGTTTGGAGGGATCGGACCCGCCGATGGTGATCAGGTCCATGGCATCGCCATCCACCGTTTCACCCAAAACCTCCACCCGCACGCGCGGATCCGACTGGCAGCGCGCGATCAGATCGTGATGGCGGTCCCGGCCGTAAGGGGCGAAATAGGCGTAATAGGTGCTGTCGCAGGCGGGCACATGATCGATGATCAACTGGCCGTTTTCATACGCGGTGTCGACGCGGAACCACGTTTCCCGGTCATAGCTGGCGCAGGCGCGGTAGCCTTCCCAGCCTTTCGTGTAGCTGGCTTCCCCGGCATTTTCGATCACCATCCGGCGGCGCTCGCCCGCTTCGCCGGTGACCCGGTAATGGAACCATTGAAAGAACCCATCGGGGCCTTCGTCCTTGCGGATGCGCAACCGGATATCCGCCGGGTCATCGGCGCTGACGACCTCGATATTGCCGGAATCGAAAAAGGCGGAAATATGCATGCCCTGTTTCCCAAAATTCGAATGACAGTGAAAGGTGCTGAACACCAGAAAGTATAGGGTGACCGGCCTTTGACAAGCGGTCGGGGGCGGACCGGGGCCGGGGCGGGCCGGAATATCTGTGTTTCCGTCTCTGCAGCAAACCTGAATCGATAAGCGGACCGCAAGCGGCAGCGATTGCCGGAGGGGCTCGAAATTCGCCGCGACGCCCTTTATAGGTTGGCGGATACTTCATGGCGGGCTCGGCACCCGGCCCCAATATTACAGTGCAAGGCTATGAGGAACCAAATGCCAGTAGACTTGTCATTCACGGAATACGGAACCGGCTCCCCTGTGGTGATCGTGCACGGCCTGTTCGGATCGAAGCGGAACTGGGCTTCCATTGCCAAGCAATTGGGCCGCACGCACCGCATCATCGCGGTGGACCAGCGGAATCACGGCGACTCTCCCTGGACCGACGAGCATACCTACACGCATATGGCTGAGGATCTGGCGCATCTGATCCGAAACCACGCGGACGGCCGGGCCACCGTGATCGGACACAGCATGGGCGGAAAAGCCGCCATGGCGCTTGCCTTGTCCGAGCCTGACCTTGTGGAAAGGCTCGCCGTGGTCGATATCGCGCCCGCCCCGTCCGGCGGCACCTTGATCGACCTTGTCCATACCATGGCGGATTTGGACCTGAGCGATTTCAGCCGCCGGTCCGAAGTTGAGGCCGCCCTGGCCAAGAGTATTCCCGAACCCGCGATCCGCGCCTTCCTGGCGCAGAATGTCGCGACGGGCGATGACGGATTGCGCTGGCAGTTGAACCTGAAAGCCCTGGCCGACAATTTCGACGCCATCCTTGAATTTCCCCACTATGACGATGAATCCGCCTATGCCGGGCAGACGCATTTCATCGCCGGCGGGAAATCCGACTATATCCAACCCCACCATCAAGCAGAGATCGAGCGTTTGTTCCCGGGGGCGGCCATCGACGTCATCGTGGATGCCGGCCATTGGGTGCATGCGGAGCAGCCCAAAGCCTTCATCGAAACGATCCACCGCCTGCTTCCCTGACCGTTAATGCGCGCGTCCGTCATCATCAACGCCCTGGTGGCGGTCGTCGTCGGCTTCGGCAGTACCTTGGCCATCATCGTGGCCGCCGCCCAGGCACTCGGCGCCACGACGGCGCAGATTTCCTCCAGCGTGTCCGCCATCTGCCTCGCGCTTGCGATTTCGGCCACCTACTTGAGCATCCGGCACCGGATCCCCATGGTCACCGCCTGGTCCACACCGGGCGCCGCCCTGATTGCCGCGACCGACGGGTCCATCAGTTTTGCGGAGGGCGTCGGCGCCTATATCGCGGTCGCCGCCGCTATCTTGCTGACCGCCTTCCTCAAACCCCTGACGCGGCTGGTCGAACGCATCCCCGCCTCGATCGCCGCCGGGATGCTGGCCGGGGTTTTGATCAAGTTCGTCATCGCCGTTTTCGATCAGGCGGCAGCCGCCCCCCTGCTGGTGCTGCCCCTGTTCGCCCTGTTCCTGGTCGTGCGCAGCTTCAGTCCGGCCTGGGCGGTGATCAGCGTCCTGATCGCCGGGACGGGACTGGTCTACGGGCTGGACATGGCCGGGCCGCTACCGAACGACATCGGCCTGACGACCTATGAATTCGTCATGCCCGTCTTCGATCCGGCGGCATTGATCGGCCTTGCCGTGCCGCTCTATTTGGTCACGATGGCATCGCAGAACCTGCCCGGTTTCGCGGTGTTGCGCGGGTCCGGCTACACGCCGCCGACGGCATCCGCACTGACCGTCACCGGCCTCACCTCCCTGGGAACCGCCTTTTTCGGGGCGCTGACCACGAACATGGCCGCCATCACCGCGGCGATCTGCACCGGGCCGGATACCCATCCGGATGCATCGAAACGGTGGATGACGGGGCCGTTCTATGGGTTTTTCTATCTGATCCTGTCGCTCTTCGGCGCATCGCTTGTCGCCCTGTTCGCCGCCCTGCCGACCGCCTTCATCGCCACCGTGGCGGGGTTGGCCCTGTTGAGCCCGCTGGTCGGCGCCGCGACAACCGCCCTGCAGGACGAGGCTGGCCGTGTCGCCGCCATGGCGACACTGTGCGTCACGGCATCGAGCCTGTCGCTGTTCGGCATCGGGTCCGCTTTCTGGGGTGTTCTGGCCGGTCTTGCCGTGATCGCGATGGATGCCGTTGCGAAAAACATCCGCCGCCGGCGCGGGAATTAACGCAGGACCAGAACGACAATACCGCCGCAAATCAGCGCCACGCCCACAACCTCCGCCGGCTTGGACCGTTCCTTGAAGATGAACCAGCTTGCCGCGAAGGTGAAAACCAACTCCACCTGCCCCAAGGCCCTGACATAGGCGGCGTTCTGGATCGTCATCGCGACGAACCAGCAAGCCGACGCGGCGAAGCCGGAGACGCCGGCAGGCAAGGCGATCCGCCACGCCCGAATGGTCGCCATTGCCTGGCCCGGCTCCCGTATTTTCAACCACAGCGCCATGACCACGCATTGAATCACCAGCGCCACCGCCAATGTGAGCGAGGCCTGCGCCAGGAAACCATCCCCGCCAAGCGAGAGCGAACCGGCGCGATAACACACAACGGACATCGCCAGACAGGTTCCGGAGGCAATCCCCGTCAATGCGGGTTTGCCCACCAGATCGCGTAGCATATAGCGGTTCCAGCCGGTTTGGGCGAAGGAGATGGCGAGCACGCCGAGCAGGCTGATCAGAATGCCGAGCAGGGCCTGACCGCTTACCGCCTCACCCAGCACGATAAGACCCAGAAACACGGTCTGCACCGTCTCGGTCTTCGAATAGGCGGTGCCGACCGCAAAGTTCCGGTGCGAGAAGATCGCCACCAGAAGCCCGGTCGCCATGATCTGGGCGACCCCGCCCAGGGCGCAATACAGCATGAATTGCGCATTCGGTTCAGGCGGCGCGCCAACCTGAATATTCTGCATGACGGCCGCGAAAACGATGGCGAAGGGCAGCGCGAAGACGAAACGGGAAAAGGTCGCCCCACCTGTCGTCAGTGAGGACTTCAGCTGTTTTTGGAACACCATCCGCAAATTCTGCAGGAAGGCGGCCGCCACAGTGACCGGGATCCAGAGTTCCAAAGAACAAGTTCCGTTCTGAAAGGCAGTAGGGACCTAGAAGAGGGACCGGCCGAGAAGCATGGCCCCGGAGAGCAACAACAGGCACTGAACGATTACGTTGAATAGCCGATCATCCAAACGATGGTAAAGCGTCGTTCCGATCCAAGAACCTATGACGGTCGCCGGGATACTGATCAGGAAAGCGCCGCCGACCTCCCCGTCGATCCGGCCGTACAGCGCGTGGACGCCCGTCGCCGTGGCCAGGATGATCGCGTTGTAGGGTTGGTAAAGGCCGCGCTGAACCGTCTTGGCCAGACCGCGCAACTGGCACCAGATCAAGGGGGCCGGACCGGACAGACCGGCGACGCCCCCCATCACCCCGCCGACGATGCCGACCGCCGCGTCGGCAAAGCGGTTGTCGACCTTGATGGACGCTATATTCCCGCGGAAAAGGAAAAAGAGGGAGTAGATCGAATAGCCGACCAGGAACACGCCGACGGCCAGTTTTACATGACCGGGCTCGACAAAGTCCAAGGACCACACGCCGAGCGGCAAGCCGATAAAGGCGCCGATCAGAAACGGTGTAACCGCCTTCCATTGAAGATGACGCCAGGTGCCTTTCAGGGCGGATACCTGCCCGACCACCGAGCATGCCGCCGCCAAAGGCGCGACCACGACCGGGTCCATGAAATGCAGCCAAAAAGCTGAAACGATCAGCGCCGTACCGAACCCGGCAAGCCCGGTGACGAATCCGCCAGCCCCCGCGCCGAGCAGGAAGATCATCATGTAAAAGGGGTCGAACTGATCCATCCCGTGGCCGAATCCGAGCTGCTGTTTTCGAATAGGCCATTATCGCGGCCTTGCGGGTATTTGCACGGCACGGCATCGGGCTGCAAGGGCCATTGCTTCGTCGGCCGATGGACCGGAACAGCCAAAATCGAACGGAACAGAAAAAGGGCGTCCGCGACAATGCGGACGCCCATCGCTTTGGCGAACTTGGCTCAAGGTCCCTTAGGCCGCAGCCTCAAGGGCTTCCCCGTTGATCGAGAGGCCTTCGCCGGAGACGGAGACTCTCGCCACCTCGCCGTCGGAAACCGTCCCTTCCAGGATCATGCTGGCCAGAGGATTCTGCAGCGTCCTTTGAATGACCCGCTTCAAGGGCCGGGCGCCGTAGACCGGATCGTACCCCTTGTCGGCAAGCCAGACCTTCGCGGCTTCGTCCACATCCAGCTCGATATTCCGGTCTTCCAGCAGTTTCGCCAGATGACCCAGCTGAATATCGACGATCCCGGTCATGTGTTCCCGGCTCAAGCGGCGGAACAGCAGGATTTCATCCAGACGGTTCAGGAATTCGGGCCGGAACGAAGACCGGACCACATCCATGACCATCGGGCGAACCGCTTCTACATCCTCGCCTTCCGCCTGGCCCGCCAGGAATTCGGAACCGAGGTTGGAGGTCATCACGATCAGCACATTCTTGAAATCGACCGTGCGGCCCTGGCCGTCGGTCAAGCGCCCATCGTCCAACACCTGAAGCAAGACGTTGAAGACGTCCGGATGGGCCTTTTCGATTTCGTCGAACAATACGACCTGGTAGGGCCGCCGCCGAACGGCCTCGGTCAGCGCACCGCCTTCGTCGTAACCGACATAGCCCGGGGGCGCCCCGATGAGGCGGGAGACCGCGTGCTTTTCCATATATTCGGACATGTCGATCCGGACCATGGCCTGATCGTCATCGAACAGGAATTCGGCCAAGGCCTTGGTCAGTTCCGTCTTACCCACACCGGTCGGACCGAGGAACAGGAAGGAACCGATAGGCCGGTTCGGGTCCTGCAGCCCGGCGCGGGACCGGCGCACCGCATTCGCGATGGCGGTGACCGCTTCGTTTTGCCCGATGACGCGGGACGCGATCTGACTTTCCATCTGCAGCAGCTTTTCGCGTTCGCCTTCCAGCATCTTGTCGACGGGTATCCCGGTCCAACGGGACACGACGCCGGCGATGTCTTGGTCGCGAACTTCCTCGTTCAGCATATGCTCGCCGGTGGCGTCTTCGGAAGCGGCCAGCGCCTTTTCCAAATCGGGGATGACGCCATAGGCGAGTTCCCCGGCACGCTCGTATTTGCCTTCACGCTGGGCGCGGTCCAATTCGGCGCGCGCATTGTCCAGCTTTTCCTTGATGTCCTGGGCGCTGTTCAGCTTGGTCTTCTCCGCTTCCCAACGCGCCGTCAGCACAGCGGATTCTTCTTCCAGGCCGCTCAGCTCGACTTCCAGCTTCTCCAGCCGGTCCTTGGACGCACGGTCGGATTCCTTTTTCAGGGCCTCCCGCTCGATCTTCAACTGAACGATCCGGCGGTCGAGCTCGTCGATTTCCTCGGGCTTGGAGTCGACCTCCATGCGCAACCGGCTCGCCGCTTCGTCCACAAGGTCGATGGCTTTGTCCGGCAGGAAACGGTCGGTGATATAGCGGTTCGACAGGGTCGCCGCGGCGACGATGGCCGCATCGGTGATGCGCACGCCATGATGCAGCTCGTATTTTTCCTTCAAGCCGCGCAGGATCGAAATCGTATCGGCCACCGTCGGTTCGGAAACCATGACGGGCTGGAACCGCCGGGCGAGCGCCGCGTCCTTTTCGATATGTTTCCGGTATTCGTTCAGCGTCGTGGCGCCCACGCAGTGCAACTCACCGCGCGCCAGGGCCGGCTTCAGCATGTTGGAGGCATCCATCGACCCTTCCGCCGCGCCGGCGCCGACCAGGGTGTGAAGCTCGTCGATGAACAGGATGACCTCGCCAGCGGCCGAGCCGATTTCTTCCAGCACTGCCTTCAGGCGTTCCTCGAATTCGCCGCGAAACTTGGAACCCGCAACCATGGCGCCCAGGTCGAGCGACATCAGCCGTTTGTCCTTCAGGGATTCCGGCACGTCGCCATTGACGATGCGTTGCGCCAGACCTTCGATGATCGCGGTCTTACCCACGCCCGGCTCCCCGATCAGGACCGGGTTGTTCTTGGTACGCCGGGACAGGACCTGCACCGTGCGGCGGATTTCCTCGTCGCGCCCGATGACCGGGTCCAGCTTGCCGGACCGCGCGGCCTCGGTCAGGTCGCGGGCATATTTCTTCAGCGCGTCATAGCTCGATTCCGCACCGGCGGAATCCGCCGTGCGGCCCTTACGCAATTCCTTGATCGCGGCGTTCAGCGCCTGCGGGGCGACATTGCCGTCCTTGAAGGCTTTCGCCGACGGTGTACCTTCGGCCATCGCCAGGGCGAGCAGCATGATTTCCGCCGTCACGAAGCTGTCGCCGTTCTTTTCGGCCAGTTTCTGGGCAGCGTCGAAAACCTTCGCGAGGGAACCGTCCAGATGCAGATTGCCCGCACCCGCGCCTTCGACCTTCGGCATTTTCGCCAGGGCGGCTTCGGCTGCGGTGTGAATGGGTTGCGGATTGCCGCCGGCCGCCTGGATCAGGCTGGCCGCCAAACCTTCCTTGTCGTCGAGCAGGACTTTCAGCAGGTGTTCCGACGTCAGTCGCTGGTGGCTGCTGGTCAGTGCCAGGGTCTGGGCGGATTGGATGAAGCCGCGCGCCCTGTCCGTGAATTTCTCGAATTCCATAGTTCAACCTCTCTTGCTGCGCCCCCGGCCAGTGCCAGCAAACGCTTAGTCGAGTCGATATATTCGTAGCAGTTACACTACCGTTCCATGGACCCTATCAGGCGTCCAAGACATATATGGTGTGTCAAAAAAATCACACAATAGGGGTAAGGAGAATGCAATGGCCACGCCCTGAAACCTAGGCTATTCAACCCTTACACGGCAGCCCGATAAGCCTATAGAGCCCCAGAAATGCGTCATATAATGCATCATATCACGAATATAGAGACCGCTGGCGATTGGGCCACGGCGACATGGTCCGACGGGCTTACCCAATCGCTTTACGCCCCCTGGCTGCGCGACAACGCCCAGGACCCCGAAACGGTCCATCCTGGCAACGGGCAAAGGCTGATCGACATTTCCGAATTACCGGCGGATTCCCGTTTCCAGTCGGTCATACTGAGGGAAGACGGCGCGCTCGATGTCACCTTCGATCCCGACGGCCATTCATGCCGCTATACGCCGGATTGGCTGCGCCGGTTTGCCGAACCGCCCGCCGACCCTTTCGCCCCGCGCCTTTGGCGGCGACGATTCGAGGTGCCCCGTTTCCGCTATGACGCGATCACTGCCTTCCCCGAGATGAAGCGGGAATGGTTGACCGCCGTCGCGCGCGATGGAATCGCCCTGGTCACGAGCGCGCCGACCGCTCCAGAAACGGTCTGCGCCATTGCCGAATTGTTCGGTTTCGTCCGGCATACGAATTACGGGAAGCTGTTCGACGTCGTATCGGTCGAAAACCCCACCAATTTGGCGTTCAGCTCTGCCGGGCTGATGGTTCATACGGACAACCCCTACCGCGACCCGGTGCCCGGCCTGCAGCTTCTGCATTGCCTGGAAAACGAAAGCGACGGCGGCGGATCGCTCTTCGTCGACGGTTTCCAGGTCGCTGAGCGGCTGCGCCGGGAGGATCCGGACGCCTTCCGCACCCTCACCACGACCTGGCTGCCTTTCCGGTTCCGGGACGCGGATGTCGATCTGCAGGCCCGCGCCCCTTTGATCACCGTGGACGACAAGGGCCGTGTCGTTACGATCCGGTACAATAACCGGTCCATTGCACCGGCCGATCTTCCGGCGAGCGACCTGCCCGACTTCTACCGCGCCTATCGAAAATTTTCCGGCCTGCTGCGCAATCCCGAAACCGAAGCCGTCCTGCGGCTGACCCCCGGCGACTGCGTTGTTTTCGATAATATGCGTATCCTCCACGGGCGGAAGAGTTTCGCGAAAGGCCGGCGGTGGCTTCAGGGCTGCTATGCGGACAAGGATGCGATTTTCGGGTGTTTGCGCCTTGGCAGCCATGACATTGGAAGCCTACAACTGTAACAATCAGTCGGTAACCTATTGGCAATACTACTTAAATCTACAAATACGGAATTTGTCATGAGCCTGCGGCAAGCACAGCAAACCAATCCCGACGGCGATATCGTCGACCACCTGATCACGATTTTCGCGGAACGCGGCGGCGAGCATTACGGCGAAGGCGTCAGCCAAACCGAACATGCCCTGCAATCCGCCATCCATGTGGACCAGCAGAATTGCAGCGACGCGCTGGTCTGCGCGGCCCTGCTGCACGATGTCGGTCATCTGTTGCATGAGGAAGACATCTATCACGCCGAACAGGGGATCGACGCCATCCACCAGGATGTCGGCGCCAATTTCCTGGAGGAGTATTTCGGCCCCGAAGTGTCCGAACCGGTGCGCATGCATGTGGATGCGAAACGCTACCTTTGTGCGGTCGAACCCGGATATTTCGACCTGCTTTCGGAAGCTTCGGTGCTGAGCCTGAAACTTCAGGGCGGGGTAATGGGCGAGGACGAAGTCAAAGACTTCGAATCCTCCCCGCATTTGGAAGCAGCCCTTCTTCTGCGCCGCGCCGATGAAGCGGCGAAAGTACCGGGCCTGAAGACACCCGGTTTCGAAACCTTCGCCGACCGGTTGCGGGGACTGTTGAAGCGCGCATAGTCTATGCCCGGAAAAAAGAACAGCAGGGGATAGGCCATGTCACGGGAAGCGACCGCGGAACTCGACGATCCGACAACACTTCGGGTCGGGATCAATCTAGGCAATATGCTGCTGGTCACGGACCGGAAGCCGGACGGCACGCCTGTCGGCGTCGCGCCGGATATGGCCGCCCGGATCGCGGAGGTGCTCGGCACCGGCGTTGACTATGTGTGTTACCCCACGCCGGGCGAGGTCGGTGACGCCATCGACACCTGGGACATATGCCTGATCGCGATTGAGCCCAAGCGCGCGGAGATCATCGATTTCTGCGAGGCCTATGTTCAGATCGAGGCGACCTATCTGGTTCCCGCCGGCTCGCCGTTGGAAAAGATCGAGGATGTGGACAAACCCGGCATCAAGATCGCCGTGCCGGCGCGCGCCGCCTATGACCTCTACCTCACCCGCACCTTGCAGCATGCGGAACTGGTTCATGGCCAGGGCCTGCCGGGCACTTTCGAGATGTTCAAACAGGGCGGCCAGGACGCGCTGGCCGGCCTGACACCGGCCTTGCTGGAAAACGCCAAGGAGATGCCTGGCTCCCGCGTGTTGCCCGGGCGCTATACCGCCATCAAACAGTCGGTCGGCACCAAACACGGCAAACCGGCGCTGAAGGCCGTGATCGAAAAGGTTCTGGCCGATGCCGTCGCCGACGGGACCGTGCAATCCTTGATCGACAAGCACGGTGTCACCGGCAAGCTTGCCGTCGCTACCGACGACTAGGCGAAAACGGCCGGGATCCTTCCTCTAAATTTCCGCATGTTCGAGTTTCTGCTTCGTCCGGGCGGCAGTCAGGTCGAAGGCAGGCTTGAAACTATCCGCCTGCGCGGCCACCCACCAATCGGCGTAGATCGTCTCTTCAGGTTCCTTCAGCAAAATACCTTTCGGCAGGAAGGTCCTGATCTTGTCCATCGGCACCGCGCGCTCGGTCCCGACACGGTGCATCAGATGGTGTGGTCGAAGATCGCAGGGATGTTTAAACCCGGCGGACGCCACGATTTCAGATAGCGCCAGTAGTGTCTTTTCATGGAAGCGCGCCGCGCGTTCGCCCTGAACCTCCGGCACAAGCCCGCGTTGACGGCCAGCATCCTGTGTGGTCACACCGGTCGGGCAGGTTCCCAGATGGCACCGCTGCGCTTGAATGCAGCCGATCGACAACATGAAGGCGCGCGCTGCGTTACACCAATCAGCCCCTTGGGCGATGTTGTAGGCAAGATCCATCCCGGAATAGACCTTGCCGCTTGCGGCCAATTTCACCTCGTCCTTCACACCGGCCCCTTCCAGGGCGTTGCGCATCAAAACCAACCCTTCCGACAAGGGCATTCCAACCCAGTCGGAAAGCTCCAGAGGCGCCGCACCGGTCCCACCTTCGCCGCCGTCGACGACAATGAAATCCGGTCGAATGCCGGTTTCCAACATGGCCTTGACCAGGGCGAACGGCTCGTGCGGATGGCCGATGCACAATTTCAGGCCAACCGGCTTTCCGCCCGACAGGTCCCGCATACGGGCCGCGAACTCCATCAACTCGATGGGTGTGGAGAAGGCCGAATGGCCGCGCGGCGAAAGGCAATCGTGATGCGCGGGAACACCGCGAATCCGGGCGATCTCCTCCGTCACCTTCGCGGCGGGCAACATGCCGCCATGGCCCGGTTTGGCGCCTTGCGACAATTTGATTTCCGTCATTTTGACCGCGTCCCGCTGGGCCGTGTCCTTGAACTTTTCCGGATCGAAATTTCCATTCTTGTCGCGGGCGCCAAAATAGCCGGAGCCTAGCTCCCAGACCACATCCCCGCCCGGCTCCACATGATAGGGCGACAGGCCGCCTTCCCCGGTGTCGTGATAGAAGCCGCCTTTCTTGGCGCCGATATTGAGGGCCCTGACCGCATTGGCGGACAACGCCCCGAAACTCATCGCCGAGATGTTGAGGAGCGAGGCGGAGTAGGGTTGCTTGCACTGATCGTTCCCAACCATGACGCGCGGCTTTTCATCCGGGTTCGGTTCCGGGGCGATGGAATGACCGATCCAATAGTATTCTTCGCTGTTTACATCCCGTTCCGTTCCGAAGGGATGGGTATCCGTTTCGCCGCGCGCCCGGGAATGGATGAGGTTCCGAGCTTCGTAGGGATAGGGCGTCCCGTGCAAATCATCTTCTACGATATAGGTATGCAGATAGGGGCGCAGTTTGTAGAACAGCCACCGTATCCGACCCGCTACCGGGAAGTTCCGGGTAATCGTCCAACGGTCCTGGAAATAATCGTAGATCCCCAGCGCGACGATCGGTGCGCACAACGCTGCCAGCCATATCCATGAGAAAAAGAGAGACAGAACAAAAACGGCGGCTGCGGTGATTGGGATGATCGCGCGTTGAATTAAATCCAGCATTAAATGCCTCGTAATAAAGTCATTGGATGCGGGTTTCGTAGAGAGGACGTAGCCCCGAGAGAGTGTTGCCCGCACTCCATTTAACGCACAGGTCAGGGTAAGGTCGCAAATCCCCGATCCGCTCGACCGGGCGCGTCGACCCGTGTAACTCTTGGCCTCGGCGAAAGAACAAGAACTGGGGACCCTGTCATGGATGGGCAGATGAACGGCGCGCAAGTCATCTTGAAAATGCTGGAACTGCATGGCGTTCGGCATGTCTTCGGCTTGCCCGGCGAAACCACCATCGGCTGGTACAAGGAATGGCGGCGCCACTCGAACATCGAATTCGTCCTGACGCGGGACGAACGCACCGCATCCTACGCGGCGGAGGCCTATGCAAAGATCACCGGCCGCCCCGCCGTGCTGGAAGCGCCAAGCCCCGGCGTCACCCATTGCACGCCGGGCATAACGGAAGCGTTTCTCAGCTCGGTCCCGATCATCTTCTTCAGTTCCGACATTCCCGTGAACGCGGACAAGCGGCATGGTCTGACCGGGGTCGACCAAACCGCCCTGTATGACAGCATCTGCAAGGAATCCTTCATCCTGACCGACGTGAAGGACATCCCCTTCCTGATGCGCCGCGCTTTCCGCGTCGCCACCTCCGGCCGCCCCGCGCCGGTACATATCCGCGTTCCGGCCAATATTTTCCATGAAAGCGCCGAAATCGCGGATCTCTACGCAGAACCGGAATACGGAACCTATCCGGCGCATCGGCCCGTCGCCGATCACGCCAAGATCCGCGCCGCAATGGATCTGCTGATCGCGGCGGAAAGGCCGGTCATCGTCTGCGGCCAGGGCGCGCTGATCTCCCAGGCGACGGAGGCGGTCTTGGCGCTTGCCGAATTGCTGCAGATACCCGTCGGCACGACCACGCCGGGCAAGGGAACCATCCCGGAAACGCATCCGCTGTCCCTGCGCGTGGTCGGCGCACGCGGCGGCATGGAATACGCGAATGACACGGTCCGGAACGCCGACCTGATTTTCTTCGTCGGCACGAATACGGATTCGGCCGGCACGGATCACTGGAAGCTTTATGGCGACCCGGCTTCGAAGACATTCATGCAGCTGGACATCGCCGAGGCTCATATCGGCAACAATTTTCCGCTGAAAGTCGGCTTGGCCGGCGATGCCCGCGCCACCCTCGACTACATGATCGAACTGATCCGGCGCGAGCATCCCGGATTGGAGCGAGGGAAGATCGATCTGAACCCGATGAAGCGAACCGCGTTGGACGCGGTCTTCAATTCCAATATCCAAATGCCGGAAGGAACGATTTCCCCCGTCAAATTGACGCAGGCGCTGGACGCGATGCTGCCGGCGAATGCAATCGTCACGGCGGAACCCGGCGTCAGCGCGATCTATCCTTCCGCTCTACTGTCGGTGCGGGAGGCCGGCCGCCGCTACATCACGAATTATTCGATGGGCGCGCTGGGTTATTCGGTCCCGGCGGGGCTTGGGGCGTCCTTCGCGTCCGACGGCCCCGTGATCTCGTTCACCGGCGACGGGTCGCTCGGTTTCGTGATGGGCGATTTCGAAACCATCCGCCGGAGTGGAAAGAACGTCACCGTCATTCTGACCCGGAACGACACCTTCGGCTGGATCAGGGGCGAGGCCATCCTGCTGGACGAGGTGGACGAGCCTTGGTCGACCGATTTCGGCGCGGTCGACTATGTGAAAGTGGCGGAAGGCTTCGGCTTCCGGACCGCGAAGATCACGACCGAGGATGAGATCGAGACGGTCCTGCGCGCCGCGATCGAAAACCCGGGCGCGGATTTCATCGAGGTCATGGTCCCCTCCCAGGACAAGATCGTCCCCTTCGTGCCCAACTGGGTCGAGGCCGCGAAGGAAAAAGGCCTGCCCTACTTCACCTGATCGGCTTTTCCCGGCGGCTTTTCCCGGCGGCTTTTCATAACGGCCTTTCCCGGCCCCTCGCATCCCATCGAAATCCGTCCTATTGTTCCGGCAGGATCATAAGGGAACGTTTCGCGCATTGGGGGCTCGCTGAATGAAAGTCATCGTATTGGGCGCCGGGGTAATCGGCGTAACGACGGCGTATTATCTGGCCCGTGCGGGCGCCGAGGTTCTGGTGCTCGACCGCCAGAGGGAACCCGGGCTGGAAACCAGCTATGCGAATGCCGGTGAGCTTTCCTACGGCATGACGTCGCCCTGGGCCGCGCCGGGCATTCCCATGAAGGCGGTCAAATGGCTTTTCATGCGCCACCGGCCGCTTTTCATCTATCCCATGATCAGTCCCCGGATGTGGTCCTGGGGCCTGAAGATGCTCGCCAATTGCAATGAAGAGGCCTACCGGATCAACAAGTCCCGCATGGTCCGCGTGTCGAATTACAGCAAACAGTCCCTGAAGGATCTGCTGGCCGACGTGCCGTTGGATTTCGATTTGCGCGAACAAGGCACGCTGCAGCTGTTCCGCACCCAGAAGCAGCTGGACGGGTCCAAGGCCGACCAGGACGTGCTCGCCGAATTCGATTCCCCTTTCGAGGTCCTGGACAAGGATGGCTGCATCGCCGTCGAACCGGGCTTGCAGCATGTGAAGGAAAAATTCGTCGGCGGCTTGCGCCTGACGGCCGACCGCACAGGCGACTGCCGCATGTTCACGCAGGGCCTGGCGAAGAAGGCCGAGGCGATGGGCGTGACGTTCCACTACAATGTGAATATCCAGGGCGTGACCACCGGAAAAGATCGCGTGGAGACGGTCCAGACCGACGAAGGCCCGCATCAGGCCGACGCCTTCGTTTGCTGTATGGGCCCCTTCGCGCCGATCCTGTTGCGCTCCATCGGCATCGACGCCCCGATCTACCCGATCAAGGGATACTCGATCACGTTGCCGGTCACCGACGGGGACGCCGCGCCGCAATCGACCATCATGGACGAGACGCACAAGGTTGCGATCACCCGCCTGGGCGACCGCATCCGCGTCGCCGGCCAAGCGGAAATCGCCGGCTATTCGGCAAAGCTCGGCGAGCATAAGACCGACACCGTGCGTTATGTGGTGAACGATCTGTTCCCGAAGGGCGGAGACGTTTCCAAGGCGGAAGGCTGGACCGGCCTGCGCCCGATGACGCCGGACGGCACACCCGTTATCGGCCGCACACGCTATGCCAACATGTTCCTGAATACCGGCCATGGCACGCTCGGCTGGACGATGTCCTGCGGCTCCTCCCGCGCCGTCGCGGACGTCGTTATGGGCAACACGCCGGAGATCGACATGGATGGGTTGGAGCTGACGCGTTACGGCGGCTGAGGGAGCGCGGATCTGCGGGTCTCACCTTTCACGCGGGCTGACAGACCGAAGCCTGATGCTGAGACTTTCAACCTCAGCCTCGCTCCAAACGGAATGCTTACGTTCGGTCGCCGCGGGTCTGAATTCCAGGCTGAGATTCAGTCCCTCCCGATACGCGGTTTTCGGCCGGATCGGACGCGGGACCAAACCGCCGCCACATGTGGCGCAAACATTTTTCAGAACCGTCTCGACGCAATGCGCACAATAGGTGCATTCGAAACTGCATATCCGTGCGTCCGCCGAGTCAGGGGGCAGATCACGGTCGCACCATTCGCAATTCGGCCTCAATTCAAGCATTCCAAGTCTCCTTTGTTGGGTGTGGTTCAAGCAGGTTTCAGTTTGCCGAGAGAAAGCACGGCAAAGCTCAGCAGCAGAAACGCCATTGTGACAGAGGCCAGCACCGCCCAGCCGAACCCGGTAACGACCATCCCTGCCGCGAAGGCGCAAATCGTGGAAACGAGGGCGATAATCGTATCGTTGAGCCCCTGTATCGCGGCTTTTTCCGTATCGGCTACGGCAGTAGCCAACATACTGGTCGCGCCGATGAAACCGAAATTCCAGCCGGCGCCAAGCAAGACCAACGATCCGTAAAAGTGGACGGAAGAGAGACCGACGGCGGCGGCAAGTGCAGCGGCCATGACCATCACAAGGCCCAGGATCGCTATCTGTTCCACACCGAAACGTTTGATCAGAAACCCTGTGAAGAAGCTCGGCGCAAACATCGCAACGACATGCCAGCGTATGACGTCGCCCGCGGTGGCTTCGCTGAACCCGCAGCCAATCATCGCCAGCGGCGTCGGTATCATCAAAAACATCATGACACCTTGAGAGATGGCCGCGATCCCGACCGCTCTTCGCACCGGTTTGCGCTGAAGTGCCGTGAGTGCGGAAAACCGCGTCTTCCGCTCATTGAGGCGCGGTCTGTCGGGCTTCGGGATTTGAACTGCTGAAAGAGGTGCAATTCCTGCCAGGACGATAGCAGCCAATGCGGCATAGGCACCGGCTAAGGGGACGGGGGCCAATGCATCTTTGGCCATGATGAAAACTTCCGGCCCGACGATTGCCGCAACAAGGCCTGAGGTCAGCATCAGCGAAATCGCCACGGGCTGCCATTCAACGCTGACGACCTCAGCGGCGGCGAACCGGAAATACTGAAACGACGACAGGGCCGCGCCGAGAACGAAATGGGCGGCGCATAGCAAAACAAAACTGTCCGTGAACATTGCATAGGTCGCCATCAAAGCGCCGACGACCGCCACGCCACCCCCGGCGGCAAAACCCGCTCGGCGCCCAAACCGCCCCATGAGCAGCGAGAACGGTGCCGTTGCAAGCAAGCCTGCCAAGGTCTGAACAGAGGCGGGCAGTGTTGCCAACCCTGCCGAAGGCGCCAACATCAAGCCGGTCAATCCCCCCAGGATCAGCAGCATGGGCATGGCCACCCCAAGAATTGTATTCGCGAACAGCAAACCGATGAAGTTCGCGTTCCGGCTGAACCCTGTACCCGTCATCTGCCGAGTTCCTTTTATCCCGTGTTGACAAGCAGGCTTATAGGATGATTAAGGTTTGTCTGAAATGACAATCAAGCATCAAAAATGGACAAGCCATTCGACTCCCGCAGAATTGATGTTTTGCTCTTTGACGGTGTGAACATGCTGGATGTGGCCGGACCGGTTCAGGCATTCGAAACCGCAACGGTCAACGGCAGGAAAAAGTATAGGACGCGTTTTGTCTCGCCCGACGGGCTTCCTGTCCGGGCGTGTTGCGGGTTGCGTTTGGCGGCCGACGCGCGGCTTGCGTCAAGGTCGAACAGCGATGACCTTTTGATCCCCGGCGGTACAGGTGTCGATGATCTTGTTTCCGACGACAATGTCCTGAAAATCATCAGGAAGCGGGCCGCGGGCGAAGGGCGTTTGATCTCCGTATGTTCCGGCGCGCTTGTTTTGGCCTCGGCGGGTGTTCTGGACGGGAAAAAGGCAACGACCCATTGGTCTCGGCAGGAAGATACCAGAAAGTATGCCGACGTTTCCTGGGACCTGGATCGCATCAGCATTTCTCAAGGTAAGGTATTCACCTCCGCCGGCGTGACGACGGGCATCGATTTGGCCCTCGCCATCATTCAAGAGGATTGCGGACCGTCCGCAGCGCTGGCGGTTGCGCGTGAACTTGTCGTGCAACTGCGCCGCACGGGCGGGCAAAGCCAATACGCATTTCACTTGGCCGGACAATTCACCAAGGACGAGACACTCGCAAAGCTCATTGAACAAATCGTCTCGCAGCCGCAGCTCGACTGGACGTTGGAAACCATGGCGGACGCCGCGCGAATGAATACAAGAACGCTGTCAAGATACTTCAAGCGGGATACACAGGAAACGCCGGCGCATTTCGTTGAGAAGGTCCGGGTCGACCATGCACGCAGTCTATTGCTTGAAGACATTTCGCTAAAACAAGTTGCGGCAAGCAGCGGCTTCGGTGATCTGCAACGCATGCGTCGTGCTTTCCAACGACAACTTGGCGTTCAAATCAGCGACTATCGCAACATGTTCGCATGATCGAAGAGCAATCTGCCGCCAAGGGTCAAACTATCGGTGGAATTTGCCGGAACCGGCAATGAAGCCCTGAGAGGAGATTCCATGACACCCCAAGACGACAAAATCCGCACCGGACATTGCCTTTGCGGGGCATGCACCTTCGAACTGAACGGCCCTCACAACTGGGTAGGGCATTGTCACTGTGAGAGTTGCCGCCGGGCAACCGCATCGCCTTTCACAACATGGATTGGGCAGGAAAACGGGACATGGCGTTTTACGGGCAAAGCACCCATCAGCTATGTCAGCAGCGCGGGAAACACGCGCGGGTTCTGCGGCACCTGCGGCTCGCCGATGTTTTTCAAATCCGAGCGTTTCCCGGCGGAAATGCATTTCTATGCGGCGCTTTTGACGGATTCCCGAACGGTTCAGCCCACGATCCACTTCCACGCGGATGAAATGCTTCCTTGGGTCCATCTTTCCGATGAACTGCCATTCAAAGATCACAGTACCTGAGTGCCAGTCGACCCGTGATCTTGTCCTCGATCGAGTTCCCCACGCAAAGCCCGTACATGCCGCGGCAACCGCCAAACTAGGCCCCGGTTCCGAATTCCTCGACGATCCACGCTTCGACGGCTCGAAGGCCGTCACTGGATTCGGTTTTCGGATGCACGAACCAATAGCTGAAGCTGGCGGGCAGTACGATATCAAACAACGCGATAAGTCGGCCCGTCTTAAGTTCCTCCTCGATTAGCCGGGAACGCCCGAGTGCCACACCGTGCCCGTCCAGAGTGGCCTGTAAGATCGCCCCGTCATCCCCCAATCTGGGCCCCGCAGGAACCGGATCATTACACTTCGCCGCCGCAAAAAAGTCGCTCCAATCCTCCGGGATATCTGCGTGCAGTAGCGTGGCACGGTACAGGTCGCGTGGTTCCCGCAATGCCAAGCGCTCGGCATAAGCGGGGGAACAAACCGAGCGCACAACTTCCCTGCCCAATTCGCGCGCCACGAGGCCCGGCCAATCGCCGCGCCCATAGCGGATGGCAGCGTCTATTCCCTCGGCCTGGAAATCCACCAGATGCCGAGATGCGGAAATGCGAAGATCGACCAAAGGATTCGACGAGATGAACCGATCCAATCTCGGCGCGAACCAACGCGCGGCAACCGATGGCAGCATCGATAGCGTCACGACCGTGTCCGTATCGGTCATCGTCTCTCTAACCGCGGAACGGATTTGCAGTAATGGATCGGATAGTCGATCCGCCAACCGGCTGCCAGCGGGTGTCGGGGTGAGGTGCGGTCCGTTCCTCACAAACAACGCGGTGTGCAGGATGGCTTCCAGGTCGGCGATTTGCCGGCTGACAGCGCTTTGCGTGATACCAAGATCACCCGCGGCCGCGGTGAAGCTGCCATGACGCACGGCCGCCTCGAAAACCTGGAGCGCCCTCAAGCTGGGCATAACATGATTTAAACTCATAATAAGACCGATAATTTATTGTTATTTAAACCATTTATTGGAAGGTATCATGAGGCAGATGCAACACACCAGCAGGATGGAACAATGGCCGGTGCAAATTCGTGGTATGCGCAATCTCTCGGACCTGCAGGTCTGGCCGGTGCGCTACGCCGCGTTCCCAACATGCCGCTCGTTGCATGGATGGTCCTTCTTACGCTTGTCCTCGGCATGGCGGACGGCCAAAGACCGGAAACCCTGATCGGAACCTTCAACACCGGGTTCGGTCGGGCATTGGGTGAGTTCGCATTGATTCTCCTGCCCTCTTTTGTCTTGGCTGCCGCGCTGTCGCGCAGCGGTGTCGTGTCGGAAGGCACGGGCCGCGCCTTTGCCCTTGCGTCGCCCATGGCCGGTGCTGGCATGATCTGTCCGGACACTGCATATGCCGCACTTGCGCCCGGCGCGGAGCGGCACAAACTCGACGTCGCTTTCGGTGCCTATACGGGCTTTAAATTGCTCTACCCGGCCGGGCCGCTAATCGTCGCTACGGGGCTTGGCGTTCAGGATAGCTCGCTCGCGCTATGGGGTATTGCTCTGGCTATCCCTGTTTGGGGGACCGGCGTCCTTTGGGGCCGCCTTGTGCAGGGCGAGTCCCTCCCGGCTGCAGATCAACCGAATAGTGACAAATCGTTGCGCGGGGTCCTGGCGACTTTCGCGCCTTTCGTCCTGCTGGCAGCCTTGCTCATCGGCGGGGCGCTGATCGGTTCGACGGCGACCGCGATCGACTTCCTGTTCCAACCCAAGGGCGCTTTGTTGGCCGCTGCCGTTCTCGCCCTCATGCACGTACCAAGCTCGGAACGGCGGGCCTGCCTCGACAGCGCCATTCGTCGGACCGGCGCCCTCCTGCTTGTCATCGGCGCGGCTAGCGCCTTCGGCGCGGTCTTGCTGGCCGTTGTGCCTCTTGGCGGCCTTCTGCCCAGCGGCAACGGTTTGGTGATGTTACTGGGCCTGTTCGGTCTAACCGTTCTTTTCAAGCTTGCGCAAGGATCCAGCATGGCAACATTTGCCGCCATCGCCCCGGTAACCGCACCCCTTGTCGCAGCCAGCGACCTTGATCCCGTTGCGGCGATCTTTGCGATCTGTTTGGGATCGTTCGTCGCGATCCTGCCCAATGACAGCTTCTACTGGCTGGTGCGCCGCGACGCCCTTATTCGGGAAAAAAGTGAATTGAAGGCGGCAAAGATCCTCGCAAGCGGCGCGTTGCTTCAGGCCCTTGTGGGACTGGTCCTGTTGCTGATCGCAGTCATGGTGATGGCATGAGGACCGAACACGGACCCGGCGCGCCGGGATCCACGATACGCCTGCGCTTTCCGACAAGGGCGGACGCGGACGCAATTCGCGCGGTCGATACCGAAGGGCTCGCAACCGGCCACGCGTCCTTCCGCACCACACCCCACGATTGGCAAAGTTTCACAGCCGCCTTCCCGGCCACTAAAGGCCTTGCCCGAGTTGCGGAAACTCCGGATGGCATCCTCGGTTGGGCTGGAGTGAGCCAAACATCCGCGCGGAGCGTTTATGCGGGTGTCGGAGAAGTCTCGGTGTATATCGCCGCGCGGGCTAGGAACCAGGGTGTGGGCCGCATCTTGTTGGACGGGATGATCCAGGCGTCGGAAGAAAAGGGGTACTGGACGCTGATGGCACAAATCTTCCCCGAGAACCAAGCCAGCATCGCGCTGCATCTTAACAGTGGCTTCCGTGTTGTCGGCAAACGCGAGCGCCTCGGCCAGATGACCTACGGTCCGTTCCAGGGCCAATGGCGCGATGTCGTCATGCTTGAACGCCGAAGCAGCCGGGTCGGTACGACGCAAGGCCAACACGATATGGACCATTTCTAGAGGCCGGGCCGCAGGGCTCGAATAGCCCTGCTGTTTACTTGCGGCGCGCCGGCATCCTATAACCCGGATCAACGACACAGCTGTCGCAAGAGGTTACCGGGTTTGAGCGCGCGCTTACCATCGCACAGGCTTTCCGTTGCGCCAATGATGGATTGGACCGACCGGCATTGCCGGGTGTTCCACCGTTTGGCGACGCGTAATGCCCTGCTTTATACGGAGATGGTGACGACAGGCGCCGTGCTGCATGGCGACCGCGACCGGTTGCTGGGTTTCGACGCGTCGGAACACCCCGTTGCCTGCCAGTTGGGCGGGTCGGACCCCACGGACCTTGCCGCCTCCGCGAAGATCGTCGCCGAATACGGTTACGACGAAGTGAACCTGAATGTCGGCTGTCCTTCGGACCGGGTGCAATCCGGCCGGTTCGGCGCCTGTCTGATGGCGGAACCGGATCTGGTGGCCGATTGCATCGCGGCCATGCAAGACGCTGTCGATATCCCCGTGACGGTGAAATCGCGGATCGGCATAGACGATGCGGATTCCTACGAAGTGCTTGTGGCCTTTGTCGAGCGGGTGGCGGAGACCGGCTGCCGGTATTTCACGGTTCATGCCCGCAAGGCCATCCTGAGCGGCTTGAGCCCGAAGGAGAACCGGGAAATTCCGCCGCTGAAATACGACTATGTCTATCGTCTGAAGCAGGACTTCCCCGCACTTGAAGTCGTCCTGAACGGCGGCGTGCAGTCGCTGGAAGAGGCGCAGGAACACCTCGCCCATGTGGACGGTGTGATGATCGGGCGCGCAGCCTACAACACACCGGCTGTCCTGCTGGGCGCCGACCGGCTGATTTTCGCCGACGCACGAGCGGATGGCGATTTGACCCGTCACGACCTTGTCCGCGCATTCCTGCCCTATATCGACATGCAGGTCGGGAACGGAACGCCGCTGAACCGCATGACCCGGCATATCCTGGGTATCTTCAACGGGCTTCCGGGGGCACGGGCCTGGCGCCGGTATCTGAGCGAGAATGCCTATGCACCCGACGCCGGTCCCGAGGTTGTGGAAGCGGCGCTGAAATTGGTTCCGGAAGACGCCGCCGCCATGGCGGCAACGGGGTAGCCGGTTCAACTTCAAACATCCACGCAACGCTATAACCGCTTGGGGGGAATTCAGGGATGGCCGGCGATCAGAACAGCAATTTCCACTTCGATTCCTATGCGCCCAAAGAGATCGCTGCGCGTGTGGAAACGGTGGGGGTGGCGAAAGCCGCAATGCCGCTTCACGTCCTGTTCACCCTGGCGGTCCTGGCCGGGGCCTTCATCGCCTTTGGCGCGATGTACTACACGGTCGTCGTCACCGGTTCGACCCTAGGCCTCGGCCCGACGAGGATGTTGGGGTCGCTTGCCTTCTCGCTCGGCCTTGTGCTGGTCATCGTCGGCGGGGCGGAACTCTTCACCGGCAATATGCTGATCGTCATGGCCTGGGCCGACGGGAAGGTTTCGCTGGCCGCACTGCTGCGAAATTGGGGGGTCGTCTTTCTCGGTAATTTGGTCGGCGCGATGTTGACGGCGGGCGCCATGCACATGGCCGGCAGCCTGGAGATGGGGGACGGCGCCGTCGCGGAAACCGCCCGGCGCATAGCGGAAAGCAAGGTCGCGCTTTCCTGGACCGAATCCTTCATCCGCGGCGTGCTTTGCAATGCCTTGGTCTGCCTCGCCGTCTGGCTTTGTTTCGCGGCCCATACCGTAACCGGCAAGATCGCCGCCATCCTGCTGCCGGTCAGCGCCTTCGTCGCGATGGGGTTCGAGCACAGCGTCGCCAATATGTACCTGATCCCCATCGGCATGCTGCAGACGGGGCCGATCGACAGTGCCGCCTTCCTCAACAACCTGATCCCGGTCACCCTGGGCAATATCGTCGGCGGCGGCGCCTTCGTGGCGCTGTCCTATTACGTTTGCTACATCGCGCCGGCCCGAAAGGCGGGCCCAAAAGGCTGATCAGGCCGTCAGGGCAGCACGCTGCCCGCTTCCACCATCGCATCGAACACGACACCCGCCACCGCGGAGGGCAGATGCTGGCCGATTTCGATCGCTTCGCGGCCTGCATCCACCATATCCTTCGAGGGCGCACGGGGCACGATGGCATAGCCCGACCGGTTCAAGGCGCGCACGACTTCTTCTGCCTGCCGATTGTAGTTTTCGTTGAAGAATGTCCAGTCGACGGACTGGATCGCCTTGGCGATGACCTCGTTCACCGCTTCGTCCATCTGACCTTGGGTCAGATCCGGCGCCGCGTCTTTCCGGTCCCGTCGTTGCGCCATCTTTTCCATCCTTTTCGATCCCGACACTTGCAAAGGCACCGTCCGCTGGGATACCGCCTTGATAGTCCGGCGACCGGCAAGGGGGTATTGTAGATGCTTCGCGCCAATCGCCAAAACATCGCAATCACGGGCCGTTCATGTTCGACGAGCAAATTACATTCCTCTATGTCGCCGATATGGATCGCGCGGCGCCGTTCTACGGCGACGTCCTGGGCCTGTCCCTGGTTCTGGTCCAACCCGCCGGTTGCCGCATCTACCGAAGCAGCGCCGGCGCCTTCGTCGGCCTGTGCGCCGCCCGCGAGGATAAGGGTCCGGGCGGCGACGGCGTCGTCCTGTGCCTGGTCACGCAGGATGTCGACGGCTGGTTTGACCGGTTGTCGAAGGCAGGTGTGGCGTGTGACGGTCCGCCGCGCCTGAACCCCACTTACGGCATCTACCATTTCTATTTCCAGGATCCGGACGGTTATCTGCTGGAAATTCAGCGTTTCGAGAAACAGGATTGGGCAGGCTAGCGGATGGTTGAAATTTATATCGACGCGGACGCCTGCCCGGTAAAGGAAGAGGTCGAACGCGTCGCGGCGCGCCATGGCTTGAAGACCATCATGGTCAGTGACGGCGGCATACGCCCGCGCCCCAATCCACTGGTCGAGATCGTCGTCGTCTCGCAAGGGGCCGACGCCGCGGACGATTGGATCGCCGACCATATCGGCGCCGCCGATATCTGCATCACCAGCGATATCCCGCTGGCGGCGCGGTGCCTGGAGAAGGACGCCTTCGCGCTGAAGCCGAACGGTGAGCCCTTTACGAAGTCAGGCATCGGCATGGCCCTGGCCACCCGTGAATTGATGCGGGACCTGCGGGAGGCAGGCACCGTTACCGGCGGCCCCCGCCCTTTTGCCAAGAAGGACAGGTCAGCCTTCCTGAACAAATTGGAAACGACGATTCAGGCAGCGCTGAGACACAAGGTCGCCCCCTAGAACCCAGTACCGCGCATACCTCCTTTCGGATCATTTTTCCACGGAATTCCTCGGAATTCGCCAAGACATCCCCGGCGCAGTGCATTGCTGCGGACAGGCCGCGGATTGTAAGAATGGGGGTAGTCACCGCGGCAATACTGCGGCGCGCAAGGAGTGCAGATCCGGACAATGGTAAAGCGGCTAAATTTTCAGTCACTCAGCTCCTTCGCCAAGGGACAGGCGCTCGTCGACGATGCGATGAGCCGCCGCCCCCCAAGATCAATCGATCTTGAAGACGCCCTTGAGATCGCCGATATGAGGGACCATCACAGCAAACTGATGGAAACCGCCGTCGATGGCGTGGTCGATTGGGACACGTTCGACATCGTCGAATTCGGCCCGTTGATGCCTTCCATCGCCCTGTTGGACAGCGTAATCGATGAGAATGGCGACCAGGATTTTCAATACGGCTATGTTGGCGGGTCGATCAACGAAATCGCCCAGCGCCCGCTGCGTGGCCTGAAGCTTGGCGACGTTCTGGTCGGCGAGGCGAAAGACAAGATCATCGCCGAATATGCCGCGGCGCTGGAAGGCGGGCGTCCGCGCGCGAGTGTCGGCCGGGTTACCATTTCCGACATGGATTGGGTGCACTATATGCGTTTTCTCTACCCGGTCCGGCGGGACGGCGCGGTGAACCGCATCCTGCTGGTCATGCTGTATTCCCTGTAACCGGTGCGCCCCTAGTCCGCCTTTATGGATTTCACAATGAAGGACGACGCGGCGATATAGCCCAACCAGTTCGCACTCAGTTCCTCTTCGAGAGAGACCGGCTGTTCCGCGATGGATCGGTCCTCGTTTCCACAGAATGGCGGCGCTGCGAAAAACCTGACGAACCGCATATCTTGAACGGTCAGACCGACATCCCGAAACTTTTCGCGAACTGTCAAAGGATTGTCTGTTCTGGTCTTCACATCTTCGCGGATGCTTTCAGTCTTCGTGCCGGTCTCCGACAAAGACAGACGGTCCCGCATTTTGCCGATCACCCAATCAACTTTGCTGTCATCCATGGCGAAGGCGGGGGCAATTGAACGCCTGTAGAACTCAACCGTGAATTTGTCCAAGGTGAAGAGATCAAACAGCATGTTCAGATGCGCCGTGACGATGCTTCCTCCCGGCCGCGCAATCCGCACGCATTCGGCCAGGATCGCGTCCGCCTCTGCATCGCTGCAATATTCGAGCGGGCCGATACAGAGCACGAGGTCGGCACTGTCGGTTTCGATGGCCTTCAGGTCCGACGCGAAGGCCTCCAAAAGGCGATAGCTTTGCCGCGGCACGCCGAGGCTGTCCATTCGACTGCCGCACCAAGCCAGCATCCGCGGGGAAAAATCGACACAGATTCCTGTTGCGCCGGACAAGAGGAATCGCTCCGACAAATGTCCGCCGCCGCAACCGATATCCACGAAGTGTTTGGGGCCCGGCTCGCCGCATAGGCCCAGAACCCGGTCTCGCCTGATCGGAAAGAACGGATAGGGGTGCTTGCCCGCTCCATCAGGCGGGTACGCTTTATCGACGAAGGTTTGAAAGTACCCGCCGTCGAAAAAACCCTGTGCCAATCGCTCCATCGTACCAGCCGTTCATCGTCAATTAAGGAAGTCCCGGCGCACGCGCCATTGCCCATTGTCCAGATAGACGACGTCACGATTGGCGAATTTTTCACCCACGGCGTCGAAAAGCTGATCCGACACGCCCAACGTTTCCTGCCACGCGGCCCTGGCTTCGGGGTCCAAGATGCCGTCGTTCTCCAAGATCAATTCCCTGGCCTCCGCCCGCGTCATACGGCCATAGCTTATGTGATTGAAGCAGGTGTCCGTCACCGGGCCGACACCGTACTTGATGAACTTCGCCCACAGGCTGACCGGCGTGGCGCCGTCATCAACACCCAAATAGTCCTCGATCCGGCCTGGAGGGTTTTTTCCCAAGCCCTGGAATCCAAGGGACTTGGCCTTTTCCGCGACCGCCGCCGAGTCCCAATCGGCATAATACCCAAGCCAGATTACATTCATCCCCGACGCCCGCAGGGATTGTTCATCTTCAGGCACGTAGGATTGCAGATGTTCCTCGGGCAGACCGAGCTCTTTGATATTTTTGGCGATTTCGTCACCGCCAAGCGAGTGCATCATTTGCGCAACCGCGTCGCCGCCTTGTCCCAGATCGGCTCCGCCTTTCTCGAAATCATGATTTTCCCCCATGATCACAAGCTTGATGCCCATGCGGGCGGCGAATTTGATCGGCCATGTATAGATCGCCCGGTCCTGCGACCAGCTTGGCCAGCACATGGTCTCGAACCCCCATCGTGCCAACGTCTTTGCCGTCTCCCGGGCCGGGTGAAGCCTAACCAAATCCACATCGAACCGTTCCCGGAGGTTGCGCAGATTGGCAATCCCGGTCTCCGTTTCGACCAAGGGAGCGACATTGATGCATAACGGACGAAGGCCTAGCTTTTCCTTGATGAGATGGACCTGGAGATGCGAGTCCTTCCCGCCGCTGACGGGAATCACACAATCATATTCGGCACCGTCCCGGACGACCGTGTCGCGGATCGTCAACAATTGGTTCCAACGGTCATCCCAATCTATCTGGCTCTTCATCTCTTGAGCAGTGCAACCGGAGCACTTCCCTTCCGCGTCCAGTGCAAAGCCGGGTTTGACCGATGTATAACAGCACTTCACGCAGTACTGGGTCATGTATCCTCCTAAGTAAGCAACGGCCGCCATCGACAGGTAGAGACGGTACCTGCATTCAACGGCTACTGACCGGCAATCGTCATACCGTCGATCCGCACGGTCGGCGCATTGGTGGCATGCAGGAATTCCAGGTCGTCGGCCACGGACATATTCATGAACATGTCCTTCAGATTACCCGCAATGGTCATTTCGTTGACCGGAAAAGCGATTTCCCCGTTTTCGATCCAGAAACCCGACGCGCCGCGGCTGTAGTCTCCGGTCACGCCGTTGATTCCCATCCCCATCAGACTGGTCACGTACAGGCCCGACGTTATGTCGGACATCAGCTCTTTCGGACTGACCGTTCCCGGTTCCAGATGCACGTTGGTGGTCGACGGCGACGGCGGTGCCGATGTGCCTCGCGCGGCCCGGCCGGTCGATTGCAGGTTCAACTGACGCGCCGTATGCAGGTCGAGAATCCAGGTCTGCAACACGCCATCCCTGACAAGGGCCATGGGGGCATTGGGCAGACCTTCGGCGTCGAAAGGCTTGGACGCCAGGCCCCGCTTGCGGTGCGGATCGTCCACGATGGTCAGGGCGGAATTCATGACCTGCTGATCCATCTTGTCCTTCAGGAAGCTCGTGCCGCGCGCAATCGCCGCCCCGTTGATCGCGGAGGTAAGATGCCGAACCAGGCTTGGCGACATTCTGGGATCGAACACCACCGGCAGCGCCTTAGTCGCACCCTTGCGCGGGTTGAGCTTGGCGATCGCCCGTTCCCCCGCCGACCGGCCGATATCTTCGGGCGCGCGCAGGTCCGATCCATGCACCGTGGTGCTGTAGTCGTAATCGGTTTCCATGCCGGTACCCTCGCCGGCCAGGACCGAGACGCCGATACCGTGCCGGGACCCCTTATACCCGCCGACGAATCCGTTGCTCGCCGCCAGGAAGATGTCCCACCGGCTCCATTCCGCGCTCGCCCCATCCGAATTGGACACGCCTTCGACGGCCAAAGCGGCATCCTCGGCGGCCCGAGCCCGTTCGATCAGGTCTTCTGCGCTGGGTTCCGACGGGTCGAACAGGTCCAGGTTCATATCCGTCCGGTCCGTCAGTTGGTCACGGTCGGCAAGGCCGCAATAAACGTCATCGGGAACCGCCCGCGCCATGGCAATCGCGCGTTCGATCAGTTCGTCCAGCGCATCGGCGGCCCAGTCATTGGATGAAACCACCGCCTGCTTCTTGCCGATAATCACCCGCAGGCCCAGATCGTGGCTTTCGGAACGCTCCAGCGACTCCACCTTGCCCAGGCGCTGCGAATGGGAGACGGAGGTGCCGGCAGCGGCGACGGCGTCGGCCTGGTCGGCGCCGGCCTTGATAGCCTTGGCGATAAGATCGGAAAGCAGATTGCGGGGGTCGGCCAAACTCATGGACGCATTTTCCTCCGATGGCTGTGAATTGTCAGCGGTGTACCGCTTGGGTGATTTGCCTATAGATGACATAGGGGGAAACCGGCGATGGGAAAAGACTTGCCGCTAAATCCTTCGTCCCAGCGGCCAATTCGGGGACCCGTCGGGAACCGCTAACGGAACATTTCGGTCAGGAATCCGGGCATCGGCAATCCCCTGGATTCCTCACCGATCCCCATGATGGCGATGAAGGTGATCGCCGCAATGCCGATTGCCGCCATGACGATCTGAATACGTGTCCGGCGCAGCATCGGGGTCAGGTCCTGCATCTCGTCCGGATCCGGCTCTTTGTCCCGGATGACCCGGCGTTCGAACTTCTGCTCGCGGAACCGCTTTCTGTTGACGAACTTGAACAGGATCATCAGCCCCAACATGATGACACCGATGATCCACAACGTGTCCGCCATTTGGGGGTCTATGCTCATCCACGCTCCCGCTTCACCGCCCGCCAGCCGATGTCACGCCGGCAGAAGCCGTTCGGCCATTCGATCCGATCGACGACGCCATAGGCGCGCGTTCTGGCTTCCGACACCGATTGTCCGCGCGCCGTGACGTTGAGGACACGCCCGCCGGTGGCCCGCAGCACACCGTCTTCGCCCCGGGCCGTCCCCGCATGGAAGACCAGGACGTCCTCGTCCCCTTCCGTCGCCTCGTCCACGCCCTTGATCACCGTGCCCTTCTCGTAAGAACCCGGATAACCCTGCGACGCCATCACGACGGAGACGGCGGCCTCGTCATACCAACGCAGATCGAAGGCGGAGAGAACACCGTCCGCCGAAGCGATCAGGGCGGGCGCCAGATCCGACATCAGGCGCATCATCAGCACCTGGCATTCCGGATCGCCGAAACGGACGTTGAATTCGATCAACCGCGGCCCGTCCTTGGTGATCATCAGCCCCAGGAACAACACGCCCTTATACGGCGCCCCTTCGGCCTCCATCGCCTTCATCGTCGGTTCCAGGATTTCCTTCAGGATGCGGTCTTCAATCTCTGGCGTGCAGACCGGCGCCGGCGAATAGGCGCCCATGCCGCCCGTATTCGGCCCTGCGTCACCGTCATAGGCGGCCTTATGGTCTTGCGCGGAAGCGAAAGGCAGAACGGTTTTGCCGTCGCAGAGCGCGAAATAGGAGAGCTCCTCGCCTTCCATGAATTCCTCGATCACCAATTCCTCGCCGGCCGCGCCGAACTTGCCGCCGGTCATCGCGTCATCAATCGCCTGCAACGCTTCCTTGACCGTCTGCGCGACGGTAACGCCCTTGCCCGCGGCTAGCCCGTCGGTCTTCACCACGATCGGCGCGCCCTTCTCCTCGACATAGGCGCGGGCTTCGTCCCGGTCCGTGAACCGGCGATAGTCCGCGGTCGGAATGCCATAGCGGCGGCAGACGTCCTTCATATAGCCCTTCGACCCTTCCAGGCGCGCTGCCGCGGCGCTGGGGCCGAAAGCCTTCACACCGGCTTCGTTCAGCCGGTCGACAACGCCAGCCACCAAGGGGTCTTCAGGCCCAACCACCACGAAATCGATCGCCTCCTTGGCCACGAAGTCGAGGATGCCGTCGATATCCATGGCCTGGATCGGCACGCAGGTCGCATCCTGGGCGATCCCCGCATTGCCGGGCGCGCAGTACAGCGCATCGCACAAGGGCGACGCCGCCAATGTCCAGCACAGGGCATGTTCCCGTCCACCCGACCCGATAACCAAAATCCTCACGCGTCTGCTCTCCTCTTTTCCGTGACCTTCGGCATTCGCCTGCCGGGGCTGCGCACCATACCGAAACAGCCCCCTGCTAAGCCAGCCCCCTGCTGAAACCGACGGTGGACCCTATAGGGTGCCGATTGCAGACCTGTTACGCGCGGAAGGCAGTTCCGCGCCCCACGATCCCATCCCTTGGCATCCCCCCTGAATCCCGGGCACACTGAACGCTGCGAAACAGAGGGTTCAGAACGCCAATTCGATGAGCGACAGCCAGCAAACATTTCCAGACAGGCAACGCGATAAAGGTCCCGGCGATAATACGCCGGAATTCAGCGTTTCCGAAATATCCGGCGTGCTGAAGCGGATGGTGGAGCAGAACTTCTCCCATGTCCGGGTAAGGGGTGAGATTTCCGGATTCAAGCGGGCGGGGTCCGGTCATCTCTATATGGCGCTGAAGGACGATCAAGCCGTGATCGACGGCGTCTGCTGGCGCGGCACGGCCCAGCGTCTTTCGGTTCAGCCCGAAGACGGGCTGGAGGTTATCGTCACCGGCAAACTGACCACCTATCCCGGCCGCAGCAAATACCAGATCGTCATCGAGTCGATGGAGCATGCCGGCGAAGGCGCGCTTCTGAAACTGCTGGAAGAACGGAAAAAGCGGCTGGAAGCGGAAGGTCTTTTCGATCCGGACCGCAAGAAGGCCATCCCCTTTCTGCCGGATGTCATCGGTGTCGTCACCTCGCCCACCGGGGCGGTCATCCGCGATATCCTCCACCGTCTGCGCGATCGGTTCCCCAGCCACGTTCTGCTGTGGCCCGTCGTGGTTCAAGGCGACGGCGCGGCGGAACAGGTGGCCGCGGCCATCCAAGGGTTCAACCGTATTCAGCCCGGCGGCGCCGTCCCGCGGCCGGATCTGCTTATCGTCGCCCGGGGCGGCGGCAGTCTGGAAGACCTTTGGGCCTTCAACGAAGAGGTTGTCGCCCGGGCCGTCGCGGATAGCGCCATCCCGCTCATCTCCGCCGTCGGGCACGAAACGGATGTCACCTTGATCGACTTCGTTTCCGACCGGCGCGCGCCGACACCGACGGCCGCGGCGGAGATGGCGGTGCCGGTCCGGCGGGACCTGATCGCCAATCTGATGGACCTCGAACGCCGGAAGATCGGGTCCTGGACCCGGTTTACCGACCGGGCCGCGATGCGTCTGGACGGCCTTGCCCGGGGAATTCCGGATCCCCGATCCGTTTTGGATACGGCGGTCCAGCGCTTGGACGACGCCGCGGAGCGGCAATCCTACGCCATGCGCAGCCTGTTGCGACACGAAGCGCAGGCTTTGTCAGGGATCGCGGCGCGCCTGCGCAGCCCCAGGCAGGTCCTCGACGCCCAGGGCGAACGCTTGGTGCAATTGGCCGAACGCCTTGACGGCGCGTCGACCCGCCGCGTCGCGACCGAGCACGACCGGTTCGGCAGGGCCGAATTCGGCACCAGGCTGGACAAGGCAATGGCCCGGCGGATGCGGGACAATGTCACCGCCTTGGACCAATTGGGCCGACGGCTGGAAAGCGTTTCCTACAAGAACATTCTGGAACGCGGCTTCGCGGTGGTTCGGGATGCCGACGGCGCCCCGATTTCGAAAGGGGCCGGTCTGCAAGCGGGCACGGCAATCAGCATCGAATTCAGCGACGGCAATATCGGCGCCACCGTGCAGGGCGGCGGCAAACCGGTTCGGAAAGCCGCTGCCGCGAAAAAGAAGGCCGCCCCCCGCAAACCGGCGGAACCGAAACAGGGGACATTGTTGTGACGCGTTTTATCGTTCTGCTGGCAACGCTGTTCCTCGCAACTTTCCCGGCACTGGCCGGCCGCACGGTTTTGGATGGTGTTTTTTCCCAAGGCGGGATGGTCATCGGTCATACGGAGCCGGGGGCAAAGGTTCGATTCGCGGACCGCGTCCTTCGGGTATCCGAGCACGGCACATTCGTCTTCGGTTTCCACCGGGACGACCCGCCGACCATGTCCCTTGAGGTCGAGTACCCTGACGAGACAGTCGAAACGATTGCCCTGGAAGTGGAGCAACGCCAATACGATATCCAACGCATCGACGGCTTGCCGCAGAAAAAGGTTTCCCCACCGGCCGAGGTCATAGAACGAATCCAGCGCGAGGCCGCCGCCGTCCGCGAGGCACGCGCAAGGGACACGGAACTCGAAGAATTCACGCACGGGTTTTTGTGGCCGGTCGACGGTCCGATCTCTGGCGTTTACGGCAGTCAGCGGATCCTGAACGGAAAGCCGCGGCAGCCGCATTATGGCGTCGACGTTGCCGCACCGGCGGGCACGCCGGTATCCGCGCCCGCCGCCGGCACGGTCTCATTCGCCGAGCCGGACCTGTATTTTTCCGGCGGAACCTTGATGATCGATCACGGCCACGGCCTCGCCTCCGCCTTTCTGCATATGCAAAGCGTTGACGTTACGGTCGGCCAGCGGGTGGAACGCGGTCAGCGGATCGGTACGGTCGGGGCCACCGGCCGGGCGACCGGCGCGCATCTGGATTGGCGGGTCAATTGGTTCGAAAAACGCTTGGACCCGCAGCTTCTGTCGATCGTCGAACAATAATCGGGACCGGGCCGTTCCGCCTCAATCGGGCCAACGCCGGTGTACCCAGAACCACTGTTCCGGCCTTTCCCGGATCCACTCCTCGATCATGGCATTGATGCGGGTCAAAAGGATGCGGACGTCTTCCTTGCGGTTCCCCGTCTCCGGAAATTCCATGGGCGGATAAATCGTAAGCCTGAATCGGACATTGGGCAGCCGTTCGATCCTGACCGGAATCAGCGGGCAATTGAACCTTAGGGCCAACTCCGCCGGCGCGGACGGCGTCATCGCATCCCGGCCGAAGAACGGAATTGGTATTCCCTCGTTCAGTTTTTGATCGACGAGCAACCCGATAGGGTGGCCTTCTTTCAAGGCGGAGAGAATACGCCGCGAATTCGATCCGCCTTTGGGTATCATCTCGCGGGAAAAGCGGCCCCGAATCTTTCGGAAAAGAAAATCGACGATCGGGATCGACGCCTTCCGATAGATGTTCACCATCGGCGCGCCCCGTTGCGCCGGAACAAGACTGCCGATTTCCCAGTTTCCCATATGTGCCGAGATGGCGATGAACGGACCGCCATCGGCGATCGCCTTGTTCATGATCTCTTCGCCGACGATTTCAACGCGGGAATTGGGACCCTTCGTAGGGATCAAATCGACCTGCCCCCATTCGCCCGCGCCACGGCCCAAATTGTCCCAAACGGCACGCACCGTGCGGTCGATTTCCGCCTGAGTCATGTCCGGGTAGCAATTTTTAAGGTTTCGCCGCGCAATCTTGTCCGCGCGCAGACGGGGGCCGACCACGCGAAAAACCCAGGATCCCAATTCCGAAGCCCAGGTTATCGGGATATACCGGCATATCAGGAACAGAAGGCCAATGAAGAGGCCCTGCAACGGATACAGAAAAATGCGCCGCGTCAGGCGTTGAACAGACCCGCGTTCAGCCATGGGTCAACGCCCGCGCCAACAACTCGTTCGGCAAATCCAGGTTCTCGAAATCCACACCAACTTCCAAAACGGTAATCTTTCGGGCGGCCTCCGCCGGCAGCCTCACATAATCCTTCGCGGTGGTGACAAGTGTTGCTTTCAGAGACTCCGCTTCCGAAAGCAAAGGATCCAAATCCCCCTGCCCGTACATGAAATGGTCCGGGAAAGGATATTCCGCAAGGACATCGACGCCAATGGAACGCAGTGTGGCGAAGAATTTCATTGGCAATCCAATGCCGGCGAAAGCCACGCATTTCGTGCCGGGGACCAGGGAATCCGGCGCCTCCGGCCGCAGCGCTGCACGTTCCACCCGAATGTCACCCACGATATAGTCCGCGATGCCGGCATCGTCACGCCCCATCAACAAAACGAGATCGGCCCTGCCCATGGCTGAGGGAAGCGTTTCCCGCAGCGGGCCGGCGGGAAATCGATGGCCATTGCCGAAACCGAACTGTCCGTCCACGACAATGATCGATACGTCCTTGTGCAGCGTCGGGTTCTGGAACCCATCGTCGAGGATGATGATGTCAGCCCCGCCCTCGACCGCCGCACGTGCGCCGGCCACTCTATCCTTGGCCACCCAGGTTTCGGCATGGGCCGCGATCAGCAGCGGTTCGTCCCCGACATCGGACGCCCGGTGTTGGGCCGCATCAACCTTGACCGGACCCGTCAGCCCCCCACCATAGCCCCGGCTGACGACCGCGGCGTGGACGCCCATTGCGCGTGCCGTCCGGGCCAACGCAATCACGACCGGCGTCTTTCCCGTTCCGCCGGCCGTCACATTGCCGACGCACAGGACCGGCGCGCCGACACGAACAGGTTTGGACAGCCAAGACCGAAGGCCCGCCCCCGCGGCATACAAGGCCGCAGCGGGCATCAAGGCACATGCCTTCCAACCACCGCGGCCCTTCTGCCAGAAGTCAGGAACCCTCATATCCAGCGTTTTCATATCGGGCCCCCGTCACCGCCCGCCGGCCGGCACGGGAAGCAACGGGCGCAGCCGATCCATCACCATGTCGACAATACCGCTATTGCGCTGCGCCACCTTCACGGCCCGGTCGGCCCGGCGGGCGCATTCGCCATCGTCCGACAACAACATTGACACCGCGTCGGACAATTCCTGCGCATCCGATACGATCTGGGCCGCGCCGGCTTCTTCCAGCTCCTCAGCGACGGTCGTGAAGTTTCCTCGATCCGGACCATACAAGATGGCGGTGTTCTGTTGCGCCGGTTCGATCGGGTTATGACCGCCGAGCTTTCCCATGCCGCCGCCGATATAGGCGACCGGCGTCAGGGCATAAAACAGGCCAAGTTCCCCCAAGGTATCGGCGATGTAAATTTCGACTTCCTCGCCGATACGCTGGTCGACGCTTCGCCGGGCCGCCGCCGGAACACGCTTCTTCACCATGTCTTCTATTTCAGCCGCGCGGTTCGGATGCCGCGGGGCAATAATCGTCAGAAGGCCCGGAAAAGCCGATCGTAATCGTTCGTGGGCTTCCAGGACCAATTCTTCCTCACCGGGATGTGTACTCGCCGCCAACCATACCGGGCGGGCTCCGATACAGGTCCGCAGGGCCGCCAATTCCCCCATATCCACCGGCAAGGGCGGCGCGGAATATTTCAGGTTTCCGACAGAGTCCGCATGCCCGACCCCGAACCTTTGGAAAACTTCCGCGCCCTCATCCGTTTGACAGAGAACCACGGAGAAGCTCGACACCAAGGAGCGGAAGGTCTTGCGCGCCTTTTCCCACCGTTGTCTGGAGCGATGGGACAAACGCGCATTGACCAGCGCCATGGGTATACCGGCCCGACTCGTCCGCCGCACAAGGTTCGGCCAGATTTCGGACTCGATCCACAAGGCCGCATCGGGCCGCCAATGATCGAGAAACCGGGCCACCCAATGCGGAACGTCCACCGGACAATATTGATGGATTGCGCGTTTTGGCAGACGCTTGGCCGCCATATCGGCGGATGTGACGGTACCGGTGGTCAACAGGACCGTGACAGCCGGGTTCTCGTCCAGAATTTTCTCGATCAGCACCAAGGACGACATGGTTTCGCCGACACTGGCGGCATGCAGCCAAACGAGCGCACCTTCCGGGCGCGCCAGTGCGGCATGGCCCATCCGCTCTTGCAAACGTGCGGGGTCTTCCTTCCCCGCCCTCATCCTCGACCGCAGGAAAATAGGAAGCAGCGGCGCTGCCGCCACCGAGGCCCAGTTGTAGAACGTGGCGATCATTCTTTTTCGCGGCTGCCGCGCCGGAAGTCATCCGGCGCGGCGGGCTCGATCGGTTCATGCCCCATTGCGCGGTCCGCCGCCGCTGTCAGGTCGACCATCCGCTGTTCCAGCAACAACCGCGCCGCTTCGACCTCGTCCGCCGACGCGCCCGGGGGCATTCTGACAGGCTCCCCCCACAGGAAAACGCCTCGGGTGAAGGGCAAAGGAAGGATCAATCGGTCCCAGGTGTTGAGGACCACCCGGCGCTTGCAGGAATAGGCAACCGGGATGATCGGAACCTCGGCCATGCGGGCCATCGCGACGACTCCCGATTTGACGCGCATGCGCGGACCTCGCGGTCCATCCGGCGTCATGCCGAACAGGTTCCCCTCCCGAAGCGACCGGACGATCAGCCGTATGGTTTTCATTTCGGTGCGCTTCGTCGATCCGAAAACGGTGTTAAAGCCGAACCAGCCCATCGAATAGGCGACAAGCTTTCCATCACGGTGGTCGGAGGTGAAAATCGTTATCGGCCTGGCCTTCCGGCGCCATGCATAAGGCATCATCACGACACGGTTGTGCCACAGCGCGACGACGAACGCCTCGTCCGTCGCAATCAGCGGCTCCAGGAATTCCGCTTCTTGGTAATCCCATCTGGATGAATGATAGACGAACCGCAGATAAACCGAGATCAACCAGCACAGAAATCGGCGGACGCCATCCGACTGAAGGATTTTCTTCCTGAACCCCATGGCGGAACGACCTTAGACCGCCCGATCCGCGACGGCTTTGGCGCCGCCGGATGTTTCACCGGGCGGGATGTCCTCCATTCCATCAACCGGCTGATCGAACTGAATTTTGCTGAGCTGTGCGTAAAGCCCGCCTTTTGCGACCAGTTCGGAATGCTTTCCAACCTCGACGATACGGCCTTTGTCCAGAACGTAAATCCGATCGGCATGCATGACGGTCGACAGCCGATGCGCGATGACGATGGTCGTCCGCCCCTGCATAAGACGGCCCAGTGCTTCCTGTACGATCTGTTCGGATTCCGTATCCAGCGCCGAGGTCGCTTCATCCAGCAACAGGATCGGCGCGTTCTTCAACATCGCGCGCGCAATGGCGACACGCTGCCGCTGCCCGCCGGACAGCCGCAATCCGTGTTCCCCGACCATTGTGTCGTATCCATCCGGCAGTTCGGCGATGAAATCATGGGCGGCGGCGTTTCGCGCGGCCTGCTCGATTTCTTCCTGCGTCGCGTCCAACCGTCCATAGGCGATATTCGCCCGGATCGTATCGTTGAACAAAAGCGTCTCTTGCGTCACCAGGCCGATATTGTCGCGCAACGATTCCAGCGTGACGTCGCGCGCCGGCGCATGGTCGATCAATATCTCCCCGGCTGAAAATTCGTAAAACCGCGGCACCAGATTCAGGATGGTCGATTTTCCCCCGCCGCTTCTGCCGACCAGAGCAACGGTTTCCCCCGCCTTCACCTCCAGATTGATATCCTTCAGCACAGGGGTCTCGCCGTCATACGAGAAGTCCACATTCCGAAACTCAACCTCGCCGCTGACAGAGGATAGTTCGGTGGCGCCCGGCCGATTCACGATCGACGGCCGGTAGTCGATGACCGAGAAACAACGCCGCGCCGCCGCAAGCCCTTCCTGCAGGGTGGCGTTCATGCTGGCGAGGCCGCGCGCCGGTTGATAGGCGGCCAGAACGGCGACGAAGAAGGACATGAAAGCCCCGACCGTCGTTTCCCCCGCCTTGATCTGAAACCCGCCCCACACCAGGACTGCGGCCATGCAGACGCCGACCAGGGTATCTAGGATCGGATAGCTGAATGCCCGTGTCCGGGCCGCCTTGAAGGTCAGTCGGAAGACCGTTTCGAAGGCGCCGTTAGCGCGGTCTTCCTCATAGCCGTACATGTTGTACGCCTTGACTTGGCGGGCGCCTTTCAGGGCATCGTCGATGACAGCGGTCATCTGACCTTGTTCCGCCAGGCTGTTCGTCGAGATCTTGCGCAACAGGCGGCCGACCCGGACGATGGGGAAAACGCAAAGCGGGAAGAAAACCAGCGCCGCCAAAGCCATCTGCCAATTCTGATAAACGATCAATCCGGACAGGACGACAACCTTCAGCAAATCCCGGCCGATTCCGGTCAGGGCCTTGATCACCACATCGCGCAGCAAATACATGTCGGTCGTGAACCGCGACAATTGGCGGCTGGTGCCGGATTCCTGCAGATAGGCGAGATCCGCCCGCAGGATGGTCGAGAACATCTGCTTCTGCATCGTCTGAACGACGCGCAACCCGATCCGCTGCATCAACAGCGATTGCGCCATGTTCGACAAACCGGTGATGATCCCGGCCAAGACAAATCCCACCGGGACAACCCAGACCCAAAATTCGTCGCGGCTGTCGAGCAGTTCATCGAAAGCCGGCTTGACCAGATAGACCTGCCCGGCGGTCGCCAAGGCAACCAGGATCATGAAGAATATCGCCAATGTCAGCATCCCCATGTAGGAGCTGACATAGTCACGCCAAATACGCGCTGTTAAAGAGCGCGTAGAGTCTTCGGAACCTGCTCGAACGGGGTTATGCGCCAAGAAATCGACCAAATCTGCTATTCATACTGCCGGGTGGCCCCTATACCACGCACCTGCCCCAGCGTCACGTCCGCAAGATCGGTCGGTTTCGTCCTTACGACGACAGTTTTTCCGCCGGTTTGAGTGGAAACTTCTCAACCGGATGGAACGGGAACAAGCCTTCCAGGAACTGACCCACGGCGCGCTCCCAGGAAAACCCCAACGCATAGTCCCGGCAGGCATCCCTGGAAACGGCCAGGGCGCTCCGCGCGGCTTGGGCCAGGTCGATATCCAGGAACCCGACCTTGCCGTCGGCGACGACATCGATCGGGCCCGTCACCGGCAGGGCCGCGACCGGCACGCCGCAGGCCAGGGCCTCGATCAGCACAAGGCCGAACGTGTCGGTGCGGCTTGGGAAAACGAAGACGTCCGACGCCTGATAGTGCCGGACCAGTTCTTCACCTTCCTTCGCGCCGACGAAGACCACGTCCGGATGCTTGGCGCGCAAGGCCGCCAGCATCGGACCATCCCCGACAACAAGCTTGGTTCCCTGCAGGTCGAGGTCCAGGAACTGACCGATATTCTTTTCCACCGCGACGCGGCCGACATAGGTGTAGATCGGACGGGGCAGGCCCAGAAAATCGCGGTTTGTTTGATCCGCTTCCGGTTTGAATATGTTCGTATCCACGCCCCGGCCCCAAATTCGGGTATTCGTGAAACCATGATCGATCAAGGCCTGGCGCATCGAATCCGTCGGCACCATCACGGCTTGGGACGGCGCGTGAAACCGGCGCATCCATGCATAGGTATGGCGCGCCGGAAACCCGCAGCGCGCTTCGACATATTCCGGAAACCGCGTGTGGAAGGAAGAGGTGAACGGTATGTCGTTCTTCAGGCAGAACCGCCGCGCCGCCGATCCCAGCGGGCCTTCCGTCGCGATGTGGATGGCATCCGGGTCGAAGCTGCGGATCATCCCGGCCAGCCGGTACCAGGCATCGATCGCCAGCCTTATTTCCGGATAGGTCGGACATGGGATCGTGTTGAACCGGTCCGGGCCGATGACTTCGGCCACATGCCCCAAATCGGCAAGCTCGCGCGTGGTGCGCTGATAGGTGCGGACGACCCCGTTTATCTGCGGGGTCCACGCGTCGGAAACGATGAGTATGCGCATGGGTCTATCGAACCAACTTCTTATTGTGAGGAAGTGCGGAAAGACGTGGCGGGCGGTTTCCACGTCGCTATCGGCGCCCTGAACATCGATCAACCGCGGAACCTGCCGGCCATCACGAGGCCCGCGCCGTCGCGGGACTGGCGGATTTTCCGGACGGCGCCCGGCCGCCTTCTCTGACACCATGGGCGCTTCGGCCATCGGTGACTTGACGGTGGGATGTGACGACGGCGGCGGTGTCCGCCCAATGGATGATTTCCATCCTGCCGTCAGCCTCTTCGATCAGCGCCGTGCAGCTTTCGACCCAATCCCCGTCATTGCAGTACAGAATGCCGTCGATCTGGCGTATTTCGGGATGGTGGATATGGCCGCAGATGACGCCGTCCGCCTTCCGCTTCTTGGCCTCGTGGGCGACGGCCTCTTCGAAGCAACTGATGAATTCGACCGCGTTCTTCACCTTGTGCTTCAGATAGGCCGACAAGGACCAGTACGGCAGGCCCAGCAGTTTGCGGGTCTTGTTGAAATGATCGTTCATCCAAAGCAGCAGGTTGTAGGCCCAGTCGCCCAGCAGCGCGAGCCACTTGGCGTACCGTACGACGCCGTCGAATTGATCGCCGTGAATGACCAGGAAACGACGTCCATCGGCGGTTTCATGTTCGACAAGGTCGCGTACCTTTACACCGCCGACGATCAGGCCCAGATAATCCCGCAATACTTCATCGTGATTTCCGGGAACGTATATGACTTCCGTTCCGTTTCGCGTTTTCTTCAGGATTTCCTGGATGACCGCCGTTTGGGTATCGTTCCAGTACCACGACCGCTTGAGGCGCCAGCCGTCGATGATATCGCCGACGAGATAGAGTTTTTCGGATTGCGTATGTTTCAGGAAATCGAGCAAATATTCGGCCTTGCATCCGCGCGTGCCGAGGTGCGTGTCCGAAATCCAAATACTGCGATACCTGGAAATTCCACGAAGGCCATGCATCTTCCGCTGCCTTGATCTGTTGAATTTCAGGCAGTGGATACGGATACATTGTTACGGGAATAAGTAATTCAGCAGTCGTAACGAAGCCTTATTCCAACCTTAACAAATACGTCATTGTATTAACATTACTGAAATCAAACCAAGAATAGACCCCGGGAATTTCAAGAAATTGCATCATGGACACTAGCGCCCCCCAAGCAGAGACCGAATCACTTCCTGCGGTTCCGCCGAAATCCGGTGACATGGCCATTCTTGTCATCCACAACCCGGTGGCCGGGTTCTGGCAAAGAAGCAAGTTGCGCATCTACCTGAAGGCTTTGCGGAAGACGGGACGGCGCGTCATCGTGCGGAAAACGACAGGCCCGGGCGATGCCACTTTCATCGCCGCCGAGGTCGATCCCCGCCAGGTCGAAACCGTGGTGGCCGCCGGCGGGGACGGCACCATCCGGGAAGTTGCCGACGGTTTGGCCGGCAGCGGCGTCCGCCTGGCGGTCCTGCCGCTCGGCACCGCCAATGTGCTGGCCCTGGAACTGGGACTGGGGCTCAGTCCCCGTGCCGCCGCCCGCGCCACGGCAAACGCCCGCGAAGGCATCGGCTATGCCGGGCTTGTCGACAATCACCGCTTTCTGCTGATGGTCAGCGCCGGGGTCGACGCCCGGGTCGTTGCCCGCACCTCCTCGACCGTAAAACGCTATATCGGCAAGGCGGCCTATGCGGTCGCCGCGGTGCAGGAGTTACTGCGGCCGAAATGGGGCGGGCCGATCACCGCGCTGGTGGATGGCGAAGCGATTTCCGGGGACCTCATCATCGTGACCCGGGCGCAGCGCTATGCCGGGCCGTTCATCATCGCGCCCGACGCGGATATTCGCGGCCGCCGGTTATATGTCGTCGCGCCGCAGGGACGTGGATTCTGGTCGATGATCCGGTACGCCGCGGCGCTTTTCACCAACCGCCTGTCGACCCTGCCGGACGTCATCGTCCGGGAGGCGAAGGAAGTTGTTCTGACCGGCCCGGAAGGACATCCGGTTCAGGTCGACGGCGACGCCATGGGCAGACTGCCCGTCACCATCCGCTGCGACGAAGCGCCGATCACCTTGCTTTGGCCCCAAGACCAGAGATAACGGGGACCAGAGATAACGGGGACCAGAGATAACGGGGATCAGAGATAACGGGGATCAGAGATAACCAGGGCCAGAGATACCCAGAACCGGCGATAAAGCGGACGCCTCCGAAAAACGACCGCAAACGCTGATCCACGGCTTTTGCCGCGCTAATTGGCCGGCATTTTGCATATTTTCTGTCGACATGAGAGAAATTGGCTTTTAGGAGCTTGCTTCTGAAAGTGCTGGAGTAGCCGCCGTCGCGTATGGAAGCGGCGCGGATCCGGACAGGACGGCCAAAAGGACGATATGCGATGAAACGGATATCAAAGACGCTCGCCGCGGCAGGCATGGCCTGTTTCCTGCTGCAGGGCTGTACCGGCATCGGCACGATCAGCCGGGAGGACAAACTGGCCCAGGGCGCCATCGCCGGCGCGATCGTGGGCGGCGCGCTCGGATACGAAGTTTTCGGCAGCGGAAGCGGCCAATTGCTGGGCCTGGCGATCGGTGCAGCGGCCGGTTCCGGCGCGGGCTATGTCCTGGCGGACCGCCTGACCCAGCTGGACCTGCGCAGCATGAACAAATCTACCTATGACGGCCTGACGGCGAAGCCGACCGGCGAAACCGTGGCCTGGAACAATCCCGATACCGGCAATAGCGGGGAAATCACCCCGTTGCGCACCTTCCTGTCGAATGACGGCAAGCTGTGCCGCGATTATCGCCGTACGGTGAATATTGCCGGTGAGGTCCAGCACACGACCCACACTGCATGCCGAAACGGCCACGGCGACTGGCTGCACGTCTAGTCCTGCCTTCCGCAACGCTGTCTGATATCCCGATGCGCACCGGTACCGATGGTTACGGTACCGGTTAAAGGCGTTCCCTTCCGACCGTCCCGACCGCACCAAAAAAAAGGCCGCGTTCGAAAACGCGGCCCAAGTTCAGGGAGGAAACGCCCAATCAGAACGCGTTTTGAGAAAACTCAATTCCGCGTTGCAACATGCCTAGGCGAAGCATGCTGCGATGCACAATATGGCAGTAAGCCAATTCGAACACAAGTGATTTTGGGCAGCGGAATTGCATTTTTTGCAGAGGCGGGACGAAAAAATTGCGGCGGCGCACAATCCCGAAAACATTGAGATTTATAATGTTTTGGGAAGACGCAAAAAAAGGGAAGGAAATTACCCTCCCAACCCCGCAGATTATGAAACACGCGGTAATATACTAATATTCATCGAGCTTCGCGGGTTTCGGCGCCGCCGAAGCGGCGCCGATTCGATCAATCCCGCTGCAGGCACATGGCGATGCCCATGCCGCCGCCGATGCACAGCGTCGCAAGCGCCTTCTTGGCGTCGCGTTTCTGCATTTCGTGCAACAGCGTCACCAAGACTCGGGCGCCCGAGGCGCCGATCGGATGGCCGAGCGCGATCGCCCCGCCATTCACATTGACGATGTCCGGGTTCCAGCCAAGATCCTTGTTCACGGCCAGAGCCTGCGCCGCGAAAGCTTCATTCGCTTCCACAAGGTCAAGATCGTCGACGGTCCATCCCGCCTTTTCCAGCGCCATGCGGGATGACGGAATGGGCCCGGTCCCCATGATCGAGGGATCGACCCCGGCTGTCGCCCAGGAAACGATCCGCGCCAAAGGCTTCGAACCGCGCTTTTCAGCCTCCTCGGCGGACATCATAACGACGGCGGCCGCGCCGTCGTTGATGCCGGATGCATTGCCCGCCGTCACCGTGCCGTCCTTGGCAAAGGCCGGGCGCAGCTTGGCCAGGGTTTCCGTTGTCGTGCCGTGTTTCGGATGTTCGTCCATATCGACGACGGTCTCGCTTTTCCGGGACTTGATCGTCACCGGCACGATTTCGTCTTTCAGACGGCCTTCCTTCTGGGCTTTTTCCGCCTTCTGCTGCGACCAGGCGGCGAATTCGTCCTGTTGGTCGCGGGTCAACTGCCACTGGTTGGCGACGTTTTCCGCCGTGTTGCCCATATGATAGCCGTTGAAGGCACACCACAATCCGTCCCGGATCATCGTATCGACGAAGCTGAGATCACCCATTTTCTGGCCGCTGCGGAGATAGGCGGCATGCGGCGCCTGACTCATGCTTTCCTGTCCGCCCGCGACGACAATCTTGCTGTCGCCCGTTTTGATCGCCTGGCTGCCCAGCGCAACGGTGCGCAAGCCGGACCCACAGAGTTGATTGACTTGATACGCGGTTTTCTCGACCGGAATGCCGGCCTCGACCGCTGCCTGACGGGCCGGGTTCTGCCCCTGCGCCGCGATCAGGATCTGCCCAAGGATCGCTTCGTCGACGTCTTCCGGGGAAACACCGGCGCGCGACATCGCCTCTTTGATGGCAATGGACCCCAAATAGGATGCGGGAACCGAACTGAGCGCACCATTGAAAGCACCAACCGGCGTCCTAGCCGCACCTGTAATAACGACCTCGGTCATCTTAATCCCTCCTCGCTGAACCCGCCGCGGCAAAGGATCTGCCGCACCGGATGCTTCGGCGCCGCCTGTTTTGCAGCGCACCATTAGAAGCGACTATATCGTCCTCATACATTGGCGACAACAACGGGCGTTTTGCGGATTAATAAGGATTTTGTGACCGCAAGCGGACGGTTTCAGCCGAACGGGCGGCCGTTATGCCTGCAGGAAACGGGTGACGCGGTCCCATAATTCGACCGCGCGGCGGCCGGACATCATGCCGATATGGCCGAGCGCGGGTCGCAAAAGCCGCACATCTTCCAGAAGTTCCGTGATCGCCAGGGCGCTTTCGGGCGGCACGATACGGTCCGATTTCGGAATGACCACGAGTGTTTCGCCATGATAGTCGGCGGGATTGACCGTATCCCCGCCGATTTCCCAATCCAGACCGGCCGTCCGGTTTTCGGCATACCAACCGCCCAAGGTTTCCCGCGCGACACGCGCGGTCAGCGATACGCCGTCATTCAGCCAATCTTCCAGGGCGACGAACCTTTCCGCCTTGGGCGATGCCGGGTCGAGCCGGGCGAAATACTGAAACTTCCGAAAAGCGTTCAACGGGTCGATCGCCGCGAACATCGCCTGAACGCAGTCCACGGGCAATCTGCCGAACAGGGAAAGGGCCGGTTCGCAAGCGGAAACCAGCATCCTCGACGCGTTCGGCCCGGGCGCTTTGCCGGAATGGAAGTCCCACGGCGTCGCCATCAGGACCAATTTGCCGATCCTGTCCTGCCGTTCGATCGCCAAGGGCAAGGCCAGCAGGCCGCCCATACAATAACCGACCATGGCAACCCGGCTGTCCGTGCCGTTCTCGGCTTCCACGGCGTCCAGCATCGCATGCAGCCGGACCACGTAATCGGTCAGGCCGAAATCGGCTTCCTCCGTATCGGGCTCGCCCCAATCCACCAGGTAGGGCACCAAACCCTGTTCCGCCAGGTTTCGGCAAAAACTGCCCTGACTGTTCAGATCCAGAATATAGGACTTGTTGACCAGCGACGGCACGATCAGAACCGGCATGCCCGATCCGGAGGGCGCGTAACGGTGCAGACTGGTGGAACCCTGGCGCCAAACAGCGGGCGGATCGGTCAGATCCCGCCGGTAGCCGTGATGGTGATAGGAAAGGATTCCGTCCAGCATTTGGCCAAGCTGGTCCCGGAACTCCAAGTCGATCGATGCGACGAGATCCGCCAACTCGCACTGGGCCGCGATCGCCTGCATGGCCGGCCATTTGGATTCGGGAAAGGCTGAGGCCAGGGCGAACGGACCGGACGTCATCATCGCCGACAGGGCTTCGGCCCATTCGGGTCCCGCGGCGGCGCTTGGGCCTTCTTTACGTCTTCCGTCCGGCGCGTTCGAGCTGCTCCACCCGCCTTTCAAGATCGGCAATGCGCCCAAGGAGCTGGCGTATAGCATCATCGGCGCCGCCAGATGCAGCGGAAGCGGCCTCGGACCCAGTCTTGCCGGTGCCGGTATCGCCGTTCCGTCCAGTGGCGCCATGCCCCTCTCCTTCGCCCTGCCCCGCCGGCGATTGCTGCCCGAATGTTTGTCCCATGACAGATTGCCATCCCGCCATCATGCGGGCCATGGCATCCGCGACCGCCGGGTCGCCAGCGGCGCCGGAAATCTGCTCCTGCCACAGTTCCAAATAGCGTCTGGCAAGCTCGTTATGGTCCGGTGTTTCCGTCATTTTTGAATATTCGCATTCACCAACGACGATAACAACGACGCGGTGCAACTTTCGCCATTATCGCCATTGCTTGGCGAACAAGCATAGTTCTGCTATGGGTTTCAAAGGATTACTTCGCAGGTGCGATAACCAACGACGACGCAGTGCACAAGTCCAAACCCGGCCTTGTCACTGAGATCGCAGCGAGATTAGCGAAAGCTAAAGCCCAATATGTATGGGCGCCCAATTAATTCGGGGTGCGATGAGGGTAGGATATGTCTGAAGAAGCGTCCGGCGCCAAGGCGCCCATAAAAATCAAAAAATACGCCAACCGGCGGCTCTATAACACGGCGACAAGCAGTTACGTCACCTTGGATCACCTGTGCCAAATGGTGAAGGACGGCGTGGATTTCGCCGTCTTCGACGCAAAGTCGGGGGAAGAGATCACGCGCTCGGTCCTAACGCAGATCATCGTCGAGGAGGAGTCCAAGGGACAGAACCTTCTGCCGATCGGCTTCCTGCGCCAATTGATCAGTTTCTACGGCGACAACATGCAGCAGATGTTGCTGCCCAAATACCTCGACTTCTCGATGAAATCCTTCTCGGAAAATCAGGAGAAGATGCGCCACTACATGGAAGACACTTTCGGGTCCGTTTTTCCGTTCGGCCAGTTCGAGGAAATGAGCAAACAGAATCTGGCGATGTTCGAGCGCACGATGCAGCTTTTCGCGCCGGGCGCCGGCGGGGAAGGCGCGGCCGAGGGCGAGCAAGGCAGCGCGCCCCAAGCCGACAGCGGCAAATCCGCGTCCGATATCGAAGCCCTGCAGAAGCAGATCGATGCGATGCAGCAGCAATTGAAGAAAATCGGCGAGAAATCTTCCTGACGCTACGGCCATTCAGGCCCTAACCGTTTGAATTTCCGTCGCTGGGAAAATCACAACCGGCCCGTCGCAATCGGGCCGGTTTTTTTTCGCGCGCAACCTGGGCGTCGATGCGGCCGGTGTTCTTGGCGGCGCTAGGTCAGCCAGGCCGGCTCAAACACGCCACGGCGGATCCAGGTCCGGCCGCCCGAAATACCAACCCTGCAGGAAATCGGCGCCTTCATCGCATAGGATTCGGACCTCATCCTCGGTTTCAACGCATTCGGCCACGGTTTTCAGACCGAACCCATCCGCCAGACCAAGCAGGGTCCGCACGAAAAGCTGGTTGTCCATATTCGTATGAACGTCCTTGATGAAGGCCCCGTCGATTTTCACCACATCGACGGTCAAAGCCTTCATATGGCGGAAACTGGTATAACCGCTGCCGAAATCGTCCAAGGCGACCTTGCAGCCCATGGCGCGGACGGCGGAGACGAACCGCGCGGAAACTTCGAAATCCTCCAGCGCCGCGGTCTCGGTAATCTCGACGATCAAACGCTCGGCGATGCTGGGTTTGCTGGTGATCCGGCTGACCAGGGTCCTGAGCCAGGATTGGTCGGTCACCGTCAGGCTGGAAATGTTCAGCGCCAGCGTCACGTCGGGATACCGGCCAAGATCGTCCAAAGCGATTTCCAGCGCCCGGTGATCCAGGAACCGCATGATGCCGAGCTTTTCTGCAACCGGCACGAAGGCGCCGGCGGTCACGATATCGCCCGACGGATCCTGCATCCGAAGCAAGGTTTCGTAATAGGAAATTTCCTTCGTGCGGCTATCGACGACAGGCTGATAGGCGAAGATGATCCGGTCTTCCTCCAGCGCCTGCATGATCCGCTCGCCCATATCCATGTTTTCGCGGCGGACGCGGCGCTGTTCTTCGGACAATTCGTAGGAGACAAAGCAGTTCCGGCCATTGGCCTTGGCGCCCTGCAACGCGCTCTCCGCGGCGGTCATCGCTTCCTGGGCGGTCTGGATCAGACCGGGGAAAACGGTGCCCCCGATGGAGACGGTGACGTGAATTTTGCCGTTCGGCGTTTCAATCGGATTGGCGCGCAGGGCTTCCAGGATTTTTTCCGCCGCCGTCACCATGCCCGCTTCATCGCATTGGCCAAGAACGACGCCGAAGCGATCCCCGCCGAGGCGCCCGATCTGGTCCGTCACGCGCAAAGACCGTTCGATACGGTGTCCGACGCCGACGATCAGCGCATCCGCGATCTTGTGCCCATAGGCTTCGTTGACCATCGACAATTTGTCGATACCGATGGCCAGATAACCGCCCGGCACATTGTAGCGTTTGTTGTAGGAAAACGCGTTCTGAAGGGCCTCGTGCAACCGTGTCTTGTTCAGATGCCCGGTCAGCTCGTCATAGCTGGCGCGCCGTTCAAGCAGGGTTTCCTGCTGTTTTCGGCGATTGATCGGGCGCAGGACGCCCGCCAGGCGGACGGGAATGCCGTTTTCGTCAAGATCCGCGCGGCCCTTGTCGTGAACCCAGACAAACTCACCGTCTTCGCGGCGCAGACGGTATTCGCAGTCGAATGCCTCGCCGGCCTGCAAATGACGGCTCAGGCTTTGCAGCCGCTTCGACAAATCTTCGACATTGATGCATTCGTTGAAGGCTTCGCCGTCCCGGATCGAGTCCGACCGTGTCGGGCCGAAAACGGGGAAAGTATCGCCAAGCCATTGGATGGAATCGTCAACGAGGTCCCAGACGTAACCGATATCGCCGGACGAGGCCAAAGCCGCGCGCAGCAAATTAACGTCTCGGGCGTTCTCCGGACGGTCACGCGTATTGCGTCGCCGAACCCGCGAGTCGCCAAAAACGTCGGTCAAGATAACCGAACCGCCTGGATTGTGAGTCGGCGTCGTTCTACTCATCAAAACCCTTGGCTCGGCCTAAGCCCACGATCATCGGGACTTCCCCCAAAAGAAACGGCGCGTAACGCATTCACATGAAACCACAAGAAGCTTCCTCTGATGTAAAAAATACGCGCCGGTTCACTAATTCCATAACCAGGGTCCGCCTGAAGCAAGTATTCGACGTATGACGACCGTCACACTTCGACGCACTTTTCCACAGGATTTCCCCACTTTCCTCGATTTTGACCCGAAAACGTAAACAAGCGGTGAATCATGTTTGAAATTGTTTCGATCCCCCCACAAGATATCGGCGATTAGGGAAGGCAAATACAAGGACTACTAAAGTAGTCATCAACAAACTGTAAAAGTCGACGCGGATGAAAAACGGTAATCCCGGCGATCAATGGGCGCATATCCAAATAGCCGGAAAGCAAAGTCGACAAGAACCGGATCATTCCGCGCGCCGCGCATGCGGTCGCCCGCTTCCCTTCCCGAACAGGAGAAAATCACACTGGGTAGGATGTAAAAATGCTCGGATTCATGAAAGCCGATCGCGGTACGGGGGCATCAGTTAAGGGGGGGACGGGTTCAGGCACCAGGAATTCAGCAGGCGGCAACCCGCCCGCATCGGGGGCGCCGGCGCCTTCGGATGATGCCGCCGTGCCGTCGGATGCCCTGACGAAAGCACGTCAGGATGCCTATTGGCAAAGACGCGAGCTGTTGACCTTGGCCGATGCCTTAGCCGGGGAAATGGAAGGCACCGTTCAGCAGGTCAAGGCCGGCGGCGACAAGGCGAACGAAGTTTCAAGCGACATGCGGGATGCGATCCGTCAGGTCCACGGGCTGGTCGAAACGCTTGAACGGGACGCGGAAACCACCGTTGCCGACGCCGGCACCGTTTCCACCATGGCCGAAACGCTGAACCAGTCCGCGGAAACGATCTCGTCCAAGGTTTCCTCGGCCTTGACCCAAACGAATGCCGCCGTGGCGCGGGTCGAAGAAGCGTCCCAGGTCGTCGGGCGGATGGCGCAGGCCTCGAACCGGATCGGCGACATCGTCAAACTGATCCAGGATATCGCCAATCAAACCAACCTGCTGGCCTTGAACGCCACGATCGAGGCCGCCCGAGCGGGAGAAGCAGGACGCGGTTTTGCCGTCGTCGCCAACGAAGTGAAGGCGCTTGCAGGGCAAACCGCCGATGCGACCAAGGAAATCGCCGATCAGATCGCCGAAATCCAGAATGTGACCGAAGCCGCCGTCAGCGCGATTTCCGGAATTGGGGAGGCGATAAACAGCGTTGCCGGGAATTCCGGGGAAGTCGAACAGGCCGTCGCCGAACAGCATGAAGCCATTTCCAGCATCGGCCGTACGGCGAACGAGACGGTCTCCGTCGTCGGCCACCTTGCGGAAAGCGTCAGCCAGGTCGCGGGTCAGGCTTCCATCGCCGAGGAACTGAGCGGCACGCAGCAGACCACGACGGCGGAGATGGCGCAGCATATCGCGGCATTGGGCGAACGTTTGCGCGTCGCCATCGCCGCGACCCGTGAAGGTCACAAGGACAACAAGATCGATATTCCGTTCTCGCTGACCGGGACCGTCGAGGTGAATGGCGAAGCCGTTCCGTGCGGCGTATACGACCTGACTTTGGACAGCGCGGTTATCCATTGCGGCCGGCTGGCCGAATTTCAGGGGGAGGCCATATCGGTCGATATTCCGGCGGTTGCGGTGCTGCGTGGCCGGTTGGACGGGTTGGAAGGCGGCGGGCATCGTTTCCTGATCGACCGGAACGACCAGTCGGATCAGCAGATCAACACCTTTGCGGAACAGAGCATTGCCCCGGACCAGCCGGTGATCGCGATCGCCACGATGGCGGCGCGGCAGGTTCAGGATCTGTTCCAGCGGGCGGTGGACAGCGGGAAAATGTCGGAAGCGGATTTCTTCGACGAGGACTACACGCTGGTCGAAGGCAGCAATCCGGTTCAGCACCTGACGCGCTTCACCGCCTTCACCGACAAGGAACTGCCGGCAATCCAGGAACCCGCGACCGACAGCCATGATGCGATCATCTTCTCGGCGGCGGTGGATCGGAACGGATATCTGCCGACCCATAACCTGAAATACTGCCACCCGCAGCGCCCCAACGATCCTGTCTGGAACGCGGCGAATTGCCGGAACCACCGGATATTCAGCGATAGGACGGGCCTGGCGGCCGGCCGGAACACCGCGCCTTATCTGGTTCAGTCCTATCTGCGCGACATGGGCGGCGGAAATTACGTTCTGATGAAGGATCTGTCGGTGCCGATCCACATCAACGGAAAGCATTGGGGCGGCTTCCGGGTCGGGTACAACCTCTAACCGACGGTCTGGTTTCGCGGGAAATCGGCGCGGCGTCCGCTATCGGGCGCCGCGCAATTCCTTCATCACCCAAATCGACAGACAGAAACTGATCGCGGCGCCGGCTTGATGCAATACGGCCAGCGGCAGGGGCACCATCAAGACCAGGGTGGAAATACCCAACCCCGCCTGGACCCATACCATGGCGGCGAGGCAATTGATCGAAAGCCTGGCGCGCGGGGCGAGGTCGGCCTTTCGGGCGGACAGCCAGGTCAGCATCACCACCGTCAGGGTGAGATAGGCCATGATGCGATGGTCGAACTGCACCGTGCCTTCGTTTTCGAAGATGTTCAGCCATAAGGGCGATACGGCGGCGATGTCTTCCGGAATGAAATTACCGCCCATCAGCGGCCAGTCATTATACAGCAGGCCCGCATTCAACCCGGCGACCAAGGCGCCGCTCATCACCGTGAAGAAGATCACCGCGTGGCAATAGGCGCCCAACCGGCGTACCCCACGCGGCGCCGCTGGCCGGTCCTGCGGCACGGGCCAGAGCAGTCCCAGCGCCAGCCAAAGCAGATAGGCCAGGATGAAGAAGGCCATGCCCAGATGCACGGCAAGCCGGTATTGGCTGACATCGGACCGGTCGACGAAGCCGCTTTTGACCATCCACCAGCCGATGACACCCTGCAATCCGCCGAGGAAAAGCAGGATCGCCAGATGTTTCGTGTAACCCGGCGGAATCCGGCGCGTGGCCAGGAAATAGAAAAACGGCAGGGCGAAGACCAAACCGATCGCGCGGCCCCATAGGCGGTGGATGAATTCCCACCAGAATATCGACTGGAATTCCGCCAGCGACATCCCGGCATTGTCGATTCTGTATTCCGATGTTTGCCGGTACAGGTCGAAAACGCGCTGCCATTCCGCATCGTTCAGCGGCGGCAGCGCGCCGATCAGCGGGCGCCATTCGACCATGCTGAGACCGGATTCGGTCAATCGGGTAACGGCGCCGATCAACATCATCGCGAAGACCATGACGCAACAGGCCAACAGCCACAGCCCGACGGCCCTGGCCGACTCCGGCAAGGCGGACGGGGTAGAAGCGCGGTCTATCGCCGCCTTTGGGAAAGCCGTTGTCATGGCGCGCAGATTATCCTGTGCTGCAAAGCCCGCAAGACGGACACAGTGCCGCAACCACCCACCACGGCCGGCTGGCCGGACGCACCGGTCAGCTTACCGTCCAGGTATGACCGCGGGTCAGCAGGTCTTCCAGCTTGCCTTTGCTTTCGGCGGTCGCCGCCGCCATCTGGGCTTTCATTTCCTGGTCATAGGTCTGCGCCGCCGGATTGTTGTACAGCACGCCCATCGCGACCGGGAAATGCGGCGGTTCCATCCGCGCCAGCAGGCCGGCCAGAACCGCATTGGTTTCGTCATGGACCAGAATGTCGTCTTCCGATGCATCCTCGCCCACGGTGGCGACCTTCAGCGACAGGGTCTTGGGATCCAGAACCAGGCCCTTCTGCCCATCCGCGCCGAACCGCAGCGGCTGGCCGTGTTCCAGCAGGATCTGGGCGTCCTTCTGAACCTTCTTTTCCATGAAATGCCCGAACACATTGTCATTGTAGACGATGCAGTTCTGCATGATCTCGACGAAGCTCATGCCCTTATGGCCATGCGCCTTGGTCAGGGTCTGCACCAGATGCGCCTGCATGATGTCGCCGGACCGCGCCACGAAGCGCGCTCCGCAACCCAGCGCGAAGGCCGCCGCGTTAACCGGCGTGTCGATCGAGCCCGTCGGCGTCGAGGGCGATTTGGTGCCGACCCGGCTGGTCGGGGAATATTGCCCCTTGGTCAGGCCATAGATCTCGTTGTTGAACAGCAGATAGTTCATGTCGATGTTCCGGCGCAACGCATGCATCAGATGGTTGCCGCCGATGGAAAGCGAATCGCCGTCGCCGCCGACGACCCAGATATCCAGGTCCGGATTGGCCAGCTTGACCCCGGTGGCGACCGCGGCGGCGCGGCCGTGGATCGTGTGGAAACCGTAGGTCGACATGTAATAGGGGAACCGCGCCGCGCAGCCGATGCCGCTGACGAAGACGGTCCCTTCGACCGTCGCGCCGATCTCGGCCAACGTCTTATGCACCGCCTTCAGGATGGCGTAGTCGCCGCAGCCGGGGCACCAGCGCACTTCCTGATCGGAAGCGAAATCTTTCGGCTGGAGCTTTTCCGGCACTGTCTGATTGGTCATCGTCTTCTCCGTAAGATCGGGTTGCCCGGAAGTCAGCTCAGACGCGCGCGGATCGCGGCGTCGAGCTCAGCAACCTTGAACGGCTGTCCCGAGATCTTGTTCAGGCCTTCGGCCGGCAGCAGATATTCCGCCCGCAGCAGCTTCACCAGCTGGCCCGTATTCATTTCCGGCACCAGAATCTGCTCATAGCCCGACAACAGGTCCTTCAGGTTCCGCGGCAGCGGCCAGATATGGCGCAGATGAATATGGCTGACATCCAGCCCCTCGGCGCGCGCCACCGTGACCGCGCGGCTGATCGGCCCATAGGTTGACCCCCAGCCGACGACGGCGAGCTTACCGGTCGTGGTGCCCAGATCGACGGCCTGTTCGGGAACGTCGCCGGCGATGCGCTGAATCTTTTCCGCCCGCAGCATGGTCATCTTGTGATGGTTCTGCGGATCGTAGGAGATATGGCCGCTGCCGTCCTGCTTCTCGATCCCGCCGATGCGGTGTTCCAGACCGGGCGTGCCGGGCTTGGCCCAGGGCCGGGCCAGGGTATCCGGATTGCGGGAGAACGGCTCGAACCCTTCCGGGTCGGTCGCGAACTGCGTTGGGAAAGGCTCCAGTTTCGTCAGATCCGGGATCTGCCAGGGCTCGGACGCATTGGCCAGGAACCCGTCGGTCAGCAAGATGACCGGCGTCATGAACTTGATCGCGATGCGAACCGCTTCCACGGCCGTCTCGAAACAGTCACTTGGCGAGCGGGTGGCCAGCACGCAAAGCGGGGCATCGCCGTTGCGGCCCCAGACCGATTGGAACAGATCCGACTGTTCGGTCTTGGTCGGCAGGCCGGTCGACGGACCGCCGCGCTGCGAATTGACAACCACCAGCGGCAGTTCGGTCGAAATGCCGAGACCCAGCGCTTCCGTCTTCAGGGCGACGCCCGGACCGGAACTGGAGGTCACCCCGATGGAGCCCGCATAGGACGCGCCGAGCGCGGCGCAGACGGCGGCGATCTCGTCTTCCGCCTGGAAGGTCTCGACATTGTAGTGCCGCAATTCCGCCAGCGTATGCAGCAGGGCTGAGGCCGGCGTGATCGGATAGGAACAGAAGACCATGCGCTGACCGGCCAGCATGGCGCCCGCGGTCAAGCCCCAGGCCACCGCCTGCGTGCCGGTCACGGCGCGGTAAAGGCCCGCGTCGATCGGCGCGGGCGGCACATGGACGGGGCGGATTTCGGACTGCTGTTCGATCGTCTCGCCGAAAGCATGGCCCGCATTCAGGGCGGCGACGTTGGCTTCCGCGATATCCGCGCGCTTGGCGAATTTCTGCTTCAGCCAGGCGACGGTTTCCGCCCGCTCGCGATCATACATCCAATAGATCAGACCCAGCGCCCACATATTCTTGGTGCGCAGCCCTTCCTTATTGGTGACGCCGAATTCCTTCACCGCTTCCAACGTCATCTTCGACATGTCGACGGACAGCAGTTTGAAATTCGCAAGGCTGCCGTTCTCGAGGGGGTTTTCCTCGTATCCGGCCTTGCGCAGGTTCTTGTCGTTGAAGGTGCCGTTATCGGCGATGATCAGCCCGCCCGGCTTCAAATCGCCCAGATTGACCTTCAGTGCCGCCGGGTTCATCGCGACCAGCACGTCCAACTCATCACCGACGGTCTTGATCTTGCGGCCGCCGAAATTGATCTGGAATGCGGATACGCCGAACGTGGTGCCGACCGGCGCGCGGATTTCGGCGGGGAAGTCGGGGAAGGTCGCCAGATCGTTTCCGGCCAGCGCGGTCGCCAGGGTGAAGCGCCCACCCGTAAGCTGCATCCCGTCGCCGCTATCGCCGGCGAAGCGGACGACCGCGGCTTCCGCGACCAGATGCGCGTGTTCCGATGTCTGAGTGACGGCGGCACCGTCCATGATCTTACTCCTTTTATCCGCCGTCATACCGTCCGGTTTCGGCGGAAACATTCAGTCAGTCGGGCTTCGCATAGCCCCCCAGGGTTGGCCGTTCAAGCCGCTTTGACGCATATAAGGCGTGAGCACTGCAAAGAAATGGGTGCCACGGCGCCCAGCGCGGGCGTTTTGAGTTATACGGTCACCCGGTAGTTTCAAGTGGAAACAGCACCTTCCGCGAAAATCGCCTAAACCGATTTCGGCCCGATTGCCGCCAGCATTTCCTCGACGGAAAGGAACTTTTCCCGCGGTGCTTCGGAAGAATCCGCCCGCGCGATTTCCGCCGCATCCAGTTTCTGCCAATCGTCGAAATCCACATAGGCGACTTTCCGCGCTTGCAACAGGCGCTTCAACCCCTCGTGTCCGGGCTTGTTCGCATCGCCCTCGCGCGCGAAGGCCGCGGCGATCATCCGGGCCACCTCGTCCCCGTCACGCTTGGAACTGCCGATCACACCGCTTGGCCCGCGCTTGGCCCATCCGACCGCATACAGATTGTCGGCAACCTGGCCGTCCTTGTTCAGGATCGACCCGGATTTCGCATCGAAGTCGACCCCTTCAAAGCTGCGTGTCCGGTACCCAACCGCGGTCACCACCAGGCCGCAAAGAATGGTGAAATACGCCCCGGTGCCCCGGACAGTTCCGCCTTCGCCCACTTCAGTACGTTCGAAGCGCACGCCTTCCACGCGCTCTTCCCCCAGCACCTCGACGGGGGAGGCATAGAATTCGAAATGCACCCTCTTTTCCGCACCCGCCACCAGGTCGTCGCCCGGTTCAGCAAAGGCTTCCATGGTCTGCAGGTTCTTTTCCCGCACGCGGCGGTCCCTGCCTTCGACCCCGTCCGGCAATTCATCCGGCAGATGTTCGTGACGGACGATGGAGACCGCGTGGTCCAGGTCCTGCATTTCCCGCAATTCGACATTGGTGAACTTTGCATCGCCGGGCCCGCGCCGGCCGACGACGACGACGTCCTTGATCGGGGAACGGTGGATCACATCGGCCACCGGTCCGGGCAGATCGCTTGCCGCCATTTCTTCCGGGCTTTTCACCAGGACGCGCGCGACATCGATCGCCACGTTTCCATTCCCGATGACCACCACCCGTTCCGTGTTCAGGTCGGGGTCCAGCGCGACATAATCCGGATGGCCATTGTACCAGCCGACGAATTCGGCCGATCCGTATACGCCCGCCTTGTCGATACCCGGTATTTCCAGTTTGCGGTCGGCCGGCGCGCCGACGGCCAGGATCACCGCGTCGTAGAGTTCGCGCAATTCCGCGAGGGAGACATCCTTGCCCACGCTGACATTGCCGAAATAGGAGACGCCTGCCTCGGCGGCGGTCTTGCTATAGGCGCGGACGACGTTCTTGGTGGTCTGGTGATCCGGGGCGACGCCCGCGCGGATCAATCCGAAAGGGGTCGGCAACCGTTCGATGATATCGACGACCGGGTCGCCGAATTGCTTCAGCAATGCACTGACGGCGTAGAACCCGCTTGGGCCGGACCCGATGACCGCGACCTTCACCCGCGACATGTTTTCCCCCGGTTGGCACTGTCGGGCCTTCCATCTTTACCGCCCGTCGGCGGCCGACGGATATTCGCCCATTGACCCTTCCAGGGATGAGAGCACGATTCCTTGATCTTCGGTAGCGGGAACCACAGCCGCCCGGACCCCGCCGGAACCAAGGGGCCGGCGGGGCCTTTTATCGCGACATGGGAAAAGCGGCTAGTGCAGCGACATGACGCCGTCGGCATAGCGGTAGGTCGAGGGGCTGACGATGCCCTTATGGGCGACCTGCACCGAGTGCAATTTGCCATCGAGGTTTGAATCCCAGAAATCGAGGAACTTCTTCAGGACGGGGAATTTCGGGGCAATGTCCAACTCCTGCCAAAGATATGTCTGCAACAGGTTGGGATGGTCCGGCATGTGGTAGAGGATTTCGGCGGTCGTCAGGCGGTATCCCGCCATTTGCCGAGCGAGAATGTAGCGGTCCGCGGTTTCCGGATTCGCAATGGTCATGGATGCACCTCCAATCTCATACAGTTTCCCTTGATCCATGGGGCGCCAATCGTCCCCAGGCGAAAATCCTGTACCGAGTTTGGACTCACCGCAATTATTTATTTAACGATTTCAGTATTTTAGCACCGATTGACCAAGAGTGCTGCTAATGCCGCCCTGTCAGGCTATGGCCTCGCGTATGCTGGCGACACGGCCAAGAATGGTGACGGCCCGGGTGCTGTCATCGATGGAGCGCAGATCGCTGCGGCCGATATCTTCAGCCAATTGCGCTTGGAAGTCGGAAAGCACGTCGCGGCTGTCATTTGCGCTTTTAGGCAGGGCGGTCGCGGTTTCCCGCGGCCCGTTTGCGAGCACGGTCCGGTCACGGCTGCTGATCGCGCCGCCCTCATAAAGTTGATCCGCCAAACGCTTGGTTTCCGACCCGGTAATGGCGCGCGGATCGAATTGGGACGCCGCCAGAAGATAGGTCGCCTGCACACTGATCTTCACCGTATCCACGGGATCGCCCGGCGACGGCACGGCCTCTGCCGGCTTCGGGCGCGGCTCGGCCGGTGTCACCAGCCGGATTGGGCTGGCGGCGGGGCTGATATCCGCATTGGTGCTTCCCGCCTCGTCTTGCGGCGACCGCTTCAGAACGGAAAGAAGTGTATCTAGCTTCATGGACAGAGGCCTCCTGCCGATAGCAGAAGCAGACTTTGTGCCAACTGTATTTTCTTTTTATTCCAATACCTTGAAACATCCCGTCGCGATTGGGGGAAAACCTTTCCCAGGGCGATAGGCAAGAAGGGTCGCCTCCCTTTCCCCAACCCCATCCGCCGGCATCCCCGATGACGGTTCCCCTTGGCTTGTGCCGGCGCTATCCTAGGCAGCAAAACCATCGTGACCGAAAACACCCTATCGAACCGCGCGGCCTGGGTCGAAAATCCACCGGCGCGCCCCAATTTCAATGTCGAGCGGTTAGCGGCATTGCAAGCCCATGAACGGGCCCCGGTGCGGACCCTGGTGCGGACCCCCTGGTGCGGACTCTGGCACGGGGTCCGGCCGGTACAGGGAAGAACGAGGAAACGCCATGGAAGTGAACACCAATTTCGGCGAGCGGGTCGTCCTGCACACCGACGAGATGGACTGGATCCCATCCCCCATGCAGGGCGTGGACCGCCGGATGTTGGACAGGATCGGCGGCGAGGTCGCGCGGGCGACGAGCATCGTGCGCTATGCGCCCAACAGTTCCTTTTCCGCCCATACCCATACCGGCGGCGAGGAGTTTCTGGTGCTCGACGGTGTGTTTCAGGACGACTATGGCGATTTCCCGGTGGGCAGCTACATCCGTAATCCGCCGACCTCCAGACACACGCCCCGGTCGGATGCGGGCTGCACGATCTTCGTCAAACTGTGGCAATTCGACGCCGACGACCGGACCTATATCCGAAAGAACACCGTCGACGAGCAGTTCCTGGCCTCGGTCGGGGAACCGGGCGTCGAGTTACTGCCGTTGTTTAGAGACGCGACGGAAGATGTACGGATGGAAAGATGGGCCCCGGAGGCAAGCGTCGACAGGGGCGCGCCAGGCGGCCTGGAACTTCTGATTCTTGAGGGCAGTCTGACGGAAGGGGCGGAAGAGCTGCCGCGGAACACGTGGCTTCGCCTGCCCAAGGGAAGCGATTTCACAGCGAAGGCCGGCCCCGAGGGTGTCTTGTTCTGGATCAAGACAGGGCATCTTACCGAGGACCCCAAACCGCCCAAGGCCGGCTAAGCCGTGAATTCATGACCTAGATTTCAAGGACTTTCCCGGCTTCCTGCAAAGCCGTGAACTTGGGTGAGCGATTCTGCCCGGCCTTAACCTTGGCTTCCGCTTCGGCTTCCAGCGCCCTGACTTCCTTGATCGTTTCCAGCACCTGCGGCAGGTCCGCCTGCGGCACGACCACCACGCCGTCCTCGTCACCGACAATGATATCACCGGGCTCGACATGGACGCCGCCGATCATGATCGGCAAGCCGATGGACCCGGTTCCGCCGCCGGTCGGGGAATTGGGATTCGCCCCCATGGCGAAAACCGGCAGCCCCACGCCGCGCACATCTTTCAGGTCACGGACCAACCCGTCCGTCACGAAGGCGGCCGCACCGGCATTCTTCAACATGCCAAGCAGCAGATCGCCCACAACCGCGGTTTCCACAAAGCTATCGGTGGCGCAGACGACGATGTCGCCGGGTTTGACGACATCGAGCGCACCGTTCACCGCCATATTGTCGCCGGGAGCCGCCTTCACGGTCAGCGCCACCCCGCAAATCGAACTCCGCGCCGCCTCGATCGGTTTGATCCGGTAATCCAAGGCGCCGCGCCCGGACATGCTGTCGACGACATGCCCGGTCATCGCGCCGCGCAACGCGTCGACCAAGGCCGGGTCGGGCCTGGGAAACTCCCGTCGGATGGTCAGAATCGGTTTTTCCTTGATCATATTGGGTTTCCTTCCCTTTCACCGCCGACGCTTTGCACGAAACCGCAGCGTTTTCGTTGTCTTTTACCGGCTCAGCGTTGCGCCAAGCCCAAGGGTTGCGCAAGATGCCATTCCGCCCTTCAGGAGGAAACAATGATGAAAGCGTTCGACAAGAAGCCTCTTCTGCTCGGCCTTTATTTCTGCGCGGCGCTTACCGCGGGCGGCGCGAATGCCGTGGCCCAGACAGGCAGTTTCGGCCAAGCGCCCAATGACCAAACCGATTCCACGCGCGCCTTGGTCGACGAATTGAAAGCATTGCTGGAAAAAGGGGAAAAGGAACGCCTGATCGATCCCTGGTTTCTGCGCGATCTTCAAACCGTCATCGGCAGATATGACCGGCCCTGGGCGGAAATTCTGCTACAGGACGATTTCTCGGCCCGCGGGCCGCAACCCGATCCCCCCTGGCAGGTAACGGCCGGTGAGTTCCTGATCGATTGGCGGCACGGGCTGCGGTCGGTTATCGAGGGCGGCGCGACAAGCCAGTCGGCACAGTCGGACTCGCAACGCACGGATGAGAAAGATATCGGCAAGGCGCTGTTGGGCGCGTTGCTGCAAAACGCTTTACAGGGCGGTCAATCGAGCGGCCAGGGCGGCGGCGGCACTCAACAACAAACATCAGGACAGGCAAAATTCGCGGCGGTTCAGGCCGCTCTTCCGATCAGCAACGCCTTTTCGATCGACGTGACCTTCTCTCTGCGTCCCCTCGTCAACGGTACGGAGGAAGGGTTCGAACTGGGCCCTTACCAAGGCGCAAACGCAAGCAGCGGCTACCGCCTTTCCTATATCGCCGCGGACCGAAGCCTGCAGTTGCTGAAGGTTTCTTCCCGCGGCGTCGCGACGATCGACGTCGCGCGGCTGGCAAACGGTTTGACCGACGTACAAGCCCATCAGGTGAATTGGACCCGCGACCGGGACGGCGCCATGACGATCCGCATCGACGGGCAGGATGTCATTGCCGTCACGGACCGCAGTTTTCGGGAGTCATTCGATGGGTTCGCGGTTCTGAACCGGGGCGGCGATTTCGCCCTGCGGGATGTGACCATCGCGGGGGTTTCGAACTAGGTCGTAAACTCATAAACCCCGTTTTCGAGGGCAGGACAAAACGATGTGTCCGACAGGAGGAAAGGCGCGGGAAATGTGGTTCAGTTTCAAGCCTTTTCGACACAGCGGAGGCGTCGTTTTCTCCTGTTATCGAGGGTGATCTGACGGCCCCTATCCCGCTTTTCGACGGCGGCTTTCGGAAAGGTCGTTAATGGCGACCACCGTGTCCAGGTCGGTTTCTTCGACAGGTGCGGTCTCACCTTTCGGCAGGTGCGGCGGCAGTTCCAGCCAGAAGGTGCTGCCTTTGCCTTCCTCGCTGTCGAAACCGATCCGGCCATCCATGCGTTCGACCAAAATCTTGCTGACGGTCAGACCGATCCCCGTCCCGTCCTGCGCAAGCGTCGGGTCGGCGTTCAGGCGATGGAACATCTCGAACACCGCATCGCTGTCCCGGCGCGGGATTCCCAAACCGGTATCGGTCACCAAGATCCGGACCATGCCGTTTTCCGCCTGACGGCAGGCAAGGTCGACCCGGCCCCCGTCCCGATTGTACTTCACGGCGTTGGACATCAAGTTCAACAGCACCTGCTTCAGTCGAAGCGGATCGGCGGCGACTGAAATCTCCGGACCGGTGCTGATGGCATCGTTGATCGCGATGTTCCGCGTGTCCGCCGCCGTCCTGGTCAGGTCGACGCAATCCTGCACGAGCGCATTCAGATCGACGATCTCCAAATCAAGCGGCATGCGATCCGCTTCGACCCTGGCGAGGTCCAGGATATCGTTCACAAGATCGAGCAAGTGCTTCCCGGCTGCGACGATATTATCGACATAGGAGTGGTGCCGCTCGCTCAAGGAATGGTCGATGTTCATCGCCAGCATCTGGGCAAATCCCAGGATCGCGTTCAATGGCGTGCGCAATTCGTGGCTCATACTGGCCAGGAACTGCGATTTGGCGCGGTTCGCTGCCTCAGCGCCCAGCTTTGCGCGCAGAAGCGCTTCCTCGGAATTTTTCTTGTCGGATATATCGTTCTTCACGATCAGGACGTCCGCCGTTTCCCCATCGGCGTTTTTGACCGGTGATATCGCAACGGATTCCCAATAGGGCGTTCCGTCCTTGCGCCAGTTCTGCTGTTCCCCATGCCAGTCGTTCCCGGCAAGGACGTTGCGCCATAAGGCCGTGAATCCGATCGACAGGGCCCCTTCATTGAACAATGTCCGGACGTGGCTGCCCACGGTTTCGGATTCCGTCTGCTGCGACATCCCAAGAAAACCGGGATTTGCGTAGACGACATAGCCGCGGGCCGATGCGATGACCAATCCCGCACTGCTTTGGTCGACCGCGCGCGACAAGTTCTCCAGCCGTTGGCTCAAGAGGCGGCGCGTCTTCCGATGATAGGCAAATGCGATGGACAGCAAGACCAGAAGCGTGGCGAACCCGACTGCCACGAATACTTCGCGGTGGTCCCAAAATCCGCGCTCGTACCAACCGGCCTTCGGTGTCGCGATCAACACCCATTTCCCGTTCGGAACAGTCACTTCAAGCTCAACAGGATTGTTGCCGAGATCCGCCAGCGAACCGAAAAACACCCCGCCGCGTCGGCCCATGGCATCCCGCCCGCGGATCGCGATATCCAAATCTAATTCGGGGTCGTTCAATCCGGCGAAGTCATAGACCAGGTCCGTATCGATGACGGCGGAAACCAGGCCCCAGAAGGAATTTCCTTCGCGTTCCACGAAAACAGGCGCCCTGGCGATAAAGCCTGAACCACCCTGGACAAGGTCGACCGGCCCCGCCATCGACAGCCGGCCTGTCTCGAAAGCGCGGCGGGCGGCCTGCCATTGTGACGGCGTCCGCCGATAGTCCAAACCGATGACGGATTCGTTGCCTTCTTCCGGGAAGACGTATTGGACGACCAAATCCGGTGCGGCGGCAACGTTTCGAACCTGACTGCGGTCTGTGATGAGGCGCGACACGAAGGCGGAGTAATCCGCTTCGGTCAGATCGGGATTGCGCTCGATATAGGCGACGACGCCTTCGACGCGCCCGACCCCGTCGCTGATCGCACCTTCCAGCCGCGTGCGGATATTCGCCAACCGGTCGACGACGCCGGACCGTTCCTCATAACGCAATTGCTCGGACTTCAGCCGCTCGACATAGACCCCCACCCCGATGATCCCAAGCGCGACGATCCCTGCGATCGACAGCAGGACAGCGTTCCCGTACGGAACGAACCGTTTTCCGCGCAATGACTTCATAATAAAAGGATACCTTGTAACGGTGCCGGTCTATTAGAAAAAATAACACGGGCTGCGCGTGTCCTGCGCCCGCAATTGGACGCCAAGCTGCCGCAATGTCTAATGAACCGATTATACTACCGCGAAGGTTAATTTTTCATCACCAGCGCGCCAGACGGCCGCCAGTACAAAGCAGAAAAGCACAAATTCAGACGCTTTTGCCGTCAGAGGTCGCCACCGTTCAACCAAGGTGGGTTGGGCAAGGAGGCCTGCGCTTCGCGAAGATGGCTGCCCCAGACCTGGCTGATCGACGAGAAATACTTGTCGTCGGGTTCTATCCGCCGCCGCGTTTCGATCTCGATACTGTCTTTCTTGTAGACCATCATGTCCAAGGGCATGCCGACCGACATATTGCTTCGCAAGGTCGAATCCATGCTGACGAAGGACAGTTTCACCGCGGTCGCCAGGTCGGTCCGATAAGTGAAGGCCCGGTCCAGGATCGGCTTGCCGTACTTGTTCTCCCCGATCTGAAAGAAAGGGGTGTCCTCGGTCGCTTCGATGAAATTGCCGGCGCTGTAGATTTGGAAAAGGCGCATGCGGCGCCCCTTGATCTGTCCCCCCAGGATCATCGAGACGTCGAAATTGGCCGATTGCGCCTGCAAGGCCTTGCCGTCGGTCTTATAGACCTCCCGGACCGCCGCACCGACCAGTTGCGCCGCCTGGAACATCGAGGGAACCGTCAGCAATGTTTCCGTCGAGCATTCCTTCGACTTGGACAGGTCGCAGAACTCGATCCCTTCATGCAGCAGGTTCACCACCGCCTGTGAAACGGCGAGGTTGCCGGCCGTCATCAAGGCCATGACCCGGTCGCCCGGTTCCTCCCAGACGGTCAGTTTTCGGAATGTGGAAATATTGTCGACGCCGGCATTGGTGCGTGTATCCGCAAGCATCACCAAACCGTCGTTCATGTAGAGACCGATGCAATACGTCATCGCGGCACGCCCCCGAAGGCCTCCCTGATCAACCGTCGCCGTTCATTTTCACTGTTGGATATTCTCCTGCACGACCTTGACGGATACGTCCAGCTTTTCGGCACCGCCCCCCAGGCGCAACCCCCGAATAGGCGCCGCTTCGCGGTAATCAAGTCCGACTGCGACGCGCAGATGGCTTTCGCTCGGGCAAATCCGATTCGCCACGTCGAATCCGACCCAGCCGAGATCCTCGATATAAGCTTCCGCCCAGGCGTGGCCCGCCTCATAGATTTCATCCATATTGTCGCTGGCCTGAAGATATCCCGAAACATAGCGGGCGGGGATACCCCGCAGCCGGGCGCAGCAGATGAAGACATGGGCATGGTCCTGGCAGACGCCGGATGCCTGCGCCAATGCCTGCGCCGCGGTGGTTTCGACCTGCGTCTCACCTTCCTGATAGTCGATGCGGTCCCGCACCGCCGCCATTAGCGCATGGGCCAAATCGAGCGGCTTGCCGCCCTCGGCTACGCCCCAGGCAAGGTCTTCCAGCGCCTCGTCCGGCTGTGTCAGTTCCGTTTCCCGCAGATAGGCGACCAGGGGAAACGGGTCGTGTGGGCCGGCGATGATGCCGGAAACATCCGTGGTTTCCACCTTGCCCGTCACCCTGATCATGACATCGCTGTGTTCGCGGTTGATCACGAATGTATGGGTAAGATTGCCGAAGGAATCGACGAAGGACGGAATCGTCCCGTCCTGCCCGCAATCCAGCGACCAGGAGAGAACCTTTTGCCCGGTCGTGTTTTGCGGGGTCAGCTTCAGGCTTTGTATCGTATAGACGGCCGGCGTTTCGTACCGGTACCGCGTTTCGTGTCGCACGGATATCAACAAGGACCCAGTCCCAATGGAGGCAAACCGCAGATCCCCGCAAATACGGGGTACGTCAGCCGATGAACATATAGCTGCGGGCTACTTCATTACCGAGTCGGTTGTTCCGGACAATAAAATCGGAAAGAAACTCGTGAAGGCCACTCTGGAAAATATCGTTCGCATCGGCGAATTGCAGTTGGGAATAGACCTGCCCTGCGATCCGGTGGCATTCGTGCCTTGAGCCATAGGCCTCCGCCAGCCTATCCAGATGCGAGACGGTCTGCTGGTAACAGCCGATCAGCGAACGCGGCATTTCCCGCCGCAGGATCATCAATTCGGCGATTTTCCAGGGCTTCGGGTTTTCCCGGTACAGATAGTGATAGCTGCCCAGTGCCGAGAAGGCCCGCAGCAGGCTGGTCCATTGGAAATAATCGACACCGCCGCCCACTTCCTCACCTTCCGGAAGAAGCACGTGGTATTTCACATCCAGAATCCGCGCCGTGTTGTCCGCCCGCTCCACATAAGTGCCAAGCCGCGCGAAATCGAAGGCGTCATCCCGCAGCATCGTGCCGTAAAGGCCGCCCCGGAACACGGTGGAGCGTTCCTTCACCCAATCCAGAAAGGACCGCAACTCGCCGTAACGGCGCGCATCGGTCCAACGCTGGTCGAAGCTGAGCCAGGTGTCGTTCAGGCATTCCCACATTTCCATGGTCAGGCTGGTGCGCACGGCCCGGCCGTTCTCGCGCGCCTGACGGATGCTGGAATAGATGCTGGACGGGTTTTCGGGGTTCCGCGCCAGAAACTCGGTGACCATGGGCCCTTCGACCCGCAACCCGGCCTCCTCGAAAGCTTCGGCGCAGCCGGATGTCATCAGGGTGGACCACCATTCGGAATGCTGCGCATCGGCGGCGGCGCCCGGCATCATGCTCATCCGGTCGGCGACCTCCAGGATGCGGGCAAAGTTTTCGGCCCGCTCCATATAGCGGCTCAGCCAGTAGAGGTTATTGGCGGTGCGGCTCAGCATGGATACTCGATCAACTCCCGTATTTCCGCCGGGTTTCCGCCCGGCTCAGCCAAAAAACCGATCACTCTTCCAGAACCCAGGTATCCTTGGTCCCGCCGCCCTGGCTCGAATTCACCACAAGCGACCCGTCGCGCAGGGCGACCCGGGTCAATCCGCCCTTCACCATCCGGATATCCTTGCCGGACAGCACGAAGGGCCGGAAGTCCACATGGCGGGGCGCGACGCCGGAATCCACGAAGGTCGGACAGGTGCTCAGCGCCAATGTCGGCTGGGCGATGAATTCGTCCGGCGCGGCTTTCAAGCGTTCGGCATAGTCCTCACGCTCCTGCTTGCTGGCCGCCGGGCCGACAAGCATGCCATACCCGCCGGACCCGTGGACTTCCTTGACCACCAGATCCGCCAGATTGTCGAGCACATAGGCCAGGTCGTCCTTTTCCCCGCATTTATAGGTCGGGACGTTTTTCAGGATCGGCTCTTCGCCCAGATAGAATTTTATCATGTCGGGCACATAGGTATAGATCGCCTTGTCGTCGGCGATCCCCGCGCCCACCGCATTCGCCAAGGTCACCTGGCCCGACCGGTAGGCGTTCATGATGCCCGGCACGCCCAGCACGGAATTCGGGTCGAAGGTCAACGGATCCAGGAAAGTATCGTCGATCCGGCGATAGATGATGTCGACCTTCTGCGGCCCCTGCGTCGTGCGCATGAAGACCTTGCCGTCATCGACGAACAGATCCGGCCCCTCGACCAGTTCCACGCCCATCTGGTCGGCCAGGAAGGAATGTTCGAAATAGGCGCTGTTATAGATGCCCGGCGTCAGGACCACGACCGTGGGGTCCCCCGTCGTTTTCGGCGGCGCGCATTCCTTCAGCGTATCCAGAAGCGCGTCCCCGTAACTGTCGACCGGCGCGATCCGGTGTTCCGCGAACAGGGCGGGGAACAGGCGCATCATCACTTCCCGGTTTTCCAGCATGTAGGAAACGCCGGACGGCGTGCGGCAATTGTCTTCCAGAACGTAAAAATCGTCCTCGCCGACCCGGACCATGTCGATCCCGGCGATATGGCTGTAGACATTGCCCGGCACGTTCACGCCCTGCATTTCCGGCAGGTAGGACGAGTTGTTCAGGACCAGCTTTTCCGGGATGATTCCGGCCTTCAGGATTTCCTGATCGTGATAGACGTCGTTCAGGAACATGTTCAGCGTTTTGACCCGCTGACGCAGGCCGTCTTCCATGCGCTGCCATTCCGACGCCGACAGGACGCGCGGGATGATATCGAACGGGATCAGCCGTTCCGGGTCGCCCCCTTCGCCATAAACGGCAAAGGTAATACCCAATCGCCGGAATAATACATCGGCTTCCTGGCGCTTCATCCGAAGAAAATCGGTCGGCGTCCATTGAAGCCATTGTGAAAGCCCCTTGTAGGCGTCGCGGCAAGCGCCGCCTGCAAGTGTCATTTCATCGAAAGCTTTCGCGAGTGCCATGCCCCTCAACCCGGACGCGATCTTCCGCCGCACCCGTTGCGTGATTTGTTGTTACTGTAAACCCGCAATCCCGATTCGGATCGTTTCGCCGCCCGAATTCGACAATCAGCATGACATGCCAGCGCCTTGTGTCAACAGCACTTAATCGCCCCCATGCCCATATAGTGGCAGTATATCGGCCTTGCCGGGGAAAACCGATACGGGTTTGATCGCGGCAGGAATAAAACCGGCGCAATTTCGCAAGCTTCCGGTTAGTCTGGGCCGATATGTAAGTGGATATGCGGATGGATAGGCATTTCTATATGCATATCTGGGGAATGGCCGGGCCGGCGCGACGACAGGGGGATAGATGCAAGCCGAATACGATCTGATTGTGGTGGGCAGCGGCCCGGCGGGACGGCGCGCGGCCATTCAGGCGGCCAAATTCGGCCGAAACGCATTGGTTGTGGAGAAAGGCCGTCGCGTCGGCGGGGTTTCCGTTCATACCGGCACCATCCCGTCCAAGACCCTACGCGAGACGGTCCTGAACCTGTCGGGCTGGCGCGAGCGCGGATTCTACGGCCGCGCCTATCGGGTGAAACAGGACATTTCCTCGGAAGACCTGCGCCACCGGCTGCTGAAGACGCTCGACCATGAGGTCGAGGTTCTGGAACACCAGTTCGCCCGAAACCATGTGGACACGATCATGGGCGCGGCCCGCTTCACCGACCCCCACACGATTGAAGTGACCGGCGAGGACGGCGAGCGTCACCTGGTCAGCGCCAAGGCCTTCTTGCTCTGCGTCGGCACCAACCCGTTCCGGCCGGACTGGGTGCCCTTCGATGGGGAAAACGTGCTGGACAGCGACGACGTGTTGGACGTGAACCGGATTCCCCGGTCGATCGTGGTGATCGGCGCCGGCGTCATCGGCGTGGAATACGCCACGATCTTCTCCGCGCTCGACGTCCCCGCCACCCTGATCGAACCGCGGGATACGATGCTGGATTTCATCGACCGGGAGCTGATCGAGGATTTCACCCACCAACTGCGCGACCGCGGCGTTACGCTGCGCATGGGCAAGGCGGTGGTGAAGGTGACGCGGGAAGACGGCCAATGCATCACCCATCTGGAAGGCGGCCGGGTCTGCAAGTCGGACATGGTCCTGTTCGCGGCCGGCCGCATGGGCGCGACCGACAGTTTGAATCTGGACGCCGTCGGCCTGACGGTCGACCATCGCGGGCGCATCAAGGTCAACCCGGCCACCTTCCAGACCGAGGTTCCCCATGTCTATGCCGCCGGCGATGTCATCGGCTTCCCCAGCCTCGCCTCCACCTCAATGGAACAGGGGCGCATCGCCGCCTGCCACGCGCTGGGCGAGAAGGCGCAGAAGCCGCCGGAATACTTCCCCTACGGCATCTATGCGGTGCCGGAGATTTCGACCTGCGGCATGACCGAGGAGGAAGTGGAAGAACGCGGCATCCCCTATGAATGCGGCATCGCCCGGTTCCGCGAGACCTCCCGCGGCCACATCATGGGCTTGGACAGCGGCATGATGAAGATGATCTTTTCCATCAAGACCCACCGGCTGCTGGGCGTCCATATTGTCGGTGAGGGCGCCACGGAACTGATCCATATCGGCCAGGCGGTCCTGAACCTGAAAGGCACGTTGGAGTATTTCGTAGAGAACACCTTCAACTACCCGACCTTAGCGGAGGCGTACAAAATCGCCGCGCTGGATGCGTGGAACCGGATGCCGAAGATCGAAAAATAGTAAGGCTGGAACCGACCGGAAGGAAAATGACATGCGACGGACGATTGCCGCCGTCTCGGCGCTTCTTATCATGGTATTCGGGTTCGGCGCCGGCGCTTTTGCCGGCGATGACGATTGCCGGCCCGCCGACAACCTGACCTATGTCGAAGGCGTGGACGAATGCCTTGCCCTGCGGACGTATCTGCCGAGCGATACGGCACCGGGCAAGACGCTGGTCATCGTGCTGCATGGTGATTTGAGCCGTGGCGGACCGGCCGACTATATCTTTCCGGTCGCCGAACAGGCCGCAGCGGCGGGGGCCATCGGCGTTGCCATGATGCGGCCCGGCTATACCGGCGGCAGCAGGACCTCGACCGGGATTGCCAGCCGCAAGGAAAAGCGCGCGCAGATCTATACACCCGACGAAATGGACGAAATCGCGGCGGCTGCAACACGCCTGAAGGCGCATCACGGCGCCGCGGAAATCGTCATGGTCGGCCATAGCGGCGGCGCGGTCATGGCCGGTGTCATCCTGGGGCGTCACCCCGGCCTGGTCCAACGCGCCCTGCTGATCGCCTGCCCGTGCGACATCCCAACCTGGCGCCGCATGCGAGGCCGCAATCCACTGCCGAACGCCGAAAACCCGATCGACCATATCGACCGCATTCCCGCCGGCACGGTGATCCGTCTGCTGACCGGCTCGAAGGACACCAACACCCGGACCAGTCTCGCCGCCGATTATGCAGAAAAGGCGCAGGCCGCCGGCCTCGACACCGTCTTCAGCGAACTGCCCGGCGCCGGACACAACCTGACCGACGCGGTGGCCGGCAGCGCCCAATTCGAGGCGGCCCTGGCCGAGGTCATCCTGGGGCGGTAGCGATCGACCGCCTACGTCGGCAATACGCTTTTTGGAGGAATGTTCGCAGGCAACAAACTACGGAAAAGATGACGAAGAACGCGGCTGGATAAACACTATCACTTCTCACCCCTGCTCGGCGTTCACATCGTCGGCGAAGGCGCGACGGAACTGATCCATAACGGCCAGGCGGTCCTGAACCTGAAAGGCACTCTGGAGTATTTCGTGGAAAACACCTTCAACTACCCGACCCTTGCCGAAGCCTACAAAATCACCGCGCTGGCTCCGTGGAACCGGATGCCAAAAAAAGGCGAGACGTAAATTCTATGCACCATCCATTGCTGATCTTGGTCTCATTTCTTTGTTCTTCTCCCGCCTATGCGCGCAGCGAAGGCCCAGCGCCGATCATAGAGCTTTTTTCGCATTTCGGTCTGGTTTTTGGCGTAGTCCTGTTGACCTATATGTCGGTCAAGGCCGCTCGAAAATGGCAAGCGCCCGTCATCCCCTTCGTACTCTCGATTTTCGCGCCTCTTTTGTTGCCCGTTCTATTCTTCTATTTGGCCCCGTACCTATTGCCCCCAAAGGCGCAGTGGTTCATCGGCGTTGGGACAACACTTCTCTTTCTTGCCGCCGCACTCCTCATGCGTTCGGTCATTTCTCGCTTCCGGAAACCAAATACATCGAAGGAGGAACCGCCCACGGTGGAGCGAAACGCACGGTAATTCGTTACGTGGTTACGATTGGCTGCAGTTTACTTATTTGGTCCGGGGATCAGGACGTTCTCGGTATGATTTTTTCATACCTAGTGCTATCCTAGTGCTCGAAGGAGATGCGGGACCATGTCCAAGATTCAGAAACGCACAATCAGCCTCCCCAACGAACACGCGGAGTTCGTCGACAAGCTTGTGTCCTCCGGCGCTTATGCATCGGCCAGTGAGGTTGTGCGCGCCGGTCTGCGGGCCCTTCAGGAACGCGACGCCGCCGTCGAGCGCTGGCTGCGGGAAGAGGTCGCGCCGGTTTACGACGCCATGCAGGACAACCCCGACCGTGGGATCGCCGCAGAAGACGTTTTCGCGGAACTGCGTAAGCATCACACCAAGCGGACCGGCCAATCCGTGTGAAACCGCGGCAGGTGATATTCTCACCCGAGGCGCGGGACGATCTGCTCCGCCTCTATGACTGGTTGGCCGACGCTGCTGGCCCCGCCATTGCCATGAGCTATGTTGAACGGATCGAGGCCTACTGCGATGGCTTCCGCACCGCCGGTGAGCGCGGCACCCTTAGGAATGAAATAAGGCCCGGCCTGCGGATCATCGGCTTCGAGATGCGCATCTCCATTGCTTTTACTGTCGATGAGGAACGGGTAAACATCCTCCGGCTGTTCTATGGTGGGCGCAACTGGAATGACGTTCTGACGGAGTGATGTTTTGAAGTGCTTCAAGGGAATGGTGCCCAAGGTTCTCGTACGAGGGTTGGCCGCAGTTGTTGCGTTTACCGTCTTCACAAGTGCTGCTTCGGCCGACCGGGTTGAACTCGGCCCCCGCCCCGAATTCCTGGTCCATCAGATGAAAGACGGCGCGCTGAAGGACCGGCTTCTGTCCTGCATCGGGCAACCCGCGGAACGGACCGGTTTTTCCATCGGCCATCGCGGCGCGCCGCTGATGTTTCCGGAACACACGGTCGAGTCCAACCGGGCCGCCGCGCGGATGGGGGCGGGCATTCTGGAATGCGACGTTACCTTCACCAAGGACAAGGAACTGGTCTGCCGCCACGCCCAGGACGACCTGCACACGACGACGAATATCCTGGCGACCGACTTGGCTGCGCACTGCACCCAGCCCTTCACCCCCGCCCGGGGCGGCAGCCCGGCCGGCGCCGAATGCCGGACCAGCGACATCACGCTCACCGAATTCCGCGCGCTCACCGGCAAGATGGACGCGGCGAACAAAAAGGCTAAGACGGTCGCGGAGTATATGGACGGCACCGCCGGTTGGCGCACCAATCTCTATGCCGCCTCCGCCGGGACGCTGATGACCCATGCGGAATCCATCGCGCTGTTCCGCAGCCTCGGCGCCAAGTTCACCCCGGAACTGAAATCCCCGGCGGTCGCCATGCCCTTCGACGGGTTCACCCAGCAGGACTACGCCCAGAAGCTGATCGACGAATACAAACACGCCGGCGTCCCGCCGGAGGATGTCTTCCCGCAGAGTTTCAATCTGGCGGACGTCCTCTACTGGATCGAGCATGAGCCAGCCTTCGGCAAACAGGCGGTCTACCTGGACGGACGCTACAGCGACGGGCTCGACCCGATGAACCCCGCGACGTTCAAGCCCAGCATGGAAAGCCTGAAGGCCCAGGGCGTGAACTACATCGCCCCACCGATCTGGATGCTGGTGACGTTGGAGGACGGAAAAATCGTTCCTTCCGCCTATGCCAAGGAAGCGAAAAAAGCCGGGCTGAAGATGATCGCCTGGTCCCTGGAACGCTCCGGCCCGCTGACCGATGGCGGCGGCTGGTACTACAAGTCGATCAAGGACGTCATGACCTCCGACGGCATGTTGTACGAAGTGCTGGACGTGCTCGCCATGCAGGTCGGCATAACCGGCATGTTCTCCGACTGGCCCGCCACGGTCACCTTTTATGCGAATTGCATGGGTTTGGAATAAAAGAGATCAACCCGGGCGGCGGGTACGCATTCATCCCGCCACCTTTGTATCGAAACTCTTATTAAGAAAACTGTCACAGTCATCGTTATCCTGTTTTCTGGCGCCGTTTTCTACTGTTCGCGCTGACGAGATAACAGGTCTTAGACTGCAATCAATAAAACCAATTTCGTTTCACCCGACTCACTCTATAGTAGCGATGGCTGTTCAATTAAGCGTGGAATCGCGAAAATCCGATGAAGCTGAAACAATTCCGTGTAACCAACTTTCGTTCTGTGAACGATAGCGGTTGGATAGATGTTTCCGACGTAACTGCCCTGATTGGCGAAAATGAAGCAGGAAAAACAAACCTGTTGCTGCCTCTTTGGAAATTCAACCCAACGGCAGCCGGTGAAATCAGTCTATTGGATGATATGCCGCGCAGTCGGTACGCAGAAATGCGTGACGAAGCGCAATCACACAGATTTATTTATTGTAAATTTGAACTGGACGAAACGGAAATCCAAATAGCAAACAGCTATGGCGTCGATGTAAAAGAAGGCGCCGAAATCATAGCTCGACGCAACTTTGCGGGGGGATATGGTGTTGAATTTCTGGACTTTCCAAACATAGATGCCCCGAAAACCTACAACCCAGCATTGGAGAAACCAGCGGAAACCGAAGGTGAAAAACCCGAGAAGGGTCCTAGTCTTTGGAAGCGCTTAGTAGATCGCTTACCTAGTTTTGTTTACTATTCAAATTATGGCAATTTGGACGATCAAATTTATCTACCACACGTAGTTGAAAATATGGGGCGCGACGACTTAGGACAGCGAGAAGCTGCAAAGAGTCGGACTCTAAAAGTACTGTTCGATCTAGTGAACCTAAGCGCTGAGGAGATGCTGGAACTAGCTCGTTCGACTGGGGTGATTGAAAGAATAGATCAACAAGGCCAGAAGATTGGAGACATCACCAACAAGACCGACGATGAGATACAAGAGGACGACAAACAACTGCGCGAACGCTTGGCTTTGTTGCAATCCGCATCGTCCAAGTTAACCAAAAACTTTTCAGATTGGTGGAAACAGGGAGATTACCGGTTTCGGTTGATTGCAGATGGGAACTACTTCCGAATTTTGGTGGCAGATGATCGCCGGCCCGAAGAAATCGAACTAGAGAACCGGAGTGCCGGACTCCAGTGGTTCCTTAGCTTTTTTTTGGTCTTTACCTATGAAAGCGACGCTGCGCATGAAGATGCAATTGTCCTTCTTGACGAGCCAGGACATTCATTACACCCACTTGCTCAGCGAGATTTATCTATGTTTTTCAACAATCTCGCCAAAACCAACCAACTAATTTTTACCACGCATTCACCCTTTATGATCGACGCAGATCGTTTGGACCGCGTCCGAAAAGTATTTGTAGGAGAAGATGGAAGCACAGAGGCCTCAAGTGACCTTGGCATCATAAAGGGGGCCAGAGGATTAAAAAGCAAGGGAGCGACCTACGCAGTTCATTCTGCCTTGAATTTGACGGTCGCAGAGAGCCTATTATTGGGTTGCCAGCCAATAATCGTTGAGGGGCCATCAGACCAACACTATCTTACAGCAATCAAAAACATTTTGATCTCAAAAAGAAAAATCACCCCGAAGTACGAACTTGTTTTTCCACCCTCCGGTGGCGCCAAAAACGCAAAGATTATTGCATCTATTTTGTCGGGGCGAGATGACGAACTCCCAAAAGTGCTTTTAGACAGCGATACGGCCGGAAAACAGGCTATGAAGTCTCTGCAAGAAGACCTCTATTCTGATGCAAAAGAACGGGTGATAGAGACTGACCAAGTGTTCTCTATCCTTAAAGGAACTGAGATCGAGGACCTTCTGCCTTCAGGCTTAATGATTCAAGTACTCGACCGAATGGAACGACGTGCTGAAAAAGATTTCGAAGATGTTTACGACCCAAAGAAACCCATAGTTCCTCAAATAAAGAGCTGGGCCGAACGAGAAGGCTTTGTTTTAGAGAAAGGCTGGAAGGTTAGGTTAGCGTTGGGTGTCAAAGAGAGGCTTCTCGCGAATACAAACCGTTATGTTGAAGACGTTGACATCAAGCGATGGAAAGACCTCTTCGATAAGCTTCTTTGATATTGCGCTAGCTTTGAAACAAGCCACCTCAACAACTGTGGACAGATGTTTCGTCTGGCTTCGAGTCGAAGATTCACACGGATGCAGAAAAGGCCAGAAAGATAATTGGTTGGCTAGCCGCCTCAAACCCACCGAAACACCGCCCCCGCGTAAATGACGGAGATGATCGTCGCCACCCAGAGGGGGTCGCCGATGAGGCCGAGCCAGGCGAGGTGGATGAAGGCGCTGCCCAGGAGGGAGATGAACAACCGGTCGCCGCGCGTTGTTTCCAGCGTGAGGATGCCGCGGCGGGGGCCGCCGCCGGGGGATTTCAATTCCCAGATCGTCATGGCGGTCAGGCAGAGCGCGATGAACACGAAGAACAGGGTCGTCGGCCAGGTCCAGGCCATCCAGGTGAGGTCCAGCATTTCTTTTCCCTCCCTTCCTTAGACGCGCCCGAGGGCGAAGCCCTTGGCGATGTAGTTTCTGACGAAATAGATCACGAAGGCGCCCGGCACGATGGTCAGTGTACCGGCGGCGGCCAGCAGGCCCAATTCATAGCCCGACGTGCTGGCCGTTCGTGTCATGGTCGCCGCGATGGGTTTCGCTTCCACCGCCGTCAATGTCTTGGCCAGCAGCAGTTCCACCCAGCTGAACATGAAGCAGAAGAAGCAGGCCACGCCGATCCCGGCCGCGATGGTCGGAATGAAAATCTTCAGGAAGAAGCTCCAGAAGCTATGGCCGTCCACATAGGCGGTTTCGTCCAATTCCTTCGGCACGCCGGACATGAATCCTTCCAGAATCCAGACCGCCAGCGGAATATTGAACAGCGTATGGCTGAGCGCGACGGCGATATGCGTATCGAACAATCCAACAGCGGAGTAAAGTTGGAAGAAGGGCAGGGCGAAAACCGCCGGCGGGGCCATCCGGTTGGTCAGCAACCAGAAGAACAGATGCTTGTCGCCGATGAAGCGATAGCGGCTGAACGCATAGGCCGCCGGCAGCGCACAGGCGACCGACAGCACCGTGTTCAGCGACACATAGGCCATGGAATTCAGATAGCCCGTATACCAGACCGGGTCGGTGAAGATGACGATGTAATTGTCCAGCGTGAATTCGCGCGGATACAGGCTGAACCCGCCCAGAATCTCGTTCGTCGTCTTGAACGACATCGAGACCAGCCAATAAATCGGCAGCATCAGGAAGACGATATAGAGCGCGGGGACGATGGCGGTGCGTTTCATGTATCTAATCCCCTAGCTTTCTTCATTCCGCATCATCAGCGTGTAGAACACCCAGCTGAGCGCCAGGATGATCAGGAAATAGATGATCGACATCGCCGCCGCCGGGCCCAGGTCGAATTGGCCGAGCGCGATCTTCACCAGATCGATGGAGAGCAGCGTGGTGGAATTCCCCGGCCCGCCGCCGGTCAGCACCACCGCTTCGGTATAGACCATGAAACTGTCCATGAAGCGCAGCAGCACCGCGATGGTCAGAACCCGCTTCATCTTCGGCAATTGGATATAGCGGAAGATGGCGAAGGACCCGGCCCCGTCGATTTTCGCCGCCTGATAATAGGCGTCGGGGATGGAGACCAAACCGGCATAGGCCAAGAGGACGACCAGCGAGGTCCAGTGCCAGACATCCATCAGGATCAGCGTGAACCAGGCATCGCCGATCTGGCGCGTGAAGTTGTAATCGAAGCCGAGCGCGTTGAGCCCATAGCCCAGCAAGCCGATATCCGGCAGGGCGAAAATGTTCCACATCGCGCCCACCACATTCCACGGAATCAGCAGCGGCAGGGCCATCAGCACCAGGCAAACCGGCACCCATGGGCCCTTTCGCGGCATGGTCAGTGCGATGGCCACGCCCAACGGCACCTCGATCGCCAGGATCGAGAAGGTGAAGATCATCTGCCGGACAAGACTGTCGTGGAAACGTTCCGATTGCAGAACTTCCGTGAACCACAGCACGCCGGACCAGAAGAAGGTGTTGTCGCCGAAGGTTTCCTGAACCGAATAGTTCACCACGGTCATCAGCGGGATGATCGCGTTGAAGGCGACCAGGACGAAAACCGGCAGAACGAACAGCCAAGCCTTTTGATTGACAGTCTTGTTCATCGCCTTTCTCCCCCGGCGGACCGGCTGCCCGCCAGCCAGCCATCGGTGTAAAGCCGTGTATTCGCCGTATCGAAGGCAAGCTTTACCCCGTCGGCGGGGATCTCGACCCCCTCGCCCACCAGCATGCGCAGGGTCTGGTCGGCGCAGCGCGTCTCGACAATCTTGTGCCGCCCGGCATCGCTGACCTTGACTACCGTGGCCGGCAAGCCGGTATCGGCGAAGCTGACGAATTCAGGCCGGATGCCGATCTCCGCCGTGCCGCCGCCCTGCGCCGGGTCGTTGGCGATGGGTATCGCATTGCCGCCCAGATAGACCTGGCCGCCGTCGACCGTGCAGGGCAGCACGTTCATGCCGGGCGAGCCGATGAAATGGCCGACGAAGGTATGCTGCGGGCGTTCGAACAAATCGACCGGCGTGCCGATCTGCACCACCTCACCCTCATTCATCACCACCACCTTGTCGGCGAAGGTGAGCGCCTCGGTCTGGTCATGGGTCACATAGATCATGGTGCGGCCGACGCGTTGATGCAGTTCCTTCAGCTTGGACCGCAACTCCCATTTCAAATGCGGGTCGATCACGGTCAGCGGTTCGTCGAACATGATGACATTGACGTCGGTGCGCACCAGGCCGCGGCCCAGCGAAATCTTCTGCTTGCCGTCGGCGGTCAGCCCCTTGGCGCGGTCGTCCAGACGGTGGGTCATGTCGATGAACTCGGCGATTTCGCGCACCCGCTTGTCGGTGGTTGCCGCGTCGACACCCCGGTTGCGCAGGGGAAAGGCCAGGTTCTCGTACACCGTCATCGTGTCGTAGACGACCGGGAACTGGAACACCTGGGCGATATGGCGTTGGTCGGGGCTAAGCGCCGTAACGTCGTCGTCATCGAACAGCACCCTTCCCTGCGACGGCCGCAACAGGCCGGAAATGATGTTCAGCAAGGTGGTCTTGCCGCAGCCGCTTGGCCCCAGCAGCGCATAGGCGCCGCCATCGTCCCAGGTGATATCCACCTGCTTCAACGCCCAATCCGCGTCCGCGACCGGGTTTTCCATGTAGGAATGTCCAAGCTTGTCGAGCGTGATCCGTGCCATGCTTCCGCCCTCTCCTATCCGTTGCCTTCTTGGGCGGCAATCAGGGCGCCGTCGGTCCCGAAATAGAAAGCCTGGGACAGATCGGCATAAAGTTCCGCCGTCTCTCCCACACCGATGGAATGAATGCCATGGGCGAGCGAGACCCAGACTTCCGGCCCGACCTTGAAATGGACCGTGCTTTCCGACCCGCTCAATTCCGTCACCAGGACTTCGCCGGAAATTTTCACCCGGCCGTCCTCTGCTCCGTCGGGGTCATCGGAACCGCCGGGTCCATTCGCCGCCGGCGTCACGTGATGCGGGCGCAGGCCGATTTGATAATCCCCATCCGGTTTGTCCGACAGAACCGCCGGACAGGGCCAATAGGCGATGCCGCCCAGATCGACCCGGTTGCCGACCTTCCGCACCGTCGCCGTGTTCATCGGCGGTTCGGAAAAGACCTGGGCGCTGATCACATCCTTCGGATTGCGGTAGACATCGCCGGTCGGGCCGAATTGGGTGACGCGGCCTTCGTGCAAGGTTGCCGTCGATCCGCCCAGCAGCAGGGCCTCGATCGGTTCCGTCGTGGCATAGACCACGATGCAGTTCCGGTCGGCGAACAGTTTCGGCAATTCCTCGCGCAATTCCTCACGCAGTTTGAAATCAAGATTCGCCAGCGGCTCGTCCAGCAGGACCAGTTCGGAATCCTTCACCAGGGCGCGGGCCAGCGCCGTACGCTGTTGCTGCCCGCCCGACAGTTCCGCCGGTTTCCTGTCCAGCATCGGCGACAGGCGCATCAGGTCCGCCATCGCGCCGACGCGCTTCTTTATCTCCGCATCCGGCATTCGCGCCACGCGCAAAGGCGAGGCGATATTCTCATACACCGTGAAGTTCGGGTAATTGATGAACTGCTGGTAGACCATGCTGACATTGCGGTTCTGCACCCGCATGCCGGTCACATCCTTGCCGTTGAAATGCAGCGACCCGCCGGTCGGCCGGTCCAGCCCCGCCATCAACTGCATCAGGGTCGTCTTCCCCGACAGCGTCGTGCCCAGCAGGATATTGAACCCGCCCGCTTCCAGGACGAGGTCCGTGGGATGGATGTGCACATCCGTTCCCAGGGTCTTTTCGATTTGGCGGAGTTCGAGCGTCATCTCTGGCGGCACTCTTCACATCTACTCGTGCTGGCCCATATGGGCGCGGCGCGAAAATCTTGACCCTTGTCGAACCGGCCCGGAACGGGTGTCCGCGATCCGGGCCGGTTGACGAGGGATCCTCACATGTCGGCGGGTGGATGAACGCCCCGCCGATACTGCACTGCCGGTCCGCCAGGGGCTCGTTGGCTCCCTTTGGACCGTCCGGATGCACCCTTTCCCGAAGGTCGGCATGCATCCGGTTACTGGGAGCTCCTAAACCGCGCCCTTAGTTCGCGGCCCAGCGCTTGACGAGTTCGTCATAATCGACGGTCTCGCCTTGCGGCTTTTCATTGGCCAGTTTCGCCTTGGCGCCACCCTTGCCGAGCCATGCGGAGGGGTCTTTTTCCTCGTTCAGGCGCGGGCCGCAGCCGCCATAGGTTTCGTTCGCCTTGTCCGCGCGTTCCATGCGGGACATGACCTGGTCCATCTCGCCGGCAAGCCGGTCCATGGCTTCCTGCGGGGTGAAGGTACCGGAATTGACGTCACCGATATTCTGCCACCACAGCTGGGCCAGCTTCGGATAGTCGGGCACGTTCACGCCGGTCGGGCTCCACAGCACCCGGTCGGGCGAGCGATAGAATTCCACCAGGCCGCCCAGATTCGGCGCGCGGTCGGTGAAGCTCTGATGCCGGACGGTGGTGTCGCGGATGAAGGTCAGCCCAACGTGGCTTTTCTTCACGTCGACGGTCTTGGAGACGACGAACTGGGCATAAAGCCAGGCCGCTTTTTGACGATCGAGCGGGGTGGATTTGAACAGCGTCCAGGAACCGGCATCCTGATAGCCCAGCTTCTGGCCTTCTTCCCAATACGGGCCATGCGGCGAGGGCGCCATGCGCCACAGCGGCTTGCCGGCATCGTCGACGGTGTTGTTGCCGTCGGACTTCGGCGCGACCATGGACGCGGTGAAAGCCGTGTACCAGAAGATCTGCTGGGCGACATTGCCTTGGCTCAACGCCGGCAGCGACTGATAGAAGTCATAGTCGGCCGCACCCGGGGGCGCATACTGACGCAGCCATTCGTCCCATTTGCGGATCGCGTAGACCGCCGCCGGGCCGTTCGTGCCGCCGCCGCGGCTGACCGACGCGCCGGCCGGGTTGCAGCTGCCCGCTTCCATGCGGATGCCCCATTCGTCGATCGGCACGCCGTTCGGCAGACCCTTGGAACCGGCGCCGGCCATGGAAAGCCAGGCATCGGTCATGCGCCAGCCCAGGTCGGGCGCGCGCTTGCCGTAGTCCATATGGCCATAGACGCGGACGCCGTCGATTTCCTTGACGTCGTTGGTGAAGAACTCGGCGATGTCCTCATAGGCCGACCAGTTCACCGGCACGCCCAGTTCGTAACCGTATTTCGCCTTGAACGCGGCTTTGTTGTCCGGATCGTCGAACCAGTCCTTGCGGAACCAGTACAGGTTCGCGAACTGCTGGTCCGGCAGCTGGTACAGCTTGCCGTCGGGCCCGGTCGTGAAGGATTTGCCCATGAAGTCGTCCAGGTCGAGCATCGGGTTGGTGACGTCCTTGCCGTCGCCCGCCATGAAGTCCGACAGGTTGACCGCCAGCTGAAGGCGCGAATGCGTGCCGATCAAGTCGGAGTCGTTCACATAGGCGTCGTACAGGTTGCGGTTCGTCTGCATTTGGGTTTGCACCGCCTGCACGACTTCCCCTTCACCCAGAAGCTGATGGTTCACCTTGATGCCGGTGATTTCCTCAAACGCCTTGGTCAGAACCTTGGATTCGTATTCGTGTGTCGGGATCGTTTCGGACAGGACGTTGATTTCCATGCCCTTGAACGGTTCAGCCGCCTTGATGAACCACTCCATTTCCGAAAGCTGCTCTTGCTTGGAAAGGGCGGATGGCTGAAATTCCGAATCGATCCACTTTTTGGCTTCGTCCATACCGGCATACGCGGCTGAGCCGAAAGCGCAAATACCGACCGCGGCGACCGCAGCCAACAATTGCCTCTTCATTGGTTTCCTCCCGAGAAACTTTTTATGTACCTTACGGAGCTAATATTCATTCGAAAGAAAATGAACGTCAACCGAAAATACAGATGTGCTTCAATGTCACAAAACTGTAACATTTCCACCCCTCGATACCGCGCAAGTGGATGGGGAGGAGTTTAGGTAGGAGCCGATGGAACCTTTGACGCCCAGACAGATCGACATCCTGGCGCTTGCGCGCAGCTCCGGCCGCGTGATGGTCGAGGATTTGGCAACGACCTTCGACGTCACGCCGCAAACCATCCGCAAGGATCTGAACGATCTGTGCGCGCAGGGGCTTTTGGGCCGCGTCCATGGCGGTGCGGTCGTCGCCGCCGGGGTTTCGAATTTCGGCTATGACGCGCGGCGCCGCCTGGCTGTCGACGAAAAGCAGAAGATCGGGCTGGCGACCGCCTCGATCATTCCCGACGACTGCACCATTCTGATCAATATCGGCACCACGACCGAACAGGTGGCGCATGCCCTTCGGGATAAGCGCCGGCTGATGGTGATTACGAATAATATAAACGTCGTCAATATCTTAAGCGTCAGTCCCGATTGCGAAATCATTGTCGCCGGGGGCGTCGTGCGGCAGTCGGACGGCGGCATCGTGGGTGAGGCGGCGGTCGATTTCATCCGCCAGTTCAAGGTCGATTTCGCGGTCATCGGCGTCTCGGCCATCGATGCCGACGGCACCCTACTGGACTATGATTACCGCGAGGTGAAAGTCGCCCAGGCGATCATCGAGAACGCGCGCCATACCATTCTTGTGGCCGATGGCAGCAAGTTCGGGCGGTCCGCCTCGGTCCGGATCGGTCATATCTCCCATATCAACACCTTCGTCACCGATGCGCCGCCGCCGAAACCGATTTCGGATATGTGCAAGGAGGCCGGGGTGCAGATTTTGGTCGCCCGGGAGTCTTGAAATCCCGGCGACGGCGGCGTTATATTCGTTTCGCTTTCGTTTTCTTTCGCAAACGCGCAGATTGACACTGCGGTGCGGCACGACTTTCGGGCGGGGATCCCCAATTGACAGATCAGGTCTATGATATCGCGATCATCGGCGGCGGCGTGAACGGCTGCGGGATCGCGCGCGACGCCGCGGGCCGGGGGCTGAAGGTTCTGCTGTCGGAACAACGCGATCTGGCCATCGGCACCTCGTCGGCCTCGACCAAATTGATCCATGGCGGGCTGCGTTATCTGGAACACTACGAATTCGGATTGGTGCGCGAATCCCTGAAGGAACGCGAAGTCCTGCTGTCCATGGTGCCGCATATCGCCTGGCCGCTGCGCTTCGTTCTGCCGCATCACAGCGGGCTGCGCCCGGCCTGGCTGATCCGGCTGGGATTGTTTCTGTACGATCACCTGGGCGGCCGGAAGATGCTGCCCGGCTGCCGGACGCTCGATTTGCGGAAAGACGAAGCCGGGCGCCCCTTGCGCGACAGCTTCACCAAAGCCTTTGAATATTCCGACTGCTGGGTCGACGATGCGCGCCTGGTCGCGCTGAACGCCGTCGACGCCGCCGGTCATGGCGCCGATATCCTGACCCGGACGGCGGTGACCGGCGCCAAACGGGACGGCGACGCCTGGACCGTCACCCTGCATGACGAGGCCGCCGGGACCGACCGGACCATCCGCGCCAAGGCCCTGGTGAACGCCGCCGGTCCCTGGGTCGCCGAGGTCCTGTCCCGCAGCATCGGGGTCAACAGCAAGGCCTCCGTCCGTCTGGTGAAGGGCAGCCATATCGTCATTCCCCGGAAATACGATCACGACCGCGCCTATATCTTTCAGAACGCGGACGGGCGCATCATCTTCGCCATTCCTTACGAGCAGGATTTCACCCTGATCGGCACCACCGATGTGGATTTCACCGAGGACCCGAAGGACGTGCGCATCTCGGACGGCGAAATTGCCTATCTCTGCGACGCGGCAAGCGCCTATTTCGCCGATCCGATCCGGCCCGACGATGTGGTCTGGACCTATTCCGGCGTCCGTCCGCTCTATGACGACGGCGCCGGCGCGGCCCAGACCGCGACGCGCGACTTCGTTCTGGATCTGCACGCCAAACCCGGCGAGCCCGCCCTGCTGAACATCTTCGGCGGGAAGATCACCACCTATCGCCATCTTGCGGAAGAGGCGCTCGCCAAGCTGAAACCCCATTTGCCGGAAATGGGCCGAACCTGGACCGCGGGCGCCGCCCTGCCCGGCGGGGATTTCCCCGTCGGATCGCACCCGGCATTGATCGCCGCCCTGCGCGAGGATTACCCTTTCCTGGCGCCCAAGACCGCCGCGCGCCTCGTCCATGCCTATGGCAATCTGGCGGGCACGGTGTTGGGCGACGCTGCTTCGATCGAGGATCTCGGCAAGCATTTCGGGGCGGACTTGTACGCGCGCGAAGTTGCCTATCTGATGGCCAAGGAATGGGCGGTGGACGGCGACGACCTGCTCTGGCGCCGGTCCAAGCTTGGCTTGCGCCTGACCGAGCAGGAGCGCCGCGGCGTTTCTGACTGGATGAAAGAACAGCGCGCCGCTACCGTTTGACGAAACCCAGAAAGCGCCGACTGAAGAGCGCGACCGGGTCAGGCCGCATATCTAAAGAAAATAAAGCTGGGGAGGATACAGTTGGGTAAATTCGTAATGGCGATCGACCAGGGCACGACGTCCAGCCGGGCGATCCTGTTCGACGAGAAAACCGCGGTCGCCGCCATCGCCCAGGAAGAATTCGATCAGCATTTCCCGCGCTCCGGCTGGGTCGAGCACGAGGCCGACGATCTGTGGCGCACAACGCTGTCGACTTGCCGCGCGGCGATGAAACAGGCCGGCGCCGCGGCGGGCGATATCGCCGCGATCGGCATCACCAACCAGCGCGAAACCACGCTTGTCTGGGACCGCAAAACCGGCAAACCCATTCACCGCGCCATCGTCTGGCAGGACCGCCGCACCGCCGAGACCTGCGCCACCCTGAAGGCCGCCGGCCACGAAGCGATGGTGACGGAAAAGACCGGCCTGCTGCTCGATCCCTATTTCTCCGGCACCAAGGCCGCCTGGATCCTGGATACCGTGCCCGGCGCCCGGGACGCGGCGGAACGCGGCGAACTCGCCTTCGGCACCGTCGACAGCTATCTGCTCTGGCATCTGACCGGCGGAAAGGTCCATGCGACCGACGCCACCAATGCCAGCCGCACCATGCTGTATAATATCCGCGAGAACCGCTGGGACGACGCCTTGCTGGACCTGATCCGCGTGCCCCGGTCCCTGCTGCCCGAGGTGTTGGATTCCGCGGCCCAGTTCGGCACCACCCTGCCGGATCTGTTCGGGGCCCCGATCCCGGTATTGGGCATCGCCGGCGACCAGCAGGCGGCGACGGTCGGCCAGGCCTGTTTCCAACCCGGCATGGCGAAATCCACTTACGGCACCGGCTGTTTCGCGCTTTTGAACACGGGCACGGACCCGGTCGCCTCCAAGAACCGTTTGCTGACGACCATCGCTTATCGCCTGGATGGGGAAACGACCTATGCGCTGGAAGGGTCGATCTTCGTCGCCGGCGCCGCCGTTCAATGGCTGCGCGACGGTTTGGGAATTCTGCGGGACGCCGCCGAGTCCGGGACCCGCGCCCAAAAGGCGGACCCGGAACAGGATGTCATCCTGGTTCCCGCCTTCACCGGCATGGGCGCGCCCTATTGGGATGCGGATTGCCGCGGCGCGCTGTTCGGATTGACGCGCGGCACCGGCCCCGCCGAACTCTCGCTGGCGGCGCTGGAAAGCGTGTGTTTTCAGACCCGCGACCTGATCGAAGCAATGCGCGGCGATTGGGCCTCCTCCGCCGATACGGTGCTGCGGGTCGATGGCGGCATGGTCGCCTCCGACTGGACCATGCAGCGCCTGGCCGACACCTTGAACGCGCCGGTCGACCGGCCGGCCGTGCTGGAAACCACGGCGCTCGGCGCGGGCTATCTGGCGGGCCTTCAGGCGGGCTTCTATCCCCCGCCCGATGTCTTCGCGGAAAGCTGGGCGTTGGAGCGGCGCTTCGAACCGGCAATGCCGGGCGATGAGCGGGAACGCCGCTACGGCCTGTGGCGTCAGGCGGTTCGAAGCACCTTGTCCGCGAAGCCGGCCTGACGCAGTATCGCGCCACGGCGTCCGCCGGCAACGACTGCAAACGGGAAGTCACAGCATGCATTGGTTCACCCTTGCCGCCAGGCTGGGCTTTTGGCTCGTCCTTGCCGCGATCACGGTGCTGTCCCTGTTGCCGCTGCAATTCGCCGTGCAGTCGGGCGTGTCCGACAAGATCGAGCATTTCGTGGCCTATACGGCACTGACCACCGCGGGACGGATCGGTCACCGTGACAGGCCCGCCCCTTGGATGCTCGCAATTGCGATCGTCGCCTATGGTATCGCCATCGAAATCGCCCAATCCTTCATTCCCGGACGGATGATGAGCGGCTGGGACGTTTTCGCGAACACGACCGGGGTCCTGATCGGCTTGGGACTTTCCTGGCTGGTCTTGAACCGATTGCCACCCCATCTGTCACGATAGCTGTCCCAACCTTGGTCCGACCTTTGAATTGAGTTTGGTGGCTTTACCGGTATGTTGCGCCGCAATGTTCTAAAACAACGGTGCCGCGCCGCATGGAACCGATCTTCAATGTCGTCCTGCCCGTTTTCGGGATCATCGCCGCCGGCTATGTCGCCGGGCGCCGCGGCCTGTTGGGCGAAGCGAGCAGCGAGGCGCTGAACCGCTTCGTCTATTGGGTCGCCCTGCCGGTTCTGTTGTTCAAGGCCATGGCGACGGTCGAGATCGGCACCGTCGTCCGGGCCGATTTCCTGATCGGCTTCATGCTTTCCCTCGCAGCGGTCTGGGCGGCGTCGATGCTGCTGGCCCGGTTCGCCTTCGGGCGCGGCCTTGCGGAAGCGACCATGCACGGCATGAATACGGTCTACGGCAATGCCGGTTATATGGGCATTCCGCTGGCATTGGCGACCTATGGGGCGGAAGCGGTCTTTCCCGCCATCTTCATCACGGTGATCTATACGGCTTTGATCGTCGGCGCGGCGATCGTGATGATCGAGGTCGGGGCCGGCAAGGCGGAAGGGCTGGGCCCGGTTCTGCGGAAGGTCTTCCTGGCGCTGATCCGCAACCCGATGCTGATCGCCCCGGTGCTTGGCCTTCTATGGGCCATGTCCGGTCTTCCCCTGCCCGCACCCGCCGAAACCTTCTGTTCCATCCTCGGTGCGGCCGCAGGCCCCTGCGCCCTGTTCGCCATCGGCCTGTTCCTGGTCGGCAAGCCGTTGCGGGAAGGGCTGGGCGAGGTCACCGTCATGACCTTCGTGAAACTTGCGGTCCAACCCTTGGTCACCGCCTTGTTCATGATATGGCTTTTCCCGGTCGATCCGCTTTGGGCCAAGGTCGCCATCCTGATGGCCACCCTGCCGACCGGCGCCGGCAGTTTCGTGCTCTCGCTCTCCTACGGACTGTATGTGCAGCGGACTTCATCGGTCATATTGATCAGCACGATTGCGTCAGTCGCCACTATTTCGGTCTTCTACGCGATTTTTCCGCCAACAGTTTGACACTGCGATCGGTTGTCCTCGGCAATCATCGGCGGAATCACGCCAATACCTACCCAAAGGTATTATAATATTTGTATGCACTTGTATTTCAGCGCTTTTTTCGCAGGAAAAGCGTAATTCACCCATATTCAATACATTTAAAATAAATCACTTTACGTAGAATTTTTTTCATAAATTCTTTTATTTTTGGCATTTTCTTATCAAAACTATGGTTATTTGCCTAATTTTTGTTAACTCTTTGTTAACTAATTGATTACGATGGTACCGGCCAAGAACGCAATATTAGTCGAGTTTCGGTGATCCAGCGGTGTCATTCCTACGTAGCACTTCGAGCCGATGTTTTAGCGGAAGGTTTCACTGATGTTCAAAGATATCCCCCGAACTTGGGTCTCTGCGCCCGAGCCTTGGCGATCTCAATCGACGCCCCCCCGGACGACACGACCAGTCGAAGCCGCACAAACCGCCACAATCCCCCCCCAAATGAGGATTACTTGAGTACGACAAAGGTGAAATAAGCGCGTCATCGGAAACGTATGAATTTAGAGCGCACCCCGTATAAGGAATCACAAAGTGTTTGAAATTTTTGGCACCGCAGGATCTTCAGCCCGCACCTCCCAGGCCTTGCTCGACGCGATAAGGGCGTCCCAAGGACTCATTGAGTTCGAGCTCGATGGAACCATCATCACCGCGAATGAGAATTTCCTCAAAACCGTTGGTTACGAGCTCTCTGAGATTCGCGGCAAGCACCACAGCATCTTCGCGGATCCGGAATTCGCCAAGGGCGCGGATTATCGTCAATTCTGGGACAATTTGAGAGCCGGCAAATTTCAGGCCGGCGAATTTCCGCGCGTGAACAAGCAGGGTGAAACCGTCTGGCTTCAGGCCGCCTATAACCCGGTTCGCGATGGAAATGGCAAGGTGATCAAGGTCGTGAAGAACGCGATCGACATCACGGAGCAAAAACTCGCCGCCTTGGACAATATGGCGACGCTGGACGGCATCGGCACATCGCAAGGCATCATCGAATTCGACCTGGACGGCACCATCAGAAACGCCAACCGGAACTTTCTGAACGTGGTCGGGTACGACCTTGCCGAAGTGCAAGGCCGCCATCACAGCATGTTCGCATCGCCGGAATTCGCAAAAAGCAGAGAATATGAAGCCTTTTGGGAAAATCTTCGCGCCGGGAAGTTCCAGGCCGGAAAATTCCCCCGCCTGAACAAACAAGGCAAGACCGTCTGGATTCAGGCGGCCTATAACCCGGTCATTGGACTTGATGGCAAACCCTACAAGGTGGTCAAGAACGCGGCCGACATCACCGCAAACATGGAAGCGCAACAAGCCCTGGCTTCCGACCTGGAAAATGTGGCGGATACCGTGTCCTCGGCCGCGACCGAACTTCTCAGCACCTCCCAGTCCATGGCGTCCTCGGCCGAGGAAACGAACGCCCAGGCCCAGGCCGTCGCTGCCTCCGCCGAAGAGTTGAGCTCGTCGATCAAGGAAATTTCCTCGCAAACCCAGCGGACGAATGTCTCGGTCGAACGGGCCGTGAATGCAGCCAAGCTGTCGAATGAACGCGTCGCCACTTTGCAACGGAAGGCGGAGGACATCGGCAACATCATCAGCGTGATCAGCGAAATCGCCAGCCAGACCAACCTGTTGGCCTTGAATGCCACGATCGAGGCCGCGCGCGCCGGCGAAGCAGGTAAAGGATTCGCCGTGGTCGCCAACGAAGTCAAATCCCTGTCGACACAGACGGCGAAGGCAACCGAAGAGATTTCGTCGGAGATCAGGCAAATCCAGGCGGAGACCAAGGACGCCGTCAACGCCATCGCCGGTATCATCGACTTGGTGAACGAAATCGCCCAAATGGCCGGGGCCATTGCAAGCGCGGTCGAAGAACAGAATGCCGCGACCAACGAGGTCAGCCAGAACATCGCGAATGTTACGGAGGCTTCGGCAGAGTCCGGTTCAGCTGCGTCTCAAACCAATGCTGCTGCTGGGGAATTGTCGGTGCAGGCGGAAACATTGCGCAGCCGGGTCAGCGATTTCCTCGAATCCAATGCGAAATAGCCGGGCCAGGGCACGAAAGGTTCACGGTCAGGTGCGAATAAGAGAAGCCCGCCCAGTCGGCAAGTGGAAACCCCGAACAGATCAACCTGTCCGCTCTCAGCGCGGCAGGTTGATTAAGATCGGTACCGACACGGCCGACACGGCGCGCACCGTACCGCACGAAGGGCCGAAACCTGGAAAACTTCGCGGGGTGTCGGACCAACATACGACAATATCACGGTGCACGATTGACTTTGTGCGTGCGCGCTTCGCGCGAAGTTTGGTGAAACTCACCCCCATTCGAGGGTTAAGGACGAAGGTCTTTTCGCCTACACCCTCAAACATAAAGGCGGCGGTGCCGAACTACGTTGCACCCGTCAAATTCACGGTTACACCCTGAAAGGGAACTGGTTCGATGAAAGCTTCAAACTTCCGCGTTTCTGTTCGAATTTACGCCATGGCAGGTTTGCTTCTGGCGATAATCACCTCTGTCGCAGGTATTGGCATTTGGAAAATGCACAAGATTGGCAAAGAGATTACCGAAATCGCCCATCGCGACATCCCACTGACGGAGATCGTATCGACGATCAGCGTTCATCAACTCGAACAGGCTGTTCTGCTCGCCCAGGGAACCGGCCACCTCAATCCGGCCGATATGAGTGCTCTACTGCAGAGTTTTTCGGCGCTGGGACACAAGGTCGACAAGGAACTGAAACAGGCGTTCGGCATGGCGTCCATCGCCATTGAACAGGCTGCTACGCCGGAATCGCGTCGGGAATTCGAGAGCCTCGCCGCGCAATTGGACAAGATTGCGAAGGAACATCTGGCCTATGAAAAGCATGGCGAAGAAACTTTCCAACTGCTGATTTCGGGCGACGTCGAAGCCGCGACAGCGATCGCCGCCGACACGGCCAAGGAACAGCAGGAACTCAACCGGGAATTGGCGGAAGTGCAGGGTCAGCTGGACCGCTTCACCACGGCCGCCGCCCTGAAGGCGGAAGAAGACGAAAAGCTTGGCATACAACTGCTTATCGGAAGCACGATTGCCGGCACCGTCTTCGGAATCCTTGCCGCCTTCTTCATCGGCCGTTCCATTGCCACGCCCGTCACGCGGATCACGCAGGTGATGGGTCGCCTTGCCGAAGACGATACGGATGTGGAAATCGGCTATATCGACAACCGCGATGAAGTGGGTGCGATGGCACGCGCCGTGCAGGTTTTCCGCGACAATGCCATAGAGGTGAAACGCCTGAAGGCGGCGCAGGAAGAAGCGGACCGCAAAGCTGCCGAGGATCGCGCCAAGATGCTCGCCGATGTCGCCGCACAGATCGAAAGCAATATTGGCGGCATCGCCCAGCGCATGGCAGCCGGCGCGACGCAGGTCAAGAGTTCGGCCGAACTGTTGAGCAACAATGCCGACCGGGCTTCGAGCCAGTCCAGCACGGTTGCGAGTGCGTCCGAGGAGGCATCGACAAACGTCCAAACCGTCGCCGCCGCGGCCGAGGAACTTGCAGCAACCGTTTCCGAGATCAGCCGTCAGGTCGTTCATTCCACGGATATCGCCCGGCGCGCGGTGCAGGAAGTCGAGACAACCAATGCCAAAGTCAAGGAACTGGCGCGTGCCGCCGGCCAGATCAACGCGGTCGTCTCGCTGATCAGTGACATTGCCGAGCAAACCAACCTGCTTGCCCTGAACGCCACGATCGAAGCCGCGCGCGCCGGTGAAGCGGGCAAGGGCTTTGCCGTCGTCGCGTCGGAGGTCAAAAGCCTTGCAACGCAGACCGCCAACGCGACCGGTGAAATTTCGACCCAAGTGGCCGAGATCCAAACCGCCACGAACGACGCCATTCAGGCCATCATGGCGATCGGAAAGGTCATAGACGAAATCAACAATACGACCAACGGCATCGCCGCCGCGGTCGAAGAGCAAGGCGCGGCGACTCAGGAAATTGCACGGAACGTCGAAGAGGCGGCAACCGGAACGCAGGAGGTCACCACCAACATCGTGGGTGTGTCCCAGACCGTCACCGATACGGAAACGCAGGCACGTGAACTGTTGACCGCGTCGGCGACGATGGATCAGGACTCGACCGAACTCAGTCAGCAGGTTGTCGATCTGGCCAACCGTATCCGGGCCGCCTGACCGCCACGGCAGAGGGACGTTCGCATGACATCCGACGGCAACGCATGACGGATATCCGCCGTCAGATGTCGCGAACGTCCTTCAAGAAGCGTGCAATCGAGTCCGTCATCTTGCCGGATTGATCGTCGATCGAGTCCGACGCCCCCCGAACATCCCCCGCCGCGGCCTTCGTCACCTCGGCGCTTTCATTCACATATTGGATGTTCTTGCTGACGTCCTCCACCGCCACGGCTGCTTCTTCCACATTGCGGGATATCTCGTTCGTGGCGGCGGTCTGCTCCTCGATCGCCGCTGCCACGGCGGCAGAAATCTGGTTGACCTCATTGATCGTTTTCGAGAAGGCCGTGATGCTCGTCACCGTCGTTCCGGTGGCCGATTGAACAGCCGTGATCTGGCGTTCGATCTGCTCCGTCGCCTTTGCCGTCTCGGCGGAAAGTGACTTCACTTCACTGGCGACCACCGCGAATCCCTTGCCGGCGTCGCCGGCGCGTGCCGCCTCGATGGTCGCGTTCAAGGCAAGAAGATTGGTTTGCTCGGCGATATCCTTGATCAAGTCCACGACCTCGCTGATCTGCGCGACCGCTGTTTCCAGACTCGTCACGGTCTGCACGGAGGATTCTGCCTGATCCACAGCCGAGCGCGAGATCTGGGCGGCATTCTGAATTTGACTGCCGATTTCGACAATGGATGCGGAAAGTTCTTCCGTCGCAGCGGCGACGGTCTGCACATTCATCGCGCTTTCCGACGACGACGCGGCCACGGTTGCGGCTTGCGATTGAACGTCCGACGACGCCTTGTCCATTCGTCCCGCCGTATTGCCCATTTGGGTCACCGACGCCCCGACTTCGGCCAGGATGCCTTGAATCAGCGCATCGAACTCGGCGGTCCGTTTCATCAGCCTGTCGGCGCGCTCGACTTCCATTTGCTGCGCTTTTCGTTGTTCCTCGGCAAGCCGGTCCGCTTCTATAAGCGAATCGCGGAAGCTCACCACCGAATGCGCCATCCGCCCTATTTCGTTTCCGTAATCCGTCGCGGGCACATCGACGTCCCGTTTTCCATCGGCCAATTCTCCCATCGTGGCCGTCATCGCCAATATCGGGTTGTTGATCGTCCGCGCGACGCCGAACCCGGCAAAGGCCGCGACAAGAGTCACGACCGCAATAGACGCGGGGATGATCGCCTTGGTCTGCGCCACAACTTCGTCCGCCTTCGCGATCGCAGCCGTCCCATCGGCGTCTATCGTGTCCGCGACGGCCTGCATGACCGGTTCGATCCCAGCGAAAATGTCCGAAAGGACGGCTGTCTTTTCATCGAGGTCCAGGATCAGTGCCGCCAGTTCCTTGAACGAGGAGACGTAAACAGCCATCAATTCGTCGATTTCCGCCCGCGTGCCCGCATTCATGCCCGATGCGTCCAGCAAAACCTGCAACTCGCCCCGGCGGTCATCGATCCGGCCTATATATTTGGGATCGATCCGAAGCAGGAAATCCTTTTCGTGCCGGCGCATCATCAGCATTTTGACGAGCATCTCGTGGCTGCCGGACTCGTTGAGCCGCTCTTCAACATTGTGCACGGCCGACCGCAGCTTGCCGCGTAATCCGACCTCCTCCGTCAAGCCGATCGCCATCACATCCGCCGCGACCCGTTCGAATTGCTCGTTATAGGCCGTGATGCCGTCGTTAACGGTTTTGATATCGGTAGCGACAGCGGAAGGCACGCCCAACGCTTTAAGGCGATCCAGATCGTCATGAATTTCGGTGACAACAGCGTCGAGTTGCCCGACGTATTTTTCATCGCGCCTGAGGAGGAAGTCCTTTTCGCGCCGCCTGGCATTCAGGAATTGATATTGGACCGAAAGAACGATCTGCGTGCGATCTTCAGCCGCGCCCGCCAATTCGCGCTCCGCGCTGACTTGCGCGTCACTCCAAAAATACACACCGCCGATGATGAGAAAGCCAATTACGGCCAACCCCACGATCGAAAGAACTTGCTTCAGAATACTCAGGTTCCGCATCCGACTTCCCCACTTGCTCCGACACAGCGCAATCCCGTCGCCTTGGGCAAACCGGTGCCCATCATTGCGCGACAAAGATAAGCGGGCAGCGTAACATTATTTTTTGATAATATATAATAATGTTGATACGCCGTGCGCCCCGGCCAACCGGCGGCACCGTCAGTCGGTTAGGCGGTCGGGCGGTCAGTCGGTCAGAAAGTCGATGACCGTGCGCGCGCCGAAGGGTGAAATCGCATGCCGGGCATGGCTCTCGTCGATGGCGACGGAGAAACCTCCACCCATTCCAGAACCGGCCAACGCCAGTTTGACCGCTTCCTCGTAATGCCTGCCTTTGACGTTCCGGTAACAACAGCGGTCGTAGCGGTTGAAAAGCTGTAAATAGGCACGCCCCTCGCCCGCCCCGGCCAGAATGAACAGATCCAGGAACGATACAGGCCCGTTATCGGCCAGTTCCTTGGCAATCCCGAACAGCTCGTCCTGCCCTTCCCGAAGATAGGGCGGCAGGATACCCGCGGCGGCAACGGTTCTGCGCAGCCGCGTGTCGACCGCCGCGGCGAAGGTCATCGTCGCCGCGCCGGCCGAGAATCCCAAGCCGTCGATTTGTTCGAATCCCTGTTCCCGCAACAGGTCTATTCCGGCCAAAACCGGTTCCACATGCAGCGCAACCGGGTTGTCGACAAGTGCCAGGTCGTTATGCAGGTTTGCAATGCATCCCGCGCCTTCGGGCGCCGGCTTTCCGTCGGCCTGTTTGTCGCAATCGATTTCGCGCGAATTTTCGCCATAGCCCAATTGGTCGAAGGCCAGGACCGTCCATCCTTCTTCCAGCAACGGTTCCAACCAATCCCGCGCCGCGACGAAGGTCGACGCCATACCATTGTGATAGATGATCGCCTTGCCCTTGCCCGCCCCTTCGGCATCTGTCCGGGGCTTCAAGAGATACGCGTAGGAGATCAGGTCCGGCCGGACATTGACGTAGTATTGGCTGACCGAACCAAGCCCCGCCCAATCCGAGATGTCGGAGGCGTGCGACCATCCCGCCCGGGGATTGTAAAGTTTGGCCCGGCGCCGTTCCGCGGGCGCGGTCCCATAAATCCACCCCAACAAATCCCGGCGCGCCGCCACGACATCTTGCGCCGTATGGATGGCGATCAAACCGGCGGGATCGGTTTCGGTCAGGGCCGGGTCGATCTCCTCGAACATATAGGGGGAGGAAGCCTTCATGCGTTTGTAAACGACATTGACCGGGTCCAACACGCGGGACGCGACGACCAGCCCCCCGGCCAGAACGGCGATCACCGCCAAGCCGATGCCGATCCGCTTCAGCGTTCTTGCCCGCATATGCCCATTCCCCGCTTCCGGACCAAACCTTCCGCGAGCAAACCTTCCGGTATCCGTTTTGGCAAGCGTCCGGACGGCGGGATTATTTTTCCTCAAATGGGGTTTCTTTCGTTGATCTATTTCTTTCCTGCCCGTCATTGCGCCAACTTCGGCAAGAATTTGCGTGCTGAGAGGTCATAAACTGTAGAGAAACCATTGTACGACACCGGGAGTTTTTCGTGTCCGTTCAATCGCCCCGCCGATCCCTGACCGATGACAGCGCCGATATCGATCTCCGCTATTCGTTGGATGATCGCTATGCGCGGCAGTCCGGACGGGTTTTCCTGACCGGGACGCAGGCCCTGGTCCGTCTGCCGATGATGCAGGCGCTCGCCGACCGGGCGAAGGGACTCAACACCGCCGGGTACATTGCCGGATATCGCGGCTCGCCGCTCGGCATGTATGATCAGGCCTTGTGGCAGGCGCGGAAACATCTGGACCCGCTGGGCATCCATTTTCAGCCGGCCGTGAACGAAGACCTGGCCGCCACGGCGGTTATAGGCACACAACAGGTGGAAACCGAAGGGTCGGCCACCGTCGATGGCGTATTCGGCCTTTGGTACGGCAAGGGCCCGGGCGTCGACCGGTCGGGCGACGCCTTGAAACACGGCAACGCCTTCGGGTCCTCCCCGCATGGCGGCGTGCTGGTCGTCTGCGGCGACGACCATGGCGTCGTCTCCTCCTCCATGCCGCATCAAAGCGATCAGGCGCTGATGGCCTGGTCGATGCCGGTTCTGAACCCGGCGAGCGTGGAGGAATATTTGAGCTTCGGCCTTTATGGCTGGGCCTTGAGCCGCTTTTCCGGCGCCTGGATCGGCTTCAAGGCGATTTCCGAAACCGTCGAAAGCGCGGCTTCCGTCGCCCTGCCCGACGGTTTTCCCGATTTCGTGACGCCGCGGGATTTCACCCCGCCGCCCGGCGGGCTGCATTACCGGAACGGTGACCTGCCCAGCCTGGCGATCGAGGAACGCCTGCGTTTCAAGCTTGAGGCCGTGCGCGCCTTTGCCCGCGCCAACCAGGATGTCTTCCCGATCGACCGCGCTGTCGTCGACACGCCCGATGCGACGCTCGGCATCGTCACCGCCGGCAAGGCGCATCTGGATCTTATGGAAGCCCTGCGACTGCTCGAATTGGATGAAGCCGACTTGCAGCGGGCGGGCATCCGCATCCGCAAACTGGGCCTGACCTTCCCCCTCGAACCGGTCGCGATGGAGGGTTTCTGCACCGGACTGTCCGATCTTCTGGTGGTTGAGGAGAAAGGCCCCGTCGTGGAAGGCCAGATCAAGGACCGGTTCTACAACGCGCCGGCGGACCGCCGCCCCCGTCTTTGGGGCAAGACCCGCCCGGACGGCGAGACTTTCCTGCCCGGCTGCGGCGAGATGCGCCCGGCCCGCCTGGCCCTGTCGCTCGCCGCGTTTCTGAATGCGGCCGCCCCTGCCCTTCAAGCGGGCGCGCGCCTGGTTCGCGCCGGCCTTGCGCCGAAAGGACCGGAGGCCGCGTCCCTTGCCGGAATCAACGGCGCGGCCAAGCGCATGCCCTATTTCTGTTCCGGCTGCCCGCACAATTCCTCTACCAAGGTGCCGGAGGGATCGAAGGCCTTCGCCGGTATCGGGTGCCATTTCATGGCCAGCTGGATGGACCGCGAAACCTCGGGCCTGACCCAGATGGGCGGCGAAGGGGTGAACTGGATCGGCTTGGCGCCTTTCACCAAAACCAAGCATGTCTTCCAGAATCTCGGCGACGGCACCTATTATCATTCCGGTTTCATGGCGATCCGGCAGGCCATCGCCGCCAAGGCCAACATCACCTACAAGATCCTCTATAACGACGCGGTCGCCATGACCGGCGGGCAGCCGGTCGACGGGACCCTGAGCGTTCCGCAGATCGTCAGCCAATTGCGGGCCGAAGGCGTGCAGCGGATCGAGATCGTCACGGACGACCCGGCGAAATACCGCCGCGGCATGGATGTTCCCATTCACGACCGCGCCGAGTTGGACGCCGCACAGCGGGATCTGCGTGAGGTCGGCGGCGTTTCCGCCCTGATCTACGACCAGACCTGCGCGACCGAAAAGCGTCGCCGCCGCAAGAAGGGGGACTATCCCGACCCGGCCAAGCGCGTCGTCATCAACGATCTTGTCTGCGAGGGCTGCGGCGATTGCGGGGTGAAGTCCAACTGTCTTTCCGTCGCCCCGCTGGAAACGGAATTCGGCATCAAGCGGGAAATCGATCAGTCCAGCTGCAACAAGGACTTTTCCTGCCAGAACGGCTTCTGCCCCAGCTTCGTGACGGTCGAGGGCGGGCAAATGCGCCGGAAATCCGGCGCCGATATCGCCGCCCGGCTGGACGCCCTGCCCATGCCGGATGTCAAACCCTCGGCGAAACCGGCCGAAATTCTGGTCGCCGGCGTCGGCGGCACCGGCGTCGTCACCGTCGGCGCGCTGATCACCATGGCCGCCCATCTCGAAGGCCGCCCGGCCAGCGTACTCGATTTCATGGGATTCGCGCAGAAAGGCGGCGCGGTGTTGAGCCATGTGCGGATCGGCAATCCGGGCAGCAAACTGAATCAGGTGCGGATCGAACCGGCACAGGCCGACCTGCTGCTCGCCTGCGATCTCGTCGTCGGCACCTCGCCGGAGGCGGTCGCGACCCTGGATCCGAAGGAATCGCGGGTCATCGCCAACAGCCAGACGATCCACACGGCCGCCTTCCTGAAGGATCCGAAAGCGATACAGAAACCGGACATGATGCTGGATATTCTGTATCACGTTTTGGGCGAGGATCGCGTCGACGGCCTGAACGCGACCAAGGCTGCCCTGACCCTGATGGGCGATTCCATCGGGGCCAATATTCTGATGCTGGGATATGCCTGGCAGAAGGGTGAAATTCCGGTCTCGCTGCCCGCGCTGACCCGCGCGATCGAGTTGAACGGCGTCGCGGTCGACGCCAACAAACGCGTCTTCGGCTGGGGCCGGCTTCTCGCCGCCGATCCGGATGCGGTGCGGGACCTGCTGGCCGAGGGCCAGGATCGCGGCCGATTCAAACCCGCCGAAAGCCTGGACGACATCATCGCCCGGCGCGTCGATTTCCTGACCGGCTACCAGAACAAAGCCTATGCGGACCGCTTCGCGACACGGATCGAAAGTCTTCGAAAGGCCGAGAAGTCCTTGAACGGAAAGACGGAATTGACCGAAGCCGCGGCGCGGTCGCTGTTCAAGCTGATGGCGTATAAGGACGAATACGAGGTCGCGCGCCTGTTCACGGAAAGCGATTTCGAAGCCCGCCTCTCCGCGCAATTCGAGGGCGATTACAAGATCGCCTATCACCTCGCCCCCCCTGTTCTGAGCCGGCCCGGACCCAATGGCGAGGAGCCGAAAAAGCACCGGTTCGGCCCCTGGTTGCGCCCGGCGATGAAGGCCCTGGCGCGGTTCAAGGGCCTGCGCGGCACCTGGGCCGATCCCTTCGGCTATGCGGCGGAACGCAGGACGGAACGCGCGCTGATCGAGCGTTTCGAGGCCACGGTCGATGAGGTCACCGAGACCCTGACCGCGGAAACCCGGGACGCGGCGCTGGCGCTGCTCAGCCTGCCGATGGAAATCCGCGGCTTCGGGCCGGTGAAGGAACGCGCGCTGAAAACCGTTCTGCCGCAATGGGATACGCTGGAACAGGCCTATCGGAACCCGCCGGAAAGCGCCTTCCGTTTCGCCGCCGAATAGATCGCTCTAAACCGGCAGCGCCGTCGCGTATTTGACCCGGCGCAGCGAAAAGCGGGAATTGACCGAGGCCACCTGTTTCAGTTTCAGCAACCGGCCGGAGAGGAAACGCTCATAGCCTTCCATATCCGCCGCGACGATGCGCAGGTGATAGTCCCGGTCGCCGGTGACCGCGTGGCATTCCAGCACTTCCGGCCAGCCCTCCACCGCGCGCTCGAAAGCCGCGACCGTATCGTCGTGATGATCGTTGAGTGAAACAGTGGCCAACACTGTCAAACTGAGCCCCGCGCGTTTCGGGTCGACCAGCGCGACCTGGCCGGTGATCACACCCTCGTCGCGCAGTTTCTTGACCCGCCGCCAACACGGGCTTTGCGACATGCCGACCCGTTCCGCCAATTGGGCGATGGGGATATCCGCCTGTTTCTGCAGGATGGCGAGGATTTTACGGTCCATATCGTCGAGCGTGCTCATGGCCTGAGATTAACCGAGCCGATCCCGCACAGCCAGTCCGCTTGCAGCGCGCTTTCCCCGGTGCCACTTTTCCCGACAAGAAGGCAATCCCCGGTTTCGTTAGGAGGAACAGCGTGTCCAAACCCGTCATCATGCCCTTCAAAGGCGTTTCGCCCACGATCGGGAAAGACGTCTTCATCGCCCCGACTGCCGCAATCATCGGCGACGTGCGATTGGGGGACCGCAGCAGCGTCTGGTTTTCCTGCGTTTTGCGCGGCGACGACCACTATATCGAGGTCGGCGAGGACACGAACATCCAGGACGGCACAGTCGTCCATGTCTTCGAAGGGAAATTCCCCACCCTTATCGGCAAGCGCGTCACCGTCGGCCATGGGGTGATGCTGCACGGCTGCGTGTTGGAAGACGACTGCATGGTCGGGATCGGCGCCAAAGTCCTGGACGGCGCGCATGTGGAATCCGGCGCGGTCGTCGCCGCCGGCGCGGTCATCTCACCGGGCAAGCGGGTGAAGACGGGCGAGCTGTGGGCCGGCGTCCCGGCCAAACCCGTCCGCGAGGTCCGCGACGCGGAACGCGGCTTCATCGACGAGAACTGGCGCCATTACCATGAGGGTTTGGCGAAGGTCTATCTCTCTGAAAAGTAACACCTTCCCTGTGATCTGACCCAGCGAATCGCAAACTGCTGAAGACAATTCGACGATTTTTATTGAACATTGTTCATTATGATCGTATTTATTGAACACTGTTCATTTTAACCGGGGAAGCGTCATGTTCGACAGTCTCGTTTTGCTTGTGCTCGCGGTAGGGTTTTCGGTCTTTGTCACGCCGATTATCGCGATCACCGCCCATACCCGCATCGGCAAGCTGCAGCGCGAACTCGCAGAATTGAAACGGGGCCTCAATGTCATCGCCTTGCGGCAGGAAGACGGCGCCACGCCGGCTTCGGAACCGCGGGATCAGGCCAAGCGGAGCCCCAAACCGGAACCAGAGCCGGAACCACACAAAGAATCGAATCCGCAACAAGAGCCGGAACCCGGTCCCGTCCTGTCACAGTCCCCCGAACGGAAACCCGACCCCGTTGCAATCGAGCATGTCCCGGACCAGGAGTCGGCACCGCCCGAAGAGCCCGCGCGCGCCCCCAGCCCGGAAAAGCCGCCCCAGCCGGAGCCCGCGAAAGCGGCCCGCGCCGCCGACGCGCGTACCGCCGACGCGCCCACGGCCGACACGGAAGGCGAACGGAATTTCGCCACGAAATGGCTGGTTTGGCTGGGCGGTCTTACCATCGCCTTGGGCGGTGTCTTCCTAGTCAAATACAGCATCGATCACGGGTTGCTGACGCCCGCCATGCGCATCGCCGCCGGGCTGGTGCTGAGCATTGCCTTGATGATCGGCGGCGAATGGGTGCGACAGAAGACGGCCCGGCGGGAAAACGGCCCCGACAACGCGTCGGCAATGCGCACCGACTATGTGCCGCCGGCCCTGACCGGCGCCGGCATCGCCACCGCCTTCGGCAGCCTCTATGCCGGTTATGCGCTCTACGGCCTGATCTCGCCGCTTTTCGCCTTCGCGGCCATGGCGGGGGTCTGCACACTCGCCTTGGGGCTGTCCCTGCTGCACGGCCATTTCGTCGCGATCCTGGGCGTGATCGGCGGTCTGGCCATTCCCGCCCTGGTGCAGTCGGACAGCCCCTCCGCCTGGGCCCTGTTTTCCTACCTGACCTTTATCGCCGGCGCGGCTTTCGCGATTGTGCGGCATAAGGATTGGTGGTGGCTGGCGAGCGCCACGTTGATGGGCGTGACCGGCTGGCAATTCCTGTGGACCGTCGCGGGCCCGACGGACCTATCCATGGACCAATCCATGCTGCCGCTTTACCTGCATATGATCGCGGTCTTCGCGATCACTCTGGCCTGCCGTCCGGGCGCCATTTTCGGGGCGCCGATACACGCGCCGTCGCATCCTATCGCCACCGGCATCCTTGCCCCGATCCGGTTGATGGTGACCTTCGCCGGGGCCTCCCTGGCCACCATGACCTTATGCATCCTGATGCGGATGTCCCACGATGGCGGCGCCGTTCTGTTCGCCGGTCTGGTGATCGCCGTGCTGGGCGGCACCGCCTTCCGGGCGCGTAGCCTGGACGCCTTGCTGCCGACCAGCGCCGCGTTGGCCCTGGCCGGTCTGTTCACCTGGATCGTCCCGAACCAGATCGGATATTTCGGGTTGAGCCTGTTCGACAACAGCAACACCGCCGAACTTGCGCAGAATCCCTTTTCCCCCGAATTCCGCGCCTTCGGGCTTTCCGCCGCAATCGCCGGGATTTGGTTTGCCATTCTGGGATTCGCCGGACTCTATCGCGACGGACGGCGCGACCTGTGGGCCGCGATTTCGGGCTTCACCCCCTTGGCCGCCCTGTTCCTTGCCTATGCGAAATTGTCGACGCTGCTGCCGCAAACCCTGTGGTCGGGCATCGCCATGGCGATGGCCGTTTTCGCGATCGCCGCGACCAGCCAAGCCGCGCGCCGCCGCGCCGAGCCCTTCATGGAAAGTGTGATCGGGCTGTACGCCCTGTCGGCGCTGTCCGCCATCGCCTTGTCCCTAACCATCCTGCTGGACGGGTCCTGGCTGACCATTGCGCTGTCCTTCATGATCCTGGCTTCCGCCTGGGTGAATGGCCGGTTCGAAATCCCCTATCTGCGGCCCGCATCCGCCATCGTCGCGGCCGTGGTGCTGGTCCGGCTTGCCGTGCTGAATCAAATCCCCTTCGCCCTCGACACGGTGGAAAGCGATGCGGTTTGGATACTGTATAGCTACGGCCTGCCGGCCATCCTGCTTGCCGGGGCGGCCCGCCTGTTCCGAAAGCAGAAGGATGACTACCTCGTCGGATTGCTGGAGTCGGGCGCCATCGCGCTTGCCTCCGCGACGGTCAGTCTGGAAATCCGTGAATTCTTCGGCTCCGTCACGACATGGCCGACCCGCCTGACCTTGACCGAGGTCAGTCTGCACAGCCTGAACTGGCTGATCTCCGGCACGGCCTTGTACTACCGCAACGCCGTCCGGCCCCGGGCCCTGCACCGCATCGCGTCGCGGCTGTTGCTGGGATTGGGCGGAGCGTCGGTGCTCGGGTTTCAGGTCCTGCTGATGGGACCGTTCACCGGTGAAGCGGTCGGGGAATTGACCTTCTTCAACACTTTGTTGATCGCCTATCTGACCCCCGCCCTGATCGCCGCGCTGCTTGCCTATCTGGCGCAGTGGAGCGGCGAACGGCCCCTGGCCCGGATACTCGCCTTCGCCGCCGCGGGACTGGCCTTCCTGTGGATCAATATGGAGGTCCGGCACTTCTTCCACGGTACACGGTTGGACATCGGGCCGATGACGGAAGCGGAGCTATACACCTATTCCATCACCTGGCTGCTCTGCGCCGCCCCCGCCTTGATCCTGGGTTTGATCCGCGACCAGCGAGGGCTCCGCCGGGTCGGTTTGGGATTGGTTCTGCTGACGGTAGCCAAGGTCTTCGTCGTGGATATGGCGGACTTGGACGGGCTGTACCGCGTGATTTCCTTCCTGGGCCTGGGTTTCAGCCTGGTCGGGATCGGCTTCCTGTATCAGCGCTTCTTCAAATGAGCGGGCCGATTGACGCAAAACCGTTCCTTCACCAGGGGCGTTGCCACAACAGCTGAAACAATCATGACAAATTCATGACATTTTCCTTCAAAATGCGCACGACGTGCGCTACCCTTCAAGGCGAGGGGAACGGAAAATGGAGGTTTATTATGGAGCTTGCGCTTTTGGTGCTGCTGATCGATCCGACCCCGTCGGCCAGTTTCCAGCCGATCAATCAGGTGTTCCGCTATGTGCCTGTCTATGAGTGCCGGGCGGCGGAAAAGATCTATCAGTCCTATCCGGACCGCATCGCGGTTTGCCTGGACGGGGTCGACGAGGAATTGTCGATCGACGAGATCGTCGCCCTGGCCAGTGAGAACAAGGCGATCCCGCTGACCGACAGGACCGTTCAGTAATGCGGTAATCCGGCGTTAAGGACCGGGCTCAAATCAGGGCCAGGTTCAAATTAGGGCCAGGTTCAAATCAGGTAGGAGCTATCGGGCCTGACCCGGCCGGCGGCGATCTCATCGCGCCACCATTCTATGGTCTCGGCAATGCCGCTTTGCAGCGTATGGGCCGGCTTCCACCCCGTCGCGCCGGTCAAGCGTTGCGCGTCGGCCAGCAGGTTGAAAACCTCGGACGCTTTCGGGCGCATGCGATCCTGCTGTTGCACGACGGGCTTGTTCGTCCCGGTAACCTCCAGGACCGTTTCCACCATCTCACCGATGGTGACATTCTCCCCGGTCCCGGCATTGTAGGCGCGCCCCATCTGAAGCCCCTCAGCCGTGCCGATGGCCAGGAAGGCGGCCGCCGTGTCCGTGACGAAATTGAAATCCCGCGCCGCCGTCAGATCCCCAAGCTGGATCTCCCCGCAGGCCGGGTCCAGAACCTGGCGAATGACCGTCGGGATCACCGCGCGCTCGCTCTGCCGCGGTCCGAAAGTGTTGAACGGCCGCAGCACCACGGCCGGCAGATCGAAGGACCGGTGATAGGCTTCCACCATATGATCCGCCGCGATCTTGCTGGCTGAATAGGGCGATTGTCCCTGCAAGGGATGTTCTTCGGTGATCGGCGTGAAAAGCGCCGTGCCGTAAACCTCGGACGTGGAGGTATGGACCAGCCGGCCGGCGCCGCCGGCGCGCACCGCTTCCAATACGTTCACCGTGCCGGTCACGTTCGTGTCGACATAGGATTGCGGCGCGACATAGGAATAGGGAATCGCGATCAGCGCCGCCAGATGGAAGACGATATCCTGCCCCTCGCACAGGGTGCGCATGAAATGCGGGTCGCGTACATCGCCCGCCTGGGTAGTGATCGAGCCGCGCACATCATCCGACAAACTGTCCAGCCAGCCGTGTTGACCGAAGGAATTGTAGAGCGACAGGGCCGTCACCGACGCACCGGCCCGTACCAGCGCTTCGGTCAGATGCGACCCGATAAAGCCCTCGGCCCCGGTCACCAATACGCGTTTGCCGCGATAGCTCATCATCAACTCCAAACATGATCCGGGCCGTTGCAGGTCCAACAGGTGCCCGCACGGCGGAAAGCCTTGTCTACGGTGCTTCTTATGATATGGACATGCCTCAAGCAAGCTGACCCGGACGGCAGGAAGACCGGTTCGGGTTTGCGATTTTGGAGCAGGTTCATGTCTTGGAACGCACTGTCCGACGGATATCGCGGCGCGGTAGTCGCACGCGCCGAAGGCGACAACACGGATAATGACAGCCCGTTGGCCCGAAACCCTATGGATGGCAGCTTATGAATCGTATCCCCCTTTCCGTGCCCGACATGCGCGGCAACGAGACGGCGTATTTGCAGCAATGCGTCGAGACCAATTGGGTTTCGTCCGTCGGGTCTTTCGTTACGGACCTGGAGGACGCCATAGCCGCCTATTCCGGCGCTGCCCGGGGCGTGGCCATCGTGAACGGCACTTGCGCCCTGGAGCTTGCCTTGCGGGTTGCCGGCGTCGGCCGGGACGACATCGTCATCATTCCCGACTGGACATTCGTCGCGACCCCCAATGCGGTCTGCCATGCGGGCGCGAAACCGCATTTCGTCGATGTTTCGGCAAAGACCTGGACCATGGACCCGGACCTGTTGGAGCAAGCGATCGGCGAAGCGAAAGGCCGGGTCGCCGCCATCGTTCCCGTTCACGCGCTGGGCCATCCGGCGGATATGGATCCAATCCTGGCCATCGCCGACCGGCATGGCATTCCGGTCGTGGAGGACGCCGCCGGCGCGCTGGGTTCGCTCTATAAGGGCGCCCAGATCGGCAGCCTGCGTTCCAAAGCGACGATGTTCAGCTTCAACGGCAACAAGCTGATGACCTGCGGCAGCGGCGGCATGATCGTGACCGACGACACCGGTTTGGCCGACCACGCCAAGGCGCTCTCGTCGCAGGCGCGCCGGACCGACGCTTATATCCATGACGAAGTGGCCTTCAACTACCGCATGTCGAACGTCAACGCGGCGATCGGTCTTGCCCAGTTCGAACGGATCGATGAGATGCTCACCCGCCGGAAGGCAATCGCCGAGGCATACCGGTCGCTTCTGGAAGGGTCCAACCGGCTGCGCTTCATGCCGAAGATGGATTGGGCCGACCCGAATGGCTGGCTGTCGGCGGTCCATTGCGCTTCGGCCGACGACGCCGCGGCGCTCTTGGCCGATATGAATGCCGCCGATATCGATGCAAGGCTGTTCTGGGAATCGCTGTCGGCGCAGCCGCCTTTCGCCGATTGCGGGCATACTTTGAGCGGTGTTTCCCGCGAGCTGACAGGGCGGATTGTCACCCTTCCCTGTTCCTCGTCCCTCGACGATGAAGGGCTTCAGCGTGTGCTGAACGTTCTGGAGAACTGGCGATGACGGATCGCGACATCATCCTGGTCGGCGCCGGCGGGCACGCGGCAGGGGTTGCCGAAGCCGCGACCCTCGCCGGATGGCGGATCGTCGCTTATGTCGATCAACATCGGGCCGACTGGCTGGATCGGAGGGACTCGCCGCAATGGTTCCAGACCGACGCGGACGCAATCGCGGCATTCAAGGCCGGGAATGCCCCCGGGGTTATCGGCGTAGTCATCGGTGTCGGCGGGATCGACCCGGCCGGCCTCGCATTGCGCACCGACTTGTTGGAACAGTACCGAACCGCCGGCTTTGCCTGTCCGGCCATCCTGCATCCCGCCGCCGTGGTCAGCGACACCGCGTCTATCGCGCCAGGCTGCATCGTCCTGGCAGGTGCGATCATACAGCCGTTCAGCCAACTGGCTGAGGGCGCTCTGATAAACACGCGGGCGGTTGTCGAACATCACGCCCTGGTCGAAGCCGGCGGTCATGTCGCGCCCGGCGCCACCTTGCTTGGGGCGGCCCGGCTTGGCCGCCACGCGCTTCTCGGGGCGCATGCCGTCATCCTGCCATCCGCCGAGGTCCCGGCCGATACCGTGGTCCCGGCCGGAAGCGTCTTCAAAGGCGTGCGCGGCTAGGAAGGTCCTACCCGTTGGGCCAGCCCCGTGGATCGACAAGGTAGGGGTCGACATCGCCGATCCGCCTGTCGAGTTCCGCATAAGCGTCCTCGAAACGCGTGACATCGCCCGAAAATCGCTCCACCTCGCGCAATTGCGCATTGTTATGGAATCCCAGGACCAGGTCCGCCTTCGGCAGTCGCGTGAGGACATAGCCGGTCGCCATCGAAGACGGGGGAATACCGGCGGCGGCGGCCGTCTCACGCAAGGCACGGACACACGGCGCCAGACCGGCGAGGTGTTTCGGCAGGCCTTCCACATCCACCAGAAGCACACCCTGCAGAAACAGGCTGCGCACCGCCAAGGTCACATCCCGCGCGGCGGCCAGCGCGGGCAGGTCCGATTGTTGGACGCGTCGGTCGACAAGACTGGCCGGCAATTGGATAAAGCCTGTCGCCGGTTCGACCTCCATGGCCTTCACAGCGTCTTCCGGCGTATAGCAGGACACACCGAACCGTCCGATACGGCCCAATGCCTGCTGTTCGAAAAAAGCATCGCGCACCGCCGGACGGTCGAAATCCGTATGCCGGTGGCAGAGGTAAACATCCAACCGGTCCAAATGCAGATCCCGGCGGCTCTCCTCAACGCAGGCGGCGACGAAACCGGCGACGTCGATATCGGGAATCTCATCCATTCTGGGAACCTTGCTGGTCACGACAGGACGATGGCCGGTCCGTGCGATCCATTCACCAATGCGCTCTTCGGCATCACCATAGCTGCGCGCCGTGTCGAACCGCCGCACCCCCATGTCCCAGGCCCGGGCCAGCAGGTCGGCGCTTTCCTTCCGGCTTTGGCGGCGCTTGGCCAAGCCGTACCGTATGCCGATCTGAACCGTGCCCAGCCAAAGCCTGTCCAACAATTCCATACGCGGAAACTCCGATGACGATCTCTTGCGCGCAACCTTCCGGCGGAAGGGGCGCTCAAGGGCAATACGCAACACCCGGGTCCCGGTTGACAAGCTTATTAAATGCGAAGATAAAGCGACGACTGACGGCAAGATCGATTCTGCCGCAGTGCGGTAGCTTGAGAAACACGCTACCCGGAAAAGCAATCCGACGCTTTCACCCCAAATTCCTGCATCGTCATGTAAAACGCGGCCGTTCCCGATGGCCGGCGGTTGACCGATCAATCCAATGATCAATCCAATGTCAGATAACCATACCTCCCCGACAGTGATCGCCGAAGCGGGCGTCAATCATAATGGCGACGTCGCCTTGGCCCTCGCCCTTGTGGACGCGGCCAAGGAAGCCGGCGCGGATATGGTGAAGTTCCAGGCCTTCTCGGCCGATTCCCTGACCAGCGCCGCGGCCCCAGCCGCCAAGTATCAGTCGGACCGGACCGGTCATTCGAACCAGCACGCGATGCTGAAGGCGCTGGAGTTGAGCGAAGACGCCTTCAGACGGATTGCCGATCACTGCACGGCAAGCGGGATCGATTTTCTTTGCACGCCCTTCGACTTGGACCAGTTGGACTTCCTGCTGTCCCTGAACATGCCGGCGATTAAGATCGCGTCCGGTGAATTGACCAACGGGCCGGCGCTTGCCCTGTTCGGTCGGCAAGGCAAACCGGTCTATCTGTCGACCGGCATGGCCACGATGGCGGAAGTGGAAATAGCGGTCGATACCCTGCGCACGGCCGGCGCCACCGACATCACGGCACTGCATTGCACGTCGCTCTACCCCGCGCCGCCGGAACGGCTGAACCTGAACGCGATCACGACGATGCGTGAGACGCTCGGCATTCCGGTCGGGTATTCGGACCACAGCACGACTATCTACGCGTCGATCGCCGCGGCCGCCTTGGGCGCGACCGTGATCGAAAAGCACCTGACATTGGATAAGTCGATGCCGGGACCGGATCATGCCGCCTCCCTGGAACCCAAGGAGCTGACGGCCATGATCGCGGGGATCCGCGAAGTTGCCGCCTCCCTGGGCGACGGCGTGAAGCGCCCCGAACCGGGAGAGGCCGAAACGGCACAAGTGGCGCGGCGCAGCTGGCATGCCCGAAGCGACCTCGCCGCCGGCCAGACGCTAAAGGCGGGCGATATCGAACCGATGCGGCCGGCATCCGGCATCCCCGCCAATCGGGATATCCTCGGGCGGGCCCTGGTTCGCCCCATTCCCGCCGGGACACCCATACTAGAGACAGACCTGACGTGACCGTTCACGTGCTGAGCATCACGTCCAGCCGTGCGGATGTCGGAATACTCGCACCGGTCTGGCGGTCCATCCTCGCGCAAGGGATGGCGTTGACAGTCTTCGTGACCGGCATGCATCTGGAGCAGGGCGACCAACCCTCAATCGCGGGAATACCGGACGGGGCCGCCATCCGTTTCGGGGGCGCATCGCCGATGGGGACGGCGCCGCTGGCATGCGCCATGGCCATGTCCGACATCCAGTCCGCCGCGGCACAGACGATCGAAACGGTGAAGCCCGATGTCATCCTGGTGACCGGCGACCGGCTGGACATGTTCCCCGCCGCCGCGGCCGCCGTCCCGTTCAACACGCCCATCGCGCATCTGCATGGCGGCGAAGTGACGGAAGGGGCGCTGGACGACCGGTTGCGGCACGCCATCACCAAGCTTGCGCATGTCCATCTTGCCTCATCGGAAGACGCACGCGGCAGGATATTGGCGATGGACGAAGAAGATTGGCGCATCCACGTCACCGGCGCCCCCGGTCTGGACAGCTTGCGGGCGGCCCCGATCCTGACGCCCGAAACCTTCGCGGACCGAACGGGATTAGAGGATTTGACCGGACTGATCCTCGTAACGGTACATCCTGAAACCAATGCGCCGACCCCCTCGGCCCCCGCCGAAGCCGCCTTGGACGCATTGGGGGCAAGGCATGAGCCGATCCTGATCACGGCCCCGAACAGCGACCCGGGCGGCAGCGACATCAAAGCCATGATCGATCGTTTCGTCGCGGAAAATAAGAATGCAGTTTATCGCGATACGCTGGGGCTGGAACTTTACGCAAACGCCCTGCGCTTGGCGTCGATCATGGTCGGAAATTCTTCGAGCGGCGTGATCGAAGCGGGCCTTTTCGGTTTGCCCGTAATCGATATCGGCGCGCGGCAAGGCGGGCGGTTGCGCGGCGGCAATGTCACATCGGTGCCGAATGACGCCGATGCGGTGGCAAGCGCCCTGGCGGCGCATTTCGCCGCGCCGAGGCGGCATCCGGAAGGCACGCCCTATGGCGACGGCGAGTCCGGCGTGCGCATCGCAACGGTCCTGAAATCGATTCCCGGTACGGAAAACCTGTTGCTGAAGAAAAGCGGTTACGGCCGGGCCGCATGATTTCGGCGGTCTTGATCGGTTTGGGCCAGGTCGCCTGGAAGTTCGACGAAGAACCGGGGCGGACCGTGGCGTGGTCGCATCTGGGAGCCTATCACGCCCTGTCGGACGAGATCACCGTCATGGGCGGCTATGATCCGAGCGACACGGCGCGCGAGGCATTTTCACGGCGCCATCCCGATATCCCCGTGTTCACGGATATCGGCGAGATGATGCGGCACTGCAAACCCGACATCATCAGCATTTGCGCGCCGAACGGCCAACACCACGCCGCCCTGAAGGAAGCCTTCGCGGCCCATGTGCCGCGGGCGGTTTGGTGCGAGAAGCCCATGGCAACGACCGTCGAACACGCCCGGGACATGGCGGAGACCTGCAACCGGCACGGAACCATTCTGATCGTTTCCTATGTCCGGCGCTGGCATCCGCTTTGGCGGCGTTTCAAGGATCGGCTTGAATCCGGTGAAATCGGGGAGATACAGAGTCTGCGGATCGCGATGCCGAACCGCCTTTGGACCATCGGCAGCCACGCGGTGGATCTGCTGTGCTGGCTTGGCGGCCCGGTATCGCATATGCAGGCCATGCCCGTCCCCAAACTTGAGCAATCGGGCGAACCCGCGGTGTCGGCCATGCTTCTGTTCGAAACCGGCGCTTCGGGTCATTTGCAGATATCAGGGATGCGCGAAAACCTTCTGGTCGAAGCCGAGGCGATCGGCACGGAAGGCCGCCTGATCTGTCGCGAAGGTCCCGGCATCATCACCGCCGAAGCCTATGCCGAGAGCACCCGGTATGACGGCTACTGGGAATTGGGCGAACCGACGCGGGAAGCGATCGAGGTCCCGCCCAGCCATTCGCCGTTCGTTGCGATCGCGCGCGAGATTGCCGATTTGCTGAGCGGCCGCGTATCGGAAGGGTCGTGCACACCCGATTCCGCGCTGCTGGTTCAGAGCCTTCTGCAGACAATGTCGGAGGCCGCTTCCGGCGAGCGGCCAGCCGGTTACAGTATTTGATTGGAGCGATTGAGCACCATGCCTGACGATCTTGCCCTTTTTGGCGGCGCCGCCGCCCGCACCGAACCCTTCAACGTGGAACCGATGGTCGACGGTGCGGAAGAGGAAATGGTGCTTCGTGCGGTACGGGAGAAGAACTTCTCCCGCTATATCGGTTCGAAGATGCCGAACATGGAAGATGTCCTGCGCATGACGAGCGCGGAGGCGGCTTCCCTCACCGATTATTGGCATTTCATGGGCGGTGAGAACGTTCGCCAATTCGCCGCCGGCTTCGCCGCGAAAATGGGCTGCAAATACGCAATCCCCATCAATGCGGCGACCACCGGCATCAGTGTCGCGCTGGCGGCGGCCGGCGTCGGGCCGGGCGACGAGGTCATCGTTCCGGCGATGTCCTACACGGCGACGGGCAGCGCGGTCCTTTTGTTCAATTCCATTCCCGTCTTCGTCGATGTCGACCCCGACACATTCTGCATCGACCCCACGAAGATCGAGGATGCGATCACCCCCCGGACCAAGGCCATCCTGCCGGTCCATCTGACCGGCAATGTCGCCGATATGGATGCTCTGAACGAGATCGCGGACCGGCATGGACTGGTGGTGATCGAGGACGCCGCCCAGGCGCCGGGCGCCAAGTGGCGCGGCCGCATGGTCGGCACCCTGGGCAAGGCCGGCGTGTTCAGCTTGCAGCAATCGAAGAACATCATGACCGGTGAAGGCGGGATGATCGTCACCGACGACCCCGAACTGGCCCGGCGAGCGCGGCTGATCATCAATCATGGTGAAGTGATATTCGAACCCGAGGACGACCCGGCCGGTTTGGAAAACATAATCGGCTGCAATTTCCGCATGCCGGAATTGTGCGCCGCCGTGGGCCGGGCCCAGTTGGACAAACTGGATACCGTGAATGACTGGCGAACGCGGAACGCGGATATCCTGCGCGAAGAATTAGCGGACCTGCCGGGGATCGTTCTGCCGCCGAGCCAACGCCACGGCAACGGCCCGGCCGAGGATGTCCCGCATCTTTTCGTCGCCCTGCACGATGCCGACGCGATGGGATGCAGCCGCGCGGCTTTCGTCGCCGCCCTGCGCGCCGAAGGCATCCCCGTGGGCACCGGCTATCTGCGTACCATGTATGCCAACCCGACCTTCCTGCACCGGGTGGCGTATGGATCGGACGGTTATCCCTGGACCGGCCATGGCAGGGACCCGGAATGGCCGGTTTACGAAATGGGCATGTGCCCCATTGCGGAATCGCTGCTGGAAGAGAAATTCCTGTGGTTCTATCACATCGCCTATCCGTCGACGGAACAGGACATGCGCGACATCGGCCGCGCGGTGAAGAAGGTCGTCGCGGAGCGGGCGCGCCTCGCCGGGCTGACGGAGAGCGATCTGGGCGCCTTGGCGAAAAAGTCGCAAGGGCGGATCGGCACATGACGACGCCGGCCAAAAAACGGGCATTGGGCGTCGTGCTGGCGCGCGGGGCGTCGAAACGCCTGCCGCGCAAGAATGTGCGCCCCCTGGCCGGCCTGCCGCTGGTTGCCTGGACCTGCCGGGCGGCGATGGCGAGTTCGATAGACCGGGTGATCCTGTCGACGGAAGACGCCGAGATTGCCGAGATCGGCCGCGCGGCCGGGGTCGACGTCCCCTTCACGCGGCCGGCCGAATTGGCGGAGGATTTCGCGCGCGACACCGACATCCTGCTGCACGCGGTCGATAGCGCGGAGCGGATCTATAACGAACGCTACCGGACCGTCGTCCTGATCCAGGCAACGACGCCTTTCGTTCGGCCGGAACATTTCGACGCCTGTCTTGAGCGGCAATCGGGCGGCGACCTCAATTGTGTTTTCCTGGCCCGTAAGGTAGAGGACCATCCGCGCTGGATGTGGACCGCCGACGAGCAGGGCCACGCGGAACCCTTCATGGCCGGCGCCCTGAGCGCGGACGAACAGCACAGCCAGAACCTGCGGCCGGTCTATTACCCGAACGGCGCCGCCTGGGCCATCGACCTCGCCACGTTGCGTCAGCGCGAAGAAGTCTACTGCGCGCCATTGGGCCTGGTGGAAGTGCCCTGGGAATTTTCCGTCGACATCGACGACGCCCGCGATTGGGCGGTCGCGGAAGCCGTTGCCACCGAATGCAAGATCGAACCTGTCGCTGCACGGGGAGAAATAGAATGACCGACGACCTGACAGACTCATTGAACCGGAAACCGAATGCCCATCCCGAGGCGCTCCGCCCGGACCCGGACAGGCAGGAAGGCGATCCGCCGTTCCCGAAGATGCGCTATTGCTCGCGATGCTGCATGCCCGAAACCAGCGAGGCCATCGGCTTCGACGAATTGGGCATCTGCCACGCCTGCCGTTCTTCGGAACAGAAAATGCGGATCAATTGGGCCGAGCGTCAGAAATCCCTCGCCACGCTTCTTGACGACGCCAAGGCGAAAGCCGGCACCAACTATGACTGCGTGATACCGATCAGCGGCGGCAAGGACAGCGCCTTCCAGCTTCATGTCCTGGTGAAGGTCTTCGGCATGACGCCCCTGGCGGTAACCTTCAGCCACAACTGGTTCACCGAGACGGGCAAGTACAACCTGTTCAACATCCTCGACAAGCTTGAAGTCGACCACATGATGTACACGCCGAACCGCGGTTTGGTGAACAAGCTGGCCCGGAAATCGCTTCCGATGATCGGTGACAGTTGCTGGCACTGCCATGCCGGTGTCTGGTCCTATCCCTTCCACGTCGCGTGCAAATTCAAGATACCCCTGATCATCTACGGTGAATCGCCCGCGGAATTCTCCGGGCGGACCACCTATTGGGAACAGGACCTGGGCGAGAAGAAGGACTTCGTCAAAACCGGTCTTCGCGAATCCATCAAGATCCCGGCCGAAAAAATGGTCGGCGATGGCGTCAGCCGGCAGGAGATGAACCTGTTCTTCCCGCCGACCGAGGAGGAATTGGTCGAAGCAGGGATCTACGGCCTGTTCCTGGGCGACTTCGTCTTCTGGGATCACGAACGCCAGACAGAATTTCTGGTCAACGAATACGGCTGGCGCGAAGACAAGGTCGAGGGATCCTACAAGTGGTACAAGAGCGTCGAGTGCAAGATGGCCGGCGTCCATGACTATGCCAAATACATCAAACGCGGATTTGGGCGTGGGACGGACTTCGCCAGCCAGGACGTCCGGGCCGGCCTGATGACACGCGAAGAGGCGTTTGAATTGGCCGCGCAGGTCGATGCGGAGCGCCCCGAGATGCTCGATTACTACCTTGAGATCACCGGATATTCCGAAGAGGAGTTCTACCAAATTCTCAAGGAAAAGCGCGACGCCAAAGGCAAGGAATTCCTGGGTTGAACCCCAGCTTCACACATGTGTCCCCTGCAGAGATCCCGATCATCCAATGACCCTCGCGAAAACCGAAAAGCAGACAACCGGCCGCATCAATTCCGTGCCGGAACTGGCCGTCAATTCCGTCGCGGAATGGACCGCCGGCGAATACCTGAGCATGTTGCAAAGCCGCCAGGTTACGGCCACGCAGTATATGACGGCCTGTCTTGACCGGATCGAGCAGCTCGAACCGAACCTGCATGCCTGGCATATCTACGACCCGGACCTGGCCTTGCAGCGGGCCGCCGAGATCGACGCCGCCTTCGCCAAGGGGACGCCGCTGAAGGCATTGTCCGGCGTTCCGGTCGGGGTGAAGGATATCTACAACACCTACGACTTCCCGACCGGCATGGGCAGCAAGATCATGGACGGGTACACACCCGGCAACGACGCCCGTATCGTCTCGGACATCCGCCTGGACGACGGCATTGTCGTGGGCAAGACCGTAACGGCGGAATTCGCGGTCCATCATCCGGGTCCGACCGTTCATCCGCTCGACAAAGCGCGCTCGCCGGGCACGTCGTCCAGCGGGTCCGCCGTGGCCGTCGCCTCGCGCATGGTGCCCGTCGCCCTTGCAAGCCAGACCGCCGGCTCGATCATCCGACCGGCCAGCTATTGCGGCATCTATGGGTACAAGCCCTCTTTCGGCCTGCTTCCGCGGACGGGGGTTCTGAAGACGACGGATACCCTGGACAGTCTGGGCTTCATGGCCCGATCAATCGAAGACCTTCGCCTGCTGTTCGAACGCTGCCGGGTGCGGGGTCACAACTATCCGATCAGTGAGACGGCCTTGCAGGACGAAACCCGTCAGACGATCGGAAGCCGCCCCTGGAAAATCGGGGTCGTGCAGGGACCGAAGACGGAATTCGAAACGCCCGAGGCCAAAGCCGGGCTCGACGCCGCCGTGTCGCGGCTGGCGGCCGCGGGATGTGAGGTGACCGACTTCCGCCTGCCGGGCGAATTCGACGCTATCCATGATATTCACGAACGCATTTATAGCCGGGCGCTGGCCTATTACTTCAATCTGGAATGGAACGCGGACAAAACCCTGTTCAGCGAAACCATGCAGAACATGATCGAAAGCGGCCTGACCGTCGAACCGGCGCAGTATCAAGATGACGTGCATCGGCAGACCCAGTTGTCGCGTCAGATCGACAAGGCGATGACCGGGGTGGATATTCTTATCGGTTTGTCGACGGCCGGGGAGGCCCCCACAGGCCTTGGCGCGGCGGACCTTCCCGACCACTGCCTGATCTGGACCACATGCGGCATGCCGGCGATTTCCGTACCGGCCCTTAAAGGACGGGACGGCCTGCCCGTCGGCATTCAAATCGTCGGGCGACGGTACAACGACTATCTGCTTCTTGCCTTCGCGGACCACCTGCAGGCCGTTCTCGCCGAATGACCGAACCGGTGGATTTTACTCTCCAGGGACGGACAGTGGCCCTGCGCCCCTTCCTGCCCGGCGACATTCACGAGCGATATCTCGACTGGCTCGCCGACCCTGAGGTAAACCGCTACTCCCAGCGGTTGGGCGCGCCCCGGCCAAGTGCAGAGGAAGCCAGGGCTTATCTATCCGGCCTCGGGGATGGGGAAGTGGTCCTGGGCATTCACCACCCGGAATACGGCCATGTGGGCAATGTAAAGTACGGCCCGATCGACACGGCCAACAAGCGCGCCGACATCAGCATCCTGATCGGCGAACGGTCCGTTTGGGGCAAGGGCGTCGGGTCGGAAGCGATCTATCTTGTTTCAAAATACCTGTTTCGGCAGTGCGGCGTGAACCGCGTCGACGCCGGAAGCCGCAACCCCGCCTTCATCCGTGCGGTGGAAAAACTGGGCTGGACGATCGAAGGGATCCTGCGCCAGCGCATCGCCACTCCGGACGGCTACAAAGACTACACATTGCTCGCTCAGTTGGCCGATGAATTCTCAATTCGTCCCGACTTTGAGCCCGACGCATCCGAGAAAGACTGATGGCTGAATTCGATACGATTGCCTTGTTGGCGAACGCGCAGACGCGGTTGCTGATGCTCGACATTGTCCGCGAGTTGAAGAAACGCCACGGCAGTACGGTGCATCTATATTGCTGGACGAAAGAGGAAGTGCGCTACTACGAGGCACGGAACGGCGACGGCGCTATTGCATCGATAACGCAGGCCCCCACGCTTCAGAATCTTGCCATGGAGGTTCCGGACGATCCGGGTTCCGTGGTGGAAGCCGCCCGCGGCTGGGAACGGAAGATCGGCCGGACCTATACCTCGCTATCCGTTGCGAACCGGCATCTGGGCAGGGGATACGCTTTAGGCGGTTTTCACCACCCGCGTTCGGTACAGGCGCAGAACTCCACCTATGAGACGATGCTCAACGGCTACAATCGCCATTTCGAGTTTTGGCAGAATGAGTTTCGGGAAAAGGCGATTACGCTTGTGCTCGGCGGGCCGGCAGAAATTCCCTGCATTTGCCGGGTCCACGGCATTCCGTACCGCAGGCTGGCAGGGTCGAGGCACAAGAACCTGCATTTCTGGACCTACAACGAATACAACGAAAGTCTTCTGCTGCCGGAAGCGTATGAAGGCATGGACCTTGCCGAGTTTACCCGGCACGCGCTGGAAAAGCCCTATAACCTGGTTGGACTCGCGGATTCCCTGCTGCTCAAGAATGCCAAGGTCGGCACTCTGCTGCGCCGCGTCGGAAAGATTGCGCTTCAATATGTCTATTGGAAGCTTCGCGGCTACGATAAGGCTCGCGGCTACAAGCTGCGCGACCAATTCAAGATGCTGTACCGCACGTGGCGCGACACCCAACGCATGACCGGCAAGGAAATGGTCCGATTGGCGGACCTGACCTCGACACGGTACGTCTTCTTCCCGTTGGCGACGGAGCCGGAAGTGGCGCTGCAGCAGTTTTCACCCGAGTTCTTTTTCCAACACACCGCGATCGCGGCCCTGTCGCGCGACCTTCCCGCCGGTGTCAAATTGGTCGTCAAGGAAGCCGGCATGGCCATCGGTCGGCGGCCGGACAACATGTACGATCAGGTCGCCGAACTGAAGAACGTTTTATGGATGGATATGCGCGAACCCGGATTCGCCGTCGCGCAAAAGGCGGACGCCGTGGCCGTTATAACCGGTTCATCCGGCTTTGAGGCCGCGACGACGGGCACACCGGTAATCAGTTTCGGTGCGCACAATCACTACAATGCGCTGCCGCATGTTTTCCATGTCAGCGACCTCACCGATTTGGGGCCCGCGATCGACGCGATATTCAGCGGATCGCTGGACAAGGCGAAGGCCGCCCAAAGCGGCGCGGCGTATTTGCAGGCGGTGGCCGATACATCGTTCGACCTTGGGCCGTACGACTACGTTGACATGTCCAGTTACAATAACGACGTGTTGGCGGAAGCCTGCGACGCTTTGGAGCGGGAATTCACCGCCGTCCCGCAGGCAGCCGCCGCACTCAAATCGGCGAGCTAGTGCCAACTCGTATGACAAATCGATTTTTCGAATGGATGAAAAGATGAGCGATATAGATAACCTTTTGCAGACGGATGACGGGCTCGGCGCGCTGTCGGATGAAATTCAGAAGCGGTTCGACATAGAATCTCACGATCTGGCGCCACCACTGCCCGGCAAAATTTCCATTGAAATAAATAATTCTTGTAATCACATGTGCTTCTTTTGCCCGAATCCGACCATGACGCGGACGCGCGCTGTCATGAAATCGGACCTGGCATACAAGGTCATGGAAGACGCCGCGGCTAACGGCATCCGGGAAATCAGCTTCTACAGCACCGGCGAACCGTTTCTGAACAAGCAGCTTCCGGACTATATCAAGGCAGCGAAAGAGTTGGGTTTCACCTATGTCTATTTGTCCTCGAACGGCGGGCGGCCGGTTTCCGCGCGGTTGGAAGCGGCACTCGATGCAGGCTTGGACAGCATAAAGTTTTCGGTCAATGCCGGCGACCGCGAGACATATGAACTGGTTCACGGCCATGATGACTTCGAAGAGGTCATGCGGAACATCGAACGCTGCGCAGAATACCGCCGGACGAAGAACCCCAAGCTGAAGCTTTTCATAAGCTTCGTCGAAACGGAACAGAACAAGCATACTTTCGAAACGTTGAAGGAACGCGTCGGGAGCCTGGTGGACGAGGTCGTCAACTACCCGTTCATCGTGATCGGCACGCCGCTTCACAAATCCGCCGACAGGAACGGAACGCCGCGCCCCTATGTCGGTTATGAGGATGTCGACAAGTCGATTCCCCTGAACAGGCAGCGCACAGCCCTTCCCTGTTATCAGCTATGGTCGTATTTGAATGTGACGCTGGAAGGCTACCTGTTGGCCTGTTGCAGCGACTTCAACGCCGACCTTGTTGTCGGCAACCTCAATCAACAAAGCCTGCTCGACGCCTGGCATTCCGATGAATTCAAGGAACTGCGCCAGCGTCATATCGACCGCAAGATCAAGGGCACTTTGTGCGAGGGATGCATCCTGCAGAAGGAACGCCCGTACGAGCCGATCAATACGCATCTCATGAACAGCAGCGGCAATGCCGTCTAGCCCCGGCGATGTTCGCCCCAGGCTTGCAATTACATTGGCGTAGGACAGCAAAACAGTGCTTCGCATAACGAATACGGAACCGTATGCCTGCCGGCGGGACACGCCCCTGCGCCATGTGCTGGAAAGGATCAACGCAACCGATCTGTTGTGCCAGCTTGTCCTGGACGAGAACCATAAACTTGTAGGAACAGTCACCGATGGGGACATTCGGCGCGGTTTGCTGCGCGGACTGAACCTCGACGCACCCGCCACGGAATGCATGTTCACGGCCTTTAAATACGGCCTGACGGCGGACCCGGAAGGAAACATCCAAAAACTGTACGACAAACGCCGGCCCGTGAATTTCCTGCCGGTATTGGATGAAGAACTGAAACTGACCGAGATTATCGCATTGGCCAAGGAAGCCGATGCGGGCATCTCACAAGCCTTGGTCATGGCGGGCGGCTTCGGAACGCGGTTGGGCGAATTGACCAAGAATACGCCCAAGCCCTTGGTCGAAGTCGCCGGCAAGCCGATTCTGGAACACGTCCTGTCGGCGCTGGAAGACGCCAGCGTGAGTAAGATTCAGATCGCCGTGCACTATCTGGCCGATCAGATCCATTCCTATGTCGGGGCGCGAGAGAATAAGGCGGTTATCAGCCTTGTCGAGGAGAGCGAACCCCTGGGCACCGCGGGAGCATTGGCGCTTCTGGGTGAAACACCCAAATCCCCGTTACTGGTCATGAATGCCGACGTGGTGACCGAAGTCGACTTCAGTGCCTTGCATCAGTTTTATCTTCGGCATGACTACGATGCCATCGTTTGCGTTTCCCCGTATTCGTTCGACATTCCATTCGGTGTGGTGGAGTTCGACGAAGCAGGGGGCTTTCGCGGTATCCAGGAAAAGCCGAAGCTCACCCGTCACATCGCCGCCGGGGTCTATTACCTTTCGCCGGCGGTGTTCTCGCTGGTCAAGAAAGGCGAGCGGATCGACATGCCCGGTGTTCTGGAACGCGCCCACGGCCTGGGCATGAAGATCGGCGTTTTCCCGATCCACGAATACTGGATCGACCTTGGCCACCCGGCCGATATCCAGACATTCACCAAAGAGCGCTGACGCGCCCCCACGCATAGAGACAAAATCAACCGTGCTTCTCCCCGGAATCGTTCAAAACCTGCGTACGTTGAAAGTGCCCGCCCACTGGGTCGTCGTGCTTGTCAGCATCCAATTGGGCGCCGTGCTTTTCGAGGGTATCGGCATTGGCATGCTGTTGCCGATTTTGGAATATTTGTCGAACGACGCCGCGGACGGCGCTCTGCCGTCAAGCAAGATTTGGGAAATTCTTGGCGATGTTCTCGCCACCGTTGGGCTTGAACCATCCCTTATTTCCCTGCTTGGCCTGTGCTTCGTTGCGATCCTGATACGCCAGGCCTTCTTTTTCGCGCGGGAGATGTTCGTCGGTTATGTCGCTTTCGAACTTGCCAGGCGCATCCGGGACATGGCCTTCGAGCGCTTCATCCGGGCCAATCTCGCCTATCACGACAAGCTGAAGGGGGGCGACTTCGTCAACGAATTGACCGTTGAACTGGAAGGGACGTTATCAGCGATCCGCTCCGCTATCGGCTTTGTCGGTTTCTCCATCCTGCTTGTGGGATACAGCGTCGTCGCCGTCAGCCTGTCCCCGTCACTCAGTCTTGGCGCCATTGCCGTTTTTGCCGTTTCCGGCACCGGCTTGAGCTTTCTGCTCCGTCGCATGCGGGATGTCAGCATCAGGGCGACAAAATCGAATCAACGGCTTCTGTCCTTCCTGGTCGAGCGTCTGAAGCATGTTCGGCTTATCCGGCTTGCCGGTGTCGAGGATGCCGAGACCGTCCTGCTTCGGGATTTCACCGCCAAGCAGCGCGATGTCGCCCTGGAACGCCGGCGCATCTTCGCGATGATGACGACGGCGATCGAACCGGTGATCCTGCTGGCGGCCTTTGTTCTATTGTACTTGTCCTCTGAAGTGATGGACCTGAAGCTTGAACGCATCCTTCTCTTCTTCTTCATCCTGGTCCGGCTGGTACCGGTGGTTAAGGACCTTATCGCGACGCGCCAGGGCTATATCGGCCATATCGGTTCCGTCGAGGTGGTGGTCCGCCGGTTGAACGAATTGGAACACGAAAAGGACGAAAACACCGGCACCCGAAAGCTCGGCGGTATCGCCAGAGGGATCGAATTCGACGATGTCCATTTCGCCTATGGATCCGCCGATGACGAAACCGGGGGCGCGAAAGCCCTGCACGGCGTCAACCTAACCTTCCCCACCGGCAAGATGACCGCGATCGTCGGACCGTCCGGCGCCGGGAAGTCCACATTGGTCGACCTTCTGCCAAGGCTTCGCCGGCCGGATAGCGGCACTATCCTGATCGATGGGACACCCTTGGAGGAATTCGACACTGAGAGTCTGCGCCAGGCGATTTCATTCGCGCCGCAACAGCCGCAGATGTTCAACGTCCCGGTCAGCGAGCATATCCGCTATGGATATGGAAAGGCCACGCAAGAACAAGTTGAGCAGGCCGCGAAACTGGCCAATGCCTATGATTTCGTCATGGCCCTGCCCGACGGTTTCGACACATTGCTGGGTGAAAACGGGAACCGGCTTTCAGGCGGCCAGCGTCAGCGTCTTGATCTGGCGCGCGCGCTGGTCCGGCAGTCTCCCCTCCTGGTTCTGGACGAACCGACGTCCAGCCTGGACGCGGAATCGGAGTCCCTGTTCCGCGCGGCCTTGCAGAAGATTCGCGACAATACCGACATCACCATCGTGTTGATCGGTCACAACCTTCTGACGACCGCCAATGCCGACCAAATCGTCGTCCTTCGCGAAGGACGGGTCGATGCCAGTGGGAAGCATTCGGATCTGCTGGAAACCTGCGACTGGTATGCAAACGCCTATAACGGCCGGGCTGCCGACATTCAGTGGGATGCACAATCAGGGCCCGGCAAAGTCGCGTCGGAAGCCGCCCAGTAGCAACCGCAGCGATAGGAATTTTGTTATTAGCCCGCGCTGGATTCCATAAATATGAAGCAGGCCTGTCGCCTGCATCGGAACTTGGTACCCGGCACTGTTCCTCAAAACCCAAATCCCGGATGTATTCGAGGTCCTGTCCAGCGCCGAGCCTTCCAGTCAAAGCGCCACCCTCGCAACCTCCGCAAAAAACACACCGAGTGGTTACCCATGCTGAATTTTCTCGACGATAAATCTGCCGAAACGCTTGGCCCGCAACTGAATGGCAAAACCATTCTTCTAACCGGCGGAACCGGGTCCTTCGGCAACGCCTTCGTGGCCAAGATTCTTGCCAACTACCGGCCCAAGCGTCTGGTCGTCTTCTCACGCGATGAAATGAAACAGTACGAGATGGAGCAGCGCTTCAGCCAGCGCGACTATCCCTGTATGCGGTACTTCATCGGCGACGTACGCGACGCGGACCGGCTGGAAATGGCGATGCGGGACACGGATATCGTGATCCACGCCGCGGCGCTGAAGCACGTGCCGGCAGCGGAATACAATCCGTTCGAATGTATTCGCACCAATATCCACGGCGCGGAGAATGTCGTAAACGCGGCGATCCGATGCGGTGTCCGTAGGGTGGTCGCCCTGTCCACGGACAAGGCGGTCAACCCGATCAACCTCTATGGCTCCAGCAAGCTGGCCTCGGACAAGATCATGATCGCCGCGCGCAATATCTCAGGCACGCATGGGCCGCGTTTCTGCGTGGTGCGCTACGGCAATGTCTTGGGCTCCCGCGGCAGCGTCGTCCCCTTCTTCCGGCGCAAGATCCAGGACGGGGCGACAAGCCTTCCGGTAACCGACGAGCGGATGACGCGTTTTTGGATCACTTTGGACCAAGGGGTGGAATTCGTCCTGAGCTGCCTGAACGACATGGTCGGCGGTGAGATTTTCGTGCCGAAGATTCCAAGCATGAAGATCACCGATCTGGCGCGGACCATGGCACCCGACCTTCCCCAGGAAATCGTCGGCATTCGCCCCGGCGAAAAGCTTCATGAAATCATGATCACGCCGGATGACGCGCGGACGACCTACGAAAAATCCGACCGCTACATGATCCTGCCGCAGTTCAACGTTGAGCCGGAATATGCGGAACTGACGAAGAATCTGAACAAAGTTCCCGACGACTTTGAATATTCCAGCCATACGAACGACCAGTGGCTGGACGAGGCAGGCATGCGCGCCTTGCTGGAAGCGAACTGAGGCACGGGCTGACCGGCGCATTCGAGCCTGTCGACATCCCCACCATGGCCGATCAAATCGACTCCTTGAAATCCACCGTGCTGTCCGCCGGCGCCGGACCGCTGGAACTGCGGATTCTGCGTCCGGAAGACGTGACCGCGGCATATGTGGATTGGATGAACGACCGGGACGTTGTGCGGTTCACCGAACAGCGGCACAGCCGCCACGATCAGGCGGAGATCGTATCCTTCGTCGCGCAGAAACTGGCCGCGCCGGCCGACTATCTGTTCGGCATGTTCCTGGCCGGATCGCATGTCGGGAACATCAAGCTGGGGCCTGTCGACGCACGGAACAAGGTCGCTTCGATCAGTTATATCGTCGGCGACCGATCCGTCTGGGGGCAAGGCATCGCGACCAGGGCGATCGCCGCGGTGGTGCGCTTCGCCTTCGACGAAATCGGCCTGGAGAAAATCACCGCGGGGAGCTATGCGGAGAATACGGGTTCAATCCGCGCCCTGGAGAAAAACGGGTTTCGGCAGGAAGGGCGCCAGCGCGGCCAAGCCCTGCTGGACGGCCGGCGTGTCGATGTCGTGAACTTTGGCCTGTTGCGGGGCGAAGAAACGGGCCGGGCGGTTCCATAGACATGGCCGGGAACGCAATGCCGATCACATGGGGACTGCGCGTAGCGTCGTCACCGCGCCGCGGTGCCGGCCATGTCACGCGCTGCATTGCCCTGGCGGAAGCCTTGCCGGGTCCATCACGGTTCTTCCTGGATCCCGACGACGTCTGGGCGGACCGCCTGACCGGCAGGGGACATTCGGTCACGCTCGAGGCGGATATCGGCTCCGCCGACCGGATGGCGGCGTCCATGCGACAGGGCGAAACGGCCGCGGCCATCGTCGACAGCTACGATATCGACGGGGACACCGGCACGGCGCTGTCGCGTCTGGGCCCGGTCATGAAACTGGACGACGGGGTCGGCGACGTTTTTGGCGCGGCGGTCCTGAATGCGGCAGTTGAGACGGATCCGCGCTTCGACCGATTGCCGGCCGCAGCGCGCCTTTTCGGGCCCGAATTCGCCCTGCTTGCCCCCGTTTTCGCCCAGACCAATGCCTCGGAAAGGGAGGCGGGGGATGCGAAATGCCCCGCGACGGCCAAACGAATTCTGATCGCGATGGGCGCGCGCGACAGCCAGAACGTCACGCAATTGGCCCTGCAGGCCTGCGAGGGTCTGGACGCGGCGGTGACGGTTGCGATCGGCGCCCATGCCGACCACATCGAAACGGTGACGAAGCTTGTATCGAAGAACCCGCACTGGCGTCTGATCGTGAACGCACCGTCAATGACGGACCTTTATGTGATCCACGATCTGGCGATCGGCGCCGCCGGACAGTCGCTGTTCGAAAGAATGGCCTGCGGCCTGCCGTCGCTTGTCGTCGTGCAATCGGACAACCAGACAAAGCTGGCGGGCGCGGTGGCAGAGGCGGGCGCGTGCCGCCTTGTCGGCGAGGCCGGCGGTTTGACCGCCAAGGCCATCGCGGATGCGGTCCGGCCGCTTGCGGAAAACCGGGCGGACCGCCTCACCATACGGCGCGCGGGTCTGTCCCTGATCGACGGGCGCGGCGCGGAACGGGCTGCCCGCCAACTCACGGAACTTTTTGGAACGGATACGACGCGTGAAATATCCCTATAGCCGGCCCTCGATCACGGATGAGGACGTCGCCGCGGTCACCCAGGTCCTGCGGTCCGGCGCCCTGTTGAGTCAGGGGCCCGAGATCACCGCGTTCGAGGCCGATTTGGCCGATACGGTCGGCTGCCGCCACGTCATCGTCTGCAACAGCGGGACCGCTGCCCTGCATCTTGCCTATATGGCCATCGGCCTTTCCGCCGGCGATACCCTGCTGACCGCCCCGCTGACCTTCCTGGCCACCGCCAACGCCGCGGCCATGTGCGGCGCCGATGTCGCGTTCTGCGACGTGGAGCCGGATACGGGAAACATGTCGGTCGACTCAGCGGCGGATTTCCTGGCCGGCCCGAACGGCGAACGGGTAAAGGCGATCGTGCCGATCCATCTGGCGGGGCGCCCGGCGGATATGCCCGCCATTCGTCGATTGGCCGATGCCCATAACTGCCGGATTGTCGAGGACGCCTGCCACGCGCTTGGCGCCGCCTATCTGGACGAGGACGGAAACCGGCACCTTATCGGCGCTTGCGCCCATAGTGATATCGCGACCTTCAGCTTTCACGCCATCAAGCATATCGGCATGGGCGAAGGCGGTGCATGTTGTACCAACGACGACGCCCTGGCCGATCAAATGCGCCTGATCCGCAACCACGGCCTTTCCCGCGACCCGGCGTCATGGCAGTCGCCGCCGGACGAAGAAGCGCCCTGGTACTACGAAATGCAGACACTGGGCTGGAACTATCGGTCCAGCGATATTCTCTGTGCGCTCGGCAGAAGTCAGCTTCGGCGCCTTGAACCGGGGCTGATTGAACGCCAGCGCATTGCCGAAGAATATTACGAGCGCTTGGCGAATCTGCCGAACGTAGCCCTGCCGCCTTATCCGGCGAACGGAATGCGCCACGCTTGGCACCTCTTCCCCCTGCGGATCGACTTCAAGCGTATCGGCAAGACGCGAAGCGAGGTGATGAACGCCCTGCGCGCCAAGGGTATCGGCACCCAGGTGCACTACATCCCGGTGAACCAGCAGCCGTATTACAGCAAGGCGGGCGTCGAGCAACTGCCCGCCGTAAAAACCTTCTATGACGCGGAGCTCAGCATTCCGATGTATCCGGACCTGACCGCCGACGACCTTTCCTATATCTGCGATGCGTTGTCCGATGAACTCCGTTCGGCCTGATACCATGGAACCGAAAGCCGCCGGCGGGGCAAACCGGAATTCGGTGACCAGCATCGTGTTCTGCGACAGCCTCGACGCCCTTGAACAGGCGCGCGCATCCGGCCTTCCGCCGTCGGTGGAGATCCGCACAAGCTCCCCGGCATTGCTCCTGTCCGGCAATCCAAACGTGAAGAGCATGGATGCACCGCCGGAACGCCTGAACGACTATTGGAATGCCGCCGGGGCGCTTAGTGAATCACTGTTCAGAGCATCGTTCGGGTTCGATGGCGATCATGACCGGGCTGTCATTGTCGCCCGTACCGCACTCGCGATGCATCGGAAATTGACATCCTCGCTGACGCTTGAAGATGCGGATTTCACAGAGCCACGCCTGGTGCTGAAACCCAGAACGACTAACCCGCAAGAGAACATCGATTATGAACCGCTCTGGAGCGTTCTTTTACGGGAAAACCCGCACTGTGATATCCGGGAAATCCACCTACCCTCCAAAGCCGTCAAGGAGACACCGCCGAGCCTGCTTGTCCGCTCACGATTCGCGGGATGGGCCGAGTTTGGGTATAGCCTGGGTATCAAACTCTGGCGAAAGCGCCATACCGGCAAACAGCCCGTGATTTTGGTCGAGCGTGTTTCTGAGTCGGTCCGGGAAACGGCCTTCTCCCTCATGTTGAAGGGGGCGAAGGTTGTGGAACTGGATCAGACGGTCATGCCGGCAACCATCGCCAACGAAGCCTTGCCGGCACCGGTTTCTGCCGCATTCCAGGACTTTCTGTCCGAGTGGTTTGCGCCGCAGGTCGGCCGGGCGGCACTTAAAAATTTCGCCGAAACGCTCGGCCAAGCGCTTGGGCGCTTCGAGGCCGCGAAAGTATATTGGAAAAACCGGCTTCCCGATCTGGTCCCCGGCGGCCGTGGCGTGATCCTTGTCGCCTTCCCGGGAAAGCCCGAGGTCATTGCGCTAGGGGCCGCCGGCAGAGAGCGGGGTATCCCCCTGGTCGCGTTCCAGCATGGGGTTACAAGGGAACTCAACGCGGCCCACAAGGAGACGTATTGCACGTTTGAAAATGCCGTTTCCGACATCCTGTTCACCTATAACGATGAGGCAAAGGCGATCTCGTCCCAGATCCCCTATGCCCGTGGCCGCGTTGAGACTGTCGGGCTGCCGAATGCCTATGGCCGGATGAACAGACGGTTCTTTTTTGGCAAGGCGAAACCGATCCTTTATGTGTCCACGACCTTGCTGTCCGGCAATGTGAACTTTTACGTCGGAAGCCATTCGGACGTCGGCCGCGTAGAGCAGGAAGTAAATCTTGTCGAAGGGGTCTTCGACGCATTGCCGCACGAAGTCACCGTCAAGCTCTATCCCGCCCCCCCACGATACGCCGAGCCTGACTTGGTCGCCCAATGCGTCGCACGCTGCGGGAATGTCCAGCGCTTGGAAAGCGAGATAGATTTGCGCTATCTCGTCTCGCGTTACCGAGTCCTGGTCACATCCAGGGCCAGCAGTACCTTGAGTTGGTGTTTGATGAGCGGCAAGCCCCTGGTTTTCATCAATCACCCCGACCATGCACCGCTTCGGGACGAGGTTCGCGAATTACTCTCGAAAGCCTTGTTTCTATTTGACTGGGGCACCCCCGGCATGATGGCCGACCTACGGGAATTCCTGTCTCGACCAATCGACGTGATTGAGGCGGAATGGGCCGAAAAGTCGGCTGCGCGGGAAGATTTTCTACGCCGCTACATCAAAGGCCCTGGCGTCGGGGCGGGCCGACGCGCCGCGGCCGTTTTGCAAGAAGTGATTCTGGAGCAGCATCGTGACCAGTGACAAGACCTGCGTCATCATTGCCGAAATCGGCATCAATCATGAAGGCAGCGCCGAAACCTGCGCACGCATGATCGAGGAAGCGGCCGCCGCCGGGGCGGATGCCATCAAGCTGCAAACGATCGATGCCGATATCAGCTATGACCCGGCAAGCCCAAGTTACGAACTGTTCAAAAGCAGCGCATTGTCGCGCGAAGAAACCGCGGCGATGTTCGACCTTACCCGTCAGCTCGGGATGCAGCCTTTCACCACGTCTGTGGATTACGAGACGATTGATTGGGTCGACCGGTTGGAACCCTGGGCGCACAAAGTGTCCTCAGGCCTGCTTACAACCACACCGATCCTGCGCTATCTGGCGCGCAAGGGCCGAAAGCTGGTCATGTCCACCGGCATGGCGACCGAAGAAGATATTGACGAAGCCATTGCCGCCGTTCGTGACGAGGGGGCAGCGGATATTACGCTATTGCATTGCACCTCGGTCTATCCCACCCCGCCGGAAACGATCAATCTGGCAGCGATTCCCTGGTTGCGGGAAAGATGGGGTGTTCCCAGCGGATTTTCGGACCATTCGACCGGCGACGAGGCGGCGGCGCTGGCCGTGGCCTTCGGCGCGGTGATGATCGAAAAACACTTTACCCTGGATGTCGCACGGCCGAGCTTCGACCATCACATTTCGCTCGACCCGGCCGGCTTCAAAGCCATGGCCGACAAGGTCCGGCGCGCGGAAGCGATGATCGGCAAGCCGGGACGAAACATGACCGAGCACGAGCTGGAGGTACGCCGCTGGGCACATCGGGTGCTGGTCGCCGCCACCGACATAGAGTCGGGCGAACTAGTCAGTACGGCGAATGTCACGTTCAAGCGACCGCCGAAAGGCACAACGGGCGGCCTGCGTCCTGGATTGCTCGAGTCGCTAACCGGGCGCCGCCTGACGCGGAAATTGGCCGCCGGCGAAATTCTCCGAGAACAGGATATGCAGGCATGAGAAAGGCTACGAAATGACGATCACGGTCTTGCTGACTTGCGCCGGCGGAGAACTGTCGCCGCTTATGATCAGAATGCTGAAAACCAGCACACGCCACGCCGTCCGTGTCGTGGCTGTCGATATGCGGGAAGACGCGGCCGGCCGTCATTTCGCCGATGTCTTCCGCACCGTCCCGGCGGGCGACGCGCCATCCTATATCGACGCCATGCTGGACATCGTAAAATCCAATGGCGTCAATCTGGTGGTGCCGACGTCGGACGAAGAGGCCCTTGCCCTTTCGGCCCACCGGTCGGCGTTCACGGCGCTTGGCTGTGACTTGGCCTGCGCGGAATATGACACGTTGCGCGTCTTGGCCGACAAGGGCGCGGCATATCAACAGATGCGCCGAGTAGGCTTGCCCGTCCCGGATTGGAAATCGGCCAACACGCGCGACGAACTGGGCACTGTCATTGAGGAAATGATAACGGCCCATGGCGACCTCATCGTCAAACCGGTTACGGCGCGCGGCGGCCGCGGCGTTGTTGGTATTGTTGAAAACAGCATGAGCGTCCCGGAAGGCTCCCGCGAAAACCGGGTCACCGCCGACCGGTTCTTCAAGGATATCCTGCCAAATTACGGCGACGCCCTGCCCGCGATGGTCATGCCGCGCCTGGAAGAGCCGGTGCACGATCTCGACATGTTGGCCTGGCGCGGATCGCCAATCCGCGTCATTCCCCGCCGGCGGGTCAATTCGGCACTGCCGAACGAGGGCCATGTCATCCTGGATGCGCCTGAACTGATCGACCTCGGCAATCGGGTCATAGCCGAGTTCAGCCTGAGTTGGCTTTACGATTGCGACATCATGTTCGACGCAAAGGGTGTTCCGTGGATTCTTGAAATCAACCCCCGCCAAAGCGGCAGCATCGCGGCCAGCATCGTCGCCGGCGTTCCCTTGCTGGACGACATGCTGAGCCTGGCCAAAGGCGAACCGGTCCCCGACGTCGACCTTCCCGCGAACAGCGTCATCATACCGTTCAAATCCCTTGGCCTGAGCAATTAGCCAATCGCTATTCGCCAATAGCAAGCTTCCCCCATGAAACCGAAGATCCTGGTTCTGGAACGAATTCACAAGGCCGGCCTTGAAGCCCTTGCCGAATTTGCGTTCGTGAAGGAACTCTACGGCGAATCCCGTCAGGCGGTGTTGGCGGCGGCGGCGGCGTCGGACGCGATTGTCGTCAAGAGCCGCACGGCCGTCGATGCGGATTTCCTGGATGCCGCCCCTAGCATGGCTGTCGTCGCCCGGGCCGGGACAGGAACCGAAAACATCGACCTGCCGGCCTGCGCCGCGCGCAAGGTCAAAGTGGTAACAACACCCAGCAGCAATATCGTCGCAACGGCGGAATTAACGATCGCCATGATGCTGACTCTCTGCCGCAATCTGCCCCAGATGCTCGCGGCGGTTCAGGCCGGTGACTTCCGCCGCCATCTTTGCGAGGGCAGGGAGTTGTCGGGCCTCAAAGTCGGGCTTCTCGGGCTTGGCAACGTCGCTTTTGCAACCGCCGAACGGTTGCGCGGTTTCGGCGCCGTCACGGCGGCCTGGTCGCCAAGCAACCGTCGCCGCGCCGAATTCGAGAAGATCGGCGTTGAAGTAATGGATTCTTTGGACGCGTTGTTGCGCCACAGCGAATTGCTCAGTCTTCACGCCCGGCTTACGCCGGAAAGCCGTCACATGCTGGATGCCCGGCGTTTGCGGCTGCTTCCGCCAGGCGCGTTTCTGGTCAATACGGCCCGTGGCGGGCTTATCGACGATCAGGCTTTGCTGGCGGCGCTTGACGACAATCACCTTGCGGCTGCGGTCGTCGATGTACTCGACCCGGAACCGCCCTTCGATCAATTGTCGCCGACGTCTTACGCGCATCCGTTTCTGGACCATCCCCGCATTCTGGTAACACCGCATGCCGGCGCATCGACGCAAGAGGCGCAGCGCAGAACGGGACTGCAAGTGGCAGAAGGACTGCGTGCGCATTTCGCGGCTGTACCAGAATTTGAAAACGTCAGAATAGGTGGTTCCTTTGAAAGCTCATGCTGAATATTCGTCGACCTTGGCAGGGTTGATCGGTGACAACTCAGAACGGTTTGGGAACTATCAGGAATTACCGGAATTCGTGAAAGAGATCTTTCCCGATTTACCTTATTCCAAGTCTCAGCTTTCTCTCGATCTGCCGCGTTGGAATTTTCTTGACCGACAGATGGACCTGTCGGGCCTGTCGGTCTTGGAGATCGGCAGCAATCTTGGTTATTTCTGCCTCAGATTGGCCCGGGAAAAGGGGTGCCGCATCACCGGGTATGAGCCGATTGCCGACTATGCCAAAGCTTCGGAAGTCATGGCCGAAGCGTGCGGGATTGCCGATCTTTGCGAGTTCAAGGCCGAAGGTGTTTCACTGAACGAAATCGACGCCTTGCCCGAAGCATCTCTGATCATCGAATTGAATGTGCTGCATCACGCCGGGGCCGTGTTCGACAAAGACCTTGCTGCGGGGCCGGAAGGCTGGCGCCGTTACGCGGTCGATCGGCTTGGCAAATTGCGGCGGAAGGGCCGGACGCTGTTCTTCCAGACGGGAAACAGCCGGGGGGACGAAACCCTCTTTCCGTCAAACCGTGCCGCCCATGCGATGAAAGACATTCTTGAGGAAGCCGGCTGGCGGATCCTTTCGGTCGGCGCCGTCGCGAACCCGGACAATCAGGAATATTCGGTTTACGGGGTTGGGGAAATCGACCAGGTCCCGGTATATGACTGCCGGCGTAATGTCGGCACAGGCATGGTTGAGTACTGGCGCGACGGAAAACTCGCGGGACAGCACATCACCGGTCTTGCCAACCGGCCGGTTTGGATTTGCGAAGCGTGACTGATTTACGCAAGGCAATTGTTCATATCGGCGGCAGTCACGCGCAGCTTCTGTCTATCCGTGCCGAGAAAGAGTCGGGGCTCGCCGTGATCGTCACGGATCGCGACCCGCAGGCCCCGGCAGCAGAAGAGGCCGATTTTTTCATCACCGCCGATGCGACGTATTCCGACGGCATCATGTCTGCCTTGGAGGAATGTTCCGGCCGTTTCGAAATCGTCGGCGCCTATGGCGTGGCGGACTATGCCTTCAAGACGGTTGGCGCGATTCACGCGCGGTTTGCGCCGCATCTCTGCCAAGCTGACATTTATGGCAACTTCACCAACAAATTTCTGACCAACGCGGCCCTTGCCCGCCGTGCCGTTCCGCAGCCATTGCAGGTATGGAGCGGGCAACGCGCCGACAATCCGGGCGCCGCGGCGATCCTGGAACGGGCTGCGGGCAAAGATCTTGTCGTCAAATCGGCAACCCTGAACAACAGTTCAGGCGTCGTGCTGCTTGACGATCCCACGGAAGCCAGTTTGGCCCAGGCATTGGAACATGTTTTCAGCAGAGACGACTATGCGGTTGTCGAGGAGAAGCTCAAAGGCCGGATCTGCAATGTGGACGGCTTCATGGCCGGCGGTGAGTTCCATCCGATTTCGACCACCTACCGCCTCGACGATCCCGACAGGCTGCAGGTCTGCACGGCCATGATCCAACCCGCCGATTCCTGGCCCGAATTCTTCGCCGAAGCTGCCGGTCTGGCGCGGTCATCCGCGCATGCACTGGGATATCGCGACGGTCCGTTTACGGTCGACCTAATCGATAGCCTATCCGGCCCTGGTGGTCTGAAAGTGCTGGAGGCCAGCCCCCATTTTCACCTGCCCCAGTGCGACTGGCTGCGGGGGAACGGCAATCCATTGGCGGCCTGTGCCGCGTATTTCGGCGGCGATGCCGGGTGGAACCGTTTCCTGGGGACGAACGGCGGCTTCGGCGCATGTGTCCAGCTATCGGCGCCCTTGGCCGGGCGGGTGAGCGACATCGCCGGGCTTGATGCCCTCCGCGATAATCCGGCGGTCCGGCATTTTTCGATCCATCTTCGCCCGGGAATGTCCGTTACTTCCACGGCGGGAAGCAAAACGCTGATCGGCCTGGTCTGGCTGGTCGAAGAGTCCGCGGCTGCACTGAGAAAATCCGTGTACGCGGTCCGTGATTGTATCGACGTGCGGGTCGACAATGAGGTTGGTTCTTAGAGATGTGTGGAATAGCCGGCATCGCGAGCCTCGACGGGCGCCCGCTGAACAATCCGGGCGATGCGCTGCGCCGGATGTTGAAACTGATGCGCCATCGCGGGCCCGATCAGGACGGCATATACATCGCCGACGACGGATTGACGGCGCTGGGCAATTCCCGACTTTCAATCGTCGGGGTCGATGAAAAGCCCGACCTGCCGATGGTTGATACGAGACGCGAGGCCGTTCTTGCCTTCAATGGCGAGATCTACAATCACGCCCCGCTGCGCCGGTCGATTCAGTCCTGTGGCCGCGAATTTTCGACGAAAACAGACACCGAAGTCCTGCTGAACGGCCTGTTGCAGAAAGGAACCCGCTTTCTGGAAGAATGCGACGGCGTCTGGGCATTCGCCATGTTGTTCAGGCAGACCGGGCAACTTGTTCTGTGCCGCGACCTTATGGGTGAAAAGCCGCTCTATTACTCCGTCTTCGGCGGCCGCCTCTTTTTCGCGTCCGAAGTCGCCCCGCTGCTGGCCGTTTTGCCGCTGGAGGCAATCGGCTTCGATCGGGATGCGGTCATCACCGCGTTTCAATACCGCGCGGCGCCGCCGCATCAATCCGTCATGCGCGGAATCGAAAGACTTGGGCCGGGGGAAATGCTGACCCTGAAGCCCGGTCGGCCCGACCTGGAATTCTCAACGGCGCTGAAGCTCACACCGGACGAACAGGTTGAGTTTTTCCGGGGGAACCCAAACGAAAACCAGATTCTTGACCGCTATACGGAAGCGCTCGCGGAAGCCTGTGCAATTCGTGTCCCGTCGGAAGTCGACTATATCGCCACGCTGAGCGGCGGCCTCGACAGCACCTTGATCAACTGCTTTCTGGCGCGGGATCTGCCCGACGGTCACGATACGCTGTTTGGCGAGTCGGGGACGGAAAGCCCGCAACGCGGTGCGGACCTGTCCGAGAAGGATGCGGCCGCCCATACGGCGAAGCTTTTGGGCACCCGCCATCATGTTCTGTCCATGCTTGGCGAAACCGCCGCCCGGATCTACCGGGACAGCGCCGCCGATTCATTCGATGGCGTATTCTGCGAGGGCAGCGCGGATTTCGGGATCCTGGCCGAGCATGTGCAAAACCGGAAGAAACGGGTGATCATTTTGTCCGACGGTCCCGACGAATTGCTGACGGGCTATCGGGTCGACGGGCAAACGCTTGCCGATGCCAGGCGAATGTCCCGGTCACGCAAGGGGCCGGCGCTGGCAGCGGAAATACTCGCGGCTGCCCGGCGTGGCCGACCGGTCTCCGGGCGATTGCTCAATTGGGCCTTTGTCGCAGAGGACACCGCTGTCCGGCCAAATCACGGCGGGTCCGCGCCGCCCGACATGGCGACCCTTTTCGGGCCGGATGCGTTTGAAACCGCGTTTAAGCGGTACGGCCGGATATCGCGGGACTATGAGGATCTTGGCCCGTCGGTTGATCTATCTCAAAGACTGTCATTGGGATATGCCTGTACATCCCTGCCGGACTACGTCAACACCCGGAGCGACCGCGGCACGATGCGGCAAAGCGTCGAGGCCCGGTTGCCTTTCCAATCGAGGAAAGTTGTGGAACTGATGCTTGCGACACCGGAGGAATGGCGGGTGGGCGACGGCACCAGTACGAAACACGTGCTGCGTCGGCTGGTCGAACGTCTTGTCGGCAAGCAGATTTCGGGGCGTGGAAAATACGGCTTCGCCCAGCCCTTGTGGACAGCACCGGGGATGCGCAGCAAGCTGGAGGTCGACGAGGTGATTGCCGGATCGCCCGTTTTCGAAGAACTCGGTTTTCAGAAGGATGCCAGGGACTTTTTGTTGAAACCGTCCAACGGCCGTTTTGCTTGGATGGCGATGTGCCTGGCCCTTTCACACCAGCGCCTTCATGACCAGTTGATGGTGCGGGAAACCGGTTACACCGTGTGATGCAGAGGATGAGGCATGAGCCTGACTTGTGAAGATAAATCGGACCATCAGCCCGATGTTGATTCGGTGGTTTCTACCCTTGAAACCGACGGTATCGTCGTCGTCGAAGGATATTTCGACCAGGAATATTGCGACAAATACAAATCGATCCTCGACACCCAGCTTGAGAAAAGGATTTCCACGCAGAGCTATTGCGGGAACGAGGAAAACCAGGTGCTGGACAATTACTTCATGGGCTGCCCGGACCTGCTCGACCTGCTCTATCAGGATCTGACGGATGCCGTGATGCGCCGAATGATCGACAACGATTATGTTCTGATTTCGCCGTCTGCCAGAAACCGACGGCTTATGCCCGGGCGGAGATTCGGAAAACGGACGTCGGGACACGGATGGCACACCGATTCCCGCTTTATCGGCGGCGGCAAGGGCCTGAAGCCCAGCCTTTGTTACATGTCCGTCATTTGCATCGACGATTTCAAGCAGGACAACGGGGCGACCCACTTTATTCCGAAATCCCATCTGCGATACGAAAGACCGACCGATCGGGACGCGGATCTGCCTTTCGAGTATCTGGCGGCCCCGCGCGGTTCCCTGGTGATTTTCGATACGGCATTGTGGCACAGAATCGGGGCCGCTTCCGAAGACAGCCGCTGGGGTGTTTTCAATACCTACGGACCGTGGTTCATGAAGCCGTATCACCGGTTCCACGAAATGTTCACAGCCGAGGAAATCGAGGGTTTCCCGCCGATTATCCGACAGTTGCTGCACTGGGACAGTTGGCCGCCGAGTGATCATGACGAACGGATGGCGACGCTGCGACGGGTTAACCTGTGATCCCCTGGCGGCACGGCCACCCGGCCCGACTGACAAAATGAGCGCTATCTGCTCCAACCCCGTCGCGATTATCCAAGCGCGGATGACATCCACCCGGCTGCCCGGCAAGGTTTTGATGGACCTTGCCGGCAAGCCGGCATTGCAGCGCATGTTGGAGCGGGTTTCCAAGTCCAAACGGCTGGCGTCGATTTGCGTTGCGACGACCGTGAACGCGGATGACGACCCGGTTGCCGCGCTTTGCGAGAAAATGTCGATACCCGTCTTCCGCGGCGACGAGCACGACGTTCTTGGCCGCTATGTCCAAGCGGCGCAATGGTGCGACGCCGACCCCGTGGTGCGTCTTACGGCCGATTGCCCGATGCACGACGCCGAGATCATCGACGATGCTTTGGAAATGTACTGCGCCGGCGGGTTCGACTATGTCTCAAACGCCATTCGGCGGACCTTTCCCGACGGCCTCGATGTAGAGGTGATGTCCCGTGCCGTGCTGGACCGGACATCGGCGGAAGCGACGCATCCGTCTCTTCGAGAACATGTAACGACCTATATCCGGGGCAGCCGGTCCGACCTGCCGAAGGGCGATTTCCGCACCGGCGATTTGCTCTTCAGCGAAGACCTCGGATTGCTCCGCTGGACCTTGGATACGCCGGAAGATCTGGTCCTGATACGCGATTTTTTCGAGCGCCTGCCGGAAGGGTTCGGCTGGCGGGATGCCTTGGCGCTGATGGCCGAGGATGAAAGGAACGAACAGAAGAATGTCTAGGCAGTTCGACAAGTCGATGGCGCTTTACGACCGCGCCTCCAAGACCGTGCCTCTGGCGACGCAGACCTATTCCAAGGCGGCCACGAATTTCGTTCTGGGCGCGACGCCCGCCTTTCTGGACCGCGGCGACGGGGCGCATGTCTGGGATGTCGACGGCAATCGCTATGTCGACTATGTCGGCGGTCTTCTGCCGATCGTGCTCGGCTATTGTGACCCGGACGTGGACGCGGCGATCCGCGCCCAACTGGAAAAAGGCATCCTGTTTTCGCTGGCGACCGAGTTGGAAGCAGAACTTTCCGAGTTGCTCGTCCGGCTCATTCCCTCCGCCGAGATGGTGCGCTTCGGCAAGAACGGGTCCGACGTCACGACGGCGGCGATCCGTATCGCACGCGCCGCTACGGGTCGAGACAAGGTGGCGATCTGCGGCTATCACGGCTGGCATGACTGGTATATCGGAACGACCGAGCGGAAACTCGGCGTGCCCGAATGCGTGCAGGACCTTTCCGCGACCTTTTCGCTTCAGGATCCCGATACGCTCGCCGATCTGCTCAAGGCGGATCCCGAGGGTTATGCCGCCATCATCATGGAACCGACGGGCAAGCAGCCCACCGATCCGGCGCATCTACGCCGGGTCCGCGACTTGGCGGACCAATACGGCGCGATCCTGATTTTCGACGAAATCGTCACCGGTTTCCGGATGCATCTGGGCGGCGTCCAGGCGGCGTATGACGTGGTGCCGGACATGTCCTGCTTCGGCAAGGCAATGGCCAACGGCATGCCGATATCCGCGCTGGTCGGCCGCCGCGACCTGATGCAGATGATGGACAGAATATTCTTTTCCGCCACTTTCGGCGGCGAAGCGCTCTCTATGGCCGCCGCGATCGCGACGATCCGGAAACTGGAACGGGAAGACGTCCCCAACCGGCTTGCCGCCTTGGGCCGAACCCTGACCGACGCCGCGAACGATGCCTTGCGCGCCCACAAGCTGGACAACCGGGTCCGGTTCGGCGGCGAAAACTGGTGGCCCAGGGTCACCATTGAAGGCGACCCCGCCGAGCAGGCTTTGACAAACGCATTGCTGCGCCAGGAATGCGCCGAGAACGGCTTGCTGTTCGCGGCCAGTTTCAACATGTCCTTCGCCCATACCGCCGATGCCATTCAGGAAGAGACGGTATCCGCGCTGGACAAGGCGGCGGCTTCCCTCGCCGAGGCATTTGCCGCGCCCGATCCTTCCTCAAGGCTGCGCGGCGAAAATGCGGGCGTGGTTTTCACGGTCCGCTGAGCAATGCCGTCGCAGGTCCGACTCCGGCCGGCCGAGGCGAGCGATGCCCACCTGCTGTTCGAGTTCCTGAACCGCGAGGACAGCCTTGCCGGAAAACAGGAAACACGCGAACCGATCCCCTGGGAGGATCACCAGCGCTGGTTCGCGAACCGGCTTCACGACCCGCACTGCCTGATTTTCGTGATCCTGGCAGAGGGCGATAGACCGGCCGGCCAGGTGCGGTTGGAAGAAAAGGGGCATGGCCATGAGGTCGACATCTACGTGGATTCCGGATTTCGTGGGCAAGGCATTGCCGCCGCCGCCATTGAGCAGGCCATGGCGCGGTTGACCCGGGAGGAACCGTCGGCGACGGTCATTGCCGCGGTCAAGGAAAGCAATGCGCCGTCATTGGCGCTGTTCCGAGCCCTGGGTTTCCAGGAAGTCGAAAGACATGACGGTTTCGTCCATTTCCTGGCCGGATCGAGCAGATAACGGATTTCAAGATGAGCAAAACGGTTCTGGTGGTTGCCGCCCATCCCGATGATGAAGTGCTGATGTGCGGCGGGACGATCGCGAAGACGGTGGCCGCGGGCGGCCGTGTCGACATCCTGTTCCTGTCCGACGGTGAGACGGCGCGCTTCACCGATGCCGCCGACGGCAATGCCGCCCCGTCGATCGAGGCGCGGAAACAGGCGGCACGCGCGGCCGCGGCATTGCTCGGCGCGGAACCGCCGCGCTTTCTGGATTTACCGGACAACCGGCTCGACTCCCTGGCGCTGCTCGACATCGTCAAACAGGTCGAAGCGCATGTTCGCGACGTGCAGCCGGAAACCGTGATCACGCATTCGATCCACGACCTGAACATCGATCACCAGATCGCCAACAAGGCGGTGGCCACCGCCTGCCGCCCCCTGCCCGGCCGGTCTGTCCGGGCGATATATGCGGCGGAGACATTGTCCGCCTCGGAATGGAGCCTGACGGGCCGTTTCGCGCCGGTCCGCTATGTCGATATCGGCGATCATATGGAGTTGAAGATCAAGGCTCTGCGCTGTTACGGCGACGAAATCCCGCCCGCCCCCCATCCGCGGTCGGAGGACGCAGTGCGCTCCCTGGCGCGCGTTCGCGGGGCGGAAGCCGGCCTGTTCGATGCGGAAGCGTTCGAGGTCATTCGGGAAATCCAATGATGCGCGAGAGCACGACCGTCAGCATCGGAAACCGGATGATCGGTGCCGGCGAAGCGCCCTATGTCATTGCCGAGATGTCGGCGAACCATCTGGGTGATTTTGACCGCGCGATTCGGATCCTGGAAGCGGCCGCGGATGCCGGCGCGGATGCGGTCAAACTGCAGACCTATACCGCCGATACGATTACCATCGATCATGACGGCCCCGGCTTCGTGATCGAAGGGGGGCTGTGGGACGGGGAACGGCTGTATGAACTTTATCGCCGGGCCAGTACGCCCTGGGAATGGCACGGGCCGTTGATGGAACGCGGCAAAGCGCTGGGAATAGACGTTTTCAGTTCGCCGTTCGACCCGACCGCCGTGGCGTTCCTGGATGAGTTGGACGCGCCGGCTATCAAGATTGCTTCCTGCGAATGCATCGACCTTCCGCTGATCCGCCAGGCCGCGGAAACGGGCCGTCCGATCATTCTGTCGACCGGCATGGCGAACGAAGAGGAAATCGACGAGGCGGTGGAGACCGTTCGAACAGCCGGCAACGGGAACCTGGTCCTACTGCATTGCGTCAGCGGTTATCCGACGCCGCCGGACGAAAGCGCGCTTCGCACCATTCCCGACATGGCCACGCGCTTCGACTGCCCGGTCGGGCTATCGGATCATACATTGGGAACGGCGGTTCCCGTCGCCGCCGTGGCGCTGGGTGCGGTGATGATCGAAAAGCACTTCACCCTGTCCCGCGCGGATGGCGGGCCGGATGCCCCCTTTTCCCTGGAACCCGACGAATTGCGCCGGCTGGTCGTGGATACGAAAACCGCCTGGCAGGCCTTGGGGACGGTCGATTACGGCTTGAAGACAAGCGAGAAGGAAACCCGACCTTTCCGCCGCTCGCTCTATATCGTCGAAGACATTGCAGCCGGCGGCGAATTGACACCGTTGAACTGCCGGTCGATCCGTCCCGGATACGGCCTGCCGCCGAAACATCTGCCGGCGGTTCTCGGTCGACGCGCCGCCAAGGACATCAAGAAGGGAACGCCGCTGACATGGCCGCTGCTGGAACCATGACAGGCACCGCCGGTCCCGCCGACGGCTTGGCTGCGGTCCCAGCCGATATTCGATTGCCGCAGATCGGCCTGTGGAACAGGCATGATCTAGAAGATGGCGCAATCTGGTACGCCGGCGCAGCCGACCGCGCCCTAGGCGAAAAGATCCGCGATGCGCTTCGGACGGAGGATCCAAAAGGGGCGATTTCCGCCGCGCTGAAAGCCATCCCGCAGCAGTTCGCGATTGTCGTCAGGTCGGGCGCATCATTGGTGTGTGCCGTAGACCGGATCAGGAGCATTCCGCTGATCTGGGCCCAGGCGGAGAATGGAACCCTGGTGGTCGCGCAACAGGGAGCCGCCCTGTTCGACGCCCTTGCAACACACGGGACGGGGCGGCCATCCGTCGACATGCAACAGGCCAGGGCCGTCGCCATGTCGGGATACACCATCGGCCCGGCAACACTGTATCAAGGCGTCAGCGGCCTGTTGTCGGGAGAGTCCCTGATCGTCCGAAACGGGGGCGATCCCAAGGTTATTCCGTATTTCCGGTATCTGCCCTGGCAAAACATCCCGCAGGACCCGGCAACGGCGGAAGAAAGCAGCCGGGCGTTGGGCGACATTCTGCTGGAGGCCTTGCAGGACACAGTGCGCAAGGCCGACGGCCGCTGCATCGCGGTCCCCCTCAGCGCCGGACTCGACTCGCGCTATGTCGTCAGCGGCTTGAAGGAAATCGGCTATGAAAACGTGCTGTGCTTTTCCTATGGCCAGGACGGAAATCGCGAGGCCCAGGCCGCGCGGAAGATCGCCCAGGAATTGGGATACCGCTGGGTTTTCTACCCCTACGAACTGAACGCCATGCGGTCCGCGTTTTCCAGCGATGCATATTTTCGCTTCGCGGATTACTCGGACAGCCTGACCGCGGTGCACTTCCCGCAGGATTTCATCGCCGTGGCCGCACTTCTCGGCGACGGCACCCTGCCGCCGGACGCCATGGTCGTGAATGGGCAATCGGGCGATTTTCTGACAGGCAACCACATACCGGCCATCCTGGCCGACGCCCCAAGCGAAGGGGCGGCGGACAGGCGGCCCGTCATTGCGGCCCTGCTGAAGAAACACTTTGCGCTTTGGCCCCATTTGCAGACCCCAGACTTTCAAGCCGTCATCGAAGGCCTTTTGGATGAAGAATTTGGGTTACTTACCGGCGGCAACGACCCGACAGGCGCAGCCCAGATGTTCGGTCTGTTCGAAGCATCGGAATACGTGGACCGGCAAAGCAAATATGTCGTGAACGGACAACGGTCGTACGAACAATTGGGTTTGGATTGGGACCTGCCGTTGTGGCATGGCGATCTGATCGACTTCTATGCCGCCCAGCCGCTGACGGCAAAACTGGGTCAGAAATTGTATCGCGACACCTTGATGCGGCTGAACTGGCAAGGGGTCTGGCGCGACATACCGGTCAACGCAACACGGCTTCGTCCCTGGTGGCTGCCTGCGGTGCGGAACGCGATGAAGCTGCTGCACGCCCCACTGGGCCGGGAAGCCTGGCACCGGTTCGAGCGCCGCTATCTTGGTTACTTCATGTCCACCCTATGCGCCTACGCGGTCCGGGATTGGTCCGATGTCGCCCGCGACAATCGCAATCCCCGCTCGGCCATGGCCTATCATGTCGAGGACTATCTGAGCCGGCACGGTGTGACGATGGCGGATGTGGAGGAGGTCACCCGATGACGGCGCGTGATTTTAGCCCCCATGACTTCACCAGGGCCGGGTACCGGGGACTTCTGGAAGCGCTCACCGTGTTGGGATACAGCCCGGCGACTTTCGCCGCATGCCGTGCGGACAAGGCGGACCTTGTCCTGCGCCATGACCTGGATTTTGCGCCGGATCTGGCCCTGCCCCTGGCCGAAATCGAAAACGAATTGGGCATGTCCGCATCCTATTTCGTTCTGTTGGATACGCCGTTCTATTCGATCCGGGACTCGCAGGTCCGCACCGCGATCAAGGAATTGATCGGCTTGGGCCACGACGTCGGCCTGCATTTCGACGCGGCCGGGGCCGAGGATACAGCGGAAGCCCTGGACAAGGCGGCCTTCGAGCAATGTGGCATCCTGGAGGACGCTACCGGCACGGCGGTTCGGATGATCAGTTTCCACCGGCCGGCGAAAGCGCTTCTGGGGCGCAAGGAAGAAATCGGCGGGCGGCCGCATACCTATCAGCCGCGCTACTTCAACGAGATGGGTTATTGCAGCGACTCGCGCGGGCTTTGGCGCTTCGGTCATCCGCTGGAACACCAGGCTGTGGCGGAAAGACGCGCCCTGCAATTGTTGACCCATCCGATCTGGTGGGCGAACGACGACGGCGGCAACCGCGAAGCCGCCTTGGACCGCTTGGTCGCACGTCTCGGCCACGGTATTAAACCGGCCATAGCGGAAACCGTCACCGGTTACGATCCCGCGACCGGCAGGATTGCGGAATAGAAACGTCAAAGGCAGCGATATGAGTATTTCTTGTGCTGTCCTCGGTACCGGCTACTGGGGCAAGAACATTCTGCGAAATCTGGATGCCCTGGGCGTCCTGTCGGGATTTCACGATGCGGACCCGGAAGCCAGGGAGCGTTTCGGCGCACAATATCCCGGCGCCACCGTCTACACATCAACCGAACAGGTCTTGGACGATCCCGCCATTCAGGCCGTCGTCATCGCGACACCGGCCCACACCCATGGCGCTTTGGTGAAGCAGGCGCTGGAGGCGGGCAAACATGTCTTCGTGGAAAAGCCCCTGTGTCTGGAAGTCGCGGAAGCCGGCGCCTTGCGCGACCTTGCCGCCGGGACCGGCAATATTCTGATGGTAGGGCACCTGCTGCTGTATCATCCGGCCTTCCTGGCGCTGAAGAAGGCGGTGGAAGACGGCGATATCGGCCGTCTGCGCTATATCTATTCGAACCGCGCCAGCCTGGGGAAAATCCGGCGCAACGAGAACGCCCTGTGGTCCTTCGCCCCGCACGATATCTCCATGATGCTGGCCTTGACCGGCCGCATGCCGAACCGCGTCGTCTGCAATGGCGAGGCTTGGCTGAGCCCGTCGGTCGCGGACATGACGCTGAGCCATTTCGACTTCGGCGATCAGCTGCAGGGGCATATCTTCGTCAGTTGGCTGCATCCCTTCAAGGATCACCGCCTCGTCGTGGTCGGGGAATCGGGCATGCTGGTTTTCAACGACACGGCGCAAGGTGCGGAAAAGCTGCAACGCTATAGCCACTCTGTCGGTTGGGAGAACGATCTGCCGGTCCTCGACAAGGCTGATGCGGTCCCCGTGCCCTATGGCGCCGAAGAACCGCTAAGATCGGAAATGCAGCACTTCCTGGATTGTTGCGCGTCGGGAAGCAAACCACGCAGCGACGCGGCGGAAGGGGTGGCGGTCCTGTCCGTGCTGGACATGTGTCAGCGGTCGCTGGACAGCAAATCGCCGGTTGCCTTGGAGGCATGATGAGCACCGTATCCACCACAGCAACGATCCACGAAACCGCCGTCATCGATGACGGCGCGACGGTGGAAGACGGGGCCAAGGTCTGGCATTTCGCCCATGTCCTGACCCGCACCACGATCGGTGCGGGGTCCGTCCTGGGGCAGAACGTCATGGTCGGGCCGGACGTAACGGTCGGCAAAGGCTGCAAGATCCAGAACAATGTCGCGGTCTATAAGGGCGTCACCCTGGAAGACGATGTCTTTTGCGGTCCGTCCTGCGTCTTCACCAACGTCCTGACGCCGCGCGCCTTCGTCGAACGCAAGGACGAATTCGCCCCCACGCTGGTCCGCAAGGGGGTCAGCATCGGCGCCAACGCGACGATTATCTGCGGCACCACGATCGGACGCTACGCCATGATCGGCGCCGGCGCCGTCGTCACCAAGGACGTGCCGGACCATGCGCTTGTCGTCGGCAACCCGGCGCGGCGGATCGGATGGGTCAGCCGCACCGGCGACCGCCTGGATGACAGTTTGATCTGCCCGCGCACCGGCGAGGCATACCAAATTTCCGAGAACGGATTAGTGAGAACCGAGCAAGATGACTGACGCCCCCATTCAATTCGTCGACCTGAAAGCGCAATACGCCGCCTATAAGGAGGATATCGACACGGCTATCCAAGGCGTGATGGACCATGCGCGGTTCATCATGGGGCCTGAGGTCGCCCAACTGGAATCCGCGCTATCCGCGTTTTGCGGATCGAAGCACGTCATCAGCTGCTCCAGCGGCACAGACGCCCTGCTGATGATCATGATGGCCGACGATGTCGGTCCGGGCGACGCGATCTTCGTGCCCTCCTTCACCTTCACCGCGACCGCGGAAGTGCCGCTGCTGTTGCGCGCGACGCCGGTTTTCGTCGATGCGGATCCGGACGACTTCAACATGGACACCGCCGACCTGGAACGCCGTATCGCGGCGGTGAAAGCGGAAGGAAAACTGACGCCGAAGGGAATCCTCAGCCTGGACCTGTTCGGCCTGCCCGCCGATCATGAAAAGATGCAGGCAATCGCCGATGCCCACGGCCTGCACCTTTGGACCGATGCCGCACAAAGTTTCGGCGCCTCATCCGGCGCACAGAAAGTCGGCACGATGGGCCGGATGACCGCGACCAGCTTCTTCCCGGCAAAACCGTTGGGCTGCGCCGGTGACGGCGGTGCGGTCTTCACCGACGATGACAGCCTTGCCGATGTCATGCGGTCTATTCGCGCGCACGGTAAAGGCGGGTCGAAATACGATATCGCCCGCGTCGGCTTGAACGCCCGGATCGATACGTTGCAAGCCGCGATCCTGCTGGCGAAGCTGCCGCATTTTCAGGCGGAACTGGATCGGCGGGAAGCGGTTGCCAAGGCCTATGATGCCGCCCTGGATGGTGTGGTGAAGACTCCGGCACGTCGCCAGGGGCGCAGCAGCGCCTGGGCCCAATATACCATCCAAGTCGATCCGGGTCGCCGCGATGCCATCGCCAGCGCCCTTAAGGAGCAGGGCATTCCGACCGCCGTTTATTATCCACTGCCTATGCACTTGCAGACCGCCTACCGCCCGCTAGGTGGCGGGGAAGGATCCCTGCCCGTCTGCGAAACACTCTCCGGCAAGGTCTTGAGCTTGCCGATGCATCCCTTCCTGACGGATAGCGAAATCGATCGCGTCACAAGCGCGATACGTGCGGCCGTGGCGTAACTTCATGCAAATCGAAATCCGCTTTTGCCCGACGCCGCTGACCGTGCCCTATGTTCTGGCCTTCGGGGCGGTGACGCAGTTCGACACGTTCATCGTCAAGGCGACCAGTGCCGACGGGACCGGATGGGGTGAGATCACGCCACTGCCGGGCTATAGCGACGAGTCGCCGGATACCGTCCGGCGCGCCTTGGCCGCCTTGTCAAGGGAGTCGAGCGGGGCCGGCGGGTCGATAACCGCGGCCGGCTTGGTTGCCGAATGGGGCCGGGAAGCAGCGATGACGGTAAGTGGAATCCTGACGGCACGCGATCTGCTCAGGATCGGGGCGGATCACGTGCTGGGCATGGATTTCGACCCGATCCCCGTCGCCGCCTTGTGCGGCGGCACCGACCCGGACGAAGCGGCCCGCAACGCCACCGACCTGTGCAATCGCGGTTTTCAAACATTGAAGGTGAAGATCGGCGGCAAGCCGCCGGCGGATGACGCCGCCCGGATCAAAGCCATCGCAGCCGCCCTGACACCAGGGGTTCGCCTGCGGTTGGACGCGAATCAGCAGATGAGTTTCGAGGACGCCGTGGCCTTCGCACCGGCGCTGGAAGGCCTGCCGATAGAGCTTTGGGAACAACCCTTCAAGCCGGATCAGGACAACCGCATGGCCGATCTGGCCCAGCAGTCCCGGGCACCGTTGATGTTGGACGAGTCGATCTGGACCCGGTCGGATATCGATCGCGCCGCCGATCTGGGCGTCGCCTATGTGAAATTGAAGCTGTGCAAGCATGCGGGCCTGAACGACAGTATCGACTTGCTGCAACACGCCAAATCACGTGACTTGAAGGTAATATTCGGCAATGGCGTGCAGGGCTTCCTGGGCAACCGCATAGAATGTTGCGCCTATCGCAAAGCGGGCCTGACGACGGCGATCGAGTCGAACGGTTTCAAGAAAATCGCCGACCCGCCCGCCCGGGGCGGCTTGGAATTGAGTACGGGTCACGTTCGGCCAACCGGGCCCACCGATCTGTCGGAAAACTTTGCGGAAGCCACACCTGTCGTCCGGTTTGAGCTTGCCGATTGAATGATTGGCAGTTGACCGCGATCGAGCGTTCATGCCATGAACACACATTGATTTTGTTAATTTGCTACAGTGTCTGATCCGGGATCCAGGAAGGACGATCTATGACCGCGCCAATCGTGTTGGGACTTTCCGCCAGCCTTAGAAACGCAAGGTCCAGTTCAGGCGCGCACAGGCTGCGCGACGAGATTGCCGCGCTTAAAACGCGGGAACAGCTGGACGAGTACCTGAAGGAACAGGCGAATATCCATCTGGACCAGTTCAAGGCTGCCGGCCGTACCGACGGCCTTCCTTTCGACGAGATGTACCGCAATCTGCAGCGCGACGGCGGCCAGCGCGGATTGTCGAACAGTGAGATCGCCCTCGTCGCAGCCTTATGGGGCGCCCAGGAAAAGGGATCGGAAATTCACCATATCCCGCTGCCGGACCATTTCCCGGCCAGTGGCGTCCCGGCCAATTTGGACGAATTGAAAGCTGCGCTGCGCAAGGCCGACGCGATTATCCTGTCCACGCCGGTCTATTTCGGCGATCGCGGGTCCCTCGCCCAGCAGTTCATCGACATGATACGCATGGACGAAGACCTGCAGCGCGACCTGGAAGGCAAGGTCTATGCCGGTGTGGCTGTTGGCGCCAAGCGCAACGGGGGTCAGGAAACCACCCTGATCTACGCCATGATGGACATGCTCAATCTGGGTTTCCTGGCGGTCGGCAACGATTCGGATACGACTTCGCAATATGGCGGAACGGGCCATGCCGGCGATATCGGTACGATGCCGAACGACACCTATGGCATCAACACGGCCATCGGCACGGGGCGCCGCGTCGGCAGTGTCGCCTTGCAGCTATGGGCATCCGAACACAGCAAGCTGAACGACAAGCCGCGGGTCGACTTCTGGGTCCTCCAGGACCGGAACGGCGAAGGCGCATCGGTCGCCGCCCCCTTCTCCAAGGGACTGGAAAACGACGCGCAGACCCGCTTCATGGATATGACCGATCAGACGATCCGGCCGTGCATCGCCTGCGATATCTGCCCGATCCATGTCGGTCCCGACGAAGAATACCGCTGCATCATCAAGAAGAAGGATGACGGCCTGGTCGTTCATCACCAAGACATGCTTTGGCCGGACATCATCGCGCCCGTCGTCTATTCGCCCCGGAAACGGGACGGTGTGGACAGCGTCTATCAGCAGTTCATGGAACGGACACGGTATCTGCGCCGCGGCGATTATGTCTTCACCGACCATCTGGTCGTTCCCTTTGTAATCACCGAAGTCGGCGCGAACGAGATCATGGATATCCGTTTGATGACCTCTTTCGTCCGGCACCATACGGTGCTGAGCAAGCCGGTGATCGGTTACATGCACGAAGGAAAGCTGCTGAACGGCGATGATGTGCGGCGCGACCTTGCCCGTGCCCTGAAACAGGGCCGCCGCCTGACGGTAGGCCGTCTGGCGACCGTCAGCATCGACATGCTGGCCACGCAGTACCGTCCCGTGGGCTACGTCCTGGCCCAAGCGAAGGACAAGGATAAGAAAACCGTCGACGCCCGCGAAGAAGCGGTGAGCCATCGCCTTGCCCGGCAGCACAAAGAAGCCGAAGAACGCTTGGCCGCAATCGATACTGAACTAGAAGAAGCCGCCAACAAATAATGCAAAAACTGAAGATTATGATTACGGGCGCTGGGGCTCCCCAGTCGCCCACATTGATTCGTCAACTCAAAGGCAATGGCGAATACGAGATAGAGATCGCCGCCGTTGATATGGACGGCGAGGCTTGCGGCGGCTTCTTCGCGGATAGTTTTCACACCATCCCGCCGGCTGGCGCGGATGGGTATAAAGAGCGCCTGCTCGACGTCCTGAAAATCGAAAAACCCGACGCCCTGCTGAACGTTTCGGGCGCGGATGTTCGCTTCATCGCGCCCATGAAGCGTGAGATCGAGGCGATGGGTATCACCTGCATCTGTTCCGAACCGGAAGCGGTGGAGACCGCGGACAACAAGGCGAAACTCTACGAGGTCGCCTCGAAGCTCGACGACGTTCCGGTGCCTGAATATTGCACCCCGACCAGTCTGGACGATTTCGTCGCGCAGGCCCGCGCGATGGGCTATCCCGACCGCGACCTGTGTTTCAAACCGCATGTCGGCAAGGGGACGCGCGGTTTCCGCATTCTGACGGAGCGTTTCGACAAGCGCGACCTGCTGCTGAACCACAAGCCGACGGCGCGCTACATGGGGCTGGACGAGTTCATTTCGATCTTCGATGACGATCGGCCGTTCCCGGATCTATTGCTGATGGAAGTGGCCGAAGGCGAAGAAATCGACGCGATGACCATCGCCTATAAGGGCGAGGCGCTGTTGACCACCTGCAAGAGCCGCGAATCCCATCGATGGGGGGTGATCGACAAGGCGCAGCATGTCCGCAGACCGGAAATCGAGACATCCATTGCCGCCCTGTGCGCGGCGATCCCGCTTGGTTTCAACATCAGCATCCAGTTCATCGACGGCAAGCTGATCGAAATCAACCCGCGCACCAGCACCTTCATTTATCAGGACAACATGTCCGAACCCTGGTTGGCCGTGAAGCTCGCGCTGGGCCTGATCACGGCGGAAGAGGTCAAGGCGGCTTACGCCAATATCGACTACGACCGCCGAATGGTTCGCTACATGGATCAGCTTTTCTTCCATCCGGACCGGACCTGGTATCAATAAGACCGCCCGTCTTTGCCCTTCGCGCACAATTCACACAACCGCATCATCGATCGTCACCGAGCAACCATGCCGACCAGGATACTGTATATCGATGTCGAGGCAGGATGGGGCGGTTCCTCCCGGTCACTGATGCATATGATCGATTCGCTGGACCCCGCTAAATGGCGTCCCGCCGTTGTCATGCGCAAGACCGGCCCGATTATCGACCAATACAACGAGAAAGGCATTCCCTACATCGTCGTGCCTGAATTGCCGTCCTTTCGCCCGGCCGAGCGGAAGAACATCGTGACGCTGGGAATACACCTTTGGCGCCGGAGACATTTTGGCAAAGCCGTCGCCAAGATACGCGCCTTCGCGCATGAGCACGATTGCAAACTGATTCACGTCAATCATGAGAGCATGGCGCTTTCCGGGTCGCGCATCGCGCGGCTGTTGGGGCTTCCTTGGGTATGCCACATCCGCACGCAGTTGCATGACAGCGCCTATTCGCGCGCCCTGGCCCGCATGATCGCGAAGCGCGCCAAGCACCGTTTCTACATCTCGGAACCCGTTGAAGAACATTTCCAAGACTTGGCGGGAGGCACCGCCGGGCGAATCCCTGGAACCGTGGTGTACAATATTTGCCACGCGCCCGACCCGGATGCGGACGTGCCGGACGTCATGGCCAACAGCGACGCGCGGCTGAAGGTCATTTCCCTGAGCAGCTTTTCGCCCAATCGCGGTGTGGACCGAATAATCGATGTCGCCGCGGTTCTCCGAGACCGGAATATCGATGACATCCAGTTCTTCATGTTCGGCCTGCCTGCCCACTTCAATCCGCTGACGGGAAAGCCGGTACCCTTCTATGAGAACATGCTGGCCAAGATCAGGGACGACCATTTGTCGGGCATAGTTCATATGCCTGGACAATTGCCCAGGCCCGATGGGGCGCTGTTGGCAGGCGACGCATTGATCAAACTGACACGCCACCAAAATCCCTGGGGCCGGGACATTATGGAAGGCATGGCGGCCGGGTTGTCGATCGTGACACTCGGCCGGTACGACAAATTCGTCGAGCCGGAAAAAAACGGATATTTGTCGGCAGAGTTTTCGCCCGAAGATATCGCGGACTACCTCATCCGGCTTCGAGACGACGCTGCCCTGCGCGCCAATATCCGGGCCACCAACAAAGCAAAGGCCAAAGAGCTTTTCGGAAGCGACCGTATGGCGGCCGCCCTGGATGCCCGTTATTCGGCCGTGCTGGCCGACTCGATCCAAGCGGCATGAAATGCGCATCGCCCTAGTGTTACCCAACCTTGCAGGCGGCGGCGCGGAGAGGGTCATGCTGAAAATCGCCGGCGCGCTCGACCGTGACCGGTTCGACCCCGTATTGGTCGTCTTGAACGGGAAAGGCGAACTGGCGGGAACCGTGCCCGACGGAATCCGCGTCATCGACCTGGAAACCGGGCGGCTGCGCCATGGCCTCTCCGCGTTGACAGCCGCATTGCGGGATATCCGGCCCGACGCCGTGATCTCGACCATGGGATATCTGAATCTGGCGATACTGGGCTTCGTCAAACCGCGCCTTCCCGGCGGCATCCGCTATCTGGTTCGCGAAGCGAATATGCCCGACGCCACGCTGGCCACATTTCCTTTCGGTGCTTTGGGCAGGGCAGTGGGGCGTTTTGCCTACCGGCTGTTCTACCCGCGCGCCGATTGGGTAATCTGCAACGCCCGGCCCGTCGCCGACAAACTGACGTCCCTGGGCATCGACGCCGCGCGGATCGCCCTTGTGGACAATCCCGTGGATGTTGCCGGCCTGCGCGGGCGGATCGATTTCAGCCGACCGAAGCCGGCCGGCCGTCATTTCGTCGCCGTCGGCAGGATGACGCATCAAAAGGGCTTTGACCTTCTCATCCCCTGGTTCGCGGAAATGCCGGAGGATTGCCGCCTGACAATCCTGGGCGACGGTCCGCAGCGCGACGCTCTCGAGGCCATGCGCGCCGATCATGACCTGACGGACCGGATCGACATGCCGGGTTTCGACGCATCCCCCTGGCAGCGGATCGCGCAGGCGGATGCCTTCCTGATGCCGTCGCGATGGGAAGGGATGCCGAATGCGGCCCTTGAGGCCCTTGCGCTTGGCACGCGGGTCATCGCCTCCCGGACCGCGGGCGGTTTACCGTCCCTGTCCGCCGACATTTCGGCGGAGTCGCTGATCATCGCCGAAGATGAAAAGGATTTTATTGCCGCGATGCGATCAATCCCGACCAGATCCGAACAGGGCTGGGAGAGGCCATCCGCCCTGCCTGCCCGGTTCGGGCAAGCGGAGGTCATCGGCCGGTATGCGCAGTTGATGTCCGGGCGAGAAAACCCATGACCGCCGCACGCATCGCCATCATCGTCGCCGCCGCGGTGGCCATCCGGGCCGTCTATGTGCTGGCGACCTATCTTCAGTTCGGTGCCGACGGCCTGATGGGACCGGATTCCTACGCTTTCATTCAGGCAGCGCAATACCTGGCCGACGGCGGCAGTTTCATGCGTGTCGCGACGGCAGGGTCGCCCGGCATCGGCCTCGACCTGATGCCACTGCCTTTCCTGGTCATGTCCTGGACCCTGGCTGCGGGTGTTCCGCCCAGTCCCCTCGGTTACGTCCTGCTGCAAATTCCAATCGACGCGGCGACCTGCGTCGTTCTGGGTTTGCTGGCGGAACGGCTCCGCCCGGGAACTTTCCTGGCCGCCGGCTTGATCGCCGCCTGCAATCCGACCCAGATCGTAGTAGCGGGCCTGTTCTATACCGACACTGTCTTCCTGTTCTTCGTGACGGCCGGATTGCTGTCGACCGTGACCTGGTTGGAACGCCCCACAGGCAAGGCCACAGGTGCGATGGGCATTGCCTGGGGCCTTGCCTTGATAACGCGGCCCTTTGTCCAACACTGGTTGATGCTTTGTCCGGTTATCCTTCTGCCGCTCGCGCTGTTGCGGAAGCGAGCATTCTGGCTTCGGAGTACGATCGGCCTCGCCGCGGCGCTGTTGATCTGCGCCGCAATCGCGTCGCCGGTTTTGATCCGGAACCACGACACGTTCGGGACCGCCCGCCTGCATGCGCAGACCGGCGCCCACCTTCTGTTCTGGGTCGCACCGCTGATCCGGGCATATGAACAGGGCGTTCCGATTGATCAATCCGAAGCCGAATGGCGGCAGGAATTGGAGACAATTCCGGCATATCGCGCATCGAAAAATCCCTTCGAGAAGTCAGATGCGATGACGGCATTGGCGGGGCGGAAACTGTCGGAACTCGGCCCGGGCGCGGTGGTATCCGCTTGGGTGAAGGGCGCGGTCTTCAATCTAATTTCGCCGGCAAGCACCATCGCGCCAATCGTCTCCACCCTGCCGCGGCAAGGTTTCTACGATACGCCCGGCGACAGCCTTGGCGACAAGGCCTGGAACTTCCTGTTCAACAATCAAGGCGCACTCTATCCGGTCATCCTGCTGACCAGCGCGATACCGATCCCCATTGCCTTGCTGCTGGCCTTCTTCGGATTTTACGTCTGCCTGCGGGGCGGCAAACAGACCGCCATTCCGGCGGTGCTGCTGTTCCTGTGGGCCGGCTATACGCTGGGATTGAACGGCCCGGTCTTCAGTCCGAAATACCGACTGCCTTTGGAACCCGTCTGGGTTGTCATGACCGCCATCGGGTTGATGGTGTGTCTGGAGCGGTATCTGCCCGCATTGCGCAGAAAGGAAACCCATCGGTGACGAACACCGTCAACAAGGTGAGCCCCCCATGTGTGGACTAGCCGCCCTGGCCCAGCCCGGCCGCAACTTCGACCCGGCCGCGCTGGAACGAATCGATACTGCGCTGTTCCATCGCGGCCCGGATTCCGGCGGTGCGGTTTCCGAAACCGGCTGCGCCCTGATCTTTCGCCGCCTGGCGATCATGGACCCGGAACCCGCGTCGGATCAGCCGATGTCGGACGAGGACGGCGTGATCACCCTGATCTTCAACGGAGAGATCTACAATTTCCGGACTCTGCGCGCGCAGCTGGAGGCGGATGGCGTCCAGTTCCGCACAAAGGGGGATTCCGAGGTCGTGCTGAACGGCTATCGCCATTGGGGCGAGAGCCTGTTCGACCGGTTGGAAGGCATGTACGCCATCTGCATTCTGGACCGGCGCCGCGGCGTCATGCTGGCGGCGCGCGACCCGTTGGGCATCAAACCTCTTTATGCCGCACGGAAAGGGGATTTGAACGCTTTTGCCAGCGAGGTGAAGGCGCTGACACCGCTTGTCGGCGCGCAGGCCGATATGGCCGCCCTGCCCGAACTTCTGACCTTCGGCTGGGCCGCCGGAAATATTTCCAACTATCACGGAATAGAGAGAGTTCCCGGCGGCACGCTCATCACCGTCGACTTGCAGACGGGGGATCGTCAAGACCGCCGCTTCGCCGACCCGCTGGATACGCTGACCCGGGCGCGGACGGCGACCGAGCAAGACGCGCATGAAGCGGTCATCGCCTCCCTGAACGCCCATTTGATGAGCGACGTCGGGTACAGCCTGCAACTTTCCGGCGGCGTCGATTCCAGCCTGATTGCCGCCTTGGCGGCGGAAGCGGCGGGAACCCGCCTGGACAGTTATGCCGTCAGACTGGACGACCCCGCCCTGGATGAAGGCGAATACCGCAAACCCGTCGTCGACCGGTATCACCTGAACCACATGGAATGCGACGTGGATGGTCATGCTTTCGCCGACATGCTGCCCGATGCCGCCGCGGCGATGGAAGGCCCCGTGCCGCACGGGGGATGCGTGGCCCTGTTCGGGCTGTGCCGGGAAATCCGGAAGAAGCACAAGGTCGTCCTGACCGGCGAAGGGGCGGACGAAATGTTCGGCGGATACCAGCGCTATGGGGTATGGAACAAGCTTGCGCGGCAGGAAATGATCGACCGCGCCTGGCCGTCCTTCCTTCCGCTGCCGGACGTCTGGCCGTTCAAGGGGGTCAAACGCCTGCGCGGCCGTGACTACGCCGCCTATGCGGCGATGTACGAAAATCTGACCGCGATGACGCAGTTGTTCCCGGACCTGCTGCCGGCCCCGCCGGGCGCGCGGGAAGCCGCGTCGTCGCGGTTCGACGATTTCCGGGATCGGCTGTTCGCCGTCGACCAGAGCGCTTACCTGGAATCCCTGTTGGTCCGCCAGGACAAGATGAGCATGGCGCATTCGGTCGAAGCCCGCGTACCCTTTGTCCACGCCCCCCTGCTGAACGTCGTCAACGCCTTGCCCAACGAAATACGGGCGCCCGGCGGCACGACCAAACCGATCCTGAAACGGTTGGCCGAGAAGCATCTGCCGCATGACCTGATCCATCGCCGGAAAGTCGGCCTGCTGCTGCCTTACAAACGCTGGGCGGCGGACAATGAAGGGTTGGGTCGGTACCTTGCCGACATAACCGACCCGAACGGCCGGCTGCGGACCTATGCCGACGCCAAGAAGCTCGATAAGGCCGTCGCGGATTTCCGGGCGGGCAATACCGATGCCCTGCCCCGGATCTTCGCCCTGATCAATATGGAGATCTGGTTGCGTAGCGTCGGGTGACGCCCCCACTGTTTCCGTCGGCGATATGTCGATGAAAAGGCCCGGTTTACGCCGGGCCTTTTTTGTTGCCGATCAGGTGCCGTGCTGGCCTGCCGAACCGGGCAATCGTTTGCCCTTTTCCGCCGAAGCGGTCGTTTCCGGGTCCAGAGCCGCCATCGCGTCATGCTGGCTGAGGAAGATGGCGCCGGTCAGATGGGCGAGGAATTCCGTCTTCTTCAGCTTGTCCATGACAGGACCTTTGACCTCCGACAGGTGGAAGGTGACACCCGCCGCGTCGAGCCGGTCGCTCAACCCTTCCAAGCCTTCAAGCGCGCTGGAATCGATGGCGTTCACGGCCGAACAGATCAACACCACATGCTTTACCGACGGGCTGGAGACCGCCATGTCGTACAGCATGTCTTCCAGCCAGCGCGAATTGGCGAAATACAGGCTTTCGTCGACCCGCACGCTCAACACTTTCCCACTGGTGATCACTTCATGCCGTTTCACGTTGCGGAAGTGATGCGTGCCCGGCACCTGCCCCACCACGGCGAAATGCGGGCGCGCGGTTCGGCCCAGAAACAAAATCAGCGACAGGCCGACACCGGTGATGATCCCGATTTCCACCCCCATGCCCAGGACCATCACAATGGTCGCGGCCATGGCGGCGAAGTCCATCTTCGAGTAATTCCACGTCCGGCGCAGGGCGCCCAGATCGACCAGCGACAGCACCGCCACCACGATGGTCGCCGCCAAGGTCGCTTTCGGCAATTGATGGAATAGCGGCGTCAGGAACATCGCCGTCAGGCCGATCCCCACCGCCGTCATGACACCGGCCAAGGGCGTCCGCGCCCCGGCATCGTAATTCACGACCGAGCGTGCAAACCCGCCGGTGACCGGATACCCGCCGCTGACCGCCGCCGCTATATTCGCGGCGCCCAGGCCGAGCAATTCCCGGTTCGGAAACACCCGCTCGCGGCGTTTCGCGGCCAAGGTCTGCGCGACGGATACCGATTCCACGAAGCCGATGATGGAGATGAGAATCGCCGAGGGCATCAATTCCCGCCACAGGTCGATATCCACGGGCGGAACCGAAAATGGCGGCAATCCCTGCGGGATAGCGCCGACCACCTTTACACCATCCGCGTCCAAGCCCAGGAATTGGACCGCCAGGATCGTCACGATCACCGCCGCGACGGGCCCGGCCTTCGCCAGGGCATCGGCCATCTTCGGCCCAAACCCGAAGGATTTCAGCAACGGTTTGAGTTTTGCGCGCACCCAAAACAGGAAGCCCGTCGCCAATATGCCGATCACTAGGGTCGGCAGATTGGCCTCGCCAGCATGGTCGATCAGCGACTGCACGAGTTCCAGCATGTTATGCCCGGACGCGCTGACCCCCAGAATATGTTTGAGCTGACTGGTGGCGATCAGAAGACCTGACGCGGTGATGAATCCCGATATCACGGAATGGCTGAGCAGGCTGGCCAAGAAACCGAGCCGCAAGAGGCCGAGGGCGAGCAGGAACAGGCCCGACATCAAGGCCAATGCCAGGGCCGCCGAAGCATAGTCCACATTCCCGTTTGCCGCGACATTCCCGATCGCCGCCGCGGTCATCAGGGACACCACGGCGACCGGGCCCACGGCAAGCGCGTTCGACGACCCGAACAAGGCATAACCCGCCAGGGGCAGCATGCTGGCATACAGGCCAACTTCCGGCGGCAGGCCCGCCAGCAAGGCATAGGCCAAGCTTTGCGGGATCAGCATGATGGTGACGATGACCGCGGCCAAGGCGTCGCCATGGAAGGCTTCCCCATCGTATCGGCGCAGCCAACCGATGCAGGGCAGGACCCGCTCAATCATTCCGAAACAATCCAACGTGTAAGGGTTAGTTGACGATTTCCGGTTTCGCGACCTTCGGCTTCACCAGCCATTCGCGGCCGCGCAGCATGCCTTCCCAATAGACCGGCGGCAGGATCTTTTCCTTCAGCAACCAGGCCAGACGGCTCGGCCGTTTGCCGTTGATCAGCCAGGACGGGAAGCTCGGCAGCAACTTGCCGCCATAGCCGAATTCCGCCAGCACGATCTTGCCGCGTTCCACGGTCAGCGGGCAGGATCCATAGCCGTCGTAATGGGCAACGCCCGGTCCGCGCCCCAAATCGGTCAAGACGTTCTGAGCCACGATCGGCGCCTGCATCCGCGCCGCGGCAGCGGTCTTGGCATTGGGCGCGTTCATCACATCGCCCAGGCTCCAGATATTCTCATACGTCTTATGCCGCAGAGTATTCTGGTCGACATCGACCCAGCCGACCGCGTCGGCCAAGGGGCTGACCCGGATGAAGTCCGGCGCGCATTGCGGCGGACAGACATGGATCATGTCGAAGGACTTTTCGACCGTTTCCGTATTGCCGTCACCATCCGTCTTCGTGAACCAGGCTTTCTTGGCCGGCCCGTCGATGGCGGTCAGGTTGTGGTTGAACATCAGATTGGCGTCGTACTTCTCGACATATTCCATCAGGGCCGGCACGTATTCCTTCACCCCGAAAAGCGCGCCGCCGGCATTGTAGAAACCGATATCGATATTCTTCAGCACGCCTTGGCGGTACCAATGGTCGGCCGATAGATACATCGCCTTTTGCGGCGCCCCGGCGCATTTGATCGGCATCGGCGGCTGGGTGAAAAGCGCCGTGCCCTCGCGCATACCGCTGACCAGCTTCCAGGTATAGGGGGCCAGGTCGAACCGGTAGTTCGAGGTGACGCCGTTCTTGCCCAGCGTATCGTCGAGCCCTTCGACCTTGTGCCAATCCAGCTTCAAGCCCGGGCAGACGACGAGCCTGCCGTATTCGATAACCCGGCATCCTTCCAGAAGGACCGTGTTCTTTTCAGGCTCGAAGGCGGCAACGGCGGATTTGATCCAATGAACGTTGCTGGGAAGGACGGAGGAAAGCGTTCGGACCGTCTCATCGGCCTGGAAAACGCCGCCGCCGACAAGGGTCCAGCCCGGCTGATAGTAATGGATATCCGCCGGGTCGACGATCGCGACATCGATATCCGGCGCCCGCGACAGGATCGAGGAGGCGACGGAAATGCCCGCCGCACCGGCCCCGACGATGACGACGTCGAACTTGCCGTCGACAGCGCCGCTCGGCGTCTTACCCTTGTTGGCCACGCGCCGCACCACGCCGGACATGTCGTAGCCTGCCTGTTTCGACTTCGCCAGAATTTCCGGCAGATCGACCTTCCCGGCCCGGCTGAGCGACCAGAGCGTGATTGACCGTGTGCCCGTCCGGCAATAGGCGAAAACCGGCTTGGGGGCGCCGTCGATCAGTTTGCCGAAAGCCTCGGCATCCTCATCCATCACCTTGCCGCTTTCGACCGGCAGGTAATGGCATTCCAGCCCCGCCTTCTTGGCGGTTTCCTCAATTTCATGGAACAGCGGCTGGTCATTGCCTTCGCCATCGGGCCGGTTGCAGACAATCGTCTTGAACCCCGCCCGCGCGATTTCCGCGATATCCGACGCCGCGATCTGCGGCGAGACACTGAGTTCCGTATCGACCTTGTTGATTTTCATGGTGCGTTCCTTCCCTGCATCCGGGCCGATCAAAGGGCGTCGAGCGGAATTTTCAGATAGCTGGTGCCGTTATCTTCCGGCGGCGGCAGATCGCCCGCGCGCATGTTGACCTGCACCGACGGCAGGATCAGGACCGGCATATCCAACTGCGCGTCGCGTTCCGTCCGCATCTTCACGAAAGCATCCTCGTCGACGCCGTCATGGACGTGGATATTGCTTTCGCGCTGCGCCCCAACCGTCGTTTCCCAAGCATATTCACGCCCGCCCGGCGCATAGTCGTGGCACATGAAAAGGCGGGTTTCGGGCGGCAGGGACAGGATCTTCTTGATCGATTGATAGAGTTGCCGCGCATCGCCGCCGGGAAAGTCGCAGCGGGCGGTGCCGAAGTCCGGCATGAACAGCGTGTCGCCGACGAAGGCGGCGTCGCCGACGACATAGGTCGCGCAGGCCGGCGTATGCCCGGGCGTGTGAATGACGGTCGCTTCCAACTCACCGATATGGAAAACCTCACCATCCTGGAACAGGTGGTCGAATTGCCGTCCGTCGGTCGCGAAACCTTCTTCTGCGTTGAAAACCTTCTTAAAGACCCCTTGGACAACGTCGATGCGTGCACCGATGCCGATTTTTCCACCCAGCTTGCCTTTCAGATAGGGGGCCGCGGTCAGATGGTCGGCGTGCACATGGGTTTCCAGAATCCATTCGATGTTCAACCCTTCCGCCTTCACGAAAGCGATCAACTCATCCGCCGATTTCGTCGACGTCCGGCCCGATTTCGGATCGTAATCCTTAACGGAATCGATAATCGCGGCATGTTTCGTCGTTGGGTCCCAAACCACATGCGAAGCGGTGAACGTCGCCTCGTCGAAAAATGTCTTCACACTCGGTTTCATCGCTTTCCTCCTTCGGCTTCCTTCGGTGCCGCCCCCCCGCCTTTAAATGGCGGTCGATACGCCCGATCCGCGCGGCCGCCCAATTGATTACGAGCGCCCGTGCAGGTAATTCTTGATCCACAGACCGGCGACCCGGCGCGGATACTCTCAGCTATCACCATGCGCTTGCGGCACCGGTATGTATGTGACTTAGTCACGCGGCCGTGAGCATGCACGGCGATGACGGGCTTTGAGGGGGGTGGCTTATGACGGATTGGATCGACCAGTTTCCGGACTTGGCGGCGCTGCCGGCATCCGACCGCGCCATCCTGACCGACAACGCCCAGCGCGTGACCTTACCCGCCGGTACGACCGTCTTCGCGCCCGGCCTTGCCGCCGAAAGCTTCCTATTGGTCTTGGATGGAACCGTTCGGGTTCAGCAAACCTCCGCATCGGGCCGGGAAATCGTTCTCTACCGCGTTTCCGGCGGCGAAACCTGCATCATGACGACCGCCTGTCTGCTGTCCGACGAAATGTACAGCGCCGAGGGTGTAACAGAGTCCGAAGTCCACGCGGTCGCCATACCGAAAGGCGCGTTCGAGGATGCCCTCGCCCGGTCAGCCGGGTTCCGGCGCATGGTTTTCGGGGAGTATTCCCACCGGATTTCCGATGTCATGCATGTGGTGGAGGAAGTGGCCTTCGAACGCCTGGACAAGCGTTTGGCGCAACGGTTGCTTGCCCTGGCTTCCGCCGACGGCACCTTGACGGTGACGCATCAGGACCTGGCAACCGAACTGGGAACGGCGCGCGAGGTTGTCGGCCGGCAGTTGAAGGAACTGCACCGGCGCGGCTTCGTCTCCCTGGCCCGCGGCTCTATTTCGATCACCGACCGGGACGGGCTCAGCGCCTTGGCGACCCTTTAGATCAAGGGCGCGGCCGGTTACCGACCGCCGAGACTAGGCGTCACTCTCGATATAGGCGGTGACCTCGACCTCGACTTCGATCAGCGGATCGAAGAATCCGCTGACGCCGACGAAAGAGAGGCCGGGCCGCGTCTCGCCCAGAAATTCCGCATGCGCGCGGCCGGCATCCGCCCATTTCCGCGTATCCAGCATCATGATGTTCGTCTTGATCACGTCCTTGAAGCTGGCGCCGACCGCCGTAAGGGCGTCTTCGATGATCAGCAGACATTCGCGCGTCTGCTTGTAGACATCGCCGGCATGCAGGATTGAACCGTCCGGCGCGCTTGGCGAGGTGAGGCCGATTTCGACCATCGGCCCGATCCGGACCGCCCGGGAATACCCGGCCTTATCCTCCCAAGGACGGCCGCTTGAAATATTCTGACGTGCCATCTGTCCGCCCCCATTTTCTGTCCCAACAAATCCCGGTGCCGCCGGGGAAACCCGGCCGACAATCGAAAGCCTAGCGAAGGGCCGGATGTTTATCCATGATAAAGTTATTGCATGCGGCGCAAGTTTGCCCGTAGCATTCCAAGCATAAGAACGATGCCGCACCCATGGGGTGACGGCGCGGCGCACCAGGAGGCGAGAAGCAAACGGTTCGGATCGTATTCGCCGACCGTTCCCCAGGTGCCGGAGGAAGCGGGTTTTCGTAGTACCGAAGTCGCTGAACAGGGGAGATCTATACATCATGAAACTTTTTCGGAAACTTATCGGCGTTGCGCTGGCGGGTGCGCTCGCCATCGGCGTCAGTGCCCAGGCATCGGCCCAAAGCGTAATCGAGGACATTCAAGCGCGCGGCAAACTGGTCGTCGGTCTTTCGACCTTCGTGCCCTGGGCCATGCGGGATAAGAAGGGCGATCTGATCGGGTTCGAAATCGACGTCGCCCGAAAGCTTGCCGAAGATATGGGCGTCGATGTTGAATTCGTGCCGACCGCCTTTGACGGCATCATCCCGGCCCTTCTGGCCAAGAAGTTCGACGTTATCATCACCGGCATGGTCCAAAAGCCGCAACGGAACCTGACGGTCAATTTCTCCGCCCCCTATGCCTATCTCACGGTCGGAATGGCCGCGAACAAGGCGCTGGCTGAGAAAGACGGTCTGAAGACCATGGAAGACTGGAACAGCAGCGATGTCACACTGACCATCAAGCGCGGCACCGCGCCGGGTGAGACGGCGGCACGGCTTTTCCCGAAGGCCAAGGTCCGGCAGTTCGACGACGATGCCCAGGCGCTGCAGGACGTTCTGAACGGCAATGCCCATGCCTTCCTGACATCGGAACCGAAGCCGGCCTATTACGTCATCGACAATCCGGACGTGCTCTACCATCCGTTCGGTGTCGGGCCTTTCGATCCGTCCGCTTCCGCCTTCGCCGTCCGCAAGGGCGACCCGGACGCGCTGAACTTCTTCAACAATTGGATCCAGTACCGCAACCTGGACGGCTGGCTGAAATCGGCCCACGCCAAGTGGTTCCAGAACCGGGACTGGAAGGATCAGGTCGAGTAGGCCTGTTTCCGGCGCGGCCGGCATTTGCCGCCGCGCCGGTTCTTTCCGTGCGATATCGAACGACCTCTGTCCTACATGAGAGCGAAGCGTGAGCGATTCCACGACCAATTCCGGCCATCCCGGGCCCGGCGCACCCGCGCCGCCATCCAATAAACCGGCGCAGCCATGGTGGAAGTCGACCTGGTTCGACATTGTCCAGTTCGTTGCCTTGGGGGGTATGCTCGTCTGGCTGACCGGCCGGGGCATGGCGGCGATGGACTATCGCTGGCAATGGTACAGGCTTCCGCGCGCCTTTTACCGGGTCATCGACGGTGAGCTGATTTGGGGCCCGCTGATCGACGGGTTGCTGGTAACCCTTGAGATCGCCGCCTGGGGCATGGTCCTGACACTGATTATCGGCCTCGTCACCGCGGTATTGCGGCTTTCCGATTCCATCGCCGGGCGGATCCTCGCCAAGGTATATCTGGAATCGATCCGCAACACGCCGCTGTTGGTTCAGGTCTCGATCTTCTATTTCGTGCTGCAGCCCATCCTGGGCATCAACAATCCGCTTTGGACCGGCATCCTTTGCCTCGCCTTCTTCGAGGGGTCCTTCGCGTCGGAAATCATTCGCGCCGGCATCAATTCCGTCGGCCGTGGCCAATGGGAAGCCTCCGCCACCGTGGGCCTGACCCGCATTCAAGCCTATCGCTATGTCATCCTGCCGCAAGCCGTGCCGCTGATGCTGCCGCCCCTGACCGGCATTCTGGTCAACCTGATCAAGCATTCCGCCATTCTCAGTTTCGTCGCCGTCTTCGAGCTGACGACGGAGGCCCGAAACCTGATCGCCGATACGTTCCTGAGTTTCGAGGTCTGGTTCGTTGTCGGCGGAATGTATCTGGTGATGACGATTTCGCTGTCCAGCCTGGTTGCTCTTCTTGAACGCCGCATTCGGGCGCGGGGGTAGAGCGATGGTGCGAGGATCGAAAAAACCGCGCTTCGGCATTCTGGACGTGATCGTGCTGGCGGTGGCGATCGCCGGGATCGCCTATGTCACCTACCGCGTCGATTCCGTTCTTGTTTATACCTGGGACTGGTCCGCCATTCCGGGCTATCTGTTCCGGTATGACGAGGAGCTGGGTCACTGGGTACCGAACCTGCTGATCAAGGGCTTGATCACCACCATCCGGATTTCGATCTGGGCCTTGATCGTCGCCTCCATCATGGGGACGGTCCTGGGCGTCATGCGAACCAGTCAGCGCCTGCTGCCGCGCCTGATCGGATGGGCCTATGTGGAGTTCATCCGCAACATCCCGCCGGTCCCCTTCCTGTTCCTGTTCTATTTCTTCATCAGCAGCCAGATCATCCCGCTTCTGAATATCGGCAGCGCGCTTGACCAGGCGTCCCCGACCACTCTTGGCATCGTGGAATTCCTGTTCGGGCCGGCCAACCTGATCGAGAATTTCCTATCGGGCCTGATCAGCCTGTCGATGATGTCCGCCGCCTATATCGCCGAAATCGTCCGGGCCGGCATCCTGGCCGTGCCGAAAGGGCAGTACGAGGCAGGGTCCAGCATCGGCCTGTCGAAGCTGGCCATCATGCGATACATCGTTCTGCCGCAGGCGATCCAACGCGTTGTCCCGCCGATCGCGGGCCAGTTCATCACCTTGATCAAGGACTCGTCCCTGGTCGCGCTGATATCGATCCAGGAATTGTCTTTCCTGGCCATGGAAATCGCGATTTCGGAGCAACGCTTCTTCGAAGTCTGGCTTTTTACCGGGTTAATGTATTTCACCATCTGCTACGCCTGCGCCCTGGCTTTCGGGCGGCTTGAAAAGCGGATGGGCCGGCATCTGAGGTAACGATGACAGATCACGGACAGGAAAACGCACAGAGCTTCGCGGATGCCGGCCGGCCGGCCATCATCCGGATCGATGCCGTGAACAAGTGGTACGACGATTTTCACGTTCTGAAAGATATCGACCTGACCGTCGGCGCGGGTGAAAAAGTCGTCATCTGCGGGCCCTCGGGATCCGGGAAATCGACTCTTATCCGCTGCATAAACCGGCTGGAAAGCCACGAGCAGGGCCTGATCGAAGTCGATGGTATCGAATTGACGGATGATAACAAACGCATCTCCGAAATCCGGTCCGAAGTCGGCATGGTGTTTCAGCAGTTCAATCTGTTTCCCCATTTGACGGTTCTGGAAAACTGCACCCTCGGTCCGATCCGCGCCCGCGGCCTGTCGAAATCCGATGCCAGGGCACTGGCCATGGAGTTTCTGGAAAAGGTCCGGATCCCCGAACAGGCGGACAAGTATCCAAGCCAGCTTTCCGGTGGCCAGCAGCAACGCGTCGCCATCGCCCGGTCGCTCTGCATGCGCCCGAAAATCATGCTTTTCGATGAACCGACATCGGCCCTGGATCCGGAAATGATCAACGAGGTGCTGGACGTCATGACCGAGCTGGCCGAAAGCGGCATGACCATGTTGTGCGTCACCCATGAAATGGGCTTCGCCCGGCGGGTTGCCGACACGATGGTCTTCATGGATCACGGCGAAATCGTAGAGATGGCCGCGCCCGAAACCTTCTTCAGCAACCCGAAGAGCGACCGCTGCAAGGACTTCCTGGAAAAGATTCTACATCATTGATAACGGCAAAAACGGCCGGGCATCCCCTGACACGCACCGGCCTGGAGGAATGAAAAATGTCGGCCTGGATAAGAATGATAAAGGACGAAGACGCGGACGACGCGCTGCGGGAGGTTCTGGATCTGGCCCGCACGCCGCATGGCACGGTGGATAATGTGATGCGGGTGCACAGCCTGCGTCCCTCGTCCATGCGGGGCCATGTCTATCTGTACCGCGCGGCGCTGCATGACGATACCAACACCATCCCCATGTGGTTTCAGGAGGTGATCGCCTCCTACGTCTCGATGTTGAACGATTGCGCCTATTCGCTGTCGAACCATTGGGCCAATGCGGCGCATCTGATGGGCGACCCGGACAAGGCGGCACGGGTGGAAAAGGCCTTGAAGGAACGGCGCCCGGAAGAAGTGTTCGCGGGCGGGCAATTGGCCATGCTGCGCTATGCGGAAAAGCTGACGCTGCAGCCGGGCAAGATCGAGGAAGCCGATGTCGATGCCATGAAATCGGCCGGCGTCGACGACGGCGAGATCCTGGAAGCTAACCAGATCATCGGTTACTTCAACTACGTCAACCGCTGCCTGAACGGCTTGGGCGTCACGTTGCAGGGTGACATCGTGGGCTACTACGCCAAAGACGGTGACGCATCATGAACTATGCATCGGCGGATATCGTCCCCCTCAACCGCATCCCGGTGGTCGATATATCCGGCCTGCGCGACGGAACGGACAGTTTGGGCGTCGCCAAGGCCCTCATCGCGGCCAGCCAGAACCCCGGTTTCATCTATGTTCGCGGGCATGGCATCCCCGACGAATTGATCGATGCGGCCCGTGCCGCCGCATTTCGCTTTTTCCGTCAGGACGAAACGGTGAAGGAAGCGGTCCGCGTTTCCAATAGCCACCGCGGCTGGTTGAGCCGGGGCGGCGCCAAGATGCAGGACGACGCGAAGCCAGACCTGAAGGAAAGCTTCATCTGGGGGTTTGAGGACCGGGCAGGCGAAACACCTCTGGATCATGAACTGCGCGGCCCGAACCGCTGGCCGGATTCGGTGCCGGAACTGCACGACCTGGCCATGCGCTATTTCGAGGAAGCCCATACGGTCGCGCGCGACTTGATGCGCGGTTTCGCCATGGGGTTGGGCTTGTCGGAGGAGTTTTTCCTGAAATCCTGCGATGTGCCGCTCAGCCGCGCCTCCTTCGTTTGGTATCCGCAACAGGACGCATCCATGGGCGAGGACCAGTTCGGCGTCGGCCCGCATACGGATTTCGGCGTCTTGACCGTGCTGTGCCAGGACGATGTCGGCGGGTTGCAGGTCCAAGACGTCTCCGGCGCCTGGATCGAAGCCCCGCCGATCGAGGGTACGTTGGTGGTGAATGTCGGTGACCTGTTGGCGCGCTGGACGGACAATCTGTGCAAGTCGACGCCGCACCGGGTCGTCAATCGGTCGAACCGGGAACGCCTGTCCCTGGTATTGGCTTTCGACCCCGACCCGCAGACCATGATCGACCAGCGGGCCGTCTTCGGGCCGGACCACACGCCGAGCGCCGAGCCGATCACCTGCGGGGATTATCTGATCTGGCGGTTCGCGAAGGCTTTCGACTATCGGAACCGGAAACCCGAAGCGCCGAACGGCAAGACGGGGGAGTGAGATATGTCCGGCGCCACGGGTAAGGGAACGGCCGGGCCGGCGATCGGCGCGACACTGCGGGAATTGCGCGAAGCGCGCGGCATGTCCGCCCGCCAACTCGCCGGACAATCCGACCTGTCCGCCGCCATGATCAGCCGGATAGAATCCGGCAGCGTCTCCCCATCCATCGCTACGCTGGAAGCACTCGCCGTGGCATTGGACGTGCCCTTGGTCAGCCTGTTCCGCGACACCACGACGGCGCATGCCAATTTTACCCATGTGAAGGCGGGCGAAGGCCTGCCTTCCACCCGCATCAGCGAAGACCATGTGCATGAATATCTGGATCTGGCGACGCGGATGCGGCGCGACATCCGCTTCCAGGCAAACCTGATCACTCTCTACCGGCAGGACGCCAAGCCGCCGATCTATGTGGGCCATGGCGTTGTCTTCATCCATGTGTTGCGGGGCGAAGCCGTCTACCTTTACGGCCCGCGCGAGATCGTCTTGGGCCCCGGCGACAGTTTGAGCGTCGATGCGGAGCTGCGGCATGGATTCGGCCGCCTGATCACCAATGAGTTCGTGTTTTTGAATGTCCAGGCGGAAAAGGGCTGATCCCCATGCGTGACCTGGATGACGGAATCCGGAACCTGCTGTTCAATTGTGCCGGCGCGCGGACGGGCCAACGCCTGCTGATTGTCAGGGAAGACCCGGCACTGGGCTGGTACGACGCGGAAATCGCGGAAGCGATAGCCGTTTTCGCGTCGGCCGAAGGAATCGAGGTGGAAATCCTCGACGTGGGCGGGCCCCAAAACGACCCGGTACCGGGTATCGCGGAAGCGGCGGACCGGAACGACATCACCCTTTTCCTGGCCCGGATCGGCGACCAGGGCCGCTTCGAGGAGCCGCCGAAGGACAAGGTGCGGGTGATGAGCTATGCCCGCGATATCGCAAGCATTTCCTCCCCATTCGGGACGACACCCCACCAGGCCATGGTCGCGGTGAAGGAAGCCGTTAACCGAATCCTGCTGGACGCTGAGGAAATCCGCTTCACCAGCCCGCATGGCACCGATATGCGCGGACGTCTTTCCCCGGAAGAACGCCGGTCGGACAAGGATGTCGGCATGCGCCGCTTTCCCTTGGGCGTGCATCAACCCATCCCGGCGCGCGGATTTTCGGGCCGGGTGGTGCTGACCCTGCCGTTGACCCCGACGGGATCACGCGTTTACGACCCGCCCTGCCTTTTCCTGGATGGCGCCGTCACCGCCGAGGTCCGGAATGGCCGGATTGCACGGTTCGACGGTTCACCCGGCGATGTCGCGAATATCCGGTCCCATTACGCATCGGTTGAGCAAAGCTTGGGCGTCAATCCGACCACGGTTCATTCCTGGCATGCCGGCCTGCATCCGGCGAATGCCTGTCGGCACAGGATCACTGAGGATGCCGATCGTTGGTCGAACAACGTTTTCAACAATCCCCGTTTTCTGCATCTACACACATGCGGGGACGCCCCCCCGGGTGAAATCGCCTGGATGGTGCTGGACCCGATCGTGACGGTGGACGGGAAACCCCTTTGGCAGGCCGGTGCCCTTCTGCCCTGGGACTTCGCGCCGTTGCGGGATTGCCTTGCTGCCTGGCCGGAACTGGCGTCGCTCTATGACAATCCCACGCAGGAAATCGGCCTTTAATCCGTTTCCGCCGGCTAATCCACGAGCGCCTGATAGCTCAAAACCCGCAACTGACGCCGCAGGGTATAGGTGCTGGACGGCGCCAATTGGGTCATCAGGATCACCGTCATCTCTTCAAACGGATCGACCCAGAAGGCGGTCGAGGCCATCCCGCCCCAGGCATATTCACCGGGACTGCCGATGATCTTGGCCTTCGCCGGGTCTACCATGACGGATACGCCCAGGCCGAAGCCGATCCCCTCGAACGTGGTTTCCGAGAAATGCGCCTGGCCCCGGCTCGCCAAATCCCCGCCCATATGGTTGGAGACCATGCTGTCGAAGGTCTTTCGGCCCAGCAGCCTGCCGCCGTCGTAGTTGCCCCGCGCCAGCATCATGGCGGCAAAGCGTTGGTAATCCGCCATGGTCGACAGCAAGCCGCCGCCGCCGCTTTCCAAACTTGCCTGTTCCGGGGTCCGCGGGCCGTCCTGTTTCGGCAGTTCAAGCGTCCCGCCCTCCGGCGTCGGCGCATAGAGCTTTGCGACGCGCGGGTGGAGGTCCTTCGGCAGGCCGAAGCCGGTTTCCGTCATGCCAAGCGGGTCCAGAATGCGTTCCTGGAAGAATTGGCCGAGCGTCTTGCCGGAAATCACTTCAACCAAATGACCGAGGACATCCGTCGAATAGCCGTAGGACCACCGGGCGCCCGGTTGAAAGGCCAGCGGCAGATCGCAAAGCCGGGCCAGTGCGTCGCCGACCGTTTCGCCCTTGTCGAATCGGAACCCATTCGCCGCAAGCGCCTGTTCCAGCGCATCCCCCATCGGCGCGCCGTACAGGAATCCGGATTGGTGCGTCATCAGGTCATGAAACGTCACGGGCCGTTCCAGGTCCTCCACGTCGTCCAATTCATGGCCGGGCCCTTTCCAGACCCCCTTGGACCCGACGGCGGGAATGAAATCCGCGACCGGTTGGTCGAGTTGAAACGCCCCTTCCTCATACAGCATCAGGGCCGCGACCGTGGTCAGCGGCTTGGTCATGGAATAGATCCGCCAGATCGTGTCATCCTCAACCGGAAGACCGCCGGCAATGTCGCGCAGCCCATGGCGATGCGAATAGGCGACCGTTCCCTTACGGGCGATCTGAACGGCCAATCCCGCCAGTCGTCCGCTTTCCACATGTTCTTCCATCCAGGCATCGATATTGGCCAGCCGGTCTGGTGAGAAACCGAGGCTGGCTTGGGTTTTCCTGTCGATGCCGGTCATATGAAGTCCTCCACTGGATCTATTGTGCCGCGCATCTTGCGGGCTAAGCGCGACGCGGCCAAGCTACGGCCATGAAAAATGATGTCACCATAGTATTCCCGGATGCCGGTCCCGGCACCGAAGCGATTTTCCAAGGTCCTTTGCGCCAGCGGATGGAAAGGATCGGCCGCCTGATCATCCACGAAAGCGAACCAGACAGCGACGCCGCGTTCATCGACCGCATCGGCGACGCCCAGGCCGTCATCCTGGGTTGGCGCCTTTCCGCCCAGGTGCTGCGCGCGGCAGAAAACTTGAAGGTGGTCGCGTTCACCGGCATCGGCGTGGGGGACAATGTCGACCTGGACCTGGCGCATAGTCTGGGCATCACCGTATGCAACACGCCCGGCTATGCGGACACCACGGTCGCGGAACACAGCTTCGCCCTGATGTTGGCGGCCGCCCGCAACATCGCAATATCCGACCGGGAAATGCGGGAAGGGGCCTGGAACCAATCGCGATCCGGCTTCGACCTGCACGGCAAGAAACTGGGCATCGTGGGGACCGGCGGGATCGGCGCACGGGTCGCCGGCATGGCCAAAGCCTTCGGCATGGACGTGTCGGCCTGGACGGCCAACCCCACCCCGGACCGCGCCGCGGCGCTGGATTTGACCTATACCGACTTGGATACGGTCTTCGCCGAAAGCGATGTCGTCTCGCTTCATCTCGCCCTGACGCCGGAAACCGAGGGATTGGTCACCGCGGATCATTTGCGCCGCATGCGCGACGGCGCCCTGCTGGTGAACACCGCGCGCGGGGGCCTTGTCGCGGAAGAGGCGCTGATGACGGAACTGACATCGGGCCGTATTTCCGCCGCGCTCGACGTTTTCCACCAGGAGCCCTTGCCGGCCGATCATCCGATACGGTCGCTGCCGAATGTCACCCTTACGCCGCATACCGGGTACAACACGCCGGAAGCCTTGGCCGAGATCTATCGCCTGGCGGTCGATGCAATCGAGGGATATTTCGCCGGCGCGCCGGTCAATGTCGTGCGTTGAGGCTTCAACCGTCGATTTCGTGACGATGGGCGAATTCCTGGAATTCCGCCAAACCGACAATATCGCAGAACTCCGCATAGGTGATTTGCGGGGCGATGCCCTGCGGGGTTCCTCGCGTCTTCAACTGGTCCAGAGCGGAACGGACCGCCGCCGCCGCCGAGAAAAGCGTCGTCACCGCGTAAAGCGCCATGCTGAAACCCATCTGTTCCAGCTCATCAAGCGTCAGATTGGCGGCGTCAGTACCATCGACGATGGAAACGATTTTCGGGGCTGACAGGCCGGCGGCGATCCCCTCGACCTCCGCCCGTGTCTTCACACCGTCCACGAACAGAAGATCGACGCCGGCATCGCCATAGGCCTTGGCCCGGTCGAGCGCGGCGTCCAACCCTTCGGGCTGAAGCGCATCGGTGCGACCGATGATAACCATATCCGCCCCGGCCTCCGCCCGTGCTTCCACCGCCGCCTTCAAGCGCAGCACGCCTTCCTGCCGGTCGATCAGCCGGACACCGGAAAGCTGACCGCAGCGTTTCGGGCTGATCTGATCTTCGACATGCATCGCGCCCGCGCCCGCCTGAATATACTCGCGCACGGTACGGCGCATGTTCAGCGGCCCGCCATAGCCGGTATCCGCATCCGCAATCACCGGAATGCCGACCGCGCGCACCATGGCGCGGGCATGGTCGGCCATTTCCGTCTGGGTCAGGATGCTGAGATCCGGTTGCCCGACCCGCGCAGCCGTCGCGCCGAGCCCGGTCATATAGACCGCGTCGAAGCCCGCCTTCTCGACCAGGCGCGCGGTCAGCGCATCCGGGGCGCCGGGGGCGGCGACGATCCCCCCTTCGGCAAGACGCGCCCGCAATCGGGCGGCCGCGGACATCAGGGGCGGACGGGCGTTTTCGGTCATGGGATGCGTTCCTCCGGCATTATCGTTTGCCGGGAATGCTAATCCCTAGCCGTAGACGCGGCAATAATGCTCCCAGGCACGCTCCAGCGGACGACCCCAGCCGTTCACCTTGTTCGACTTCTCGACCTCGCCGGGGCTCAGAAAGTCAGGCTCGCCCATGGCCATCGCATTGGCCTGCAATTCGCCATTGTCACGCATGCAAACGGAAATGAAGACCGATCGCGGAACGGTTTCCCCGACGCAGATCGCGCCATGGCGCTTCAGCAGCGCGGTATTGCCCTTGCCCAAGGTGCGCGCCAGGGATGCGCCCATTTCCGGATTAAAGACCAGCATCGAAGTATCGCCGAATTCGTCCTGACTGTCCCAGAACGGGACGTCCGGCCCGATCACCGCGCCCAAATGATAGATCGGCCGAAGCGGCGTGCCGGTGGCGGCAAACGGCATGATGGAAGGCGCATGATGATGCACGACGGAACCGACATCGGGCCGCGCTTTATAGATTTCGGAATGAATGAACCGTTCCAGATAGGGGTGCCCCTCACCCGCGACGAGTTTGCCGTCCAAGTCGAACTCCAAGAGCGTCTCATCCGAGACCTGGGCCGGGCTAGTGGACCGGGACAGGAAGAACCGGTCGGGCCTGTCCGGATGACGGGCGCTGACATGGCCAAAAACGTCCAGCACGCCTTCCCCGGCCAAAATATGGTTGCCAAGGACGACGTCCCGGCGGGTTTCTTCAACCGTGGTCATGATAAACCTCCAAACAGGTAAGGCCTCAGGAAAATGGTACCCAGCCCGGCGATAAACAGCAGCAGCCGGATCGGTACGGTAATCGGCCCTTTCAAATAACCTTCCTGCGCGGCCACCACCATCGACAGGCCCGCCGCTACGAGGATGAAGGCGGAAGCGATCTCAAAAGGCGTGCCTTGCAGGATAAGGGCCGGGTCGTGCACGAAGGCAAAAGGCACCAGGAAGGCGCCGATGGCGATACGGACCGCCACGGCCGCGATCTTAAGGGGCGGCGCATCGGCAAGCGCGCTCGCCGCATAGGCCGCCACCGCGACCGGCGGGGTAAGCGCCGACATCACCGCGAAATAGAGCAGGAAGAGGTGCCCGGCCATCAGGTCGACACCCAGGTCGTGCATCACCGGTGCGATCAGCACCGCCGCCAGGATATAGGCGCTGGGCGTCGGCATGCCGAGCCCCAGCAACAGGGTCAGCCCCGCCGCGACCATCAGGGAAACCAGAACACTGTCCCCCGAAATCAGGAAGACGAGCACACCGAATTTGGAGGCAAGCCCCGTCATGGTGATCCCGCCGATGACCAGCCCCGCCGCGGCGCAAGCCCCGGTGACGGCAACGGTCTTGACGCAGGTGTCGGCCAGGATGTCGAAGACAAGGGCGGGTTTCAGCCTTGTATCTTTCCGGAACATGGAGACGGCGACAACCGCCATCGTTCCGTAGATCGCCGCATAGGTCGGCGTATAACCATCGACCAATGCCCAGGTAATGACCACCAGTGGCACAAGGAACAAGCCGCCACGTTTCAATGTCTCAAGCACCGGCGGTATCAGGGACGGGTCGAGCCCTTCCAGCCCGATCTTGTTGGCACGCAGATGAACCTGCAGATAGATCGGGATGTAATAGAGCATCGCGGGCAGGATCGCGGCCAGCGCGATGTCGAGGTAATCGATGCCGGTATATTCCGCCATAATGAAGGCGGCTGCCCCCATCACCGGCGGCACCAGACTTCCCCCGGTCGAAGCGGCGACTTCCACCGCGCCGGCGAAGGTCGAACTGTAGCCCAGCCGTTTCATCATCGGGATCGTCACCGATCCCGTCGTCACCACGTCGGAGGTAGGACTGCCGGAAATTGTCCCATACATACCCGATGAAATGACCGCAATCTTCGCCGGACCGCCTTTTGTTCCACCGGTCAGGCTGGCGGCGATGTCGAAGAAGAAGTCCGACCCGCCGGTCTTCGCCAGGACAGTGCCGAACATCACGAACAGAAAGGCATAGGTCGCGGCCACGCGCAGCGGCACCCCGAACAACCCGTCCGTCGTGAAGACCATAATGTCCAGAAAGTGGGTGTAGGAAATCACACCATGGCCCATCGGCCCGCCGAGCAGATCGCCGTACAGATTGTAGACGATGAACAGCAACACGATGGCCGTAAGCCCCAGTCCGACGGTTCGCCGCATCGCCTCTATGGACAACAGGATGATGGCCGTCGCGGCGGCGACATCATAGGTGGATAACGGCGTCAGTAAGGTGATGCGCACCGCGATATTGTCGGTCTGGGTCAGGAAATACGCACCGGCGGCAAGCGCCAGCCCGGCCCCGATCCATTCGAACCAGGGCAGTTTGGCCGGGTTCGACTTCACCGTTGGGGTGATCAGCAAGAAGGTCAGGACCAGCATCAAGGACAGGAATGTGATGGTCAGCGACAGGACGTCGGTCCGGGAGAACCCGGCCGCATAGACCGTCCAGGCCGCGGTCGCTGCGGCGAACACCTTCACGCCTGTTCCGAGTTTACCGGTCAGCTTACGCCGCAACCCGGTATCGAAGGCAATCGATACGAGCGACAATTCAAAATTCCTGCAATAAAAAGTGATAAAGGAGGCCGGGGCCGGCGCGGCGCACCGGCCCCTGGAACTCCAAACCTGTCCGCGATTAACGGAGACCCTTTGCCTTGTAGACCTCTTCCGCGGCGGGATGGTACGGGGCGGCGGAAGCCGTCGCCATCAGTTTCGCATCCAGCGCCTTCATGGCCTTGTGCACACCGCTGACCTTGTCGGCATTGTCGATCAGCGCCGTGGTGACATCCTTCACCATGGCGGGATCTGCATCCGCGTTCACGAAAAGCTGGGCGGAAAGCGTCACGGTCATCGTGTCATCCGGCGCCCAGGGATAGGATCCGCCGGGGATGGTGAAGGTTCCGATGGTCCATTCCTCGGCCACCGTGTCCGCCGTCGCCTTTGTCACCGGCACCAGTTTCAGGTCGATGGCATTGGCCAGTTCGCGGATGGAACCGTGATTGACGAAAAGCGAGTTGAGGATGACGTCGGCGCGCCGATCGCGCATCAATTCGCCCTGTTCCTTCGATGCGGCATAGGTCACGCTGCCGCCCCAGTCGTCGATCATTTCCGGCGAGGCGCCGACGGCCGTCAGCATCGACGCGCCCACGTCACTGGCGACATTGCCCTTCTTGTTGAGCAGGATGTTCACGGGGATCTTCTTGGCCGCGATGTCTTCCATCGTATTGATGCCGTGTTCGTCCGCGAATTCCTTGTTGAACAGCAATTGCATCGGCGCCCAGGTATACATGACCGCGACGGAACGCATACTGTCGATCGGCGCGGAGAACGGCGCCTGGCCGGCACGGGCAGCTTTCACTTCCGCATCATGAATAATGGCAAGGTCGCATTTCTTCTGGTCGATCTGCACGACATTCGCGAAGCCGCCGCCGGATGTCTGATAGGTCACTGTCGACCCGGGAAAGGATGCCTTCACAGCGGCATCAACGCCCGCCCCCAGCAGCGACCACAAACCGCCCGGGCTGGCGCCGCAAAGGGTCAGATTGTATTCCGCATGGGCCGACTGCAGCGGCATCGCGGCACCCGCCAGAACGGATGCGGCCACAAAGATACTCTTGAGTTTATTGGTCATTTTTTTCCTCCCTATACGAAGCACTTGATGTGCCGTTTCGCCTTTTCAGCCGGTATACCCGACAATTATTCTTAGATGTCTAACAATGAGAGTACAGCCCTTCCCGAAATGCTGTCAAATGAGCATTTGTTAGATCTTAACCGGGCGACCGCGCCCTTGGTCAAAGCCGCATAGAATTCAAAGACTGAACGATTCCTGCGTCGACGGATGGAACAGCTCATCCACCGCCACGCGCCGTGTCGACAATCCCTGCCGGTGATGCTGTTCCAGAAAGTAATCCAAAATGTCCCGGTTCGCGCCGACACCATAGGACCAGAAATCCGGGCCGATCAGGCTGCGCGCCCGGTGCAGCGTGTCCTCGACAAAAGGCATGGTCACTTTCGTGGCCGAGGTATCGTCGAGCGCTTCCTGCGAAATGCGTTTTGCTTCCGCGAAGGCCTTCAGCAAGGCGCCCGGAATCCAGGGATGTTCCGCCGCCAAACTACGGCGCACGCCGAGCAGATGCATGATCGGAAAACGTTTGGTGCGCCGGTAGTAGTCTTCGGCTACGGCGACCGTGTCCTCGAACAGGCGCCCGACGCGCGGGTCGCCTTCCTGGAAAGAGCGTGGCGCGCGCGGACCGATGAAGGCGTCGATTTCCCCTTCCGCCAACATGGCGTTCAGGGTCGCGCCCTCCGGCGCCGGGGTCACCCGAACATTAGCCGGCAGTTCGATTTTCAACTTCTCCGGCCGGCCGGGCGTGTCCATGCCGCCGCGGATCCAGTCCACATCCGACGGCGCGACGCCGTAGTCGTCCTGCAGGATGGCGCGGGCCCAGACGTTCGCCGTCAATTGATATTCGGCGATGCCGATCCTGCGTCCCTTCAGGTCTTCCGGCTTCGAAATGCCGGCGTCCTTGTTGACGTAGATCGAGGTATGCCGGAAGGCGCGGCTCAGGAAGACGGGCACCGCGACATAGTGCGGATCCGGCCGCGTCAGGCTGACAACGTAAGAGGAAAACGAAATCTCCGACACGTCATAGGCGTGATGGCGGAAGGCCCGGAAGAACATCTCTTCCGGCACTTGAAGCATGCAAGCCGGGTCGATGCCGTCGATCTGAACGCGCCCGTCATAGATCGCGCGTGTCCGGTCATAATCACCCATGGCGATTGAAAGGCGTAGCTTCGACATGTTTTTTCCCTACCCAGTCGTTCTTTTTGCTCAGCGTATTCTTTGGTCAGCGCCGAACCGGCACTTGGTGTTCAAAAGTGACTTCTCGCCCTTCCCGCGCGGAGGCCAGAATACCGTGGCAAACCTCCAGGCTTGCCGCCCCCCAACGTCCATCCTGAATGGCGGCCTTGTCTTCGCGAACCGCCCCCCATAGGGCGTCAAAGACGCCCCGCCGGGGTACCGGCCCAACCGGCACCTGAATGAATTCCTTGCTGGTATGGCCATAGACCCAGACACCCAAGGGCGTCAGCCGCAGATCGGCCCCGTCGCAGCTGACGATGATGGGACCGAAATGCTCGTTCTCGCTGGCCCAAGGCAGGGCGGTCGAGGCACCGAAGGTCCGTTCCGCTTTCAACCGAGATTCCGCTTCCGGGTCCTCGACCCTGGAAAGGGCCCTACGCGCCGCCCCGTAATTACTGGGATCAACCGTGTGGCCTAGCTCGCCGGTCCATCCGCAATACTCGTTGCTGTCGAAATGGGCGAAACCGGAATAGGTCAGACTGGCAAAGGCGCCACCTTCAAAGGTCATGTGCGCCGCATAGGCGCATTCCGTCGGTCGCGCCGCGTCCCATTGCCCGGTCGAGGCCCGCAGGGATGCCGCCATACCGCCGCCCAACAGACGAACAATATCGATCTGGTGCACCCCCTGGCTGAAGACGACGCCGCCGCCCTCATCGGTCACCAATTCTTCCGGCCGGCGCGGCCGATATAGAAAATCGGTGAAGTTCAAGGCATGGATCATCCGGACCCGGCCGTAGGATCCGCTTTCGATCAGTTCCAAGGCCTTCAACACCGGCAGGTCGAAACTGTGGCTGGGGCCGACGATGACATGCCGACCGGCCGTCTCCGCAGCCTCGGCGATCGCCAGCGCGTCTCCCATGGAGACGCAAAGCGGTTTGTCGACCAGCACATGCTTGCCGGCCCGCAAGGCTGCCTCCGCATGAACGCGATGCATCTGGTGCGGGGTCGCAATATAGATCGCTTCCACCGCCGGGTCGGCACAGAGCTCTTCCACCGATGCATAGGCATTACCGCCGAATTCTTGCGTGAACGTGTCGCGCGGGTCCTGCCGCGGCGCGGCGCAGGCCACCAGCGTCACGCGCGGGTCCGCCTTGAAACTCGGCAAGGTCAGGACGAAGGCCCGCCCCAGCCCGGCGACACCGACACGGATGGCTTTGTCAGAGGTCAAGGACCAGCCCCTCTTCATCCGCCCGCGACACACAGATCATGATCTTGTCCGCCTTCTCTTCCGGCATCAGGACAAGGTCGCGATGGTCGACATTGCCGGATAGATATCGGGTCTTACAGGTACCGCAGGTGCCGCTTTCACAGGAACTGGGCGTTTTGATACCCGCCGCCCGCAGCGCGTCCAGAATGGTCGACCCGACAGGCACGGAAACGGTGGTGCCGATTTTCGACAAGGTAACGTCGAAGGCGACATCGGCGGCACGGAACATCTCGACCGGCTTGAAGTCTTCGAAATGGACGGCATTGGCGGGCCAATGGCCGGTGACGCCCAGAACCTCCTCCAATAACGGCTTGGGACCGCAGCAATAGATGTGCGCCTTGGTCGGCGTCTCGAGCAGGTCCCAAAAATCATAGACCTTGTCGGGGTCGCCATCGTCATGATGGATCGTGATCTCGCCCGCGATTTCGCCCGATGTCAGCACGTCCCGATAAGCGGTCAGTTCCGGCGAACGAGTACAGTAGATCAATTGGAACGGTTTGCCCTGCACGGTCAGCGCACGGGCCATGCCCAGGATCGGTGTGATACCGATGCCGCCCGCGATCAGAATATAGGATGGCGCATCGGCTAGCGGAAAATCATTAGCCGGTTCCAGGGATTTCAGCCTGTCGCCTTCCGCCGTCTCTTCAATCATCGAGCGCGACCCGCCGCGGCCCTCGGGTTCCAGTTTCACTCCGATGACATAGCGGTCGCGTTCCGAAGGGTCGTTCGACAGCGAGTATTGCCGCATTGCGCCGGACGGCGTTTCGATCGGCAAATGGCCGCCCGCCGTAAATGCCGGCAGGTCGCTTCCATCCGTGGAAACCAGCTCGAATTCATAGATACCCTCCGCGAGAATACGTTTCCCGCGGATCGTCAGATCCAACATTCGCCACCCTATTGTTCTTGAGGCTTCTTAACGTCCGGTCGATGAGACTAGACGCCATTCCTAAAACACGCTAGAAGTTTTTGTTAGATATCTAATAATAAAATGGAGGCATAAATGCTAACACAGGAGGAAAACGAGCTGCTGTGCCGGGTCGAAGGCGATGCGCCCATGGGCCGGCTGATGCGCCGTCATTGGATTCCTGTCTGCATGTCCGAAGAAGTGGCCGAACCCGATGGAACGCCCGTGCGGCTTCGCATCCTGGGCGAAGAACTGGTCGCCTTCCGCGATACCGAAGGCCGCTTGGGCGTGTTGGACGGTTATTGCCCCCACCGCCACGCCCTTTTGGCGCTGGGCCGGAACGAGGAGTGCGGGCTGCGTTGCCTGTACCACGGTTGGAAGATCGACGTGACCGGCGCGGTGACCGAGATGGCATCCGAACCCCCGGAAAGCGCCTTGAAGGAAAAGGTCAAACACCGCAGCTATCCGGTTCGGGAAAGCGGCGGTTTCGTCTGGACCTATCTGGGCGACGAAAAGGACATGCCGGAATTCGACCCGCCGCCTTTCGCGCAGAGTGAAGACGACCAGGTCAGCATCCTGAAAATCGCCATCCCGTGCAATTGGGCGCAGATCCAGGAAGGCCAGATCGACTCCGCGCATTCCTCCTCCCTGCATTTTTCCGACATGAAACCGGCAAAGGTGTCTGCAGCGGAAGCGGATGACCAAAGCTGGTACCGCCCGTCGACGGACAAGTCTCCTCGCTTGCAGATCGAACGGACCCCTTACGGTTTCCACTACGCCGCCATCCGCCGGCCAATCAAGAACGCCGCGAGCCATGACTATATCCGTGTCACGGAATACGTCGCGCCCTTCATTTCGCTGATCCCGCCGAACAATCTTTACAATGTGGCCTCCGTCATCGTGCCGATGGACGACACGCACAGCTATTTCTACTTCATCGCCTGGGGCAACCCGGAAACCTGCATCAAGACCGATGACTGGCGGCGCTTCTGCGCGGCGGAGCCGGGGGTCGACTTGAACCCGGACTGGAGTCCGGTGCGCTGCCTGGAAAACAATTTCATGCAGGACCGCGCCTTGATGAAGGACGGCAACATGACCGGCATCAAGGGTATCCCGAACCAGGATATCGCCATGTGGGTCGGCATGGGCCCGATCGTCGACCGCAGCAAAGACATCCTGGGCGCATCGGACCTGGCGATTGTCGAGTTCAGGCGTCTGATGGTGGACGCCGCGCAGGATATGGCGGAAACAGGCAAAGCGCTTGGTATCGGCGGCGACGTCCCGCCGCGCGCCTCCATTCATTCCTATCAGGAGGTCTTGCCCAAAAGCGTGGATTGGCGGACGAAAGTGGCGGGGTCTGTCGCGGCGGAATAGCCGCCCTACCCCGTGCCGGGCGTGGAAGTTCCCTCTCGACGGTCTAGATGTTCTGCAGTCGGGTCGGCGGAACTTTCTGTCCGGCGAGAAGCGCCCGCTCCTCGTCCTTGTCCAGGTTGACCGCCATTTTCAGAAGCGCTCCGCGTAACAGTTCGGTCTGCTCTTCGGAGATGCCCGTCATCGCGGTTTCGTTCACGTCCTCGGCCAAGGGCTCCAGGACATTCCGCATCGCCCGGCCGGCGGGCGTCAGTTGCACGATACGTTTCTTTCGGTCGCCGTCGGGATGATTGCGCGTGACGAAGCCCTTGCCCTCAAGCTTCGCCAACGCGGTATGGGTCGTCGACTGCATCAAGCCGGCACGGTCGCTCAACTCGCGTTGAGTCAGCCCATCATTATCCCAAAGGATGCGCAAATAGACCCATAGTCCGAATTGCAGGTCATGCTCGGCCAGCCGCATCTGCAACGACCGCGTCAGCCCCCGCGCCACATAGCGGATGAGGTGGGCCATGCGATCATCTTCAAGATGTTCCGCGGGCCGTTCGGCGACTTGGGTGTCGCCCTGCCTCTTCGCCTCATTCGCGTTGTTTTGCGCCACCGGATACTCCGCCTTCGTTCTGCCGGAAAGAACCCTAGATGCCCAGTTTAGCGGATACTGACAAGGGTCGGGACATTCGGTTCGACCGGATCCCTCGACCGCGGCGGCGATCAATAGCGCCAGAAATCACGGTCGAACGCGACGAGAAGGGCCAGCACTTCCAGCCGCCCGGCCAGCATCGTGATCGTCAGCAGGATCTTCGCGGGATCGGATAATGAGGCGAAATTCCCCGCCGGTCCGATGACATCACCAAGACCGGGGCCGACATTGGTGATCGCCGTGACCGCGGCTGAATAGGCGGTGACGATATCGAGCCCCATGAAACTCAACCCGATCGTGACGACCGCGATGGTGGCGATGAAGACCGCGAAAAAGGCCAGCACCGAAAAGGAAACCTCTTCCGAGACGCTTTTCCCGTTATAGGACAGCGGCACCACCCGATGCGGACTGATCAGGCGTTTCACATGGGCGCGCACGATGATGTGCAGAATCTGGTAGCGATAGATCTTGATCGATCCCGAGGTCGACCCCGTGCATCCGCCCATGAACATCAGAACCAGGAAAAGGCCCGACGCCCCGAAACCCCATTGCGTATAGTCTTCGGTGGCGAAACCGGTCGTCGTCACGACCGAGGTGATGTTGAACGCCGTATCCGCGAATGCTTCCTGGATGGAGATCGCGCGCGTTTCGGCCTGCCAGACGCTGACAGCCAGAATGATCAAGGCCAGCGCAAAAAAGAACATCCTGACCTGGGAATCGTTGAATAACGTCCGGGGCTTGCCCTGCATGGCGCGGATGTACAGCAGGAACGGCAAGGACCCCAGAAACATGAACACGGTCGCGACCCATTCCAGCGCCAAATCGTCGAAGTAACCGAAGGATGCGTCATGGGTCGAAAACCCGCCGGTGGACAGGGTCGCCATCGCATGGGTCGCCGCATCGAACCCATTCATGCCGAGGGCGTAATACAACACGCCGCATAGAACCGTCATGCCGAGATAGATCAGCATCAACATCCACATCGTGGTGATTGCGTTGGTGACCTTCTCCGAGGAGGTGTCCGAACTTTCCATTTTGAACAACTGCATACCGCCGACGCGCAACATCGGCAGGATCAAGGTCGCCATGGCGATGATGCCGATGCCGCCGACCCATTGCAGCAGAGCCCGCCACAAGAGCAAGCCCGGCGGCAGGGAATCGAGCCCGGTCAGAACGGTGGATCCGGTCGTGGTGATGCCGGAAACGGATTCAAATAGCGCGTCCACGAAACCGATCTGCACACCGAGCATCGGCAGCGCGCCGAGAATGGAAACGGTGAACCACCCGAATATCGTCACCAGAAAGGCCTGGCGGAGGTCGAGAGAAATCGGTTTGCGCTGCATGGTCGATAGCAGCAGCAGGACACCGATGAAGACGCTCAAGAGCGAACTGGCCAGAAAGGGCTTCCAATCGGGATTGCCGACACTGAGGTCGAGCGCGGTCGGCAGGGCCAAAAGTCCACCGATCATGGCGGAAATCCAGCCCATGATGTGGATTACCGGACGAAAATCGATCATCTGGCCGCCTGAACCATCCCTCAATTTGCCCCGTCACTGCCCATAAGCCGGCGCGTGGGCCATCCCAAAACCGTCCATACGCCCCCGATCGCCGGACGGCAAGCGGTCGAAAACCGCTAATTCCTGCAAAGGAGTGCAAGACCGCGCCCAGATACAGGTAAAATTGAACAGCCGGAAAAACTGAAGCGGCAACTTCGAAAAGAATTTTCGGCGGTAGTATGTTAGGAAAAGCGCCTGCCGGTGGGCTGGGCGAAAATACACCCTATCTCATGGCTTCGAATACCCATCCTGGAACGGTGTCCCAATTGGGGAAATCGGCTAAGGGGCAAGAACGATCATAAGGAGGTGAGAGATGAGCCAATCCGCAAGAACCACATCGGGCCGCGGTCAAACCTATGAAAGCGTGCTGGATACGGTCGGCGACACGCCCGCCATTCGGGTCAACCGTTTGGCGCCGGACCACGTGGCGCTTTATGTGAAGGCGGAGTTCTTCAACCCAGCCGCCTCGGTCAAGGACCGGCTGGCGGTCAGCATCATCGAGGAAGCGGAACGCAGTGGCGCGTTGAAACCCGGCATGACCGTTGTGGAAGCGACCAGCGGCAATACCGGTATCGGCCTTGCCATGGTCTGCGCCGCGAAAGGCTATCCGCTTGTCATTACGATGGCGGAGAGTTTTTCCGTCGAGCGCCGCCGCCTGATGCGTTTCCTGGGCGCGAAGGTGGTCCTGACGCCCAAGGCCGAAAAAGGTTTCGGCATGTATAACAAGGCGAAGGAACTGGCGGCGGCCAATGGCTGGTTCCTGGCCAGCCAGTTCGAGACCGAGGCAAACGCCAAAATCCACGAGAATACGACCGCGCGGGAAATCCTGGCGGATTTCGACGGTAAACGGTTGGACTATTGGGTCAGCGGTTACGGCACGGGCGGCACCGTCACCGGTGTCGGGCGGGTCCTGCGCAAGGAACGGCCGGACACGAAAATCATCCTGTCCGAACCGGCGAACGCGCAGTTGATCGGCAGCGGCGATCCGCAGGGCCGCAACGACGACCGTTCGCCCGCGCATAGCCATCCGGCTTTCGAACCGCATCCCATCCAGGGTTGGACGCCGGACTTCATCCCCTATGTCCTGCAGGAAGCGATCGACAAGGGCTATTACGACGAATTGATCCCGATCGCCGGGCCCGAGGGCATCGAATGGGCACGCAAGCTTGCCGCGCAGGAAGGCATCATGACCGGCGTTTCCGGCGGGTCCAGCTTCGCCGTCGCCATGAAGGTCGCGGAAAAGGCGGAACCCGGATCGGTGATCCTGTGCATGCTGCCGGATACCAGCGAACGGTATCTGTCCTCCCCCCTGTTCGAAGGGATCGAGGAAGTCATGACCGACGAGGAAATCGCCCTTTCCAAGTCGACCCCCGGCTATCAGATGGGCTGACGGCACTGGGTCCTGGGCACGCGCTATGACATAACGGTGCGTGCCCGGGCCTGCCGAATGCTCGCCGCCGAAAGGCCGTAGATGCAGGCGACAACCACGCAGAAAGCGACAATCTGGTAGGCCGAAACCGTCTCCCCCAGGAAGACCGCCGCCAGGACCATGGTCAGTGCCGGCCAGGGCGTGGTGATGGAACTGGCCAGCGACACGTCGATATGGCGCATCGCGTGAAACCATACAATCAGTTCCAGGTAGTAGACCGCCCCCATCGCCAGTGCGAAGATCTGAAAATCCCATCGCACGACGTCACGGAGCAACACCGCCGGATCGATCGCGACGGCCAGTCCGCCCAAAAAGACCAGCGAAACAAGCACCCGGAAGAAGGTCACCTGCGCGGGGGTGATCGGCGTGTTCGACAATTCCTCCTTGATGATCACATGGGCGATGCTCCACAGGAACGGCACGCCAAGCGCCGCCAGGAACCAAACCGACAGCCCTTCGATCCACCAGGTGCCGCCGGTCCCGAGATAGTAGAGGGTCAGGACAAGAACGGCCGTGAAAACAAACTCGACCAGGGTTTTGCGGCGCTTCAGGAATATCGTCTCCCATAGAATGGCAAAAAGTGGGTAGGCCTGAATCGCAATCGCCGCGCTTACCGCCCCTGCCCGTTCCACACCCAGGACGTAAAGATAGGTCGCCAGCCCGAAAAGAATCCCGGTCACAACCGTGACCGCGAAAGACCGCCAACGCCGGCGGGGGGCGAGGGATTTTCCGAAAATCCCCTTCTCCGTTCCGCAAAAGTCCCGCAGGAACAATGGCAATGCGCAGACCAACTGCCATACCGATAGGAAGACGGCGAAACTGAGCGCCGGGAAACCGTCTGGTCGGCCGTTCGAAACAATCGGCATCACCCCCAACAGGCAAAGACAGACAAAGGCCTGCAGGACGCCGACAATGGGTTTTGGAGTCATAAATTTGCATCCATTGCACTGTTTTTTGATCCTTCTTATACTTAGATTGCATGGATTTTTTGCCGCAAGGGAAACATTGCACCAATGGCAATTTGGATACCCGATCTGACGGACCGCCGGGGCCCCGCCTATAGGAAGATCGTCGATGCGATGGCTGCCGATATCCGCTGCGGGACGTTGCCTGCCGGCACGCGCCTGCCGCCGCATCGAGAATTGGCCTACCGGCTGGGTGTTTCGCCCAACACGACGAGCAGGGCCTATGCGGAAGGAGTCAAACGCGGTTTGATCCAAGGCGAGGTCGGACGGGGAACCTTCGTCCGTCCCCATGCTTCGCGTCCGGATATTCCCGTTCCGGACCTGGCCCGCCCGGTCAGCGGCCCCATCGACTTCGCCCATAATCTGCCGGCACCGGGGGACGCCGCAGCCATTTTGGCCACCACGTTGTCGGAACTGTCGGGATCGCCCGATCTGCAAGCCTTCCTGGATCATCGGATCGACGGCGAGGTAGATCACCATATTGATGCGGCCCGTGCCTGGTTGGCGCGGAACGCCATCTCTGCGGCGGAGGACGAGACGGTCATCACCAGCGGCGCGCAGCACGGCATTCTGAGCGCCTTGATGGCCGCCACCGTGCCCGGCGACATCCTCTTAACGGAAACCCTGACTTACGCTCCCGTAAAGGCGATGGCGAACCGCCTTGGCCTGCATATCGTCGCGGTCGACATGGACGCGGAAGGCCTATGCCCGGATTCGCTGGACGCCTTGTGCCGGACACACCGCGCCAAGGCGCTTTACCTGACACCCACGTTGCAAACGCCGACAACAATTACTTTGAACGCGGAAAGAAGATCGAGAATTGCGGAAATAGCGGCCCGCCATGGCCTGACCATCATCGAAGACGACGTCTTTGGCCAATTGAAGCCCGATGCACCGCCGCCTGTCGCAACCCTGGCGCCCGACAGAACGGTCTTCATCACCAGCACCTCGAAATATCTGACGCCGGGCCTGCGCGTCGGTTTCCTGCATGCGCCGTCGGCTTTGGCGGCGGCGATCCGTGTAACCGTCGCCGTCACCTGCTGGATGACCCCGCCGTTGATGGTAGAACTCGCCGCCCGATGGATTGCCGACGGTACCGCCGACCGACTGACCGGCGCACAACAAGCAGAAGCCGCCGCGCGGCAAACCCTGGCCCGGGACGTGCTGGGCCGCCATAAGGTCCTATCAGACCCGCACGGATTTCACCTGTGGCTTCCCTTGCCGGCCCCATGGCTGGCGCATCGTTTCACGGCCGCCGCGCATAGCGCCGGCGTCGACCTGGTTGAAGGGGCCGCGTTCTCCGCGCGGCCGGCCTATGCCCCCAATGCGGTCCGGCTCTGCCTCGCCCATGAGGCGACGCGCGAACGCGTCGCCCAGGGGCTTACAATCGTCAAGGCACTGTTGGACAGCCCGGACCGCGACCCCGCACTCGTGGTTTAGAAGCCGATGGCGAGGCCGTCTTTCCGGGGGTCCGACCCGCCGGTTAGAACGCCGCGGTCATGGTCGATGAAGATCGCCTGACCGCCGCCGAGCGCGCCGTTGGCCAGTTTCATCGCATGGCCTCTTGCGCTCAACCCCTGCAGCACCGATGCCGGGACGCTGCGTTCCACATCCACCTGCGCGCCGCGCGCGAAGACACGCGGATTGTCGATGGAGGCCTGAACGTCCAACCCGAAATCGACGACATCGCTGACGACGCGGCATTGCCCGAAGGGCTGGTAATCGCCGCCCATCACGCCGAAGGACATCGCGACCTTGTCGCCCTTGGTCATCATCCCCGGCATGATCGTGTGCATCGGCCGCTTTTCCGGCGCGATGCAGTTGGGGTGGTCGGGATTGAGATTGAACGAGCTTCCCCGATTCTGGAAAACGACGCCCGTCTGCGGGCAAAGGTGGCCCGACCCGAAGGAGTGATAGACCGAGTTGATGAAGCTGACCGCGTTCAGGTCCTTGTCGACGACGGACAGATAAACAGTGTCCGACGTTTCCAGACCCAGATCGCCGATATCGGTCATCGCCTTTTCCGGCGAGATCTTCTTGCGCAATTCACCGGCCCAGGATTTGGACAGCAATTGGTCCAGCGTAACGGTCATGCTGTCCAGGTCGGCCAGGCAGCGGTCGCGCATCTGATAGGCGATGCGGCCCGCTTCGATCTCTAGATGCATCCTCTCCGCCGAGAGCGGATCGAGATCGCCGATCCCGAAACCTTCCAGAATATTCAACATCAGCAGTGCGGTGATGCCCTGATTGTTCGGCGGCACCTGGTGGACGTCATAGCCACGATAGTTCGTGCTGGCGGGGGTGACGTAGTTACCTTTGACGGCGGCGAAGTCCTCAAGGCTGTGCAGCCCGCCCAGCGCCCGCAACGTTTCCACCATCTTCTCGGCCACCGGCCCCCGATAGAAGCCGTCAGCGCCCTTTTCAGCGATGGTCTGCATCGTATCCGCCAGCTTTTCCTGCCGGTGGATATCGCCTTCCTTCGGCAGACTGCCGCCGGGCATGAAGACCTTGCCGATTGCGTCGCGCGATTTCAGGAGCCATTCGATCTCCCGCCAATCGTTGTAGACGCGGGCATGAACGGGATAGCCGTTCCGCGCATAACCGATGGCGTCCTGGAACAGGGCGCCGAAATCCTTCGACCCGTAATCGCCATGCACATGGGACCATGCCTCGATTGCACCCGGCACGGTCACGGAATCGACGGAAGTGGCTTCGATCTTCTGGACGCCCAGGTCCTGATAATGCGCAAGCGTCGCCGCCTTCGGCGACCGCCCGGACCCGTTATAGGCTTTCACATCCGAACTGCCCTTCGGACAGAACAGGATGAAACAGTCGCCGCCAATGCCGGTCATCTGCGGTTCGACCACCGCCAGCACGGCCGCCGCCGCTATCGACGCATCGATGGCATTGCCGCCATCTTTCAGGATTTGCAGCGCCGTTTGCGATGCAAGCGGATGCGACGTCGCGACCATGCCGTTCTGCGCATGCACCGCGGACCGTCCGGGAAAATGAAAGTCTCTCACCGAAAACTCCAAGCATTGATTCAGGAGAGGCGAAACTAGTGCGAACGCGGCCGAATGGAAATGCCGTCGATCTTCACATCTTTTGTGCTACGCGCCGCCGAAAATGCGCGCCCACACCGCGAAAACGCTGCTGCTACGGCATCTGGGTATGGATCAGGCCTTCACCCTGACATTTCCCGGATCGTAAAACGGTTTGAACTGAACTGTCGCGGGATAGCGTTCGCAAGCCACTTCGACCTCGAACCGGCCGTTTTCCAGATAGGCTTTGTCCACACCCTCTTCGCATTGAATGAACCCCATACCCAAGGACGCACCGACCCGATGCCCGTAGCCGCCCGACGTGATCGAGCCGACGACTTTGCCGTCCCGCAAAATGGGTTCCTCATGATAAAGCAGCGGCCGTACCGACCCGGTATCCAGGCGCACCTGAACCAGGCGTTTGCGACGTACGGTTTCTGCCCGCTGGGCCTCCAACGCCTCCCGTCCGATGAAACCGCCCGGCTTGTCATAGGCGACGGCGAATCCCAGCCCCGCCTCAATCGGCGTATCCTCCTCGCCGATATCATGCCCCCAATGGCGGTAACCTTTTTCCATCCGCAGCGCGTTGACGGCAAAGTATCCGGCATGCCCCAGGCCGAAATCCTCGCCCGCTTGCGTCACGACGTCAAAGACATGCTGCGCGAAATCGGCGCCGACATACAGCTCCCACCCCAATTCGCCGACATAGGTGACGCGGCTTGCACGGACCTGGGCATAGCCGATTTCCACTTCCCGGCTGGTGCCGAACGGGAAGGCACCGTTGCCGAAGTCTTCGCCTGTCAATTTCTCAAGCAAGGGTCGGGAACTCGGGCCCATCAGGCCGAGCATCGGCAGACCCGCCGTCACATCGGTGACCACGACATGAGCGTCGTCGGGGATGCGGCGGCGGAACCAGGAAAGGTCCCGCGTTTGCGTCCCCGCGGTCGAAACCAGCAGGAAGACATCTTCCGCCAACCGGGTGACGGTGACATCAGCCTCGATACCGCCCCGGTCGTTGAGGCATTGGGTATAGACCAGACGGCCGAGGTCGACATCGACATCATTGGCGCAAATCCGGTTGAGCACCCGGCAGGCGTCGCGGCCTTCGAATCGGAATTTTGTGAAGCAGGATTGATCGAACATCGAAACCGCGCCGGCGGTTTGGCCGCATTCCCGCGCGCAATCCTCGAACCAGCTTTGCGGCCCATAGGAATATTCGATTTCCGGGGTCTCACCGGGCTTGCCGAAAAAGCCCGGGCGTTCCCACCCCGCTGCTTCGGTCATGCAGGCGCCGGCGGCGAGCAACCGGTCGTGAAATGGACTGCGCCGCGCCCCGCGCGCCGTCTTGTATTGCTGATAGGGCCAATGCATCGCGAATAACAGGCCCAAGGTTTCCGTCGTACGGTCGTAAAGGTAGTTGCGGTTCGACTGGAAGGGATGCATCCGCCGGACATCCACATCCGACAGGTCGACCGGCGCCCGTCCATCCCGGATCCACGCCGCCAGCGACTTGCCGACACCGCCGGAAGACAGAATCCCCACCGAATTGAATCCGCAGGCGCAAAACAATCCGCTGACCTCCGGCGTCTCGCCCAGCAGGTATCGATCGTCGGGGGTGAAACTTTCCGGTCCGTTGAAGAAAAGCTGAATACCCGTATTCGCCAAGGCCGGCACACGTTCGACGGCCATTTCCAGGATCGGTTCGAAATGCTCGAAATCCTCCGGCAGTGAGTCGAAACAGAAATCCTCGGGGATACCGTTATGGCCCCAGGGCTTGGCCTCGGGCTCGAAAGAACCGAACAGCAGCTTGCCCGCATCCTCCTTGAAATAGGAACATTCGTCCCCCAGGAACATGACGGGAAGGTCCCTCGGCAGATCGGGGATCGATTCCGTGACGACATAAAAATGTTCCGCGGCATGTAGCGGCAGAGACACGCCGATCTGCGCCGCGAATTCGCGTGACCACATACCGCCTGCGATCACGACCTTCTTGGCACGGATTTCACCCTGATCGGTCAGGACGCCCGCGGCGGCGCCGTTCTCCACCAGAATGTTCCGCACCGGCATGTTTTCGAAGATCTTCACCCCGGCATTCCTGGCGCCCTTGGCCATCGCCATGGTGACATCGGCGGGGTTCACCGTACCGTCATTCGGCATCCAAATTCCACCAACCAGATCGTCGACCTTGGCCAACGGCCAGCGTTCCTTCACCTCGCCCGGCGTCACGACATGGGCTTCCAAGCCGAAGTTGCGCGCCATCGACACGCCTCGTTTCAACTCCTCGAACCGCGCATCGTGGGTAGCCAGGCGCAGGGATCCGTTTTTCCTGAAGCCGGTCGCCTGACCGGTTTCCTCTTCCAGACTGGTGAACAGTTCACCGGTATATTTCGCCAGTTCCGTCATGTTTCGGGTGGCGCGCAGTTGCGTCACCAGCCCCGCGGCGTGCCAGGTGGTGCCACAGGTCAATTGCTTGCGTTCGCACAGGACGACATCGGTGATCCCGATCTTCGCCAGATGGTAGGCAATGGAACAACCGGCTACGCCGCCACCCACGATGACCACCTCTGCACTCGACGGCAAATCCGCCATGACTTCCTCCCAAAGCTAATTTACACCGTCGACACTCGTATCCGTGTTCAGGTTTGCTTCAAGTTATAGGCGGTGAGGGACAATATCTCGAAGGCGATCACCATGGCGACCTGCGCGGTGATCTGGTTCGGGTTGTCCTTCGTCGGCATCAGGCAAACGACATCCCCGCCGATGACGTTAAGCCCTTTCAATCCCTGCAACAGCTTTGTCGCCTGACGGATCGACAAACCGCCGAAACCGGGTTCGATATTCGCCACCCCGGGCGCGACCGAGGGGTCCATGGCGTCCAGGTCGAAGGTCACATAGACCGGTTTGTCGCCGGCCCGGTCGCGGACGATGCGGATCGTCTCCTCCACCCCGATATCGTCGATTTCGTCCATTGGGATGACGCGATAGCCCAATTCCGTACTCTTCCCGCCGACCTTTTCGGTATGGATCTTGGCGGATGGATGGCCCCGAATGGCAAGCTGGGAACTGGCCTCGGCATCCACCACCCCTTCCCGGACCGTATAGGCGGCCCAGTGCGCCGCCGATTTCCGCGCACCCAACCAATGCTCCATATTTTCATAGCTGTCCGTATGGGCATCGAAATGAACGAGCGCGCATTTCTCACCTTTGGCAACATTGCTGCCCGCGCCCGCGATGGCTTTCAGGATCGGCCCGGTGATCGCATGGTCCCCGCCGACGGAAACCGGGCATGTCCCCGCCGCATCCAATGTCTTATAAAACGCCTCGATATCCCGGACGCAGGCCTCATTGTTGTTGGCCTCCGGCAAGGGCACGTCGCCCAGGTCGTGGCAGGTGACCGTCTCGAACGGGGAAAAGTTATGAACCCCATGGGCACGGCGATAATAGCCTGAAACATGGCGCACCGCGCGCGGCCCCAAATGCTGGTCCCGTTCCGTCGACCCGTTCCCGGTACTGTGCGGCACGCCGACCAAGGCAATGTCGCAAGCATGCGGATCGACATTCCACGGACACCGGAAAAAGGTAGGTATGCCCCACCAATACCAGGCCTCGGACTCTTTCCGCGCTTCTTCAATTTTGTCGGACACCGCTGTTTCTCCTTTGCTCTTCCAATTTTTCTATGGATGAACCAGTTGCCTCAGAAAGGCCGCCGCACGTTGCGTCTCGGGATTTTCGAAGAACGCCGAAGGCGTTCCGGTTTCCACTATTGCGCCCCGGTCCATGAATACGATCCGGTCCGCCACGCGTTTCGCGAAACCCATTTCATGCGTCACGCAAATCATGGTCATGCCGGTTTCCGCCAACCCGATCATCACGTCCAACACCTCGCCGATCATCTCCGGATCCAGCGCGGAAGTCGGTTCGTCGAACAGCATAGCGCGCGGCTCCATGCAAAGGGCGCGCGCGATCGCCACCCGTTGCTGCTGCCCGCCGGATAACTGGCTTGGAAACTTACCCGCCTGATCCAGGATGTGAACGCGGTCCAGATATCGATGCGCCCGGTCGCGGGCCTCTGCATCCGAAATCCCCAATGCACGCTTCGGCGCAAGCATGCAGTTTTCGACCACACTGAGATGCGGAAACAGATTGAAGCTTTGAAAAACCATTCCGGTATTCCGCCGGATATTTAGGAGCGAGCGCCCGTCATGCGTCAGTTCTTCGCCAGCCACGCGGATCTCTCCACCGTCGTGCCTTTCCAGCCCATTGATGCAACGGATCAACGTCGACTTGCCCGAACCGGACGGACCGCAGACCACGCATTTCTCACCGGTGGCGATCGACAGCGAAATGCCGTCCAGCGCGGTAAAATCACCGAAACGTTTTGAAACCGACGAGAGTTCAATCATGTCCGCTGCCATCATCTCTGCCCCGTCTGAATTTGGGCCGGCCGATCGTCAGCCCAGGCAAACCGTTTCTCGACACGCTGCTGGATCAACATCAATCCGAACACCATCGCCAAATAGTAAATCAGCGCGGCCGAATAGTGCTCGCTGAATTGGAATGTCCGTGCCACCGAGATCTGTGTCACGGTCATCAATTCCTGCAATGAAATGACCGAGGCGAGCGATGTAATCTTTAACAGGGTAATGAACTCGTTGACCGTCGGTGCAATCGCGATCCGTGCCGCCTGCGGGAATACCACGAATCTGAAGATGTCCCGTCCGGTCAAGCCCAGCGCCATCCCTGCCTGGCCCTGTCCCTGGTCGACGGCCCTGAGAGCGGACCGGTTGATTTCGATCTGATAGGCCGCCTCGTTAAGGGAAAGCGCGAGCCAGGCCGCCAGGAACGGAGAGAACCAGGGCAAACGGAATACAGGGAAAAACTGCGGCAGCGCATTCCAGACGAACAACAGCAACAGTAACGTGGGAATCGCCCGGAACACCCCGATATAGATTCCTGTCACAATTTTTGCCGGCTTGTTCCTGCCATCCATGATCAGCGCCATGGGCAATGAAATGAGGATTGCCGTCAGGTGGCTGAGGACTGCAAGACCGAGGGTAATAAGCGCCCCTTTTAGAAACGCCCATGACACAAGGGCGGACCAGAACACATCGGAGTCAAACTGCATCGGCCGGCCCTTGCGCCATGGTAGGAATAAAAGAACAGGGGTGAAAATTCTTGGGGCTACCGCGATAACGGCATCTAGTTCCGGGTTCTATTGCCCGATACCCTCCAACTGCGACGGCTGCAGACGCCATTTGTCGATAATCGACCCCATTGTGCCATCCGCGACCAACGTTTTGATCGCCGCCGAGACGGCCATCTTGTCCTCGCCGTCCTTGCGGATATAGATCGCGTACGGCTGAAACGTTTTCTGCGGAACGGTCCAGATCGTCGTGAACTGGCCTGGGTTTTGGAATTCCCGGAAAGCCACTTCAGTGTCCTGCGTCATCACACCGTCGACACGGCCGACCTTCAATTGCTGAATTGCATCGGTCTGCTTGGGATAAAGCTGAACGTCGGCTGCTTCCACGCCTTTGGCGACGAGATCGGCGTTGATCGCCTCCATCCGTTCGACATAGGTCGTTCCGGACTGGACCGCGATGGTCTTGCCCGCCAGATCAGCTGAGCCGGCCAACGGTGCGGCGCCCGCCTTTGCGATGATGACCACAAAAGTGTTCAGGTAACCAATGCCGTCGAAGGTCTTCTGGCGTTCTTCCGTCAGCGTCGCCCCACTCACAACGGCGTCGCACCGGCCCGCCGAAAGACTGGGCAGCAAGCCGTTGAAATCCATGGTGACGATAGATGGTTCCGCGCCCCACAACGCAGAGAGCGCCGAGACGACATCCACATCCACACCCACCGGCTGATTGGAGCCTTCATCGACAAACTCCATCGGCGGGAATGTCGGATCCTGACAGACCGAGAAGGTTCCATCCGACACGAAGGACGGCTTCGCCCCGGCCGCTGACGCGAAACCAACCGGCAGGAGAACAGCAGCGGCCGCCAGGGCCGCACCAAATAATTTAATGTGTTTCATCATTCAAAACCCCTCTTGAGAACGGTAAAAACACGAATCCATAAAAGTTCGGTATTAGTCAACTTTTTTCGGCATTAGTGATATATTGTGCTCGCGTCCTGTCGGCGACGATCCTTGACAATTTGATGCGGCAAGGGTTTCTGGCGATTAAGTCTGACTTGCGAAAACCTTCCCTGGCGCGAACGAGGGAAAATTTTACTATAATAATGTAATAAAGCTTCTGCGGAAAAGGCAAAGGGTGGACGATAGGATGAACAAGGCCGCTGAAGAAAAACCTTCAATCAATATCGGCCCCCTGCTGCGGGCGCGCCGGAAGGAGTTGAACCTGACCTTGGCGGATGTCGCGGAACGGGTCGGCGTCACCAAAGGTTTTTTGAGCGACGTTGAGCGCGACAAGTCTTCGCCCTCCGTCGCCTCACTGGTTCAAATCTGCAATGTGTTGAACCTTCCGATCGGTGATCTTTTCGCCACCGGCAACTCCTCGGTTGTCCGCAAGGCAGACCGAACCCCGATCAAGTTCGGCGGCCATGAGATCAAAGACTACCTGCTCAGCCCCAGTCAGGGTGTGCGAATGCAGGCGATTCTTTCCTTCATGGAACCCGGCGGCGGTGGCGGGGATACACTCTACAGCCTGGATTGTGAGGAAGAGTTCGTTTTCGTTTTGAGCGGCACCATAAAGGTCAAACTGGAAAACGAAGAAATTATCCTCCGCGAAGGCGACGCGATGACGTTCAGTCCCCGCCAGATGCACACCTTCCAGAACGCGTCGCAAGACGAGCCGGCGAATGTGATGTTTATCGTTCACCCGCCACCCGTGAAATAGGTGCCTGCAGGAAAAGGCTGTGGCGGCGCGCTTCACCCGATTGCAGCCCGGCGGCAATATCGTTAGCGTCTCGGCTTTGAATTGATCTTTGTCCGGAGCCTTTCCGGCGGGAGGAAGCGATGAACGTCTCCGAAACGGCACGGCAATCCTATGGCGGCATGGTCGTCGCCCCGCATCATCTGGCCGCGGAGGCCGGCCGGCGCGTCTTGCGCGACGGCGGCAACGCGGTGGAAGCGATGGTGGCCGCGGCATCGACCATCGCCGTCGTCTACCCGCATATGAACGCGCTTGGCGGTGACGGATTCTGGCTGATTCGGCCGAAAGATGGGCCGGTCGTCGCGATCGCGGCCAGCGGGCCTGCGGCCAAGGCGGCGTCGTCCGATTTCTATACCGGACAGGGCCACACCGAAATTCCCAAACGCGGGCCGTTGGCAGCCCTGACCGTTGCCGGAACCGTTTCCGGCTGGGCCAAGGCGCTTGAATTCAGCCAAGTCGAACTGGCCGGCGGCATGGCTTTGCCCCGCTTGTTGGAAGATGCCGCCTTTCACGCCGAGGCCGGGTTCCCGGTTCCGGAAACCCTGGCGCGGAATTGCGCAGAGAAATTCCCCGAGTTGAAAGACCAGCCCGGCTTCCTGCAACATTTCAGCGATCACGGCGCCCCCTTGACCGAGGGAAAGAAGTTTTCCCTGCCAGCCCTGGCCGGAACCCTGCGTCGGCTGGGTGAGGAAGGGTTGGACAGTTTCTATCGCGGCGCCCTGGCGCGGGACATCGCCGCCGACCTGCGCGCGGCAGGCAGCCCGGTCACGCTTTCCGACCTGGAAACCTATTCCGCAAAGGTCCTGAACCCACTTTCGGTCAACCGCAACGGCGCGGTGATCTACAACATGCCGCCGCCGACGCAGGGCCTTGCCTCGCTTCTGCTTCTGGCAATCCAGAACCAATTGCCCAAACCCGCGCCGGAGACGTTCGACTATGTCCATGGCCTGGTCGAGGCGACCAAGGCGGCCTTCCGGGTGCGCGACAGCAAGATTACCGATCCCGCGCATATGGACGCGGACCCGATGCAATTATTGTCCGCGTCAACTATCGAAGCGCTGGCGAAGCCGATCTTGCTGGACAAGGCCGCCCCCTGGCCGGATGCCTCCCCGAAGGGCGATACGGTCTGGCTCGGCGCGGTCGACAAGGACGGCACGGCGGTCAGCTTCATCCAGAGCATCTATTGGGAATTCGGTTCCGGCGTGGTGCTGCCGCAGACCGGCATCGCCTGGCAGAACCGGGGCGTCAGCTTCAGCCTGGACCCCGCCGCAGTGAACCCGTTGCAGCCCGGCCGCTACCCGTTCCACACGATCCAACCCGCCCTGGCGGAACTGCCGGACGGTCGCGTCTTTCCCTATGGGACGATGGGGGGCGAAGGCCAGCCGCAAACCCAAGCGATGATCTATACACGCGTCGTCGATCACGGCATGAACCTGCAAGCGGCCGTGTCCGCGCCGCGCTGGCTGCTCGGCCGGACCTGGGGCGACACAACGACGAGCTTGCGGATCGAAAACCGTTTCGACCCCGCCGTCATTGAGGCCTTGCGCAAGGCGGGACATGCGATCGACCCGGTCGGCCCGTTCGAGGAAGTGATGGGCCATGCCGGCGCATTGATGTGGCATCCCTCCGGCCTGATCGAAGGCGCCAGCGACCCGCGCTGCGACGGCAGTGCCGCGGGGCTCTAGATCCGCACTTCCAAGGATCAGGGCAGTACAAGATCCACGTCTCAGAGCGCGGCCTTGAAATCCGCATAGGGGCGCATTCGGAACGTCTCTTCGACCAGGGCGACCGACCGCATCCGGTCGCACCGGAAGGTTCGGATGTCCTGACGCAGATGGTCCCAGCACAGCGCGTACCAGATGGGATAATTGAGCAGCAGGAAATGCGGTTCGATTCGGCGCCGGGTTCGTGCGCCCTTGTCGTCGCGATAGTCGATTTCCGCCACCTTCATCAGCAGGAAGGCTTCATGAAACCGTTCCACGATTCCCGATTGCGGCGGGGCATAGTTCTCCTGCACATCGACGGAGGCCATCCGTCCGATCAGGATGCGCGATTTCAGCTTCTGAACACGGTGACGGTCCGTCGGCGAGAAGGAGGCCATGATCTTTCGCCGCACCGGCGCCAGATTCGCCATCAGGATCGGTGAGTTCATCTGCTCGACGACGGCGAGGCTGACCAGAAGGTCCACGGCTTCCCGATAACTCAAGGCCATACGGCCGATGCCCCAGCGCCAATTCAGGCGCACGCCACCACCCCGGCCGCGATCCGCTTCGATCGGCAAGCCCCTGTCCCGCAGGATGGCGATGTCGCGATTCAATGTGCGCAGGCTGACGCCCATCTCCTCGGCGATATCCTTCAGGATCAACGGTTCGTCCGATTTCAGCCGGGTCGTCAGCAGGTCCAACCTGTCCAGATGGGTATGGGTCGTTGCGCGGGTCATTCAACAAATATGACACATAATGGCATATTTAAGAATACAAACCTGAACAGGATTTGGCCCGATATGAAGGAAAGACGGAATGGCAAACCACGTCATCGAAATCGCCAAGATCCAGCTCGCCGCCGATGTCAGCGAAGACGAGTTGGTCGCCGCGTCCGACAGGTTTCAGAACGAGTTTCTGTCCAACCAGCCGGGATATCTGAGCCGTGATCTGGTACGGCTGGGCGACGGCGGTTATGCGGATATCATTCGTTGGGACCGGCCGGAGGCCGCGGAAGCGGTGTTGCCGAAACTGTCGCACTCACCCGCCTGCCGCGATTATTTCTCGATCATGGAGGCGGATGAGGGCTACGGCCCGCACCCGATTCTGTCGAGCTACGGCAACTAGGGGAGGCCGCATGGAACCCTTCAAGAATTTAATATCCCCAAAGCTGGTAAAACTGTTGTCGGGCCATATCAGGAAAAACTGGCCCGCTTTTGATGAGGGTATGTTCCTGTCCGAAACCCTGGACGGGCTGGAGGGTCTGGAGCTGAAGGCGCGGGTGGATCGCATCGCCGACGGGCTTTTGCGCCACTTGCCCCTCGAAACGCGCGCGCGGTCTTCCATATTGCGGGCGGTTCTGCACCCGCAACAGGGCAGTTCGCCGGAACAAACGAGCGACGAAACCGGCATGCGCGGATTCGTCATATGGCCGTTGAGCCTGGTCGCCGGGCGGCATGGGCTGGACGAACTCGACGTGACGCTCGGCCTGTTGAAGGACATGACCAAGCGCTTCTCCTCCGAATTCGGGATCCGCTATCCGCTGATTCACGATCAGGACCGCGTCTTGAAAGCCCTGTCTTCCTGGCAGGACGACCCGGACCCGGCGGTTCGGCGGCTGGTATCGGAAGGAACCCGCCCGCGTCTTCCCTGGGCCCAGCAACTGCCGCGCCTGATTGCCGACCCCACCCCCGCCCTGCCCTTGCTGCACCGCTTGCGCGACGATCCGTCCGACTATGTGCGGCGGTCCGTCGCGAACCATCTGAATGATATATCCAAGGACCACCCCGACCTGCTGGTGGATTTGGCCGCGGATTGGATGAAGGGGGCGGACGATGCCCGCCGCAAGCTGATCCGTCATGCATGCCGTAGCCTGATCAAGGCCGGAAACCCGGATGCGCTGACCCTGTTCGGCCATGCCCCGCCGAAACTGAGCGTAAAGGATGTCGCCGTTTCGCCTGGAACGATCACGCTTGGCGAAAGCGTCGAATTGACCGCACGGATCGTCTCGACGGAGTCGAAACCGCAATCCCTGGTGATCGACTATGTCGCACGGTTTCTGCGCGCGAACGGCAGTTTTTCGGAGAAAGTGTTCAAGGGGTCCACCATCGACATTCCCCCGTACGGCGAAGCCCTGTTTCAAAAGAAAATTCCGGTCCGGCCGATAACCACGCGGCGATACTATCCGGGCATTCAACACCTGAACCTGCGCATAAACGGAAAGGATTTCGGCGACGCGGTTTTCAATCTCCGCATCCCGGACTGAGCGTTTCTCTGTTCCGGCGACCACGTGCCCGGCCAAGCGCGAACCCGTCACGCATGTTCAATCCCAGCAGCCAGATATTCACGCTTCCCGCCAGCAGCTCGATTGCTTGGACCCCATAGAACCAAGTGTCGAACTGGCCTGCCTCGGCCTGGTAAGCGAGGAACAAAGCCGACGGCATCAACACCAGCAGGCCGTTGATGGCGGCGAAACGCATGCGCGCGATCTTCCTGGCTATCAGGGCGGTCCGACGCCCCTTGGCCAGTTTGAAGCCGCTCCCGCCGGTGGCCGCCAATGCCGGGACCAGCAGAATGAAACCGTAGGGTATCGCCGTTTTTACGGCGATCACGGTTTCCATGGCCAGGAAGGCCTCGGAGGCGACGGTCGCGAGCCAGAAAGTCGCAATGACGAGCAGTGCCACAGCGCCGGCCACGGGATGAATGAACTTGGTCATGACGGATCTCCAGTTTATTAGATAGCGTGCTATATATTATTGAATAGCATGCTATTCAATGCTTAATTGCTGCATGACTTTCGATCGCGAAAACTCGGCGGGATATGTCGTCAATCTGATGGCGCGGCTGTTCGCCCGGCACCTGGAAGCGGGCATCCGGCCCCTGGGCATCGGCACAGGGGTTTTCCCCGCCTTGCTCATGCTTTGGGACAAGGACGGCGTGACCCAACGGGACTTGGTAGACGCGCTGGAAATCGAGCAGCCCACCATGGCCAACACGCTCTCCCGTATGGAGCGCGATGGATTAATCACCCGCCGGCGTGACGAAACCGACGGGCGCGTTCAGCGAATATGGCTGACCGACAAGGCCCGCGCCCTGGAAACCAAGGCGACCGGCGCGGCCAACGCGGTAAACGCCAAGGCCCTCGCCGGCCTGTCACCGGCGGAGCAAAAACAGTTCATGGATTTGATGCGGAAAGTGACCGCCGCTCTCGAACGCGAGCACCGTTGAGCCGCAGACCTGACACTGATCCAGGCCTGCGCGACACTAAACTTACGCCGGGATTCGCGCGATTACCTTGATTTCGAAATCAGGATCGGGCGTCCCGTCTTGCCGGCTGCCGACCTGACCGGAAACAAACAAGAGGCCGCGGCGGCTAGGCGAGACGCATGTCCTGCCCATCGACTAGTCCGCAGAAGCGGGCCAGATCGCCACGATGTAGGCGATATAGCCGGCCAACAGGACGCAGCCTTCCCACCGCGCGATACGAAAACCGGTCCAGGCGACGGCAATGAACAGGACCGAGACGGCGACCATCACCACATTGTCGAAAGCCACAATCGTCTCGGGGACACGGCCCGGGGCCATCATCGCCGTTACCCCGCCGATCCCGAGGATGTTGTATATGTTGGAGCCGACGATGTTGCCGAAAGCGATATCACCCTGGCGCCTAAGCGCGGCAACCACCGAGGTGACGAGTTCCGGCATGGAGGTTCCGACCGCAACGATCGTCAGGCCGATCACCGTTTCGGACACGCCGAATCCGCGGGCCAGCGCAACGGCGCCGTCAACCAGGAAGCGCCCCCCGAAGACGACCAGAACCAATCCCGCCACGGCAATCAGCAGGAAGATGAAGACCGACCCGCGACCGGCGACCTGCGCGGATGGTGCGACACTGTCATCCACGTTTTCCAGCGCCATCCCCTTGTCATAGACCGCACCATGGCCGTCCGGCGCCGCCATGCGTTCCTGCCGGAATGCAAGATAGATGTAGCCGGCGAGCGCCGCGACGAAAACGGCCCCGACGGCGGTACCCAACGGCATTGCCCAGGCAATGATTGCAAAGACCACCGCCACGGCCAGCATTACGCCGCCATCGCGCCGAAGCGCGGCGGACGTCACGGCGATTGGACTGATCAGCGCCGCCGCGCCCACGATCAACAGAATATTGGCGATATTGGAACCGACAATGTTGCCATAGGCGATCCCCGGGGAGCCCGACAACGCGGCCTGAACGGAGGTGACGAGTTCCGGCGCGGAGGTGCCGAAACCGACCAGCGTCAAACCGATCACCAACGGCGACACGCCGATAGCGGCCGCCACGCGGACCGCACCGCGCACGAGCAATTCGCCCCCCACGATCAAAAGAACGAACCCGCCAAGCAACGGCAACCAGACATCGAACAAGATAGACCACTCCATGAACAGGCCGGCACGGCAGGCGCCGCCTCCGCATCATTTGGGCACGGGCCAGGCATTTGCCTATCGGGTGCTTCGGGTATTTTTTAACCGACCAGATGAAGAGAAGCGATGTGCGGCACAACGAGTCCACGGACGAGCCGTCTCCGCCAAAGACCTTCCGCCACATCAACTATGCCGAAACTGGCCCTTGAGGTGCGTCGGGCCGGGCGGTATTCCATTTGCGCAACAGGGTTCCCGGTCGTACCGGAGAGACCCGACGCAATAGAGAGGAAGAGATGGACAAATCTATCGCCAGCCTTTCCGACGCCGTGGCGGAAATCGACGATGGCGCGGTACTCATGATCGGCGGCTTCGGCGGGTCCGGCGCGCCGATCGAGTTGATCCACGCCTTGATCGACCGTTTCAAGGCGACCGGCCACCCCAAGGGCCTGACCGTCGTCAACAACAATGCCGGTAACGGGAAGATCGGCATCGCGGCGATGATCGATGCCGGGATGGTCGCGAAAATGATCTGTTCCTTCCCGCGATCCACCGACCCGCGCGCCTTCACCGACAGATACATGGCCGGCGAGATCGAATTGGAGCTGGTGCCGCAGGGAACCCTGGCGGAACGCATCCGCGCGGCCGGGGCCGGCATACCCGCCTTCTACACGCCCACAAGCGTCGGCACCGAACTGGCGGAGGGCAAGCCGGTCGGCGAATTCGACGGCCGCGAATATGTGCAGGAACGCTGGTTGAAAGCGGATGTCGCGATCGTCAAAGCCGAGTTGGGCGACACCTATGGCAATCTGACCTATCGCCTTGCCGCGCGGAACTTCAATCCGCTGATGTGCATGGCGGCCGAGAAGACCATCGCGCAGGTCTCCCATCTGGTCGAGCCGGGCGCGATCGATCCAGAAAACGTGGTGACACCGGGTATCTTCGTGGATGGCGTGATTGAGGTTTCGAACCCGCAACAGGAAGAAGTCCTTGTCCGCGAGGGGGCGGTTTACGAATGACACAGATTGGCGAGAATTTTCCCAAACTGAACAAGGCGCAGATCGCCTGGCGCGCGGCGCAGGACATCGAAGACGGCGCCTATGTGAATCTGGGCATCGGCTTTCCCGAACTGGTCGCGCAATACCAGGTCGAAGGGCGAGAGGCGATTTACCACACCGAAAACGGCGTGCTGGGTTTCGGTCAGGCGCCGGAGAAGGGTAAGGAAGACTGGGACCTGATCAATGCCGGTAAGAAGGCGATCACCTTGAAACCCGGCGCCAGCTTCTTCCACCATGCGGACAGTTTCGCCATGGTCCGGGGCGGGCATCTGGATGTCGCGATCCTGGGGGCATTCCAGGTCTCCCAGAACGGCGACCTGGCGAATTGGCGCGTCGGGTCCAAGGGCGTTCCCGCCGTCGGCGGCGCGATGGACCTGGTGCACGGTGCCAAACGCGTGGCGGTCCTGACGGAACATGTCACCAAGGACGGCAAGCCGAAACTGGTGGAGAAATGCATTTTCCCGCTGACCGGCGTGGGCTGCGTAACGCGCGTCTACACCTCGCTCGCCGTGGTCGATATCAAGGATGGCCGTTTCGTTCTGCATGAAAAACTGCCGGATATCAGCTTCGACGATTTGCAGGCGATGACCGGCGCGGAATTGACGGGCAAGGACACGGCCGGCGACCTGATCACCCCGGATCTTGCCGATTGAAGCCCAGAGGCCCGGGGCCGCGGGACCGTCGATGTCGAAAGGGGAAGACCGGCACCCCTTGCCTCGCTAAAGTGCGGCGCGCCCCTTTTTTGTATGGACCCCCGATGACCGCCGCAGATCAGTCCTCACCCACGGCGGATGCCCATAAATACGGCATCCTGTTCGTGTTCGCCGCCGGGGTCCTTTGGTCGACGGTCGGGCTTGGTATTCGCCTGATCGAAGATGCGATGGTCTGGCAAATCCTGCTTTATCGCTCGATCAGCATGTCGCTGTTCCTATATATTCTCATCCGCCTGCGCTCCGGCGAAAGCCCCTTCGCTCAGATCCGGCGTATCGGTTTTCCGGCGGTCATTGCCGGGCTGGCGCTGGTCGCGGCCTATTCCGGCGGGATCTACGCCATCCAGACAACCTCCGTGGCGAATGCCATGTTGCTCTTCGCGACGGCGCCGTTCATGACCGCGGTCCTGGGGTGGATCGTTCTGCGCGAACCGGTCCGCTCGGCAACCTGGATCGCGATTGCCGCCGCTATCGCCGGCATTGCCATCATGGCCGCGGACAAGTCGGGCAGCGTCGTTCTGGAAGGAAGCCTCGCGGCTTTGGGATCGTCGTTCGGCTTTGCCGCCTTCACCGTGGCCTTGCGCTGGGGCCGGTCCGGGGAAATGCTGCCATCGGTTTTCCTGTCCGGGCTGTTCGCCATCGCCATCACCTCTGGAATTTGCCTGTATCTGGAGGTGCCGATAACGCTCAGCATGCAGGACGGGGCCATCGCGATGGGCATGGGCGTGTTTCAAGTCGGCGCGGGCCTGATCCTCTACACGCTCGGGTCGCGCAGTTTGCCCGCGGCGGAACTCGCCCTGCTGTCTCTTGCGGAAGTGCTGCTTGGACCGTTTTGGGTCTGGCTGTTCCTGGGCGAAACGACGGCCGTCAATACCTTGATCGGCGGCACGGTCCTGCTTGCCGCCATTGTCGGAAACGCCATTTCGGGAAAGCGGAGAAAACCGCCGCCGATCACAACGCCTTAACAGCCGGCGACGTTGGAACCGATCCATACAGCGGATAAGAAAACGGCCGGCGATTTTCGCCGGCCGTCCTCGTTCTTACGTCTTGATCTCTAGTTTCGGCCGGGCGCAACCGCATCCGGCAGCGGGATCAATTGCTACCGCCGCCGCCACCGCCGCCACCGGCACCGCCGCCGCCACCGCCGCCGGCACCACCGCCCTGGCCGCCACCTTGACCCCCGCCTTGACCGCCACCGACTTGGCCGTCCTCCCCAAGGGTGACGCCTTGGACACGTGCGCGCTCATGCATACGTTCGCGGTGCTGGGCCTGGATTTGCTGCCGTTCCGCGTCGGACTTGGCGGCCCGCAAGCGTTGGCGAAACTGCTCGCGCTCTTGGTCCGTCATCAGCTGACCACCATAGATGCGGTCACGATCACGGTCGCGGTCTCGATCCTGGTCGCCTGTTCCGTCCTGCAATTGATCGCGGTCCCGATGCTGCTGCTGGTCTTGGGCGGTCGCCATAAAGGGGGAACCGACGGCCCCCAGTGCAATGACGCCCGCAAGCATTGCGGCGAAAATAGAAGTTCTTTTCATGTCGTGTACTCCGTTTGCCAATTGTTCGGGACACCGGCCGCTTCTGTCGCGTTCGACCAGGTCCCCGACCTCCCCAGCGCTTTGCAAAGCGCCGCAGAGACCGATTTCGCTTGTCATGACAATTGGCGATGGGGAGGGCTCAATTCAATGCACACACAAAAAGTACGGGAATATTTCTTAGGGAATTGGCAGACACACCGATGCCGACAAAAGCAGGCGGAACGATGCAAAACACGGCCGGACGCATCCCTGCGCGAAGGCCCCGACACGGAAGATCGACGATTGTTTTGATTGCACGAAAGCGGAACGCGACTGGCGGAGAGACAGGGATTCGAACCCTGGGTACTATTGCTAGCACAACGGTTTTCGAGACCGCCCCGTTCGACCACTCCGGCACCTCTCCGTCTTGCGTCGGCCGGGCGGGTCCGCATTTTCGGATCGTCCGGCGTCTGGCCCCCTTGGTCGAAGGCGCGCGGAAACTAGCCAAAGCCGCCCGGCGCGGCAAGCCCTGTCTTGCACGCCGCGCCGATAAAGCGGTCGACCCGCCCGGCCGCTTTCTACCAGCGATAGGAAGCGCCGAGAAACAGTTGGAATTGGTTGGCCGACCCTTCCCGGTCCACCAAGGGCGAGTCGGCGGCATCGTTCAGCAATCTTGAATACTTCGCCATCGTGATGACCGAGACGTTTTCCGTCACCGAATAGCCGACCAAGGCCGACAGGCCCACATCCTTGAAGCCGGCATCGGCATCGAAAGCGGAGAGCCCCGCGCCGGACCGGGCGGCCTGGGCGGCGGAAATGCCGAAACTGTTCTGCATATAGTCGTCGCTGGCCCAGGTCGCGTCCGCGGCCAGTCCCGCGAAGGCCTTGCCGTCAAGGATCGGCTGCTTCATCCCCAGTTCAAGCGTAGCGGTCGTGCCGTCCCGGTCGCCGCCCAAGTCATGGGCCAGTTCCAGACCGGTCTCGAATCGTCCGAATTCATAGGACGCCTTCAAGACCCCGACGGCGCCGACATCCAGATCGCCGAGCCCCCGCAGCGCGTCATTGTCGCTTTCATCGCGCCCGAAATCATAGCGCAGGCCCGTGTCGATCCTGTAATTCTCCCCCAAGACGGGCGTGCCGATCAAACCGGGGCCGCCCTTGGTCGTCAGCGCGATACGGTCCTTCCAGCTTATCTCGAGCACCGGGACGGGCGAGGCCTCGTAATCGTCCGACCCTTCATAGTCCGGCGAAAAAATGACGCCCGCGCCCGTTTCGACATGCCAGTCGCCGGATTCGCCGCCGGCGTCCTGCGCGGCAGCGGGGCCTGTTTGGCACGCTATGGCAACAGCCGTGGTAATGAAGAGGGACCTGAAAACGCTAAATGTCATTGTGTTCACCTTTGATATGCCTATGCCTGTCTGGACATTCCAAAGCGGTGTCTACCGGCCTATGCTGAAGGCAACCTGAACACCTGTTACAAACGCCGTTCAGGTTCGGTTCAGGTACGGGGGCCTTATTCCGCCTGCGGGGCGCGCGAGAATTCCGGAAACTGAGTTGATGCGGGTATTGCTGGTTGAGGATGACGGGCTGATCGGCGACGCGATTCGATCCGCGTTGCCGCGCCACGGTGTGGCTGTCGATTGGATGCGCAATGGCGAGGATCTGCTGCCCGCCTTGACGGACAATGCCTTCGACATCCTCGTCCTGGATATCGGCCTGCCGGGCCGTAGCGGATTCGACCTTCTGCAGGACGTCCGCAAGGCGAAGAACGCCATTCCCATTCTGATCCTGACCGCGCGGTATGAGTTGGACGAGCGGGTCAAGGGCCTGAACCTGGGCGCGGACGACTATCTGGTCAAACCCTTCGCGATGGAGGAACTCATCGCGCGCTGCCGGGCGCTGACACGCCGCGGCGAATCCGCGCGCCGCGTCGAACTGGTCTGTCACGGCTATCGAATCGATCCGGCCGGCATGTCCGTCGAAGGGCCCGAAGGCACCATCTCGCTCACCCCGAAAGCGTTCAACCTGCTCCAGATCCTGGTCGAGAGCCAAGGGCGTGTGGTGACGCGCCGCTTCCTGGAGGAATCGCTCTACGGTTGGGACGGCGATGCGGAAAGCAATACGCTTGAGGCCTTCGTCTCACAGATCCGCCGGAAATTGGGGGCGAATATCATCAGAACCATCAGGGGGGTCGGTTACATGGTTCCCAAAACGGAGAGCGATGCCGCGCATTGACAAGATGCGGTCCTGCACCGCCGGACCGAGGCGCCCTTCGATCCGCTCCCTGCTGGTGAAACGGCTCGGATGGGTTTTGACCATCACTTGGGTTATCGCCGGGGCGTTGATCCTGGGCGGTGCGACGTTGGAATTCGAGGAATCCCTGCGCAGCCGGATTGCGAATACGGCCCCGATCATCCTTGGGATTGTCGCCAAGCAACCGAACCTGGAACCATTGGGTTTCCCCGATTTCGACGAAGGCTACGAATACTACGTCGACCTGGACGACTACCTGATGGTCATCACCCGAAACGGGCGATTGCTTTATTCGTCCGTAGTCGCCGAAGAAGAAGCGTTGGCCAATGTGCCCGACAGCGGACACATCGAATTGGGCGGCCAAAGGTGGGAGCTTTTCTCCGTCGCGGACGCTGAAAGCGGGACACGGGTAGTGATCGGTTTCGACGAGACAGAAACCTGGAAATCCGCCTTGCAACTGTCCGGCGTCACCGCGATCCATTTCATGCTCGCAACAGCGATGATCGTGCTTGCCATCTTCTTCAGCCTTCGGTCCGGCCTGCGTCCCCTGGAACGGTTCGCGGATCAATTGCGGCGACGGGAGGCGACGGACCTCTCCCCGCTGGATGACACCGACCTGCCGGCCGAACTCGACTCCATCACCAAGGCGATGAACGGCCATCTCGCCAGGCTGAGAACCTTGCTGGACCAGGAACGGGATTTCGTTTCCAACGCGGCCCACGAATTGAGAACCCCGCTGACAGCGATACAGTCCCAGGTCGAGGCCATCGACCTCAATGCGCCGGCGGACCAACTGGCCGAACGGAAAGAACACCTTCTGCAGGCGACCCGTCGAGGCGCCCGGCTGATCTCGCAATTGCTGGATCACAGCCGCTCCCAATCCATCGCGGTCGAAGCGTCCAGTTTGAAGCAGGTCGACCTTCCCGCGATTTTGCAACAGGCCGTCGCCGACCTGATCCACAGGGCGGATAGGCGGCAAGTTGAGCTGGTCCTGGACGCGCCTTCGAACGCCACGGTCAGGTCGGAACCGGACCTACTGGCTATTGTGTTGCGAAATCTGATCGACAATGCGGTGAAATACGCCGATCGGCCGGGCCGGGTTGCCATCACGGTCGAGCAGCAGGACGGCAAGACACGCGTCATCGTCGAGGATGACGGCCCCGGTCTGTCGGAGGACGAATACGGGCGCGTGTTCGAAAAGTTCGTGAGGCTGGGGCAAAGCGAGGAAGCCGGCGCCGGCCTGGGCCTGACGATTACCAGCACGCTTTGCGACCGGCTCGGCATTGCCCTCCGCCGCCTCCCGCCTGGGCCGCTCGGCGGCCTGCGCCTGGAACTGCTCATCTGACAATCCGCCCGCATCAGGGCAATGTGAGAAGCGTCGGCACCAAGCCGATTTCCCGGGCGAGTTCCATCAAACGGAAAAACGGCCAGAACGCGAACAGGCACAGTCCGTCCCGAAGGGTGATCAACAACAGACTGGGCCGGGTAAGCAATTTTCTGTCGTCACGCCAAATACCGAAATTCGGAATCCATCGCGGCGTGTCCCGACAATAGACCCGATAAGCCCCCCCGAAATAATCCGTCAGATGTCGTTCCTCCTGCCGGACGACCCCTCGAAACAAAGCGATGGTCACGAGACTGTAGATCGCACCGATCAGAACGCTACCCGACATCAAGCCGACCCCCGCCGCCGCCATGAAACTGAACAGGTAAAGCGGGTTTCGACACAGGCTATACGGCCCCGTGGTCACGAGGCTCTGCTTCTTATGGGCGGCGATATAGAGCGTGCACCAGCATCGGCCCAGAATGGCGCCGGCCAGAATGACGGCGCCCAGTTGGTCCAGTCGAAGCATGCCGCCCGGTTCCGTCCAGAGCGGTGCAACGAGGCCGGCTTGCGGCACAAGAAACCCGGCCGCCAGGAACAATATGCGTTTTCGAGTTTTCTGCAGTCGGGAAAGACCGGACGGCCCGGAAGGTTCCGTTTCGGCACGCACAAGGCTTTTGCTTTTGGGAAGCGGCGCGATTGAGGAAAGGGTCGATGAATGGAGCATCTTTCTCGGCCTTCGGAATCGTTTGTGGACGATCCGTTATCTACAAGCCGAAGATGAAACGAAGCTGAACGGATATCAGGTCGAGGGCGATATCCGCCGCGCCCAATTGTCCGCATTGACCGCATGCGGCGGTACCTCACCCGCGACCAGCGCCGCGACCTGCCCAACGGTGTCGAAGGCCTGGTGCTCGATCGCCTCGGGCACCAATCCGCCGATATGCGGGGTCGCGATGACATTCGGCAGGGCGGCGAGGCCGGGGCTCGGCATCTGGTCCGGGGCACGGCCCACATCCATCGCGGCGCCGGCAATGACATTCCCGGTCAGTGCGGCATGCAAACCCGCTTCATCGACCAGATTGCCGCGGGACAGGTTGATGAAGAAGGCATCCTTCCGCATCCGTGCGAAGGCTGCCGCATCCATCAGATTTTCGGTCGCCTCCGTCGCGACGGCGAGGCAGATGACGAAATCCGACACCGCCAGCAGATCCTCCAGGGAAACCTTTTGAAACCGCGCATCCTCGACCGTCGCATAGGGATCGGAGATCAGGACGTCCATGCCCATCGCCGCCAGGATCGGCGCCAGGTGCCGGCCGATCGCCCCAAAGCCGATGATGCCCGCCGTGCCGCCCGATAACTGCCTTCCCATGGCGGCATCGTCCGGCATTCCGGGACGATAGGCCGAGGACAGGCGGGACAGGCCGCGCGCCAGATCCACCATGAAGCCGATGGCCAATTCGCTGACCGCCGGGGCGAAACCGGGTGTCGCATGGGTGACCAGCACGCCATTGCGCGACGCTGCCGCAACATCGACGTTCCTTATGTCGACGGCGCAACGCAGGAAGGCTTTCAGGGACGGAAGCCCCTCGAACACCGCCGCCGGCGCCGCCGTCATCCGGTCGGAAACGATGATATCGACACCCGCCGCCGCGTCGATCAGCGCCGCCGGGCCCAGGGCTTCATCGCCCTGATGCAGGCGAACCTCGCCGAGCTTTCCGAGTTCGGCCAGGGCGCGGTCCCCATAGTAACCGCGCCGCATCTGCGGCGTATGGGTCAACAGGATCTCGGTCATGTCAGACGATCTCCGCGGCGACCGCACCCATCCCTTCCAACGTGTAGCGAATCCGCTCGCCGCCTGTCGGGAACCGCGTCTTCATCGTGCTGCCGGTCATGACGAATTGGCCGGCCTTCAGCATTTGCCCGCGCGCGTTCAGATGATTGGCGATCCAGGCGACCGCCTCGAAGGGATGACCCATCGCCTCCCCCGTCGTGGCGGCGGCATCTTCTGCGCCGCTCCATTCCAAACGGGCCGGCACCGATGTCAGGTCCAAATCGCGCCACGCCGTGGAAAACGCCCCGACGACGACCCCGCCGTTCCAGGCATTGTCGGCGGCCAGCCCGACACCTTCCAGCGCCGTGTAATCGGCATTGCGATCGTCGACCAGCTCGAAGGCCGGTGCGCAAGCATCGACAAGCTCGGCGGTCTCGGCCCGTGTATAGGGCGATGCCTTCGCCGGCATGTCCCTGCCCAATCGCACGGCCAGCTCGAATTCGACCCCGATATGCTGATAGTCGCTGAGTTTCACCCTGGCGCCCGAGGAAAAGACAACCCGGTCCAGCACGACACCGGCCACGGGATGGTCGACGCCGACCATTTCCTGCATCGGCTTGGAGGTCAGGGCGATTTTGTACCCGGCCACGGAAGCGCCGGTGTCGCGCAGCAGCATGTCGACAAGCCGGTCCTGAACGTCATATCCCTGCGCAATGCCCGAAATACCGTCGGTTTCCGCCACGGAAAGATAGGCCGCGCCCGCCTTGTGGCCGTCGAAAAGCCGCTGTGCCGCGCTTTGAATCTGCGCCTCCAAGTCTGTACTCATATCCCCTCCCTAAGGGTAAACTGGGTTTAAACCGGCCGTCCTTTGCCGCGGCCTTGTGGAATCGCGCGCTAAGCCCCACATTTCCGCCATTCCGGGCGTTGACTTCGGCCCATTGCTGCGTATAGTGCGCGCCGGTCCGCGGAGCATAGGCGTTTCGCGGCAATATGAATGCGCTGCTTGAGGCTTTTGTCCAGGGATACCTGGACCGTTGATGAAAGTTCGGCGGATGCTTGCGGGAAGGGTTCCCGTTTCGCGACGCCGGCGCCGTAAAGCGCGGAACAAGTGATGAGGGTATCATGTTTGCAGTCGTTAAGACGGGCGGCAAGCAGTATCGCGTCGCGAAAGACGATGTCATTCGTGTCGAGAAACTGACCGCCGAGCCGGGTGAAAAGGTCGCGTTGAGCGACGTTCTGATGATCGATGACGGCGGTACGAAGACCGTCGGCGCGCCGCTGATCGAAGGCGCTGCCGTGGAAGCCGAAGTTGTCGAGCAGATGCGCGCCGACAAGATCATCGTCTTCAAGAAGAAGCGCCGGCAGAACTATCGCCGCAAGAACGGCCACCGCCAGCACCTGACTGTCCTGAAGATCACGGACATCAAGGCCTCTGGCGCCAAGAAGGCCGCCGCCAAGAAAGCCACGGCTAAGAAGGCGAGCGCCAAGAAGAAGGATGAAGCTGCAGGCGAAGCCGCAGCGGAATAAGATTTCAACGCCCCGAGCGGGATACGCAAGGGGCGCGGGCCAGGCAGGGATGCAGGCCCGAAAGGTTAAGGAGAATGAGTTATGGCGCATAAAAAAGCCGGCGGTAGTTCACGTAACGGCCGCGACTCCGAAGGCCGCCGCCTCGGCGTCAAAAAGTACGGTGGCGAAGAGGTCAAGGCGGGCAACATCATCATCCGCCAGCGTGGCACCAAGTGGCATCCCGGCAACAATGTCGGCATGGGCAAGGACCACACGCTGTTCGCGCTGATTCCCGGCCATGTCGGGTACAAGAAGACGCGTGACCGCACCACGGTCTCGGTTCTGCCGCTGCCGGAGGCTGCCGAATAACGGCCGCTCCCGCGGATAGGTTTGAAAAGGGGAACGGTCGCAACCGTTCCCCTTTTTCGTTTTCCGGGTCCGGCATGACGCATGGCCCCCAAGATAAGGTCAGGATGAACCCATGAAGTTCCTGGATCAGGCCAAGGTCTTCATAAAGAGCGGCGCAGGCGGCGCTGGCTGCGTCTCTTTCCGGCGCGAGAAGTATATCGAATACGGCGGTCCGAACGGCGGCGACGGCGGCCGTGGAGGTGACGTCGTGGTCGAGGCCGTCCAGGGCCTGAACACCCTGATCGACTATCGCTATCAGCAGCATTTCAAGGCCAAACGCGGCATTCACGGCATGGGCCAGAACCGGACCGGGGCGGATGGCGAGGATTCCGTTCTGCGTCTGCCGGTCGGCACGCAGGTTTTCGAAGACGATAACGAAACCCTGATCGCGGACCTGACCGAGGTGGGCCAGCGGGTCGTGCTGGCGCGTGGCGGACGCGGCGGAATGGGAAACGCGCATTTCAAATCCTCCACCAATCAGGCGCCGCGGCATGCGCAGCCCGGTGAGGAAGCGGTCGAAAAATGGGTTTGGCTGCGGCTGAAACTGATCGCCGATGCGGGGCTGGTCGGTCTTCCCAATGCCGGTAAGTCGACCTTCCTGTCGGCGACCAGCCGCGCCCGGCCAAAGATCGCCGACTATCCGTTCACAACCCTGCATCCGCAGTTGGGCGTCGTCGGGATCGACGAGCATGAATTCGTCCTGGCCGACATTCCCGGCCTGATCGAAGGCGCGCATGAGGGCCAGGGATTGGGGGATCGTTTCCTCGGCCATATCGAACGCTGCCGGGTCATTCTGCATTTGATCGACGGCGCGGATATGACGGTCGCCGACTCCTACAAGACGATCCGTCGGGAGTTGGAGGAATATGGCGCGGGGCTGGACGAAAAACCCGAAATCATCGCGATCAACAAGACCGACGCCCTGTTGCCCGAATTCGTCGAGGAAATGACCGCCGACTTGCGGGCCATTACGGACGCACCCATCTTCGCGATTTCCGGCATTACAGGGAATGGGGTGACCGAGGTGCTCCGCGCTTTGTACCGGATTATCCGCGAAGATCGTGCGCGCGAGGAAAAAGAAGCCGCGAAAGCGGAAGCGGCCGACCAACGCGCCTTCCGGAGCAGCGAAGAGGACGACGCCGACGCGCATGATGCCGGTGATAGCGAAGAGGGTACCCGGCCTTGGTCGCCCGAGGTGACGTTGTAGCACAGCATGAGCACCGTCTTCCGATGAGCAAGATCTTCCAGGGCAGCAAACGCATTGTCGTCAAAATCGGCTCCGCCCTGTTGGTGGAGCAGTCCAGCGGCACTGTCCGGCGGGACTGGCTTGCCGCGCTGTCCAAGGACGTCGCCATGTTGCGCGCCCGGGGCGCCCAGGTTCTGATCGTCTCCTCCGGGTCGATCGCCGCCGGCCGCCGCCATCTGGGTCTGCAGAATCGCAGTCTGAAGCTTGAGGAAAAACAGGCCGCCGCCGCCACCGGCCAGATCACCTTGGCGCATGCCTATCAGGAAAGCTTGGCCGCCGAAGGCTTCACCGCCGCCCAAATTCTGCTGACGCCGGGCGATACGGAGGAACGGCGCCGCCACCTGAATGCGCGCGCGACCATTCTGCAACTGCTCAGCCTGGGCGCGGTTCCGGTCATCAACGAGAACGATACGGTCGCGACCCAGGAAATCCGCTACGGGGACAATGACAGGCTGGCCGCCCGTGTCGCCACCATGGTCAGCGCCGACACGCTCGTGCTGTTGAGCGATATCGACGGGCTCTACACCGCCGACCCGCGCAACAACGAAGGGGCGGAACATCTGCCCGTAGTCGACCGCCTTTCGCCGGAGATCCTGGCCATGGCCGGCGATGTCGCCGTTTCCGCCGAGCGCGGCGGATTTTCCACCGGCGGCATGGTCACCAAACTGGAAGCCGCGAAGATCGCACTCGGCGGCGGCTGCCGAATGATCATCGCGCGTGGCAACGACCTCCATCCGTTGCAGGCATTGGCCGATGGCGCGCGCTGCACCGTCTTCACCGCGCCGGAAAAACCGGTCGCCGCGCGGAAGCGTTGGATCGCCGGCCAATTGAACGCCAGCGGTACCGTTTGCGTCGACAAAGGCGCGGCCTCCGCACTGATCAACGGCAAAAGCTTGCTGCCCGCCGGCGTGGTCCGGGTAGAGGGCGAATTCGAGCGCGGCGACCCGGTCAGCGTGACCGGCCCGGACGGCACCCGCCTTGCCATCGGCCTTGCCGCCTATTCCCGGGAAGACGCGGCCAAGATCGTCGGCAGACAATCGAAGGAAATCGCCGACATCCTGGGATTCGAGGGCCGCTCGGCCCTGATCCACCGGGACGATCTGGCGCTGTTGGCGGACGGCCCCAAAGTAACCCAAAAAACACGGGACGCACGGTCGCAACCGGTCACTTGACAGGATGAGGCGCGCCGAGTGCCATATCGAGTAACGAAGGGGCGCCGCCCCTAGAGGGAAAAGGCGCGGGAGGATTGAGATGAGTGTCGCACTGGCCGAAAGCAGCACGGATACAACCGAACAGGCGCAGAGCCCGGAACAGGTGGAAGCACAGGTCCGGGCCATCGGGGCCCGCGCCCGCGCCGCGTCGAAAACCCTGGCCCTGGCGAAAACGGAAGCGAAGCGGGCGGCTTTGCACGCCGCGGCCGCCGCGATACGGGCACGCGAGGCGGACCTGATCGCCGCGAACGAAAAGGACGTCGATTTCGGCCGGAACAAGGGCCTCAGCAAGGCGATGATGGACCGGTTGCTGCTGACGCCGGACCGGATCGAGGGGATGGCCGCCGGCCTGGAAGCGATCGCCGAATTGCCGGATCCCGTCGGTGAAGTCATTGCCGAATGGGACCGTCCCAACGGCCTGCATATTCAACGTGTCCGCACGCCGCTGGGCGTGATCGGGGTGATCTATGAATCCCGCCCGAACGTCACGGCGGATGCGGGCGGGCTGTGCCTGGCAGCCGGCAATGCGGTCATCCTGCGCGGCGGCTCCGAAAGCTTGAACAGTTCAGCCCTCATCGCCGAATGCCTGCGCACCGGGTTGCGGGAAGCGGGCCTGCCCGAAGACGCCATCCAGATGATCCCGACTCGCGACCGCGAAGCCGTCGGCGCCTTGCTGCGGATGAGTGACTTCGTCGACGTAATCGTTCCCCGCGGCGGCCGCGGCCTGATCGAACGGGTCATGAGCGATGCGCGCATGCCGGTCTTCGCGCATCTGGACGGCCTATGCCATGTTTATATCCATGCGGCTGCCGACAAGGAAAAAGCCCGCGCCATCGCGCTGAACGCGAAAATGCGGCGGACGGGCATCTGCGGGTCGGCGGAAACCCTGCTGATCGACAAGGCCGTCGCAACGGACATGCTGCCGGTCATTCTGGGCGATCTTTCCGGTGCCGGATGCGAAATTCGCGGCGACGACGCGACCCGCGCCCTGTTCCCCGATGCCGCTGAAGCAACGGAAGCGGATTGGCGGACGGAATACCTGGACAGCATCATTTCGGTCCGCGTCGTCGACGGGTTGGACCAGGCGGTCGAGCACATCAATACGATGGCGTCCAATCACACCGACAGCATCGTGACCGAGGACCGCGACGCCGCCGATACCTTCCTGCGCGAAGTCGACAGTGCCATCGTGATGCACAATGCCTCGACCCAGTTCGCCGATGGCGGCGAGTTCGGCATGGGGGCGGAAATCGGCATATCGACCGGGCGCATGCATGCCCGCGGCCCGGTGGGTACCGAACAATTGACCAGTTTCCGTTATATCGTCCGGGGCAACGGACAGATCCGTCCCTGACCGCCGTTCCGACCCCTCGCCAATCTTCGCAACAGAACCGGAACCGCTTCTGTGAAAAACAAGCGCACGCCACAAGGCAGAAGCCAACGCCGCCGCTATGTCGGCCTGTTGGGCGGGTCCTTCAACCCGGCCCATGACGGCCATCTGCATATTTCACGGGAAGCGCTGAAACGGCTGCGTCTGCATGAAGTATGGTGGCTGGTCTCGCCGCAAAATCCGTTGAAGGACCGGGAAGGCATGGCCCCTTTGGCCGATCGAATGGCATCCGCGAAAAGGGTCAGCGCCGGCGACCGCCGGATCCGGCCGACCGATATCGAAGTGAAATTGGGCACGACCTATACCGCCCAGACCCTGGCCAAACTGATCCGGCACTATCCGAATCTGAGGTTCGTTTGGCTGATGGGCTCCGATAACCTTATTCAAATACCGCGATGGCGCGACTGGAACAAAATCTTCATGCTGGTTCCCATTGCGGTTTTCACCCGCCCGACCTATGATTCCAGGGCGTTGTCGGGTAAGGCGGCGCAGCGCTATCGCCGGTGCAGATTGCCGTTATATGCGGCCGGCCGGCTGGCGCAGAGCCGTCCCCCGGTATGGTCTTTTGTCAGTTTCCGCCGTCACCCGGCCTCCGCCACAGCCATTCGAAGCGGGGAGCAGGGCTAGGCAATGGATATACACGAAAGGGAGATGGGCGCTATAAGGACCCAACAAAAAGCACAGTCAGCCATGGCCGTTTCCGGGCTTGAAGCTGCTGCCTCGTACAAGGATCTCGTCGTCAATTCATTGGAAGACGACAAGGCTCAAGCCATCTCGGTCATTGATCTGGCCGGTAAATCCACCCTCGCAGACTATATGGTGATCGCGTCCGGCACGTCCGCACGCCATCTATCGGCCATGTCCGACCATCTGGTCGAACGGCTTAAGGCGGGCGGTGCGACGAAAGCCGTGGTCGACGGGAAGGACCAGGGGGACTGGGTGCTGATCGATGCCGGAGACGTCATCGTCCATCTGTTCCGCCCGGAGGTTCGGGAATTCTACAATCTCGAGAAATTGTGGAACGCCGGAGCGACGGCGGCCCCGGCGGTTGTGGAAACACCGGACGAGCCGCAGAACGAGGGCGTGTCCCACTAACCGAGGACCGTCCCGTGGAGGTTCACCTTATCGCCGTCGGCCGCGCGCGCCGCGGCCCTGAACAGGCTTTGTTCGAACACTATTCGGAACGCCTGCGCCATCCCTTCAAACTGGTCGAAGTCGAGGAGAAGCGCCCATTGAGCGGCGCCGAATTGCAGGAGCGCGAGGCGACCCTGCTGCTATCGGCTATTCCCGACGGTGCAACCGTCATCGCTTTGGACGAACGCGGGAAGCATCTGGACAGCCCGGCCTTCGCCAAGAGACTCTCCGACTGGCGCGATGAAGGCACACGGACGACGGCCATCCTGATCGGCGGCGCCGACGGTTTGACCGATGCTGTCCGGGCGCGCGCAGATCTGGTCCTGTGTCTTGGAAAAATGACCTGGCCGCACATGCTGGTCCGCGGCCTGATCGCCGAACAGCTGTACCGGGCACAGCAGATCAGCGCCGGCCATCCCTATCATCGTCAGTAAAGTCCGGCGCGGACCAGCTTGCGGCCGAACCGCAGCATGGTCACGCGCGCCGAATCTTAACTGCGTTTAGCCGTTCTGGCGCGCGGCCAGGTTCTTCATGAAACTCGATACCTGGCTCTGCAGTCCAGACAGAGCCGTTGAAACCGTGTCCGTCGCCTGCTGCAGGGACTGTATCCTTGTATTGCTTTCCGTCACCACCGACTGCAGCTCCACCGCATTCCGGGCCACTTCCCCGGAACTGTCCTGCGACGCGGAAACGTCGTTGGCGATACCCCGCGTCGCCTCGTTCTGATCCGAAACGGACTGGGCGATCGCCGATGTCGCCTCGTTGATATCGTAAATCGTGCTCACGATACCGCCAATTTCCTCGCTGGCCTGATGCGTCGCGGATTGGATGGCGGAAATCTGTTCGCTGATCTCTTCCGTCGCCTTCGCGGTCTGGTTTGCAAGGCTCTTCACTTCGTTCGCGACGACCGCAAAACCCTTGCCGGCATCGCCGGCACGCGCTGCCTCGATCGTGGCGTTGAGCGCCAGCAAGTTCGTCTGCTCGGCAATATCGTTGATCAGTTTGATGACTTCGCCGACGCGGTTGCTTGCGTCCCGCAGACTGACGACTTTCGAATTCGCTTGCTCGGCGTTCTTGGCCGCCGCGCGCGCGACTTCCGCCGACTGTTCGGCTTGCCGCCCGATCTCAGAAATCGACTGCGACAGGGTTTGGGTGGCGTCCGCGACCCGGTTTACTTTCGATGCGGACGACTCTGTCGACGCGGAGACGGTCTGAGCGATCGTCTCAACCTGCCGCGCATTATCCGCAACTTGACCGGCCGACCGTTTCGACTGCTCGAACGCCTTGTCCAAGTCGGAAATGACGCCGCCGATGCTGCTTTCGAAATCCTGCACCAGCGAGTTCACCAGACGCTCGCGTTCCGCCTGCTGCCGCTCTTCGTCGGCCCGTTGGCGTTTGGCGATTTCCTGTTTCTCGATCTCGCCCTGTTTGAAGACCTCCAACGCCTTGGCCATGCGACCGATTTCATCGCCCCGGTCGGTATAGCCGACCTCCGTGTTCAGGTCGCCGCTTGAAATCCGGCTCATCATCTCGGAAATCGACAATAGTGGTCCGGTCAGCATTTGCGTGGAAACGACCGCGATCAAAATGCCGAGAAGGATGGCGACCCCGCCGGCGATGAGAATGCCGTTGATGATCGAGTTCAGCGTTGAATCGACATTCGACTTCAGGACACCGGCATACAGTATTCCGATAACCTCGCCGCCCTCGCTGAAGATCGGCTCATAGATGGTATAATAGTCCTTGCCCAGGATCGTGGCTTCGCCGTTGAAGGTCTTGCCCGCCGTCAGGACCGGATAGACCTTCCCCTTCTGACCCAGAGGCGTCCCCACCGCGCGGCTGCCGTCATCCTTGATGATGTTCGTCGTCTTCCGCCAGAAGTCCTTGCTGTCATCCTCCCATTTGAAGACGGTCGCGGTTTCACCGGTCACGGCGCCGATCTCATCGATCATGTCGTGATTGTCGAAAACCGGGATCTCCGGGATCGTCAGCCCCGATACCCTACCTTCTTTGCTGATGGAAAAACGCGTTCCCGGATACGCCTTCCGCAATAGAACGGCGGCGGTCCGCAGGCTGGCGTTCTGACGCTCAATCACCTGCGCGGCAAGGTCTCCGGAAAGAATGTAACTTGCGCTGACGCCGACGGCTACCGCCGTTGCAACGATCAGCAATCCGACGACGATCGTCAGTCGCACCCGAAGCGAGATTTTGTTGAACATGGTTCCCCGTCACTTTGATATTTAGGGAACTTAAGAATGTCATACTTTAAGATACTGTTAATACAGCCAAAGTTGCGTAAGCTGAAACAATTCCATGTTTTCTCGCAACGGTTTGTTATTCAAAAAGAATATGGCACCTGTGCCCTGATACGCTTTCAGAAAATTTTGAACGGCGCACACAAGTTGAGGCGTTTCCGGCGAACCGGTGCGCAAAACAGCAGCGGCGCGACAGCATCACTGTCGCGCCGCGAACCGAAGGTCGAGACTGTAAGGGCTACAGGTAGCCGAACTGTTTCGACTTATCCATGTCCTTGGTGAGCTTTTTAGCGGCCCGGCGCATCAGGCGGCCGCCTTCCTTCGAAATCCCCAATTGGTCGGGGAACGGAGGGCCTTTGCTGGTCCGCTCGAGCAACCCGTAATCCGACAGCAGGATCAACAGCCGCCGGATGGATTCCCGGGAAAGACCGAGACCGCCGAAAATTTCAAACAGCGCCGACTGACTCAACAGCGGATAGGTTTTCAGGTTGCCGGCGGTATCGACGCCGAACTTCTTCAGAAGGCCTTGGTGCTTCTTCTGATTCAAACCGGCCGCATCGTATTCGAGCATGAACAGCAGGATCGAATAGGCGGGAAAACTTGCGAGCTGACTGACATCGCTCGGAGAGCTCTTCGCGGATTTCTCCGCGAGCTTTTCTACTTCTCGCTGAAAGCATTTCATGGCGAGCGCCGCCGATCCCAGGACCGCGAAATCCACGTCGTCGGTTTGTGCCACTGTTTTGTCCCCTCTTCTCTTTCAAGCAGGTGAAACGCGCATTCGGGTTTTGGTCGTCATCCCCCAGGATATGCATTTCCGGTCCGGCGTAAGGAGGCACTCTGGTACGAAGGCAACCCCAAACAGTTTGGATTCAATTCGACCGGACGAAACGTCACTTGCTACTTTGTTAATCCGTTATGGGGGTTATTCGCCCCTCCGGTACTTTATCGAGCGCCCCGGCTCCTATATAAACTGGGAAAAGGCATAACATGAAATCAAGGGTATCGGGTTAAAAAATCCACGATAATACCCATTTTTCTTTATAAACTCGGTATTTTAAGCTGAACAGCGCAACGAGACATCCGCATGACTGCGAACACCACGCCCGACGCTCCGGTTCAACGCACGGCCCGGCGGCCCGCCGTTCTTTGCATACTCGATGGATGGGGTGACCGGCCGGACCGCGACAGCAATGCCATCGCACAGGCCGATACACCGGTTTTCGACGCATTGCGGGCGCATTGTCCAACGGCCCAGTTGGACGCGTCGGAAGGGTTCGTCGGATTGCCGTCCGGACAAATGGGCAATTCCGAAGTCGGCCATATGAATATCGGCGCGGGCCGTGTGGTGATGCAGGACCTGCCGCGGATTGACGCCGCGATCGCAGATGGCTCCATCACCGCGCTTTCGGAATTGAAACGTTTCGTTGGCAAATTGAAGGAAAGCGGCGGCACGGCGCATCTGATCGGGCTTATGTCGCCCGGCGGCGTTCACGCCCATCAGGACCATATCGCCGCCCTCGCCAATATCTTGAAAGACCAGGGCATTCCGGTGGCGATCCACGCCATCCTGGACGGCAGGGACACCCCGCCGAAAAGTGCGCTGGACTATCTGGCCGCCTTCCATACGGCTGCTCCCGGCGCAACCGTCGCGACCGTTGTCGGGCGCTTCTATGCGATGGATCGGGACCAGCGCTGGGACCGGGTCGGGTTGGCCCGCGACGCCATCCGGGACGGCAAAGGCGAAACAGCCCAGACCGACACCGATGCCGTGAACGCCAGTTACCAATCGGGCAAGGCCGACGAGTTCGTATTGCCGACCGTCATTGCCGGATACCGGGGAATGAGAGATGGCGACGGAATCTTGATGATGAATTTCCGTGCCGACCGTGCCCGGGAAATTCTTCACGCGTTGATCGACCCCGACTTCGACGCCCTGCCCGACGAGCACCCGGTCCGCTTTGCCGCGGTCGCCGGGATGGTTGAATATTCCGCGGACCTTGCCGGCATGATGGGCGTTCTGTTCCCGCCGGAAGATCTTCCAGCCACCTTGGGCGAGGTCGTGTCCCGAAAATCCCTGAAACAGCTGCGGATTGCGGAAACTGAAAAATACGCCCATGTGACCTTCTTCTTCAACGGCGGCCGCGAGGAGGTCTTCGACGGCGAGGACCGCATTCTGGTGCCGTCGCCCAAGGTCGCAACCTATGACTTACAACCGGAAATGTCCGCCGTCGAAGTGACCGACAAACTGGTTGAGGCGATCGTTAGCGGTGTCTACGACCTGATCGTCGTGAATTACGCCAACACGGACATGGTCGGCCATACGGGGGACATCGACGCCGCGATCAAGGCGGTGGAAACCGTGGACGGCTGTCTGGGCAGGGTGCGGGACGCGGTCCTGTGCGCGGGCGGCGTCATGCTGGTCACCGCCGATCACGGTAACGCTGAAATGATGGTGAATCCGGATTCCGGCCAGGCGCATACGGCGCATACCATGAACCGTGTGCCCCTTATTCTGGTCGGCGCGGAAGACGTCCACGCCATCAAGTCGGGCCGTCTGGCCGATTTGGCACCGACATTGCTGACATTGATGGGGATCGACCAGCCGGCGGAAATGACCGGCGTCTCCTTGCTCGACATGCCCCATCCCAGCCGGGCGGCGGCCGAGTAGGCGTGCCACCCGCAGCCGACCCTTCGCGCAAACGATCGGCGGCAGGGCGGCCATCATGGGCGCTTCGCGGCGGCGCCGTCGTGGCCCTGACGCTGTTCGCCCTGGCGGGGCCGGGCTCGGCACCCGTTCTGGGCCAACAAGCCCAAGAGAGCGCCGAGACGCTGAAGCGCACGCAACAGGAATTGCAAAAGGCGCGGGAGGCGAAGCGTGCCCTGGCCGAGCAGCGCGAAACCCTGGCGAAGGATTTGCAGCAGCTTCGGCAAAAACTGATCCACGCGGCGCAGGACACGCAGGAACGGGAAGGCATCATCACCAATCTGGAAGGCCAGTTGGACCAATTGGCGGCGGAAAAGAAACGCCGCAGCGCCGCCCTTCGGGAGCGCGGCCATCAACTCTCCGGCACGTTGAGCGCCCTGACGCGGCTGTCGCGCAACCCGCCGCAAAGCGTTCTGTTCCAGCCCGGCGGTCCGCTGCAAGCGGTGCGGGGATCCCTGCTGCTTCGCACCTCGGTTCCGACATTGCGCGATCAGGCGGATGTCCTGCGCGACGAATTGGGCGCCTTGGACGCGGTTGAAGTGGATATACTGGATAAGCTGACCGAATTGGGCGACGCGGAACGCGACCTGGCCGGGGATCGCAAGAAATTGAATGCCTTGATCGCCGAAAAGAAAACCCTGATGGCGCGCGCGAACGCCCAGGTCGAAGCGGCAAACGACCGGGTCGCGAAACTGGTGAAACAGGCAGCCAGTCTGGAAGAACTGGTGGCCAAGCTGTCCGCTTCACCCCCGACGGAACCGGCGCCCCAATCAGCGCCGGTTGAGGCCCCCCGCAGAGCCGAAACGCCCCCACCCGGTCAACCAGAGGCCGAGGCCGGGGAAACCGCTGTCACGGCGCTGAGCTCGCCGCCCGTCGGTCTGCGGCCTTTCCCGGCAAGCGGGACGATCAACCGCCCGGTCAGCGGCAAGGTGCTCCGCCGCTATGGCCAGGACACGGGTTTCGGCCATACCAGCAAGGGGATCGTCATCCAGGCCCGGCCAGAGGCGCAAATCACCGCCCCCTTCGACGGCAAGGTCGCCTTTGCGGGACCGTTTCAGAAATTGGGCCTGATCTTGATAATTGAACATTCCGACGGATATCATTCCGTATTGGCTGGCCTGTCGCGGATCGACGCTGCGGCCGGCCAATGGGTGTTGGCGGGGGAACCGGTCGGCGCCATGGGACTAAAAGCCGATGATGGCGCAGCAGACGCAACGCGGCCGGAACTGTATGTTGAATTGCGTCGCAACGGCCAACCGGTTAATCCATTACGATGGATCTCAGCACAGGAAGGCGAGCCGCCGGCGCAATCGACCGAACTCAAGTCCAAAACATGAAAACGGACTGCAATCGGACCGCAAACGCACTACATATAGGCACCGACCGAAAGCCCACCAAACGAATGAAAGCCAGGACATGATGCAACGCGTTCGTACCACCCTCTTTGCCATAGGCCTTGGCGTCTCCCTTCTCGGCGGCGGCGCATTCTTGGGCGCCGGCGGTGCTTGGGCCCAGGACGAGGGTAGCAAGCCCGATACATATGAATTGCTGGATTCGTTCGGCGAAGTCTTCGAACGCATCCGCAACGACTATGTTGAAGAGGTGGAGGACGAGGAACTACTGGAGGCGGCCATTCAAGGCATGCTTCGGAACCTGGACCCGCATTCGACATATTTGAACCAGAAGAACTTCCAGTCCATCCGGCAGCAGACCCGAGGCGAATTCGGCGGCCTCGGCATCGAAGTGACCCTGGATGAAACCGGTTATGTCCGTGTCGTGGCGCCGATCGACGATACGCCGGCCTTTCGGGCCGGCATTCAGTCCGGCGATTTGATCACCGAGTTGGACGGCGTCGCCGTCCAGGGTTTGACGCTGGGTGAAGCGGTCGAAAAAATGCGCGGCGAAGTCGGCAGCGATATTGTTCTGACCATCCTTCGGGGCGATCAGGAACCGTTCGAGGCAACGGTGACGCGCGACCGGATCAAGGTGCAGTCCGTCCGCCACCGGATAGAGGGCGGGGATATCGGTTATCTGCGTATCTCCAGCTTCACCGGTCAGACCCAATCCGGCCTGGACAAGTCGATCGCGGCCATCAAGGAAGAGGCCGGGGATAATCTGAAAGGCTTCATTCTGGACCTGCGCAGCAATCCGGGCGGCCTTTTGGACCAGGCTATTTCCGTCTCCGATACATTCCTGGAGAAAGGCGAAGTCGTTTCCACCCGCGGCCGGGATCCGGAAAATGCCCAGCGCTATCATGCGACGCCGGGCGACCAGATCGACGGCTTGCCGCTGATCGTGCTGATCAATGGTGGATCGGCCAGTGCGTCGGAAATCGTCGCCGGCGCCCTACAGGACCATGGCCGGGCGATCGTTCTGGGTACGCAGTCATTCGGGAAAGGGTCGGTCCAGACGATCATGCCATTAAGCCGTCCCGGAACCGCCATCAAGTTGACGACGCAGCGCTATTACACGCCGAGCGGACGGTCGATCCAGCAGAAGGGAATTTCGCCGGATATTTTGGTGGAGCGCGCCCGCGTGGAATTGCTCGAAAGCGGCAAACTGCGCAGCGAGGCTGACCTGCGCGGCGCCCTCACCAACGATCAGGACGGCGACGGCGCTGAAACAGGAAATGCCGGAACCGAGGATAGCGCAACGGATGCGGACGTGGACGAAACCGTCGAATCCAGCAATCTTCAGGATTACCAACTTGCCAGGGCGCTGGACTTGATGCACGGGATCGCCTTGTATCGCAGTCGGGACGCGAACTGATCCGACGCGGTTGGTTTGATGACGGGCTGGGCCGGTCCGCAGATTCTGATGAATCTGCGGATCCAAGGAAGACTGCCGCGCCCCACGGACAGGCGCGGCAGCGGCCGGTTTCCGTCATGCTTGGGCGCAATGTCATATCGAGGGTGAGAATCACTGAAGATTCCGCTGAAAATTCCGCCATTGAAGCGTCCGTCTTTGCCGACGCCACGCCTTCCTGCGTCCCTGAAAGGCAAAGTGTTCGAAAGCCTGCCTTTCCTGCGCAAGAAGCAGGGGGATGACAGCCCGGCCTTCGACCCGGACGACACCAGCTATCTTGAGCCGACCGCATTCCAGAAACGACTTCCCTGGATCGCGGTCATCGCAGCCTATCTGCTTCTCATCGGCTCCATCGGCGGCATTGCGGCGTACCTGATCGCCTCCGAAGAGCAAATCCTTGCGGAAATCCGTGAAGACCGTCCCAAGGTCACCTTGGAAGCGGACAAAATCACGGTTCGGAACCTGAATGAGACGGCGGAAGCCGGGGACCATGGCGGATCTTCCCCGCCTCCCTCTCCGCAGGAAGGTGACGATCAGCAGCAAATCAGCGCCAACGACCACGGCGATGGCCAAGGCGCGGCCGAAACCGCGCCGGCCACCGGCGCCGACGGCCTTGGGGAATTGCTGCAACCGCATCCCGATCCCGGTCTGATCGAAGAAAGCGCGGTCGGTCCGCTGCCGATCACCGGGGCGGATGGACGCATGCCCTGGCGGGTGTACAGCCGGCCCTATGGTGTTCTGGAGACTCGGCCGCGGATCGCGATCGTCTTGACCGACTTGGGCATCAATTCCCGACGCACCGAACAGGCCATTCAACTGCCCGGGCCCGTGACTTTGGCATTCGCGCCCTATTCCCGGAACGTGGAGGACTGGATCCAGAAGGCGCGGGATGCCGGGCATGAAGTTCTGCTGACATTGCCGATGGAACCGCGGGATTTCCCGCGCAGCGATCCCGGCCCCTTCGCCCTGATGAATTCCCTCGATGCTGAGCAGAATATTCGCCGACTGGAGTGGATCTTGAGTCGGGCAACCGGCTATGTCGGCCTGGTTGGGTATCAAGGCAGCGGTTTCGTCGCCAATCCCCGATCGGTCAAACCGCTGATGGCGGACTTACGAAGCCGTGGGCTTCTTTATCTCGACGGAAAGCAGACCGCCGCCTCGATCGCCGTTCGTTCGGCTGATGCAGTTGGCGTGCCCGCGGCCCAGGCGGATATTATCCTGGACCTGGAATTGGGGCGCGCCGCCGTCTTGAAACAGTTGAAATTGGCAGAATCCCTGGCCCGCGCGAACGGGTCTGTGATCGCTATCGGCCATCCCTATCCGGTCACCCTGGACAGAATCCGCATTTGGATGCGCAGCCTTTCCGAAAGCGGATTCGCCGTAACGCCGCTGTCCGGCATTATCGCCGAGCGTACCGCAAGCTGACGCGCCCTCCGGACCATTACCCCCAACACGCCAAGCTAGCGCTTGCCCGCTATCGGCTGATCTGTAGGCTAGGCGGCACAAGGGCGTAAACGCCATCAGGAATGGGGAGAAGTACCGATGGCCGGCGGCGAAACGGATGATCGACCTTACAGGCCGTGCGTCGGCGTCATGCTGTTGAACACCGCGGGCCTGGTCTTTGTCGGAAACCGCATCGATGTGCCGGGAGATCATTGGCAGATGCCGCAAGGCGGTATCGACGATGGCGAAAGCCCGGCCGAGGCGGCCTTCCGGGAAGTGCAGGAAGAAACCGGCATCGCGCCCGAGAAGGTGCGGTTGATCCGGGAAAGCGACCGCTGGCTGCATTACGACCTGCCTGCCGGCCTCTCCCGGAGAATCTGGAAAGGACGGTATCGCGGGCAGAAGCAACGCTGGTTCGCCATGCGCTTCCTGGGCGTGGATGCGGATATCGACCTCGATTTTCACACGCCGGAATTCGGCGCCTATCGCTGGGCCTCGATTGCCGACCTTCCCGACCTGATCGTCCCGTTCAAGAGGGATACCTATCAACAGGTCGTCAGCGAATTCAGGGACGTCGCCCTGCCCGGCGATTGACCTGAAACGCGGTGTCTTTCGCAGGAATTCGTGCAACACGGTCCCCTGTTACCGCGAATTGCCGCCAAATCTTGACATTGGAACGGTTTTTGTCGTTAAAAATCCTTCTGTTTAAGGTGGCGGGCGAAGAAATCCCCGCAAAAGGGTAGAAACCGCTTCCATGAGTGATCTTGGTGTGCTGGTCCCTATTCTCGCGCCATCCGGGTTCAGCACCAGACAATCGGCGGCGACCAACACGGCGGCAGGCAGTGAACGGGCAGCTGTGTCCGCGGTTTCGTCGGCTTCCACGACAACCACGGAGCGGTCAGGCTCCCCACAACCGACAGTCCCGGTCGATCCGCTGACAGGATTGGCCCCGGCCGGCCTGACCGGATTGACCGCGGGTTTGGTCTCGCTTCTTCAGGACTCCGAAACCCGGCAAGAAAGCGCCGCCGGCAATGCCGCCGGGGAAGACGATGCAGAAGGCGTGGAAGGCTCCGAAGAGAGCAGCGAAGATGGTGCGGGCCAAGGCGCCGCCACAACCGTCCAAGCTGGCGGCGCCGCCAGTCAGGACGGTTTGACGCCGGAACAACAGCAGGTCGTCGCGGAGCTCGAAAGGACAGACGCGGAAATAAAACGGCATGAGCAAGCGCATGCCTCCGCCGGCGGCCCCTATGCCGGCGCGCCGAGTTACGACTATACGCGCGGGCCGAACGGTCGCCTTTATGCGGTCGGTGGTGATGTTCAGATCGATGCCGCACCGGTTCCCGGGAATCCCGAAGCGACCATTCAGAAGATGCAGATTGTCCGGCGCGCCGCATTGGCCCCGGCAAACCCCAGCCCCCAGGATCAACGCGTCGCCGCCATCGCCCAGCAACGGATTACCGAAGCCCGGCGGGAACAAAGCGAATTGGAACTGGAAGAAAGACAAGCCACCGCGGAACAGCGCCGAGAAGCCCAACAGCGGGCGCAAGGACTTCAACCCGGCACGTCTGACGGCGTCGTTCCGGGCAGTCAGCCCGCCGGTGGCGCAGCGGCGCCTATTCCCGCCCTGATCCTCGGCGCATCGACCGTGTCCGCGCCGGTTACCACGAACGGTGAATTGCTCAACGTAATTGCGTAATCGAAGGGCGGAATGAACAAAGCTTTCCAACCGAACGCGGCTGGGGGCATTACCCGGTAGCGGCGCGACGTCGCAGGAACATCCAGCCCATATTGCCGATGGCCTTCGCCAGATAACCGTTGGACGGCACGCCGACCGCCTTCAGCATCATCGAAGCCGCCCGCATGACATGTTCCTTGCCGTACTGGCCGAACGCGCGCGTCGTATAGTCGCGGGCGTCGCGCACCCGGTCATAGGCGATTTCGGGGCTGGAATTGGCCACGTAATACGCATAGGCCAATTCATCGTCTTCCGTTTCGCCCAGCCTTCCCAAGGCGACCCGCAGGCGTCCGAATCGGCCCAGCCCTTCGATGCGCTGGTACCGGCGCATGTGGTTGTAGAACAGCTTGTAATGCCTGAATTCATCCGCCGCGATCTTTCGGCAAATCTGGGCCAGCACCGGTTCGTCCGTTCGCTTCGCGATCGCCGTGTAATAGGAACTGGTGCCGGTTTCGACGATGCAACGGGCGACGAGTTCCCCTGTCCGCGACCCGCGTTTGGACACGCTGGCGCCCTCCTCGAAGGGCCGGTAGCCTTCGACGAAACGGGAAAACGCCGAATCGAAATCGAAATCGGGATCGGCGAGCTTCGCCCAACGGGCCAGCGCCTTGCCGTGCTGCACTTCTTCGACGCCCCAGCGCCGAACGTCCGGAAGGAATTCCGGGTCCCCGTCGAAGACTTTGCACAGAAAGTCCGTGTATTCACTGCCGTTATGTTCGACGAGTGAAGCGGCTTTGACGAGTTTCAGGACTTCGGGATCGACTTTGGCGGGATCGAAACGATCCCATTCGATATCTTCTAGCGACCAGTGCGCCGTCATATACTCACCCCAGTTTCGACCAACCGTTTTATCGCCGGCGGTCAGTAAACAGGATGGTTCACCGCCTCCAGCTTGCCATTTTCCACCGCAATCGCGGCTTCGAGGGATGCACGCTCATGGGCGCTGTCCGCCAAGGACAATTCGTCCCTCAAGTCCTTGATATGCTGTTCGACCGCGGAAGTTTCAATATCTTCCAACGATGTAGCCTGTTCCGCAAGCACCGTGCAACGCTCGGGCATCACCTCGGCGAACCCGCCGTCGACGAAAAGACGCTTCACCACTTGGCCGTTTTCAAACACGCAGATCGTACCCATACGGATCTGGGTGATGACCGGTGCATGGCCCGGCAACACACCGATATCGCCCTCAACGCCGGGAAGTACGACCATTTCAACGTCTTCCGAGAGCAAAAGCTTCTCCGGTGAGACCAGATCGAACGCCACCTTTTCGGCCATCGAATGTTACTCCATACCCCGTGTCGTACTACAGCCGCGAATGCCTTGAGGCAATAATGCCCTAGGCCGCTTCCGCCGCCATCTTCTGAGCCTTCTCGATCGCTTCCTCGATGGAACCGACCATGTAGAAAGCCGCTTCGGGAAGATCGTCATGCTCGCCGTCGATGATTTGCTGGAAGCCTTTGATCGTGTCTTCCAACTCAACATACTTGCCCGGCGAACCGGTGAAGACTTCCGCGACGTGGAACGGCTGAGACAGGAAGCGCTGCAGTTTACGGGCGCGCGCGACCGTCAGCTTGTCGTCTTCCGACAGTTCGTCCATGCCCAGAATGGCGATGATTTCCTGCAGGCCCTTGTACTGCTGCAGGGTTTCCTGCACGCGGCGCGCGACACGGTAATGCGCTTCGCCGACCGTGCCCGGCTCAAGAATGCGCGACGTCGAGTCGAGCGGATCCACCGCCGGATAGATACCCAATTCCGCGATCGAACGCGACAGAACGGTCGTCGCGTCCAAGTGGGAGAAGGTCGTGGCCGGCGCCGGGTCGGTCAAGTCATCGGCCGGCACATACACGGCCTGCACCGAGGTGATCGACCCCTTCTTCGTGGAGGTGATCCGCTCCTGCATGGCGCCCATATCGGTGCCGAGCGTCGGCTGATAACCCACCGCCGAAGGAATACGGCCCAGCAGCGCGGACACTTCCGAACCGGCCTGCGTGAACCGGAAGATGTTATCAACGAAGAACAGCACGTCCTGGCCTTCCTCATCGCGGAAATATTCCGCCTGGGTCAGACCGGTCAGCGCGACACGCGCGCGGGCGCCCGGGGGTTCGTTCATCTGGCCGTAGACCAGCGACACCTTGGAGTCGCCTTCCAGGTTGATGACGCCCGATTCCATCATTTCGTGATACAGATCGTTCCCTTCACGGGTACGTTCACCGACACCGGCGAAAACCGAGTAACCGCCGTGGCCCTTCGCGATGTTGTTGATCAATTCCATGATCAGAACGGTCTTGCCCACGCCGGCGCCGCCGAACAGGCCGATCTTACCGCCCTTCGGATATGGGGTGAGCAGATCGACGACCTTAATGCCGGTGACCAGCTGTTCGGTTTCCGTCGCCTGGTCGACATAGTCCGGGGCTGCACGGTGGATCGGGGCGCGCTGCTTCGTGGCCACTTCGCCGCGTTCGTCGACCGGCTCGCCGATGACGTTCATGATGCGGCCAAGCGTTTCGGGGCCGACAGGAACGGAAATCGGGGAGCCCGTATCCGTGACTTCCTGGCCGCGGACCAGACCTTCGGTCGTGTCCATCGCGATCGTGCGGACGGTGTTTTCGCCCAGATGCTGCGCGACTTCCAGAACAAGCGGCTGGCCGTTGTTCGTGGTGGTCACCGCATTCAAGATCGCCGGCAAGTCGCCGTCAAAATGCGCATCAACGACGGCGCCAAGCACCTGCGTAATCCGACCGACAGTGTTCTTCGCCATAAGTCCGCTCCTAGTTCTCAGCTCTGGGCCCGCTGTTCCATCAGGGCCCGCCCGGATCATCTCCCGGGCTGGTGTTCAGTTTTACAGCGCTTCCGCGCCAGAAATAATTTCGATCAGTTCCTTGGTGATCTGCGCCTGACGCGTCCGGTTATATGTGATCGACAGAGAGTTGATCATGTCACCGGCGTTCCGGGTCGCGTTGTCCATCGCCGTCATCCGCGCCCCCTGTTCGCCCGCGAAGCTTTCAAGCATCGCACGGAAAACCTGGGTGGACAGATTCTTCGGCAGCAAGGCCGCAAGGATCTTTTCTTCTTCCGGTTCGAATTCGTAAATCGCCTGGGCACCGCCAGCCGCCGGCTGCTCTTCTTCGCCTTCCGGAACCGCGAAGGGGATCAGCTGCAAGGGTGTGACGATCTGGGTCAACGCCGACACGAACTTGTTGTAGTAGATCGTGCAGACATCGAATTCACCGGCCTCGAACATGGTCGTGACCTTGTCCGCAACCGTGGCGGCGCCTTCGAAGGTCGGGACCGGCTTCGCCAGTTCTTCGTAGACTTCGACGAACAAGTCGCGGAATTCGCGCCGCAACAGGCCGACGCCCTTGCGGCCGATGATCAGCAGCTTGACAGTCTTGCCGTCCGCTTGAAGTTCGACGATCCGCCTGCGCACGACGCGGATGATGGAACCGTTGAACCCGCCGCAGAGCCCCCGGTCGGACGTTACGATAACCAGCAGGTGGGTATCGTCCTTGCCCGTACCGGTCAGCATCGCCGGCGCCCCCGAGGAGGACGCCCCGGCAGCCAACGAACCCAGCATGCGCTCGATCCGCTCGGCGTAAGGCCGCGCCGCCTCGGCCATATCCTGCGCTTTGCGCAGCTTCGCCGCCGCGACCATTTTCATCGCGGAGGTGATGCGCTGCGTGGATTTCACGCTGGAGATCCGCGCTTTTAGTTCCTTCAAGTTGGCCATCTAGCCACCCTTGCCCTTTCGACCGCTACTTTCGACAAATCCGATTTCGAAGACCCCCTTCGCCCCAATCAGGCGAAGGTCTTGGAGAACGCTTCCAGCGCGCCCTTGATCTTTTCTTCGGCTTCCTCGGACAGCTGCCCGCTGTTGTCGATTTCGTTCATCACGTCGGCGAAGTCGGCCCGCATGTGATCCAGCAAAGTCTTTTCGTACCGGCCGACGTCACCGACCGGGACCTTGTCCAGATAACCCTTGGTGCCGGCATAGATGCTGACGACCTGCTCGGACACTTTCAGCGGCTGATACTGCGCCTGCTTCAACAGTTCCGTCAGGCGTGCGCCACGGGCCAGCAACCGCTGGGTCGAAGCGTCCAGATCCGACGCGAACTGCGCGAAGGCTTCCATCTCACGATACTGCGCGAGTTCCAGCTTGATCGAGCCGGCGACCTTTTTCATCGCCTTCGTCTGCGCCGCCGAACCCACACGGCTGACCGACAGACCGACGTTAATGGCCGGGCGGACACCCTTATAGAACAGCGTCGTTTCCAGGAAGATCTGACCGTCGGTGATCGAGATGACGTTGGTCGGAATATAGGCCGACACGTCGTTCGCCTGGGTTTCGATGACCGGCAACGCGGTCAAGGACCCCGCACCGTTTTCGTCGTTCATCTTCGCGGCGCGTTCGAGCAGGCGCGAGTGGATGTAGAACACGTCACCCGGATAAGCTTCACGGCCCGGCGGGCGGCGAAGCAGCAGGGACATCTGACGATACGCCGTCGCCTGCTTCGACAGATCGTCGTAGAAGATGGCGGCGTGCATGCCGTTGTCACGGAAGTATTCGCCCATGGCGCAACCGGTATACGGGGCCAGGAACTGCAGCGGGGCCGGATCGGAGGCCGTCGCCGCGACGACGATCGTGTAATCCAGCGCACCGTTGTCGGCCAAGGTCTTCACGACCTGGGCAACCGACGAACGCTTCTGACCGATGGCGACGTAGATGCAATAAAGCTTCTTGGATTCGTCGTTGCCTTCGTTGACCGGCTTCTGGTTGATGATCGTGTCCAGGATGACGGCGGTCTTCCCGGTCTGACGGTCACCGATGACCAGTTCGCGCTGACCGCGGCCGATCGGCACCAAGGCGTCGAGCGCCTTCAGGCCGGTCTGCACCGGTTCATGCACGGATTTGCGCGGAATGATGCCCGGCGCCTTCACTTCGGCGAGGCGGCGTTCGTCACCCTCGATCGGACCCTTACCGTCGATCGGGTTGCCGAGACCGTCGACGACGCGTCCGAGCAGACCCTTGCCGACGGGCACGTCGACGATATCGCCGGTCCGCTTGACCGTATCGCCTTCCTTAATGTCGCGGTCGTCACCGAAGATAACGACACCGACATTGTCGGCTTCGAGGTTGAGCGCCATCCCTTTGATGCCGCCCGGGAATTCGACCATTTCACCGGCCTGGACATTGTCGAGCCCATAAACGCGCGCGACCCCGTCACCAACGGAGATAACTTGGCCAACTTCGGCCACATCCGCTTCGGTGCCGAAATTCGCGATTTGGTCCTTTAGGATTGCGGAAATTTCCGCGGCCCGGAGTTCCATGCCCTAAGCCCCCTTCATCGCAAGCTTGAGTTTCTGCAATTGCGTCGCCATGGACGAATCCACCATGCGGCTGCCGACCTTTACGATCAGCCCACCGATCAGGGAGGGATCGACCCGATGTTCCACGGCAACCTTGCCGCCGACAACATTATTCAAGGCCTCTTTTACCGCATTGACCTGCGCGTCGTTGAGCGAACGGGCGGAAATCACTTCCGCCGTTACTTCACCCCGACGCTTGGCCAATTCGGCAAGAAAAGCCTTCGTAATCGCACCCAACGCGAACAGCCGGCGTTGGGACGCGAGATAACCGATGAATTTGCCGGTCAATTCCGAGGTGCCCGCCTTATCAAGGATGGCGGCGATCGCCTTGCCCTGATCGCCCCGTGAAATCACCGGGCTGCGCACCATGCGACGCAGATCGTCGCTTTCGGAAACCAGCTGCTGAACTGTGCGGAGATCCTCTGCAACCGGATCCAACGCTTTCTGCTCGTCCGCGAGGTCGAACAGCGCCTTCGCGTAGCGAGCGGCGATTTCGTTCACACCACCTTTGGCAGCCACGATATGGAGACCCCTGTTTTGCTGGTTCGCCCGGACCCGAAAACCCGCCGCGAACTTCCCCAAAAGACTTATTGGCGGGTATTCATCCCGCGCGCGCCGCCGTTTATAGGAACCCAGCCGCCAGACGCAACCTTTTTCGAGCAGGTTCGCCAGCAAAAACCGGAATTTTCCACATGTCCGCACGCGCCCGGAACTCTCCGCGCGGCGTGGATGTAGCATAGGGGCATGGCCTGTTCAAGCTGGCGGGGCGGCTTCGGAAACCCTTTATTTTCCAGGCTATTTCCCTATTTGGCCCCTTGGTCTGGAAATGCCGATGAAAAAGCGGCGGCGTATCTACCCTTCCGGACGACCTGGGGCCGTTCAACGGGCGTAGCTGAGGGCGAAAATGCGCATCTTGTGGCTACGTCCCCGCGGCTCGAATTCGCCCAGATCCTCGACCTCCACCCCTGGGGGCGCGCCGAGGCGGTCGATCAATTCGCCGGACGCGATGACATCCTTGCCGAAGGTTCGGCACGCCTGTTCGATCCGGGCGGTCGCATTGACCGCGTCGCCGACGAAAACGAACTCTTTCTTGGCGGATCCCATCTCGCCGATCACCACGGGCCCCAGATGCAGGCCGGCCCGAAAGGTCGGAAACACGCCGTAGGTTTCTTCGTAATAAGCGCGCCGGGCCTCCAATGTCGCGAAAATCTCGCCGACCACCAGGACGCAGTTGGCGTTGCGCAACCCTTCCCCCACCGGCCAGGAGGCCACCATTTCATCCCCAACATACCGGTGAATCTCTCCGCGCCGGCGCAGAATCGGGTCGGTCAGGTCGATGTAGAAGTCGTTCAGCATGGCGTGGAAGGTGATATCGCCCAATTGCTCGGTCAGCCGGGTACTGCCGACCATATCCAGAAACAGGAATACCCGTTCCTCCCGCGTCGGCCGGTGGTAGCGGCCGATCAAAAATCGAAACAGAACCTTCGGTCCCAGCAATTCATGGATCGCGAACACGAAATTGAACACGAAAGCCGCGACGAGCGAGAAAAGCACGTCGGCCCGGGTATCCAGCAGAAAGTCGAGGAAGGTGCCGTCCTCGTTGGGTGCCACGAGATGTTGGGAAATCAACGCGCCCAAGATGATCGCCGTGTAGATTCCCGTGCGCAGGACAAGCGCGAGGGTGAAGGGGATGGTCAGGAAGAAACGCTTCCATCGCCCCTTGGCGCCGAACACCTCGAACGCGGCTGCGAGCGAGGCAATGACGGTGCCGACATAGGCCCCACGCAGGGCGCTGTCGACACCAACGCCGTAGACGATTTGCGTATAGAGAATGCCGACGACAGCGCCGAAAACGCCGAAGGTGACGATTCTTTTCATTTCAGCCCTCCCCCGGGCGGCAAACGGCGTATTTCAGTCTGAACCGGCGACAGTTCTATAACGAGTCGCAGGATGGAGCTCAGCGTTTCCAAAGCCGTTTCACGAGCGGGACCTGGGATACGAGCATAAAGACAAGAGCGCAGAGGAGTACGAATGAAATGGGATGGCTCACAAGATCCAGGAAGAATTGGCCGATATCATTCCGGGCCCCGATCATCGCCCGGCGATAGTTCGAATCGATCATCGGCCCCAGAATGACGCCCAGAATGATGGGCCCCACCTGAAAGCCGTATCGCCGGAGCAGGTATCCGACCACCCCGAACCCGAGGGCCCAGGTGATATGGGCCGGGTTGTTCTGAATGGCGTAGGCGCCGATAGCCGACAGGACCACGATCAACGGCACCAGGATCGCCTGGGGACATTCGACGACCTTCGCAAAGAACCGTATGCCGCTGAGGCCGAAAACGAGCAGGAACAGGTTCGCCAGCGTCAGATTGCCGACCATGAACCAGAACAGATGCGGCGACTCGCTCAACAGAAGGGGGCCGGGCCGAAGACCGTGGATATAGAGCGCGCCGATGATGATGGCCGTGACCGCATCGCCGGGAATACCCAGCGTCAGCATGGGCACGAAGGCGCCGCCGATCGCGGCGTTGTTCGCCGCTTCGGGAGCGACCAACCCTTCCTTCGCGCCTTCACCGAAGGGAACTTCGGGCGCCTTCGTCGTCCGTTTGGCCTGGTCGTAGGCCAGCAGCGCGGCGATATCCCCGCCGGTCCCGGGAAGCGCCCCGATGACGGTTCCTATCCCCGAGGATTTGAGCATGAGGCGGAAATACCGTCGAATGTCCGACCAAGACGGCACCACCCGCGAGACTTTCTGCTTGATGCGGGGCATGTCCAGGTGCTCGAGCTGCACCAGCGCCTCCGCCACGCCGAAGAACCCGATCATCGCGACGACGAAGGGCACCCCGCCCATAAGGTTTATAGAGCCGAAGGTGAAGCGTGCCTCCGCCGTCATCGGATCGAGGCCGACCATGCCGATCATGACGCCGAGCGCCCCGGAAAACGCGCCCTTCGCGAAGCTTTCGCCAGACAACGTGCCGACAAGAAGAATGCCGATGATCCCGAGCAGCATGTATTCGCGCGACGTGAACTTGATGGCGAATTCCGCGATCAGGGGCGCCGCGACGGCGAGCGCCAGGATGCCGATGAACCCGCCGAGGACGGACATGACGGTCGTCAGGCCGATAGCCTCACCGGCAAGGCCCTTCTTGGCGAGTGGATATCCGTCCAGGGCCGTGGCGATGGCGCTGGGCGCGCCGGGGATGTTCAACAGGATCGCCGTGCGACCGCCGCCGTAGACACCGCCGACATAGACCCCCGCAATCAGGGCCAGGGCCTCGTTGATGTCCCATTTGAAGGTGAACGAGATCAGGATGGATGCAGCCATCGTGACCGAGAGGCCCGGAATCGCCCCGACATAGATCCCCGCAAACGTCCCGAGCGCCGTCAGGAGCAGCAGGGAAGGGTCGAACCACGACGTCGCGAAAAAGCTTAAAGCCTCCATCAAAGCCACACACTTCCGATGGGCAGGACGACCTGAAAGACGACCCTGAAAAGAACGTAAATCGCGGCCACCGCTCCCCCCGTCACCAAGGCGGCGCGGAGAATACCGGCTTTCCAAAGCCTCCAGATCGCCACGAAGAGGAAGACTGCCGACGCCGGAAGAAACCCAATCACGGGAATCGCGACCACGTAACCCAACACCGCAAGCACGAACAGGACGACGCGCAGGGGAAACAGGAACGCAGCCAGTCCGGCCAGACTTCCATCCGCGTTTCGGGGTTTCGATAGGGTGCGGGACAGAATGAAGATGCTTGTGGCCACCATGACGCCGGACGCGAACATCGGCATCACGCCGCCCGTCGTCAGCCCCGTGAATCCCGAAATCTCATAGGATTGCCAGAACACCAGGGCGGCGAAAACAACCATCAGGAGCGCGAACAGGCGCTCCCCCGGTCGCAGGGACGTGGATGTCGATGTCGTCATGGTCGGCGGCCCCGGCCCACCCGAAGGGCGGGCCGGTATACCGGATCAGGGACGCGGAATGCCGAGGTCTTCCGGGCTGACCTTGGCCGCCCCGGTATCCTGCAGCGCCCATACGGTCACCTGTTGCCATTTCTTGAGGAAATCGACCGCTTCCTGGCCGCTCATGTTCATCACGACGTTTCCGCGATTTGCCATCAGCTTCAGGAAGGCGTCATCCGTGGCCGCCTTCTTGAACGCATCGGTCAGTGTTGCCTTCACGTCATCGGGGACATCGGCCCGAACGAAGACGCCGTAGAACGGACCCCAGGGCAGGAACCGGTCCATCGAGGGAATCGTATCGGTGATCGCCGGCACATCGGGCAGCGTGTCCACGGGTTCGGTGTTGACGACGGCCAGCGCGCGCATCTTGCCCGCCTTCACCTGTTCCGCCGCCGCGGAGATACCGGACGGCATGAAATCGACCTCGCCCCCCAGCATCGCGGTCAGGCCGGGACCTTCGCCATCGAACGGGATCGCGGTGACGTCGAAGTCCACGGCGTTCGAAATAAGGGCGGCGATTGTTGACGGCAGTCCGCCGGGACCGGTCGACCCCATCTTGACCGCGCCGGGATTGGCCTTGATGTCGTCCAGCAGGTCGCTCAGCGTCTTGTATTTCGACTCCGCCGGAACGGCGATGACTGCCACGCCGCGGCCCAGGATGTTGATCGGGTACATATCGCCATAGTCGATATCCGATACGCCCATCACGCCGTGAAGCTGCGGGTTTTCCGCGCCGTACAGAAAAGTGTACCCGTCGGCCGGCGCCGCGTTGACGAAGGCCGTGGAGATCGCACCGGCGCCACCGGACTTGTTCAGGACGACAATGGGTTTCCCAAGCGCCGCTTCCGCCGCCGGGTTGACCGCCCGGGCGACGGTATCCGTTGCGCCGCCGGCGCCCCACATGACAACGCCGAGAACTTCGCGTTCCGGGTAATCCGCCAATGCGGGTCCGGCGCACAGAATCAAGGCGGCAGCAGCCGCTTTAAGAAATCTCATAGCACTTCCTCCCAAAGGTCCAAGACATCTCAAGACGTCTTCTTTTGAATTCGGCTGACACCCTCTTGAATTTTCCGATCTCGGTCAACTGCCTGAATCGAGATCAGAAACAGGACAGGCCATGGCGGAACGTCAGAGGAAACTGTAGGGATCCACATCCACCTGCAGGCGGATCGGATTGGGTATCTGCACCTTGCCGAGCCAATCGGCCAGAACCTTTTGGACGCTGACCTCCCGGCTGGTCTTCAGCAGCAAACGGCGCCGGTAACGACCGCGCAACAACGCCAAGGGCGCCGGGGCGGGTCCCAGCACGGTCAGTCCCTTGCCATGCGGCGCAGCCCGGCCAAGCGCCTGCGCCACGCGGTCCACCAAGCCTTCGTCCTGCCCCGATACGATCAGCGCCGCCAACCGGCCGAAGGGCGGAAAATCGAATTCCTCGCGCATCCGCAATTCCGCTTCCAGGAACCCGTCCCGGTCGTGCCGGGCCAGCGCCTGCATCACCGGGACGGTCGGGCTGGCGGTTTGCAGCATGACGCGCCCGGGCAGCCCTTCCCGGCCGGCACGGCCCGCGACCTGGTACATCAATTGGTACGTCCGCTCCCCGGCGCGCAAATCGCCGCCGTTCAGGCCAAGATCCGCATCGACAACGCCGACCAGGGTCAGCCGCGGGAAGTGATAGCCCTTGGCGACGATCTGCGTTCCGATGACGACATCGATCTCCCCCTTCTCCATTCGGTCGACGAAGGCGGCGGCTTGCAGCGGCCCGCGGATCGTGTCCGACGTGACGACCTCTATCCTGGCATCGGGCAAGAGCAGGGTCGCCTCTTCCAGCATCCGTTCGACACCCGGCCCGCAGGCCGCGAAACTGTCCGTGTCATCGCAGGACGGACAGTGTTTCGGCACGCCGGTGGTGAAACCGCAATGATGGCATTGCAGACTGCGGGTGAAGCGGTGTTCCACCAACCAGGCGGAACAGTTCGGGCAAGCCAGCCGGTGACCGCAGGTCCGGCACAGGGTCAGTGGTGCATAGCCGCGCCGGTTCAGGAACAGAAGCGATTGCTCGCCGGCCGCCAGATTGTCCTCCAACGCCTTGCGCAGGGTCGGCGTCAGCCATTGCTGACGGCCCGGCTTGTCCTTGGTGATGTCGATCAACTCCACCGTCGGCATGGTTGCCCCGGCATGCCGTTCCGGCAGATGCAGCAGGCGGTAACGCCCCTCCTTCGCGTTCAACAGACTTTCCAGCGAAGGCGTGGCGGAAACCAGAATGATTGGGATTTCGGCCAGCCTGGCCCGCAACACGGCCATGTCCCGGGCGTGATAGGCGACGCCGTCTTCCTGCTTGAAAGCGGTTTCGTGCTCTTCATCGACGACGATCAGGCCCAGTTCCGGATAGGGCAGATGCAGGGCCGAGCGCGCGCCGACCACGATTCGCGCCCGTCCTTCCGCAATGCCACGCCAGGTGCGCCGCCGCTGTCCCTGGGTCAGGTCCGAATGCCATTCCGCCGGCGCGGCGCCGAATCGCTGTTCGAACCGCGCCAGCCATTGGGAGGAAAGCGCGATTTCCGGCAGCAGGACCAAAACCTGCTTGCCCGCCGCCAACGTCTCGGCGATCGCCTCGAAATACACCTCCGTCTTGCCGGACCCCGTCACACCGTCGAGCAGCGTGACCGAGAAACCGTCATCCGCCGCGGCGGCAACCTGGTCGGCGGCCGCCTTTTGATCGCCGGACAGATCGGGACCGGGCAGGTTCGGGTCCGGTGGCGTCCAGCGCGCCTCATCCGGGATCTGCACCACTTCCAGGGCGCCGGCCTCGGCCAGGCCTTTGATAACCGAGGAAGACACGCCCGCCATGGAAGCCAGTTCACTCGCCGGATGCGCGAAACCGTCGGACGCCGCCTCAAGCACCCGTTTGCGCGCGGCTGTCGGCCGAATCTCCAACGCGTCGAGATCGACATCCGCGCGCCGATAAGCCGGCCGCGTGGTCGGCGGTTCCAGGGCCGAGGCAACGCTCATCGCCATGCGCAGCACATTGCCGGGCGGCGACAGGTAATAGGCCGCCAGCCATTCCACGAAGGCCCGATTCGCCTTCGGCAACGGCGGAACCTCCAGCAGGCCCGCGATTTCCCGCAATTTGTCTTCCGGTACGTCGCTATCGACCGATTCCGCCCAAATCACCCCTGCGACCAGGCGATTGCCGAGCGGCACAACGACGAAGGACCCGATTTCCGCCGCCATATCAATGGGAAGGCGATAATCATACGCGCCGTCCAGCGGTAGCGGGATCAGGACCTTGACGCGCGCGCCCGGTTCGACCATCACCCTATCGCCAGCCGGCCGGCTTGCCGGCGGCGTGGCCGAATTGGCAGCGGACGGCGGCATGGGGTAGATTTCTCCTTGCTGACGGTGACCTGAACTTCCAACCGGGTTTGCCCTTATAGACGACTCGCAAGAGTGTCACGCGAAGGGACCCTGTAGATCAGGTCGGACTATACCCGGAACTATAGTCGGACTGGGCGCGGCGCAAGCCGTGTGCGGGACGCTAGCGAAAGACGAGAGACACAGCATGAAATTCTTCATCGATACCGCCGACATTGACGAGATTCGCGATCTGGCGGCAACGGGATTGGTCGACGGCGTCACCACCAACCCCTCGCTGATCGCCAAGACCGGCCGGAACTTCCTGGATGTCGTGGCGGAAATCTGCGACGTGGTCGACGGCCCCGTCAGCGCCGAATGCGTCGCGACCGACCATGAAACGATGATGAAGGAAGCGGCCAAACTGTCGGCCATTGCCGACAATGTCGCGATCAAGGTGCCGTTGACGCCGGATGGCTTGAAAACCTGCAAGGCTTTGACCGATGCCGGCACGATGGTGAATGTCACGCTTTGCTTCTCCGCAGCGCAGGCAATCCTGGCCGCGAAGGCGGGCGCGACCTTCGTCTCCCCCTTCGTCGGGCGGTTGGACGATATCGGCGAAGACGGCATGCAATTGATCGCCGATATCTGCGACGTCTACGCCAACTACGATTTCGCAACCGAGGTTCTGGTCGCGTCCATCCGCGGACCGCGCCATGTGGTCATCGCCGGTCAGTTGGGCGCCGGGGTTGCGACCCTGCCGCCGAACGTCCTGCGCCAGATGTTCAAACATCCGCTGACCGACAAGGGGCTGGATGCCTTCCTGGCGGATTGGGCAAAGACCGGTCAGACGATTCTATAGAGCCGAGTTTAGGTTTCAAAAGGTCTTCGGGGGCGTCGCGACATGGCAAACGGATCGGAAACGGTCAAGGCCGTCAGCACGATCGACAAGGATCAGGTGCTGCGGTTCCTGCATGAAAACCCCGGTTTTCTGCAGGAAAACGTCGCGGCGTTGACGGCGCTTGTCATGCCGGACCGGGAATTGGGCGATGGCGTCATCGACCTGCAGCAGGCCTTGATCGGCCGCTTGCGGGAAAAGGTGGAACAGACCGAAGACGTCGCCCGCCTGCTGATCGACAACAGCAGGGACAATCTGTCGACCACGGCCCGCATTCATGAATGCGTGTTGAAACTGCTGGATGCGACATCCTTCGAACAGCTGATTGAGATCGCCACGGTCGACCTCGCGGTCCTGCTGGATGTCGACGCTGTCATGCTCTGCGTCGAATCGAACGGTTCCTTCGCCGTGCCGGTGCGGTCCCTGAAACTGCTGCCCGAAGGGGCGGTGGCGAGCGCCTTGCGCGGCCGGCAGTCGATTTTGCTGGAGCAGGATATCTCCGCCGATCCGGGGATTTTCGATTCGGCGGCGACGCTGATCGCTTCGCAGGCGATCGTCAGGCTGAATATCTCTCCCGAAGCGCCGCCGGCCCTGCTTGCCTTCGGCAGCCGCGACCGCGCCCGGTTCCACAGCGGCCAGGCGACGGAGCTGCTGCAATTCCTGGCCCGCGTGCTTGAGAAGCTGATACGGGTTTGGCTGGACCTGCCTGAAGATGACGAGGACGCATAAGACAGACGGACCGGACGAAATTCCCCTGGCCATCCCGCCGGGGATACAGCCGGTTTTTGCCGCTTTTCTCGATTGGCTTCATATGGAGCGCCGCGTCTCCCCGAACACTGCCGCCGCCTATTCACGGGATCTGGGCAATTTCTTCAGCTTTATTGCCGGCCATACCGGCGAAGACCTGACGATCAGTGTGCTGGAAGGATTGAAACCCTTCGATTTCCGCGCCTGGCTTGCACACCGCGTGCGGGACGGGTTGAGCGCGACGAGCAATGCAAGGGCCCTGTCGACGATACGTACCTTTTACAAATGGCTGGAAAAGACCGGCCGCGGCGAGAACCATGCGGTCCGCGCTATCCGCGGGCCCAAGATTCCTTCCGCCGTCCCCAAGGCCCTGTCGCACGCGGACGCGGAAGTCTTGATCGACGAGATCGATCTGATGGCCTCCGAACCCTGGATCGGCGCCCGGGACTGTGCCCTGGTGTCCCTGCTCTATGGCTGCGGACTTCGGATCGCCGAGGCCTTGGACATGAACCAATCCGACATACCCGAACAGAGCAAGGGAAGCAGCATGTTGAGGGTGATCGGAAAGGGCCGGAAGGAACGCCTGACGCCGCTGTTGCCGGTCGTATGGGACGCGATCGCGGAATACCGAAAGCTCTGCCCCTATGGTCCGGGGCCGAACGGGCCCTTGTTCATCGGTGCAAGGGGTAAACGATTGAACCCGTCCGTCGCGCGCAAGGTTCTGCAAACCGCCCGGCGCGGACTGGGCCTGCCGGAAACCGCATCCCCCCACGCCCTGCGCCATTCCTTCGCCACCCATCTGCTGGCCGGCGGCGGCGATCTGCGCACGATCCAGGAACTGCTCGGCCACGCCTCGCTTTCGACCACCCAGCGCTATACCCAGGTCGACACCGCCACCTTGATGACCGAATACGCCAAGGCGCATCCGCGGTCGCGGTGAGGCGGCGCTACAGCCAATCCTCCTCGAACGGATAGGTGCTAAGCTGCTTTGCGCCGGACGCGGTGACGTGGACCTGTTCTTCCAACTTGATGCATTCCTTGCCGCCTTCGGTGCCGACGAGGCTTTCGATGCAGACGGTCATGTTTTCCTGGATCACCCCGTCATAGCCGCCGTGATCCCAGTCCTGGGCATAGACGACGCCCGGATATTCGTCACACAGGCCCACGCCATGAAAGACGACGGAATAGCGATTGGCGACAAATTCGTCGGGCAGTTGGAAGCTTTTCTCGGCAAACTCCTTATAGGTCATGCCGGGCCGCAGCAGGTCGATGTTGAAGCGGATCTGCTCCCGCGCGACCGCATACAGCCGTCTTTGTTCGTCACTGGGCTTGCCGCCGCCGCAGCGCCAGGTGCGGGAGATGTCGGAACAATACCCGTTCGGGCCGATCAGGTCCGTGTCGAAGCTGACGATATCGCCTTTCTGGATCACCCGATTACTGCATTCCTGAAACCAGGGATTGGTGCGCTGGCCTGAGGTCAGCAAGCGTGTTTCGATCCACTCCCCACCCATCTCGATATTCGTCTGATGCAGGATCGACCACAACTTGTTCTCGGTGATCCCAGGCTCCAACGCCGCACGCATGCGGCGCATGCCTTCCTGGCAGGCGGCGATGGATTCCTTCATCGCGGCCAGTTCCAGATGGTTCTTCACCTCGCGGGCGATTTCCATGACCTGCTGGCCATCCTGGATATCGATCTGGCGTTCTTCCAGCGCCCAGACGCCCAGCGGGTCCAACTTGTCGACCGCGATGCGGTTGTTGGTGCCGCAATGCTGTTTGATCAGTTCCAGCAATTCGTCGGCCCAGGATTGAACCCGGACGGCGGCCTCGTCGCCCGCGCCGAAATAGAACCATCCGGTCGCCGGGCGCACCTCGTCCACGGTTTCGATATGGGCGGAAAGATGCCCGCAGCCGTGGAAGTCGAACAGGGTGACCGGCCCTTCCGTCGGGATGAAGGCATAGCGGACGGCATTATGCAGGGTCCAAACCTGCATGTTCGACGTATCCGTCGCATACCGGATGTTCAGCGGATCATAGAGCAGAATGCCGCCGTAATCGCGGCGGCGAAGCTGTTCCCGGACTCTCCCCAACCGGTAGGCGCGTAGCGCTTTATGGTCGACCGCGGTGGCGTGAAACGCGGTCATCGTGGGGGCTTTCCGTCACTCGGCCGCGACCGGTGGAGACTCACCGGGCGCGTGGTCGAGATTTTCGAATTTGGAGGACGCGAAGACCCGGCGCACCATCGGCTCGAAGAACTCGAGCGGCAGGGTATCGTAATCCGGATCGAAGGCGTTCTGGTCGTAGTTGTAGCAGAAATACTCGCAGTCGGCGTACCAGGGGTGGTCCTTGAACCGGTCCCGCGCGTCGCGGTCCCCGCCCAGGTGATGAGCGTAGTAATACATCTGGAAGACGCCATGATGCTTGACGATCCAATGGGTCTTCTCGCTGACATAGGGCCGCAGAACCGCAGCCGCGAAATCGCTATGATTCGACGGGGCCAACATATCGCCGATATCGTGGAACAGGGCCGCGACCACCATTTCTTCATCCGCCCCGTCGCGATAGGCGAGCGTCGCGGATTGCAGCGAATGACCCAGCCGCGTGACCTTATAGCCACCGGTGCTGGCGTCGAGCGTCTTCAGATGGTCGAGCAATCTGTCCGCAACGCCGTCGCGAAAGGGTTTCTCATAGCTTTCGAGAAGATCGTATTCTTCCTTGGTTCCGTCTTCCATTCGGACGAAATCCACCACTCCATCTGTCATTCCCGATCTCCCAAAAAAGTCGTCGCGTATCGACGGAGTTTCCGGCCATGCGGTGCCGGGTGTCAATGAAATCAACTGGGGGAGGGGGCGAGTAGACCTATCCACCCACAGCAGAACATGCGAACGGCCCGGCGCATGGCCGAGCCGTTGGCGAACAGTCGCGTCCGAATTTTAGATATGGATCGTGCGGTTATCGACGGCGAGCGCCGCTTCCTTCACCACTTCGTTCAGCGTCGGATGGCCATGGCAGGTCCGCGCCACGTCTTCCGCCGAACCGCCGAATTCGATGATGGTGACGATTTCATGGATCAGCCCGCCGGCATCTGGTCCGATGATATGGCAGCCAAGAACCTTGTCGGTGGTCTTGTCCGCCAGAATCTTCACGAACCCGTCCGTCGCGTTCATCGCCCTGGCCCGGCCGTTCGCCGTGAAGGGGAACTTGCCGGACTTGTACTCGATACCCGCGGATTTCAGTTCTTCCTCGGTCTTACCGACGGAAGCGACTTCCGGCCATGTATAGACGATGCCGGGAATGGCGTCGTAATTGATATGCGGCTTCTGGCCGGCGATCATCTCTGCGACGGCGACGCCTTCGTCTTCCGCCTTATGGGCCAGCATCGCGCCCGGAATGCAGTCGCCGATGGCGTAAACCGTCTGCACATTGGTGCGGTAGTGATCGTCGACCTGGATCACCCCGCGCTTGTCGGTTTCGATCCCCAGGTCTTCCAGACCCAGCCCTTCCGTATAGGGGCGACGGCCGACAGACAGCAGGACGATATCGGTCTTGATCTCTTCCGCATCGCCGCCCGCGGCCGGTTCGACGGTCAGCGTCACGCCGGATTTGGCGGTTTTGGCCGAGGTCACCTTGGAGGACAATTTGAACGTGATCCCCTGCTTCTTCAGGATGCGCAGGAAATTCTTGCTGATTTCCCCGTCATTGGTGGGAAGGATGCGGTCGAGGAACTCGACGACCGTGACTTCGGTGCCGAGCCGGGCCCAGACCGAGCCCAATTCCAGGCCGATAACCCCGCCGCCGATGACGACCATCTTCTTCGGCACCTTGCCGAGTTCCAACGCGCCGGTGGAGGTGACGATCTGTTTTTCGTCCACGTCGACACCCGGGATCGGGGTGGATTCCGAACCGGTCGCGATGATGATGTTCTTCGCGGCGACGGTCTTGCCCTTGTCCGGGCCTTCGGTGATTTCCACCTCGGTCCCCGATTTCAGCTTACCCTTGCCCTTGATCCAATCGATCTTGTTCTTCTTGAACAGGAACTCGATGCCTTTGACATTGTCGCCGACGACCTTGTCCTTGTGGCCCATCATGCCCTTCAGATCGAGCTTCACGCCCCCGGTCTTGATACCGAGCGCTTCCAAACCGTGTTCGGCTTCCTCGAACCGTTCGGAGGCGTGCAGCAACGCCTTGGAAGGGATACAGCCGACATTCAGGCAGGTCCCGCCCAGGGTCGCGCGCATTTCCACGCAAGCGGTTTTCAATCCCAGTTGCGCGGCGCGGATCGCGGCCACATAGCCGCCCGGTCCGCCGCCAACAACGACCACGTCGTATTGGTTATCGCTCATCGCTGACCCCTCTTCGTAGATCTGGTCCAAAATCCGGTCCATGGACCTTCGGGGCCGCGCAGCAGGGGCGGCCCCAAACCGGACCGCACCATGCCCCAACACGCAGAAAAGGAAAAGGGTATTAAGGACTTGAAGCATACGAGCAGGAGAACAAGATTCCCTGAGATAGGGCCTTAATTTGGCCCCAATCTTGCGCTATCAATCGGGCATACAGACAAGGACGTATATTATGAAGAAACTACTGGCGCCCATAGCGATCAGCCTTTCCCTCTGCCTTGCCGGCGGCCCCGCCATGGCGCAGGAAAGATCGCCCGAGGAGTTGGCGCGCGAAGGCTTGGCGAAGTTACTGTCGGCGCTGGACCTGTTCATCGGCAGTATTCCGCAATACGAAACGCCGGAAATCCTGCCCAATGGCGATATCATCATTCGCCGCATTCATCCCGAAGACGACAAATCGCCCGAAAGCCCGAGAAAGCAGGAAGAAGACCGCAAGGATTCGATTTAGACAGCTGCGCGCCGCCGAGGATACTAGGTACTTGGGCACTAGCTATTAGGGCACTAGGGCTTTCGGTCTTCCGCCCCGGCATAAACCAAACCTGCGGTGAGGACACTGGCGGCGATGAAGCCGAAACCAAGCCGGTAGGACTGCTCAACCGTCATCCCCATCGCCTGTCCCCAGTCGAGCGCGATACCGAAGCCTCCCTGCATGACGGGGATGCCGCCGACGGCCGCGACGGTGATAAGCGTTGAGGCCCGTCCGACAAGGTGATCCCCCACCAGGGCCCGGTTATGGGCGTTCAGCGTCAAATAGAAGTTCTGACAAAGCGTCATTCCCAGCAACAATACAATTACCACAGCCGGCGGCAGACCGCCGATAACGGCCACGGCGCCGACACAAAGCGCCGATCCGATCGCCCCGCCGAAGACGACCTTTTTCCGCGTTCCCAAAAGCCGGTCCAAGGGGCCGAACACAAGACCGCCAATCATCGTCATCAAGAACAATGCGAACAGAACGGCTCCGGCTTCCTGCGTGTCGTATCCATGGACCTGCTGAAAATACGGCCCGCCCCACAGCCCGGCGACCGTCGTGATCGGGGCGAAGGCCACGGTCCCCATGGCAAGCAATCTGGGGAAATTGCGGTTTCCGAAAATCTCCCGGAAACCGTTGAGCATCGAACGCCATCCGCTTGGCTGAAAAACGGGACGCGGTACATGGGGCGGCGCATTGCGGATGGTGATCGACCCCAGGAGGGCGATCGCCAGAGTGAACAGGCCCACCGCCAAAAGCGCCGGACGCCAGCCGACTGCGTCAACGATCGTCGCCAAAGGATAGGTGCCGGTAAGCCCGCCGACGCCGCCGATCGCGACCATGATTCCGGATACTTGCGCGAACCGATCTTGCGGAAACCAGCGGGAAAACAGGATATGCGCCGCGGCGGACGAGGAAGCGAACCCGATGCCGAGCAGGATGCGCCCGGCATAAACCCATTCCAATTCCACGGCGCGGGAAAAAACGAGGCTGCCGATCCCGGCAATCCCCAACATCAATGGAAGGACCCGGCGGGGACCGAACCGGTCGAGCGCGACACCGGCGGGGATCTGCATCACCATTGTCGCAATAAACATGGCCCCGATGACACTGCCCAGCGCCGACGCCGACAGGCTTAGATCTTCGGCGAGGACAGGGGATAGAATGCCGCCCGCCGCACGGTGGAACTGACCGATGGCGAATACCAGCGCGCAAAAAACGACGATCCAGGCATACCGCAGCCGGTTCACTTGATTACGACCCTGTCGGAAGGGCTACGGGAGGAGGCCATACAGCCTCGCCGCGGAAAGAAGCGCAAAGACCGCGACGCCGGCAGCGAAACCTTGGATCTGCGATCTTCCCCGCAGCCACCAGACAAGCAGCGCCACCGCGAAGGCCGCCAAACGATCGACCATCGGCGCTTCCGCCGTCACATTCGTCGGAAAAAAGATGATCCGCACCATCAACCCGGCGACCATCGCATAGGCGACCGTGTTGACCCAGTCGAACAAAAGCTTGTGACTGGCCAACCGGTCGGCAAGCGCCAGACCCAACATTCGCCAGACGAAGGTTGCGATCACCGCCAACCCCATCATGCTCCAGGGTACAAGCGCGTCGGGAAGCGTCATTCCGGCGCCCTCCCCGTCTTGTGGGCAATAACGACGGCCACCGTTCCCCCACCCAGACCGGCAGCCAGGATGCACCAGTCGCCCAGGATCGGGTAGGTCAGCGGACCAAGGATCGCGCCCAGCAAAACCGCCAAACGGTTGGCCCAGACCCGGGCGCTGGAAACCAGCAGTACGATGTAGAGCGGCGTCACATAGACCGCGACGCGGATGACCGGGTCCGGCACGATATCGCTGAGGTAATATCCGAAGACGGTTCCCAGATTGGCGGCGACATAAACCACGCTGACGAAGCCCAGATAGTACGGCAGCACGCCCATCGGCGGCACCTTGTTCCGTGCCGCGGTGAGCTGCGCCCAGCCTGTGATCGCCAGCAGGTGCGCGATGACGATATTTCGGAACAGACCTTGTTTGTGCGCTTTCAGATGCATCATGGGCAGGCCAGAAACCGTCATGGGCAGCATCCGCATATTGGCGAGCGCGACCGCGGTGAAGATCACCAATCCGCCCGCACCGGCGGCATAGAGATCCGCAAAAGCCACCTGCCCCGGCATGCCCCAGACGAACATGGTCGTCGCCACGGTCACATAGATATCCAGCCCCGCTTCGCGGGCGATGGCGCCGAAGCCGATCATGGTCGTGAACAAGGCGAAGGAAGGCACACCGAATCCGTCGATGAAACCGGTACGCCGCGCCGCGCGCCAATCCGCGTGATCTTGCGTCACGTCACTCAAGCATCTTCCTCCGGCGGGTGGTTATTGTTGGGGTTTGCGGGATGACGATCCACATCGAAGCGATATAGCATCCCCCGGTTGCCCCAATACAGTGGAATGCCGTCATGGAACCTATTCTATTATCTCTTTGGTCCGGCTTGCCGGTCCTGCTGCTGCACGTGGTGACCACCCTGCTTTTATTGGGCATTGGTCTATGGATCTACGAAAAGGTCACCCCCTTTAAAGAGTTGGACTTGATCAGAGTCGGGAATGTGACAGCCAGCGTAACATTTGCGGGCGCGACATTGGGGATCGCCATCCCCCTCGCTTTTGCCATGAATGCAAGTCTGGGCCTGTTGGATCTAATTGTCTGGGGTGCGGTGACCGTCGCGCTTCAGGCCATCGCCTATCTGATTTGCGACTTCGTATTGAAAGACATGCAGGCGCGCGTGGAAAACAACGAACTGGCGGCGGGTGTCGTCATCATGGCGGTGAAATTGGCGGTCGGCGCGATCATCGCAGCGGCAGTCGCAGGCTGAGCCGTGCGGAACACGCGTTTCCTTTGGGTTCTGCTGACGGCCGCCTTCATCGTCCTATCCGTCGTGACGGATTTCGACAGCCCGACCCCGCGACGGCCCCACCCCGCGCCTAGTATACAGCCGGAAGCGAAAGAAAGCTTCGATGTCCGGCGCGGCGCGGCCGGACCGGTTCAGCGCTGGCTGTTGCAGGCGGATACTGACAGGGTCCGCTCGACCGGCACCGCTTTCGCGATCGCGGACGGGGTATGGCTGACGGCCCGTCATGTTGTCGACCAATGCGACAGTGTTTGGCTCATCAAGCCTGGAAAGAAAATCAAGCCGGACCAGAAAGTCCGGGGCGTCATTCTTCACCCGGGCGCGGATATCGCCTTGCTGAACCTGCCCCTGCGCGTTCCCCTGCTGCAAACCGTCACCCAGGACTATCATCCTTCCAGAAGCGCCAACGGGTTCCAATTGGGCTATCCGGGGGGCGACCCGGGCGATGTCTTTTCCCTTTTCATGGGCGACAGCGCGGCGACGATCAGGGGCAGGGGCGCGGCAACCTTTCCGATCCAGGTTTGGGCCGCGAAAGAGATACCGGCCAGTCTATCCTCCCTGGGCGGGTTGAGCGGCGGCCCGGCCTTCGACGAAACCGGCCGCGTCATTGGCGTTACCATCGCTGAAAGTCCCAGACGCGGGCGGGTTGCGACCACACAGGCAAGACTGTCTTCCGAGATGATCGACCTGGCGGGTGTATCCAGGCAGTTTTCCATCGATGCCCGCAATGCCGATCCCGTCCCGAACCTGACGCCGTCGACATATCGGGAAAAAGGCGATGCCTTGCGGGCCGCCCTTTCCGTCGTGCAGGTCTATTGCCACGTCAAGATACCGGGCCGAAGAAGCCCGCTCGACAGCCTGTGACCTCCCGCCCGAGGCAGTCGGAAGGATAGCGGCATGAACAATACCAAACCGCTCTGGGCCCTCGTCGCCATCTGCCTTCTGGGATTGTGGCTCTATACCGATTTCGACCTGTTGCCGACGCCCTACGAGCTTGTGCTGGAACCGGAGAGCGAGGTCCGCGCCCCAGGGTCGGGCACTGCGTTCAGCGTCGGCGAGGGCCTGTGGATGACGGCCCGCCATGTGGTCGACAAATGCGATGGGATCGGGTTCATCAAGAACCGAAAACTGGTCGAGGTTGTCGACCGTGCTGTCCATCACGAGACAGCGGATGCCAGCCTGCTGTATTCGGATTTTTCCGCCCCGCCCTTGCCCATAGCCCCACCGACGAATGACCCGCAACGGCATGAGGAAGCCTTCCTGGTCGGCTATCCCGCCGGCAGCCCGCGGGAGTTCATCGCCGTAGAGGTCGAATACCGGCAGATCGAGCGCTATGGCATGCCCGGCAGCGGCTTCCCGGTGGTGGTCTGGGCCGAACGGCCCGAGCCCCCCGCGGGTACCGGATATGCCGGCATGTCCGGGGGACCGGTAATAAATCGCAACGGCTATGTCATCGGAATCCTGGTCGGCGCCGACAACGCCCTTGGACGGATCGTCGCGAACACGCCACAGACGTTGCGGTCGATGATGCCCGTCGACCGACCCGTTCCTGCAGCCGAACCGGTGCCCGCACCCCTGGCCGGCGATCCGTCCGAGACCGGCGCACGACTGAGAACAAAGAACCAAGTGATCGAGGTTTATTGTCACGTGGAATAGGTACCGAAAAAGGAAACGCCCCCGGTTAAGGGGGCGTCGCCAGATAAGTGCCGCTTTGTCAGCGCCGGATCAAACGTCCAGCAGCAGGCGGGCCGGGTCTTCCAGCATTTCCTTCAGGCGCACCAGATAGGTGACCGCCTCACGCCCGTCGATGATGCGGTGATCGTAGGAATGCGCCACATACATCATGTTGCCGACCACGATATTCCCTTCCGCATCGCAGATCGGGCGTTTCTGGATTTTATGCATACCCAGAATGCCGGACTGCGGCGGGTTGATGATCGGCGTCGACATCAACGAACCGAACACGCCGCCATTGGTGATCGTGAAGGTGCCGCCCATCATTTCCGCCATGCTGAGCTTGCCGTCACGGGCACGCCGGCCGAAATCGGCGATCGTTCCCTCGATTTCAGCGAAGCTCTTCTTGTCCGCGTCACGCAGCACGGGGACCACGAGGCCCGACGGCGTACCGACCGCGATGCCGATGTCGTAGTAATTCTTGTAGATGATCTCGTCGCCGTAGATCTCCGCATTCACCGCGGGCAGTTCCTGAAGCGCGATCACCGAGGCCTTCACGAAGAAACTCATGAAGCCCAGCTTCACATTGTGCTTCTTCTCGAACTTGTCCTTGTAGTCCTTGCGAAGCTCCATCATCGCGGTCATGTCGATTTCGTTGAACGTGGTCAACATCGCCGCCGTGTTCTGGGCTTCCTTAAGACGCGTCGCGATGACCTTGCGCAGCTTCGGCATCCGCACGCGTTCTTCGCCGCGCGGATCCATCGGACGCTCGGGCAACGGTTCGTATGTCGCAACCGGCGGCTTAGGCCCACCGACCGGCGCAGCTGCCGGGGCCTTCGCGGCGGGTGCCGCCTTGGCCCCACCCCCGCTGAGGAAATTCTGCACGTCTTCCTTGGTCAGGTTGCCCTTCGGGCCCGTCGCCGGGATTTTCGAGGCGTCGAGATTGTTTTCCGCGACCATCTTCGCGACGGCCGGTGAAAGCGTGTCATTGCTGGCCGGCGCGGCCGCGGGTGCAGCGGCCAGGGCGGGGGCGGCCGGTTCCGCAGGCTTTTCAGCCGCCGGCTTCGGCGCTTCCTCTTTCGGTGCCTCCGCTTTGGGGGCCTCCGCTTTGGGGGCCGGCGCCGCAGCGCCTTCGGCGATCGTGCACAGAAGCGCACCCACCTCGACCTCGGCGCCCTCCTCCGCGGCAATATCCGACAGGGTGCCGGCCACGGGGGACGGGACCTCAACAGTCACTTTGTCGGTTTCCAGCTCGACCAGCGATTCATCGACAGCCACGGCTTCTCCGGGCTTTTTGAACCACCGCATGATACTTGCTTCTGAAACCGACTCACCAAGCGTCGGTACGTGCACTTCCGTCGCCATTTTCCTATCCAAGCTCCATTTAGAATGCCGCGCCGCGTAACTCCCCGCGTCCGGTCATTTCCGATTGGTCGTTTAGGGTTATAATTTCCCGCTAACTCTTCGCCTATTTCTTGGCTTTCGCCTTCTTATTAGATGCCGCTTTCTTAACAGCAGGTTTCTTTGCACCCGCTTTTTTCGCAGCCGCCTTTTTGGCAGGCGCCTTTTTTGCGGGTGATTTCTTGGCCGCTGCTTTCTTGGCAGGCGCTTTCTTGGCCCCCGCCTTTTTCGCCGCCGCCTTCTTTGCGCCCGCTTTCTTTGCGCTCGCTTTCTTAACAGACGCCTTTGTCCCGACGCCCGCCGCCAGTGTCGCTTTCGCCGCAGCCTTCTTCGGTGCCCGGCTAGGCCCTTCCAGCGTCAATGCCTCGTCGATGAAGCGCTTGAGCTCGGCCAAATGGTCCTTCATCCGGCCCGCGGCAGGCGATGCAGCTTCCTTGCGACCGACATAGCGCGGCCGCGTCGAGACATTGTTGCCAACCGTGTTGAGAACCTTTTCCAGGCGCCGGTCCACGAAGAACCAGGCACCGGCATTCTCCGGCTCTTCCTGGCACCAGACGACCTCCGCATTCGGGAACCGGCCCAGTTCAACTTCCAGGGCCTTTTCAGGCCAGGGATAGAGCTGCTCCACGCGAAGCAGATAGATGTCGTCGATACCGCGTTCGTCGCGTTCCTCGAGAAGATCGAAGTAGACCTTGCCGGAACAGATGACGACACGACGGATATCGTTGTCCTTGACCAGGCGTTTTTCCCATTGGCCGTCATCCCACAGCAGACGGTGGAAGGTCGACCCCTGGGCCATTTCGTCCAGCGAAGAAATGCAACGCTTGTGGCGCAGCAACGATTTCGGTGACATCAGGATCAGCGGTTTGCGGAAATTCCGACGAACCTGCCGGCGCAGCGCATGGAAGAAGTTCGACGGGCTGGTAATGTTGCAAACCTGAACGTTGTCTTCCGCGCAAAGCTGCAGATACCGTTCCAACCGCGCGCTGGAATGCTCCGGCCCCTGGCCTTCGTATCCATGCGGCAGCAACATGACCAAGCCGCACATGCGCAGCCATTTCGACTCACCGGATGCAATGAACTGGTCGATGATGACCTGGGCCCCGTTGGCGAAATCGCCGAACTGCGCTTCCCACAGCACCAGGGAATGCGGCTCCGCGCTGGCATAGCCGTATTCGTAACCGAGCAGACCGAATTCGCTGAGCGGGCTGTCGATTACCTCGAACGGCGCCTGTCCCATGCGAATGTTGTTGAGGGGGACGTATTCCTCCTCCGTCTTCTGGTCGATCAACACCGAATGCCGATGGGAGAAGGTACCGCGTTCGGAATCCTCACCCGACAGGCGGATCGAGGTCGACTCGCAAAGCAGGGTCCCGAAGGCCAGCGCCTCGGCGGTGCCCCAGTCGATACCCTTGCCGGTTTCGATCATCTTCCGCTTCTGTTCAAGCTGGCGCTTGATCTTCGAATTCAGGCCGAAGTTTTGCGGCACGGCGGAAATCGCGTAACCAACTTCCTTCAACAGGTCGATATCGACACCTGTCTCACCGCGCCGTGCTTCGCCGGCGGCGATGCCCAGGCCGGCCCATTTGCCTTCCAGCCAATCGGCTTTGTTCGCCTTGAACGAATGGCGGGCCTCGAATTGCGCATCCAGGTGGTTGGTGAATTCCTGAACGATCTTATAGCCTTCCCCTTCGGGAAGCGTGCCTTCGCTTTCCAACTGATCCGCGTAGATTTGCCGCGTGCGCGGATGCTCACCGATCTTGGTGTACATCTGCGGCTGGGTGAACATCGGCTCGTCGCCTTCGTTATGTCCATGCCGGCGATAACACCACATATCGACGACAACGTCCTTCTTGAAGCGTTGCCGGTATTCGATCGCAATTCGCGCGACATGCACGCAGGCTTCCGGGTCGTCCCCATTGACGTGGAAGACAGGTGCGTCGACCAGTTTTGCCATGTCCGAACAATAAGGCGAGGACCGTGACTTGCTGGGCGCGGTGGTGAAACCGATCTGATTGTTGATGGCGATATGGATCGTGCCGCCCGTGCGGTAGCCATCCAGCTGACTGAGCAGGAAGGTTTCCGCGACGATGCCCTGGCCGATGAAGGCCGCGTCGCCGTGCAGCAGAATGCCCATGACCTTCTCGCGGTCTTCGTCACCGCGTTGGCGCTGTTTGGCGCGGACCTTGCCGAGCACGACGGTGTTCACCGCTTCCAGATGACTGGGATTGGCGGTCAGCGACAGGTGAACCACGCGGCCGTCGAATTCGCGGTCGGCGGAGGTTCCCAAATGGTATTTGACGTCACCGGAGCCCTGGACGTCTTCCGGGCTCGTACTGATGCCTTCAAACTCCGCGAAGATCGCCTGATAGGGTTTGCGCATGATGTTCGCCAGAACGTTCAGACGCCCGCGATGGGCCATGCCCAGAACCGCTTCCTGCAACCCCAATTGTGCACCGCGCTTGAAAATCTGTTCCAGCATCGGGACTAGGGATTCGCCGCCATCCAGGCCGAAGCGCTTGGTGCCACGATACTTCTTGTCCAGATAGGTTTCGAAGATATCGGCCTGGGTCAGTCGTTCCAGGATCGTCCGTTTGCCCAGATCGGTGAATTCGGTTCGGTTGCGGATGCCCTCGATGCGCTCCTGGATCCAGGACTTCTCTTCTGGGTTCTGAATGTGCTGGAACTCGACACCGATGGAGCCGCAATAGGTCTCCTGGCAGATCCGCACAATTTCCCGCATCGAGGCGGATTCGAGACCGAGATAATAATTGATGAAGATCGGCCGATCCATGTCCATTTCTTCGAACCCGTAGGTCTTCGGGTCGAGTTCCGGCTGATAGGCCGGTTCATGAAGGTTCAGCGGATCGAGATGGGCGATGGCATGCCCGCGCATCCGGTAGGCGCGGATGATCATCAGGGCGCGGATCGAGTCCAGGGTGGCTTGCCGGATCTCACCCGCGCTGGCGCCGGGCGAACCCGCCCTGGCCAACCGGCGCAGAATTTCGTCGTAGGAAGCGCCCTCATCGGTCAGTTCAGCGAAGGTCTCGGTCTGATCGTCGCCCTTCGGTCCGATGACCGTGGTCGCGCGCGGCGCCCAGCTTGGCCCGCGATATCCTTGCAGGAAGTTGAGGTCTCCGTCCTCGAGCCCGGAAAAGAACTGCGCCCATTGCTGATCGACCGAAGCCGGATCGCTCAGGAATTTCTGGTACAGTTCCGCCACATAGGTTTCGTTGGCTTGAAAAAGCGGCGTCGTGTTCCCGGCATAGGTCATCACGCATCTCCCTCTTCGGTCGACTGCCACCGGATCCATCCGATCCATGCGGATAAAACCGGCGCAGTCCCAGACGCCATTCGGGCGGCGAGCGCCAGATCAGCGTTACAATCCCGACTGTTTCTCATCGCAGCGTAGCACGTTGGGGCCCGTCAGGGTCACAGAAACGGTTCTGTTTCTCAACGTGCTATGATACCGACCAAACTCTTTTTTAATCCAGGTCTAAAGTAGCAGCGCCGGGGATTACCCCGGTGCCGTTTCTACATCAACCCTTCATTGCCTCCAGCATCGTCGTACCGAGCGCCGATGGGCTCTCCGATACGCGAATACCGGCGCTACTCATCGCCTCCATCTTGGAATCGGCCGTGCCTTGACCGCCGGAGATAATGGCGCCCGCATGGCCCATACGCTTGCCCGGAGGCGCCGTACGGCCCGCGATAAAGCCGACCATCGGCTTTTTCACTTTCGAGGATTTGACGAATTCCGCGGCTTCTTCTTCCGCCGTGCCGCCGATTTCCCCGATCATGATGATGCCTTCGGTCTGGTCGTCCGCCAGGAACATCTCCAGGCAATCGATGAAGTTCGTTCCATTGACCGGGTCGCCGCCGATGCCGATGCAGGTCGACTGACCGAGGCCGACCGCCGTCGTCTGGGCGACCGCTTCATAGGTCAGCGTTCCGGAACGGGAAACCACGCCGATCTTGCCGGCCCGATGGATATGGCCCGGCATGATTCCGATCTTGCACTGTTCCGGCGTGATCACGCCCGGGCAGTTCGGACCGATCAAACGGGTCTTCGACCCGCTCAGCGCCCGCTTGACCTTCACCATGTCCATCACCGGAATGCCTTCCGTGATGCAGACCGCCAGTTCCAATTCGGCGTCGATCGCCTCAAGGATCGCGTCGGCCGCGAAGGGCGGCGGCACATAGATCACCGTCGCGTTCGCGCCGGTCACATGCTTGGCTTCCGCCACCGTGTTGAAAATCGGCAGGTCCAGATGCGTACCGCCGCCTTTGCCCGGCGTGACACCGCCGACCATCTGCGTGCCGTAGGCAATCGCCTGCTCGGAATGGAAAGTTCCCTGCGCGCCGGTGAAGCCCTGGCAGATGACTTTCGTGTCCTTGTTAACCAGAACGGCCATCAGTTAGCCTCCTTCACAGCAGCCACGACCTTTTCGGCCGCGTCTTCAAGATTGTCGGCGGAGATGATCGGCAGACCCGATTCCGCCATGATCTTCTTGCCTTGTTCCACATTGGTGCCTTCCAGACGCACCACCAGGGGCACGTGCAGGTTCACCTCACGGGAAGCGGCGACCACCCCTTCGGCGATAACGTCGCACCGCATGATGCCGCCGAAGATGTTGACCAGAATGCCTTCGACATTCGGATCGCTGAGGATGATCTTGAAGGCCTTGGTCACGCGTTCCTTGGTGGCGCCGCCGCCGACGTCCAGGAAGTTCGCGGGATCGCCGCCCTTCAGCTTGATGATGTCCATGGTCGCCATGGCAAGACCGGCCCCGTTGACCATGCAGCCGATCGACCCGGTGAGCTTGATGTAGTTCAGCTCGTGCTTGGTCGCTTCCAGCTCCATCGGGTCTTCTTCGGTTTCGTCCCGCATGCCGGCGATGTCCTTGTGGCGGAACAGCGCGTTGTCGTCGAAGTTCATCTTCGCATCCAGCGCGATGACGTCGCCCGCGCCGGTCACGACCAGCGGGTTCACTTCGACCATGCTGGCGTCAAGCTGCGTGAAGGCGTTGTACATCGCGGTCAGGAACTGGGTGCAGCTCTTGACCTGGGCCCCTTCGAGGCCAAGCGCGAAGGCAATGCGCCGGCAATGGAAGCCGGAGATGCCCGTGGCCGGATCGACCGTCACGCGGATGATTTTCTCGGGATGCTCTTCCGCGACTTCCTCGATCTCCATCCCGCCTTCGGTGGAGGCCATGATGGTCACTTGGCTCGTAGCCCGGTCCAGCAGCAGGGAGAGGTAAAGCTCCCGTGCGATGTCGCAACCGTCTTCGATATAAAGGCGGTTCACTTCCTTGCCGTCCGGCCCGGTCTGCTTGGTGACCAGCGTCGCGCCGAGCATGGCTTTGGCGTTCTCGCGCACGTCCTCGACGGACTTGCTGACGCGCACGCCGCCCTTGTCGGGATCGCCGCCCTTGAACCGGCCGGCCCCTCGGCCCCCGGCGTGAATTTGGGATTTGACGACCCAGATCGGACCGCCAAGTTCGTTCGCCGCCTGCACCGCTTCATCGACGGTGTAGGCCACCTGCCCGCTAGGCACGGCAACGCCAAACTTCCGTAGAAGCTCTTTGGCCTGATATTCGTGGATGTTCATGTCGCTTAAGACTTCCCCGTGGCTATGATCACGCCCAAACCCCTTCCGGTTGGACTTGGTGCCGGACCGGCGCCAGATCCCTGCCCCGAAAGGGGCCGGCAAATCGGCGGAAAGACTGTGGAACGGACCCCAGGGCTCTGCCATTGGGATTCGCCTTCCCGCCCATCATCCGCGGCGTCCGCACACCATCGAGAAGAATGGATTTCCGGGCCCCGCTGAGCGGGCGTAATTTAGCAACCTTTCTACTCAGTGCAACCGGATCGGCCATAATAATAGCTAGCCGGGGCAGCAAATATTCCACTTATCCCGGTAGGTTTTTTCGATGCTGCGCGCAAACCGGCCCGCATCAAGAAGCGGTGAGGTGCGCAATCTTTCCCTCAAGCCGGCCGAATAATCGCCGCAAAGGTCGATATCCCCGGCAAGGGAGACCGCCGCCCTTACATACGCTTGCCGGTCCTCCGCGATCAGGTCGGGCAGCCCCAGATGGGTCATGATAGATGCGCCGACACGGGCCGCGTGACGGTCGCCGCGCAGCGTTATGACGGGCGTCCCCATCCACAACGCATCGAATGTCGTTGTTGTTCCGTTATAGGGAAATGTGTCCAGCGCGATGTCGATATCGTTATAGGCCGCGAAATGCTCCGCCAGGCCCGGCACGGTCCCGCGCAGCCTGAGTCTGGCGGGATCGATTCCGCGCGCCTTGAAACCCTCTGCGCATTGCCGCCGCGTCCCGGGATCGTTCAGCGAACGCGCTTTCACCATCAACAAGCCGGTCGGGCACGCTTGGAGAATTCCGGCCCAGCAATCCAGAACCGTTTGGTTCACCTTGGCGAAATTGTTGAAAGACCCGAAAACCACGGGCCGGTCGCCAAGTGGCGGCTTCGCCACCGAGATGTCGACCGGCGGCCGATAACACAGAAAGCCGTCCGGCAGGCGAACCAATTGCTCAGGGCCCTCGCCCTCCGCCTCGCCCTTCATCTCACCTGGGGGATCGGCAACCGCGTCGGTCAGCCGATAGTCCATTTCGGCCAACCCCGTAATGCCGGGATAGCCAAGCCAGGTCATTTGGACAGGCGCAACGCGGCGCGCGAAGACCGAAAGCCGATTGCCTGAAGTATGACCGGCTAGATCGACCAGAATGTCGATTTGGTCAGAGGCAATTCTTTCGGTCAGAGTTTCATCGTCCCAGCCGGCCGTATCGACCCAATGATCAGCCAGCGCCCGAAGGTTGTCAGTCATTGCATCCGGGCGCGCGACATCGGAATAGCACCAGACATCGACCACCCGCCTGTCATGGGCTTCCAGCAGAGGAAGCAGGAAATTGGCGACGGGGTGCCGTCGGAAATCGGGAGAGACATAGCCGACACGCAGGGGCCGATCCGCGCTCCCCTCGTTTGCACATGGCGCGGATTGAAAGGTCGGGCCATCGAGTTTCCGCGCCAGCCCCAGGCCCCAAGCGCGGTGAGCGGCTTGTATCTCATTCGTTGTGAGGCCTTCGTTGTAATGCATCGACATCAACCGGTTGTGCTGCGCCTTTTGAAAGTCGGGGCGCAACCCGACGACATGCTCGTGGTGGCGCAGCGCTTCGTCGTGACGGCCCTGGCTCTGACGGATCACGCCGAGATTCGTTTCCACTTCCAGCAGTTCCGGATCGGCTGCCAGGGCCTGCTCGTACGCTTCCGCCGCCTCTTCCAGCAGCCCCATACCCGCCAGCAGGTTCCCCATATTCGTCCAGGCGGGGGCGAAACCGGGCCGCAGGCGGACGGCGTCGCGAAGAGGGTCCAACGCTTCCCGCGGCGCGGTTGCGGCCAGAAGCGATCCCAGGGAAAAAGCGATGTCCGCGTCATCCGGCGCCGCCGCGCGCGCCTTGCGCAGGCATTCGATAGCAACATCGGCCCGCCCCGCCGCATTCGCGCAAAGCGCCATCAGGTACAAGCCTTCCGGGTGATCCGGCTGATCGCGCAGCAAACGGTTCAAGGCCGCGATCGCGGCAGAGCCGTCGCCGCCCGCCAACGCCGTCTTCGCTAACTGCAGATCGTCGTCGCCTTGCACGCGCGCCCTCTAACACTGTCGCTGTTGGCCGATGGTGAAGGATCATCCGCCAAGCCGGGGCGGAAAGAAAGAAGCCGCGCCCCCTTTAAAGGAGAGCGCGGCTTCCAAACCTAGACCGAAGCGGTCTTCGGCACCTTGGTCCTTACGAAGAGGACGGCGTGTTCGTCGCGGGTGCCGCCGGAGCGACCTTCGCGGCAGCCTTTTTCGCGCGCGCCTTCTTCGCTACCGACTTCTTGGCAGCAGACTTTTTGGCGCCAGACTTCTTAGCCGTCGACTTCTTCGTCGCAGCCTTTTTGGCGCCCGACTTCTTGGCTGAAGACTTCTTGCCGCCGGCCTTCTTGGCCGCACCCTTCTTCGCGGGTGCTTCCTTGCCGGCATTCTTTTCGATATCGGCAGCAACCTTGCTCAGCGACTGAACCGCATCGATGGACTTCTGCAGCATCTTCTTCTCGGCGGCATTGAGAGAGATCTCGACGATCTTCTCGACACCGTTCGCACCGATGATGCAGGGCACGCCGACATACATGTTACGGACGCCGTATTGGCCATTACAGAACGCCGCCGCCGGCAACAGCCGACGCTTGTCCTTCAGATAGGACTCCGCCATCACGATCGCGGAGGAGGCGGGCGCGTAGAACGCGGAACCCGTCTTCAACAGGCCGACGATCTCGGCGCCGCCATCGCGCGTGCGTTGGACGATGTCGGCAATGCGCTTCTTCGTGGACCAGCCCATCTTCAACAGGTCCGGCACGGGAATGCCCGCGACGGTCGAATAACGGATGAGCGGAACCATCGTATCGCCATGTCCGCCGAGCACGAAAGCCGTCACGTCTTCGACCGAGACCTTGAATTCTTCGGCCAGGAAGTAACGGAAGCGTGCGGAGTCGAGAACACCCGCCATGCCGACGACCTTGTTGGCCGGCAGGCCGGAGGCTTTCTGAAGAATGCCGACCATGACATCCAACGGATTGGTGATGCAGATGACGAAAGCTTTCGGCGCATGCTTCTTGATGCCTTCGCCGACGGACTTCATCACGCTCGTGTTGATGCCGATCAGATCGTCCCGGCTCATCCCCGGTTTCCGCGCAACACCGGCGGTAACGATGATGACGTCGGCGCCTTTGATCGCGCTGTAGTTTTTGGAACCGGACATTGCCGCGTCGAAACCTTCGACCGGGGAGGCTTCCGCGAGATCGAGCGCTTTGCCCTGCGGTATCCCATCCATGATGTCGAACAGAACGACATCACCCATTTCCTTGAGACCTGCCAACAAGGCGAGCGTGCCGCCAATGTTCCCAGCGCCGATAAGCGCTATCTTGTTACGAGCCATCCCCTTCCTTCCTTATGGTATTGAACCATGCCGGTATGTGTTTCAGAGCCGTGACCTTTGGTACGATGCCATCACCACGCAATTCGGAAGCAGCAGGCATTGGCATTCGCAACCGGTGTGGTACAGGAATCGTCTGTCATGGGCAAGGATATTGCCGTTTTCCTGTCAATCCCGAAAGCTTGTATCCATTGCATTCTATTTATCGGCTTTCAGCGAGTTCATCACGACACAGTGAAACGATTTCACCTGACCAATCCGTTGCCGATCGACGTCCGTAAACCCACTTAAAGGGCAACAACGATCGGGATTTCCCGACCGACTATTTAAGTATGGAGTGGGGTTATGAATGTATCTATTCCCAGTGGGCCCAAAAGCTCACGTTTGGCAAAGATAAGCATCGCGGCAGGCATGGGCCTTTGGGCGATCATGGTCGTTGGTTTGACCGTGATACCCTTGGATCGTGGCTCCGTCAGTGACGGGGTCTATGCGTTGACCGGCACGATAACCCAATACATCACTTCGGACGGCGAGCGCGTGGTTAAGCCCTTGCCCTTGCGGAGGTGACGATCGGACCGGACCATGGCGTGAACGGGTCCAACTGACTGGAAGGCGGGCCGCATTTAAGCGGCCCGCTCTCTAGCCAAGTCGCCACGGAAGGAATAGAAGACGAGCCGACAGAACGACCATCTAGCCTGATCGGTTCCCATATGATCCAAACGCTCTTCAGTCCCCTGCGCAGTCTGTATGATTGGACCATGCGCATGGCGGCGCATCGTCTGGCCGAACGTTACCTGGCCTTCGTTTCGTTCATAGAGAGCGTCATTTTTCCCATCCCCCCCGATGTCATGCTGATCCCGATGGTGCTCGCCAACCGCGATCGGTACCTGCGGTATGCGGCCATTTGCACCATCGCCAGCGTCGTCGGCGGTGTCGGCGGCTATCTGATCGGCTATGGGTTGTTCGATGTCATCGGCGAACCGATTGTCAGACTATACGGCTACGAACAAGCGCTGGAACAGGCGCGCGCATCCTTCACCGAATACGGCTGGCTGATCGTCATCGGCGGCGGTTTGACGCCTCTGCCTTTCAAGATCGTGACCATTGCGTCGGGCGCCATGGAACTCAACCTTATGACTTTCGTGCTCGCCTCCATCGTCAGCAGGGGCGCGCGGTTCTTTTTGGTATCCGTCCTTTTGCGTATGTTCGGCGGACCGATCCGGACATTGATCGAAGAGCGGTTCGGGCTGATGACCACAGCCTTCTTCGTATTGCTGGTCGGCGGTTTCCTGGCCATTAAATGGTTGCATTGACGGTGATCGCCGCCGCGTCCGCTTGCAAACGAAAGAAACAGTCATGAGCACCCATTTCAGACTGCCCAGCCTTCAGCAGACCCCCGCACTGGTTATGATTTTCATCGCCGGTGTGTTGGGGACCGCCTATTTCTTCGAACATGTTCTGGACATCCATCCCTGCGCCTTGTGCCAATATCAACGACTGGCCTGGTGGATTGCTCTCGGCGTGGCAGGAATCACCTTCTATCTTCGGCGAAAGACTACGCTGCTGCTGACGGGCCTGACCCTGACGGCCGTGGTGATCCTGGCCGGGGCCGCGACCGCCGGCTACCATGTCGGTGTCGAACAGAAATGGTGGGAAGGCCCCTCCTCCTGCACAAGCAGTGGGTTGAACGACCTGGATATCAATGCGCTCAAGGACGCGATCATGAGCGCCCCGGTGATCCGGTGCGACGAAGTGGCCTGGAGTCTATTCGGCATCTCCATGGCAGGGTATAATCTACTACTGGCGTTGGGTGCGGCAGTCGGGATTGGCTTTCTGATCCGAAACGCCCTGCGCCGACCCGCGGGAGCCATCGAAAGCACGAATTGAGGCGGCGATGAACAGCGCGACCAAAGACGGCAAGACGAAACCGGGGCACGGGCCCCGCTATTTGCCCGGCGACCCGCGCCCGGCCGACAGCGTCCAGCGGATGATCCGCGTCGACCAGGCCGGCGAATTCGGCGCGACCCGTATCTATGCTGGGCAGCATGACGTGCTGCGCCGGACCCCCTCGGGCCCCTTGATCAAACACATGGCCGAACAGGAACAGGTTCATCTGGACGCCTTCAACAAGATGCTGAGGGAACGTCGCGTGCGGCCGACCTTGATGACACCGGTCTGGCATGTCGCCGGATACGCCATGGGCGCGGGGTCCGCCCTGTTGGGCGAACAAGCCGCCATGGCCTGTACCGTCGCGGTCGAGGAAGTGATCGACGAGCACTACGCCGCACAGGCGGAAAGACTTGGTGAGGATGAGGCCGACCTGAAAGCGACGATCGAGAAGTTCCGGCAGGAAGAAATCGAGCATCGCGATATCGGTTACGCCGAAGGCGCGGAACAGGCGCCCGGTTATCCAGTGTTGACGCGTGCCGTGAAGAGCGCATCCAAATTGGCCATCTGGCTTTCCGAACGGATCTGATCTCCCGACCCGTCCCTGCACGTCCTCAACCCAGAAATTCTTTGGCGGATTCCGCAGAATCATGGCCTTGTGGCGGTGCGCGACGATAACCGCCGAAGGGTTCGCTATGTCCCTGTCATGCTTCGAAAGCCGCTTCGTCGGGTTGCGGAACGACTATCCGACCGGCATGACCGCGACCGCCGTTCTGCAACGCGCGCTGGCCATGTTGGCGGATCTTGCCGCCGATACGCTTGAAACGGATGCGGAAAGCGCGCGCGCCTTATTGACCGGCGCCGGCCGGCGCATTGAAACCCTGTTTGCGGACTGGCCGGACATCGCCGGGCCCCTGGCCGATTGGCGGCGCATGATCGCGCTTTTCCCCGCCGATGACGGAAAAGCGCTTCGCTGCCACGCGATCCGCGAGGCCGAGCGCATGATACGGCTGGCGTCCGAGGGAGAACCGGTAAAGACCGGCGGCGAGGACGCCTACCGCTCCAGTTCCATGTCCCAGTAGAGATAATCGTTCCAGCTTTCGTGCAGAAAATTCGGCGGGAAGGACCGCCCGTTTTCCTGCAGCAAATAGGTCGTTGGCGGCCGCACCGCCCGGCGCAGCGGCATGTTCGCCTGAACCGGCGTCCGCCCCCCTTTTCGCAGATTGCACGGCGAACACGCGGTCACGACGTTTTCCCAGGTCGTCCGACCGCCTTGGCTGCGCGGCACGACATGGTCGAAGGTCAGGTCCTGCGCATTGAAGCCGGTGCCGCAATACTGACATGTAAGCTTGTCCCGAAGGAAAACATTGAACCGGGTGAAGGCCGGTTGCCGGCTTGGCCGAATATAGTCCCGCAAGGCGATCACACTGGGCAACGCCATCTTGAAGCTGGGACTGTGAACTTCCGTTTCATATTCGGAGAGGACCGAAACACGGTCGGATATCACCGCCTTAACCGCGTCCTGCCACGTCCAAATAGAAAGCGGAAAATAACTAAGCGGTCTGAAGTCGGCGTTCAAAACCAACGCCGGACAGTTATTCAAGGCCGTAGTCACCGCACTGAACTCCCGTTTTTTGCGGGGGCCACCCTTGCCAAGGTTGATCAGAAGCTACACGGATTCTTAAACCGGGTACAAGGAAACCGAGAGTGCGGGAATAAAATATAACTATTCTGTAAGAAAAACCCGCCCGGCGCGCGACTGTTCTTACGCGCAGCTCTGAGAATTCTTGCGAATACAGAGGACACCAGGTCCATTTGACCGGTCAGGTCAGATGTTTTTCCAGAAAATCCATCGCCCGCCGCAACCCGTTCGGATCGATCGAATGGGGCACACCGGGGCAAATCAGCGTTTCAACCATGAAACCCGCGTCCTGCAGGACCCCCGCGGCCGCCGGCGTGGCCTGAACCGGCACGACCTCGTCCGCGTCGCCGTGGATCAGCAGGACAGGCGGCTTGCTGCGCGCCTCTTCCAGCAACGCCTCACCCGCCAACAGCGCACCGGAAAACCCGACAACGGCGGCAAAGGGTGCCGGCCGGCGCGGCGCGACATGAAGCGACATCATGGTTCCCTGGCTGAAACCGACCAACGCCACCGACCCGGCGTCGAGACCGAACCGCGCCACCTGCTTATCGATGAACCCGTCCAGGATCGGCGCCGCCATGCGGATGCCGCTCAACATCACCGCCGGATCACGATCCTGCAGCGAGAACCATTGCCGGCCATAGGGCGCCATATCGCATGGAAACGGCGCATCCGGCGCGATGAAATGCGCATCCGGCAGAGTCCGGGCCAGATGCGGCGCAAGCGCGATCAGATCGTTGCCATCCGCCCCCAGGCCATGGAGCAGGATTACAAGCTGCTTGGCCGCCGCGCCGGAGGCAGGCGGTTCTTCCGGTCCGTCCAGTTCCATCATCGTCCGATCCCTTATCTACTATGAATACAGGTTCAAGCGGGCGCGCCGCGGTAATAGTGCCATAGGAAAACCGACATGGCGCTGCGCCAGGGCGACCAGGCCAGCGCCAGTTCGCGCGCCAATTTCGGCGCCGGCCGTGCGTCCAGCCCCTTCAGGCGCTTCATCGCCTCTTGGAGTGCAATGTCCTCCCCCGGGAACAGGTCCGGCCGCCCCAGGGAGAACATGCAATAGATCTCAGCACTCCAAAGCCCGATGCCCTTCAGCCCGGTCAACGCGGCGATGATCTCATCATCCGGCATGCGCGGAAACTCCTCGATCGGGACCGTTCCGGCCACCACCGCCTCGGCGATTCCCTTGCCGTAACGGATTTTCGGGCGCGAGAGGCCGGCAGCCTGTAAGGCTTCATCCGGTTGTCCCAGGAAGGCTTCGGCCGTCGTGCCCGGCATCAGGTCTTCCAACCGACCCAGGATCGCCCGCGCCGCCTCCTTGGATATCTGCTGGTTCACGATGATCGACAACAAGGCGGGAAAGCCTCCGGGCGCGGTTCTCGGTTCCGGATACCCGACCAGCGACAGGGCTTCGGCGACCTGGTGGTCTATGCCGGCCACGTCGTCCAATGCCTTGATCAAGCTCTGCTTGTTCACCAGATACGTTTCCTATTCCAAATGTCCGTCGGCAGATTTGACTTCGGTTTGCGACGGGCCTAGGCCAGCCATATGAACGACCCGACCGACATGATGCAACCGGCCATGAGCGAACCGGCCAAGACCCAACCGAGCGGCGCGCAATGGGGCGACCCTTCCGGGATTCTCGGCCACGTGCCGATGACGACGCGCTTCGCGCCGAGCCCGACCGGCCTGCTGCATCTCGGCACGGTGCATTCCGCGCTCTTCGCCTGGAAACAAGCGCGCGACGCCGGCGGCCGCTTCATTCTGCGCATAGAGGATATAGACACCGGCCGCTGCCTGCCGGAATACGAAGCACAGATCCTGCGGGACCTGGAATGGCTCGGCATCGATTGGGACGGTCCCGTCTTGCGGCAATCAGAGCGGACCGAGGTCTATAATGAATTCCTGCATGTGTTGGAAGAAGGCAATCTGGTCTATCCCTGCTTCTGCACCAGGAAGGAAATCCTGGCGGAAATTGCCTCTGCCCCGTCCGCACCGCAAGGGCCGGACGGACCGGTCTATCCGGGGACCTGCAAGCATTTGCCCTGGCGGGAAGCAAAACACCGAATGGAACAGGGGGAACCCTATGCATTGCGGCTGCATATGGACCGCGCCGTCGGCATGACCGGGCCGCTGACCTTTCACGACCAGCGCTTCGGCGAAATGTCGGTGGACGGTCTTTCCTGCGGGGACATCGTTCTGTGCCGGAAAGAGACGCCCAGCAGTTATCACCTCTCGGTCACGGTCGACGATGCGATGCAATTCGTCACCCATGTGACCCGGGGCGAGGATTTGCTGAACGCGACCAGCATTCATCGCATTCTGCAAACGCTCTTCGCCCTTCCGGCACCTCAATACCATCATCATGTATTACTGTTGGACGAGGACGGAAACCGTTTGTCGAAACGTGAAAAGTCCTTGGCCATAGCGGCCTTGCGGGAAGAGGGGCTATCCCCGGCAGAGGTCCGCGCCTTGGCTGGATTTCCAGACGAGTAAAGCGCTAGCCGGCGGCATACCCATTGCGCATGCCTTCACACAAAGCCGTGTAATCGGGTTCGTCGTCCGGCGACAACAGGCCATGGCGAATGAAGAAATCAATCAGGACCAGGTTACAGTTGAACTTGAACTCCTCGGTCGTGCGGATGATTTCCATCACCTCACCCGCCGGCAGCAGGTAAAAACCGGCAAGTTCGCCATCGGTGTTCACCGGTGTGAAGTCTTCGGGCATTTCCAGGTCGTAGCAGAACATGACATCCGGCTTGATGCGGCCCTTCTCTTCCCGGACATAGGTGATGCAGCCGACCGGGACTGCCTGTTCCGCCATGGCCGGTGTGATCGAGGCTTCTTCCCCGCATTCCTTGATCAGATTTTCCCGCAGACTCAGATCGAATGGCTGGCCGCCCGCGACCGTATTGTCCAGCAGGTCCGGATAGGTCGCCTTGCCCGGGGCGCGGCGGCCGATCCACAGATGCAACCCGTCCGGTTTGCGGACATAGCCGTTCAGATGGATCCCCCAGGCGCGCAAGCCGAAGGGCGGCACCGCCACCCGGTCGATCACGAATCGCGGTTCCTCCCCCCAATTGCGCATGGCGGGAAACAACTCGTCGCGCAACCCATCGACCACACCCGACTGCGCCAGCACCGCTGCGACGTCAGCCATCAACGCCGATCTGTCCGCGAAGGTGTCCGCCCGTGCCGTCAGGCAAACCGCCTTGCCGTCCAATTGAAAGCAATCGAATTGGGTCAGCAGGGTGTCGGCGATCTCGTCGTTGACCCAGCCGATATTCTCACCGCCGACTCGGAAGCGTTTCTGGACCGAAAGATCCCCGTTATTGCAGGCCCTGACATGGTCCAGATAACTCATCGGCGGTTTCTCCGTTCGTGGCTATGCACAGCGTGCCTTGGACGAGACGAGGACCAGTTCCACGCCGATTACCTGGCGCAGCCCCGCACCGATCCGTCCGGCCAAGTCCTGGTCCATATCACCAACTTGGATATCGACGAGCAAGCGGTCTTCCGGGTCGGAATCCGCATGCACCCGGCTGGGGATAAGGCCGCGTTTGGCGAAGGGTTCGAGAAGACGGTGCAGAAGGTTCGGATCGGCGGCGCCGACCACGCTGAAACACGCGGTTTGAGAGGTCGCGTCAACGCGACTATGAAGGAAAGACATGACAGTCGCCCCTGATTTCCATGAAAATTGATGCAGCGAATAGAGCAGCGCTCTAGGCCCGGTTCCCCTCGGGGACCGGGTCCGTAATTCGCGCAATCGCCCGGGCCGGAGAGGCCAGGCAAAAAGCGATTTCATGGGTCGGACGAAACATCATGGGGCGGTTATAGACCGAAGAACCGCGGCCGCCAACTCTCTTTGAAGCGTCACGGTATGAGGCGGATCGCCTCAGCCAGCGGTTGCCCGACGGCGATGCCCAGTTTGGCCGCTGTTTGGTTGACGGCTGAGACTACTCCGTTTTCCAGGGCCGATGCGGCGCTGCCGACCAGACAGGTTCCACAATCCAGCGTGACCGCGGCGATGCCGCGCTGGTCAAGCGCCGGCAGCCGGGACAGGCCGATATCGTTCTTACCCCGACCCGCATCGGAATAGCTGACGAAAAAAGCCTCCGCCTTGCAGGCTCGCGCGGGGTCCCCGCCGATCAGCCCGCCATGGGAGCCGGTCACGATGATCCGCCCGGCATCCCCCGGTTTGATCAGGGAGGCGGAGTCGACGCAAAGAACACTATGCGCACCGACCGCTTCGTCCCAACGGGCTTCGGGAATTGCCTCCATCATGCCGGACGGCGCCGGCGCGCCGGCGAGCCTTTCCAACGCTTCCGCGACGGTTTGCCCCACCGAGACACCAAGGGCCGCCGCAATTTCATTCGCGAATGAGATCACGCCATTCTGCGCCATGTCCCCGGCAGAGCCGATCTCCGCCGTCATGCAATCCACCGCGCAAGCCGCCATGCCGACATCCGCCAAGGCCTTCACCCCGGCGATCCCGGCATCGTCCAAGCCCCGCCCGGCGTCGTTCAGCACGACTGCGCGTAAGCCCGCGCGGGACGCGACGGCGGCGGCATAGAGCCCGCCATGAGAACCGGATACGGCAATCCGTCCCGGCGCGGTACTGTCCGCGTCGGTGATTGAATTCAGAAGCAGATGGTCCTTTTGCATGACGATATTGGTATTGCGTTTGACTCGTTTGGACAACTGGTTCTTATTATCGGCACAATAGTTCCGAATAACGGAACAGGTCAGGAGGAAGTCACGTGCCGTCAGCAACGCCGGTAGGATCGATCGCGCGCGCCAGCCGCGTCTTGTCCGCCTTGAGCGAGGCACCGTTGGGCGCCAGCCTGACGGAGATTATGGCGCGCACGGAATTCACGAAGACCACGACCCATCGCGTCCTCACCTCTCTCCTGGATGTGCACTACGTCTATCAGGACCCCGACAACCGCCGTTATCATCTGGGCAGTGTGCTGGCGAAAATCGCCCGCACGGCCAGCAGGTCCGACCTGGCCGCCTTGGCGAAACGCAGCATGCGACGCCTGGCGGATGCCAGCGGCGATACGATCTTCCTGTCCGCCCCGGAAGGCGCCGTTTCGATCTGCGTGCGCCGGGAATTGGGCGCTTTCCCGATCCGGACCCTGACAATCGATGCCGGCGACCGCGTGCCGTTGGGTGCCGGGGCGACGGCCCAGGCGCTTTATGCCTCCATGCCGGAATCCAAACGCAAGGCCGCGGCCCAGGCGAACAAAAGCTGGATGGCTGATTTCAACGTCACGCCAGAACTGGCCGAAGAATGCTGCGCGGATTTTCATCGCCGCGGCTATGCGCTGAACCCGTCGATCGTGATCCCGGGCATGAGCGCCGTCGCCCTGCCGATCATCACCCGGTCCGGCCGGTTGATCGCCGCCATCGGGATCGGCGCGATCAACGACAGGATGACCATCGAACGCATCGAGAGCGAACTGGTTCCGCTATTGCGGGAGGAAGCCGCGGTGCTGTCCGAAAAGATCAGCATACTTGAACGAGAGGAGTTGTTCTGACCGTGCGTAATTTTGACGTCGAAAGAGGGTTGGCCCGCCTGACTCTGATGGAGCGCATACGCGCTTTCGAGGAAGCCGCCCGCCACGCGGCCGTGGAGGAAGAATTGGTTCTGGGCGCGATACATTTGTCGATCGGGCAGGAAGCGGTCGCCGTCGGCGTGACCGAACCCCTTCGCAAGGACGACTACATCACGTCGACCCATCGCGGGCACGGCCATACCCTGGCGAAGGGCGCCGCCGCGACAGCAATGATGAAAGAATTGCTGGGCCGCGAAGGCGGTTGTTGCGGCGGCAAGGGCGGCTCCATGCATATCGCCGATTTCGGTGTCGGCATGCTGGGCGCAAACGGGGTCGTCTCCGCCAATATCACCATCGCCGCCGGTGCCGCCCATGGGGTGAAGCTGCTGGGCGGCGATCAGGTCACCGTCTGTTTCTTCGGCGACGGCGCGGCCAATCGTGGTCCCTTTCTTGAGGGCATCAACTGGGCGGGGGTCTTTGAGCTGCCGATCCTGTTCGTCTGCGAGGACAATCAGTATTCGGCATCGACCAAGACATCCGACATGACCTCCGGCAATGTCGCCGACCGGGCCCGGGCCATCGGCCTGCCGGTAACCGAAATCGACGGCAACGATGTCGAGGAAATCGCATCCGTTTCGGCTGAAATCATCGCCCGTATCCGGGCGACCGGTAAGCCCGAATTCATGCTTGCCAAGACCTATCGCCTGGACGGCCACACCTATTTCGACCCGGCGACCTATCGCCCGGAAGGCGAAGCCGACCGCATGCGACGTGAAAGCGACCCGGTCGCACGCCAGCGCGAACTGCTTCAGGAAGCAGGCGTGGCCGAAGCCGATCTGGATGCCGTGCGGATGACGGCGGCCGCGGAAATGCAAGCGGCGCTGGACGCCGCGAAGGCCGCGCCCTGGCCGGCCGACGATACCGTATTCAACGATGTGCAGGACGTGGGCTCGCCCGCGCAGGAGGCGTTCTGATGGCCGTGATGACTTATGCGGAAGCGGCGCGCCTCGCCGTAGCGGAAGCAATGCGCGCGGACGAACGCGTTTGGTGCGTGGGCGAAGACCTGGGCCGCGGCGGCGTGTTCAAGCAATATGCCGGTCTGCCCGAGGAATTCGGTCCGAAACGCATTTCCGACGCCCCCATTTCGGAAGCCTGCATCATGGGCGCCGCTTTCGGCGCGGCCTTGGTGGGCACGCGTCCCATCGTGGAAATGCGTTTCGCCGATTTCGCGCTTTGCGCCACCGACGAGTTGGTGAACCAGATTGCCAAGGCGCGGTTCATGTTCGGCGGGCAAAGCCGCGCGCCGATGGTGATCCGCAAGCCGATGGGCATGTGGCGGTCTTCCGCCGCGCAGCACAGTCAAAGTCTTGAGAGCTGGTACGCCCATATCCCGGGCCTTGTCGTTTGCTGCCCGGCCACGCCGCAGGACAACTATTCCATGATGCGGGCCGCGATCGAATGCGACGATCCGGTCGTGTATCTGGAACACAAGAATATCTGGATGATGGAAGGCGAAGTCGACACCGGGGTGAAGGCGGAATTCGGAAAGGCGCAAATCCGCCGGACCGGAAGCGACGTCACCTTGGTCTCCTGGTCGCACACGGCCAATCTTTGCGTCGAAGCAGCGGATGCTTTGGCGGCAAAAGGCATCTCGGCCGAGGTCATCGACCTTGTCAGCCTGTGGCCCTGGGACAAGGCCGCCGTGCTGGAAAGCGTGAAGAAGACCGGCCGGCTGGTCGTCGCCCATGAATCCGTCGCCGTCGGCGGTTTCGGGGCCGAGGTCGTTGCCACCATGGCCCAGTCGACGACGTTCAAGTCGCCGCCCCAACGCCTGGGCTCGCCCCGGTCGCTGATCGCCTATGCCCCCAATTTGGAAGACAAGCTGCGTGTTACCGCCGAGATGATCGCCGGGGCCGCGACCAAGAGTATGGAGACTGTTGCCTGATGACCCAGACCAATGAAATGACCGGTGGTGAAGCCCTTGTCCGCATGCTTATGGCGCATAACGCCGGGCCGATGTTCGGTATGGGCGGATTCCAGTTGCTGCCATTCTACGATGCGGCGCGACGCCTGGGCCTGAACCACAACCTGATCAACGACGAGCGCTGCGCGGTTTTCGCGGCCGATGCCTATGCCAAGGTTTCCGGGCGGGTCGGGCTTGTCGACGCGACGCTTGGACCGGGCGCGACCAATCTGGTGACCGGGCTTGTCGAGGCCTTGAATGCCGGATCGCCCATCGTCGCCATCGTCGGCGACGCCCAGCGCGACCATGCGGGCAAGAACATGACGCAGGAAACGGACCAGGTGTCTATCCTGCGCCCGGCTTGCAAGGAACTTCTCCGCGTTGAAGCCATTCACCGTATTCCGGAGATCATGCGCCGGGCCTTCGCGGTCGCCACCGGTGGCCGGCCGGGTCCCGTTATCGTGGACGTGCCGGAAGATATCGCGCACGGCCTGCATGGTTTCGAGGACGGCGATTTCGCCGTCGACCCGGCGAATGAATCCGCGCCGTCCCTGCGCTGCCGGCCCGATGCGGCATCCGTTGAGAAGGCCGCGGAGATGATCGCGAAAGCCGAGCGCCCCATCCTGCTTTGTGGCGGCGGCATCCATATCTCCGGCGCGACCGGGGCGGTTACCCGTTTCGCAGAGCAAAACGGCATTCCCGTCGCGCATACCATGTCGGGCAAGGGGGCGATCGCCTGCACCTCGCCGCTCAGCGCGGGTCTTTTCGGGCGCTATGACCGGATCGCGAACGACCTGATCGCCGCCAGCGATTGCATCATCGTGGCCGGCTGCAAACTGGGTGAAATCGCGACCAAGCGCTTCACCATTCCCAAAAAGGGGCAAAATGTCATTCACCTGGACATCGTGGCCGAGGAGATGGGCCGGACCTATGACCCGGCGATGAAACTGTGGGGCGATGCGCGGGACGGGTTGAACGACCTTTCCGACGCACTGGAAAGCTCCGCGGCAGAGCAGCGCGCGCGCCGCGAGGCTTACCTGGCCGAGATCCCGGTGAAAATGCAGAAATGGCATGACGAAGTGGCCGCCGAACGCCTCTACTCCGACGAGACGCCGGTGAACATGGCCCGCCTGATCACCGAGTTGAACAATCACCTCCCGGAAAACGGCTATCTGATCGCCGATGGCGGTTTCGCCGCGCATTGGGGCGGATTGCTGTTCAATTCGAAATCCGCGCGGCGCAGTTTTGTGCCCGACCGTGGGTTCGCTTCCATCGGTTACGGTCTTCCGGGCGCGATGGGGACACAGTTGGCGGATCCGGAAGCCACGGTGGTCGGATTGACCGGCGATGGCGGGTTCAACATGGTCCTGGGCGAGTTGGAAACGGCGCGCCGGATGAATCTGGGGCTGACGGTGATTGTCGTGAACAACGCCGCGTCCGGCTACGTCAAGGCGCTGCAGCATCTGATGTACGGCGAAGGCAACTACCAGAGTTCCGAACTTGCCGAAACGAACTACGCCAAAGTGGCGGACGCCATGGGTTGCCATGGCATTCGCGTCGAGGACCCGTCCGAGCTTGAAGCCGCGCTGAAGGCGGCCTTTGCCGAGAAAACCCGGCCAAGCGTCATCGACGTCATGGTTACACGAGATCCGGCCCGGATGCTTCCGGCCGTCGATAACAGGACCGTGCAAGTCAAGAAAGGCGACCGCGTGGCCTGAACCAAACCACCAACCTGGGAGGAGTGCCAATGAAAACCAAGTTCCTTATCGCGGCCTGTGCCGCGGCAATGGTGTCAACGGCCGCAAGCGCCAAAGACATCGAGATGCAGGCGATTTTTCCGCAGACGCTACCGCTGCTCGGGAAGCCCGCCTGGGATATCGCCGAAAAGGTCGACATGCTGACGGCCGGCGGTATCAAGTTCGACGTAAAGAACCCGGGCGAAATCGTCGCGACGGGTGAGGTCTGGGACGCTGTTTCCACGGGCGCCGTCGAAGCGTCCTGGTATTCCATCGGCTTCGCCGAAGGGATCGTGCCTTCTGCTCCACTCTTCACGACATTCCCCTTCGGGCCCGATATCAAGGAATACGCTGCCTGGTGGTATTATGGCGGCGGCAAGGAGATGTGGACCGACATTTCCGAGGAAGCGTACAACATCAAGACCTTGCATTGCTCGACGCTGGTGCCGGAAGCGTCCGGCTGGTTCCGGGAAGAGGTCAAGACGGTCGAGGATCTGAAGGGCAAGAAGATGCGCTTCTTCGGCCTGGGCGCGTCGGTCATGGCGAAGCTGGGCGTCGAAGCGCAATCGATGGGTCTGGCGGATACGATGTCGGCCCTCAACACCGGCGCAATCGACAGTGCGGAACTGGGTTTCCCGTTCCTGGACAACATGGTCGGCATGTACGAGCACGCGAAGCACTATTACTTCCCGGGCTGGCACCAGCAAACCAGTTTCCTCAGCCTGATCATCAACCTGGACACCTGGAACGACCTGACTGACCAGGAACGGGCGATCATCGAAACCGCCTGCGAGGCCCAGGTTCTGAAGACCATGGCCGAAGGCGAAGCGGTGCAGCTTGAACCGCTGGCCAAGATGCAGAAGGAAAACGGCGTTCAGGTTCATCAGTGGCCGCCGGAAATCCTGGCCGCCTATGAAACGGCCTGGAAAGAAGTCGCGGCCGAAAAATCCGCGCAGGATGCGGATTTCAAACGCGCCTGGGAAAGCATCGCGACCTTCCGCGCGAACTATTCCGAATGGAAGTCGATCGGTTACCTGAACTGATCAGTTTGATTTGCACCGGGGGCGCCACACTGCGTCCCCGGACGCAATTTTGAAACGGAGACCGGCATGGAAACGGGTTTGAGACTGGCGGATTTTCTGACGCGGGTCTGCGACTGGGCCGCGCGGATCGCGGCGGCGGTCATGGTTCTGCTCGTCTTCGTCATTATTTACGACGTGATCGGGCGGAAGTTCTTCGCCACCGGTTCCTTCATGTTACAGGATTTGGAATGGCACCTGCACGGTGTCGTCGCGGTCTTCGCCTTCGGTTATGCCTATACCCGGAACGCCCATGTGCGCATCGACGTCTTCGCGCACAAGATGAGCGACCGCTTCCGTTGGTGGCTTGAATTCTTCGTCGTTGTATTTCTGGTTATTCCCTTTTTCGCCTTCATCGCGTGGTACGGCTATGAACTGGCCGAACGCGCCTTCATCCGCGGCGAAGGCGCCAATGGCGGGCGCGGCCTGCCCTATCGCTGGATCATCAAATCCGCAATTCCGATTTCGGCGGTGCTGACCATCGCCGGCTGCCTGGCGGTCGCGCTGCGCATCCTGGCGGTGCTGAAACGCCCCGACCTTCTCACTGACCCTTTTATTGAGCGTGGCTTATGGAAGCGCTGACCGAGTACCTGCCTGCCCTGATGTTCGTGAGCCTCATTCTGGGGCTGTTCACGGCATTGCCCGTTCCCATCGTGCTGACCGCGGTGACGCTGATCTTCGCGGTGATCGCGATGGCGTTGGGGGAGATGCGCTTCGTGCATGTATCTCTCATTCCCACCCGGATTTTCGGGTCGGTCATCGACAACGCGGTCCTCGTCGCAGCACCCATGTTCATCTTCATGGGCGTGGTGATGGAAAAGACCCGCATCGCCGAGGATCTGCTGCTGACCTTGCAGACCCTTCTGGCGCGCGTGCCGGGCGGGCTGGCCTTGGCCGTGGTGCTGATGGGGACGATTCTTGCCGCCGCCACCGGGATTATCGGCGCGTCGGTCGTGATGCTGACCGTGATGGCATTGCCCACGATGCTGCGGGCCGGCTATGCCGCGCCGCTTGCGACGGGGGCGGTCGCCAGCGCCGGGACGCTGGGAATCCTTATCCCGCCATCGGTCATGCTGGTCTTCATGTCGGACCTGCTCTCCCTCAACCTGGCCAAGGTTTTCGTCGCGGCCTTCCTACCGGGCCTGTTTCTGGCCGGCGTCTATCTGGTCTACTTGATCGTCCGGTCGATCGTGCGGCCGAATGAGACGCCCGTTCCCGCCGCCATCACAGCGGCGGACAAGAAGGGCCTGATCAAGGACACCATCGTTTCGGTTTCCTTCCCGTTGATCCTGATCATCGCCGTGCTCGGTTCGATTATCGGCGGGATTGCCAGCCCGACGGAAGCATCCGGCGTCGGCGCCTTCGCCGCCTTGCTGCTGGGTTTCGCGCGCGGACGGTTGAACCGGACAGTGCTGGGGGAAGCGACGGACAGTTCCCTTCGCACCATCGGATTGCTGTTCTTCATCTTCGCGGCGGCGACCGCGTTTTCCTATGTGTTCCGGAAGATCGGCGGCGACGACCTCATCATCGAGACGGCCCGCAGCCTGAATCTGGGCGATTGGGCGTTGCTGTTCACCATGATGGCGATGGTTTTCATTATGGGGTTCTTCTTCGATTGGATCGAAATCACGCTGATCCTGCTGCCCATCTTCTCACCCATCGTCGGATTGATGGATCTGGGCGACTTCATTCCCAAGGAAGACCTGGTCTATTGGTTCACCATTCTGGTGGCCGTTAACCTGCAAACCTCTTTCCTGACGCCGCCCTTCGGATTCGCACTGTTCTATATGAAGGGTGCCGCGGGCGACATGGTGTCGATGGCCGACATCTATCGCGGGATCGTTCCCTTCGTTTTGCTGCAGGTCGCAGTCCTTCTCATTCTTATCTGGCAGCCGAATATCGCCATGTGGCTGCCCAACCAGGTCCTTAGCCCATGAGTATCGAAGACGGGACGAACGCAACCGGAACCAGACTGGCCGGCAAACGCGCGGCGATTGTCGGGGCCGGATCGATCGGGGAAGGCTGGGGCAACGGGAAGGCGACGGCGGTCCTGTTCGCACGTCAGGGGGCGAAAGTGCTCTGCGTCGACCGGAACGAGGCCGCGGCCGCCGAGACCGCCGATCTTATTCGACGCGAGGGCGGCGTCGCCGAGGTCCTGGCGGCCGATGTCACCGACGCGGACGCCGGGACGACCGTACTGGAACGGTCCGAAACGCTTTGGGGCGGCCTGGATATCCTCGACTACAATGTGGGAATTAGCCAACAGGGCGGCGTTTTCGATACCACCGATGAGGAATGGGAGCGGGTTTTCGACATCAATCTGACCGGCGCCATGCGCCTGACGCGCGCCGTTCTTCCGGCAATGCGCGCCCAGGGCGGCGGTTCGCTGATTTACGTATCCTCTGTCGCGGCGGTCTATTCCGGCCCCTACAGCTATGCGTCCTACGAAGTGTCGAAAATGGCGCTGGTCCGCCTCGCCAAATCCGTCGCGCGGGAAAACGCCGCTTACCAAATCCGCGCCAACGCTCTGCTGCCGGGGGTGATCGACACGCCCCATGTCACCGCTTTTGTCGACAGCAAGACGGATCCCAAGGAACTGGCGGCGAAACGCGCCGCGACGGTACCGATGGGGCGCCAGGGAACGGCCTGGGACATTGCCAATGCGGCCCTGTTCCTGGCTTCCGACGACGCGACCTATGTCTCCGGCGTGGAACTGCGGGTCGACGGCGCGCTGACGGCCTGACCCCGTGGCTGGTCAGTCTATCCCGAACAGATAGAGCACGACAGGCAGAGAGAAGATCGAAAACGCGGTCGACAGGAAGATGGTCGTCGAGGCAAGCGCCTGCGCCGTCCCGTAGCGTTGCGCGAACAGGTAGACGTTGACGCCGGTCGGCTGCGCGGCCAGCAGAACCGCGGCCAGGGCCCAACCCTGTTCCAGATGGAAGACATGGACCGCCAGGACATAGACCAAGGCCGGCAAAAGGATGCATTTCATTGCGACCGACAGAACGGATTGCCCCAGCCGCCCCTTGAACCCGTATTCGGCCAAGGTCGACCCCATGGCGAAAAGCGCACAGGGCAGGACGGCGCCCTGCATGATGCGCAGGAAGTCATCCGCCATTTTCGGTATTTCCAGCCCGGCCAGATTGAAGGCAAGCCCAACCGCCAGGCCGACGATCAGCGGATTAGTCAACATTCCCCGGAGAACCTTGACCGGCAGTTCCTTGATCGCCGATCCGGCATTCCGCCCGGTTTCCAGTAGGATCGTCGTCCCGGTCATCAGGATAAGACCGTGAACGGAGAGAATCAGAAACATCGGGACCGCGCCTTCCTCCCCGAACGCGCGCAAACCCAATGCCAGCCCCAACAGGACCGTATTGCCGAAAGCACAGCCCATTCCGGTCAGCGTCGCCCCCATCAGGTCACGGCCGAAAACGCCTTTCCCGAAGGCGATCCCCAGCCCGAAAACGGCGAAAACCGCCAGATAGAAGCTAAGGAACAGTCCCCATGGGATGGAATCCGGCAATTCGTTGGTCGCGAAGGTGCGGAACAGGAAAAGCGGAATCACGAAGTTGAACACGAACTTCGCCAAGCCGGCCGCGCTCTCTTCCTTGAAAAGATGAAGTTTCCGCGCGCCATAGCCCATCATCAGAATAGCGAAGACGGGAATAACGATTTCTAAGACGATTTCCATGGCCGGAAACGGGCTCCAGAATGGGCGGAAACGCGTGTTTGGATTGCGCCGACGAGAATCACATGCGCGCCGGGCGTCGCGGGCACAAATCGACTCTGTACCTTAGTATCTGATTTTAGCAAGTTTTCCCGCTTCTCTTGCGAAGAGGGGTCGTCCGTGCCACATGTTGACGCGTGACTTTGATAAGGGAGATCACCCATGTCCAACGTCTGGACTTACGGTAGACGTCCCTCAAGCGTCGTGCGCTACCGGCATGGCGGCTACAACGCGATTTATCCCCTAGCCCATGGTGAGACGTTCAACGGCGTGGCGGAAACGCAGCGGTTGGAACGGCTTGCGGCCGAAGGCGGCTTGGATGTAGTCGCGGTGGAGGCACCTACCGTCACCGTCAGTGGAGAAAGCAACGTGCTGCGGTTCCCGAACCGCCGCAAGCGCAACGATTCCACAGGCAGGGCGACGACCCGAAAAACCGTGCCGCCGAAAGGGCGCGAGTAGCCCTACCTAGAAAAAACGGTTGCGGACACAGCGTTCGGCGAACGCTGGGCATACCGGCGTGGCATAGCCTTCCAACACCCATCGCCGAGGGTTTCCGCAATCGGCCAGCCCAATCGTGTGCCGATTGCTTTCCTTAGCCCCTTCAGGCCCCCGGCCTTAGGACCGGAACCGGTTTCGGCCGCTATTCCGCGTGCAGAGATTTGAAAAAGGGAGAATTTTCATGAGCATGAAAAAAGCCTATGAACACGAACTGAAAGCCCGTCTGCTCGAATACGAAGCAGAGATCGAGCGCTTCAAAGCGAAGGCCGAGAACGCCGGCGACGATGTGCGGCAACGGTATCAAGTCGAAATCGCGGATCTTGAAGAGCGCCGGCGCCGATTGTTGGCCAAATTCGACGAAATGCGGGAGGCAGGCGAAGGCGCCTGGGAGGACATGAAGGTCGGCATCGACGCCGCCTGGGAAGACCTGTCGCGGGCCATGAAATCAGCGGCGAGTCGGTTCTGAATACCCGCGGCGCACGCCAATGCGGGAATAGCCACGGATTTGTCTCCGTAGGACGGGTTCTGCGGCGGAATGTCCCGTGCGAAATATTGTGAGTGGTTTTGCCGGGCACCCGGGTTTATACCGGCGCTTATGGCAGTATTCGCAATAATCCTGATGGTACTCGGCATGGTCGCGACGCTCGCGATCCTGGCGACGGGCATTTATTCCATGGTACGCGGCGGAGAGTTCAACGATCGCTGGGGCAACCGGCTGATGCGTTACCGGATCGTCGCGCAAGGCTTCGCTTTGGCGATGTTCGCCCTTGGACTGATGCTGCTGCGCAACGGCAGCTGATCCACCTTCAGGTAATGATCTCAGGGTTTTGACCAGCGGCGCGGCAACACGCCGCTTCGTCGCGTTGCGCAGTGTCCTACGGTGCCCGAAACAGTCCTGGACACAACCCGAACCGCCGCTATCTTTGCCCGCATGGTTAAACTGACGAAAATCTATACCCGTGGCGGCGATGGCGGGGAAACCTCGTTGGGCGACGGATCCCGGCGCGCGAAAGACGATATCCGTGTCGCGGCCTATGGCACGGTCGATGAAGCGAATTCGGTGATCGGCCTTGTGCGGCTTCACACCGACGGCGACCTCGACCGTCTGCTCTCCCGCATTCAGAACGACCTGTTTGATTTGGGCGCGGACCTTTGCACCCCGGAAGACGGCCGCAAGGCCGAAGGCGCCCTGCGCATTACGGACGGCCAAGTCGAAAGACTGGAGACGGAGATCGACGCCCATAACGAACCGCTGGCCGACCTGACGAGTTTCATATTGCCGGGCGGAAGTCCTGCGGCCGCCCACCTGCACCTTGCCCGCACCGTCGTCCGCCGGGCGGAGCGCGACACGATCGAATTGTCCCGGACCGAAACCGTGAACCCGGCCGCGATCAAGTATCTCAACAGGCTCTCGGACCTTCTCTTCGTCCTGTCGCGTCACTGCAATGACGGCGGCAAGGCCGACGTGCTTTGGGTACCGGGCGCCAATCGGCCCTGACCGGCCCCTAGAATCGGAAAGTTCTTAAAATGTCCGAAGAAGAATTGGCGAATGTGGAACCGACCGCGGTGATGCTGATCGCCGCCGCCGTCTTCGTCGTCACCGTCCTCGCGGCGATGATCCTGCAGGTCATGGCCTTCCGTCATAAGCGCGAACATGGCAGCGCCTATATGCTGAAGGACTCTCTCTTCAAGCATAAGGAACTCGTCTACACGGAAGAAGGCATGCGGTACATCAACTGGCAGAAGCGTCTGGCGATGATCTGCACGGTTATCATCGCCGCCCTGCTGCTGCTCGACCGTTTCGTCATCTAGCGCCGGAAATGGGCTTTGACATAAGGCGCATGGCGGCATGCTGACGGAAGCCCTGCTCTATCTCGTCACACCTTGCCCGGGTTGGGCCCGTAAAGCCGGGTATCTGCGCGAAAGCATCGCCATCGGCGCGCGCCACGGCCGGCGCAAGACGGATTGGGCCGACCACCTGACCAATTCGAAGAACGCGGTGCTGCAAGCCGCCGCCCGCTGCGGCAAGAAGCGCCGGGCCGTCGTGATGGGTAGCGGTCATGGATTCGACCTGCCGCTGGAATCCCTGGCGGCGACCTTCGGGCGGATCGACCTGGTGGACGCCGTGCATCCCCTGACCATGCGACTTTGGGCCCGCCGGCATCGCGGGGTTTCCCTGATCGACGCGGATGTGACCGGCAGAAACGGTCCCCGTCCCGCCTTTCCGGCGGATACGGATCTGATCGTCAGCCTGAACCTCGTTTCACAACTGGGTGTCGCGCCAGGAATAGACCCGGCCGAGCGGGCCGCGTTGCGCCGCAGTCACCTTGCCGAGACCCTGTCCCTGGGTTCGGTGGCCTGTGTCATTGGCGACGTGGAGCGCCGGGAAACCAGGCGCGGTATGGGCGAGCCCGAAATCATCCGGATGCCGTGGTCCGGGGGAGCCGACCTGCCGGACCCGGCGGAATTCCGCGAATGGCAGTGGTCTGTTGCCCCCTATGGCGAGATTGCCGCGGACCTGGCCGTGTCGACCACGGTGCGCGCCGCCATATGGTCGTGACACTTCGACCCAACCTCGATGCTTCCCCGATCGATTCAGAGACCTATGCGGGCATAGCCATATCCGAATGCGAAGCCGGGTCGCGGATCGGCCAGAAAGCGGCCCGCCTGCGACTTGACCCGGCTTCTACGCGGCCCTAAACACGGGGGCTGCGCCGGTTGGAGACTGGCTTGTTTCCTTGGGCGCACAGTGTCGAATTATCTGGAAACGAGGCATGGTCGACGTGGAGGGAGCCACGCCGAACCGGCTCTAACCCGGCTGGCCTGACGGTCGAAATCCGGGTGGCGTAAAGGGCGGCCTCTTGTTTGTGAACCTTGTTACGAAGGATTCCCGAAGATGAAAGTTCTCGTCCCCGTTAAGCGGGTCGTCGACTACAACGTCAAAATCCGCGTTAAGCCGGACCAGACGGGCGTTGAGACCGCGAACGTGAAGATGTCCATGAACCCGTTCGACGAAATCGCCGTCGAACAGGCCGTGCGCTTGAAGGAAGCCGGCACCGCGACGGAAATCGTCGCCGTTTCCATCGGTCCGACGCAAAGCCAGGAAACGATCCGCACCGCGCTTGCCATGGGCGCCGATCGCGGCATCCTGGTCGAAGCCGACGCGGATGTGGAACCGCTGGCCGTCGCCAAGATCCTGAAAGCCATCGTCGAGAAGGAAAGCCCCGAGCTGGTGCTTCTCGGCAAGCAGGCAATCGATGACGACAGCAACCAGACCGGCCAGATGCTGGCCGCCCTGATGGGCTGGCCGCAGGCGACCTTCGCTTCCAAGGTTGAGATGAAGGACGGTTCCATGGACGTCACCCGCGAAGTGGATGGCGGTCTGGAAACCATCAACGTCAAACTGCCTGCCGCTTTGACCGTGGACCTTCGTTTGAACGAGCCGCGCTACGCTTCTCTGCCCAACATCATGAAGGCGAAGAAGAAGCCGATCGATACGATGTCGCCGGCCGATCTCGGCGTCGAAACCGCAAAGCGCCTCGAAGTGCTGAAAGTGGTCGAGCCCGAGAAACGCCAGGGCGGCGCCAAGGTCGAGTCTGTCGCCGAACTGGTCGACAAGCTGAAGAACGAAGCGAAGGTGATCTGATCGGCGCCCTCATCACTGAGACGCGCAATCGGATCCGATAAATTCTAGGTTAGGAGACAATCGATGAGCAATCTTGTCCTCGTCGAACATGAAGGCGGCGAAATCAAAGCGGCGACGTTGAACACGGTCGCGGCCGCCAAGGCCGCCGGCGGCGACATCACGCTGCTGGTCGCCGGTTCGGGCTGCGGCAGTGTCGCGGAAGCGGCCGCCAAGATCGAAGGCGCCGCGAAAGTCATCTGCGCGGATGCGCCGGAACTGGAAAGCCAATTGGCGGAAAACTATGCGCCGCTGATCGTGAAACTGGCTTCCGATTTCACCCATGTCTGGGCCCCGGCGGATACATTCGGCAAGAACATCCTGCCGCGTGCCGCCGCCATGATGGACATGCAGCAGATCTCGGACATCACCGCCGTGATTGACGGCGACACGTTCGAACGGCCGATTTACGCCGGCAATGCGATCGCGACCGTGAAATCGGGCGATGCGGTCAAATTCGTGACGGTTCGCGGCACGGCCTTCGAAGCGGTCGCCGAAGATGGCGGTTCCGCCTCGGTCGAAACCATCGGCGGCGAAGGCGATAGCGGTCTGTCGAGCTTCCTGGGCGCGGAAATCACCGTCAGCGAACGCCCGGAACTGACCTCGGCCCGGATCGTTATTTCCGGTGGACGCGGCATGCAGTCGGGCGAGAATTTCCCGATGCTGGAAAAGGTTGCGGACAAATTGGGCGCCGCCGTCGGCGCGTCCCGCGCCGCGGTCGATGCCGGTTTCGTGCCGAACGACTATCAGGTCGGTCAGACCGGCAAGGTCGTTGCGCCGGACCTGTATATCGCCGTCGGCATTTCCGGCGCCATCCAGCACTTGGCGGGGATGAAGGATTCCAAGGTGATCGTCGCGATCAACAAGGATGAGGAAGCCCCGATTTTCCAAGTCGCCGACTACGGATTGGTCGCCGATCTGTTCCAAGCCGTTCCGGAATTGGAAGCGGAACTGGACAAAGTCCTCTGATTTGCGCAAGGCTATGTTGCGGTGCGGAATTCGGGCGGGACAGTCCGGGGCCGACATCGTGACATAGCCGTTGCGGGAATCGGGAAAGACAATGACAAAGAAAGTTGGCGTGATTGGTGCGGGACAGATGGGACATGGCGTCGCCCATGTCAGTGCCGGCCATGGATATGAAGTGACCCTGGTCGATATCGACCAGGATGCATTGGATCAGGCCCTGGAGCTCGTACGCACGGGGTTGGAACGGCAGGCCGCCAAACATGGCGAGGATCCTGCCTCCGTCGATGCCGCTATGGCGCGGATCTCCACTTCCACGGACTATTCATCGCTCGCGGATTGCGACCTCGTCATCGAGTCCGCAACCGAGAATGAAGAATTGAAGCGGAAGATCTTCGTCGAACTGGCGAACCACCTGAAGCCAGAAGCCTGGATCGGCACCAACACCTCGTCGATTTCGATCACGCGGCTGGCAACCGCCTCGGACCGGCCGGAAAAATTCATCGGGCTGCATTTCATGAACCCGGTGCCGGCGATGAAACTGGTCGAGGTCATCCGCGGTCTTCAAACCTCGGAAGACACCTACACCCAATGCTGCGAATTCGCCGAAATCCTGGGCAAGACGGTGGCCAGCGCCGAGGATTTCCCGGCCTTCATCGTCAACCGCATCCTGCTGCCGATGATCAACGAGGCGGTCTACACCCTGTATGAAGGCGTCGGGTCGGTCACCGGGATCGATACGTCGCTGAAACTCGGCGCGAACCACCCGCTCGGTCCGCTGGAACTGGCGGACTTTATCGGCCTGGATACGTGTCTTGCGATTATGCAGGTGCTCTACAACGACCTGTCGGACAGCAAATACCGCCCCTGTCCGTTGCTGGTGAAATATGTCGAAGCCGGCTGGCTGGGCCGGAAAACGGGCCGCGGATTCTACGACTATTCAACGGATACGCCGGTCCCGACGCGATAGCGCGTTTAAGCAAACCTGGTTTTCCAAGCCGCCCCTGCACCTGCCGGGGCGGCTTTTTTCATTAGTGAGTACTTGGAACCCGCGGGATTCAGCCCCGTAACGCTTGACGACGAGGCTTCCGCTCACTCCAATTGCGGTATTGGGGAAACCGGTCTTTGACGATGTTGGGGAGAATATCGCCGAAGACCTGACGCAGGGCAGGTGGAATCCTGGCGACAGGATACGGGATAGGGCGTCGTGGTAGAGTTATCGTGGTAGAAATCAGGGGTTATCCGTCACCATCGGGCTTGGACAACATGGCCTACGACTTTTCCAACCTGCGTGTGCTGATCGTCGACGACAACCGCTTCATGCGCGAAACGGTCGAAGCAATCCTGGATTCGATCGGAATTCGCACCGTCTATCACGCGCAGAACGCCGAGGAAGGCTTCACCATGACGCGGGACAGGCAACCCGACGTCATCATATCCGACTGGGACATGGAACCGGGGGACGGCATTACCCTGGTGAAATGGCTGCGCTCACATAAGGAAAGCCCCGACCGGTACATTCCGGTCATCATGCTGACCGGTTTCAGCGAACGAAAACGCGTGATGGAAGCGCGCGATTCCGGTGTGACCGAGTTTCTGGCAAAGCCGGTTTCGACCAAAGCGATGTATGCACGCCTGATGTCGATCATCGATCAACCGCGCCCCTTCATTCGCACCGACACCTATTTCGGGCCGGACCGCCGACGCCGAACCGACAGCAAATTCAAAGGCCGGGAGCGCCGGCAGAACCGGGAAGTGTTCCTCGTCTAGAAGGGGACGCAACAACCGCGCCGAGGGGAGAAGAATGGCAGCAGAAAGTCATGGCAATGTGAAGGTCGAGCGGCCGCCGAACCGCTTGGCCGAAAAAGTGCCCAAGACCGGTGGAAAGACCCTGCAACAGGCCGTCGCCGACGCGGACCGGGCCATTCAACGCTTGAGCAAGGATTACGGCAGGCATTTGGCCGACGACATGGCCGCGCTGGAAAAATACATGGCGGCTGTGAAATCCGCCCCTACGGCAGGCAATCTGAAGACCCTGTTCCGCCTGGTCCACAACATGCGGGGTCAGGCCGCGACCTTCGGCTTCCCCCTGATCACGGAAGTCGGCCGGTCCCTATGCCTCTATTTGCTCGAAACCGAGGATGAGTCCGAGGTGAATGTCGCCTTGATCGAACAGCATGTGAATGCGCTTCGCGTCATCTATCGCGAGAAGATCGAGGGACATGGCGACCGTCTGAGCCGTGAGGTGGTCGACGCCCTGATGCGGGCGGTGGAGACCCAAACGAACCGACACCAATAGCCGTACGGACCCGTCGGCGGGTTACCCGCCCGCTTTTTCGTCCAACAGGAAGCGCACCAGCTTCTTGGCGTCCTCGGAATCCCATTCCGCCGGCCCGAACATGCCGCCGACGATATTGCCTTGACGGTCGATCGCGTAGGTCGCCGGCAGTCCACGGTTCTTGAAGGCCCGCCCCAACGCGAATTTCGCGTCCAGATAGATATCCAGGTTCTCAAGCCCCAATTTGTCGCGCAGGAAAGCTTCGGCGACCCGATTTCCACCGCGATCCTGGTTGATCGCGACGACCTCAAAATCCTCGTCCTGGATAGCCGCCTGCAGCCTGTCCAGCGACGGCATCTCCTTGATGCAGGGCGCACACCAGGTTGCCCAGAAATTGACGATCAGGACTTTGCCTTGAAAGGCCGTCATGTCGATTTCGGCACCGTCGCCGGTCTGGAAAGGCACGGTCGGTGCGGCAACACGCTGCTTCAACAAGGTGAAACCCTGCATTTCTCCGTCCGTCGGCGGAAAACCCGCCGCAAGGGCGCGCGGCCCTGAGATCGCCAGAGCGACGGCAAGAACGAGACCCGCCAGCGCCGCGCCTACGGTCGTGCGGTGAATTTGGGGGAAAAAACGCTTTGAAATCATTCCGGTCCTGCTTCCCGTGGCTTGTTTTCGCCGTGACGATGGGATTTACCGTATCCGGTATGCGGAATCCCATCACAAGCGGTTGATCGGGCCGCTCAATTCTCAGCCGGATCCAGCCCGGCAACACATATAGAGGCGTTCATGACGGATACAAAGGGCAACGAAAAAAGTACGGCCAATGCCATGTGGGGCGGCCGGTTTTCCGCCGGTCCTGCGGAAATCATGGAGAAGATCAATGCCTCCATCGATTTCGACAAACGTCTCTATGCCCAGGATATCCAGGGATCGAAGGCACATGCCCAGATGCTGGCCAAGCAGGGGATCATTTCGGATGACGATGCGGCGCAGATCCTGAAGGGTCTGGACCAGATCAAGGATGAGATCGAAGCCGGTACGTTCGAATTCAGCCGCGCCCTGGAAGACATTCACATGAATGTGGAAGCGCGCCTGCGCGAAATCATCGGCGACCCCGCCGGCCGCCTGCATACGGGGCGCAGCCGGAACGATCAGGTCATCACCGATATGCGTCTGTGGCTGCGCGACGCCTTGGACGGGATCGATGCGCGCCTCGCCGACCTGCAGGACGCGCTGATCACCCAGGCCGAACAGCACGCCGATGTGGTGATGCCCGGCTATACGCATCTTCAGACGGCCCAGCCGGTCACCTTCGGGCACCATATGCTGGCCTATGCGGAAATGGTCGGTCGCGACCGCGGCCGGCTGGCCGATTGCCGCAAGCGCATGAACGAATGCCCGTTGGGCTCGGCCGCGCTGGCAGGCACGTCCTTTCCGATCGACCGGGAAGCGACCGCCAAGGCGCTCGGCTTCGACCGGCCGATGGCGAATTCCATGGACGGCGTCTCGGCGCGCGATTTCATCATGGAGTTCCTGTCCGCCGCCTCGATCATTTCGGTGCATTTGTCCCGGCTTGCCGAGGAAATCGTGATCTGGGCATCCGACCGCTTCCGGTTCATCGAATTGACGGACGCATTCACCACCGGATCCTCGATCATGCCGCAGAAGCGCAACCCGGATGCGGCCGAACTGGTGCGCGCGAAGCCGGGGCGCATCATCGGATCCCTCGTTTCCATCCTGACGGTGATGAAAGGCCTGCCGATGACCTTCGCGAAGGACATGCAGGAAGACAAGGAACCCCTGTTCGACGCGGTGGAGAGCCTGATCCTGGCGGTCGAAGCCTCAGCCGGTATGGTCGCGGATATGAAACCCCGCCCCGACGTTCTGCGGGCGGCGCTTGCCGCCGGTTTCCCGACCGCCACCGACCTTGCCGACTGGCTGGTGCGGGTGTTGGGAATGCCCTTCCGAAACGCCCATCACGTAACCGGCGCGATCGTCGCGCTGGCGGAGAAAAAAGGCGTCGATATCGCAGAATTGAGCTTGAAAGAGCTTCAATCGGTGGAATCCGCAATCACGGAGGATATATATTCTGTATTGTCTCCGGAGGCGTCGATCCAAAGCCGGACGAGTTTCGGCGGAACGGCACCGGATAACGTCCGCGCGGCGGCGGCCGAGGCGCGGAAAAGGTTTTCGGTATGAGCTATGAAATATCAGGGGAAATCGGGACCCGTCGCGCCGTGAAAGGCCGCAGGAAAGCCTTGGCGATCAAATCGGGCCTGATCCTGGCCGGCATCGTGGCGCTGGGATTGACCGCGGGCTGCGGCAAGAAGGACGACCCGCAGGCGCCCGGACAGAACCCGACCTATCCGAAGACCTATCCGACATCGTGACGGCACGTCACCGGAGATTTTGAAGCATGGATCATTTCAACTACCGCAACGGCACCCTCCACGCAGAAGACGTGCCCTTGTCCGAGATCGCGGCGGCCGTCGGGACGCCCGTTTACGTCTATTCGACCGCGACGCTGCGCCGGCACTATAAAGTGTTCACCGACGCCTTCGCGGGCGCCCGGGCCTCGGTCTTCTATGCAGTGAAGGCGAATTCGAACCTGGCGGTTCTCAAGACGCTCGGCGATATGGGCGCGGGTGCGGACGTGGTTTCCGAGGGCGAGCTTCGGCGCGCCCTGGCGGCGGGCATCCCGCCGTCGCGCATCGTCTTTTCCGGCGTCGGCAAAACCGCCGAGGAACTCGTTTTCGCGCTGGATACCGGCATCCTGGAAATCAATGTCGAATCCGTCAACGAGCTGGAACTTCTGAACAAGGTTGCGGGGGAACGCGGCAAGGTCGTGGAAATCGCCATCAGGGTTAACCCCGACGTCGACGCGAAGACCCATCACAAGATTTCCACCGGCAAGAAGGAAAACAAGTTCGGCATCGACATCGCCTATGCGTTGAACATTTTCAAGCGCGCACAGGCCATGCCGAATGTCGCGCCGGTGACCGTGGCGGCACATATCGGATCGCAACTGACCGATCTTGAACCGTATCGCGCGGCCTTTCTGCGCCTTGCCGAACTGGTGCGTGAATTGCGCGCGGAAGGGATTCCGATACATCGCGTCGACCTGGGTGGCGGGCTCGGTGTTCCCTATGCCGGCGAAACGCCGCCCTTGCCTGATGCCTATGCCGCTGTCGCCCGGGAAATCATTGAGCCGCTGGACGTGGAAATGCTGTTCGAGCCGGGCCGCATGATCGTCGGCAATGCGGGCATTCTTCTTGCCAAGGTCCTGTTCGTGAAACAGGGCGAATCCCGGCGTTTCGTCGTCGTCGACGCGGCCATGAACGATTTGATCCGGCCCGCCATGTATGACGGCTACCACGGCCTGAAGCCGGTTATTGAACGCGCTGAGGGAACACCGATGAGCCCCGCGGACATCGTCGGGCCGATCTGCGAAAGCGGCGATACCTTCGCCAAGGAACGCCCCTTGCCGGTCCTGAATGACGGCGAATTGGTAGCCTTCACCACCGCCGGGGCGTATGGTGCGGTTATGGCGTCGACCTATAATTCGCGCCCCTTGGTGCCGGAAGTCCTGGTGGACGGGGATCGGTTCGCCGTGATCCGCCCGCGCCAAACCTACGAAGAAATGCTTGGGGCGGACAGGATTCCCGATTGGCTGAACGGACCGGATGAAGAAGCCGTTCCGAAACTTGCAGGGGTGAGTGGATGACGGAACAGACGCAAACGCCCCGGGGAATTCCGTTCCTTAAGGGAACCGCCATCCTTTGGGCGGAGCGTCTGCTGGCCGCATCCTGGCCGTTTCTGACGATACTTGCCGCGCTGCTGGCGCTGGCCTTCAGCGGTTTCGCGTCGGATCTTTTCGGTTGGCTGCATCTTGCCGTCCTGATCGCCGGTCTGCTGGGCCTTGGCTGGGCACTTTTCGATGCCATCCGGCGCTTCCGCCCCCCGACCCATGCCCAGGTCGTCCATCATATCGAGCGTGCCAACCGGCTTGAGCACCGGCCCTTGACCGCGTTGGAGGACGATATCGCCAGCGGGGGCGAGGACGGGATGGGCGCCGCTTTATGGGCGCTTCACAAAAAACGCATGGCCGAGACCCTGCGCGGTTTGACCGCCGGCGCGCCGGAAGCCCAACTAGCCCGCCGCGACCCCTTTGCCCTGCGTCTGGGTGCGGGCATTTTGCTGGTCGCCGTGATATTCGGTGTCGGCGGTCGGGCCGGTGACAATTTCAGCCGTTTCTTCGCCCCGGACCTCACGGGCGCCGATGCGGCATCCGCCGCCGCACTCACCTTGGATGCCTGGATCACACCGCCGGACTATACCGGCGCCGCCCCGATTTTCCTGACCGGCATGACGCCCGCCGCTAACATGTCGGAAGGCGAAGCGAACGCGGCGGCCTCCGGCGCGGCAAAACAGTTCGCCGTGCCGGCGGGATCGAAACTGGTCGCACAGATCGGCGGGGTGAAGGAGGCACCGGAACTCCAAGGCGCATCCTTTGGGGCTCAGGACGGGTTCGTGAGCATCACCGCCGACAGTTTCCGCGCCGAAGGGGCGCTGACCGAGTCGGGCACGGTCCGAGTCAGGGCCGCCGGGCAAACCGTCGCGACCTGGGACATCACCGTAATCCCGGACAAGATTCCGACCGCCGATCTGACCGAAGCACAGACCGGACAAACCGCGCGCGGCTCGCTGGAACTTCGCTATCATGCGACGGACGATTACGGCGTCATGGATCTCGGCCTTGAACTGCGGCGCACCGAAACCCCTGCCGAACCCGGAGACGAAGTCATCGCCATCGACTTGCCGGCCGGCGGCGGGCCCGGTTCGGTCCGGATCGAAGGCAGCCATTTCCTCAACCAGTTGGATCATATCTGGGCCGGCGAGGAAGTCTGGGCGGAACTCTCTGCCGTCGATGCGACGGATCAGGTCGGCAAAAGCGTGCCGATCGCCATCACCTTGCCGGAGCGGGAATTCCGCCACCCCGTCGCCCAGAAGATCATCGCGGAACGCAAGCGGCTTGGCCTGCAGGGGCTGCCCGTCGCGCCGCTGGTAGCCAGCGTCCTGCGTCAATTGGCCTGGGACAAGGAAGCCTATGCCGGCGATGTCGTGGTCTTCCTGGGGTTGAACATGTCGGCGCGGCGGCTGGCAGTCGACCCGGACGAAGAGATCAAGGACGGGATGATCGACCTTCTTTGGCAACTGGCGCTTCGGCTCGAGGACGGCAATCTCTCCGTCGCGGAACAACGTTTGCGCCGTGCCGAACAAGCCTTGATGGACGCCATCGCACGCGATGCTGACGCCGCCGAAATCGACCGCCTGATGCAGGAATTGAAACAGGCGATGGACGAGTATCTGCAGGCCTTGATGCAGAACGCCCAGGAGCAGATGGACCAAGGGGGCGTCGAAGACATCCCGATGGACGAAAACGACCGGATGCTGGCGAAGCAGGACATCGACCAGATCATGGAACGCATTCGGGAGATGCTGCAGAACGGCATGAAGGACGCGGCGCGCCGGATGCTGGAGCAGTTGCAGCGGATGATGGAAAATCTACAGGTCGGCATCCAGCAGCGCCCGTCCCCGCAGGGCATGGAAGCCATGGAAATGCTGGAAGGGCTGCAGGAGTTGATGAGCGGTCAGCGCGAGTTGTTGGACCGCACGCATAACAACACCCGCCAACAGGAATCCGGCAATCCGGATATGCAGCAGGGCAACCGGCAGAACCAGGGCAACAGCCGGCAGCAAGGCCAGCGCGGCTCGATGGCCGCGGACGCGGCATTGCAGGAAGCCCTGCGCCGGCAGTTGGGCGACCTGATGCAGCGATATGGCGAGATGATGGGCGATATTCCCGCCCCCTTCGGCCGCGCGGAACAGGAAATGCGCGGCTCTACCGAAGCGCTGCGGCAAGGCAAACCCGGCGACGCCGTCGGCCCGCAGGGGCAAGCCCTGGACCAGTTGCAGGAAGCCGCCCGGCAAGCCCAGCAACAGTTCATGGAACGCTTCGGCAATCAGATGGGTCAAGGACAGCAGGCGACCGGCCAGGGACCCAATACGGGCGACCAGGACCCCTTCGGCCGCGCGCCCAACGACGCGACCCCGGGCCAGGCCGAGGGCGATGTCGTCATTCCGGATACCGGTGACCTGAAACGCGCACGGGAAATCAGGGACGAGTTGCGGCGGCGGTCCGGCGACCGCTCTCGGCCGGAAGTCGAACTGGAGTATATCGACCGGCTGTTGCGGCAATTCGAATAGCCGCACGAACCGCTCATTTAGACGGATTTCCCATACAGGGTTGAGCGAACAGGCCGGTTTCGGAAAGCGGGCCCGTCAGACGGCGCTATTGATGGCCGGAGTCCGAACCGCCCTCAGGCGTGCCGTGGCCATCTTCGGATTTGGAATCCTGCGCATGACCATCGTCGGTTTTCATGTCGTGACCGCCTTCCATGGATTTCATAGCGTCCATGGCTTCTTCTTCGGTCTTGAACGTGACCTCCAGCGAAGTCGCCCCACGCGGCGGATTCTCGACCACGCTTTCATAGCCGATGGTCTCGCCGGGAAAAGCCTCCGGCTTTTCCGCTTCGAACACCCATTCATGCAGGATACCGCCCGTCGCGTCCTTCAACACGCCGCCAAGCTTCGGAATGACGATGGTTTCATCGGTCGTATTCGTCATTGAGCCTTTGATCAGCAACTGCCTTTTATCGCCGTCGATGACGGCTTCCGCGTTGGGCTGCGGCAGTTCCAGGCCGTGGCCCAGCATGTCCACCGGATAGCCGATCGTTCGGAATATCTTATTCGCCGGCGGATAGGCGCTGACGATATCCGCACGAAACACGAAGGCGCCCGCGCTGCCGACCAGGATGATGACAAAAAGCACGATCCAGGCGGCCAAGGGCGATTTGCGCCGCATCGGCACTGTGGACCGCGGCGCAAAATCCGATTCGGAGGGAATCGGCGGCGGTTCAGGGCCGTCCATCATCGGCGGTGGGGGCGGCGCACCGAGATCGTCATCATCCTCGGTGCCCATATCGCCCGGCCCCTGATCGGCGAAGTCGTCCTCAGGCTCATCCGGCGGGGGCGGCGGCGCTTCTTCCTGTTCCGGTGCCGCCGCAGGGGCAGATGCAGGGACCGCCGCCTTCTGGGCCGCCGCCTTCTTGGCGACCGCCTTTTTCGCGGCCGGCTGTTTCCCGGCTTGCGCGGCGGCGGAAAGGGACTTTACGTCTTCGGGATCGATCAGGTCTTCCTGACCCGCATGCCATTTGTTTCCGCATTTCGCGCAGCGGACCGTGCGGCCGGCATCGCCGAGGGCCTCCGGCTTGACCTTGAAGCGCGAGGAGCAGTTGGGGCAGACGAGAATCATAGAGCGGTCGAAACCTGATATGGGTGATACGGGGCGATATTTGCCTGATTCTTATAGGATGGCCACCATAGCCACGCAAGGAGACCGGATCGTCCGCGCCGATCGGCACCCTGAAAACTTGACCTTCAAAAGCCATGCCAAGCCGGGTGTTCCGCCCACCAGGATTGCGCCTTGCTACCGCCGGACCTCGCCAGTACCGTCCGCCTGTAACCGGTGGCAGGCGGTGCACGGAGAGAATTTGTGATTCGGTTCGAAAATGTCGGCATGCGGTACGGAACGGGTCCTGAGGTCCTGCGCGATGTCACGTTCGAACTGAAGGCGGGCGCGTTCCATTTCCTGGTTGGGGCAAGCGGCGCCGGCAAATCGACTTTATTGAAGTTGATGTATCTGGCGCATCGTCCGACACGCGGCCTGATCAATATTTTCGACCGGAACCTGGCCTCCATCCCGCGGGAGGAATTGCCGGATATCCGCCAGCGCATCGGCGTTGTCTATCAGGATTTCCGCCTTCTCAACCATCTGTCCGCTTTCGACAATGTCGCGCTGCCCTTACGGGTGAACGGCGCACGGGAAGACGTGGTGCAGAAACATGTCGGCGAATTGCTTGGCTGGGTCGGCCTGGCGGACCATATTAATGCCCTGCCGCCGACGCTTTCCGGCGGGCAGAAACAAAGGGTCGCGATCGCACGCGCCGTGATAAGCCGGCCCAGTCTGTTGCTGGCGGACGAACCGACCGGAAACGTGGACGACACCATCGCGGTGCGCCTGCTGTATCTGTTCGAGGAATTGAATCGGATGGGCACGACCGTCGTCATCGCCACCCATAACAAATCGCTGGTCGACCGGTTCAAACACCCTGTCATGCGCCTGGTGGACGGACAGGTCCGCACGGAAGAGGATGAAGCGGATTGGGGTGCGGGCCTGCGCCAAGACGCCGACGCTTCCTTCGGACCCAGGGGCGATGCGCCGACCGTGACACGGCGTGGATTGTAGAGGGTTTCGATGGCGGCCGGCCGGCAATCCGACATACCCTTATCCCGCGACCCCTCGGCCCACTTCCTGCCTTGGATCGTTGCCTTCCTGACCTATATCGCCGCCTTGTCGGTGGCGGGGTATCTCGCCTTGGCGCAAATGTCCGTCGACTGGAACGACGGTCTGAGCAACGCCATCACGGTGGAAATCACCGCCCTGGAAGGCGAGGAAGATGCGTCGATCAACGGCAGGGTCCAGACCACCGTGGCGCTGCTGCGCGGTTACCCCGGCGTCGAAAGCGTCGAAGTTCTCTCCCGCGCGAAAATCCGCGAATTGCTGGAACCCTGGTTGGGTCAAGCGCTCGATATCGGCGCGCTGCCGCTGCCGCGGCTGATCGATGTCCGGCTTTCGGGTGACGAGGACGTGGATGTCGCCGCCCTGAACGACAAGCTGGCCGACACGACCGGCGCCCGCGCCGACGACCATGCGGTTTGGCGGGACAGGATGGAGAGATTCCTGGGATCGCTGGAATGGGCCGCCATCGCCATCGTCGCGGTGGTCGTCGCCGCCGCGGTCATCATGGTGGCCTTCGCAACCCGCGGCAGCCTGGCCGCCCATCGCGAAACCATCGAATTGCTGCATCTTATCGGCGCACGGGACGACTATATCGCGCGTCAGTTCCAGCGCCACGCCATGCGCCTCGCCATGATAGGATCCGTTCTCGGCGCCTTGGCGGCGATGGCGACCGCTTTCCTGATCAGCCAATCGGCGGCAGGCTTGGAAACCGGGGCGGGGTTGGGTGGCGAATCCGTCTACCTGCCGGTCTTCGCGACCTTGGCTTTGCCCCCAATCTCCACCATCGTTGCTTTGTTCACGGCCAGGCGTACCGTGTTGAAGGCCCTGAGGCGGATGACCTGAGATGAGGCAGTCCCGGCGAAAACCATGGCGCCGCAAGGCGATCCTGATCGTATGTGCCGCATTGGCCGTGGCTTGGTCCCTGGGCTTCGTTTCCTTTGCCTCGACCCTGCCGCAGGGCCCGCCGGACGAGTCGATCACCACGGATGCCATTGTCGTTTTCACGGGCGGAAGTCTGCGCCTGGAAGCCGGTTTGCGGTTGCTGTCGGCCGGCAAGGCCCGAAAACTGTTCATTTCCGGCGTACATCGGGGGGTCGATGTCGAAGAACTGAAGCGCGTTTGGAAACAAGCGCCGAACACGGTCGATTGCTGCATCGTGCTTGGATACGAGGCCGACGATACGGCCGGCAACGCCCGGGAGTCGGCCGACTGGGTCAAGAGCGAGGGGTACAAATCGGTCCGGCTCGTCACGGCGGACTATCATATGCCGCGCAGTCTGGTCGAGTTCAGGATGCTGGCGCCCGACGTCAATGTCGTGCCCCACCCCGTGCATCCCACTCATGTCAAAACCAGGGAATGGTATAAATACCCAGGGACCGCATTGCTGATTGCCGGGGAATATACCAAAACCCTCGTCGCGGCCGCACGAATTTGGGTTCGCCGCGGATATGCCGCCCTTTTCGCCGACGGAGATACGCTCAAATGACAGTTCGTGGTTTCTTTTTCGGGCTGTATTTCTATGGGCTGACAAGCTTCGTCGTAATCGCCTATCTGCCGTTGCTTCTGATGAGCGAAGCGCTGTTTCAGCATTTTGCCGCTTTTTGGTGCCGGGCCGCCTTGTTCGGCCTGCGCGTCATCGCCGGGGTCACGTGGCGCTTCGAAGGCACGGAGAACCTGCCGAACGAACCGTTCATCCTGGCCTGCAAGCATCAATCGACTTGGGAAACCCTGTCGATTTACGTCTATTTCGGGTCGCCGGCCTTCGTTCTGAAGAAGGAATTGACGGAAATACCGTTTTTCGGCTGGTACCTTGGCAAAGCGGGCCATATCTCCGTCAACCGAACCGCCGGCGCGAGCGCGCTGCGCGGAATGATTGAGGATACCCGCCGCGTTCTGCGAACCGGCCGCAAGATCATCATTTTCCCGGAAGGGACCCGGACCCCGCCCCACGCCACCACGCGCTATCACCCGGGCGTCGTCGCCCTGTACAGGGATACCGGCTATCCCCTGGTGCCCGCGGCCCTGAATTCCGGCTTGTTCTGGCCGCGATCCATTTGGTCATGCCGTCCGGGCGAGATCGTACTGCGCTTCCTGCCGCCCCTGCCGGCCAATTTGGGTCGTCGCGAATTGATGACCACATTGGAAGAAACGATCGAAAGCGCGACCCGGGACCTTATGGAAAACCGTTGAACCCTGTTTTCCTGTGGATAAGTATGTGAATACTCTAGCCGCCGAATAGAAAACCTATCTCCGGCAATGGGGTCGCAGAGCGTGCATTGTTTCGATGAGCGGCAAAATCGGCGCATTTATCCTACAATCTGTGCTATACAGTCTCAGATGTAGAAAGTCGGCCTCCTTAGCATTATATATCAATCGGTTAAGCATTTTTACGGCAAGACCATCGGCATTCAGCGAGAGTCATCTTGGCAGACCTTTTGACAGCGACATCCGAGCGAATCTGGGACCAGAAGTACCGTTTCCGGGGCCCGGACGGCCATCCTGTGGACAAATCCATAGAGGATAGCTGGCGACGCGTGGCGAAAGCCCTCGCATCGGTGGAAAAAAAGGCTGGGGCCGCGCCCGAAGGCACTGATTGGGAAGCAAAATTCTACGACGCGATGGCGGATTTCAAATTCCTGCCGGCGGGTCGGATTTTGGCCGGCGCGGGAACGGACCGAACCGTCACCCTCTTCAACTGCTTCGTCATGGGCACCATACCCGACGACATGTCGGGCATTTTCACGCATCTGCGCGAAGCGGCGCTGACCATGCAGCAGGGCGGCGGCATCGGCTATGATTTCTCCACCTTGCGGCCCCGCGGGGCCCCGGTCCACGGCGTGGGCGCGGACGCGTCCGGACCGGTTTCCTTCATGGATGTCTGGGACGCCATGTGCCGGACCATCATGTCGGCGGGGTCGCGCCGTGGCGCGATGATGGCGACCTTGCGCTGCGACCATCCCGATATTGAGGAATTCATCACCGCCAAGCAGACCCAAGGCAGGCTGACGAATTTCAATCTGTCGGTATTGGCGACGGACGCCTTCATGACGGCGGTAAAACTCGACGCCGACTGGGATCTGACCTTCGGCGGAACGGTCTTCAAGACCATCAAGGCGCGTGACTTGTGGGACCGGATCATGCGAACGACCTACGACTTCGCGGAACCGGGCGTCATCTTCATCGACCGCATCAACGCGCGGAACAACCTGGCCTATTGCGAAACGATCAGCGCCACCAATCCCTGCGGCGAGCAACCGCTTCCGCCTTATGGCGCCTGCCTGCTGGGTTCGATCAATCTGGCCGCCTTGATGCGGAATCCGTTCACCGACCGGGCCGATATCGATGTGACGGGGCTGAAGGACCTTGTCGGAACCGCCGTCCGGATGATGGACAATGTCACCGATGCATCGCGCTTCCCCTTGCCTGACCAGGCGGCCGAAGCAGCGGCGAAGCGGCGGATCGGCTTGGGGGTAACCGGGCTAGCGGATGCCCTGGCGATGTGCGGCGTGCGCTACGGGTCGCCGCAATCGGTCGCCCTGACGGAAACCTGGCTGAAGGCGATCCGGGACGCGGCCTATCGTGCCTCCGTCGATTTGGCGCGGGAGAAAGGCGCCTTTCCCCTGTTCGATGCCGCCGAATACCTGAAGAGTCCGACTGTTCAGGACCTGGACGCGGATCTACGCGCGGATATAGAGAAATACGGCATACGCAACGCGCTTCTGACATCCATTGCGCCGACCGGCACGATTTCGATGCTGGCGAACAACATCTCAAGCGGGATCGAACCGATTTTCGCGGTCGAGCAGATCCGAAAAGTATTGCTGCCGGACGGCACCCATCGGACCGAACGCCTGCAGAACAACGCCTACCGCCTGTTCCGCGAAGCCCATGGCCCGGACGCCCCTGTTCCGGATGCCTTCGTCGATGTCGATGCATTGAGCCCCGCGGACCATCTGGCGATACAGGCCGCGGCACAGAAATTCATCGATAGCTCGATCTCCAAGACCGTGAATCTGCCGCCGGATATCCCCTACGAGGCCTTCAAGGAAGTCTATCGGGAAGCCTACGATCTGGGGTGCAAGGGCTGCACGACCTATCGGCCGAGCCCGGTGCGCGGCTCTGTCCTGGAAGCCGCCCCGAAGGCAGCGGATCCGGCCCGGCCGGTTGCGGCGGAAAAGGCGCCCGTTCAGGCGGATGCGGGCGCAGTCGTTTATATGGCCGAACCTTTGGACAGGCCCGCGACCCTGACCGGGTCGACCTACAAGATCAAATGGCCGGAAAGCGACCATGCGATCTATATCACCATGAATGATATCGACCAGGACGGCCGGAAACGGCCCTTCGAAGTCTTCATCAATTCAAAGAACATGGAACACTATGCCTGGACCGTCGCCTTGACGCGGATGATCAGCGCGGTTTTCCGGCGCGGCGGCGACGTCTCCTTCGTGGTGGAGGAATTGAAGGCCGTGTTCGATCCGCGCGGCGGCTATTGGATGGGCGGGCGCTATGTGCCCTCGCTGCTGGCTGCAATCGGCGAGGTGATCGAAAATCACATGGTGCAAACCGGTTTCCTGGAACGCGGCGACAGTATCGTGCCGGACGCCAAACAGGACGGCGCGGCCAGGAAGGTCGGCGGACAATGTCCGCGATGCGGCACCGCCGCCCTGATCAAGCAGGAAGGTTGCGACACCTGCTCATCTTGCGGTTGGTCTCGCTGCGGATGACGCGCTCTTTGATTTGTGATCGGGCATAGCCGCAGGTACCGTCACCCGATGTTCGGATCGAAAACCCAACCTTGCCGGCAATGCGGCCGCCCCATCAAGGGATATGTCGACGAGTGCCCCGGATGCGGCGCGCACAAGCCGGTGCCCGTACCCGCCTCCTATTACCTTGCCGGGGCGGTGATCGCGGTGTCGATCATCTATTTCGCGTCCGATTTCGACCGCGTCATCGACTATTTCGGGGGCCGGCTGGCCAGCCTGCTCGGCGGCGGTTGACGCTTTTTGCTCGGCGTCAACTTTGCGATGCGGCGGAAGCGGCACAGACTTTTTCCAGCATGGCGGTGAGACTTTCGTCATCGACGCCCAATTGCTGCAGCCGCGCGACCGTGTTTTCCAGGTAGATCCGGTTCGGCCCGCGCGTTCCGCATGCCTGGGCAATCATGGCGGCACGCGTCTCCTGCGACAGATGCCCCATATATTGTCGATGCCCCCGGTCCACGACAAAGGCCCAGCAAGGCACGGTTCGTCCATCCTCTATATGGGCAGGCAATTGGGTCGGATTGTAGATGCCGGTGACCATCTCCCGAACCCAGAGATATTCGACGGCCTCTTCCAACTGGGTTTGTCCGCAGACGCGATAGGCCATGCCGGCACATTCACCGCCTTCGTCCAGGCCCAGAACCAGCCCGGGGCATTCGACCGTTCCGCGGTAACCATGCGACAGAACGCAAAAGGAGCGATGCCAACCCTGCAGGCTCACCATGGCGGCCTCCAGGTGATGAAAACCCGGATCCCACATCAGCGAGCCGTAGCCGAAAAACCAGACGTCTTCCTTCGGCGGCAAGGACGACAGGAAGGCCTGTTTCCGGCGCTCGCTTTCTTCCTGAGACAGGACGGGCAGACCTTCGGCGATCCGCTCGTCCCGTGCCCGTTTGAAAAAGTCGTAGCTCACACTGCCTGCTCTGAATGCGAATTTTTGCGATAAGACCGAATCTAGCGATTAGCGCGCCCCGATCAACCTGACAGTCTGCGATCCGGCAATTCTTAGCGGAACAGGTATACTTCCTGTATCAGGGTTCTGGTTTGATGACGCCGCCGCTGCCATATAGGGAGCATGATGACCCCCACCCGACGATTCTCCCTGATTGCCGTGGCCGCGCTTGCCGCCTCTGTTGGCGCCTATTCCGCCTATTGGTGGTGGGGCGCGGGTAAAATGGATGAAACCGTAACCGGCTGGATCGACGATTGGCGCCGGGCCGGATACCGGATCGACTATGCGGAAAAGACGGTCGGCGGTTTCCCCTGGACCGTCCGGATTCGCTTGGTTCGCCCCGCCTTGGCGGACCCCGCCGGCGCCTGGTCCTGGAGCGCGGGAAACCTGGACCTATCCGCCGAACCCTGGGCGCCTGCGACCTATAGGTTATCCGCCGAAGGCGGCCATGAAGCGGTCGTGCCCATCGCGGGCAGGCTGGTCCCGATGCAGGCAACGGCGGACCGGGCGGAGGGCACCGCTGAATTCGATTTGGACGGACGGCTTCGGCAAGCGGATATCACGTTGGAGAATGTGGACGGCATCGCGCCGGCCCTGAACGCGGATTTGAAGATCGACCGCGCAACGGTGACACTGACGCAACCTGCCCAGCCTGCCCGCGACCATCAAGACGAAGAGGCCGCCGTCGACCTTCTGGTCCAGGGCCTGCGCCTTCCCCCCGCCCTGTCCGGTCCCCTGGGACGCGATCTGGCGCATACCTCGTTGCGGGCCCGCCTGTTGGGGCCCTTCCCGCGTACGGATATGCGAGGCGCGCTCGAAACCTGGCGCGATGCGGGCGGCACATTGGACGTGCCCTGGTTGAGCATGGAATGGGGACCGACCAAATTGCGGGCCGAAGGCACTATGGCGCTAGACGAATTGCTTCGTCCCTCCGCCGCCTTCGACGCCAAAGTCGCGGGCTTGAGCGGTACGCTGGATGCCCTGGTCGCGGCGAAGCTGATCAAGCCGGATGCGGCGCGGCTGGCCGGTGTCGGATTGCTGCTGTTCGCACGGACGCCGCCTGGCGGCGGCGAACCGGAATTGGCCATTCCGGTAAGCGCCTTGGACGGAGAGGTTTACCTGGGCCCGATCAAGATGGGCCGGGTGCCGCCATTGCTTCCCCCGGAGCCGGCCGCTGAAAAAGCCGCAACCGCGCCGCCCCCGGCACCGGTGACCGCGGAAAACCTGCCCGCACCCGGAAGCGCCGACTGACGACGCCGCCCATACGATCTATTCGGCCGCCAGGAACCCTTTAAGGGCGTCGACGGACATATGGCATTCCTTTTCCGTCCCGACCGTCAGGCGGAGATACTCCGGCAAATCGTAGCCGCCGACGCCACGCGCGATGACGCCCTGGGATTCCAGGAAGGCGTTGGCCCGCTTACACCGGTCGGCGTCGCCGAACCCGATAAGGATGAAGTTGCCGACGGATGGATTGACCTCAAGGCCCAGGCCCCGGATCGTTTCCGTCAGCCAGACCAGCCATTCGTCGTTATGCCGGACGCTCGCCGCAACATGCGCCGTATCGCGGATCGCCGCGACACCGGCCGCCTGTGCCGCCGAACTGACATTGAAGGGGCTGCGAAGGCGGTTCATGGCGTCGATGACTTCGGGCCGGGCATAACCCCAACCAAGGCGGAGCGCCGCCAATCCGTATATCTTGGAGAATGTTCGCAGCATGACGACATTGTCGTAATCGTCGACGAACCCCGCCCCGGCGGAATAATCGTTGCGGGAGACGTATTCCGCATAGGCCGCGTCCAGCACGCATAGGACATGCGGCGGCAGTCCTTCGATCAAGCGGCGAACCTCGTTGTCGTCCAGATAGGTACCGGTCGGATTGTTCGGATTGGCGATAAAGACCAGCTTTGTCTGCGGCCCCACCGCGGCCAGAACCGCATCGACATCCGTCGTCAGGTTCTTCTCGGGCGCGGCGACGGGTGTCGCGCCGGTGGTGATCGCGGTGATCCGGTACATGGCGAAGCCGTGCTTGGAATAGACGACCTCGTCGCCGACGCCGGCATAGGCCCGGATCAACAGCGTGATCAACTCGTCCGACCCGGCGCCGCAGATGATCCGGTTCGGGTCCAGCCCATTCATTTCCCCGATCGCGCGGCGCAATTCATTGGCGCCCCCATCGGGATACCGATGCAGGTTTTCCGCACCCTCGCGGAATGCGCTGACGGCTTCGGCGCTCGGCCCCAACGGATTTTCGTTGGCCGACAGGATCGCCGGTTCGTCGATCCCTTCAAGTTTGTGGTCGCCCGGAACATATAGCGGGGCATCCATCACGCCCGGCTTCGGAGTCGGCCGCATCATCTGTCCTTACTCCCCAGAAACACTCGTATAGGAAACTCTCTTGTTAGAAACCTATTCGCCGGTATCGGCGCCACCGGGCTTTGTCGCCCCTGCAATCGGCATTGCATAGGCACCGATCACCCGCGCCGCAACGGCCGGACCCGCCTTAACGAATTTGGTCACGCGTTCGTCTTCAGAGGCCACGAAATCCTCCACCTGCGCCAGATGCATCCATTCGCCGTTCTGCTCGAGCGAGGCGAGGAGAACGCCTGGCAGGCTCGCTTCCTTCAATTTGGAGACCAAGGTGCTTCGGCTGACGGGATCGGCGGTCGCGAAAACCAGGAAACTGACGTCATCACCGGTCGGTTCCGGTTCCAGCCGGGCGATCGCCACGGCTTCCGCCGGCACGCCCCGGACATTTCCGACGCCGGCGAAAGGCATCCGCTGCACGATGACCGGCGCGCCGGGGACCGCCAATTGAGTCCACCAGGGATGGTCGTCATCTTCTTCCGGCGGGGGAAGCACGCCGACATCCGCCTGCCCGTTCATGACCTGTTGCAGTACTTCCCGCCGGGTTTCGAAGGCGGTCATCGGCACTTGCGACCCGAACTGGTCGCGCGCCAAATCCCAAAGCGTATGATGCGACGTATCCGAAAAAACGGCGATCTTGTAGCTGGCCTGAATCATGGTGAAGGCGGCGATCATCTCATGCCACATGCGCGCCAGGGCCGAGAGCTGGAATGGGCCTTTATGGCGGCCGCTCAACCGGCGCAGCATGAAGGCCTCGCGCGACGGCCGGATCGGCAAAGCCGTCTGGCTTTTCTTCGCCGCCCCCACATGTTGCACCACATCGGCGCGTTTCATGATCAAATCGTGGATAGCGTCATCGATCTCGTCGATTTCGCGCCGTAAGTCATCCAAGGAGCGGTTCGTCATGATGCAGGCCGGTCCGGTGTCGTTGAGGCAATCATTACCCTGCAAAAACGGGAGAAACCGTGCTTTGCCGGGGGCACACTCCTACAGTCTGGCCGGCTTGTTGGCAATTGGTCAGTACGCCCTTCGGGGTGGACGCATTCTTTCCAGAAAAGGCATTTTGCCCGATGGATGGGCAGTCCGGGCTTGCGGGTCGCGGGGCGTTCACCAGATATCAAGGGTTCGTGGGGCATAGCGGCCATGCGGGGTTAACTGTTGCAGCCAGCCGCCTGTTTGTTATGTATCCTGGGAAAAATTGAAGACCGTGCCATATAGCAGGGTGTTCCTGGCGTAAATCCGGGCCCCGCAAGGCGCGTTGAGTTGAGGACCAGAGCAGATGCCGATCAAGATTCCGGACGAGCTTCCCGCCCGCCGTCATCTCGAAGATGAGGGCGTCGTCGTGATGGGCGAACGCGATGCGGTACGGCAGGATGTCCGACCGATGCGGATTGCTGTCCTGAATTTGATGCCCAAGAAGGAAAGCACCGAAACGCAGCTGACCCGGCTGATCGGCGCCACGCCGTTGCAGGTCGAACTGACTCTGCTGACGACCGGTTCCTATGTGCCGACGAATGTGTCGCAGAAACATCTCAGCGCGTTCTACCACACCTGGGAGGACGTCAAGGATCAGAAGTTCGACGGGCTGATCGTCACCGGTGCGCCGATCGAAACCCTGCCCTTCGAGGACGTCCATTACTGGGCGGAGATGAGCCGCATCTTCGACTGGACCCAAAGCAACGTGCACAGCACGTTCAATATCTGCTGGGGCGCCCAGGCCGCGTTGAAACATTTCCGCGACATTCCCAAGCACGAACTGCCTGGGAAAATGTTCGGCGTTTTCGAACACTCGGTGACGGCGCCGGGCAATACGCTGCTGCGCGGGTTCAACGATACGTTCCACATTCCGGTTTCCCGGCATACCGAGACCCGGAAAGAAGACCTTCCGGACGATCCGATGCTGCAGGTCCTGGCAGAATCCCCGGAATCCGGCCTGTGTCTGGTACAGGACCAGCGGTACCGTCAGATTTATATCTTCAACCACCTGGAATACGACGCGCGCACCCTGGCAGACGAATATAACCGCGACGCCAGTCAAGGCTTGCCGATCGACGTTCCAAAGAATTACTTCCCCGACGACGACCCGGCGCAGGAACCGCCGAATCGCTGGCGGGCCCATGCCCACCTGCTGTTCAGCAACTGGATCAACGACGTTTACCAATCGGTGCCTTTCGAGATCGAGGACATCGGTAAGATGGCCGCCGAATGACATCCCGCCCGGGTCAAAGCGCACGCCGCTCGTTGGCGGTGGGACTGGCCCTTTTCGGCCTGTTCTTCCAGCTGCTGCTTCCGATTCCGCTATCCGTCGCCGCGGAACCGGGCGCGCCCAATCGTGTTCTGGAAATCTGCGCCGCGGACGGCATCGTCAGGGTCCCCCTGCCATCCGGCGAAAAGGCGGATGGTGAGCATGAAAGCGGCGGCTACGTTGAGGCCTGCAATCATTGCGTCCTTCATGCCGCGCATTTCGTCCTGCCCGCACGCGGCATTGAGGCAACCGTTCGGCCCGGCACCAAGGGCGAACGCCTGACGCTTCTCTCATCCGATCGAAATCCGGGAACCGCCCCCAAAGCGGGATTCGATGCGCGGGGACCGCCGGCGGCGGCCCTTTCACTGGCAAAGACATAGCCAACACGCATCAATCTTTTTTCGTCGGAGTTACGATCATGAATACCATTCTCAAAGCGGCCGCCGCCGCTGTCTTCACCATTCTGTCCATCACAGGCGCGCCGATTGCCGCCCAAGCCATGGACCAGACCATGGATCCGGTCACGTCAGGGGATCTGACGATCGAACCGGGTTGGGCACGCGCCAGCGCGACACCCCACGCCAAGGCCGGGGCCGCCTTCTTCGTTATCCACAACAAGGGCGGCAGCGACGACGTCCTGATCGGCGCCGATAGCGGAGTCGGCGGCAAGACCGAGGTCCACACCCACAAGCACGAAAACGGCGTCATGAAGATGATGCCGGCCGGTGACGTCACCGTGCCCTCCGGCGGCATGGTGATGATGAAGCCGGGCGGCCTGCATGTAATGCTGATGGGCTTGCACGGCCCGCTGAAGGAAGGCGAGCACTTCCAGGTCAAGCTCAACTTCGCGAATACGGGTGAGGTCACCGTTCCGGTCACCATCATGGGCGTTGCCGCGAAAGGCCCCGGGAACGGCGGCCACGGCCATATGCAGCACGGCAAGACAACGACGGAGTGATCCGTCGACGCGATGCCAACGCACGGCGCGGCGGGTCTATCTTGACGCAGCCGCCGCGCCGTGCAGTTTGCGCGCATGCAACGTTGGAAACTCACCCTGGAATATGACGGCGGCCCTTTCGTGGGCTGGCAGCGTCAGGAAAACGGCCAAACCGTCCAGCAGCGGCTGGAGGAAGCGGCGGAGAAGCTGTGCGGCTGCGAGACCCCGGTCCAAGGGGCGGGCCGGACCGATTCCGGCGTTCATGCCTTGGCCCAGGTCGCGCATGTCGACATTGCCAAGGACCTGCGCGCCGATCAGGTGCGCGACGCGCTCAATTTCCACCTGCGCCCCGACCCGATCTCGATATTGGAGGCGGAGCCGGTGCCGGATGACTTCCATGCCCGGTTTTCCGCCATCGGCCGCGTTTATCTGTATCGCATTCTGAACCGCCGCCCGCCGCCCGCCCTGGATGCGGGCAAGGTTTGGCACAATCAGCGCCCTCTCGATGCCGAGGCCATGCACGAAGCCGCCCAGGCCCTGATCGGCAATCACGACTTCACCAGTTTCCGCAGCACCGAATGCCAGGCCGACAGCCCGGTGAGGACAATGGACCGAGTCCGCGTTCGCAGGGCCGGCGAGGAAATTCATGTCGACGTCGCCGCGCGGTCCTTCCTGCACAATCAGGTTCGGATCATCGTCGGAACATTGGAATTGGTCGGCCGCGGCAAGTGGACGCCGCATATGGTGAAAAAGGCTTTGAATGCGAAATCCCGCAGCGCCGCGGGCCCGACGGCGCCGTCGGAAGGCCTGTATCTGGTCTCGGTGAAATATCGGGACGAAGAAGAATAACGCCGCGTCGGACCGGACCCGCCGTCAGAACAAACCCAGCGTCACGACATCCCGGGCGAAATTGATTATATAGCTCAGCACCGCTTCCCCCAGGACCATCAGGATGACGACCCCAATATCGAGCCCTGTGGCCACGCGGACGATATAGCCGTGATAGGCCAACAGCCAGATCATCGCGAACAGGTTCATCATCAGAAACGCGTCCATCGGCAGGTTGAATGCCGACGAGACAAGTGCAATGCCCAACAGTAGGATGACCTGCGGCCCGCTGGACCAGTTATAGGCGACGATATAGGGGATATACCTGTCCCGAACCCCCATGACGCCAAGCAGCGTATAGGCGGCCAAGGGCCATGCCACCCATCCGATCGTGTAGGAAATCACCTCCACCGGGACGAGCCTCAGAAGGGAGGCCTCGGACCGCAGCTGGTCGGGGATCAGCACCAGAAGGGCGATATAGGCGGGCGCGATGATCACGGAGCACCAGAAGCTTTTCCAGAACGACGCTTCGTCGTGACCGAAAAGGCTCAGTCCCGTGGGGTCACGGCGGAACAAGCGCCACGCGCCAATGAAATTGACTTGAACTTCCACCAGGGAGGGAGGCGATTGCATCCAGCGGATTCCAATCAGTCCGCGACGCCGAAATACCGATCCAGGACTTTCCCGTAGATCCGGCTCAACCCCTCGACATCGGCGACGGGAACCTGCTCGTCGACCTTGTGCATGGTCTTGCCCACAAGACCGAAATCGACCACCGGGCAATAGTCCTTGATGAACCGGGAATCCGACGTTCCGCCGGTCGTGCTGAGTTCCGGCCTCCGTCCGACGACCGCCAGACAGGCTTCCGTCAGCATTTCCGACAGATCGCCCGGCGGGGTCAGGAAAGACTCGCCGGACGTGACGATCTTCAGGTCATAGTGCGCCGAACCGCCGGCGGTTTCGTCCAGGACTGCGCGCAGCTTCTCTTCAAGCGAAGCGCTGGTATGCAGATCGTTGAACCGGATGTTGAAGACGGCCTTGGCTTCCGCAGGGATGACGTTGGTCGCCGGGTTGCCCACATCGACGGTCGAGATCGCAAGCGTCGAGGCTTGGAAATGCTCGCTGCCCGCGTCTAATTCCAGGTCGATCAAGGCTTTCAGCATATCGACCATGCGGTGCGCGGCGTTGTCGGCCAGGTGGGGATAGCCGGTATGGCCCTGCGTGCCGAAAGCGGTCAGGTAGCCGTTCAGGCTGCCGCGGCGGCCGATTTTCACCATATCGCCCAACGCGTCGGGATTCGTTGGCTCACCGGTGATGCAGGCGTCGAAAACTTCGCCATCCGCCGCCAGCGCTTCCAGCATCTTGCGGGTTCCGTTGACCGCCGGTCCCTCTTCATCCCCGGTGATCAGAAGGCTGATCGAACCGGCGGGTGCGCCATGAGCATCCAGAAAACGCGCCACCGCGGCGGTAAAGGCCGCAATCGCGCCCTTCATATCGGAAGCGCCACGGCCGTGCAGAACGCCGTCCGCAACCTCGCCCGCGAAGGGATCCCGCGTCCAGGCCCCATTGTCGCCTACCGGCACCACATCGGTATGGCCGGCGAAAACGAAATTCGGCTGTCCCGTTCCCAGACGGGCATAGAGGTTGTCGACGGGGTCCGTATCAGGTGCATGAAACGGCATACGCCGGCACTGGAAACCCAATGCGGTCAGCCGTTCCTGCAACAGATCCAACGCCCCGCCTTCGGCCGGCGTGACGCTGGGGCAACGGATTAGTTCGGCGGCAAATGCGACGGGATCCATATCGCTCAACAACCCCGGTCAGTCGCGCAGCAGATCGTTGATGGACGTCTTGGACCGCGTCCGTTCGTCCACCCGCTTGATGATGACCGCGCAATACAGGCTGGGCCCGGGCGATCCGTCCGGCAGGGGCTTGCCCGGCAGACTGCCCGGCACCACCACGGAATAAGCGGGAACACGGCCGATATGCACTTCGCCCGTATTGCGGTCCACGATCTTGGTGCTGGCGCCGATGAAAACGCCCATGGACAGCACCGAGCCTTCTTCCACGACAACACCTTCCACCACTTCGGAACGCGCGCCGATGAAGCAATTGTCCTCGATGATCACCGGACCGGCCTGCAGGGGTTCAAGAACCCCGCCGATACCGGCGCCGCCGGACAGGTGCACATTCTTACCGATTTGCGCACAGGACCCGACAGTCGCCCAGGTATCGACCATGGTCCCGCTATCGACATAGGCGCCCAGGTTCACGAAGCTCGGCATCAGCACAACGCCCGGGGCGATATAGGCGGACCGGCGTACGGTGCAGTTCGGCACCGCGCGGAATCCGGCGGCGCGGAATTCGCTTTCGCCCCAACCTTCGAATTTGCTCGGCACCTTGTCCCACCAATTGGTGTTCGTGCCGGGCCCGCCCGCGATCGGCGCCATGTCGTTGAGTCGGAAGCTGAGCAGCACCGCTTTCTTGAGCCATTGATTGACCGTCCAACCGTCGGCGGATTTCTCCGCGACACGGGCCTTACCGGAATCGAGCAGGTTCAAGGCTTCCTCAACCGCGTCGCGCACCGCGCCGGTCGTGGAAGTGTTGATACCGTCGCGCGCGTCGAAGGCGTCGTCGATCGTCTTTTCAAGGTCGGCAATGCTCATTGGCTCTCACTCATTCTATTCTTGCGGTTCTGTCGCGCGGTTCGCGATGCCACGGCAGCGCGCGCTGACGCGGTCTTTTGCACTATGGCGATGGGGACATCAACCGACCAGCCATGCAAAGGCATTATTCAGCTTTGCAGCGCCATTTCGGCGGGTCATCCGTGGCGTGACCGGACATAACCCGACAGCCATTCCGCAAGGTCGTCCGTGACATGATGAATGTGATCGCCGCCGCCGGCGCCGTCGTGCGACCAGTCATGATCGGTCCGGACCCAAACGGTCGTCATGCCCAGCGCCGCCGGGTGTTCCAGATTCCGGGCGATATCTTCCAGCATGACGGACCGCTTCGGATCGATATCATGCGCGGCCAACAGCTTGTCATAGGGTGCCGGATTCGGCTTCGGCACGTAGTCCGATGCGACGATGTCGAAAAACACGTCGAATTCGCCGTGAATACCCAAACGGTTCAGGACGGATTCGGCATGGGCCACGGTGCCGTTCGTGAAGATCACCTTTCGTCCCGGCAGGCGCTGTATCGCGTGGACAAGATCCTCGTTCCGTTGCACCGGGCTGTAATCGATGTCGTGCACGAAGGCGAGGAATTCCGCCGGGTCCATCCCATGATGGGTCATCATCCCGTTCAGCGTCGTCCCGTGTTCCCGGAAATATCGCTTTTGGATGACGCGCGCTTCCGCAAGGTCGACGTTGAGATAGGCGCTGATGAAGGCGCCCATTTTCTTGTCCACCTGATCGAACAGGTTGCAAGTCGCCGGATAGAGCGTGTTGTCCAGATCGAAGATCCAGGTTTCCGCGTCGTCCAGTTTTTCGTGATAATCATATCCGTCTCGCATGAGAAGAATGTGGCCCAGCGCGACACGGCCCGCAAGTCCCTGAAAATTACACGAATGTTCGATTTACGTAACAGGACACCGCCAAATTGCATCAAACTGTTTACAAAAAACGTTCACAACCCATCTGGAACTGATACCAATAATTTTAAGTACTTATTAGTTCTTACAAATCTAAATTCGGCGAATGGTCGATGCGTGCCGTAGACGTGGGCCGTCTATGCCGCACATGCGCCAATAGTTAGTGTCAGGTATTGGGGGCCAGGAACTGGGGGCCAGGTACTGGGATTGGTTATTGAGAACCGACAGGAGCATTCGGTGTTCACCGACTATTCGGCACCGGTCTACAAGATCACCGGGGACCCAACGGACAAGGCGGCAAACATCACTGCCTTGAACCAACCGGCGAAGGCCCTGCATCTGACGGATGAAGGGCGCGCGGCCTTGCTGCGTCATGCCCGCGACGCCTACGACGCTGGCAAGGCCAGAATTGCGGAAATTGTCTTCGTCGTGCCTGAAGACACCGGGCCTTCAGACAAATTTCGCCGGAAAATAGAATTCCTGGCGGTTCCGAACTACGACGGTTCGATCCTGCTGATTGGCCGCGACCGCAGCCATGACGAAATGATCCGGGACGCCTTGACCCAGTCACGCGGCCTCTACAAGGACTTGACCGAACTGGCGAGCGATTTCGCCTGGGAGACCGACCATCACGGACGGTTCAGTTTCATCTCGCCTAAGGGGGCGATCGGTTATCGGCCCGACCAATTGGTCGGTGAAAAACCGAACGCCCTTCTGGCCCACCCGATGAGCGTGACCGGTCGGCTGCCGTTCTCCCCCGAAACGCCGGTTCGGCATGTGGATATCTGGCTGCGCAATGCCGCAGGGGAGCCCCGGTGCATCATGGTCTCCGCCCTGCCGCTGGTGGACGAGGAGGGCAGAAGGGTCGGTGCCCGTGGCCTGGGTCTGGACGTGACGAGCGAGCGGATCGCCCAAACCGAATTGGCCCAATCGAAGCACCGGGAAGATCTTGTCCGGTATATCGTCAACCTGACACGCGACGAAGAAACGCCGGCGGCAATGATGGAAACCGCCGCCAAGACCCTGACACGCGCGGCCGGGGCGGATGGCTGCAACATTCTGATCAAGGATGAAGACGGCTGGGACATGGCCGCGAAGTTTGGCCGTACGCCGGACGATATCGTCTCTCTTTTCGCCGCCGAGGCATTGCCGCTCGACGGAACGGCGACCGTTGGCGAATACGGGCAGCTTGGCGCCGTGACTTTGTTCCGAGGGGCGCCGAATGGCGCGATCCTGGTGTGGGAGGGCGACCCTGCCTCGCCCAGGAACGGGCATCATTGGTCGGACGATACCAAGGCGTTGCTGGAGGCCATCGAAGGCCCCTTGGGCGTCGCCCTGCGCCAGATCACGGATCAGCAGGTCCTGGAACGTCTGGCGCGAACCGACGGCCTGACCCATCTGCTGAACCGCCGCGCCTTTATGGAGGAAATGGATCTCGCCTTGGACCGCGCCCGTCGGTACAACCGCAACGGCTGTCTGCTCTATGTCGATCTGGACAATTTCAAACCGATCAACGACACGTTCGGGCATGAGGAAGGCGATACTGTCCTGATCGCCGTGGCCGGGCTGCTGCAAACCTATAGCCGCGGTTACGACCTTGCGGTTCGCCTTGGCGGAGATGAATTCGCCTTGTGGCTGGATGAAACCGATATGGACACCGCCCAACGCCGGGCGGAAGAGTTGATCGAGGCATGCAAACCGCTATCCACCTTCAGCGCCAGCCATGAACAGCCATTCGGCATTTCCGTCGGCATTGCCCCCTTCATGGCAACCGCCGACGGTGATCTTGCGGATTTGATGTCCCGTGCCGATACGGCGATGTATGCCGCCAAACGGTCCGGCAAGAACCGGTACGCGGTGGAATTGCCGGAGGGCGACCCGCATGAGCCGCGGGAAGAGTAGGGCGCATCGTGCAAATGAACGCCTTTTTGACGTGGACGAACGGAACGGAGCGTGGGATTTTCCGGTATGAAGGATAACGGTCAGTCGAATCCCCCTGTCGATGGAGACCTTTCTTTGCTGCCCGAAGACTTGAGCTACGAGCAGTCCAAGAAATTGCTGCGCGATTCCGATCCCGCAGTTCGCCGCGCCCTTGCGCGCCATCCGGGGACGCGGCCGGAAGTTCTGTATTTCCTGGCCGAAGACAGCAGCACCGACGTCCGCCTGGAGATCGCAAACAACGAACGGACACCCCGGCAGGCGGATCTGCTTCTGGCGGATGACGGTGACGACGAAATCCGCACGGCCCTGGCGACCAAGATTGCCCGGCTGACCCCCGCCCTGCCCGATAAGGATCGCGGCGCCCTATACGAATACACCATGCAGGTATTGGAGAAACTGGCGCAGGACCAGATCGTCAGGGTCCGTCAGATCATGGCCGAAGCCTTGCAAGACGTAGCCGATGCTCCGCATTCGGTCATCCAGCAGTTGGCCTCCGACGCGGATTTGGTGGTTTCTGGACCGGTCCTGAGATTCTCCCCCGTCCTGACGGACAAGGACCTTCTGTCGATCATCAATGCGGGGGCGGCACAGGGTAAGCTGGCCGCGATTTCCGAACGCCGCAACGTTTCCGGAGACGTCGCCGACGCGATTGTCGGCAAGGGCGACGAGGAAACGGTCGCCATCCTGTTGGCGAACGGCACCGCGCAGATCCGCGAAGAAACGCTCGATGCCCTTACTGCACGGTCGGAAAAGATCGTTTCCTGGCACGCCCCCTTGGTCGCGCGCCCCTCACTGTCCATGCGGTCCGCGCGCATGTTGGCGGGTTTCGTGGCGGATCACCTGCTCGCCAAACTTCAAGCGCGTGAGGACCTGGAAGCGGCAACCCTGGAAGCCGTGGCCGAAGTCGTCGCCGAGCGCTTGGGCGAAGCCAACGGCAAGCAAGACTTGGTCGACCCGGAATGGGCCCAGGACGATGTTTCCGAGGAAGAGATCGCAGCGCTGAAAAAGGCCGGTAAATTGTCCGAGGCGGCGATCGTGGAGTCCTTGGAAGCGGGCCGGAAGCGCTTTGTGGAAGCCGCGCTCGCCGGCTTGGCGGATGTCCCGCGAGAGTCGGCGGCGCGCATCGTCGCCCAACGCAGCGGCAAGGCCTTGGTGGCGCTTGCCTGGAAGGCCGGTATGTCGACCGACGTGATCGGCCCGTTGCAGGTCCAGTTGATGGGCCTGCCGCCGTCGAAGATCGTCGTCGCGGACGATCCCGACCTTTGGCCCATGTCCGAGGAAGACATGGACTGGCAGTTGGATTTCTTCCTGAAGGAGTAGACGGCCCTACATGGCCGGTTCGGGAATGCCGTTCTGCTGGCAGCAGGCGGTAACCGTGTTGCGCAGCAGGCAAGCAATCGTCATCGGTCCGACCCCGCCCGGCACCGGCGTTATCGCGCCCGCGACCGCCTTGGCGCTTGCGAAGTCCACATCCCCGACAAGGCGTGTACCGCCATCCGGCTTGTCGATACGGTTGATACCGACATCGATGACGACCGCGCCCGGCTTGATCCAATCGCCCTTCACCATTTCCGGCCGCCCCACCGCGGCGACCACGATATCCGCCCGGCGGCATTCACCCGGCAGGTCCTCGGTGCGGGAATGCGCGACGGTGACCGTGCAGCTTTCCTGCAGCAGCAGATTGAACATCGGCTTGCCGACGATGTTGGACCGGCCGAGGACAATGGCGCGCTTGCCGCTGAGGCTGCCGCCGAAATGGTCCTTCAACATCAACAGACAACCGAGCGGCGTACAGGGGATCAAACCATCCTTGGCGCCGACGGACAGGCGCCCGACATTGACCAGATGGAACCCGTCCACATCCTTGTCCGGGTCGATCGCGGTGATGACCGCTTGGTCGTCCATATGGTCGGGCAACGGAAGCTGAACCAAGATCCCGTTCACCGACGGATCCTCATTCAGTTCGGCCACCTTGGCCAGCAATTCGTCCTGACTGACGGTGGCGGGCATCTTGAATTCATAGCTGTTCATGCCGGCTTCCAGGGTCTGCTTGCCCTTGTTCCGGACATAGACCTGGCTGGCCGGGTCCTCGCCCACCAAAACCACCGCCAAGCCTGGCGTGATGCCGTGATCGGCCTTCAACACATCCACCGCGGTTTTCACCCGCGCGCGAACATCCGCGGCAAAAGCCTTTCCATCGATGATCTTCGTTTCCGCCATCTTTTCCCCCAATCGGCCGTGCCGGCTGACCATTCTGCGTGGTTAATCCGAAAGGTGTTCCAAAGCGGCCGTCACCTGTTTCATCAGGACATTCGGGTCGCCTTCAATGTGCAGGACTTTATTGCGGTCCGTCGCACCGGAGATGACCGTAAGCGACGTTTTCGGCAGTGACCACGCCTTGGCCAGCAGTTTGATCAGCGCCGCGTTGGCTTTCCCCTTCTCGGGCGCCGCCGTGACGGCAGCTTTCAACACCGTCCCGCCACCGGCTTCCGCGGCCAAACCCTGGATGCGGTTCGCGGAGGCCTTGGGCGTCAGCCGCACCGATACCGTCACCCCGTCGTTCCTCGGCGTAACCGGTATTGCCTTGGAAGACATGCGGGACGTCTGTCGTCGACAGGCCGGCTATAGGCGGGCCGCGAAGCCGACCAGCAGGCTTTGAACGAAATAGATGATCAGGATCAACAGGACCGGCGAAATATCGATTCCGCCCAAATTCGGCATGAATTGGCGGATCGGCCGCAAAGCGGGCTCGGTGATCCGGTACAGAAAGTCACCCACCATATAGACGAATTTGTTCGACGTGTTCACGACATTGAAGGCGACAAGCCAACTCAGCACCGCGGAAATGATGATGCACCACAGATATAGATTCAGCGCCACATTGATAATGCGGATCAGAGAAAACAGTATTACATCCATATCCGGTCGGTCCTCGACTGATGTTCCGGCAATTTCTGAACACACCGCCTTCAGGGCGGTGAAATTCCTGTATTTCCATAGATAAAGGCGCCCCCTGCCCGCCGCAAGCATGCTAGGGCGGGTTAATTGCAGGAAACGCCGGAAAGTTCGCCGCCGATGCCGCGGCACGCGGACAAAATTGGTTGGAATCTTCGATCTATTCGGCTTGACAAGCCCCCCCGCCCTCAACATATTCCCGCCCGAATTCGGCGGCCCACGCGGCCTTCCGGGTTTCGTTCCCGCCCAAAGGGAACGTAGAGGCGAAGGTCGGGATTCCGAACCTGCCGAGATGGGGCTGTAGCTCAGTTGGGAGAGCGCGTCGTTCGCAATGACGAGGTCAGGGGTTCGATTCCCCTCAGCTCCACCAAGCCCTCAAGCAGCTTAGCGGTAGGGCAATCAATACATTGATCGCCTGCTCGGTCATCGCCGGGGTGCGATATTTGTCCCGTCAGAGTCGACGTTTCATTCCAATTTGCGGATGAAGGTGCGTCTGAAACGGTTCAGACTCGACCTACCATACAGAGAACTCATTAGCAGGCGCCCTCCGCCTTTTCGGGCCGTCACGAAGGGCGCTACGAACCGGCACCGTTTAAACCGAATACGAAGGTCGATCCCTCGCCTTGCTGCGATTCGACGGCGATTTGCCCGCCGTGCTGTTCGACAATCTTGCGCACGATACTTAACCCGGCGCCGGTCCCCGCCCCATAAACTCTGTCATTGTGAAGACGTTTGAAGATTGTGAATATTTTACTTTGGTGCTGCTCAGGAATACCTATCCCGTTGTCTCTTACATAAAACTCGCCCGTCGCGTCGCCTTCACCCGGCCGGAAACCTATCTCGATCAATTTCGAACCCTGGTCATTGTATTTCACTCCATTGATGATCAGGTTTCGAAAAATGCTCTCGATACGTGGTGGAACACCCGTGACCTTCGGCAAAGCTCCCACGATCTCAACCGTCGCATTGCGCTCGGCCAAATAGTCCCGCAGCGACTCCCGAACTTTTTCAATCAACGCCATGACATCGATGACACGGGGTTCTTCATCGGCTCGTCCAATGCGGGAGAACTCAAGGAGGTCTGAGACCAGAGACTCCGACCGCCTGCACAAGTCCCGGATGCGGATTATCCGCTTCTTGCCGTCCTCGCCAAGCAGTTCACCGTGGTCTTCCGCCAGAAATTGAGCATGATTGCTGATCGCCCTGATCGGTTCCTTCAGGTCGTGCGAGGCGATATAAGCGAATTCCTCCAGGTCACTATTACTGCGTTTCAGTTCGCTCGCCTGCGCAGCAAGGTCCTGTTCTTTGGCGTAGATCGTTTCCAGCCGCTGGTCCAACTCGTTTGAGATGACCTTAATTTCGTTCCTATTCGGCACCGCCATGCCATCGGGACTGGTCGACGGCGCGAGGCCGACGATCTTTTCGTGCAGCCTGACAATGGGATTGAGGATCGCAACAACGATGTAGATGTAAGTACCGGTCAACAGAAGGATCGTTACAAGCAGCGTTGCCCCGCTCATGACCTTGATGTCGAATTCGATCGCCTGGATAGACTGTTCGCTAACGCTGGATTGCCGCCGAGCCAAATCGGCCAAGGTCTGTGACGCGGACAGGAATGATTGAACAAGCGCATTGCGGCTACGAACGGCGCCGCCCGCCCCGGTTTGAAGGTTGTCCAATCGTACAAAAAAAGCTTCCAGACTTGCCGCACTCCGCTTCATTCTATTTACGATGGAAGGTTGGGAGCGGGGGCTCTCCTCTATCAGATCCAGCGATTGATTGAGGCGATTGAGACGGGCCCGAAACTGTGCCGAGACGCGTTCCGACTTACGGAGACCCAACTCGTTCGCAAGAACGTTCAGGTCGAAAACCGCATTTGTAATGTCCCGGGAGAGGGCGTCGAACCGGCGCTCCTCGTCGACTAAATGCACACCGTAAGCATTGATTGCAACCAAGACCGCGATGCCGCAGGCAATAGCAACAGTGGTAATTCGGGATCCCGTTCTGATTCGCACCGATGTTTCCTAATCGATAACGCTGACAAGGTGCGGGGCCACACGCTTCAACGGGTTCGGGTCTATCCGCTCCAGGAAGTTCGGCATTTCACCATCGCTCAACCCCCGTTGGATGCGCCAACGCGCTTCTTGTTCCATCAGGAAAAGCATGTCCTGCGCAACCGCAACTTCCATCACATGGTCGCCCCAGTATCGGTCCAGGTTCTCGGCCGACAATCCGAGAACATCCACCAAAACACGCTTCGCTTCCGATTGGTTCGCCATGGCCCAATCCGATGCTTCAAGTAACGCCTTGAGCAAACCTTCCGCAGCTTGCGGGTGCTTATTGAGTGTCCCTTGCGACGCGACCAAAGCGAAGTAATAGGGTTGGCCCGCTTGAACTTCCTCAAACAACGCGCCGTCTCCGACTGCCTCCATGGCCTCGGTCGCGTAGGGCTCCCATGAAACGATGGCGTCGACGTCCCCATCCTTGAGGGATCGAGGCAGGTCCGGCACTTGGATGTCTTTGATCGCGACATCATCCAAACTCATACCGTTCAATTCGATTACCTTGCCCAAGAAGAATTCGCCGATAGCGCCCGACCGCAGACCGATCGTTTTTCCAGGTAGGTCCGATATCGACGCAAACCCGCTATCGGGCCGACCCACAAGGCGCACGTTATAGATTGCGGCAACGGTCCCGAACACACGCAGGTCAGGGTTTGCGAAACTTCGCGAGACGAAAGCGAATTCCGACATTGTCGCCATGTCATATCGGCCGTCGATCAGGCCTTCGCCGGCCGTTACGCCTGAAACCGTGAGTTCGACCGACACATTGACCTCGTGCTTTTCGAAAAGCCCACGGGCTTCCGCGATCCATAGAAGCCAACCACTCTTCGATGTAGCGACGACAAGCTCATCCGACGCGTCCGCCGTTCGACCGATCAAAAGCGAGCAGGCGGCGAGGACAATGAATGCCGCAACGCGTGACCTCTGAGGCCAAACACGCAGGATATCCGCATCTTTGGTCGTTGCTGGTGATTTCCACGCCATGTAACTTCTCCCTTGCGGCCTTCACCACACGGCGGGGTCGTATCCGCCGAGATTCCGGTCATCAAACAGGCCCTATTTCAAACGCGCCCCAATGTGTCTGCCTTGTCCATCGATTCCAAACACGCAACCGAATACGCACTTGCCCGGACACCGACGGCTAATAAAGTCTGGGCCAACCTCTGCGAACAAATGGGCTCGGTCATGGGACAAAGACCAACCCAGGCTAGGCTTTTGTCTAACTGACTTTCTTCGTGGCTTCTTTCCGACTCTGTTTGTCCGCATACATGGCCTTGTCGGCAATCGTCAGCAAATCCGAACGGTTCTGCGACGACGTCGGAAAGACCGCATAGCCCACACTCATACCGGCATCGACAATCCGACCGTCAAAATCGAATACATGTTCGTCGATCGACCGGCGAAATCTGTCAGTGGCTATTTCGCTGTCTTTAATGCCGTCGCCATCCAGGTTTTCCAGGATTGCAACGAATTCGTCGCCGCCGATGCGCGCCACCAAATCACCATCCCGCACGCATAAGCGAAGTTGTGCGGCGACCTCTTGAATCAACTGATCACCGATTTCATGACCCATTGTGTCATTGACCTGCTTCAGGCCATCCAGATCCATGAACACGATGGCATAGGGCGGTATGCCGCGGGCTGCGCGCCCCTCCAGATACTGCAAACGGTTGAACAAAGCCCGCCGATTTGGAAGTCCGGTCAACTCATCGAAATTCGCGTGCCGAATGATCTCGAGTTCCTGTTGTTTTTTTTCCATCGCATTGGATATTGCGCGCTCCAGCGAGTCAGGCATGACGTCCGCTTTCACGATGTAGTCCAGCGCACCGCTTTTCAGCGCATCGACCGCGGTCCGCTCATTTCCTTCGCCCGTTATCATGACAACCGGCAATTCCGGAAACCGAAGCTGGATATCGACCAGAAATTCCAATCCGCTTTCGCCCGGCATGGAAAAGTCCAGCAGCAAGCAGTCAATCCCACCGCCTTCCAATTCCCGGCGACCTTGCGCTACGTGCTCCACCTCCCGCACTTCCGCATTCCCGAAGGATGCAGTCTTCTTGATTGTGCGGGCTATCAATTCCCGGTCGTCCGGGCTGTCGTCTATAATCAAGAAAATTGTCATGGTTTCAGCCCCCCACCTTGGGCAGGATCGCCACGCCCAACCAATATTCCTTGAACAACTGAATGGTCTTGAACAGGTCCTCCAAAGCGACTGGCTTGCGAATATAGCTGTTGGCGCCTTTCGCATAACTAATGTTAACATCGCGCTGATCGTCCGACGTTGTCATGATGACGACCGGGATCTTTTGTGTCGCTTCATTGCTCTTCAATTCGGTAAGAATTTGTCTGCCATCGACGCCGGGAAGGTTGAGGTCGAGCAGGATGATCGCCGGGGCCGGGTTTGCTTCCTTTTCCTCGTAAGGAGGCCGGTTGAAGAGGTAATCCAAGGCATCCTTGCCATTATCGAACCGTAGCAGCGGGTTGGCGATAGCCCCATCGCGATTCAAAGCGCGTTCCGTCGCCTCGAAATCGTCATCGCTGTCCTCAATGATGAGAACGGGTTGAAGATTAATAACCGTCACGTTCCAGCCTCCCTCAGATTGAAACTAAACTTGGAACCCTCGCCTTCAAGCGAGTCAATGGTGATTTTGCCGCCATGCCTTTCGACAATTTTACGCACGAAACTCAAGCCCGCCCCAGAGCCTGGGCCGTAGGCACGATCGTTGTGAAGGCGCTTGAAAATAGTAAATACACGATCCTGGAATTCTTCCGGGATGCCTATGCCGTTATCTTTTACGTAGAATCTGCCTGGCTCTGTTTCTGAAGGTTTCTCGTAGCCGATCTCAATCCGCCTTTCGTCCCGGTCGTTGTATTTCACGCCATTGACGATCAGGTTCTGAAAGACGCTCTTGATCCGTGACGGGCCCCCACCAAAAGAGGTAGCGCCGTTACCACATCGACCGTCGCGTTTCGTTCAGCCAGATAATCCGCCAACGACTCTTTGATCGAATTGATCGTAGCCGCCGGATCGATCGACTGGGCAGAATCGTCGCTTCGCCCGATCCTGGAAAAGTGCAGAAGATCGGAAATCAAGCGTTCGGACTTGTCGCAAAGATCGCGTATCCGATCCAGCCGCTTCAAACCATCTTCACCCAGCGCGTCGCCATGATCTTCACCCAGGAACTGAGCGTGATTGCTGATTGCCCGGATCGGTTCCTTCAGATCGTGAGACGCAATATAGGCGAATTCTTCCAGGTCGCTGTTGCTTCGCTGCAGCGCTTCCGAACTATCGATCAATTTGCGCTCGAGTATTTTGCGGTCGGTAATATCCCGCGCGATGCCACTGAAAATCCGCGTCCCGTTCATCCGTACTTCACTGATTGTCAGTTCAATCGGAAATTCGGTTCCGTTCTTCCGCATGCCCTCACGCTCAAGCGCCTTACCCAAAACCTCGGAATGGCCTGTCAGTTTATATCGTGCCATTGCCTCGTCATGACGCTCGGCATATTCCGTGCTCATCAAAATGTCGACGGGTTGCCCGATGGCTTCTGATTGCGTGTAGCCGAACATCGCTTCAGCGCCTTTGTTGTAACTTAAGATCACGCCGCGCTCGTCTGTCGTTATCAACCCTTCGACCGTGTTGTCGGCGATCGCTTCAAGCCGTGCCAGGGTGGCGCGTTCTTCACTTCTCGATTCTTCCAGAGACTCCACCAATCCGGTGAAAGCTCGGGACAGGTCGCCGATTTCGTCGTTCCGTTCCGTCGGAAGTTCCAAGGGCGTAACGCCGGTGGAATATTCCTCGATACGTTCGATCGCGACCTGCATGGGATGTGTCATGCGCCGGGCAACGGCAAAAGCGCCACCGGCCGTCACCAGGACGAGCACGAAGGAAAGCCCCAATGCGACGTGCTGAATTTCCTGCGCTCCCGCAAGTGCTTCCGTCTTCGGCGCGGCGATAAAAACACTAACGCGCCGATGCGGGTTCGCGATATCGAATCCCACATCCGCACGCGCGTACATTGCAGGTCCCACGGCAGCATCGTCCAATTCGCCAAAGAGCCGTTGCGATTGGACAAATTGTGCGGGCAAAGCGTAGTTCTTATCCATCGGCGTAACGATGCGAGAAATCGCGCCATCGGCGGATTTCTGAACATAGTTACCGGAATCGTCGACAATGTAGATTGCATAGGGGGAGTCCACGGCATTCAGCACACTCCTGGTTTCCGCCTCAAAATCCGTATTGATGACCATCAAACCGAAAAGTGCGCCTTCAGCGCTCCGGACCTGCGTAACGGCCCGCAACACATAAAGGTTCGGATCCGGGACCCCGTGTTCCGAATTCTGCTCAATGCTCGAGAAATAGACGCCATAAGGGCTTAGAAGGGTGCCGGCTATGACATAATTTCTTTGCTGTTTCGACTGGAGCTCGTCATCCGGGACCGAGACAATAACGCCATCCCGGTTGTCGACGCGGACCAGTTCCATGCCCCTATCAGCAACTTCGATAAAGCGCATCTGCACGTATTCGACGCGCCGCCGCATAATCGCCTTGAAAATCGTTTGTAGACGTTCGCGCCACAGCGCGATCGTCGATCCGTCCAAAGGGTCGACTCCGCCGTTCTCCAGGCTGCGAATGATGCCCAGGAAGGGCGGCGTTTGGGAAACCACCGTCACATCATTACCCAACCGGTTATATCGGGACTCGACCTGGGTCGCGACCGCACGGGCATCATCCGTCAGACGGTCAAAAGCCTGTTCCTCGGTCAGCCGGTTGACCCAATAGAAATTATACCCGCCAAGCAGCAAGGCCGCGACGACAGCGATCGAGCAGGCGAAGGTGATATATCGCGTGCGAAGGCTCAAACCGATGAATTCCTCTTAGGCGTTTGGCCGGCAGAACTGCCGCACGATGCGGTATATTTATTAATTCCGTCCTAATATTAGAAATTTAACCTCACTATACAGCCCCTGACCAAAACCGCACCGACGGCTTCCTTCTAACCGTCTGCGCGACGGCATTCGTTATTCCAAACACCGGAATCGGACTAACATCGGGTTTGTTCGAAAATGAACCAGATGGAGCGCGCCATGGCGCAGACGACCGTTCCCGATCCCGTCCGCCGGTTCGCGGTCAGGGCGACATCATTGGAAGAATTGAACCCGGGAGAAAATGCCGATTTCGCCGATGGATTCGAATGGCTGCATTTCGATTGGTCCCGCCCCGAAGCGCGGGAATTTCTGGAAAATGATCCCGAATTCGACCCGCTGGTGATCAAAGCCCTTCTGGCGCCGGAAACACGTCCGCGCTTTAACAACTTTGCCGGAGGCATTTTTCTGAATCTGCGCGGCATCAACCCGAAGCCAGGCATGCAGCAGGATGAAATGATCTCCTTCCGTATCTGGATCGAAAAGAACCGGGTGATCACCCTGCGCCGTGTGCGGATCGAAGCCATCAACGACATGATCCTGGAAATGCAGGCCGGCCATATACCGGGATCGATCGAGGAACTGGTCAGCCGGATGGCCTCCTATCTGACCCGTGATATCGGACAATCCTTGGTCAACCTGAACGAGGAATTGGACCAGATCGAAGAACTGGCGCTGGTGGGGAATGACGACAATCTTCGGTCCCGTCTGGCCGAGGCGCGGCGGCAATCCATCGTGCTGCGCCGCTACCTCGCCCCGCAGCGGGATGCCTTGCAGCGTTGGCTGGAGACGCTTCTGGAACGCAATCTTCCCGATGTCCGGGAATATGCCCGTGAAACCCATGACGCCGTGCTGCGGTATGTGGAGGACCTTGACGCCTTCCGCGACAAGGCGGGCATCATTCAGGATGAATTACTGACCCGGCTGTCGGACAAACTGAACCGCAACATGTTCGTGCTTGCGATGCTGAGCGTCTTCTTCCTGCCGCTTTCCTTCGTCACCGGATTGCTCGGCGTCAACGTCGCCGGCATCCCGCTCGCCGACGCCCCTTGGGGGTTCGGCGCACTGTGTCTGGGCCTGGTGCTCATGGCCGTGCTGCAGTTGATCACATTCAAATATTTGAAATGGTTCGGATAGCCGTTCGGCGCCCTAAAACGTAAACAGGCACCGCAAAATCAGCGCCGATCGTTGTTGTTCCCTTGCTATTGCGAACGACCGTCAACATTCACCTTGAAGAATTAACACTTTCGGTACTGCGGTCCGGTCAATTCAGTGATACCAATCACTGCATTAAATAAGACAGCATGGTTGTCTTATTTGTATTATCGCGTTTTCAAGGTGATCAAATGTCCGTTCGCAACACAATTATCGGTTTGGTTCTTTTCGGCGCCGCTGCGGCGTCCGGCCCGGTTCAGGCGGCCGGCGTCGATGCACGGGAGCTGCTGAAGGGTTTCAACAACATCGTCCTCAACGATTTAACGACGAATGTCGAAACCGAGGGCACCCTGTATGTCGGCGGCAACTATGGCGGCAACGGGTCGACCGTGAACCCGCAAGGTCTTGCTAACGTGGATCTGGGCGGCGGCATCGTCGGCAGCCTGGTCGTCGGTGGCGATATCAACGCGCCCGCGGTCAATCTGAACGGCGGTCACGCGGTTATCGGCGGCTCGGACATTGGTGTCTTGGGCCTGAACAACGGCAGCACGAAGAGCGAAGGCGTTTCCGGCATTCCGGTCGCCGCGGTCACGAGCGCCTTCCAATCCTTCTCGGCCGAGCTGGCCGGCATGGCCTCCACGGGCGGCACGGCCAACACGTCCGACCAGAACAACATCAGCTTTCAGTCCGTCGCGAATTCGGCGAATGTCGCGGTCTTCAACATCGACGGATCGGTGCTGAATACCGGCACCTTCCATGGCGTGAATGCGGATCCGGGCGTGACGACGATCATCAATGTCGCCGGGACGGACGTTACCATCGGCGTGAACGCAAACCAGACACAGAGCTCGGTCATCTTCAACTTCTATGAAGCGACGTCGCTGACCATCAATTCGACCTTCAATTATTCGGTCCTTGCCCCCTTCGCCGACGTCACGCTGCGTGGCGGTGGCCTGAACGGCACCTTGGTCTCGTTCAATCTGCAACAGGACGCGGAAGTCCGCCCGCCGCTTTATGACGGCGACATTCCGCCCACGACAGTCGTCCCGGTTCCGGCGGCCGCCTACCTGCTGTTGACCGGCATCGCGGCGATCGGCGGCATGGCCGCACGGCGCCGGAAAGCCTGACCTCAAGATCCTTCGAAGGGGCGGAAACGCCCCCCTCGTGACGAACGCGCGGCTCATCTCGGGCCGCGCGTTTTTCGTTTGGGGCCGCAATCCGTCAATTCCCGGCCGTTAACCGTTTCTAAACGAAAAACACCTAGGGTGATGCGGTACCAGACCACCCATTCCGCAGCGCCCCACATGCCCCGGAACGTTGCGGCAATGGGCCGAACACCTGTCCAGTCAGACGCCGATACCAGGCCCCATTTGAGGAAGCGGTCACAGTGATTTTCGATTTTGTCGCCAATGTCTCGGTAGACGGGCAGGTTGTCCAATTGGAAGGGGATGCCTGGTCGCTGCTGGAAACCGACAACCGGCAGGTTCTTGACAGGGAATTCCTGGACTTCGTGGCGGACCGGGACCGGCAAGTCGTGAGCGACATTTTGTTTGACGTGGAACCCGGGCAAGCGCCCCTGCGTTTCGATGTAACACTGGTTTCCGCTACCGGTAAGGAAAGTCACGCGACGATATTCGCTGCCCCTGTCTTCGACGCCGGCCGGTACCGATTCACGCGCCTTGCCGCGAAGCGAAAAGACCCCCTGGCGATCAACTCCGCCTCCGACGCGGAAGCCTTCAACGACGTCATGGAAACCTTCGAACACAAGCTTCAGGCCGCGATCGACTCCAATCAAGCCGCCGTAATGTCGATCTTTTCCGTCGAAGGCGCCGACGCCGTCGCGACTTCCCAAGCCGGCGACCGCCTCCAAGCCGTGTTGACGGAAAGGTCGGGCGGGGAAGTCTGCCGCATCAGCGACAGCAGTGCGGTCGTGCTGCATGACGATAAAACCAGCGCCGATACAATCAGCGGCGCGATTGCGGACGACATGAAAGGGCATGGGAACCTGTCCAGCTACAGCCTGGAACTGTCCGACGACACAGTCGATGCGGCGAGTCGGATGGAAATGGCGACAGGCGTCCTTGCCGCTGCCGCGCAGCCCGGTGTCAAACTGGCCCCCGGCACCCAAAAGCTCAGCGATGGCTATGAACAGGCCCGCGGACAAGTCACCGCCGCCATCGCCGGCGCCGCGCCGGCGATCAGTTTCGCTGCCCAATGGGGCGCGGCGGATACACGTATCGGCTTAGCCGACGTGCCTGAATTGCTGCGCCGGTGGAACGGAGGGGGCAAACAGGGCGGCGCGATGCTGCAAGATATCGTGCGTTCCCATCTCGAAGCCGTCGCACGGGTAAAGCCCGACGGCATTCCCGTCTGCGTGCCGATTCACGCCGCTTCTCTGATGTTCCTGGAAAAAGCGGAGTGGGACGGATTCGACCTGATGGTCATGCCCGTCGGCCTGCGGGAATTGGATGAAGAACTGCAACAGGACGCCGCCACCCTGCTCTCAACCCAATATGTCATGGTCGACATCGCGGACCTGGCCCATTGCCCTGCGGTGCTGGCCCAGTTGATCAGCGCCGAGGCGCTGTCTTTCCTGCGGGTCGATATGCAGAAGGTTTCCGGGTTGTCCACGGCCGAGTTGGATTCGTTCAAACAAGTCTACGACTTCTGCAGCGCGCGCGGGATTTATGTTCTGGTCAGCCGGGTCGATCCGAGCCGGATCGAAAGCCTGATAGAACGGGCAAAGGTCATCTTCCTGCCGGAATCCTATATGCATGCCCAAGGGGCGAAACAGAACGGGGGGTGAAATAGAACGGGGGCTGAAATAGAACGGGGGCTGAAATAGAACAGGCCGGAACTGACAAGGTCCCGGCCCGTCCGTCGTTTTTTCGCCCCGGATCAGACGCGTTCGATGATCGTCGCGATCCCTTGGCCGACACCGATGCACATGGTTGCCAAACCATAACGGCCGCCACGGCGCTTGAGCTCATGCGCGCAGGTCAGGACCAGGCGCGCCCCGCTCATCCCGAGGGGATGACCAAGCGCAATCGCACCGCCATTCGGGTTCACATGGTCCGCGTCGTCGGGCAGGCCCAATTGACGCATCACCGCCAAGCCCTGGGCCGCAAAGGCCTCGTTCAGCTCGATGACATCGATATCGCCGATGGTCAGGCCCGCTTTCGCCAGGACCTTTTCCGTTGCCGGCGCCGGTCCGATTCCCATGACCCGCGGCGGCACACCGACCGTGGCCATGGCCACGATCCGAGCCATCGGCGTCAAGCCGTGCCGGCCGGCCGCTTCTTCCGAAGCGACGATCAGCGCCGCGGCGCCGTCATTCACGCCAGATGCGTTCCCGGCGGTGACCGAGCCGCCCTCGCGGAACGGCGCTCTCAGCTTTGCAAGGGCTTCCGCTGTGGTCTCCGGACGCGGGTGCTCGTCCTCGGATACGACGATCGGATCGCCTTTGCGTTGCGGAATTTCCACCGGAACGATTTCCGCGGCCAGATTGCCGTTCTTCATCGCGACGCCGGCGCGCTGCTGGCTGCGCAGCGCGAAGGCATCCTGGTCGGCGCGGCTGATCTGATAGTCTTCCGCTACGTTCTCGGCCGTTTCCGGCATGGAATCGACGCCGTACTGGGCCTTCATCAACTTGTTGACGAAACGCCATCCGATCGTGGTGTCATAGACGTCCGCGCTGCGGGAAAAGGCGGAATCGGCCTTGCCCATCACAAAGGGGGCGCGCGTCATGCTTTCGACACCGCCGGCGATCATCAGGTCGGCTTCGCCCGCCTTGATCGCCCGCGCCGCCGTCCCGCAGGCATCCATGCCCGATCCGCAAAGGCGGTTGATCGTCGCCCCCGGAATGGTTTCCGGCAGACCGGCCAGCAAGCTGGCCATATGCGCGACGTTCCGATTGTCTTCACCCGCCTGGTTGGCGCAGCCATAGATCACATCGTCAACCGCCGCCCAGTCCAGATTGGGATGGCGTTGCATCAGCGCTTTCAGGGGGTGAGCGGCTAAATCGTCCGTGCGGACCTTGGCAAGGGCGCCGCCATAGCGGCCGATCGGCGTACGGACACCGTCGCACAGGAAGGCTTCGGTCATCTAACTCTCCATTTTACAGTCTATCCTCACGGCTCTGATCGAAAAAAAAGGGACCCAAGCGGGTCCCTTTTCATTCCGGTGCAAGCCGCCTATAGCGGCAAGGTGTATGCCGTTTTGACGGTGGTGTAAAACTCATCCGCATACCGGCCCTGCTCGCGCGAACCGAAGCTGGAACCCTTCCGTCCCCCGAAGGGAACATGGTAGTCGACGCCCGCCGTCGGTAGGTTGACCATGACCATGCCCGCCTCGCTCTTCCGTTTGAAATCGGACGCGTATTTCAAGGACGTGGTGCAAATCCCTGCGGACAGGCCGAACTCCGTATCGTTGGCGACGGCAAGCGCCTCGTCAAAGTCCTTCACCTTGATGACGGAGGCAACGGGGCCGAAGATTTCTTCCCGTGCGATCCGCATTTGGTTGGTCACTTCGGTGAACAGCGCGGGCGACAGGTAGAAGCCTTCCGTATCGCGGTTCAGCAGTTCGCCGCCCGTGACAAGGTTCGCGCCTTCCTTCTTGCCGATTTCGATATAGCTGAGGTCCTGGTCCAACTGGGATTTATCCACGACCGGGCCGATCTGCACGCCTTCCTTCAGCGCGTCGTCGGTTACGGTCTTCTCCAGCCGGGCCTGCACCGCCGCGACGAATTTGTCGTGGATCCCTTCGGTGACGATCAAACGGGACGAGGCCGTGCAGCGCTGACCGGTCGAGAAGAATGCCCCCTGCACCGCACAATCGACCGCATTGTCCAGGTTCGCGTCGTCCAGCACGATCATCGGGTTCTTGCCGCCCATTTCCAACTGGAACTTGGCGCCGCGGGCCGCACAGGTCTGTGCGACCGTCGCGCCGGTCTGAACCGACCCGGTGAAACTGACGGCAACAACGCCGCGGTTGGTCAGGATCGTTTGGCCGACCTTGCTGCCACGGCCCATGACCAGGTTGAACACCCCATCCGGAATGCCGGACCGGGAGATGATTTCCGCCAGGGCCCAGGCGCAGCCCGGAACCAGATCCGCCGGTTTCATGACCACGCAGTTGCCGTAGGCCAGGGCCGGGGCGATCTTCCAGGCCGGAATGGCGATCGGGAAATTCCAGGGCGTGATGATGCCGACGACGCCGATGGGTTCGCGGGTGATTTCCACGCCGACGCCCGGCCGCACGGAGTCGAGTTTCTCGCCTTCGATCCGCAAGCATTCGCCCGCGAAAAACTTGAAAATCTGCCCGGCGCGGACGGCTTCGCCCATGCCCTCCGGCAGGGTTTTCCCTTCCTCGCGGGAGAGAAGCTTACCAAGCTCCTCTTTACGGGCGATGATTTCGTTACCGATGAATTCCAGCGCGTCGTGCCGCTGCTGGATGGTCGAGAATTGCCAGGTCTTGAAGGCTTCCTGAGCCGCCTGGATGGCCTGTTCCGTCTGTGCCTCGTCGGCACGGGTATAGATACCGACCGTGTCCGACAGGTTCGACGGATTGATATTTTGCGTTTCATCGGCCCCTTCGGTCCAGGCGCCTGCAATAAGATTTCGATGTAAGGTCATACTCTTGAGCTCCCTCCAGCATAAGTTTTGACGCGCACTATACCGTCGGCGCGTAGTCGGTATTGTTACAGAAGACCGCGTTTGACGAGGTTTTCCATGAGAGCGGATGTGCCGAACGTCCACGGCGCTATCTCGCCCGCATTGCCCACGCGGTTCACCAGCGCCCCGAAGCGGGGCGAGGAAATGGTGACGATATCCCCCATCTTATGGGTAAAGCCCTGGCCCGGCGCATCGCGATCCTGAATTGGCGCGAACATCGTACCGGTAAACAGCGCCAGCCCGTCGGGATAATGGTGGCAGTCGAAAGCCTGGGAAACCAGATCCGCCATATCGCGGCTGATTTCCGCCGCATTGCTTTCGCCTTTCAGGATGAAACCGTCCTCGCCCTCGACCGTCAAGGACACGACGGCCGCCCGGGCATCGTTCATGCCGAACCCGCCGTCGAACAGCCGGATGAACGGGCCCAGGGCGCAGGAACCGTTATTGTCTTTCGCCCGGCCCAGAAGCAGCGCGCTGCGCCCCTCCACATCCCGCAGGTTTACGTCATTGCCGAGCGTCGCGCCGACGATGACGCCGTCGGCCCTGGCGACCATGACGACTTCCGGTTCCGGATTGTTCCAGGTGGAGGACGGATGCAGGCCGACATCAGCCCCAACCCCGACCGAGGACATCGGCTGCGCCTTGGTGAAAACTTCGGCATCCGGGCCCAGGCCGACCTCCAGATATTGCGACCACATGCCCTTGGCGGAGAGGGTCTCCTTGACCTTCGCGGCCTCCGGAGAGCCCGGATGGATATTCCTGATTTCCGCCCCGATCGCCTCGCTCAACTCGCCCCGCAAGGCGGCGGCCCGTTCCGGCGCGCCTTTTGCCTGTTCCTCGATCACGCGTTCCAGCATGCTGCTGACAAAGGTGACGCCGCAAGCTTTCAGCGCCTGCAGGTCGAACGGCGACAGGAGATACGGTTTCGCTGGGTCGCGCTCATCCACCGGGCTGTTGGCGATGATGTCGCCAACGGACCCGAGCGGGGTCAGATCCGCCGTTTCCAGCAGTTTCAACGGTTCAGGATGGTTCAACAAATGCGCCATCGTCGGCGTATGCGGCGTCAGGTCCAGGACCAAGCCGTCTCGCAGCACGACCACACAGGGGCCGCCACCCGAAAATTCCTCGCCCGACGCGGATTTCGCCTCCGGCACCCATACCCGTCCGACCAGCGAAGCCTCAGCCGAGTCCACAGGTAGTATGTTGTCTGACATCTTCATAGGGTATTGATGAAGAGAAGCCGGGTCGGAATCAAGCCGTCTTGGATGCAAACCCGCGATGATTACTCCCATTTAGAGTTTTTTCGTTTGGCCGCGCCAAAAATATCGCTGGTATCTGCCTACGTTAATCAATTGATAATGAACATTCGCGCATATAAACGGACCTGAATTTTTATTACCGACGCGCGACCTATCGCGCCAAGAACATGACCGCGAAGATTCAACATCGGCCTCGGTGCGATTGGGGACAACATGGAAAACGAAAAACTTAACGCCAGTAAGAAGTTAGGGTTCTGGACCCTCACCAAACAGATCCAAGCCATGATGCTCGCACCGGTCATCGTTACCGCGTTGGCCCTGGCGGGATACAGCATGGTCTCGACCATCGATCAGGTCAAAAGCGCGGCGGAACAGCGTTACGGCACGCTGCAGTATGACCGGAAAGACTCCCTGCTCGATTATCTGAACACCATCAAGGCTGACCTGCGCAACGTCGCCACCCTGCCCTATACGTCCGATGCCCTGTCCGCATTTTCCAATGGCTGGCAGGCCCTGGGGGAAAACCAGACGGAAACCCTGCAACGGCTCTACATCACCGAAAATCCGAACCCAACCGGCCAGAAGGAGAAACTGGACGCAGCTTCCGATTCTTCCCTCTATTCCATGGTGCATGCGAAATTCCATCCCTGGTTCCGGTCATTCCTGCAGGAGCAGGGATATTACGACATTTTCCTGTTCGATCCGGAGGGCAACCTCGTTTACACTGTATTTAAGGAGCTGGACTACGCCACCAATGTCATGACCGGCAAGTACAAGGACACGGACCTTGGCAACGCTTTCCGCGCCGCCCGGGACAATGCGAATGTCGGTTTCTGGAATCCCGGTTTCCAAGCCTTCTTCGATTTCAAACCCTATGCGCCGAGCCACGGTGCCCCCGCCAGCTTCATAAGCGCGCCGATCATCCGGGGCAACGACCTGAAGGGTGTGCTCGTGTTCCAGATGCCGATCGATCGGATAAACCAGATCCTATCGAAGGACGCCGGGTTGGGCGAGACGGGATCGGTCTTCCTTGTCGGCGAGGACAAGTTGCTGCGCAATAACAGCCGCTTCTCTACCGGCAATGAAATTTTGTCGCGGAAAATCGACATTCCTGCCGTCGATCAGGCGCTGGCAGGCAATACCGGCTTCTTGGAAGCGGATTTTGACGGGACGCCCTCCCTCATCGAGTACACCCCACTCAAATTCATGGACGAAAACTACGGTCTGCTCGTTATTGCCGATCAATCGGAAGCCTATGCCGAGGTCTCACGGGCCGCGACCGTCAAACTAATTGTCAGCTTTTCAATTTTGTTGGTCGTTGCCGTCGGTGCGTACTTTATCGGCCGCCGTTTCACCGGCCCGGTCCTTAAATTGACATACGCCATGCGTGACCTAGCCACAGGGAACACTGCCGTTGATATCCCCGCGACCGAAAGGCGCGACGAATTCGGCGAAATGGGTCGTGCGGTTGAAGTGTTCAAGGTCAACGCGATTGAAAACGCCCGCATGGCTGCGGAACAGGAGCGTTTGGAGCAGGAAGGCGCCGAAATGAAAGCCGAATCCCTGCGTGTCATGGCGGAAAAAGTTGAAACGCAGGTGCAGGAGGCCGTAGGGGTCGTCAGCAACATCACGGCAACAATGGCCGGCAACGCCAAGGAAATGACCGCCGCCAGCGACAATGTTTTGAGCAGCGCCCAGACCGTCGCCGCAGCCGCGGAAGAATCCCTGGTCAACGCGGACTCTGTCGCAAGCGCTGCGGATCAGTTGAGTTCGGCAATCAGCGAAATTTCCGAACGTGTCGCTCATTCCACCTCGATTGCCTCTTCGGCCGCGCAATCCGCGGAAAGGACGCGCGAAATCGTAAACTCGCTATCCAAGGCAGCTGCGGATGTCGGCAATGTGATTCAATTGATCAGCGATATTGCCGAACAGACAAACCTTCTGGCCCTCAATGCAACCATCGAAGCTGCACGCGCCGGGGAGGCCGGCAAAGGCTTCGCGGTGGTGGCGAGCGAGGTAAAGGGCTTGGCGACGCAGACGCAGAAATCGGCCGCGGACATCACCAGCCAAGTCGGCCAGATGCAGTCGATCACATCCGAAGCGGTCAAGGCGATTGGCGAAATCGTCACAACGATCGAGGAGGTGAACAGCGTCAGTTCCGGGATCGCCGCGGCGGTCGAGGAACAAAGCGCGTCGACACGGGAAATTGCTGAGAATGTTGGCCAGTCGGCAGCCGGCGCCCGGGAAGTATCGGAACGCATCGCTGATGTTTCTCAGGAAGCAAACAAGGTCGACGAAATTTCCGGCACAGTAGCGGAACATGCGACAAGTCTTGCCGACAGCATCACAAAACTGAAGGCCGATCTGGTCAAGGTGATCCGAACCGCGGCCCCGGAAGTGAACCGCCGCGAAAAAGTGGTGCCCGTCCCGCAGGATCGCCGAGCACACTAGGCGAAAATCACGGGCAGCGCCTGTAAATTGAATCGGGCCGGCCCTTTCGGACCGGCCCGACAGTCGGACATGCTGTTTTTCACGCGCCTCAGCCGCGGAGTGACCCGACCTTTTCGATGCTGGCCGGCATCGGATGGCCATAGGTTTCCGTGACGTAGGAAACGATGCGCGTGACCTCTTCCTTGCCCAATTCGTCCATCAATTCGCAGGGAGCCTTGCCGAACCGCAGTGCCAATCCGGCGCCCATGTCGATTTCAGCGGCGGTCGCGACATTTTCGTCCAATTCCTGCAGGACCGGGAAGAAGGTCGCCGCCATCAAGCGATCCGCGATCACCTTGTCGGACGCCGCGTCGCCTGACGCATCTTCACCGATTTCGAATTCGTAATCGGTGTCGCCCTTTTCCGCGAGGGTCTTGGCGAGCGTGTAGAACGCACCGTGCGGACCCAGGTTCCGCTGGGCGTGAAACATGATTTTCGGCTTCACCAGATTGGCGACCAGGAAGGGACCGGCGGCGATCCCCATGCTTTCCCGCGCCACACGGTCGATCTGCGCAGTGGTGCCGACGCCTTCGTCCAACAGGCGAACCGCCTCGTTGCTATAAGGCACGAAAAAGCGGTTGATCGCGAAACCGAAGGAATCCTTGCACGCGATCGGCTTTTTCGCCGTCTGGCGGCAGAATTCCAGGCATTTGTCATAGATCGCCTGATCCGTCTTCGCCCCCTTCACCACTTCGACGATCGGGTTGATCGCGGCCGGGTTGAAATAGTGCAGCCCCAGGAAACGCGTCGGATCGTCGATCGCTTCGGCCAGGTCGGAGACCTGCAGCGCCGATGTGTTCGTCGCCACAACCGTTTCGGGCTTCAGATGCGCGTTCAGGCGGCCGAACAGCTCTTCCTTGACCGATTGTTCCTCGAAGATCGCCTCGATGATCAAGCCGCAGTCGGACAGCGCGGATAGATCGGTACTGGTTGAAATTCGGCCGTCGCAGGCGGCCGCGTCATCCGCGGACATTTTTCCTTTTTCGGCGGCCCGGTCATAGAACTTCTTGGCTGCCGCCTTGCCCCGCGCCACGGCTTCCGCCGTGGTATCGACCAGGCACACGGTCACACCCTGTTGGGCCAGCGAGGTCGCAATCCCCGACCCCATCGTTCCCGCTCCGATTATCCCGACTTTGCTGAATTCCATTGGTCGATATCCCTCTCGCTACGACGCACCGCTGCATTCATCCGGCCGTCCCTCGTTTGTCGCGGCGCACAATAAGGATCGGGCTAAAGCTTGTCGAGCGGGGCGCTGGCAGGGATGCCGGGAATCCTGCATAAATTCCGATTGAGTGCGGTACCGTCGAACAGACATCTGTTTCCTGTGCCGCAATAAGGAACTGATCCCCGATGAACGAGGGCCCGTTGGACGAGGACGCGCATAATTCGGAAACGGACGACAGCGCCGGCGGCGACCCGCCGGAAAGCAGCCTGAAGCGTGCCTTCGACATCGGGCTTGAACGCCAGACGGCCGGTGATTTCGACGGCGCGATCCGCGCCTGGCGCGCCATTCTGCTGCAAAACCCGGATTCCGTCGCGGCGATGAACAATCTGGGCATCGCCCTGCGCCATGAGGGAAGAATAGCGGAATCAGAAGCGGTCCTGCGCGCCGGCCTGGAACGCGAACCGCTGAACCCCGAACTGCTTGTCAGCCTGGGCCAGACCCGCCTGCAATGGGGCCGGTTGGACGAAGCCGAGAAGGATTTCATCCGGGCATCCTCCCTCGCGCCGCGGCTTCCTGGTGCGCATCACGCATTGGGCATCCTTTATCTGCAACGCAACCGACCCGAAGACGCCATCCGTGCGTTCCGGGCCGAGATCTCCGCCGACCCGAAATCCATCACAGGCCTGTTGGCCATGAGCGACGTTCAAGCCCTGGTCGGCAATTTGGATGACGCGGCGGAAAACCTGCGCCGTGCCGTGAAGCTGGAGCCGGAGAACCGCACCGCCCATCTACGGATCGCCGAATTGCTGCTGCTCGCAGGCGACTATCCCGGCGGGTTCCGGGAAATGGAATGGCGCTGGCGCGGCACCCCTTGGGAGGAAACCCATCCCGAAATCCCCCTATGGGAGGGCGCCGCATTGAACGGCCGGACCCTACTGGTCGATTGCGACGGCGGCTTTTCCGAGACGCTGTTGCTGATCCGGCTGTTGCGGCCCGGCGGGCCGTGCGGTGAAGGGCGGATACTGGTGCGCTGCCGCCCTGCCCTGATCGAATTGCTGCATGGCTGCCGTTGGCTGGACAGTGTGTCGTCGCTGGAGGAACCGCCGCCGTCCCTCGCGGATATGGGGTGTCCCTTGGCAATGATCCCACAGCTCACCGGCATGGGAATCGAAGACGTGACAGATGGCGTGCCCTATCTGCGTCCCGATCCATCGGCCCTGGCCCCTTGGCGGGCGCGCCTGCCGAGTTCGGGCCTGCCGGTCGGTCTCTGCTGGTCCGGTGGGGAAGGCGACATTCCGCTGGCCGCGTTCAAACCGCTCGCCGAAATTCCGGGAATTCAGCTCGTTTCCTTGCAGAAAGGCGAAGCCAGACGCGAGATCCGCGATTGCGGTTTCGACATCCTGGATCTTGGCGCGGAACTGGACGAAGGCCCGGGCGCATTCGTCGACAGCGCCGCGGTCATCCATCAATTGCCGTTGACCGTCAGCACGCAGACGCCGGTCGCGCATCTGGCGGGCGCGCTCGACCGGCCCGTCTGGATCGTCCTGCCGCACACGCCGCATTGGTGTTTCGGCCTGGATGAGGAGACCACCCCCTGGTACCCCTCCGCCCGGCTCTTCCGGCCCGGCATGCGCGAAACATCCAGCAGCGTGATCACCCGCCTTGCCCAAAAGGTCGCCAGCCTGCTCGGTTAGGCCCGCCTGCCGAAAAACGCCGCAACCGGCTCTGCCCGGATTGCGTCTTGAAAATGCCGGGCCGCAGGGCCAATGTCTGCCCCATCGCAGGCCCCGCGCCAGCCATGGCGGTTTCGGGGCCGTCGCACGGAAAATCGAACCTCAGAGGTCACGACAGCAAGATGATCGAACTCGACCATCTAACGAAAACGTTCGGGCCGAAAACGGCCGTCAACGACGTTACGTTCACCGTGTCGAAGGGAGAGGTCCTGGGTTTCCTGGGGCCCAACGGCGCGGGCAAGACAACGACGATGCGGATGATCACCGGCTTCCTGGCGCCCAGCGCCGGCACCGCCCGCGTCTGCGGCCATGATGTCCGGACCGATCCGGTCCGGGTGAAGTCTTCGCTGGGATATCTGCCGGAAGGCGCGCCCGCCTGGCCCGACATGACGCCGGACACCTTCCTGCATTTCGCGGCCAATATCCGCGGCTTTTCCGGAAAGGACGCAACCAACCGGGTCAGTGCGGCCGCGGAGAAGGCGAACCTGTTCGGTGTGATGGCGCAGCCGATCGGCACCTTGTCCAAAGGGTACAAGCGGCGCGTCGGTCTGGCCCAGGCCCTGTTGCACGACCCCGCCGTTCTGATCATGGACGAACCCACCGACGGGCTGGACCCCAACCAGAAACACGAAGTCCGCAAGCTGATCGACGCGATGCGGCATGAAAAGGCGATCATCGTCTCGACCCATATCCTGGAAGAGGTCGAGGCCGTTTGCAGCCGCGCCGTTGTTATCGCCGGCGGCCGCGTGGTCGCCGATGAGACGCCGGCCGAACTGGAGGCCCGATCCGACCGCCACAACGGTGTCTGGGTCGGCGTCGACGGCGACCTGGCGACCGCGCAAGCCCTGCTGGACAGCCTGGCCGAGGTCGCGCGGGTCGAGATCGAAGGCGACAGATTATTCTGCGTATCGCGCGACCGCGGCCCGATCGCCAACGCCGTCTCCCAATGTTTGCGGGACAACAGCTTGAACATCACTTCCCTGCAATTGGAGCGCGGGCGGTTGGACGATGTCTTCCGCACAATCACGCAAGGACGCACCGCGCCCCGCGCAGGAGGCGCCAATGCGTAACATCGCGATCATCCTGAAGCGCGAGATGGCATCCTATTTCGTGACGCCGCTGGCCTATATCTTCATCGTCATCTTCCTGCTGATGGCAGGCGCCTTCACCTTCTATCTGGGCGGGTTCTTCGAACGCGATCAGGCGGACCTGAATGCGTTTCTGCAGTTCCACCCCTGGCTTTATGTGGTGCTGATCCCGGCGATCTCGATGCGTCTATGGGCGGAAGAGATCAATGCCGGCACGATCGAACTTTTGATGACCCTGCCGATCACAACGACGCAAGCGGTCATCGGCAAGTTCCTCGCCGCCTGGGCCTTCGCCGGTGTCGCGCTGGCGCTGACCTTCCCGATTTGGATCACCATCAACTATTTGGGCGAACCGGATAACGGCGCGGCGCTGGCCGGCTATATCGGCAGTTTCTTCATGGCGGGCGGCTACCTTGCCGTCGGCAGTTTCCTGTCCGCCGTGACGCGCAGCCAGGTCATCGCCTTCGTCTTGGCGACGGCGGTCTGTTTCGTATTGACCGCAAGCGGTGCGCCGCTGGTGCTGAACTTTTTCGCCGCCTGGGCGGGTGAAGAGGTTCTCGCCTTCGTCCGGTCGCTCAGCTTCCTCGACCACTTCCAGAATATCATCAAGGGGGTCGTCGACCTGCGCGACGTCGTCTACTTCATTTCCCTGATCGCGTTGTTCCTGTTCTGCAACGTGGTCGCAGTCAACCGGTTCAAAGGCGCTTGAGGAGGGAGACGGGCATGAGCAACATTTTCCTTCGCCGCCGTAGCTGGATTGTCGGCGTTCTCGCCGCGATTCTTGTCTTCATCGTCGTCAATGTCGCGATCGACAAGATCGTCGGCGTCCGGCTGGACCTGACCCAGGACCGGCTCTACACGCTGTCGGACGGCACCAGATCGGTCCTGAAGAACCTGCCGAAACATGTGACGGTGACCTTCTACAATTCCGAGGAGTTGGGCCGCCGCATTCCGCAATATGCCAGCTTCGCCGATCGTATCGACGACATGCTGCAGGAAATGGCGGCCGTGGCCGACGGCAACCTGACGGTCGAGAAGGTCAATCCCGAGCCGTTTTCCGAGGCCGAGGATGAAGCCGTGGAACTTGGCCTGCAGGGCGTGCCGGTCGACGATTCCGGGGACAAGGTCTATTTCGGCGTCAATGCCGTCGCCGACGATCCGGATAACAGCCGGGGCATTCCCTTCTTCCAGGCCGACCGGGACACATTCCTGGAATACGATCTGATGAAGATGATCTGGCGCGCCGCCAACCCGGAACCCGCCGTGGTCGGCGTGATCTCCAGCAAGGAAGTGTTCGGCAATCCGTTGGGCCGGAATCAGGACCCATGGTATCTGATGATCCAGATGCAGGATTTCTTCGATACCCGTCGGATTTCCAGCGCCGAAGCCTTGATCGAGAACGATCCCGACATGCTGCTGATCATTCACCCCGCCGGGTTGGATGAAGATCTGATCTATGGGATCGATCAGTTCATGCTGCGCGGCGGCCGGGCGATTATCATGGCCGATCCGATGAACGAAGCCGCTGCCAGTTTGCGTCTGGCGCCCGGTCAGCCATCCTTGGTGCCGGAATCGTCCAACATGCCAGAGATCTTCGACGCTTGGGGGATCGAAATTCCCCAAGGACAAACCGTCGGCGACCGCAGCCTGGCGAGCATGGTGAATGCAGGTGGCGAGGGGCAGGTAAAGGCCGCGCCCTATATCTCCTGGATCGAACCCAAGGAAGCGAACCGGAATATGGACGACGCTGTCATGGCGTCGGTCAAGGATCTGGTTTTGCCCACCCCCGGGTCCATCGTGGTCAAGGACGATGCGACGGTTACCGTGACACCGCTGATCACGACGACGACGGACGCCACCATCGTACCGAACGACAACACAAAGAAACCCAATCCGCTTGAACTGTTGGACGGGTACGAGCCGACTGGTGAGACCTATACCCTTGCGGCCCGCATCACCGGCATGGTGAAGACGGCCTTTCCCGACGGTCCGCCGGTTAAGGAAAAGCCGGCGACCGAGAACGACACCGGCAGCGACGCTTCCGAAACCACCGAAACAGAACCCGTCGCTGAAGAAGCCAAGGGTCCTGATTTCGGACCGCATCTGAGCGAATCCACGGCTCCGCTCAATGTCATCCTGATCGCGGATGCGGATATGGCGCAGGATCCGTACTGGGTGAATGTCAGGAACTTCTTCGGTCAGCGCGTCGCCGTTCCTTTCATGGATAACGGCAACTTCATCCTCAGCGGGTTGGAGAACCTGGAAGGGTCCAACGAATTGCTGGGCCTGCGTGCACGCCGAAACGGCAAGCGGCCCTTCGAATTGATCGACAATCTGCGTCTGGCGGCGGAAGAACAGTTCCGCAGCGAGGAACAGGCCCTGCAGCAGAAAATGCAGGAGACCGAGGCTAAACTGGCCGAACTGCAGCAAGGTCAAGGCGAGGCCAGCGGTGCGGTGACCGAGGAACAACAGGCCGCCGTGGACGCCTTCACCGACCAATTGCTGGAAATTCGCCGCAACCTGCGTCAGGTGAATCTGGAACTGCGCAAGGATATCGAGACGCTACAGGCCAAGCTGCGGTTCATGAATATCGCCCTGGTGCCGATCCTGGTGGCAATCTTTGCCATAGGCCTCGGCATCTACCGGGCACGGCGGCGTATGTCAGCCGGTTAGACCGGTTGGTTCGTTAGGTCAGGATGGTGCCTTTGGGCACCGGCCAACCACGCAACATATCTTCAGCGGTCATGGCTTTCTTGCCAGGCCGCTGAAGCTTTTTAAGGCGCAGCGCGCCGGTTCCGCACGCGACGAGCAAGCCATCGTCCAAAACCTCGCCGGGCTGCCCGGCACCATCATCCGGTTCAGCGTCCAACACCTTCACCACTTCATCCTTCACGGTCAGCGTCGCACCGGGCCAAGGCGTGAAGGCACGGATTTGCCGGTCCAAATCCTGCGCGGGTTTCGTCCAGTCGAGGGGCGCTTCCTCCTTGCTGAGTTTCGCGGCATAGGTCACCTGCGACTCGTCCTGCTCGACCGGTGTCACGGTGCCCGCCGCCACCCCTTCCAGGGCACAGAGCAAAGCCGGCCCGCCCAATTCCGCCAGGCGGTCATGCAAATCGGCGGAGGTCATGCGCGGGGTGATCGTCACTTCCTCGGTCAGCAGCATCGGTCCGGCATCCAGGGCCGCGACCATCTGCATGATTGTCACCCCGCTTTTCGCATCCCCCGCCAGCACCGCACGGTGAATCGGCGCCGCCCCGCGCCAGCGCGGCAGCAGGGACGCATGGACGTTCAGGCAACCAAGGCGCGGCGCATCCAATATCGATTGCGGCAGGATCAAGCCATAGGCGGCGACGACAGCAGCATCCAGGTTCAGCGCCTGGAACTCGGCCAGCGCCTCGGGCGTTTTGAGGCTGCTCGGCGTCCGCACCTCTATCCCGGCGGCTTCCGCCGCCTGGTGCACCGGCGTCTTCCGCAATTTACCGCCGCGCCCAGCCGGTTTCGGCGGTTGTGAATAGACACAGACGACATCGTGCCCACGGTCCAGCAAAGCCTTCAATGTGGGCACGGCGAATTCGGGCGATCCCATGAAGGCGACCCGCAGGGGGGAAGATGTCTTTTCCATGGAGACGGGCGTATCCGCCCTAACCCCGGCCGGTCAAGCGGCTTTCTGTTTTTGCAGCTTCTTCAGCTTCCGCATGATCATGCCGCGTTTCAGCGTGGAGATGTGGTCGACGAAGACCACCCCTTCCAGGTGATCGATTTCGTGCTGGACGCAGGTCGCCAGCAAACCATCGGCATCGATTTCCTGTTGTTCGTTGTTTTCGTCCAGATACCGGACCTTCACTTTGGCCGGACGTTGGACCTCGGCATATTGTTCGGGGAAGGACAGACAACCTTCTTCATAGACGCCCAGTTCGTCGCTCGCCCAGATGATTTCGGGATTGGCCATCTTCAGCGGCTGGGGGTCTTCGTCCTGCCGTGCGACATCCATCACCAGAATACGCTTGGGCACACCGATCTGCGGCGCGGCCAGACCGATACCCGGCGCGTCGTACATCGTGTCCAACATGTCGTCCATCAGCTTTGCAAGGGCGGGCGTCACCTTGTCCACCGGCTTGCATTTCGCCTTCAGAACCGGATGCGGCGCCACCAGGATGGGAAGAACGGCCATTGATATCCTGCTTCTCTAAAAATCGTCGGAACGCTTAACACGTATGGCCGTTAGGTAGGGGGCCGGAACGCCGACGTCAAGATTGCCGCCATCCCGAAAAAGGCCGAAACCGGCGGCTGCCATGGGTCTGGTCCGTTCTCCAGCGGATGCGAATCGGCCATACTATCGGGCTTGATTCATCGAAAGTAATTCTGTCCCAACGGATTTTAACCCATGACGTTAGACCTTTCCGATCCTCTCCTACTCGCCATCGGCGGCGGCATTCTTTTCGTCGTGCTGGCCGTCATCTGGTTGGCCATCTGGTATATGGGCCAACAAGGACGCCGCGCGGCAGAGGCCCAGGCGGCGGCCGTCCGCCACCTTGTGGAGAGCCAGTCCCAACTGGCCGGCCGGGTCGCGCAACTGGCCGAGCAAAGCGCCAACGGACAACTCAACCTACAGGGATCCGTCTCCGAAAAGCTGCAGGCGCAGGAGCGCGCCATCAGTAAGACGCTTGAGGAACGCCTTGCCGACCTCAACCGGCGGATGGGCGAGAGCATGCAGAAACAATCGACCCAGACCCAGACGACCATCGGCGAATTGAAGGAACGCCTGGGCACGATCAATGCGGCGCAGGAGCGGATCACCAAGCTGAGCGAACAGGTGGTGAGCCTGCAGGACGTGCTGAGCAACAAACAGGCACGCGGCGGTTTCGGTGAGGTCCAACTGGCCGATCAGGTCAAAAGCGCCTTGCCGCCGTCGGCCTATCAATTCCAGGCCGTGCTGTCGAACCAGACGCGGGCGGATTGCCTTTTGAAACTGCCGAACCCACCCGGACCGATCGTGGTCGATTCCAAATTTCCGCTGGAAGGGTTCAATGCCATTCGCAATACGCCGGACGGCGACGACCGCACCCGCGCGCGAAAAGCCTTCGGCCGGGACGTGATGGTACATGTGAAAGCAATCGCCGAAAAATACATCATTCCCGGCGAGACGGCGGATTGCGCATTGCTCTTCCTGCCCTCGGAAGCGGTCTATGCGGAACTGCATGCGGAACTGCCGGACGTGGTCGACAAGGCGCACCAGGCACGGGTCTATATCACCTCGCCCACCACGTTGATGGCCTTGCTCAATACGATCCGCGCTGTTCTGAAGGACACCCAGATGCGCGAACAGGCGGGCCTGATCCAGAAGGAAGTCCATAACCTGAACCAGGATGTCGCGCGACTGGACGAACGGGTCGTGAAACTGCGTCGGCATTTTGACCAGGCAAACGAGGATATAAGACAGGTCCAGATCTCGACCGAGAAGATCACCAAGCGCGCTGACAAGATCGAGGCTGTCGAACTGACCGAGGTGGATGCGCTCGAAGCGCCGAAAGCGACAGGCGTGTCATCGGACGATAGCAATGAGCACCCGCAACCGGCCCTCGGCCTGGTCGAGGGCAATGGCGGGGGTGGAGGACACAAGACATGACCGCGCCGGTGCAGTTCCTCAACCTGGATCATCTCGTCATCCGCTGTGCGGATCTGCCTTCAATGCAGCATTTCTATGGCACGGTTCTGGGCTGCGCCCTGGAAAGCGCGCTGGAGGAACAAGGCCTCTATCAATACCGGGCCGGCACGGCGCTGATCGATCTTGTCGATATCGGGAAACCCATCGGCAAAGGGCCGCCTCCCGACCCGGAGCGCCGCAACATGGCCCATTTCTGCCTGCGTATAGAAGATGGCGACTGGGATAAGATCATCGTTCATTTCCGCGAAAATGGGATTGATATCGACGACGAGCCCGGCCGACGTTACGGCGCCGACGGATACGGCCAATCCCTCTACCTCCGCGACCCCGAGGGCAACGAGGTGGAACTGAAAATGTCACCTGAGCCTGGATCGATGATTGGGTGACATTCTGTTTCATATGACGATGCCCGCCTCTCTCAAGGCGTTCCTCAGTGCGCGCCGGAAAGCCCGGCGCCTTGCACGCATGGCAAGGAAAACAACGCGGCAATGGCGCTGATCGCCAACGCAAAGGCCGCGTATTTCAGGCACCTGTTTGGGTGCTCGCAGGCCGGTTCGCCGACGGCCCCTTTCCCCATACTATTGCAAAACTGTCACGGTCGCCCGTTACTTGCATTATTCGGCGAACTTTTCGCGAAAGAATATGATACATTGCCATTCCATGAATAACCCGTGACACGAAGTTGGCGATTTCAATTAGGGAGAATGAACATGGCGAAGCAACCGGCGAGCAAGGCCAAAACAAAAACATCCAAGAAAGCGGCAGCCAAAAAAGCTACGGCAAAATCGGCCATGGCTAAGAAAGCGGCGGCCAGCAAAGCAAAGGCCAAGAGCGCGGCTGTGAAGAAAGCCATTGCCAAGAAGCCCACCGCGAAGAAAGCGGCGGCCAAGAAAGCTACAGCGAAATCTGCTATGGCGAAGAAGGCCGCGGCGAGCAAGGCCAAAGCCAAGAGCGCGGCAGCGAAGAAGGCAATCGCCAAGAAGCCCACTGCCAAAAAGGCGGCGGCCAAGAAGGGTACTGCGAAATCGGCCATCGCGAAGAAGGCCGCAGCAAGCAAGGCGAAAGCCAAGAGCGCGGCAGCGAAGAAAGCCATTGCCAAGAAGCCCACCGCGAAGAAAGCGGCGGCCAAGAAAGCTACAGCGAAATCTGCTATGGCGAAGAAGGCCGCGGCGAGCAAGGCCAAAGCCAAGAGCGCCGCAGCGAAGAAAGCGATCGCCAAGAAGCCGGCAGCCAAGAAAGCCTCGGCAAAAAAAGCTGGCGCGAAGAAAGCCGCCGCCAAATCGCCTATGGCCAAGAAGGCCGCGGCCCGTAAGGCCAAGGTGGGCAAGGCCGCGAAAGCAAAGGCAATTGTCCAGAAATCCGGCGCCGAACGCGCAGCGGTCAGAAAAGCATCCGCCAAGAAGCCCATGGCTAAGAAAGCCGCCGCACGGAAGACGGCCGCTAAACGTGCCGCTCAGAAGAAGGCCATTGCGAAGAAGAAATAGCGACAGCAACGGCCTTCGGAGTGAGGCGTTTTGATCGGAACAGGCTGGGCAGCCATACCGTGACTCACCCGCCGAACAACAACGCCCCGCATGGTATCCTCATGCGGGGCGATTTCTTTTGGCCGGACCGCCTGTCGGCGATCGCCATCGGTTGAATGGCGTTTCGTCCGTTTACGAAATCGGGGTTAAGGCCGGACCGAATAGCGATACGAAAGAACCGCTTCCCCATTCGCGGGCACGGTGATCGTCCAGACAGCTTCCGATGAATTGCGGGGCTGGTGTTCCGCGCTCTCTTCCAGAATACGCCATTCGCCGTAGAACGGCTCAACAATCTCGACCATCGCAGCAATGGGCTTTGCGTTCTTGACGGTAATCTCGTTCGCCGCTTCGAATTCGCCCTGATTACCGATGCGGCGGAAGGCCGTCTGTTTGCGTTCGGCGGTAATGTCGAATGTCTTACCCAGGCTCAATTCGACATCCTGACCGACGGCAAGATGACCGACACGATCCTCACCCAGCAAAGCAACGGTCGGCGCGCCGTCGTCGTAGACCCGCACGATCCCCGCGGGAAGCGGCAGACCGAGCCCATCCGCGTCCGTGTTCTGGAAACTGAGCAGGATTTCAGGTCGCAACACATCCGCCCCACCCGGTCCGCGGCGAACCTGCTGAACACTGTTCGGGTGCAAACGGTACAACCGATCGACATTGACCGTCTTGCCGGATGTCAGAGGGATCTTGATTTCCTCATTGTCAGGGATATCCACGCGGCCTTGTACGGCATATTTGTGGTAGTCATGCAGGGGTGCTTGCTCAACACCGGCACCGCTGTCGGCCGCCTCCATCGCCATGGCCCGCATGGGAACGGACTTCCGCAGAACAGGCGCCGACTGGCGGTTAACTTCCCCCGCGACCAAGGCGACGGACGCATCGGAGAACCCCATTCCGGAACGGTTGGAAACAGTAGCCAGTCCTTGAAATGTCATTTCCGTGCCGTCATCGGACAAGGTCGCGGTGTAGGTGGCCTGCCAATCAAGGCCGCCCGCCAGATACCGGAGACCCACCATCCGTTCGGTGCTTTCATCGGCCGGTTCGGCGGAGGAGACGTGCAGAATCATGCGACCTGTTTCCGCCAGATCCGCCGGCACGGTGGCGAAGGCGGGATAGCCCGGCGGATTGATCTGCACCATATCGTCTAGCAGCACGGCAATGCCGCCATCCACGCTCAGCAGTTCCGCCTCGCTGGCCCGGCGCTCACCGGTCTGCGGGTCGACGGTGATCCAGCGGATCGTCTTGCCCACATGACGCCTCAACAAGGTTTGCAGATCCAACTGATCCAGAGAGAAGCGTTGCGCATCGACGGATGCCCCCTCGACGGCGACGGATAAACTATCGCGCTGAAGGGTTTCGGGCAGATCGCCGATCGTCAACGTCGCCTTCCCTCCCGGCAGCGACGTCACGCGTTGTTCGGAAACAACGGCGGACCCGTTGGAGTAGAGGGTCAGGCCGATGGATTGCCTGGCGCCGACGCCGATTTCGACCGTATCTTGCGCATTGGCGTATGCCGGAAGAAGTGCCGGCAGAGCGGCAGCCCCGGCAAGGGCGGTGAAAGCCAATATGGCGGTTCGGATCGTTCTCATTTTTTCAGCACCCCCGTGCCGGTTAGGAAATTCCAGAAAATTCTCGGGGCATCGGGCGTCGGTACGTATTTATCCGAAAAGTCGCCCTCTTCTTCATCACCCCAGGACGCGGCGAAAGCCTTGTCGTCCGCCTCAGGATGGAATTGCACCGAAAACCAATTCCCGCCATGGTCGAGCGCCATGGCCGGCATTCTGTCATCCGCCGCCAGGACGGTATAGTCGGCGGGCGGGTTTTTGACGCATTCATAGTTGCCGAAATGGAAGGCGGGACTATCCGGCAACCCATCGAAAAGAAAATGCGCGCGGCCCGCGTCCGTCAATGAGATCCCTTGAGTACTCGCCATAGGCCCGCCCGAAATCGTATCGACATCCGCACCGTCCATCGTCGCCATCAATTGATGTCCGCCGCAAATACCAAGAACGGGTGTCTGTCGGGCACGTGGGCCGTTCAACCAATCCTTCAACATTCCCTGCCAGGGACGATTATCGTGTACGGAATGGTAACTGCCGCCGACAATGATCGCGTCGAAACCCTCTGCTTTCGGCAGCGCCTCACCTCGGGTTACATGCACGCCGGTAAACGAGATCGCATCCAGCAAACCGTTCTTCCGCAACATTGACCGGAACCAGAAAACCTCGTCATCTCCCCCTTCGACATCGGCGAAGATTGCAGGGTCGTACCGCCCCGGCTCCCCGATCATGGAAACGAACAGCAAGGAAGGTCTCCGAACAGACCCGTTCGTTGCTTCACCCACCATAAACACACCTCATGAAAATACGGACGGCACCATAGGACCCGTTTGTGGCATTTGCATGGCAGCGGCCGATCGACTTTGTCAGCCCAGTGCCCGCCTCGCCTGCAAGGCCGCACTCAAGGTGCCGTCGTCCAGATAATCCAACTCACCGCCGACGGGAACGCCGTGCGCTAGGCGTGTTACCGCCACGCCGGTCGGCTCGAGTCTTTCTATGATGTAATGCGCCGTGGTCTGTCCTTCCACCGTCAGGTTGGTGGCGAGGATCACCTCCTTCACCTCACCCGAACAGCGTTCGACCAGGGTGGAGATGTTGAGGTCTTCCGGCCCGACCCCGTCAATGGCGGAAAGCACGCCACCCAGAACATGGTAACGCCCCTTGAAAGAGGCCGTGCGTTCCAACGCCCAAAGATCGGCCACCTGTTCGACCACACACAGCACCGTGCCGTCGCGTGCCGGATTGCCGCACACGGCGCAAGGATCGGTCGTATCCAGATTACCGCAGGTGCCGCAAATCTTGATCGCTTCGCCGGCATCCTTCAGCGCCTGGGCCAAGGGCTGCATCAAGCTTTCCCGGCGATTGATCATATACAACGCCGCACGCCTGGCCGACCTGGGCCCTAGACCCGGCAGCCTGGATAACAGCTGGATAACGCGTTCGATTTCGTTCATGGCACTAGGAAGCCTCGACAGATCCGGCCCGTTCCCGCGACGTCTGCATTAGAAGGGCAGCTTGACGCCGGGCGGCAATTGCAACCCGCCCATGATCTTCTGAGTCTCTTCCTGTGTAAAAGCATCGACCTTCTGTTTGGCGTCGTTGACGGCGGCGGCAATCAGGTCTTCCAGAACTTCCTTGTCATCCGCGACGATCAAGCTGGGGTCGATACTCACCCGGCGCACTTCGCCCTTGCCGGTCATGGTGATCGAAACCATGCCGCCACCCGATGCCCCCGTCAGTTCCGCTTCGGCAAGACGGTCCTGCATCTCCTGCATCTTGGTTTGGACTTCCTGGGCCTGCTTCATCATTTGGCCGAGGTTTTTCATCATGGCCAAGCTCCTTGCCTTAAACGCCTAAAAATTGCGCGGTTACGGTCCGCCGAGATCAATCCGCGTCCAATTCGTCATCCAGCCCGTCTTCGGACGGATCGGCGATCCCGTCTTCCGAAGGCATGTCCCCGTCCGCCGGTTCCGGCGTTTCGGGGGCCACGACCTTCTTGATCTTTGCACCGGGGAACGCCCCCATGACCGCCTGCACCAACGGGTCTTTTCCGGCGGCATCGAAACGCGCCTGTTCGGCCGCCTGACGGACTTCCGCCACCGTCGGCTGGCCCGGCTCGCTGCTGACGGAGACGACCCAGCGCTTCTCGAACCAGCGGCTCAACAAGCCGGCAAGACGGTTGGTGATATCCTTCGGCGCGGCCCCGGTCGGGCGCAGATCGATCCGCCCCGGTTCGAATCGAACCAAGTGAACGTCATGAACAAGATGCTTCAACAGCCGCCCCTCGCGGCGGTCTTCCAACAGCTTCAAAAGATCGTCATAGCTGTTCAGCGGGGCGGCTTCCGGCTGCTTCGCCGGGCTGGGCGTTTCCGCCTCCGGCGCGCGCGCGGGTTCAGCGCCGCCCTCATAGGAAGGGCCGCCATTCGACACCAGCGCCATTGCCGGCGCGCGCCCGCCATTGCCGGCCCCCGATTCGATGCGTGAGGAGGAAACCGCGTTTGCACCGCCGCCTCCACCATCACCACCCCCGCCATGACCGCTATTGGCTTGGGCCGAACCGCCCGCGGGGCCGCCGCCCGGCGCGGCCGAGGCGCCGCCTTGCGTCAACCGTTGCACCAGATCACCCGGCGGCGGCAGGTCGGCGGCATGAATCAATCGAATGATCACCATTTCGGCGGCCTGGATCGGGCTTGGCGCGTTGCGTGTTTCAGCCAACCCCTTCAGCAACATCTGCCAGGACCGCGATAGATGCGGCATGCCGAGCTTGCCCGCCATCTCCGCGGCGCGGGTCCGCTCCAGTTCGGGGGTGGAGGTCTTCTCCGCCAATTCCGGCGACAGTTTCAGCCGGGTCAGCCAATGGCAAACGTCCAGCATGTCCTGCAGTACGACAATCGGGTCGGCGCCCGCATCGTACATTTCACCCACAAGATCCAACGCGGCCGGCGCATCGCCCCGCATTGTCGCATCGAACAGATCATAGACACGGCTGCGGTCGGCCAGACCCAACATGTCCCGCACCCGGTCACCGGTTACAGCGCCGTCGGCCAGGGCGATTGCCTGATCGAGTATGGAAAGCCCGTCACGCACCGCCCCGTCGGCCGCGCGGCTGACCATCGCCAGGGCTTCGTCCTCGACCTCTCGGCCTTCCTGTTCGCAAATCCAGCGGAAATAGCTGATCAGCTGATCCAACGGCACCCGGCGCAGATCGAAACGCTGACACCGGCTCAGCACCGTCACGGGAACCTTACGGATTTCCGTCGTCGCGAAGATGAATTTCACGTGTTCCGGCGGTTCTTCCAGGGTCTTCAGCAAAGCATTGAAGGCGTTGCGGGACAGCATGTGCACTTCGTCGAGCACATAGACTTTATAGCGCGCGGCGACCGGGCGGTAGCGCACGCCGTCGATCAATTCGCGGATATCGTCGACGCCGGTACGGCTGGCGGCGTCCATTTCCTGGACGTCCACATGCCGGTCTTCGGCGATCGATTTGCAATTGTCGCAGACACCGCAGGGTTCGGGCGTCGGGCCGCCGGTGCCGTCCGGCCCGGTGCAGTTCAGCGCTTTGGCGATGATGCGTGCCGTCGTGGTTTTCCCCACGCCGCGCACGCCGGTCAGCATGAAAGCCTGCGCGATACGGCCGCTATTGATGGCGTTGGTGAGAATACGGACCAGCGCCTCCTGACCGATCATGGACTGAAAGTCCTTCGGCCGGTATTTCCGGGCGAGAACGCGGTAGGCCGGTGCTGGCTGTTCGTCAGACATCAGGAATACGCGGTCTCTGTCTCTTTCTCGGAACTACTCCGGGCGCGGAACCACTCAGGGGAACGACTCTGCGGGCGCTGCTGTCATAACCGTAGAATAAGCGGAAGGCCGAACTGACGACCCGGACAGAAACTCGTTACGGCTGCTTCCTTCCGGACCTGACCGGGTTGGCGAGGAGTCCGTCCGCCAGCCGACCTTCCGCCCCATATATCGGGTATCATACCCTGAGTCTCAAGCGAAAGATTCCATCGGAATGCACGCAAACCCCTCTCCGAATTACCGGCAAGGGCACCGGACCCGCGCGGCCCGCGCCGGCCGATCGGCCGGGCATCGGCGGGCGTTGCCCGAACCAAGCAACCATGTCACTTTCTTGCCGGTCCATCCAACGGCCCCCAATCAACAAGAAAATCGACAACGCCATGCCCTATACGCCCCATTTCCCGCCCCATATCGACCGTCGCGCCAATTATTACGAGAGCGGCCCCTTGGACCGCGCCGCCGAAGTTCGCGCCGATATGGAAAAACTGATCGAACGGATTTCGCAAGGATCCGCGCGGATCGTTCCAATCTGGAAATCCCAAAACCTCGTCGAGCCCCTGGAAGACGAAACAGCGGAACCGAGCCCCGTTCTATTGCAAGGCGATCACCCGATCATCGCTGAGGCGGAAACGCTGATCTTCCTGGGTATTCACGAGGAAGTCGCCCATTTCGCCGTCGATCTGTCGCATCACGAAGCGCCGCCGCTGGCCGATGAAGGCATATTCAAGGACCTGCGCGCCTTCGGACAGTTGATTCCCCATGCGGATGGGTCGGTTCTGGCCTATGCGCGCGGATTGACCTTCTGGCATCAGCGGCACCGGTTCTGCGGCGTCTGCGGATCGGCGACCGAAAGCATCCAGGCCGGCCATGTCCGCAAATGCACCAACCCCGATTGCGGCAGCCAACATTTCCCCCGGACCGACCCGGCGGTGATCATGCTGGTCCATGACGGCGAAGACCGGATCATTCTGGGGCGCCAGGCGGCTTGGCCGCCCGGCATGCATTCGGTGCTGGCCGGATTCGTGGAGCCGGGCGAAAGCCTGGAAGACGCGGTTGCGCGCGAGATTTTCGAGGAAGTGGGCGTTCGGGTGACCAGCGTCAGTTACAATTCCTCGCAGCCTTGGCCGTTTCCCGCCTCCATCATGCTGGGTTTCAGCGCCAAAGCGACGAGCTTCGAGATCAATGTGGATGAATTCGAGATTGAGGAAGCGCGCTGGTACAGCCGGGAAGAATTGCTGAATTCGCCGGAAGACCAGACCTTCCGTCTGCCGCGGCGCGACTCTATCGCCCGACGGCTGATCGACGATTGGCTTGGCGCGGACGCTGAAAAGGTCCGGGCTCAGCAACCCAACATGCCTTTCCCGAAGGTCAAAACGTACTGATCGAACCGCTAAGGATTGGGCACCCGGCCATGTCTCAGCCGAAAGCGTTGTTGTTCGATATCGGCGGCGTCGTCATCGAAGTCGATATGCAGCGGTCTTTAGACCATTGGAGCGACAGGGCCGGCGCCGACATTTCCCGCCTCGCCGAACGACATCTACGGGACGAGGTTCACGACCGGTACGAGCGCGGAGAAATTACCACCGAAGCCTATATGGATCACCTGAGGCAACTCTTGGGCCTCGACCTTTCCCACAAAGAAATGATCGACGGTTGGAACGCGCTCTTGGTGCGGGAAATAGAAGGTATCCGGGCCGTTCTACAAAGGCTGTCGGGCTCGGTGCCGATTTCCGCTTTCAGCAACACCAACGCCGCCCATGTCGAAACGTTGACGGCGCGTTACGCCGACGTCCTGGGGCATTTCGACACCGTCTATGTTTCCTCTTCCATCGGCCACAGAAAACCGGAATTGCAATCGTTCCTGCATGTCGCAGACGCTATGAAATTGTCCCCGGAGGATATCCTTTTCTTCGACGATTCTCCGGTCAATTTGGACGGCGCCAGACGCGCCGGGCTGCATACAGTTCATGTTCGCTCGCATGGCGATGTCCTGTCGGCGCTGGCGCATCACGGTTTCTGACCAGGCCAAACAAAGTTTCGATCACAAAACGGCGCCGGCAGGATCGTTCCCACCGGCGCCGCTTCTATTGCTTGATCCGCTGTTTATGGCGGGCCGGATTACGACCGGCCCCGATCCATCAACTTCGGCACCGCGACGGCTAGGCCGGCGCCGACGGCCGCGGCGGCGACGCCCGCGGCTACCGGGTGCGACGCGACCGTTTCTTTGGACCGAATGGCGCCTTTCCCGGCACGCTTGCGCAATTTCGCAGCGTTTTTCCGAGCTTTACCTCGGCCGGTTGCAGCCATCGCGGTCAGACGTTTCCGCCCACGGGCCGCCGCATTGGCAACCGCATTATCGCCGCCGTTCAGGTTTCGTGCCGCGATGATGCCAATCCCGGCCGCGACCATCCCCAACGGAATGGCGTTTTTGCTGACAAATTCGGCAGCGGTCGTCCCCGCGGTATCCGCGGTCATTTCAACCGTTTCGGCCGCTTTTTTATTGTTCTTCGCGGTTTTTGCCTTGGTCTTCTTGGTGTCGGTCGTGGCTTTGGACTTGCTCTTAGCCATGTCATTTACCTCCTTCGAGATCGGTTTTGCTCCCCGATATCCGATTGCCGTTATCCGGGGAGGAGATGATGAAAGCGCTTGCGGCCCCAACGGCCAGGATCGCTGAAACGCATAAATAGGATGCCCAAAGGGGCAGAATTTGGGATGCCGCGAGCGTTAGTGCGATCGCGCCCCAAACAGTCGCAAGAAGCGCGAGGGAAAGCCCAACAACACGGAACAGGATATGCCGCTCCAGACGCACAACATGCGGCCATGCATAGGATTTAACCGCTTCCAGGATAGCGTCTGCCGTTTCGGTCAGCGTTTGCCGAACCGTTCGGACGGCGTCGCCACCAGCCCCGGAATCGTCATGCGGCGGATCGTCATGCGGCGGATCGTCGGGCATAGGATCGACCCCACTCGCTTCGTCCTTTTCGGTCATTGACCGGTCGCGGCGCGCCGGTTGATGCTTTGCAGCCAAAGAACCAATGCCGCCCCGCCAAGGGCCGCGGACCCGATGAATAGCGCCGGATGCTTGTCGGCCGCGCCGGATAGTACTTCCGTGACCTCGCCCGGCTCCATGCGGATCACTTTTTGCGCCGCCGCTTCAAGCCAGTCGGCTGTCGCCTCCGTATGATCGGCGGCGACCTGACGGTCGTGCAGTTTCAGATCTTCCGCCGCGGCCTCTACGGCGCTGGACGCATCCAACAATGCTGCGGCCGTCTGCTGCTGTTTCTGACCATAGACAGCCATCACCAGCGATTCCACGGCGTCGCCGAGTCCCTGCTGGGGCGCGGGCTCCGGCGGCTGCGCCTGTTTGGCGGATTTCTTGTGTTTGGCCATGTCGCGCCTCCTATCGTATCTAGGAGACCAACGCCCCGGACACCGGAAGCGTTGCATTTCCGTTCCGCCAGGATGGGAAGAGGGTAAATCCGAACGGCCCCTCTTCCCTTATCGCTAATCCTGGAATCGGAATGGGTTCTGCTTGTAGGTGCCCAGCATTTTCACGCGCGTCGTGAAATACTGAAGCTCTTCCATCGCCCGGTCTACATGACGTTCCGCCGGGTGTCCCTCGATCTCCGCATAAAAGCGGGCGATCGAATAATCGGCGACGGAAATATAACTTTCCAGCTTGATCATGTTGACGCCGTTGGTCGCAAACCCGCCCATGGATTTGTAAAGCGAGGCAGGCACACTGCGCACCGTGAACACGAAACTTGTCATCGAGGGGCCGTCCAGCGGATCAGGCTCAATACGGGTGCGGGACATGATGACAAATCGCGTTACGTTGCCGATCCGATCCTCGATGCGACTACGCAATACGTCGAGACCATAGGTTTCCGCCGCCAGGCTTGAAGCGACAGCGGCGATTGTGGGATCGCCCAGTTCGGCGACATCCGCGGCTGAACCCGCCGTATCCGCCCGGCTTGCCGGTTTGATCTTCAACTCGCGCAGAGTTTCCCGGCATTGCGCCAGGGCTTGGGGATGGCTGCGGGCCTCCTTGATCCCCTCCAGGGTCGCCCCTTTCGGCGCGAGAAGGTTGTGGTGTACCGGCTGAAAATGTTCCCCGACGATATATAAGCTGGATTCCGGCAACAGGTGATGGATGTCGGCAACCCGTCCGCCGAGGCTGTTTTCGATCGGGATCATCGCCAGGCCCGCACGGCCCGTCTCAACCGCCGCGAAGGCGTCTTCGAAACTGGCGCATGACAAAGGCTTCAGTGTCGGGAAAGCCTCGGTGCAGGAAAGGTGCGAATAGGCGCCGGGGACCCCTTGATAGGCGATGACGGGATTTTCCACATAGCGCAGCAACGGAGAAAAAAGATCGGCTGTCCTAGGTTTGCGATGTTCCGGCACGCCGGCAGTCCCGCTCGTCGGGCGGTCACCGGGATCGCCTTCACCCATTTCAAGCCATTGGGTCGTGACATCCAGCGCTTCCGCTATCCGCGTCGCCATTTCCCGCGACGGATCGTGCCGGCCGCCTTCCCAGCGGTTCACCGTGGATTGCGTCACCCCCAGCCGACCGGCCAATTCCGTTTGTGTCAGCCCGGCGGAAATCCGGGCTTGTCTTATCCGATCACTCATGGTTTCTAGCATTTCACAGCAACCTTCCGGCATTAAACGAATAGGGCGCACGAATAATATTCGTTTTATGCATAGTCAATTGTTTTTTAGCGCTCTGCGCATTTTCTCGTGAAAGACAAATGTCGATTGTTGGGCTGCTGGGGCGGGTAGATCCGGTCATGCAAAAAGCCCCGGCGGATTAGCCAGGGCCTGTTTTCGTTCTTTTGCTTTGTGAAAAGACCCTAGAGCAGGCCGTTCCGTAGCAAACTCATCGCTTGATTGATCTGCGACATCCGCGCGTGATCGCCGAATTCACTGTCCGGATGGTGGATTGCCGCCATCATCCTGTATCGTGCCTTGATCGTCTTGGAGTCCGGTCGGGCGCCCGGCACGAAACCCAGCACATGCATCGCTTCGTCCTGCGTCCGCACCCCGTTTTTTAAGGGTTCGAAGGCCAGGGTAGCGATCGTGACCTGAAGCCGGGCGACTTTTTCTTCCAATTCGTGCACGATTTCGGGCCATTCCGGAGCCGCCGTCGATTCCAACCTGACTTCACGGTCGCCGCTATGAAGCTCCAAGGCAATCCCCAGCGCTTTTCGTATATCGACGACGTCATGACCAGCCGGCAGTCTGACCTGCAAACGCGGTTTCCGCCGCCAGGGCTTCCCGGCGCTTGGCCCGGATTTCAACACGACCGTTTCACGATCGCTTTCCGCGGGTTCGCCCGGATCCGTCGCGCCCTTGATGGTGTGCGGCGACAAGGTGAGCATGATCGATCGTGCCAAATCGCCGACATTCACCTCGCGTTCGGCAGCCATTTCCAAGACGGCGTCACGGAAACGGGAGGAACAAGGTACGGCGTAGGATAATTTCCGGGCGGATTTTACATCATCCTCGGATGACGAAGCCGATGAACGCCCCGTGTTCCGCAGGGTATCCGTTCCTAACGCGAAACCATCCATCATACCGATCTCCTCACTCATTAAATATTCACTCACTCTCCGTTACTTGGATTTACTGTGATTTACTTGTTAAGACCAGTAGAAACATACGTAGATGAAGGAAAACGAAACAAAACTGCGGAAATCTCACCATCCTCCAAGCCTCCCCCCCCCTAACTACCATTGAAGTTACTCGAGGCTGGAGCGACCTTCAACAACAGGTACAAACCACACACAATCTCACACTTCATACCTCCACACCGCACCCCCCCATACCCAGCGACCGCAAACCGCTCCGGAAAATCGGAAATATGCAGGTTTTAGCTACTTTAGATTATCGGTGATCTGCATGCACATCGCCTTATGTTTGCTATAAGCTTTTGGCATTGCTTGTTTTTTTGAACCGTGCGACATTTTCGTCGCTTGCGGTTTTGATTTCTAAGGCGCTTGGGGAGGCGTGCCGAAGATGATTGGTTTGACTAGGCTGACCAATGACCTTCCGGGGGGGAGCAACGACAATCGATTTGGCGTCGCGTCCCGTATCCATGCATCGGGCGTAGAAACGCTCGCCATGGATTTAATGCCGGAACTCAATCCGCATGTCCTCAATCTCAGCGTTGCGCCGCTCCCCCTGGGCCTGGACTACAATCAGGGAGGGGTCGCCACTTTTCGGGACTCCCACTTCTTCGTGATCCGATGGAACCCGAGACGTTTGAACGCCCGCGCGGCGCACTTCACCGAACAAAGGCTGCGCAATGCATCGCCCGGGAAGGTCATCCTTCTCTGCTACGATATGGGCGGTTGGTGCATTGAGCGCGTGTTTTCCCCACATGGCGCCGCGGACCGTTTCCGCGCCTTGTCATCGGTCGGAAACCTCGTTCCTTTACCGACCACTTTTGTTCGTCAAACCGAGCCCAACCAAGCCAACATCGTTACGCCGTTCGGAAGCTTGGCCTATGCGCTTTGGCGCCAAATGGTTGACGGCAAATGTTCCGGGGCGAAGGAAGCCTTCTGGAAACTCGCCAATAAACGCGCCGTCCTGGCCTCGGCCGACGATGACGACGACACGCTTCGGCTGAGTTATATCGGGACGCAAGCGCCGATCCTTAGATATTATGGGGAAGACTGGAAGGCCGAAGCACTGAGCGTCAATTCCCGAAAACTGGGCGCGCATAACCGTCACGAAGACCGGATGGTACAAGAGTATCGGGACGTTGCGCGCAGCTTCAAGCCAAGACTGGATTTCGTGGTCGGGCATCTGGATTTGCCGAGCGGAATATCCGCTTGGGTCCAGTATCAGAGGCTGATGCTGCCGGTGCCGAGCGGACATCGCGTGCCCGCGGTACAGGTTTTCACCGATCTGTTGCCGAACGCGGCCTTTCCATTTCTAGAGACCCTGTAGCATCGGCCAAGTCTTTCAGGTCCATCCAGACAATCCATTCGTCCACATGGCCCTTCCCATCCGCCCGCCGCCAGCGCAGGCCCTTGGGATGCTGATGATAATAGCCGTACTTCGCGGCGATCCCGCGCACCATAAGGGAATGTGTCGCTGTGCCGTACATATAGTCCGGCCGCCATCGCAACAGGGACAAACCGAACGCGAACCCCGAACAAACCGATGCCAGCCCACCGCCGCGATACGGCCCGTTTGGCGAAATCCAGGTTTCACCGGCATAAACCACCCGGCCCGTGATCCGATCGAGGTAGTAGCATTCGTCAAAACTTGAGTTCTGGGTATCCGCCTTGAAATACGGCGTATGGATGAGATCCCTGTTCTCCGCGATATGCTGAGCCAGGTTCTTGTTCCCTAAATCGTCGATCCGCGCCGCCTGCAGCAAGACGCAGTCGCCATTGTCGTTCAAGCCTTGGATCCAGAAAGCGTTCTCACCGCCGATCTGGCATTTCCGCCAGTCGAAGATGGGCGAGAGAGGATCTCGTCCCTCCAACTCGTCCACCAATTGCTGCAACTGAACGAAATCCGTCGACATCTCGATCGTGACGCCGGCCGCCTTCGCTTTTTCGTCCATCGCCGTCAGAAACCGGACAGTCTTCAACTCATTGATCATGACCTGCGTTTTACCCCGCCGCTATGCAGTTCGGCGGACAATAACGAGCATCACAACAAAGAAAATAAATCTTTAGTTGTTATTTTATCGTAATATTGATGATGCTAGCAGTGATTGTTTATTTTGGTGTGAAACACACGAAGAACCATCGCCTTCCGGTTTGCTCGTCGCCGTTTGCACAGGCCCAACGCTATGCGCGCAACTTGCCGCCGGTCTGCTTCTCGACATTGGCGACGATCTTGCCGGCGATCGCATCGATTTCCTCATCGGTCAGGGTTTTGTCCGTCGGCTGGATCGTAACGGTGACGGCCACGGATTTCTGTCCCTCGAGTTCCGACCCGGCATAGACATCGAAAACCGCCGCATCCGTGATCATTTTCTTGTCGGCACCGGCAGCCGCACGGACCAACGCATCGGCCGCCGTATTCGACGAAACCAGGAAGGCGAAGTCGCGGTAAACCGGCAGCAGATTCTCCGTCTTCAGCAGCGGGCGCGCCTTGCCGCCGCCTTTCGACCGCGGTTGCGGAATGCGGTCCATGAAAATCTCGAAAATGGCGGCCCTGCCCTTGATATCCATCTGCCGTGCCAAGCCCGGATGCAGTTCGCCGAACCAGGCCAGCACGTTCGGCCCCAACCGTAACCCGCCGGAACGACCGGGATGGTACCAGGCAGGCGCGTCCGTCGAGACCTGAAGGTTCTGGACCGGGGCGCCGCAGGCCTCCAAAACAGCCATGGCATCCGCCTTGGCATCGAATGCATCCACGTCCCGCGGCGTCTGTTCCCAATGCCGGGGTCCCGCCTTCCCTGCCCTGATCCCGGCGGCGACCGTGTCTTGCCCTTTGGGCGAAGGGTCGCGGAAAGCCGGGCCGACCTCGAACAACGTACCGTCCGGTTGGCCGCGATCGGCGTTGCGAACCACAGCCTGAATCAGATTCGGCAGAATACTCGGCCGCATGACGTCCAGATCCGAACTAATCGGGTTGGCAAGCGTCATTTCGGCAAGATCGAAATTGTCCTGATCCGCGAATTTCATCGCCAACGCCGACGGCATGAAGGACCATGTCACCGCTTCCAGCATACCGCGTTGCGCCAAGACCTTCTTCGCATAGGCCACACGCCGCTGCTCGTAGCTGACCGCGGGCGTCGGCAAGGCCGTTTCGGGCGTTAGCGGAACTGCCGGGACCTTGTCGAACCCGTAAATCCGCAGCACTTCCTCAATCAGGCAATATTCCGTTTCCACGTCTTTCCGCCAGCCCGGAACATCCGCCGTCACGACGTGACCGTCGCGCATCGTGCCGAACCCAAGGCGAGAAAGAATGGCTTCCGCCTCGGCCGCCGGCACTTCTATGCCGCTATGCCTTTGCAGGCGCGCCATGCGCAAATCGATCTTACGGTCCAACACCGGAATTTCGCCGACATTGACTTCCTGGCTCGCTTCCCCGCCGCATAGCTGCAGGATCAGCCGCGTGGCGACCTGGATGCCCCATTCGGCGGATGCCGGGTCGAGCCCGCGTTCGAAACGATACCGGGCATCGGAGTTGATGCCGAGTTTGCGGCCGGTCTCCGCCACCTTGATCGGGTCGAACAACGCTACTTCCAGAAAGACATTGGTCGTTTCCAACGTACAACCGGAAACCTCGCCCCCCATCACGCCGCCGATCCCTTCCGGACCGTTTTCGTCGGCAATGACCAGCATGCTTTCGTCCAACGGGTATTCCCGTCCATCCAAGGCCAGGATGCTTTCCCCGTCGCGGGCGAACCGCATGGTCGGGTTGCCTTTGACCTTGTCCGCATCGAAGACGTGCAGCGGCCTGCCCAGGTCGTAGGTCACATAGTTCGTGATATCCACCAGGGCGGAAATCGGACGCAAACCGATCGCTTTCAGGCGCTGTTGCATCCATTTCGGGCTCGGCCCGTTTTTCACATTGCGGAAATGCCGCCCGGCCACATATTGGCAGACGCCGACCGCTTCGTCGGCAATCTCCCATTTCAACGGGCTGTCATAAACGCCGTCGATCCGGTCGAAATCCGGTGTTTTCAAGGTGCCCAGCCCCGCCGCGGCAAGGTCGCGCGCAATACCGTAGACCCCAAGACAGTCCGCCCGGTTCGGGGTAATGCCGATCTCGAAAACCGGATCGTCGAGGCCGGCAAAGGCCGCGAAGCCCGTTCCTACAGGAGCATCGGCCGCCAATTCGATAATGCCGTCATGCTCGTCGCTGAGGCCCATCTCGCGCTCCGAACAGAGCATGCCATTGGAGGCTTCGCCACGGATTTCACCGGCTTTGAGGTCGATACCGGTCCCCGGGATATGCGACCCGGCCGGCGCGAAAACGCCTTTCATGCCGGTACGCGCATTCGGCGCGCCACAAACCACCTGGACGATTTCGGACCCTGTATTCACCATGCAAACCTGCAGGCGGTCGGCGTTCGGGTGTTTCCGCGCCTCTTCCACATAACCGATAACGAACGGCGCCAATCCCGCGGAGGGATCGTCCACGGATTCGACCTCGAGCCCGATGGAGGTCAGTTTGTCGGCGATTTCCCGAACCGACGCGTCGGTATCTAGGTGATCCTTGAGCCAGGAGAGTGTGAATTTCATGTGCTTGCCGTGACCGTGGAATGCTTTCTGAAGGCGCCTGAAACGCAAGGCGTACCGGGCTTATAAACAGGCCCGGCGCGCGAAACAAGGCGGCCTGCCGACCGCGCGGCATCCCGGTTCAAGGCAAATCCTTCTCTTCGAGGACATGCACGATGAAGCGGCGTCGGACCGCGGCGCTGGCGGACCGCCAATGCCAAAGCAGCTTGTTATAGGCAAGATCGTCCGGCCCCTCGGAGTCTTCGGAACCGCCCCCCTTCTCCATCGCGCGGATCGCGGCGCCGACAGTGGGCACGGGCGCGTTCGTGGCAACGAGGACATCGGCGATCTGCGATTGTTTCGTCCCGTCAAATTTGCTCAGGACCTCCAATTCGCCAAGATTGTCGGCGACGGGCGACGCGCTCAACTTGGACACCGCAAACGGGTCCAGCTTCTCGCCGACGGAAGCCTCGCGCATGATCGTCCGGCGCGACCGGTCGGATCGCACGGCCAGATCGTCCCACCAGCTTGTCAAAGTGCCATCAACTGCACTTTGGTGGAACTCGCCGCTCTTGCGATCCCCCCCACGGCGGGTCTCTGGCCGACTTTGTTGGATCAATCGTCTATATTCCGCCACAAAAAGGCAGCGTTCCAACCGCGTCAGCTCGTTCCGCTGGAGGTTTTCCAGCAACTCGTCGAGCCGCAATTCCTCATTCGACCCGGAGACGATGAAGGCCGGGATGGTTTCCCAGCCCAGCTGCCGAGCCGCCATCAGCCGATGCAGACCGCTTACCAGTATATAGGGCTGACCGTCGCGCCCTTCGCTCACTTCAACCGGAGAACGAAGCCCGCGCTTGTCCATGTCACCGGCCAGGCCGTCAACATATTCCGGCGTCGCCGGACGGAGTCGATCGCGGATCTCGATATCGGAGACGAGGATATGATGGACTTTCATGGGACGGGAAACGCCACTATTCATAACGGTTTAAACATCAGGGGTGATCCCGCCGAGCAAACTGCCGACCGCCCCCACCAAACGTCTACTCCGATCAAACTAATGCATCGTGGTACGGCATTTCAATCCACAGACGCAAGGTAGCCCTCTATTGTCTGCATTCGATGCTATACTTTCGGTTGGTTGTCATCGCATTGATCAACGACCATAGTTATGGTTTAGAAACCGGTCTGGGGCATCCGGCGATTCGGGCTGACATGAGGAGGCCCGCAACCAGGGGAATGTAGACAGCTGATGAGTACGACCACGAAGGAACGGCCCGTACAGGTCGAGGCGGCCATGTGGCCGGAAGATTTCTCCCAAGACACCGGATTCCGCGACCGGCTGCGGCAGGTTGTCGATGAAATCGGCAGCCGAAAGCGTGCCGGACTGATCGCCAATGTGAAGGCGGAGATGATCACCAAGTATATCGACGGCAAGGCTAAGCCGACGTTCTTTACCGTCCGCGCCCTGGCGACAGCGGCGGGCGTCGGGCTGGATTGGTTGGCCTATGGCGAAGAACATCGGCCGACGGTTTTGCAGGACGGCCCGATCGACCACGATTTGCTGGCGATGGTCATCGAAAACCTCGAAGAGCGTCTGTCCCAGTTCGACGTCAACATCTCGACGGAAAAGCGGGCCCGGCTGATCGCCTTGATGTACGAACATTTCGTTCATCTGGAGGAAGAAGACCGCCAGCGCTCGACCTTCCTGAACCGACTGCTGCCGGTGTGACGACAGGGTCTGCGGCCCAAATACGGCATTTGCCCGTTTGGGTTTAGTGGATTAAGGTCCGACCACTCTTGTTCACCAGCGGTGTGATACACAATGGTCAATAGACACACACAGGTTTCGTCGGAAATCCTCAGCATTCTGCTCGACAGCAATGCTGCGAAAATTCAGGCTTTGTCAGAAGATTTCGAATTGGCGCCTCTTGTTCGGACCTATATTTCCGACAAATTTGGCGTCATGTCTTTGAGCGAGTTGGACAACCGGCAAATGCGCGACCTGATCGGTTTCATTGAAGGATTCCGGGACCTCGCGCGGAAAGGCGAATAGATCCTCGATGGACGTCCCAATGGAAAGGATCACACTGACCTCTCCGGAGGAGGTCGACGACGCCATGTTCCGGCGTTGCCTGGATTGGTATGCCATGTCCAAGGGCCGCTTTTCGTTGAATCAGAACGAGCTGGAAGACGTTCTGCCCTTCTTGCAACTCCATGCGGTCGGCGATAGCGGGTCTCGTTATCTTTATTGCGGGGCGCAGTCGGTCGTCGGGGACCTGTACGGACAGGAATTCTGTGTCGATGCGCAAGGCAAGGAAGGATTGCCGGACAGCGCCTTCGAAAAAGCGCTGAACCGTGACTATTGGCTCGTAAGCCGCACCGGGACGCCGATTGCGCAGCGAGTGCGTGCGCCAATCGACGTCTACGGTACGAAGTTCTCAGTGGAGTTTTTCCGCTACGTATTCCCCGTTCGTTTCAACGAGTTCAACGCGGTAGGTGTTTTAGCCCGCTTCGCGGAGTCTCCAATTCTATTAAATTGATCATGTCCTCGTGGGACATCCACGAGAAGAACTCCTGCGGCAGGATCCATTTGTGCCAATGCTGCCCGACGCGGGCGAAATTGGTGTACCAGGACCGCACCCCGAATCCGCCATACATGATCGGGTTTTCAAACCACGCATAGACATAGTCCGGCTGCCAACGGATGAAGGTCGCAAGCAACCCGATCTTGGTGAGCAACGGCCCCAGGCCGTTCTTCCGCAAGTCGCGGTCGACCCAGGTATCCCCGTGATACGCGCACATTCCCCGCAACGCCCTCATTGGCGTGCAATTGGTCAGCGGCGGGTCCGAATGGAAGCAGCGGGCCAATTGGGACTGCAACAACTCCTCTAGGTTGTTTCTGCCCGTATCGTCCAGTTTGGACGCTTGGACATGGACGGTTCGTCCTTCCTCGTTCGTTCCGTGTATCCAAAAAACACGGTCCGAAACGAGATCAAACTTCCCAGGATGGAACAATGGTGACAGCGCCTTACCTGTCAGCTCGTTCTCAAGCCTGTAAAGCGCGGCTATATCGGTCCGGAACGCAATACGGATTCCAGCCTCCTCCGCCTCGTCTATCAGCTCCGACATTAGAAATGATGCATTGAATGGGTTCATCGTGTGTCTCCCGTCTTGGTGAAGAACACTATTGCTACGCATGAACCAAGCGCGGGTCTATTGCCCGTTATGAGAGAGGCAGGAGACAACTTTCCTCCTGCTCCGCAATACCCGCCACACGGGATTGCCCAACCTTTAAGCTTTCCCCCGGCTTCGCACTCGGATATTTACGCGTCACAAGCCATCAGAAACAGTATCCTGGCAAATCAATGGAAAAGGTCTTTTCCGCGCCCGGCGCAGATGAACTCGGCACCTTGCCGGTGTCCGACGTGTTTGCGATGTCCGGGATGGACTTCCTGACCGGTGTCCGGGACGGCATTCACCCGATTCCACCGATCGCCGGCCCGATGCGGATGCGGTTGATCGAAGTGGACGAGGGACACACCGTCTTCGCGGCCGATCCCGACGAGCATCTTCTGAATCCGATCGGTACCGTACATGGCGGATTTGCCATGACGATACTGGACAGTTGCATGGGATGTGCCGTTCACACCACGCTGCAGCCGGGTGAGGCCTATATCACCGTGGAAGCCAAGGTGAACATGGTGCGTCCTATCATGCCGAATACCGGCACGCTCAAGGCCGTAGGAACCTTGATCCATCGCGGCCGCACAACCGCCACGGCCGAAGGCAAGCTGATGTCGGAAAACGGCAAGCTGCTGGCGCACGGCACCACGACATGCTCGATCATGCCGGCGCCTAAAAGCTGAGGGAAAGGTTTCGGCGGGAAAGCCGTTCGCCGGACTACGGCGTCAGGCCGCGTTCCAGACTGGCGACTTCCAGCGGCACGAAACCGTAATGCTTCAGCCAGCGGATATCCGCTTCATAGAAAGTGCGCAGGTCAGGGATGCCGTATTTCAGCATCGCGATCCGCTCGATCCCCATCCCAAAGGCGAAGCCCTGATATTCCTCGGGATCGATGCCGCAATACTGCAACACCTTGGGATGCACCATGCCGCAGCCCAGGATTTCCAGCCAATCGTCGTAATGACCGATCTTCAATTCGCCGCCTTCACGGGAACAGCCGATATCCACTTCCGCGCTCGGCTCCGTGAAGGGGAAATAGCTCGGCCGGAAACGCAGCGGCACGTTCTCCACCTCGAAATAGGCGTCGCAGAATTCCTGCAGGCAGCCTTTCAGATGGCCGAAAGTGATATGCTTGTCGATGACCAATCCTTCGACCTGATGGAACATCGGCGTGTGGGTGGCATCATAGTCGGACCGGTAGGTGCGGCCCGGCGCGATGATGCGGATCGGCGGCTCTTCGCTCTGCATCGTCCGGACCTGTACGGGCGAGGTATGCGTGCGCAGCACCTTCTCGAAATCCGGATTGCCGTTTTCGTCCTGCAGATAGAACGTGTCCATCATCTGCCGGGCGGGATGCTCGGCCGGAATGTTCAACGCCGTGAAATTGTGGAAATCGTCCTCGATATTCGGTCCTTCGCGGACGGAAAGCCCCATGGCGCCGAAAATCGCGACGATTTCGTCCATGGTCTGGCTGATCGGGTGCAACTTGCCACGGGATTCGGGGCGGACCGGCAGCGAGACGTCGAGCCTTTCCGATTCGAGCTGCTGTTCCAGTGCCGCGGCTTCAAGCGCACCTTTGCGGGCGTCGATCGCCTCGGCAACGGCGTCCTTGACCGCGTTCAACGCTTGGCCCGTCGTCTTGCGTTCTTCCGGCGACAGGCCGCCCAGCCCCTTCATCGCCGCGGTAATCTTGCCCTTTTTGCCCAATGCGCCGACCCGCGCCGCATCCAAGGCCGCAAGGTCCGTGGCGGAAGACACTTCGTCCAGAAGCTCAGATTTCAACGCCTCAACATCAATCGCCGTCATTCTTCCAGAACCTGCCTGAATACGTGTGGATCGATCAAAACCGGATCGAAAAAGGGGTCGAACAAAAACAGCCCGTGGAAGGCCACAGGCTGTTTAGCGGTTTCGCCCGCGTCTTGGCAAGCCATCGGCCGGCCGAGACGCCCAGGCAAGTACCCCTGGCGAAGACCTTACTTCGCGATCGCGGCTTTGGCCTGATCGACGATGGCCTTGAACGCATCGGGCTCATGCACGGCGATGTCGGCCAGAACCTTGCGGTCCAGTTCGATACCGGCCTTGTGCACGCCGTCCATGAAGCGGGCATAGGTCATTTCATTGTCGGTCGCCTGGCGGACGGCAGCGTTGATACGCTGGATCCACAGCTTGCGGAAATCCCGCTTGCGGACGCGACGGTCGCGATAGGCGTACTGGCCGGCCTTCTCCACCGCCTGCATCGCAACGCGGATGGTGGATTTGCGGCGGCCGTAATAGCCTTTCGCAGCCTTCAAAATTTTCTTGTGACGTGCTTGGCGCGTCTTGCCGTTGGTCACGCGTGCCATTGTTCTGTGCTCCTAATCTCGAAAAATGCGTTCGGGAACGGGCCTCAGCGGCCGCGCAACCAATTGTCCAGGACGACCTTGGCGTCGGAATCGCACATGATCTGACCGCCGCGGTTCTGGCGCTTCATTTTCTGCGGACGATTGGACGTATTGTGCCGCAGGCAGGCGCTGTAGAACCGCACCTTGCCGGTGCCGGTGACCTTGAACCGCTTTTTCGCGGAGCTCTTGCTCTTCAGCTTGGGCATTTCGATCTCCTTTTTATCTGCCCCGCCGTTTCGGGCGGGGGCCGGATGACCGGTGAAGATTCCGGGTCCGGCGATCTATCGATCGGCGATGAGGCATACCCAACCGGCCTCACCAACCGCATACACAGTACCGCCCGAAGGCTATGCCTCCGCGCGACCGCGGGGATATACGGGAGGAACCCCGCAGATGCAACCCACCATTTTCGGCCTCAAGCCCCATCATGTGCCGGCTTTCACGGAATTATCCATCCATCACCCGCGGCATGCGATAGCTGCACTATCGAAGAATACTGTTAATGTGGTAGCCAGGGACGCAGACAACGGATCGGCTGGATAAGAATGAACCAATGGATCAAATGGGTATTGGCCATCGTAGCAGCCGGGATTCCACTGGTCCTGTTCACCAGCATTCTGTCCCTGTTCGGCGCCGGCGACCGGGAGCTTCAGGTCCTGACGGGATCCGAGGTGTTCGGACCCGCGATCCTGAAACCATTCCCGCCTGCCCGGCTGGGAATCGTAACCCTTGAATACGGGTGGTGGGTTTTCGCCCATGTGCTGATTTGCCTTACGGTCGCGGCCTATTTCGGCACCTTGCTTGTCGGGCATACGAAACGCGCATCGCGGAAGGTATTGCCGCGCCTCGCCACTGTTGCCGCCATCATCGCGGGTATCGTCGGCGTCGTTGCCTATCTGGTCCTGACGCCCGATCGGACCGGCGATACGATCAATGCACCTTTCGCCAATCTGGTCGTAACCCCATTCTATTATTTCCTGACCTCTATCGGTCTGGCCGATCAGTTTCCCGGTCATGGCGGCGACCCCTGGCTCTATCTTTCCTTAGGGGCCGTCGGGCCGACCGCCTTCGGTATCCTCTGCGTGACCTTGGCATCCGCCGTTTTCCACCAGGATGTTCAATCCCGCAAAGCGTTCGGCACCGAGGGATGGGAACAGGACTATGCCGCCTGCCTTCGGTCGCTGAAGACCTATGCGGCGGTTCTGAGCCTGATCCTCGTTTCCTCCACCCTGACCGCGCGCGCCTATTTCCATATCGTGCCGAAATTGCTGGCCGTCCCGGCAAAGGACACACCCGACCCCGGTATCTACAAGATCTACAGCGATTTCGCGGGTGAGATTTCCACGGCGTCGGGTCTGTTGTTCACCATGACTCTTATCGCCGCCTTCGCGCCGGGTTTGATCGTCCTGCTGCGCGACATCAGCGGCGCCGTGCGCGAGCGCGGCCAGGAAGGCCGCCAGTCCCTGCTGGAGCAGCTTGGCCTGACGGATCTGCGCGCCAACTTTTCGACAATATTGCGCGTCGGCCTGACCATCGCGTCGCCGGCGCTTGCCTCGCCGATTGCGGAGGTGTTCCAAACCCTATAATGGCCGGGCACAGGATCTTGTGGAGCGACTCATCATTGCCGAAAACCAAGCTAGAAGAAGTCGACCCCCCTGATCAGATTGACGACTGACAATATGAGCATCAGGACCGCAAATATCTGCGTGTTGTCCCCACCGCTCTTGTCAGAGCCCTTCAGTATTGAAACGCACATAATGAACGCGACGATCGATGCGACGATATCGTAGAGGTCGATAGAGGAGCCGGTCGTGGCGACCGCACCGCCCGAGCTGACCGTCGTCGACGACGATAACGAAAAGCTCAAAAAGAATGGCGACAGCGCGAAAAACGCGGCGATCCAGATACTGCTATTTGACGATTTTTCTGCAGGTTTGGAACTCATCGATACCCCCGTGACAATGCCCCACGATTGTGATCCGTGACAATGATCAGCGAAAACGGCCACACCAAACGGTCCGCTCGATTGCGCTGCTCGCATACGGCGCTTATGACTTTGCCCGCATGCCGAGAGATCCGAAACACTCTTGGATGGCAATATTGACAGGTATACAACCGATATGTCTTCTGAAAATCGATACGATACCGTTGTTTTGGGCGCCGGCGCGGCCGGAATGATGTGCGCGATCCATGCAACGAAGCCGGGCGGGCCGCGTACATTGGTGATCGACCATGCCAAGGCGGCGGGGGAGAAGATCCGCATTTCCGGCGGCGGGCGGTGTAATTTCACCAACCTGGAAACCGCCCCCGACCGGTTCTTGTCAGGCAATCCGCATTTCTGCAAATCGGCGCTCAGCCGGTACACGCAACAAGACTTCATCGACCTGGTTCAACGCCACGGCATTCCCTATCACGAGAAGACGCTCGGCCAATTGTTCTGCGACACCTCCGCCCAGGACATCATCCGCATGCTGTTGGACGAGATGGAGAAGGCCGGGGCGGAATTGCGCCTTGAAACAAGCCTGGTCGCCTATTCGAAGACCGAGTCTGGATTTGCTCTGACGCTTGAGACCGCCGGTCAGCCTGTGGCTGTAACCTGCCGAAACCTTGTCGTCGCCTGCGGCGGCAAGTCGATCCCCAAGATGGGCGCCACGGGCTTCGGTTATGAAATCGCACGCCATTTCGACCACAAGGTGACAGGCATTCGGGCAGGTCTGGTTCCCTTGACCTTCACGCCGGACGAGACGGAGGAATTCAAAGCCCTCTCCGGCCTGTCCTGCGAGGGCGCGCTTTCCTGTTCCTGCGGCCCCTACGACAAGGCGCGGTTCCGGGAAGCCGTATTGTTCACCCATCGCGGCCTGTCCGGTCCTGCGGTGCTGCAGATCTCGTCCTATTGGCGCGAAGGACTGCCCATCACCTTGGCGCTGCGACCCGATATCGACCTGCTGGCTGAACTGAAACGACAAAAAACCACGAACGGCAAACGACATCTGGCGACCATCCTGTCGGACTATCTGCCCAAACGCCTTGCTCAGTCCTTTTCCGAGCATGCGGGCCTGACCGAGCGCAACATCGCCGATATCGGCGACAAGGCCCTCACCGCGCTTGCCGCGACCATACAGGCCCGTGAGATCCGCCCGGCCGGATCGGAAGGCTACCGTACGGCGGAGGTCACCGTTGGCGGCATCGACACAGCGGGCCTCAATTCCAAAACCATGGAATCAAAGACCGTCCCGGGCCTTTATTTCATTGGTGAGGTCGTGGACGTCACCGGTTGGCTCGGCGGCTACAATTTCCAATGGGCCTGGTCATCCGGCTGGGCGGCGGGGACGGCGATCTCGGATTAAGCGTGCCCAAATCATAGAGTCAATTCCAGCTCCACCAATTCCGGGTCTTCGCGGGACATCTTCTGTTTGAAGCCCAATTCCTCGCACATCTGCCGCATGCGTTTGTTTGCCTTGAAGGTCACCCCGTCGATCACCTGAAGGCCATCCGCCCGCGCATAGTCGAGCAGATGTTCCATCAAGACCCAGCCCATGCGGTGGCCTTGCAGGTCGCCGCGCACGATGACGCCGAATTCGGCGCGTTCATGGTCGGCATCCGCCATCAGGCGGGAGACACCGGCCAATTCGCCCTTAGCCTCACCCTCATCATCGATGATGGCGACGAAAGCCATGGCGCGGGAATAATCGAGCTGCGTCAGCCGGATCATTTCCGCATCCGTCAGGCGTGATACCGAGGTCAGGAGGCGATTCCGGATATCCTCCGCCGAGGTCTTGTCCAGGAACACTGGGTATAGCGCGGCATCCTCCGGCCTGATCGCGCGCAGGATGAGCTTCATGCCGTTGTCGAGCGTGACCCGTTTCGTCCAATCATTCGGATAGGGCGTCATCGCCAGGTCCGGATTGGGGCCGGGTTCTTCGACGCGATCCACATCGATGACGATCCGCGCATCGAGCGCCAGGGCTCGGTCTCCGCTGACCAGCAGCGGGTTGATGTCGATACCTGTGATACAGGGGAAGTCGACGACCAGGCTGGAAACCGCCCGGATCATCTGGATGATCATTGCCCGGTCAGCCGGTTTGTGGCCGCGATAGCCGGCCAACAGACGCCCGATCCGGGTCTGGTCGATCAGATCGCCCGCCAACACATCGTCAATCGGCGGCAGGGCGATTGCGGTATCCTTCAGCACCTCCACCGCCGTGCCGCCGGCGCCGAACAGAATGACCGGGCCGAAGGTCGCGTCGTGCTTCATGCCGATGATCAACTCGTTGGAATCAGGAAGGGAAACCATCGGCTGGATCATGAAACCGTCGATCCGGGCATCCGGTTTGGTCTTCGCCAGCTTGTCCAACATGTCCTGAACGGTCCGCGCGACCGCGTCCGGCGACTTCAACCCCAGGGCGACCCCGCCGACATCTGTTTTGTGGCTGATGTCGCGCGACAGTAATTTCGCCACCAGGCGTGAATGGCTCGGCAGAAGTTCCTCCGCCATGTCGCGCGCCTCGTTGACGTCCCTCGCGACGAGGGTCGGCGGCGTTGGAATACCATAGGCCGAAAAGACGCGCTTCGCCTCCGGCTCGGTCAGGATGGTCCTGCCCTCATCCGCGACCGTCTTGAAGATCTGCGCCGCGACTGCCTTGTCGCCGGACGGTTCGTCGCCGCCGAAAGCCGGCACGCGCGTCAACAACCGCTGCGACTGGGTCCAGCTTTCCAGCAGGCTCATCGCTTCCGCCGCCTGCGCCGGGGTGTCGAAACTGGCGACACCCGCCTTGCGCAGTACATGCCGTGCACCCTTGGCGGAATGTTCGCCAAGCCAACAGCCGAAAACCGGCTTCCGATTGATCTTACCGTTCTGGACCATGGAGGAGATTTCCTGCGCCGCCTCGATCGGCGACGCCAACGCCGTCGGACAGCTCATGACCAAGATCGCATCGACGCCGGGATCTTCTGCGACGATGGAAACGGCGTCGCGATACCGCTGCGGCGAGGCATCCCCGATGATGTCCACTGGGTTTGACTTCGACCATGTCGGCGGCAGAACCGAATTCAATGCCTCGATGGTTTCCGGGCTGAGTTCCGCCAAGTCGCTGCCGTAATCCATCATCTGATCCACCGCGAGCACGCCCGCCCCGCCCCCATTGGTGACGATGCCCACGCGCATGTCCGGTATGGAGGAAAAATGTTCGATGGTTTCGGCGGCAAGGAACAGATCGTCCAGATCCTTCACCCGCACCACGCCCGCCCGGCGCAGGATGGCGTCGACCACGGTGTCGGACCCGGCAAGGGCCCCGGTATGGGTGGCGGCGGCCTTCGCAGCGGCCTCATGCCGCCCGGATTTGACCGCCAGAACGGGTTTGAGTCGCGAGGCCGCCCGGGCCGCCGAAATGAATTTCCTGGGATTTGGGATTGATTCCAGATAAAGAAGAATGGCTTTCGTGTGGCGATCCATGGCCAACAGGTCGATGCAATCGGCCATATCGACATCCGCCATATCGCCCAGGGAGACGATATGCGAGAAGCCGACATCCCGGTCGGCCGCCCAATCGATCAGCGCCGTGACGATCGCACCCGATTGCGACAACAGCGCCAGTTTTCCCGGCATCGGCGCCATATGGGTGAAACTGGCATTCAGCCCGACATGCGGCGCCATCATACCGACCGTGTTAGGACCGATGACCCGGAACAGGTTCGGCTTCGCCGCATCCAGCATTTTCTGACGCAGCCCGTTGCTGTCGTTTATGCCCGCCGTCAGAACGACCGCCGTGCGCGTACCGAGTTTAGAGAGATCCTTGATGACCTTCGGGATTGTTTTAGGCGGCGTCATGACGACCGCGATATCCGGCGGTTCCGGCAAATCCTTTATCTGGCGATAGCATTTTATCCCGTTGATTTCGTCATGGTTCGGGTTGACCGGATAGACCGCCCCCTGGAACCCATTCGAGGCGACGTTTCGCAGGACGATCCGCCCGACGGACCCTTCTTTGGGAGAAGCACCGATCAAGGCGATCGACTTTGGCGCGAGGATGGGATCAAGATTGCGTATCGTCATATCGGTCTACGCCTTTCACTGCTGAAAACTCGGCATAATCTTGCACAGCGAGTTTACCGTTTTGAGACGACCTGCCGACCTCCCTCGAAGGGAGCGCAATTTCGTCACTTAACGGTGACTACCATTAGAGTGCCAGAAATCACTGGCCTAGAAAATGGGTTTTGTGCGCTGCAAAACGACGCCCAACCGCAACGCCCGTCTCGCAAGCATCTATCCAGTCGAGAACCGAGCAAGTGCGGCTTCCGCTTCCGCGACCATTCTGGTAACGACGTTCCCCGCCGGCGGGATGTCGTTCACCAGGTCCGCCGCTTCGCCCGCGATGGTGGCGAATTTGTCCATATCGCCCGCCTCGCGGGCACGGGTGTAATCCGCCTGGATTTCCGGAAGCTCGGCATCCATCGCCTGCAAGCCTTCCGCCGCCCAGCGATCGATGAACGGATTGCGCAAGGTGCGGATGTCGTAAGGTTCCGGCCAGTCGATGCCGCGGGCCTTATCGAAGACCGACCCGCGATAGGTCGCGTCCCCATTGCCGTCGGCAAGGCGTTGCTTTCCTGCCTCCGGGGCGAGCGATTCACGGGTCGCATAAAAGCGGGTGCCGACCAGCACACCATCCGCCCCCAGCATCAATGCCGCCGCCAACCCCCGGCCGTCGCCCACACCGCCGGCGGCGACAACGACCACATCCGTAGGCAAGGCATCCCGCACGGCGGGCACCAAAGGAAAGGTCGCCCGTGCCGCACCGTGTCCGCCCGCTTCGGTTCCTTGGGCAATGACGATGTCGGCCCCCTGTTCCGCAACCCGGCGCGCCTGGGCGACCGACTGGACCTGGCAGATCAAAACAGCGCCCGCCTCTTTCACCTTGGCCGCGTAGGGGTCGATACCGCCGAAGGAAAACATCACCGCAGCCGGTGAATGTTCAAGAACAGTGTCGAAGAGCGCCGGGTTCTTGTCCAAGGCCCAGGTGATGAAGCCGGCGCCGATGCGGCTGTTACCGGCTTCCCGCAATTCCCGCATCACCCAATCGGTTTCGCCGTATCCGCCGCCGAGCAATCCCAGACCGCCCGCCTCGCTGACGGCGGCCGCCAGCTTGCCGCCCGTGACACCCGCCATCGGCGCGCAGAGGACGGGATGGTCGATTTTTAGAAGTTCGGTCAGTTTGGTCTTGAGCGCCATGTTGCCCCCAGCTTTCGGTTCTCTAGGACAATTCCACCGGTGTACGCCATTCCGGATGCGCTTCGTCGGCGCCTGTCGTCAATGCGGAGAATCGTTCCATCAAAAGGCTGGTGATCGGGCCGGGAGACCCTGCCGGAAGCGCCAACCGGTCGATGGACCGCACGGGCGCGATTTCCCAGGCGGTGCCGCAGAAAAAAGCCTCGTCCGCCGCCGCCAGCTCCGACCGGTCTATCGGCCTTTCCTCAACCGGAATACCGGCCTCTCCCAATAGGGTGATGACGGTCGAGCGGGTGATGCTCTCCAGAATATCGGACGTCTTGTCCGCCGTAATGGCAACCCCGTCCCGCACCATGAAGAAACACATGGCCGGCCCTTCGGAGACCTTGCCGGACTGGGTCAGCATCAATGCGGTATCGTAGCCGTCCGTCTTCGCCTGAACTGCGGCCACCCGTCCGTTCAGGTAATTGCCGGTCGCCTTCACCCGTTGCGGCAGGGAACTGTCGGGCGTGCGGCGCCAGCTCGACACCTGAACGTCCAGCCCGTCGGTCGCGTAGTCGCCCCGCGCCATCGCCGTGACGGCGAGTGAAACCGGCGCACAAATGAAAGGCTGCCCCGGCCCCGACAGAAAGGCCGTCACGGTGATATGGACGTTGGCCTGGAATCCGTTCGCCTTCAGAAGCGCTACTATTGCCTCACGGCACTCATCCGCGGTGATGATCCGCTCATAGCGCATGAAACGCTGGCTGAATTCCAACCGCTTCAAGTGCTCGTCCAATTGCCAGATGTTCAGCACCCCGCGCTTCGCGTCCCAATAGGCGCGCACCCCTTCAAAGACGGCCGCCCCATATTTGAAGGCCAGCGATGAAACATGGCAGGTGGCGTCCTCCCACTTCACGAGGCCATCGAGCCAGGCATGATCAGGGTTACTCATGAACAGCGTCCTTTCGAGAGGGGTCACAGAAAACGGCGAGAGCGAGAGTAGCTCATCATCCCGAAAAGCAAAGGCCCGGGACAATGCCCGGGCCTTCAACTGTTCGATGGAAAATACGCGGATTATTCGCTGCGCATGACACCTAGGATGCTCAAGATATGGATGAACATCACGATGAAGCTGCCATAGAGACGCAGCGCGCCGAAGATTGCCAGACGGGCAACCTGATCCTGGCCGTAATGCTCCGAGTACATGTTCTTGATGTCCTGCGTTTCCCAGGCGGTGATCGCCGCGAAGAGCAATACCGTGCCGAAGGAGAGCAGAAGGGCGAAGCCGGAACTCTGGACAAAGAACGCGTTCACCAGACCGGCGATGATGACGCCGATCACCGCCATCACGGCGAAACGGCCGATCGCGGACAGGTTCTTCTTCGTCGTGTAGCCGAACAGGCTGGCACCGGCGAACATACCGGCGGTGATGAAGAAGGCGCGCGCCACATCCATCGTCCCTTCGGTCGTCTGCAGGAAGAACGCCACCATCGGGGAAATCATGATTCCCCAAAGCGCACAGTAGATCCAATAGAAGCCTTGGGCCGCGACACCGCTCCTCATGGTGATGATTTTCGGGGAGAACCAGCCCATTCCGATCAAAGCGATGAAAAGTACCCATTTCATGGGGCCGACCGCCAAGGTCACCATCAGATTGGGCATATTCGCCATGGCCAGAACCATGACGCCCGTAAAGGCGACGCCGAGGGCCATATAGTTGTAGGTCCCCAGCATGTACTTGCGCAGACCCTCGTCGAAGTCTGCGCGGGAGCCGACTTGGTCGATAGTCGTTGCGCGAGCGCGCGGATCAAATGCCATCTTCTCTACCCAGTCCTGTTGTTTCTCAGTTGCCTGTTTTCATTCTTGGCCGGATTTCGGACATCTTCCGCGCGGGCGCATTCTGCCCGCTCATCCCCGAAACCGGTTTTCCAATCCAATATTGGCATGAAGCGTTACGATTTCAATCCGCTAGACTGCTTTTCATAAGCAAAATATGGAGCAGTCGCAGTTCGGCATCGATCGGCCGGCTCAATCGTTCCGCAGTAGCGGCGCGGCCTTGCGCCCAAGTGCAACCCAGATTCCGGCCAAACCGACCGCGATGGTGATCGTAATGGACAGCAAAATCGTCGAAATCATGGCCCAGGGCACGAATATCCATTCCGCCCGCATCACCCAGGTGATCACGCCATAGGCGGCAATCGATCCGACGATGCCCGCGATCACGGCCGTGATCAGCCCCATCAGCCCATATTCGATAAGGAAAGCCGTCGCGATATCGCGCCGCGTTGCGCCGAGGACCTTCAACACCACCGAATCGTAAACCCGCCGCGCATGCCCCGCCGCGATCGCGCCGGACAGCACCAATACCCCGGCCACGATGGCGATGGCCGCGATGGCCCGGACGGCGACGGCCAGATTGCCGACGATTTCGTCCACGCTTTCGAGGACTTCCTTCATGCGGACGGCGGAAACGTTCGGGAATTTGTCGGTCACGGCGGCTTCCAGGGCCGGTTCCTGCGCATCGTCCAGATAGGCGGTCGCCAGATAGGTTTGCGGCGCGCTTTCCAGGATACCCGGGGAAAACACCATGACGAAGTTGATCCCCAGATTGGTCCAATCGATATGCCGCAGATTGGCGATCTTGGCCTCGAACTCCCGCCCAAGAAGGTTGATCGTGATCGTATCGCCGATATCCAGACCGAAGGCGATCGCCGCTTCGGCATCGAAGGAGACGAGCAATTCGCCGTCATAATCTTCCGGCCACCATTCCCCGCGCGTGATCTCGCTGTTCTTCGGCGGCGTTCGCGACCAGGTGAAACCGCGGTCCCCGCGCAGGATCCAGGCTTCGTCGGGCGGCGCGTCGATTTCATCCGCCGGCACCCCCTTCATGCCGGTGATACGCCCGCGCAGCATCGGCACGCGGTCCATCTGCGTCACGGTAGGGAATCCGCTGACCAAGTCGTCGAATTCCTCGATCTGGTTCGGTTGGATATCGATGAAGAAGAAGCCCGGCGCCTCACCTCGCAACGTATTGTTCAACTGGTTCGCCAGATTGCCTTCGATCAGCGCCACGGTTGCCATCACGGTGAGCCCCAACCCCAAGGAAACGACGACACTGGCGGTCGGCGCGCCCGGCCGGTGCAGATTGGCGAGCGCCAGACGCAGTTTCGCCCCGCGCGGGCGCGGCAATGCCTTGGCCAGGCGCATCACGCCCCAGGCCGCCAGCCGGAAAGCAACCAGACTGCCGACCGCGCCGAGCACGAAGACGATCGCAATAACCGGCCGTTGCGCGGTCACCACGGCGATTCCCGCCAATAGCAGACCGGCGCCCGCCAACATCGCCAGAATACGCGGGGAGGGCCGCGCCGTCACCGGCGTCAGCAGGTTACGGAACAGGGTCGCGGCCGGGACCGATTGCGCCTGCGCCAAGGGCAGCAACGCGAAAATCAAGGTAACCAACAGCCCGAAAACGGCGGCGATAAGCAATGGTTGCGGATAGAAACCGATCCTGGCCGCCACCGGCAAACGCCCTTCCAGCAGAGGTCCGACAGCCATCGGCGCGAAAGCCCCGATCGCCAAACCGATGACGATCCCCACCACGGCAAGGGCCATCACTTGGATCAGATAGGTCGTGAAAATAAGACGGCTTGGCGCGCCCAGGCATTTCAGCGTGGCGATCGTCCCGGTTCGGGACCCCAAAAACGCCCGAACCGCATTGCCCACGCCGACGCCGCCCACCAACAGGGCGGTAAGCCCGACCAAGGTCAGGAACAGGCTGACCTGGTCGACGAAGCGTTGGATATTCGGCGCCGCGTTGTCGACGGCCCGAATCCGCCAGCCGGCATCGGGGAAGGCGGCCTTCACCTGTTCGGTCCAGGCATCCACCGTGACGCCCTCGGGCACATCCACCCGATAATGGTAGCGGATCAAACTGCCCGGCTGGATAAGTCCGGTCTGCTCCATCGCGGTCATTGAGATCACCACCGGCGGTCCCAGTTCGAACCCTTGGCTGCCTTGATCCGGCACGGTGTCCAGTTCGCCCGTCACCTGAAGGGTCGCATCGCCGATCCTGAAACGGTCGCCGACGGCAAGGTCCAGCCGCGTCATCAGCCTTGGAGAGACGGCCGCCCCGAATATGCCGGACTCCACCGTCGCCAGCGAAGCGGTGAAATCTCCACCGCCAGACAATACGGCCCGGCCGTAAAGCGGATAGGCGGAATCGACGGCCTTCAACTCGACCAACCGACGGGACGCGCCATCATCCCGCACGGCCATGGCCCGCATCTGAAGCATCTCCGAAAGCCGGTCACTGTTCCGGCCGAGCCACGCGAACTGATCCTCGGTCGCACGGATATGGGTCAGGCGCAGGTCGACTTCCCCGCCCAACAGCACTTTCGCATCCTGGCGCAACCCTTCGACAATCGCCGTCGACACGGAACCGACACCGGCAATGGCGGCGACGCCCATGGCGAGGCAAGCGAGGAAAATCCGGAACCCTTTCAGGCCGGCCCGCATTTCGCGCCGGGCATAGGTGAGTGCGAGTGAAAACATGTCGGGACCTTTCCGGCGCCTTATTCCGCGGCCTGCCGCGCTGTTTCGCCGGAGGTCGTATCCTCCTCGATCACCCCGTCGCCCATCCTGACGACACGGCGGCAGCGTTTCGCCAAGGCCGGGTCATGGGTGATCAGCATCAGGGTTGTGTCCTGGTGGTCCGACATTTGGAACATCAGATCGATCACCTGTTGTCCCGTGCCGGCATCGAGATTGCCCGTCGGCTCATCGGCCAAGATCAATTTCGGCTCTGCCGCAAAGGCGCGGGCCAACGCCACCCGCTGCTGCTCGCCGCCGGAAAGCTGACCCGGATAATGCGACAGACGATGGCCGAGACCGACCTGCTCAAGCAGCGAGCGCGCCCGGTCGAAGGCGTCCCGCCGCCCTGCAAGCTCCAACGGTATCGCCACATTCTCGACAGCGTTCATGGTGGGGACGAGATGGAAGCTCTGAAAGACGATTCCCAGATTGTCGCGCCGGAACAGGGCCAACTGGTCCTCACCAAGCTTCATGAAATCCTTGCCGCCGATCGTCACCTGGCCGCCGGTCGCCCGCTCCAATCCGGCGATGACCATCAGCATGGAGGTCTTTCCCGATCCGGACGGGCCGACAATGCTGACCGTCTCACCCGCGCCCACGGTCAAGTCTATGCCGCGCAGGATGTTGACCTCTCCGGCTTCCGACCCAAGTGTAAGACGCAGATCCTTAAGCGCGATAATCGGATCGCGGGACTGCGCCGTCGTCGGGTCATCGGATTCGGATGGGGTCATGGCAACTTTCCGGAGCGTTGGAGTGGAACTTTCAAAAAAGTCCGTGAGCGGATCATTTCGGCACCGCAACACGAACATTAGTCGATATGGCGGCATCCGCGGCCAGTTCAACCTGTTTGCCGCCGTTTTCCTGTTCCTGACAGGTCTTTTGGCGGGCATGCAGGCAGCTTCGGCCAACGAGGAGCCGGTGATCCTGGCTTTCGGGGACAGTCTGACCGCTGGATACGGCCTGCCGCAAAACGACAGTTTTCCGGCCCAGCTTTCCCGCGCCCTGGCAGCGGCGGGTAATCCAGCCAAAGTGATCAATGCGGGCGTTTCCGGCGATACCAGTGCCGGCGGCGCCAACCGGATCGATTGGGCGCTGGCCGACAAACCCGACCTCGTCATCCTTGAATTGGGCGCCAATGACGGTTTGCGCGGATTCGAGCCGTCCCAGACCCGGAAGAATCTGGATATAATTCTTGAGAAGTCTTTCGCTGCGGGCGCGAAGGTGCTTTTCACCGGAATGCTGGCGCCGCGAAACCTTGGCAACGACTATGCGGCCGAATTCGATGCCGTCTTTCCCGATATGGCGGAAAAATACCCAAATGCCGTCTTCTACCCATTCTTCCTGGAAGGCGTGGCCGCTGACCCGGAATTGAATCAGGATGACGGTATCCACCCAAACGCCGACGGGGTTGCCGTCATCGTGGACCGGATCATGCCCTTTGTCCTGAAAGCATTGGGGAAAGAGGCTTGATGCCGGCGATTTCGGCCACAGCTAAAATCCCCGATAAACAATACTGGAAAGATCGGAGCTTGGGGCTAGTTTACCTGCCATGACCGATGAAGCCCCCCAAACCTGTCCCGGTACCTTTCGCTACGGCGTCGGGAAGCACGATGATTGGCGCAACGCGCTGGCCGATATTATCGTCCAATTGGGGCCGATCGAACCGCAGCACCGCTTGGGTGTCATCTACCTGACCGAACATTTTCAGAAAGACCTCGCCGAGATCGAGGTTTTTTTGCGTCAAACCACCGGCGTGCCCCATTGGGTCGGCGCTGTCGGTTATGGAATTTGCGCCGGCCGGACCGAAGTTTTCGGTGAAGCGGGCGCCGCCGTTTTGCTGATGCCCGTTCCGGAAGACGCCTTTCGCGTATTCAATGTGAAGGATGGCTGCGGAGACTGCATCCAGTCCGTGGTCGACGAGAATAGCGACTGGATCGATGCGGCGATGCTGCCGTTGATCCTGACTCATGGCGACCCGACCATGGGCGACCTTCCCCATCATCTGAAATGCCTCGCACAAAAAAGCGGCGGATACCTTTTCGGCGGCCTCAATGCGATGCCGGGCGCTTGCGCCCAGATCGCCGACGGTGTCGCCCGGAAGCTCAGCGGTGTCATGCTCTCTCCCTCGAAGGTCGCCATGCAGACCGGTTTGAGCCAGGGCTGCTGCCCGGTCGGCGAATGCCACCGCGTAACCGCCGCAGAAGGCCACGTGATCTTTTCACTCGATGGCAAGCCGGCCCTGGAAGTCCTGAAGCACGATATCGGTCCGGATTTGGCGAACGACTTGCAGCAGATTTCCGGGCACATTTTCACTGCCTTGCCGGTTCGCGGTTCCGACACCGGGGATTATCTGGTCCGCAACCTGATCGGCATCGATTTGAACCACGAAATCATCGCCATCGGTGAAGCAGTGAATGCCGGCGACGACCTGATCTTCTGCAAACGTGACCCGCAGAGCGCCGTCGAGGATATGGAGCGGATGCTGTTGGACTTGAAACGCCGGGCCGGCGGCAAGGCGATCCGCGGCGGCATCTATATTTCCTGTGCCGCCCGGGGCCCTAACCAGTTTTCCCGCAAGAATACCGAGATGGATTTGATCGAACGCCATCTCGGCAGTTTCCCGATCATCGGCTTTTTCGCGAACGGCGAGATCAACAGCGACCGCCTTTATGGATATACCGGTGTGCTGGCGATCTTCCTCTAGGGCGCGGCCGCTTCCAAACAACATTCATACAACCCTGCCACACGGTCCTAGCCCACCCCACCCGCCAAGGGTTTGATGTTTATTCGCGCGTGGTTATCATTCGCGACTTTTCGTACTTTTCAAACCTGTCCTCCACCCATTCCCAAACGCTATAGGAACCTATTTCATGGAAATGCGCCCCCTCGGCACAACAGACCTTTCCGTCAGTAAAATCTGCCTCGGCACCATGACCTGGGGTAAGCAGAATACCGAGGCCGAAGGCCACGCCCAGATGGACTATGCGCTGGATCATGGCGTGAATTTCTGGGACACGGCGGAAATGTATTCCACGCCGGTGACCGAGGAGACCTTCGGGCGCACGGAAGAAATCATCGGCACCTGGTTTGCCAAAACCAACAGGCGCAAGGATGTGATCCTGGCCACCAAAGTGATTGGCCGCACGACACGCTTCCCCTGGGTCCGTCCGCATATCCACAAGGACGAAGCGCGTCTGGACCGGCAGTCGATCCTGGAAGCCTGCGATGCCAGCCTGAAACGCCTGCAGACGGATTACATCGACCTCTACCAACTGCATTGGCCGGAACGGAAAACCAATACCTTCGGCGCCCTCGACTAAGAGCACGATCCCGAAGACGACCCCATCCCCTTGGAGGAAACCCTGTCGGCGCTGGCCGAATTGGTGAAGGCCGGCAAGGTCCGGCATATCGGCGTCTCCAACGAAACGCCCTGGGGCGTGATGGAAATGCTGAAGCTGCATGAGACCAAGGGCCTGCCCCGCATCCAGTCGGTGCAGAACGTCTACAACCTGCTGCTTCGCAACTATGAAGTCGGCATGGCCGAAATTTCGATCCGGGAAAAATGCGGCTTGCTGCCCTATTCGCCGCTGGCCATGGGCGCGTTGAGCGGCAAGTACCTGGACGGTGCCCGGCCCGAAGGCGCTCGGCTGACGCTGTTCCCCGACTACTTCCCGCGTTACTTGAAGCCGCGCGCTTTGGAACAGGCCGGCAAGTATGTGGCCATCGCCAGGAAACACGGTCTGGACCCGACGGAGATGGCGCTCGCTTTCGTCAACGACCGGCCCTTCGTCACCTCGAACATCATCGGCGCCACCTCGGTCGAACAACTGGCCACCTGCATCCGGTCTTCCGACCTGACGCTTTCCAACGAGGTGATGGAAGAAATCGAGGCGACCCACCGCGCCACACCGGTGCCCACATCCGAATAAGATAACCCGGCACTACAAGCGATTATCGGTCCCGGTCGCCCCCTATCGTCCGGGACCGTTTTTTTTTACTATGCGGGGAAATGAATCGGGGTAGGCTCATTGTCATAGTCCCATGACGCGGGAGGATAAAATGATCCGCCTGTTCGTTGCGTTACCATTGCCGCACTCTGTTCGCGAAACACTCTCGCGGCTTGGCAATGGTGTTCCCGGCGCCCGATGGCTTCCCCCTGAAAACTATCATCTGACCCTGCGCTTCGTCGGCAATGTCGACGAACACGTCGCCGACGACGTTCATGACGCGTTGCTGCGGATCCAGGCCGATGCCTTTGAGGTGAAGTTGAAAGGCATCAGTTGGTTCGGCACCAAGAAGAAACCGAGCTCCATCGTCGCCTGCGCCGAGAAATCGGACGGGTTGCTGCATCTTCAGCGCAAAATCGAATCCGCCTGCGTCCGCGTCGGTCTGGAACCGGAAGAACGCAAGTTCATGCCGCATGTCACGCTCGCCCGATTGAAGGGCGCCAGTGTCGACTATGTGGAACGCTATTGCGCGGAACGGTCCTGGTTGAATGTTCCGGCTTTCCCCGCGGATGAGTTCGTTTTGTATTCCAGCTTTCTTTCCCAATCTGGAGCAATATATACGCCGGAAGCCGATTACCCTTTGCGGGAGCTGGTCTGGTAGAAGACGGCGACCGGCAGGGACCAGGCCAGCGCAAATTCAGCCGGTGAATCTTTGCACGATACGGGCAACCGAATTGGCATATCCTCCGCCGAACAAGGCCGTGTGCACCAGCAGCGGGTAGAGGTTGTAAAGGTCGCGGCGCGTATCCAGAAAACCCGCATAGTCAAACGGGCGAACGTCTCGATAAGCGTCGAAGAAATCTTCCCCGAACGTTCCAAACAAGGTTGAGAAGGCAAGGTCCATTTCCGCATCGCCGTGATAGATCGCCGGGTCGATGAAACCGGTGATGCGCCCGCCGGAAGCCAACACGTTGCCGGTCCACAAATCGCCATGCAGCAGTGAGGGATGTTCCGGTTCTCCGATCAGGGACTCTAGACGGCCGGCCAATCTTTCCAACGCCGCATAGCCAGCCGCGCTTAACCCGCCGCGCTCCATCGCCACGCGCCCCATGAACAAAAGGCGATGATCCCGATAAAACGGAACCCATTTGTTGGCGGGTGGATTGGGTTGGTGCAGCGGGCCGATGCGGGTGTCTTCAGCATATCCGTACCCATCACGGGGCTTGATATGCAGGGCCGCGATAAGACCGGCGGCGTCCCGCTGCGCGGTGGCGTCCAACCCGCCGTCATTCGGCAAATGCTCCATGACGATCAAATCGGGATCAATCAAATACAGGCACGGCACCGGCAAGCCGCCATCCTCACCCAACGCCCTTAACGACCGGCCTTCGATATCGAGCCGGTCACTTTCCCGCCCGGCTTTCACGACGACCGAACCGCCATCCGCGAGGTCGGCGCGCAGTACCTCCGCCAAACATCCCCCCGATAGGGGAGACAACCGTGCGACCGCCGATCCGGCAGCCTTACCGCAACGGGATATCTGGTCCGGCGTCACCGGACCGAAGGTTTCACTTTTTCAAGCCAGGCCTCGCAGGCGGGCTCGATCAGGCTGAAGGTGAATTCGTAATCCTCGATGCCGCCGTAATACGGGTCCGGCACCTCTGTGCGTTCGTCCTGGTCCATGATCTCCAGAAACAACCGGATCTTGTCCTTTGTTCCTTCCGGCGCATGCGCGATCAAATGCTTGTAATGTCCCTCGTCCATCGCCAGCAGCAGGTCGAAATCCATGTAATCGGCGGCCTGCAGCGGACGCGCCCGGACTCCGGAGAAATCGATGCCGTATTTGCGCATGATGGTCTGCGCGTGCGGGCTTGGCTGTTCGCCCGTATGCCAATCCGTCGTCCCGGCGGAATCGACCGTGATCGCATCCCCCAAGCCGGCCTTGATCACCTTGTCACGAAACACCGCCTCCGCCGTCGGCGAGCGGCAGATATTCCCGGTGCAAACGAACAGAACCTGCATCGATTTCCTCCCGCGGCATGGATGCCGTATGTCATAAACAACGAAACACTGGTACGGCGCGACATGGCCTTTGCCAAGCCGGAACCAGCCGCTACCATGGGTGCAACGGGTCCCCATCGGCATCGGTTGGCGAATACAGAATAGGGGCCGTTGGAGGATACGCAATGTCACTTCCGGACCGTCCGGTGCCTATCGTCATCCTGACCGGGGCAGGAATTTCGAAAGAATCAGGCCTGGATACTTTCCGGGACGCCGATGGGATCTGGTCCAAAGTTCGGATCGAGGATGTCGCCACGCCTGAGGCCTTCCACCGGGATCCGGAGACGGTTTTTGAATTCTACAACCACCGCCGCGCCGGTTTGCTTGATCCCGCGATCCAACCAAACGAAGCCCACAAGGCCTTGGCACGCTTGCAGAAGTCCTGGCCTGAAGACGTGATGATTGTTACCCAGAATATCGACAACCTGCACGAACGCGGCGGGGCCAAGGACGTCGTGCATATGCATGGCGAATTGTTGAAAGCGCGGTGCGAAGCCTGCGGTAATGTCTCCGAATGGCATGAAGACCTGACGATCGACACCCCGTGTTTCGTCTGTGGCTCTGTCGGCACGAAACGGCCGCATGTGGTGTGGTTCGGCGAGATGCCGCTGCATATGGATAAGATCGAATGGGCGCTGACCCATTGCGGCTTGTTCGTTTCCATCGGGACCAGCGGCAATGTCTATCCAGCGGCCGGTTTCGTCAGCATGGCCCGCCTGCGCGGCCAGGCCCACACGGTCGAACTGAATTTGGAACCTTCGGAAGGGTCCGCGCTGTTTCATGAATGCCGTCACGGGCCGGCAACTGAAATCGTACCCGCCTTCGTCGATGAGTTGCTGTTACGCAACGCGGCCTGATTCTGAGTGAACTGCCCACAGCGGCGGCCCAATCCCGAATTCGTGACCAGAAGTAGGATGCTCACCATCGGCCGCTGCTGGTAAGAGTCCAACCCGAAACGATCGGTTTCATTTGTTTAGCCCAGGAATCAGGGTTCCTTCGATGTCGTCTGACGAATTCGACTCTTGCCTCGCGCAAGTCCGCGCGTGTCGCACTTGCGAAGCCCACTTGCCGTTGGGCCCCCGCCCCGTCGTGCGTATGGCGCCCGGCGCCCGCTTGCTGATTATCGGCCAGGCGCCCGGCACAAAAGTCCATGAGAGCGGCGTGCCCTGGAATGACGCATCCGGCGACCGCCTGCGCGAATGGTTGAGCATCGACCGCGATGTTTTTTACGACCCCTCGAAGGTCGCGATCATGCCGATGGGGTTCTGCTATCCCGGGCGCGACCCGAAAGGCGGCGACCTGCCGCCCAGACCTGAATGCGCGCCGCAATGGCACGACAGGCTGTTGCGTTTCCTGCCAACCATAGAATTGACGTTGCTTGTCGGCAGTTATGCTCAAAAACAGTATCTCGCGGAAACCAAATCCCGGACCATGACCGAGACGGTTCGCGACTTCCGCAAACATCTGGATGCGGGCTACCTGCCGACACCTCACCCCAGTTGGCGAACCAACGCCTGGCAAAAAAAGAATCCCTGGTTCGACACAGAGCTTCTACCGGTTCTGAGAGACCGCGCAGCCGCACTTGTTGCATGACGGCAACACAGCCGGTTCCAAGCGAAACCCGGGCCGCACTTTTCGTCAAGAAACTGATCTAGATCAAGGAACCATGCCATCGGCCGGGTCTTCTGTGCCTCAGCGGGCTGAACTCCACCACCGGGTAAGGGGGCGGCGCATTTCCTGATCGGCCCGTGGGCGGCGGCAAAAGCCGGACCGTCAGGTCATTTTTGTGGGAGAGGTCGAATGAATCTCTTGAAAATTGCAGTTGGGTCGGCACTTGTTGCGGCCACCCTGATGTCCAGCGCGGCCATGGCCGAAGGATTCAAAACCAAGGAAGCCGGCGATATCCTGATCCGCGCCCGCGGGATCGGCATGGTGCCGGATGAAAGCAGCTCGATCAGTGTGATCGGCGGCGAAGCCGATGCCAGCAACGAATACGTCCCCGAACTGGATATCAGCTATTTCATCACCGACAACATTGCGTTGGAATTGATCGCGGCAACGACACATCATGATGTTGATGTCGAAGGCTCCGCGCTCGGCGCCGATGTCGATCTGGCGGATGTCAGCATTCTGCCGCCGACATTGACGGTCCAGTATCACTTCCTGCCGAAGAACCGCTTCAGCCCCTATCTCGGCGCGGGATTGAACTATACTTTTTTCTACGACGAAAAAGCAGCCGGCGGTGCGGTCAACTCCGTCGATTTCGAAAACGGGATCGGTTACGCCCTTCAAGCCGGTATCGACATTGCCATCGACGGCAATTGGTCGGCAAACCTCGACGTTAAGAAGATTTTCCTGAATACCGACGTGAAAATAAACGGCGGCGCGATCAACGCCGACGTGGACCTGGACCCGTGGGTCTTCGGTGTCGGCATCGGATATCGCTTCTGATCGTCGCCCGCCCTGCTCTAGCGAGCCCGCAGGAACGCCTGCATATGAAATGCCGCCTGCCCCGGGTCATAGACGACGTCACGACCCAGGGGGCAGGCCCGGCGCGCACGGCAGCCGAGGCCCATGCAATCCGCCCCGTCCTCCGTCCTTAAATGAGCGGCGCAAGCGGGAACGTCATAGCCTTCGGCCTCGGAAAACGCGGAAACCGGACAAGCGGATAAACATGGCTTTCCGGCACAGGCACTACACGGATTATCACCCGGCGGCATTTCAGGGACCGGCACCCTATCCGCGAAACATAGCGCCGCACGATAGGCGTGCCACAAACCGTATTCGGGGTGGATGAGTATCCCCAGCGGAGAGGAATGCAATCCTTCCGCCCGCTTCGCCCAGCGTTGAAACGGATTATAGGGCGGACCGCCGAAAGGATACAAAACGGCAGCCCCGACACTGTCGCCGATCGGATCCATCACCCGTTTCGTCCAGACATCCATTGCATCCGGCTGATCACGGAAGGCTTCGCCGCTGCGCCGCCAAAGGTCGGGTCCCGCATTGCCGACCAGCAATACGGTTGCTGTTCCCGCCGGCGCACCATCGGCGGGTTCCGCCCGGAATCCGCCACGCAAAATCAGACCGAATGGCGCCAAGCGGTCCATCAGGTCCTGCAGGAAGGCGGTTTCAACCTTATCGGACATGGATGTCGGCAGCCGGCCTAACCGACGCCGGGCTCCCATTCAGGCGGCGCCATTTCAAACCCGGCGAAGTCGAAGGCGGGCGCAACGGTACAGCCCACCAAGGTCCACGCACCGCTCGTTTCCGCGGATTGCCACCAACCTGCGGGAACGGTCGCCTGCGGCAATTCCCCCGCCAACAGATCCATCCCCAAAGACTGCTCTTCAGCCGCCCCCTCCGGCGCCGCAATCCGCAGGCGCAATGCCGCACCCGCATGAAAATGCCAAATCTCGTCCGCATCCGTCACGCGATGCCAGTGGGATCGTTCCCCGGCTTTCAGGAGGTAAAAGATGGAGGTTACCGCGCCGCGCCCACCATCCGGTGCCGCATGGCGGTAAACCTCCCGAAACCAGCCGCCTTCCGGGTGCGGTTGCAGGCCGAGTTGCCGGATAATCTCGTCAGCGTTCATCCGTCCTGACTCTCACGCCGGCGGCGTCGCCTTCATGGACGGACGTTCGGCGAACGCCTCGTACCATGCGGCCAAACCGGGATGGCCGTCGCGCCATGCATTTTCAGGAAACCGAAAATCGAGATAAGCGAGGCCGACAGCGAGCGCCACGGTACCCAAGTTGACCTTGCCTTCGATTTCAGAGAGCCGGCGTTCCGCCTCGTCGCACGCGCTTTTGATCGTCGCGCGCATCCGGTCTGCGTAGAAATCCGCTTGCTTGTCCAATCCCCGCATCACATCGGCGCGCAAGGTCAGCGCGGCATCCGTCATGCCTTGGGCCAAGGCATGCAGGTTTTCGACGGGCCAGCGTCCATCACCTTCGGGGATCATCTTCGCGCCGCCGTGCAACGTGTCCAGATAGGCGCAAATGACGGTGGAATCATAAACCGCCTGCCCATCATCATTGATCAGCGTTGGAATCTTACCCAATGGGTTGTCGGATCGGATCCGGTCTGTTTCCTCCCAAACCTTGATCGGCATAAGCTCGATCCGGTCCACAAGACCCGTTTCATGCGCCAGGACCATTACCTTGCGCGTATAGGGCGATGCCGGATTGTGATACAGCTTCATGGTCGTTCCCTGTTTCCCTGTTGCTTCCAGCCGGCAAAACACCGGCCGGCCCGTCCCGTCATACCGCGCACCGGAATTTGCGGGAAACCAAAAACCGCGAGGTAGGGAAGCGATCTATCTAAAAACTGTCTTTCCGGGCGCGCACCTCTGCGAAGACTGTAACCGGGTCACGTCCGGCCAAGCCGAGATTCGCGGCCAGCACGGGATTGTCCGCCCGCAGGAAAGGATTTGTCGACTTCTCCTCCCCCAGCAGCGAGGGGACCGTGGGTTCGTTGCGCGACCGCGCCGCGTCGATCTGCTCCGAGCGCTCGACAAGCGCCTGATTTTCCCCGTCGACCGACAAGGCAAAACGCGCATTGGCCTGGGTATATTCATGGGCACAGAAGACACGCGTCTCATCCGGCAGATCACGCAGCTTGGACAGCGACGTCCAGAATTGCTCGGGGTTTCCCTCGAACATGCGCCCGCAGCCCAGTGCAAACAGCGTATCACCGCAGAACAGCGCGTTTGAGGCACCAAACCAGAAGGCGATATGGCCGCGCGTATGTCCCGGTACGTCGAAGACGGTCGCGGCCTCGTCCCCGAATTGAAAGCTGTCGCCATCGCCGACCTGCACATCGATTCCGGGAATCCGGTCCGCATCCGCGCGCGGCCCGACAATGGTGCAGCCGGTCGCGGATTTGATCTTCTTGTTCCCACCCACATGATCACCGTGATGATGCGTATTCAGGATATGGGTGATTGTCCAACCCAGCCTGTCGGCTTCCTCCAAAACCGGCTCCGGCACCGCGGGGTCAACCACCGCGACGGCCCCGGAAGACGGTTCCCGAACCAGATAAATGTAGTTGTCGTTGAGGACCGGAATTTGGCGAATATCCAACATCATATGCCTCTGGTTGAGCTCTGGTTTATGCAGATGGTTATTGTCCGACCGCCGACTCAACGGCCGCTTGCAGCTGCGGGTTGATGCTCTGCAGCCATTGCTGGGCCGCCCGGCCCGCAGCCTGACTGAACATCGGAAGCTTCTGTGCGAAGCCCTGACCGGCCGGCGAAGAGAAAAAGGCATTCGCGGCGCGGACTTCTTCCTCGGTCAAAAGCTGTTGGTATTCGGCGACGACGGCGTTCTCGTAACTGCCGATATTCTCGGTCACCACTTGATGGATCGAGGCTGCCACATTCTGCAGCACGCTGTCGGGAACCGCCGGGTTCTGAGACCGCAACTGCCGGGCGGCCTGCCCGGTGATATTCGCCGTGATCGGCTCAATCGCGCGGCGGAAATCCGTCAGACGAAGGTATTCCCGAATAGACGCTTCGCTTGCCGGTTCCGCATGGGCCGCGGCGAACGGCAGAGCCAACAGCAAAATTGCGAGTGCGAAAACACGTTTCATAATAAGAAATCTCCAATTCTTTTTGGCTGTTTCGAAAGGCCGCGTCGCTGCGCGCGGGCACGGTAACACAAGCGAACCGGCGGGAACCATGGTGGATTGTCTCTTTTTTCGATCCGCGGGCGGGACCCACGGAGTCGTGATGCCGGCGTTTCGGAAAACCGCCGGCCCTACAGATGGGCAAGCATTCCACCTGTACAAGGACCGAAAGCGGGCCGCTTAACGCCTTAGAAGATCATCCGCCAAATAGACGAGTGCTATGACGAAGGCGCAGAGGTTTGCGCCGACCAGGACAAGTCCGGAAACGTCCCCGTTCCGGACAAGCTGCCAGGAATAGAGCACGGTCAAAACAAGGCAAATGGTAAGGATCAACAGAATGAGGACGGGTTTGCGGCGCATGGCCATGCGCGCGAAACGCATCAGCGAGCCGCTGTTCTCGCGGGACGGCTCGCGCTCGGCGTCCGGGCCCGCCTCCTGCTTGTCGCCCCGGCCGTGTCCGCCATTCTGATCTATTGACCGTACCGCCATTCGGATCAGTCCAATTCCTTTTTGAGACGCCTATTCCATGTGCCATCCCGCTCTACTTGCGGATGGCATAATTCAGAGAAGTAGTCTCCATTACTTCGGGAAACAATAACGCGGATCATTTTATGAAAACAGCCGCCATTAGTTAGAATTTGCGATAATATCATACCGCACCTATTTCAGACACGGTTGGGGCAGCCGGATCCCCGACCGCGCAAGCAGTTGCCGAAGGCCAATCCATGTGGACTGATGTCATTGATTTGAATGCCTTTTACCGAAGCCGAATGGGGGGCCGGGCGCGGCACCTTATTGGCCGACAAATCCGGACCTTGTGGCCGAGCGTTCGGGGCGAAGTCGTTCTGGGCTTGGGCTACGCCACCCCCTTTCTGGAAGATTTTCGAGGTGAAGCGGACCGGGTCCTTGCCGTCATGCCGGCCTATCAGGGGGTGACGCATTGGCCGCCGAGAGAGGCCGGCCTTGTCGCCCTGTCCGAGGAGACTCAGCTTCCCTTCCCCGACCTTTCGGTCGATCGTTTGCTGCTCGTTCACACATTGGAAAATACCGAGCGGATGCGCGATACGCTCCGGGAATGTTGGCGTGTCCTGAACGGCATCGGCCGCATGATCATCGTCGTTCCGTCCCGGCGCGGACTGTGGTCACGGAACGAACGAACGCCCTTCGGCCACGGAAAACCGTTTTCCAGTGCCCAGTTGCAGCGCCTTCTGCGGGATACGCAATTCGAGCCGGGAGACATCCGCCGCGCTTTGTATATGCCGCCGATCCGGAGCCGGACCTGGATGCCTTTGTCCTTGCCCGTTGAACGCATCGGCGCCCGTACCCTGCCTCGGCTCGGCGGCGTCATCCTGATCGAGGCGAGCAAACAGGTTTATGCCGCAACCCCGGCCCGCCCGGTAGCGCGCCGCCGGCTAGTCGTCCTTCCCGGCGCCGTCGGCACGGCAACGGCGAACCGGGTTCGCTGGACACGAAAATCTGAATAGGCTGACGACTTAACAAGTAGACAGAAGGGACGATCGGATTAAGTTTCCCTTGGCCCTACGTTGTGCCTGCCCGAATCCAGGCGGCGATCGAGGCTTCGCGGGGATTATTCTTCGCGGTGAAAATTCAAGGGAGAGCAGGATGCTTACGGTTTGGGGACGCCCCAATTCAATCAATGTGCAAATCGTCATGTGGACCGCTGCCGAATTGGGCCTTGAGGTGGACAGGAAAGACGTCGGGGGGGCCTTTGGCGGCCTGGACACGCCTGAATACCTGGCGATGAATCCGAACGGGCGGATTCCGACCCTTCAGGATGGCGACCTGACGATATGGGAATCCAACGCGTGTGCCCGATATCTCGCCGCCAAATACGGCACCGGATCGCTTTGGCCGGAAGACCCGGCCCAGCGCGCGAAAGCGGATATGTGGATGGACTGGAAGAAGACCAGTCTGGCCGGCCCGATGACTACAGTCTTTTGGGGACTGGTCCGCACGCCCGAGGCCGAGCGGGACATGGCCGCCATCAATGCAGCGGCGCAAACCTCGCAGACCCTGTATGCGATGCTGGACAAATGGCTTGCCGGCAAAGACTTCGTATTGGGCGACAGTCTGACGATCGGCGACATTCCCGCCGGCGCCATGGCCTATCGCTTCATGGAACTGGTCAAGGACAGGCCCAGCATGCCGAACCTGGAGGCCTGGTACGGCCGGCTGACCAGCCGCCAAGCCTATCGCGACCATGTCATGCTGCCGATCACCTGACAGCGGTCTCCCCAATCCGACATTGTTAACCGCGACGCGGCTGCTCTACTCTGACAGGATGGCAAAGGATTTCCCTGCGCCATTTTTAGGATTTGTGTAAAGGTGAGGAGCACATGCAGAGCAAGCCGCTTCTGGACGGAAAAGCCATTCCTGTCGTTCCCGAGATCAGCGCATATGGCGATCGTTCCGCCAAAGCAGCACGGGATTGGGCCCACGCGCATGCAACCGAGATCGACGCCCTGGCCGGTCAAGCCGGGGTTGTCCTGATCCGGGGGTTCGATATCCAAACGCCGGAAGATTTCCGTGATTTTTGCCATGCCATTCGACCGGACCTGCGGAACTATAAGGGCGGCGATTCCCCGCGCACCGGCGTTGCCGACCAGGTCTATACCTCAACGGAATATCCGGCTCATCTCGAGGTGTTGCTGCACAACGAGTTATCCTATGCCGGTTGGTCGCCGGACCGCGTCTTCTTCGGGTGCCTTTTGCCGTCGCTGACAGGGGGCGAAACACAAGTCGCGGACGGCAGGCAAATCTATGACACCCTGCCGACGGACATACGGACCCGTTTTGAAGATCGAGGTATTACATACCTTCAGCATTTATGGGATGCGGAAGGTGAAGCCGGTGTCGGCAAGAGTTGGCAGGAAACCTTCGAAACCGACGACCGGCGTGCCGCCGAACGATATTTGACGGATTCCGGCATGGAGTTCGAATGGACGTCCTTCGGCCTGAGAACACGCGCGACGCACGATGCCGTGCTGAAGCATCCGGTGACCGGGGAGAAATGCTGGCACAATCAGGCGGACCAGTGGCATCGCGGCTTTGACAGTGTGAAGGTTTCCTTCGGCGCCAAGGACGACCCGCGCTTCGATCCGGAAACATCCGGAGAGGCGAGTCTGGGCAATCATGTTGTTTATGGAGACGGCAGCGAGATCGACATTGCCGACCTGCAATGCGTCCGCGACGTCTCGAAACAATGTGAAGTCCTGTTCCCGTGGCAGGCGGGCGACGTCATGGTGATCGATAATATCCTGGCCATGCATGGGCGCAAACCGTTCACCGGTCCTCGCCGCGTGATCGTCGCCATGGCATAGGCGCGGCCGCCTGCATTGGGCCCCAGATGAAAAATCCGGCGGGGGTTTCTTTCCGCCGGATCTTCATTTCAATTCGGGCTGGGCCGCAGGCTTCGGCAGGTCAGCACCCTGTCACGCAGGTCCCACTCCCATCGAATTCCATCGTCCTGCCGCTGAGCGGTAGATGGGCCGGGACCGTTACCGCCTTCATAAATTGGTCTGTCCGGCTCCCGGCAACCACAGCCCCGCCGTCTGTCGCCTGCTCGTTCGCATGGCTTGGGATGACAGAGGTCGGTTTGATCAATTCGTTGACCACAAATGCCGCTTCCGTCGGCCCCGTCGTAAATGTGTCGCCGATATTCATGACCACGAGCTCGGCGCCGTATTGGTCGCCGACGACTGTCTTCTGCTCGGCTGTCACACCGGTGTCGCCCGATAGATAAGCAACAAGGCCGTTGCTGAAGGTCAGCACGTAGCCTGTCGGCGGACCCGCATAGGCCGTCAACCCGGCGCCGTCCAGCAGGCCACCCAGCGTGCCGCCGATCATACCGCCGGCAATGCCGTTGGAATGAACCGCGGGCACAGTGGTTATCGTGACTCCGCCAATCTTGCGGGACGCACCGAAACGGACGAGTTGCGATTTCTTCGGATCCCCGCCCAGCGCGTTCAACTTGCCTGCGAAGAACTTCGGCATTTCGCTGCCCGTGACGATTGCCGCGTCTTTCGCCAAAGCGATATTGACCGTGTTGGTGTTTGGAAGCACCGCGGTGGAGACATCGGGCTTGTTGCATGCGCCCGTTCCCGTGCCTGGAATATGACGGTCACCGACGTGATCTCCGTGCATGTGGCTGACCAGCAAGGCATCGACCTTGCCCAACCTTGCGTCATCGGCACCGGCCACCGTGCGTCCGGCATCGTAAAGAATACGGGTGCCATCGGGGTCTTCCAGCATCATGGCACGGTCGAACAGACAAAATTCCCCGTCATGACTGCCAAGCGGCGTAACCTTGACGGTTTGCGCCTGCGCCGCCCCGGCCAGACACAGCCCCAACAAGGCCGTCACCGCAACGGCCAATGCATTAAACAACCTGTTTTTTCGCACAAGAATGTCGCCCATGAATTTCTCTCCCAGTCCATAAACGCCGATAGCCCGGAAAAGGGCCTGCACGTCAATTCGACATAGGCTGATACCGCCCCCAGGCAAGCCTCAAATGGTCTGCGACCACCACTAAAGTCGTTTTTCGCCTTTCACTAATCATTAACCAATCGCTTCATAAGATCGCACGGTGCTCCTCGGCGTTCGGCGCAGTGGTGCGCTTACATGATGGAGGTAGTTTCACTTGCTAGGCTCTCGGGAGGCGACAGCGGTGGCATTGGACCCAACAGGGGACCCGACCGGTGGCATGGACGTCTTGGACGACGACAAACTGCTGCTGGCTGCTACATACTGGAGCCTCATTCGCGGCGACCGGGCATATCCGCTTCGCTCCGATTTGGATCCGGGCGCAATGCCGCCGGGCATTCTTCCTTGGATTTGCCTGATCGAGATTTCCGAAAACCGGTATCGGTACCGGCTGGTGGGAACAGGCTTGCGGGAATATGTCGGCCGCGACGTCACCGGCGATTTCGTCGAGAACCTCTCGAACAACCAGGAATACAACGACTACCTACGCGGCATGCTGGAAGACATCCGCAATCACGGTTCATGCATCTATTCCCAAGTGGCGACACAGGCCGGCAACGACGTGCGAAAAACGAACCGCTTGGTCGCACCGATGTCCAAGAAAGGCGACGCGATCGACATGTTCTTTTGCTGTCAGACTTTCGACTCTCACGCCGATTTTACGCTGACATCGGCCCTAACATCGGTTTCGAATGACCAACCGGTGATGCTGAGGACGTCCGCGACGCGGAAGGTGCTGTTCAAGGAACTGCACAGGTTCCGCCTGGACATCTGACCCCAATCCCGTTTGACGTCTTTCGCGCAGCCAAGGGTTGTCGGAAACCGCTCAATCCCCCGCGGCGGGTGCCGCCCGCATGACCGGACGCTCGTCGATCGGCAGGTGAACGACCGCTGCCATCAAGCCCAGGACCACGCCGGCCCACCAGACCGCATCGTAGGAACCGTATTTGTCGAACAGGTAGCCGCCCAGCCAAATCCCCAGGAAACTGCCCAGCTGATGGCTGAAGAAAACGATCCCGAACAAGCTTGCCATGTACCGCACGCCGAAAACCTGGGCGACAAGCCCCGACGTTAGCGGCACCGTCGACAGCCACAGGATCCCCATCGCCCCGGCAAAGAGAAAGATCGTCAACTCGGTCTTGGGCGCCATCAACAAGAGGAAAATGGCGATGGCACGCAGGAAATAGATTCCGCTGAGGCCGACGCGCTTGCTCCAACGTTGGCCGAACATCCCGCTCAGGAAGGAGCCGGCGATATTGAAAAGCCCGACCAGAGAGAGAGCGAGCGCGCCGATACTGGGGTCCAGGCCCAATTCCTTGACGTATTTCGGAAAATGAACGGCGATGAAAGCGACATGGAACCCGCAAACGAAAAACCCAATGGTCAGCAGCACGAAGCCCCGGTGATTGAGCGCTTCCTGCAATGCCTGCCCCATGGTCAGCGTGTTCGACGTATCCGTGTTAGCGCCCGGATTGTTCGGCAAAACGAAGGCCAGCGGCAGGACGACCATGGCGCATCCCGCCAACAGCAGCAGCGCATTCGACCAACCGAAAATTTCGATAAACGCCTGCCCCATCGGCGTGAAGATGACCTGTCCGAAAGACCCTGCCGCCGTCCCCAATCCAAGGATCAACGACCGTTTCTCGGGACCGACCACCTTCGCCATCGCGGCCATAACAAGGGCGAATCCGGTGAAAGCGACACCGATACCGGTCAGAATTCCCCCGGTCAGATGCAGCATCAGACTGCTATCCGCCACCGTCATGCCATAGATTCCGGCAGCATAGGCGAGCGCCCCGAAGACAATGACCTTCACCGGTCCGAACCGGTCCGCCAAAGCGCCCGCGGCGAAAGCGCCCAGGCCCCACAGCAGGTTTTGGATCGCCATGGCGAGCGCAAAAGTTTCGGTATCCCAACCGCGCGCCTCGGTCATCGGATCCAGGAACAGGCCGAAGGTGGAACGCACCCCGAAACCGAGAACGGCGATGAGGCAGCCGGCAACGATCACCATAGCGGGTGTCCGCCAGCCCATGCCGCCCGTTGCGTTGATTGCGGTCATCTGCGCTTCCTCCGAAAACCCGCCGGCTCCCGTTTGCTCGAGGGCCTAGCTTGAATTGACGTGTATATACACGTTACATTGCTGCTAGCAAGACAGATGTACAATCCCGTTGGGAAATGCATTCTTTTCCGCCGGGTACTGAATGACACGATACGACGGGTAGAATCCGATCATAACCAGGGCCAATCCATGCCAAGAAGCGAGTCCACCCAATTGCCCGACAATATACCCAACCTTCTGCCCGGGCGCGATTCACCATCCTGCACCGGCGCGTTGTTGAGGCGGGCGATGCGCCGGATGACGCAGATCTACGATGACGCCCTTCGGCCCTTCGACCTTAAACTGACGCAATATTCCGTTCTGGTGACTCTGATCGGCCGGCCGGGCATAAGCATCACCGACCTGGCCGACCTGCTGGAAAGCGATCGCACGACGTTGAGCCGCAATCTGGGCCCGTTGCAGAAACGCGGCTTGATTGCGATGGAACCCGTGGATTCCGGCCGTCGCCGGCACCTGACGGTGACGGACAAAGGCAGAGCCCTGATCCAGGCTGTTTTCCCAGCTTGGCGCGCGGCGGAAAGCCGTGTTCGGGAAGTCCTTGGGGCGGACAGCACAAATGAGCTGCATGACCTGCTTCAGGGATTCCTGAACGAAACGCGCGTGCAAGATGGGGAGGACGAGAGCGTAAGAGAGTAGACGAGGCCTAGAGGTTCCGGCTGACCGCTTCGGCCGGGGTCACAGCCGTCAAGGCCAAGGCGTGAACCGGGCCGGCCAGTTCCTCCGCCAGGACCGCATAGATCTTGCGTTGCCGCTCAACACGGTTGACGCCGTCGAAGGCATCTGCGGCAAGCAGCACCCGGTAGTGGGATTCGCCGGTTTGCGGGGACCCATGGTGACCGTGATGCAGATGGGATTCGTTCTCCACCTCCAACCGTTCGGGTTGAAATGCCTCGGTCAACTTCCGACGGATAATATCCTCAACGCTCACGATGACCTCCTGACGATTTACTGCATCTCATAGTCTTCTCCTCATTTATCTGCGCGCGCCTTGCCGATCGGTCAATGAAGTCATTCCGTAAAATCTCATATCTTCCGAAAATACACTTTTGGCTTGGATCGCGCTTGCCCGCATAGAGGCGCAAACCCATACTTACACGATGAGGGAAACAGCGGATCACATGCACGAGGAAACGGCGGCCGCAAACGCCGGCATACGCGTTTGCGATCACCCCGATTGCGCACTCGGCGGCGAACACAGGGCGCCGAAGTCCCCGCAGTCCCTGCGCGACTATTATTGGTTCTGTCTGAACCATGTGCGCGAGTACAACGCCGCTTGGAATTTCTGCGCCGGCATGAGCCAGGATGAAGTCGATTCCGCGATCCGAAACGATGTCGTTTGGGGTCGCCCGACTTGGCCGTTGGGCATGATGGGCGCGCGCGACCTGAACGCCTCACGCGGTTTCGACGACCCGATGGGCGTTTTCAACGCCGGCGCCGAGGCCGCCGAAAGACATCGCCGCGAACAAGCCCAGAAACAGGCGATGCGTGGACCCGACGGACGACACTACCGCCTGCTGCAACTGAAACCGCCCGTATCCTTGACCGCCCTTAAGGCGCGCTATAAGGAATTGGCGAAGCGTCTGCACCCGGATCTGAATGGGGGCGACAAGGACGCGGAAGAACGGCTGAAGGAAATCAACGCGGCATATGCGGCCCTGAAGAAGGTCGCGATCCCAAACTCCTGACCGGAACTTCCCTTCCAATTGAGACTGAATGGAGAGAGCTGTTCGGCGCTCGGCGCCGACAGGTAAAAACAGAGCCGGGGCACCCCTGATGACCGCGAAAACGCTTGAAAGTGAACATGGCCACCCATTGGACGCGCCGGATATCGAAGTATCCGTCCGCGACGTATTCGGCCTTGATATCGATATGAAAGTACCGGCCTTTTCCGAAAGGTCCGAGCATGTTCCCGATCTGGACCCGGACTATCTGTTCGACCACGACACAACGCTGGCCATCCTGGCCGGTTTCGCCTTCGACCGGCGCGTCATGGTTCAAGGTTACCATGGCACGGGCAAATCGACACATATCGAACAAGTCGCCGCCCGACTGAACTGGCCCTGCATCCGCGTCAATCTGGACAGCCATATCAGCCGTATCGATCTGGTCGGTAAGGACGCGATCGTCCTGCGCGACGGCGTACAGGTCACCGAATTCCGTGAAGGCATCATTCCCTGGGCCCTTCAGAGCCCCGTCGCACTATGCTTCGACGAATACGATGCCGGCCGGCCGGACGTCATGTTCGTGATTCAGCGTATCCTGGAACGCGAAGGCAAGCTGACCCTGCTGGACCAAAGCAAGGTGATCCGCCCGCACAAATACTTCCGCCTGTTCTCGACTGCCAACACGGTCGGCTTGGGCGATACGACGGGCCTGTATCACGGCACGCAGCAGATCAACCAGGGCCAGATGGACCGTTGGTCTCTGGTGACCACGTTGAACTATCTGCCGCATGACGAAGAGGTCGATATCGTCCTTTCCAAGGTGAAGTCCTACAACACCAATGAAGGGCGCGAGAAAATGAACGCCATGGTGCAGTTGGCGGATATGACCCGCAACGGCTTCATCAGCGGCGACATTTCCACGGTGATGAGCCCGCGGACGGTGATCACCTGGGCGGAAAACGCTGAGATCTTCGGTGAACTCGGCTTCGCCTTCCGGCTGACCTTCCTGAACAAGTGTGACGAGACGGAACGTCCCATCGTCGCGGAATATTATCAACGCTGCTTCGGCGAAGACCTGCCTGATTCGGCTCTGGCGGCACGGGTTGCCTAGGTTCCACCGGCCTTGACAGGGCCGGACGGAAACCGACGGAAACACGCATATTCAAAAACAGACGGACCCGATGGCGGACCAGAACGACATTCTTGAAGAGTTCAAACGCGCCAATGCGGCGGCCTTTCGGGCCATCGCGGAAGAAGGCGAGGTGGAAGTCGTCTATGGAACGGACGCCGCGATGATGGCGGGCGACCGTGCCCGTCTTCCCGCCCCCTCCCGCGCGTTGAGCGACGAGGAAGTGTCCCGGTGCCGCGGCGAAGCCGATACGCTCGCGGTGCGTCAACGCCATCATGACACCATGATGCATGCCCGCAACATGCCGGGCGGCGATGTTGCCCCGATGCTGTTCAACGCCTTGGAAGACGCCCGGGTCGAAGCGGTCGGCGGCCGGCATATGGCAGGCGTCCGTCAAAATATGGCGGCAGCGCTGGAAGAACACTATCACCGGCTCGGCTTCCACCGGGTGAACGACCGAACCGAAGCGGCCATGCCCGAAGTTGTCCGTTTGATGGCGCGGAAGCACCTGACCGGTGAAGAGCCGCCGCCCTCGGCTCAACGGGTTTATGAACTGTGGGAACCGCATATCGAGCCGCAGATCGAGACTTTGCTGGAAGAGTTGAAGGACAAGGTCGGCGATCAGCAGGCTTATGCGGATGTCGCCCGGCGCCTGATTCAGATGATGGATATCGACATCGATCTGGACGACCAGGCGGAAGGCGGCGAGGACACCGGCGAAGAGTCCGAAAGCCAGGACGAAAGCCAGGTCCAGGGAGAGGATGACGGCGAAGGCAGCGGCGACCAGGAAAGTTCGGCTCAGCAAAGTTCCGACGTCTCGGACATGGAAGGTGAAGGCGACGACACCACGGAGATGACGGACGAGGACATGGACGGCGAGATGATGCCGGCCAGCGGCAGCGAAGAGCCCGGCGACATGGGCAAGCGCTGGCGGCCGGAACACGACCTGTCCAACGTGCCGAAGGAAGACTTCTACAGTGCCTTCACGACCGGATTCGACGAGATCGTATCCGCCGACGAGTTGTGCGATCCCGAGGAATTGACCCGGCTGCGCACCATGCTGGACCAGCAGCTGACCCATTTGCAGGGCATCATCGGCAAACTGGCGAACCGGCTGCAGCGCCGGTTGATGGCGCGGCAGCAACGTTCCTGGCATTTCGACCTGGAAGAGGGGTTGTTGGATACCGGCCGTCTGTCCCGTGTGGTGACGAACCCGACGCACCCCTTGAGCTTCAAGCAGGAGAGCGAGACCGATTTCCGCGATACGGTCGTGACCCTGTTGATCGATAATTCCGGCTCCATGCGGGGCCGCCCGATTTCAATCGCGGCGATGAGTGCGGACATCCTGGCCCGCACGCTGGAACGCTGTGCGGTGAAGGTCGAGATTCTGGGCTTCACGACCCGCGCCTGGAAGGGCGGTCAATCGCGCGAAGCCTGGATTGCGGATGGCAAGCCTGCAAATCCGGGGCGCCTGAACGATCTTCGGCACATCATCTATAAAGGCGCGGATCTGCCGTATCGCCGGGGCCGCAAGAATCTGGGCCTGATGTTGCGTGAAGGGCTGCTGAAGGAAAATATCGACGGTGAGGCGTTGCTCTGGGCGTATAACCGGCTGCTCGGCCGCCCCGAAGAACGCCGAATTCTGATGGTAATTTCCGACGGCGCGCCGGTCGACGACTCCACGCTGTCGGTAAACCCCGGCAACTACCTGGAGCGCCATCTGCGGGACGTGATCGAATATATCGAGACCCAGTCCCCGGTCGAATTGGTCGCCATCGGCATCGGTCACGACGTCACCCGGTATTACAGGCGCGCGGTGACAATCGTGGATGTCGAACAATTGGGCGGCACCATGATGGAACAGTTGGCGGACCTGTTCGACGACGAATCGCAAATGCCGGCCGGCCGCAAAAAGGCAAAGGCGCAACGCCGCGCGGGCTAGGGCGCCCCTTCGGAGGGCGTCCCTGTCGAGCCAATTCTGCCTATTTTCCTTCCGACAACCCTGAACTTCGTTTCGTTTTCGGGTACACTATTCGCGTCGCAATTTTGCGCGAATGGGGAACAGGGGGCTAAACGGCTTGGCAAAGCGGCCGGTCACCGCGACGTTCGAGCCCGAAGCATCGGAGTAATGGGATGAAACTTCCCCTCGACAAAATCGCAGCCTTGGTTGCCGGCGGAGCCTTACTCGTCGCCTGCGCCGGGTCCGGAACAACGACGTCGCAGAGCGGATCGGGCCCCGTCGTCATGTCGCCCGGCGCCTATGCCGCCTACCAGGCCTATACCGCCAAGGCAGACCCGCTTGTCTTCACCCTGTCCAAGGACGGAGAGCATGCTTATTTCTATTTTTGCCAATCGGTGAAAAAAGATTGCGACGAGGAAAAGTACATACAAACCGCCGTCGACCGCTGCACCAGCCGGGGCGGAGAGCGCTGCTATGTCTTCGCCCGGCGCAAGGCGATCGTCTGGCGGGATGCCGGGGATTGGAAACCGGCGACATCCGGTTGACCGGGTTGGAATGTCGTTCCATTTAAGTGTGGCAATTGGGGTCGGGGAAACGAAATGAGTGACAAGAACGAAGCGGCAATGCCCGGCGGGCACCATGATGATGATCATGGCCATCATCACCATGGGCAAAACTTCACCGACCCGCCGCCCGACCCGGCCTTGCGCATCAAGGCGCTTGAATCCCTGCTGGTCGAAAAGGGCCTGATCGATCCGGCGGCCCTGGAAGTTCTGATCGATACCTATGAGACCAAGATCGGCCCCCGAAACGGTGCCACCGTTGTCGCCCGTGCCTGGACGGACCCGGACTTCAAGGAATGGCTGCTGCGTGACGGCACGGCGGCCATACACTCAATGGGTTTCACCGGCCGGCAGGGTGAGCATATGCGGGTGTTGGAGAACACGCCCACGGTTCACAATGTCGTCGTCTGCACCCTGTGTTCCTGTTATCCCTGGGCGGTTCTGGGCCTTCCCCCGGTCTGGTACAAGTCCGCCCCTTATCGGTCGCGCGTGGTTTCGGACCCGCGCGGCGTTCTGAATGAGTTCGGGACCCAATTGCCCGAAGAGGTCGAGATTCGGGTGTGGGATTCCACGTCGGAAATGCGCTTCATGGTCCTGCCGATGCGGCCGGAAGGGACGGACGGAATGTCCACCGAGGAGTTGGAAGCGCTCGTCACGCGAAACAGTATGATCGGCGTGGAACCCGCCAAGACCCCTGGCGCCGCGGCAGGGAAGGAAGCGGCAGAATGAACGGGCCGCACGACTTGGGCGGCGCACACGGCTTGGGGTCTGTAAATCCGGAACCCGAGGCGGAGGAGCCGGTTTTCCACGAAGACTGGGAGAAACGGGCCCTTGCGGTGACTTTGGCCATGGGCGCGCTGGGCCAATGGAGCATCGACACCAGTCGTTATGCGCGGGAACGTCAGCATCCGGTCGATTATCTGCGCAATACCTATTACGAAAACTGGATGGCCGGTTTGGAGACCCTGCTGGTCGAGAATGGGATCGTCACGCGCGATGAGCTTGCAAGCGGAAAGGCCGCAGGCAAGGCCGATCCGGCGTTATTGGCCCGGGTGTTGAAAGCCGAAAATGTCGCCGCGGTCCTCGCCAAAGGCGCCCCGGCGGATATGGAGATACAAGACGCCCCCCGTTTCGCCCCAGGGGACAGCGTTCGTGTCCGCAACTTTCATCCCCGAGGCCATACGCGCGCGCCGCGGTATATCCGTGGCCATGTCGGGGTGATCCATGAACATTACGGCGCTCATATCCTGCCCGACCGCAGCGCCGAGGGCGAAAAAGCCGGTGTGCATCTCTACAATGTGCGTTTTGAAGGCGCCGAGATTTGGGGGCCCGACGCCCCTTCCCAGGAAGCGATCTATATCGATCTCTGGGAAACTTATCTCGAGGAACCTCGATGAAGCCGGACACCGAGACCATTAATCTTTCCGCCATCCCCGGCATAGAGTCCGACGCTGACGGGCCGGTCTTCCGTGAACCCTGGGAAGCCCAAGCTTTTGCCCTGACCGTCAAACTGCATGAAAAGGGTCTGTTCACCTGGGATGAATGGGCGGCGGTATTGAGCGCTGAAATCGCCTCGGCCCAGTCTTCCGGCGACCCGGATCTCGGCAATACCTATTACCGTCACTGGCAGAACGCCCTTGAGCGGTTGGTTGTCGAAAAAGGGGCGACCCTGGGCGACGAATTGGAAAGCCGGGTGGAAACGTGGCGGCAGGCCTATTTGAACACACCGCATGGTCAGCCGATCGAACTGTCTGCGGGCCTTCCCGCAGGCCGATCCACCAACTCCGTCGACTGACGCCGCAGCGCCCCTAACCCTCGCTTCGATCCACTTAGGCCGAAATGGTATTCATCTACCATTAGTTTTGTTGAGCTGTTTAATCAGACGGCAATGATGTCGCAAAGTCGTACAATTCTGGACACTCGTACAATAGCCTGAAAAATGTTCTGTTTTTGCCACCGCTACGGTGCTCATACGTCTTAAAAACAGTGTTATGATATTGTTTTCCATAACTTTATTAGTTGTTCGAAACTATTCAGTTTTCTTGGTTAACAAAATAATTACATGTGAAACAAACATTGAAAAAGCGGCGATGGAAAACCATCGCCGCTTATCAGCTTACCGTTCTTATGTGAGGTTATTCTACTGATAGTAGTTTGTCGCGCTGCTGCTCCAACGCGGTACGATCCTGCGACCCTTCGGGCAGGGCCGACACCGCTTTATCGAAATACATCGTCGCGGCGTCACGATCCCCTTTTTCCAAGGTACCAATCGCCTTGAACCAAAGCGCTTCGACATTGTTAGGGTCGACCGAAAGCACGTCATCCATCAATGCCTGGCTTTCCTCGGTTATCGGCGCGCCCGCCATACTGCGGATCAAACGCCCGCGCAGCAGCATGACCGACGTTTCTTCCGGAAAAGCCTCTCCCGCTTTTTCGAGCGCCGCCAAGGCGTCCTGCGGGCGGTCCAACACATTGTAGGACCGAACCAGCCGCATCCATCCCTCAAGGTCGTTCGGATTCTCTTCCAGCCGCGCGGCAAGGCCGCCGACCATTCCCTCAATCATCGTCTGACGGTCTTCGTCCGACATCTCCTGCGCCGCTGCGACATCCGCGGCGGACGGACCGGGCGCGGCTTCGGTTCCGGACTGCGCTCCCCCGGCATTCGGCGCATTCAGGCCGAGTTCACCTGCCAAGCGTGTCAATTCGGCTTTCGGAACCGGGGCACGCGCGAAAATCTCCATCGCCTTGTCCAGTTCGGCCTGTGCCTGGTCCATATCGCCCATAACCGTGCGCGCCCTGATCAGCCGCGTCCAACCCTGGAAATCCATCGGATTTTCTTCAAGTTTCGCCGCCAATCCATCGACCATGCCTCGGATCATCGCCTGACGGTCCGCGTCCGCCATCTGATCCGCCGCCGCGATGTCTTCCGCTGTCGGACCCGGTTGGTCCGCGGCCGCAATGGCCGGCGGCGCTGGAGCGTCGGGCAACAGAGACGCCCCGTCCTGGCCCAATTCATCGGCAATCGTGATCGCCCTGCTGCGCACCGTGGAAAGCCAAGGCGCGCCGGGTTCCGCCGACCGCGTCAATGTCACCAACGCATCCAGGGCGGCTTGATGATTACCCGCTTGGTATTCCGCTTCCGCCAAGTAGAAGCTGGCGCGCGGGTCACCTTCCGCGCCGATTTCCTGCGCCTTTTGGAAAGCCGCCACCGCGTCCTTCGTGACCATGCCTTCCGCCGCCAGCACCAGGGCCTCGCCCAGGGCGCCGAAGGCGCCGGCATCTTCCGGCGACAGCTCGACAACCTTCCGGAAAGTCTCGGCCGCTTTTCCGAAATCCTGCATGGTCATGTAGGTTCGGCCCAGCAACAGCCATCCATCGGCATCGCCGGGTTCTTTTTCCAGCCGCTCCGCCAAACGTTGCGCCATCTCCCCCAGATTACCCAGATCGCGTTCCTGGGCTTGCTGCATTCGGGCAATTTCATCGGCACGCGACGCATAGGGGACATCCGTCGCAGTGGGTTGGCCGAGTGTCAGATACAGCATCACGGCAGCGGCCGGCACGGCGACCGAAACGACCACACCGGTCAGTCTATGGAGCCCGACGCCCCACCCCATCCGTGCACCGCCGGCGCGTTTGGTATCCGCGGCAAGCAACCGGCGGGCGACTTCCGCCTTGGCCGCAGCGGCTTCCTGGTCATTGACCAAGCCTTCCGCGAGTTCCCGGTCAAGCTCACGTAGCTGGCTTTTATAGACTTCGACGTCGAAATCCGCCGTGGTCTGCGCCTGTTGGCGCTGTCTGAAGAACGGCCATGCGATCAGCGCGACCACCAGGGCGGTGATCGCCGCTGCAAAAATCCAAAACATCACTGGTCACCCTTTCCGGTGTTCGCCATCGGCGGCGCGATCCTCGTTCATCAACGCAGCCAGACGCTTCTGCTCCGCCTCGCTCAGTCCCGTTCCTCCGGCGGCCCCTGGCACGGAGGACGCCGTACCCGCCGACGGGGCGCCTTGCCTGCGCAGCCAAACAGCAACCGCGATGCCCGCGATCAGCAAGATGGCGGCCGGTCCGAACCAGAGCAGATAGGTCTCAGGCTTTACCGGCGGCCGCAGCAAGACGTAATCGCCGTATCGCGCCACAACAAAATCCAGAACTTCTTCGTTGGAATCACCCTCGACCAACCGTTCACGGACGATGACACGCAGATCCTTCGCCAATTCTGCGTTGGAATCGTCGATCGACTGGTTTTGGCATACAAGGCAGCGCAGTTCCTTGGACAAATCCCGTGCGCGCCCTTCCAGAACCGGGTCGTCGAGCACTTCATCGGGTTGAACGGCCCAGGACATTTGGGCCCCGCCGAACAGAAGCGCCACCGTCAGAAGGATCGACGAAACGAAAGACCTCATTGCTTCAACTCCCGGATCAGCGGCAGGACTTCATCTTTCATGATCGACGGCGTCAGCGGCCCGACTCGCTTGTAGCGAATCCGGCCGTCCTTATCGATGACATAGGTTTCGGGGACGCCATAAACACCCAGTTCGATCCCGTTGCGGCCGGACTCGTCGAAACCGATCTGACCATAGGGGTCGCCCAGTTCGTTCAGCCAGTCGACCGCCGCCTGCTTTTTGTCTTTCCAGTTCAAGCCATAAACCGGAACGCCTTCGGTCTGCGCAAGCCGCGTCACCAGCGGATGTTCCGCGCGGCAGGGCACACACCAAGACGCCCATATGTTCAACACCTTAACTTCGCCGGTAAAATCCGCGGTCGACACACCCGGTTTCCCTTGCAGCAGCGGCGGCGCGTCGATTTGCGGCACAGGCTTGTCGATCAGAGCGGAGGGCACCTTGCTCGGGTCGCCGCTCAGGCCGACAAAAAAGTAACTGGCCATGGCCGCGAACAGCAGCAGCGGCAGCAGGAAGAACACTCTGTTCATAGGCGGGTCTGCTCCATCGATTCACTCCGCCGGAAAGCCGGGCCATGCCTGTTTCCAAACAGCGAAGTCCATTTCACGCGGTCATTCAGCAGGCGCCGGTTGAGCCTCCGGCTCGGCCGATCTGCGGTTGGCCTTCGGCGCACCGATGCGCAAGCGCCGGTCGCTGAGGGACACCAGACCGCCCAGCACCATGACGATCGTTCCCCACCACAGCCAGGGGGCGAAGGGTTTGCGATAGGCGCGGACCGTTATGCCGCCCTGCCCATCCGGATCACCCAGCGCGACATAGATATCCGTGAAAAAGCCGGACTGGATTGCGGCTTCGGTTGTTTCCTGACCGCGCGCCACATATCGACGGTTTTCCGGCGACATCAGGGCGACAGGCTTGCCACCGGCTTCGTCCCGTACGGCGAAATTCCCCCGCAGGGCGACGTAGTTCGGTCCGCGGACCTCCTCCGCACCAAGAAATTCCAAGGAATACGGCCCGACTTCAATCGTTTCCTTCGGCTTCATGACGGTGATCACTTCCGTCGTCAGCAAAGAGGCCCCGGTCGCGCCGGCGACCAGAACCCCGACACCCAGATGGGCCAGCGTCATACCCCAACTGCTGCGCGGCAGCCCAAAGAGGCGGCGCGGAATATTCGACAGCGCCGTGCGCCCCAGTCCGGCGCGGCTGAGCAATTCATTGATCGCGGACACGATCAGCCAAGCGGCCAGGGTCAGGCCGATCACCGCATATCCGGAATCGCCATAGAGGAGGACGAGCGAAATGGCGCCTGCCACCAACGTAATGGCGAGCGCGACCTTCAAGCGCCCCATCACCGCCCAAAGATCGGCGCGCTTCCAGGACAGGTAGGGCCCCACACCCAGCGCGATGAACAAGGGGATCATCAAGGGCACAAAGGTCAGGTTGAAGAAGGGCGGTCCCACCGAAATCTTGTCCAGGCCCATGACATCCATGAACAGCGGGAACAAGGTGCCGATCAGCACGACCGCCGAGGCGACGGTCAGCAGCAGATTGTTCAGGACCAGTGCGCCTTCGCGGCTGACCGGCCGAAACAAACCGCCCGCCTGCATCGCCGGCGCTCGCCAGGCGTATAGCGTCAAGGATCCGCCGATGGCGATCACCAGCAGCAACAGAATGAAAACGCCGCGTTCCGGATCGGTCGCAAAGGCATGGACCGAGGTCAGCACGCCCGAGCGGACCAGGAAGGTACCGATCAAGCTCATCGAAAAGCCGATGATGGCGAGCAGGATGGTCCAGCTTTTCAGCGTGTCCCGCTTTTCCACGACGATGGCGGAATGCAGCAGTGCTGTCGCCGCCAGCCACGGCATGAAAGAGGCGTTCTCGACCGGATCCCAGAACCAGAACCCGCCCCAGCCCAATTCGTAATAGGCCCACCACGACCCCAACATGATCCCCGCGGTGAGGCATATCCACGCGAGCAACGTCCACGGGCGGACATACCGCGCCCAGGCGGCGTCCACCTTGCCTTCGATCAACGCCGCGACGGCGAAGGAGAAGGAAATGGAAAGGCCCACATAGCCGAGGTAAAGCATCGGCGGATGGAAGGCGAGGCCGGGGTCCTGCAGCAGCGGGTTCAAATCCTGGCCTTCGATCGGCGGCGGAAAGGCGCGCAGGAAGGGATTGGAGGTGAACAGCATGAACAACAGGAAGCCGACGGAAATCATCGCCTGGACCGACAAGGTCCGCGCCTTCAAACCCGGCGGCAGATTGCGGCCGAAAAAGGCGACCAAAGCACCGAACAATGCCAGCACTGTCACCCAAAGAAGCAACGACCCCTCATGGTTTCCCCACGCCCCCGACACTTTGTAAAGCATGGGCTTCAGGGAATGCGAGTTCTGGAAAACGTTCAGGACCGAGAAATCGCTGGTCACGAATGCATGGATCAATGCCGCGAAGGAAATCAACAGAACCGCGAATTGCGCGATCGCCGTCGCCGGCGCGACGGCCATCAGGGACATGTCGTCACGCGCCGCCCCCACCATCGGGACGATTGCCTGAACCGCCGCAACGCAAAGCGCCAGCACCAGGGTGAAGTGGCCGATCTCGGCAATGCTGAATCCATCGATCATTGCGTTGCCTTTTCACCTTCTTCCGTATGTTTCCAGGTACCGGCCCGTTTCATCGCCTCGACGGCTTCGGCCGGCAGGTAGTTTTCATCATGCTTGGCAAGAACTTCATCGGCTTTGAAAAGGCCCGCCTCGTCCAACATGCCTTGCGTCACAACGCCCTGCCCTTCGCGGAACAGGTCCGGCAAGATGCCGGTATAGGCGACCTGCACGGAACTTTTCATATCGGTGACGCGGAAAGTCGTGGTCGCGCCGCTCTTGGTTACGCTGCCTTCTTCGACAAGCCCGCCCAACCGGAACTTCTGGCCGGGCTCCACCGCTTTTTCCACCACCTCCGTCGGACCGTAGAAGACGTTTATTCCGTCTTCGAGCGCGAAAAGGGTCAATCCGACCACCAAGGCAAAGGAGGCGAACCCGACGCCGACGATCATCATCCGCCTTTGTTTGCGCGTTGCCGCTTTTCGCATCAGGCCTTGGCCTCCAGTTCGGGTTTGGTGGCGGAATCCGCCCGTCGCTCTTGCCGCCGGGCACGGCCCGCGCGCAAGGTTTCGACAAGTTTTTCGTTCGTACGCATGCTGCGCACGGACTGGACCACAAGAACGATCATGACCAAGGCGGTCAGGCCGTAGCACGGCCAAATGAAGGCGCCATATCCGCCCATCGCGAAAAAGTTGCTCATCCGCCCACCTTCTCCATTTCCGGCCGTCGCGGTTCCCCTGCCGTCCGTCCGCCAGCCCCTTCGGCGCCCGCCGTCATCGCACCCGACATCATGGCGATGCGCAGTTTGCTCGCGGCGATTTCGGACCGCAGCCGAATCACCAGAAGCATCAGGTAGAAACAGGTGAAGCCGCCCAGCATGTAGAACAACGGCATCAGCATCTCCATCGCGATGGTCGGCCCATCCATGCGGATAATGCTTGCCGGCTGATGCAGCGTATTCCACCAATCGACCGAAAACTTGATGATCGGCAGGTTCACCACCCCGACAAGCGCCAGGATCGCGGCCGGCTTGTTGCCGCGGCCGGGCTCGTCAAAGGCATTCGACAGCGCGATATAGCCGGCATAGAGAAACAGCAGGATCAACATGGATGTCAGGCGTGCATCCCAGACCCACCAGGTGCCCCACATCGGCTTGCCCCAAAGCGATCCGGTCACGAGGCACAGGAACGTGAAAGCCAGGCCAACGGGCGCACTGGCCCGGGCGATCAATTCGGCGAGAGGATGCTTCCAAATCAACAGGCTGAGGCTGCAGCCGGCCAATACGCCGTAGATCATGACGCCAAGATAGGCGGCCGGTACATGGATATACATGATCCGGACCGTGTCGCCCTGCTGGTAATCTGTGGGAGAGTCGAACAAGCCGAGATACAGGCCGATGCCTGTCAGAATCACAAATCCACCGATCGCGAACGGCAGGACCGCGTTGGCGATTTTCATGAAGCGTGTCGGGTTCGCAAATCGATGCATGGAACGCTTTTAGCCCGGTTTCGTCGACATGGCACGGATGTGGATCAGAACTTGCTTTTTTTAACCATTCTTTTCAACCGTGCAAACTGTCGCAAACTACTGAAAGGACGTGCGAATCGCCGCAGCCGCCGCCCAAGGTGCCAAGGGAAGCGCCGCGGCCAGTATCGCAGCCATCAATAGGAGATGTGGACGGATCGGCATTCCCGCAAGGGCCGCGTCCACCGCGGTCACACCAAAAATCAGCACCGGGATATATAAAGGCAGCACCAACAAGGCCGTCAGCAGGTTCGCCCGCCTTGCGCCGAGCACCAGGGCCGCCCCGATGGCGCCAATCAAGCTCAAGGTCGGCGTGCCGACCGCAAGCCCCACGATCAGCGGCAGAAATCCTTCCGCCGGCATGTTCAACATCACCGCGATCACCGGCGCCAGAACGAGCAGCGGAACCCCGGTGGTCAGCCAATGCGACAGGCTTTTGGCGAGCACCAGCAGAGTCATCGGCACGGGCGACAGCGCCATCAGTTCCAGCGCACCGTCGTCGTAATCGGTCTGGAACAACCGGTCGAGCGACAACATCACCGAAAGCAGGGCCAGCACCCAGATGACGCCGGCCGCCATGCCCGCCAGGACGTTCGGGTCCGGGCCGACTCCAAGCGGAAACAAACTGGCCGCGATGATAAAGAAAGCGAGCGCGAGGACGACATCGGAGCCTTGGCGATAGGCAAGCCGCAGATCACGGCCCAGCATGGCGAGAAAACCCCGTTTCATCACACCGCGCCCTTCACAATGCCGACATCTGCGCCGGATCGACGGCGAATTGACCGATCGAAAGCGTTTCCGCCCCATCGAGCCCAAGATCGACATGGGTCGCGGCCACCACGATGCCGCCCGCCGCCCGGTGATCTGCAACCGCCGTCCGCAGCTTTGCGAGGGAAGCGGTATCCAACCCGACCGAGGGTTCGTCCAGCAGCCAAAGCTCCACATCGGAGACCAGCAACCGGGCAAGCGCCAAGCGACGCCGTTGGCCGGCGGACAGGTAACGCCCGGGCAAGCCGCTTTGCGTTTCCAACCCCATCGCATCGACCGCTGCCGCAACCGGCTTGTCGCTACCACTTAGCGCCTGCCAGAAGGATAGATCTTCCAAAACCGTCAAGGGCGGTTTCACGGCTTCCGCATGGGCAAGGTAATGCAATCGGGCGCGATGGTCCTCCGGGTCCCGGTCAACGGATACACCGTCCCAGGCCAATTCACCGAGTGTCGGCGGGATAAGGCCGGCCATCAGACGCAGCAAGGTCGACTTGCCGCTGCCGTTCGGGCCGGTCAGCAATAAGGCACCGCCACCGGACACGGAAAAGCAGAGCCCGTCGAATACGAGCCTGCCGCCGCGAATGCAGGAGATGTCGGTGCCGGAGAATGAGGCCATGCCGCATTAGACCCAAACCGCACGGTTTCGCAACCGTGCAGGCCGAGGTTCCACTCCAAAACGGCGGTTCGACGGCGGCTCTTTCGGTTCGTTTTATAGCCTGAAAGGGGCGGCGGCCGCCGGTGGGGGAGGTACCGGCGGCCGCCTATTTGCTGCAACGGCCTGGTCAGGGCCGTTACGGGATCCTGATTGGGGGATGGATCCCGTTGAGAGGGGAGGTCTCAGCGATTCACTATATGGGGTGGTGGAGTAACTTTCCCAGAGGTTGAATTAAGGCAATTTCAAGGCAGGTCTTCACGAAATCTTGGGCGGCCATCCCAAAGTCTGGAAACCTATCCGTAAGAACGGCCCCTGCATTGCAAGGGCGCTCAAACGCTGCCTTCCCGCTCGATCACAAGGACATAGGCCGCACCCTGCGGCACGGCACGGTGTTCGTCCCCTTCCTTGAAATAGCAGATATCCCCGGGGCCCATCTGCGAAACCGTCTCTCCTTCGGCATCGCGGTGGTGCATTTTCACGGCGCCCTCCAGCACCACGAACACTTCCTGGCCGTCGTTTTCGTGCCAGTGATAGGGCTGGTCAGTCCAATGCATCCGCACGGTCACGCCGTCCATATTGGCAATATCCAGGGCCTGCCAGGCTTTGTCCGCCTTGAACTCTCGGGGAGTGACGAAATTCACGGGTCATACCTCATAGGAATAGGGCGGGGCTGGGAAATACTCGATGCCCTGTTGGACCTTGCGCGCGTAGTCGGGACCCGCCACTTCCCCGACAAGCCAAAGGGCCATGTCGATCCCGGCGGAGACACCGGCCGATGTCACCAAATTGCCGTCGCGGACGAAGCGCACACCCGACAATACGTCCGCGTCAGACCATTGCCGCATCGGTTCCACCATATCGTGATAGGTGGTGATGCGTTTGCCCTTGGCCAATCCCGCCTGCGCCAGAACCATGGCGCCGGTGCAGACGGAAGTGATCCAGGTACAGCCCGATGCCGTTTTCCGCACCCAATCCAGCATCTCCTGGTCCTTGATCATCGGACGCGTTCCCGGTCCGCCCGGTATCAGCAGGATGTCGATGTCAGGAGCCGTTCCGAAGGAATGATCCGGTGTGATGACCATGCCCTTGCCGCAGGTAACCGGGGCACCTTCACGGGACAGGGTGAAAACCGACATCGGTACCGGCGGCGACCCTTCCTTCGCGGCCCAGGCGAACACTTCCCAGGGACCGACGGCGTCCAATTCCTCAACACCGTCGAAAAGCAAAATGGCAACGGAAATCATGCGGTTCTTTCACCTCTAAAACGATCACGATATTCTTGCGGCGACACGCCGAGCGAACGCTGGAACGACCGACGCATCCGATCCGCCCCGCCGAACCCTCGATTGGCGGCAATCTTGTCTATGGTAAGGCCACTGTCTTCCAGGTCCCGCCGCGCCGCGTCGATCCGGGCATGCTCGACGAATTTGGCCGGCGTCACGCCAAGTTCCTGCGCGAAGCGCCGTGCGAGGCTGCGCGGCGCCATCGCCGCATGATCGGCCAATTCTTCCACGGTCAAAGATTTGTCCAGGTTGTCGAATATCCAGCGTCGCAGCCTTTCGAACCGGTCTGACGATTTTGCCTGCGCGGACAACTCCTGGCTGAATTGGCTTTGCCCGCCCGGGCGTTTCAAATAGACCACCAACATGCGCGCGGTCATCATCGCCACATCCCGGCCGAAGTCTTCCTCAATCAGCGCCAGGGCAAGATCTATGCCCGCCGTCACCCCCGCCGCGGTGACAAACTGGCCGTCACGAACGTAGATGTCGTCGCGTTGAACCGAAATCCGCGGAAATTCGCGGGCGAGCTGAACCGTATCGTCCCAATGTGTCGTAGCCCGGCGCCCATTCAGCAGCCCCGCTTCCGCCAGCAGGAACGCCCCGGTGCAGACCGACGCGGTGCGTCGGGCCATGCCGGAAAGACGGCGGGCCGAAAACATCATGCCGGTATCCTTCATTGCCGCGCGTACTCCTCGCCCGCCAATAAAGATTATCGTGTCCAGGTCGTCACCCAACTCATCCCAGCCCATCTGCGCCATCAGTGTCAGGCCTGACGATGACTCCACCGGCCCCTTTTCCCGGGCCGTGGTCACGACCTTGTATGCCGGTTCGCCCCCCAGCAGCCGATTGGTCAGGGCGAAGACCTCCAAGGGGCCCGTCGCGTCCAAAATCTGAAAATCCGGATAAAGAACCGCTGCGATAATTTTCTCAGCCATGACTTGCCTGACCTGCTCGTATGTTCTTTGCCCCCCGGACAATACTAGGGGGTGGGTCGATTGGCAGAAATGTCAAACTACAGACAATTACTGCCAATTTGCTGGAAGCGGCCGTGCAAGGATTGCAGCTGACCGCCTGAAGCAATCCAATACCTAGATCAGACAATCTCAGAATGATTAGAGCCCATGACGACGCATGACGACCTCATTGCGCTTGCCCTTCGGTCGGAAGTGGATTGGCCCCGCGACTTGGACAAATCGCCCCTGCCGGGCCTGACGGAAATTGAACCGCCGCCGTGGAATAAAGTTCTCGGGCCGCTGTTCGCGCGCGGCGGGCCCAACGGCATCGTCTTGAAAAACGGCGAGACCGTGTTGGAATGGGGTGATCCCGACCGCTGCGACCTCACCTTCTCAATCGCCAAATCCTATCTGTCGATCCTGGCGGGCGTTGCCCTCGGTGACGGGTTAATCGAGTCATTGGACGATACGATCGCGAAAACGCTGCCCGGGCCGGAATTCGACGGCCCGCATAACGGCGCGATAACCTGGCGTCACCTGTTGACCTTGACCAGCGAATGGGAGGGCCGGTTGTGGGACAAGCCCGATCTGGTCGACCGCAATCGGCAGGTCGGCAGCAGCGCCGATAACAGTCACAAGGGGCAACACCGCAACTTGCGGCCGCCCGGATCCTATTGGGAATACAACGACGTTCGCGTGAACCTGCTATCGCTGTGCCTGATGCGGCTTTTCCGGCAGCCCCTACCAGCGGTCTTGAAGCAAAGGATCATGGACCCGATTGGGGCGTCAGCCTCATGGGACTGGCACGGCTATGACAATTCCTACGTCGATATCGGCGGCACCCGGATGCAGTCGGTGCCCGGCGGGTCCCATTGGGGCGGGGGCATGCGTATCGGCAGCCGGGACCATGCCCTGTTCGGGCAACTCGTTCTGAATGGCGGCGACTGGAACGGCCGGCGCCTAATGCCTGAAGGATGGACGGACACGGTCCGGCAACCCTGTGCCGTCAACGATGGTTACGGCATGCTTTGGTGGCTTAACACCGGCAGGCGTGAATGGCCGTCCGGACCGGAAGACAGCTTTGCGGCAATGGGCGCCGGCGGAAATCTGCTATGGATAGCCCCTCAACAGCGCATCGTGCTCGTTGCCCGTTGGACCGACGCGGCAGCGGTCGATCCACTACTGCGCATGGCGATGGAATTGTTCGGCTAGACCCCGCGTCACTAGACGTCGTATTCGCGCTGATCGTCGATGACCTTGCCGTCGTTCGGGAGGCTGCCGGGCGCGGCCAAAACGATCTTGCCCCGCAGCTTCAATTCCCGCTGAACGGTATCGCCGACCGCGTCGGCAAACCCGTCGCCGACGCCGTCCGCTTCCACCTTCACAACCATGACGTCGCTATTGTCGACAAGCGTCACTTCGACACGGATCTTGGCAATTTCCGAATGCGCCTTGGCGACACGATCGACCTGTGCGGGATCAACGAACATGCCTTTGACTTTCGTTCGCTGGTCGGCACGGCCCATCCATCCCTTTATCCGTATATTGGTGCGCCCACAGGGGCTGGTTCCGGACAGGACGGCGGACATGTCCCCCGTCGCAAACCGGATCAGGGGATAATCCGCATTGAAGGTCGTGACCACGACTTCGCCGACCTCGCCTTCGCCAACCGGATCGCCGGTTCCCGGACGGAGAATTTCGACAACAACGCGTTCGTCCACCACCATGCCTTCCATGGCCGAGGTTTCGTAGGCGACCATGCCGAGATCCGCCGTGCCATAGGATTGCAGCGTCGCGATGCCGCGCGCTTGGTAGGCATCGCGCATGCTGGGGAATAGCGCACCGCCACCCACGAAAGCCTTCTTCAGAGACGGTAGGGCGATGCCCATTTCATCGGCGCGTTCCAGGATTTTTCCCAGGAAGTCGGGCGTTCCGATATAGCCGTCGGCCTGGAAATAGGCCATCGCCTGGACCTGCTGTTCCGTCGCGCCGACCCCGCCCGGATAGACCGTGCAGCCGACCGCTTGGGCGCCGACCTCCATCATCATGCCGGCCGGCGTGTGATGATAGCTGAAACAGTTATGGGCGACGTCTCCCTTGCGGAACCCGGCCGCGAACATTCCGCGGCCCATTCCCCACCAGTCGCGCCCGCGCCCTTCAGGGTCCGCGATCGGACCGGGCGACAGGAAGACCCGTAGAAGGTCGCGCGCCGGGGTTGCGTTTAAGCCACCGAAAGGCGGGTTTTCCGCCTGTTGCGCGATCAGGTCCGATTTCCGTGTGACCGGCAACGCGGTCAACGCGGCGGCCGTGTCGATTGCGGCGGGGTCGATATCGGCCAGCATCTTGCCGTAATAGGGTGCGTTGGCCTTGGCATGGGCGATTTGCGCGGGCAGCGCCGTTGCCAAATCGGCCGCCCGTTGATCCGCGCTACGGGTTTCCAATGCATCGAAGAACTCGGTCATACTTCGCCCCTGAAAGTCGTCGGGCGGCAATCCGCCGCCCGTTTGCTGAATTTGGACCGTGCTAGAGCCAGCGTTTGCGCCGCTTGTAGTGCTTCACTTCGCGGAAGCTCTTTCGCCCTTGCGTCGACAGGCCCAGATAGAACTCTTTCACATCCTCATTATTCGCGAGTTCGTCCGCCGCCCCGTCCAGCACCACCCGTCCGTTTTCCAGGATGTAGCCGTAATCGGAATAGCGCAGCGCGACATTGGTATTCTGCTCTGCAAGCAGGAACGTCACGCCTTCGTTCTCGTTCAACTGCTTCACGATCTCGAAAATCTGTTCGACCAATTGCGGCGCCAGACCCATCGAGGGTTCGTCCAGCAGAATCAATTTCGGGCGTGCCATGAGCGCGCGGCCAATGGCGCACATCTGCTGTTCCCCGCCCGAGGTATAGCCGGCCTGAGAGCCGCGTCGCTCCCGCAGCCGGGGGAAATAGTCGTAGACCTTTTCCAGGTCGGCCTTCACGTCGGAGGCGCCGCCCCGCGTATAGGCCCCTGTCAGGAGATTTTCCTCCACGGTCAGGTGTTCGAAACAATGACGGCCTTCCATGACTTGGACGCAGCCGCGCTTGACCATCTCGTTCGCGGTCAGGTCGTTGGTCCGCTGGCCTGCCAGTTGGATCGAGCCTTTGGTAATCTCGCCGCGCTCGGCACGCAGCAGGTTGGAGATCGACTTGAGGGTCGTGGACTTGCCCGCCCCGTTGGCCCCGAGGAGGGCAACGATGCCCCCCTCGGGAACTTCAAACGACACGCCCTTCAAGACCAGAATGACATGGTCATAGATCACTTCGATATTGTTGACCTGCAACAGCGCCGAAGAGGCCTTTTCCGTCACTTGGTCGGTTGCCTTGTCAGAGGCTGGGGCTTGCGCGTTCACGGGACTGTTCCCTCCAGTCAAATCAACCGGTTACTAATCCGACGGCCGCTTAGTTGCACGACCGCGGGGTGATATTGTTTTCCGCTGCATACTGGGCGGATTCCTGCTCGATCAGCGGGCCGACGACGTCGGTCATCGCGGGCACCCAGTCGGAGATGATCTCCCACTTGTCGCCCTTCCACTGTTGAACCAGGATGGCCGGATTGTTGCCTTCGTGGTTTTCGCAGGTGATCTTCAGCGGCGGGATGTAGCCCGTCATGCCCATTTCCGCGATCCGCGCTTCGCTCAGATCCAGGTTCTCCAGACCCCAGCGCATTTCTTCACCGGTGATCTGACGATTGCCGAATTTGGCTTGCGCCGTGCGAATGGCCTCTACGACATATGCCGCGTTGGCGAAACCACGGGCCCAGAGCGGATTGTTGTGCTCGGCCTTGTCGGCGGAAGAGCCCTTACCGGCCGCATACAGCGCTTCGATATCCTTATAGGCATCGAAACCGGTACCGACACCGTGGAAGGTGGCGGACTTGTAGCCGATGGAACCCTTGCCGGCCGGCACGACCGCGTCATTGCCGCCGGACCACCAGTTGCCGATGAACTTGTCCATCGGGAAACGGATGTTGGAGGCTTCACGAACGGCCGTGCCGTTCATCGCACCCCAGCCCCACATGATGGCGTAGTCGGGCTTGGTCTTGCGGATCTGCAGCCAGATCGACTTCTGTTCGGTCATCGACGCCGGCGGAACCGGGTATTTGTCGTAGGTGAAGCCGAACTTTTCCGCCAGGACGTCCATCGTCGGAATCGGTTCCTTACCATAAGGATGATCCAGATAGATGTAGGCGAAACGCATGCCCTTCAACTTGTCCAGACCGCCGGCTTCGTTGGCGATGTACTGAACGACCGATGTTGCCTGGCTCCAATAGGTCGCCGGGAAGTTGAAGACATAGGGGAAGACCTTGCCGTTCGCGGCACTGGTCCGACCGTAGCCCATCGACAGAATCGGAATCTTGTCGTTGGTCGCCTTTTCGATCAGCGCGTAGGTGATGCCGGTCGACCACGGGCTGTATACCGTGGCGCCGCCGCCGGTGCTCTTCGTGCGGTCATAGCACTCAACGCCGCGGTCGGTCGCGTAACCGGTGTCGCACTCCTCGACCGCGAGCTTGACGCCGTTCACGCCGCCGTCGCGTTCGTTGATCATCGCGAAATAGTCGAGATAGCCGTTCGCCAACGGGATGCCGCTCGGCGCATAGGCGCCTGTGCGGTAAACCAGTGCCGGGATCGGCTGATCGGCATATGCCGTCGCCGCTATGCCCGCCAAGCCGACGGCGGAAGCCACCGCGGCCAAAGCCATTTTACGGAATTCCATGGACTTTCCTCCTTCTGTTCAATCCAACAAGGCCGGACCTTTGTGGTCCTTATGCCTTGGTTTCTATAATTCCCCCTCGTTGTTAGGGCGCGAGGGTTCGTACGTTGCTCTAAGGCCTTTCAAAGACGCCGCCGCGAGTGCCCATCGCGATAACGCCAGTCCTTGGTGCCGAGTGTAGACCGTTCCTTCCACGCATGAAAACGCATCAGTACGGGAATGGCCACATCCGCAATTTTTCCTTCGCAAGCGCCCAAAGACGCGCCAGACCATGCGGCTCCACAATCAGGAAGAACACGATAAGCCCGCCAAAGACCATGAACTCGATATGGCGAATCGTCGCCGTCGACACGTCCAGGCCGAGCACCCCGAAGAAATTGTTCAGGAAGATCGGCAGGGTGAAGATAAAGGCCGCACCCAGGAAACTTCCCAGGATGCTGCCCAACCCGCCGACGATGACCATGAACAGGATCTGGAACGACCGGTTGATGTCGAAGGCCGAGGGTTCGACCGTGTTGATGTAGCAGAACGCCCAGAGCGCGCCGGCAACGCCGCAATAGAAGGAACTGATGGCGAAGGCGCTCAGCTTCGTATGCAAGGGCCGAATGCCGATCAATTCCGCGGCGATGTCCATGTCGCGAATGGCCATCCATGTCCGCCCGACCCGGCCGCGCACGAGATTCCGGGCGATCCAAGCGAGGGCGATGGTGAACGCAACGACAAAGATATAGCGCGCCGTGGCTGATGCCTCCGCCCCGGTCACCAAAACACCGAAGACTTCACGCGGCGGCGCCGTCGGCACGCCGGAAATCGAATAGTTCACGAACCAGGGCTGTTTCTGGAACAGCCAGATCAGGAAGAACTGCGCCGCCAGCGTCGTCACCGCCAGATAGAAGCCTTTGATCCGGAGACTGGGCGCCCCGAAAACGATGCCGATCAGGGCAGAGGAAACGCCGCCGGCCAGGACACCGACGATGATGTTGATGTCCGGGAAGGCTGTAACGAATTTGTATCCCATATACGCGCCGGCCGCCATGAAGGCTCCGGTGCCGAGCGAAACCTGTCCGGCATAACCGGTCAGAATATTCAGCCCGATCGCCGCGATCGACAGAATCAAAACCGGCACCAGGATCGACCCCAGCCAATACTCGTTGCCGATCATTGGAACGACGACCAGCGCGAAGAGAGTGACCGCGATGACGAAATATTTGTCCATCGGGATCGGCAGCAGCGCCATATCCGCGTCGTAACTGGTTTTGAATACGCCCGCCTCGCGATAGATCATGCGAAACGCCCTCCTACTTCAATAACCGCCCCATTGATGGGCATGAATCTCACGAATTCCGTCCGGTCACCGTGACGCATGGCTATACGCGCTCGATGATCTTGTCCCCGAACAACCCTTGGGGACGGAAGAACAGGAAGACCAGCGCGACGATATAGGCGAACCATTCCTCGATGGCGCCACCGAACACGCTGCCCCAATACACCTCGGCGACCTTCTCGCCCGCGCCGATGATCAGGCCACCGATGATGGCGCCCGGGATCGATGTGAACCCGCCCAGGATCAGAACCGGCAATGCCTTCAGCGCAATGACGGACAGCGAGAATTGAACACCCAGTTTCGCGCCCCACAGGATACCCGCGACCAAAGCCACGACCCCGGCCACCGCCCAAACGATGATCCAGATGTGATTCAAGGGAATGCCGATGGAGAGTGCGGCCTGATGGTCATCGGCCACAGCGCGCAACGCCCGGCCGACCCGCGTATAATGGAAAAACAGCGCCAGTACGGTCACCATGGCCCCGGCGACGACCGCGGCGAAGACATCCGCCTGTTGGATCATCGCATCGCCCATGAACCAGACATCGTTCGGAATACCGACTTCCAGCGGTTTGATCTCGGACCCCCAGAGGGTTTCCCCGAAGCCTTCCAGGAAGAAGGCCAACCCGATCGTCGCCATGAACAGGATGATCGGTTCCTGGTTGACAAGATGCCGCAAGACCAATCGCTCCACCGCGAAAGCGAGTGCGGTCATAATCGCCATGGTGAGAACGAAGGCGAGCCAGATCGGCACGCCGTGTTCCAGCAAGCCCACGAAATTCAGGGCGGCGAAGAGAACCATCACCCCCTGGGAAAAATTGAACACACCCGACGCCTTGAAGATCAGCACGAAACCGAGTGCGACGAGCGAATACATGACGCCGGCCATCAGGCCCCCGAAGAAGACTTCGAAAAAGAAATAGGGGCTGTCGACGATCTCGACGAAGGGCGTCACGAAGATGCTTTGCAGGAATTCCATCGGTACAGCCCTTCTAAGCGATCACTATTGTGCGGTGGTGACGGGCGCGGCAGCGACGAAACGAAGAATGCCTATTCATGGGTCACCCCCAGATAAGCGTCGATAACCGCTTGGTCGCCCCGCACTTCATCCGGCGTTCCGTCCGCCAGTTTCCGGCCGTAATCCAGCACAACCACCCGGTCGCTGAGATCCATGACCACGCTCATGTCATGTTCAATGAGTGCGATTGTGGTGCCGAATTGCTCGTTCACATCGACGATGAAACGCGACATGTCCTCTTTTTCTTCCAGGTTCATCCCCGCCATCGGTTCGTCGAGCAGCAGAAGGTCCGGCTCCGCCGCAAGGGCCCGGCCCAACTCAACGCGCTTCTGCAACCCGTAAGGAAGGCGGCCGACCGGCGTGCGCCGAATGGCCTGGATTTCCAGGAAGTCGATCACCTTCTCCACGTGCTCGCGATGCTCAAGCTCCTCCCGCTTGCCGCGGAACATGTACAGCGCCTGCTCGATCAGGCTGGCCTTCATCTTCAGGACTCGCCCGGTCATGATGTTGTCGAGCGTCGACATGCCGCGGAAAAGCGCGATGTTCTGGAAGGTCCGTGCGATCCCGTTGGACGCGGCAAGATAGGGCCGCATCGGCCGATAGGGCACGCCTTTGAAGTGAATCGTTCCTTCCTGCGGCTGGTAGAAGCCGTTGATGACGTTCAGCATCGACGATTTGCCGGCGCCGTTCGGTCCGATGATGGAGCGGATTTCACCCTTGCGGATGTCGAAACTGATATCGTTCAGCGCCTTCACCCCGCCAAAGCCGAGGGTGATATTCTCAACGTGCAGGATTTCCCCGCCGATGCGGCTCTGTTGATCCGTGGCTGTCACTTGCACTCTACTCCGCGGCTTGGCTGAAGCTGGCGGACGGAGACACGGTCTCTGCGTCCACGATCTTGAGGTCCGCCTTAAGCATTCCCTTGCGACCGTCTTCGAAGGTGATTTCAGTTTCGATCGATGCCGTAGACGCATCGGAATACAAACCGTCGATCAACGGACCGTACTTGTCCGCGATGAAGCTGCGGCGAACCTTGCTGGTGCGCGTCAACTCGCCGTCATCGGCATCCAGAAGCTTGTGCAGAATCAGGAACCGCTTGATCTGCGATCCGGCGACGCGTTCTTCCGCGGCAAGATCCTTGTTCACCTGCGCGACGTGCTCGGAGACCATCTGATAGATTTTCGGCAGGGCCGCCAGTTCCTGATACGACGCATAAGCGATGTTGTTTCGTTCCGCCCAGTTGCCGACGGCTTCCGGATCGATATTGATCAGGGCGGCGCAGTAATCCCGCCCGTTTCCGATGGCCACGGCCTCGCGGATTTCCGGGAAGAACTTCAGCTTGTTTTCGATGTATTTCGGCGCAAAGAGCGACCCATCCTTCAGCTTGCCGACATCCTTGGCGCGGTCGATGATTTTCAGGTGGCCGTCTTCGTCCAGGAAACCGGCATCGCCGGTATGGAACCAGCCGCCGGTCTTCGCCTCTTCGGTCGCTTCCGGGTTCTTGAAGTACTCCTTGAAGATTCCGGGACTCTTGATCAGCAATTCGCCGCTGTCGTCGATCATGATTTCGACGCCCTCCAACGGAACGCCGACCGTATCCGCCTTGATCTGGCCGTCGGGCTGGATCGTCACGAAAACCGATGTTTCCGTCGAGCCGTATAGCTGTTTCAAGTTGATGCCGATGGAGCGGTAGAAATCGAAGATATCCGGGCCGATCGCTTCCCCGGCCGTATAGCCGATCCGCACGCGGCTGAGGCCGAGCACATTCTTCAGCGGGCCGTAGACGAGGATTTCGCCCAAGCCGTAAAGCAGGCGGTCCTGAAACGAGACCGGCTTGCCTTCCAAAATTCGAACGCCGACCTTGCGGGCGATCTTCATGAAATAATGGAACATGCCGCGCTTCATCTTGCCGGCGTCTTCAATTCGGATCGACACCTGGGTCAGGATGTTCTCGAAAATCCTCGGCGGCGCGAAGAAATAACTGGGGCCGAGTTCCCGAAGATCGGTCAGAACCGTGTCGGAACTTTCCGGGCAGGCCACGCAGAACCCGGCGATATAGGATTGCGCGAAAGAGAACGCCGTATCGCCGATCCAAGCCAATGGCAGATAGGCAAGCACCTGATCGCTTTCCCGAAGACCTTCGAAGATGACGCCGGCATAAGCCGCCTTCAACATGTTGTCGTAGGTCAGCAGAACGCCCTTCGGATTGCCCGTCGTCCCGGATGTGTAAGGAATGATGCAGACGTCGTCGCCCTTGCCCTTATCGACTTCCGCGTCGACCGCGCCCGGGTTCTTCGCAAGGTATTCCCGCCCGCGTTGGCGAACATCCTCATAGTCGTAGAGATAGTCTTCGGTGTAATCGCGAATGCCGCGCTTTTCATCGAAGATCACATATTCCAGCGTCGATAGATGCGGTTTGAGATAGATGAGCTTGTCGACCTGCTCCTGGTCTTCGGCGAGTGCAAAGCGGACTTCCGCGTGTTCCAGCGGGAACTTCATCTCATCCGCAACGGAATCCTGATAGATCGGCACCGGCACCGCACCGATCGACTGGGCGATCGCGATCATCCAGTACAGCCGTGGCCGGTTATCCCCGATGATGGCAATGCGGTCCCCGCGCTGAATGCCCATATCGAGCAGCCCTGCGGCGACGCTGAATACCTCGTCCTTCACTTCGGACCAGGTCCAGGACTGCCATATTCCCAAGTCTTTTTCGCGCGCGGCCGGTTTGTCCGCGCGATGCTCCGCATTGTACCGAAGCAGTTTCGGGAACGTATCGTAGGTCTTTATATCGGGAAGCGCAGATGCGCCCGACGCAGCCGACATTCCTGTCTCCTCCCTGAACGAGGGCCTCTTTTTAATTGGGCCTCTCTGTTCACAAAACATCCACTCTTGTGATGACGACGCAACAGTCGTCCCACCCACCGGCACACGTCAAGTTCTTAATTAACGCCGGCACCTTATTACCAACCCCCTGAATCCTCGACCGAATTGCGGAGAGCATACGGCCCCGCTTATCGCCCCGAATTCCCATGTCGGCGGAAAAGGAGGCTAGTGCTTACTCAAGCGTCACGGAATAATCTGTCAACCAGACGACAATTCACGCAATTTTTGTGGCAAAATCATGGGCTAGCGGTATCCATGTGCGCGAACAGCCCATTTCGGCTACTCTCGGTTACTCGGCGCCGTAGGTTTTCAACCCGTTCAGATCCAGAATCGTGATGCCGCCATATTCTGCCCGCAGCAGCCCCTGGGCCTGCAACTGCCGAATCGCTTGGTTCGCCGTCGGGCGGGAAACGCCGGCCAGCAGGCCGAGTTCCTCCTGGGTCAAGTCAAGATGGCGCCCCGAATCCGGATACAGGACGGGATTGAACATGATCGCGACCGCGCGGGCGACGCGACCTGTTGCATCCAGCATTCTGTCGTTTTCCAGCAGACCGATGAAATGGCCCAACCGTTCGTTCATCTGTACGACAAGGAAGCGGGCGAACGCACCGCTGTTCTCGAACAACCACATGAATGTCGTCCGGTCGATCATCGCCAAGCTGGATGGCCGGATGGCCACGATGTCATATCGGCGCAATTCGTTCTTCAGGATCGTTCCTTCACCGAACCACCCGCCGGAATGGACCCCGCTCAGAGTGACCTCTTTGCCTTCCCGGGAAATCGCCCTCATCTTCAACAGGCCGTCGGCGACCCCCATCCAATGATCGAATTTGTGCCCGGTTTCACAGACAAGCGCGCCGGCGGGATAACGCCGTTCGACCGCGGCGGTTTGGACGCGCTCCAGCGCCTCGGGCTCAAGCGCCCGTGACCATGCCGCGATATCGTGCAACCGCGCGGCATCAATCATCCGCGGCGGCCTCGAAAACAACGCGCGCAGGCCGCGCGCAATGGAAACCGCGCCAATGCCATCTGGGATCCCTCAACATCGAGATACATATACCGAAACAACTGCCCGCAGCGGCGCCGCAAACCATAAATTTCCGCGTTCACATGATGCGCGCTCGGCACCCTGCCCGCAAGTATGTTCCCACTGAAACATCAGTCTGTCCGCGGCTTTCACGGCGTCGCGCGATCGCTTATAGTGGCGCCATGCAAAACAATTCCCATTCCGGAAACAGGCTGGACACATTGACCCTGGTATCGCTCGCCGGCACCGTCGCCGTGCTGCTTGCCGCCGTCCTGCTGTTTACGGTTCCGGGCTTTTCCGACCTGGTTTCCACGGGATACGACACGATGTACAGCGCGATGAATTACATGGCCGAAATGTGCCGGTTCTGACCGCGTTCTTCGTTACAGAAGTTGCCGAATCGCATCCGCCATCTGCGCTGGCGTGATTTCATGGACCATCACCGCCGCCAGATTCCAATCCGCGTCCATCAGGTAATAATAGGATGAGTGATCGACGAGGTAGTCGTCATCGCTGCGTCCCTTGTCCCTGGCAAGATAGACAACCCGGAATGCCTTTGCCGCGGCGGCGATCTGTTCCGGACGGCCCGTCAGGCCGACCATCTGTTCATGAAATGCCGCGGCATAATCGCCGACCACCTCCGTCCCATCCCGTTTCGGGTCGACGGTAATGAAGATCGGCGTCACAGCCTCGCCATCCTTTCCCAACAAATCGAGCGCCTCGGCAATCGTATGCAGGCTGGTCGGGCAGACATCGGGACAATAGGTGTAGCCGAAATAGATCACGGCTAGCCCGCCGGCGAAGGCCGCTTCCGTGACTTCCTGCCCATCCGCGCCGACAAGAGTGATCGGACCGCCGATCGCCGCATCGGTCTGGACCAATCCTGGACCGGATACGGTCTTGGGTTCGGTAATTTCACGCCAAAGAATCCAGCCCGCCGTCCCCAGGGCGGGAATAACGAAGAGAAGCCAGATTAGTCCGGTGCCGAGGAAACGTTTCATGGGCGTCAGGCTAGCCTCCGCGTTGATCACCGGCCAATCACAGATCGGCGACGGTCATTTCCAAGTCCCACCGGACGCGGATCCTCAAATTCAGATGGCGTTAAATTCGGCGACGTCAGGAAAGACCGTGCCGTCCCATCGCGAGGAATTTCTCACGCCGGCGCGCCCGCAATGCGCCCGGCTCCATCGCGCAAAGATCTGTCAGAGCCGCCTCGATCTCGTCGCCGACCTTGTCGACTGCCTCATCCGGTTCGCGATGGGCGCCGCCCACCGGTTCTTTAATCACCCTGTCGATGACTTTCAGCTTTTCCAGATCCTGCGCCGTCAGCCGAAGGGCTTCCGCGGCGGTTTGCGCCTCTTCCGCGCTGCGCCACAGGATAGAAGCGCATCCTTCCGGTGAAATCACGGAATAGACCGAGTTTTCCAGCATGAAGACGGCATCACCCGCCGCCAATGCGATGGCCCCGCCCGAACCGCCTTCGCCGATGATCGTGGCAATCAGGGGAACGCGGATATTGAGGCAAAGCTCGATCGATCGCGCGATGGCTTCCGATTGGCCGCGTTCCTCGGCGCCAACGCCGGGATAAGCGCCGGGCGTGTCGACCAAGGTGACGACCGGCAGGCGGAAGCGCTCCGCCAGTTCCATCAGCCGCTGAGCCTTGCGATACCCTTCCGGCCGCGCCATTCCGAAATTATGTTTGATTCGCGCCTGTGTATCGCCGCCCTTCTCATGGCCGATGACGACACAGGAGCGGCCACGGAACCGCCCAATTCCGCCCAGGATGGCATGGTCATCGGCAAAGGACCGGTCCCCCGCCAAGGGCTGGTAGTCGGTGAACATCCGGGACACATAACTCTTGAAATGCGGACGATCCGGGTGCCGCGCGACTTGAACCTTCTGCCAGGGCGTCAATTTCGCATAGGTCGTCGTGATCAACCTGTCGACCTTTGTCTGCAGCTTGCCGACCTCGTCGGCGATATTCACCTCACCCGTATCGGCCAGGTGGCGCAGTTCTTCGATCTTGCCTTCCAGTTCGGCAATCGGTTGTTCGAAATCCAGAAAATTGCGCATCGGCGGACGCTATCCTCAGTCAGGGGCCGTCGGTGTAGACCCGGATCACCGGCCCCGCTTCATTGCCGGCCAGGAAGAATGTATACAGTTTTAGGTAACGAGCGCCCCCCGCGAATGCAAGGGCATGACATGTTCGGGACCACTCAAAACGACTGACCGTGCCCTGCGAATTCCGCCGAAAGACCCGTTTCAATGCCAGGGTCGCGCTGCGGCACTTCGCTCAACAACCAGTCGCGCAATTGCCGAAACGCGCGCTCGTGCGCGAAAGCGGGTGGGCAGACCAGCCAAGTCGCTGCGCGCGAGAGCAACTGCGGACCGATGGGGCGGAGGTAGCCGGCGTCCAAATCCTGTTCGATCAGCAATGTCCGCCCCAAACCGATCCCCATCCCGCTGACGGCTGCTTGCAACATAAGATCGGCGCGGTCGAACATCTGGTCTATGGGAAGGTCTCGGTCGTCCATACCCAAGCCCGCGAAATAATCGCGCCAGGAATATCCGGTGCCGTCGCGTGCGCCGCGCCGATCTTCCAGAAACGCCAGGTCTCGTGGGCTGACCGCGTCCCTGAAGTCGCGCAGTTCCGGCCGGTAGCCATGGCTCGCGACCGGTTGCAGAAAACTCGCCGCCAAACGAACGCAATGCAGACCGGGATATGGACCGATTCCGTAACGGATCGCCGCGTCGAGCTCCGTTGTCCGGAAATCCTCCAGATCGTCCCCAACCTCCATTGATATCTCCAAACCCTCCGCCCGCGCCCGCGGCAGGGCCGGAAACAACCATTTCGTCGCCAATGACGAAGGCAGCGCCAGACGGATTCGACCGCTCGCGGCGCGCAGGTTCAACCGGTCCAGCGCCAGTTCGAATGATGCGGTCGCGGCAGCGGCCGCCTCGCACAGGATACGGCCCGCCTCCGTCAACCGAACGCTGCGCGTTGTTCGATCGAACAGGCGCAGATCCAACTGCTCCTCAAGCGCGCGAATTCTGTGGCTGACGGCAGTTTGGTGAATGCCGAGCCTTTCAGCCGCCTTCGTGAAGCTGCCCGTAGCCGCGACCGCGGCGAGATAGGGTGCCGCCTGAAGTGCGGCATCTTGTTTTCGGTTCGGATTATTCATGAGTTTTATTCATGTATATATGAGATTGAAGATCTAACTGCTTGCAGAAAATAACATGATATAGGCGATACTGTTCTTCGCCTTGAAAGGAAATTAACATGAATTCTGTTATTGAAAAAGAACACATCGCGACTGTCCGGGTCGTCAACGCCTTCGTTCGAGATGGCCAGGGCGGCAACCCCGCCGGCGTTCTGCTGGACGCGGACGGATTGAGCGATGGCGACATGCAGGCGATCGCGTCGGGCATGGGTTTGTCCGAAACGGCCTTCGTCTCCAAATCCGCGACTGAGGGGTTCAAGCTCGACTTCTTCACACCGAACCGGCGCATCCCGCATTGCGGGCATGCGACCATCGCTGCGTTTTCCCTGTTGCTTCAGGAGGGCCGGGTCGGCGAGGGCGAAACGTCGAAGGAAACGGTCGATGGACCCCGGAAGATCGTCATCAAGGACGGCAAACCTTTCATGGAACAGCTGGCGCCGCGCTTCGCCGATCCGGAGACCTGGGATGGCGCCGCCCTGACGGATGTCCTGTCTTCCCTGTCGCTGACCGAAGAGGATCTAGATCCGCGCGCCATGCCGTCCCGTGTCGATACAGGAAACGGCTCTTTGCAGATCGGCGTGAAAAGCGATGCGATACTGAAGGCGCTGTCACCGGACCAGGATGCCGTCGCCAAGATCAGCGCCGCGTTGGACATCGTCGGATATTACGTCTTTACGACGGATGCCGCCGCCACGCCGCATGACGCGGCGGCACGCATGTTCGCCCCCCATTACGGAATCCCCGAGGAAGCCGCGACGGGGATGATGGCCGGCGCCCTGGCCGGCTATCTGCATGAACGTATCGGTATTCGGAAGTCCCGTTTCGTGATTGAGCAGGGCGGCTATATGGCGCCGCCGTCGCCCAGCTTGCTGACCGTGGAACTGGACCTGCGGGACGGCGCAATTCAGGGCCTTATGGCGGGCGGCAGCGGCAAGGTCATGGATCAACGGACCGTTCGGTTCTGATCCGACCGCGAATGCGACGTCGGGGCGAATCAACCGGCTAGTCCGCGCGTGCGCGGGCAGCCAAGGGGTGATTCGCCTCGACCAGCGCCTTCAGCCGCTCTTCCTGCACATGGGTGTAGATCTGGGTTGTCGAGATATCCGCATGGCCCAAAAGCTGCTGCACCACGCGCAAATCCGCCCCATTGGCCAGCAAATGGCTGGCGAAGGCATGGCGCAAAACGTGGGGACTGACCTTGGCCGGGTCCAACCCGGCTTCATGCGCCAGTTCCTTCAGCACTTGCCCGAACCGCTGCCGGGTCAAGTGCCCTTCCTTCCCGCGCGACGGGAACAGATAAGATGACTCCGCGCCACCCGGCAGATGCACCGGGCGGTCCTCCAGATAGGCGTTGATGGCAAGGCGTGCCGGCAGACTAATCGGCACAATCCGTTCCTTTCCACCCTTGCCTTTGATCAAAAGAAACGGTTCGTCCCTTAGCACCGCCGTCAGCGGCAAGGTTACCAATTCGCTGACCCGCATGCCCGTCGCGTAGAGAAGCTCCAACAAACATTGAAGCCGCGTACCGTCGGGCCCGACATTGGCCTCGGCAACGGCCAGCAGGCGATCGACCTCCTCCTCCGTCATGATCTTGGGCAGGGGACGGCCGCGGCGGGGCGCGTCGATGACGACGGTCGGGTCATCCTGACGGATGGCTTCGGCGAACAGAAACTTGTGGAATTGGCGCAGGGACGAAAGCCGGCGCGCGGCGGTCGATGCCTTCACCCCCTGCTTGGCGAGAGCGGTAAGATAGGCGCGGATATGATCGCTGTCCGCACTGTCCGGCGAAACGTTCCTGGCTTTCAGAAAACCGCAATAGTCGATCAGATCGCGCCGATAGGCCTCGATCGTGTTCGCGGCGGCGCCACGCTCCACCATCAACATTTCCAGAAACGGTTCGACGAACCGCGGCAAGCTGCGCTCCGCGGCCGGCTCTGCGGTTCGACCCACCATGGCGGATGTCACATTCCGGCGCCGAGCGCCGCGGCAAGGGCAAGATTTCTTGCGTCCCTGGGTAAGCCGACCGCCGCAAGGGACTGAACCACCGATCCCATTGTTTGCGGCGCCGCAATCGCAGGCCCCGCATCGCCCAGCATCACCAAGGCCAGCAAAACGGTTTCTCCTTGCCGCAAACCACTGGCGGATTGCGCGATTGCCCGGGTCAGGGATGCATTCGGCATGCGTTGGAAATCAGGTTCCGCGGTAAGCAATAGATCTTCCCATGCCTTTTCCGGGACCGCTTCGCCCAAGGCTTCGAAGAGCGAATAGAGCAAAGTGGTTCGGCGAACCGCTTCTTCCGGCGCGGTGAACTGCTGCATCTCGTTCCATCGGGCAAGTGCATCACGACCCAACCGGTCGAGAACCCGGTCGCCCGCCAAGCGGGAAACGGCCCACAGGCGAAGCGCGTCCTGTTCGGCCACGGGGTCGCGCAAGGCTTCCGTGCGCAGAATTTCAGCCCAATTCCGCGCCTCCGACGGGTCGCCCGCAAGGTAAAGGGCGCGCGCCGCATTATTCGCCAGCCACCACAATTCACGCTGCGGCGGGATAGAGGAAATCAGAGGGAGATAGGCTCTGTTCAAAAGGGCCGTCCGCCCTTCCCGTTTGGCGATATCGAAAGCCTTGCGAAGCAGTTCCGCCCGGGCAACCGTGTTTTCCTGGCTCAGCGCGGCCTGATACAACAGTGCCCTTCCCAACGCGCCGCCGATATCTTCCGCGCCTGAGAAGGCCGTCGATATCATTTCCGGTTCGAACTGAACATCTGCATAGAGAGCGGTGAGGTCGTCGGCGGGTAACCGGCCGGTCTGAACCAGATCCTCCGCCGCCTGCAAACGATCGACCGGGTCGCTGCCGGGCGACAGCGCGATGATCCGTTGCGCTGCGGGCCCCGCTTCCACGGCGGCCCCTTCCGGCCAGGAAAGCTTGGCCGTGCGCACCATGGCGACTTCCAGTGCGTCCGGCTTGCCCAGTGTCGTCACCGGCACGGCTTTGCCGCCGGTAAAGTGGCTCAGCAATTTCAGGAAGGGCTGATCTTCCTCACCGCCTTCCTCGCGGATCAGGGTCGCGCCGAACTCGGCGCCCGCCGTATCGCCCGCGACGGCCTTGCAGAAAACCGATGCTTTCAGCCAGAACAAGTCATCCACCGGCGGAGACGCGGTCAGGGCGCAGGCGCCCGGCAGATCGTCCCGCAACAGACGCGATTCCAAAAGCAGTCGCTGAACCTCCGGATCGTTCGTCCGGCTGGGCGCTGCCTGGATCAACGCGTCCAAATCTTCCAATAGCCCCATTTCCAGCAAAGCCTTGAGGCGCAAGTCCAGAAGCGAGGATTCCGATCCATTCTCATCGGTGGCAGTGTCGGAAACGGAAGATTGAGCGGAAGCCGTCTGGGAGCCCGTCGCGCCGAAACCGGGTGAGGCGTTCGCCCCTTGCGACGGCGCGGCATCGCCCTCCAGCGGGATCGCCGCGCGGGATAACAGCAATCGGCGCGTGATCTGCATTTGCACTTCCGAGACCGGCGCGGTCGGCAGACGTTCCATCAACGCATCGATGCGACGACGCGGGGTTCCTGTCCACATATCGACCGGGAAGCCACCCGTTCCCGCATCAAGGACACCCACGGATTCTGGATCGATCCTCTTCAGCGACTGAACAGCAATGCCGGAACGAATTTCGACCGGTTCGTCACTGGTCTGATCGGGATCTGGCAGGCCCAACGGCACCAACTGGATGGGGCCGGGCGCGGGAATAGGGTTCTGGATTGCGTCTTGCCCGGCAGGCACGGACCCCGGGTTTTCCGATGTGTCGAGGTCCAAAGGTTCTTCCGCCGTCGCCGGCGGCGTGATCGTGGTTTGCGCCAGGGCCAAAACCGGTGCGGTGAAGCCAAGCCCGGCGGACAACAACAGAGCGCGCGGCAAATTGCCCACGAAACGCCGGTCAGCGCGGGAAGCGGTCATCCGGCAGGACCCTCTCTACCGTTTGCGACGGGGCTGGGATGTCCCAGGTCGCCAGGAACACGGCACCGCCGCCCAAGACAACGGCAAGCAGTGCGAATATGACCAGAATGAATTTGCCCATTTTTTACAGTCACTAATCGTTATTGTTCACCGCCGAACCGGCGATTTGGTCAAAACTCTACGGGGCAGACCGGCACGAATTTCGGCCCAGCGCAAACGCCCGTCGACGCGGCGATTCGCGAAACAGGCCCCAACATCCCCAACCGGAACGCGATTCGGCCGGCTTTTCCAGTACCGTTCCTACGCCCTTGCAGATGGCAAACCAAGCCGGACGCCTTCTGCCGCGATGCTTTACCCTAACGTCGGACTATGGCAATTCTGCGGCACTGGTTAAAGATCTTTGGGATGGAAATAGGCTGGCATCCCGCCGCAGCAAGAAAGTCGAATGGTGCGTCCTGAAGAACAGACCGTGGCCGGCACACCGGTTCTGCCGAAGACGATCGTTCTGATCGGCATGATGGGGGCCGGGAAATCGACGATTGGCCGGCAGATCGCCGAACGTCTCGGCGTTCCGTTCCGCGATGCGGATCGAGAGATTGAATTGGCCGCCGGGCGGACCATCCAGGAGATTTTCGCCGAATTCGGCGAAGAACATTTCAGAAGCGGCGAACGGCGGGTGATTGCGCGGCTGCTAGAGGATGAACCGTTTGTCCTGGCAACCGGCGGCGGCGCCTTCATGGATGCCGGAACCCGGGCGGTGATAAAAGAAAAGGCCATCAGCGTCTGGCTCCGCGCCGAATTCGATGTGTTGTGGGCGCGGGTCAGCAAACGAACCCACCGTCCGCTGCTGAAGACCACGGACCCGCAAAAAACCTTGCAGGACCTGATTTCCGCACGCTACCCGACCTACGGAATGGCGGACATCACGGTTGAAAGCGCCGACGCGCCAAAAGACGTTACCGCGGAACAGGTCATTGACGCCTTGCAGCCCTATCTGGCCGCCAATTCACATGTGGAAGAGCAATAAGACGATGAACGCCTCCCCCGCCCCCGCGACGGACCTGCCGGAACCGCACCGCGTTCCGGTCGCCCTCGGTGATCGTTCCTACGATATCCTGATCGGCGAGGACCTGATCCGCCGGGCCGGCAGCTTGATCGCACCGGTCCTGCCGGGCAACCGCGTGATCGTGGTGACGGACGAAACGGTCGCGGGCTTGCACTTGGACGTGCTGGTGGAAGGCCTGGACGCGGCCGGGCTGGATCATTCCGCCATCATTCTGCCGCCGGGGGAAAGCACCAAAAGCTTCGAGCGTTATGCCGGCCTGATGAACGATTTGCTGGCCCAAGGGCTCGAGCGGAAGACGACGATCCTCGCCTTCGGCGGCGGGGTGATCGGCGACCTGGCCGGTTTTGCCGCAGCCACGGCGCTGCGCGGCATTCCCTTCGTCCAAATTCCGACGACCTTGCTTGCCCAAGTGGACAGTTCCGTCGGCGGCAAGACCGCAATCAACGTCCCTGCCGGCAAAAACCTGGTCGGCGCCTTTTACCAGCCGCGCATGGTCCTCGCCGATACAGGCATTCTCGACAGCCTGCCACGGCGTGAATTGCTGGCCGGATATGCAGAGGTCGTGAAATACGGCGCGCTTGGCGATCTTGCCTTTTTCGAATGGCTCGAACGGCACGGCACATCCCTGGTCGACGGCGACCGGGGCGAAGAGAGCAAAACGGCCCGCGCGGAAGCGGTGACGCGCAGCTGCGCGGCGAAGGCAGCCATTGTGGCACAGGACGAACGCGAAGGCGGTGTCCGGGCCTTGTTGAATCTGGGACACACATTCGGTCACGCTCTCGAATCTCGGCTGGGCTATGGGCCCGACCTGCTGCACGGCGAGGCCGTCGCGATGGGAATGGCAATGGCTTTTTCCCTTTCGGTCCGCATGGGTCTGTGCAGCGGGCAGGATGCCGAGCGGCTCAACCGTCATATGGCCTCCGTCGGCCTGCGCCTTAAGCCGACCGACATTTCCGGCGTCGATTGGGACGTGGATGATCTGATCAAGCGCATGTTCAAAGACAAGAAGGTCGAAGCCGGCCGGATCACCTTTATCCTTGCGCGCGGCCTGGGTGATGCCTTTATTACCGCCGAGGTTGGCGAGGCGGACCTGCGCGCAACGCTTGAAGAAGCACTTGCCGACTAGCGCAGCACGGCGGTATGGCCCTATTCTGTGGAAACGTCCGCGGAGACCTTTGCGGAAATTGGGGCCATTCTCTCCGCACCGTCTGTGTTCACGAGTTCCTGTTGGATATCCAATTGATCGATTTTGATGACCGAAACGACTGAAATTGCCCTGACGATTGGGGCCATATTATTACTTTTGGTCCTGTCGGCGTTTTTCTCCGGCTCTGAAACCGCGCTGACCGCGGCGTCGCGGGCGCGCATGCATCAAGCGGCGCGGCAGGGAAACAAACACGCGGATATCGTCCTGGCACTGATTGCGGAGCGTGACCGCCTGATCGGTGCGATCCTGCTGGGCAACAACCTGGTCAATATTCTGGCTTCCGCACTCGCCACCAGCCTTTTGCTGCGCCTGGTCGGCGAGACCGGCGTCGTCTATGCGACACTGCTGATGACGATGTTGGTGCTGATCTTCGCGGAAGTCCTGCCCAAGACCTATGCGATCGCCCAGTCGGAAAAGATGGCATTGTTCGTCGCGCCGGTGATCCGCATGGTGATCATCGTCTTCTCTCCCGTGGTCACCGCGGTGCAATTCATCGTTCGGATGACCTTGCGGGCCTTCGGGATTGAGATATCCCATGAGATCACGACGGAGCTGCACGAAGAGGAACTGCGCGGCGTCATCGAACTGCACGAAGGCGAAGACCCGGAAATCCAGCAGGAACGGTCCATGTTGAGATCCATCCTGGAACTGGACGATGTCGAAGTCGGCGAAATCATGACCCATCGCCGAAACGTGGTGATGCTGGATGTGCAAAAGGATGTCGGCGAGAACGTCGACGCCGCCCTGGAGAGCCCCTTTACCCGACTACCGGTCTATCAGGGCGAAGCGGACAATATCGTCGGCGTCCTGCATGCCAAATCCCTGCTTCGCGAGGTCCGCGCCCGGAACGGCAATGTGGAGGACCTGGATCTGGCCGCCGTGGCGTCGGACCCGTGGTTCATACCAGACAGCACGTCACTGTTGGATCAGTTGGAAGCCTTCAAGAAAAGGCGTGAACATTTCGCGGTCGTCGTCGACGAATACGGCACCTTCATGGGCATCGTCACGCTGGAGGATATTCTGGAAGAGATCGTCGGCGATATCGACGATGAAACCGACGTCTCGATGCCGGGCGTGCGCCCGCAGCCGGACGGGTCCTATATTATCGACGGCACCGTTACATTGCGCGATTTGAACCGTGACCTGGATTGGGAATTGCCGGATGACGATGCCTCGACCATCGCCGGCCTGGTGTTGCACGAAGCCCGCATGATTCCGGAACCGGGGCAGAGTTTCGTCTTCCATGGTCTACGGTTCGATATTCTGCGCCGCCAGCGCAATCAAATCACCGCCTTGAAGGTGACGCCGATGTCGGAAGAGGGTGAACAGGATCAGGCATCGGCCTCGCCGGAAGAGAAAACCTCATCGCGAGCCGCCGAATAGGCCGTTACGCCGTTACCACCAAGAAAATCAGCCCAGGTTAGGTTAGGAGCACCTTATGCCGCTAAGCGAGCCAGCCCCCCGCAAGCCACTTCATATTCGCAAATACGACATGCGCGGCTACATCCGTGAAGACGGATTGTGGGATATCGAAGGACATATCCGGGACACAAAGGGCTATTCCTACGAGAACAAATACCGCGGACATATGACGCCGGACGACGCCATCCACGACATGTCGATCCGACTGACCATCGACGACGATTTCGTCATCCAGGCGGTTGAGGCCGTGACCGATGGCAGCCCCTATCTGGTTTGCACCGAAGTTCCGCCGAATTTCCAACGCATGGTCGGCGCGCAGATCGGCCCGGGCTGGCGCAAGACCATCCGTGAACGGCTGGGCGGTGTTCACGGATGCACTCATATGGTCGAAATGTTGGGGGCGATGGCGACCGTCGCCTACCAGACCGCCTATAGCGGCAGCGCCCAGACCGGCAAAGGCGGTAATACCGCGGTCAGCGACAAGCCTGGCAAACGGCCGCGCCTGCTGAATTCCTGCCACGCCTATCGCGAAGACGGCCCGATCGTGAAACGCCAATATCCGGAGTTCTATACCGGCCCCGACGAGTAACCCTGTTGTCTTTCGGACCCTGCGGGCTAGGACGCCCGGAGGGTCTCCACGAAGCCACCGAGACGCGAATTCAACTCGTTGGAATGCGTGCTCAGTTTCGATGCAACGCCCTTGACGTCCTGCGCCGCGGCGCTGGACTCGTCGGCAACCCCGCGAACCTTGATAACGCTATCGGCCGCATCCCGGCTTTTGGTCGAGACGGTTCCCATCGTCGAGGAGATCTCCCGCGTCGCCAGTTTCTGGCGGCCGATGGCGTCTTCCATCGCTTCGACGGTTCCGGACACGGCGGAAATGGTCTCACCGATTCCGCGGATTGCACCGACGGCCCCGACGGACGCTTTCTGCATATCCTCGATAAGTTTTGAGATATTCTCCGTCGCCTGCGCGGTCTGGCTGGCGAGTGCCTTCACCTCGTTCGCGACGACCGCGAAGCCTTTGCCGGCATCCCCGGCCCGGGCCGCTTCGATGGTCGCGTTCAGGGCAAGCAGATTGGTCTGTTCGGCGATGTCCTCGATCAAACCGACAACTTCGCCGATCTTGGTTCCGGCATCCGCCAGGCCGGTTACCGCCTGGTTCGTGCTCTCGGCTTCGGTGACGGCCTTGCGGGTCGCGCTGGCGGAGTCGCTCGCCAACCGGCCGATTTCTTCCGTTGCCTGGTCCAATTCTTCCACGGCGGCGGCGGTACTGCCGACGTCCCGGCCGGCATCCTCGCTCGATTCCGCCGAGCGCGCAGCGCGATCGCGCATCGTTTCCGCGGATTTCAACAGACCTTCCGCATATTGCGATAGCTGCGAAGAAGCCGAGGATACGGAGCCTGCAATCTCACCGATTTCAGCTTCGATGGAATTCGCGACCTGAAGCAATGTGTTCTGGCGCGCCTTGTCGGCCTCAGCGCGCTGGGCTTCCTGTTCCGCCTGCGCCGCACGCAAGGCCGCATCGGCCTCGGCCGCCTTTTCCAGCGCTTCCGCGCTTTCCGCGAAGGCCCGGCGAATACGGTCGACGACCCAAATCAAAATACCCGTTTCCAGCACGACGATAACCGCGTGCAGGACAACGCGGGCGAAGTTGCTGCCGCCGGGAAAAACGAATTCCGGCAGCAGGAAGTTCAAAGTCAAATGGTGAACCGCCGTGACCCCGGCCGCGACGATCAAGACCTGCCAACTGCACAGCGCCGTCAACATCGCGAGGGCGGCGAAGAAATACATATGCATGTCGATCTGCCAGGGATCACCGGCCAAGGCGAAGACCAAAGTGGAGACGACACCGATGAAGGCGACCGCAACAACATACAAGGTTTCATCGGCCGATTTCCGCAGCAACCACATGCCGTAACTCACCCCGGCCAAAACGGCCGTAATGATCGTCGCCGGAATCCAAGCGACTCCCATCAACAGACAGAAGCCTGCCGTGACCGGTATATGGGCGAGCAGATAATACACAAGAAAACGGGCTGATTTCGCCTGGAGTTCTTCGATGGCATTCATGACGGCAGTCCTTCATCGCTTGAAGCGCGATTGGTTGATATGGTCTGGATTCCGGCCCGGGTTTGGTTTTGCAGGCTTGCCGGGTCGCAGCCGCCCGCAACGATAGCGTTGAAGACCAACCACGCGCCCGAGGCCTCAAGGGCCTCGACGGGCGGTTCCCGTCCGGGAAAAGAGGCAACCACGATGTTGTCCCAACGGCCCGTCCGTTCGACGAAACCACCCGCTTCGCCAATGGCGGCAACGGCGTCGATCAGGTTGGTCTTGGGTGGATACAAAATAGCGACTGAGGCGCCAGCAGACATCGGCGCGCGCATTGCGATGGCGACAAGGGCCATTGTACAGCACCCCGCTAAAAGGAACGCGGGTATGAATTTTCTAAAAGTCATTAGCGCCCCTGATTTCCGCTCTGCGGCGGAGCTTTTCACATTCCGTGCCGACCTCGAAATCCTACCTGTCGAAACACCGAACAGACCGAAGAATAGGGCTGATTTGTGTAGAATTCCTTAATACCTCGACAAAATTGGAGGTTTTCCGGGAAAACCCGCTATCTTGTCGGCAGCCGTTCGGCGGTGGCCCCGGTAACATAGGGCGACGGACCACGCATGTTTTCGTCAATTCTTGCGCGCAGATGAACCGGGGGATGGGCCCGTTGCGGGCAGTCCATACGGTCGCAGATCCGGCAGTTCACGCCAATCGGCGCGGCCTTTGCCTCCGCCCCCAGGATCATATTATCCGAATACACCATTTCGGCGGCATGCTTGGCCTCGCACCCCAAGCCGATGGACATCATGCGCGATTCCGAACTGAAACCGGCGCCGCCCTTGCGGATTGCCCGGGCGATGCAGAAATAGCGCATCCCATCCGGCAGTTCGGACATTTGCGCTTGAATCACGCCGGGCGCCGTAAAGGCGCTATAGACGTTCCAGCGGGAGCATGCTTCCCCATGCCGAGGAATCGGCAAGCCCGAGAGCGAAAACCGTTTTGATATGTTCCCGGCCGCGTCGACCCGCAGCATATGCAACGGAATGCCGGCATTGTCGGGCTTGTTCAGCGTGGTCAGGCGGTGGCAGACCTGTTCGAATTCAGCGGTGAAACGATGCTGCAGCAATTCAATGTCGTATCGCGCCTCCCGCACGCTTTCCAGGAAACGGTCATAGGGCATCAGCAAGGCGGCCGCGAAATAGTTGGCCAGCGCGACCTTCCCTAGCGCCCTGGTGTCGCGATCCTTTATATTGGCTTCCATCAGCAGCATGTCGATCACCGGTCCCGCGGAGAGCAGCCCGATCTGATGCGCCAATTGGAACCGCCGGCTGCCGGTTGTCAGGCGTTCCGAAATACGCAACACCCGGCGCTCTGAATCGTAGTGGCGTTGATAGGGGAAATCGGGCCCCACGCGGGTCAGCGCCGTCTCCACGCCATGCGCCGTATGAAGATAATCCACCAGCGCGTCGCGGGATTGGGTCTCGACGATCCCTATTTCGCGGCCGACGCGCTCCGCCTCAAGCTCCAGATCCTCGAAATAGTTGACGTGTTCCTGCACGAAGTCGGAAATCGCTTCCGCCGGCGCAACCGCGCTCAGGATCACGGGCTCCGCCTCCGCGTCGATCGCGCGGGCGGCCAGGCTGCGTATATCGGCCTGGGACTTGCGGTAGGCGTCGTGCATATGCAGCAGGGCGCGCGCGACATTGGGTACCGTTTCGACCAAAGCGCGGACGTCGGAATTGGTCAGGTCGAGATCTTCGAACATCTCGCTTCCCAGTACATCCATGATATCGGCGAACAGCTGGGTCTCGTCGTCATCCGCCAGATGGGCGAAATCGACATCGAAGATCTTCGCCAATTCCAGCAGCAGCGCGGCGGTCAGTTTGCGTTTGTTGTGCTCGATCAGGTTTAGGTAGCTGGCGCTGACCCCGAGGCGTTCGGCCAGGGCCGTCTGGCTCAGGTTCTTGTCGCGCCGAAGCCGGCGGATCTTCCCGCCGATATTCAAACCCTTCCCCGTCCCCTTTGTTTGACCTTCCGGTGCGCGCGCCATGCAAGCCCCTCATGTTTACAAAATTGACAATATGAAAATACTTTACATAAACGCCTTTGCAAAGAGTCTATTTGGAAAATGTTGCTGCACTGCACTCCTTGTGAGAGCTTGCTTTCAGACAGTTTTGCCGCGTTACAACAAATTAACAGAATGTAAAAGGCGCGTCGGGGAGGAAGGCTTCGAACTGAAATTCGAGGCTAGCCCGCAGAACGACATCGAAATTGCTGAAAAGCATGTAAAAGGAGTTTCGTCATGGATAGCATCAATCGCAGTTACGAATGGCAGGGCGGCCCGGAAGGCGGCGACAACTTCCCGGCCCCCGAATATGCCCCCGACCGTTGGGCGACCACCCGCCGCGACTATACGCTCGCCGATGTCGAGCGGCTGCGCGGTTCGGTTCATATCCGCAACACGCTGGCCGAAATGGGCGCCGAGAAGCTGTGGAACCTGATCAATAACGAGCCCTATGTGAACACGCTGGGCGCGTTCACCGGCAACCAGGCGGTCCAGCATGTTCGCGCCGGCCTGAAGGCCATCTATCTGTCCGGTTGGCAGGTTGCGGCCGACGCCAACAATGCCGGCCAGATGTATCCGGACCAGAGCCTGTATCCGGTGAGCTCCGTGCCGCAGGTCGTCGAGCGGATCAACAACGCCTTCATCCGCCAGGACCAGATCCAGAACATGGAACAGAAGGACGGCGCCGATACTTCCGATATCGATTGGTTCGCGCCGATCGTCGCCGACGCGGAAGCCGGTTTCGGCGGCCCGCTCAACTCCTTCGAACTGATGAAGGCCATGATCAAGGCAGGGGCGGCCGGTGTCCATTTCGAAGACCAATTGGCGTCCGAGAAGAAGTGCGGCCATCTTGGCGGCAAGGTTCTGGTGCCGATCAAGACCATGATCCGCAACCTGACCGCCGCGCGCCTCGCCGCCGATGTCATGGGCGTGCCGACCATCATCATGGCCCGGACCGACGCGGAATCCGCTCGCCTTATCACCAGCGACGTGGACGAGCGCGACCGTCCGTTCCTGACCGGCGAGCGCACGGAAGAAGGCTTCTTCCGCATCACCGGTGAGATCGACATGTGCATTTCCCGCGGCTTGGCCTATGCGCCGTATGCCGACCTGCTTTGGATGGAAACCTCCACGCCGAGCCTGGAGCAGGCCAAGCAGTTCGCGGACGCGATCCACGCCGAGTTCCCGGATCAGATGCTGGCCTACAACTGCTCGCCCTCGTTCAACTGGGCGAAGCACCTGGACGTGCCGACCATGGAAAAGTTCCAGGCCGAACTCGGCAAGATGGGCTACAAGTTCCAGTTCATCACGCTGGCCGGCTTCCACAGCCTGAACCTGGCGACCTTCAATCTCGCCAAGTCCTACAAGGAACGGGGCATGGCCGGGTATTCCGAGCTGCAGCAGGCCGAATTCGCAGCGACGGAAGAAGGCTTCACCGCGGTCAAGCATCAGCGCGAAGTGGGCGTAGGTTATTTCGACGCGGTCAACAACGCGACCGCCGGCGGCACGGCCTCCACCACCGCGCTGGAACATTCCACGGAAGCTGCACAGTTTTAAGGGCCGCACCACGGATAAGTCAGTGGGACGATAAGAAACAAGCAGTACCGACGACTACCCTGATCGGTTGAACGTTTACTTACTCCCAAGAAAGTAAACACCCCTCACCCCGCCTCGCTTGAGGCGGGGTTTCTTTTTTTCGCGGACGGTCACACTGGGCTCAGTGAGGGCGGTCGCCGTTGACGGTCACGCGATGCATCTCCCGGCGATGACCGTGATAGTCGTTCAATGCATAGTGATGGGTGCAGCGATTGTCCCAAAAGGCCAGCGACCCCTTCTGCCACCGGAACCGGCAGGTGAATTCAGGCGATTTGATATGAGCCAGAAGATAGTCCAACAACGGCCGGCTTTCCTTCACCGTCATCCCTTCGAACCGCGCGGTGAAAGGTTCGTTGATGAACAGGCATTTCCGCCCGGTTTCCGGATGCGTGCGGATGACAGGATGCAGCACTTCCTTGGTCTCCAACGCGCCGTCCCGCAATTTTGTTGAGCGGGTAGCGTTCCGTTCCGAATTGACTTGGGTCAGAAAGGCATCGCTGTGGACCGCTTGCATGCCGCTGAGCATCCGGCGCATGCCGTCCGACAACATCTCATAAGCAAGCTGCAGATTGGCGAATAGTGTATCGCCGCCAAAGGGGGGAACTTCCTTGGCATAGAGGATCGATCCCATGGGCGGGCTTTCCAGGAAGGTGGCATCGGAGTGCCAGGTGTCACCGATATTGTTCAGGGCGTCCGCTTCCTTCACCACCTGCAGAATTTCGGGATGACCCGGCAGGGGTTCGTAGACCGGGTGAACGTTCAACGACCCGAACAATCTGCCGAAGTCTTTTTGCTGATCTGGTGTAATATCCTGGTCGCGGAAAAAGATGACCTGATAATCGTGCAACGCTTTCTGAATATCGGCAAAGACATCATTGGAAAGCGGCTTGGACAAATCGACGCCCGACACCTCGGCCCCCAATGCGCCGCACATCGGGGCAATATCGAGAACCCTGTATCCATCCGGCGCCTTGGCCAATGTTGGAACAACTTCCAGCATGTCTAACTCCTAACTTTTCGAAGACTGGGAACGTCTGGCCAGCGCCCATCGCGCGGCCAGGTGGGTTGCGACGATCGCGACCCCTAGAATGTCGAGCCCGTGCCCCGGATCCACCAGACAATACGCCGCGAACAGATACAGGATGCGTTCCGGAATCGTTTTGGCCGGATATCCACTGATCGATACGCCGAACAGAACGGCACCACCGATCGCCGTAATGGTCGTCAGCAGGATCTGGTACCAGCCAAGATCGCTGCCGATGATCAGCAATTCGGGATTGAACACGAAGACGAATGGGATGACGAAAGCCAACCCGGCAAAACGGATCGCTGCGATGCCAGTGCTCGTCACCGGGGCTTCCGCCAACGCCGCCGCGCCGAAACTGGCCACCATGACGGGCGGCGTGATCAGCGATAGGACCGCGTAGTACAATACGAACATATGGGCCGCCAAGACCGGGACACCCAGTTCGATCAGCACCGGCCCGCCGATGGCGATGGTGATGATGTAAGCCGCCACGGTCGGCATGCCCATGCCGAGGACAATGCAGGTCAACATGACCAGAACCAGGGCCAGCATCATCTGCCCTTGGGTGATATTGATCAGCTCGCTGGACAGCCGCAGACCGAAACCCGTCATGTTGAGAACCCCGACGACGATACCGGCCGCCGCACAGGCGATCGTGGCCACAACCGTCGTTTTGGCCGCGGTGTGCAGGCAGGCGAGGATCGCGGTTGGGGTCAGCCGCGTTTCCGCTTTCAACGCCGAGACGATCAACGCAGTCGCAATCCCGACCAGCGCCGCCATCATCGGCGAAAAGCCGGCTACCAACGTTCCGACCAACGTAACCAGCGGCAGAACCATATGAGCGAGGCGCATGATATCACCCGGCTTGGGCATCATATCCGCCGGAACGCCTTTCATGTTTTCGCGCCGAGCGGTCAGATCGATCGCGACGAAAAGGGAAACGTAAAAGAGCAAAGCCGGAACAGCAGCGGCGACGATGATGTCCGCGTAGGGAATGCCGGTGATGTCCGACATGACGAAGGCGACGGCCCCCATGATAGGCGGAGTCAACTGGCCGCCCGAGGAGGCCGCGGCCTCAATCCCGCCCGCATGGGCACCCCGGAATCCGATGCGTTTCATCAAGGGAATGGTGACCGACCCGGTCGCCATGACATTCGCAAGAGCGCTGCCCGAAATCGTGCCGAAGGCCGCACTAGTGACCACCGCCACCTTGGCCGGTCCGCCTGGCGAGTTTCCGGTGGCCTTCAATCCGACACGCTGAATCAGCATGCCGGTCTGACAACGCTCGATGAAGGCGCCGAAGATGATGAACAGGAAGACATAAGTGGCCATCGCGCCGATCGGGCTGCCGAAAATCCCGAAGGTCGTCATATAGAGGCTTTGAAATACCTCGGGCGTTTCAATCGGGCGGTGGCGAAATATCGAAAAAGTATCCCCGCCCCAGACGCCATAAGCGAGGACGATCAGTAGGAGGATCGCAATGGGCGGTCCGATACACCGTCGGGACAACTCCACCACCAGCGCAACCAAGGCCACACCGGCCATAGTGTCCCAATCCGTTGCCTCGGAATAGGCAAAGCGCTCCTCCAGTCCGGCCGGATCCGCAAGAACCCTGAACAACGCCGCCACGAGCAGCACGGCCAGTGCCGCATCGATCAGCCAAGTGATATCCGGTCGCGAAAAGTCCCGCTTCTTGCCCCTGATGTCGAAAACCATCAGGCCGACCACACCGATCAGCAATAGATGCAAAGGCCGCAGCACGAAGGTTTCATATGCGCCAACCATAGGCACATACAGATGATAGAGACTGGCGCAAATCCCCCTCGGCCGGATCGGCACGCCGGAGGAGATCGCCGGCCCCATCGCCTTTTTCCTGTCGCCGGCGGCCGGGTTCGTCACCGGCCAAATTCTCTATGTCTGCGGCGGCGGCAGCGTCGGCCGCGCCCCGGTCTAGACCGCCATCCAAGCCCGATATTTCCCTCTGGCAAAACCGGGCCGGCCTCTGTATATAACCCGCTCGACGCCCAACCCGCCGACAAGCCGAAAGGCCAAGACGGGTTGCAGGGGCGGAAAACATGGCCAGGCACCCGTAGCTCAGCTGGATAGAGCGCTGCCCTCCGAAGGCAGAGGTCACAGGTTCGAATCCTGTCGGGTGCGCCAGTTTCTTCTTGAACACAGAATTTGACACCCGCGTGATCCTCCGGTGCAATTCGCGGGCAGATACGCTATCTCCCTGTTTTCACGGGAGTATGGTGTTTGATCGATTTTCCCCCAAGGTTTGATTGGCCATGGAACGACCGTCGCGGACGGTTCAGTGCTCTGCGTTTGGCAGCCTGTCTGCTGGCGGCCGTACCCGTTGTGTGGATCGGGTATCAGGCGGCTACCGTCGGACTGGGGCCGCGGCCTTATGAGGCGGCCACCCACGAGACCGGTCTTTGGACCCTTCGGCTTTTGTTGATCACGCTTGCGCTGACGCCGCTGCGCCGTATTACCGGATGGACGCGGCTGGCGGGGATCCGGCGGTTGCTGGGCCTGACGGTCTTCGCCTATGCCGTCCTGCATCTGACGCTATATATTGGCGACCAAGGTTGGAATCTGGGCCAAGCCGCGTCGGAAATCATCAACAGGATCTACCTAACCATCGGTTTTGTCGCCGTCACCGGCCTGACACTTCTCGCCGTTACGTCGAACGATGCCGCGATCCGGCGCATGAAGCTGCGATGGCACCATCTGCACCGGATCGTTTACGGACTTGCCGCGCTTGGAATCCTGCATTTCTTCATGCAGGCAAAGCTGGAGGCGACGGAGGCTGCGTTGATGATGGGCCTCTTCCTGCTGCTGATGGGCTACCGTGCGGCACACCGTTTCAGCGCGTCCTTGGGCAATCCGTTGACCCTCGCCGCCGTCGCGGTGCCGGCCGCGCTCGCCACCGCCGGTTTGGAGGCGACTTGGTATGGGGTAGCGACAGGCATTCCGTGGCGCGCGGTGCTGAACGCGAACTTGACCCTGATGCCGATTCCCAGGCCCGCCGTTATAATCTTGGCGGTCGGACTGGCCGTCGCGCTGTTGCCGATACTGATGCAGTGTTTCGCCAAAGCCGGCCTAAGCGGCGGCGTCGGGAAGGCTACACCGCCTCCAACGTCCTGAGCCAGGTCTGCTGGACGACATAGGCGTCGAAACTGGCGCGGTGCCGTTTTTCACCGAGTTCGGTGAGCACGGCTTCCTTGGTGTCGTGCCATGCCTGCATCTGTTTTTCGGACAAAATCATTTCCAGCGCGCTGATCTCGAATTCCGGTTCAACCCCGCTTTTATGGAATAGGTCGATCAGCCAGGGTTTGTCGACGACCCAGCCGTCGGTATAGACGGTCTGGCCTTTCAGCAACGCGTTCAGTTTCCGTGCCACGACCTCCGTCGGCCTGCCGTGATCCTCCAGTAGGTCCCGCGGAATGCGGTGAATTTGCTCGGCCGCCTCGTCCCAATGGGTCCAATCCTGCACCGGCAGGATCAGCGAGCAGAACTTGGACCCGTCTCCCAAGGCAAGCCCCACCTCGATCGGGTAACTGTGCGGGCCAAAGCCCGATGCTTCGACATCGATGATGTTCGGCACGCGTCGTCGGGAGTCACTCATGAACAAACACCTTGTTTTCCATATCTTTTACCGGTGTTCACTGAATATTGCGACAAGAATGGAAAGGCGCGCGGCGTCCGGTTCAAACACGCAGACACCTTTTCCACCGGCCCGTCCGGGGAAATTGACACCGGGACAATCCATTCCTTGCCGCTGAAATGTGACGGTGCATCATGGATTGCGGCAAGATACGGAGGGGACGATGGCCGACCGGACACTGATACGGAAGATGACCCGTTACACGGCATGGGCGGATGATGTGATGTTGAGCAACACCGCGATGTTGCCGCCCGAGGAATTCGGTAGGAAGCGGGATACGCTTTTCGGCAGTATCACCGGCACTTTCGATCATGTCCTTCTGATCGGCGAAGTCTTCCGAGCCCATCTGGAAGGCCGGAAGCATGGGTATAAATCGCGCGCACGGGACGAGGATCGCCCCTTCGATACAGTCGCGGCGGAATTGCGGACTTTGAACAACTACTATGTGAGTCTGGCGGACACCTGGAACGCGGACAACCTGGATGAGGTGATCCGTTTTACGTTCGCCGGCGGCGGGCAAGGCGCGATGACCCGGTCGGAAATTCTGCTGCACCTTACCAATCACGCGACCTATCACCGGGGATTTGTCAGCACCCTGCTCTATCCCTACCGACTGGACGGGCCGGCGAACGATTTCACCGTCTTCCTTCGCGATGCCTGGCCGGCCCAGGTCCTGCAGGACCCGACCCTCGCCCTGTAACAATCCGGTATTATCCATCCAAGGGCTTGCCTGCACAGTTAAAGGTGCGGTGAAGTCCCGGTCTGTCCGAAAGAAAAGGACCGACGAAAAAACGGGGAGGCCTCTCATGCAGCCGAAAAACGTAGCGGTACATCCAATTCATCTGGGGCTGGGCGCCACGGCGATTGCAGAACCGGAATTCACCGGCGACTTGGCTTGGTATGAAGAATATATGAAGCGGCATTCAGCGGACGGTGCCGAAGCACGAATCGTCGCTATGCATTCCTTCACCGAACCTTGGTCCATGTGGGAAATGCACCCCGAGGGCAGCGAGGTCGTGCTCTGTACCGCCGGCGCGATCACCTTGCATCAGGAATACCCGGATGGGCGCATGGAGGCTGTTACGCTCGGCCCGGGCGACTATGCGATCAACGAGCCCGGCGTCTGGCATACGGCGGATGTCGAAACCGAAGCGACGGCGCTTTTCATCACCGCCGGCAAAGGCACGCAGCACAGGCCACGGTGAGCGGAGACACGAAACCGGACTTATACAGAGGGATAGGCGGGACCGACCGGAACCTGTCGCGGATCGTCGAATTCGTGGGAGACGGATCGCGGCGGGCCGAACATCCGTGATCGATCGGCGCCGTATTCTTGCTATTTGAGCCGGCGCCGGAGAATGCCGCTGAGGCCATCGACGACCGCGACAGCGGCGAGGATGACGATCAGAACTGCGGCGACTTGTGGGTAGTCCAGCAGCCGCAGGGAGCCAACGAGTTCCGTGCCGATCCCACCGGCGCCGACCATACCCATCACGGTTGAGGCACGGAAATTATATTCCCATCGATACATCGTCACGTCCGCGAACTGCACGAAGACCTGGGGCATGACCCCGTGGGTGATGACCTGGAAACCGGTCGCACCCGACGCTTCTGCCGCCTCTATCGGGGCTGGGTGTGCGTGTTCGATCGCCTCGGCGAAGAACTTACCGACCATGCCGACCGAATGTAAGCCCAGTGCCAACACGCCGGGCAACATGCCGAACCCGACAGCGGCGACGAAGATGATCCCCATGATCAGCTCCGGCACCGACCGAAGTGCGTTAAGCACCATGCGCGCGGCGAAATAGGTCGCCCCGTTGGGCGACGTGTTGCGCGCGGCCAGAAACGCCAAGGGCAGCGAAAGGACGACCGCCAGGGCCGTCCCCGCAACCGACATGGCGATGGTGTCGACCATCGGCGACACCCAATGCCGCCAGCGCGCAAAATCCGGTGGAACCATTTCGGACGTCATGGTTGCGATCGCCGGCAATCCATCCGCCAAACGCGCGCCGTCGAACATGCCGGCGACATGCAGGCAGACAATGACGGCAACGAACACCAGCGCGACCTGCACCCCTGTGGCCCTGCCTTTTCGACGTTCTGTCGCGAGCAGTTCTTCCATCCGCTGGCTGGGCGATTCATTTTGCACAACATGGGTCATAAGAGCACTTCCTTCGGTCGCGCTGGGTTCTTCGCTTCATACCAGGGCGGTTAACTGTTGCCGCCCTGGACGCTTTTCCGGATGTCGCGGATGATGTCGTAATCGGCATCGGTGATTTTCGCGAACCCGTCGGCCTTGAACGGCTTCAAGACCTTGTCGCCGTCCTCGGTTCCCTTCTTCAGGGAATAGAAGGCGGTCTTGATCTTGTTAGAGAGTTCTTCCGTCAGATCCTTGCGCATGACCCAGGGGTATTGCGGCAGCGGGTTCGAATAGCCAAGCACCTTGATCTTCGTCTTGTCGATAGTCCCCTTGGCGAGCAGGCGTTCGAGGATCGGTCGGCTCAACCCGCCGACCTGCGCATTACCGCGTTCCACGTTCTTGGCAACCGCGTCATGGGCGCCGAGGAAGTTCTGCTTGTAGTCGCGCCCGTTCACGACATCCAGTTTCATCATCGTGTATTTCGGGGCGAAGTGGCTCGAGGTGGACGCCTGATCGCCGAAGCCGACCTGCAGCCCTTTCCCCTTCATTTCCTCAATTGAGGAGATGCCCGCATCGACATTTGCGATAAGGACTGATTGATATGTCGTCGCCCCATCTTTCAGGCGTGCGGCGAAAGGTTCGATATCCAAGTCGCCACCCTTCATTTTGTCCTTCGCGATGGTGTAGGAGGCCGGCCCGAAATAGGCCACGTCGATACGGCCGAAGCGCATCGCCTCTATCATCGAGGAGTAATCCGTCGTGACGATCAGTTCGATTTCCTTGCCGAGCGTCCTCTCGAGATAGGCTTTAAGCGGTTTGTTGTCCTGAATGACCGTCGCGGCATTCTCGTCCGGCAACAAAGCGACCTTGATCGTGTCGGGATCGTGATCCCCGGCCGCCAGGACGGGCGCCGCGCCCAACATCATCAATCCCGCCAGGACAAGCCGGGATAACGTCTTCAATTTCTTCATTGTCTCACTCCTCGTTTGGTGAATGTCTCCGCCCGGTATCGGGCATGGAGGGTCCGGCGCCCGAGACTCCCGTCTCAGGCGTTGTAAATTCTGCCCAGCGCCTCATCGTCGAGTTTCTGAGGCGGCCCGTCGAAGACGACCCTGCCGGCCGACAGGCCGATGATTCGGTCCGCGAACTGGCGGGCGTACTCCAGTTGATGGAGGCTGACGACGGTCGGTATGCCGTCGCGCTTGCTGACCTGCCGCAACATGCCGAGCACGCGTTCGCTAGAGGCGGGGTCGAGCGAGGCCACCGGTTCGTCGGCCAGGATCAGGCCCGGCCTTTGCGCGATGGCGCGCGCAATGCCGACGCGCTGCTGCTGCCCGCCGGAAAGCGAGTCGCACCGCACCAGGGCCTTTTCCAGCAGCCCGACCCTGTCCAGACAGGCCAGCGCCCAGCGGCGCTCTTCCATCGGCATCGGAAGAAGGGTCCGAAACTGGCCGTAATGTCCGATCCGGCTCAACAGCACGTTCTGGAGCGCGGTCAATCGACCAATAAGTTGATGCTGCTGGAATACCATCCCCGTACTGCGGCGATGCTTCCGCATTGCTGCGGTGGTGGAAAGCGATCCGAGTTCCTGGCTGGCGACCATACCCTGCGTCGGTCTCACAAGGCCGTTCAACACCCTTAGCAGCGTGGACTTCCCCGCCCCGGACGGGCCGAGAAGCACCGTTACGTCCTGTTTATGGATACCGATGCTGACGGGCTTCAAGGCCGCCGTGCCATTCGCGTAAGTCACGGACACGTTGCTGACGGCTAGGAACGCCGGCGAATCCTGACTTAAGACCTGGTCCAACAAATCGTCACCTCTTACCGAACGGGCAGGATTGCGGAACAAGCCCGCTACCGCGCCAATTGTCATTGAGGTTCGAAACACAACTATTGTGTTTTTTTATTGAAATATCGACCTCATCCATTTAGACAATAGACGAACAGCTTGTCAGTTTTATGAAACCACGCGAAATCGAATTCAGTTCAGCCGCTTCGAGAGGGAACAACGGTCATGGCGTTTCGAATTACGGTGGCCAATCAGATACATAGGCCGATCCTGGACGATCTGGAAAAATGCGGGCACGTCACGGCGAATACCCGCCCGGAGCCGTGGTCGCCGGATGAATTGACCGCGCGCACCGCCGCGGCGGACGCCCTGATGGTCTTCATGACGGAGAAGGTCGACGGCGCGCTTCTGGCCGCTTGCCCGAACCTGAAAATCATCGCCGGCGCCCTGAAGGGCTACAACAACATCGATGTCGAGGCGTGCTCGAAACGGAATATCATCGTCACTATCGTACCGGATCTGCTGACCGACCCGACCGCGGAACTGACGATCGGCTTGATGATCTCCGTCGCGCGCAACTTCTTGCCGGGCGACCGTCATATCCGCGGCGGCGCCTTCGAAGGGTGGCGCCCGGCCTTCTATGGCGGATCGATCCAGAGATCGACAGTCGCAGTGCTTGGGGCAGGTGCCGTCGGAAAAGCGATTCTGAGGATGCTGAACGGTTTCGACTGCCGCCGGCTCTATGTCGACAAGACGCCGATCGATCCGGAGGTGGAACGCGCGCTGGGCGCCGAGCGCTGCGATCTGAAGACGGCGCAGACATCAGCCGATTTCATCGTGCTGGCGATGCATCTGATGCCCGAAACGCTTCATATGATCGACGGCGCCTTCCTGGCGGGGATGAAGCCGGGCGGCTTCCTGATCAATCCCGCGCGCGGGTCGCTCGTGGATGAGGATGCCGTGGTCCGCGCGCTCGAATCCGGACAACTGGCCGGTTACGGCGCCGACACTTTCGAGATGGAGGACTGGACCGTGGATGAAAGGCCAAAACGAATCCATGCCGGGCTACTGCAATCGGACCGCACGGTTCTGACACCGCATATCGGATCGGCGGTGCGCAAGGTGCGCGAGGAGATCGAACGGTCCGCTGCCGAAAGCATCATCGCCGTCTCGCGCGGAACGATCCCCGACACGGCGGTCAACCGGCATCGATTGGCGCTCGCGGGGTAGCAAAGATGATAAATCTATCCTTCGTCCGAACTTTCGTGACCCTGGTTGAAACCGGCAGTTTCGTCGAGACGGCACGAAGGCTCGACATGGCGCAGCCGACCGTCTCGCAACAGATCCAAAAGCTCGAGAACACGCTGAAGACCGTCCTTATCCAACGCTCCCACAGCTTCTGCTCGCCGACCCGGAAAGGCCTCTCCGTCCTGCCCTATGCGCGATCACTGCTGCGTTCGGCCGAGCGGTTTTCCGCCGCGGCCCGTGGAGACCATATTTGTATCGGGTGCAGCGGCAATATCGCGACCTATTTCATTGCCGCGGAAATCAAGAAGTTCATCGCAGCCGAGACCGAAGCGTTGAAATGGGACGTCCGGACCGCGCCGAATCCGGAACTCGGCACACTGATCGAAAACGGTGAGATCGACCTCGCCGTGATGGAATGGCCGGATATCCGCCCCGGCCTGACGGTCATGCCCTGGCGCAGCGAACCGCTCGTCGTTGTTCTCGCACCGGACCATCCTCTTGCCGGGTCGCGGACGATCGCATTGGACGCACTGCTGGACCTGGACCTCATCGGCGGCGAAGCGGGCAGCGGAACAGGCACGTTGCTGGCCAAGGCCTTCGGCGATCGGGCGAAGCAACTACGGGTCGTCCGGTCCCTGCACAGCACCGAAGCGGTCAAGAACGCGGTCCGCGCGGGGCTCGGCTCGTCGATCATGCTGCGTGGCGCTGTCGTTGACGAAGTCATGGCGGGGCAGTTGGCAATGTTGACGGTCGATGGCATCGATCTGGCGAAGTCCTTTCACATCGCCCTTCCCGCGGATCTGCCCGCGGATTCACTGCCGGCGCGCCTAGCCGCGTTTCTGACGGGCCCGCAAACCGCCGCCGCCTGACTGCAACCGGCCAAGGAACACGGCGCGGCCCCTTACGGAGAACCGCGCCGTTTCGCGCCTGACGTTCGATTTGGCGGGCACTATTCCGCCGCCTGCAACTTGTCCTGAGTCTTGGTGTCGAAGTCCGACGCATCGTGGCGTTCGTGGAGTTGTTCCCAGGGTTCGCCGGACAGCTTGTTGACCTTGCGCCCGCGTTGGACGGCCGGGCGATCGAAAATCTCCTTGGTCCACCGTTGTACGTTCTCGTAGGAATCGACCTGCAGGAAGGTGCCTGCATCCCCATACTGGACCCCACGCGCAAGGTTTCCGTACCAGGGCCATGTCGCCATATCCGCGATCGAGTAATCGTCACCGCCGAGGAAACGGCTTTCCGCCAAGCGGCGATCCAGCACATCCAACTGGCGCTTTGTTTCCATCGCGAACCGGTTGATCGGATATTCGAACTTCTCGGGTGCATAAGCGTAGAAATGCCCGAAGCCGCCGCCGAGATAGGGGGCGGAGCCCTGGAGCCAGAACAGCCAGTTCAGCACTTCGGTTCGCGCGGCCCGTTCGGTCGGCAGAAAATTGCCGAATTTTTCCGCCAGATAAACCAGGATCGAGCCGGATTCAAAAACACGCAGCGGCGGGTTTTCGGACCTGTCGAGCAGCGCCGGGATTTTCGAATTCGGATTGATGTCGACGAAACCGCTGCCGAACTGGTCGCCATCGCCGATCTTGATCAGCCAGGCGTCGTATTCCGCGCCGCTTTCGCCGAGCGCCAGCAACTCCTCCAGCATGATCGTGACTTTCTGGCCGTTCGGCGTGCCCAACGAATAGAGCTGCATCGGGTGCTGACCGACCGGCAGTTCCTTGTCATGCGTCGGGCCGGCGATCGGCCGGTTCGTGCTGGTCCATTTGCCGCCGTCTTGATTGTCCCAGGTCCAAACCTTGGGCGGCGTGTATACGTCTTGCTTTGTCATTTTCCTGCCTCTCCGTACCGGATTTGATCGTTGCTTCAAACTTAGGACGAAACCGATCCTTTTCGATAGCCGCCCGCGCCGTGAAACGGTGTCTTTTTCGTGAGCGTAAAATGCGCCCCCTCAATCCCGGAACGGCCGCGATATTTCAGCGTCTTCTTAAAGAGCGGGTTAGACCGACGCGGCCGCCCGACACATCACGGACAGTTTCCGGCGCGCAAGGTCCCGCGTCAGATGGCCAAGGCCGCAATCCGGGGCGGCGACCAGCCGGTCCCGATCGATATGGTTCAAGGCAGCCGACAACCGGCCCGCGACCTCTTCTTCCGTTTCGATCCGGCTCGTCGCGATGGCGATGCAGCCGAAGATCACCGTCTTCTCCTTGAACCTTTCGATCAGGGACAAGTCGTTATGGCGGTGTGCGTCTTCGATCGACACTTGGTCTATGGCGGCCCTGTCCAGCGCGTCCGCCAGCCGGAAATAGCTGACCGGGTCGGCCTTTTGATAGTCGGTCTGGTCCAGATAGTTCGGATAGCCGCAGCACATATGCATGACGCGGGTAACATCCGAGGGGACGCCGGCGAAACAGCGTTCCAAAGTCTCTATCCCATACGCCAAAGCAGCATCCGCCTTGCGCGCGAAAAGCGGTTCGTCGACCTGAATCACCGCGCAGCCTGCTTCGGCCAAAGCCCGGATTTCCGCGTTCAATGCATCGGCCAAATCATGGGCCAGCGCACTCGAATCGCCGTAGTGGTTGTCCGCCGTCGTATCTGCGATGGTGATCGGACCCGGCACGGTCACCTTGACCGGGCGGTCGGTAAACTTCTGCGCCGCCTTCCAGTCGTGGACCAGAAAGCCTGTATCCCGAACGGATATTTTGTCTCGGATCGTCGGCAGGTCCGTTTCATAGGCGCCGTCCCGCAGGATGCGGTGCGTGAGGTTCTCAAAGTCGAACCCGTTCAGATGCCGGCAATGATAATGGATGTAGTTTTCCCGCCGGACTTCACCATCCGTGGGAATGTCGATGCCGGCTTCGACCTGATCGGCGATCACCTCCTGCGCGGCGCGCGTGAACAATGCCTCCGCCCGGTCGCCGGCCTCGGCCAGGCTTTTCTCATACAGTTCGGTCGCGACTGAGGTCGACATGCCGTCCGGCAGGTTGAACCAGTCCCGGACCGGAACATAGTCGGGTTTCGGGTAGGCGCCGATCGTGGTGGTCGGAATTCTGCTTTTCGTCATCTCTCCCCCTGGGGCCGGTTTGCCCGGCATCGCTTGCGTTGCGGCAAGAGTACCCATGTGCCGACGCCAGCGGCAACCGGCGGTATGCGGCCATTTCCCGCCCGAACCGCAAGCGGCGCGCATGCCATACGAAGAATATATCTAGATATATCTTGAATTACGTTATATCGAGATATATATCGATGGCATTCCTAACAGAAGAAAGGACGCCATATGACCGAAGAACGACACGGTGGGCGCGGCGGCCGGGGCGGGCACCGTCACGGAAAGCACGGAGACCACCATGGGCATGGCCACGGACATCACGGCCATCGCGGGGGCCGCCGCAGCGGACGCCTGTTCGACTACGGCGAACTGAGGTTGCTGATCCTGGCGTTGATCGCCGACGCTCCAAGCCACGGCTACGAACTGATCAAGACCATCGAGGACCGGTTCGCCGGCGCCTATACGCCCAGCCCGGGCGTGATTTATCCGACCCTCTCCTGGTTGGAAGACATGGGCTTTGCCGCTGTCGACATCCAGGAAGGCGGTCGCAAGCAATACCGCATCACCAAGGAAGGAAAGGACTTTCTGAAGACCAAGAAGACGGAGGCTGACGGGTTGTTTGCCCGAACCGGCCAGCAAGGCGGTCCACCGGGACATGCGCCGGCGCCGATCGTCCGCGCCATGGAAAACCTGAAAACCGCGCTGCGGCTGCGCCTGCGCCAAGGGGCTGTCGAAGACCAGACCATCGAAACGATCGCTGCGGCCATCGATGCCGCCGCCCAACAAGTGGAGAAGAGTGAATGACGCTAACCGAACCCACCCCGGGCATGCATGAAAGCACGGCCCATGTCGCAACGGATAAGGCCAGTCGTTACCTGCAACAGCTATGCAAGCATTTTGCCCACAAAACCCCGGTTTCCTTCGATACGGCAAAGGGCCGTATTTCCTTCACCGGGGGTGACTGCCGGCTGGAGGCAGACGAGAACCGGCTGAGACTATCGGTCACAGCGCCGAACGCCGAAACTTTGGCGAAACTGCAGGACGTAGCCGCCCGGGATCTTGAGCGGTTCGCCTTCCGTGAAGACCTGAAAATCACATGGCAATCAGTTTGACCGAAGCCGACAAGGACCAATGCGGCATCGAGCCGAGCGGGAAGGGAACGCCGATCAGTGGCGCCTGAAGTGCTGAATCTCAACCGAACCGACTTCGTTAGGAGACCTAAATTGCACCCCCTGTTCAACCGCTATGCGACCCCTTTCACGACCGGCCTTTTTCTTGTTTCCATGATTTCCGGAATAGCGCTGTTCTTTCATTGGGCGCCAGCCGCGTTTCACGGCATGCACGAATGGCTCAGTATCGTCTTGTTGGCGCCATTCGGGCTGCATGTCTGGAAGAACTGGCGGGGCTTGGTGAATTATCTGCGCAACCGAACCCTGCTTGTAGCCTTGGCCGCATCCCTCATCGTAGCGGTCCCATTCGCCGCCCCCGCCATCACGGGGCAAAGTGGCGGCAACCCTGCGTTCAAGGCGGTTGGTTTGATGACGCGGGCGAGCCTGGTGGAGATTGCGCCGGTATTGGGAACCACACCGGACGGATTGATGAAGATGCTAGCCGACCAGGGACATTCCGTAACCTCGTCCGATCAGACCCTGGCCGCCATCGCTGCCGTTTCAGGCGCGGACGCGAACAGACTTCTTTTCACCTTGATCCAGCAGCAGGAAGCACGCTGAACCGCCGCGCCCTGCCACCGTCCGCTCACCCTTCCCAAGTCACGGGGTCGAGTGGATGGATGGGGCGGCGCACATGTTTGAAGCTGCGGAAAGATAAGTCGTCGGAACTCATACCGCTGGTATCGCAGACCAATATTTCCGACGCGATCGGGCCGAAGGCCCCGCGGAAGTGCTGCTGGGACTTAACGGCCAGGACATGTTTTTCTTCCGGTTGAATCCCAACCGCACGAAAGAGCGCCCGGTCGAGCATCTGCACATTGTTGGAAGTAACGAGGATCTCGATGTCGGCGCCCTCTTCAGCCGCCACCCGAAAGCAGGCACAGAGGCCCAGATCGCCGGTAACGCCGGTCGACATCGGCCCTTCATAGACGAACTTGCCGTCGCCAAGCGCGGTCACCGTTCCCGTCAGGGTAAGCGGCCCGCCGCCCCTTTCCGGATCTGTCTTGCCGCCCAGCGGCAAGGTCAGCAAAGCGCCCAGGCCGGCCCGATGCATTTCCAACGCCGCTTCCGGGTCGTACAACCCGCCTATCGCGGCATTCCCCAAACCGGCTTTCAGCATCACGTCCAAAAGACGGGTCGCATCGCCATACGCCCCGGCACCTGGATTATCCGCGAAATCCGCGATGACCACCGGCCCGTTCCCACGCTTTCCGCTGTTCTGCGCGGCTTGCCGGACCGCTTCTTCCGGGGTCAGTATTTCAATGCTGGTTTCGTCCCGGCGGCGCCAGATTTCCGCCATGATTCCATCCGCCAGTTTGCGCCATCGGGCCGAGTCGCCGTCACCCGTCACCGTCACGCTCGGCCCGGCGTCTTCAATATCGGCATCGACGAAACCTGCATTGACCGACACCGTCAGCACGCCCGGTTCTTCCCGTTCCAACTTCCGGGCCGCTGCCAGATGATCGAGCATCTGCCCGCCTGCATTCGTCGTCCGTCCATCGTCGCAACCGACAAGAAGCGGGCCCCGGGACACGGCCGTTACGGGACGGCAATCACCGGCAAGACATCGGGCCATCAGCCTCGCGGCCTCAACACCGCGCTCGCGCATATCCACATGGGGATAGGTTCGGTACGAAAACAGCCCCGTCGCCATTTCGGCCATACGGTCCGTGACATTGGCGTGCAGATCCAGCGTCGCCATGATCGGGACATCCGGGCCCAGTTCTCGGCGCAATTGCGCCAATAATGCGCCTTCCCCGTCATCTGCCGTCTCCGTCACCATCGCGCCGTGGAGGGCCAGCAACACGCCATCCACCGGACCGCCTTGCAGACCGGCCAGGATGCCACTCGTCACGAATTCCTCGGCTTCCCGTGTGACCATACCGCTCGGCCCGGCATTGGCGGCGACTGTCGGGACAATATCCCATCCCTCCGCCTCGGCCACGTCCAGGAAGCCCGCGATTTCCGAATTCGTACCGGTCAGGCGCGACACCACTTCCGACCCGGTGTAGAGCATGTTGGCGCGGAACGCCTCCAGCCCGGTCGGTCGGGAGGAAAACCGGTTCGTCTCATGGGCGAATTTGGCGATCAGAATACGGTGGGCCATCAGGATTCAACCCGGTAAATCCAGCGCATCAAGGCACTGAACGCACCTCGGCGGCTGCGGATCGCCCAAGCGGGGCGCCAAGCCAACTGGGCGGATCGCTCCCGTCTGATGGCCGCGTCGCCTGCCTGTATTGCCGCTACGGCGGCCCTGACTTCCCCGGCGGACATGTGCGGCGTTTCATATCGTCGGCCGGCGCCATGCCGCGGCTTCGGCGGTTCGCCGGTGCGGGTGCCGTTCATGTGCCTTCGGACCAAACCCGGCCCATCGGCATCGCCTGGGCCAGGCCATGCAAATCCCCTGCGGTGTCGTCCGCGATGCCGGGCCGATGCGGCGGGGTCGGATTGATCACCCGCCCTTCGCCATAGTCATTGCGAACCAAGTCTTCGCTGGTCGCCACCTGTACCGGCACTGGAATAGAGTTTTCCCGATCGGCCTGCGGTTGGCCGGCCTGCGGTTGGTCGGCCTGTGCGGCGAACCCGTCGGCACCCGGATAATTCAGCGTAAGCAAAGGCAGGTGCATCGTACCGCGCAGGACGCGCCGTCGATGCTGCCGACGTTCTTCCCGTCGAACGGGTTTGAACACGCCATCGAGTATTGCTTCAAGTTCCGTCGACCCGTCCAATTGGATCACGTTCCACCCACCGTCTGTTTTGATTGTTATCGACCGTGCAAACCGTCCTTGCACATTCTGTGATCCGGCGGGCTCGCGTCGCCGTAATTATAAGAGACCGCCTTGGCAGGAGGCAATTGCCTCCCCCGTTGACGCGGTCAACGCCTGTTCACTTTCGCAATATGCGATCAAATTTGCAATTTTCCGTCGCAAATCGCCAAGCGCTGCCCTGGCCTTATCCCAAAGAAAAAAGCGGCCCGGAGATTTTCCGGGCCGTCTAGGCGAGGGAGAGTAAGAGGCAAAAGGGAAGAAACTTCTCACCGAATGTCGGCTAGCGAAAGAACCCTTTTGATGACCCCAACCTACCCGCCCCCTGTCCATTAAGAAGTGATAGCAGTCACACCGGAGTAGTTTTCTTGAACATTGCGCTGATTTTTTCTCTCGCGGGGCACGGGCCTGATGCCGGGAGAGGGTTCGGGGACGGTTTTTGAGGCTCTAATTCGACAAAAGGCTTGCAGTCTTACGCCTGCCGCAATATCAGAGCGGTCGCAACGGGCCGGCTTAGCTCAGTTGGTAGAGCACATCATTCGTAATGATGGGGTCGCGTGTTCGAGTCACGCAGCCGGCACCAGCGCTCCCAAGCGATATTCCATCCGTTCAACGTTTATGGCCGGCGGTGAATGAAACCAGCCGCTCCCGCATCCGTTGGAATCGAAATTGGATTATTGCGGACGCCCCAAGCCACGCTTGGAAAAGGCCTGCTTCGTCATCTCTGCAAGGGCAGGCAATTGATGGAGAAACAGCTCCGCGCGGGCGAAATCGCCCTTCTCATATGATTTTTCCAGCACTGCGGCGGTCAGTTCGACAGCACGCGCCCCGAAGGAAGCTGAGCTGCTTTTTAAGGAATGGGCCCAACGGCTTCTATCCTTTGCCGACACCGACTTATCGGCGGCCATGAGCGCTGCGGTAAGGCGGTCCGCCTCCCCCAGATACATGACGATCAGGTCCTGCATTGCTTCGGGACCGGCATCTTCTTCCAATTGGGCCAGCTTCTCGCATTGGATGACGACCGTCGTACCTAGTCCTTCGACATTGACGGTCTCAGCATCCTCGCAACAACCCGACTTTTCAGCGGGCGCATCCGTTTCGTCGGCCGGGCGCGCGTTGCGTTCCAACACCTGAACCAATTCCGCATAACGCAACGGCTTGGCTATGTAGTCGTCCATTCCTGCTTCCAGGCACCGCATCCGGTCGGCAGGTGTGTCATGCGCGGTCAGCGCCACGACAGGAACATCGCAGTTCGGCGCAGGCAATTGGCGAATGGCGCGGGTCGCTTCCACACCATCCATGACCGGCATGGCAACATCCATGAGAACCGCCGCATAGTGATGCTGAAGAACAAGATCCACCGCTTCGGCACCGTCGAATGCTTCATCCACAATGAAGCCTGCGCGCCGCAACATCGCCCTCGCGATCATGCGGTTCGTCTCGCCATCATCGACAAGAAGAACGCGGCCGCGCTCCCCGGGTTCAGATCCGGTCGCGCCGCCGTGGTCATCCTTCGCTAGTACGCTATGCTGCATTACTTCTGCACTCTTCCCATCCGGCGCTACACGCTGCAGAATCTGGGCCAATCATTTCGACATCTCCGCATGGAAACTTGAACGACTGGACACATCAATGATCCTGTTTTTCACGGATTTCGGTTGGCATGGCCCCTATATCGGGCAAATGCATACTGCGGTGGTCGGGTATGCAAACACTATACCGATCATCGATCTGATGCACGATGCGCCGGCGCAGGACCCTATGGCCGCGGCCTATTTGCTCGCGGCCTTGGCGCCTGAAATGCCGGAGGAATGCGTCTGCGTCGGCGTGGTGGATCCTGGCGTCGGCACGGATCGGGACGCCATCGTCCTTCGGACGGGGAACCGGTTTTTTGTTGGTCCGGACAACGGGCTATTCGCGATCACGGCCCGGCAAGACCGGAATCCCGAATGGTACCGTATCATCTGGCGACCGGAATCCTTGTCGGCCAGTTTTCACGGGCGGGACTTGTTTGCGCCGGTGGCAGCCCGGATCGCAACACGAACAGGCGCGGGAAATAAAGCTGATACGCCGGCATCCGCGTCCTGGATAGACGGTCTGGTTACGGAAATTCCGGGCCCCGCATTCGCGCCGGAATGGTCCGACGATATCGACCAAGTCATCTATATCGATGGATTTGGGAATTGCATCCTTGGCCGCAAGGCGACCACCGTGGATCGAACCGCCTCGGTCAGCATTGCGGGCGAAACGCTTGGCACCGCGGCAACCTTCGGCGACGTGCCGGACGGCCGCGGTTTCTGGTACGTCAATTCGATGGGATTGGTGGAAATCGCCGTCAATAAGGGAAATGCCGCGGAACGCTTCGGCTTGACCATCGGAACGCAGGTTCGGGTCGGCTGATCACAGCGCTATCGCCCCATTGGTCCCGCCTTCACTTCAACCCGCCATCTGGCCGCCGAAATAGAACGCACCGGCCCAGGCCAACCCGCCCGCAGCAACAGCAATCAACAACCAGACCCAGATCGGGGTGCCGGCGGATTTCTCGGGCTCTTGCGTCACCCGGGCAATGTCCTTGTCGATCGTGTGAATTCGGCCTGCGACTTCCTGTGCGGCGTTGTCCTTCTGATTCGGCAAGCGCTTGTATAAATCCATCTGCTTCTGGCGTTCATCCCGCAGAGCAGCAAGCTTCTCGGCCTTGGTCCGTGTCTTGGCCATACTGCCGGCCCCTTTTGCCAAATTGCATTGAAAACGCCCCCACGTACCCCTGTGCGGCTCGGAAATTAGCGACCATTACACTAATAAACAATTAATTTAAGGCGCTTGGCGCCTCCGCCATGAATTGCCATCAAACCGTCATTCACCTGTCACGGCCAATTGGTACCTGCTGTCGGTTAGTCCCGCCGCTTAGAGAACCGACCGACGATGACAGACATTTCCGAAACACCCACGATCTCCTATGCCACGGACGGCGACCCCGTGCTTCGACGGTCCCTGATCCGCGCGATCGAGAAGGTCTCCGGCCAGCCCAGGCTGAAAAAGCTGTATGACGAATACCACCGGCAGGGCGGGAACGGCCGTCCCTTTTGGCAGGAGGCGATCGACCGGCTTCGCGTCAGCCTGGATGTGGACGCAAAGCAACTAGGCAAGATACCCGCGGAAGGCCCGTTGATCGTGGTGTCGAACCATCCTTTCGGCGTGCTCGACGGATTGAGCGCCTGCCACTTGGTCAGCCAGCGACGCAACGACATCAAGCTGATGGCGCATGCGACATTCGAGCGGGCACCGGAATTAAGGCCCTATCTTCTGCCGATTCAATTCGAAGGGGCGTCGACCGCACTGCGCAGCAACGTCGCGGCACGGCAGGCCGCCCTGAAACATCTCAACGACGGCGGTGCGGTGATTATTTTCCCGGCCGGACGCGTTTCCACCGCGGAGAAGATTTTCGGTCCGGCGACGGATGCGCCCTGGAAACTGTTCGTCGCGGCAATGATTCAGCGATCGAACGCCACGGTTCTGCCGATCTATTTCGAAGGCCAGAACTCCTGGCGCTTCCATCTGGCCAGCCGGATCGGCGAGGCATGGCGCGAAGCATTGCTGATGTACGAACTGGCCCGTCGTATCGGTAGCGACGTCACGGTCCGCATCGGCGAACCGACCCCCGCGCGGCATCTACCCGATATCGGCGACCGCCACCGTCTTCTCGACGACCTGCGCCGCCGGGTCTATGCGCTGGCCGGGGACGATTGATAGGTAAAAAAGAACGGGGCCCATTCGGACCCCGTTCCCTCGGAAACCTGCGATTCTTCTTTCCCGCTATTCCCGCCGTCAGTGGGTGCGGTTTTGGCGGTTGTCGATCAGGTCGTCGACGACGCCCGGATCGGCCAGTGTCGAGGTATCGCCCAGATTGCCGAACTCGTCCTCGGCGATCTTGCGCAGAATACGGCGCATGATCTTGCCGGAACGGGTCTTCGGCAGGCCCGGCGACCATTGCAACCAATCGGGACTGGCGATGGGGCCGATTTCCTTGCGGACCCACTGGACCAGTTCTTTTTTCAATTCGTCCGACGGTTCCACACCCGCGTTCAGCGTTACATAGGCGTAGATGCCCTGACCCTTGATGTCATGCGGGGCGCCGACGACCGCGGCCTCCGCGACCTTGTCATGGGCGACGAGCGCGCTTTCCACTTCCGCCGTGCCCATCCGGTGGCCCGAGACGTTGATGACGTCATCGACACGGCCGGTGATCCAGTAATAGCCATCTTCATCCCTGCGGCAGCCGTCGCCGGTGAAGTATTTCCCTTTATACGTAGAGAAATAGGTCTGCATGAAACGTTCGTGGTCGCCATAGACCGTGCGCATCTGGCCCGGCCAGGATTCGGTGATGCAGAGATTGCCCTCCGTCGCCCCTTCAAGCGGCTCGCCTTCATTATCGACGATCTGCGGCTGAACCCCGAAGAACGGCAATGTCGCTGAACCGGGTTTCAGGTCCGTCGCGCCGGGCAGCGGGGTGATCAGGATGCCCCCGGTTTCCGTCTGCCACCAGGTATCGACGATGGGGCAGCGCTTGTCGCCAACTACTTCGTGGTACCACATCCAGGCTTCCGGGTTGATCGGCTCACCCACGGACCCCAGCAAACGCAAGGACTTGCGGCTGGTCGAGGTCACCGGCCCGTTGCCTTCGCGCATCAACGCGCGGATCGCCGTCGGCGCGGTATAGAACGTGTTCACCTGATGCTTGTCGCAGACCTGCCAGAAGCGTGAGGAATCCGGATAGTTCGGAACCCCTTCGAACATCAGCGTCGTCGCCCCGTTGGCCAGGGGCCCGTAGACGATATAGCTGTGCCCGGTGACCCAGCCGACATCCGCCGTGCACCAATAGATGTCCCCATCGTGATAGTCGAAGACATATTGGTGCGTCATAGACGCATAGACCATGTAGCCGCCGGTCGTGTGCAGCACGCCTTTCGGCTGACCGGTGGAGCCCGAGGTATAGAGGATGAAGAGCGGATCCTCCGCGTTCATTTCTTCCGGCGGGCAATCGGGGCTCGCGGCCGCGGTGGCCTCTTCGTACCAGATATCGCGGCCGTCGACCCAACCGACATCGCCGCCGGTGCGATTCACCACGATGACGCTGGTGACCGACGGGCAGGTCTCAAGCGCCTTGTCCGTATTGGCCTTCAGGGGAATCTTGCGGCCGCCGCGCACGCCTTCATCGGACGTGATGACCATCTTGCATTCGGAGTCCTGAATGCGGTTGGCCAGGCTGTCCGGGGAGAAACCGCCGAAGACGATGGAATGAACCGCGCCGATGCGGGCGCAGGCCAGCATCGCATAGGCCGCTTCGGGGATCATCGGCATGTAGATGCAAACGCGGTCGCCCTTCTTGACGCCCTGGGCTTTCATCACGTTCGCAAGGCGGCCCACATGATCCGCCAGTTCGTTATAGGTGATCTTGGCGTCGTCGGTAGGCTCGTCGCCTTCCCAGATAATCGCGACCTGGTCGCCACGGGTGGCCAAATGGCGATCGATACAGTTGACGCTGGCGTTCAGCGTGCCGTCCTCGAACCACTTGATCGAGACGTCCGGCACCATGAAGTTTACGTTCTTGATCTTGGAATACGGCTTGATCCAGTCGAGCCGCTTTCCCTGTTCAGCCCAGAAACCTTCCGGATCCTCAACCGACTTCTTGTACATCTCCTGGTATTGATCCTTGGTGACCAGGGCGCGTGCTTTGGCGTCTTCCGGCACCGGGAAGGTGTGTACTTCGAACATATTGTCCCCTCCTGCTCTTTGATTGGGCATACGGGTCGCGGGATTTCTCCCGCAGACTCCGTCTGCGGACTCCGTCATGTGTCATATGACGCCATCCCAACTGTCCGGCTGCCTCTCGGAACTGGCGGCGTGGTGCCATGATGCTGTCGCACCGCGGCAATTTCAACGGCTTCCTCACCGAAATGAATGATTTCCGGCCCGGAAATGGGGTGTTTTCCGCCTATAGGGGCGCGACATGGCGGCGCAGGAAGGCACCCCCCATCGCCAACGCCTCGCGGGAGGCATCGACCATCCGGCTCATATGCAGGAAACCATGCAACACGCCTTTGAAAAGGTGATAGTCATGCGGCACGCCGGCATCGACGCATAACTCGCTCAACGTGTCGCTGTCGTCGCGCAGGGGATCGCATTCCACCGGCCCGATGAACAAAGGCGGCAACCCCGCGACGTCCCGCGACAAAAGATCCAGCCGCCAATCGGGTTTCGCAGCGCCGGGCGCCATCAGACAGTCGCGGAAGAAAGCCAGGTTTTCCGCAGACAACCCGTCCTCGGCGCCGCCGAACAGGCGCCGGCTGCGTGAATCCTTCAGCCCGAAGGCGCCGTAATAAAGCAGGCCGGCTTTCAGCAAACCGGGCCGCTGCTCCTTGAAGTGGTGCAAGGTGCCTAGGCTTAAGGCCGCGCCGGCAGAATCCCCACCGATCGTCAGCCGGTCCACGTCTAATCCCAGACTGCCCCCATTCTCGGCCAGCCAGTGCACGGCCACCGCGGCGTCTTCATTGGCGCAAGGGAAAGGCGCTTCCGGGGCGAGGCGGTAGTCGACGCCCGCGACCGCCAATCCGCTATCGGCCGCCAATTGCCGCATGATCCGGTCATGGGTATCGAGATTGCCGAGCACCCAGCCGCCGCCATGCAGAAAGATCAATGCCGGCAGGGGCCTTTCGTCGGACGGATAGTGGATTCGCAACGCCAGGTCGCCGCCCGGTCCGTCGATCGTCAGGTCCACACGGCCGGCCATGGCCGGCCCGCCCTCGTTCCAGAAGGCCCGGTTGGCGTTGTACATCCGCCGCTGCCCCGCAACATCGTCAGCCGAGGGCTTTTCCCCGATCTCCGCAACGACGGAAGCGGCGATGCGCTCTTCCTCCGCCAAAGCGTCCTTCAGCTGGTCCGAAAGTCTGGATGTTATGTCTACGCGTGCCATGCCCAAGTGTGACATGCGTCGTTTCCCAGGAAAATAGCAAACAACGGAAAAGGAAATCCGGCTGCCAAGTGCGGCAGCCGGTCTCCGGTCGTCCTAATCTGTCGAAGCGGTCGGCCTTATTCAGCCGCCGCTGCGTGGTCGATGATTTCGCCCCGGCCCGGATAGTCCTTGGCGATGACGAAATCGAGCGCCTTCATGATGTCGGCGAATGCAGGCCGGGCAAACGGCATGGTCTGGAAGGAACCGAAATACAGCTCCCCGTTCGGGCGGACGAGATACAGCGCCGGTTCCGAAAACAGCGCCGGTTCCTCGATTCCGACCGACGTCTTGCCGCGGCCGGCCGAAATGAAGAGCCCCCATTCCCGCGCTGTATCCAGGGTGATCCCATAGCCCAGACGCAGGTTCGGCAATTTCCAATCCGCCTTGGCTTTGGCGGCGCGTTCCTCGTTGTCCGAACTCAGTACGACAACGTTCACGCCCTTCTCGGCAAGAGCGTCGAGCCTGTTGTGCAGGTCACCCAGGTAATTGGCACAGATCGGGCAGTGAAGCCCCCGATAGAACACCACCATGGTGAAGTGTTCGGGATTCTCATCCGCCAAGCTGAACCGGCCGCCGCCGACCAGCGGCACATTCAATTCAGGGACCTGCTGGCGCGGATACAGAATTGCTTGTTGGGACATGAACTCTCCTCTCATGGCGGCCGCGGCATGAATATCTGCGGTCCGCCCATAGCGTTGACGTTGGCATTCAATCTAGAACAATCGTTCCAGATACCAAATCACGCCCACGTGAGAAGAGAATCCGGTTGCGCCGCCGTCAGGACGGGTCGGTTTCGCCCATCTTGCAGATCAGGTTCCAGGACGCCTTGTCGATCGGCATGACGGACAGGCGGGATTGCTTGATCAGCGACAGGTTCTCAAGCCTGGGCTCGGCCTTGATATCGGCCAACGTCACCGGTTTTTCGAACGGCTTCACCGCCATCACGGTAACCATACCGAACCGCCCTTTCGCATCGGTGGGGTCGGGATGATATTCCTCGATCACTTCGACGATGCCGACGATCTGCTTTTCATTCACCGAATGATAGAAGAAGCAACGGTCGCCGATCTTCATCGCCTTCATGTTGTTCGAGGCCTGGTAGTTCCGCACACCGTCCCAGCCCTCGCCCTCCTTGCCTTTCTTGACCTGATCGTCCCAGGACCAGGTTCCGGGTTCGGATTTCATCAGCCAGTAGTTCACGGATGCCTCCTAAAACGAATGAACAGAAACTTGGGCCATAGGGCCATCAGGCAGCAGTCACCGCCGGCCGCCCGGCGTTAAGATAAAGACGCGCCGCGATCGTGCAAAGCGCTATGCCCAACAAAGCATAGCCGATCAACATTCCGCCAATGGCGGAAAGAGAGAAGCCCAGATCGAAAAGCACCCCCATGGCCACCGGCGAGGCGGCGCTGGAGAACACCATCAAGGCTGTGGCCAAGGCCCGGATCGCACCCAGATGGCGTTTGCCGTAGACCTCAGGCCAGAAGGCACTGACCAATGTATGGGTAACGCCGGTTCCGGCGCCGGTCAGCATCATATAGGGGATAAGCAGGACCGGATCCGTTCCGGAAATCAATACCACGACGGCCAACATCTGCGGCCACAGGAACCAAGGCAACAGGCGGGCTGCCCCGAACCGGTCAATCGCAACCCCCGCCAGAAGCGAGGCGGCGACCGTGGTCACCGCATAGACCGGATAGGACGCCGCCAATGCCGTTTTCGACCAACCCTGGATATCGACCATGATCAGGATCTGGTGGAAGAACAGCCCGGTGAAGATGAAGGAGGGGGCCAGCAAGCCGGGAAGGACAAGGTAGAGGCGCGCATCGCGGATTACTTCCGCCCGGGTCCAGGACCGTTCCGCCACGGTGCGGCCCGCCGCCGCATCGCGTTCGGCCGTTTCCAAACGCTCCATATAGGCCCCGTGCCGGGACTTCTGATCGCCCAACAGCAGCAGAGCCAGCGGCACGATGACAAGCGCCAGGACAATCGCTATCCCGCCCCAGCTTTCCCGCCAGCCGATCACCGCCACCGCCGCCACGACGGCAAGCGGCAGCAAGGCCTCGCCCACCGGATAGCCGAGCGCCGCGATACTGAGGGCCTTGCCCCTGCCTTGGTCGAAATACCGCCCCATCGCCGTCATGGCCGTGTGTCCGGGCAGTCCCTGGCCGCATTGGCGCAACAGGAAAACGATGAACACCAGAAGGACGACCGACTGCGCCATACTCATCAAGACCGCGGCGAGCCCCAGCCCCACGAATACCGCCACGATGTAGACCCGCAGATCCACCCGGTCGATCAACTGCCCCGTCCAAAGCAGAAGGAAGGCGCTTGCAAGCGTCCCCATGGAATAAACCGCACCGAATTCCCCATCGCTCAACCCGAATTCCGCGCGGATTTCCGCCGAAAAGAGGGAGATAAAGAAGGTCTGCCCGAAACTGGAAGCCAGGCACAGCAGCATCCCGAAGCCGAGCAGGCGCGCATTGGCCCGGATGAACCCGAAATATCGAATCATGGGTGGTTGGTCCGGTTTGGAGTGAACAGGAAAGCGGTCGACGCGCAGAACGGCGCGTTTCTCCGTACTTAGCTTCCGCCGCCTGCGCAATCCACACAGGTCGGCACTGCCGGGTCAAGCCGAAGTCGTTTTTCCGCGATCAGTTCATCGCAGGAAATACAGTACCCGAAATCGCCCGTTTCGACTCGATGCAGGGCAGCATCGACACGCGCCAGTTCGGATTCGCGCCGCCTGTCCTGTTCCTGGGCCATCGCTTGACCTTGAAGCGCATCCATCCGACTCAATCGTCCGACCGACTGCTGGTCCAGCGTCACCACGGCGCGTGAACCCTCGCTTTGTTCGCGCAAGGCCGTCAATTCCTGCCGTCTGGCGAGCAGCAAGGCCTTGAATTCTGCGGGATCTATTGCGTCGGACATCACTGGGTCTTTTGCCTCAATCCAAAATTATGTTGCATTGCAAAAAATATCTGGCTTTCCGCCGCGAACTAGGCTTATTATTTTTGTGCGGTGCAAAATTATTGGTAAGAACGCCGCTTTTGGGAGGAAGACACGCTAACGCGACTTCGACTGAGAAGGAGGTCTTCCAATGTCAGAGTTCACCAAATATCCCCTATCCGAGCAAACCATTCCCGAATCCGCCGCCATAGCCGATCCGTCGATCGACGAGATCGAGTTCTATGTGCAGCGTGGGAAACGCCTCCACTCCAAAGCGGTTCGCGACGTCCTGTTCGCCGGTTTCTGCTCCGTCGGTAAAGTGGCCGACCGGGCGGCTGCGACGGTCGGACAAGCTTTCCGCAAGGAAGGGCATTCGCCTTCCTAGGAGCAACCTCACCGAACCGATCTGGCTTCAACAAGGGCGGCGAGCGCTATTGCTTGCCGTCCTTGGGGATGCCCTCGTCTCCATGAACGTCGCCCTCTTCCGGAGCGTCCGGCGTTTCCGGTAGGTCGTCCATCGGCTCCAGGTCTTGCTCCTCCACGGTCATATCGTCTTCCGGGTGCTCGTATTCGGGGCTCATCGTGGCGGCCATGGCCGAAGTGCGCGGTACGGCGACAAAGGTGCCCTGTTCGTCGGCCGGCAGGGCGGCCCGCCTCGTCATCCGCCACAGGGCGAAAGCGGCCATGGCGACATGGATGCCGGCAATGGTGACGTAAAACCCTGAAGGTCCGAAGAGCTCCATGGCCCCTGCCCCGATATTCGGGCCCAGCATCGCACCCAGGCCGTTCGTCATGACCAGCGCGCTGCTGGCGGCGACCATCTGTTTGGGACTGAGGTAATCGTTCGTATAAGCGATGGAGAGAGAATAGATCGGGAAGGTCACCCCACCGGCGAGCCCGACCGCGATAAAGACGAGCAGCTTATTGTCGTTGCCCAAAGACGCGCCGAATGCCCCGGCCGCCACCGCCGCCACCGCTGTAATCATGATGACCGTGCGGCGGTCCATGATGTCGGACAGTTTTCCGATCGGCCAAGTGAAGATGAAACCACCGACGAAAATGGCGCTCATGAAAACGGAAACTTCGGCGATCGTCAGGCCTTGTTGATAGGCGAAGGACGGTCCCATTCCCATAACGACCCCGGCGCTGGTCCCGACGAGAAACATTGAAACCACGCCGAGCGGCGATGCTTTGTACAGGCGAATCGGTCCCATGGTTTCCGGCGCCTCGAATTCCGGAACCCGCGCCGCGGAAACCAGAACAGGGACCACGGAGAGGGAAATCAGAACCGAAACGATGGTGAAGAGCTGGAAATCGGCCGGGCTGTAAAGGTTCAGCAGGTATTGGCCGCCCCCCATACCCAGGAGCGAGATGATCATATAGATCGACAGAAGTTGGCCGCGCGTCTCATTCGTCGCGCGATCGTTCAGCCAGCTTTCGCAGATGATGTAGAGGCCTGCGTAGCATACCCCGGTCAACACGCGGATCAGGAACCAGGCAATCGGGTCGACGAAAATCGGATAGACCAGTACACCGAAAGACGCGAGCGAGGCCAAGGCCCCGAAAACGCGGACATGCCCGACCCTTCCGACCAACCGCGGCACCAGAATAGAGCCCAGGAAGAAGCCGACGAAATAGCCGGCCATCACGAACCCGATAACGGAGGTATTGAAGACCTCGAACTGCGCGCGGACCGCCACCAGCGACCCCTGCAGCCCATTGCCCAGCATGATGAAGGCCAGGCCCAGGAACAAGGCCCAGGCCGATTTGATGGCGTCGAACATTAAGAGCTTCCCTCGCTGGCCCTGCACCGCGTGCCATCATGTGACACCATGCGGCACCCATTCCGGATGCGCCCGGTTGTTTGCCTCCGTCCCCCTGCAAGAGACTATCGCAGTAACGACTGTACGCAATCCCGGCGCGACGGACAGAGGCGGGCGATTCGCCAATCGGCGTAAATCGGCGGCAAAGCATTCATTTTTCGCCGCGTCAAAAGGTTGAAAAAACTATTTTTTTGCGCCTCCGAACGTCTGCTTGCGCCGCTTAGGTCAAAGGACTACCTAACAGCCATGCTCACAGACACCCATACCCCGCCTTCAGCCGCAACGCGCGCGGTTCACATCGCGCCCAGCATCCTGTCCGCCGATTTCGCCAAATTGGGGGAGGAAATCCGCGCCATCGACGCGGCCGGCGCCGACTTCATCCATGTCGATGTGATGGATGGGCATTTCGTGCCGAACGTGACCATCGGCCCGCCGGTGGTGAAGGCGTTGCGACCCCATACCAAGAAGATTTTCGACGTGCATCTGATGATCTCGCCTGTCGATCCCTTTTTGGAAGCATTCGCGGATGCCGGCGCCGATATCATCACGGTCCACCCGGAGGCCGGCCCGCATGTCCACCGGACATTGCAGGAAATCCGGCGCCTCGGCAAAAAAGCCGGCATCTCGCTGAACCCGGGCACGCCTGCGAAAATGCTCGATTATCTTTATGACATGGTCGACCTGATCCTGATCATGACGGTCAATCCGGGCTTCGGCGGTCAGAGTTTCATCGAAAGCCAATTGCCCAAGATCGAAGCCGTGCGAAAACGGATCGACAAGGAAGGCCTCGACATCCGCCTGGAGGTGGACGGCGGCATCAATCCGGAAACAGCGCGCCAAGCGATCGATGCCGGCGCGGATGTCCTGGTTGCCGGAACAGCGACCTTCAAGGGCGGCCCCGCCGCCTATGCGGAAAATATCCGAAAGCTGCGTGGAGATGACTGACCGGGCGGAAGTAGCACCGGGAATGGGCCAGAGACGGGCTGAGGCAGCATCTTCCTCCTCGCCCGAAAAGATCTGGTCGGGAATGCTGTTTCGCATGGCGCGCACGGGCAGCACCCTACCGGGTTATAGCAAAACCTTGGGCGATAACGACCCGGGTCCGCTTCTGTTTCTGAACAAAAGCCCTTGGCGGGGCGACGCCAAGATCGGCTCGACTATCCTGGGCGGCGTGTTCCCATTGGCCGGGCAAACCGTCCGCCGCAATACCGACATCTGGTCCGCGGAGGGGGTTCGCGCCTCGTGGCATGCGGCGCTTCACGGGTTCACCTGGCTCGGCGATCTGGCTGCCGTCGGCGACCAGGCAGCCCGGCGCAAGGGCATCGGGCTGATCATGGATTGGATCGACCACAACCACGACTGGACGCCGGTGATCTGGCGGGCGCCGGTTCTGGGGGCCCGCGTCGCGTCCTGGCTGGCCTATTACGATTTCTTTTTCGATTCCGCTGATGAAATGGTCCAACGCCGGGTGCGAAAAAGCCTGGCCCGTCAGGCTGTCCATCTCGGCCGGGTCGCCGCGCATGAATGCGACGGGGCGGACCGGATCCGCGCGTTGACCGGTGCCGCGCAGGCGGCGATCTGCCTGCCGAAACAGCGCAAACGGCTCGATTCGGTCATGCGGACGCTCACCGCGGAACTGGACCGTCAGATCCTGCCAGACGGCGGCCATGTGGAACGCAACCCTTCCGTCCTGGTCGATATCCTGTACCAGATTGCCGAAGTGAGGAATTGCCTGAACCAGGCGCATTTGGTCGTCCCCGACGGTTTGCAGAGTGCGATCGACCGCATGGCCCCAATGGTGCGTTTCCTGCGGCATGGGGATGGCGGCCTGGCACTGTTCAACGGCAGCGTCGAGGGCGACCCTGCCGTGACGGACCGCGTATTGCAGTTGGCGGAGAGTGCCGGCCGCGCCTTCAATTCCGCCCCCTATGCCGGATTCGAGCGACTTGAAGCCGGCCGCAGTCTGATCATCGTCGATGCCGGCGACCCGCCGAAACCGGGCTGGGACAGCCACGCCCACGCTGGCGCGCTCTCCTTCGAGTTCAGCACCGGCAAGGAACGGATGATCGTCAATTGCGGTGCCACGGTTCATGACGACGAGGCGTGGCGGGAGGCCCAGCGCTCAACCCCGGCCCATTCCACGCTTTCCCTGGCGCTGACCAATTCAAGCGCCCTGACCGATACCGGATTCGGCGCAAGGCGCGCCCATGTCACGGCGTTGCGAAAGGACGCCGAAGGCTGCGGCCTGCTGGAAATGCAGCATAGCGGTTTTTCCGCCCCTCTGGGCTTCAAGCATTTCCGCCGCATTTTCCTAAACCAGGACGGAACCGACCTGCGCGGGGAAGACCGCTTGATTCCGATCGACCCGAACCAACCGGTGGCGCCGCGCCGCTTTGAAGTCCGCTTCCATCTGCACCCCTCGGTGCAAGCGTCCCTATTGGCGAATCATGAGGCCGCCCTGCTCAAATTGCCGAGTGGAGCCGGATGGCGTTTCCGGTCGGGCGGCGCCGCGATCAGGCTTGAGGACAGTATCTATATGGGCCGCCGCGGCGATGCCCGCCGGTCGCAGCAACTTGTCCTGACAGGTGAAACGCGCGAGGGCGAACGTATCGTGAAATGGGCGATCAGGCGGGAAAGTCAGAAGTAACCCTCTCAGAGACTCCAGCGCCGCAGGCCGGCGCCCAGGTCCACCCCACGCCATATTCCCTTGATATCCGCCACCAGTCCATCGGGCTCCAGAAGATCCGCGATTGGCATGTCGTTGAAAACGGCGTGCGGCACGGCGCCTAGGACGGCGTGATAGGGACCGGACGGTTCGCCGATCAGGTCCACACCGTATTCGTGCTTGGTCTCCGCCGCATCCGCCAAAGGGTCATAGACGCTGACTGAATGGCCGAAAACCTCCAACGCGCGAACGACATCGATAACCTTGGAATTCCGGATGTCGGGGACGTTTTCCTTGAAGGTAATCCCAAGGACGAGGATTTTTGCGCCGTCCATTCCCAGGCTTTTGTGGATTCGTTCGGCAAGAACCGCGCCCATCGCGTCGTTGATCCGCCGTCCCGACAGGATTACGTCGGGGTCGTACCCCATTTGCTGCGCCGCATGGGACAGGTAATACGGATCGACGCCGATGCAGTGCCCCCCGACCAGCCCCGGCTTGAAGTCCAGGAAGTTCCACTTGGTCCGCGCGGCGTCCAGGACATCGTAGACCGACAGCCCCATGCGTTCGAAGATCAAGGCGATTTCGTTGACGAACGCGATGTTGATATCGCGCTGGGCGTTCTCGATTACTTTCGACGCCTCGGCAGTTTTGATATCGGGGGCGATATGGATCCGGCCGCCGTTCATCGAACCATAAACACGGGCCAAGGTATCGGCCACTTCCGGTGTCTGGCCGGCGACCACCTTCGTGATCTTGTCCACCGTATGGACCTTGTCTCCCGGATTTATCCGTTCCGGCGAATAACCCAGGAAGAAATCGGTTCCGGCCTTGAGTCCCGAGGCCGCTTCGATCACCGGGCCGCAAATATCTTCGGTCACGCCCGGATAGACCGTGCTTTCGAAAACCGCGATTCCACCCTTGCCGATGGCCATGCCGACCGTTTCCGCCGCCTTCCTGACAGCGGTCAAATCAGGCTCGTTCTTCTCGGAAACGGGAGTCGGAACGGTGACGATGAAGATGTCGCGGCCCTGAAGCGCGGTCAGATCGTCGGTCAGATTTGCTGATGACGCCTTCAATGCGTCCGGCGTCAACTCATTGGTCCGGTCGTGCCCGGCGTTCAATTCCTTGATGCGGGCCGTGTCGATGTCGAAGCCGAGGGTATCGAAGTCGCGTGACAAGGCGACCGCCAGGGGAAGGCCCACATAGCCCAGGCCGATCACGGCGATTGTCGGGTTCTTCCAGCGATCCATTCGTTATCTCACTTCGTTTCGTCCGCGGAATCCGGCCGCCAAGGTTTTTTTGCCCCGAATCATAGGCCGGGATCCTTTACTGACCCGCAATAGGCAAGAACGCGCCGTGTCGGGAAGGACAAGGCAAGCCGGTGCACTATCCCCGCCCGTCGATCCTGTCAAATTCGCCCCGCGTCACGGCATTCGATCGTGAACACTTACCCTTCCTCGACCGGTCCTCGTCGGACACCAAGCCGTTTTCGGCAACGGCGTTGGGACTCTTGACGTTCATCACGTGAACACACTATGTTCACGTGATGAACACAACCCCACGGCTAGGCCGAAAATACTGAACCGGCCAGAAGCGAAGTACCTGATATCATGGGCGATCAAGCTTCCCGCAGCGCTGCGATAGATGATAGCGAGGGTGAAATCACGCTCGGCATCCTCAATGCTGTGGAAGAGAACAGTAAGCTGACCCAGCGGAGCATCGCGGGGGATTTGGGCATCGCGCTCGGCCTCGCGAATGCCTATCTGAAGCGATGCGTCCGAAAAGGCCTGATAAAGGTTCAGCAGGTTCCGTCCAACCGCTACGCCTATTACCTGACGCCGCAGGGATTCGCCGAGAAATCGCGCCTGACATCGGAGTATCTGACATCGTCGTTTCAGTTCTTTCGTCGGGCCAAGGTGCAATGCGCCGACCTGCTGGCGGAATGCGAGCAAACGGGTTTGACCCGGCTTGGGCTGATCGGCGTAAGCGATTTGGCGGAAATCGTCGCTCTATCGGCCCTCGACTCGAAGGTCGAATTGGCGGGGATCGTCGATTCGACCGTCAGAATCGAACGATTCGCGGGAAACCCCGTCTTTGCATCGGTGGACAAGCTGGGGCCGGTGGACGCTTTGATGGTGACGACCCTGAAAGACCCGCAAACCCGATTCGACGCGTTGCGTCAGCAATATCCGGCAATCCCCGTTCTGCATGTTCCCCTGCTGCGAATCAGCGATAAAGAGGAAAAGCAAACAGGGTCCGGCGCAGCTTCGGACTCGGAGAGGCGTCCATGAAACGCTGGTATGTGGCACACACCAAAGCGGGGGCCGAGCGGCTGGCGGAAGGAAATCTCGAACGCCAGGGTTTCCACGCATATCTGCCCCGTGCCCAGTTCCGCAAACGCGGCGCGCGCGGCGCCTCCATGGTTACGGTTCCCCTGTTTCCGCGCTATATCTTCATCCAGCTGGATCTGGAAAACGCGCCGTGGCGCGCGGTGAACAGCACCTATGGGATCAGCCGGCTGGTTTCCTTCGGCGACCGCCCGGCGCATGTCGATGACGCGGTGATAGACGAAATTCGCAAGCGCGAGCGCGAAGACGGCATCGTTCCGCTAGCCGATATGCAGGTTTTCGAGCCTGGCGAAGCGGTCGAAATCACCCATGGCGCATTCAGCGACCGGACCGGAATTTTCAAATGCCAGTCCGATAAGGAACGGGTGGTGGTCCTCCTCAATCTGTTGGGAAGAGACCTCACCGTCTCCCTGGAATCGGATTTCGTTCAGAAAGTCGCCTGACCTTCCCTTCCGCGGCGGTTTCGGTTCTGGCCCACCTCCGCAACGCGGGCTATAAGCGGGCCATGTCGACTGTCTATCTTACCGACGTTTTTTTGGGCTTGGCCGCCTTCGCCGCCAGCTGTGCCGGCGTGCGGCTTCTGATCGGTTATTTGACGAAAAAAGCCATCCTGGATCACCCCGTCGGCCGGTCGAGCCATACGACACCAACGCCCCGTGGCGGCGGTTTGGCTGTTTCCGCGGTGATACTCGCCGCCTGGATCGCGATTCAAATCATTACCCCCGTCGCCGGGACGCTCTTCCTGGTCGGTTCGGCAGGTCTTCTGGTTCTGGTTTCCTGGCGCGACGACATTCGGTCGCTCTCGGCGGGCTTGCGCCTCAGCATACAATCCGTCGCGGTCTCCATCGGGTTGATATGGCTCACCGGGCAGGGCTTGGTTTTTCAAGGATTCCTACCACCCTGGCTCGATCTGTTCGTCTCTGCCCTGCTTTGGGTCGGCTTCTTGAATTTCTTCAATTTCATGGATGGCATCGACGGTATCTCGGCCGTCGAATCCGGCGCGATCGCACTAGGCCTGTGCTTGATCGCCTATTTGCGGCTGGATACCGGACTTTCCGCCGATGACGGCCCCTATGCGCTGGTCATCCTGGCTGCTGCGGCGGGTTTTGCCTTGTGGAACTGGCACCCGGCGCGGGTATTCCTCGGCGATGTCGGCAGCATTCCCCTCGGCTTCCTGCTGGGCGCCCTGCTTCTGGGGTTGGCGGCGCGGGGCAGTTGGGCGCCGGCGCTTATCCTGCCGCTTTACTACCTCGCCGATGCGGGACTGACATTGACACGCCGTGCCTTGCGCGGCGAGGCGATATGGCGGGCCCATAAGGAACATTTCTATCAGCGTGCGGTACAGCGGGGCTTCAGCCACGCACAGGTGAGCGCCGCGATACTGGCCGCCAACCTGATCCTGGTCGCACTCGCGTTTTTTGCGCCCGACTACCCCATTTACTGTCTGGCGGGCGCGGTCCTGACGACCGCCCTGCTATTGCTATGGATGGTGAAATGGCCCGCCGCATCCTCCTGACCGGAGCGACAGGGTTCGTCGGAACCTATCTCACTCCGCTGTTGCGGCAACAGGGCTTCGCCGTCGACGCGGTCGGACGGACAGAGACCGGCCCCTTGGGACCGGACACGGATTGGCGGCCCTTCCTACGCAGCGATACCGACGGCATCATCCACCTTGCCGGCCGCGCCCATGTCATGCGGGAAAAGGCAATCGACCCGGATGCGGAATACGACCGGGTCAATCGAGGCGCGACGCTGGCCTTGGCGGAACAGGCGATGTCCGCCGGCATCCGCCGGTTCGTCTATGTCAGTTCCGTCAAGGCGATGGGCGAAAAAGGGCTGGACCTGGACCCATCCATGCCATGCATGCCGACCGACCCCTATGGCAGGAGCAAATTGGCGGCGGAAGCAGGGCTGCGCGCCCTGGCTCCGGATTTGGACTGTGTCATCCTACGCCCACCGCTGGTTTACGGTCCCGGCGTGAAAGCGAATTTTCTGGCCTTGATGAAGGCCGTCAACAAAGGTGTGCCTTTGCCGCTGGGCATGGTTCGGAACCGGCGCAGTCTGATTTCCCTGCGCAACTTGAGCGATGCGCTGATCCATGCGCTCGACTGCCCGCCGGGCATCTACTGCCCGACGGATCCCGAACCGGTTTCCACTCCCGCTTTGATCCGCGGTCTCGGCGAGGCAATGGGAACAACTCCCTTATTGTTGCCCGTCCCGGTCTGGATGCTGAAGACCCTGGGCGCGGTCTTGCGCCGGAAAGCGGCGATTGACCGGTTGACGGGCGACCTGACCTTCACCGGTTGGCCCCCCGGTTGGTCACCGCCGCAAACGGCCCGGGAGGCTTACGCGGAGGTCGCGGCGTGGTATCTGGCCGAGTACAGGACTTGATCAGGCACACCTATCGGCGCGCCGTCGCCGCTTGCCGCGTAACGCAGGGGTCAGTATGAACAGATCATGAAATTGCTGCCCCATCATCACCGCGCGCGCTTCGCTTTCTTGCATGACCTTGTCATGGCGGGCGCCTCCGTGCCCCTGGCGCTGTGGCTGCGCACCGGACAGGAGTTCGACTTCTACGCCAGCAATTTCCTTCTGGAAGCGACGGCCATCTTCGTTGCCGTGTCAGCAATCGTTTTCCGGTTCAGCAAGATGTACCAGGGCGTATGGGCCTATGCTTCCGTTCACGACATGGTCGCGATCACCCGGGCCGTCACCATCGCCATATTGATCCTGCTGCCGATCCTCTTCCTGGTTGCCCGGCTGGAACACTTCCCACGCAGCGTTCCCGTCATACAGTGGTTCCTGCTGATCGCGATGCTGGGCGGCCCGCGATTCATTTATCGTATCTTGAAGGACAGACGCCTCGACCGAATGGCCCTTGCGGCCAGCGGCAATGCGATACCCATCATCCTGATCGGCGCCGGGGATGGAGCGGAACTCTTCCTGCGGGATATGAAGCGAAACCGGAACGCCGCCTACCGGGTGCTCGCTATTTTCGATCAGAAGGGATCCCGCGTGGGGCGTGCCATTCATGGCATCATCGTGCAGGGCAATGTCGACGTATTGCGCAAGATGCTTGCCGACAAGGCCTTCAATCCCAAGCCGCAGCGCCTGGTCATCACGACCGACAAAATTACCGGCCCGGCCGTGCGGGAATTGCAGGACCTCGCCTCCGCTTACGGGATGACCGTCGCCCGCCTGCCCAAGTTGAGCGAGTTGCGGGCCGAAGGCAGCGACGGCGCAATACGTATCCAGCCGATCGATGTGGAAGACCTGCTGGGGCGCCCGCAAAATGCGCTGGATCGGCCCGCCATCGACGCCATGGTCCGCGGCAAGCGGGTGTTGGTCACGGGTGCGGGCGGCACGATTGGCTCGGAACTGACTCGCCAGATTGCTGCCCTGGGTCCATCCCGCCTCGCCCTGCTCGATAATTCCGAATTCCACCTCTACGAAATCGATCAGGAATTGAGCATCGAGTTCCCCGATGTGGACCGCGCCACTATCCTGGGAAATGTGCGAGATCCCGGCCGCATACGCACCGCGTTCGAGCGGGAAAAGCCGGAGATTGTTTTCCACGCGGCCGCCCTGAAGCACGTCCCGATGGTGGAAGCCAACCCGTTGGAGGGCATTCTGACCAATGTGATGGGCAGCCGCATCGTCGCCGATGCCTGCCGCGCTGCCGGCGTTCGTTGCATGGTTCAGATCTCCACCGACAAGGCGGTCAATCCGACAAATGTCATGGGGGCGACCAAGCGCTTGGCGGAAGCCTATATACAAGCGATGGACGCCGCGTACGGCCAGGACGACAGGAACGACACGCGGTTCGTCGCCGTGCGATTCGGCAACGTGCTTGGATCGACCGGTTCCGTCGTGCCGCTGTTTCAGAAACAATTGCAGCGCGGCGGCCCGCTGACCGTGACCCATCCGGACATGAAACGGTATTTCATGACCGTCCGTGAAGCGGTTGAACTGGTGCTTCAGGCCGCGACCACCGCCCTGCGGGACGCGCACCAGACACGGGGCAAGATTTTCGTCCTGGATATGGGTGAGCCGGTTAAAATCCTCGACCTGGCCAACCGCATGATTCAGCTCGCCGGGCTTGAGCCCGGGAAGGACATCGCGGTGGAATTCACCAGTTTACGGCCCGGCGAAAAACTGTTCGAGGAGCTTCTGCATGACCAGGAGGAAGTGGTCGAAGGCGATACGACCGGCATGACCTTGGCCGCGCCGCGCGTCAGTGCGCTGCCCTCGCTTACCGTCGACCTCGACATTTTGCGCAACCATGCCGCGGAACGCGACCGCGTAGAAGCGTTGAGGCTGCTGTGCCGGCTTGTCCCCGAATACAAACCCGATACCGGCGTCGCATCCCTGCTGGCGGCGGATGGCGGAGGTGAATTCGAAAGCGCCGATCGCCACGCCGCTCAGTAGGTGGATTTTACACGCAATCGCGCCCCAATCCGCAGTTTGCATTATCACGGCATTGACCTGACGGCGGGAAACAGTATCAACCCTGCATACGCCACGAAGGCAGAGAGTAGGAGAGATTGATGGCCGAAAAACCCATTGCGCGCGCGCTGATTTCCGTGTCGGACAAGACCGGATTGATTGAATTCGCGACGGCGCTGGCCCGGCACAAGGTTCGTTTGCTGTCTACGGGCGGCACGGCAAAGGCGCTGAAGGAAGCGGGATTGGCCGTGACCGAGGTATCCGCCCATACCGGGTTCCCGGAAATCCTGGACGGCCGCGTAAAGACCCTGCATCCAATGATCCATGGCGGCATCCTGGCCAACCGGGATGACCCCAAGCACCGTACTGCGATGGAAGGGCATAGCATCGACCCGATCGATATGGTGGTGGTCAACCTCTACCCCTTCGCGGAAACCATTGCATCCGGCGCAGACTATGCCACCTGCATCGAAAACATCGATATCGGCGGCCCGGCCATGATCCGCGCGGCGGCGAAGAACCACGCCTATGTTTCCGTGGTCACCGACCCGGGCGAGTACGAATCCGTCATCCACGACATGGACGAGCACAACGGCGCCGTCAGCCCGGAGCTTCGCGCCTGGTTGGCCCGCGAGGCTTATGCCCGCACGTCGTCCTATGACGCCACGATTTCCGACTGGCTGGCCCGCCAGCAAGGCACGCTTTGGCCGAAAAGGTTGACCGTTTCCGGCCGCCGTCAGCAGGAACTCCGCTATGGCGAGAACCCGCATCAGAAAGCCGCGGTGTATCGGCGCACACCGCATGAACCGGGCATCGCAACCGCGAAACAGCTTCAGGGCAAGGAACTCAGCTACAACAATTACAACGACGGCGATGGCGCGCTGATGGCTGCGGCTGAATTCGAAGAACCGGTGATCGTCATCGTAAAACACGCGAATCCCTGCGGCGTGGCGACAGGCGCCACACTGGCCGAGGCTTGGGACAAGGCGCTCGCCTGCGATCCGGTGTCGGCCTTCGGCGGTGTCGTTGCGGTAAACCGCCCGATCGACGCGGACCTTGCCAAGAAGATGACTGAGCTTTTTCTTGAGGTAGTCATCGCCCCGGCGGCCACCGAAGAGGCCATGACCATCCTGTCGGAGAAGAAGAACCTGCGGGTGCTCGTCACCGGGGAGATGCCCAAGGCGTCTTCCGAACAAAACGTGCTGCGGACGATTTCCGGTGGCTTCCTGGCCCAGACGGCCGATCACGGCCATGTCACGCGCGAAGACTGTAAAGTCGTCACCAAACGTGAGCCGACGGAAGCGGAATGGCGCGACATGATGTTTGCCTGGAACGTCTGCAAACACGTGAAGAGCAACGCCATCGTTTATGTCCGCGATAACGCGACGGTCGGGATCGGCGCCGGCCAGATGAGCCGCGTCGACTCCTCGCGCATCGCGGCAAGCAAGTCGGAACAGCAGCAGGGTACGCAGAATTCGGTGGTTGCCAGCGATGCGTTCTTCCCCTTCGCCGACGGTTTGCTGTCGGCGATCGAGGCCGGGGCCACTGCCGCGATCCAACCCGGCGGCTCAATGCGGGACGAAGAAGTTATCAAAGCGGCCGACGATGCCGGCATCGCGATGGTCTTCACCGGCATGCGGCATTTCCGGCACTAGGAAGGTTGGGCTAAGCGGGCACTCGGACTAAACGGGCTCTCGGGATTTTCAGGAAAAGGCTCTATTCCTTTCGGAACACCACCGACAGGTTGTTGGCGGGCATCTCGACGGTTTCGTCCAGACGCATCCCGTGCTCGGCGGCAAATGCCACGACATCCTCCAGATCTCGGATTCCCCAGGACGGGTCCCTTCCGCGAAGCGATGCATCGAATTCTTCGTTGGACGGCGCGGTATGGGCGCCCCCGCGTTTGAAAGGGCCGTAGAGGTAGAGCACGCCCGCTTCGGCCAAGACCCGCCCGGCCCCCTGCAACAATCCCGTGCAAGCCGCCCACGGGGCGATATGGATCATGTTAATGCAAACCACGGCGCCGGCTTGCCGGACCGGCCAATCGGCGGCGGTCGTATCCAGATGCTTTGCCGGCAACAAAGCGTCCGCTCTGCCCTCGATTGCCCTTGCATGGGCATCGATGCTGGCGAGGTTGTCCGGGTCGATATCCGAGGGCTGCCAGCGCCAATTGTTACGCCCGGACGCCAGATTCTGTGAGAAAAAGGCCGCGTGCTCGCCGGGACCGCTGGCGACTTCCAGCACCAAACCACTGTGCGGCAGGACGCGGTCCAAGACGGACAGAATCGGCTTGGCGTTTCGGACAAATGCCGGCGAGACACGGCGCGGATCTTCCATGGTCAGCCTTCCAGTCACCGTCGTTTGATCGAACTTGGCGGATTGCAGCAACGGCGTATCGCGAAATGGTATTGCCCAGCAAGTTGAATGCGATATACCTGTCGCCGAATTTGGACGGTTCCCTGCGGCGGCGCTCGAGAAATCCCGCGGTCGTGATGGAGTAGCGTAAGGAGAAAAGCATGACCTATGTGGTCACCGAGGCCTGCATCAAGTGCAAGTATCAGGATTGCGTGGAAGTCTGCCCTGTCGATTGCTTCTACGAAGGCGAGAACATGCTGGTGATCCACCCGGATGAATGCATCGATTGCGGCGTATGCGAGCCGGAATGCCCGGCGGAGGCGATTTTGCCCGATACGGAAAGTGAGGCCGAGAAGTGGCTGGAGCTGAACCGCGACTATTCGGAAAAATGGCCGAACATCACCGTCAAGGGCGACGCGCCGGACGACGCGGACGAATTCGCGAAGGTCGAGAACAAGTTCGAGCAGTTTTTCTCCGAAGCACCGGGCAAGGGCAACTGACCTCCTACGGCCCAAACCGGCCACTCGACGCACTACCGGACGGACGCCTGGATGGACGCCCGGATGGCTTCCCGGGCGGACCCCACGGTCCGCCCCCGGGCCCCGGACAAAGATACCGCATTGCGGTAAGTCCATGATACAAATGCATTGCGAAACGAAGGGGCTGGGAAAAGCCCCTTTTTTGTGCTATACATACCCTACAAAGTTGGCGGAAAGATCCCTGGCGAAGACCGCCTGGGGCGTTTTTTTTCGGCCTGTTCGGTATCCGAACGGCTTGGAGAGCGTCGCCATCACCTTTGTGCAAGGGTCGCCTCGACTATTTTTGCGATCAGGCGGCGGCACGACCGAAATAGGGATGGAGATCGGGCGGATCAACCGATCGATGAAGAAGGACTGGCCCGAGGCGCCTTTACCAAGCGGGCGCGGCGGTAATGGTCCTTTTTGTCTCTGACCCCGATTTGTCTATTGCCTAGGCGTATTTCGGGGCCGGTCATTTCCGGGAAGCGGCCGATACCGTGCCCGAATGACCGAACGGATCGTTCCGGAGTGATCCATGCGGGCGGCATGCCCTTTGTCTGTTGGTTTTGGATCGGCCGTATCGGCGCGGTTCCGGTATGTAGATTTTGGAAACAAGGATTGAGGCAAGAATGTCGAAAGGCACGAAGTATCAAGCTGGCGATCATGTCGTTTACCCCACGCATGGCGTCGGCATGGTCAAAGGCATCGAGCAGCAGGAAATCGCGGGCATGGCCCTTGAGCTTATTGTCATCGAGTTCGACAAGGACCGAATGATTCTGCGCGTTCCCGTCGCCAAGGCGGACGATTCCGGGCTGCGGAAACTGTCCTCCCCCGACCAGATGAAATCCGCTCTGAAGACCTTGAAAGGCAAAAGCCGGGTGCGCCGGACCATGTGGTCGCGCCGCGCACAGGAATATGAAGCAAAGATCAATTCCGGTGACCCGGTCGCGATCGCCGAGGTTGTCCGGGACCTTTTCCGGAACGCCAATCAGCCGGATCAATCCTATAGTGAACGCCAGCTTTACCAGGCAGCGCTCGATCGGTTGGCGCGTGAATTCGCCGCCGTCGAAGCCATCGGTGAAGAAGAAGCCGCCGAAAAGCTGGAAGATATGCTTCAAAAAGCAGCCGCGTAAGCGGCAGGCATGATCGACCAAGCCGGATAGCTGCCGGCAGATCGATTGAAAGTTATGCGGGGTCCGCGCGCTTTGTGGGCCCCGTTATTTTTTGCAGCCTTGGCCGTCGCTCGGCCCCATCTGAGACGGCGCCGTCGCTAACGATTCCGGGGGGCTTCCCACCCGTCGCCAAAGCCGATAGCCTTCGATCTTCTTGTAGTACAATAATATCGGCCGCGAAGATTGGCCGCAGCCTTTGGCAGGGGAACGGGACAGCGCATGGCCGCGCCTTCACACAGTACGACCACCCAGGTCCGTTCCCGCGGCAATGTCGACCAATTCTATCCGGTGCTGCGAAAACCCGCGCCGGGAAAGAGCGGACGCATCTGGGCTGTCGGTGCCATTCATGGCGAAATCTACAAGCTGGAAATGCTGCACGACGCCATCGCGACACGGCTGAAACCCGGCGACTGCATGGTCTATCTCGGCAATTACATGGGTTACGGCTATGACGTGACCGAGGTGCTGACGGAAATTCTGCGCTTCCGTTGCTGGTTCATGGCACGGCCGCCTTTCGTGCACGAGGACGACTTCGTCATGCTGCGCGGTGCGCAGGAGGAGATGTTCCAGAAGCTGCTGCAGATACAATTCGCCGCCCACCCGCAGGACCTGTTGGACTGGATGCTTCACCGGGGGTTGGAATCGACACTGCTGGCCTATGGCACCGACGCCGCGGAAGGCTATAAGGCCGCCAAGGAGGGCACTCTGGGGCTGACCTATTGGACGACCGACATCCGGCGGCGGCTGAAATCACATGCCGGCCAGGAGACCCTGATCACGAAGCTGAAACGCGCGGCTTATACCGAAGAAGAAACCGTACTGTTCGTCGCGGCAGGGTTGGACAATACCAAACCGCTCCAGGGGCAGGCGGACGCGCTTTGGTGGGCCCCACGAAGCTTCGAAGCAATCGATGAACCCTATCGCGGGTTCCGGAAGGTCGTGCGTGGATACGACCCCGATCACCGCGGCTTGGTTGAAACCGATTATACGGTTTCTCTCGACGCCGGCGCGGGCCGCGGCGGGACTCTGATCGCCGCCTGCCTGACCCGCGATGGCGCGCTGGAAGACATCGTAACGGTCTGACTCCTGCCGGCGGCACCGGGGAAAATAGCCTGTTACCGCAGTCAAATCTCCCTTTCCTAAGCGTGTTCAATCACCGGTTCCGCGCCGCGGCCCGCGCTCTACCTGATTGTTTTTATTTCGTATTCTCTGGCTTCACCGCCCGGCCAAGCCTCTTTGGCCTATGTTTTCGCGCGATTCCTCTCGGATATGTGAGATGGCTAGATGGTCCAATCGTAATAACCAACCGTAAGACTAGGTAAATAAAGTCAGGCGGGTTCGTTTGATCGGAAGTCTTTAAGATGAGGGAGTGAGTTACATGGCCCATATCGACGATCCACAAACACAACGCGCGAACATGTCCTATATCCGCAAGTCGATGAACGTGCCGCTTCTCGGCCGTGAGGAAGAGCAGGACTTGGCGCGACGCTGGCGGTACGAGCAGGATGAGGAAGCGCTGCACAAGCTGGTGCGTGCCTACGCCCGCCTGGTTGTCAGTACCGCATCCAAATTCCGAAACTACGGCCTGCCGATGGGCGACCTGGTCCAGGAGGGCAATGTCGGTCTGATGCAGGCCGCCGCGCGGTTCGAGCCGGAGCGCGATGTCCGCTTCTCAACCTATGCATCCTGGTGGATCCGCTCGGCAATGCAGGACTATGTTCTGCGCAATTGGTCCATCGTGCGAACCGGCACCACAGCCGCCCAGAAATCCCTGTTCTTCAATTTGCGCCGTCTGCGCGCCCGGATCAGTGACGCGCCGAGCGGCCGCATGACCCAGGAAGGCCGCGAATTCGTCTCGCAGGAGTTGAATGTCGGCGTCAGCGACGTGGAATCGATGGAACTTCGCATGTCGGCCTCCGACAAATCGCTGAACGCGACCATTGCCGACGGGTCCGACGACAATTGGCAGGATTTCCTGGCCGATACCCGTCCCGATCCGGAAGCCAGCGTGACCGGCACGCATGACGCCAAGACGCGATCGGCCTGGCTGGCCGAGGCCATCGAGGAACTGAGCGACCGTGAGCAGGTGATCATCAAGGAACGGCGCATGGTCGAAGACGGCGCGACTTTGGAACAATTGGGCCGCAGACTGGGTGTTAGCAAGGAGCGGGTCCGCCAGTTGGAAAGCCGTGCATTGGGAAAACTCAAAGCGTCGATCCTGGACCGTGTCGAAGATCCGAAGGACTTGCTGATCGAAACGTGACCGGGTCGGCTCGTATTTCGGCAACCAATTCGATCTGATCGCCGGAAACGATCTCCATGAAGGGACCGTTATATCGGCGGACGACGCCGCGCAGGCGCACCATGCGGCCTTCGAGGTCGTAGATCGAAAGTGGTGCGCCGTCCGCCCCCGTCGGTAGATCGTCGGGCCGCAACCGCGCGGTCACACCGCCTGTAAAGTCCTCATGCCAATCTTCCCCGAAATTCAGGAACACCGTCCCTTCGCCACGGCCGATGTCGCGCACCAGTCCTTGGACGATCTGAAAGCCATTATAGATGCTGTCGGGATCGTCGGCCGACCGGACGATATACCGCGGATTGCGCCATATGCCCCGGCTTTCGGCGCGGGCCGCCTGCTCGGCCGCCAGCAGCGCGGCCCTTTCATCCCTATTGTCGACACCGCCCGCGAACCGGGCCAGACCCAGGCGCAACAGCCGTTCCTGCACCCAAACGCCCGACGCTGTATCGATCTGTCCGATAAGCCGGCCATGACGGTCGCGCCGCGCGCCAATCAGCCGCCAAGGCCCTTGATTGCGCTGCAGCGATCCCAATTCCCGCAGATAGGCTTTCGACGCCGGCGCCAACCCCAAACCGACATCCAGACCGGCCAGAACGATTTCCTCGCCGTTCGGGACGGACAAGGTTCCATCGGGCATCATTTCCGCCCCGGCGGTATCGACAATCCGATCGGGCAACGGCACGGTCGCCGCATCCTCAGCGGCCGCGCCCGTAAGGACAGAGAAGAACGCAACCATCGCTATGACGACGACCCCGACCGAGGAACCTCCCCCGCCACATCTCGAAGCGTCGGGCCGACCGCGCGATCGACAGCCGCCGCGACACCCATATCGACTGGCCATCGTTTCCTTGCCCTATCAATCGTTTCGCCAAAATTGATTCGGAAATTCAAGATTATAAGTGGATAGGCCGCCAGACTACCCGCTATATTCCGCAAGCATTCACACAGGTCCGGAACACCCCATGCCCCGCACGGAACTTTACCCCGCCATCGAGCCATACGAGTCGGGTCACTTACAGGTTACCCAGCTGCACAGCATTTATTGGGAGGAATGCGGAAACCCCGATGGCGTGCCGGTGCTTTTCCTGCATGGCGGACCGGGCGCGGGTTTCTCACCTGGGCATCGGCGGTTCTTCGACCCGGCTTTTTATCGCATCGTCCTGGTGGACCAACGGGGCGCAGGCCGATCCGCGCCCTATGCGGAAATTCAAGACAACGATACGCAAACCCTGATCGGCGACCTGGAAACGCTGCGCGAGTTCCTGGAGGTCGATCAATGGCTGTTGTTCGGCGGGTCCTGGGGATCGAGCCTGGCGCTGGCCTATGCGGAATCGCATCCGGCTTCCTGCGCGGGTTTGATCCTGCGCGGCATTTTCCTCTGCCGAAAGCAGGAGGTCGACTGGTTCATGACCGGTATGCGCCAGTTCTTCCCGGCGGCCTGGGATGATTTCATGGCCCATTTGACCACGGCCGAACGGAGCGACCCGTTGGATGCCTATTATCGGCGGCTGTGCGACCCCGATCCCGCCGTGCACATGCCCGCGGCCGCCGCCTGGAGCCGGTACGAAGCCAGTTGCTCCACCCTTATCCCCAGCCCGTCAACGATTGAGGCAATGAGCAGCCCCGAAACCTCCCTGGCCTTGTCGCGCCTGGAAGCACATTATTTCGTCAACAACTTGTTCCTGCGGGAAGGCCAGTTGCTGGAAGAAGCGACACGTCTGCGCGGGCTGCCCGGCATCATCGTGCAAGGGCGGTATGACGTGGTCTGTCCGCCTTCCTCTGCCTGGGATCTGTCGAAGGCATGGCCTGAAGCGGAATTGATCATTGTGCCTGACGCCGGTCATTCCGCGGCCGAGGATGGCACCATGCGGGAACTCGTCGCTGCGACGGAAAAGTTCAAGGACCGGCAGCCGATGGCGAAAACAGCCCGCAAATCCGCCCCGAAGACCTCTAAGCCCGCGCGAACAGGGTGATCAAACGCCGCGCGGCGATGGTCGGCGGCAAGACACCGTCCGCCACTTTCCGCTCTACATCGGGCAAATCAGCGACGATGTCCGGATGTGATTTCAACGCGGCGATCAGGCCCTCGCCTACTTCCGTCCACAACCAGTCGAGCGCCTGTGCCGACCGGCGCCGCTCAATTTCTCCACTGCTGCCCAGCGCGTCCCGGAACGCCTCGATCTTTTGCCAGGCTTCGCCGATACCCTCACCCGTATGCGCAGAGCACGGCAGAACGGGCACGGTCCAATTGGGCGACGCGGGGCGCAGCATGCGCAAGGCGCTGGTATATTCGGCGACAGACCGTTTTGCGGTTTCGACCAAGTCGCCATCCGCCTTGTTGACCAGGATCATATCGGCCAATTCGACGATGCCCTTCTTCAAGCCCTGCAACTCGTCCCCGCCACCCGGCAGCAAAAGCAGCAGGAACATATCCGTCATTTCCGCGACCGCCGTTTCCGACTGACCCACACCGACGGTTTCCACCAGGATGACGTCAAACCCGGCCGCCTCGCAGACCAGCATCGCCTCCCGGGTTCGGCGCGCGACGCCGCCCAAGGTGACCCCGGCCGGGGACGGCCTGATGAAGGCGGACCGGTTGCGCGACAACTCCTCCATCCGCGTCTTGTCGCCCAGGATCGAGCCGCCGCTGCGCTTCGACGAGGGATCGACGGCCAGCACGGCCAATTTATGACCTTTCCCGGTCACCTGCTTGCCGAAGGATTCGATAAAGGTGGATTTTCCCACCCCCGGCACGCCCGAGATTCCCACGCGGATGGCATTTCCGGTCGACGGCATCAAGCGTTCGAGCAGCGCCTCAGCCGCCGCGCGGTGGTCGGCACGGGTCGATTCGACCAGCGTGATGGCGCGCGCCAAACTGCGGCGGTCACCCGACGCCACGCCATCGGCGAGCGCGGTTACGTCAATGTCTTGTCGTGTCATTTCTTGATTTGGCTGCCAAAGACCGTCTTGGCCATCATCCGGAGCTTCTTTTTAGCCGCCGGGTCCAAATCATCCAGAACTTTTTGCTTCTGCCGGTAGATCAGCATGGCCGACTGCACAAGGTCGTCATGTTCCGTCACCGGCGAAGTGGAACGCTGGGGTGCCTCCGTCTTGGCAGGGCCGGCGTCACCCTCTGCACGCCGCGCATCAGCGGGAAGGCCGCCGGTTTCGATCAATTCGCGATGGGCCGAAGCGATCGCTTCCCGGATCGTTTCCCGGTCCAGGTCGGTCGCATTCGCCTTGTCCCGTAATGCGTCGTCCAGTTCCGCTTCGCGTCCCGCATTCAATGCCGCATCGGCCAAGCTTTCCGGTTCCGGTGGCAAGTCGGCCTGCGCCTTCCGCCGCAGAACCGCGTCGCGCTTTTCCATGGCGTCGCGGGCCTCCTTGTTGAGGAAAACGGATTTGACGATTTTGCCGAACATCGAACCACCTTACCGTATCTTCGCACCGGGGTGAATCGCCAAGATCAGGCGATGGCCGCGCCCGGCGGCATCGTAGGATTTGTCACAAGCAACTATGGGGCCAAAAACGCCGCCATCAACAACTCATCCTCCGGTTCGGCATCGATCCTTACGGAGCCTCGTTTCCGGCCCTCTATCTCAAAGCCCAGGCGTTCATAGAATCCAATCGCCCGTTCATTGGATACCATGACGGTCAGTTCAAGGCGGGTAATCCCCGCCGACCGCGCCTGCGCCACGACATCACGCATCAAAGCCCGGCCGATCCCGATTCCCTGATAGGCGCTCAACACGCCGATTCCGACCGTGGCGGTATGCCGGATTCGGGAGAGTTGTCCCCCGACGAGCAGGCATTCCCCAACCGGGCGGTCCCCATGCCAGGCATTGATCAACGCACATCCTGGCGCAGCCAGGACAGACCGTATGACATGCTCCATTTCCGCCACCGAGGCCGCACGCTCGGCGGGCAGCCGGTGAAAGAAGGGCGTTTCAGCCAGCAGAGCCTCGCCCATCGCCTTCAGGGCCGCCGCTTCGCCCGGCTCGGCGCTGCGCAGCACAACCTCATCCAACGAAACTTCGGTCAAGACCACCGTCCTTCCCGTCCATGGCGCCGCAACGCATTCGAACGGCTTTAACCATCCCTTTGGAAACTCTATGCTTTGGCCGGTAAATTGGCCAGTTCCGTGCAGTCCGGCTTATTGGTGGCAGCTCACTGCATTAGAGTACGCTTTTCGTAAAGTCTCGACGAATCACCGATATAATGGCTGTATTTGCGGTGGGGGTGTTTCACTGCTCGATGCGCAGCGTCGAGCCGGGTTTTGGGGTATGTTTCAAGATGACCGGTTCCGGACGCGGTCAAGGCAGTACGCTTTTGCCGCCGGATTTTGCGCAACGGGGTGTTGCCGTGCCGTTCACGACACGGTTGCTTTTCTTCACGCGCATGCGGCATGGCGCCGACGGCGCGATCGAATATCTTGTGCCTGGCCTTGCCGGCAGGTTGACGACCTGCGTCATTCCCCAGGGCAAGATCGGCGCAACGCTCTCCATGACCGTTTTCGACCGCGCCCTTATGGACGAGTTGTCTGAACTGTCGTCGATCACGCCCGCTACCGTCGAACAGGCTAGCCTTGCCGTCGGTATGACGGGCCTTGGCGGATCGCGCCTGCTTCGACGGGCCCGTGAACGGCAAGAGGCCGACAAGCGCGCCACCATCGCCCTGGAAGGCTTGCTGGTGAACGATCTGCTCGACGCCTTGGGAGCGGAACGTGTCGATTTCGAGAAATTGAAGCTGGATGATTTGCGCACTCGTGCCGCTGTTGCGCTGGACCCTCATGCCGCCGCGCTCGAATCCCCCGTCGACGCGATCCTGGCGCGTATCCGGCAATGGGCCCACCTGATCCTGCCCCTGGGGTCCGCCGCACTGGACTTGCCGGGTTCCTACACGACGACCCTGGCCGATATGCAGCGGTTCGCCACGGCGTTGATGGACTGGCTTATTCCGGAGCCCGTGGGACCCGCGGAAATGGCGCAGCGCATCGCGGTCGCCGCACGGAAGACGGCGTCCTCGGCCGAGGAACGGATCGCCCGCGCCGAGGAATACCAGGTTTCGATTCTCGACAGCATCAAGAATTGGGACACAGCCTGGGCGGCCCTGACGAATGAGGTCGAAACAGTGTCCAACATTCTCGACGGCTGGCAACGCCTGGTCGACAAATGGGACGCCACGAGCCGGATGGAGCGCGTCGATCAGCGGGAACTGGTCGAGCTTTTTGCCCTGTACCTGCCTATTCTGCCGCGCAAATCGGCCGACAAGAATCAGGAATTCTGGACCTCTATCCGCGAAAATCAAAACCGCTGGAAAGACATCGTCACGGCATCTGAAATGATGGCCACCGACCAGGACATCAGGGAAAAGATCGGCAGTTTCAAGGTTGAGCCCGCATGACCGACGCGGATCAGGCCAAACAACAACTGATGTCGCTGTTCGAGAACCTGCCGGACGAGCAGTTGAAGAAACTTGGGGCGAGGATCGAACTGGACCGGAATGAGAACCGGTTCGGCCTGCCGCATCAGGCGATCATTTCCCTTATGCGGCCTTATCTGGCAGCGGTCCGTGCGCCGCGTGTCTATACCCCTCAACGGATCCTTTGTGTTCCGTTCGAAGACATATTCACGAACGAGGATGTCGGGTTCAAACGTACCGGTTTCATCCATCGCAAGAATATCTTTCCATTCTGGCGGTTGATCAGCGAAGAGCTCATGGCCGACAGCTTCCCCGCCCTGGCCGACCGTTTCGTCGCTGCGCAGAAGGCCGGTGACGAAGACGCCGTTGCGGAATCCGCCAGCACGATCTGGGCACAGGCCGCCGCTGCCCTTGGCGAAGCGCTCGATCCGATCGAAAGAGATCCCGGCGCGCATGAGGCTTTCGCCGAGCGGATGGGCGGCACGACCGTGGTCGAGGATATAAAGGAAATGCGGGCGATTCTATCGATCGCCGATCATGTAGAGGCCTTGAAGAAAGAATTGCCGCACAAACCCATCGCGGTTCTGACGGGAAAGAGCGTCTCCACGATTCTGCAGCATTACACGGATATTGGATCTGAACGGCCGGGAATGGAGATTTATCTTCTTCTGATCGTTATCGGACGGCTGATGCAGCCCTTCCCGATCCTGCGTGTCTTCCGGTCGCTTTCGCGCAAGGGCGACGACGCGATGATCCGCCGGACGGATTTGAGCATCGCCGGAGAGATCGTGATCGACGCCTTGGAAAAGGACGCGAAGGCAGCCGTCCAAGTAGCGCGGGATTTTGAAGCGAGCGAGGAGGAAATCGTTCGCAAGGCCACCCGTTTCGCCGCCGCGTTCAAGGGGATCACCACCGATATCGGCATCCGCCGCGACGGTGAATGGGGGCAGCGCATGTATGCCGGCCGCAACACCGTGGCGGAGACAATGCAGTCGCGCATCATGGCCAAGGCGGAGAAGGTGATAGTGGGCGCTTTGGTGAAGAAACGCGCCGGGAAGATGGAAAAACTCGTCGAGTGGCCCGACGAGGAGGCCTTCGAGGCCGCCGAAGACCGGGCCGCGGCCCTATCCGCCCTGTATCGCATTTCGGATCAGTTGGGGATCAGGGCTGCATGTCAGAACGAATTGGACGACATCCGGAAACTGTTGAACGACTATAGCGTTTCGTTGGTCGAGGAATTGTCACGTTTGGACAAAAGCCAGCACCAACCCGCATTCGCCAATCTCGCCGTGGTGGTCCGGCTGCTGGAACTGGTCGCGAATTCCGACGAAGCCGATCTGTTGCGCCGACGCGGCCGCGCCGCGCTTTCCGGAACGATGTTGGAATATTGATCTCCTACGGCCACATCCCGCCGTTGTCGTCCGTTACACCTCCTCACGCCCCGTCGCATGGCACAGCAGGACATAGAGCTTGCCCACATCCGCCGTCATGAAAGTCGATTGCAGCAGATGTTCCGGGTCGTTCGCCTTGGCCTGGTCGAGCAAGCGGTCGAACTGTTCGATATAACGGGTGACATAGTCCCGCGCTTCCTTGTCCTGTTTGACCTTTTCGGAAATGGCTTTGATCAGCGCCGTCGGTTTTCCGCGGAGCAGCGCGCGGGTGAAGATCGAACGGTCGCCCTTGATATAACGGCGCCAATCGGCCTCGGCGACATCGCCTTCCACGATCCGGGTCAGATCGATCGTGGTCGAATTCAGATCCTCGACGATGAAACGTGCGGATTTCAGGAACAGATCCCGCTTCAGGGAGTGATCCAGGTCGCGGATTTCGGAATGGCGCTTTCCGACCTGTTCCGACGCGTCGACCAAGGCCTTGGCTTGTTTCGAAAAATCTTCGCCGATGGCGCCTGCGTCGTCGCGGGCCGTGTTCACCGCACGAATCAATTTCTTGCTGCCGGTCTCGACGGATTCGCTCAATCCCGTCAGCGTTTGCTGGGTCTCCTCCGCGACCTTGGTCAAGGTCTTGGTTTCCGTATTGAGGGATTTCGCCACGGTCTGGATTTGTGAATTCGCAAGGTCGCCTGCCGCCGTCAAATCGCCCGTTTGCGTACGCAGAAGCGTTACCAAGGTTTCTATGCGTTTCGCGATTCGGTCCGACGCGTTGACGACGCCTTCTTCCTGTTGCGCGAAAGCATCGCCCAACAACCGTGCGGCCGTCGCGGCGGCGGCCGCCGCTTCTGTCATCTGGGCCGCTTGGCTGGCCAGCCCGGTGCGGTGGTCCTCCATCTGCATGCCGGCACTGACAGATGTGGACGTCAAACGCTCAGCTTCCTTGCCCATTCTTTCGGAAAGCTCACCGAACAAGTCCATCGCCTTGTCCATCGCCGTGCCGAATTCTTCGCTTTCCTTGCGGAAGTTATCCCCGGCCTCGCCAATTCGCGTCTGGATGGAATCCGCCGCCGATAACAGGGTTTCAACTTGGCGTTCCAGCACCGATCGGATGCCTTCGGTTCGTTCTTCCGCAATCTTGGAAGCTTCCGCCATCGTCGCCGTTTGACCGGCCAAACTGGATTCCGTGTTCGATGCGCTGACCGCAATCTGTTCGGCGAGTGTCTGCAAGGCGGTTGCGTCTTGCCGCAAGGACTCACGGATCTTCATGATATCCGTGCCGGCCTTTTCGGAGACGTTGTTCAACGCCGCCATGTTTTGGCGGAGCGTCTCGTTCAACGCCTGAATCAGGGAGGCGGCCTTGTCGGAGGCGGTCTGGAGATCCGCACTGCGTTTCTGCAGTGAATCGCCGATCTTGTCGGTGCGGTCCTGAACCCATTCCGCGGCATCCCGCAGTTCCGAACTTTGCTTGCGCAGCAGTTCCGCCATTTCCCGGCCCTGCGCCACTGCGGGATCGAACGTATCTACCAATTCCGCTGATCCAGCCTGCAGCGAATCCCGCATTTCCTTCATCCGGGCTGCCAATAGGGCATCGATATCGGCCGCCTGTTGCGCCGCGCGGTCGGCGGCGGAGGTCATTTCGTCCGCCTGTTTGCGCATAAGGTTCCGCATCGTGTCGGCACGTTCCGCAGCGGTTTCCGTTGCTGTTCCGATCAAGTCGGATTGTTCCCGCAAAGCCGCCCCCATCGCTTCCATTTTTTCCGTCGCGGATTCTGAGGCCGTCAAAAGCTGGCGGCTTTGCGCGTCGGCAGCGCTTCTGACCAACCCCGTCTGGGTTGCGATACGGGTCGCCGCATCGTTCAATTCCTCACTTTGCGTCGCAACGGATTTCAGAATTTGAGCGGTCTGGCTTTCCGTTTGGGCGGCCGCATCCATCAACATTTCAACCTGTTGCTTCAACGCCGATTGCATCCGTTCGACGATTTCGGCGTTCCGGTCGACATTTGCGTTCATGGCCTTGGCCGTACGGTCGATATCGCTGCCCATGGATTCCGCGAACCGGGCCGCTTTTTCGCCCAACTCGTCACCCATTTTCTCCAGGCGCCCGCGCGTCTGATCCAGCAATTCACCCTGTTCGGTTTCCACCCTGCCAAGTGCCGCCACCACGGCACCGGTCAGGATCTTGCCCTGTCTTTCCAGAAGCCCTGTCATCTGCGCCACGCGTTCGGAGGTTTCCTCTCCGAATTTCCGGAATGCGTTCCGTTCCGCTTCGAAACTGTCATGCAGCGATCGCGCGGTCAGGGCGGTACGCTCTTCCATGTCCTGGACCAAAGCATCCGTCTTGCCCGCGGCGGCCAGGGCAAATCCGTCGAAAGCTTCCGACTGTTCGCGCACACCGGTTTCCAATCGCGTGACGATTGCTGTCACCGCACCATCGACCGCATCCGTGCTTGCGCCCAGCCGTGCCTCACTCTCGGCGACGGCGTCCTGCATTCTAGTTGCATGTTTCGACACCGCTTCCGCCAGTCGGGCGGCGGAGGCATCGACTGCGCCGGACAATTGCTCGCCCGCAGCCGCGGCCTTCGCTTCGGTTTGGCGCGCGAAGGCTGAAAAGGCCGTCACCTGCATACCCAGGCTTTGTTCCAGGCTGGCGGACAGTTCTTCTGCCTGGGACGCCAGTTTCTCGCCGATGCTGGCGATGAGCGACGCCGTATTGCCGTCAAAAGTCGCCAGCCGCCGGTCATGCTTGTCGAATGCTTCGGATAAGGCTTCCGACGCCTTGATGGTGCCGTCCCGCAACCGCGCGGAGAGACCGGCAAGCCGGCTGTCGGTCCGCGTCGCGAAAGCTTCGAAACTCTCCACTTGGGACTGGAAGGCTTCTTCGACCAGACGGACCGTATCCTGTGCTCGGCTGCGGACCTGGTCGGAAAAGGACGAAATTTGGTCCGATGCCTCGTCGCCGGCGCGGCGCAGGTCCTCCCCGCTATCCTTCAACAGGGCGGCAATCGCCTCTGCCCTGTCGCCCGCCTGTTCGGCCACCTTGTCCAGATCCTGGCGATAGGCTTCCAGCCGGTCGCCGATTTCCTCCACCCGTCGCGCAGCGTGATCGGAGGCATCGGTCACTTCCGCGGCCTGGGCCTTCAAGGTGCCGGCCACACCGTCTCCGCGTGCGGCCGCGGCATCAAGAGCATCGACCAGTGTCGTGGTTTGGCGGTCCACCGATTCGGTAATCGTTTTTTGTTGCGCCTCCAGCCGGCCGATCAATTCGCTCAGCTTTTCGGCCTCCGCCGATAGAATCGATCGCAACGCCCCACTTTCCCGTGAGGCGTCGCTGGTGCGGCCTTCCAACGCCTTTATTTGAGCCTGCAACCCGTTGGATAGATCCGTCAGGGCATGCACGGTCTCTTCGCCCGCGGCGCCGAGTTCCTTGGCTTGGCGACGCAGCGAATCGGCAACCAATTCGATCCGGGCTTCAGCATCTTCCGCCGGATAGGCCAGCAGGGATAACTGCCGGCGCAACACATCGGTATGATACCGAACATCCTGGCCGCGCCTGAAAAAGAGAGCCGCCAGCCATATAAAGGCCAAGGGGGTGAAGACACCGGCGAACATGCCCGCCAGCTCATGCGGCAAGAGGGCGGGCAGCAAGGCCCAGCCGACCACTGCGTGGAAATACCACCCGCACAGTCCGAGCCACGCGACAGTCAACAGCCCGGCGGTCGACCCGATCCATATCGCCGCCCGCTTGGCGCGGCGGGCGTCCAATTGAACCTGCTCGGGCGTGGGCGCCCCCGCGCGTGGTTCGGGTTTCGGAAAGGGGGTGATTTCCGCGGCCATCTACTTTTTCCCATCGTCAGCGCCATCCGACCGGCCGGATGGCTTTACCTGCAACCAATCGAAATTACGCTGTTCCGGCCGGAAATCAAAGTGGCGCGCCGGATTCTCTGCCGGTTTCCAGACCGGAAACTCAAACCGTTTCTGCAATGGGTTCCGGTACTTGGCGCGGCCCGGATGGCGCGATAATGTGCGTCGCCGCACGGACGAATGTTAACCGTCGCCGTGCCCGGTTTCGCCAAACGCCAGATATCAGGAGAGCGCCCGCATGCCGAGCCACCCCGACTTCCCGAATTTGCGCGTCCTGGACCATCCCCTGATTCAGCACAAACTGACCTGGATGCGGCGCACCGATACGCCCACCTCCATGTTCCGGGGATTGTTGAAGGAAATCTCGCTGCTGATGGGATATGAGATCACCCGCGAAATCCCGTTGAAGACGACCCGCATCGAAACGCCCGTGGCGCCGACCACCGCACCGGTCCTGGCCGGACGCAAACCGGCCATCGTGTCGGTCCTGCGGGCTGGCCTCGGTATGGTGGAGGGCCTGCGGGAATTGATGCCCGGCGCACGCGAAGGGCAGATCGGCCTGTACCGCGACCCTGAAACCAAGCGCCCCGTGGAGTATTTCGTAAAACTCCCGGAACCGGAGGGACGTCTGTTCATCCTATGCGACCCGATGCTCGCCACGGGCCATTCCGGGGCCTATGCGGTCGACGTCCTGAAAAAGGCCGGGGTCGAAGGGCAGAACATCCGTTTCATGGCCCTGGTCGCCGCGCCCGAAGGCGTTCAGGTCATGCTCGATCGCCACCCGGATGTGCGCATCTATACCGCCGGGCTGGACGAGTGCCTGAACGAGAAGGCCTATATCGTGCCGGGCCTCGGCGACGCGGGCGACCGGATTTTCGGCACGAAATAGAGGGTTTCCCACGGAACGGAATGGACCATGCCTTTGCCAATCCGTCCTCAGCAGGGTATGACCGAAGCAATGCAAAACCGGCCGGGACAATTGCGACCACCCCGGCCCGACCACAGCCCGGGACCTCCATGCGCCGCTGGATTCTGATTGCTTTCGGACTGCTTTGCGCCGCTGCCTTGACGCAGGTTCCAACCTTTCATCAGCAATATCTGCAGCGTCTCGGCGGTCATGTGGACGAGTTGGCGGCGCAGGTTTCCGCCATCGACGAGCGAGCGGAAAAGGTCGGCAAGGCCCGCTACGACTATATCCGCGATTTGATCGGCAATGCCGACACCTCTGCCCGTCAGGAAGGCGAATACCTGCTGGAACTGGTGACCCGCCATGTGACGTTGCGGAATTCGCTGCAACGGCTGGAGGGCATGCCGATGCTGTATCTCGGCGGCGCACTGCTGTTGGAATGCGATCCGAAAATTGCGATGGCCACCCTCAAATCCCTCAAACCCGCGGTCCCGTTGACGATGGCGGGCGTGGGATATGGGATTGCCGGGTTCTTCATCGGTTATCTGGGACTGATCTTCCTGATCAGCCTGTTCCATTGGCGCAAGGTTCCGGTGAAAGAGCCGGAGGCGCAGTAGCGCCCACGCACAAATGAACCGGGATCAATGCCCCCCGGCAAAGGCGCCGGTTTTTACCGAATAGTCTACCGCGAGCTCGTAGTCGGGGTCGTCTTCCGAATCGACCATCAGCTGCCCGGCCCGTTTCAGCAGCCGGTGGCAATCGTGTGACAGGTGGCGAAGCTGCAAGGTCTTACCCTGTGCTTCGTATTTCACGGCAAGATCCTCGATCGCCTGCAGGGCCGACTGGTCGACGACACGGCTATTCGCAAAATCGATCACCACGGTTTCCGCGTCGGTTTCGGGATGGAACAGCTCAGCGAAACCATCCGTCGACCCGAAGAACAACGGCCCTTCGATCTGATAGACCGTCACCCCGTCCTCGGTCGTCTTGACGGAAGCATGGATGCGCGTCGCGTTGTTCCAGGCATAGGCAAGTGCGGAAACGATCACACCGACCACCACCGCGACGGCAAGATCGCTCATCACCGTCACCACGGTGACGAGCACCATCACGGCGGCGTCCATCCAGGGAATGCGCCGGATGATCGTCAGGCTGCGCCAGGCGAAGGTGCCGATGACGACCATGAACATGACGCCGACGAGCGCCGCGAGTGGGATCTGCTCGATCAGGCTGGAGGCCACCAGGATGAACAGCAGCAGAAAGATCGCCGCCGAAATACCGGAAATCCGCGTCCGCCCGCCGGATTTCACATTGATCATGGACTGGCCGATCATGGCGCAGCCACCCATGCCGCCGAAGAAACCGGTAACCGTATTGGCAAGGCCTTGGGCGATGCACTCCTTGGACGCGCCGCCCCGCTTGCCGGTCATTTCGCCGACAAGGTTCAGGGTCAGCAGGCTTTCGATCATGCCGATCAGGGCCAGAATCACCGAATAGGGGAGAATGATTTTCAGAGTCTCAAGGGTCAGCGGCACCATCGGGATATGGAACATGGGCAGCCCCCCTTCGATGGAGGCCAGGTCGCCGACACGCGGAACCCCGATGTCGAAGCCGATGACAATACCGGCCACGATGGCAATCGCAGCCAGGGGCGCGGGGACGACGTTGGTCAGTTTCGGCAGGCCCCAGATCACCGCCATGGTGAGCACGACCAGCCCCAGCATGGTGGCCAGGGGCCAGCCGGTCATCCAGACCATGCCTTCGACCGGATCAGGGACCTGGAACTGGCTGAGTTGCGCCAGAAAAATGACAATCGCCAAGCCGTTCACGAAACCCAGCATAACCGGATGCGGCACCAGGCGAATGAATTTTCCCAACCGGAAAATCCCGGCCAAAAGCTGCAAAATTCCCATCAATACGACAGTCGCGAACAGGTACTCGACGCCGTGGTCGGCAACCAACGCAACCATCACGACGGCCAGCGCACCGGTCGCCCCTGAGATCATGCCCGGCCGGCCGCCGAACACCGCGGTGATCAATCCAACGATGAAGGCAGCATAAAGACCGACCAAGGGATGAACATTGGCGACAAAGGCAAAGGCGATCGCCTCCGGCACCAAGGCCAGTGCGACGGTAAGGCCGGAAAGAATGTCAGTCTTCGTCTGGCTGATCGTAATTTCGGAAATGAGACCGGTTCCTTGCAAATTTTCCGGATCGCACATGCGGCTTAGGTTCCGCTGCGACCCTAGTTTTATCGTCCGTCAAAATTGATTGCGCACAATACCGGCGACGCTTCCGTTCGGCCGGCGACCCGTTTATAGCGCCCTCATGTTGCGTTGCAATATGAATTGTTTGCAATCTCAAACGAAGTCAACCGGCGAAGCAAATGCATCAGGATGAGTCGACAGACGCTGGCCGAACCCGCGTACCGCCTACTAACTTTCCGCCCTTATGGACAAAAACCGTATTTGCCGCCCTTCGTTGTCGATACCCTTGCCTTCATAGACGGGATCCGGCGAAACTCGGGTCATGGTACCTTCCGCCCTGACATCGCCGGTACAGGCCATGGACCATGCCGCGTCGATCTCGCTGGCAAAGTCCAATGTCCCCTTGCATAGGCCCGGTCCTTCCGGAAGGCGCAGAAAAAAGCTACCCTGTTTCTTTGGCACGTAATAGGTCAGGTCTGATGTGACGGCGGGCGCGACCCCGTCCCAATCCACCAGAAGCGTGATTGTCTGACGCTTGTTCGGCAATGCGGTGGAAACATACCGATCGGCATTTTTGTAGAGTTTCGGCGTTGGAATATCGGCCACAAGGTCGTTGTTGATTTCGAGAAGATCACAGTGAATTGAGTCCCCGGGTCGGGCATTGCGACAAGCCCGAAGAGCTTCTTCAATGGCATCCCGGACGGTCAGGCGGCCAATCGCGGACCCGACAGCCACAAGGTTCCCGTCCATGGCCCGCGCCACCGCGAATGCCTTTTGCCCGACATTCGACAGATTGTACTGACCATAGAGCCTCGTCTCTGTAACGTCGGCCAAAGATTTGCCGTACAGGTCTTCGCCCGCGACTGGGTCTCCGGCCGTCAGGGGTTTCCAATCACCCGGATTTTCCCAAACGATGTCCCGCTGGCGGGCGAATAAATGGCAAGGAGAACCGTTCGAGCGCATGTTGCATTTCGTAACGGCCAAATGGATCGTCCGGTACGGTTGGCATCCAAATTCGATGCAGTAGTACCAGTGGCTGGTCTTTCCGTCTTCAGAGAGAGCGAAGACGATTGGGTCTTGAGCCTTTTCGTATGACTGAAAACTCGTGAAGGACCTTTGGCTCATCTTTACCGGGCCCACCCCCGTCGCCACAGCTTGGTTCCCGCCGGCGGTCTGGCAAGCGGACAGAAGAAGACCCACGACAACGAAAACCCAACCAAGACGCATTCGATTCCCCCGTACTACCGGTTTCAACGACCAACGCCACTTTTGATTTTATGCGTGGCCAAATCAAGCGCTTAAGATTATTCGTGGCTGGCAACAGAAGGTTTTCCTCAAATCTCTGCGAAATCTCCGCCGCGGCCTTTCCCATCCGCGAAACGCGACGCGCCGCTGACCGCGTCACTGTCGAAGGACAGTCGACCGATTTCAGACTCGAACCGCAACGCCTCCTCCATCGGCAAGGACCATTGTTTCAAGGCGCTGGCGCGGTCGTTGCGCAAACAGGTCTGCGGGAAGACGGCCAGTTGCGACGCGATTTCGACCGCCGCGTTGAGAGCCTCGCCCTTTTCAACCACGCGATTGGCCAAACCGAAGTTCAAGGCTTCCGCCGCCTCCACGGGCCGGCCGGTCAGGATCATGTCCAAAGCGCGCGATTGCCCGATCAATCGCGGCAGGCGGACGGTCCCGCCATCAATCAACGGAACACCCCAACGGCGGCAATAAACCCCGAATACGGCCCCCTCGCCCGCGACACGCATGTCGCACATCAAGGCAAGTTCCAGCCCGCCGGCAACGGCAGGACCCTCGACCGCAGCAATCGAAGGCTTGCGGAGAGAAAGCCATGTCGGCCCCATCGGGGCCTGCGGCGAAATCTGCCGGCCAACCGCAAGAGATTTCAGATCGTAGCCGGCGCAAAACACGCCATCCGCGCCGGTCAGGATATGGACGGAGACATCCTCATCCGCTTCGCCCGCTTCGAACGCCGCCTTCAAGGCGTCCGCCGTTTCCGGGTCCACGGCATTGCGCGCATGCGGCCGGTCGATGGTTATCAAATTGATCCTGTCGCGCCGCTCTACCAGTACATTTTCAGTCATTTTCTTCTCTACCGTGCTCTTTCCCCGGAAGCATAACCATAACGGGCGCTTGGTGGCAGATGAAAGCTGCCCATACCGCACAATTATTGTTTGGGTGGGGAACAATTTTTGCCCTCTCTACCCTTGATGGCTGGGCCGGACAGGGTAGGCTCTCGTCCACCGAATATCCGGTGTCGTGTTCCAGCCAATCGGGAGTAAAGTTTATGACCCAGGACGCCCCCATTATCATTGCCGGCGGCGGCATCGGCGGTTTGGCGGCAGCCATCGGTTTGGCCCAGAAGGGGTTCCCGTCGATCGTTCTGGAAAAGGCGCCGCAGCTTGGCGAAATCGGCGCGGGCATTCAATTGGGCCCCAATGCCTTCCATTCCTTCGATTATCTGGGTGTTGGCGACGCAGCGCGCAGCATGGCGGTCTATATCGACAGCCTGCGCCTGATGGATGCGATCAGCGGCGAGGAGATTACCCGCATTCCCCTCGACGACGCTTTCCGCACCCGGTTCAAAAATCCCTACGCGGTGGTCCATCGCGGCGATCTGCATGGCGTTTTTCTGCGCGCCTGCCAGGATCACGACCTGGTCGAACTTCGAACATCGAGCGAGGTGGCGGATTATGACCAGGACGGTACCAGCATTTCGGCAATCCTGGCCGACGGATCGCGGGTCACCGGCAAGGCGCTGATCGGCGCGGATGGATTATGGTCCAACATTCGCCCACGCATCGTCGGTGACGGAAAGCCGCGTGTGTCCGGCCACACGACCTATCGATCCGTCATTCCCACCGAAGAGATGCCGGAAGACCTGCGTTGGAACGCCGCCACCCTATGGGCCGGCCCGAAATGCCATATCGTCCACTATCCTCTGTCGGGCTGGAAAGTCTTCAACCTGGTTGTCACCTACCACAATGACGCACCGGAACCCGTTGCCGGCAAACCGGTCAGCCATGACGAGGTACGCCGTGGCTTCGAGCATGTGAACCCTGTCGCCCGGCAAATCATAGAAAAGGGCAAGGACTGGAAACTGTGGGTCCTGTGCGACCGTGATCCCGTCATGAACTGGGTCGACGGCCGGGCCGCCCTGTTGGGCGACGCGGCGCATCCGATGATGCAGTATTTAGCGCAAGGCGCCTGCATGGCGATGGAAGATGCCGTCTGTCTGGCCGCGGAAATGGAGGCCGGCAATGGCGACATCGAAAAGGTCCTTCCCGCCTATAACGTCAAACGCCGCACACGCACCGCACGCGTACAGTTGCGATCCCGCGCCATCGGCGATCACATCTATCATCCGGCCGGCGCCCATGCGGAATTGCGCAACCAGATCATGCAGGCGAAATCGGCCGAAGACTGGTACGGCGTGGTGCAGTGGCTTTACGGCTCCACCGGATTGGACGGCGGCGTCACCTGACCGGGCGCAGTGAAAACTACGAGAAAAGAGACAGATTGATGTCGGATATTCTGCTTGTACGGATGGAAGGGCCGATTGCCGTCCTGACCATGAATCGGCCGGAAAAGCGCAACGCGATGTCCGACGCCTTGATCGGGGAAATCGACGCGTTTTTCGCAAATCCGCCGAAGGAGACAAAGGTCGCCGTGATCGCCGGTGAGGGCGGTCATTTTTGTGCCGGACTCGACCTGTCGGAGCATGTGGAGCGCGACGCGGAACAGGCGATCCATCATTCCCGTTGGTGGCACAGGATCATGGACGGAATCCAGTTCGGCGGCCTGCCCGTCGTCTCCGCCCTATCCGGTGCCGTGATTGGCGGCGGGCTTGAACTTGCAACAGCGACCCATGTCCGCGTCGCGGAACCGTCGACGATCTTCCAACTGCCCGAAGGTCGGCGCGGAATCTTCGTCGGCGGCGGCGCATCGGTGCGAGTCGGCCGGATTCTTGGCGCCGACCGCATGACGGAGATGATGCTGACCGGCCGTAAGTATAACGCGCAAGAGGGCGTCTCGCTTGGCTTGGCGCATTACGCGGTGGGTGACGGCGAAGCTTTTGCAAAAGCCATGGAATTGGCCGAGGTGATCGCATCGAATGCGCCTCTGTCCAATTACATGATGATCCAGGCGCTTTCGAGAATTGAGGATATGGGAAAATCGGATGGGCTTTTCACGGAAAGTCTATGCGTTGCGCTGGCCCAGACAAGCCCGGACGCGATCGAAGGGCTCCGCGCCTTTCTGCAAAAGCGGAACCCGGACTTCCGGTAGGATCGCGGCATGGCAAATCACATCCCCCATTCCGTTGTAAGAGAGGACCGACAGGACGGGTCCGTTCTGCTTCGGTCATCCATCCCTTTGGGACCGGTCGCACGCAATGTGGGCGACTGGCTGGACCATTGGGCCGCGGCGGCGCCGGACCGCATCTTCATCGCGGAACGGAATGGCGGGGAGCCGGATGCCGGTTGGCGCGAGGTCGCCTACGCGGAAATGCGCCGTGCCGTGCGCGCCGTCGCCGCCGCCTTGCTTGAGCGCGGTCTCGGCCCCGACAATCCGGTCCTGATCCTGTCCGGCAACGGTGTCGACCATGCCATTCTTGCATTGGCCGGGCATTATGTAGGCATTCCCGTCGTTCCCTTGGCCGATCAATATTCCCTGATTCCCGGCGCACATGACCGGTTGCGCTATGCGGCCCAGAAGGTTCATCCGGGGCTTGTCTTCGCCTATGACGCCGCCGCCTTTGGCGAGGCCCTTTCACTGGATGTGTTCACCGGCGTGGAAAAGGTAGCCGTTCGGACCGACGGCGCGCCCATAGCCGTCACGCCCTTCGACGCTCTACTTGCGGCGCAAGACGACGCCGCCGTCGACGCGGCGCATGCCTCGGTCGGGCCCGAGACCCTGGCGAAGATACTGTTCACCTCCGGGTCCACGTCCAACCCCAAAGGGGTAATGACGACGCATAGGATGCTGACCACGAACCAGGCGCAATTGATCGCGACCCTGCCGATGCTGTCCAAGCGGCCGCCGAAGATCCTTGATTGGCTGCCTTGGAACCACACTTTTGGCGGCAGCCATAACTTCAATCTTATCCTGGCCAATGGTGGCAGTCTTTATATCGACAACGGACGTCCCATGGGAAACGCGGCGGAACGAAGCATCCGGAACCTGCGGCAGCATCCGGGCACTTTGTCTTTCAACGTGCCGGTCGGTTTTTCCATGCAGATCGACGCCATGCAACGCGACCCCGATTTGCGGAAAGCCTATTTCGAAAATCTGGATTTCGTTTTCTACGCCGCCGCCTCACTCCCCATGGAAACGTGGCGGGCGATTGAGACCTTTGCCCGGGAGATCCGGGGCGAGGTTCCGCTGATGATTTCCGGTTGGGGCCTGACGGAAACCGCACCCGCCGCCGTCATGGTTCACGAACCAGTCGACCGGTCCGGCATCATCGGCGTGCCATTGCCGGAAGTCGTGCTGAAACTATTGCCCCTGGGCGAAGGACGGTACGAAATTCGCCTTAAGGGCGATAACATCATGCCCGGCTATTACGGAGACCCTGAGACCAGTGCCAAGGCGTTCGACGAGGAAGGGTTCTTAATCACCAATGACGCCGTTCGTTTTGTCGATACCGATGATCCCAACCGCGGTCTGGTCTTCGATGGACGGATTACGGAGGACTTCAAGCTGTCGACCGGCACCTGGGTCCGGGCGTCGAATCTGCGACTCGATTTGTTGAAGCATTTTTCGTCCGTCGCGAGTGACATGGTGATCGCCGGTCACGATCGCGACGAAATCGGATTGCTGTTGTTCGGCAATCCGTCTTCGCTTGCCTCGTCCGGCATTGACTATGAAATCCGCGAACACGTCTTTCAGGGCGATGAGATCAGATCAACCGTCGAAGCGATACTGACCGAGGTCAACAAAACCGCCACCGGTTCATCGACACGGATCGTCCGAGCGATCGTGATGACGGAACCGCCATCGGTCGCGGATGGTGAGATTACCGCAAAGGGAAGTCTGAATATCCGGAAGATTCTGGACCGTCGCACGGCCCTGGTCGACCGGCTGTTCGACGACTCCGACCCCGCTGTGATTCGCGTCTGAAACTCTTACTTACTTCCCGCTACCGGTGCGTCCACATCGAGGATCGGGGCCGCATCCAGATCGCTACCGCCAAGTAGGGCGGCAACTTCGTCCAAGGTTGCGATCATCTCCATCTGCCGTTTCGCGGACAATCCGCCGAAAGCCTCGATGAATTTCTCGTGCAACAACGGTGGCGCCTTCTTCAACGCCTTGCGTCCGGGACCGGTCAACTTCGCATGAACGATGCGGCGGTCGCGATCACTTCGGTAGCGCTCCACCAAACCACGCTGCTCCAACCGGTCGAGAATCGTGGTGACGGTCGCCTGACTTAAAGACACCGCGCCGGACAAACGGCCGATCGTCACCTCCCCCAGGTCGCGTATCGACTGCAGGACCATCACCTGCGGGGTCGTCAGACCCGACGATTTGGCGATCCGCTTCGACTGCAAATCGATGGCGCGGATGATACGACGCAACGCGACAAGCACGTCGTGCGTTGTGTCTATGTTGGTTTCTTTTCTTACAACGGCGCGCATTGGCGGACACTCGTTCTTTGTTGTTCTGGTTTTCGCTCTTGTTCAGAGCCCGCGTTGTGGCCGCAGACTGTATTGAACCGGAGGGTATCGTCAACATGTCTTTAGAGGCCTAAACTTTTGACAACGAAAGTTTCGATGTGTATGAACTGGGCTTGTAAATGGAAATCGCCCTTGACCCGGCCGGGCTTGACGCCAGGGCGTCGGGGGGCGTCGTCGCATGCCTTTCGTGGCAGCCGGTTGAGGCCGACGCTTAGCAATTACATAAACGGAAAACGGTAAAAGATCCTATGTGTGGAATATGCGGCGAAGTAACCTTCGACGGCAGTTCGGCGTCCCTTGGCGCCATTGAAAAGATGATGGATGTCATGGTGCCGCGCGGCCCGGATTCCGGCGGCGCCGTGCTGCGCGGGCGCGGCGCGCTTGGGCACCGCCGACTAAAGATTATTGATCTTTCCGACCGCGCCGAACAACCGATGGTCGACTCCGCGTTGGGCCTGACCGTCGCGTTCAATGGCTGCATTTACAATTACAAGGAATTGCGCACTGAACTGGAGGGCAAAGGTCACAGCTTCTTCTCACAGGGAGATACGGAAGTTATCTTGCGCGCCTATGCCGAATGGGGAACCGATTGCGTCACCCGCTTCCATGGCATGTTCGCCTTCGCAGTCTACGAACGCGAAAGCGGGCGTTTGATACTTGCCCGCGATCGGTTGGGCATTAAACCGCTGTACCTCACCGGTAATCCGGAACGCGGGCGCATGCGGTTTGCTTCATCCCTTCCCGCGCTTCTGGCCGCAGGTGATGTCGATACCGCAATCGACCCGGTCGGTTTGCATCACTACATGACCTTTCACGCAGTTGTCCCGCCGCCGCATACGATCCTGCGCGGCGTGAAGAAACTGCCGCCCGCGACAATCTCCATATTCGAAGCCGACGGCCGCCGGAAGGACCATGTATATTGGGACGTCCGTTTCAGTCCGACGGCGGAGGAATCCAACTACACCGACGAAGATTGGCGCAACCGCGTCATGGAAGCCCTGCGCCTTGCCGTGAAACGCCGCATGGTGGCGGATGTGCCGGTCGGCGTCCTTCTCTCCGGCGGGGTCGATTCCAGCTTGATCGTCGGCCTGCTCGCCGAGGCCGGTCAGGAAGGGCTGAAGACTTTCTCTGTTGGATTCGAGGAAGCGAATGGAGAAAAAGGGGACGAGTTCCAATATTCGGATTTGATCGCCAATCACTTTTCGACGGATCATTCCAAAACATTTGTTAAATCGGACAGACTGCTGGACACCTTGCCCAAAACCTTTCAGGCAATGTCCGAACCGATGGTCTCGTACGACAATGCAGGGTTTTTCCTGTTATCCGAACAGGTGTCAAAACATGTGAAAGTCGTTCAAAGCGGTCAGGGCGCCGATGAAATTTTCGCCGGCTACCATTGGTACCCGCCGATGATGCAATCGAATGATCCCGCACGGGATTATGCCAGCGTCTTCTTCGACCGCGATCAGGACGAATACGCGAAGGCGATCGGTGCAAAATATGTCGAGAAAGACTATAGCCGGGCCTTCGTCGCGGAGCACTTCGACCGCCCTGGCGCCGATGCCCCGATCGACAAGGCCTTGCGCATCGATACGACGGTGATGCTGGTCGACGACCCGGTCAAGCGCGTCGACAATATGACCATGGCTTGGGGTTTGGAGGCCCGCGTCCCCTTCCTGGACCATGAACTGGTTGAGCTGGCGGCACGCGTCCCGCCCGAGCTGAAGTTGCGTGACGGCGGCAAAGGCATCCTGAAGGACGTCGCCCGCCAAGTTATTCCCAGCGAGGTGATCGACCGTCCGAAGGGCTATTTCCCGGTGCCCGCGTTGAAATACATAGACGGGCCGTATCTGGACTATGTCCGCGACGCGTTGTCCTCGAAAGCCGCACAGGAACGGGGGCTCTTCAACCAAGCCTATCTGGACACGCTGCTGGAAAGCCCAACGGACCACATCACGCCCCTGCGTGGGTCGAAACTGTGGCAAGTGGCCCTGCTTGAAATGTGGCTGCAAACACATGGCATCTAAGACATCGAGACCCCATGAGCGATTTACAGGACGTACATGATATGGCGACGAAGAAAGGGTCTGACCTGACCGGGACGAGACTGCATCTCGCCTCGCTCAAGAATTGGGGCGAACCGCCCGCGCCCACCAATGACGATGAGGTTAAAGAGAATGTCAGCGTAGACTGCGGTTGGGGCCGGTTGATCTTCGGACAAACCTTTGCCAGCGCCCAAGCTCTGGCCGAAATGGTTCAGGAAGAAGGAACGAACCGGCGCGATGTCGCATTCTACGTTCGCGAACCACATGTGGTGCTCGCCACGGCGCCGCAGGTCTTGTTCCTGGATCCGTCGCATACCTTCCGCCTTGGCCTCAACGGAGAGATCGCCGCCGAAACACCTGTAGACGGCGTTCGCATACGCCCGGCCGAACCGGGTGACGAAAAGAAGGTGAACCGGCTCTACCGCGCTTGGTCGATGGTTCCTGTCAGCGAAGCATTCTTTTCCCGCATACAGAACGATCCTGCCCTGCGGGTGCTTGTTGCCGAAGATCAGCCGGAAGATGGCGGCGCCGGCGAGGTCGTCGGTGTGGTCATGGGCGTCGACCATAAACAGGCCTTCAACGACCCTGACAACGGCTCGAGTCTGTGGGCCCTTGCGGTCGATCCCCAAGCGAAGAATCCAGGCATCGGTCGCGCATTGGTGATGCATCTTGCCGAACTGTTCAAAAAAGCCGGTCGCAGTTTCATGGACCTGTCGGTGATGCACGACAACAAGGAAGCCATCTCTCTTTACAGAAAACTAGGCTTTGAACAGATTCCTGTCTATACGATCAAGCGCAAGAACCCGATCAATGAGAAGCTCTTCGTCGGCCCGACCGAAGAGAGTGGATTGAATGTTTACGCGCGCATCATCGTCAACGAAGCTAAGCGCCGTGGTATTCTTGTCGAAATCGAGGACGCCGAAGCTGGCCTTTTCCGCCTTACCTATGGCGGGCGGTCGCTGGCCTGTCGCGAAGCGTTGAGTGAATTGACGACCGCCGTCGCGATGAGCCGCTGTGACGACAAGGCCGTAACCCGGCGGCTGTTGAAGAAGGCAGGCTTGCGGGCGCCCGACCAGATTTCCGTCGAGGCGGATGATGGGAATGCGATCGCGTTTCTGGAAAAACATGGCCGGGTCGTGGTGAAACCCGCCAGCGGTGAGCAGGGCCACGGCGTCGCGGTCGATCTGACGACGGAGGAAGAAGTCCGCCAAGCCATCGCCCATGCGCGCGCGATGTGCGATCACGTCATCATGGAGGAATTCGTCAAAGGACAGGACCTTCGGATCATCGTGATCGACGAAGAAGTTGTCGCCGCCGCGGTGCGCCGCCCGCCCGCTATCCGGGGGGACGGTGAACATACGATCGAGGAATTGATCGGGAAACTGAGTCGACGCCGACGCAATGCGACGGATGGCGAGAGCGAAATTCCGATGGATGAAGAAACCGAACGCTGTGTCCGCCTCGCCGGATACACGATGGACGACATCCTGCCGCAGGACGAGACGCTCGCCGTGCGTAAGACCGCCAACCTTCATACCGGCGGCACCATCCACGATGTCACCGATGAACTTCACCTTTCCCTACGTTCGGCTGCAATCGAAGCGGCGCGGATTCTTGACATTCCGGTTGTCGGCTTCGACTTCATGGTAACGGACCCGGCACAACCGGGTTATGCGATTATTGAGGCGAACGAGCGGCCGGGCCTTGCCAATCATGAGCCACAGCCGACGGCCGAGAAATTCATCGACCTGCTTTTCCCGCAAACGCGGTCGACATCCGCCAAGACGGGCACACGTGCATTCGAAGAAAAATAATCATCGAAACGGAGAGAACCGTGACTGAAATTCAACCGCTGACACCGGAATTGCTGAAAGCCAGCAAGAAGGGCCGCGACTGGGATTTGGACCTGGACTACATGTCGGATGTCCTGCACCAGTTGCTGACGACCCCAAGTCCCAGCGGCATGACGGACGCCATCGTCAACCTGGTCTGCGGCATGTTGGAAGAACTGGGTATCGAGTACGAATTGACGCGCCGGGGCGCGATCCGCGCCACCCTGCCCGGCGCATCGAAGGCGCCCGACAGGGCCATCGTCGCCCATTTGGATACCCTGGGCGCCATGGTGAAGAACTTGAAGAGCAATGGCCGTTGCGAGGTTGTTCCCATCGGTCATTGGTCCGCCCGCTTCGCCGAAGGCGCGCGCGTCACCATCCATTCCGAACTGGGCCAGCATCACGGAACGATCCTGCCGCTGAAAGCGTCCGGCCATACCTATAACAAGGAAATCGACACACAGCCCAGTGAGTGGAGCAACCTTGAAATTCGCGTCGACCGGCGGATCCATTCGAAGCAGGACCTGATCGATCACAGCATCAATATCGGCGACACGGTCGTTGTCCATGCCAACCCGGTTTTTTCCGACGACGGATTCGTCTGTTCCCGCCACCTGGACGACAAGGCGGGTGTGGCCGCGCTATTGACCGCCGCGAAAGCCATCGTCGACGGAAAGTTCAAACTGCCGCTGGAATGTCACATCCTGTTGACGATTTCGGAAGAGGTCGGCGTCGGTGCGTCCCACGTTCTGCATGGCGACGTTGCTGAAATGGTGTCCATCGACAACGGCACCATCGCGCCGGGCCAGAACACCTGCGAATACGGCGCCACTATCTCGATGCAGGATATGGCCGGTCCTTTCGACTGGCACTTGACCCGGAAACTGTTGACGCTGGCCAAGGCCTTCCAGGTCGAGCACAGCCGCGACGTCTTCAAATTTTACCGGTCGGACGCAGCGGCGGCGCTGGAAGCCGGAAACGATATCCGCACGGCACTGGTCTGTTTCGCCTGCGATGCCAGCCACGGTTGGGAACGCACGAATCTCGCGTCGCTGGAAGCGGTGGCGGATCTGATGGTTGCCTATATGCGCAGCCCCCTGCTGTTCGAGCGGGACGAAATGGCGCTTGGTCCGAAGGAAGATTTCCCGGTTCCGGTAATTCCTTCCGAAACGGAAGAAGCCTACGGCGACGATTGACCGGCCCGGTCTTCTGGTGAACTGCGCCATCCGGTGAACTCCGTCATCTGGTGAACTCCGTCATCTGGTGACTGGGGCGACACGGTACTTGTCCTCAATTCGGCTTGATGGCCGGCGAATTGCCGCTACGCTCGCGGCACTATGCAGGTATTCAAGGACCTTTCCCCGCAGCTGATCTCGAACGCGTTCGTGGCTTTTCTATTCGCCGCGAGCGGACCCGTCGCCATTATCCTGTCGGTTGGAGCGGGCGGGCGCCTGACATCGGAGGAATTGTCCTCCTGGATTTTCGGCGTTTTCATCGTCAATGGGCTGATGACGATCTATTTCTGCCTGAAATACCGGCAGCCCCTGGCCTTTTTCTGGACCATTCCCGGCACGGTGCTGATCGGCCCAGCTTTGGACCATCTAACCTTTCCGCAAGTCGTGGGCGCCTTCCTGGCGACCGGTGTTTTCATGGCCGTGCTCGGCATGTCCGGTGTGGTGGGGCGTTTGATGAAGGCCGCGCCGATGCCGATCGTCATGGGCATGGTCGCCGGTGTGTTCATGAAGTTCGGCCTGGATTGGATCGGCGCCTTGCGCGATGACGCCGCCATCGCCATTCCAATGACCGCCGCCTTCATCGCCCTTTCCGCGGTCCCGCGCCTGGCCAAGGCAATGCCGCCCTTGATCGGCGCCTTGATTGTCGGCGTCGCCGCCTGGGGCATCGCCCACGGGTTCGATGTGGAATTCGGCGACAGCGTTGCGCAGGTCGGCCTGCCGACACTTCAGATCCCGGTATTCAGCTTGCAGGCGATGATTGAGCTGGTCGTCCCCCTGGCGATCACCGTGCTGGTCGTACAGAACGGCCAGGGCGTCGCGGTCCTGAAGGCCGCCGGCCATCAACCGCCGGTGAATGCCATCGCGACAGCCTGCGGGATCGGGTCGATAATCGCCGGGATGGTCGGCAGCGCATCGTCCTGCCTGACCGGGCCGGTCAACGCGATCATCTCTGCCGACGGCGCGAAGGAAAAGCACTATGCGGCGGGTGTTGTTGTCGGCCTGCTGGCCCTTCCCTTTGGGCTGGCCGCGCCGATTTTCACGAAATTCATGCTGGCGGCACCCGCCGCCTTCATTGCCAGTCTGGCGGGGCTCGCCATGCTTCGCGTGTTGCAGATGGCCTTCATGACGGCCTTTCAGGGCCGGTTCATCTTCGGCGCGCTGATCACGTTTCTGGTGACCGTCTCGGACCTGACACTGTTCAATATCGGGGCGGCTTTCTGGGGCCTCGTCTTCGGTGTCATCGCGTCATGGCTGCTGGAGCGCAATGACTTCAAGACATTGGCCGAGGCTTGATCCCGACCGGCTCTCGGCGGAAGACTGCCCTAATGATCCCGCTTCGACGTCTCGTAAGCCGATGACGTGATGTAGTATTCGTTGAAACCGATCCGGTCGCGCAGTTCCAAGAAATCCATCAGCATCGGCGACCGGTCCGTATCGTCGCGCAATGCGTGCAGCGCCTTTGTCATCGCCTGCATCGCCGCGGCCATCAAGGTCAGCGGATAGGCCGCTATGGCGTAGCCGATATCGCGAAGTTCTTCATGGGTGAGGTTCGGGGTTTCGCCGCCCTCGACGATATTCGCCATTTTCGGACCCGGCAGTTCGTCGCAGACTTGGCGCATTTCCTGAACCGTCTTCGGCGCTTCGACGAACAGGATGTCCGCGCCCAGTTCCGCGAACTTGGCCGCGCGGTCGATCGCTTCGCCAAGGCCGTGCTGATGGCGGGCGTCGGTCCGCGCCAGAATCAGAATGTCATCGTCTTCGCGTGCATCGACGGCCGCTTTGATACGGTCGAAAGCTTCTTCCCGCCCGACCACTTCCTTGCCCGGCGTATGGCCGCAGCGCTTCGGCGCGACCTGGTCTTCGATCATCACAGCCGCACAGCCCGCCCGAGCGAAACCGGAAACCGTCCGCCGGACATTCATGGCATTGCCATAGCCGGTATCTCCGTCGCCGATCACCGGAAAGTTGGTTGCATCACAAATGTTGCGCGCCTGATCGACGACTTCCCCATAGCTCATCAATCCCAGATCCGGCGCGCCAATGCGCGAAGCAGAGGCGGCAAAGCCGGACATGAAGGTCAATCCAAAGCCTTCCTGTTCGATCAATTTCGCCGACAAGGCGTCGAAACAACAGGGCATGACATGGAGGCGGTCGGTCCGCAGCAAGGTGCGAAGCTTGTTGGGCTGGGTCATGGAGAAGGCTCCTGATTCGGGAATTTTACAGCTTGAACGGAATGTACAGCGCTAGGTCTGGCCACAGATACAACAGCACCACCGTTAGGAACATCAATCCCAGGAAAGGCACCACGCCGCGCGCCACGTCGGATAGCGACACCCTGGCCACCGATTGGATGACGTAGAGGTTCAGCCCCACCGGCGGCGTGATCAAGGCGCATTCCACCATCACCACGGTATAGATCCCGAACCAGATCGGATCGAGGCCAAGACCCAGGGCCGCCGGCAACAAAACCGGGACCATGATCAGCACCATGGACAGCGCTTCGAACACCAAGCCCATCACCAGCAGGACGAGACTGACGACCAGGATGAACATGATCGGCGTGTCGATATTCTGGGTGATGAAGACGGAAATTTCCTGCGGGATTCGGTACAGCGTGATCGCCTTGCCGAAGACCTTCGCACCGGCCACGATCAGCAGGATCGCAACCGTGGTGGCCATGGATTCCAGCACCGCTTCCTTGAATCGTTCCCAGGTCAGCGTCCGCAGAAGGACCCCGGTGATGACCAGCGCGGCGGCGAATCCAACTGCCGCGGCCTCTGTCGGCGTTGCGGCGCCGGTATAGATTGACCCGATAACCAGAAGCGCTAGCGCCATGCTGGGAAGCGCCCGGATGCTGGCGGACCGCCGCTCCGCCCATGTGGCAGGCCTGTCTTTCGTGTAACCGCCCATGAAACGAGCATGGATCATGGCATAGATGACGAAGAGGACGACCAGGGCCAGACCGGGTCCGATCCCGGCGAGGAACAGCGCAATCACCGATTCCTCGGTGATGAATCCATAGACGATCATTGGGATCGACGGTGGAATCAAGATGCCAAGCGTGCCGCCCGCCGCCAGAAGGCCGTACACGAAACGCCGCTCATAACCGCGCTTTATCATTTCCGGGATGGCGACAGTGCCGATTGTCGCGGCCGTCGCGACCGAGGAGCCGGAGATCGCGGCGAAAATACCGCAAGAAAGGATGGTGGCCACGGCCAGCCCGCCCGGCCAATGACCGACCCAGGCATGGACCGCGCCAAACAGGTCGCGCCCGACCCCGCCTTTCAACAGGATGTTCGACATAAGGAGGAACAGCGGCACGGCCAGCAGGATGAATCCATCCAGGGTCGATAGAATTGCCTGCGGCGCCATCAGCGGCGAAAACCCGCCCAGCATCAACAAGGCAAGGCCCAGCCCGGCGAGGGCGAAGGCCACCGGCACCCGCAACAGCAACAACCCAAAAAGAGCACCCAGGATCAGAACGATCGTCATTCGAAATGCCCGCCTTCGGCACTGTGGTCCGGTTCCGGATTGTTACCGGTGGCCGATCGAACCGCCTCCACCAACGCCTGTACGAGCAGCACGGCAAAGCCGAATGGAACCGCCAATTCGGCGACCCAGGACGGCAGGTCCAACATCGATCCAGTCGTCCGCCCGCGTTCGAAACTATCGAGAAAAATATCCCAACCTTTCCAGACGACCACCGCACTCAACCCAACGATTACCAGCATCGCAGCGGCGTCTGTCCAACGACGGACCGCGGGCGACAGGTGCGAGACCACAGCATCGACGGCAATATGACGTCGTTCGCCCAACGCCCAGGCCATGGCGATCAGGGATCCCCAGATCAGACACATTTGGGACAGTTCCGCGGCCCAGATCGTCGGTTTCGTGAAAAAGTACCGGGCGACGACTTCATAGGTCAGCATGACCCCGGCCGCGACGAACAGGAACGCCGCTATCCAGGCCAATCCACGGACCAATTTAGAGAATATTTGCATGTGACTACCGTCCGGCGATCATCGGCACGGTCCCATACGGGACCGGAACGAAACCGGCGCCGCCCCTTCGGTCGAAAAGCCGGGGGACGGCGCCGCGCAACAAAGGTTGGTTCCTAGAGTTTGCCGGCTTCTTCCAGGATCTTCACACCCAAATCACCGGCCTTCTTCTTGTAGGCGTCATAGACCGGTTGGGCGACACCGCGCCATGCCGCCAATTCCTCGGCGGTCGGCTTGTAGACGGCCATCCCGTTTTCCTCAGCGGCCGCATAGGCCGCGGCTTCGATCTCGGCCATCTTGTTGCGGACACTGTTTTCGGCTTTCATCGCGGCCGCTTCGATGATCGCCTTATGCGCATCGCTGAGACCGTTCCAGAAATCCGTGTTCACCACGACGATGAACTCAATATCGGCGTGATTCGTAACGGTAATGGTGTCCATCACCTCCCATAGCTTGCGGGACTTTACGCCGGAAACGCCGGTCATGCCGATATCGACCGTGCCGCGCTGATAGGCGAGATACTGTTCAGACCCGGAGATCAGGGTCGGCGCGCCACCGGCCGCCGTCACGAAATCGCCCAGCGTCTTGCCGAAAACACGGACCTTCTTACCTTCCATGTCGGCCGGCGTCTTAACCGGGCCGCCATTCGACAGCATGATGGCGCCGCCATAGGCCTGCCACCACAGAACCGTGGAGCCCGTTCCCATGATCGCCTTGTCGAGCGGGCCGCGAATGGGCGATCCCTTGGCCACCGCCGCGCGGACCTTGGCTTCTGTATCGAACAGGAAGGGCTGGTAGAAAATGTCCACCGCCGGAATATCCCCGACATAGCGGGTCAGCGAGGCGACGCCCATTTCGATGGCGCCGGACCCGACCGCGGCGGGCACTTCCTTATCCTTGTAGAGCTGGGCGCTGTCATAGATTTCGACGGCGATATCGCCGTTCGACTTGGATTCCACCTCTTCCTTGAAGACCAACAGGTTCTGGCCCAGATGGCTCTTCATCGGCAGTTGCAGGGAAATCCGCAACGTGACGTCGGCGGCGACCGCCTGTGCGGCGGTGAAGCCCATTGTCAGGGCCATGCCCGCGGCAAACAGCATGCGTTTCATTAGTTTCCTCCCACTAGGTTTTATTTTTTTCAGGAGGGACCATAGCCGTACGGTAAAATTATCGTCAACGCTTATACAGCGCCGGCAATTCAGGGAATCGCAGTCTTTCCGAAGAAACGCGAGCACAGGCCCGCGGGGATAAACGCCGGTCTATTCTGCGGCGGCGGCCTCTTCGCCGGTGGCGACGGCCAGCCAGTAACGGGCTTTCTCCAAATCGCCGTGCTCCGATTCTTCAAGTTCCGCCATCAACCGGCAAATACGGGGTTCGGGAACCTTGCTCCGCTTGATCACGATATCCAGATGATTTCGGGCTTCACCCCACAAACCGGCCTTCAACGCGGCCTCCGCCAGTGCGATATGGCTTTCCGTATGGTTCGGATTGAGGCTTAGCAGATGTTCGAAGCGCTTCACCTGTTCCAGCGGACTTGCCCCATCCGGCGCGATGTCGCGATAGGCACGGCTGATCGTGGGATCGGGATCCTTGCTCCAGGCATCCTCCAACACACGCGCGGCCTTGCTGTCCTTGCCGCGCAAGGCAAGCAAACGGGCCGACAAGGTAACGCCTTCAGGCAGGTTGTCTGCCAATTTATTGGCTTGATTTGATAGCTTCAGGGCCTGTTCGTGATCACCGGCACTCCGCAATTCCTGCGCCTTGGCGATCAAGAGCTTGGCCTTGGTCCGCTTGCCTTCCCCTTCCGGCAAGGCCTTGTGCCTTAGCGCGGTTTCCACTGTCTTCAAAGCAGCGTCCAGGTCCCCGCTTTCGCGTTGAAGGTCCAACAGGTGGCGGGCCGCCCAGCCGGTCGAAGGCCGAAGGTTGAACGCCTTTTCCGCAAGTTGGCGGGCCTTTGCCGTATCGCCATCGCTGATCGACTGCATCAACAGGCCGCGGGTGCCCAGGAAAGCCATATCCTGGTCTTCCAGCATTTCCTCGAAATACTTGGTTGCCGCTTTGGAGTCGCCCTCCAATTGGGCGGCCTGGGCGGTCAACAAGCGGGTCAGGGGCGGATCGTGCAGCAGGGAGTCCGCTTTCCGCGCCAAACGCCTGGCTTCCTGCGGATCGCCGGCGGCAACGGCGACCAACCCTTGCGTCAGCGCTTTGTAACCGCGTTCCCGGCGGGCGGTTCGACGGTTCTCCATGAAGCGCCCGGGCGCACCCAATACGCCACCGGAGAAACGGGCGAACAGAATCGCCAGGATCACGAAGACCAGCAGTCCCAGTGCGAACAGGCTGGCGGAGATATCCACGTGCCAACCCTGCCAATCCAGGCTGATCCGGCCCGGGTATTTCGCAAGGTACAATGCGGCCGCGACGATCAGACCGATCTTGATGAAAAGAAATATCGCCCGAACCATTTATCTATCCCGTCTCAAGCCGGCGTAACCCGGATTGTTCAACCACCCGTGGCCGCCATACGCAGGCGCGCCAACGCCGCATCGCGCAGCGCCTTCAGGGAGGCACTCGCCGCCATCCGCTGCTTGGCCTTTTTCACCCAATCGGCGATCGAAGGATCTTCGCCGGCCAAGGGTTCCACCGCCGCAACGGCCCCGGCCAAATCGCCATTTTCCAAAGCCGCTTCCGCGCGCGAGGCGGCAGGGGCGGATTCCGATGAATCCGTCCGCCGGATACTGACCAGACCGCGCAGTTCCGCGAGTGTTTCGTCGACCCAGCCTTCCGCGCCCGAGACCCGTTCAACCCGGTCAACAACCGGGGCCACATCCGCGAATGCGTCGATGATATCGGCACGGCTGGGGATCACGGCGTCCTTCAACGGCGTCAATGCCGCGACCGCGTCTTGCACGGCCTCGTCTTCAGGCGCCAGGGCCGCAATATCCTGCAAGGTGCCGCCAAAGGGTTCGGAGGCCGCCATCAGACTGTCCAATTGCCCGACCGTAAGGACCAATGCGGCTTCGCTGCCGCTTGGGCCGCCATAGGCGGCTTCGATCTGCGTCAATCGGCGCTCCACCGCGGCGACCCTGTCGGTCACCGTTTCAATACCGGAGCGGATTGCGTCGAATTGATCGGCGAAGGTAGACAATTCGGCCCGGAACGCTTCGAGGGACTCGTCGGATCGGGTGTCCATGGCGTTGACCCGGGAGCGCAACGCGGCAACAGCCTGGTTCAACGGCGTCAGGTCGACCTGCTCGACGGAGGTCGCGGGCGCCGTCGCCATCGCGTCTTCCAGCGCCGCCAACCGATCGGACAACGGCGCCAGCGCGCCTTCGACATCTACCTGTTCGCCTGCCGCCGGCGGTTGCGGAACCGGCCGCTTCTCCAGCGCGCCGATACGGCCCTGCAAGGCCTCGACCGCAGCGGCCAGCGTCGTATCCGGGGGCGCCGACGGCGGGGCCGGCGGCGGGCCGAAAAACTGACTCAGATGCGCGTTGAGCGATGATTCTATCGCTGGCCGCCAGTAGCTTTGCGTGACCAGGCCGGCACCCGATGCCAAAGCGATAATCATCGCGACCCAGGCCAAGCCGCTGGCCTTTCGGGGCGTTGCGGGAACGGGGGCGGCCGGCGGAGCGGCAGGCTCATGTTGAGCACTTTCCGGTTCTTTGTCCGGCTCTTTCGCGTCGCTGGCTGCCACGGTTTCTTCTTCTTTCGTGTCTATCGTCTCACCCTCGGCCTGTTGCGCGGCCGGCGGCAGTTCATCCGCATTCCGCGCCGGCTCACCCTCCAGGTCCAGCGAGACGCCCTCCCGTTCAGCGACAGCCTGAACCTCGTCCCAACGGGTTTCCGGTATATGATTGCGGGACTTCCAGCCCTGAATGGTGCTTGGCGTGACGCCCAGTTTTTGAGCCATGGGACGGATGCCGCCGAACCGTTCGATCACAGTTTCGGCGTCCGGCAGTCTTTCGACCGTCGAATCGGCGGCGGGATCGCCCTCGGCTTCCTCTGGCGTTTTGTCCGGTTCGTTGTCTTTGGTATCGTTCATGGTCTCTCCCGGCAGCGGCGCTTCGGGTCCCTCAACGGATCCGGCAACGGAACCCCATGGGCCCTTTGCCACTTCTTTCACGCTGGTGCCCGCTATGACATCCGGCATGTCGGCTGCGTGCGCCAGCCTAGTTTGCAGCGCAAGACGTACAGCTTGCAACAGGGAAGCCCGGTCCGGGGCCTCCGCAATGACGATTTCTTGCCAATCGACGGTTTTGGCCGCTTCCGCCACATTGGCGCTGAGGCATATCGCTGTCAGGCCCGATGCGTCATCCTGCCGCCCTGCCGCAACGATCAGATCGCAGACGATCCGTGCCGTACGCGGTGAAAACAGAGCCACCGCGTCGATCTTCCCGTCATCCAGCGCCTCGGCAACCGCATCCGGCAACGACCCCGCGACTACGGCGTCATATAGAACGTGGCGATCCACCGAATATCCGCGCTGCCGGAGTATCCCCGCCAAATCGCCGGCCCGTTCGCTGCCTGCGACATGCAGCAATCCACCATCCGACGGTGTGCGATGGCCCGCGATGAGATCGGCCAAGGCGTCAACATCGCCGCCCGCCACTTGTACGTCTTCAAATCCGAACGCTCGTGCCTCCGCACCTGTATTTGCGCCAACCGCATACACCGTCAAATCCCGGCGGTCGCTCTGCCTTATAAAGGCGCGTACACCATTCGCCGAGGTGAAGAGTACAGCGCCATAACCATCCACGCGTACGTTCTCTTGCCGGTACGATATGGTCATCACCGGCGCGATCAGTGACTGTACGCCTTGCGCCGCCAGATCCTGCGCCAGGGCTTCGGCATCGGCCTGCGGACGCGGAACCCATATAACGGGAGCCGATCTATTGACTTGGGAGTCGTTCCCGCCTGAGTCGGCAGCGTTCATGGCCGGTAGCTGTCATCCATATCCTTGGCCAGAAACTGCCCGGCCTCGGTCGCTATGGCGACCGCATCGCCGATCGGACCACTGCGTTCGACCGCCATCATTCCTGACCCGTCCGGGCGGGCAACCACGCCACGAAATCGGACCTGATCGCCCTTCGGTTCGGCCAATCCGCCGATTGGCGTGCGGCAGGACCCGTCCAATTCGGCCAAAAAAGCGCGCTCGGCCGTGACACGCCACGCGGTTTCCGGATCATTCAACGCGGCCAGCAAGGCCAGGATATCGTCCTCGCCGGCCCGCGTCGTGATGCCGATGGCGCCCTGCGCCACCGCGGGAAGCAGTTCTTCCGGCTCCAATGCGGTCGCGGCGATGTCTTCCATGTTAAGACGATTGAGCCCCGCCATGGCCAGCAACGTGGCATCCGCTTCGCCGGCGGCAAGCTTGCGCAGCCGCGTCTGAACGTTCCCCCGGAAGGGGATGACCTTCAGGTCGGGCCGCATCGCCAGGATTTGTGCCTGCCGCCGAAGCGACGAGGTTCCGACGACGGATCCCTCAGGCAAATCCGCCAAACACGTGGCCGTGGGGCAGATCAGGGCATCGCGGACATCCTCACGGGGCAAAAAAGCGCCGAGCGCGATGCCGTCCGGGATTTGGGTTTCCAGATCCTTCATGGAATGGACCCCGATATCCACGCGGTTTTCCAATTGGGCTGCGTCCAACTCCTTGCTGAACAGGCCCTTGCCGCCGATTTCCGAAAGCGGACGGTCTTGTATCCTGTCCCCCGTCGTCTTGATTTCGACGATCTCGACAGTCAGATCGGGATGGGCCGCCAGCAGACGATCACGGGCTTCATAGGCTTGCGCCAGGGCAAGCGGCGAACCGCGCGTTCCGATGCGTAACGGATGGGAAAGCGATGATGTATGCATGGCCGAAGCTGTAGCCTATTGGGTCCTGTTGCGCTACACCCCCGAAACAATATTTGGATCGGAGTCGCCATAAAAATCGGCACGCGAATCTCCGAAAGATGAAAAAGGGCTTTCGATGCTGGTTCTGGGGCTGGAAACCTCTTGCGACGAAACTTCCGCCGCGATCGTCCGCGACGACGGGACCATCTTGAGCAATGTGGTCCTGTCGCAGCTGGAAGAACACCGCCCCTATGGCGGGGTCGTGCCGGAAATAGCCGCCCGCAGCCATCTGGATCACCTGGACGGCGTCGTCCGCCAGGCTTTCAAGGAAGCCGGTATCGGTTTCGGCGACCTGGACGGCATCGCCGCGACGGGCGGACCCGGGCTGATCGGCGGCGTCATGGTGGGCGTCACCGCCGGTAAGACGATGGCCCTGGCCCGCAATCTGGATTTCATTGCGGTAAATCACCTGGAAGCACACGCCCTTACTGTCCGGCTGAGCGATTCGGCGGCCTTCCCTTATCTACTGTTGTTGGTCTCCGGCGGGCATTGCCAATTGCTGGCTGTCCGAGGCGTAGGCGACTACCGGCTCTACGGATCGACCATGGACGACGCCTTGGGCGAAGCCTTCGATAAGACCGCGAAACTGCTTGGCCTTGGCTATCCGGGCGGTCCCGCGCTGGAGCGCGCCGCACTGTCCGGCGACCCCGCACGGTTCGATCTGCCGCGCCCCATGTTGGGCCGGTCCGGCTGCGACTTTTCCTTTGCCGGGCTGAAAACGGCGGTACGCCAAACGCTCGATCGCTTGGACCGGGTGACCGAGCAGGATATCGCGGATATTGCCGCCGCCTTCCACGAATCAGCCGCTGCCGTTCTGCGCGACAGATGCCGCCGCGCCGTTGAACGGTTCAGGGAGGAAGAAGGCATAGACGGGACGGTAACATTGGTCGTTGCCGGCGGTGTCGCGGCCAACAAGCGCCTGCGCGCCGCGTTGACCGACTTGGCCGAAACCGAAGACCTTCGCTTCGTTGCGCCCCCCATCGCACTCTGCACGGACAACGCCGCCATGGTGGCCTGGGCCGGAATCGAACATCTGCGGCTCGGCCGGAAGGATGCGCTGGATTTCGCACCACGCCCGCGTTGGCCGCTTGACCCGGCGGCGCGCACCCGGAAAGGCAAACTGGCCATTCTGCCCGATCAGGCCCGGCAAGGCGGTGGCGAATGACGAAATTGGCCGTCATCGGCGGCGGCGCCTGGGGCACCGCGCTCGCCGCCCTGGCCTGTAAGGCCGCAACCGACGCTGAGGAAACCGTGCTGTGGGCCCGCGACAAAGCCGTCGTCGCGGACATCAATGAAGGGCGCGGCAATCCCGGCTATCTGCCCGATGTCGCCCTGCCGCCCGCGCTGACGGCGACCGCAGACCTAAATGACGCGGTAGACGGCGCGGGTCTGGTCCTGCTGGTGACACCGGCACAGGCCTTGCGCGCTGTCACCCGTAGGCTCGCGCCCCATTTGGCGCCCAATGCCGTTCTCGTCAGTTGCGCGAAAGGTGTCGAACAAGGTGGCCTTAAGCCGATGACTGCCGTTCTGGCGGAAGAAGCCCCGGCGCATCCGGCGCTCGTCCTCTCCGGCCCCACTTTCGCGCGCGAAGCCGCCCTGGATAAACCTACCGCCTTCGTCGTGGCGGGTGCGGACCGGTCCATCGTCGACAAGGTTTGCGCCCGGATCGCCCTGCCCACCTTCCGGCCCTATGCCAGCGACGATGTCGTCGGTGTTGAGATGGGCGGTGCGGTAAAGAACGTGCTGGCCATCGCCTGCGGCGTGGTTTCCGGCCGCGATTTGGGGGACAACGCGAAAGCGGCCCTGATCACGCGCGGGCTTGCGGAAACCGGGCGCCTGATCGCCGCGCTCGGCGGGCGGATGGAAACCCTGCACGGGTTGAGCGGGATGGGCGATTTGGTGCTGACGGCGGGAAGCCTGCAGTCGCGCAACATGTCGCTGGGTTACGCCCTTGGCCAAGGCAAATCCCTGGATCAGATCTTGGGTTCGCGTCACACGGTGACGGAAGGCGTGTGGACCGCATCGGCGATCACCGAAATGGCCCGCAAACATGGTGTCGAAATGCCGATCTGCTCGGCCGTGAACGACATCGTCACCGAGGGCAAGGATATCGACACCGTCATCGGCGGCCTGCTGTCGCGTCCCCTGAAAGAGGAATAGGCCAATCAGGGCATGAACCAGGCCCGGGCGACTTGTTTGCGGTAGCGCTGACAGGCCTTTCGATGTGCCTACTGGCGAAACGCCGTCATATGTTCCGCGATTGCTTTTTCCAATTCCGTGTTGAAATCGGCCATCAGCTTCTCGGTCATTTCGTACCAGATCTCTTCACGCTCGTTGAACGTCGCATCCTCCGGCACGGTCTGGCTGCGTTTGACCGTGACCGTGGCTTCGGCGGCACGCTGATTGGCAAGGTCTTCGGCCGATAGGCTGGCGGTCAGGGTCGCGTCGTAGCGGTGGCCTTGATCGGTGGTAACCAAGCCGGTCAATCCGGTTTCCTTGGCCAGCTTCGTTTCGATGACGCTGGCTTCCAGAATGGTAAGTGTCGCCGCGCCGGAAGCGCCACCCGCCCGCAGGCGGCCATTGACCCAGTTCTCGGCCGTCTTGGCGATATCGACCGGAAACTCATGCTCTACATTCGGCGCAACCAGGGGCTTCTGGTAAATTGTCTTCGCGGCAACCGAGGCAACATTCAACGTGATCGGGGGCAAATGGTTGAAGGTGATGCGCGCATAGCTCGGCACCTCCACATGGGTTTCGCATGCCGCGACCAACAAGACGATGGCCGTAAGAACAGTTTTCAGACCGAACTTCATCGTAAACACCCTCCGTTTTCCCCCCGATTTATCGACTATACGATTGACCGGTCCCGCGATCTTACGCCGATTTGGACGCGCGGATCACTTCCGGTGTGAAACTGCGCGTCGTATTGCAGAATTCGCATGTCATGACGACCGCGCCGTCCTTGACGACTTCCTGAATTTCGTCGTCGTTCAACGCGGCAAGGGCGTTCAGCATCCGCTCTTCCGAGCAACGGCAGACGTCCTGCACCGGGCGCGGTTCGAAAACACGCACGCCATCCTCATTGAACAAACGATAGAGCATGTCCGCCGGGGGCAGATCCGGGTTCAACAATTCCACACTGGTTGCCGACCCCAGCAGCGTCGTCGTGCGGCGCCAATCCTCCGCGTCGATCTCGACCCCGCCGACGCCGCCTTCCGCCGGCAGATGCTGCACCACGATGGCCGACGCGCGCCAGCAACCCGACGGATCCTTGCCTGCAGCGAGCGCCACGGCCGCGTCGAACTGGGCGGATTGCTCGAAATAGTGATGGATGACATCGGCCAGGGACGCACCATCCAGGGAAACGATTCCCTGATGCCGCTCGGCCGACGTACTGAAATCGACCGTATAGGCGAGGTACCCCGCGCCCAACAATTTCGGGATCAAGGCGTTCGACGCATCGGCGAGCGGCGGCACGTCGCCCTTCACCTGGGCAAAGCCGCGGACATGCCCATCATGCGTGACATCGGCCACCATCATCGGGACCGGGCCGTCACCCTTGGTTTGCAAGGTGAAGACGCCTTCGTATTTCAACGCCGTCGCCAGCCCGACCGCCAAGGCGAGGAACTGGCCCAGCAGGACCGAAACCGCTTCGGGCAGGTCGTGCCGCCCCAGGATCGCATCCAGGGCCGGGCCGAGTTTCACCGAGCGCCCGCTCATACCGGTGCGTTCGATCATGAATGGCTGGATCACGTCATCCTGGATCCAGGCGGAAATATCGACGGATTTCGCTTCGCCATCCTGGCTGATCGAAATCTCGCTCTTCGGAAAAGTCATCAATCGAAATACCTGTTCTGAACATCAAATGCGCCAGACCGGGCCGTGCCCCTTAGGATAACACGGCCCGGTTTGCGCAATTACGACAAGCAATGTGCCAGAATGCCCTTTTGGGCATGCAGGCGGTTTTCCGCCTCATCCCAGACGACGGATTGGGGTCCGTCGATAACGTCGGCGGTCACCTCCTCGCCGCGATGGGCGGGAAGGCAATGCATGAATATGGCGTCTTTCGCCGCCATTCCCATCAACCGGGCATCCACCTGGTAGGGTTTCAGCATGTTGTGACGGTTGGCCGCTGCCTCTTCGTCCTCATCGCCCATGGAGACCCAGACATCGGTAACGACGCAATCGGAGCCGGCCACCGCTTCCTCGGAATTGTGGACGACTTCGATCGACCCGCCTTCGCCAATCGCCCAATCCAGGACATCCTGCGGCGGCGGCAGCGTTTCGGGACACGCAATTTTCAACGTGAAGCCGAAGCGCACCGCGGCGTGGATCCAGCTGGTCGCCATATTGTTCCCGTCACCCGACCAAGCCACGGTCTTGCCCGCGATGGAACCGCGATGCTGTTCATAGGTCATCACATCGGCCATCAACTGGCAGGGATGGGTACGGTCGGTCAGCCCGTTGATGACGGGCACGGTCGCGTATTCCGCCAGTTCCAACAGCTTCTTCTCGTCGGTGGTGCGGATCATGATCCCGTCGACATAGCGCGACAGCACACGTGCCGTGTCGGCAATCGTCTCACCCCGGCCCAGCTGGGTTTCGGTCGGCGTCATGATAACGGTTTCCCCGCCCAACTGACGCATGCCGATATCGAAGCTGATCCGCGTCCGGGTCGAGGGCTTTTCGAAAATCAGGGCCAAGGCCTTGCCGGCCAGCGGCTTGTCATCGGCGCGCGCCCCGTCCTTGCGGAACGCGTTGCCCATGTCGAGCATCGAGCGCAATTCGTCCTGGCTGAATTTGTCCAGATCCAGGAAATGCTTCACGTCGGCCATGATCATCCCTCCGCTTTCGCGGCGATCTCACCCGCGGTCTTTTCCAGAATTGCGATCGCCTCGTCGCAATGTTCCTCACCCGCGATCAATGGCGGCAGAAGCCGCACGACATTGTCGGCCGCGCCGACGGTCAGCATGCCGTTCGCCATCAGGGCTTTGACCATATCGCCGGCGACAACGCCGCTTGCGCATTTCAGGCCCAGCATCAGACCCGCGCCGCGGACTGTCTCGAAGACCGTGGGATTGTCGGCGACCAGCTTTTGCAGCTTGGACCACAGATAGCCGGACACCTTGTTGACATTTTCCAGGAAGCCATCGGCGGTCATGATGTCCAGCACCGCGTTACCGACCGCCATGGCCAGCGGATTCCCGCCGAAGGTGGTGCCGTGGTAGCCCGGGTCGATGCCGCTGGCGCCCTTGTCGCTGGCCAGGATGGCGCCCATCGGGAAGCCGCCGCCGATCCCCTTGGCCGAGGCCAGGATATCCGGCGCCATGCCGGCCCATTCATGCGCCCACATCTTGCCGGTCCGGCCCATGCCGCATTGGATTTCGTCGAAAACCAGCATCAGGCCAAATTCGTCGGCCGTCGCCCGCAGCGCTTTCAAATAGTCGAGGGAAGCCGGATTAATCCCGCCCTCGCCCTGGATCGGTTCCAGCGCGATGGCCGCCGTTTCGCCGGTGATGGCATCGCGCAGCGCGTTCATGTTCCCGAAGGGCACGCTGTCGAAACCGTCGGCGGGCTTGCCGAAGCCTTCCAGGTATTTCGGGTTGTTGGCTGCCGCGATGGTCGCCAGTGACCGACCGTGGAACGCGCCCTGGACCGTGATGGTCCGCCATTTCTCAGGCTGGCCGTTCTTATAGTGGTAACGCCGCGCGATCTTGATCGCGCCCTCCATCGCCTCCAAGCCGGAATTGCAGAAAAAGACCTGATCGGCGAAGGACTCCTGGGTCAACCGCGTGGCCAGCCGCTCCTGATCCGGGATCTGGAACAGATTGGTCACATGCCACAGTTTCGCGGCCTGCTCCTGCAGGGTTTTGACCATATGCGGATGGCTGTGGCCGACCGAATTCACAGCGATGCCGCCATAGAAATCCAGATAGCGACGCCCGTCCGTCGCATAAAGATACATGCCCTCGCCGCGCTCGAAAGTGAGCGGGTACCGGGCATAGGTGTTCATGACAGCGGACTTGTTTGTTTCGGACGTCATTTTTCTCTCCATACGTGCCAACGCACTTGGGTCTGACCGTGACCCAATCCGCGCCGCCTTTCGCCCCTTCTGGTACTTGAAACGGGGGCCTAAAATGCGGAACCGCCGGACGGGGTCCAGCGGCGCGGTGAAAATCGGTTCTTGAAAGCCTAGCCGACCATAAAACACCCCTGCGCCACCGCGATGGTTTCGCGACGTCGGCGCAGGCGGGCAAGCCGCACTATGGTTTTCATTCCGATCATGCGGTGCATTTAGCGGAAACCGGTGTTCTGCGCAAGAAGAACGGGAGGGATCGCTTGTGAACCGCTGTTCCCGCGCCGGGCAGGGTGGGGGCAGGGTCGGGGCCGGGCATCGGCTCAGGCTTTCACCTTGTAGCCGATGGCGACAAGACGCAGCGCGACCAGACAAAGCACCGCCGCCAGGATTCCGACCACCGCGGCGCTGACCCAAACCGGGGCATCCGCATAGCCGGTCATGGCATAGCGGAACCCGTTCACCAGATGAAAAACGGGGTTCGCCATCATCATGCTCCGGAACGGCTCGCCCAGGGCATCCACGGTGAAGAAGCTGCCCGACAGGAACAGCAGCGGCGTCAGAACGAAGGTCTCCTTTGCCGAGAGCGAGTCCCAGCGATGCGACTGCATCCCCGCGATCAGCCCGAAGAACGCCAGGATGATACATCCTACGAGGACGAAATAGAGCATCGCCAAGCCATGCAGGGGCAGGCCCGCGCCGAAGGGCAACAGCACCAGCCAGACGGGCAGGCCGATGCATATTCCCGTGATCGTCGCGCCCACCGTATAGCCGGTTAGGATTTCACCCGCGGTCAACGGCGCACCGAAGACATCGCCGATCGTGCCTTCCAGCTTTTCATGCACCATTGAAAAGGCGGTCGATTCGAAACTGCGCTGCACCGCGGCCGCAATTACCAGACCAGGCGCAAGGAACTCCAGGAAGGGCAGACCGCCCACCTCGGCGATCCGCGTTCCCACCGCTAACGAGATCACCAGCGCAAATAGCATTGCCTGCAGGGCCGGGCCGAGCAGCACCAGTTTGAAGACAAGGAATTCGGCGATAACCTGCCGCCAGATCAATGTCGCCACGCCCAGCGTGTTGATCCCCACGATCCGCCGCACCGCCAAGGTAACCTTATGCGCCGCCGGGTGCCGGGCCTTCGCCGCCTGCGGGCTTCCTTCCGGCGATGTATCCGCGACGGCCATGGCGTCAGGCTTTCAGTTTGTAGCCGGTGGCCACCATCCGCCAAGCCAGCAGCCCGAGTGCGGCATTCACGCCCGCCATCACCGCCATCCCGATCCAGGGGGCGGTGTCCGACTGCCCGATCGCGCCATAACGAAACCCGTCGATCATATAGAAGAAGGGGTTGTAATGGGCGAGCGTGTAGAACGGTTCCGGCAAGCGGGAAATGGAATAGAAGGTTCCCGACAAAAAGGCGAAGGGTGTGACCACGAAATTCGTGATCGCCGCTACATGGTCGAACTTGTCCGCCCAGATTCCGCCGATAAGACCCAGCAGTGCCAGCATCATCGATGCGGTCATCGCGTGATAGACAAGATGCAGCAGGCTGTGCACTTCCATCGGCACGAAGAAGGACATGCCGATCCAGGTCGTCAGCCCCACGACCATCCCGCGCGTGACCCCGCCCATGACATAGGCCACGACGAATTCGGTCGGGCTGATCGGCGGCATGATCACATCCACGATATTGCCCTGCATCTTCGCGCTGACGACCGAAGAGGAGGTGTTCGCGAACGCGTTCTGCGCCATCGCCATGGTGATCAAGCCCGGCGCCAGGAACTGGCTGAAGGGGATGCCGCCGATGGTCTCAACCGCGCGGCCCAGCGCCAATGTGAAGATCGCCAGGAACAGCAGCGCGGTCACCATCGGTGCGGCGACGGTCTGCGTGAAGACTTTCAGGAAGCGGTGAACTTCCTTTTTATAGAGGGACCACAGGCCGTACCAATTGACGGCGCCGAACCGTTTGGGGGTCAGGCTCACCCCGATCGTTTGTCGAGAATCCATGACGAGAAAAACAGTCTGTTTCTTATTGTTGGGGGTCGGTGTTTCGCGCCGGACCATAGAGAGCACGCGATTGCCCCGCAAGCATCGGCTTGGAAACAGTCCGATGTGACGGTGTCGAAAGCGAGGGCCGGAAATGGTAAACGGCGACGCCTTGAGGCGCCGCCGTCTTTAAACCAGGAGACCGATGTCGGATGGGAGGGGCAGGTTTCGCCACCAGTCTTCCGGCTTTCCATTGCCGACCCTTGAGCCGGCGTGAACTAGCACATCCACAATAAAGTCACTCACCAGGGGTATCCGTCCCTGATCACGAGTTGATAGTACGTCCGGCTTGACCGAGCGGCTGTGACCAGTGTCACTAGCTTTGTGTCAAATGCCTATTTTTCTGTTGAGGATATCAATGGCTGTTGACAATCGGCATAAATCAGACCGCCCGAGGCGTGGTCCAAAGAAGGCCACGCCTGAACGGCTGGAGAAATCGGCCCTGTTTTATCTGGAGCGCTTCGCCAGCTCGTCGGAGAATCTGCGCCGTGTGTTGATGCGCCGGGTCGAAGCAAGCGCCAGGGAGCATGGAACGGACAGGGAAGAGGGCGCGCAATTCATCGACACCCTGATTGAACGCTATCAGCGCGCCGGTTTGTTGGATGACGCGGCATATGCGGATGCGCGCACCGCCAGCCTGCATCGCCGCGGTCTTTCGGACCGGGCGATCGCAATGAAACTGCGCCAGAAAGGCGTCCCCGTCGATTTAATCGATCAGTCCCTGGAAAGCCTGCGCGAAGAACTGGCCGCTGACGGGATGGATCCGAATTGGGAGGCCGCAATGAATTATGCCAAACGCCGGCGGATCGGGCCTTTCCGCCAAACGGGCCGCCCGGAAAACCGGGAACGGGACATGGCCGCCCTGGGCAGGCAGGGTTTCGATTATCAAACAGCGCGCGCCATCGTCGATGCCGAAGCGGACCCGGAAACGAAACTGTGATTGGTTCCGCCGCGATCTGGGATGGCCGCGCCGTGTGGAAGCCCCAATTCTAGGGTCAACTGCCCGGCCTTCCCGACCGGCGCCCGTATTCCGACCCGGATATCCGCAAAAAGGAGACTTCATCATGGCAGGTGACGCTTTGGCCGCTCTACCCCAGAAACTGCGCCCGACGGACGTGCCCCCCAAGATCGGAACAACCGCGTATCCGGCGGAGCTGCGCAGCGCCTGCGACGGGCGTGAAAAACACGCTTTAGGCGACGCTTTCGGCCTGACCCAATATGGGGTCAATTTTACCGTACTACGTCCCGGTGCCGCGTCCGCATTGCGTCACTGGCATATGGAGGAGGATGAATTTGTCTACGTATTGTCAGGTGAATTGACGCTGATCACGGGTCGCGGTGAGACCGTGCTGAAGGCCGGCGAATGCACGGCCTTCCCGGCCGGCCGCGCCGACGGACATGTAATCGTCAACCGGTCTAACGAAGCGGCTACCTATCTTGAAGTCGGCCATCGGTCCCAAACGGACACAATCAGCTTTCCGGATCACGATCTGCATGGGACGAAAAGCGGTGGCAAATACGCCTTCACCCGCAAGGACGGCTCACCGATCTAGCATTTGGATAGGTCAACCGACCCCGGTTTCCGGGTTGGGAATGCTGTCGAGCACTTTCATCAGGCCCGATGAATAGGCTTCCCGAATACTTTCCCAGGCTTCGTCATTGCCGCTGTATTTCCGCAACCCGTCGGTCGTGAAACTGTCTTTCTTATAGCACAGCAGATCGATCGGCGGTCCGACGGAAAGGTTGGAGCGGATCGTCGCGTCGAAAGAGATCAACGCGAGCTTGGCCGCATTCCCCATCGTGCTGTTGAAATTCAAGGCCCGATCCAGGATCGGCTTACCGTATTTCGTCTCGCCAATCTGCAGGAACTGGGTGCGTGGCGTGGCCTCGATGAAATTGCCGGCCGGGTACATCTGGAACAGGCGCGGCCGTTCCCCCTTGATTTGACCCGCGATCAGGAAACTTCCCGTCGCGTCGCCGTAAGGTCTTACCGCATCCTGATCCTGGGCAAGAACCGCGCGATAGGTTTCGCCGACCATCGTCACCGCGTCGAACAATGTTTCCGCGGACATGAGGTCCCGTTCCGCGTCACCACTACCGGAGGCCTGTCGCAGCAAAGTCACGACGGCTTGGGTCGTGGCGAGGTTCCCGGCGGACAGCAGGGCAATCATTCGCTCACCCGGCGCCTTAAAGGTGGCCAGCTTGCGGACCAGCGCAATCTGGTCGACGCCGGCATTCGTCCGCGAGTCTGAGGCCAGCACCAACCCTTCCGGTAATAAAATTCCCAAACAGTATGTCATTGGTCCCTCCCCAACTCCGAGTTAACCTCGGAGTCATTTTGCTGTTTCAGCTCGACCGATTGGAAAACGAAATGGACCTTCAACCCATCCTGGACGGAATCTCGGCCAAGATCCGGCCGCACCTGTCCGATGGTCGCGTCGCCGACTATATACCCGCCCTTGCCCGAGTCGAGAGGGAACAATTCGGCATGGCGATCGTCACGTGCAAAGGCGAGACGGTGCAGACCGGCGCGGCCGATACCCTGTTTTCCATCCAATCCATCTCAAAGGTCTTCACCCTCACCATGGCGTTGGGAAAGATCGGCAACAATCTTTGGCACCGGGTGGGCCGGGAACCATCCGGCTCGGCCTTCAACTCGATCATGCAATTGGAAACGGAGCATGGCATTCCGCGTAACCCGCTGATCAATGCGGGCGCCATTGTGGTGACCGACGTGATCCTGTCGAACCGGTCATTGATATCCGAGAATGGGATCGGCGAGCCGGGTTATGATGCGGTCCAGGAAATCCTCGACTTCGTGCGGCTGACCGCCCACGACCCGACAATCGTCATCGACAGGGAAGTCGCCGAATCGGAAGCCGCCCACGGTTTCCGCAATGCCAGCTTGGCGAATTTCATGAAGAGCTTCGGCAATCTGGAGAACCCGGTGGAACGGTCGCTTCGGGTCTATTTCCATCAATGCGCCATCGCCATGAACTGTAGACAGCTGGCCCGGGCGGGTTTGTTCCTGGCCGCGGATGGACGCGACCCGATCAGCGGCACGAAAGTGGTGTCTTCGGCACGGGCGCGGCGTATCAACGCAATCATGCTGACCTGCGGCCATTACGACGCCTCCGGCGATTTCGCTTTTAAGGTCGGCCTGCCGGGCAAAAGCGGTGTCGGCGGCGGCATATTGTGCATCGTGCCCGATGTTGCGGCGATCGCGGTCTGGTCGCCCGGCCTCAACAAGAACGGCAACTCCCACGCCGGAACCCTGGCGCTGGAAATGCTCGCGCGGGAAACGGGCTGGTCGATCTTCTGAGCCAGACGCCCCCACATTCGAGCACTGGACCGCAGCGTCCCGTTTTCCCGACAAACCTTGAGTCCCGTGGGATGCTTGCCTATATCCCAGCGGCGTCCTGCCGGTGGGGAACCTCTAGGTCGGCGGACGGCATCGCCGAGAATTTTGGTTGAGAAGCACTGCTAGAAGGTCGTGCAGGAGGAAAATATGGCGGAAACTGCGACAAAGACAGAAAAGCATTCCTTTCAGGCCGAGGTCGGCCGGCTGTTGGATATCGTTGCCAACGCGCTCTATAGCGAGCGGGAGATCTTCCTGCGGGAATTGATCTCCAACGCTGCGGACGCTTGCGACCGGTTGCGTTACCAAGCCCTGACCGAACCCGCCTTGTTGGATGGCGGGGCCGAGTTCCAGATCGACTTGTCCTTCGACGAGGACGCCAAGACCCTGACCATTTCGGACAACGGTTCGGGTATGACCAAGGAAGAACTGGTCGGCAACCTGGGTACTATTGCACGGTCCGGCACCTCCAATTTCGTATCCCAATTGAGCGGCGACCAGAAGAAGGACGTCTCCCTGATCGGGCAGTTCGGTGTCGGCTTCTACGCGGCCTTCATGGTTGCGGACAAGGTCGACGTGATCAGCCGCCGTGCCGGGGAAGACACGGCCTGGCAATGGATCAGCGACGGCAAGGGCGACTTCACGGTTGAGCCTGCGTCACGCGACGCCCGCGGCACCACCATTACCCTTCACATCAAAGACGACGCCACGGAGTTCCTGTCGGAGCCACGGCTCGCCAACATCGTGAAAACCTATTCCGACCATATCCCCTTCCCGATCAAGATCGCCGGCGAGGGAGAAGATTATCCGAAACAGCTGAACGCAGCGGCCGCCTTGTGGACGCGCAACAAGTCGGAAATCGACGAGCAGCAGTACAAGGAATTCTATCACCACGTTTCCCATGCCTTCGACGATCCCTGGGCCACGCTGCATTTCAGGGCCGAGGGCGTGATCGAGTATGCCGGGCTGATCTATATTCCGACCATGCGGCCTTTCGATCTGTTCCATCCAGATCGCAAGTCGAAGCTGAAATTGTACGTGAAACGGGTCTTCATCACCGATGAGTGCGAGGACCTGGTCCCGTCCTGGCTGCGGTTCCTGCGCGGTGTGATCGACTCTCAGGATCTGCCCCTGAACGTCTCGCGCGAGATGCTTCAGAACAATCCGGTCGTCTCCAAGATTCGGTCAGGTCTGGTCAAACGGGTCGTCGGCGAGCTTTCCAAGAAAGCTGAAAAAGAAGCTGATACCTATGCGACGTTCTGGGACGCCTTCGGACCGGTTCTGAAGGAAGGGGTCTATGAAAGCCCGGAACATCGCGACGAGTTGATGAAACTGATGCGCTTCAAGTCGACGGCGCGGGACGGCTGGGTGTCCTTGGCGGACTATGTCGCGGATATGAAGGAAGGGCAGGACGCGATCTATTATATCTCCGGCGACGATCAGGACACGTTGTCCCGGTCCCCGCAATTGGAGGGCTTTGCCGCGAAGGGGATCGAAGTTCTCTACATGACCGACCCCGTGGATGAGTTCTGGATTCCGTCTGTCGGCGAATTCGACGGCAAGGCGATAAAGTCCGTCACGCGCGGCGGCGCGGATCTCTCCAAGATCAAAGGTGCGGAGAAGGCAGACGAGAAGAAAGACAACGACAGCGCGGACGACAAGGCTTCGACCGAGACTGTCGACGCGTTGGTCACAGCCTTGCGGGAAGCCTTGGGCGACGCGGTGAAAGATGTTCGCAAGTCCGACCGATTGACCTCATCGCCCTGCTGCCTCGTTGCCGATGACGGTGAGATGGACATGCATCTGGAACGCCTGTTGAAGCAGCATAAGCAATTGCAACAGGGCGCGCCGCGCATTCTGGAAATCAATCCCGGTCATGCCCTGATCAAGGCGTTGGCGGGAAATGCGGCCGGCGACGTCAAGGACGCAGCCTATCTATTGCTGGATCAGGCGCGGATCATGGAAGGGGAGCCCCTGCCCGACCCCGCCGGTTTTGCCCGGCGTATGACATCGGTCATGACGAAAGCGATGGGCTGACGAATCGTTGTATCCCATGCGGATGCGCCGAAAACAGCGCGTCCGCATGGAGATCTATGAGTTTTTTCGGAAACTTCGCCAATGGGAAAGCTTCATCAGGGGCGCTCTGCAACAAGGTCCCTGAAGTCTTCGTCCACGCCGAATCCCAAATCAATCAGATCCCGATTCACGATGTCTGCGCTAAGCAGAACTCTGTCCCGCTCCAACGTGGTTCCCACATTTCCGATCGGCATATCGCACAATACAACCTGTCCATCATCGGAATCCCGTGACGGAAGAAGCGGCAAGGCGAGCGTTTCCACGATGATTGTCCGGCCGGATGTGTATTCCTGCCTGACATTGGCCAGATATCCGCATGGATACCGGACAAGCATTTCCATTACTTGCCGTACCGAGTCGGCCCGGTCCGGATGAACAAAGTCGAAGAAATTCCTGCCAACGGGATTGATTCCGACACGACGCTTCAGTTCCTCCCCGAAGAACCGAATGGTGCAATGGGTGCCAAAGCCTACGGAACAAAGTGCCATATGCGGTACGGCACTTGCGACGTCCCCGAGTTCCAGATCGCGAAACGCCGGCGCCTTGTTTCCCGACCCACGGAACAATCGTGTATAGGCCGCGGCCAGTTTTCCGCAGGATTCCGTGGCACAAAGGCTCTCCACCTCTTCAATCGAGGCAATATATCCGGGCTTCTTTTCACGCCAGGGCATTCAAACAATCCAATCGGAAAAGTGCGACCGACAACGTCTCCTGATCATAGTGCGGTTTCATACACTTATTAAAGTGGCAAGAACGTCCCTCTTCCGTCCCCATCCGAACAATGCTATTGCGGCGTTATGTTGAAAAAGCGCGGCTATCGGGATTGGGCGGGCGATGTCGACGGATACGGCGACTCGTTGGAAATCCATGTCTTCGCAGTAAGGCTGGATGATGAATCCGCGCTACCGAAAGACACGCAACGAAGCTCCGCGAAACGGCATCTACCGCCGGTTTCGCTCAAGGCCAATCCCTTGGAACGGGACGAACGAATCCGCGCCCTTTTGCATTTCGCCGAGAAATTTCAAAGCTGACTGCTTATGATCCGGGCTGCAATCCGATCGCATAATCGATCAGGTTCAGTGCCGCTGCGCTGTCCCATTCGGCGGGTCCGGCGATCACACCCCAGACGCTGCCGTCGCGACCCAACAGGAACGTGGTCGGCAGTTCGGACATGCCGAAATGGTCGAAGGTCTCCCGCCCCTTACCGATATAGGGGGTCAGATTTTCCAATCCATGCTTCTTGAAAAAGGCTGTCACCACGTCGGGCCCTTGGCTGTCGACGGACAGCGCGACGACGGCGAAGTCTATCCCGCCCCGTAGTTTTTGCAGATTGTCGAGCGCGGGCATCTCGGCCACGCAGGGCGAGCACCATGTTGCCCATACATTCACAAGCACCACTTTGCCTTCGAAATCAGCCAAGGACACCGCGTCACCGTTGGCAATTTGCGCGAATTCGTAGGGCTGAATCCGCGTCGGCTTCCAGCGCCATGAGAAATCCCGGTTTTCGCCCGAGAATCCCGGCGGATCGCCCTGCCACGCCCCGCCAATCCAGTTATCAACTGATGCTGTATCACCCGTCTGGGCCATCGCCCCATTGAACCAAAGCAGGGCGAAAACCGTCATCAGCATCATGAATTTTTGTATATTCCCGATTTTTCGCATCGTCCAAGTATTGGCAGTCGGAACCAGAGTTCAACCAAGATTCCCGTGGGGTCACGGACTATTGAGTATTTACTGATATAAAACTTGGTACTTCCGTCGGAATAATATGTCTCCGGCTTTCTACTGAATAATACTTGCTACAAAGGGTTAAGGCCCCGCAAGATGCGGAGCGGACCGGCTTTCGGTCCGCAACGAGCAACGTCGATTGGAAGATCAGGTAGCAGCCGATTTGCAAAACGCCGTGACGACTGACGCAAAAACTCTTGTCAATTGGCAATACGCCAAGCTGCCGGTTTCAGCGGACCCGGCAGGTTTTGGTCCGTTCGAGGATCTTGTCCGGATCTGGAACGACAAACGCGGGCCGTCGGGCGAATTGCCAGCGCGCAGGGATTTTGACTTCATCGACTTCAGGTCCTGGCTCGGCAAAATCTCCATCGCGAAGGTCGAGCGCGACCCATTCCAAATCCGTTTTGTGCTATGGGGCACCCAGCTTACCGAGTGGTGGGGGGTCGACTATACGAACAAGGTGCTCGGCGAAGCGTCGATTACGCCTGAGGCCTGGAACGATGTCGAAGGCCGGTATTTCCAAATCATGGACCAGTTTCCGTTCATCGGTGTCGTCAGCGGATATCTGGACCAGCATGATCGCCCTTATGTGAAAGTGATGGGCATCGACCTTCCGCTCACGGAGGGCAACGGGCTATCCCATGTGATCAGTGCGCATATAGAGATCGAGCCCGACGACACGGCCGAATCCATCCTGAATATCAGCGAACCGCTGGAATATATCTAGCCGCGTTTCCCCCGGACAGCGGCGAGCGATTCTCGTCCTCTCGGTGTCGCTTTTGGAATCGCTCGATTATCGCAAGTCGGCTTCTTGGCCCTTGGCGCCCATCCTGAAATGAAAAAGGGAGCGGCGCTGTTTAACGCTCGCTCCCCATTCCAGGTTTGTTCGCCATTCAGGACTTGCGGTTGTTCCGCAGGGTACCCAAGCGCAGACGCAATGCGTTCAGCTTGATGAAGCCTTCCGCGTCGTGTTGGTCGTACACGTCATCTTCCTCGAAGGTGACATGCGCCATGGAATACAGGCTGTCGGCGGATTCGCGGCCGATGACACTGACCGACCCTTTATAGAGTTTCAGGCGGACCTTGCCGTTTACACGCTCCTGGCTTTTGTCGATCAAGGCCTGCAGCATTTCCCGTTCCGGCGAGAACCAGAACCCATTGTAGATGATCTTGGCGTAGCGCGGCATCAGCTCGTCTTTGAGGTGCATTGCCTCGCGGTCCAGCGTGATGCTTTCCATTGCCCGGTGCGCGGCGATCAGGACCGTGCCGCCCGGGGTTTCATAAACGCCGCGGGACTTCATGCCGACGAAACGGTTTTCCACCAGGTCCAACCGGCCGACGCCATTGGCGCCCGCCAATTCGTTCAGTTTGGTCAGCACCGTTGCGGGTGACATGCGCTCGCCATCCACGCCGACCGCATCGCCTTTTTCGAATTCAATCTCAACGACGGTCGGGACATCGGGCGCCTCCATCGGATCGACGGTGCGGGAATAGACGTAATCCGGCGCTTCATCGGCCGGGTCCTCCAGCACTTTCCCTTCGGCCGAGATGTGCAACAGGTTAGAATCGACGGAAAACGGCGCTTCGCCGCGTTTGTCCTTCGCGATCGGAATCTGATGCTGTTCCGCATATTCGATCAGTTTGGTGCGGGAGTTCAGATCCCATTCGCGCCAGGGCGAGATGACCTTGATATCCGGTTGAAGGGCGTAATAGCCCAGTTCGAAACGAACCTGGTCGTTCCCCTTGCCGGTGGCGCCGTGGCAGACAGCGTCCGCGCCGGTCTGACGGGCGATTTCGATCTGGCGTTTGGCAATCAATGGCCGCGCGATCGAGGTGCCGAGCAGGTAGACGCCTTCATAGAGGGCGTTTGCCCGGAACATCGGGAAGACATAGTCGCGGACGAATTCTTCACGGAGGTCTTCAATGAAGATCTCCTTCACGCCCATCATTTCCGCTTTTTTGCGCGCCGGCTCAAGTTCCTCGCCCTGCCCCAGATCGGCGGTGAAGGTCACCACTTCGCATTGGTAAGTATCCTGGAGCCATCGCAGGATGATCGAGGTATCCAAACCGCCGGAATAGGCCAAGACAACTTTTTTGACGGAGGATTTCGCCGCGGCTTTCATCGCTAAATTCCCGATTGAAATGAAGTTTCAGACAGCGGCGTTCTAGACCAAAATTCCGCCTTGTCAAACCGGCCGCCCATGCCGGCAGGCCGTGGAATTTCCCGGTTTGGGCCGCATTCCTATTTGGACAGCGCCAGATGCGCACCCAATCCGACCAGCACCGTGCCGCCCATCCATTGCGCGATCCTTTGTGCTGTTCGCGTCTTCTTCAATCCGGATAACACCTGATGGGTGAGCATGACCGCGATCAGATCGGCCATGGAGAAGGCGCAGCCCACAATCAGGCCCAAAATCAGAAACTGCGCCCAGACCGGAAAACTTGCCGTGGGATCGGCGAATTGCGGCAGAAAAGCTATGAAGAAAAGCGCCGTCTTTGGGTTCAATACTTCGACCATGACGCTGTGCAGAAAAGCCCGCCCGTTGCGCCGCGCGGGCACTTGGCGCGGGGCCCTGTCCGGATCGGAAAAGGAGGGGTCCATTTTGGTCCGGATAATGCCAATCCCCAGCCAGACGAGATAGATCGCGCCGACAATCTTCAACGCCGTATAGGCAGCCGGTACATGGGTGAAGGCGGCTGAAAGCCCCGCCGCCGCGGCGATCACATGGACCAACCCGCCGATATGCAGGCCGAGCGCCGCCATGAATCCACCACGGCGGCCGTAAGCCATCGTCTGGGCGGCCGTATACAGCAGGGCCGGCCCGGGCAGGAAGGCGAACACCATTGTCGCTGTGAAGAATGGCAGCAAATGGCTCCAATCCGGCACGATGTTTGTTCCCATCTGTTTAGATGGACGGAGGATAGGAGTTTCCGTTCCGGACCGGTAGCGCCAATTCAGGCGCCGGCAGGGTCCGGATGGGTTTCGTCCATCGGATCCAGATCGGGGTGCAGGTCCAGAACCGTGGCGAGTTCCGGAAAGTCCCATAAACGATGGGGCAGTGTGTAATCCGCCTTGGATAGCGCGTCGGTTATCTCTGCAATTACCGGTTTTGCCAGCATCGTCCCTTGGCAGGAAATCATGTTTGCCAGCACCGCGCAGCGCATCTTTTTCGAGCGCGCCGATAGAACGAATAGCAATCGTTTCTCATCCGGGATCAAGGGCGAAGTGAGGTCGGCCGCCGACAGGCGCGGCCGTTTGTTTTCCAGGGAAAGTATCGTCATCAAAGCATCGAATGGACCCAAGGCCGGCCTAATTCCCGCTTTCGAGAAAGCCGTTTCCAACGGCCCCAGGGTCGGCGCGCCGCCCTCCTGCAGCAGTCGCCAAAAGCGTGACGACCAGACCATGAATTGTTCAGTGAATTTCAGGTCCCAGTAGCCGACCCGGGCGACCGGCACTTTTGCCTGATGAAACCGGTGGACGGGTCCCGCGACGGTGACTTCCGGTTTCTCCTGACATGCCGGCCGCCCGGGGCAGCGGACCGATGACATGGTTCTGGCTGAGACGGCCGGGTCCGGATTTTCACCGGGAAGGACAAACCGGATCCGACGGCCTTTTGCCTGATATGTCATCGGCAGAGCTCCAAACAGCAGATACTCAATATGCAACTGCGACTGACTTGCAATTGCATGATCGGTTTGTAGCAGCCCTGCCTTTCCCGGTGCAAGGGAAAAATCGATTAGTTGCGAATTTTTCTCATCCGCAGAATTGTCTTGGAAAATGTGGAACGGGCTACCCGCCCGAAAGCGCCGTATTGCCGGTGCGCCCTAACGCTTTTGGCGGCTGGTCACGGCAGCGCCGGACAGAATGAATGCGCAGCCCAGTATCATGAATAGATCGGGCGCCTCACCGAACAGGAAGAAGCCGAGGAGGGTGGAAAACCCGATGGTCGCATAGTTGACCGGCGCGAGCATCCCGGCCTCCACCTTGGCCAACGCCTTCAGATGGGCCACTTGGCCGAAGGTCATCGCCGGCCCGCTTAGGGACAGCAGAAGGAAAGAAACGGGATCGACGGCGGGAAGCCCGTCGCGGAACAGACTACCCCCGGCGACCAGACAAATAGCGACGACGATCCCGATCATGTTGATTTGGAACAGGATCGTATAGGGGTGTTCCCGTTGCGCGACATAGCGACCGGTCAAGGTTTCGACCGAGATGCAGAGCGCCGCGAATGCCGCGGCCAGCGCCGGCAGGCCCAGATCGAACAGCCCGGACACGCCGACCCCGCCGTACATCGAAGCATCGATGGAAAACCCGGTCGGCTGCGCGACCAGCAATGCCCCAAACAAACCCAGCGTCAGCGCGACGACCCTGCCCGTTGTCAATTTTTCCCGCAGGAACAGCCACCCGAAGAGCAGCACGAACGGCCCGCTTGAAAACCCGATCGCCATCGCATCGCCCAACGGCATGTGGGTCGCCGCATAAAACCCAGCGGTGATGCTGAGCCCCGCCAAAGCCGCCCGAACGACATGCAGCAAGCGCGGCGTCTGGACCGGGGCAACATGCCCCGCGCCCGTGAAGGACAACAAGACGGAGACCGTCGCCAAGCCCGTCGCGAATCTGAGAACCGCCAGGATATCCGCCGGCACCGAAGTTTCCACCAGACGGGGAATGGCGAAAGCCAGTGAGAACAGAAAACACGCGAGCAGCTTCAGGCCGATTGCCTGGAGCGTGTTCGTGGAAACCGGCGGCCCGGCTGAAATAACTTTCGCGTTTGACATTCATTCTCATTACGCTATGCAGTTTTCTTTGACATCGATCTATTTTGACTTCTTGATATTCAAGAATGTTGGCGCGTGGAGGGTAGTGGCATGCAGGCGGATTGGGACGACATCCGCATTTTCCTGGCGATTGCGCGGGGCGGCAGCCTGACCAGAGCAGCGTCCATGCTGCAAATCAGCCAACCGACCGTAGGGCGGCGATTGAAAAAGCTTGAGGACGCCTTTCAGGCGCGGCTGTTCGACCGGCTGCCCGACGGATTTGCGTTGACGCCGGAAGGCACGGCCCTGTTGCCGAAAGCCGAAGCGATGGAGGCCGCCGCTGCCGCCCTGACGGCCGAAGCTGACGGATTGTCATCGGATGCCGAGGGCACGGTGCGCCTGTCGGTCGACGAGATCGTCGCGCAGGTATTGGCGCCGCTACTTCCCAAACTGCGGAATAGGCTTCCGGCAGTCGAACTTGAAATCGGTATAGAACACCTGTTCGCCAGCCTGACCCGTCGGGAGGCGGACATCCTGGTACGCGACAGGCCACCCCAGAACACCAACCTGATTTCCCGCAAACTGTTCGATCTGGATTATGCGGTTTATGGATCGGTGGCCTATATCGCCGCCAACCCCGCCGCCCGGACGGAAGACCGGTACAGGGAATGCGACTGGATCGGCTATGACGCCCTGCATCGGTATTTTGCCGGCGGTGAGTGGATTCAGGATCGGCTCGGCAACCGTGCGCCGATGATCCGTCACAACGACGCCGCGATGATGGGGGATTTCATCGCGTCCGGCGGTGGGCTCGGCGTTCTGCCGATGATCTTGGCGGACCGCTATTCGAACATTATTCGGCTGACCGACCCGATACCGGAACTGAAGCGTACCGTTCACCTCTACGTCCACCAGGACATCCGGCGCGTCGCCGCGGTACGGGCCGTGATCGATGCCTTGGCGGATGAAACGAGATCGCTGGAAACCGCCTTGCTCGGCCGGGATCGCGTCTGACCTGTTCTAACGGTTGGCGAAGGCCCTTTCCATTTCACGGCGAATTTGAACCGCCTGCATACCTTCATCCGCCTCGACATCATTCCAGGTCAGCGGCGTGCCCTTGGCGACTTTGTTTTTCAGTTTGAATCCATGCGCCAATCCGATCGGCAACCCGCCAAGCGCAAGAGAAGCCGCCGCAGGCATCAGTTTTCCGTAGACGCAAAACCCACCCTCGCCGTCCAGCATGTCGCCGGGCTTCAGGTCTTTCTTCGCCGTCGCCACCGCGTCACCGCGCCAGTATCGTGTTTCCCCGGTCGCTTCCCCGCGCAGCGCGGCATTGGCGACGCTGATACCCAATTCCAGGCCGATCAAATGATAGGGCTTGTACATACAGCCGTATTTCCCGGTGCTATCCACCTTCATGCCGTATTCCCACATGCAGCGCTTGGCATAGTCGTTCGGCGCTTCGAAGGTCACGTAGACGCCCCAGCGCAGATCGCGGAACACATTCCTGCCGTCGCGTTCGTTGCAGGCGATGACTTCGACCATGCCCTTCTGCTTGATCTGGCCGCCATCGGCTTCCGGGCGCAGGACGGTCGTAAGGTCGTCGACGCCGCAGGGGAAGAAATTGAGCCCATCGGACGGCGGCGTGAGGTCGCAGGCATTGGCGACCGCCGCCATTTCGATGGCGGATTTTGTTCCGTCCATGAAACTGGCGAACATTTGCGGGTTCATCCCCCCGGCCGCGGCTTGTTCAGCCGTCAGCCCGTAATGACCCCAGACCGTATCGGGATTGATATCGTGATAGCCTGGGATGTATTTAGTGCCCTTCCCCGCGCAGGTGACATCGAACCCGATCGCCCGGACCCAATCCACCATTTCGGAGATAAGGGCGGGTTGGTCGCCATAAGCCATGGTGTAGACGACACCGGCATCCCGCGCCTTCTGCGCCAGAAGCGGTCCCGCCAGCACATCGGCCTCAACATTCACCATGACGATGTGCTTGCCGTTATCGATTGCCGCCAGCGCGTGCTTGATGCCGACCGGCGGGATCCCCGTCGCGTCGATCACGACATCGATGCGCGGATCCCGGATCAAAACCATCGTATCGTCTGTGACGAAGGTGCCGCCCGTGGCCACCGCATCGTCCAGGCTTTTCGCATCCGCTTGCCCGTCCGGCCAACCGACATTGGCGCAGGCCGCCTTGGCGCGGTCGACGCTGAGGTCACCGATCCCTGTCAGATGCATCCCCGGGGTCGTCGGAACTTGGGACAGGAACATCGAGCCGAATTTCCCGGCTCCGATCAGGGCGACGCGGACAGGTTTGTCGTCCGCCGCGCGTTGGCGCAGCATGCTGGTAAGGTTCATGTTGTTTAAGTCCTCCCGGACTATTTCTTATTTTTGATGGTCGGATCAATTGCGGCCGGTTGGCAGTCTATTCCGCCGCCACCGCGTCGCGGGCGAGCTCCTTCAAGCAATCGTCGCCGAGGCTTTCGATCGGCGTGAAATCGCGATGCGCGATCCATTCCTTGCGGGTGAATTTCGTGATGTGATTGTTCACTTCGCACAGGCTGAGATAGACGATCGTGCGCGGCATGGGGGAGATGTTCGGCGGGCTGGCATGAACAAGCGTGCCGTGGAACATCAATACCGATCCGGCCTTGCCGGTGGGAGCGACGCAGCCGCCTTCTTCCGCCAGTTTCGACACCGTTTCCCGGTCCAGCGTCCAAAGCGGGTAGGACGTGGTCTCCAGGTCGTGCCCGGCTTCGACCACACCATGCTTGTGGCTGCGCGGAATGAACAGCAAGGGACCGTTGGCCGCGGTCACATCGTCCAGGAACAAGGCAATGTTCATGGCGCGGGCGGTCGGCATACCGTCGTCGCGCTGCCAGGTGCCATAGTCCTGATGCCATTGCCAGACGTCACCGTCGAAAGCCGCTTTGGCGTTGATCTTGAACTGATGCATATAGACTTCACCGTCCAGCAACTGCTTGACGGGTTCGACCAGACGCGGATGCCGGCCAAGGCGACGATATGCCTCGTTATAGGTTTGTGCGGCGAAGGCCGTGCGGGCGACGCCGTTCGATTCCCGCCAGACCTCTTCGCGGTCCGATGCATAGATGGCTTCCGCCTCCCGGCGCAGGACCGCCACCTCTTCGTCGTCGAACATTTCCGGCAGGAAGACATATCCTTCCCGGTCGAATTCCTTAAGCTGTGCATCCGTCAGTTTCATGCGTTCCTCCTGCGTTTCCTCTTGGCGCCGCTTTTGCGGCTTCCGGTTTCTTCTGTCTTTGTCCTCAGGCGCTGATCGCCAGGTCCTGTTCCAGTTGCGCGACGAGATAATCGGCCGCCTGGGTTACGTGTTTTTCCGCCAGTTTCCCCGCGCGTTTCGCATCGCCTTCGATGATCGCCTCGGCGATCCTGGCATGTTCCGACCAGACGGATTCCCGTTGGGCGCCGTCCCGCAGGACCGCCCCCATGACACGTTTGATATGCCGCCAATGGACATCCGAGGTTTGCGCGATCAGCGGGTTGTCGGCGAGCGCATAGATCGTCTGGTGAAAAGCTGCGTCTGCCTCGATCAGGTCGGCGACGCTGCCGCTTGCCACCAGCGCCCTGCCTTTTTCCAACGCGTCATTCAACATGGATGCCGCCGCCGGTTTGCCGGCCGCTTCCCGCGCAGCCAGTCGATCGAGGGCGCCGCGGATAGAATAGACCCGCCGCGCCAATTCCGCATCCAACGGCGCGACGCGATGACCTTTGCGACCCGCGGGTTCGACGAATCCCTGCTTCTTCAGCAGGACCAGTGCTTGAACCACGGGCTGGCGGGAGACGTCGAGCGATTCCGCAATCTGCTCCTGAACCACCGGTTCGCCCGGCGCCAAACTGCCGCTGCAGATGGCGTCCAGTACAGCATCGTAGACCTGGTCCACAAGGTTCGGCGAAAAGGCGATCGGCTTCATGATTTTCTCCATACTGTATTCTGTATACAGAACACAGATTGGCACGTCAATTTCCGAAACCGTCCTCCGGATAGCGTTTCCCCGAGGCTGAACGCGCGCTACCGGTCCATCAATCGATGTCGCCGGCGGCTTCCAGCGCTTCCATATCGTCGTCCGAGAGTCCGAAGTGATGGCCGATTTCATGGATCAGCACATGCCGGACCAAATGTTCCAGGTCTTCGCCGGTTTCACACCAGAAATCCAGGATCGGGCGCCGGTAAAGAAAGACGATATCCGGTTCAGGTGACGGATCGGCGACGCTCTTATGAGTCAAATCCACACCTTGATAGAGTCCGAGGAGGTCGAAAGGAGACTCCAGGCCCATATCCCGGCAGATCTCCTCATCCGGAAAATCCTCGACCATGAACAGGATGGTCGCGGTCTTGCTCCGCAGCGCGTCCGGAATGGTTTCGAAGGCGCGGCCTGCCATCGCTTCGATATCGGCGAATGACGGCGGCGCGCCAAACACGGCGCCGTCATTTGAAAAGGATCGATCATTTGCGTTACCCATAGCCTCGTTATAGTGAGAAACCCATGGGATTAGAAAGAGGCAGCGAATGCCGCAGGCAGAAAAACTGACACCCGAAGCGCGCAACGACGCGCTCTCCGAACTGGACGGCTGGGCCGACACCGCAGATGGCCGCGATGCGATCGCCAAAACATTCCAGTTCAAGAACTTCGTCGAGGCTTTCGGTTTCATGGCACAGGTTGCGCTGAAAGCGGAAAAGATGGACCACCACCCGGAATGGTCCAATGTCTATGGCAAGGTCGATGCGGTGCTGACGACGCACAGCGCGGACGGCGTCACCGAACTGGATATCAAACTGGCGCGGTTCATGGATGCGCTTCAGAAGAGGACGAAGAGTTGAAGATAAACCTTCCGGGTATTGTCACAGCCCTTGTGCTGACGTTTTCAGTCGCTTTTGCCGGCCCGGCATCGGCCGATATAGACCAAGGGTTCGCCGCTTTACAGGCGGGCCAGTTCGACGAAGCCCGTGCCGTTTTCACCGCCGAAGCGGAAGAAGGCAATGTGATCGGCGAATTCATGCTGGGTGTCATGGCGGAACAGGGCTTCGGCCAGGCCCAGGACGCGGCACAGGCGGTTTCCTGGTATAAGAGCGCGGCGGATAAAGGCATGGCCTCGGCGGCGTTCAATCTGTCGCGCTTCTACATGCACGGCAACGGGACGGCGAAGGATATCGGCAAGGCGCACGACTATCTGCTGCAAGCTGCCGAAAGCGGCCACGGCAAGGCAATGCACAATCTCGGACAGCTCTACCAGGAAGGCGCTTTGGGCAATCCGGACCTTGCCGAATCGCTGAAATGGTATTCAGCCGCCGCGACCCATTTGAGCAACGCGGACCGCGCCGTTGCGGTGACCAGCATCGACGATCTGCACAAGCTGATGACGGCCGATCAGATTCAGGACGGCGATGCCCGGTACAAAGCCTGGATCGCCGAGCATCCGCCCAAGAATTGACCCGAACCCGCCGCCTGGAAAATCAGCCGACCCGTTTGGTCGCCGCGGTCAGCAGCCCGGCACCGATCAGCAGGCTTCCGCCCGTCCTCTGCACCCATTTCACCGTGCGTTCGCCCATCAGGGACTGCCGCGCCCTGGAGGCGAAAACCGCATAGGCCCCGTCGCTCAAAAAGGCCAGGGTCACGAAGGTCGCGGTCATCACGAACGCTTGCGGAAGCGCAGGGGCCGCCGGGTTCATGAATTGCGGCACGAAAGCAACCAGAAACACCACAATCTTGGGGTTTAGAATGGTTGTGATGAAACCATGGGCGAAGGTCGAGCGTTGCCGAGGCTTGCTTTCCTCTGCGCCCTCAACTTTCAGCATCGTGTCGGATTTTGCCCGCCACATCTGGACGCCTAAATAGACCAGATAGGCCGCCCCGACCCATTTCATCACCGTGAAGGCCGTGGCGCTGGCAGCCAGAACCGCACCCAGCCCGGCGAAGGTGACGCCGAAGGCGCAGGCGGTCGCCAGACAGGACCCTGCGACGGCCCGCAAAGCCGGCCCGCGGCCACGGGTCAGCGCATAACCAACCACAAGAAGTACGGTCGGCCCCGGAATGATCAACAGAATTTCCGTGGCCACCGCATAGGCAATCCAGGTTTCTAAACTCATTCCATCCTCCCGCCGAAAATCATCCTGGAAACTAAAGACAGAGAAAATTCCGCCAGGCAAACCTCCTGATGGCAGCCTGGCGGGAACCCTTATTGCGGGGCCAGACGCACCGCGCTGTCGATCCGGACGGTTTCGCCGTTCATCACGGGACTGCCGATCATGAACAGCACCAGGTCGGCATATTCCTGCGGTGTGCCGAAGCGCTGCGGGAAGGGCAACGTCGCGGCGAGACTGTCCTGAACGTTTTGCGGCATACCCAACAGCATCGGCGTGCCGAACAGGCCCGGCGCGATGGCGAGGACACGGATACCGTGGCGGGCCAGATCGCGGGCCGCCGGCAGGGTCAGCGCGTGAACGCCGCCTTTGGACGCGGCATAGGCGGCCTGACCGATCTGCCCTTCGAAGGCAGCAACCGAGGCGGTGGAGATGATGACGCCGCGCTCGCCGTCGGCGTTCGGTTCCCGCCCGGTCATTTGATCCGCGGCGAGACGCATAATGTTGAAACTGCCGATCAGGTTCACTTCAATGACCTTGCGGAAATCGTCCAACGGCATCGGCCCGTCACGGCCGACGATACGCTTGGCCGGTGCAATCCCGGCGCAATTGACGGCAATCCCTGTGGGACCATGCGCCGACTGGGCGGCCTGAAGCGCGGCTTCGGCGCTGGCGGCGTCCGCCACATTGCACTCGACCGCGACACCGCCGATCTCGTCCGCCATGGCGCGCGCGGCATCCATGTTCAGATCCAGGACCGCAACCTTCGCACCGCGCCCGGCCAATGCCCGCGCCGTACCCGCGCCGAGACCTGATGCGCCGCCCGTCACAACCGCGCCAACACCATCGATATCCATCAGGAACCTCCCTAAAGTCGATCAAAAACCCTTTGCAAAGCCTTGCAGGAGCGCCTGTTTCGCCCCGGCTGGCCCACGGCCTATAGCAGACGGCTTCCGAATAGCCCATATAGGATTCATGGGTAAGAACAGCACGGGTAAAAACAGCGCGGGCAAATGGGCCCCTGACCTGCCGGCCTTGGCCGCGCCGGAACGGGAAGCCGAAAACCGCCGGGCCGTCCGGGACGGTTTCTGGCCGAAGCTGCGCGGCTTCCTGGGCCGGATTCCCTTTGCGGAAGAAGCGGTCGCCGCCTATTACGCGGCCGTCGATCCTGCCACGCCGAAACGCACCAAACTGCTGCTCTTCGCGGCGCTGGCCTATTTCATCGCGCCCACGGATGCCATCCCGGATTTTCTTCTGGGTTTGGGACTAACGGACGACGCCGCCGTATTCTGGGCGGCCTGGAAATTGGTCCAAGACCAGATCAGACCCGTACATCGGCAACAGGCAAAAGCCGCCCTGACCGCGCTGAAGAAGGACGAAATCGCCCATGGTGCCGATAAAACGGATGCTGACTGAGGTTCCGCGCCCCGCGCTGGTTCTTGGTTTGGCCGGCCTGATACCCTTCGCCGCCTGTGCCGTGGCGGTGTGGACATCTTCCCCCATCGTCCAGGTTGAGGGTGTCGGCCTGCTTCTAACCTATGCGGCGGTTATCCTGACCTTTCTGGGCGGCGTCCATTGGGGCAAGGCGCTTGCGGGCGAGAATGCGGGCGATCTGAATTGGATGCGCCTCGGCTGGTCCGTCACGCCGTCCCTGATCGCCTGGATCGCGTTGCGGATGAGCCCCGGTTTCACGATCATCGTCTTCATCGCGGCCTTTGCGGCTGCCTTTCTGGTCGATCGTCATGCCGTCCGCGCCGGATTCTTCCCGGAATGGTATTTGCCCCTGCGCAAGGTATTGACCCTCGGCGTCATGACCTGCCTGATCGCCACCTTGGCACGGTTCACGATTGGGGCGGATATATGACCGATACCGGCAAGCCTGTTTGGCTGGAAGTGGCAATCAACGGGCCATGGTCCAGGGATTTGCAGCCCCTGGCCCCGCGTAGCGACGATGCCATCATAGCCGACGGAATAGCCTGTGCCGGCGCCGGCGCCAGCATCATCCATTTGCATATCTTCGACGCGACCGGCGACCGGCAGGTGGACGACGCCGCCCAATACGAGAAAATCATCCGCGCGATCCACGCGGAAACCGGCGCCATCGTCTACGGCACCCTGCCCTTCCACGCCAGTTCGGCGGACCGGCCGTTGACCGCGGTGGAACGCTATGCCGCCGTCGAGGAACTGGCCAAGCGCGGCGCGATCGAATGGTCTATCGTCGACCCCGGATCGGTCAACATATCGTCATTCCAGGCGATACGGGAAGGCCGCGAAGGTTTCGTCTATCTGAACCCTGAGGACCATATCCGCTGGGGCCTGACGCTTGCCCGCGACCATGGCTTCACGCCGTCCTACGCGATCTACGAGCCGGGATTTCTCCGCCAGGGCGCCGCCCTTCACGCGGCTATGCCCGGCACGCCGAGGCCGGTTTATCGCTTCATGTTTTCGGAAGCCTATTCCTTTGGCTTTCCACCGAAACAATTTGCGCTCGACGCCTATCTCAACCTGATGGCGGAAGCCGCGCGGGGCGCGCCATGGATGGTGGCCGGCCTGGGGGTCGACATCACCCCAATGATCGGCCCCGCAGTCAACGCAGGCGGCCATGTGCGCGTCGGGTTGGAGGACGCGCCGGTCCGCGACACAAGGTCGAACCTGGACTGGGTCGCCATCGCGGTCGACGAAGTCGAGAATGCGGGCGGCCGGGTGGCGACGCCGGACGAAGTTCGCGCCGCCCTGACCACCTGACGCGGCGTCAGATACAGCGCCCGCCATCCACTTCCAGGCGGGCACCGTTGTTCGGGGCGATCTTCAGCACCACGCCCCGGTTCGGCCCAATTCGCCAAATCCCGGTGGACTATATGGACGGGGACATGAACTGTGGTACACAATCTAGAAGTCTGGAATTTTAGGGGAGGTATCGCCAAGCCACGAATGGCGGGGCGATAGGAACGGTGCCCGGTTGCAGCCGTCCCGCCGCAAGGCGGACCGGCCGTTTCCGACCGGCATCCCGGGGTACATGATGGAAGCGTCCGGCAAACCGACAGTCTTGCTGATCGAAGATACGATGTCTTTGGCGCGGCTCTATGAGCAGTACCTGTCGACGGTCGATGTCGAAATCCGCACTGTCGAAACTGGGCGCGAGGGTTTGGACGTCATCAACAACGATCCGCCCGACCTGGTGCTGTTGGACATCTCGCTTCCCGATATCAACGGCCTGGATATCCTGCGGCACATCAATGAAAAGGAAATCCAGACCACAGTCGTCGTGATCACGGCGAACGGGTCGATCAACGTCGCGGTCGAAGCGATGCGCGACGGCGCCTATGACTTCCTGGTCAAACCGTTCAACGCGGAACGTCTGCGCGTTACGGTAAAGAACGGCCTGGAACGGCGGGCGCTTGCCGTGTTGGTCGACCAGTACAAGGAAACCGCCCGGGGGGCCTTCGATGCCTTCATCGGCGGATCGCCGGCAATGCAGGCCGTCTACAAAACGATCGAGGCCGCGGCCCATTCCAAGGCCACCGTTTTCATCGAAGGCGAATCCGGGACAGGCAAGGAACTCTGCGCCGTTGCCGTCCACCGGCAATCGTCACGCGGCAAGGGCCCGTTCATTGCCATCAATTGCGGCGCCATTCCGCGCGAATTGATGGAAAGCGAGATATTCGGCCACAGAAAGGGCAGCTTCACCGGTGCCCATGAAGACCGCGACGGCGCGGCCAGCCTGGCCGATGGGGGCACGCTGTTCCTGGACGAGATCTGCGAACTGGATCTGGATCTGCAAACCAAGCTTCTGCGCTTCATCCAGACCGGCACCTATCAGCGCGTCGGCGATCCGGTCGCCCGGAAGGTCGACGTCCGCTTCGTCTGCGCCACCAACCGGGACGCGATGAAGGAAGTGGAGCAGGGCCGGTTCCGCGAGGATCTGTACTATCGTCTCCACGTCATCCCGATCACCATGCCGCCGCTGCGCGACCGCAGCGGCGACGTGCTGGAAATCGCCCGGCGTTTCCTTGTCGACTATGCGCAGGAGGAAGGCAGAGCCTTCCACAGCTTCGACGCGCGAACCGCGATGATCCTGAGCAGTTATTCCTGGCCCGGTAACGTCCGCCAGCTTCAGAACATCATCAGGAACATCGTGGTTTTGAACGATGGGGAAATGGTCACCCCGGAAATGCTGCCGGCACCGTTAAGTACCGTACAACCGATAGCTTCCCAAATGCCGACACCCGCAACGGTCGACAAGGCCATGCCGGAAATCCCGGTCCCGGCGCTGCCGCGCAGCAAGAGTGAAATCCGCGAATTATGGGAAGTCGAAAAGGAAACCATCGAGAACGCGATCGAAATCTGCGGCGGTAATATCCCGCAAGCCGCGGGATATCTCGGCATCGCGCCGTCGACCATCTATCGCAAGCGGGCCACGTGGCAGAGCACCGATGGGGAAACCGACGCACCCATCGAACAGAATCAGGATGCTGGAATACAGAGCCGCGCTTCCAACGGATAGCGCCAGTCTGAATTACGCGCCCGGCATGTCTTTTCAGACGCCGCGCCGGAACCGCGCGATGAAAAACCCATCCATCCCGCCACGCCGGTTGCCCGATCGTTGTTGCCAGAAACTCGGAAGGGTGCGAACCAGGCCGCCCTCGCGCAATGCCTCCGGCAGGGAGGTCAATTCATCCGGGCCGACCGGGTCCAGGACCAGGGTCGGGTCTTCCGCCAAAGCCGCCTCGACGACCGCTTCCCCTTCTTCCGGTAACAACGAACACGTCGCGTAGACCAGCGGCGCGCCCGGTTTCACCAACTGCACCGAATGAAGCAGCAATGATTTCTGAACCGCTGTCAGCTTGTCGCGGTCCCAACCGCCCTTGCGCCACGGCAAATCCGGATGCCGTCGGACGGTTCCCGTCGCGCTGCACGGCGCATCGAGCAGCAGGCCGTCGAGCAGATCGTCGGGCTTCCAGGTAAGCGCATCGGCCTGGACGACCTCCGCCTTCAGCGACAAACGCTCCAGATTTTCCCGCAATCGGTCGAGGCGCGGTGCCGAGGAGTCCACGGCCGTGACCGTGAAACCCGCCGCGGCCAGTTGCGCGGTCTTCCCGCCGGGCGCGGCACAAAGGTCGCCGACATGGCCCGATCCCGGATTATTCATTGCCCCGATCAGCAGTTTGACCGGCAGCGCGGCAGCGGCGTCCTGCACCCACCAGGCCCCATCGCGATAACCGGGCAGCTTGCGCACGTCACCCGCATTCCAAAGCCGCACCGATCCGGTGGGCAGAAGTGCACCGCCAAGTTTCTCCGCCCAAGCGGAAGCGTCGCCGCCTTTGACGGTAAGGTCCAAAGGCGCTTCGACCAGATGCGCGGCGCCGAGTTCACGTGCGACCGGCTTCCCATAGGCATCGGCGCAAGCCGACCACAGCCAGTCAGGCATATTCAACCGCGCGGCATCCTGCGTCTGCACCGATTGCGCCGCGGCCGCGACCTTGCGCAGCACGGCATTCACCAGCCCCTTGAAGCCCGCCAGGTTACGTTTGTCGGCGACCGCAAGCGCAGTCGACCCGGCCGCATGCGGCGGCGTTTCCATGAACAGGATCTGCCCGGCACCCAGACGCAGCAATGTCAGCGCCGCGCGGCCCTTGCCCGACGGCTTGCGGGTCAGGAACCGGTTCAAAAGCGCATCGATCTGACCCAGCCGGCGCAGCACCGTCAGCACCATCATACGGGCATGGGCGGAATCTCTGTCGCTGTGCGGTCCCTGCTTGCCGGTCTTGCCGCGCTGGGCGGCGTCGAACGCGTCTTCCAGGGTCTTGCCCTGTTCGAGGACAAGGTCGAGGACGTCGAAGGCACGCAACCGCGCGGCGATACCGTCCGCGCGCGGGCTCTGTTCGGGTGTTTGTTGGGTCTTGTCGATCATGGCGCGCATCGGTGCCCCAAGAACGGGCCGCTTGCAAGCGTCATGGATGGGTCGGCGGACTCAGGTAGGAACGATCAACCCCAGGGACGGGCCTGCAACGACGCCCCCGCCAGCTCTTCCAGCTTGCGGATTCGGTTCGCCATTTTCGGATGGGTCGAGAACAGGCTGTCGACACTATGCGCATGCAGCGGATTGACGATGAACATATGCGCGGTGGCGGGGTTCTTCTCCGCCTGGATATTGTCGATGCGCCGCGCGCCTGATTCCAGCTTTTGCAGCGCGCTGGCCAGCCAAAGCGGATTGCCGCAAATCTCCGCGCCGATCTTGTCGGCTTCGTATTCGCGCGTGCGGCTGATGGCCATCTGAACCAGCATCGCCGCGAAAGGCGCCAGCAACGCAACGATCAGCGCGCCGATGCCGCCCAGGGGCGAATTCCGATTGCCGCCGAACATGCCGATGAACATCGCCATATTGGCCAACATCCCGACCGCACCCGCGATGGTCGCGGTGATGGTCATGGTCAACGTATCGCGGTTCCGCACATGGGCCAGTTCATGCGCCATGACGCCCGCTATCTCCTCGCTGTTCAGCATCTGCAACAGGCCCGACGTTGCCGCGACGGCGGCATTTTCGGGGTTACACCCGGTCGCGAAGGCGTTCGGTTGCGGATTATCGATGATATAGACCTTGGGCATCGGCAGGTCGGCGCGCCGCACCAATTGTTCCACGATGCCGTAAAAACCGGGTGCGCTGTTCCGATCGACCTGTTTCGCGCGGTACATGGACAGAACGATCTTGTCCGCATTCCAATAGGCGAAGAAGTTCATCGCCGCGGCAATGACGAAGGCGATCACCAAGCCGCCCTGCCCGCCCATCAACCAACCGGCGGCCAGGAAAAGCGCGGTCATGGCCGCCAGCAATAGACCCGTCCGAAAGGTGTTCACCGCCCATATCCTTCATGCCTTGTTTCGAGGGTTTGTAGATATGCACTGGGCATTGGGCTTCAAGACTGGAAACCCGGCGGAATTATTGCCATATAAGGGGCTATGAGCATTTTGAAGAAAGTGTTGGGCGGCGGGTCGGACCAGCCGAAACGCCCCAGCCCCGTTGAAGCCGACCTCGATCCGTTGGTCGATGCCGATGTGAAAGGCGTTGATTCACGCCGTCTTGCCGAATTGAAGGCGGAACGGGCCGGCCAGAAATGGCGTGCCGAGGCGGAGGCCAAAGGCGAAGTGCCGAAGGAAATCGGGGGCCCCAAAGGCCTCGAACCCACACGCTATGGCGACTGGGAAAAAGCCGGCCGCTGCTACGATTTCTGACCGATAGCCAATTCGTAAAAAACGTCGATCCCCTAGCGCCGACCACCGGCGAGTTTCACCGCGTCCGGATGGGCGCGCAGGCGACCCATCGCCACCACGCCCAAATAAGGTCCGATCGCCAGGAAGGCGAAGGACCATTGCCAGCCGACCCAATCGGCCATCATCGGAACCAAATGGATGGTCCCGACCGTCAACAGAAAGCCCAGGCAGGTCTGCACCGTCACCATCGTGCCGATCAGCCAGGGGTCCGACAATTCCATCACGCTGGATGAGAACTGGGCGCTATCCGCGACCACTGAAATGCCCCACAGAATGAATAACGGCGCGATGATCCAGGGTGACATCCCGAAGACGAAGCCGCTGGCCAGAGCACAGGTCCCGCTGATCCCCATCGCCAGCATGGTCAATGTCGTCCGGCCCAGCCGGTCCGCGAAAACCCCGCCCGCTATACACCCGATGGCGCCCGAAGCCACCGTCGCGAATGCAAGCGCCATGGACCAGAAAACAGGTTCCTCCAAGCCAGGCGTCCGACGGAAGCTTTCGAGCAGAAAGACGCCAGTCCAGGACCACAAGGCATACAGTTCCCACATGTGACCGAAATAGCCGAGATTGGCGAGGCGCAGGCTGCGTTTCGTCCAGGCTTGGAAGGCAAATTGGGGTCGGAAAGCGGCCGCGCGGCGCACGGCCGGCCCGGGCCGAACGAAAAGGATAAGGACACCGGCCGTCACCGCCGCGCCTGAGGCGATGGCAAGCGTCAACCGCCAATCCAAACCACCCGCGATGTTGATCAGATGCGGCAGGGCCGATCCCAAGGTGAGTGCGCCTACAAGAGTCCCAACCAGAAAGCCCATATCCCCCTTTGCCCACCCTGCGGCGAGCTTCATGCCGACCGGATAGATCCCGGCCATGGCAAGGCCGACCACCAGGCGCAGAGCCGGCACCGCCCATGACGTCGGGTCGACGAATATGATCGCCGCATTCGCGCCCGCGGCCACCATGGCCGACACGGCAAAAAACCGAACCGGCGGCAACCTGTCGGCCAGCCCGAAACTGGCGCTGATCAGTGTCCCGATGACAAATCCGACCGACACCATGCTGCTGATGAGCGAGGCGGCCGCATCGTCCAATCCGTAATCGGCCTTCAAGGACGGGATCACGGCGGTGGATGAGAACCAGAGGGAGAGCGCAAGCACTTCGCACAGAATCAGGAGGGTGAGGGCAACCCCCTTCGATTGCGGCGGACGATGGGCCAAGCCAGGCGGCACGGCATCAAGGCCCCCCGCGCCGTCATGCCCGTCGCCATATCGGTAAGTGTCGTTTCCACCTGTTCCCGTCATCCCAGGACGCTAGCGCCGGCATCCGGGCAAAGACAATCACGCTTTCGCAAGCGGGATGGAACAAATGTCTTCCCCTTCACCGAGGAATACCGTTTGGATGTGGGTCATTCCGACGAATAGGCCGACAAGTTCTCCGGAAACTCGATCCCACTCGCCAGCTTTGAATCCGGGATCGGCGCCGCTTGAACCTGCCCCACGGGCAAGACGCCCGCCCAAACCGGCAAGGCATAGTCCGCATCATCGTCGATCGGTCCACCGCTGCGAATCTTCGCCGACGCTTGTTCGATATCCATTGATACGACGGTCGTTCCCTTCAACTCTTGCTCCGTGGAGGGGCGGATTTCTTCCCATCGCCCGGGAAACAAGCCGTCCATCATCACCTTCAAAGCGGCGTCCTTCTCCGCTTCCGTTGCCAAGGCCTTGGCTGTCCCAAAAGCCATGACGCTGCGGTAATTGGCACTGTGATGAAAACCCGAACGCGCCATCACCCAACCGTCAAACAGGCTGGCGGTGACGCAAACATTTACACCGGTCTTTACCGTCCGCAGCATGCGGCTGGCCGAAGACCCATGCCAATACAGGGTGTTCCCATCCCTCCAAAAAAGGGTCGGAGTGACATAAGGTTGTCCGTCCACGACGTAGCCGACATGACAGATCCGGCATTCATCCAACACCGCATATACCGATGCTTTGTCATAGGCGCCGCGCAAAGGCGTGCGCTTAACCTTGTTGCGGCCGGAAACGGGAAAGGCTGTATCGGTCATTCTTCTTGCTCGGGAATAGTTGATCAACTGGGACGGTTGTATTTGATGAAGGGCGTCAGGACACCGATCCGGTCGTAGAGTTGGCGGGCCGTCTTATTGAATTCCTGAGTCATCCAATAGACCGCCGGGCATCCTTCCTCATCCGCCTTTTCGTAGACAGCCTCGATCAAGGCGCGCCCCACGCCGGTTCCCCGAACCGACGGGTCGGCATAAAGATCCTGCAGATAACAGACGTTCTCGATCTTCCAGCCGTGGCGATGGAACACGTAGTGGACAAGGCCGACCGGCTTGCCGCCGACCAATGCCAGCAGACCCCGGAACTCATTCGGCGCGCCGGCGTTTCCCTGCATCATGCGATCGAAACTGGAACGGTAGACCTCTTCCGGCACCGTGGACTCGTAAAACTCGAGGTATCCGGTCCAAAGGCGACGCCATTCGGCTTCATCCCCGGGCTCAAGATAACGAATGGTAACGGTGCTGGCTGAATCGGTCATGGAACCCTCGTTCTTTCAAAAAGTGAGTTTATATAGGCTCCATATTGGATGCCTCTAAAGAACCATTCTTGCCAATCAGACGGGGCCATTCTATGAAAATGGCATGACGACGAGACTCGCCCTTAGAACCACCAAGGCCGCCGTGCTGCCGATCAGCTTGGACCGGACAGCGGAAGATCCGCTGCATCGCCAGCTGTATGAGCAGCTGCGGGAGACGATTCTGACCGGGCGGCTGCAGGCCGGGTCGCGCCTTCCCGCGACGCGGACCTTGGCGCGCGACCTGGAAATTTCGCGCAACACGGTCACCGCTGCCTTCGATCAGCTATTGGCCGAAGGGTATTTGGAAGGCCGGGTCGGCGCCGGAACCTTCGTGACCAGCGAATTGCCGGAAGAAGCCCTTTCCGTTCTTGGCGGCCCCATTGGTGTCGGGTCGGGTGGGATCGGGTCGGGCGGGATCAACAGCGATGGACGGTCGCCGACCCTTCAAGACTTGAAATCGTCGCCCCGGCAACGCGGCCTTTCCCGGCGCGGCACCCAGCTTGCCGGATTGCGCAGGCGCCGCACCCGGCGGGGCTTGGCCTTTGCGCCGGGCGTGCCGGAACTGCGCAACTTCCCCTTCGACATTTGGGCCCGGTTGATGGCGCGGGCCTGGCGGCGGCCGCCGATGGACCTGATGGCCAATACCGAACCGGCCGGCTACATGCCGTTGCGCCGGACGATCGCCGATTACGTCCGCACCGCGCGCGGCGTGCGATGCGAGGTGGAACAGGTCATCATCGTGTCCGGCGCCCAACAGGCCATCGGCCTCGCCGCCCATGTCCTGCTGGACGAAGGCGACCGGGCGCTTGTGGAGGATCCGGGCTATCCCGGCATCCGCGGCGCCTTGATGGCCGCCGGTGTGAAAGTCGTTCCCGCACCGGTCGATGACGAGGGCCTCGACATCGCGACCGGCGAGGCGAAAGCCCCCGACGCGCGCTTCGTCTGCGTCGCGCCGTCGCACCAATATCCGCTCAGCGTCACCATGTCGCTCGCCCGGCGACTCGCCCTGCTCGATTGGGCGCAAAGAGTCGACGGCTGGATCATCGAAGACGACTACGACAGCGAATACCGTTATTCGGGAAAGCCACTGGCCGCTTTACAGGGATTGGACCGCGACAACCGGGTCGTCTATGTGGGAAGCTTTTCAAAAACCATGTTCCCGTCGCTGCGGCTCGGTTATCTGGTCGTGCCGCCGGACCTGACCGATTCCTTCCGCTTCGCCCGCGCGGCCTTGGACGATCATCCGTCCACCGTGGCGCAACCGGCGCTGACCGCCTTTATCGAAGACGGATACTTCGCCGCCCATTTGCGGCGTATGCGCAAGCTTTATGCCCACCGGCAGGAATTGCTGATCTCGGCCGCGCATGAACATTTGGACGACCTGCTGACGATCGGCCCGGCCGAGGCCGGCATGCATATCCTGGCCCGGCAAAAACCGGCGATGACCGTGCGGATGGACGATATCCAAGCGACCCGCAGGGCCGAGGCCGCCGGCATAACGGTTTCGCCCCTGTCATCCTTCTACCACGAATACCCGGCACAACAGGGATTGATGCTGGGATACGCCGCCGTGGACGAAGAAGAGATTCCGAAGGCTGTTGCAAAACTGGCGGAAGCGCTTCGGCAATAAAGGTGCTTCGCGCCGCCTGGACCGGCTTGCAATCCTTTCGACTAATCTTCCTGCAACGTCGGAATGTTTTCGTACAGCTTCAGTGCTTCCGGATTGGCGAGCGCTTCCTGGTTCTTCACCGCGCGTCCATGAACCACATCGCGAACCGCAAGTTCGGTGATCTTTCCCGACTTCGTGCGCGGGATATCGTCGATGGCGACGATTTTCGCCGGAACATGGCGTGGCGTGCAATTGGTGCGGACCCGCGTGCGGATTTCCTTCTGCAGTTCTTCCGTCAATTCCTCGCCTTCCGCCATTCGAACGAACAGAACGACGCGAGTATCGTTGTCCCAATCCTGGCCGATAACGATGGCTTCCAACACCTGCGGGAAGGTTTCCACTTGGCGATAGATCTCCGCGGTACCGATCCGCACCCCACCCGGATTCAGCGTCGCGTCGGACCGACCATAGACGACGATGCCGTCATGCTCGGTCAGTTCCACGAAATCGCCATGGCACCAGATATTGTCGTATTTCTCGAAATAAGCGCTTCGGTACCGGCTGCCATCCTCGTCATTCCAGAACATGACCGGCATGTTCGGGAAGGGCTTGCAGCAGACCAGCTCACCTTTTTCCCCGCGAACGGGATTACCGTCGTCGTCATAGACCTGGACATCCATACCCAAGCCCAGCGCCTGGATCTCGCCGCGCCAGACCGGACCGTTCGGATTACCCAGCATGAAACAACCAACGATATCCGTACCGCCCGAAATGGAGGCGAGTTGCATGTCGGATTTGATCTTATCGTAAACGAAATCGAAGCTTTCCGGCACCAACGGCGACCCGGTCGACGTCATCACCTTTACCGTGGAAAGGTCATGGGTGTCTTTCGGCACCAACCCGCCCTTGTTGATCGCATCGATCCATTTTGCCGATGTGCCGAATAGCGTCATCTTTTCCGCATCGGCATAGTCGAACAGGATATTTCCATCCGGCGCGAACGGCGAACCGTCGAACAGCAGCAAGGTCGCCTCGCAGGCGAGGCCCGCCACCAGCCAGTTCCACATCATCCAGCCGCAGGTCGTGAAGTAGAAGGCCCGGTCGCCCGGCTTGGTATCGGTGTGGAGCATATGCTCCTTCATCTGGTTGATCAGCGATCCGCCGGCGCCGTGCACGATACATTTCGGCACGCCCGTCGTGCCGGATGAATACATGACATAGAGCGGATGGTTGAAGGGCAATCGGACATACTCGATCTCACCCGCCTCGAAACCCTTCGTGAAGTCGGCGATGCTTTCCGCGCCCGCAACGGAGGAGCAATCGGGTTCGTCATGGATCAGCGGCATGACGACGACCTTCTCCACGCTGGGAAGTTCGCTCAGAAATTCGCGCACCCGCGGCAAGCTCTCGATGGTCTTGCCGTTGTAGAAATAGCCGTCGGCGGTGAAGAGCACCTTCGGTTCCGTCTGCCCGAAACGGTCGAGCACCCCGCGAACCCCAAAATCGGGGGAACAGGAAGTCCAGATCGCGCCCAGCGAGGTCGCCGCCAGCATCGCCGCGATCGTCTCCGGCATGTTCGGGACGAATCCGGCAACCCTGTCGCCCGGACCGACACCGTTGGCCTTCAGCGCCTGCGATAGCTTGGAGACCAGCGCATGGAGTTCCGCCCAGCTCATCCGACGCTTCACCTTGTCTTCCGACCAGAACACCAAGGCATCGCTATCGTCGCGGCGTCGCAGCAGGTTTTCGGCGAAGTTCAGCTTCGCATCCGGGAAGAACTGCGCGCCCGGCATCTTGTCCCCGTCGGTCAGCACCCGTTCGCCCTTGGTTTCGGCGATAATGCCGGCGAAATCCCAGAACGCGTCCCAGAACTTTTCCGCTTCATCCACCGAAAAGGCATGCAGCGCGGCATAGTTCGGCAGGCTGACGCCGTATCGGGATTCCAGTTCGCGGGTGAAAGCGGTCAATGTGGTTCCCGCCACCTGGTCCGAGGAGGGCTGCCACAACGGTTTCGCGCCGGCGATGTCGTTCATTTCGTAGGTCCCCTGAAAGAGGTGCGGACACAGACTTGTTCCCGCCCTATACCTTGTTGAATTTCGGGCGCTGGGATAGCACGGGCGGACCGGTGCTCCAAGTGCCAGCAATGTCACATTGCGCCGGACGGCGCCGCACCTCAATGCCCGGTCAATCGCCAAGGCCGGCAGGAATCTACGGATAACCGTGAGCGATAAGAGCGCAGCAAGCATACACGTCTTGAGCGGCCCGGTCTGGGGCGCCGCCTGGATGATCATTTCCGCGGCCCTTTTCGCGGTCATGAACGGCTTCGTCCGCGAAGCGGCGGACCAAGGCATGCACCCGTTCCAGATTGCCTTTCTGCGCTCTGTCTTCGCGCTGCTGTTCATCCTGCCCTTCACCATGAGGGGCGGGTTCGCACAACTGAAGACCCATCGGTGGAAACTGTATCTGTTCCGTGGCGGCGCCGCGACGACGGCAATGCTGTTCTGGATGACGGCCGTGGTTTCGATCCCCCTGGCGGAAGCCACCGCGATCAGTTTCACGGCCCCCCTTTTCGCCACCATCGGCAGTGCATTGGTTCTGAAAGAGACCGTGCGCGCCCGGCGCTGGACCGCCGTCGTCTTCGGGTTCACCGGCGTGATGATCATTCTGCGGCCGGGCATGGAAGCCCTGGAACCGGGTGCGCTGGCCGCCGTGGGGGCCGCCTGCGGGATGGCGACCGCCGCGCTTTGCATCAAAGCGCTGACAGGCACGGAACCGGCCGGCCGGGTCGTTTTCTATACATCCCTGATCCTGACCATCGCGACCCTGCCCTTTGCGCTTGCCGTTTGGGTTCCGATGACGCCGGAATTCTGGATTCTCGGCGTGTTGTTGGGATTTTTCGGGGTGACGGCGCAAATGTTTCTGACCAGCAGCTTCAAGGCGGCCGATGCCTCGGTCGTGCTGCCGTTCGACTATACCCGCCTGCCCTTCATCGCGCTGGTCGGGTGGGTCGCCTTTGGAGAAACAGTCGAAATGATCACCTGGGGCGGGGCCGCGCTTATCGTCGGCAGTGCCCTTTATGTCGTCTACCGCGAAAGGCAGCTGTCCCGCCCGCCGACGAAAACGGAACCGCCCCACTGACGCGGGGCGGCGAAAACACGCTCAATTCATTGTCGGTCTAAAGTGGCCGGCTCGTTACTGCGGAACGGCGGAAAGCTGCTGCGGTTGATCGCAATCTGCGGCGGCCAGTTGTTCCCGGCCTTCCACTTTCGCCTGATAGCCAAGCGAGAAACCGGTGAGTTGGACGTCGTCTTTCGACAGCAGATGCTTGTAGGTCGCATGCATATTGCTGCAGAAATCCGCACCGAGTGACGCCATCCGGCCCGAAGCCTTGTTCGCCATGCGGGTCACGAAGCGGTTCAACTCGGCGAAACCCTTCTTCTGGCCATGTGCCTTCTCGAAGTGATTCCTGAGGTCGCGGCCGCTGCTGACAAGGCTGACCTTATACCGTTTCACGAAATCGCCGTAATACTGGCGCGCATCGCAAGCCAGCGCCGCCACCATCAACTCACTCTGCAGAAAGCGAACGGCCTTGGCCCGTTCACCGCGTGGAATGGCATCCACATTCGCCGGGGCAACTACGATGTTGGCACCCAGCTCTTTGAAATCGATGTCTTTTTCGCAAGCCTGAGTCGCCGTCCCGGCGATCGCGGGCGATGTCATCGCGATCAACGCAAGCGATGCGACCACACAGCGCGCGCGCCGTGCCATCCGCTTTTGCGGCGTTATCGCGGAATGACGAAACCGTTCACCCATCCCGTTTTGCGTTTCGTTTCCGAACGAAGTCATCAGACCTCCCCAATTCGGTGGCAACCATCCCTCCCACGCGTGAGTCGTGCGGGTATTCTACCCCTCGACAGCATGGAAACCGCCGGACAGTACCCATAAAAAGGTTAATTTCGCAATAACAACCGCATGCCCGGCCAAGTATTCGGCACACAAAAAGCTAAAATTCCGGTAAGGCCGACTGAATAGACCGCGCCTCACTATTTCACGTGAGGCCGTCCATATCGTCGAGCAAAGCAGCGATACGGCCGGAATCGGAAATTTCCATCACCAGCCGCGCCCGCCTTGCCGCATCCGCCGTATCCAGTTTCAAAATTCGCTGCTTTACCCGGGCAAGCGCCGTAGGAGACATCGACAATTCCCGCACACCAAAGCCCAGCAGCAAGGGCGTGAAACGGGGATCGCCGGCAATTTCACCACAGATACTGACCGGAATCCGCGCTCTCAGCGCTGCCTGTACGGTAAATTCGATCAGCCGCAGAACCGCCGGATGCAGCGGGTTGTAGAGATGCGCAACGCGCTCGTCCGCCCGGTCGATGGCCAGCGTATACATGGTCAGGTCATTGCTGCCGATGGCGAAGAAGTCGGCCGTCTGCGCCAAGGCGTCGGCGGCCAAAGCCGCGCCCGGAATTTCGATCATCACGCCGATCGGCGGGATTTCTTCGGGCAGATCCACACCGCGCCGCTGCAGCCTGAGCCATAGGCGTGTCACGATGTCGCGGACCTGTTTCACTTCCCCCGGCGTGGTGATCATGGGCAGCAGAATGCGGACCGGCCCATGCGCCGCCGCCCGCAAAATTGCGCATAGCTGTGCTTCGAACAGTTTCGGTTCGCGCAGCGACAGGCGGATGGCGCGCACGCCAAGCGCCGGGTTCACCGCATCCCCGACATGATCGTCGAGGATCGCACCCAGCGAATAGGCCAGTTTTTCGCCGCCGATATCCAAGGTCCTGACTGTGACCGGGCGGCCGTCCATGTGTTTCACAACGGTGCTGAGGATCTCGTATTGCTCGTCCTCGTTCGGCACTTCGCTGCGGTTCATGAACATGAACTCGGTGCGTAGCAGGCCGATCCCTTCCGCGCCCGCCTCGGTCGCCTGTTTGGTGTCGCGAACCAGTTCCAGATTGGCCAGCAATGTCACTTTCGATCCATCGGCGGTAATGCCCGGCACGTCGCGCAAGCGCTGCAGCTTTACCGTTTCCCGCAGCAGGGCGGCGCGCTTGTCCTCATACCGGCGTTTCGTGTCCTTGTCGGGATTGACGACGATACGGCCCGCCTGCCCGTCGACAATCACGATATCGCCGGTCTTCACCGTCTGTAGCAGGCCCGCCGCGCCGAGCACCGCGGGCAGGCCGAGCGACCGTGCCATGATCGCGGCATGCCCTTCCGCCCCGCCGAGGACCGCAGCGAATCCGCCGACAACGGCAGGGTCCATCTGTGCCGTATCGGCCGGCGTGATATCTTCGGCGATCAGGATCGTCCCGGCGGAAAGCTCACCCAGCGAAGGCGATTTGCCTTCCATCAAATTGCGCAGGACGCGCCCGCCAACCTCGCGCACATCGGTCGCGCGGGCCGCGATATAGGGATCGTCCAATTGCTCGAAGCCGCGTGCCATATGGGCAACTTCGGTTTGCACCGCGGCTTCCGCGTTGATCCGGCCTTCCTGGATCCGGCGGCGGAACCCGCGAACCAGCCGGGATTCGGCCAGCATCGCGCCATGCGCATCCAGCAGGTAACCCATTTCTTCCGCCGCCGCGGAGGGCAGGCTTTTGGATTTTGTGCGCAACGCCTTCAACTGGCGGCGCGATTTCGCAAGCGCGCGTTCCAGCCGTTCCGTATCGGCTTCGATATCCGAATCGGTCTTCAGCGTATATTCTGGCACGGAGAGCGACCCGGATTCGATAACCCGCGCCGGTCCCATGGCGATTCCAGGCGAAACACCGGCCCCCAGAAACGTCGCCATCGCGGCGGCGTCTTTGGCCGGCTCGGGCGCTGCTTTGCTGGTAGGGGCCTTGCCGGTAGGGGCCTTGTTCTTCTTGCCGTCAGTCGGACTCATCGAAGCCACCGGCCACCAGCCCGGACAGGGCTTGCAGCGCGTCCTCTGCCTGCGGGCCTTCAGCCTCCACGCGGATGGACGTCCCCTTCGCGGCCGCAAGCATCATCAAGCCCATGATCGACGTGCCGGTAACCGAGGTTCCGTCCTTGGTGACGGTAATGTCCGCTTCATAGTCGCCCGCCAGTTTGACGAATTTGGCCGCGGCGCGTGCATGCAACCCGCGCTGATTGCAGATGGTGAGGTCGATTGGGCCGGATTTCATACTATCCCTGAAACATTCTTGTTTTTGTGACACGCAGCAGCGTCGCAGTGTTGTTCTTGGTACGGCTTGGGTCAGCCGAGAAGGCTGCTCGCGACATTGATGTATTTCTTGCCGGCTTCCTGTGCGGCGGCGACGGCCTCGGCCATGGGTTCGGTCTCCCGGACGCTGGCAAGTTTTATCAGCATGGGCAGATTCAAACCCGCAACCACTTCCACCCGCGCCTTGTCCATGATGGATATTGCCAGATTCGACGGCGTGCCGCCGAACATATCGGTCAACACCACGACACCCTCGCCGGTATCCACGGCCCGTGCACCGTCCAGGATGTCCTGGCGGCGCTGCTCCATATCGTCGTCGGGACCGATGCAAATGGCGCGAATATCCTCTTGCGGGCCGACCACATGTTCCAAAGCGGCGACGAATTCCTCCGCCAACCGTCCATGGGTTACCAAAACCAGACCGATCATTCCGTCATTCTTCCCTTGAACCCCGCCCCCTGTCATCGGGCATATCTTCTCGATCGCCCTGGCGTCTCTCCCCATCGATGGGCCGCGCACCGTTATGGCTGTTTGGTTTTTTCCAAATCCCGATGCGTCAACCCGGCGGACCAGCCCTTCTCGCGGAGCCAAGCCGCCAACCGTTCGGCGAAATGCACCGACCGATGCTTGCCCCCGGTACACCCGAAGGCAACGGTCAGATAGCTCTTCCCCTCGCGTTCATACCGGGGAAGGGTAATCTCCAGCAACCCGGTAAGGCGAGCCCAAAAATCGTCATAGTCCGGATCCTGGGCAATATAATCACCGACTTCCGCGTCCTGACCGGTTTTTTCCTTCAAATCCGGATCGTAATGCGGATTGGCGAAAAAGCGCACGTCGAAGACCAAGTCGGCATCGCGCGGCAGACCGCGGCGATAGGAAAACGAGGCCGCGGTGATCGCCAGGGTCGCCTTGCCCCCCATGCGGAACGCGTCCGAGAGCCGCTGCTTCAGTTCCCAAATCGTCAGATCGGTCGTGTCGACCACCAGATCGGCCGCCTCGCGCATCGGGGCCAGAATGCGCCGCTCCAGATCCAGTCCGTCGCCCACCGGCCGGTCGGCGGCCAGGGGATGTTTCCGCCGGGTCTCGGCATAGCGCCGGATCAACACCCCATCCTCGCAATCCAGGAACAGGGTACGGACGTCCAGGCCCAGTTCCGCCGTGAGCACGGCAATATCGCTTTCCAGCAATTCCGGGCTGAAGTCGCGGCTGCGAACATCGACGCCGACCGCGAGCGGCTTGGCATCCTGCAATTGGCGCTGCCCCGCCGTGATCCGCGGCAACAGGGCAAGCGGCAGATTGTCGATCGCTTCGAAACCCAGGTCTTCCAGCACCTTCAGCGCGGTCGACCGTCCGGCGCCGGACATGCCGGTCACCAGTATGATATCCGGCTTCGCGTTTTCTGCGTTGTCGTCTGGCACGTCACAACCCCTTCAGGATCAACCTCACCTTGGCGACCGCCGATGCCTCCGAACCGTCGAGCTCGATAAGGCGCAGCGAAACGCCATCGATCACCCGTTCCGCCGGATCCGGCATCCGTTCGATATCACGCCCTGGCTTCAAATCAATCACCAGGTCGATTTCCGTTTCCGGTTCATGGGCGACATCCAGGATGCCGTATCCCCGCAATTCGATCTTGCCGGCAATCGATTCCGGCGCGCGGGCCACCACCCGGCCCGCTTCCTGGTGGACCAACGTCCGATCATCGGAAACCAGGATCCCGCCCGCCTCGATCAAGCGGATGGCGAGGTCGGTCTTGCCCGCCCCGCTCGGCCCCATAATCAGGATGCCCCTCCCGTCGAGGATCACCGCCGTCGCATGGATGTTCTGATCTGTTTTCATAGCCGCGACAGTAGCCATGCCGGAGTCAAAGCGCGAGTCTCGACATTGTGAAATCCATCGCAAGATTCGGGCGGAACTCCCGCCCGCCTTGGCCTATAGTTACACCATGAGCAGACACAGCATCACCGTGGAAACACCGACCGGCCCGGTCAGCCTGACCGAGGAGGACGGCAAAATCATCCGCGCCTCCTGGAGCCGGTCGGACGCGGAGAGCCCGACCCCGTTGTTGGAGGACGCCGCGCACCAGTTGCGGGACTATTTCGACGGGAAGCGAACGGATTTCGACCTGCCGCTGCACCCGAAAGGATCCGAGTTCCAGAAGGCGGTCTGGCGGCAGATGCTGAAAATCCCTTATGGCGGCACCAAGACCTATGGTGAGCTGGCCAAGGCCATCGACGGCACCGCGCGTTCGGTCGGCACCGCCTGTGGCGCCAACCCGATCCCGGTCATCATCCCATGCCATCGGGTCGTCGGTGCGGACGGCACCATGACCGGCTTTTCCGGCGGCGACGGCGTGGAAACCAAACAGGCGCTGCTCAGGCTGGAAGGGGCTTTGTTGCTGTAGCGTTATTTACGCTGCCGGCAGACGCACGATGAATCGTGCACCGCGGGGTTTGCCGTCGTGGGTCATGCGGTTTTCGGCGCGAATTTCACCGGCATGGGCTTCCATGATCTGTTTCGAGATGGAAAGACCAAGGCCCGAATGGGCGCCGAATTTCTCCCCTTCCGGGCGTTCGGTATAGAAACGGTCGAAAATCGCCTCCAGCTTGTTCGGCGGAATGCCCGGACCTTCGTCTTCCACCGCCGCTTCGATGAAATCCCCGTCCCGGCGGATTTTCAGATCGATGCGCCCGTCTTTGGGACTGAAGGTCATGGCGTTGCCGATCAGGTTGCGGAAGACTTGGACCAAACGATCTTCGTTCCCCATCACCTGGAACGGCCCCTCGCCATGGGCTTCCATACTGACCCGCGGGCGTCCGGGGGCGTCTTCCGTGCCGACCACGCCATACATGCCGGCCAGCGTCGCAAGCAGCCCGGCAAGGTCCAGTGGCTCGGCCTCGGTCCGGCTCAGTTCCGCATCCAGCCGCGACGCGTCGGAAATATCGCTGATCAACCGGTCGAGCCGTTCAACGTCGTCGTTGATGACTTCCAGCAACCGCCGGCGCTGCTCTTCGTCCGACACGCGGGAAACGGTTTCGACCGCGCTTCGCAGACTTGTCAGCGGATTCTTAATCTCATGACTGACATCGGCGGCGAAACGCTCAATGGCGACGAGGCGCAGGCGCAACGCCTGGGTCATTTCGCGCAACACACCGGAAAGATCGCCGATTTCGTCTGCCCGGTCGGTCATGTCGGGAATTTCTTCCTCCTGCCGCCCGACCGAACGCGCGACGCGGTCCGCCGCCGCGGCCAGCTTGTTCAGCGGCCGGGCAATGGCGCCGGCAAGATAGATCGACAGGGCCACCGTGATCAGCAGCGCGCCGGCGAAAACCATCAAAATGGTCGCGCGCACGCTCCGCAGGGCTGCTTCGACCTCTTTCCCCGTCTTGGACAGCATCAGGGATCCGAAGACCTTGTAGTAGCGCTGAACCGGCAAGGCGACCGACAGGATCAGATGCCCATGCTCGGTTTCCCGAACCACGCCCATGATGTCGCCCTGCAGGGCCCGGGCGACTTCCGGATAGTCTTCCGCCGCCGGCGTATCGTCCTCGACATAGCGTTCCATCAGGTTATCGCCGAACACCATGGTCAGCCGGTCGAGCATATCCAGGATCGGATTGATCACATCGTTCATGGTTTCCGGCGGGGCCAGCTCCTCGACCTGCACAGAACTGCGCGCGGCGCCCAGGCGGCGGGAATCGATGGCCAGTTCCCCATCCTGCAGAAAAAGCCGCGCGCGCAGGCCGGACGGGCCGGAAAGGCGGCGGATGATATGCCGGGCGGATGCGGGGCTCAGCACTTCCTGGCCCGCCGTGGTGATGGCGATGGCCCCTTCGCCCAGCGCGCCCGCGAAAATTTCACCCTGGGCGCGGAGCGCTTCCATCTCAGCCCGGATCAGGTTGTCGCGATAGGGCCCCAAATACAGCAATCCGCCGATGGGAATCAGCAGCGCGATGATATTGACCATCAGGATCCGCCGGGTCAGCGGCGACAAAAAGCGGGCGCGTTCCCGATGGCGTCCACGATTTCCCCCGTGTGCGCCAGCATGTGTTCTATGGTCTAGATGTTGGGTCGCCAAACCGCTGGGCTTCTGTTTGCCCTTTCCGGACGAACCGCGCTTGGATGCGCCCGTCTTCCGGTCGTCCCTGTCGGGCGGCGCATTTGCGCCGCCGGCTTCCCCGTCCCCGGCGCCCGTTTGATCCCTCATCGATGTCACCGGACCTCACGCACGGTCAGTCGTTCCCTCGCCTATTTGTTCCCAGGCCTATTCATCCCCGGGCCTATTCATCCTTGTAGCGATACCCAACGCCGTAAAGCGTTTCGATCTGGCCGAACTCGTCATCCAACTGACGGAACTTTCGGCGCAGGCGCTTTATGTGACTGTCGATCGTCCGGTCGTCCACATAAATGCTTTCGCCATAGGCCGCATCCATCAATTGATCGCGGCTTTTCACCATGCCGGGACGCGTGGCCAATGCGCGCAGGATCAGGAATTCGGTTACCGTCAGCGGGACCTCGTCGCCCTTCCAGGTGCAGACATGGCGGTTGGCGTCCAGGCGCAAATCGCCCCGCACCATAATGCCTTCCCCGGAATCCGCCGGCGTCTGTTCCAATTCCACGCGGCGCAGCAGCGTCCGAATTCGTTCGATCAGCAGACGCTGCGAAAAAGGTTTGCGAATATAGTCATCGGCGCCGAGGCGCAGGCCCATCAACTCATCCACCTCGTCGTCCTTGGATGTCAGGAAGATCACGGGCAGACGCGTTTGCTTGCGCAGTTTCTGCAGCAATTCCATGCCGTCCATGCGCGGCATCTTGATATCCAGCACGGCCAGATCCACGGGATTGGCGTTCATGCCTTGGAAGGCGCTTTCGCCGTCCGTGTAAGTCATCACCTTGAACCCTTCGGATTCGAGGGCAATGGAAACGGATGTCAGGATGTTCCTGTCGTCATCGACCAGTGCAATTTTATTCGGCGTCATCAAGGTGCCTTTCCCCGTTCATGCAGCAAAATCCCGCGACTCCCCGACTTAGTCAAAACGCCGCACCCGGCATCATAGGCTCAAGTATGGCGAAATTGAGGCTTAACAGGGGAATAATTGTGGCCTTTTGCCGTACAAAGCCAGCCGGCAAACGGTTGATTCGCAACATCCAGGCCGGGCCGATATCGGGTTTCGGGGACCGCCGGCGCCGGCAGACCCTTGCGGCGGCCCGACGGTGACGCTACCTCAACCCTTCAGGAGAGTTCCACAATAGGTTCCCCGGACGCATCGGGGAAAACGGCCCGAGCGTAGAAGGAATTGGAATGCGCCGCATTTTGACCTCCCCGGTATTTGTCGCCCTTGTCGCCGGCATCATGGCCGCCGTCGCGGTCGGCTTCATCGCCTGGCAGCAATTCGGCGGCTCCAAGGGTTCCTTGACCAGCGACAAGGTGATCGTCCCGGCGACCACGATCAGCGGCGACTTCAATCTGGTCAATGCCGCAGGCGACCATGTCACGCCAGGTGATTTCGCGGGCCAATATCTGCTGGTCTATTTCGGTTATTCCTATTGCCCCGACGTCTGCCCGACGGATTTGGCGATCGTCGGTCAGGCAATGGACATTCTGGAACAGTCCGACGCGGCGGCCGCGGCAAAGGTGCAACCGATATTCATCACGGTGGACCCGGCGCGCGACGGGCCGGATACGGTCGGCGTCTTCGCCGAAACCTTTCACCCTCGTCTGGTCGGATTGACCGGGACCGACGCGGAAATTGCCGAAGCGGCGTCCGCCTTTCGCGTTTATTACGCCCGCCGCGATATGGATGACGGCAATTACCTGATGGACCATTCCGCCTTCACCTATCTGGTCGGTCCGGAGGGATCGGTGATCGGCATTTTCAAACACGATACCGCGCCGGAGGACATGGCCGAAGGCGTGGCCGATCTGGTCGCCGGTTAAGCAAGGGCATCACCGAGAAGAGGCGCAGGATGGAAAATCTCCCCAAAACCGAAAGCCCCGGTGAGATCATCCGCGGTCTGGTCCGCGCGCAGGATCGCGCCACCCTGGCGACCAAGATGCGGGCCGGTGCAGAAACCGTGGAGGGCGCGGGCGCGCCCTATGCCTCGCTGGTGCTGATGGGCTGCGGGCCGGATGCCGCGCCGCTGCTGCTGCTGAGCACCTTGGCCGACCATACCAAGAACCTGCTGGCCGATCCGGTCTGTTCGCTGATGGTGGACGGAACGGGTGGCTTGGTGGAGCCCCTGACCGGCGCACGCGCGACCCTACAGGGCAGGCTTGAGAAGACGGACGATCGGGGCTTGATGGAACGCTACATTCGGCGCCATCCCAGCGCCGCCATCTATGCCGGTTTCGGCGATTTCAGCCTGTACCGGATGACGGTTCAGCGCGCCCATCTGGTGGCCGGTTTCGGGCGGATCCACTGGGTCGGCGCAGAAGAGGTGCTGTACGACATGGCCGGCGCGGGCGACCTTGCCCGGCAGGAAGGTAACGTCGTCGACCATATGAACGACGATCACGGCGACGCGGTCGGCCTATACGCGAACGTTCTGCTGAACCGGCCCGGAGTCGGCTGGCGGATGACCGGCGTCGACCCGGAAGGGGCCGATCTGCGCCGCGACGGCGATGTCGCACGCCTGTCGTTCGACAAGCCGGTCAGCGACGCCGAATCCGCGCGCGTCGAGCTGGTTCGTCTCGTGAAGCGGGCAAGGAAGGGGTGAAACACCGGAAAACGGCGGTTACAGGGCTTTTGGGAACTTTCCAAGGCACCGACGAACCGATATAACCCGGCGCATAGGGACGGAGACGGCGGTTCATCGGTTTCAGTGTCGCCCGCATTGTCTTGCACCGGACTTTCCGGTGTGACGGCGGACACGGCACTGTTTTGGGTCGCGTTTTAAAAGCGAATGCGGGGGGCTTAGGGACGCCCATACGTATTCCTACGACACAGAGGAGGACATGTTGGCAAGTCAAGCCAGCTCGAAAGACCTTTCCGCTCACGGCATCGTCAATTCCGGATCGGTCCATTGGAACCTGGGCGCCGAACCGCTTTACGAAAACACGATCGCGAACGGGCTTGGAACCATCACCGCCGGCGGCGCGTTGCGCGTCGAAACCGGCAAATTCACCGGCCGCTCTCCGAACGACAAATTCATCGTCGACGAACCGAGCAGCACCGGCGACATCTGGTGGGGTTCGGTCAACCGCCCGACGACGCTTGAAATCTATGAGCGCCTGAAAGCCAAGATCCTGGCCTATTACCAAAGCCGCGACCTGTTCGTTCAGGACCTTTACGCGGGCGCGGCGGTCGATCACCGGCTGAACGTGCGGGTGATTTCCGACAGTCCGTGGCACGCGCTTTTCGCGCGCAACATGTTCATCCGTCCGGCGCGCGAAGATCTGGATGGGTTCGACCCGCAGTTCACCGTTCTGCACGCCCCGATGCTGCATGCGGACCCGGCCACCGACGGCACCAATTCCGAAGTCTTCATCGTGGTCAATTTCGCCGAGCGCACCGTGCTGGTCGGCGGCAGCCGCTATGCGGGTGAGATCAAGAAGTCGATCTTCTCCATCATGAACTATCTGCTGCCGGCGCGGGGCGTTCTGCCCATGCATTGTTCCGCCAATATCGGCGATGCGGGCGACACGGCGATCTTCTTTGGCCTGTCCGGCACGGGTAAGACCACGCTTTCCGCAGACGGCACCCGCCGCCTGATCGGCGATGACGAGCACGGCTGGTCCGACCAGGGCGTCTTCAACTTCGAAGGCGGCTGCTATGCGAAGGTCATCAATCTGAGCGAAAAGATGGAGCCGGAAATCTACGCGACCACGCAGCGTTTCGGCACGATCCTGGAAAACGTCGTCTATGACGAGGAAACCCGGGGTCTGGATCTGGACGACGGGTCGCTCGCGGAAAACACCCGCGCCAGCTATCCGATCGACTTCATTCCGAATATCGAACCCACGGGCATGGGCGGCCAGCCAACCAATATCGTGATGCTGACGGCGGATGCCTTCGGCGTCTTGCCGCCGATTTCGGAACTGACGCCGGAACAGGCGATGTATCACTTCCTGTCCGGTTATACCGCGCGCGTCGCGGGCACCGAACGGGGCGTCACCGAACCCAAGGCGACCTTTTCCACCTGCTTCGGCGCACCCTTCATGCCCCGCCATCCGAGCGTCTATGCGAAGATGCTGGGTGAGAAGATGGCCAAGACCGGCGCGAAATGCTGGCTGGTGAATACCGGTTGGTCCGGCGGGTCATATGGCACGGGTCAGCGCATGCGCATCGACTATACCCGCGCAATGGTCCGTGCGGCGGTGGAAGGCAAGCTGGCCAGCGTCGCCCGCGTCCAGGACCCGAATTTCGGCCTGCTGATCCCCGATCAGGTGCCGGAAGTCCCCGCCGACGTGCTGCGCCCGCGGGAGACCTGGCAGGACGGATCGGCCTATGACACCGTCGCCGGCGACCTGCGCGGCATGTTCGAAAACAACTTCAAGCAATTCGAAGGTCACGTCTCCGACGACGTGAAAAAGGCCGGCATCTACGCCGCTTGATCCTTCGGGACGCGCGAAACGAAAAAAAGGCCGGGGCCAACGCTCCGGCCTTTTTTCATGGCGCGCCGTGTTCGCATGCGAAGACCGAAGACAGGACCGGAATTTTATGCAGAATACCGCTGTTCGGCCGTCACCTTTGGGGGGTGCCTCCATGTCCAAAATCGCGCAGATGAACAAGCTGCTGCATGAGGTCGCGGCTTTGCCGGAGGCGGAGGCACGCGCCCTGCCGGGGCCCTTCTATACCGATCCCGATTTCTTTCGCTACGAGGTCGACGCGTTTCTCTCCAAGGAATGGCATTGCTTGGGCCGAGCGGACGAGGTTCCCAACCCCGGCGACTATCTGACCCTGCGTCTGTTCGACGAACCGCTGCTGATCGTACGCGGCGAGGACGGCAAGGTGCGGGTTTTGTCGAATGTCTGCCGCCATCGCGGCACGATCCTGGTCGAGGGGGCCGGCCATACGAAGCGGTTCGTCTGCCCCTATCATGCCTGGAGTTACGGCCTGTCGGGCGGCCTTCGAAACGCACCGCTGATGAAGGATCCCCGCGTCAGTGCCGAGACATGCAGCCTGCCGGAATTCCGCAGTGAGATCTGGCAGGGCTTCCTCTATGTCAATCTGGACGACTCAGCCGCACCGCTGGCCCCCAGACTGGGCAAGCTGGATGCCTATCTGGAACGCTACGAGACGCCGGATTTCCGCTTCGTCCAGGCTTTCGAGGAGGAATGGAAGACGAACTGGAAATGCCTGTTCGAGAATTTCATGGAGGCCTATCACGTCTCCGTCGTGCATCCCGACACGCTGGGCCCCTATACGCCCACCGCCTTGAGTCGGAAGTCGGTCAGTGACGACGCGTTCACGACCTATTACGCCAACTACGCGGAAACCGCTGGGTCACGCGGCCAGGGTGCATCGACGCTGACGCCGGAAGACCGGCGGCGCTCCGCCCTGTTCGGCTTGTATCCCGGCCAGGTGGTCAGTCAGGTGCCGGCCACCCTCGTCTCACTGTCGATCCTGCCGGTCGCGGCCGACCGCATCACGGTGCGCTGGACGCTGTCGACCTACCGGGACGAGCTGCCCCAAGCGGAAATCGACCGCTGGATCGAGATGTGGCACGAGATCAACCGGGAGGACCGGGAAAGGCTGGAGCGCATGCAGCAAGGCCTGCTCTCCCGCCACGCGCCGTCGGGCCCGCTGGCACCGTATCACCTGGAGGGAACGGTGCGGGATTTCTACAAATATCTGTCTCGCCAGCTCGATCATCCGGAACCGGCTTTGGTGGCGACCGTCGCCAGCAGATGAACTGCTCGCGCCTCGAAACCGCGTTCAGCCTTCCGGCACCAAAGTCATTTTCGGGGTCGGTTGTTCGAAGGATTGGATGTCCCAGACATATTGCGTCGGGTTGCCTTGGATGACCTGTTCGGCGTTGTGGTCGATCACCTGCGCATTGGTCCATATCCGAACCACGCCGCGGATGTTGTAGCCCTTGGCCTTCAATTCATCCCGGTATTGTTTGTTGGGCTTGTCGCCTTCCACCCGGATCAGGCCGTCCTCGCCCCGCTTCAGCATCATGAAGGCGGCGTTGCGGCGGACGAAGCTGAAGCTGGGATGCTCCAGAATATTGCTCTGGCGTTTGTACTTCACACGGTAGCGGGCATTGCCCAGATAGGTCACTTCCTCAAAGGCGGAATCACGCTCCAGGTCCTGGACATAGACGGCGATTTCCTCCTTGTCGTCGGCCCGGACCTCGCCCTGACCGATCTTGCGGAGGAAATTGAACGCGATCAGGTCGCCCTCATAGATGAAGGCGTATTTGCCGGATTTGTCGATGTTCATGTTCAACTGAAACCGGTCGGGCAGGTAACAGCCGCTCAAAGCCAGCAAAACCGCCAGCACGACGACCGTACGGACCAGCTTTCGGCCGAGCAAAAAAACACGAAACATCATGGCATTCCTCCTGGTCGCAAGAGGACCATATTCCGTGCCGCTTGAACAGGGACGCGGGAAGGCGCCAAGGTCAGTGCGCTTCCCGCCAATTGTCCGCGATGCCGGCTTCGACTTCCAGCGGCACCGAAAGCGTCCGGGCCGGGCCGGCGGCCCCTTCCATCACGTCGCGGATCACCGGCACGGCTTTTTCCGCCTTGTCCGCCGGCGCTTCGAAGATCAACTCGTCATGCACCTGCAGCAGCATGGTGACGTCGTCGAGCCCCGCTTCGGCGAGCGCGCCGGGAATGCGGATCATCGCGCGCTTGATGATATCCGCCGCCGTTCCCTGGATCGGTGCGTTGATCGCCTGGCGTTCCGCATAGCCGCGCCGCATCGGGTTCTTGTCGTTGATGCCGCCCAGATGAATGCGGCGGCCGAACAGCGTTTCCACATACCCCTTCTCGCGGCAGCCTTCGACCGTCTCGTCCATAAATTTGCGAATGCCGGGGAAGCGTTCGAAATATCGGTCGATAAAATCCTTGGCCTCGGTTCGGCTGACCCCGATCTGATTAGCGAGGCCGAAGGCGGAAATGCCGTAGATAATGCCGAAATTGATCGCCTTGGCCTTGCGGCGGGTTTCCGAATCCATGTCTTTCAGCGGCACGCCGAAGACTTCCGACGCGGTCATGGCGTGAATGTCCAGCCCGTCCTGGAAAGCCTGTTTCAAGGCATCCAGATCGGCGATTTCCGCCACCAGGCGCAGTTCGATCTGGCTGTAGTCCAGGCTGATCAGTTTGCAGCCCGGTTCGGCGATAAAGGCTTCGCGGATGCGTCGGCCTTCCGCCGTGCGGATCGGTATGTTCTGCAGGTTCGGGTCGGTGGAACTGAGCCGCCCGGTCTGCGCCCCGACCATGGAATAGGACGTGTGGACCCGTTTTGTGTGCGGGTTGATATCCTCAACCAGCGCATCGGTATAGGTGCTTTTCAGCTTCGACAATCCGCGGAAATCGAGCACTTTCTGCACGATCGGATTATCCAGCGCCAACGGTTCCAGCACGCCGGAATCGGTGGAATAGCCGCCGCTTTTCGTCTTTTTGCCGCCTTTCAGGCCCAGCTTGTCGAACAGGATTTCGCCCAACTGCTTGGGTGAGGCGACATTGAATTCCTGGCCGGCATCCTTGTGAATTTCCCCTTCCAGATCGGCAATCCGCTTGGCGAATTCGTCGCTCATCTCCTTCAACGTCTTCGGGTCGACCTTGATCCCGGCGCGTTCCATATCGGCCAGAATCTGCGCCAAGGGCCGTTCGATGGTCTCGTACAGCGTCGTCATCCGGTCGGCCAGCAGGCGCGGTTTCAACGCCCGGTGCAGACGCAGGGTGATATCCGCATCCTCCGCCGCATAGGCCAGCGCCTTGTCCAACGGCACCTTGTCGAAAGTGATCTGGTTCTTGCCCTTGCCGCAGACCTCTTCGAACTTGATCGTCTTCATACCCAAATGAAGGTCGGCCAATTCGTCCATGCCATGGCCATGCGCGCCGCCATCGACGCAAAAGGACATCAACATGGTGTCGTCGATGGGCGTCACCGGAACGTCCAGCCGTCCCAGAATCTGTAGGTCGTATTTCAGATTCTGCCCGACCTTCAGCACCGACGGGTCGGCCAGGACCGGGCGCAGCAGGTCCAGCGCCGCGGCCATCGGAATCTGTTTCGGCGCTTCCGTATTGCCGCTGGAAAGCAGGTCGCCTTCCCCTTCCCCCACATGGGCAAGCGGGATGTAGCATGCCTTGCCGGGCTCGGTGCTGAGGCAGATGCCGGCCAGATCGGCCTGCATCGCATCCAATCCCGTGGTTTCCGTATCCACGGCCAGAATGCCGGTCTTGTAGGCGGCATCGATCCACTTTTTAAGGGCGGCTTCGTCCTGGACCAGTTGATAATCGGATTCCGCCGGCGCCGCGGCGGCTTCGCTGGCTTCCAGCGCCGCTTCTTCGGTCTGGAACCGGGAAATCAGCCGTTTGAATTCCATCAGTTTCAGGAAGTCCAACAGGCGGTCGTTATCCAATGGGCGGCGCTTCAATTCCTCCAGCGGAACTTCCACAGGGACATCCTGCTTCAGGCGCACCAATTCGCGGGAAATGCGCGCCAGGTCCGCATGCTCGATCAGGTTTTCCCGACGCTTGGGCTGTTTGATCTCACCCGCCCGTTCCAGCAGCGTGTCCAGATCGCCATAGTCGACGATCAGTTGCGCGGCGGTCTTGATGCCGATTCCCGGAACGCCCGGCACATTATCGGTCGAATCGCCCGCCAGCGCCTGAACATCGACCACTTTGTCCGGCGGCACGCCGAATTTCTCGACGACCTGGTCGTAGTGAATGGCCGTGTTCTTCATGGGATCCCACATCTCGATCCCATCCTGAACCAGTTGCATCAGGTCCTTGTCGGAGGAGACAATCGTGACCTTCGAGCCCTTCGCCACCGCCTGTTTCGCATAGGTCGCGATCAGATCATCCGCCTCATACCCTTCCATTTCCAGGCAAGGCAGATTGAACGCCTCCGTCGCGTCGCGGATCAGGGAGAATTGCGGGCGCAGCTCCTCCGGTGCATCCGGCCGGTGGCCCTTGTAATCGGGATAGATCTCGTTGCGGAAGTTTTCCCGTTTCGCATCGAAGATCACCGCGACGTAATCCGCGTCCGTCTGCTCGATAAGGTTCAGGATCATCGAGGAGAATCCCATCACCGCATTCGTCGGCGTTCCGTCCGAGCGGGTCATCGGCGGCAATGCGAAAAAGGCCCGGAAGATATAGGCGGAACCGTCGATCAGGTAGAGATGGCGCGGAACGGCGTCGGTCATGGAAATCGGGTCCTGGAAGTTGGTCCTGGAGCGGCTCTGAAACGGGGCTTGCAGTATGAACGCCCAGGCCTGGAACGGAAAGGGCCGCGATGCATTGCGCCGTCGTTATCCGCTATCCCGGCGCACTGGCGCGAATTCCCGAATCCCCGTTATCTTTCGGATATACGACAAACCGAATGGAAGGGGTCACCCGTGATTCTCACCGCGACCAACAAGTCGAGCGTGATCGATAAGGACGGGGAGGTTCTGGTCGAACTTGTCCGCCAGTTGCTGCAACGCTATCCGGACGAATTCCTGCAAATCCCCTTCATCCGAACCGCCCTGGCCACGATGAAGATCGACGCGCTGGATAAAGACACCTTGAAGCTTGGGCGGGTCGACGACCCGGCCGCCCTGGTCGAAAACGCCCTTGCCCACAACGTCAACGGCCTGATCGGCAAGGTATCCCTGTTCCGGCCGGCGGTACTGGTGATGCCTTTGCGCAGCGTCGACCAGATCGCGGAGAACATGAAAACCTACAAGGTCCTCTCCATCGGTCCGCGCACGGAGGCGGAGATCTATACCTTGATCGCCTGCGGTTTCGAACCGTCGAACATCCGCGGCCTGGACCTGTTTTCCTATTCGGACTTCGTCGATGCGGGCGACATGCACGCCATGCCGTATGAGGATAACAGTTTTGATGTCGTGATTCTCGGCTGGGTGCTGGCCTATTCGAACGATCAACGGAAAGCGGCCCAGGAAGTGCTGCGCGTGCTGCGTCCCGGCGGATTCGTCGCCGTCGGCTACGAATACACCGCCTTGAGCAGCGAGCAGCTTCGCGAAAACGGCAGCGACGTCGCCGACGCGCCGAAACTGAAGACCACGGATGAAATCCTGGATTTATTCGCGCCCCAGGTTGATGACGTGTTCTTCCGGCACGACATCCGGCAGTCGCGCAAGGACAAGCCTGGTAGCCTGATGACGATCTTCAGCACGCTGGAGGCGCCCAGAAGAGAGGTGCAAAGAAAAGAGGCGTAAGGGAAGGAGGCGCAGGGTCTTAGGCAAGACCAGGGATGCTAGTGGTGATCGCTGACGACCGCGCCCGGCTTAAGCACGAAGCGCTTGTCGCAATAGGGGCATTCGACGAAGTCCTTTTCGCCCATTTCCAGATAGACCTTGGGATGGCCGAGCGCCCCGCCGCCGCCATCGCAGGAGACACGTTTGGTTTCGACTTCCTGTACTTCCGGACTGTCGATGGACGGCGCGGCCATATTGGACCTCCAGCAAAGGTTCTACCCCGATGGCCCTATCTGTTTCGGGCCACACCTTATTTCGCCCCATGGCCCGCTCAGGTCAACCGCTTGTTGGGCTGTCCGTCCCGGAGAGGGGGCAGGATGGAGGTGATGTGTTGCTCCCGATGGGGTGACGGCGTTATGTAATGCCTCCCCTGCTTCATTTCGTGAGACTGTCATGACATCCCTTCCGGAAAACGCCATCTCGGTGCGCGGCCTGACCAAGGAATACCGCGCCCAAGGGTCGGGCGCCGCCAAGCTGGCGCTGGACAACGTGGATCTGGATATCCCCCGCGGCAGCCTTTTCGCCCTGCTGGGACCGAACGGCGCCGGCAAGTCCACCTTCATCAACATCCTGGCCGGGATGGTTGTGAAGACGTCGGGCACGGCGTCGATCTGGGACATGGACATTGACCGGGAGCCGCGCAATTCAAAGGCCGCGATCGGCATCGTGCCGCAGGAATTGAACATCGACCCCTTCTTCACACCGGAAGAGATGCTGAACGTCCAGGCCGGTCTGTACGGCGTGACGAAGGCGGAGCGCCGGACGGAAGAAATCCTGCGCATGATCGGACTGGAAGACAAACGCAGCGCCTATGCCCGCACCCTGTCGGGCGGCATGCGCCGCCGCCTGCTGGTCGGCAAGGCGATGGTGCATAGCCCGCCGATCCTGGTGCTGGACGAGCCCACGGCGGGTGTCGATATCGAATTGCGCCAGCAATTATGGGAAAGCGTCGTCGACCTGAATAAACAAGGCGTCACCATTCTGCTGACCACCCATTACCTGGAAGAAGCGGAAGAGCTTTGCGACCGCATCGCCATCATCAACCATGGCAAACTGATCGCGAACGAGGAAAAGAGCAGCCTGCTGCGGCGGCTCGATTCCAAGACCCTGTCGCTTCGTGTGAACGGCACCTTGGCGGAAATGCCGGCGGCCCTGGCGGATTATCATGCCACGCTGCTGGAAGACCGCACCGGCATTCAAGTGACCTACACCCCGTCCAAGACCCATGCGGGTCAGATTCTGGAAGCCATCCGAACGACAGGCTTGGAGATCACCGATATTTCCACCGAGGAAACCGACCTGGAAGACATCTTCCTGCAGTTGACCCGGCGGGACGCCGCCTAGCGTGGGGGTGGGGCCGATGGGTTCTGCCGGATCAATGTTTCGGAAGGCCTTGATACTGGCTTGCCTGGGTCTGATTTCGGCCTGCACCCCTTACCTCTATCCAAAAGGCCCCGTCAGCCGGGCACCGGTAATGACCGAAGACGCCTTCGTCATGGCGGACGGCGCGGAACTGCCGCTGCGCCGCTGGGATCCGGAAGTCTTGCTGGCCGCCGGGCATGCGGGCCCCACCGCCGTTGTTTTGGCGTTGCACGGTTTCAACGACTATTCGAACGCCTTCGACACCCCTGCACGAGCCTGGTCCAAGGACGGTATCCTGACCATTGCCTATGACCAGCGCGGCTTCGGCGAAGCCCCTCATCGCGGGCGCTGGGCCGGGGTCGACACCATGACCGACGATTTGCTGACCGCCGCGCGCCTGTTGCGGGACCGTTACCCGAAAGTCCCCTTCGTGATCCTGGGCGAGAGCATGGGCGCGGCGGTCGTCATGGCCGCGGCCGCCCGTCACCCGGACCTGCCCGCCGACCGGCTGGTCTTGTCGGCACCGGCCGTGTGGGGGCGCGACACGATGCCCGGCTGGCAAAGGGTCAGCCTGGACGTCCTGGCAAACACGTTGCCCTGGCTGGAAGTCTCCCCGCGGCATATCCGGCGCGTTCCGTCCGACAATATCGAGATGCTGCGCGCGCTGGGCCGCGATCCGCTGATCATCAAACGTACCCGGATCGACGCGCTGTGGGGCCTGGTCAATCTGATGGACGCGGCCCGGGACGCCGCCCCGCTATTGCGCCATAACAGCCTGATCCTGTATGGCGCGAAGGAGGACATCCTGCCCGCGGATGCCTGGCGGTCGATGATCGATACCTTGCCCAGAAACGGCCATTGGAAACTACGCCTCTATTCAAGCGGCTTCCACATGCTGTTGCGGGATTTGAACGCGGCCGTGGTGATCAAGGATATCAGCCGTTACGTGCTGAATCCCGACGCCCTATACCCGACGGAGCAGGAAGCCCGCCTGCCCCGGTTAAGGCGCCTACCATTCCCCGAAGGTGATGCCGCGGCTTTTCCAGGTTGAGGTTCTTGCCTCCACCGTCGCATCCGACAGGGTGCGGCGCATCTTGCGCCGCTGGAACCAATCGAACAGGCGTTCGCGCAATTCGGCACAGACCGGGTTGTAGTGCCCGTCCTCGCCCAGATCGACCAATTCGTCGGGGTCCTCGAACAGATCGAAAAGCTGCGGCGGAAAGCCGAGATATTCGATGTATTTCCAGCGTTCCGTCCGGACCATCCAGGCGCGCGCCTGGGTCGTGTCGAGGCCGAGGTCCCGGCGCGCTTCCCGCACCGCGTAATCCAGCTCGCAAATTGCAATGTCGCGCCAGTCGTCCGGTTCTTCGCCCTTCAGGAACGGCATCAGGCTGCGCCCATCCAGTTCATGGCCCGGAACATCCCCCCCGAGCGCGTCGATGAAGGTCGGGACAAGGTCGATTGCTTCCACCAGTTGATCGTTTTCCACACCCCGTTCCAGCCCGGGCCCGGCGATGATCATCGGGATTTTGGTGGAACTGTCGTGGAACAGTTCTTTCTCCCCCAGCCAATGATCGCCGAGGTAATCGCCATGATCGGCGGTGAAGACGACAAGCGTATCCTCCCACCGGCCGAGCGCTTCAAGTTCCGCGAACAACCGCGCCAGCGCGTCATCCAACTGTTTCACCAGACCCATATAGGTCGGCACGACCCGGTCGCGGACGACCTGCTCGGCGAAATTGACGCTTTCGTCGTGCCGCATGAAGGCGCCGACGACGGGATGCGGATTCCGGCGTTCCGCTTCGCTCCGAATCGGCGGGTTGATATCCGCCGGGCTGTACATGTCGTGATACGGCGCGGGTGCGATATAGGGCCAATGCGGTTTTATATAGCTCAGATGCAGACACCAGGGATCCTCGCCCTGGTCGCGGATGAAGCGAATCGCCTGATCGGTCATCCAAGGCGTCTCGGAATGCTCTTCCCGCACCCGGGCAGGCAAATTAGCGTGCCGCATCACCCAACCCGACAGGATTTCGCCATTCGGGCCTTCGGCAGCATTGGCAAAGTCATGCCAGGGGTTTTCGCCATCATAGCCCTGATCGCGAAGGAACTTGTTATAGGCCAGTTCCGGATCGACGATACCGGTCGGGTGCAGCCCGTCATCCCGCAGATAGGGCTCGAACCCGGCCTGGCCCGCGAAAACCCCTTCGACTCCGGTCAGGCCCAATCGGTCGATCCCGGCGCGGTCGGCGGCCATATGGGTCTTCCCGGCAAGGGCGGTGCGCAGCCCCAACGGGCGCAGATAATCCCCCAAGGTCTTGGTCCCCACCGGCAGCGGAACGCCGTTCAGCGTCGCCCCGTGGTTCGCCATATAGAGGCCGGAGTAGAAGGACATTCGCGACGGACCGCAGATCGCCGCCTGAACATAGGCGTTGGTGAAGCGAACGCCGCGGCGGGCCAACCCATCCAATGCGGGGGTCGACAGGGTCGGATGGCCGGCGCAGCCCAAATAGTCCCAGCGGAACTGATCGGCCATGATGAAAAGTACATTCCGGACAGCGCCCGGTTTCCTATCAGCTTCCGCCATACTATAAGCCCAATCCGGTTCTTGTTTTCATCATGGCCCCGTTTGCAAGGCGGCGCCCGGCCGTTATCGACGCCCGATTTATTCGGCAAGCGAGTCTATTCGGTTTCGGTCAGCCGCGCCACCAGCCCCGTGGCGGAAAAACCGGGCGATAGGAGAGAAGAAAGTCATGTCCGAGCTTCGCATGCCCGTATGGCAATTCGTCCGTCTGATGGTTCAGGTCGAAGAGTCGATGAAAGCGATCAGGGGCCGGAAAAAGCCGCCGGCACTGCAGGACCTGTATGACGCCTGGGACGATACTTGGCTGGAGCTTGATCAACGGCTGACGGACTTGGGCAAGAACGACCCGGACGCCTTCGCGGAACTGATGATGCTGCAGGACGTGGTGCTGACCGATGTCACGCCCCGGCGCATGAAGACGGCGGCGGCGGAAATCCGCAAAGCGCTTAAGACAATGCGGGCGACCCTGAAAGCCGAAAAGGATCGGCAGGCCAAGGAAGACCTGAGTTTTGAGATCGAGGAACTCGAGGACCTGCTGTACGACATCGAAGATTAAAATCTGAAGATATACGCGCCTATCCTGATCTCTGCGGTTCCATGTCGCGGTAACATGCTCTAATGTTTTCATCATGTTGCGGGCATGGAAAAGTCTTGCCCGGCAGCAGGGAGCACAACACGTTCGATCACAGGATGGGAGGAATGAGGATATGTCGCGGGTAGCATTGGTAACCGGCGGAACGCGCGGTATCGGCGCGGCCATCGCCACGGGCCTGAAAGAGGCCGGATACACCGTCGCCGCCGCTTATGGCGGAAATGACGAAGTCGCCAACAAGTTCAAGGAAGAAACCGGCATCGCGGTCTATAAGTTCGACGTCTCGGACTTCGACGCGACCAACGCGGCCATCAAGCAGATCGAGGCGGATCTCGGCCCCGTGGACATCCTGGTCAACAATGCCGGCATCACCCAGGACGGCACCATGCACCGCATGACGCATGAACAATGGCAGGCCGTCATCGACACCAATCTGGGCTCCTGCTTCAACTGCTGCCGCGCCGTCATCGACGGTATGCGGGAACGCAGCTTTGGCCGCATCGTGAATATCGGCTCTATCAACGGCCAGGCCGGGCAGTACGGGCAGGTCAACTATGCCGCCGCTAAATCCGGCATCCACGGCTTCACCAAGGCGCTGGCCCAGGAAGGCGCGGCCAAAGGGATCACCGTCAACGCGATCGCGCCCGGCTATATCGACACCGACATGGTGCGCGCGGTGCCGCCGAACGTGCTTGAGAAGATTGTCGCCAAGATCCCGGTCGGACGGCTGGGCAAAGCGAGCGAGATTGCGCGCGGCGTGTTATTCCTGGTTTCCGACGAGGGCGGTTTCGTCACCGGCTCGACGCTTTCCATCAACGGGGGCCAGCACATGTATTAATGCTGTTTCTGTTGCCGAACGGGTTGACGAACGGGACGCTTCGGCGTCCCGTTTCAATTTCAGAGACACTTCACAGATCAAATACTCAGGAAGGAGACGATTCGATGGCGACGGTACGCTTGGTCGAATACGAAGACGCCAGCCCGGAAGCGCGCGAAGTTTATGACGACATCATGGCGCGGAAGAATATCGACTGGGTTCCGAACATCTGGAAAGCCATGGGATCGCATCCGGCCCTATTGAAAGACGTCTGGTTCAGCTTGCAGGAAACCATGAAGCCCGGCCGGTTGGACCCGCTGACGAAGGAAATGATCGCCATCGCGGTTTCCGTCACCAACGGCTGCGAATATTGCATCCACAGCCATACGGCGGCGGCCCGTAAGCTGGGACTTGATGATGAAATGCTGGGCGAGGTGATGGCGGTAACGGGCGCCTTCAACCGCACCAATGCACTTGCCAACGGGTATCATGTGGATGTCGACCCGCCGATCCTGGAAGCCGCACTGGGCAAGCCAAAGGTCGAGGATGCGGCGGACTGACCGCCTGCGGACCTAAAGTCGTTATGACAGATGCCAGAGAATATCCGGCGCGACCTGTCGTCGGCGTCGGGGTCGTCGTCTTTCGGGACGAAGACGTACTGCTGATCCGCCGGGGCAAGCCGCCGAACAAAGGGTCCTTGAGCCTGCCCGGCGGCGGCCAGGACCTGGGTGAGACCCTCCGCCAGACCGCCGCGCGCGAAGTGATGGAGGAAACCGGACTGACGGTCGAGATCACGCATCTGGTCGACACCGTCGACATCATCCGCGGGGATACGGCAGGGCGCACCAAATACCACTACACCTTGATCGACTTCGCCGCCGAATGGCAATCCGGCGAACCGGTCGCGGGCGATGATGCGGCGGAAGCCTTCTGGGTGCCGATTGCCGAAATCGGCGGTCTTGCGCTTTGGTCGGAAACCGAACGCGTGATCAAGAAGGCCGCCGCGCTGCGTGCCCTGCCCCTTGGACAGCCGCACATGGACAGTCATTCGCAATAGCCAGCGCCCTCATAGCCAATTGGGAACGAACAGGCTATTGAGCGGTTATGAGCGAAAAAGGCGGGCACACCGCGCAAACAGCCCGACCGGGCGGCGAAGAACCGCCCCGCAGCGTCAAATGGAGTTGGGGCGAAAAGCCGCCGCAGCTTTACCTGCTTTGCGCACTCGCCTTCCTGTGCGCGCCGGTCGGTCTACTCGCCCCGGACCGCTTCTCCGTTCTTTTGCTCACCATCGGGGGCCTCGCCCTGCTGACCAATCCGGTCAGCGGATTGGGTCCGATCAAGCGGCAGCTTTACCTCTATCCCCTGCTCGCCTTTTTGATCTGGGCCGGCCTGTCACTGATCTGGTCCACCGGGGATAGACAGGCGGTCGACGGGTTCCTGAAACTCGTGATCTTCACCGGGTTCGGTGTCCTACTGGTGACCTATGCGCGGGAGTTGCGGGAAAAGGACAAACGCCTGCTCGGTCGATGGCTGATTCCAGCCATCTGGGCGTTCTGCGCGTTGTTTCTAGTCGACCGGGTAACCGGCAACCCGCTCACCGGTCTGCTGACCGCGGATGCCGATAGCGCCCTGCCCGGCGCGGCATTGCTGCTTCTGTCCTGGCCGGCGGCCGGGATCTTGTTTCACAACGAAAGGCCCGTTCAGGCGCTCGTATTGCTGATGATCGCCGGGCTTGTTCAAGCCGGGGCGGGTGCTCAAGGGGTCGTTCTGGCCTGGCTTGCGGGCGGGGCGGCGGCCGGACTTGCCGCGCTTCTACCCCGGGTCACGGCGGGGCTTTTAGGGGCCGGGTCCGTCATCGCCATCTTCGCCGCACCGGCCCTGGCCGCCCAAACCGGACTGATCCAGCGATTAATGCCGGGCGCACTGGCACTGTCGGAAGCGATATCCAATCGGCCGCTATTCGGCCGTGGACTGGACGGAGGGACGAGTACCTTGGGCGACCTGCCCGACCAAGGCGGCGCCGTTCTTCAGGTCTGGCTCGATCTCGGCCTTGTCGGCGCGGCAATCCTCGGCGCGCTTATCATCATGCTGGCTTTCGCGGGGCGGACCGGGCCTCCCGCGCCGCGCGCAGCCAGATTGGGGTTGCTGGCCGCCGCCCTTGTGCTGGCCTGTTTCGGTCATGGCGCTTGGCAGACCTGGTGGGTGGCCGCCCTGTTCATCGCAGGCGCTTTCGCGGCGGCCCTTCCCGACCGGCTTCGAAACAGGTAACTGAAACCGGTGCAATTTTGGATGTTTGGGAGTGCAGCATGATCGACTTGGTGATCTTCGACATGGACGGCGTGCTGGTCGACAGCGAATGGCTGATGGCGCGCGTCTGGTCGGATCAATTGAGCCGGCATGAGGTCGACATCACACCCCGCACCTTGATCGACCGTTTCGCCGGGCAGACCGACATGTCCATGGCCGATGTGATCGCCGCCGAATCCGGCAAGAATCTGCCGCGGGACATCCTGGACCAAATCCGGATCGCGGCGCGGGGACGTTTGGGAAGCGAGCTGGAGGCGCTCGACGGCGTCGACGCCCTGCTGCGGGAGATGACCCATCTGCGCTGTATCTGTTCCAATTCCGCGCCCGACCGGATCCGCCAATCCCTCGCCGTTACCGGTTTGGACAAACATTTCGCCGAGGATCGTCTGTTCAGCGCGGCCGACGTTCCCCGCCCGAAGCCCGCCCCGGACCTGCACCTTCACGCGGCGGGTGTCTTGTCCATCGCGCCGGCCCGCGCCGTGGTGATTGAGGACAGCGCCACCGGCGTCGCAGCGGCCAGGGCGGCAGGCATGCGGGTCATCGGCTTCACCGGGGCAACCCATATCGGCGACGGCCATGCGGAAAAGCTGACCGCCGCCGGGGCGGAAAGCATCTGCCCGCATATGTCGGAAATTCCCGCCCATCTTGCCCGGCTCGCCCATCTTGCCCCTCCGGCCTGAACCTGCCATTTTCCGCGCGCGGCCCAGTCTCGGCCCAGCCCCAAACAGCTCTTTCGCCCCCTCGGAGGTCCCATGCCTGACGCCGCATCCCCGTTCGGTATCGCCGGAAACGCCCCCATCCTGCCGAATGTCGCCGGGATCGAGAAACAGCAGATCCTGGCGGTGGCTGAGATCGCCTTCGACGACCCGGACGTCATCGCCCTGTGGTATGGCGAAACCGATATCAGCACGCCGCAATTCATTTGCGACGCCGCCGCGAAGGCCATGGCCGCGGGCGACACCTTCTATTCGCACAAGCGCGGCATACCGGAACTGATCCAATCGCTCGCCACCTATACGGCGGACCTCTACGGTATCGAGATCAAACCGGACCGGTTCAGCCTGACCGCGTCAGGGATGAGCGCCATCATGCTCTGCCTGCAGGCGCTGATCACGGAAGGCGACAACGCGATCATCGTCAGCCCGGTCTGGCCGAACGCGCAATCCGCGGTGCGGACCCTGGGGGGCGACCCTCGCTACGTCACCCTGACGCCCGGCGATCACGGCTTCAATCTGGACCTGGAGAAGCTGAAGGCGGCGTGCGACGACCGCACGAAAGTCATTTTCGTGAACTCCCCTAACAACCCCACAGGATGGGTAATGCCTGGTGACCAGCAAAAAGAACTGCTGGAATTCGCACGGGAAAAAGGCATCTGGATCATCGCGGACGAGGTTTATGCCCGCATGGTCTACGAAGGCAAGGCAGCGCCTTCCTTCCTGAAACATGCGCAGCCGAACGACCCGTTATTGGTCGTCAACAGCTTTTCCAAAAGCTGGGCTATGACCGGCTGGCGCATCGGTTGGATCATTCATCCGCCGCAGATCGGGGAGCTGTTGGGCAACCTGATCGAGTTCAACTATTCCTGCGTTCCCCCCTTCCTTCAGCGCGCCGCGAAGACCGCGATTGAGGACGGCGAGGATTTCGTGAAGGAAATGACCGAGTATTGCCGGCGCGGCCGCGATATCGTCACCCAGCGTCTGCCAAACCTGCCCAGGATCAAAAACTTCGCCGCGCCCGAAGCCAGTTTTTATGCCTTCTTCCAGATCGAGGACGGCGAAGACACTCTGGCGACCGCGCAGGATATCGTGCGCAAGGTGAAGGTCGGGGTCGCACCCGGCACCGCCTTCGGCCCCGGCGCGGAAGGCTGGTACCGCCTGTGCTTCGCCCAAAAACCCGAACGCATCGCCGAAGCAATGGACCGGTTGGAGCGCTATTTGAAGGCCTAGCCCTCCATGCCCGTTGTTCCGTCCGCCGATCTCTAGCCCTGCCTGGACCGCCGGCGGTCGAGGATATACAGGATGGGAGCGACGGACGCGCAGAACACCAACGAATCGATGAAAATTCTGGCTGCCAACTTCCAGACCCCAACCGTTGTGATCATGCCATCTTCGGCAATGACCGCCCCGGCACGCATCACTGTATTGCCCGTCAGCATGGGTCCGATGACGTTGATCGCGGCATAGATCAGCGCGTATGCCGCAAGGGTCAAAGCCATGCGCTGAATGAACCCCGGCATGGGCAGGTTGGCCCTGACCAGAACGCGATTGGCCAGAAGATGGCCCAGCGCGAACAGCAGGGAGCGCCACGCCAGGGTCAATAGCATGGGCAGATAGATCTGGTCTTCAATCACCATAAGCAGCAGGAGAAACCCGGCAAACTGCAAGAAAGCGACGAAGATCGCTTCGGAAAGATACCAGGATCCTATCATCTGCGCTCTCCCCGTTTGCGTTTCTAAACGATCCCCACGATCTTGCCGAAGTGTTTGCCTTCGGGCAGGGACTTCAACGCCTTGGCAAGGTCTTTCAATTGGAACTCCGTGGCCGCGTCGATGGCGGGGCGGATCTGGTGGAGTTCCATGGCGCGGACCATGTTTTCGAACATCTCCTTGCTACCGCAGGTGACACCCTGAAGCCGCAGGTTCCTGGTCACCACGCGGCCCAGGCCGAATTCGCCGCTGGCCCCGCCCAGCACGCCGATCATGCTTATCGTGCCGCTATAGCGGACGACGGCGGTGGATTTTTCCAGCGTGCCGCTGCCGCCGACCTCAACCACATGGTCGACACCCTTGCCGTCGGTCATTTTCAGGATCGATTTATGCCAATCCGGCACGTCGCGATAGTTCAGCAGGTGGTCCGCGCCCATCGCCTTGGCGCGTTCCAGCTTCTCATCGCTGGAGGATATCAGATAGACCTCCGCCCCCATCGCCTTGGCGAATTGCAAAGCGAACAAACTGACGCCGCCGGTGCCTTGTACCAGCACCTTGTAGCCAGGTTTCACGTCGCCCTGTTCGGCCAGCGCGTTCCAGGCGGTGATTGCGGCACAGGGCAGCGTCGCCGCTTCCTCCGCCGACATGTGGCGCGGTACGCGCACGACGGCATTGGCCGGAATCAACATCATTTCCTGCGCCGTACCGTCGAGCGGCCCGCCATGCGCGCCTTTATAGGCGTCGGGGGAAGCCAGCCCGCGCATCCACAACCGGCTGTAGGTCGGGCAGACCAGATCGCCGACCGCGACGTTTTCAACGCCGTCGCCGATGGCGGTGATTTTACCCGCCCCGTCGCAAAGCGGAATCAAAGGCGGCGTACCGCCGACGCGCCCGTAACCGCCCCCGGCCAGGATCAAATCGCGCGGGTTGATGGAGACGGCCTCCATCCCGATCACCACTTCGCCCGGACCCGGTTCGGGGTCGGCCAAGTCGACCTGTTTCAAATTCTCCAGGCCCCAGTCGCCTTCGATCCGCATCGCCTTCATGGCCAAACTCTCCTGCTTATTCCTCAGTTCCGATAATGTTTCGGATTTGATCTTCCGTGCAGCCCGCTTCGCGCAGGACTTCCGCACCATGCTCGTTCAGGCGCGGGTGATGATGCCGGACCGGCAGGGATTTCCTGTCGAATTTATACGGCGTTTCCGTGACCCGCATCTTACCCTGACTGGGATGATCATAGGGCCGGAAGAAGTTCACGGCCTGCAAATGCGGATCTTTTGGCAGGTCTCCAAGATTGTTCACCGGCCCACACGGTATCTCGCCCTTGCGCAACAAGGCCAGCCATTCGTCGGACGTGCGCTGTTCCAGCGACGCGCCTGCTTCGACATAGAGCGCGTCGATGTTTTTGGCGCGCGACCCCATGGTGGTGAAGCGTTCATCCTGTGCCAGATCGGACCGGCCGACCACATCCCAGAACGCGGTCCATTGCTTGTCCGTATAGGCCAGGATGCAGATATAGCCGTCCTTTGTTTTATGCGGCCGCCGTCCCGGTGAAAGCGCGCGGCGATATCCCGGCGGCCCTTCCGGCGGGTCGAAATTGAGGCCCTGGAGATGTTCGACCAGGTTGAAGCCGGTCAATCCTTCGAGCATGCCAATTTCAACATAGCCGCCCTTGCCGGTCCGCGCCCGACGCATCAGCGCGGCGAGGATGCCGTTCACCGCCATCAGGCCTGAGGATTTATCGGCGATGACCGACGGGGCGAGCATCGGCGCCCCATCCCGTTCCGTGAAGGAACCGGCAAAGCCGCTCAACCCCTGTACCACATCGTCATAGGCGGGCATGCCGCCATAGGGCCCTTCTTCCCAAAAACCATGCAGGCCCGCATAAATCAGCGACGGCTTTCGGGCGAGGACCGTATCCGCGTCAAAGCCCAAGGCCTTGAATTTTTGCGGGCGGACATTGTGCATCAACACATCCGCGCCCTCGATCAATTTCCACAAAGCCTCGGCATGGGTCTTCTGTTTCAGGTCCAGAACCACGCTGCGTTTGTTCCGGTTACAGCCCAGAAACAAGGCGCCCATGCCGTCTTCCCGCGCGGCGCCGACGGCACGGGTCTGGTCCCCGCCGGGGGCTTCCACCTTTATCACATCAGCCCCGAAATCGCCCAGGATCTGTCCGGCGAAGGGACCGAAGATGACGGTCGTCAAATCCAATACCCGAATACCGGAAAGCGGCAGGCCTTCTTCCTTCATTTTTGTCACCCGGCCCGTTGGGAGAACCGCCGCCCGACGAGCGCGCTGGCGATGTTCACTTTCTGGATGTCGATCGACCCGCCGGCGATGCCCCAGCCCCAGGCATCGCGCATCTTCTGTTCGGCCGGGTACTCCGTGGAATAGCCATAACCGCCCATCAACTGCATTGCCTTGCCCGTCACCTCGCGCACCATTTCATTGGCAAAGCATTTGGCGATGGACGAGTCGGCGACCGACGGCAAACCCGCTTCCGCATTGACCACCGCGCGATAGAGCAGAAGCCGCGAAGCATCGAGCTTCATTTTCATTTCGGCAATCTGCATCTGCACCGCTTGGAAGTCGACGATGGGTTTGCCGAACTGTTCACGTTCCTGCACGTAATCCAACACATGGTCGAAGGCCGATTGCCCGACCGCAAGGCTCATCGTCGTATTGCCGCAGCGTTCCAGGTCGAAGGCCTCCATCAGTTTGCGGAAGCCACCCGCCGGAACGATGACGTTCTCGATCGGGACTTTGACATCGTCGAAATACATGTCGCAGGTCGGCACGCCACGGAAGCCCATATGATGTTCCGGCTTGCCGAAGGTGAAGCCGGGCGTGTCCTTTTCCACCAGGACCGCGCCGATCCCTTTCGCGCCCGGGTCGTCCGACAGACGGCAATAGACGACATAGGCGCCTGAATGGCCCGCGCCGGAACACCAACGCTTGCGGCCGTTGAGAATGACCTTGCCGCCCGCAACCCGTGCTTTCGTTGTCAGGTCGGTCAGGGCCGTGCCGGCATCCGGTTCCGACATGGCGACGGCGACGATAAGGTCGCCCGAACAGACTTTCGGTATGATGTGCCGTTTCAACGCATCGGGCGCGAAATGGGCCACGGCCAGGGTGGGGCCAAAACTGGCCTCGAAAATCGGAAAGGCGACGGCGATGGAGATTTTCGCAACTTCCTCCAGCACCAGGACGGCGTCCAAATGGCTCATGCCGCCGCCGCCAAGGGCCGGGTCCAGATTCATGCCCAGAAAACCCATCTCCGCATAGCGTTTGACGATGTCATGGGGGACGGGGTCGGCGCTCTCCTCGACTTTTTTCGCGATATCCGGCAGCTCGGCCTGGGCGAAACGGCGCGCCGTTTCCTGGAGCATCCTTTGCTCTTCCGTCAAAGCGAAATCCATCGCCGCCTCCCCGTTCCTCGATCTTTGTTTGTTGGAACGATGCCGGTCGGGGCGGGCAATGTAAATCAATGACCCGGTCGATAGAGATTTGCCGAAATCACCAAAGCCGGATGTCCTTCGTCTTGCCGGGATTGGTCGGTTCGTCGCGCGGCTCGGCGCGCACACCGGCTTTCTCCGCTTCCGAAAACAGCCATTCCCGAAAGGCCTTCACCTTGGGCCGGTTATAATATTCCGGCGGACAGACGATGTAGTAGGCAAAATCGATCGGAATTGTGAAATCGAAGGGTTTGACCAAAATCCCGGCTTCGATGGCATTGGCCGACAGGGTCGACCGGCCGAGCGCGACACCCTGCCCTTGGACGGCGGCCTGAATGACCAGGGACGACATGTCGAAATACGGTCCCTGTTTCGGATTAACGCCCTTGATTCCGGCGACATCCAGCCATTCGGCCCAACCGGTGGGCATGTCGTCATGCAATAGCGTGTGATACTTCAGGTCTTCCGGCGAGCGCAGGGGGTGATCCCCCTCTTCCATAAGTTTCGGGCTGCAAACCGGGAAAATTTCTTCTTCCATGAACCTTTCGCTGATCAGATCGGCGTACTTTCCCCGGCCATAGCGGATCGCCAAATCAACATCCTCGCGGGCGAAATCGACCAATTGCGCTCCCGCCGTCAGTCGCACGTCGATTTCCGGGTGCTCTTTCCGAAAACGGTCGAGCCGCGGCACCAGCCAACCGGCGGCGAAACTCGGTAGGGTGGTGACGTTCAACGCCCCCGTGGCTTCGACCTGAGATATCTTATTCACGCCCTGCATCAGCAATTCCAGCGCCTGACGCACGGAGGGAATGAAGGTTTGCCCTTCCTCGGTCAGCAACAAGGCACGGTTCAGACGCTTGAAAAGCTTCACGCCCAGCGCGTCTTCCAGGGTCTTGATCTGGTGGCTCACGGCCGCCTGGGTCACGAACAGCTCCTCCGCCGCCTTCGTAAAGCTCATATGGCGCGCGGCTGCCTCGAAGGCACGGAGCGTATTCAACGGGGGTAATCGGGTAGCCATGCCTCGCCTCACGCCTTAACGGAACCTTAATCGAATTAAATATACTTATGCGAAAGATCAAGAATTATCCTTTGTCGAGAACCGAAAACGCGCCTATTTCATGCCTCACAAGACAAACGCAATCAGCCGCCCCGAGGCGGACCATGCATAAAGGAGATGTGTTATGACCGATCGTGCAATCAGCTTCGCACCGGCCGCTATTGAAGTTTCTTCGCCGATTACCGCGGTATACCGTGTCTTCGCGACCTGGATGGAGCGCCACGAACAGCGCGCGCATCTGGCCGAAATGGACAGCCGCATGCTGAACGATATGGGCCTCGACAAGGTCGACGCGCTCAACGAAGCGGCCAAACCCTTCTGGCGCGCCTAAGCCTAGCTTGGGTTAGAAATATTTGTGAAATATTCTTTTCCGTTTTGGAAAAGATCTCCGTAAGTACCCCTGTGAAGACCCTTTTGAAGACCCCTGGCGGAAATTCAGATCGCCGGTGAAATTGAAGACCCCTGTTTACCTCGCCGTCCGGCGTCACCCAAAAGAAATCGGACGGCAACCTGAACCGCGGTGCAATATTCGGCGCCGCGGTTTTTCTTTTTCGCTGCGCCGAGTCGCTACGCCGGAAACCGCAGCAGCATTTTATTGAACCCGTTGAGCGCCCTGTAGACCGCGTCGAACTGCGGTTTGAAGCGGAACCAGTCCGGCGCGCCGGGCAGGGATTTGCGGATCTCGTCCAAACTGCGCTTCCCGTCACAGAGCAGCAGGATGTCCCGCGCCAAAGCGGGCAACGGCATCGAGAAGTCCAAGCCATCGAGGCTGGCGCTGAAAGCGGCGCCGGGCGGCATGTTCTTGGCGAATTCGGGGCCGGGCGCGTCGCGCAACACCGGGATCGCCCCGGGACCTTTCGGGGCGGCCACCGTTTCCGCCTCATTATCCCGCCGGACACAATAGACGATATGTTTCTTCATATTGCCGGCCAGCAATTCGGCGAAACCGGCACGATCCTCCAGGCTCATCCCGTCCAGGCGCTGCAGCACGGTCTTGTCGCGCAGATAAAGCGCCGGGTCATAGCGGGACGGTTCGACGAAACTGGCCACCCGCATGCCGGCGGTTTCGATCTCCGCGACAAGATCCGGCACCCGATAGGCGCGATCCTGCGAATGCAGCAGTAAGTCATAGAGACCCGCATCGGTCGACAAATGATCGCCGATCAGGGGATTGCGGCGCAGCCGATTGCTGGGCGGCAGGGCGGCCAACAGCTTATGCGCCAGGGCGACCTTGTCGGAGCCGCTCTCGCCCTCCCGCACCAGGTCGCGCAGCATCGCCTGCGCGTCATAGACCCCGGTCCGTCCCAATTCGCCATAGACCATCAGGCCCAACCCGCCTTGCGGCTTCAAGGCGCGCGCCAGACTGGCGAAACCTTCCTGAGGGACGGGCAAATGATGCAGCACGCCGCAGCAATCGATGTAGTCGAATTCGCCGAAGTCCCCGAGATCGAGCAGCGACCCCGTATAGAACGCGATATTGCTCAACCCGCGCGCCTTTGCCCTGGCTTCGGTAATCGCCCGGCTGGCGGTCGAGAGGTCCAGATAGACCAGTTCAGCCGGCACGTCCGCGTCCGACAGATGTTGGGCCAGCATGATCGCCGCATCTCCGGTGCCGCCGCCCGCGATCAAGGCCCGGAACGGCTGCGCGAAGTCGAGACGGCCGGCGAATACATAGTGATTGATCTCGGCCAAATGGCTGGGGGAACCGGTAATCAACCGGCGGCGTTCATCCGCCGGATCTCGCGTCGGATACGGGAATTCTTCATATTGGTCGCGAACTTGATCGGCGCACATCGTTTAATGCCTGAACCTATGAGGGGGTCAGAAGGACCTTGCCGGTCGCCTTGCGGTCGCGCAGCAGGGCGAAAGCCTCCTGCACCCGCCCAAAAGGCAGGACGTGGGAGACATGCGGCGTCAGAAGCCCATCGCTATACAGCGTCAGACATTTCTCCAGGGAGGTGCGAATCGCCTCGGGCGCGAAGCTTCCATAGCCACCCCAATAAAATCCAATCACGTCCACATTCTTCACCAGCAATATGTTCGCCGGGGCCTGCGGAACCTCGCCGCTGGCGAAACCGATGACGACGATACGCCCTTCCGGATTGATACAGCGAAGGGATTGCTGGAACGCATCCCCGCCGACCGGGTCGAAGACGACATCCACCCCACCGGTGAGTTGCTTGACACGGTCGCGGATGCTTTCGGTTCGGTAATTGATGACGTGATCGGCGCCGTTTTCCTTGGCCACGGCCAGCCGTTCGTCGCTGCCCGCGGTCGCGATGACGGTGGCGCCCATCGCCTTGCCCACCTGCACAGCGGTCAGACCGACCCCGCCGGCCGCACCGTGCACCATAAGCACCTCACCCGATTGCAATCGACCGCGGCGGCTAAGACCCAGATGCGCCGTGCCGTAGGCGATGGGAAAGGCCGCCGCATCCTCGAAGCTCATGGCATGCGGGATGACGATGCAATTCCGGTCGTTGGTCACCACTTCCTCTGCGAAGGCGCCCTGACCGGGCCGCGCCATGACGCGGTCGCCGGGGAAAACCCCGTCCGCGTCCGGATGAACTTCCACGACCTCGCCCGACAGTTCCATACCCATGGTGAAGGGCGGTTCGGGCGTCGCCTGATAGGTTCCGCCCGCCATCAGCAGGTCCGCGAAATTCAGCCCCGCCGCATGCACCTTGATACGCACCTGCCGGCTTTCGAGGGGCTTGGTCTCCACGTCCTGCACCTGGATCGCGTCGAATCCGGTCAAGGCGGTCAGGCGAACTGCTTTCATCGCAAAGGTCCGTTCGTCGGTCTGGAAAACGGTCCGGATGTGCCATCCGGAACCTGTTAGAAAGAAAGGCTATCCTTTGCCGGTCGGATTTCGCCGACCCGCAGATTGTTCCGATTGAGAACCGGTTTGGCAAGGAAACCGGCCACGGCATCCGCCTCGCCGGGCTCGAACACGCCGATCTTGTCGAGGACGGCGGTCAGCAGCATTTCCGCCCCGCGCGCCGCGCCATCGTCGCATTTCAACGCGATGCCGATACCCATCGATGGGACAGCGGCGCAGAACACGCCTTCCGCGCCGGTCTTCAGGAACACCCGGCCGTTCAGCAGTTCAGTCATTTCCGAGCAGTACCGACCGGTGCCCGCGATCATGAAGGGATCGGAAAAAACGGCTTCCATGATCCGGTCGCAGGCCTTTCGCCGGGCATCCGGCATGTCCTCGCCCGCACCGAATCGCGCAAAGGCATAGGCCAGATTTTCCAATGGGATCGCCCATGTCGGGATTGAACACCCGTCGATGCCCATGGGTAGGCCGGCCATGTCGATCCCAGCCATGAATTCCAGCACCCCCAGGATGCGCTGCTGAACCGGATGCGTGACCTTCGAATATCCCTTGGTCGGCACACCCATTGCCTTGGCAAGAGCCAACATGCCCGCATGCTTGCCGGAGCAATTGTTGTGAAGTTGGTTCGCAACCCCACCCGACGCGGCCAAGGCATAGGCGCTTTCCTCATGAGAGGGCCAATGCGTCCCGCATTCCAGGTCCGCTTCGGAGAGACCCACGCGTTGCAGGATTCCCGCCGCCGTTTCCGTATGACGCGGTTCGCCGCCATGAGAAGAGCAGAGCAGAGCCAGTTCGGATTTCGACAGTCCGATCGCATCGGCCATGCCGGATTCTATCGCGGGGATCGCCTGCAGGGCCTTGATCGCCGATCGCGGATAAACTGGCTGCGCGATGTCGCCCCAAGCCACCCGGACCTTTCCGGCGACATCGACGATTGCGACGCTGCCCCGATGCCGGCTTTCGACAATGGGCCCACGGGTCACTTCGACGCCGATCGGGTTGGCTTTTCCCGACTGGTTGGTCGTGGATATGGATACCGGGTCGTTTCCTGCGCCTTCTGACGGGCGTTCGTTCTGGGACATGGTCTGTCTCTCGCGGGATTGGTTGTGCGAACTTGCCCCTCGCCGCAAGGCGATGCAAGAACAGGGGATCGATTTTACCGATAATGTGCTTGGAGAGGTGAATGCGCGGATATTTCGGGATAGGGGTCGAGAATATCTCGAAGCCCCGCAATGTCGGGGCTTTGACCCGCACGGCCCATGCCTTCGGGGCCAGTTTCGTTTTCGCCGTCGCGCCGGAAATCAGTCTTCGCGCCCTGAACCAGACGGATACGTCGAAGACATCGGAACATGTCCCGTTTTACACTTTTGACTCCGCCGAGGACATTATGCTGCCTCGGACCTGCAGTCTGGTTGGCGTCGAACTGATGGACGACGCCATCGACCTGCCGAGCTTCCGGCATCCGGACCGGGCCGCCTATATCCTGGGGCCGGAAGCCGGGTCGCTTTCGCCGGAAATCGTGGATCTGTGCGAATTCGTCGTGAAGATTCCGACCAAGTTCTGCGTCAATGTCAGTGTCGCCGGGGCATTGATCATGTACGACCGGCTGATCAGCCGCGGTCGCCGGGCCGACCGACCCGTCCGCGCGGGCGGCCCGACTGAAGAATTCGTCCGGCCACCATCGAACCGGCGCCGCAAAATCCGCACGGCAAAGTCCGATGCGTGAAGGCCGGGCGTTGCTTACATCTTCACGAAAACATTCAGGAGCCAGCCGAGGGACCCGGTGAATTTCAGCGGCGCGTCCGTGACCGCCAGACAAATGCAATCCTCGCCGGATTCCGCCTTGGGCTGATGGTCGACATCGCCATCGGCCAATTCGACATCGCCCCGGCCGAAGCGCCCCGCCGCGTCACTGTAGGCGCCCTTCAGCACCATCACCAATTCGTTCCCGCGATGGGTGTGTTGGGGCACCGCCCGGCCCGCCTCCACCTTCAGCATGAAGGCATGGCTGCCATCGCCGATGCCGGGAACCGTCGCGACCGAAACGCCGCCGCCCTGACGCTGCCAGACGATCCCGTCCAGGTCGCACCCGTAATACCGCCGCATCGGCGCCGGAAGGTCCGCGCCGAAAACGGTTTGCCGCGCCCCTGCCAGCGAGGCGGGTTCGTCATTTGCCGGCGCTTCCGCACGGGACAGGACAGCGCTCAACGCGTCGGCGGACATTTCCACCGGGGCAATATCGTCCAGCAGAATTCCGCCCACCTCATCCATCATTGCCGCGCGTCGACGGCATTCCGGGCACAGGGTCAGATGGCTTGCCACGAACAGGTTCGACGCCTCGTCCAGGGATCCTGCCGCATAGGCCGTCAGCAAATCGTCGCTCAAATGATGTTGTGGGATCGGTCCCACAGGTCCGCGCGCCGAAACGACACTCATTCTTCGAACTCCTTCAACTGCTTGCGCATCCGGCCTATGGCCAAGCGCAGGCGCGACTTCACGGTACCCAGGGGAAGGCCCGTTTCCGCCGCAATCTCACTATGGGCCTTATCCTCGAAAAAGGCCTTTTTCAGCATCTCCGCCTGTTCGTCAGGCAGGGTCGCGACCGCCTCGCGGATTGCCGCCGAGACCTGCCCCTCCGCATAAGCGGCGTCCGGGGCGGTCGGCGCATCAGGCACGAGTGCCGGATCGGTCTCGTCCAGTTCCGGCCGGTTCATGCGCCGATAGGCATCGATCCGCTTGTTCCGCGCGATCGTGAAGATCCAGGTCGAGACCGAGGCCTGGGCGGGGTCGAAACTCTCGGCCTTCCGCCACACCATGACCATCGCTTCCTGTGCCAATTCCTCCGCGCTGTCGGGTGGTGACCCGCTTTTCATCAAATAGGCCTTCACCCGGGGACCGAAATGCCCGAACAGGGCCGCAAAAGCGGCCTTGTCGCGGGCCGCGGCAATGCGGCGCATCAATTCCTTGTGGTCGTCAGGCGTCGCAGCGTCCAAACCGATGGTCCTGCACATATCTTTGCCGGGCGGCCGAACCGGCCGCCGGGCTTTCTGTCCATTTTTCTCGACCGCCGTCCCAGAATCGATTTGAGTGCTCAAAACACGATTCCGGGGAGGCGGCTCCGCCACCGCGGTTGCGCCTGAGTAATCCATGCTTGAAGATACGTCTATGATTCCCATCTGGATCAGAAGACGCATCGCCATTCTGCCAGGCGCGCCCGTAAATCAATCCTAGGAAAGACATACGATGCAAGCCTTTGAGTCCAAATACTTTTCCGAATTCCCGTCCAAGACCTTCCGTAACGGGGCGTCGCGCCTTGCAATTTTAACCGGCGCAATCGCCGTATTTGGCTGGCTTGGGGCCACACATCAGGCTGTGGCGCAGGATGTGGTTCTGGGGGCGTTCAACGATTGGAAGGCGCACAGCTATCAGGAACCCGAGGGCAAGGTCTGCAACATGTGGTCCCGGCCGATAAAGAGCGAGCCGTCGAATGTCCGCCGTGGCGACATCTATGCCTTCATCACGCACCGGCCTGCGTTGAAGAGCTGGTCCGCCGTCAGTTTTCAGATGGGGTATCCTCTGAGCACCAGCGAGGAAGTTTCAGTTCAAATCGGGAATGAGAAGTTCCGCCTTATCCCGGAAGGCGAAGCCGCCTTCGCCGACGAGGCTGACGACCCCAAGATCGCGGCGGCAATGCGCCGGGGCAACAGGATGGTGGTGCGCGGCGTGTCGACCCGTGGAACCAGGACCATCGACACCTATTCGCTCTCCGGTGTGACGGCCGGCACCAAGGCACTTAATTCGGCCTGCCCGAAATAGCGGCCCTTACCCGCGGGTGGTGCCGTCCCCCGTATCCGACGCAAATTCCGCTTCCAGGGCTTCCTCCAGGTCGACCAGATCTTGCGGCAAGGGAAGGCCTTCAGCCTTCATCGTATCCAGAATCTGGCGGATCCGCAGATAGATTTCATGACGGTCGCCCTGTTCGCCTTCCATTTCGGTCAGCAACAGTCCGATTTCCGCCTGCAGATCGTCGAAGGCCATGCGATATCTCCCTGTAAAACGATACGTAAAACAATGCGTCCCGACACATTTAGGCTGGTTCGGCCTCTGTAGCACGAGTTTACAGCACCCCCTTAAACCCTATATGCAACACTCATATTTATACCGGGACCAATTCATAGGAAAAGAGATATGACCGGCTCGACACCCGCTGCCGCCGAATTTACGGCCGAAAAGGCGGCGGAACTGAAGGATTTCATGCCCGGCGGCACGAAAGCGCCGGTGCAGGCCCAGGCGGATGTTACCGATACCCGCCCCAACCTGATCGGCATGGACCGCGACGACATGAACCGATTTCTGAGCGAGATGGGCGAGCCCGCCTTCCGTGCGAAACAGCTGTTTCAGTGGATCTACAATCGCGGCGTCACCGAATTCGGCGGCATGACCAATATGGCGAAGCCCTTGCGCGCCAAGCTCGCGGACAGTTTCCGAATGCACCGGCCCGAAGTGACCGCGCATCAGGTTTCCAGCGACGGAACACAGAAATGGCTGTTGCGCTACGATGACGGGAACGAGGCCGAGACCGTTTATATCCCGGACGATGACCGGGGCACGCTCTGCGTTTCCAGCCAGGTGGGCTGCACGCTGACCTGTAAGTTCTGCCATACGGGCACGCAACGGATGGTCCGCAATCTGACGCCGGCGGATATCGTCGCCCAGGTGATGCTGGCCCGCGACACGCTGGGCGATTGGTCGACCACATCGGACAAGCGGCGGCTGACCAATATCGTCTTCATGGGAATGGGCGAACCGCTGTACAACACAGACAACGTCATCAAGGCGATGAAACTCATCATGGATGGGGAAGGGATTTCCCTGTCCAAGCGCCGGATCACGCTGTCCACCTCGGGCGTTGTGCCGGAAATCGAGCGCGTCGGGCGGGAAACCGACGTCCTGCTGGCGATCTCGCTGCACGCGGTAAGGGACGATTTGCGGAACGAAATCGTTCCGATCAACCGGAAATACCCGTTGAAGGAGTTAATGCAGGCGGTTCGCGCCTATCCAGGCCTCTCCAACGCGAAACGCGTGACTTGGGAATATGTGATGTTGAAGGGGGTTAACGATTCCGTCGCCGATGCGAAGGAATTGCTCCGCCTGATCAAAGGAATCCCCAGCAAGATCAACCTGATCCCGTTCAATCCCTGGCCCGGCAGCCCCTATGACTGTTCCACCGACGAACAGATCAAGAAATTCGCCGATGTCATTTGGAATGCGGGCTATTCCGCCCCGATCCGCACTCCGCGCGGCCGGGATATCCTGGCCGCTTGCGGTCAGCTGAAATCTGAAAGCCAGCGCATCGGCAAGCGCGAACGGATGCAGATGGAAGCGATCCAGGCGGAAAAGGAAGCCGCTGTCGGTATTTCCGCCTGACAAGCCCTTCATACGTTAACGAAATCTAATTGTTCGCGTGCTTTATTCGCGCGGCGCTATGACTTTCATTAATCGGTTCGGACATCATGCCTTGTAACCTGTGCGGCGGCAGCGCCAAGACGTTGAATTCCCGAATCGCGGTCTATCCGCCCGAGTCGCATACCGCCGACCGCCTGCTTGAGATTCTGACCGGTCTGGAACCGCCCTACGGGCTACAGGAATACGGCGCCCTGCTGTTCCCGACGGAACTGATCCGCAGCCACAATGTGCGGCTGGTCCAGGAACTGTCGACCCCGCAATTGAACGATACCATCGCCGTCGACATCTCAGGCGATGCGCCAACACCGTCCGAAGTGCGCCGGACCAGATCCTTAGGCTCCCTGCTGGACGAGATTCAGGGTGAATGGCTGGTCGATCTGCTGAACGGGACGGGCCTCTACTGTCTCGCACAGCCCATCATGGACCGGAACGGGAGCATTTTCGGGCATGAAATGCTGATGCGGGGGAAAGGCGATGACGGATCGACGATTACCCCCGACCGCCTGCTGCGCGCAGCCGCCACGCCCGAGCTTCGCGCGAAGCTGGATCGCGCGGCCCGCATCGCAGCGGTGCATTCCGGATCAGAAATTTCTGCCGAGTCGAACGTGTTCATCAATTTCCTGCCGTCTTCGGTGTACGACCCACAGTTTTGCCTGGAAACGACGTTTGCAGCGGCGCGAACCGCCAAGATCGACCCCAGCCGTCTGATCTTCGAGGTCGTCGAAACCGACAAGATCGGCGACTTCGACCATCTTGCGGCAATCATCGCCCGCTATCGCGAGGAGGGCTTCGCCATTGCCCTGGACGATTTCGGGACCGGCTTCAACAATATCGAAACCGTGATTCGTCTGCGACCCGAATATATCAAGCTGGACAAGTTGCTGGTCACGGATTCCATCCATGACAAGTTGAAGACGCAATTCATCCTCGAACTGGCGTCGGTCGCCCAGTTGAATGGGATCAAAACCATTGCCGAGGGTATCGAAAACCAAGAAACCCTGGATCATGTGCGCAAATTGGGTGTCGATCTTTTCCAGGGCTATCATCTTGGCAGGCCTGCATAAACGAACACCGCAACACACCTTTCCAAGACCCAAAAGCTGCCGGCATATTATCATACCAACGATTGAGTGCGATTCCCCCAAATCCATTCGAAGGTCTCACATTTTAATACTTTGCCAATAATTTCCCGGCTAGAACGGTGCCCTTGGTTGTTTTTCCAATTTTGGGTAGAAGGGGTCTTTGTTGATGCCCTGCGCCTTATGCGCCAGTTCAACCGTGACGCTTGCCGAGCACGTCGTTGTGTATCCGGCCGAGCAGCACACCGAAGTCAAGCTGCTGGATCTTGCGCCCGGCCTCGGCAATCCGTTCGGTCGGCAGGATTACGGCGGCCTGCTGTTCCCGACCCATTTCTTTTGTGAACATCATTCCCGGCTGGATGCTGAGCTCACGCCGCCGCAATTGTCGGACACGATTATCGTCGATATCGCGGGTACGGCCCCCTCGCCCGCCGAAGTGCGACGTGCCCGGCCTTTGCTGACCTTAATAAACGAGATACGCGGTCAATGGCTGGTGGACCTGCTCGATCAGGGGGGGCTCTATTCCGTCGCACAGCCGATCGTCAACCGCGCCGGAAACCGCTTCGCCCATGAAATGCTGATGCGCGGGATGGACGCCCACGGCAACGCTGTAATGCCCGACCGTATGTTGGAAGCCGCGGCAACGACGACCTTACGGGCAAGACTGGATCAGACGGCCAGAATCGCGGCGGTAACCAATGGTGCGAGGATCCCCGATCAAGGCTACCTCTTCATCAATTTCCTGCCGTCCTCGGTTTACGACCCGGACTTTTCACTGGAAGAGACTCTGGTGGCGATCCGCAAATTCGGCATCGATCCCGCACGGATTGTTTTTGAAGTGGTCGAGACCGACAAGATCACGGACTTCGACCATTTGGACGCGATTTTCGGTCGGTTCCGGCGTGAAGGTTTTGCCATCGCTCTCGATGATTTCGGCACCGGGTTCAACAATATCGAAACGGTGATCCGGTTGCGGCCGGAATACATTAAGCTGGACAAGATGCTGGTGATGGATTCCGTCGACGACGCGATGAAATCGCAATTCGTGCTGGAAACCGTCTCAATCGCCCAGCTGAACGGCATCAAGACAATCGCCGAAGGGGTCGAAGACCAGCACACGCTGGATCATATCCGCAAACTGGGTTGCGACTATTTCCAGGGCTATCATCTCGGCCGCCCCGGCCCTGTCGGCTACGGCGGAACCTGACCGCATCCGATAACGCTTGGCTTCGGTCGGACACGGTCAAGCCGGTGATTTCAATAGCAGAAAGAAAAAGCCCGGACCGAAGGCCCGGGCTTTTCCGTATCCGATAGAGAGAACCTCGGTTACTGGAGGATGATCTCCACCCGGCGGTTCTGAGGTTCGCGGACGCCGTCACCGGTCGGAACCAGCGGGTCCGTTTCACCCTTGGCTTCGGTGACGATACCGCTTCCCGAGAAGCCCATGGTGGCCAGGACGTTCTTCACAGCCGCGGCCCGGCGTTCACTGAGGCCTTGGTTATAGGTCTGGCTGCCGGAAGTGTCGGCGTGGCCCGTCGCAACGATCCGCGCGACACCGCCCTTTTGAGCGTAATCATAGGCTTGGCCCAGAATGCCCCGTGCTTCCGCCGTGATATCCGACTTATCCCAGTCGAAGAACACGATGAAGTTCCGCACGATCGGCTCCGGTTCCGGGGCCGGCGGCGGGGGTGGCGGCGGCGGCGGGGGCGGCGGCGCTGCGGCGACCGGCTGCGCGGCCGGCTTTTCAACCGGGGCCGGCGGCGGCGGCGCGAACGTATAGCGCAGACCGATCAGGAAGCTGTGCGACAGGTAGTCGGAATCCACATCGGTGCCGTTGGACAAGCCGAACTCGACATCCGGCACGTAGAACAGGTTGTAGGTACCCGTGACGTCCAAGTTGTCCGCGACACGATAAGCCAAACCGGCGATCAACTGTCCGGCAAGGCCGGTATCCGAATCATCCATCGTCAAGCCATTGACGGGATTGACCCCTTCCGCGTCGACACGTGCGACACCGAGACCGGCGCCGATGAAGGGCTTCAATGCCGGTTCACCGACATCGAAATCCAAAAATACGTTCAACATCGCCGACATGACATCGACATCGCCGGTCGCGGAAACGCCGCCGACATTGTCCACATCGCCATCACGATATCCGAATTCGCCGCCGACGCGGAACAAACCTTCGTAGTCATGCCCGATCGTGACCAAGCCTACGAAACCGGGGTCGATTTCCGCATCCACGTCAAAACCGGTGCCGTCCAGGTCGCTGTCGGCGGGAATGTTGATCCCACCTTGGCCTTCCACATACCACTGCGCGGCGGCGTCCGTGGCCGGCAAGGCCAGGAACGCACCGGCGGCGACCATTGCGGATGCCGCAATGCCGGACCGCAACCGGTTGGTGTAGTCTGATAATGCCATAGTTCCCATCCGAGAATTAGCCGCCTTACCGATCCTGGGACCCTAACTTAGGTTGGGGTAACCTCGATCTGGGCCGATGCGGCGACGATCGCACTGAACACACTTCTGCCCAATGCCTCCAAACTGCTATGTGTTTTTTCGCAGAATATGCATTTGTTGTCGAGGTTCGTGGTGGCAAGCGTCCCTCCCTTCACGCGATAGATTCTTGGTGTTGCAACAACATCACACCCGGCGGCGGGCCCAAATCCGGTTTCGTTACGTTGCGCCTTGTTGAGATATGGAGGTCTTGCTATACCCCGCGCGGCAATTAGGTCATAACCAACCGAACTGAGCGGCTTGCGGTAGGCCCGCTTTGACGGTTGGGTTTTGCGATTTTCAGGAGAATTTGGATGAGCGCTGACGGCGACTTCAAGGTAAAGGACATTAGCCTGGCCGATTGGGGCCGTAAGGAAATCAATATCGCGGAAACCGAAATGCCGGGCCTGATGGCCCTGCGTGAGGAATTCGGCGCGGAACAACCGTTGAAAGGCGCGCGCATCGCGGGCTGCCTGCACATGACGATCCAAACCGCGGTACTGATCGAAACCCTGACCGCCTTGGGCGCGGAAGTGCGCTGGTCTTCCTGCAACATCTTTTCGACCCAGGATCACGCTGCGGCCGCGATCGCGGCGACCGGCGTTCCGGTCTTCGCTTGGAAAGGCATGGACGAGGAAGAGTTCTGGTGGGCCATCGATATGACAATCGAAGGACCGAACGGCTGGGTTCCGAACATGATCCTGGATGACGGCGGCGATCTGACTGTGCGCATGCACGAAAACCGGCCCGAACTGTTGGATAACGTCCGCGGCCTGTCGGAAGAGACCACGACCGGCGTCCACCGCCTGTATGAAATGGCGAAGAAGGGCACATTGAAGGTTCCGGCGATCAACGTGAACGACAGTGTCACCAAATCCAAATTCGACAACAAATACGGCTGCCGTGAAAGCCTGGTCGACGCCATCCGCCGCGCGACGGACGTGATGATGGCCGGCAAGGTAGCGACCGTTTGCGGGTTCGGCGACGTCGGCAAAGGATCGGCCGACAGCCTGCGCAACGCCGGCTGCCGCGTGCTGGTTACTGAAGCCGACCCGATCTGTGCCTTGCAGGCCGCCATGGAAGGCTATGAAGTCGTCACCATGGAAGAAGCGGCGCCCCGGTCCGATATTTTCTGCACCGCGACCGGCAATGTGGACGTCATCACCGTCGACCATATGCGCAACATGAAAGACCGTGCGATCGTCTGCAATATCGGCCATTTCGACAGCGAAATTCAGATCGGCGCCCTGAAGAACTTCAAATGGGACAACATCAAGCCGCAGGTCGATGAAGTCGAATTCCCCGATGGCAAAAAGATCATCGTTCTGGCGGAAGGCCGTCTGGTCAATCTGGGTTGTGCCACCGGCCATCCCAGCTTTGTGATGAGCGCGTCCTTCACCAACCAGGTGCTGGCGCAGATCGAGTTGTGGAACAACGCCGCCAACTACGAAAACAAGGTCTACGTCCTGCCGAAACACCTGGACGAAAAGGTCGCCGCCCTGCATCTGGCCAAGGTCGGCGCCATGCTGACGAAATTGTCGCAACAGCAGGCCGACTATATCGGTGTCGGTGTCGAAGGCCCCTTCAAGCCCGACACCTATCGCTATTGATACCCTGACAGCCTTACCGAGGCGCCGGCGGAAGAGTTTCGGACAATTCTTCCCCGGCGCCCGGCAATGTGTTGCGCAACGTGTTGCCAAGACACGGCCGGATCGATTCCGGCCGTGTTTCTATTTGCCGTTCCGGCCAAACACCCTGCCCGCTTGTCAGTCTGTCCGGCGCAGCCTTAACATTAGCGCATCAAACTCCGTAGGGGCATACGGACGGGGGAAACGAATGCCGAAGGGCGTTGGGGAAAGCGCGGCCTGAATGTCAGGGGATTTCACCATTGCGGTTTTGGCCGGCACCGCGCTGGGCGGCCTCGTTGGGTTCTCAATCGCATGGTGGCGGCAGCGCCGTTCGATCGACATGGGCCGTTACCTGACCAGCGAACCGTCCCCCGCCATCATTATCCTGGACAATCAAATCGAAGCGAACGCCGCGGCCGTCGAGCTTTTGCAGCGGGACCGCTTCGACACGCTGATGGATCTTTGCTCCTGCCTGTCCGCGCCGGAATTGGAGGCGCGGGGCAAGACATTGCATGCCTCGCTGGAAGCTCTGCGCAGAACCGGCGCCGGCTTGAAGGAAGATGTGCAGGCCGGACCGCAAAAATCCGAGGTCACGTTGACGGGGTTTCCCCTGGGCAGCGGCGTCATGCTTCGGTTCAGCGGCAGAGAATCCGAGATCGCGGCCCGGAACGACGCGGAGGCTGCCCACAAGGCCCGAATCCGGCTTGCGGAAATCCTGGACGCACTGCCCTTACCGGTCTGGTGGCGGAACCCGGAGACTTTGAAGGTCGACGGCGGGAACAAAGTCTATGCCAAGGCCATCGGTCTAGAAGACAGCGCCAACATACCCGGGTCCAATCGCGATCTGATGACCGGCCTGGTCGGCGAGGAGGGCACCGCCCTTGCGCGGCGTGCTTTGAACAGATCGACGCCGCAATCGGAAAGCCATCATGTGGTGATCAACGGCACACGGCAGTTGTACGATTTCGTCGAGCAGCGGCTGGACGATGACGGCACCGTCGTGGGTTTCGGCGAAAACCAGACTAGCCTGGAAGCAATGCAAACCTCGCTGGCGGAGAATGTCGCGGCGCAGGATGCCATTCTGGAAAACCTGTTGACCGCGGTCGCGATCTTCGGTCCCGACCGCCGCCTGAATTTCTACAACTCCGCCTATGCGCGCCTATGGGGGCTGGAAAAAGAATTCCTAGATTCCCAACCCGGTTTCGAGGAAGTGGTCGGCATTTTGTACGACCGTCGGCAAATGCCGGAAACCATCGATCAACGCGCCGAACTTCGGGCCCGGGTGGAGATGTTTACGTCAGTTGTGGAAACGCGGGAGGAACTTATGCATCTTCCCGACGAACGGTCGATCAGATTGTTGATTTCCCCGCATCCCAAGGGCGGTCTGTTTTTCCAATTCGAGGATGTGACCGACCGGCTTGCGCTGGAACGGTCCTATAACACCCTGACCCAGGTCCAGCAGGCCACGCTGAACAATTTGTACGAAGGGTTCGCCGTGTTCAGTCGTGACGGGCGTCTTCGTTTGCATAACCGCGCCTATCAGGAAATCTGGCGTTTCAGCGATGCCGACCTTAAAGGCTCCCCGCATGTCTCCCAATTGCTCGAAAAGGTTCGAGCCCTTATTCCTCGGGCGGCGGATTGGGAAGAATTCAAACGCAGCACGATCCTGGCGATCACCGAACCGAAACCCGATGCCGGGCGGTACGAGTTCTCCGACGACCGAATCATCGACCGGGTCGAAGTACCCTTGCCCGATGGGCAATGTCTTATGTTGTATCTGGATGTTACCGACAGTTTGCGCGTTCAGCGCGCGCTGGAGGAACGCAACGCGGCATTGGAGAACGCGGATCTTCTGAAGTCGCGCTTCATCTCCAACATGTCCTATGAATTGCGTACGCCGCTGAACACCATCATCGGTTTTACCGAAATATTGCAAAGCGGCTTGGCCGGGAAACTCAGCACCCGCCAGAGCGACTACGTATCGAATGTACTGGAAGCATCGCAGCATCTTGCCCGCATGGTCGGCGACATTCTCGACCTTGCGACCATTCAAGCCGGCTTCATGCAGTTGGACATTCAGGACGTCGACGTTTCCACGATTGTCGCGGACCTCGTGCAATCGTCCCGCGGCGCCGCCGAAGAAAAGTCGATCGTCATTTCCTTGGACCAAAGCCCGAAGCCGCTAATGGCCGCCTGCGACACCGCGCGTGTCCGGCAGGTGTTGTCCAACCTACTCGGCAACGCGATCAAATTCACGCCGGAAGGCGGAACGGTGGAGGTGCACGCGCTTCCTCCGCAGGCCGATATTCCCGAAATCAGGATCGTCATCGAGGATACCGGTGGGGGAATTTCGGAAGAAGACCGCGAGCGTGTTTTCGAGAGCTTCGTTCAAGCATCCAGCGGCACGAAGCAATCCGGCGCCGGGCTGGGTCTGGCGCTTTCGAAAAGCCTGATCGAATTGCACGGCGGCCGGATCGTGCTGGGCGGGTCGTCGACCGGCGGCACGTCGGCGATCTGTTACATCCCGGTAAAACCGCGACGCAGCCACCTGCTCGATACGGGCATCGGAAATGTTTAGGTAGAAGGCTTTGCCCGTTTCGATCCGGCCGGCACCCAGGTCACCAGGATAATTCCGAAAACGATCGGCACCAGACCCGCGAGATCGACCACGCCAAGCGGTTCCCCCAAAATCAGAAACCCGAACAGCATTCCCAGGCCCGGGTTCAGAAAGTGAAAGGCGCTGGCCCGGCTGGCGCCCGCGATTCGGATCATGCGGAACCAGATCAGCAAGGCCACCACCGATAACATGATGGAAAGATAGGCGATCGACAGGAAGAATGTCGCGTTCAACTGGATGCTTCCCCAGTCTTCCATGACAAGGGAAAAGGGCACGAGGACCAGACCGGACGCGATGGTCTGAACGGTCACCATGACATAGGGGTCGGAATGGCTTCCGCGTTTACGGTACAGGATGGTGCCCGAGGTCAAACACAGCATGGCAATGCCGCCCAGAACGACACCGGTGATATCGTCCGCGCCCGACCCGACGCGCTCCCGCAAGACAATCGCCGCCCCGGCAAGGCCGAGCGCGACACCCAGCAAAGCCCGCTTGGTGATCTTTTCGCCCAATAACGGCTGCGCCAGGAAGACGGTCGCCAAGGGCGTCATCGCCGCAATCAGCGCGGCAAGTCCGGCCGTGATCGTCTGCATCGCGATAAAAAACAGGCCGAGATAGGCGGAATTGTTCAACACACCAAGCGCAACGCCCGTCATCACATCCCGCCTGTCCGCCGGCCATTTCTTGCCCATTATCAGCATGCCGGCCCACAGGAGCGCCCCCGCGAACAGAAACCGAACCGTCAGTTGGGCCAATGGCGGCGCGGCGGTCAGGCCGAACTTCGCCGCGATGAAAGCGGAGCTCCAGAGCATGCAAAAGGATATGCCGAGGAGGTAAAGCTCCCTGTTTCCGCCAATGGGCGGCAGGACAGGGTCGGCGGCAACGGCACCGCCGTCATTTCGATGGGAAGACATTTGGGCGAATTTCCCGAACTGTGCGACTCACGCAGGTCTTGCGTTCAAGACTCCGATGACCCCGGAAGGCGCATGCGCCACACGCCGGACAATCCCTTCAGGTCGTCCGGAGCCACGGGCTGACCCTTCCTTGTGATTTCGATACGACCGATCCGGGCGAGGTGGAATGCCTGATTCTTCACCGCTTGAAAGTATCGGCGCCAGGCATTGGGATTGGCCTTCGCCGTTGCGGGCTGAGTCGTGGCTTTTGCCGCCTTGTCGCTCATGCTGCGGGCGACATGTTCGGCGCTGACCGGCTTGTTTGCCGGCGCTTCCCGCAAATAGGCGAGGATTTCGACCGCCACCGGGTCCAATTTGTGGTCATCGTCTGTCGACATCGTCGAAACACCTTATCCAATTCGTTTGACCGGCCTGGAACATCCGCACGGCTACGCGGTCTAACCCAAATTCCGGCCGCTATGTCGGGCAACCATTACATCCACCCAATCACAGTTGACGGGATCGACCGAGACACCGTTCCGTTTCGCCGTGATCTCGCCACGGTTAACCAGAATTTGGGCCGCTTCAACAAGCCCATATCGGCGCATATCGTCTTCAAGCATCGGAAATGACTTTCGACCGATTTCGACCAGAAGCACAGGCCCCTGCATAGAAACATGCGTCAGGATTACACGCTGGAACTCTTCCGTGGTCGGACGGGCCGAGCCACCGAAGGATAACAAGCGCTGAAAACTGGCCAAAACCGACATCGGCGCGACTATGCCTGCGGTGGGGTCGCCTGTCCATTCGGCTTGAAAACAGCTGCCGGCGGACTGCTCGGCAATCCGATGACGTTTCGGGTCTGGCACGCGGCGTCCCGCATCCCTATGTTGATCGCAAGCAGGAACGGGTCGGGGAAGCGGATATGTCTGTTTTGACGGGGACGATAGAGGCTTTGGCCTCCGCGACGGGTTCCTTTGTTCTGGGCCACTTTATTTTGTCCAGCCTGCCGGTGCGCAGCGCGCTGATCGGCAGTATCGGCGAAGGCCCCTTCAGGATCGTTTATTCCGGCCTAGCCGCTCTCGCCCTTTTCTGGACCATCATGGCTTTCGGCGCCGCGCCCTATATGGACGTTTGGACCCCACCGCCCGGCATGCGTCATGTGACCTTTTTGCTGGTTTTGATCGGCGTGTTCTTCGTGGTTGTCGGCGTAACGACCAAAAGCCCGACGGCCGTCGGCGGCGACAAACTTGCCAACGATCCCCAACCCTTGGGCGGCATTCTGACCGTCACGCGGCATCCCTTCCTGATCGGTGTGATTATCTGGGCAATCGGCCACCTGCTGGCCAATGGCGATCTTGCATCGATCATCCTGTTCGGCGGAATGCTGATCCTTGCTGCGGGGGGCATTTTTCACATCGACATGCGCCGGCGTCACACAATGGGATCGGCCTGGGGGCCGATCGCGCTGTCGACCAGCGTCATCCCCTTCCTGGCAATCCTGCAACGCCGCACGCGCCTGGATTGGCGCGGCATCGGCCTGCCCCGCGTGGTCCTGGCGCTCGCGATCTACGCCGCGCTCGCCTACGGCCATCAATGGTTCGCGGGCGTGCCGCTGGTTGGGTAGTGTCCGGGTATCGAACATGCATAGGGTCGGGCAGCCGATCAGCCAAAGCGGCCCACAGTGAGTGCACCGCGACGTGGATTAGCCCCCTTCGGGCTCCAATGCATAACCGGCGGAGCGGACGGTGCGGATCAGATCCAGCTTGCCGTTGTCGTTCAGCGCCTTACGCAGACGGCGGATATGAACGTCAACGGTGCGCGGTTCCACATAAACGTCCCGGCCCCACACCGCGTCCAGCAGCTGTTCGCGGCTGAACACCCGGCCGGGATATTCCAGGAAATGCCGCAACAGGCGGAATTCGGTCGGACCAAGCTTAATTTCCTCACCATCCCGGTGAACCCGGTGAGCGGCGAGATCCATGCTGATATCAGCCGCGGTGAGTTGCTCATCGGCCAGAACCGGGCGGGCTCGCCGCAACAGGGCGTGCACGCGCGCGGTCAGTTCCGCCGGCGAGAAAGGTTTCGTGACATAATCGTCGGCGCCCGCATCGAGCCCCCTGACCTTGTCCGCCTCTTCACCGCGAGCCGTCAGCATGATGATCGGCAGCGATTTCGTGACCGGTTTCCGGCGCAGCTGCCGACAAACCTCGATGCCGGTGACTTCCGGCAGCATCCAGTCGAGAAGAATGATGTCCGGCGGATTTTCGTCCACCGCCATCAGGGCTTCCCGCCCGTCCAGGGCCACATCGACCTCGAATCCCTCCCGCTCCAAATTATAGCGCAGAAGGGTCACGACGGCTGTTTCGTCTTCGATGATTAGGATACGTGGCTTCATCGTCAAAGTTCGTACTTTCTAACTTGTCCCAGGCCCGTAAGGGCCACCGCCGTTTCAGGCGGCGCTGGGCGGCCCGTCTTCCGGTCCACCCACGACCATGACGCTTGTATCGTCGTCTTTCGGCCTGGAATCGCCCAACCGTTTGCCGTCGACCCGGTAGTGCAGGGTCTCGGCAATATTCGTTGCATGATCGCCTATCCGTTCCAGATTCTTGGCGATGAAAAGCAGATGGGTCCCAGCCGTGATGAACCGGGGATCTTCCATCATGTAGGTTAACAACTCCCTGAAAATACTGGTATAAAGCGCGTCGACTTCCTGGTCGGCTTCCCAGACCGCGACCGCTTTCTTAAGGTCTTCATCGGTGCAGGCGTCAAAGACGTCCTTCAACATCGCCTGAACCAGGCGCCCCAATGTGGAGACACTGCGGGTTACCGGATTGGCTGAGCTGACCGGCAGTTGCGCCAAGGCATGCACGCGCTTGGCGATGTTCTTGGCATAGTCGCCCATCCGCTCGATATCGGCCGACATGCGCAGCATGGCAACGATGAAACGCAGATCGTTCGCCACCGGTTGGCGCAGGGCGAGCATGCGCACGACCAGGGCATCGATCTCCGTTTCCAGGTCGTCAATTTCCTGGTCCTTGTTGCGTACCGCCGCCGCCAGTTCCTCGTCCCGGCGGGCAACAGCGCGCAAGGCGCCGTCCAACTGCGATTCCGCCAGACCGCTCATCTGACTGAACATCTTACGCAGACGGGCAAATTCTTCGTCATACGCCTTAACGATATGGTCGCTTTGATCGGCCGATGTCATGTCCGTCTCCTCAAGGGTCGTCTCGGCCGGATCAGCCGAACCGCCCGGTAATGTAACCTTGCGTCTTCTCGTCCTTCGGATTCGTGAAGAGCTCTTCGGTTTCCCCGTATTCGATCAGATTCCCGAGATGGAAGAACGCGGTTTTTTGGCTTACGCGGGCTGCCTGCTGCATCGAGTGGGTCACGATCGCGATGGTGAAGTTTTCCCGCAACTCGTGGATCAGTTCCTCGATCTTGGCTGTCGCGATCGGATCCAGGGCCGAGCAGGGCTCGTCCATCAGGATCACTTCCGGTTCCACAGCGATCGCCCGGGCAATGCACAGGCGCTGTTGCTGACCACCGGACAGGCCGGTGCCCGGCTGGTCGAGACGGTCCTTCACCTCTTCCCAGATGCTGGCCCGGCGCAGGCTGCTCTCCACGATCCGGTCCAGGTCGGTCTTGTCTTTCGCCAAGCCGTGAATGCGCGGGCCGTAGGCGACATTTTCGAAGATCGATTTCGGGAACGGGTTCGGTTTCTGGAACACCATGCCGACACGGGCGCGCAATTGCACGACGTCGACCGACTTATCGTAGATGTCCCCGGTATCGAGCGTAATGGACCCGGTGACGCTGCAGGTATCGATGACGTCGTTCATCCGGTTCAGGCAACGCAGGAAAGTGGACTTCCCGCAGCCTGACGGCCCGATCAGCGAGGTAACCTGTTTTTCGACCACATCGATATCCACGTCGAACAGCGCCTGTTTGTCGCCATAGTAGACGCAAACGCCCCGGCCTTTCATCTTTGCGGGTTTCGGCTCAGGCGACGGCGCAGCCGCCTGCGTTTCGGATTCGGTTACAGCCATTGGTCCATCCTTTCAAAAAGCCAGGCTTGTCGGCCTGTTGAAAATGTCTCAGCCCGCCGCCCAATTCAGGCGATTACCACCGGGTCTCGAATTTCTTCCGCAACAATACCGCGGAAAGGTTCATCGTGATCAGGAAGGCCAGCAGTACCATGATCGCCGCCGAAGTCCGTTCCACGAAAGCGCGTTCCGGGGCATCAGCCCACAGGAAGATCTGGACCGGCAGCACCGTCGCCGGGTCCGTCGGACCGCCGGGGATATCGACAATGAATGCGATCATGCCGATCATCAGCAGCGGCGCGGTCTCGCCAAGCGCCTGCGCCATCCCGATGATCGTCCCCGTCAACATGCCCGGCAGCGCCAACGGCAAGACATGATGGGTCATTGCCTGCAATCGGCTTGCCCCCATGCCCAGCGCCGCTTCGCGGATCGACGGCGGCACGGATTTCAAGGCCGCGCGGCTGGCGATGATGATCGTCGGCAAGGTCATCAGGGTCAGCACCAAACCGCCGACGAGCGGCGCCGATCTGGGCAACCCGAAGAAGTTCAGGAAGACCGCCAGGCCCAACAGTCCGAAGACGATCGACGGCACCGCCGCCAGGTTGTTGATGTTGACTTCAATAATGTCCGTCAGACGATTTTTGGGCGCAAATTCCTCAAGGTAAACCGCCGCCATCACGCCGATCGGGAAGGAAAGAGACAGCGTGACCAGCAGGGTCCAGAACGACCCCACGGCGGCCCCCCAAATACCCGCAAGTTCCGGTTCGCGGCTGTCGCCTGAACTGAACAGCGTCGTGTTGAACACTGTATCGGTCTTGCCGCGCTGCTCCAGCGTCCAAAGCCAACCGATCTGTTTGTCGGTGAGGCGGCGCGAGTTTTCCGGCACGACCAGCTTGATCATTTTCCAGTCGTCGCCCTGCACGTCGCCATCCTGGTCCAAAGCCACAATGGTTTCGCCGACGATTTGCGCATTGTCGACCGAGGTGATCTTGACCAGGCCGTTATTGATCGCGACGAGATAACTGGGCATCGAACTGTCGGTCGGTTCCGGCCCGCCCGGATTGGCGGCGCGCTTGCGAAGGTCTTCCGCCTTGGCCTGCGCTTGATCGCGTTCGTACGTGACCGCTGCGATATCGTTCTGCAGGCCTTCCACTCGTTCCTGGATTGCCGCCGCGTCGTCGCCCGTGGCGCTTTGCAGGCGGCTCTGCATCGCTGCCAGGTCGCTTTCCAGCGGGCCCAACCGGCGTTCCGCCCGGCGCACTTCGCGTTCCTGCGCGCTCGCCAGATTTGCCAGCGACGTCTTCACATCGGCCAATACCGGCGTGAAATCGTTCGCGGTGGAGAGGATCTTGATTTCCCCTTCCGTCCCGATGATCGAGCCGATCCCGGTGACCGGCACATTCTCGATCGCCGTCATCTTGCCTTTCAGGAAAATGTCCGCGTCATCGGACAGCGTGACTTCGACCGATCGGGTCGTCCCCACCACGCTGGGGTCGGCAAGCGCGATTTCCCTAAGGTGAAACGGCACGCCCGAAGACAGAAGTTCCGTCAGGGGGCGGCCGCGGCGACCGCCCGGCACGCTTGGGAATTCCTTCCGCAAGGCATCGAAAGCGACGCCCCGGAAGTTTCCATCCCCGATATTTTCCGCGTCGATATCTTCCGCCGAAAAGGTAACATCAAGGGTTAGCTTGGACTGAACGAATGCGCCGATGCCCGACGAGATGATCGTCGTGAACAACACCACCAGCGTCAGCATTGCGAAGCCGATGGCGGCGAGGCCCATGAACTTGAATCGCGCTTCCCTGTTGTAGCGCTTCTTCAAACCCCGTTGAACGGCGTCGGCAATTCCATCCTTGGACACGGTTGCAGCCGTCGATTCTGTCAATTCAGCCATTGTCTTACTCTCTCGATCCGTATCCGTCTGTGTTGCGTTCCGTCGGTTCGGGGAAATTGCGGTCAGTCATATTGCTCGCGGTATTTACGAACGACATGCAGCGCGACGATGTTCAGGCACAAGGTGATGAAGAACAGCACCAGGCCGAGCGCGAAGGCCGCCAGCGTCTTGGGACTGTCGAATTCCTGGTCACCGACCAGCAGAGTCACGATCTGGACCGTCACGGTCGTCACCGCGGCGAACGGGTTCCCCGTCAGGTTCGCGGCGAGGCCCGCGGCCATCACGACGATCATGGTTTCGCCGATCGCCCGGCTGACCGCCAGCAGGATGGACCCGACGATGCCCGGCAGAGCGGCCGGCAGAACGACTTGCCGGATCGTTTCCGATTTCGTCGCCCCCATCCCGTACGACCCTTCCCGGAGGGACCGCGGAACGGCCGTGATCACATCGTCCGACAGGCTGGACACGAAGGGGATGATCATCACGCCCATCACCAACCCGGCGGCCAATGCGCTTTCGGACGCGACTTCCAGGCCGAGCGACTCGCCCACGCTGCGCACAACCGGCGCGACGGTCAGGGCTGCGAAGAAACCGTAAACGACGGTCGGTATACCGGCCAGAATTTCCAGGATCGGCTTGACCACGGAGCGGAATCTCGGCGTCGCGTATTCCGCCATGTAGATGGCCGACATCAACCCCACCGGCACCGCAACGCACATGGCGATAATCGTGATCAACAGCGTGCCGGCAAAGACGGGCACCGCGCCGAATGCGCCGGACGACCCGACCTGGTCGGCGCGCAAAGCCGTCTGTGGCGACCATTGCAATCCGAAGAGAAATTCATGAAACGGGATTTGCAAAAAGAAGCGCCAGCTTTCGAAAAGCAGCGACAATACGATCCCGACCGTGGTCAGAATGGCGATCATCGAGGCCGCGATAAGCAGCATCATGATCATCCTTTCGACCGAGTTGCGGGCCCGCAATTCGGGCATCACCCGGGCGCGCGCCAGGAACCCGCCGACAATACCGACAGACAGGGTCAGCACCGTCATGATGATGAAGCTTGTGGTCCGAAGCGACGAGTATCGGTCCGCGGCGGCCAAAACTTCGGGATCTGCGGTTTCACGGGCGAAGTCGCCGGAGGCCATGTTCCTGACATCGTTCATCAACAAACCAAGCTCATTATCCGGCAAGGATTGCTGCGCTTCCGGCAAGCCCGAGATCACCATGCCGGTAATGATCGGGTTCTGCGCCACCAGCCAGACCACCAGCAGCAGGAAAGCGGGAAGAGCACACCACAGGGCGGTATAGGTTCCGTAATATCCCGGGCGGGAATGCAGGTTCCGGGCGTGCCCCCCGGCCTGACCCATCGCGTAGGCATGCCCCATTTTGTACCAAACGACGGCCAGCGCCAGGACGGCCAGAATTACTGCTAAGACGGTCATTTTTTGCCCCACTCGCCGCGCAGTCATGCTTGGCCCGCTTTCCTTGGGCCCTGCCTGCGCAGTGCTTCGCCAGAATTCGACCGACATTGCCGCCGGTTGCTGTGCTTTGTCGAAGACCCCAATCTGTCTATGGCATTACCGGCGACAACTGTCCCGCCTAGATACAAACGCCCGATTGGATTGGGAACTTAACCCCCCGGAGAAGGAAGCCGGCACGCGGCCCCCTTTGGAATACAGTGGAAGCGTTGGGCCGGTGCATGTTGCACCGGCCCTCATGCTGCCAAATTTTAGAAGACGAGCGGGGTCAGACCCTTCGCCGCGCCTTTGTACTGTTCACGTTCGGCCTTCGGCATCGGGATCAGGCCCTTGTCAGCCAGATATCCTTCGTCGCCCCAGGCGTTTTCGCTGGTGAATTCGGCGAGGTATTCCTCAATACCCGGAATGACGCCGATATGAGCCTTCTTGACGTAGAAGAACAGCGAACGGGAAACCCCGTACTTGCCGTCGGCGATGTTATCGAAGGTCGGTGCGGACCCTTCAACGATCGCGCCTTTGATCTTATCGGAGTTCTGGTCGAGGAAGGAGAAGCCGAAGATGCCGAATGCGTTCGGGTTGGCTTCCAGCTTCTGGACGATCAGGTTGTCGTTTTCGCCGGCTTCGATGAAGGCGCCGTCTTCACGGATGGAATGTGCAATTGCACCGAAAGCCTTTTTGTCCTTCTTACGAAGGGCGGCGAGGGATTCGATTTTCTTCGCGCCGCCTTCCATGGCGAGTTCGACAAAGGCGTCACGCGTACCGGATGTCGGGGGCGGTCCCAGAACTTCGATCGTCGCGTTCGGCAGCGACGGATCAATGTCGCTCCATTTCTTGTTCGGGTTCGGGATCATGTTGCCGCTGGCATCGGGGATTTCCTTGGCGAGGGCCAGGAAGATCTGTTCCTTCGTGATCTGCAGGTCCGTAGCGGACTTGGCATTGCCGATGACGATGCCGTCATAACCGACCTTGATTTCGACGATGTCGGTGACGCCGTTCTTGCCGCAAAGTTCGACTTCGGACTTCTTGATGCGGCGCGACGCGTTCGTGATGTCGGGATGTTCAACACCGACGCCGGCGCAGAAAAGTTTCAGACCGCCGCCGGAACCCGTGGATTCGACGACCGGCGTCTTGAAGCTGGAGGTCTTGCCGAAGTTTTCGGCGACCGCGGTGGAGAACGGGAAAACCGTGGAGGAACCCACGATGCGGATTTGGTCGCGGGCTTGGGCGGTGCCGGCAAGGGCGACGACGCCGAGCGCCGCGATGGCGACTGTCTTAAGAAGAGGATTCATGGAATGGACCCCAGAGTTTTGTGTGGATGTTGCGCCTGTTTATGAGCGGTCAGATGTGGAAATGCGGCTCCAACTTTTTCTTGTTCGCGTAGGCGCGCCACGAATTGTCGTCGCATCACCTGCCGTTCAACCCACGCAATAACGCGTCGGCGCGACCTTCATATGTAATTTCTGTTACGGTTTTATTGCACCGGGGCCGGATTTCTCGGGAATCGATAAAAAAGATATTTGTCTACGTGCGCGGGGCCGTTCTTTGAAATAAACGTAAAGAATCTTCGGCGATTTGGGATCATTTGCTCCATATGGGCAAGGATATCGTAAAGGTACTCCCATCCGACGGTTTGGATGTAATCGTCATCTTGCCCCTGTGCCGGTTCACGATGTGCTTCACGATCGCCAGACCGAGGCCCGTCCCACCCATCTCACGGGACCGTGCCGCATCGACCCGATAGAAACGTTCGGTCAAGCGCGGCAGGTGTTCCCGCGGAATGCCCTGACCATGATCGCGGACGCTCATTTCGACCGCATCCCCATTGGTCACGGCGCGTACCTCCACATTCGTGTCGGGTTCTCCGTATTTGATGGCATTGTCGATCAGGTTCTGTAGAACCTGGGTCAATTGATCTTCGTCGCCCGCCACGGGCGGCAGATTTGCCGGTGCGTCGATCACCACCTGCATGCGTCTGTCCCGCATCTTGAAGGCAAGACCGTCACTGACTTTCTGGGCGATCAGCGGCAGATCGACCCTGCCGCGCGGCGCGCTGTGCTCCTCCATCTCGATCCGCGACAGGGATAGAAGGTCGGCGATCAGGCGGTACATGCGGTCGGCCTGTTCCTGCATGATGCCCAGGAACCGTTCCTGCGCCTCCAGGTCGTCCCGGGCCGGACCGCGCAGTGTTTCGATGAATCCGATCAAGCTGGTCAACGGCGTGCGCAATTCGTGGCTGACATTGGCGACGAAATCGGCGCGCAACTGCTCGGTCCGTAACACCGGCGTGATGTCGAGCATCATGATCAGCGCGGCCGGTGTCCCCCGGTTTTCCGACTCCTCGAACTCCGCGGTGGCGACTTGGCTGACCGGCTCGATCTGAACCAGATAGGCGCGCTCGACGGGGACGGGCAGTTCCAGCCGCATGCTTCTGCTTTTGCCCAATTCGATAGCCTGCTCGACCGTGGCGAGCAGATCGGGCTGACGGAACCCGTCCGATAGCTCACGCCCGTTGATGTCCTTCCCGATCAGGGAAAGCCCCGCCGCGTTGCCGCGCAGAACACGCAGATTCGCATCGACCAGATATAACGGGGCCGGCAGGCTTTCGACCAAGGCCTCGGCCGCCGTGTGTTCCAGGGCCGCCTCTTTGAGTGAGGTCTGGGCAGACTCCAATTCATCCCGGACCTGGCCCAGGCGGCGGCGCGCCTTGGCGTCGCGTTTGCGCATCACAACCCACGCGGCAAGGGCCGCAGCGCCGATACCGATCGCCAATCCAGTCAGAAAGCTTTCGTTCACATCCGATCCACTTCAAATAGGCCGGTAGGGGTCAGACCTTTATATACGGATATTCAAGGTCCGCTGCCCAACCAATCGGTCATAAAGCCCGAAGGTTACGGATTTTGGAAAGACCGCCCTCTAGCGAATGGAATCGTACCCCGCGAGCGCGGCAATGCTGACGCAGTCGTTGACGCTGGCGCCCAGGGGCACGATTTGCGCCGATTTCGTCAGGCCGCGCAGCATCGGCCCCAGGATCGTTCCACCGCCGACTTCCTTCAGCATTCGGGTGCTGATATGGGCGGAGTGCAGCGCCGGCATGACGAGCACATTGGCAGCCCCGGACAAACGGCAGAACGGATACAGTTCCCGCATCTGTTCGGCGTTGAGCGCCGCGGTTGCCGACATTTCGCCATCGTATTCGAAATCCACATCCCGCTTGTCCAGAAGGCAAACCGCTTCACGCAGGCGATCATCGTTTTCAAGCATCGGATTGCCGAAGGTGGAATGGGATAGGAAGGCGACGCGCGGCTCATGCCCCATCTTGCGGGCGTATTCCGCCGCTTCCGTGGCGATATCGGCCAGTTCCTCGGGGGTCGGTACCGTATGGATATTCGTATCGGCGATGAAATAGGTGCGGCCCCGCACGATCGCCACCATCAGGCCCATCACACGCTCGCCCGGCACCGGGTCGATGATTTGGGTGATCGCTTCGTAACAGACAGAGAAACTCCGTGTCAGTCCGGTGACCATGGCATCCGCATCCCCCATCGCGACCATGCAGGCGGCGAAGATATTGCGGTCCTGGTTCACCATCCGCTGACAATCGCGGAACAGGAATCCTTTGCGCTGCAGCCGGTTGTAGACGAAATCGGTATAGCGCTTGTTCTCGAGCGAAACGCGGGCGTTTTGAATCTCGATGCCGCCCAATGAGCCAAGGCCCATTTGGTTGACCATATCCTCGATCCGATTTTCCCGGCCGATCAGAACAGGTGTGCCGTACCCTTCGCTGCGGAAGGCGATCGCGGCGCGGATGGCGCGTTCCTCTTCCCCTTCCGCGAAGATCACGCGGCGCGGATTGGACCGGACCTTGTCGAAAATAAGGTTCAGCATCGATGCCGTCGGGTCGAGCCGGGATTTCAGCTCCGACCGATAGGTCTCGATATCGATGATCGGCCGGGTCGCGACGCCCGAGTCCATTGCCGCGCGGGCGACCTTCTCCGGCACGGAGACGATCAAGCGCGGATCAAAGGGGACGGGAATGATGTATTCCGACCCATAGCGCAGGCGCCGCCCGCCGTAAGCCGCCGCCACCTCGTCAGGCACGTCTTCGCGCGCCAATTCGGCGATCGCTTCCGCCGCGGCGATCTTCATCGCGTCGTTGATGGTGGATGCCCGCACGTCGAGCGCGCCACGGAAAATATAGGGGAAGCCCAGCACATTGTTTACCTGGTTCGGATAGTCCGAACGCCCCGTCGCGACGATGGCGTCCTGGCGGACCGTCTTCACGTCGTCCGGTGTGATTTCAGGGTCCGGATTGGCCATTGCGAAAATGATGGGTTTGTCGGCCATCGCGGCGACCATGGCGGGCGTTACAGCCCCTTTCACCGAAAGGCCGAAGAAAACATCGGCCCCCTCCAAGGCTTCCTGCAGCGACCGGGTGTCGGTCACCGCGGCATGGGCCGACTTCCACTGGTTCATGCCCTCCTCGCGGCCCTGATAGATGACACCCTTGCTGTCGCACATGATGACGTTGTCGGCGCCCATGCCCATCGCCTTTACCAGTTCAACACAGGCAATCGCCGCGGCGCCGGCGCCGTTCACGACCAGCTTGGTATCGCGGATATTCCGGCCGGTCAGGTGAAGGGCATTGATCAGGCCTGCGGCGGCGATGATGGCGGTGCCGTGCTGGTCGTCGTGGAAAACGGGAATGTTCATCACCTCGCGCAGGCGCTGCTCGATGATGAAGCATTCCGGCGCCTTGATGTCTTCCAGGTTGATGCCGCCGAAACTCGGCCCCAGAAAGCGGACGCAGTTCACGAATTCATCGACGTCTTCGGTGTCCAGTTCCAGATCGATGGAATCGACATCCGCGAAACGCTTGAACAGCACCGCCTTGCCTTCCATGACGGGCTTGGAAGCGAGCGCGCCGATATTGCCCAGACCGAGGACCGCGGTCCCGTTCGTGATCACCGCGACCATGTTCCCGCGCGCCGTATAATCATAGGCCGCCGAGGGGTCTTCGGCGATCCGCAGGCATGGCACGGCAACGCCCGGGGAATAGGCCAGCGACAGTTCACGCTGCGTCGTCAGCGGCTTGGTTGGCGTGATTTCGATCTTGCCCGGCCTTCCGCTTGCGTGGAAGTGCAGCGCCTCCTGATCGGTGATGCGGTCGCTTGCCATAATGGGGAACCTCTCCGAGTACTTTCTGGATTTGTTTTGCTGAATCAATAAAGCCGAGGGTGGCGTCCGGTTGCAAGATGCGCGTTGTGTGGGTAGAGCCGGATATACTTACCCCAAAGGCCTCCATCGTCAGGCTTCAATTGTACACCGGAACTGAATGTGTAGTCTCCTTTGACCATGCCCGAAGCCCAAGACAAACCGATAGACAAATCCGGAACGGACAAGCCGGCCCCGGCCAAGCCGGCGAAAGTCACGCCGATGATGGAACAGTATCTTTCCATCAAAGGGGCCAATCCGGACTGTCTTCTGTTCTACCGGATGGGCGATTTCTACGAACTGTTCTTCGATGACGCGGTTCAGGCCGCCGCCGCGCTGGACATCACCCTGACCAAGCGCGGGCATCACGACGGCCAGGACATCCCGATGTGCGGCGTGCCGGTGCATGCGGCGGAAACCTATCTGTCACGGCTGATCCGCAAGGGGTTCCGAGTCGCCGTCTGCGAGCAGACCGAGGATCCGGCAGAAGCCAAGAAGCGCGGCGCAAAATCGGTCGTCGCCCGCGACGTGGTCCGCGTCGTGACGCCGGGGACCCTGACGGAAGACACGCTGCTCGACGCGCGCAGCAACAACTATCTGGCCGCTTTGGCCATGGCCGGGCGCGGCATGGCGCTGGCCTGGCTGGACGTTTCTACCGGGGATTTCCGGGTCCAATCCGTCGAGGAAGGCTCCGTCGCCGCCGTGCTCTCGCGCGTGCATCCGGGTGAGCTTCTGGTGCCCAAACGCCTGACCGAGCGGCCGGACCTTTACGATCTGTTCGCCGACTGGCGGGACGAATTGGCGGTGCAATCGGACAGCCTGTTCGATTCCGTCAACGCGGAGAAACGGTTGAAGGAGCAATACGGCGTCGCCGCTTTGGATGCCTTTGGGGACTACGAACGCGCGGAATTGAGCGCGGCCGGCGCGTTGCTGGACTATGTGCGCCTGACCCAGGTCGGCAAACTGCCGCGTCTCGCGCCGCCGCGGAAGCTGAACGCCGGTGCGATCATGGAGATCGACCAGGCGACCCGGCGGAACCTGGAATTGACGCGGACCTTGTCCGGCGACCGGGCCGGCAGTCTTCTGGAAACCATCGATCGCACCGTTACCGGTGGCGGGGCGCGCCTGTTGGCGAACCGCCTGTCCGCCCCCCTGACCGACCGGCAACAGATCGAGGCGCGGTATGATGCCGTCGGTTTCTTCCTGGAACAGCCGGGGACACGGGACGGTTTGCGCCGGGTTCTGCGCGGCGCGCCGGACCTGGAACGCGCCTTGTCGCGGATCACGGTCGATCGGGGCGGCCCCCGGGACCTGGCCGCCATCCGCGACGGGCTGGGACTGACCGCCGAAATCAAGGACTTGCTGCACAAGGCGGGGGACCTGCCGGCCCTGGTGATCGAAGCGCACAAGGATTTGGGCGTCCACGACGTGCTGGTGGACAGGCTGACCCGCGCCCTGGCCGACGATCCGCCTTTGATCACGCGCGACGGCGGCTTCATCCGGTCCGGATATGCGCCGCATTTGGACGAAGTCCGCAATCTGCGCGACCACAGCCGCAAGCTGATCGCCGGTCTTGAAGGGCGCTACCGGCAGGAAACCGGCATCGAGTCCCTGAAGATCAAGCATAACAATGTGCTGGGCTATTTCATCGAGATTTCCGCGCGCCACGCATCGCGCATGGGCGATGCCTTCATCCACCGCCAGACCATGTCCAACGCCATGCGGTATTCATCACCGGAACTGGGCGATCTGGCCCGGTCGATATCGGAAGCCGGCGACAAGGCGCTGGCGCTGGAACACGAACTTTTCGACGACCTGATCGGGGAGGTTACCGCGCGGGTGACCGAAATCGCTTTGGCCGCCGCCGCGCTGGCCGGCCTGGATTGGGCGTCGGCCTTGGCCGATCTGGCGGAGGAACGCCGCTATGCCCGCCCGAAGGTGACCGACGACCTTAGTTTCCGGATTACCGGCGGACGGCACCCGGTCGTCGAGGCAGCGCTGAACCGGGATGGCGAGCAGCCCTTCGTCGCCAACGACTGCGACCTGTCGCGCGACCGGAATCTATGGCTGCTGACCGGGCCGAACATGGCGGGTAAGAGTACATTTCTGCGCCAGAACGCCCTGATCGCCGTATTGGCGCAATCCGGCAGTTTCGTGCCGGCGGAGCAGGCGCAGATCGGCATCGTCGACCGCCTGTTCAGCCGCGTCGGCGCGTCCGACGACCTGGCGCGCGGCCGGTCCACCTTCATGGTCGAAATGGTCGAAACCGCAACCATTCTGAACCAGGCCACCGAACGCTCGCTGGTCATCCTGGACGAGATCGGGCGCGGCACCGCGACCTTCGACGGGCTTTCCATCGCCTGGGCCTGTGTCGAGCATCTGCACGATACCGCGAAATCACGCGCCCTGTTCGCGACGCATTATCACGAATTGACCGCCTTGGCGGAAAGGTTGCCCGCGTTGGCGCCGCACTGCATGCGGGTGAAGGAATGGCAGGGCGAGGTCGTTTTCCTGCACGAAGTCGCGTCCGGCGCGGCGGACCGGTCCTACGGCATCCATGTCGCCCGGCTGGCGGGCCTTCCTGCAGCTGTCGTCGCACGGGCGGAAGAAGTGCTTAAGACCCTGGAACGCGGCGAGCAGTCCGGCGCGGTGACGCGTTTGATCGATGATTTGCCCCTGTTCCAGGCCGCCGCCCAAACCAGGCCCGAAGGCATGAGCGCCGACGGCGTGCCGCCGCCGAACCCGGTGCTTGAGGTATTGGAAGGCATGGACCCGGACGACATGACCCCGCGGGAGGCGCTGGACGCGCTTTACCGCTTGAGCCGGATGATCAAGGAGTCCGATTAGGCCCGGGTCTTCGCTTTCCCTTAACCTATCCAGTTTAGAACGACTCTCGCCAAAACCAGTTGATTCCGTTAGGTTCCCCGCATGGATATCACAGGGATCGAGAAACGCCGTCAGTTGATAGACCGCCGCGCTTTGACGCAGGCGGTCGACGATCTATTTGCCGAAGGGTTGAAGGAATCCGCGCGTAAACCCAAGCAGCTCACGCTTTACAAGGAAGCGTTAGCGAAAGGTGAGGCCGAGATCCAACGCCGGTTCTTCGAAAGTCATGACGGGGCGAAAACCGTCCTGGCCCATGCCTATCTGATCGACCAGTTGATCCGCGTCATCCACGATGCCGCCGCGACGCACCTTTATCCCGCGGCCAACCCCACCTCGTCCGAGAAATTGTGCATCCTGGCCGTCGGTGGATACGGCCGCGGCGAATTGGCCCCCTATTCCGATATCGACCTGTTGTTCCTGCATGACTACAAAATGTCGGCCCGCGTCGAACAGGTCGTGGAGGAGATTCTTTACACGCTTTGGGATATGGGGTTGAAGGTCGGGCACGCCACCCGCTCCGTCGACGACTGCATGCGCCAGGCCAAGGCCGATATCACGATTAAGACGGCGATGCTCGAAGCCCGCTATGTGTGGGGTGAAAAAGGCCTGTTCAATTCCTTCCTGCGCGCTTTCAAGAAAGACGTGCAGACGGGGAACGGCTTCGCCTTTCTTGAAGCGAAGCTGGCCGAGCGCGACGCCCGGCATGAGCGCATGGGCGACAGCCGATATGTGCTGGAACCCAATATCAAGGACGGCAAGGGCGGCTTGCGCGATTTGCACACGCTGTATTGGGCGGCCAAGTTTCTGTACCATGTGGGGGACATATCGGAACTGGTCGATCTGAAGATTCTGACCAAGGCCGAAGCGAACCGCTTTGCCAAGGCACAGCAATATCTTTGGACCCTGCGGTGTCATCTGCACTATCTGACCGATCGGGCGGAAGAACGTCTGACCTTCGACGTTCAACCCGAACTGGCCCGCCGCATGGGCTATACCGATCATGCCGGGACCAGCGGCGTGGAACGGTTCATGAAGCATTACTTCCTGATCGCTAAGGATGTCGGCGACCTGACCCGCATTTTCTGCGCGGCCTTCGAAGCACAGCACCAGAAGAAGCCGCTGTTCAGCCTGTCAAAGCTGCTCAGCGCCAGCGAAATCGAGGGTTTTGCGAATGAGAGCGGCCGCTTGAACGAATTGGCCCGCGGTCATTTCCGGAAAACGCCGGTCGATATGCTGCGCATCTTCAAGGTTGCGCATGAAAAGCGGATGTCGATCCACCCCGACGCGCTCAAGTCTATTACCCGAAACTTGAAATATGTGACCAGGAAATTTCGTGACGATCCGGAAGCCAATGCCGTCTTCATGGATATTCTGACGTCCAAGTCGAACCCCGAGGGCACGCTTCGGCACATGAACGAATGCGGATTGTTCGGAAAGTTCATCCCGGATTTCGGCCGGGTCGTGGCCCAGATGCAGTACGACATGTACCATGTGTATACGACGGACGAACACACAATCCGCGCCATCGGCATCTTGAACCGTATCGAAAACGGCGAATTGGCGGAAGATCATCCCCTGGCGACAAAACTGTTCCCGTCCCTTCATTCGCGTGAGGTTCTGTACGTCGCCGTCTTCCTGCACGATATCGCAAAGGGCCGCGGCGGCGACCATTCCGAACTTGGTGCCGAGGTTGCCCGATCTCTTTGCCCAAGACTGGGTTTGTCCGAGGAACAGACGGAAACCGTCGCCTGGCTGGTTTTGCATCACCTGGCCATGTCGAACACCGCGTTCAAGCGCGACATCGACGACCCGAAGACCGTGATCGATTTCGTCGATCTTGTGAAATCGCCGGAACGCCTGCGGCTGCTGTTATGCCTGACCGTTGTCGACATCCGCGCCGTCGGTCCCAATGTCTGGAACAATTGGAAGTCCAGCCTGCTGCGTGACATGTATTACCGGGCCTATGATTTCATAACCGAAGGTCTTGACGGTATGGGTCGCAACAGGCGTGTGGCCGCGGCGCGCAGCGACCTTGTCCGCTTGCTTGACCATTGGCCGGAACACGAACGGGAACGCCATATCGACCGGCTGCCCGACGGCTATCTTCTGGCTTTCGACGCGGAACAATTGCTACGCCATTCCGACGTGATCCGGGACGCGGAAATACGCGCCCAGACATTGGCCCTGGACATCCAGGTTCTCGGCGCCCGCGACGCGACCGAGATCACCATTTTCGCCGCCGACCATCCTGGTCTGTTTGCGCGGCTGTCGGGCGCCTTGGCGGTCTGCGGCGCCAGCATCGTCGACGCGCGTATCGCGACCTTCAAGGACGGCATGGCGCTGGACGTCTTCACGGTGCAGGATTCCAACGGCGGGGCGTTCAAATCCTCCTCCAAGCTGGCGCGTCTTTCGGTGATGGTCGAACAAGTTCTTTCGGGCCGGGTCAGACCGCTGGAGGAACTGGATCGGAAATCCTCCCAGATCCCCAGCCGGATGGAAATCTTCTACGTCGCTCCGCGTGTCCTGATAGACAACAAGGCGTCGAACACCCATACGGTGATCGAGGTCAACGGACGCGATCGCCCTGCCCTTGTCTATCGCCTGACGACCGCGCTGTTCCGCTTGGGGATACAGATCACCACCGCCAAGATTTCGACCTATGGCGAGCAGGTCGTGGACGTCTTCTACGTCAAGGACGTCTTCGGCATGAAGATCACGCATGAGACAAAGCTGAAGGAAATCCGTCAGGCATTGCTGGACGTCCTGGAAATCGCCGGTCCCGGCGGCATGCTTGAAGGCCAGGACGCATCGCCATCGATATCCAAGGAGGCCGCCGAGTAACGCCTCTACCCGGCAAATCCTTCAAACCGCGTTCCTTGCCGTTCTTTCGCCTTCTTTTTGCCCTTTAATCTTCTTTAAGGGCTGGGAATCCCGTAAAGGCCTTGAGTCATGCAACTCGTCCGCTCCATCGCGACCGTGGGCGGCTGGACAATGGCCAGCCGACTCCTGGGTTTTATCCGGGACGTCCTGATTGCCCAGATTCTGGGCGCCGGGATGGTTGCCGACGCCTTCTTCATCGCTTTCAAATTCCCGAATCTGTTCCGCCGCCTATTGGGCGAAGGGGCAATGAACGCCGCCTTCGTGCCGCTTTACGCGCGCCGGTTGGAGGGCGAGGGCAAGGACGCCGCCGCCGCCTTCGCCGCGGATGTGGCCTCGGTACTGACCGCCTGGACCCTGGCCCTGTCGGTTATCGCCATGGCGGCCATGCCCTGGATCATGACTGTCCAGGCGGCCGGTTTTGTGGATCAGCCGGTAAAGTTCAACCTGACCGTGGAACTGGCGCGGATCACCTTTCCCTATCTTCTGTTCATGGTTCTGTCGGCGATGATGTCGGGCATGTTGAATTCGGTCGGCAAATTCGCTGCCGCCGCCGCCGCGCCGGTCATCCTGAACCTGGTTTTCATCACCACGCTGATCTTGATTCACACCCAGGTCCTGACTTTGCCGGGCCACGCGCTGGCCGTCGCCGTGGCGATCGCCGGCGCGCTGCAATTCGCAATGCTGGCCCGCGCCTGTGACAAGGCGGACATCATGGTGCCCTTGCCGCTGCCGAAACTGACACCCGGCGTGAAGCGGCTGCTGATATTGATGGCACCCGGGATCCTGGGTGCGGGTGTGGTGCAGATCAACGTCATGGTCGGCGATCTGCTGGCGACCCTGCTGCGCCAGGGATCGGTGTCGTTCCTGTATTACGCGGACCGTGTGAACCAATTGCCGCTGGGCGTCGTCGGTGTCGCCGTCGGCGTCGCCTTGCTGCCGCTGCTGTCGCGTCAATTGCGCGCCGGTGAGCACAAGGCGGCGATGCACAGCATGAACCGGGCGATCGAGGTTACCCTGCTGCTGACCCTGCCGGCGGCAACCGCGTTGATTGCCATTCCCTGGCCCATCGTCTCCACGCTTTTTGAACGCGGCGCCTTTACCACCGAAGCGGCCCTGGCAACGTCGGAGGCCCTGCGCGCCTATGCGATCGGCTTGCCGGCCTTCGTTTTGATCAAAGCGCTGACCCCCGGCTTCTTTGCCCGCGAGGATACGCGGACGCCGGTGAAGGTGGCGATCGGCGCGGTCGTCCTGAATCTGATGCTGGCCGTCACCCTGATGCAGGCCTTCGCCCATGTGGGGATCGCGCTCGCCACTTCAATTTCCGCCTGGGCCAATGCCGGGTTCCTGGCTTTTCTGTTGCACAGGGGCGGGCATTTCCGGCCCGACATTCGGCTGGCGCGTTCGATTCCCCGCATTCTGCTGGCCGCAATCGTCATGGCCGCGGTCCTTTGGGCGGGGGCCGATGTTCTGGCGGATTGGTTCCAAGGCGGGATCGCCCTGAAACTGATCGCCCTGGCCGGTTTGATCCTGTCCGGCGTCGTCCTGTTCTTCGGCTTTGCCCAGCTTCTGGGCGGTACGGACTTGCGCGAGGTCGCACGCCAATTGCGCCGGCGCCGCTAAAGCCGACCGACCCGCAGCTTCTCCAAACGTGTGCCTTGACCGTCTTGGTCTCGGGCCGCATAAACCCGCCGGAAAGCCTGAGGCGGACCGTTCGGACCGTCATCATATCCCGGCCTTCGATCAACAATTGAAATGACCTGTTTCGGACCCTCCGGTAGGCGGTCGGTCCGCGACCAGACGGAGCCTTTTGATCATGACCACCGCGACCAATGTGGAAAATCGGATCTTTTCCGGTATTCAGCCGACGGGGAACCTGACCCTTGGCAACTATCTGGGCGCGATCCGGAACTGGGCGGCGTTGCAGGATGACTACGAGTGCATCTATTGCCTGGTCGATCTGCACGCGATCACGCTTTTCCAGAATCCCGAGGAATTGCGCCGGAACACCCGCGAGGTCGCGGCCGGGCTGCTGGCCTGCGGGATCGACCCGAAGAAACACATCCTGTTCAACCAGTCGCAGAACCAGGACCACGCCGAATTGGCCTGGATCTTCAACTGCGTCGCGCGGATGGGATGGTTGAACCGGATGACCCAGTTCAAGGAAAAGGCGGGCAAGAACCGGGAGAACGCCTCCACGGGCCTGTTCGTTTACCCGAATCTGATGGCCGCCGACATTCTTGCCTACAAGGCGACCCATGTTCCGGTCGGCGAAGATCAGAAACAGCACCTTGAACTGGCGCGCGACATTGCCGCGAAGTTCAACAACGATTGGGAAAAGCCCGATTTCTTCCCGCTGACCGAGCCCTTGATTCTGGGCGCGGCCACACGCGTCATGTCGTTGCGCGACGGCACCAAAAAAATGTCGAAATCCGACCCGTCGGATATGAGCCGCATCAATATGACCGACGGCCCCGACGCCATCGCCCAGAAGATCCGCAAGGCAAAGACCGACCCGGAAGCGCTTCCCAGTGAAGCAAAAGGCCTCGAAGAACGGCCGGAAGCGCAGAACCTGGTGAACATCTACGCCGCTTTGCGCGGGGTGGACGTGAACACGGCTTTGGCGGAAGTCGGCGGCAAGCAGTTTTCGGAATTCAAACCGATTCTGTCCGATGTGGCGGTTTCGGTGCTGGGCCCGATCGGTGAGGAAATGCAGCGTCTGCTACAGGACGTCGCGGAAATCGACCGGATCTTGTGTGAAGGGTCGGAACGGGCCCGCGCGATCACGAACCCGATCATGCGGGAAGTCCGGGAAGTCGTCGGCTTCGTTCAATAGCGTTCCGGCAATAGCTCCCCAGCGATGTCGTCCTGGGCGAGAACGGTCCCGCCGTGCAATACCTGCGTAAAATCCCGCTGGTATTGCAAGTGGCGGGTCGAGCCCACACCTAAGTCAGGTCATGATGGATAAGATAGCACTCGGCGAACGCCTGCGCGCGCTGCCCCGGCCGGAAGGCAGGACGGCGCGATTCACTTTTGGGACCGCCGCGCTGATCGTGCTGGCGGCGCTGCTGTATTACCCGATCGGCATGATCATGGTGCATCAAATCGACGATGACACCTCGATCATCGCCGAGGCGCCGCAAGGCGGGTCCGAGGCGGTCGCGATGACGATTCGCATCATCGATCGGGAAACGCGCGAAAACAGCTGGACGCCCATGGCGCCGTTCTTCATGCCGGCCGCCGCATTGGACAATATGCCGAATTTTCAAACCGGCATCCGCGACGCGCTTTCCCGCTTCACCATCGAATTGACCGATCAGATCGGCCGTGTGCGCGGGTCCAGCGCCGCCGATGTCGACCTTGAATCGGCAACCGGTTTTCTGAAATACGCCCCGGACGTCTGGTACTACAATGTTTCCGAATCCCTATTGCCCCAGCGCAGCTCGGCGGAACAGTACCGCAATGCCGCTGATGCCTTGCGCAACTACAATATCCGTCTTTCCGAAGGAAATGCCGTTTTCGAACGGCGCGCCGACAACCTGTTGGGCACGCTTGAGCGGTTTGCATCTGATCTTGGCTCCGCCTCCGCCGCGACCGGCGATGCGCTTGAGGAATTTTCGGCCTTTTCGATCTATGCCGACGATGTCTTCTACCACAACAAAGGGCGCCTATACGGCTATTACATGCTGTTGAACGCCCTGCAGGCGGACTTCCAGAACGTCATCTCTGAAAAGGAAGTCGCCTCCCTCTGGGCACAGATGCTGGCCTCGTTACATGCGGCAGCGACCATGGATCCGTTGATTGTCATCAACGGCAGCCCGGACAGCATTATCCTGCCGAGCCATCTGTCGGCGCAGGGTTTTTATCTGCTGCGGTCCCGCACCCAGTTGAAGGAAATCATCAACGTTCTGCTGAAATAGCGCCGATTTCCGCACCACGGATTCGGTTCGGAAACCCGACTGTGTTGCGGCACGGTATCTGTTTCCATTGCGCAGTTTCGCTGTGCTGGTAAATTAATCACCACACAGGAAGCTTCCGGTGGCGGACAACCGGCCGCATTGGAGGCTCGGGAATGGGGCAAGGAAGGGTCGCATGACCCAGATAGATAGCGATAGCCGCCCGGCGCCGGGCGGCGACAATGGGACGCCGGGTTCGGATCGGGTTTTCCTCGTCGTTGTCGACGAATCCGAGGAAATGCCCGTTGCCCTGAAGTTTGCCTGCAAGCGGGCCCAAAAGACCGGCGGTCGCGTAGCCTTGCTGCACGTGGTTCAGCCGACGGAATTCGTGCACTGGCTCGGCGTGGAAACCCTGATGCGGGAGGAAAACCGCGAACAGGGCGAAGCCTTGCTGCAGAAATACGCCGCCGAGGTAAACCGTTCGACGGGCCAGCCGGCCATTCTGCTCGTGCGGGAGGGCGACGAGTCCACGGAAGTCGCCAATTTGCTGCAGGAAGACAAGACGATTTCAATTCTCGTCCTTGCCGCCAGCACCAGTTCGGAAGGCCCCGGCCCCGTGGTCAGCCACCTGACCGGCAAGGAATTGAGCAACTTGCGAATCCCGATCACCATCGTACCCGGCTGTCTGTCGGACGAAGAGCTGGACGCCATCACCTGACCGGGTGCCGATTGGGCCGTTACCGCCGATTCGCGGTACATAAGTAAATTCGGAAGTTTATCCACAGGCTGTCACAGGTCTTGTGTCGCCCATCGGCAACAGAACAGGGGTTGAACCTTAACGATTCGTAAACCATCTTCGTGAGCGAGAGATAGGTGGGATTTTAGGTAATGTTTATTCAAACGGAACAGACACCGAATCCGGCGACCCTGAAATTCATCCCCGGCAAGCAGGTGATGGAAGACGGGACACTGGATTATTCCTCGGCCGAGGCTGCGGAAGGCGAATCCCCTTTGGCTGAGCGTTTGTTTCAGGTCGACGGTGTGCGCGCCGTCTTCTTCGGCAACGACTTCATCACGATTACCAAGGCCGACACCGTCGAATGGTACGAGTTGAAGCCCGCCGTCCTCGGCACGATCATGGAACATTTCACGGCAGGCAGGCCGGTCCTGTATGAGACCGCCGCCGCGCCGGAACCGATTTTCGATCAGGCCGACAATGACATTGTCCGTCAGATCAAGGAATTGCTCGACACCAGGGTCCGCCCCGCCGTCGCTCAAGATGGCGGCGACATCGTGTTCCAGGGTTTCGAGCAAGGCGTGGTTTACTTGACGATGCGTGGCGCGTGCGCGGGTTGCCCCAGCAGCACGGCGACGCTTAAGATGGGTATCGAGAATATGCTCCGACACTACATTCCGGAAGTGTCGGAAGTACGGGCGGCACTCTAAAGCTCCGCCGTGCCCTGATCGGGCCATCCGCAGAAAGCGGGTCGAGACATATTCCACACGTTGCCCGGCGAGAACGCCTGCAACCAAGACCCTGGCAAAGACATTGATGAGTTATGCCGTCTGGCTTTCGGGGCCGGGGCATATACGGGACGCCGCGCCACACTTGGCCTTAACAAGCCATTGGGCAAGCCACAGGGCGGCACCCCGGATACCCGCGATAACTGGGGAGTGATCGCGGCTTGTAAAAAAAATCGGATGCCCGGAGGGGCTGGTCGGATGAGGAGCCGGCTGGTGGAGCATCCCGGACCGCAATTTCGCCACAAAAATAGGCGAACGGTCTGCAAGAGAGAGTGTAGGCGAGGGTCAAATGAAAGATATTTTCAAATCGGCCGTATCGGGCCGCGCGTCATGGTATATGATCGCGTCGGGCGCTGTTTTGGCCGCCTTACTGGTCCTGAATCCCCCGGAGGGTCTTCAAACCAAAGTCGCGAAACCGCAAGCGGTTGCAGTCGTTCGCGTGACGCCACCGTCATTGCCGAAGGCACCGGTCGATGTCGCGGCGCCCACCGTCGACAGGCTGATCGCCCGTTTCGACAGCATCGGTTATGACCTGTCCAAAATTCGCGCCGGTGAATCCGGTGTGCCGCGTGTCTTGCCGGATGCGATTCCGAAGGACATGGCGACGATCGAACAGGTCGACCGCAAAAAGGCAACCTTCGTGCGCATGGTTTTGCCGATGGTCCTGGTCATCAACGAATCGATCCGTACCGATCGGGCCCGGGCGCTTTCGATGAATGACAGGTTGGACCGGGGCGACGATCTGTCGGACCGTGAACACGCTTGGCTGACCGACCGGTTCAAGGAATACAAAACCGAATTCGGCGACTTCCGCACCTTGCTGCGCCGGATGGATGTCGTCCCGCCCTCTCTGGCACTCGCCCAGGCGGCGATCGAAAGCGGCTGGGGCACGTCCCGCTTCGCCCGAAAAGGAAATGCCTTGTTCGGCCAGTGGACCACGGACCAGTTCGAAGGAATCGTTCCGAAGGACCGTGAGGAAGGCAAGACCCACAAGATCCGCGCGTTCCACGCGCCGATCGACAGTGTCGCTTCCTATCTGCGCAATCTGAACACGCACCGGGCCTACAAGGACCTGCGCCTGGCGCGCGCGGAACTGCGTGCCAGTCAGAAACCGTTGGACAGCATGGTCCTGGCCGGCACGCTCGATTCCTATTCGGAAAAGGGTCACGAATATGTCGGCTTGGTCCAGAGCATTATCCGGGTCAACAAATTGACCCATTTCGACCGCGCCCGCCTGGCCGATGCCCGGCCGCGCCTGGGGCCGCGCGCCTGATCGTTCGGCGTTAACGGTTTGAATTGTGAAACGGGGGCCGCGCGCCCCCGTTTCACGTCCGCCATGCTTACCGGTGGGATCTATCGGGTCCTGGCGCGGTGTCTTCAGCGCGACGGCACATAGTACTGCATACCAAACCAGCGCCATCTGCCATTCGGCCCGGGAGCGGTGCAATTGATCCGGCTGCGTCCTTCCGGAAAGGGTTCCGGGAAACGAATTTCGATCCGGCTTTCCCCCAGTTTTTCCAGTTCGGACAAACGCCCGAAGGAGGAATGGTAACACGCGATCCCGTCCGCCTCGCTTTTCTTCGCCGGCAGGGTAAATCCGAAACTGGGCGGATTCTTCGTCAATGTCGGGTTGGACGGCAGAACGTCCGTCAACGCAAGCGGAAGCGTGTTGATCACCTGCCTGAACCGGTCCGGCCCGCCAAAGGACATGTTGATCGGGAATCGGGGCAGATAGAGCATATCGGCTTGGGGATAGAGCGGTCCGGAATGCTGGCCGAACGCTACCGTGTATCCCGCCTCCGAAACGGCCGTCTTAACCGCGTCGCTCGCCTCACCATAGGGATAGGCGAAGAATGTCGGTTTCACCCCGATTTCGCTCGCGATCCGAAGCGTGGATTCAGTGACCTCGGTCCGGTTCTCCGCCAAGTCTGCATCGGCCATGTGAAGATGGCTGACCGTATGTGCCTCGATCGCGGCGCCCCCTTGATGCATCTCCCGCAAATGATCCCAGGTCATGATGCCCGGCGCCCCGGTATCGACGCCGGCTGTCGAAACAAAGACCGTGAAGGGCAGTCCCGCGTCCCGGAATTTCGGCCAGGCCACATCGTAGACCGAGCGGTAGGCGTCATCGATGGTAATCGCGACCGCGCGGTCGGGAAGCGGGGTGCCGGCGCGCAGGGCGTCGATCATTTCCGCCAACGGCATCACCGCATAGCTGCCGGATTGAAGCTCCCTTATATGTTCGTCCAACTGCTCGATCGAAACGCTGGTTGTGGGAAACGCCGCTTCGCCGAACCGGTGATACATGATCACGACGCCGGAATTGGCGGCTTGAACGGCGGGCGCCCATGCAGCCGGCAACAGCGCAAGAAATCCGGCAAGTATGACAAGCATACAAGCGGTCCGACTACGCCCTAGTCTTTGGCGCGTGATACGGCGCCAAGACCGGCTAAAGTAAAAGTTATCCCTCTCCATAAAAGGGAGGGAACGGCAATTAGCGGTTTTCAGTCAAGCTATTCCTGAACTTACAGTGTCTTTTCATGCGGCATTTTCGGTTAATTCCGCCGGTTTTCCTCTCTCGATCTTGTCTGGAATGAGGCGATCGGTCACTTTCCGCTTCCTTGACACACGCTGGCATGACCTGCCGTGCATAACGAAGAAAGTGGTCGTTCAGATGCGCCTTCTGGTTTTGGATTGCGCCGCCAATGCATGCGCGGCGGCCATACTCGACGATGACCGTGACTTGGCGTCGATGTCCGAACCGATGACGCGCGGGCATGCGGAACGGATCGCGCCGATGCTGGCTGAGTGTCTCGCCGCCGCCGAAACGAAACCGGATTCCTTGGACGCGGTCGCCGTCACGATCGGTCCCGGCGCCTTTACCGGCATCCGCATCGGCCTTGCCGCCGCGCGCGGCTTCGCACTGGCCGCCGATATTCCGATTTTGGGGGTGAGTTGCCTTGAAGTGGCAGCTGCCCCGTTTCGCGGGCAATCCCCTGTCCTGGTCGCGCTGGAAACCAAACGCGCGGATTTCTACCTTCAGGCCTTTGACCGGAACGGCGATCCGGTAACCGATGCCGCGGCGCTGCCTGCCCTGGATATCGCGGCCTATCTGCCCCCTTGCCCGGCCGATGGATGGCCGGTGGTTGGTGACGGCGCTGATCGACTGGTTGCGGAAGCGCGGGGCGGTTCGCCGGACCTGCATGTCGCGGACCGGCCGGCAACCAACAACGCGGTGACCGCCGGCAGGATCGCCTTGGCGCATATTGCCGCGGCGGGTCTGCCCGATCCCTCGGATGCCGGGCCGCGTCCGCTATATTTGCGGCCGCCTGATGTGAACCGCAAACCATCCATTTCGCCGCTCACCGCCACGCCCAGGCCGGGCAGCGATGCCTGAGCAACGGATCATGGCCGGTGATGGGCCCAGAGTCCGGCCGGCCTCGGCCAAGGACATTGAGGCGATGGGCAAACTGTTCGAAGCGGCTTTCGACGAGCCCTACGGCGCCGCCGCCGTCGCCGACTTGCTTAAACCCCCATCGGCCTGGGCATTAATTGCGGAAACGGGTGGCGCGGGCGGAAATTCGCCGGTCGGATTTCTCATCGCCTCGACCGCCGCGGACGAGGCGGAAATACTCTCCCTGGGCGTTTCCCCCGGATTCCGCCGTAAAGGGGTGGCTATCGCGTTGATCAACTTTTTGTTGCATCACGCCAAGGCCAAAGGCGCCGAAAAGTTCTTTCTTGAGGTTGCCGCGGACAATGCGGCGGCAATCGAACTGTACCGCTCGGCCGGATTCGAAAGAGTCGGTTTACGGCGGAATTACTACAAAAGACGGGGGGGCGTTTTCGTCGACGCCTTGATTCTACGGCGCGATTCGATATGAGCCGGTACGGGAATACCTGACTTTCCCGATAGACTCGTATGACTCGTCCGGCTTTTCTTGAAGACTCTCTAGAATTGTTGCTACAGTCCCTAGGCAATGTACTTGGGATGACCGATTTATTGTTGTGATAATACCTCCAAATCCGCCGAAGAACGGCCCGTTACTTAAGAAAGCCGGCGGCGGAGGGATGCGGATAAACGTGATTGGTCGATGATAAAAAATACCTGGGACACGGCAATTGGGGACACAACTTTAGCCGCCTGCGTAAGTGGCGGCGTTATTGAGGATTGATCGACTATGTCGGACTATGGGGAACAGAGTGCCGGTGCAGTGGATATGCTGGAGCTGACATCGCGGATTGTCGCGGCACACGTATCGAACAACACGGTCAGCGTCGGCGATCTGCCGAGTTTGATCGAACAGGTCTACACTTCGTTGAATCAGGTCGGCGGTGAGGACTTGGGCGGCGAAGGCCGGCCGGCCCCTGCCATACCGGTGAAGAAGTCCATCACGCCGGACTACATCATCTGTCTCGAAGACGGCAAAAAGTTGAAAATGCTGAAGCGGCATCTGAAGACCGCTTACGACATGTCGCCTGAGGAATACCGCGAGCGCTGGAATCTGCCGCCGGACTATCCCATGGTCGCCCCGAACTACGCCAAGCAGCGCAGCCGGCTGGCGAAAAAGATCGGTTTGGGTACCCGTCCCCGCGCCGGCCTTTAAAGGTCGGGGTTCTGGTGGACCCGGGGACATAGCGGACGCATCCATATGCCCATGATGCCGACGGGCCCGGCTACCGCTTTGGATTGGTCGCCGGGTGTGTCTGTTTTTCTGCCCGTCGTGGGTCGGATCGGGGATTAGGGGCTGGACGAATAGGGCTTACCGCCCGAAAATAAGCGGAATGCAAACAAGGCTGCAAGCAAGCATGGGGCAGCCGGGTAACGCCGGCGACAGGGTGGTAAATGAACACTTCGGATGAGCTGAACCGCATCGAACAACTTTGTATCGACAAAGGCCTGAAAATGACGGGCCAGCGGCGCGTCATCGCGCAAGTCATCGCCGAATCCGACGACCATCCGGATGTCGAGCTTTTGCACCAACGCGCCAGCGCGCTGGACGATCGCATCAGCATCGCGACCGTCTATCGCACAGTGCGCCTGTTTGAAGAATCCGGCATCCTGACGCGGCACGATTTCGGCGACGGTCGTTCCCGTTACGAAGAAGTCGCTGACGATCACCACGACCATCTGATCGACATCGATTCCGGCGCGGTTATCGAATTCACGAATGAGCAGATCGAGAAGCTGCAGCAGACGGTTGCGAAGGAGTTGGGCTACCGCCTCGTCGACCACCGGTTGGAGCTTTACGGCGTCAGACTGGATAAGCCGGCCAAAAATTAAGGCCCTTGTGGGTTCCTTGGCGCCTGACCACATATCGGCCGTCGGCAGCCGGGAATAAGGTGCGAGGCAGGCATAGCGCGTTCAAGAAAGCTGCCCGCGAAGCCCGGCGCGGGCAAGAGGTGCCGCGGGCGGCGATTGAATGGCACGCGACACGAAACGGTCGCATCCTTGTCGCCATGCCGTAACAATACACCCGTAAACAACAAACATGATAGATTGAGCCTGTGAAAAGTGAAGATATGAAGTCCGCTGCGTTACGCACGCAAACCGTAGGTGAGCAAACCGATCTGGCAGCAAGCCTAGCCGCGCTCACCAATGGCTCATTGGAAATTAAAATCGGGTCGTCCGAAGCGGATATCCTCGCATCACAAGCGCTGCGGTATCGCATTTTCTATGAGGAAATGAGCGCCAAGCCCACGCCGGAAATGGCCGCGGCATTGCGCGACTTCGACGAATTCGATGCCGTCGCCGACCATTTGCAGGTCGTTGACCATGACCTTGGCGCCGGACCGGAAAGCGTTGTCGGCACCTATCGTTTGGTGCGCCGCGAACAGGCCAAACGCCACGGTCGCTTCTATTCCATCGACGAATACGATATTTCCCCGATCACCAATCTGCCCTGTGAGATTCTCGAGCTCGGTCGCTCCTGCGTCGACGAACGCTATCGCACGCGGCGGGTCATGGACTTGTTGTGGCGCGGCATCGCCACATATGTCTTCCACTACGATATCGAGATCATGTTCGGCTGCGCCAGTCTGCCCGGCACCGACATAGAAAACCTGGCACTGCCTTTGTCCTATCTGCATCACTACCACAAAGCGCCGCCGGAACTGTGCCCGAAGGCCTTGCCGGAACGTTATATCGATATGAACGTCCTGCCGCTGGACGCCGTTGACCGGAAAGCGGGGCTGCTTGCGGTGCCACCACTGGTGAAAGGGTATCTGCGGCTGGGCGGTTTTGTCGGGGACGGCGCCGTGATCGACCCGCAGTTCAATACGACGGATGTCTGCGTCGTGGTCAAAACCGACCAGGTAACCGGTCGCTATGTTAAACACTATACGCGTCATACCGGTGATGGGTGACAGCGTGATTTTGTAAGGCGCGTGAACGGCTGATCATGATGGCAACGGCAAACCAGTCACCGACGAAGCGTGTGCCGGACCGGCAGAGCCGGCCCGATGTCGAGGCCGAACGGGACCTCGTCTTGGGGAACGTTCACGCCTGGCCGGCGAAGGCCAGCCCGGTGCTGGCGATCAGTCGGATCGTGGCACTTCTGGTCTGGATGGTTGTGCTGTTGGCCTGCAGTCCGTACCGCGCCATTCGGCAAATCGGATTCCCAAAACCCATCATCCGGCGCTGGCACACGGATTCAAGCCGTATCGCCGGTGTGACGCCGACCGTGCACGGCACGCCGGTTACCGATCGGCCGATCCTGTTCGTCTCCAATCATGTCTCTTACCTGGACATCTCCATTCTGGGATCGTTGCTGGATGCCTGTTTCGTCGCCAAACAGGAGGTGAACGGCTGGCCGATCTTCGGGTATTTGGCGCGCCTGCAACGGACCGTCTTCGTCGAGCGCAGGGCGGTCCGCGCCGCGGATCAGCGCGAAGTGTTGCGCGAACGCCTGCTCCAGGGCGACAGCCTGATCCTGTTCCCGGAAGGGACCAGTTCGGACGGCAACCGCGCCCTGCGCTTCAAAAGCGCGCTTTTCGATGCTGCCAATATCGAGCTGGACCACGGCCATGTTGAGGTTCAGCCGATCTCCATCGCCTATACCCGCTTCGACGGCATGCCGATGGGGCGGATGCTTCGCCCCTTTTATGCCTGGTACGGTGACATGGAATTGGCGCCGCATTTGTGGCGCGCGCTCGGCATGGGCACGATCGGTGTGGACGTCGTTTTCCACGAACCCGTTCGTCTGGAAGATTTCGGGTCACGCAAGGCGCTTGCGCAACATTGCGAAAAAGTGGTGTCGGACGGGCTTTCGAACGCGCTTAGCGGGCGGCTCGACCGGACCAGTCGGGCCCGGCGCCTGCGGTGCGACGGTTTCGACCTGCCGATCCACTCCCAGACCGCCTGATCGGCACCCGGGCAACGGCCGGCAACGGAGTCCGCTTGAAACCGCGGTTTTCTTAGTGCTATTCCCTGCGCTCCCGCGATACGGGGTTGGTTTTTGCGTTCCGAAACAGCCGCGCGGCAAGGTGCGGATGGTAATTCGCCCCGCGGAAGCCCATTATTATGAACATTGAGATCGCCCCCTTTCCGGCGCGATCGTGGAGTTCGACAGCCCGCCGCGGCGGGCCAGGACGGGTTGTGTGACGAAGAAGCTTTATATCAAGACGTATGGCTGCCAGATGAACGTGTACGATTCCGAGCGCATGGCCGATGTGCTGGCGCCGCTTGGATACGGCCTGTCCGACAGTCCCGATGACGCCGACATGGTCATTCTGAACACCTGCCATATCCGTGAGAAGGCCGCCGAAAAGGTTTATTCCGACCTGGGCCGGTTGAAACCGCATCAGCAGAAGAAGGCCGAGGACGGCAGCCGTATGATCATCGCGGTGGCCGGTTGCGTCGCCCAGGCCGAAGGGGACGAGATCATGGCCCGCGCACCGCAGGTCGACATGGTCTTCGGTCCGCAGACCTATCATCGGCTGCCGGAAATGGTTTCGAAAGCGAAACGGGCTGTCGGGGAAAAGATCCTGGATACGGATTTCCCGGCTGAGGACAAGTTCGACCACCTGCCGGAAGAACGGGTCCGCAAGGGCGAGGTCACGTCTTTCCTGACTATTCAGGAAGGCTGCGACAAGTTCTGCACCTTCTGTGTCGTGCCCTATACGCGCGGGTCGGAGTTTTCGCGCCCGGCAGCCACCGTGCTGCAGGAAGCGCACCGCCTGGTCGCCGATGGCGTCCGCGAAATCACGCTGCTGGGTCAAAACGTCAACGCCTATCATGGCGAAGGGCCGGATGGGGGCGAATGGGGTCTGGCCCGGCTTTGTCGGGAACTTGCCGAAATCGACGGTCTGGAACGCATCCGCTATACGACCAGCCATCCCCGCGACGTAGATGACGCCTTGATCGCCGCCCATGGGGACCTTCCCAAGCTGATGCCCTATCTGCATCTGCCGGTTCAAAGCGGGTCGGATCGTATCCTGGAGGCGATGAATCGCAAGCATACGGCGGACGACTACCGCCGTATCGTCGACCGCTTGCGCGCGGCGCGGCCGGATTTGGCGCTGACCAGCGATTTTATTGTCGGATATCCCGGCGAATCGGATCAGGATTTTGCCGATACTCTTAAACTTGTAACCGATATTGGCTATGCAGGGGCGTTCTTTTTCAAGTACTCTGAACGTCCGGGAACACCCGCTGCATCAATGAGAGAGCAAGTAGACGACGCAGTGAAGTCGGAACGATTAAGCGCCCTGCAGCAGTTGTTGGAAAGCCAGCAAGAGGCTTTCAACGCGTCCGTTGTCGACAAGACCATGCCGGTCCTTTTGGAAAAACCCGGCAGACATGCGAACCAGTTGGTCGGCCGGTCCCCCTATCTGCAGCCCGTTCATCTGGACATTCCCGACAGCCGCCATGCTTCCATGATCGGCACTGTCATCGATTGTACGATCACCGGTTTGTCGGGGCACAGCCTTTTCGCCGAACCGGTCGGTGGCGCCGAGGCCACCGCCGCGACGACCGATCCGCACAACACGACCAGACCCAACCCAAGTGAACCCAGTTCCGGCCAGGAAAGGATATCCGCTTGAACCAGATTTCGTCGCTTCCCAAAGGTTCCCGCCCAGCAATGGTGCCCACTTTGATCCAGTTCGACGACAATCGCCTGCTTCCCCTTCTTTTCGGGGAACATGACAAACACCTGGTGCGGATTGAAAAATCCCTGGGGGTTCAGCTTATCAACCGCGGCAACCAGGTCACCATCGAGGGGCCGCAGGACGCGATCGATCTTGCCAGGATCGCGCTGAACCGCCTGTACCAACGCCTTAAGGAAGGCGAGGAACTGGAGCCCGGCGATGTCGACGCCGCGGTTCGCATGGCCGGAAGCCCCACCGACCTGTTCGGGGAGAGCGAGCCCGTTCTGCGCACCAAACGCCGGCAGATCAAAGCCCGGTCGCCGCTGCAGGCAAATTATATGGAAGCCATGCTTCAGGACGAACTGGTTTTCGGAATCGGACCGGCCGGTACGGGCAAGACCTATCTGGCGGTTTGCGCCGCCGTTTCCATGCTGGTGAATGGCCAGATCGACCGCATCGTACTCTCGCGCCCGGCGGTCGAAGCCGGGGAACGTCTGGGTTTTCTGCCCGGCGATATGAAGGAAAAGGTCGACCCCTATATGCGTCCGATTTACGACGCGCTTTACGAAAACCTTCCCGCCGATCAGGTCACCCGCAAGCTTGAAAGCGGTGAGATCGAAGTCGCGCCGCTGGCCTTTATGCGTGGCCGAACGCTGAAGAACGCATTCATCCTGCTGGATGAAGCGCAGAACACTACACCGGTACAAATGAAAATGTTCCTGACCCGTTTGGGCGAAAACAGCCGGATGGTGATCACCGGCGACCTAAGCCAAATCGATCTGCCCCGGGGACAAAGTTCGGGTCTGGCAGACGCCCTGAATACGCTGGAAGGCGTAAAAGGCATCTCGGCCGTTCGGTTCAGCGACCAGGACGTCGTCCGGCATCCGCTCGTTTCCCGTATCGTCAAAGCCTATGACGCGCGGGACAAGGCGGTGCCCGCTTCGGAAACGAGTTCCTGATACGGTGAGGCTCGGAACAGCAGCGTGACCATCAAACTCGATATCGATTTCACCCGCACCGGCGGCTGGGCCGCCGATGACGAACCCATTGTGCGCGCCGCCGCGGAGGCGGCGATTGCAGGGGCTGATCTTGCGGACGAAGACGAGGAACCTCCGTCTTCCAACTCCCAAACCAGGTATGCGTTGAGCGTGTTGATGACCGACGACGAAGCGGTCAGGATTCTCAATCGCGATTGGCGCGGCAAGGACAGCCCTACGAATGTGTTATCCTTCCCGTCCGACATGCCGGTCATTCCGGGCGAACCGGACTTTCTAGGCGATATAGCCCTTGCCCGCGAAACCCTGGAACGGGAAGCAACCCTGGACGGCAAGCCCTTGGATGACCATCTACGGCATCTCGTGGTGCATGGGGTTTTGCACCTGCTCGGCTATGACCACATCGAAAAGGCGGAAGCCGAAGAAATGGAAACAACGGAAACACGGATTCTGGCGGGGCTGGGCGTGCCCGATCCCTATGCCGGAACCGATGCCCTGGACGATAAAGTGGCGGAACACATGGTGACGGCAAACGGTGCCGCAAGGAAATCTCTGTGATGGCTGAAGACATTCATACAGCCGAGAGCGGGGACACCGGAAAACGCAGCGGACTTTTCAACTTGTTGCGCAGCCTGCTCGGCCGCAACGGCGACTCCCACCTGCGCGACGCATTCGAAGAACTGATCGAGGAGAGCGAAGAGCGGGAAACCCCGATTGCCTCCGACGAACGGGCTTTGATCGTGAATATCCTGAAATTCGGCGAAATGACGGCTTATGACGTCATGGTGCCGCGGGCGGATATCATCGGTTTCGAAGTCAATACCCCGCTGGAAGATCTGGTCCAGTTGATGGTAACCCATCCGCATTCACGCTACCCGGTCTACCGCGAGGCGATGGACGATATTCTGGGCATGGTCCACATCAAGGACGTGCTCGGCCAATTCGCCAAAACCAAGGAAGACGGCGAAAGCGTGTCATTTTCCCTGCGCGACGTGATGCGCCAGACACTGATCGTCGCCCCGTCTATGCGGGTTCTGGATCTTTTGTTGCAGATGCGTATGCAGCGCCGCCACATGGCCCTTGTCGTCGACGAATTCGGCGGTATCGACGGCCTGGTGACCATTGAGGATCTGGTCGAGGAAATCGTCGGTGAAATCGAAGACGAGCACGATATCGTCGCCGGTCCGCAGATGGAAGACGCCGAAGACGGTACGGTCTTGGCCGATGCGCGCACACCGATCGAAACGCTGGAACAGAAATTCGGGCCGATCCTGGACGAAGAGGAACGCGATGAAGACATCGATACGCTCGGCGGCCTTGTGTTCACCCTTGCGGGACGCGTCCCGACCCGCGGCGAATTGATCCAGCACGACGCCAGCGGCGTCGAGTTCGAAGTGCTGGACGCGGATCCCCGCCGAATAAAACGGCTGAAGCTGCGGAATTTGCCCGAGATGGCAGAGGCCCAAGGCTGAACCCGGTGTCGTCCGCCAGCCAATTGGGGTCGTCCGTCGATCCGGGCGGCAACACGCCGTCCCGACCGATCCCGTTCGGCCCGGATGCAACCGTATCGGCGGAATTTTCTACTGAAGGGCCCGGCATGGTCTGGCAGCGGCTGGACGGGCTTTGCCGTTCGGCGGGCGCCTTGCGCGGCTGGCGGCGCTACGGCGGGGCCGTCCTGCTCGGCGTTCTTTCAAGTCTGGCATTGCCGCCGGCCTTTGCCTTTCCCGTTCTCTGGGTCTCCCTGCCTCTGCTGGTTTGGATGCTCGACGGCGCCAAGCGCAAACGGCAAAGCTTTCTGATCGGCTGGTGTTTCGGTTTCGGCCTCTACGCGGCCAGCCTGTATTGGATCAGCAATGCGCTTCTGGTGTTTTCGGACCGGCTTTGGTGGATGGTGCCCTTCGCCGCGTTGGGCCTGCCCGCCGGCCTTGCGATATTCGCGGGTTTCGCCGGTTTGCTGGCCCGTTTTGCAGCCCCCGGCCCAGCTCGCGCCTTTGCCTTCGCCGCCTCCTGGATCTTGTTCGAATGGCTTCGCGGCCATGTTCTGACGGGGTTCCCCTGGAACCTGCTCGGCCATGCCTGGACCGGGACGGATGCGATGAGTCAGGCGGCGGCATGGATCGGCGTCTATGGTCTTTCGGCCCTGGTCATGGCCAGCGCGGTGCTGCCGGCCCTGGCCGCCGGTGCCGGTCCGCGGAAACCGTCCGCAAGGCGGCGGCAGGCGGCGATCGTCTTTGCCGTCGCCCTGCCGGCGGCCATCGCCGCGACAGGGTCGTTCCGGCTGATCAACGCGCCCGGAATCGGCATCGCCGATGTGCCCGGGATCGGTTTGCGGTTGGTCCAGGCGAACATCCCGCAACGGGAGAAATGGCAGCGCGATCTGCGCGGCAAGAATTTCTTCCGCCATCTCGAGTTGAGCGAAAAGGACCGGCCCGATTGGGTGACGCATCTGATCTGGCCGGAAACAGCCGCCGCGTTCTTTCTGGAGGAGGACGGCCCCGCGCGCGCCGCCGCGGCGAAAATCGTTCCCGCCGGCGGCCATCTGATAACCGGGGCGCCCCGGCGGATTGCGGAACCATTTTCACTCCACAATTCCGTCATCGTATTGGATGAACGGGGCGCCGTCGCGGCGACTTACGATAAGGCCCATCTCGTACCCTTCGGCGAATACATGCCCTTCCGGTCTGTAATCGGGATCGACAAGATCACCGCCGGGTCGGTCGATTATTCACCCGGCCCCGGCCCGCGCACCCTCGACTTACCGGGTCTGCCGCCATTCAGCCCCTTGGTCTGCTACGAGGCGATCTTCCCAGGCGCCGTTATCTCCGGTACCGATCAACGCCCGGCCTGGCTGCTCAACCTGACAAATGACGCCTGGTACGGAAAAACGGCGGGACCGCACCAACACCTGACGATGGCCCGGATGCGCGCCGTCGAGGAAGGCATGCCGCTGGTGCGGGCCACCAATACGGGCATCACCGCCGCTTTCGACGCTTATGGGCGGGAAATCGGCCGCATTCCGCTGGAACAGCCCGGCGTCCTGGACATCCGCCTGCCCCGCGCCTTGCCGCCAACCCTGTATTCCCGGTTCGGCGACGGCATTTTCCTGTGTCTTCTGGTTTGGCTGACGGGCATGGCTGTCTGGGTTCACCGGAACACCGTCAAGGACGCGGCATCCTAGCGACAGTCCCTGAAAAAATTCTGTTCGACGGTGTCTTTTGGCGCCATTCCGGACGGGCCGTGACACCACGACCTTGACGCGCCAAGTTCATCCTGCAATATCGCCGGGCTCCGGTTGGTCTTTGGCTTGCCGGTCGCACACAACACGCCCGAACCATATCCGTCTCAGAATTGTCCGAAAAATAGGAAAAGCTTTGCCATGGCCAATGACTATCTCTTCACAAGCGAATCGGTTTCAGAGGGACACCCGGACAAGGTCTGCGACCGAATCTCAGACGAAGTGGTCGACCTTTTCCTGAACGCCGATCCGGGCGCCCGCGTCGCGTGCGAAACGCTGACGACGACGAACCGCATCGTGCTTGCGGGTGAAGTCCGCGGCCCCTCGCATCTGATGGATGGCGACGGCGTCGACAAGGACATGATCGAAAAGCTGGCCCGCGCCGCCGTGAAGGATATCGGCTACGAGCAGGACGGCTTCCATCACGAGACGGCGGAAATCGAAATTTACCTTCACGCCCAGTCGAAGGACATCGCGCAGGGTGTCGATGCTGCCGGCAACAAGGACGAAGGCGCCGGCGACCAGGGTTTGATGTTCGGCTTCGCCTGCCGGGAAACCAACGTCCTGATGCCCGCGCCGATCCATTTCAGCCACCGGATTTTGAAAGAGCTGGCCGATACCCGCCATGCTGATGCGAATAGCGGCCTGGGCCCGGACTCCAAAAGCCAGGTCACGCTGGTCTACGAGAATGGCGTGCCGGTCCGTGCCGCTTCGGTCGTCGTGTCGACCCAGCATGATGAACGCATGGAGCAGGAGGACATCCGCGAAATCGTCCGCGCCCATGTTGAAAAGGTCCTGCCCGCCGGGTGGATGCCGCCGGAAGACGAATTCTACGTCAACCCGACGGGCCGGTTCGTGATCGGCGGGCCCGACGGCGACGCCGGCCTGACCGGCCGCAAGATCATTGTCGACACCTATGGCGGCGCCGCGCCGCATGGCGGCGGCGCGTTCTCCGGCAAGGATCCGACGAAGGTCGACCGGTCGGCCGCCTATGCCGCCCGTTATGTCGCCAAGAACGTCGTCGCGGCGGGCCTGGCCGATCGCTGCACCATTCAGGTCGCCTATGCGATCGGCGTGTCCAAGCCCTTGTCGCTTTATGTGAACACCGAAGGCACCGGCAAGGTCGGCGAAGACAGGCTGGTGAAGGCCATCAGCGAGGTGATGGATTTGAGCCCGCGCGGCATTCGCGAAAAGCTCGATCTTGCCCGGGGCATCTACGCGCCGAGCGCGGCCTACGGCCATTTCGGCCGCACGCCGACCGACGAAGGGCATTTCAGCTGGGAACGCACGGACCTTGCCGAGGACCTGAAAGCCGCCCTCACCTAAGGGGCCGCTTCAGGGTCCGCGCAGGCTCCCTTTCGCCGAAAAGCGCCATGACTGAATCGAAAAACGAGCCGGACGGTGCCCCGAAGTTCTACGGGCGCCGTAAAGGCCGCCCCTTGCGGGCGGGCCGGCAGGTCCTGGTCGAGACCCTGCTGCCGGAAATCACGATTCCGACCGACCGGCCGGATCTGGACCCGCGCTCGTTGTTCGACATGCCGGTCGACAAGGTTTGGCTGGAAGTGGGTTTCGGCGGCGGCGAGCATTTGGCCGCCTTGGCGGGACGCCATCCGGAAATCGGGTTTCTCGGCTGCGAGCCTTTCATCAACGGCGTGGCCAAATTGCTGTCTGCCGTCGAGGCCGATGGCCTGAGGAATGTCCGGATTCTGGCCGACGACGCCCGGTTGCTGATGGCGGCCTTGCCGCCGGCGTCCCTGGACCGGGTTTTCGTTCTGTTTCCGGACCCCTGGCCGAAACGGCGCCATTGGGCGCGGCGCTTCGTCGGCCCGGATAACCTGCCGGCCATGGCGCGGATTCTGCGTCCCGGCGGGGAATTGCGTATCGCGACAGACCATCCCGGATATCTGGACTGGATTTTGGCGCATCTGATCCGCTCGCGGGACTTCGAGTGGCTGGCGGAGCGGTCGGCGGATTGGCTGACCCCGCCCGATGATTGGCAGCCGACACGGTACGAGTTGAAGTCCCTGGCGGGCCGCCCGCACTACCTGCGCTTTCTGCGTCGCGCCGATTCCTGAGCGCATTCGGGTTTGATCGGACGAAGGCCGCACTACGGCTTGTTTTTTCCGTCCGCTTCAAGTATCACACCGGCCATACCGATCATATATCGGATCGTATGTCGGATGTTCTTCCGATACAGCGATGCTGATTGTTGGGAGGTGGGCCCCCCGGCCCGCCTTTTTTAGTGTTTGGGGGCAAATGTTTCGGAGAACGGCGGAACAGTTGGCCTTCACCCCGAAAGGGATCTTGGGAACCTGTATGGACGTTGTGCAGAAAATCGAAACGCTGATCGAACCGGCGCTGGCGGATATGGGCTATGAGCTCGTCCGCGTTCGCGTGACCGGATCTCAGCGCAAGACGCTGCAGATCATGGCGGACCGCCTGGACGGCGCCGCGATGAGCGTCGACGATTGTGCCGATATCAGCCACGCGACTTCCGCCATCCTGGATGTGGAAGATCCCATCACGGATGCCTATGTATTGGAAGTCAGTTCGCCCGGCATCGACCGGCCGCTGACCAAACTTCATCATTTCGAACGCTATGCCGGTTTCGAGGCCAAGGTCGAAATGCATCATATGATTGACGGCAGAAAGCGGTTCAGCGGCAAGCTGCTGGGCGTGGAGGACGACAAGGTCCGGCTTGAGCATGACGGCTCGCCGGTGGACCTGCCCTTCGCGGAAATCCGCAATGCCAAGCTTATCCTGACCGATGAATTGATTGCGGCCGCGCAGTCCGGGTCGGACGGGGACGAAAACGCCGTCGAAGGCGGCATGATGGAAGTAAAAGAGGTTTCGGGCTAGGGTCCGGCGCCGATCGATCTATAGAAGTCACAGAGAAGTCTAAAAGAGAGTCCAGAGGTCGTTATGGAAGCAGTCGCCATTACCAGGACGGATATGTTGAACGTCGCCGACGCGGTTGCGCGCGAGAAGGGGATCGACCGTGAGTTGGTCCTTGAGGCGATGGAGCAGGCGATCCAGAAAGCCGGCCGGTCAAAATACGGACACGAGCACGATATCCGCGCCGCCATCGACCGGAAGTCTGGCGAAATCATCCTCGCCCGGTATTTGGAAGTCGTCGACGAAGTCGAAAACGAGATCACCCAGCTGACCCTTGAGCAGGCCCGCGCGAAGAAGCCGGACGCCCAGGTCGGAGAGTTCCTTGTCGACCCGCTGCCGCCGATCGATTTCGGACGGATCGCCGCGCAGACCGCGAAGCAGGTCATCGTGCAGCGCGTCCGCGAAGCCGAGCGCGAGCGTCAGTTCGAAGAATACAAGGACCGCATCGGCGAAGTCGTGAACGGCATCGTCAAGCGCGTCGAATTCGGCAATGTGACGATCGACCTCGGCCGGGCCGAGGCGGTGATGCGCCGCGACGAATGCATTCCGCGCGAACACCTGAAGCGCGGCGACCGTGTCCGTGCCTTCATCTACGACGTCCGCCGCGAACAGCGCGGCCCGCAGATCTTCTTGTCGAGGACCCATCCGACCTTCATGGCGAAACTGTTCGGCCAGGAAGTTCCGGAAATCTACGACGGTGTCATCGAAATCAAGCGCGTCGCTCGTGATCCGGGCAGCCGCGCCAAGATTGCGGTCCTGTCCCATGACAATTCGATCGACCCGGTCGGCGCCTGTGTCGGTATGCGCGGTTCCCGCGTCCAGGCCGTCGTCGCCGAACTGCAGGGCGAGAAGATCGACATCATTCCGTGGAACGAAGACGAGGCGACCTTCATCGTGAACGCCTTGGCCCCCGCGGAAGTCGCCAAGGTGGTGATGGACGAAGACGCTTCGAAGATCGAAGTCGTCGTACCCGACGACCAGTTGAGTCTTGCGATCGGCCGGCGCGGTCAGAATGTGCGCCTGGCTTCCATGCTCACCGAGTTCGATATCGACATCATGACCGAGGAGCAGGAATCCGAGAAGCGTCAAACCGAGTTCAACGAACGCAGCGAACGCTTCATGGCGGCGCTCGACGTGGACGACGTCATCGCCCGCCTGCTGGTTACCGAAGGCTTCACCGAAATCGACGAAGTCGCCTATGTGCCGGTTGATGAATTGGCCGCGATCGAAGGCTTCGACGAAGACGTGGCAGAGGAACTGCGCCGCCGTGCCCGGACTTTCCTGGAAGAGGAATCCGCGCGGTTGAAGCAGGAATTGGTGGATCTCGGCATCACCGACGACCTGTCCTCCGTCGAAGGTCTGAACAACGCGATGTTGGTCGCGCTCGGCCGGGAAGGCATCAAGTCGCTGGAAGACTTTGCCGGTTGCGTCGCCGACGAATTGACCAACCGCGAAGACGGCATCCTGCGCGAGTTCAAGATGGACGACGACACGGTGACCGACATGATCATGCAGGCCCGTGTGGCCGTGGGCTGGATCACGCAAGAAGATCTGGACGCGATGAATGCCGGCGAGGCCGAGGGTGCGGAAGAGGAAGGCGGGGTGGAAGCCCCGGCCGGCGCCTGATGCTGGGCTCGGCGAAATTTGAGTTTTTGAGGTGGACTACAGGACAACGTGCTGACTGGCGACCGACATATAGAGTTGGAACACGCGACGATCGGACCCGGCAGTCATGATTCCGGTCATGACACCGAAGCCGATGCGCAATGTTCGACTGACGGCCCGATGCGGAAATGCATCGCGACGGGAGAGGTGCGTCCGAAAGACGAGCTGATCCGCTTCGTCATTGCGCCGGACGGTACGGTTACGCCCGATATCGCCGGCAAACTGCCGGGCCGCGGCCTTTGGGTCGCCGCCGGCCGCGATGCGCTGGACCAGGCATGCAAGCGTAAAGCTTTCAGCCGTGCGGCGCGTCGACAGGTTGACATTCCCCGTGATTTGACCGACCGGGTAGAGGGTCTGCTGGCGCGCAGATGCATCGATCTGCTATCGCTTGCCAGACGTGCGGGGGAAGCGGTCACCGGCTTTGAAAAAGCGGGTGCCGCATTGAAAAGCGGCAAGGCCGCCATTTACGTATCCGCCAATGACGCCGGTTTGGACGGTGTCGGGAAACTGGACCGCCAGCGTGGCGGTGCGGTTCATGTCGATTGCTTGGCCCGGGAAGAGCTCGGCCGCGCATTCGGACGCGACGATGCGGTACATTGTGTATTGATGCGGGGGGGCTTGTCCGGCGCCTTTCTGCATGAAGCGAAAAGGCTGTCCGGTTTTCGGACAGCCGGGACGCCGGTCGAGATCGACCCGACCGGAGGCGAAGGGAAGTAGGTATGAGTGAGAATAAGGAAAGCGGCGGCAAATTGACTCTGGGTAAACCGGGGCGCCTTGAGCTGCAGAAAACCGTCGATAGCGGGCAGGTTCGGCAGAGTTTCAGCCATGGCCGGACCAAGACCGTCAAGGTCGAGAAGAAGCGTAAGCGGACCTTCGAGCGGAACGAATCCGGTCGCATGGAGCGCGTTGGCGCAGACGGAACCCTCAAGGGCGGCGGGATCGACCCGCATGCGCTGGATGGCTTGTCGCCCGCGGAACGCGATCGCCGCCTGAAAGCCCTGGAAGGGGCCGCGAAGGTTGAGGAAGAGCGTCAGGCCGCCCTGCGTGAGCAGGAGCGCCGTGCCCAGGAACAGCGCGAAGCCCGCGAGGAAGAAGAACGCCGCAAGGCCGAGGAAGAGCAGCGCCGTGTGGCCGAGGAAGCCGCCCGCGCCGCCGAAGCGGAGGCAGCCCGCCAAGCGGCCGCCGCGAAGTCGAACCGCAGCGTCACACCCGCCGAGGCGCCGGCCGAAATCCTCGACCCGGAAGCCGCCGAAGCCGCCGCCAAGCGCGCGAAGGAAAAGGAAGCCGCGCCGAAGCAGGACGACCGCGAAAAGCAACGGCAGACGCCGGCCCGCCCGCGCGGCGAACCGCGCCGCCGTCAGGGCAAGCTGACCATCACCCAGGCTTTGGAAGCGGACGAGGAAGAAGAACGCGGCCGCTCGCTGGCGGCCCTGCGCCGCGCCCGCGAACGGGAAAAACAGCAGAACAAGGAAATGCTGGCCCGGTCCGAAAAGGTCCTGCGCGAAGTGGTCGTTCCCGAAGCGATCACTGTCGGCGACCTTGCCAACCGTATGGCGGAACGTGGCGGCGACGTTGTGAAGACGCTGATGAAACTGGGTGTCATGGCGACCGTGAACCAGACGATCGATGCCGACACGGCGGAGCTCGTCATCAGCGAATTCGGTCACCGGATGAAACGGGTTTCCGAATCCGATGTCGAGGACGCCCTGATCCAGCATCAGGACGACCCGGAAGAACTACAGAAGCCGCGCGCACCGGTCGTTACCGTGATGGGCCATGTCGACCACGGGAAGACGTCCCTGCTCGATGCCCTGCGCCGAACCGACGTGGTCTCCGGCGAAGCCGGCGGCATCACGCAGCATATCGGCGCCTATCAGGTGGAACTGTCCAGCGGTGACCATATCACCTTCCTGGACACGCCCGGTCACGAAGCCTTCACCGCCATGCGCCAACGCGGCGCGAACGTGACGGATATCGTCATCCTGGTCGTCGCGGCCGATGACGGCATCCGGCCGCAGACGGTGGAAGCCATCAACCATGCCAAGGCTGCGAAGGCGCCGATCATTGTCGCCATCAACAAGTGTGACAAACAAGGTGCCGACGCGAACAGGGTCCGGACCCAGCTTCTGGAACATGAACTGGTCGCCGAGGAAATGGGCGGTGATATCATCACCGTTGAAGTTTCCGCGTTGAAGGGCACCAACCTCGACAAGCTTGAGGAAATGATCCTGCTGCAGGCGGAACTGCTGGAATTGAAGGCGAACCCCGATCGCCGCGCCGAAGGGGCGGTTGTCGAAGCCAAGCTGGAAAAGGGCCGCGGTTCCGTCGCGACCGTGTTGATCCAGCACGGTACGTTGAAGGTTGGCGACACATTCGTGGCCGGCGCCGAATGGGGCCGTGTCCGTGCGCTGATCGACGACAAGGGCCGGAACATCAAGGAAGCCGGTCCTTCCACGCCGGTCGAGGTGCTGGGTATTCAGGGGACGCCGTCCGCCGGTGACGATTTCGCCGTGTTGGAAGACGAAGCCAAATGCCGTGAAATCGCCGAATACCGTCAACGCAAACATCGCGAAGCCTCCACGAACGTCGCCGCGCGCGGCACGCTGGAGCAGATGTTCAGCCAAATCAAAGCCGGCGAGATCAAGGAACTGCCGATCGTCATCAAGGCGGATGTGCAGGGGTCGCTGGAAGCGATCATGGCGTCGCTCGACAAGCTGGGCACCGACGAGGTCAAGGTCCGTGTGTTGCACGGGGCTGTCGGCGGGATCACCGAATCCGACGTCATCCTGGCCAATTCCACGGGCGGGATCATCGTCGGCTTCAATGTCCGCGCCAATCCGCAGGCCCGTGAACTGTCCCGGACCAACGGTGTCGACATCCGTTACTACTCGGTGATCTACGATGTGATCGACGACGCCAAGCAGATCATGGGTGGTCTGTTGGCGCCGGAACGGCGGGAGAACTTCCTGGGCTACGCGGAAATCCGCGAAGTGTTCAACATCACCAAGGTCGGCAAGATCGGCGGCTGCATGGTCACGGAAGGCATGGTCAAACGCGGCGCCAAGGTGCGTCTGCTGCGCGACGATGTCGTCATCCATGAAGGCGGCTTGAAACAGCTGAAGCGGTTCAAGGACGATGTCCGCGAAGTGCAGCACGGCTATGAATGCGGCATGGCGTTCGAGAATTACGACGACATCAAGGTCGGCGACTTCATCGAATGCTACGAGGTCGAGGAAATCGCCCGCGAACTCTAAGCGCATTCGACAACGGCAATCGGGGGCCGCCCGGCGACACAGCCAGGTCGGCCCCCGAAACTGCCGAGAAGAAACGGAAAGTCATCATGAATCGCGGTAAAGGCCCGTCCCAGCGGCAATTGCGCGTCGGCGAGGAACTTCGTCACGCCCTGTCGCAGGTATTGCAGCGTGGCGGGTTTCGCGACCCGGACCTGACGGGCGTCATCCTCACTGTTACCGAGGTCCGCCCAAGCCCGGATCTGCGGAACGCAACGGTTTTCGTCAGCCCGCTCGGCGGCGGCGATATGAAGGCGATCCTGGCAGGCCTGCACCGCGCGTCGCGCTTCCTGCGGGGCGAGGTCGCCAAACGCGTCCACCTGAAATACATGCCGGAATTCTCGTTCAAGGCCGATACGTCTTTCGATGAATTCGCCAAGATCAATGCCGCGCTGAAGGACCCCGTCGTCGCCCATGACATTCATGCGGACGATCCGGACGATTTCGACGATCAAGACGACGACAATCCGGGCGACGAAGACGTCGGCACGCCGGACAGATAAGTTTTCACCGATCATGGGGCGGAAACGCAAAGGCGATCCGGTAAACGGCTGGATCATTGTCGACAAACCGACGGGCATCGGCTCGACACCGGTGGTCAATCAGGTGCGCCGGGCCTTCAACGCCCAGAAAGCAGGCCATGGCGGCACGCTGGACCCATTTGCCAGCGGCGTTCTGCCCGTGGCGCTTGGCGAAGCGACCAAGACCATGGCCCACATCGTCGACGGGCTGAAGACCTACGAGTTCACCATCGCCTGGGGTGTAGAGACCGATACCTTGGATATCGACGGCCAGGTCACCGCCACATCCCCCGCCCGGCCGGACCGTGCCGCCATCGAAGCCGCATTGCCGGCATTCATCGGCATCATCGAACAGATCCCACCCGCCTATTCCGCCATCAAGGTGGATGGCCAACGGGCCTATGACCTTGCCCGCGCCGGCGAGCAGCCCGAATTGAAGCCCCGCGAAGTCGAGGTGGTCGACCTGGCGCTTATCGACATGCCGGATGCGGACCATGCGCGCTTCACCATGACCTGCGGAAAAGGCACCTATGTCCGGGCCATCGGCCGTGATTTGGCGAAGGCTCTCGGCACTCTCGCGCATATTTCTCTATTGCGGCGGACCCGCGTAGGGCCGTTCCGGGCCGAAAATGCGGTTCCGCTCGCCGAAATCACCCAGGAATCGCCCAAAGAAGCTTCCTTTTCACTTGAAGCTTCAGGGGAAAACGCGCATAAGGCCGCGCGTCAGCGGCATTTATTGCCGTTGCAGGCATCGCTGGACGGCATCCCGGCGATTGCCTTGAGCGAAGCGGAAGCGATGCGCCTGCGAAATGGTCAGGCTGTATCCCTTCTCCGCAAACTGGACCTCGAAAGAGTGAGCGGTATCGGCCCGGGCGAGATAGCCTTGGCGACATCCGCGGATAAAGCTCTGGCCCTGGTCCGTTTCGAGAAGGGCGCATTGCACCCGGTTCGCGTTTTTAATTTATGAAATCCGCGATGCCGCGAAAGGAAGTTTGAAGTATGTCCATTACCACTGAACGCAAAGCTGAAGTGATCAAGAAGTTCGCCGGCAACGAAAAGGACAGCGGTTCCGCCGAAGTCCAGGTCGCCATTCTGACCGAGCGGATTTCCAACCTGACCGAGCACCTGAAGACCCATGCGAAGGATTTCCACTCCCGCCGCGGTCTGTTGGTGATGGTCGGTAAACGCCGCCGCCTTTTGGACTATGTCCGGAAGCACAGCGAAGAACGTTACAAGACCCTGATCGGGGAACTCGGAATTCGGCGCTAATACGCCGATAGCAAGGGGCGCGCGGTTCAACCGGCGCCCCTTTTCGCATGGCCCTGGCCGCACGATTTTTTATGACCTCCGTGCCGGGAAACAGGGCCGAACAGGAGGAACAGTCTCTCCCATGGCTTATGTCGAACCTCGTACCGCCGCGGTGTAAGGCCCCGGCGGACGTGATGCGTTCGATGCCATCCGTGGCCGCCGGCGAAGGTCGCCGGCATATGGATTTCGGGCGCTGTCAGATTACACAGCCCGGGTACGGATGGGGAAGCAGATGAAGAGGCGTTCCTGCCGTGATCGCAATGAGGCGATGCGGCTAAACGTAGGTATGTGAAGGAAGAAACGAACAGATGTTCACCATCCACAAAAAAGAAATCGAATGGGGCGGGCGCACGCTTACCCTGGAATCCGGGCGGATCGCCCGCCAGGCCGACGGCGCGGTGCTTGCCAGCTATGGCGGCACGAAGGTCCTCTGCACGGCCGTCTTCGCCAAGGCCCCGCGCGTCGGCATCGACTTTTTCCCGCTGACCGTCAATTACCAGGAAAAGACTTTCGCCGCCGGTAAGATACCGGGCGGCTTCTTCAAGCGTGAAGGACGTCCCAGCGAAAAGGAAACGCTGACGTCGCGCCTGATCGACCGTCCGATCCGCCCGCTTTTCGTCGGCGGCTTCCGCAACGAAACCCAGGTTGTCTGCACCGTCCTGGCGCATGACATGGAAAACAACCCGGACATCGTCGCCATGATCGGCGCCAGCGCCGCGTTGACGATTTCCGGCGCGCCCTTCATGGGCCCGATCGGCGCCGCGCGTATCGGTTACATCGACGGCGAAACCGTCCTGAACCCGACGCAGGACCAGATGGAAGACAGCCAGTTGGATCTGGTCGTCGCCGGCACCCAGGAAGGCGTGCTGATGGTCGAATCCGAAGTCCAGGAGCTGAGCGAAGAGCAGATGCTGGACGCGGTCATGACCGCCCATCGCAGCTTCCAGCCGGTGATCGACGCGATTATCGGCCTTGCCGAAGAATGCGCGAAAGAGCCCTACGATCTGCCGGAAGCCGATCCGGAAGCGGACAAGGTCGCGGCCCGTTTGGCGGAAATCGCCGAAGAAGGCCTGCGTGAAGCCTATACGATCACCACCAAGGTCGATCGCGTCGCCGCGATTTCCCAGGTCAAGGCCGACGCATTGGCCAAGATCGAGGAAGAAGAGCTTTCGGTCGAACTGGCCGGCAAGGCCTTCAAGGGTCTGGAATCCAAGGTCGTCCGCGGCAACATCCTGAAGACCGGCAAGCGTATCGACGGCCGGTCGACGACCGATGTCCGTCAGATCGACTGCCAGGTCGGCGTTCTCGACCGTTCGCACGGCAGCGCACTGTTCACCCGCGGTGAAACCCAGGCGCTGGTCGTCACCACGCTGGGCACCGGCCAGGACGAACAAATCATCGACGCGCTGGAAGGCGAATACCGCGAAAACTTCATGCTGCACTACAACTTCCCGCCCTATTCGGTCGGTGAAGCGGGACGCATGGGATCGCCGGGCCGCCGCGAAATCGGCCACGGCAAGCTCGCCTGGCGCGCCATCCACCCGATGCTGCCGGAACGGGAAGACTTCCCCTACACGGTCCGCGTCGTCTCCGAGATCACCGAGTCCAACGGTTCCTCCTCGATGGCCACCGTCTGCGGTACCTCGATGGCGCTGATGGATGCGGGCGTGCCGCTGAAGGCGCCCTGCGCCGGTATCGCCATGGGCCTGATCAAGGACGCGGAAGGCGTCGCGGTTCTGTCCGACATCCTGGGTGACGAAGATCATCTGGGCGACATGGACTTCAAGGTCGCGGGTACGGAAAACGGCATCACCTCGCTGCAGATGGACATCAAGATCACCTCGATTACCGAGGACATCATGAAGACCGCTCTGGCGCAGGCGAAGGACGGCCGTATCCACATCCTGAACGAGATGGCCAAGGCGATCACGTCGGGCCGTGAGTCGGTTGCCTCCACCGCGCCGCGCATCACGACCATCACCATTCCGCGCGAAAAGATCCGCGAAGTCATCGGTACGGGCGGCAAGGTGATCCGCGAGATCACCGAAACCACCGGTGCGAAGATCGACATCGAGGACGACGGCACGATCAAGGTCGCGGCGGTCGACGAGAGCGCCGGTCAGGCCGCGTTGGATTGGATCAATTCCATCGTTGCCGAGCCGGAGCCGGGCGTCATCTATAAGGGCAAGGTCGTGAAGGTCGTCGATTTCGGTGCCTTTGTGAACTTCTTGGGCAGCCGTGACGGCCTGGTGCATATTTCGGAACTGGCCGACGGGCGCACCGCCCAGGTCACCGACGTCTGCAACGAAGGCGACGAAGTTTACGTCAAATGCCTGGGCATCGACGAACGCGGCAAGGTTCGCCTTTCCATGCGCGTCGTGAACCAGGAAACCGGCGAAGAACTGGAAGATACGCGCCCGCCGAAGGAAGACGGCGACGACGAAGGCGGCGAACGCCGTCCGCGCCGTCCGCGCCGCCGGGACTAACCCCCGGGGCACGAACGTCGAAAGGCGTATGCCAAATGTTGTGGAAAGGGCGGTCTTCGGGCCGCCCTTTTTGCTTCTCCCGGGGAATGCCGGTTTTCGGGAAACCCTTGAATCCTTCGGGGACTCAGGCTCCTAATGGCGCATTATTCGATATTCATTTTCCGGACCGACGCAATGCGACACTCATCTTCCCTTCTGTTCCTCGCTGCCGTCCTGGCGCTGCCGCTATCGCTGGCCGGTTGCACGCCCGTCGGCGTCGCCGTCGGCGCGGGCGCGACCGTCGGTTCCGTCGCGCTGGAGGAACGGGGCTTCGAACAGGGCGTGAAGGACCGCGTGACCGAGGCGGCGATTTCCAAAAGCCTGTTCGACTACAATTTGGACGCTTTCGGGGATGTCGGTGTCGAGGTGGTCGAAGGCCGTGTCCTTTTGACCGGCCGGGTCGACAAGCCGGAACACCGGGTGGAAGCCGTGCGCTTCGCCTGGCAGGAAGAAGAGGTCGTCGAGGTCATAAACGAAATTCGGGTCGGCACCTCTGACGATGCGCTGGCCGACCGAGGCAAGGATGCCTGGATCGCGACACAACTTCGTACCAAGATAACCCTCGATTCCCAAGTCAAGGCGGTCAACTATTCCGCTGAGGTCGTGGACGGCACCATCTATCTGTTCGGCATCGCGCAGAATGAGAGCGAATTGAAGCGCGTTGTCGCCCATGCCCGCACGATTGAAAACGTCCGCCGCATCGTCCCCGACTATGTCCGCATGAAAGACGATCCATCCCGTGCCGGGTGACGCGCCGAGCACCAGGAAGCCGACCGACCCGAAGGCCGTCCTTCGCCACCTCCGGCCCGATGCGGATGGCCGCCTGCCGCTTGCACGGGCGGCATTGGCCGCCGCACTATTGGACCCGGTGAACGTCAAGGCGGCCGATCATCTGGACGAAGCGTTGAGCCATTTGGACGCGGTCGCCGCGGATGCCGCGGCGATGCTGGATGAGGGCGAGGATGATGTAGAGGCCGTGGCCGCGGCCCTCAACCATGCGATCCTCGACAAGTCCGGCTATGAGGGTGATTCCGAATTTTATGACGATGTCCAGAACGCCAATCTGTTCCGGGTGATCGAACGGCGCCGCGGCCTGCCGGTGACGCTGGGGATCATTTATATCCATGTCGGACGCGCGATGGGTTATCGGGTCGACGGCCTTGCCTTCCCCGGCCATTTTCTGATCCGCTTGGATACGCCGGGCGGGCGGGCGATCCTGGATCCGTTCTTCGGCGGGATTCAACGGGATGCCGCGGCTCTGCGCGACCTGTTGAAAACCGTGCGTGGCCAAGATGCCGAGCTGAACCCTGCCGACTATGAGCCGGTACCGGACATGGATGTGCTGAACCGGGTGCAGAACAATATCAAGCTGCGCCTGATGCAGGCGGACAAAAAGCAGGAAGCGGCCACCGTCTGCGAAACCATGCTGATGTACAATCCGCGCGATGCCGTGCTGTGGCGGGAGGCCGGATTGCTGCATGCGGAAACCAGCAACATGCGCGCGGCCTTGGCGGCACTGACCAATTATGTGGATATCGTGCCTGAAAGCTCCGAACGTCGGCAGATCGTCGCGCTGATGCGGGAATTGCGCCTGAAACTGAACTGACCGGGCGGCATGCTCCCGGCCTTTCACGGCAAATTCATCCACCGCCTCGGAGGTGAATGTTAGACTGGCGGCATGGCTGATCCGCTGCTGAAAATCGGAATTGTTGGAAGCGTCTTCACCGCGCTGTGCTGCTTCACCCCATTGCTCGGCATTGTGTTCGGCGCAATCGGTCTGGCCAGCCTGCTGGGCTATGCCGATTTTGTTTTGGTGCCTGCCCTCGCCGTCTTTCTTGCAACAACGGTCTATGCGCTATGGAAGAGAAGACTAAACCATTCAAAGAGAATTCCAAACTGACCTGTCCGAAATGCGGACAGGTCACCGAGGAAGTGATGCTGACGGATGCCTGCCAATGGTTTTACGACTGCCGGCATTGCGGCGCGATCCTAAAACCAAAACCAGGTGATTGTTGCGTCTTCTGCTCCTATGGCGATACGCCATGTCCCCCGATACAGCTCGGTCAGTGTTGTTGAGGGTCCGGGCGGGAATAGATCGAATTGGCACGGGTCTTTTGCCCTGGCCCCCCTGGACCCTTGAGGCGCGGGGCGCTACATCACCCGGTAACCAAACGTGTTTTACAGGTGGGAGCGCCCGTTCATGTCCCTTTCCGTCGCCATCCAAATGGATCCGATCGACGCCATCGACATCGATGGCGACAGCACCTTCGCCCTGGCGCTTGAAGCCACGAAACGCGGGCATAGCCTGTACCACTACCTGCCCCGCGATTTGAGCCTGAAGCAAAACCAGGTCATCGCCCATACCCGCCCGCTGGAGGTGCGCCGCAAGAAGGGCGACCATTTCACGCTGGGCGAACAGGCAGCCATGAACCTGGCCGATCTGGACGTCGTCCTGATGCGCCAGGACCCGCCTTTCGACATGTCCTACATCACCGCGACCCATATCCTGGAACATATCCATCCCAAGACCCTCGTGGTGAACGACCCCTTCTATGTCCGCAATGCGCCGGAAAAACTGCTGGTCACCCATTTCCCGGACCTGATGCCGCCGACGCTGATCACCAGCAACCGCGACGACATTCTGGAATTCCGGGCCGAGCACAAGGACATCATCCTCAAACCGCTTTACGGCAACGGCGGCGCCGGCGTCTTCCACCTGCAGCCGGGGGACGAGAACCTGAACAGCCTGTTGGAAATGTTCACCCAGATGTTCCGCGAACCGATCATCGCGCAGCGTTACATGCCGGAAGTGCGCAAGGGCGACAAACGCATCATCCTGGTCGACGGCCGGCCGGCGGGCGCCCTGAACCGCGTTCCGGCGGAAGGCGAATCCCGGTCGAACATGCATGTCGGCGGAAGGCCGGAAAAGATCGGCATGACCAAACGTGAATTGGAAATCTGCGAGGCCATAGGCCCGACCCTTAAGGAACAGGGCTTGATCTTCGTCGGCATCGACGTGATCGGCGACTACCTGACCGAAATCAACGTCACCAGCCCCACCGGCCTGCAGGAAATCGGCCGATTCGACGGCGTCAGCCTGGAAGCCGAAATCTGGGACGCGATCGAGGCGCGGTTGTAGGGCAAATTGCTGGCGTCGCGCCGCCAATCATCTACAACGGCGCTGCACCGCACACATATGGTCCAGATGCGCATGGCGATACCTTTTGCTTGTCTTCTATGAGCCCACACTTCGCCCTCATGAAGGCGCTTGAGCTAACTGCCATGCTCAGTTTTCTGCCACGAGACGCCTAATATGTTTCGGTGGCGGAGTACGAAGCCTTTAAAGCAAGTGGTCGCCGGAATTCCTTGGCTGCCTTGTGTGGAAACCCCGCATGTGTCGTTCGAACCGATGAACGATTGGTCGGCGCGTTCAAGTTTCCGGGCATAACCGCCGGCAACGGCTTCGATTATCGAACGAGGCCGTTGGCCTTGCTTTCGTGATACCAGGAAATCGGCTTCTCCAGAATTTTCTCAAGGTGAAGACCGGTCATCTTTTCTGAGATGAAAAACGCGCCAAACGCGTCGGAAAAGAACAAGACGCGTTCCAGTGGATCGGAATAGCTCTTGCCCCCAGGGAATCGCTCTACATCACGAACGACGTGCCAGCTTTTCTTCCCGACCGTACCTCGCCACAGATGACGGCCTTCATATCCACCAGGCTTGAAGTTGATCAGAAAGGCTCCTGTTACGGAGTTACTATCCGTCCTAACCCTCGTAAAATTGAAGTTTACTTTGGCCGCTTCGTCACCACCGATCGCAGAACCTTTTGCACCATACACTGTGTTGTCGTGATCGATAATGTCGGGCTTCTGGAACAAATACAGCAGGTAGTGCGTCCCCAAAGATTCTTTGGTGTCGTCCCGGACAACCTTGACCGGAAAAAACTCATGAGCATCGGGTTCCAGATGCTGAAGTTTGGTTTTGAACCGTTCGCTAACGAGATATCCAAGGCCGCAGTCGAAGAAATCCGGAACGCCGTCTTTGGTCTGCGGCTGTTCGACATGCAAAACACGGGGAACCTGAGCCCGCATAGCATCCGTCATTTCCGTTCTTTCGCCTGGCCGGTCGAAACGTTCCCTCCCGAAAATAAGTAGGGAGGCGATACCAGGCCCTTTTTCCGGTGGCGACTCAAATCCGACTACTTTTATGAAGTCCTTCTTATTGTGCCGCGCCATTGAGTCATGTGTGTACGGCATTGCCTGACCCTCAAGCTTAGTCTCGACCTTGTCGGTGATACGCACAGACCGCTTGGCGGCCTTCCAGAACGCGCCCATCTCCACCCAGCGATCGGCAGACGTCACGCATGGGCAGTCCGGGCGCGCTCAACATGGACCATCAAAGCCGCGGCTTCTCGACGCCCGCCAATTCGCAGCAATAGTCGGCAAGGCCCGAAAAATCCTTGCCGCCCCAGCCTGACGCGCGGGCGCCGCTGAGGGCTTCGCGGGCGGCCGCGGCGACCGGCATCGGCACCTTCGCCTTGTTGGCGGACTCGACGATCAAGGTCAGGTCCTTGTGGGCCAGGTCGATCTGGAAGCCCGGCTCGATATCGCCTTGGAAGACCTTGGTGGCGTAATTCATCTTCAGCTGGCCGTTGGTGGCGCTGGTGCCGTGGATGACGTCCAGCGTGGTGGCGAGATCCAGGCCGAAAGCCTTGGTCAGCGCCATTGCCTCCGCATTCATCCAGCAGGACGTGATGGCCAGGAAGTTGTTGATCAGTTTCGCGCGCGTGCCGGCACCCGGCCCGCCGCAATGCAGGATGGTCGTGCCCATGGCTTCCAGCATCGGCTTCACCCGGTCGAAGATTTCCTTTTCCGCGCCGACCATGAACAGGCTTTCGCCGGCATCCGCGTGGCTGGCGAGACGCCCGATCGGCGCATCGACGAAATGGACGCCCTTTTCCTTGCAGGCCGCCGCGACCTTGTCGGTCACTTCCGGCAGGATGGTGGACAGGTCCATCATGATCGAGCCCGGCTCAAGATTGTCCAGGATGCCGCCCGCGCCGAGCACGACCGCGTCGACTTCCGCCGGGCCCGGCAGAACGGTGATGCAGCAGCCCGCGCCCTTGGCCGCTTCCGGCGCGGAGCCGACTTGTTCGCAGGTGTTGAATTCGGTAAAGGGTTGCTGCTGTTCGGGCCGCGTATCGAAAACGTTCAGCGCGAAACCCTTGCGCGCCATGTTCAGCGCCATCGGCTGCCCCATCCGGCCCAAGCCCACAAATCCGATCCGGTCCGACATGTTCATTCACTCCCTTGGAAATGGCCGGTCCGTTTCTCGTCCGGCGAATTGATCGTGCGGGAGAGTAACGCGCCCACCACCGGGCAGGCCAGCGTGAACCGTGGGATATGCAAGGCCTATCCGTGCGGGGTCTTTTGCCGCCCCTTCACAGATTGCAAAGGGCATCGAGAATCCGCTTGCATCCAAAATCCATAAATGGAACATAACAAGAACAATTGAAGAGAGAGGCATTCCCATGAAACCCCGGATCAGCATGGTCTCACTCGGCGTCAAGGACGTCGCCGCTTCCGCCGCCTTCTATCGCGAAGGGCTCGGCCTTCCCCAGATCGATTCGGCCCCGCAAGTCGCCTTTTTCAAGCTCGACGGCGCCTGGCTCGGCCTATGCGAGCGGACCCACCTGGCTGAGGACGCCGGTGTTTCACCCAAGGGTCAGGGGTTCGCGGCGATCAATGTCTGCCACAACGTCGTCTCGGAACGGGAGGTCCGCCGCATGATGGAGGAAGCCGTCAACGCGGGGGCTTCGGAGATCAAGAAACCACAACCCACCTCCTGGGGCGGCTATCACGGCTATTTCGCCGATCCCGACGGTCATTTGTGGGAGGTCTGCTACAACCCCTTCATGTGGGTCGGTCCGCCGGACAAGCGGGATTAGGACAGCAACGTCGCCAACCGCTCGGCGATGACATCCAATTCGTCCTCGCCAAGTTGAACCAGCTCCAGGACGATTTCGCCCTGGTCGGCCAGATGGTCCATGACGTGGATCGGCGGCGCGCCGGATCGCAGCGCCGCTGCCAGGTGGGGAGCTGATAGCCGCGCCGCCTGTCCCTCGATCCGCAGATGGACCCGGTCGAAGGGCATGCCTGCAGGGTCGGGGACAGTTGCCGGCGTTACCCCGGGGAATCCGTCCAGCCGCTGGGCGAAAACCGCATTCCTTTTGGACTGGCTTTCGCGCCATTCGTCCAAATCCAGTCCTTCCCGCAACTCTATCGCCGCAAGGACACCGGCAATGGCTTCCTTGCTGGCTTTCATGCCGCGGCCGATCCCCTTTTCCTGCGCGCGCACGGACCGAACCAGATCCCGCCTTCCAATGACGAGGCCGGCGGTGGGCGAGGCCAGGTATTTCTGTCCACTGACAAGCACCAGGTCGGCCCCGGTGGCCAGCATTTCACCGATCCGCATATCTTGTGCCGCACCGTCTATGATGACGGGAATGCCCTGACGGTGCGCCGCCGCCACGCTTGCCGCGATGTCCGGGCCCGCGCCTTTGGTCAGGCGGGAAGAAACGAGCATCAAGCAAGCGGTTTTCCCAAGGGCGAATGCGGCCTCAATGTCCTCGACCCGGCATTCCGCCGCCGTTCCCGCCTGCACCGGCACGGCACCCGACAGGCGGATGGCCTGCAAGATCGAATGACCATAATTGACGGCATGACCGGCCGGGAGAACCACCTGATTCGGCAGCCCCGCCGTATCGGGAAGCGCGGCGACAGGACCCGGTGCGCCGCCCGTCATCGCCGCCGCCACGGCAAGCGTGATACCGGCTGCGACACAATGCGTGACCGTACCGGCCTCCGCCCCCGTCAGACGGGAGAGCGCTCTGCCGGCGGCATCCTGCATTTCGTCCATCACCACATAGCTGCCCAACGCGTCCGCCACTGCACGGCCAATCGCTTCAGCGGACCGGGAAACGCCGAGCGGTGTGAACGGCCCCCTTGCATTGATGACTTCGGTCAACCCATAGCGTTGAAGAGAAGACAAAGAATCTTCCTATAATTGACATCATGTAAAGTTAAGGCGCTGGGTACCGGCCGACGCGGAGCGTGTCAAGGGAACGGCCGTTTTTCCAGTCGAAATCACGCATTGGCGTAGACAGGTCGCGTGCTTGTTTTCCTGCTTAAGATTGCCGGTCCCGTTGGGCCAGCAAGCGCTTGATATCCGCGATTTCCGTCATCAAGCCGTCGAGCCGTTTTTCCAGCGCGACGGAATCCGCATGCATCGCCCGCGTTTGCGCATCCATCTGGGCGTCGAGTTGGGCGTCCAATTCCTTCTGCTCGGCCAGATGTTGGGACTGCATCGCGTCGACGATGATGCCGATGAACAGGTTCAGGACCGTGAAGCTGGTGACCAGGATGAAGGGGATGAAGAAAATCCAGGCATGCGGAAACTGTTCCAGGACCGGGCGCGCGATCCCCATCGACCAGCTTTCCAGGGTCATGACCTGGAACAACGTATACATGGAGGCCCCGATGGTGCCGAACCATTCCGGGAAGGCGGCGCCGAAGATCTTCGTCGAAATGACCGACCCGACATAGAAGATCAGCAGGATCAGCAGCCCCACCGATCCGATTCCCGGGATGGCGAGCAACAGCGCCTGAACCACCCGGCGCATGGACGGCACGACCGACAGCAACCTGAACGCCCGCAGCACGCGAAGCGACCGAAGAACGGCGAGAGGCCCCGAGGCCGGGATAAGGGCGATCCCCACAATGACGAAATCAAATACGTTCCATCCGTCCAGGAAGAACCGTCCCTGCCGGTAAATCAGCTTGCCCAGGATCTCAAAAACGAAGACGGCCAGCACCGCCTTGTCGAAAAGATGCAGCCAGTCCCCGGCCACCGCCATGACGCCCGGCATTGTTTCCAGGCCAAGCGTGACCGCGTTCGTGATGATCAAGACCATGACAAACGTTTGAAACCGCCGACCTTCGACGAATTTACCCAGTTTTTCTTGGAGCATGGACATGGCGGCCGGCAGCAATTGGAGGGAGTCACGATGTATGGGTCGGCGGAGCAGGAAGTAGTTGTCCGATCCCCGCTTTGCAAGTCGGGGGAGGCCGCATGCCGCCGTTTATCGGCCTAGCCGGACGCTTTACCGGCCAATGCCTGCCGCAATTGCCAACCAAGTTTGGCGCGCTGCACCTTGCCGTCCGTCCCCCGGGGGATGTTCTGCGCTTCGATGACGGTAACGCTGTCGACCCCCATCGGCATCAAGGCGTGTGCTTCTTGCCGGATCCGCGCCATGTCCTCGGGGCTGTTCGGCAGGACCAACAGCGTTAGCACCCCTTCCGCGCCGGCGCCGCCGGCCAACAGGCAGACATCCTGCACCGGCAAGGTATCGAGCACGGCCTTCTCCAATACATTCAACGAGTATTTTGATCCGTCGATGTCCAGAAAGTCCTCGATACGGCCCGCCAGGGTCAAACGGTGCCGGTCATAGAGCACACCGATATCGCCGGGATAGAACCAGCCGTCGCGGAACATCCGCCCGGTGGTTTCAGGATCGCCGAGATACCCGCCGACGACGCCGGCGCTCTTCACCCTGATCTGTCCCTGGGATCCGAAACAGGCATTGCCGTCGGCATCCACCACGTCGACCTCGACCCCGGGGAAGACGGTTCCCACCCCGTCGTCATCCATGCTGCAGATGCCGCCCGCTTCGTTCGTTCCGTAGCTTTCGGACACTTCATCCGCCAGAATTTGCCGAGCACGTTCCCGGACCCGCTTGGCGGCGGGCGCGCCGATCGTGAAGACCTGTCGCAGTCGCGGGTTGAGAGGCGTCTCTCCTTGCGCGGCGAGAAGCTGTTCCAGTTGATTGGGCATGAAGGTCGCATGGGTGATCCCATGCCGCGCGATATCTTGGGCAAGCTCGTTCGGATTGCCGCAAACGCAGGTACCGCCCATCCGGATACAACTTGTGGCGTGAACATGGAACGCCTGGATACCGAAACCCGCCGTCATCAGATAACGCGCATTCCGGTCCATCGTCGTCCTGAAACGGAACTGGCGCAGCCAGAAGTCATGCACCCTGCCGGTATGGACCATCAACTGAAGGATGCCCATGGTCCCGTAGCTCTTTACGATCCGCGCCGGCGCATCCGCGCCAAGGCAGGTGGCGGGGGAAATGTCCACGGCCTCGTGACGCGCCACGGCCGCGAGCCAATCCTGGTCGGCGACATGGACCCTGGGTCCCCGCGTGGTATTTTCGGTCCCTGTTTCCTGCCCGAACGCCTCCCCGAAAGCTGCTATGCTCGAACCCGCATCCGGGGAACAGACCACATGGTTCATCGCCGCAAACCGGTCCCCCAAGGCGTCGATTTCCGATCGATTGAAGGACAGGGTCCCGGCGCCCAGAACCTCACAGGCCAGCAAAATCACCCAATGGCGATAAAACCCCGTGATTTCGACGGCGACAGTGTCGCCCGGCCCGATATCGAAATTCGCCAGGGCGCCGGCCGTTTTGCCGATATCCCGGTAAAAGTCGCGATAGGTAACAGCGCGCCCGCCTTCGATGATGGCGGGATGTCCCGGCGCGGTCGCGGCGTGATAGCCGATATAGCTAACGGTGGACGTAAAATCGGTCACGTTGTTCCCCTTAACAACGCCGGACGACAGCGCCGGTTTTCGGTGCCCCATTGGATGGAACCAGCTTAGCCCCTAACCCGCGGGGTCAACAACGCGTCCATCGTCAGATCCTAGGGTCCGGGTGACGCTGTTGCCAATGGCGGGCGATATCGTCCCGCCGCGCAATCCAGACATCGTCCTTTTTCATCATGTAGTCCAGGATGCGGTGCAGGGCGCCGATCCGGCCGGGCCGGCCCAGCAGCCGCGCGTGCAGACCCACAGTCATCATCTTCGGCCGGTCGCCGCCTTCGGCATACAGTTGGTCGAATGTGTCGCGCAGATAGATGAAGAATTCCTCACCCAGCACATAGCCGCCGCCGTCACGGCCGAACCGGCTATCATTGGTATCTAGCGCGTAAGGCACCAGCAACAGGCCCGGATGATCGGGCGACCAATAAGGCAGATCGTCATTGTTGACGTCAGAACTGTATAGAAATCCGGCGTCCCGGACGAGCGCGCGGGTGTTCATCGACGGCATCCCGGCATAATAGCCGAGCGGCGCCGCGCCGGTCAGATCCCGGGCCTGGGCAATCGACTTCGCGATCATCGCGGCTTCCGCCGCGCGGGATAGTTTCGAATAGTCGATCCACCGCCAACCGTGCGGATGCAGGTCGAACCCCGCGCCAATCATCGCTGAGAGTGCCCTGGGGTTCACCTCACCCGCGCGACCAACCAGGTTTACAGTCGCGTTCAAACCCCGGTCCGTGAAGGCCCGCAGCAATCGCCAATAGCCAACCCGCGATCCATATTCGTACGAGCTTTCGATATTGAGGTCGCGCCCACCGTCAATCGGCGGGACCACCACATCGGAAATCCTGGTTTCGGAATGCGCGTCGCCTTCGAGAACCGAGAGTTCTGCACCTTCCTCATAATTGATACAGAAATTGACCGCGATGCGCGCCCCTTCCGGCCAATCCGCGAAGGGCGTCGCGTCGGCATAGCCCAGAAAGTCGCGCGTTGGTCCGGTCATGACCGCGCCGCGCGGTTGAGAATAGCGCTGTGTCCGGTCGCAATGGCGCTGTGGTAGGTGGCATAGGTATCTGGCGATGGTAATTCGGTCACGTTGGCCTCTTCGAATGCCGGGCAGTAGCGATGTTTCCAGAAGACTATCTCCAAGGCAGCCCCCTGGAAACAACGCAGCCAAGGCGGCTACATCCATGATTGGCGAGATTTCCCGCGTGCCTTACAAGGCGAACCGGGTATAGTTTTCGCAACCATAGGACGGAGTGGTGGTTTGGTTGCGCATGTGACGACGGTCGCCTTTCAGGGGGTGGAAACGCGGCCCGTCGACGTTCAGGTTCAGTTGTCGAACGGATTGCCCTCCTTCGCGATCGTCGGCCTGCCGGACAAGGCGGTGGCCGAAAGCAAGGAACGGGTGCGCTCCGCCCTGACGGCCATCGGGCTCGCCTTGCCGCCCAAACGCATCACCATCAACCTGTCCCCCGCCGACCTGCAAAAGGAAGGCAGCCATTACGACCTGCCGATCGCGCTCGGCCTGATGCTGGCGCTGGAGGTTATTCCCAGCGATGCCCTGGACGATTTCGTCGTATTGGGTGAATTGGGATTGGATTCCCGCTTGGCCCCGGTCAGCGGCGTGTTGCCCGCGGCGATGGCGGCGATGGAGCAGGACAAGGGCCTGATCTGTCCCGCACCCTGCGGGCCGGAAGCCGTCTGGGCAGGGGACCTGGAAGTGCTTGCGCCCGCGGATCTGTTGACCCTGGTGAACCATTTCAAGGGCCGCGTCGCCCTTGCCCGGCCGGAAGGAATTGTCGCCGCGGACGAACTGGCCGGTCCCGACCTGAAAGACATCAAGGGGCAGGAAGCGGCCAAGCGGGCGCTGGAGATCGCGGCGGCCGGCGGCCATAACCTGCTGATGGTCGGCCCGCCGGGCGCGGGAAAAAGCATGCTGGCCGAACGCCTTCCCGGGATCCTGCCGCCCCTTCAGCCGAAGGAGGCCCTGGAACTGTCCCTGGTTCAAAGCGTCGCCGGCATTTTGATGGAACAGGGCCTCGCCACGCGCCGACCGTTCCGCAACCCGCACCACACGGTCAGCACCCCGGCGCTGGTCGGCGGCGGGCAACGCGCACGGCCGGGTGAGATCAGCTTGGCCCATAACGGTGTGCTTTTTTTAGATGAATTGCCGGAGTTCAACGGCATTAGGTAGCAAACGCACCTACATTCCTATCAGAATCGGTGAGGTATGTCGCTATAATTCACCCATGACATACGAACGCCCCAACACTGTTGCCGGTCTTACAGCCAAGCACGCCGAGTTAACCGCCCTGCGTGAGGAATACCGCGCCGCGATCAAGAAACTCACCGTGGATATCGATCACCTGGACGCTGCAATCCGACTGTTCGACAAGAACGCGGATCTGGCACGGGTCAACGGGTACGCCATCAAGCACAAGGCGAAGAAAGGCACCGTGCAGCGGTTCGTCTTGAAGTGCCTGAGAGAAGCCAGCGGCCCCCTTACGTCCCGCGACATAACCGAACTATGGGCGGCGGATCGCGGGCTACAGGCAGACGAGGCAACCCTTACGACGCTGCGGAAGCGGATCGGGGCGACCATCACCGTATGCCTCAAGAAAGGGCTTATACGGGACTGCGGATGGACTGAGGACCACAAGGGGTATGGGTCTTATAAGCGGTGGGAGATTGTGAGGGGGTAGACGTTACGTAATACCATAGCGACACGAAAGGCTAACCCTTGTACTGAAATTCCTTGGGTCGGTAGTCTCTGGTATCGATGCACCCATTGTAAAAATCTTCTTCCATTCGGAACCATGTGGTTTTGTCTATGCCGCGCCTGGAGGTCGCCTTTTTGCCAGAAGGGAAGGCACACGTTACACCAATCCAACGGTCTTGTTCTGTAGATATAGATCGAACCTCTTGCACTATTTCCGCCAGATCCTGATCTTGGCTATAAACCACAGCCACGTCGTACTGCCGTGTTCTCGCGCAGGAAACGATATCAAGCGCAAGGCGCACATCTATCCCCTTTTCCTGAGGTGTCACCACCGTTTTGGTACTGCCATCTGGCAGATGGATTCTTTCTTCCCGATAACGAAGCTTCCGAGTCGTTACGTGCACCCCAGTGCGCTTTAGAGCGAGTATTCTACTGTTCCAATAGCCAGACCACATTGGGTCGCGTGCCGGGTCCGGCACCCCCGTGTAGAAACGGACCAGGTTCGATATCCACCCATGTTCTTTGCATACCGCTTCGTGCAGCTTCAATGGATCAAAGTTTGGGTGATGATGGCCGAATGCTGCCATCGCATGCTGATATAGGTTTTGGGCATCGAAAAACGCCATTGCGCGTTTTACGGCAGGCTCTTCGGCCATTTGTCCCCCTAAAAGCAAAACCCCGCCGGGGGCCTTGCGGCCAAGTCCGACGGGGAGCTATTGCGTTCGCTATAGATGCATATGCCGTCCCAAGCCGTCAACGAGAAATCTTTGCATTGGTGTTTTGCATTCCTTGCATAGGACAAGAGAATCTGCCGCCGGATAAATCGTTAACGTTGCATGAGTTTGTTTACGTTACTTTTTCTAGTGGTTTACGCAAGAAAAGATAACAGGTGGCATTTTAAACAATTTATTCTGCGGTTCTGGCGACAATAATCCCGTCCGCAATAGCTTTCCTGATGCCTTCCTCAATTAACCCCCGCGCAACATCTGACGGGTTTGCGCCATATGTCCCCGTTTTTGCCAGATCATTTAGATAGGCGTGGGTCGTCTCATGGAGTCTCGGCTGTATTGGTTTGTTGGCCATTGTAGTTCAATCGAAATGCATTTGAATTACAATTGAACTACAATGCTCTTGCGTTGCCAAGCGAACAGATGCATGGTTCTATCTAGCAAAAGAAAAGGTCGCCCCGAAGGGCGACCTGGAAAGTACGGATGTGGTGGGATTCGAACCCACGGGGGTACTGACTTTGACGGGCTTTCCCCCGACGGTTTTAAAGACCGTTGCAATCGACCGCTCTGCCACACATCCAGAACGTTTAGGGCCGCCTCAAAAGCGGCCCTTACTTTTTACTGCCGTTGGGGTCCGCGCGCAACGGTAACCAAGTATTATTTTGCGTGACCCACAATCTGTTTGAATATTCCGGTTCTGTAACTACAAGATATAGCGTTTTGAACCCTAGTAATGCTGAAATACTGCCCGCGAAATTGCATGATCTACCTTCTGGCTTGCCCAGTATTTCACCATATCTAGTGGGTCGTGATTGGCCGCTGCCAGTATCCTTTCCACTGACGCGATACTCCGTGCGCAAGTGCGGCACCAACGATCATTGCGAACTGTTCGCCGTTGCTGATTCGGCGGTAATCCTCACGCCAAGCCATTTCGTTAGCGTAACTTTGCAGATAATTTCCGCTGATATGGTGGTGCGTGCCGATTTCGGCGCGACGCAGACGAGAGAAGAAGCTTTCCGCCTGATTGGTGCAGACATCTTCGTTGGCAAATTCGATGCTGTGGTTGATCCGATCCGTTTTGAACATGCCGTGCAGCGCATCCCAGTTTGAGGACTCGTCTGCAAAGACGTGCGAACCCGGCTCAACGCGGCGCACGATTTCCGGCAATCCTTCACGCTCCGAACCCGCGACATAGGCCAGGGTCTTACCCTTGCGCTCACGCATCACGATAACGGCGCGGCGCTTGCCGGTCTGGTTCTCTTTCTTCCGCAGGTCTTTGCGCTCGTCTTTGCGGTTCTCAGGCTTCACGTAGCCGCCGAAGTAAGCCGCATCGACTTCCACCTTGCCCTTGACGGTGCGCTTCGTCATTTCCGCGCCCATTGCCTCACGCAGCTTGTGCGCCAGGACGAAGGCCGTCTTGTACTGGCAGTCCAGATCCCGGCTCAGTTGCAGAGCGGAATAACCCTTGGCCCCGTTCGTGAAAATGGCAATAGCGGCCAACAAGTCGCGGATCGCCATCTTGCGCGAGGCAAAGATAGTGTCCGTCGTGGCGCTGAATTGGCGCTCGCAACCCTTGCACTTGAAAATCTTCCGGGCGCGGTACTCATACGCTTCCGCACAGCCGCAGCGCGGGCAGATCGCTTCGCCGTCATTCTCAGCCCAGCGGATCGCCTTAAAGGCGTCGTATGCCTCGTCATCGGTCATACGCATGACCTTAACGAGGCTCAGTGTGCGGGCTTTAGCGGAGAGTAAGAAGTGTTGGGTCATCATCATATCCAGTGATTATACATCAGATATGGTGAACACTCCTATCGTTGTCAATGGGGTTTACATCAGATATGATGAACTTTCTCACGGATAGCGAGGAATCATAGGATATGGGCGACTTACCGGACTACCAGAACCGGGCGAAAAACATCCTGAAAGCCGAATTGAAGCGGCGCGGTATCAGTTACCGGACGCTTGCGGAAAATCTCGGAGAATTGGGGATACAGGAGAACGAACGGAACCTGGCTAACAAGATCAGCCGCGGGGGATTCTCCGCAGCGTTCTTTCTTGAGTGCTTGGCGGCTATTGGGGCTAAATCGGTTCGTCTAGAAGAAGATTGAACCCGCTTTAAGCCTGCATCTATGAAGTGTACGCTACCCGTATGGGACAGCGTTTAATCGACCTCATAAAAGGCGAAAAATTGGTCGCGTGGGCTTTGGTTGCCTTCGCGTTCCTGTTCGTCACGAACGCTATCTTTGCCGGTATCATCTACTCAAATGTTTATGATTCCGTTTATCACGGCTACGCCACCTCCAAACATGAGGCCGCTCGCAAAGACGAGTTTGAGAGCCGCTGTTCCCAGATCACCGCCGTAGAAGAGCTTCGTAGCTGCTTTGAGCGTCACATAGAAACTGGCTGGGAAACACAGCGCGCCCAAGAGGATTTGAATGCCCAGAAGGAAATGGCCGATTGGACTTTTTGGATGCTCATCGTCACGGGGGCGATAGGGGCTGCCAGTATAGTGCTTACCGTTGCGGGGATATGGCTTGTCTATCTGAACCTGAGAGAGGCGAGAATCGTATCGAAACAGGCCACCGCCGCCACGGAGGCCGCCCAAGTCACTGTTGATGTAACCCGACATACCGCCGAGGCTCAGCTTAGAGCTTATGTTGGAGTGGACGCCGCTGACATTAAGGAATCCAGCGGCAGGATCATGCACATTGCTATTCGTATAAAGAACTCTGGTCTGACCCCGGCCAAGTCCGTTCAAACCGCGACTATCACCGAAAATGGCCTTAGACAGGATTTCCCTATAAAGGCTAACGACCCTAGCGATGCGCGCTTCTCGCTGTTTCCCGGCACCACCTACTATACCGGCATCACCTCCGACCAAATGTCGGATAACGAGTGGGAAGATGTTCGGAAGCTTAAAAAGCCTCTCTATGTATGGGGAAGAATAACCTACCAAGACGCTTTCTCGACCGACCAGCGAGAGACCACGTTCCGATTCAAAATGGGTAGGAGCGATAGCTCTGGCAACCTTACCCTCTTCCCATGCGAAGAAGGTAATAGCTACACATAGCACGATCCCCGCCGCCCTAATCACTCCATTTCTGTACTTCATACCTGAATCCTCAGGCACTAGGTGCGTTTGCTACCTAATGCCGGAGTTCAATCGTCAAAGTTTGGAATCACTGCGTCAGCCGCTTGAGACGGCGAAGTCCGTCGTCGCCCGCGCCAACGCACATGTGACCTATCCGGCGCGCATCCAATTGGTGGCTGCGATGAACCCATGCCGCTGCGGGCACCTGGACGACCCGGACATGGCCTGCAGCCGCGCCCCCCGATGCGCCTTGGATTATCAGGCCAAGATTTCCGGCCCGCTTTTTGACCGGATCGATATTCATGTGGACGTGCCCGCCGTGAACCCGATGGATCTTTCCCTGCCGCCGGCGGCCGAAGGATCGGCGGAGGTCGCAGCCCGTATCCGCGCTGCCCGGGACATTCAAACCGCGCGTTACGCGACTGTAAAAGCATCCAAACCCGTCCGCACCAACGCCGATGTGGACGGTACCTTGTTGGAAGAGGTCGCCGCCCCGGACGATCCCGGCCGCCAACTGCTGGCGGACGCCACGACAAAACTGAAACTCACCGCGCGGGGCTACCACCGGGTTCTGCGCGTCGCCCGCACCATCGCCGACATGGAAGGCGCACCCCAAGTCCGCCGCCAGCACATCGCCGAAGCGCTTGCCTACCGCCGCGTTAGGCCGAGTGGCTAGTTCCCGAAACGCATCCTTTTGGATTCCTCACTTCGGCACCTTGCAAAATTCTCTGCAGCAATTAAATGAACATTGTTCAATTAAGGAGTTTTCACGTGAGCGATGCAGTTTACATCAATGCGCTGGGACGGTTTCTACCGGGTGGCCCGGTTGGAAATGATGATGCGGCGTTATTCCTGGGCCCGATCGATAAGGCACAAGACAGACTTCGCCGCGCTGCGTTCGCCCGCAATGGGATAAAGCATCGGCACTATGCGCTGAAGCCCGATGGTAGCCCGACACATACAAATGCCGAAATGGCCGCACTGGCGGCGAGAGAGGCGTTGAATCGGAGCGAACTCTCGGATCGTGACGTATCCATGTTGTGCGCCGCTGCGTCGCAAGGTGATTTATTGGCACCCGGAATTGCCAGCATGGTGCATGGTTATCTCGGGCTGGGCGAAATCGACCTGTCGAGTTTCACCAGTTTTTGTTCAAGCGGCATGATGGCGGTGAAGGCGGCGGTCTCATCCATACGCTCCGGTGACAATCCCAATGCTGTTGTCTGCGCCGGTGAGTTTTCCAGTCGTTTTTTGCGTGCGGGCTATCTGCGCGGGGTACGGCCTTCGCCGGATACCGAATTCCTTCGTTGGACCCTTTCCGACGGCGCAGGCGCAATGGTGCTGGAAAACCGACCAAACGAGCGCGGCCTTTCGCTTCGAGTTGAGATGGTCGATCTGGTGTCCTATGCCGGATCGCATGATACATGCATGTATGGTGGGATGCGGAAGGGGGAAGATGGCGAGTTGGGTTTGCCCTGGAGCAACTATGCGACACTCAACGACGCGATTGAGGATGGTGCGTTTCACCTGCGCCAGGACTTTACACTTCTGGAAAAAATTATTTCTCTCGGCCTTCAACGGTACGCCCAATTGATCGAGTGCGGTCGAATCGATCCCGCCAGTATCGACTGGCTTCTTTGCCATTTTTCTTCAAAACATTTCCACAAAAGCCTTGTCGAGACAGCCAAGCGGATCGGCGCTCCCCTAGACCCGGACAAGATCTTTACCAATCTGTACGAGCGCGGAAATACAGGCTCCGCGTCCATCTTCATCATGCTGGAAGAACTCTTCGCAGGCGGCGCTTTGCGTGACGGTCAGCAAATCTTGTGCATGGTTCCTGAAAGTGGACGTTTTGTCGTCTCCTTCATGTTGCTGACTGTAATCGGCAAGTCGCAAACAGCCGACCCCGCTAAGTCGCAGACTGGCGGCCACAAGACATTCACACCGCTTGGTTCGGATACCGTAAAGTCTTCCTTGGCCCGCCGCCTCACCGATATATGGGTTGGATTTGAGAGGGACCTGAACCAGGTTCCCTTCATCGCCAAGCTGAACCGCGGTCGCCTTCGTCTGGAAGATTACAGGATGTTGTTGCGTAACCACCGCCAACAGGTCGTCGAAGGCGGCCGCTGGATCTCGCGTGCCGCGTCGAGCATCACCGCCGACCACAACGAATTGCGCTCGATGTTCCTTGGCCACGCCATGACCGAACACCGCGATTACCTTATGTTGGAACGGGACTACGTTTCCATCGGCGGCGACATCAAGGAGATACAAGACTTTCCAAAAAATATCGGCTCGGAGGCATTGTCCGCCTGGATGTTCCAGCGCGCCGGCCGTGAAAACCCTGTGGATTTGTTCGGTGCAATGTTCATCATTGAAGGGCTTGGGCACCGGCTGGCGGGACGCTGGGGCCGGGAAATCCAGCGGCAATTGAAGCTTCAGCCGGATCAAGTAAGCTTCCTGCTTTATCATGCCGAAGCGGATGACGGCCATATCGACAAATTGTGGCAAACGCTCGACGGGTTGGACATAACCCCAGCGACGGCCGATGCCATTGTGAAAACGGCGAAGGTGACGGCGAGACTCTACCGCCTGCAGCTCGAAGAGTTGGATCAAATATGACATATCCGAGCGACCTGAACCCGGCCGATCGCGACAGGCGTGACCCCGACCCCTGGCTTGCGCTTTATCTGGATCAAAGTACGCCATTGGACGACGGCGCAAAAGCGGACCTAATGCGCGGCATGCGGCGCCCGTCGCGTAAATACCTGTTGCCGCCGATGCGCGTATTCGCCGGTGCGATGATCGTATTGTTCACCCTGCTGCGGGGCATTCTGCCGGATAAGGTAAGCGCCAGTCGCTTTCTCCACCGCCTCATTGCCTGGGGTTTACGGAACTTTGCCGCGCCTGAAGCGAACCGCCTGATTTTGCGCCATTTTCATATCGGAACCGAAATCCTTAATTTTATTAAAGACAACGTGCCCGACGCGGAAGTGACGACAATCCCCCTAAGGCCCACCTCATTGGAAGATTTGAAGGACGAGGTTTTCCTGACACACGACTTGAACATCTTCAACTTCGTCATCGACCTGAACCGTCATCTTCGGGAAACCGGCACGGATCTGAGCCCCAAGCCGCTGAGTAATCTAGACTTCCGCAGCATAACCGACGGAGCCTTTCCCCTTGCCGAAATGCCGGACGGTCCAATGAACGTGATAGACCTGCAAACAGCAGTTACGTCCTATACACCGATCTATCAGCTGTTTCTGTCCACCCGCGATTTCTGGCGGGCAGCCAACTCGCTGCAACTCGACGAAACCATCGCGATCTATATCGGGAAGCTTCTGGGCACAGCCGACCACCTCGCGCTCGCTCGAAACGCACATCCCACTCTGCCGTTATCCACTATGGATGCGGGCTTCCGGCTAATGCTGCACGGCTTGGCCGCTGAGCAGCTTCACGGTTTCCTGCGCATGAAGAAACGCGAGCAAGCGGGGCTTACAAGCCAACCGGACTTGTAGCAGTCGAGGCACTGCGTCCACCAAATCGCTTCCCGAATGCAATCGCACGCAGCGATGAAATCAATGTGCCGGGTGAAACGGGCCGACGTACCAGGCACCATGACATTACCGCTCATCTTTCATTGGGCGAGACGGTTTTCCGGCTGGCTGTTTAAGCTACCGTATCATACCGCGCGATTGGCTTGGCCATGTTGCCTCCGTGTAAGCCCGAATGGGCAGGCCTAGGCCACATTGTATCCGAAACGCCGCCGCAGCACGTGCGATCCGATAACCGCCGCCGGGCGTAGTGTTTGAGACGGATTGCCCACTCGAACGGTGAAGCCCGGCACATGGATGCGTTTTTCGACCTGCTTGCAGCCTATGGTCCCTGGCTTTATGGGCTGCTCTTCCTGTATTGCGCCGTCAAGAGCGGCGCGCTTCCGCTATTTGCCGGCTTTGCCGCGCAACATGGCTCTCTGGATCCTTTACTGGCCGGTCTGGTGTCGTTCGGCGGCGGCTATCTGGGTGACGAGTTTCGGTTCTGGTGGGCACGGCGATACGGCTTGTCCTTCATCGTCCGTTGGCCGAAACTTGTGGCGTTATCCGACAAAGCGACCGCCCTGCTCGCCCGTCGCGGCGGCTGGTACATCTTCCTTTACCGGTATCCCAAGGGCTTGCGGACCATCGGCGCCCTGCCGGTCGGGATGGGGTCGATAGCCTGGAAACGCTTTACGGTCCTCAACGCCGCATCCGCTTTTGTCTGGGCCTCATTGCTGGTCGGCGGCGGATTTCTGCTTGGCGAGGCCGTCGCCAATGCGGTCATCAGCAACTGGGGCGTGATGAGTGTCACCCTACTTGTCTTCTTCGTTCTGCTGGCCGGTCTGCTGTCTTGGAGAATGCGGAAGACGTTTGGCGATCAGGACTTGTCCCCGGTTTCAGTTTCAGTTTCATCTTCGGCTTCAGCCTCCGCATCGGCCTCACGCTCGGCTTCGGCATTGTCCGCGGCCCAGGCGCCCGCGGCCTCGACCGCGACCGGCGACGCCGTGGGCAGGACGCTTAGGTAACTTTCAGTCTCTTCCACGGAGATCGCCGCGCGTTGCGACATGCGATAGAGTGCATAGAGCGCAATGGCGCCGAACATCGCGCCGAGGGCCAGCCAGAATGCGAAGGGTCCAAGGCTTTCCATTGCCCAACCCGTGGCAAGCGGCCCCAAAATGGCACCCAGGCCGAATATGAAAATCAGCCCACCGGATGCGGCCGGCATATCTTCAACTGACAGATAATCATTGGTGTAGGCCAGGAACAGAGCGTAAAGCGGCGTCGTCACCCCGCCGGCCAGGAAGGCCGCGGCCAACATGAACTCAAGCCGCCCGTCGGCGAGCCAGCCCAAGGTGCAGGAAACGGCACCAAGCAGAGCCGCGCCGAAGATCAGTTTCCGACGATCCACGCGGTCCGAAAGCCAACCGATGGGGTATTGCAGCAGCAGCGCGCCACCGAAAAGCATCGCAATGAACAAGGCGATCTGTGACGCCGTCAATCCAATTTGAGATCCGTAGACAGCACCCATGCCCGATTGCGCCGCGTAAACGCCGCCAAGAACGAATATCCCAATGGTCCCGAGCGGCGAGAGCGAGAAAAGCTTCCGCAGGGACATGGGCCGGACAACGTCGGTGGCCGGCGCGCGGCTGGCGGAAAGCAGGATCGGGGCGAAGGATACCGACACAAGGATCGACGCGCCGATGAAAAGGACCGACGTCCCGGCATCACCCAACGTCAGCAGACCTTGCGCCCCTATAATGCCCAGTGTCTGGGCGATCATGTAGGCCGAAAGAACCTTGCCGCGCGACTCGTTGGTGGCGGCATCGTTCAACCAGCTTTCCGCGACGACATAAATGCCCGACATGCAAAAGCCCACCAGCAGGCGCAGGATTGTCCAGGCCCAGGGTTCGGTCACCAGCGGAAAGGCGATCAGCCCCGCCGACATGAAACTGCCCAGTGCCGCGAAAACGCGCACATGTCCAACGCGCTGGATCAGCTTCGGCGTAAATCGCGCGCCCGAAAGGAAACCCATGAAATAGCCGGACGTGACGATGGCCAATTCCGATGCCGAGAACCCCTCGATCCCGCCACGCAGACCGATAAGGGTGAAATGCATGCCGTTGCCCAGCATGATGAGAACAATTCCGGCCAGGAGCGCCCAGATGCTGGCCAAGACCTTAATCATGGCATCTTCCTTTCAGGAATGGAGATGATTTACGCGTCACGCGCCGAGTCCCATGGACTGACACCGATGGCCCGCGCCGATGCGTCAGATGCATGCCGGTTTACGACACACGACGAAAGAGGGGCATCAGACCCGGCGGAAAACAGTCGGTATCGGACCATTCAGCTGTTTGGCGCATTCAATCCGAAGGCCTGCGCATCTTTTTCCAGAATATGCATCGCCACATCGATCACCGCCGGGTCGTAGCGTGTTCCGCGCCCGGATTTCAATTCATCAAACAAGGCCTGCCAGGGGATCTTCTCGCGATACGGTCTATTCGTCCCCATCGATTCAATGACGTCGGCCACGGCCACAATGCGTGCCTCGATCGTGATCGCGTCACCTTTCAAACCTTGTGGATAGCCGGACCCGTCCAATCGTTCATGATGTTGGTGAACGATCTTTTCGATGGGCCAGCCGAAGTCGATATTCTTGACGATCTCATATCCGATTTGCGCATGCCGGCGGATCAGTGCGATTTCCTCATGATCGAGGCGACCGGGTTTGCTCAGAATCTCCGTCGGTACGCCGATTTTGCCGATGTCGTGGATCCAGGCGCCGATGCGCAACCCTTCCAATCTGGTGTCCTCGAACCCCATTCCCTTACCGATCGCGACTGCGAGGTCCGCGACCCGGCGCTGATGGCCGGCGGTATACGGGTCGCGTTTCTCGATAACCGTCGCCAAGGCCGCGATAGCCCCGAAACCGGCCTTCTGCAGCCGTTCAGCTATTTCCAGGCGTGCGGTTTCCGATTGCACGAATTGAAACCGGATTTCCGCCGAGTCCAGGATTAGTTCCAACACGTTCGATATCGTTTGGTAGGTGGCAATGTCCTCTTCGGAGAATTGCTCGGGCTGCCCGCCGGCAATGTTCAGCACGAACCGCCGGCCATCGTTTGTGAATATCGGAATCCATACGCCGGACCGGATTCCATATTGCCGGAAAAGGTCGGATTGTGTCGTTGCCCGATCGCCAGCCGCGAGATCCCCCACAAGATAAGGCTTTCCAATTCTCAGGCATTCGCTGCACGGCCAGTCGGCGTCTTTATCCCCGTCCCATCTGAAGTCGACATGCTTTAGATAGTCGGCGGCCGGGCCGGCAGCGGCCAAGGGCTGTATGCTTTTCCTTTCATCGGTCTTGGCCTCCCCGATCCAAGTGACCGGACAATTGGTCACTGTGGCGATATTTTCGACAAACGCCGCCATTGCCTGTACGCCGGTGCGGGAATAGGTGATTGCATCGTAAGCGGCGACAAGAACGCGCAGGGCGCGGTTCGTACGTTCCGTCACCGCTTGTGTCTGCTTAAGTTGCTCGATGCTGTGATAGGTTCCCTCCATCACGGAAACCGTTCCATCCGCCAAACGCGCGGCCACGTTGCCTTTAATTTGGTACCAATACCAGCCGCCGTCACGGGTCTGAAGGCGTTGCTCGATCACCCAGTCCGACGTGCCGTCACGATTTAAGCGGTCCAAAAGAGTCGCAATCTGCGGCCAATCATCGGGATGGACCACGGCGCGCCAACCGTCGACCGTGTTTATCGTTCGCGCGGCGGCCCATCCCAGTTCCGTATCCCCGCCGGGCGTGACGAAAATTGAATCGTTCTGGATATCCCAACGCCAAAGGCCGTCACGCGTCGCATCGATAGCTTCGCGAAGCCGCGCGGCCAAGGACAGTTCTCGGCGTTCGGCATTCGACAGGATTGCGTAGAGGGCAACGGCAGTGACACCGACGAAGAAGAAGCCTTTTGCAGTTTGGACAATATGCTGGTCCAACCCGATTTGCGCGGACAACTCGGCGATGAAATCCGAGAATACAATCCAGCCTAATCCGACCAACGCGTAAAGAAGCGAAACGCGTAGGGCCAAAAGCGTGGATTTATCGGGTCGCAGATATTCGGGAAAAGCTGATCTGTCGATCATCGGCTTGGAGTTCATATCGCCAAACATTCTGTCACAGTTTTTGCGCCAGCAGAAAATTCGCCCCTGGCAGGTTACAAGCCCGCCTTTTGTTGGCGGGGATTTTTTCGGTGCGTGTCCGTACCGATGCGCAGTACTTTTGGATCACTACGAATATGACGGTATTCTTAAGTAGAGACTCTTGCAACAGCCTCCCACGGTAGATTCGAAAACCTATACGCCTGTTTTGTTTGTAACGGGCAGCTCTGCATTGCGTGCCGCGGCGGATGGCCCATACTGCCGGACCGGATAAGATTTGGTTCGCGAATGGGCGTTCCACCGAGTGGAGTGCATCTATGCCCTTAGGATTCATAACATTGCTTCTCGTCTGTCAACTGGCCGGGGAGGTGATTCGATTGGCGATCGATATCCCCGTTCCGGGCCCGGTTATCGGGATGGCGCTGCTTTTTGGGGGGCTGGTCCTCAAGGGCTCGGTACCGGAAGGGTTGAGCGCGGCGTCTTCCGGATTGTTGCAGCATCTGGCCCTGCTTTTCGTGCCAGCGGGGGTCGGCGTCATTACCCATATCGGGCTATTAAAAGCGGAATGGCAACCCGTCGCCGCGGCGCTGGTCGGCAGCACCTTGGCCGCCATCGTCGTCACCGCCCTCGTCTTGCACTGGTTGATGCCGAAAAGCGGCGGCACCAAATGAGCAGCACCGCACGGGACATCTGGGTCTATCTGTCGGCCAGTCCGCTGGCCGGGCTGACCTTCACGCTCGTCGCCTATCAAGTGGGCCTGTGGATACACGGGAAGTGCAAACGCCACCCGTTGGTGAACCCTGTACTCATCGCGGTCGCGCTTCTGTCCACCCTGTTGATCGTAACCGATACCGACTACGGCACTTATTTCGAGGGCGCGCAATTCGTTCATTTTCTGTTGGGTCCCGCCACGGTGGCCCTTGCCGTGCCCCTGTACCGCCAATTCGCCCATGTGCGCCGGTCCGCGGCAGCGCTGGCGGTGGCCCTAGTCGCCGGGTCGCTGACAGCCGCCGGATCGGCGGTTGGGATTGCCTATCTGCTGGACGGGTCGAAGGCGCTGCTCGTCTCGCTGGCGCCGAAATCGGCGACGGCGCCCATCGCCATGGCGATCGCCGAAGATATGGGCGGGTTACCGACATTGACGGCCGTGCTGGTGATGTTGACCGGGATCATCGGGGCCGGGTTCGGTACCGGCATCCTGAACCTGATCCGGGTGCGCGACCCACGGGTGCAGGGCTTCGCCCTCGGCCTTGCGTCCCACGGAATCGGTACCGCCCGCGCCGTGCAATTGGGGGAGACGGCGGCCGCCTTCGCCGGCCTCGCCATGGGGCTGAACGGCTTGGCGACAGCCGTGTTGCTGCCGCTGATCGCCACTTTTTTGTTTTAGTGCCTTTCCACGGTCATGCAGGCTTCACGCCCCCGGGACAGGACGTGACTGGCGCGCAATGCGGTATGGGTATATGTAGCCGCATGCGGTTCCACGCCGGGTCACAATTTCATGAGCTTTGATTGGAAGGTCGTCATCAAATGAAAATCCTAGGGATTTCCGGATCGCTGCGCCGTGCTTCGTTCAATACCGCGCTGGTCCGGCTGGCCTTCCAAAAACTGTCTGGTCCCGACTTCAATGCCGTGTGCACCTTGGCGGATATCCGCCTGCCGTTGTTCGATGAGGACCTTGAGGCGGAAGGCACCCCGCCCGCCGTCACCGTGTTGGTGGATCAAATCCGTACGGCCGACGGCGTCCTGATCTCAACCCCCGAATACAACAAGAACCTGCCGGGCGGATTGAAGAACGCACTGGATTGGATCAGCCGGGACGAAAACCAACCCCTGAACGGCAAGCCCGTCGTCATCATGTCGGCGGCGGCCGGACGCGCCGGCGGTGAGAGGTCGCAATATTCCCTGCGCCATTGCCTGACTCCATTTAATCCACGGATCATGCAATTACCGGAATTGATGGTGGCGCAGGCCGGGAAAGCCTTCGACGAAGACGGTAACCTGGTCGACGACCGCACCAACAAGGCGCTTGGCCGGCATGTGGCGTCGCTGGCCCGGATGGTGGAGCAGGCGGGCTGATGGCCGCCGGCCTGACCGACGCGGCGCAAATCTGGCTCGGCATCGGGGCGGCCGTGGCGATTGCCTTTCTTGTTTTTGGCATCGACCGGATCGAACCCAACGCCAAGGGCGGCTACGTCTTCCGGGTTCTGATCGCGCCCGGCCTGTGTCTGGTCTGGCCGATCGTGCTTTGGCGCTGGCGTATCGCGGAATCGGGCCGCGAAGCATGGCGGAACCGGCATTCACCGCAACGAAAGGCCACCGGCTGGCTGAGTTTCGGCCTGGCGGCGGGGATCGTATTGATCCTGCTCACCGCGCTGTTGATCCGGCCGGGGATGGAGGCGCCGCCGCCGCAGAAAATTGGTGCTGTCCAGGCGACGGTTGTGTCATGAGCGTTCGGTACATCCCCGTCCAATGGAACCGCAACAAATGGCTTTACGATGCCGTCCTGCTGGCCGCTGCCGTCGTCTATATCGCTGTGTTCCTCTACCTTGCCCCACAACTGGCTGATCATACGCGGCCGGTGGACGCGGCCATTTGGCGGGCGCGCGCCTTTGGAACATGCGCTTTCCTGATGCTCACGGTCATTCTGGCGATTGGCCCGCTGGCCCGATTAGACGCCCGGTTCCTGCCGTTGCTGTACAATCGCCGGCATTTCGGAGTGTTGACCTTCTTCATCGCGCTCGGACACGCATTGTTCATCCTGGATTGGTATTTCGCCTTCAGCCGCACGCCGCCGCTGGAAGCCTTGCTGGGTTCCAACACCGCATTCGGTCACCTGGTCGGCTTCCCGTTCGAGGTTCTGGGCATCGCCGCCCTTTTGGTCATGGCGGTTATGGCGTTTACCAGCCATGACTTCTGGCTCAGTTTCCTGGGTCCCAAACTTTGGAAGAAACTGCATCTGCTGGTCTATATCGGCTATCTGGGCGCGGTGGGGCATCTGGCGTTCGGCGCATGGCTCGATCAGGGGACGGCTGGCTTGAGTTTGCTTCTGTTCGGCGGGGCCGGCGCCGTCGCAGCGCTCCACATTCTGTCCGCGCTGAAGGAGCGCCGCTTGGCGGCCAGCGCCGCAGTAGGGATGGGGGCATCGGCGGAGGATCATTGGATCCAGGTCTGTCCGCCATTGGAGATTCCGGACAAGCGCGGGCGGATCGTCGTGCTGTCCCCGGACGAGCGGGTCGCGGTGTTTCGGAACGGCGATACCATTGCGGCGGTTGCCAATGCCTGCGCACATCAGAACGGGCCCTTGGGGGAAGGCAAGATCGTCGGCGGCTGCATCACCTGTCCCTGGCACGGTTTCGGGTATCGGATGGAGGATGGGAAATCCCCGCCGCCCTTTACAGAAATGGTCCCCACCTATCGTCTGCGCCTGTCCGACGGCATGGTCTATGTCCATGACCAAGCCAACCCGCCGGGCACTTACCAGGAACCGATCAAGCTTCAGGAAGGGGTCAATGCGTGATGGCGACGGACCCCTTCTTCATCGGCTGGGCCGACAAGATCCCAAAACGGTTGCGGGTTTTCCTGGGCACGGTCTGTGTGCTGCTGATCATCGGCTTCGCCGGCGCGGCGGCGATCGTCGGCGCCACGCAGGCGGACCCGGATGGCGGCCGGTTCCGGTTCGACATCGGCGCGCAGGCGCTGGAGGGCGCGGTCATAGGCGGCCCCTACCCCGCGCTATGGGTGACGGCGGGCACAGAGACAATTCCTGCCGATACCGTGATCCTGCTGAACGGCAATGGAAAAACCGGCGTCCAAGCCCGCATCAATCAATTTGCCGGAATGCAGGTCGCGGTGCGCGGCGTGCTGATGGAACGCGGGACGTTGCAGATGCTGCAATTGGGCGGTGGCGACCAAGGTCTGTCGCCCCTGCAAGGGGCCGATGTGGTTGGTGCTGTCCCGCAAGCGGAGCCGTTGGGACGCTGGCGACTATCCGGGGAAATTTGCGACGGCCGCTGCCTTGTCGGCGCGATGCGGCCCGGCACCGGTCTGGCGCACAAGGCCTGCGCCAATCTGTGCATCACCGGCGGCCAACCGCCGGTCTTCGTTTCCGCCGCGCCGGTGGAGGGGGAGAACTTCTTCCTGATGACCGGACCGGCAGGAGAGGCCGTATCCACCAAAATTCTGGATTATACGGCGGGACGGGTCTCGCTGGAGGGCGATTTGACCCGGATCGGGAACATGACCGTTCTGGCGGTCGACCCCGACAGCATCGCCCGGCCATGAGGGGCCTCCACCGATGATTACATTGCGTCACATCCTCGGCCTCACACTCGTCGTCTTGTTGGGCGCAGCACTCTATGGGGCCTGGATCTACTATGCCGATTTCACGCGGTGGGATCCGGTGCGCCCCTATCGCGCCATCCTGACGGAATGGCGGCTGCCCATTTTCGCCGTTGGCGGCTTCATGGTCCTGACTTTGGCGGAGTGGGCCTATTCGAAAGCCTTGCCGCAAGACGGACACGATTGATCCGCGACGGACTCCAATCAACGGGTCCTACACCTCCTCCCCCAACTTGGCGCCGAGGATATGATCGCTTTTGCCGATCACATGATGGGTCGATCCGACAATCAACGGGTCCGGTCCGTGAACCACATGCTCGTTCTTGCCCGGATAAGATAGGGTCGAGAGGAAATGCTGCATGCAGTTGATGCGGGCGCGTTTCTTGTCAGAGGACTTGATGATCGTCCAAGGCGCATCGGCGGTGTCGGTATAAAAGAACATCGCTTCCTTCGCCTCGGTGTAGTCCTCCCACTTTTCCAGTGAAGCGACGTCGATCGGCGACAACTTCCACTGTTTCAGCGGGTCTTTCTTGCGCTGGGCGAAGCGGCGTTTCTGTTCGTCCTGGGTGACCGAGAACCAGTACTTGTAAAGCCGGATGCCGGACCGCGTCCACATCCGCTCCAGCTCCGGCACCTGGCGCATGAATTCCAGATAATCACTGCCGTTGCAGAAACTCATGACCCGCTCGACCCCGGCGCGGTTGTACCAGGACCGGTCGAACAGAACCATTTCGCCCGCCGTCGGCAGGTGCTCGACATAGCGCTGGAAATACCACTGGCCCTGTTCCTGATTGGTGGGTTTTTCCAATGCGACGACGCGCGCGCCACGGGGGTTGAGATGTTCCATGAAGCGCTTGATCGTGCCGCCCTTGCCGGCCGCGTCGCGCCCTTCGAACAGGATGACGATCTTCTGACCCGTCTCCTTGACCCAGCGCTGGACCTTCAGCAGTTCGACCTGAAGCTCAGCCTTATGCTTCTCGTAAACCGCGGTCTTGATCTTGGTGTGATACGGGTATTCGCCGTTTTCGAAGAGCCTGCGGATGGTTTCAGGGTCATGCCGCATCTCCGCCAAGTGGTGCAGCTGTTCGCTGCCGTCGTGATGCGGTGCGTCGGTGCCATCTGTCTTGCCGGATTTCGCGGCGCTGGCTTTTGCGGCGCCGGGTTTTGCAACTCTCGGCTTCGCGGATTTCGATTTTGCCCCACCCGCCGGTTTGGCCACAGCTTGTTCAGCCTGCGCAGTTAAAACCGCATCGGCATTTTGCGGCGCTTCTTTCACATCTGTGCTCATTTCTTCTCCCCACTCTAATATGCGAAGCAAAACAAATTGTTAGAATGCGTTCATTGATCCTGATCAATTGACCCTCCATCTCCGGCGCGCGGGTGTTTCCCGATATCGCGGCATGCTCTAGCCTGTACCGGAAGAATTCGCCTCCCGGGAGCTTGAAACGTGAAGGTTATTGTCATCGGGGCCGGTATCATCGGCGCCTCCATCGCTTATGCCCTAAGCCGCAAGGGCGCTTCCGTCACCGTGCTGGAACAGGCCCTGCCCGCCAGCGCGGCAACGTCCAAATCCTTCGGCTGGATCAATGCGTCCTCCGCGGAAACGCCGGAATACTATCGGCTGCGCATCGCGGCCATTGCGGAGCAAAAGCGGCTTGCCGACAGTCTGGGTTTGGACGACGCCGTTCGTTGGCATGGCGGATTGTGGTGGGAGGAGGAAGGCGAAGGCCTGGAGAGGCAAGCAAACTCCCTCGCCGCGCTTGGATACGAGATCGACCTGCTGGACCGGGCCGGGTTTTCCGCCCTGGAACCCCAGGTCGCCGACCCGCCCGAACGTTGCATCCATACCTTGATGGAAGGGGCCGCCGACCCCATCGGCTTGACCCGCGCCCTATTGGCGGCGGCGGCGAAGAACGGGGCGTCGGTTCTTGCCGGATGCCGGGTAACGGGGCTGATCCGTGACGGCGATGCCTTCACGACCGTGCAGACAAGCGCGGGGCAGTTCCACGCGGACCGCATTGTGCTCGCCGGCGGCGTCGGCACCCAGACAATGCTTGAGGCAGCAGGTCTTCACTTGCCGATGGACAACAAGCCAGGCCTGATCCTTCACACCGAGCCTGTGGCCCCGGTGATCGATCACCTGATCCTGTCGCCGGAAATCCATTTCTGGCAAAAGCCGGACGGCGCCATCATCGCAGGCGACGACTACGGTGGCGGCGATATGGGCGAGGATCTACCGGACGGGCCCGCTGACCTAGCCGCACGCGTGTTGGAAAAAGTACAGAACCGCTTGCCGGAGATCGGCCCCCTCAACGTCGACCATATCATGCTGGGCGTCCGGCCGATGCCGGTCGACGGTTTTCCCGCCATCGGGACGCCGTCGGGTGGCGACGGGCTTTACATCGCCACGATGCATAGCGGCATTACCTTGGGCCCGCTGATCGGGCGGCTGGCGGCCGAGAGCATCGTGGACGGCATTGAATCAGATTTTTTGGATCCCTATCGCGCCGCCCGGTTCAATTAGGGCAATCTTAGGGACCGTCAGTATTTGGCCAAAACGGTTCAACGACACGGCCTCGGCTAAGAGATTTTATGGATCATCGCGCCCTCATCCGCTCAATGCCGCCGCAACAACGCGCCGAACTGACCCGGAAGTCGGACCGGCCGGGTCTGCTGCATCTGGCGGGACATTGGGGGCTGATCATGGTGCTCGGCGGGTTGATCGCCGCGCGGGTCCCCTATTGGCCCGCACTGATGCTGCCCCAGGGCATTCTGCTGGTCTTCCTTTTCACCCTGCTGCACGAGACATCGCACCGCACCGTTTTCGCGACAGCGTGGCTGAACAAGGCCGTCGCCTGGATTTGCGGCTTGCTGATCGCCCTGCCGCCCGAATGGTTCCGGCATTTCCATTTCGAGCACCATCGCTACACCCAGGATCCCGAAAAAGACCCTGAACTTCTAACGCCCAAACCGGCGACCCTTGGCAAATACCTGATCCACATTACAGGTTTGCCCGTCTGGTTCAGTCATTTGAAAACAGTGCTGCGCAACGCCTGCGGACGGGATGCTGGGCATTTCATTCCGGACCCGGATCGCGGCAAAGTCGCTTGGGAGGCGCGGGTCATGGTCCTGCTCTACGTCTTGCTCGCCGGGGCGTCCCTGGCCGCCAGTTCGGCCGTTCTGGTATTCGTTTGGCTGCTGCCGCTTCTGCTCGGTCAGCCGTTTCTGAGGCTCTATCTGCTTGCCGAACATGGCGGCTGCCCCTTCGTGCCCAACATGCTGGAAAACAGCCGGACGACGCAGACGACCTGGCTTGTCCGCAAACTGGCCTGGAACATGCCTTTCCACGCGGAACACCATTCCTTCCCGGGCGTGCCGTTTCACCGCCTGCCTCAGCTTCACGCTTTGATCGAAGAGCATCTGAAGGTGACGGAGGACGGATATTTCCGTTTCCACCGGCAATTCACCAAGGGTTTCCGTCTCTAGGCCGACCTATCGCGGCTTCTGCAACGGCGCCAGCAGCAGGCCGACGAGCGATTTATCAGACGCCTCCCCTTCCAGGCCGATCGGCATCTTGGCCCAGCGGGCGGTTTTCGACCTGGACCCGAACAGCCGGTCCCAGAAACTGAACAGGGTGCCGTAGTTCGAATCCGTATCCTTGCGGACCGCATGATGATGCACCCAGTGGATGCCGGGCGTGATGATGACCATGCTGAGCGCGCGCTCCAAACCGGATGGCAGGCGCGCATTCGAATGATGAAAAATGGAACAGAGCAGCACCACGGCCTCGAACACCAGGACGGAGGTCAGCGGAATATCCATCAACCCGACATAAAGCCCCCGCATTATTGCGGAGAGGACGACCTCGCCGAAATGAAACCGCACGGCGCTCGTCGTATCCAAATGCCGGTCGAAATGATGAACCTGGTGGAAGCGCCACAGGACAGGCACAACATGATTGGCCCGGTGCCAAGCATAGATGAACAGGTCGAGAAGCAGGATATCCAACACCAATCCGGCCCAGCCGCCATAGGCTTGCCCGACCCAGTCGGGCCGCCAATCGGGACCGTATGCCGCCATGACGGTACTGAGCGGAATAACGATCACAGGCGACAGCAACGTGTTGATGGCGAAGAGTGCGCCGTTACGGAACCAACGGTGAAACCGCCCCAGCCGCCCGTCATCCGCCGACGAGGCCGCGGCGTCAGCGGACGGGGATTGCAACGGGGATTGAACCCATTCCCGCGCGGCAGGACGAAACCTTTCGAGGGCGAACCAGATCAGGAACCAGGCCCCGACAGCGGCGCCCTTCAGCAGCACGATGGTTTCAATCGTCGCATTCACTTGATCGTAAAACCCTTTTTCCGGAGCCGCCGACTTCCCACCGGATCGAACCGCTCAATTTTTCGTTCAACGGCAATCCACCGCAATTTCCGGGGTGCCCTCTTCGACGGCTTCCGCTACAAATTCCGAACGCCGGACCGCAACCCCACCGCGTTGGCCTAAGCCATCGGCCCGGGATTTGCCAGACGCGCCGACGACAAGACATATCAGATATAGGTGATCGCCATGCAAAGCGCACTGATCGGTGTTTCAGGCTGCGCCATCGAAGACGAAGGCAACCGCTTCTACGTGAAGGTCGGCGACAAATACGTGAACGCCATCGCGGATGCCGCGCGGGCGACACCGATGATCGTCCCGCCATTGGGCGATGTGCTGGACCTGGACCTGCTGCTCGACCGCCTCGACGGCCTGTTCCTGACCGGCAGTCCGTCGAATGTGGAACCGCATCACTACGAAGGCCCGTCTTTCCGCGAGGGCGTGAAGCGCGACCCGCGCCGCGACAGCACCACCCTGCCGCTGATCAAGAAAGCGATCGAACGCGGTATGCCGGTTTTCGCCGTCTGCCGCGGGCATCAGGAACTGAATGTCGCATTGGGCGGCACGCTGCACCAACATGTCCAGGAACTGCCGGGCAAGCGCGATCACCGGGTGAACAACGACCTGGACTATATGGGTCAGTACGACGTCGCCCATTCTATTTCGATCCGCCCGGACGGGCCCTTGGCGGCCCTGGCCGGCGGTGCCGCCGAAGCGGATGTAAATTCCCTGCATTCCCAGGCGATCGACCGGCTGGCCCCCGGCCTGGTGGTCGAAGCGGAAAGCCCCGACGGCATTATCGAGGCAGTCTCCATGCCCGCGGCCAAGGGCTTCCTGCTCAGCGTTCAATGGCATCCGGAACATCCCGTCGCACTGACTTGGCCGTTGAGCAAGGCAATGTTCGCCGCCTTTGGGGAGGCCGCGCGGGCCTATGCCGCCGAACGCCTGTCGCGGGGCGCCGCCGCCTGACAATCCGCATCCCTACTCATTCGTTTTTTTGACTTGGAAGGATCCCGCCAATGCGCCTGGCCACCTGGAATATCAACTCGGTCCGACTTCGCATGCCCATCATCGCGCAGTTCACCGAGAGCCATAAGCCGGACGTATTGTGCCTGCAGGAAACGAAGGTGGAAGATTCCAAGTTTCCGTTGGAAGACATCAAGTCGCTGGGCTACGAGCATGTCATCTTCCGCGGCATGAAAGGCTATAACGGCGTTGCTATCCTGTCCCGCCTGCCGCTTACCGATACGGGCAGCCGTGATTGGGCGGGCAAGGAAGATTGCCGCCATCTAGCGGTCGATGTGGACGGCAAGTTCGAGCTGCATAATTTTTATGTTCCCGCCGGCGGCGACGAGCCGAACCCGGAGGTGAACGAGAAGTTCGACCACAAACTGCGTTTCGTCGATGAAATGCGGGATTGGTTCAAATCCGACCGTAAGGCGTCGACGCCGATGGTGCTGGTCGGCGACCTGAATATCGCCCCCTTGGAAAACGACGTCTGGTCCCACAAACAGCTTCTGAAGATTGTCAGCCACACGCCGATCGAGGTCGAGAAATTGACCGCCGTGCAGAACGGCTTGAAATGGGTCGACGCGGTTCGCGCCAAGATCCCCGAGCCGGAAAAGGTATATAGCTGGTGGAGTTATCGGTCCCGCGACTGGCAGGCCGCGAACAAGGGCCGCCGGCTCGACCATGTCTGGGTCACCGCGCCGCTGGCCGATAAGGTGACCGGCGTCGATATCGTCAAGGACGCGCGCGGTTGGGAAAAACCGTCGGACCACGTCCCCGTGATCGTCGATTTCGATCTTTGACCGGCCGGGGCCCGTCGCAGGGCCCCCCATCGTCAGGCCCCATCGTCAAGCCTGGAACGTATGCGCTACCTGATTGAGATGCCGGCCACGCGGCGGGCAGGTTCCTGCCTTCCCAAATAAGTTTGGAAGAAATACCGGCCTTGCCGCACACCGTCGGGCAGCGGAATGTCTTCCGCATCCGGCAAGGGTATCTTCTGATCGCTGACGACGACGGCGCCGGGTTTCAGCACCCGCGGCAGGATGTCGGCCATCATCACCGCCATCCTGGCATCCCATTCCGCATTGCCGGTGCCGATATCGCTGTGCACCAGAATCGCGGGCTGCGGCAATTCGTCCGCCGCCTGCGCCAGGGTGTCGGGAAGGTCGCCCAGGAAAAGGTACTCATCGTCCGGCGTGCTGTCGGGATGGGACGCCACTTGTCGGTCGAACACGAAAATTTCACGGTCGGGCATGGATTCACGCAAGTGATCGAAGGTTCGGCCGTTGCCGAGGCCAACCTCAAGCACCACGCCATCCTGCCCATCGACCAACTGGGTGGCATAGTCCAAGCAGGCGCGCTGCGCGGTTACGCGGCGAATAAACGAATCCAATCGGGACAATGCTTTTCCTTACTTTCGGTGGACGGCGGGGTCCGCCACCTTCCTACCCTATGTGTGCGGGGCGCGGCACGATGCCAACCGCTACCGTCCAACTTTCTCGTGAACAGGCCGAAAATAGGGGAATTTCGCGGATTCATTAACTCTCACGGGCCTCCGTAGCAGGATGGTCATACCTGCCCGGTCCCGAAAATCCATTGTGACCGAAGGACTTTTCCATGTAATAGTTCCGATTGGGGAGTTCAATTGTCCCGGGATTCGTTCGCGGGGGGGCGCAAACCGGCAATTGGCGGACGAAAAGAAACCGCTGCCGCGAGGAAGGTGCACGAGGATGAGCCGGGGCCACCATAAACGCGTGCTGATGTACAGCCACGACACCTTCGGGCTTGGTCACCTGAGGCGCGTGCGGGCGATTGCGCATGCCTTGGTCGAAGAGTCCAAGGATGTATCCGTCCTGATCCTGACCGGGTCTTCCATCATCGGCAGTTTCGATTTCCGTACCCGGGTGGACTTCGTCCGCGTTCCAGGTGTTATCAAGCTGCGCAACGGCGAATATACGCCGCTGAAGCTGCACATGAACATTGCGGATACCTTGGCGATCCGCGAGTCGATCATCCGCCATACCGCCGAAACCTTCGATCCGGACCTATTCATCGTCGACAAGGAACCGCTGGGCCTGCATGGCGAGGTTGAGTCGACGCTGCAAGACCTGAACGAGAAGGGCATTCCCTGCGTTCTTGGGCTGCGCGACGTGATGGACGAACCCGCCTTGCTGGAACCGGAATGGAAGCGTAAGCGCGCCATCCCCGCCCTGTCGAAATATTATGACGAACTTTGGGTCTATGGCCTGCCGCAGTTCTGCGATCCCTTGGAAGGCTTGGAAATCCCGCAATCCGTCCGCCGCAAGATGGTCTATACAGGCTATCTGCAGCGCAGCGAACCGGCCGATCTTCCGACCGCGGCTTTCGCGACCTCGAAGATCAACAAACCGTATATCATGGTCACGCCCGGCGGCGGCGGCGACGGGGAAGAACTCGTCGACTGGGTCCTGCAAGCGTACGAGACCGACCGGAAATTGCCCTATCCGGCATTGATGGTGCTTGGACCCTTCATGTCGACTGAAAGCCAGGCCGCTTTCAAGGGCCGCGCGGAAAAGCTGGACGATGTCGAAATCATCACCTTCGACGCCCATTTGGAACAACTGATCATGGATGCCGTCGGCATGGTTGCGATGGGCGGATACAATACCTTCTGCGAAATCCTGTCCTTCGACAAACCGGCGGTCATCGTGCCGCGCCGTTATCCCCGGCGCGAGCAATATATCCGCGCCAAGCGGGCGCAGGAACTGGGCCTGCTGAACATGCTGGACCCGGAAGAGACAAAGCTTCCGAAGGATATGGCGACGGCATTGCGTCATCTGCCGCAGCAAAACCCGCCCTCCGAAGTGATCATTCCCGGTCTGCTGGATGGGTTGGAAAGCGTGAATATCCTGGCCGCGCGTCTGGCCGCGCGCCCCCGGAACAAGGTTCGCGTCGCCAGTTCCAAGTAACCGCGAGGCCTTTCGAGATCCGCCGGATCGTTGCCCGGTCGGAAGACGAGCAATAGGGATACGACCCAAGGTCCATGAGGTTCCATGACGACGGCGTTCGTCCTTAAAGGTTATCCAAGACTATCGGAAACGTTCATCGCCCAGGAAATTCTGGCGCTCGAACGTCGTGGCCTGGATATCCATATCGTATCCCTGCGGCATCCCACGGATCGCCATACCCATCCGGTGCACGCGGAAATATCCGCGCCCGTCCTCTATCTGCCGGAATATCTATACCAGGAACCGAAGCGGGTGTTCCGCGCCTGGTGGAAGATCCGCAGACGGAAAGGCTATGCCGAAGCCCGAAACGTATGGATCAGGGATTTGATGCGCGACCGGACCCCCAATCGGGTCCGCCGCTTCGGCCAGGCCCTGGTGCTTGCCGCGGAATTGGAAGGCCGGGTCGACCGGCTTCATTTCCATTTCCTGCACACGCCGGCTTCGGTCACGCGGTATGCAGCGATCATGCTGGGTCTGCCATGGACAGGGTCGGCCCATGCCAAGGATATCTGGACCATTCCCGACTGGGAAAAGCGGGAAAAACTGGCGGCGATGGAGTGGCTTTCGACCTGCACCGCGGTAGGCGCGGATCATTTGCGTCATTTGGCGAGACCCAATCCGGAAAAAGTTCATCTGGATTATCACGGCTTGGATTTGGCCCGCTTTCCACACATCGATCCAAGCACGGCGTCGCGCGACGGCTCGGATGCCTCCGATCCCGTGCGCCTGATTTCGGTGGGCCGGGCCGTTGCGAAGAAAGGATATCCCGATCTTCTCACCGCCTTGTCGAAAGTGCCGAAGAACCTGCAATGGCGGCTGACCCATATTGGCGGCGGCGCCGAGCGTGAGGCGCTGAAGCGACAGGCCGAAACTCTTGGAATTGCCGATTATGTGGAATGGTTGGGTGCGCAGCCGCAACAAACCGTTTTGAACCGTCTGCGTGAGTCGGACCTTTTCGTATTGGCCAGCAAGATCGCCGAGGACGGCGACCGTGACGGCCTACCCAACGTCCTGATGGAAGCCCAAAGCCAGGGACTTGCCGTGCTGTCGACCGCGGTTTCCGCTGTGCCGGAGCTGATTTTGGACGGCGAAACGGGCGCATTGGTGCAGCCGGGCGACGTGCCTGCCTTGACCAACGCCTTGGCGCGGCTGATAGCGGATCCGGACCTGCGGGACAAATACGGCAAGGCGGGGGAGGCCCGCGTACGATCGGATTTCGACGCGGCAAACTGCATCACCGCCATGGCCCGGCGTTTCGGCCTGCCGGGTGGCCCGAAAGAACCGAACCCAACCGAACACGGTAAAACCGCCGCATGTGGATAGAATTCTATGCGCCGATGAAGGCCCCCACCCATCCCGTGCCATCCGGAGACCGGCGCATGGCGCGGTTGTTGATGCGGGTCCTGGCCATGGGTGGGCACAAAGTGACGTTGGCGTCGAGCACGCGGTGCTGGGAGGGCAAGGGCGATGCGGCGGTGCAAGCCAGCATCCGGCAGCGCGCCGCGTTGGAGCAATTCGATCTTGCCGCCTGGTACGACCGTCACGGCGCGCCGGATCTGTGGTTCACCTATCACCTTTACCACAAGGCGCCCGACCTGATCGGCCCCGGCCTTTGCGACCGGTTCGGCATACCCTATTGCGTGGCGGAGCCGAGCTTTGCACCAAAACAGGAAAATGGCCCCTGGGCGGAAGGGCATTCGGCAGTACGAAAAGCGCTGGGGCGCGCTGACGCGGCGTTTTTCCTTAATCCCACAGATAGGGATTGTGTCGCTCCGTTGCTGACCGAGTCTTGCCAAGCGGTCGATCTTCCCCCCTTTGTCGACACTGCCCCCTATCCATCCGCCAGTGCCGCCCGGCCGGAGACGCGCGCCGCGATCGCCAGGGCCCATGGTATAGACCCGGGCCGGCCCTGGCTGCTTGCCGCCGCCATGATGCGCCAGGACGTGAAGAAGGAATCCTATAAGCTATTGGCAGACGCCTTGAGCCGGCTGGACACCTCCGAGTGGTCCTTGGTCGTCGTCGGGGACGGTCCGGCCCGGGCGGAAGTCGAGGCGATGTTCGCCGATTTTCACCAAACCGGCTTTAAACGGACGGCTTTCCTCGGTGCCTTGTCCGCCGAAGATCTTGCGCTGGTGCAAGCGGCCTGCGATCTCGCGGTCTGGCCCAGTCTGAACGAAGCCTTCGGTCTCGGCGTGCTTGAGGCTCAGGCAGCGGGACTTCCGGTCGTCTCCGGCGGCAATGCCGGCGTCGCCAATATGATCATCCACGGCAAGACCGGGCTTCTGACCGAAATGGGCGACGCAGAGGCATTCGCAGGGGCGGTGTCCTACTACCTTCGCGATCCCGATGCGCGCCGTATGATGGGGCTGGCGGCCGCCGCGAATGTGGGATGCCGCCATGATATGAAACATGCGCAACGGGTACTTTTCGGTACAATAAATACAATAATGGAGGAGTATAGCCGATGACGCAGCTCGCCATACTTCGGCACGGGCCGACCGATTGGAACGCGGAAGGACGGTTTCAGGGACGCGCCGACAGATTCCTGAGCGAGGAAGGACGGCTGGACGTCGCAAGCTGGCGCCTTCCCGAGGACGTCAAGACATGGCGGGTGCTGGCCAGTCCGCTGTCACGGGCGCGCAAGACCGCCCTGTTGCTGACCGGACGGGAACCGGATATCGACCCGCGCCTGATCGAAATGGATTTCGGCGAATGGGAGGGTGAACAATTGGCGGACCTGCGCCAGCGCCTTGGCGAGGAAATGCGCCTGAACGAGGCGCGCGGCTTGGATTTCACGCCGCCCGGCGGGGAAAGCCCCCGCATGGTGATGGACCGGCTGCGCCCCCTTCTGACCGAACTTGCGGAAAAGAACGAACCTTGCCTGGTCGTTGCCCATAAGGCCGTCATTCGGGCGCTCTATGCCATGGCGACCGGATGGGACATGACGGCGGACGCGCCGGAAAAGCTGAAGAATGCCTGCCTGCATCGGTTCGATCTTGCCGCCGACGGAACCGTCAGCGTGCTATCCCTGAACGAAGCGCTGACCTGACCGGCGCATGGCGGCCAAACCCTGAATGAAACCGCATCTCTTCATCCATGTGCAGCATCTGCTCGGCATCGGGCATATGGAACGTGCCTTTGCCGTCGCGTCGGCCTGCCAAGACAAAGGTTTTGCGGTGACCGTGGCGACCGGCCGCCGGTCCTGCACGGATGAAAAGCCGTATCGATGGGTACCGTTGCCGGATCTGCGCTCCGCCGATGCCGGGTTTTCCGTCCTGCTCGACGAAGCGGGCGAACCCGCCACGGATGCCCTTTGGGCGGAGCGACGGGAGATCCTGCTCGACGGGTTTCGGGATGCCGGGCCGGACCTGCTGCTGGTCGAGGGGTTTCCCTTCGCGCGCCGCCGGTTCCGGTCCGAGCTTCTGCCGCTATTGTCCCTGGCGCGGGAGGCCGGCATTCCAACGATCTGCTCCATCCGCGATATCCTCCAGCCGAAGAACGACCCGCGACGGGTTGAGGAATGCCTGAATTGGGCGAATCCCTGTTTTGACCTGATCCTGGTGCATGGCGACCCGACCCTTGCGCGACTTGAGGATTCCTTCCCGGCCGTGGACCGTTTGACCACCCCCGTCGTCTATACCGGCTATGTCGCGAAGCCGGACGGCCCGGATGACGGAACGGCGGGGCGCGATGAAGTGCTCGTTTCCGCCGGCGGCGGGGCGGTTGGCGCAACCCTGTTCGATGCCGCGCTGGCGGCTGCCTGCCTGCCCGGCGCGGAACGGTGGCATTGGCGGCTGCTGGTCGGACGCAATATGGAGGCCGATACGGCCGGCCGGGCGACACCGGGCCATGTCACGGTCGAACCGGCCCGGCCCGACTTCCGGGCGATGCTGTCCCGCGCCGCCGTTTCCGTCAGTCAGGCGGGTTACAACACCGCCGTCGACCTGTTCGCAAGCGGCGCGCCCGCCGTTCTATGCCCCTTCGAGGATGGCGGCCAGAAAGAGCAGGCGATGCGGGCCGAACGAATGGCCGCCGTCATGGGCGCGACCGTTCTTTCCGAAACCGGCCTGACGGCGGATGCCTTGCTCGCGGCTGTCCGGATACAGGCGGAACAGCCCCAGCAATTCCCCTCCCAATTCCCCTCCCAATCCCCCTCGCGATCGGTTGGCATCGACTTGGCTGGCGCGGAACGGACCGCAAGGATATTAACCCTGTGGCATGCTGGCGAGGCCGCCGCCGCAATTCAGGCCGGATTGGCGGGCGAGAAGAGGACGAAAACGTGAAGACGCAGCCCTGGCAGGATTTGCGGGACGAGTTGGACCGGTGGGCCGAGGCCGGCCGAACCGCAACCCTATGGTGGCGGGACGACGATGCGGTGATGCCCGGTCCGCTTCTGGACCGCCTGGCGGAGTCGGCGGCGGGCGCACCGGTTTCCCTCGCCGTGATCCCGGCGCTGGCGGACCCGGCTTTGAAAGACTTTCTGGACCGGCATCCATCCTTTTCCGTCATCCAACACGGCTATGAACATCGGAACCATGCCGGGCCCGGCGAAAAGAAATGCGAATTTCCCGACAGCCGGGATGTCGACGCGATGCTCGCGGACCTCGCTAAGGGCCGGGAGAAGCTGTCGGCGCTCTTCGACTCCCGGTTCCGCCCGGCCCTGGCCCCGCCTTGGAACCGGATTGCGGACGCCCTGCCCGCCCAATTGGAAACTGTCGGCTTGTCGGGGCTGTCGACCTATCGCCGGTCGGACCGGCCCTCTGGACCGCGCTGCTGGGTCGATACCCATTGCGACATCATCGCCTGGCGGGGCAGCCGGGGTTTCGTCGGCGACCAAGAAGCCCTTGCCCTGATCGCCAACCATCTGCGGGCCCGGCGCGACGGTGAGACGATCGACGAGCCCACCGGCGTCATGACCCATCATATCGTACACGACGAAGCCTGTTGGGTGTTTCTGCGGTCGCTTGCGGCGTTAGTGGCGGGTCATCCGGCGGCCGATTGGATCGATCCCTTTTCGGGCCTCGTATCGAAATGACGGACCAAACCCTCCATTCCGCCTATGAGCGGCGGCCTCTTCTGGCCGATTTCGCCCGCAGCGCCGCGGGCCTTCTGTTCACCCTGGGCCCCGCGCTTTTCCTGAATCCGATCCCGGTGCTGTTCTGGATTTTTCTTGCTTGCGGCATGCTGTTCCTGGCCTTCGGTGTGAAGACCGCGCAGAAATGGGTCACGAAAGTCTCCATGACGGCCGAAACACTGACCGTTTCCACGCCGTTCACCGCCAGCCTTGCCTGGAAAGATCTGCAAACGGCGAAACTGCGCTTTTACGCAACCAGACGGAAAAGCCGAAAGGGTTGGATGCAGTTGACCTTGAAGGACGGGCGGACCCGCATCGTGCTGGATTCCGCGTTGCAGGACTTCGATACGGTCGCGAAATACGCCGCACGGTGGATTCTGGAAAACGGTATAGAGCTGGATATCCCGAGCCGGGAGAATTTTCTTGCACTTGGCATTCGACTGGATCGAAATGCCGGTACGGAAGTTTGAGAAGTAGCCGGAAGAGGAAATGGTCGTCTTTTCCGGTCTGAAAGTTGCTGTTTTCGGTCGTTTCAGTTGACGGCTCTTAACCAGTTGTGAACATTTTCTTCCGTAATATTTAACCGGCGCAAAGTAACCGGGCCGTATAAGAATGTCCGGAATGCCGTGAACAGGTGATCGTCAGCAGGGGGAGCCGTCCCGGTCCATGTCCGAAAACTTAATCGAAGTGCGCGACCTGAAAGTCAGTTTCGATTTGCCGGAAGGGCAGATCGAGGCCGTGAAAGGCGTTTCCTTCCGGGTTCAGGCCGGAAAGACGGTCTCCCTGGTCGGTGAGTCCGGTTCCGGTAAATCCGTCGTCAGCCAATCGATCATGGGGATCCTGCCGAAATCCGCCCATATCACCGGCGGCCAGATCTTGTTCCGAGATCCGAACAAACCGGGCACCGTGCTCGACATCGCGGCGATGGACCGCGACGGGCCGGATATGCGGTCCCTGCGCGGCGGACGGATTTCAATCATCTTCCAGGAGCCGATGACCTCGCTGTCGCCGTTGCACACGGTCGGCAACCAGATTTGCGAAGCGCTGGAACTGCACCGCAATGTCGGCGGTGCGGAAGCCATCGCCATGGCGGAGGAAATGCTGGCCCGCGTCGGCTTCCCCGACCCGGTCCGCGCCATCCGCACCTATCCTTTCGAACTGTCCGGCGGCCTGCGTCAGCGCGCGATGATCGCGATGGCCCTGGTCTGCAATCCGGCCCTGCTGATCGCGGACGAACCGACCACCGCGCTGGACGTGACGATCCAGGCGCAAATCCTGAAATTGTGCCGGGACCTGCAGGACGACCTGGGCATGGCGATCCTGATGATCACCCACGATCTGGGCGTTGTCGCCAATATGGCCGAGGAAGTCGTCGTCATGTATCACGGCGAGGTCATGGAACACGGTTCGCTGACCGACATTTTCCGCAACGCGCAGCACCCCTATCTGAAGTCCCTGCTGAAGGCGGTCCCGCGTTTCAATATGGAACCGGGCGAACGCCTGATCCCGATCCGGGAAATCAAACCGCGCATCGGCGGGCACCTGACCGTTCAAAAGGAAGGCGGAACGGGCAAGCTGGGCGAGCCGATCCTGTCGGTCGACGGGATCAACAAGACCTATACGATCAAGAAGGGCAGCCTGTTCGGTAAGCAGGAACGCAATCAGATCAAGGCTGTCGACAATGTCAGCTTCGAGCTGCGCCGCGGCGAGTGCCTGGGCCTTGTCGGAGAATCCGGCTGCGGGAAGACGACGCTCAGCAAGATCTTGATGCGCGCATTGACGCCGGATACCGGGTCGATCCGGTTCCACGATCATGGCGGCGACATCGATATCCCCGCCCTGGAAGGCAAGGACCTTCTGGAGTTTCGCAGGAAGATGCAGTTCATCTTCCAGGATCCCTTCTCATCCCTCAATCCACGGATGACGGTGTTGGATCTGATTTCCGAACCGCTGGAAATCCACGATGTCGGCACCCATCGCGAGCGCCAGGAACTGGTGCAGGAATTGATGGAGCTTGTCGGTCTGGATACCCGGCATCTGAAACGTTACCCGCACAGTTTTTCCGGCGGGCAGCGGCAACGTCTCGGCATTGCCCGCGCCCTGGCCTTGCGGCCGGAAATCCTGATCTGCGACGAACCGGTTTCCGCGCTGGACGTTTCGATTCAGGCCCAGATCCTGAACCTGTTGAAAGATCTGAAGGAGACGCTGGGCCTGACCTATATCTTCATTTCGCACAATCTGGCCGTGGTCGACTATATCGCCGACCGGATCATGGTGATGTGCCGCGGACGGCTGGTTGAAATGGCGCCGCGCGACCTGCTGTTCCGGAATCCGGTCCACCCCTACACGCGCGGCCTGTTGACCGCCGTACCGGACCCCAATCTGGACCATCCGTTGGATTTTGCTCACCTGATGTCGGAAAAGGCGTCCGAGCCGGCCGTTTGGCCCTTCCCCTTCGCGGAAGTCGACGGTGTTTCACCGGTGCTTAGGGATTTGGGCGACGGGCACTATGTCCGGGCCCTGCCCGACGCCAATTTGTCGGAGTTGGCGGCATGAGGACCCAGTACGCCACCAATCGAATCGTGGCGGCTCGCCGCCAATCGACCGCCTTGGCCGCGGCGGCGGGTTTGAGCCTGCTGGCCGGCGCCCTGATCTGGGGCCTTACTTCCGGCAGCGCGAAGGCCATGGATCTTGTCGACCCGCCCTTTTTCGAAGAAGCGGTCGGCAATGGCACTTTGCCCCCGGTTTCGCTTCGGGCGCCCCAGGAACCGCTTGTCGTTCGTTTGGACAAACCGGGCCAGAAGATCGGTCAACACGGCGGCGATCTCCGGACCTTGATGGCCAGCGCAAAGGATACACGGCAGATGACCGTGTACGGTTATGCGCGGCTGGTGAAATATGACCGGGATTTCGAACTCGTCCCAGACATCCTGAAATCCGTCGATGTGGAAGACGGACGGTCCTTCACCCTGACGCTGCGGCGCGGCCACCGCTGGTCGGACGGCGCGCCCTTCACGACGGAGGACTTCCGCTATTGGTGGGAGGATATGGCCCATAACGAGGAACTGTATCCCGTCGGCCCACCGGCCTTCATGAAGGTCCGAGACTCCTATCCGGACGTCGAAATCCTGGACGAGGTAACGATCCGCTATACTTGGCCGGATCCGAACCCGGACTTCCTGCCGGGCCTCGCCGGTGCGTCGCCCAACTATATCTATGCGCCGGCGCATTACATGAAGCAGTTCCACATCAAATACGCTGACCAGGAAAAGCTTCTGGCGATGGTGGAAGAAGAAGGTCAGCGTAACTGGGCGTCGCTTCATACGCGCGTCGGTCGGCTTTACCGGAACGACAATCCGGACCTACCGGTACTACAGCCTTGGTATGTGAATACAGCGTCGCCCAGCGACCGCTTTGTCTTCATGCGGAATCCTTATTTCCACAAGGTCGACGAGAATGGTCTGCAACTGCCGTATCTCGACCGGGTCATCGTCAATCTGACTGAAAAGAAACTTGTGGCCGGCAAGGCGGCGACCGGCGATCTGGACCTGCAAGGCCGGTATCTGCGGTTCGACGACTTCACCCTGTTGAAACAGAACGAGAAGTCCCACGGCTACAAGACACTGTTGTGGCGCATCGCCAAGGGCGCGCATCTGGCGCTGTTCCCGAATATGAACCACAAGGATCCGGTCTGGCGGGACCTGTTCCGCGAGGCGGATTTCCGCCGCGCCCTGTCGCTTGCCGTCAACCGGTACGAGATCAACCGCGTCGTCTATTTCGGCTTGGCGCTTGAAGGACAAAACACGCTGTTGCCCGGCAGCCCGCTCTATAAGCCGGAATATCGGGAAGCCTGGACCGAATTCAACATCAAGAGAGCGAACGCCATGTTGGACCGCCTGGGCCTGAAACGCCGGCGGATGGACGGCATGCGTTTTCTGCCCAACGGGGAACCGCTTGAGATCATCGTCGAAACCGGGGGCACCTCCACCGAGGAAACCGACGTCCTTCAGCTGATCACCGACGGCTGGCGCGACATCGGCGTGAAGATGTTCATCAAACCGTTGAGCCTGGACAACATGCGCCGCCGCGTCTTCGCGGGCGAAACCCAGGTCTCGATCTCGTCGGGATGGGAAAACGGGTTGGCGACGGCGGCGATGTCGCCGACCGAGCTGGCGCCGATCAGTCAGGTTCAGCTGCAATGGCCGATGTGGGGTCAATATCACGAAACCAACGGCAATGCGGGCGAGCCGGTCGACATGCCCGCACCCCAGGAATTGCTGGATCTGTTGGAAAAGTGGTACCGCGCGAAAACCACCGCCGAGCAGCGGCAGATTTGGAGCCGTATGCTGGAAATACAGTCCGACAACGTCTTTTCCATCGGCCTTGTGGCCGGCGTGCTGCAGCCCATCGTGGTTCGCAACGGGCTGAACAACGTGCCGGAAGAAGGGCTGTGGAACTGGGATCCGGGCGCGCATTTCGGCATCTACGGCATGGATACGTTCTGGTGGGACCGGGACGCCTTGAAACTGACCCAGCAATAAGGACGGGTGTCGCGCGCCGGTTCGCCGGCTGCGGGGGAGGAAGAAAGTAAATGTTGGGATATCTGGCCCACAGATTGTTGATGATGATCCCTACCCTGTTGGTGATCAGCGTCTTCGTCTTCATCATCATCCAATTGCCGCCCGGCGATTATCTGACGACATTGGTCACGGAGCTTCAGGCGCAAGGCGAGGAAATCAGCCAGGAAAAGCTGGAATTCTACCGCCAGGAATACGGCTTCGGCGAACCGGTCGTCCTGCAGTATATCTATTGGCTGGGGGGGTTGCTTCAGGGCAATCTCGGCTATTCCTTCGAGCATGAGCAGCCGGTTGCGGACGTCGTCGGCGACCGCGCCCTTCTGACGATCGTCGTTTCCATGGGAACGATCATCTTCGTTTATGTCGTCTCCTTCCCGATCGGCGTCTATTCCGCGGTCCGCCAATACAGCGCGGGCGATTACGCGCTGACCTTCGTCGGCTTTATCGGGCTGGCGACGCCGAACTTCCTTCTGGCCCTGGTGTTGATGTATCTGGCGAACGAATATTTCGGCACGTCCATCGGCGGCTTGATGGACGACCATTTCAAGGACCAGCCCATGTCATGGGCGAAATTTGTCAGCATTCTGGAACATTTATGGGTGCCGGTCATCGTCATCGGGACCTCCGGCACGGCGGGGATGATCCGCCGCCTGCGCGCGAACCTGCTGGACGAGTTGCACAAGCAATATGTCGTCACGGCGCGGGCCAAGGGCGTTCCTCCCGGCAAGGCGCTGATCAAGTACCCGCTGCGCATGGCGCTGAACCCGTTCATCGCCGATATCGGCAACATTCTGCCGGAAATCATTTCCGGGTCCGCCATCGTTTCCATTGTCTTGAGCCTGGAAACGACGGGCCCGATGCTGCTGCGCGCCCTGCAAAGCCAGGACATGTATCTGGCCGGCAGCTTCCTGATGTTCCTGGCGCTTCTCACCGTCCTCGGCACCCTGATCTCGGATCTGGCGCTGGCGGCACTCGATCCACGCATCCGCCTCGGCGCGGACCTGGCGAAATAGCCCGGGCTTAGAGAAGGAGACCTTCGCGATGTCCGACGCTACCCAGGACACAACCGATCTGAAGCATTATGTGAACGACCGGCCGTTCGACCCCTATTCCGCGGTTACGCTGTCGCCGGAGCAGGAAAAATATTACCTCGCCTCCCAATGGGTGCTGATGTGGATGAAGTTCAAGCGCCACAAGCTGGCCTTGATCAGCGGCATCTACCTGGTGTTGGTTTATCTGTCGGTCGTCGTTTCCGAAGTGCTGGCGCCATACAGCTTTTCCCACCGCCACACGGACTTCCTCTATGCCCCGCCGCAGGATGTGCGGTTCTTCCATAACGGCGAATTCATGGGGCCCTTCGTCTATGAATACGATGCGAGCCTGAATCTGGAGGAATTACGCTGGGTCTATACGGAAAACACGGCCAGGCCGAAGCAACTGCGCTTCTTCTGCACCAGCGACGACTATGCCGGGTCGACCTATGAATTCTGGGGGATCTGGGAATCCAATTTCCACATCGTCTGCCCCGCCAAGGACAGCCAGTTCTTCTTCCTGGGCACGGACCGGCTGGGCCGGGATATCCAATCGCGCATCATTCAGGGCGCACGGATTTCGCTGACCGTCGGCATGATCGGCATCATCATCAGTTTCACGCTGGGCTTGGTGATCGGCGGCTTGGCCGGATATTACGGCGGCTGGATCGATTCAGTGGTGCAGCGCGTGATCGAGGTCATTCGGTCTTTCCCGGCGCTGCCGCTGTGGATGGCCTTGTCGGCGGCGATGCCGGTGACATGGTCCCCCATCGTCGTCTTCATGGGGATCACGGTGATCCTCGGCCTGCTCGATTGGCCGGGCCTCGCCCGCGCCGTGCGGTCGAAACTGCTGGCCTTGCGTGAGGAAGACTTCGCGGTCGCCGCCCAGCTTATGGGCGCGAAACCGGGGCGGATTATCGGCAAGCATTTGATGCCCAGCTTCATGAGCCATCTGATCGCGTCGGCCACATTGGCCATTCCCAGCATGATCCTGGGCGAAACGGCACTGAGTTTCCTGGGCCTCGGCCTGCGCCCGCCGATCACCAGCTGGGGCGTGCTTTTGAACGAAGCGCAGAACTTCAATGCGGTCGCGCTGTATCCCTGGCTGCTCTGGCCGGCCGTGCCCGTCATCATGGTGGTGCTGGCCTTCCAGTTCCTGGGCGACGGTCTGCGCGACGCGGCGGATCCGTACAAATAAGCCCAATGCTGGCGGTTTGAGAAAGAAGCGGCGGCCCTAGGCCGCCGTTTTCTTTTCCAGCCAAAGACTGCTTTCCAACGCCCCTTCCGGGACGGGCAGGCGCGCGGCCGGATGATCGGTCATACCGGGCATCAGAATGCGCCGGACATACTGGCTGGACCAAAGAAGATTCCATCCCCCGCCGCCGATCAACGCCGCGACCCCCTGCTGCTCGTTATAGCCGCGCCAGTTCCAGGCTGCCGGATAGGGCCAGGGCAGGAAGATGTCGTGTATATGCAGCAGGACGCCCGCCGGCAGGCCCGGCACGACTTGCGACAACAGCAGGTCCACATCGGTGCCCGGCATCAGGATATGACTGGAATCGATGGAGAGAACATCGCCGGGGCCAAGTGCGTCGAAGATCGCCGGATCCGCGTCCTGCACCACCGAGAGAATGAGGTTTATGCCCTGCAGCCGCGAAAGGTCGGCCCGCGGGGCCGGATCAATGGCGGTGATTTGGGTGCTCAAGCCGCCATCGCGCACGGCACGGGCGAGGAAGCGCGTCGAATGGCCGGATCCGATTTCCACGATCCGGCTAGGTTTCCGCGCCCGAACCATCGTATAGGCCACCGCCGCATCCAAGCCTGGAAACCAGTCCTGCCGCCAGCGCGGCTCGGGCGGGTTCTGGTTCCCGATGGCCTCGAGATCGCCGGATAGACCGGCCATCGTATCGAGCAACGACCGGAAAGCCGGTTCGGCATCGCGAAATGTCTTCGCCAGCCGCGGATAAGCGGGCTGATCTTGATCCGCCGGTTCGATCGTCCCGGCATAGCGGTAGGGAATGAAGAATCCCTGTTTCCGGATTCCCAGCACCGTTTCCAGGCCAAGCTTCAGGCGGCGCAGGGCAATGCGTGAAAACAAGGGCACGGCACTCACAAATTCAGGGTCAGCCCTTCGCGCGCGACGATGGTGCCCGGACGGGCCTTTTCCACATCGGCTGCGATTTCGTCCATCATGTCGTCCGTATGGCTGGGGTCGTGATGGAAAATCACCAGGGTTTCAACATTCGCCGCATCGGCGAGCTTGATCCCTTCCTGCCATGTGGAATGGCCGAAGCCGACGAATTTCTCGTATTCCTCATCCGTATAGGTCGCATCATAGATCATGACCCCGGCATCCTGGACCAAGGATAGGACACGGTCGTCCAAGCGGTCGGGATAATGTTCCGTATCCGTAATATACGCGATCGCCTTGCCGTCATATTCGATGCGGTATCCGCAGGCCCCGTTCGGATGGTTCAGCGGCGCGGTGCGCAGGGACACCCCTTCCATCGGGTGAAGCACCTCGCCGGCCTCGAAATCGTTGAACGAGACATTCGCGCCGAAAATCTCCGGCGGCACGGGAAAGAGCGGCGCGCGCATCATATCCGACAGCACCCCGTGCAGGGACATTCCGACCGGCTTCAAATGCCCGGCATAGACCGGCACGGTCAGCCCCGGAATATGGAACAGCGCGAAAAACGGCATGCCGATGATGTGGTCGAGATGGGTATGGGTCAGGAAAACCTGGGTATCGACCGGCCCTTCCTTGGCCAGGACATGGCGTCCGAGCATGGGAAGACCCGATCCGGCATCGAAAATAAGCCTTTCGTCGCCGCACATCACCTCCAGGCAAGACGTGTTGCCGCCATATTTGACTGTATGCGGCCCCGCGCAGGCGATGCTGCCGCGCGTACCCCAAAACGTCACTGAAAAACGGCTACCTCCGGCCACGGGCATCCCATTCGGTTGTAAGAGTCACCCCGTCCTGGCGAAACGCCGCCGCGCCGAACCTCCGTCCGGACGCGAGGGTGCTCCACTACGGGCGGGCCTAAGGGACGAGCCGGTAGCCTCCCGGCTCGGTCACCAAGAGTTCCGCATTGGACGGATCCCTCTCGATTTTCTGCCGCAGCCGATAGACATGGGTTTCCAACGTATGCGTCGTAACGCCCGCGTTGTAGCCCCAGACCTCTCCCAACAGTGTATCGCGGGCAATCACTTTGTCACCCGCGCGATACAAATATTTCAGGATTGCCGTCTCTTTTTCCGTCAGACGGACTTTGCCGTTCTTTTCTTCATCCAAAAGCAGCTTCGCCGACGGCTTGAACGTGTAGGGGCCGATGGTGAAGACGGCGTCTTCGGATTGCTCGTGTTGGCGCAACTGGGCGCGCAACCGCGCCAGCAACACGTTGAGCCGGAAAGGTTTGGTGACATAGTCGTTGGCGCCGGCATCCAACCCCAGAATAGCGTCGGAGTCGGTATCATGCGCGGTCAGCATCACGATCGGGCATTTTACCCCGCCGCGGCGCAGCAACCGGCAGGCTTCGCGCCCGTCCATATCCGGCAGGCCGACATCCAAGAGGATGGCGTCGTAGTGTTCGCCTTTTGTGGCTTCCAGGCCTTCCTTCGCGGTCCCCGCGCAGACGGTTTGGAATTCTTCATGCAGCTGCAGTTGTTCCGACAAGGAGTCGCGTAGTTCGACATCGTCGTCCACCAGCAGGATTTTTTTGCCGACCATGGATGGTTTTTCACCCCCGAGATTGGCGCGGCCTGTCGGGATGGCCGCGAATGTTGAATAAGTAATATCGTAAGTCCCCGCAAACCCGCAATCACCTGAGGCATATCCGTCTGATTTTCAACGCCGATGCCAACACTGTGAAGTGATTGTGACCGCAAAAGGATTCCGCTTTCAAGGCTCCGACAACCGCCTTTTCCCCACTGGTACCATGGGATTGCGGGCGTTCGGAACCGTCGCCGCGAGGACCGGTGTAACGGAGTCTGGCATCAATCCTGCTTTCCTTCTTCGGCGAGAGGAGAATTGTTATGACACCACAAGACCGTATTGATACGGGCTTCGCGCCGTGGTCGTTGATGACACCGGACCCCGCCAAGGCCCGCGCGACCCGCCCCCAGGTCCAGACGGCCACGGCGGTCCACGAAGACAAGCGCGCGCCCGAAATGGCAGCCGACGACGGCTATATGTTCGGCGAAGACGGAATGACCTTCGGCGATGTGCTGGATATCGTGAACCCGCTGCAGCACCTGCCCGTGGTCGGCGCGATCTATCGCTCGATCACCGGGGACGAAGCATCGCCCGGTGCGAAGATGGCGGGCGGCGCGATTTATGGCGGCCCGATCGGCTTTGCCTCTGCGATGATCAACAACGCGATCGAGGAAACGACCGGCGACGATGTCATGGGCCATATGCTGGCCATGGTCGGCCTTGGTGATGATGGCGGAGACGGCGGAGACGGCCCGACGAACGGCGAAGCGCTCGCCGGTTCAGGTTCCACGGGGCCCGCTGTCGCCGGGGCCGGCTCAGTCGATGTAATTCTGCCGCCCGGAACCGCGCCGATTGGCGCGGAAGCCGAACTTGCCGCCATTGCCATGGCCGGGGGTCCCCTGCAAAGCGGCAAATCCGCGGGCGGCGCGCAACAGTTGGACGCCGCCCAGGCGGCTTTCCTGGAACGCCTCGCCGGCAAGGCGTCCGGGACCGATGGCGCTTCAAACGCAGCCGGTGCGATCCGTGCCGATACCGATTCCGAACCCTTGGACGCACTTCTGACGGCACAGCAGCCGCCGGCCGGTGCGCAAAACGGCGGCAAGAAGGACTATCGCGGAGTCGCCCGCCTAAGTCCCGAAATGGCGCAGCATCTGGCCATGTTGGCGCAGGCAGGTTCCCCCGCGCAGGCCCTGGCGCAGCAGCAGGCACAGGGCGCACGCCCCGCAGGCGCGCAGAGCCCGGCATCCGAGCAACAGGATATGCGGTCGGCCAGCGCGAAATACAGCGCCGCGCTGCCGCTATCCATCGATGGCGCCGAACCGGCGGCCAATCCTTTCGCCGCCCTTCAGGCCAAAGCGGACGAGCCGGATCCTTTTGAAACCGCAATGAATCGCCTTGGCCTGAACCCGCCGACCGTCAAGACACGGGGCGGCGAAGATACGCAAAGCAAAGTGATGGAAGCGGCCTTCGGCCCGGGGCAATCCCAAACCGCGAACCTGGCGGAAGCGGCCGGTATCACGGCCCCACCCGGCGGGGCGGTGCCATCCGCGATGATGGACGCCTTGAACCGTTATCAGGCCATGAAACAACAAGGCTGACACAGAGGGTGATCGGGGGAAGGGCCGGTGGTGATCGAGGTTAAGGGCGATGTCCTGACATTGCCGGATGGAACGCGGTTCCGGTGCGCCATCGGGCGCGGCGGTTATGCCGTCGATAAGCGGGAAGGCGACGGCGCAACCCCGATCGGTACCTGGCCGTTCAGAATTGTCTATTTCCGGCCGGATCGCGTCCCGGCCCCGGAAACGGGCTTAAAGACCGAACCGCTATATGAAACCGACGGCTGGTGCGATGCGCCGGGGGATCCGGCCTATAACCGTCCCGTCACGTTGCCCTACCCGGCCAGCCACGAGGTGATGTGGCGCGAAGACTCACTTTACGACATCGTTGTCGTGCTGGGCCATAACGACGCCCCGCCCGTTCCGGGCCATGGCAGCGCCATTTTCATGCATATCGCGCGCGACGGATATCTGCCGACCGAAGGCTGCGTCGCGCTGAAACGCGCGGACTTGGAACAGGTTCTGGCAGGGGTGAAGGAAGGCGATGCGGTCGCTTTCCTGGGCCCCTGACACCAGCGGGATCGGCTCAGGGATAATCGCGTTTACCGAAGATCGCGGATCCGACGCGGACATGCGTGGCGCCCAGCATGACGGCGGTCTGATAATCGGCGCTCATCCCCATGCTGAGACCTTTCAGTCCGTTGCGGTCCGCCATCTTCGACAATAGCGCGAAATGCGGCGCTGGCTGCTCGTCGACCGGCGGGATGCACATCAGTCCGACGATCGGCAGGCCGAATTCGTCCCGGCACTGGGCCACGAACCCATCCACATCGGCGGGCGCGATGCCGGCCTTCTGGTCTTCTTCGCCCGTATTCACCTGAATGAAGCAGTCCGGGCGATGACCCGTCTTGTCCATTTGATCGGCAAGCGTCCGGGCCAGCTTCGGGCGATCGACGGTTTGAATCACGTCGAACAGCGGCAAGGCGTGTTTCACCTTGTTGGTCTGCAACGGCCCGATCAGGTGAAGTTCCACATCCGGAAATTCTTCCCGCAATTGCGGCCACTTTCCTTCCGCTTCCTGAACCCGGTTCTCGCCGAAGACGCGCTGGCCCGCCTTCAGAACGGGCCGGATATCGTCCGCGTCGAATGTCTTGCTGACGGCAATCAACGTAACCGCCGTCGGATCTCGGTTAACGGAATTGGCCGCCGTTTCGATTTCGCTTCGAACGGTGGCGAGGTTCTCCGTGACGCCTCCCATGACTCCTCCAAACTGAACAGACCGAAAAAGACAGAAAACCGGCGCGATTGGCCGGGAATGCTTGAAATGGCCGGGCAATCCACCTTAACACTGGAAGCCTGTCCGACCGGGACCCGCAAGACACTATCCGAGCGCACCGCGTCAAGAAAGCAAGCGCGGAATGAAGGAGCGACCATCATGCAGACGCCGTCCCAGCCGAGCTTGGGATCAATGCTGCAGAATGCCTTCGCCCTGAACCAGGCCGGCCGGCTGGACGATGCCAAGCGCGCCGCAAACGCCATCCTGAAAATTCAACCGCGCGAAGCCAATGCCCTGTATCTGCTGGGTATCGTCGCGCATCAACAAGGTGACGCAAAAAAAGCGGCGCAGTGGTTCGAAAAGAGCCATAAGGCGGACCGGAACAACCCGGCCGCGGTGTCGGGGCTGGGCATCGTGCGGCTTGAACAGGGCCGTCACCGGGAAGCCGTTCGGTTGTTCGACCAGGTCCTGAAGGCGATGCCGGACGACCCGGCGACACATAACAATATGGGCCTTGCTTGCGAACGCTGCGGCGAGATGCAAAAGGCCCTTGGTCATTACCGCAAGGCCGTTGCCCTGGCGCCCGGATACAGTGTCGCACGGTTATCCCTGGCTCAGGCGCTTATCCGGTTGGAGCGCAAGGAAGATGCAGAACAGGTACTGCGCGACGGGTTGCGCCATGATCCGGGCAATGCCGCGTTCCATGCCGAACTGGCCCATTTGAACCGGGCGGCCGGACGTTTGGAGGAAGCCGTTGCGCATTATGGCAAGGCGGCTGATCTCGACCCCGGCGATCCGCAAATCCTGATCGACAAGGCCGCCGCCTTGGTCGAAATCGGCCGCGACGACGAAGCGACAATATGCCTGGAGGCGGCGACGAAGATCGATCCGGGCAATCTCGTTGCGATGCTCGACCTGGCGGAAATCCTTGCCTCGAAGAAAGGGGTCGGCAAAGAAGCCGCCAAAACCCTAATGGCGGACGCGGCCGAGGCAGCCGACCGGACCGGCCTGGACCGGATCCAGAGCCCCGGACTGTTGCACCGCCTGGGCCGTGCCTTCGACCGGCTGCAGCGCTACGACGACGCCTTTGCTTGTTGGTCCCGCGCCCACGCCGCTTGGAAAAGGGAATTAGACAGCTTGGGAATGTCCTATTCCGAAGAGGCAACCGACGCGGATGTGGACCGGACCATCGCCTGGTTCGACGCCCACCGAGGCTTGGTTCGGCACGATAGGGACACCGAAACCAAACCCGTTTTCATCATCGGCATGATGCGATCGGGCACCTCGTTGCTGGAGCAAATACTGGCGACGCATTCGTCGATCGATGGCGCGGGCGAGTTGCTGACGGTCACCGGGATCGCCGCACGATTGGGATCGGGCCTTCCCCATTGGACGGAAGCACCGGCACTGTCGGACCCCGCCGCCTTGGCGGGCCTGGCGGACGACTATCTGCAGGTGATCGGCGAAAAATTTCCACAAGCGCCTTACGTCATCGACAAATTGCCGGCGAATTATCAATACGCCGGTTTGATCCGGATCATGTTTCCGGCCGCCACGATCATCCATATTCGGCGGCATCCGATCGACACATGTCTGTCCATATTCATGCAGAAATTCGCAAACGCCTATACTTTCGCCCATGATCTGGGTCATATCGGGCACAACTACCGCGCCTACCGACGGCTCATGCGCTTCTGGCAGGACTGGGATCCGGAAATGCTGACGGTCGATTACGAGGCGCTGACCGCCGACATGCCCGCACAGATCAAGCCCGTGATCGAGAAGATGGGCTTGGCGTGGGAAGACGGGTTGGAGTCGTTCTACGATACGCGGCGGACCGTCAGCACGGCCAGCCGCCTGCAAGTCCGCCAACCGCTCTACGCCACGGCCGTTGACAGGTGGCGACGCTACGAGGCGCACCTCTCCCCCTTGATCCAGGCTTTGGGGGAAGAGGCCTCAGGCCACTGAAGGCGACAGATTGAACAGTGACGACCGGATAACCGAACGAACATTTGAATGCATATAGTAAAGACAAGGGTACGGCGAAGGCGATGACAGACAAAACGGACAACCGGTTCTCCCTGGAAAGTATTCTGGCGCCGCTTTCGGTGTCCGAATTCTTCAAGGATTATTACGGCAAGAAGTTCATTCATATTCAGGGCGCCCCGGCCAAGTTTCCGGATGTGATGGATTTCGACTCCTTCGAGCGTCTTCTGAACATGTCTTCCATCTGGTCCGCGCAGTCATTGGAAGTCGTCCTGGACCGCGCGCGCGTCGATCCGCGGGCCTATAGCACAACTGCGCCGAACCGTGACGGGCAGGAGGTTCTGAAACCCGACCCCGACAAGGTGATGGACTTTCTGCGTAAAGGCGCGTCGCTGGTCGCAAACGATGTCGACGCACTGACCGCAGGCGCCGCGGGCATCGCCAACGCGCTGGAGAAGGGGCTGAACGTAAAGACGCAAGGCAACCTGTATTACTCCTGGAAGCAACGGCAGGCCTTCGCCAGCCATTTCGACACGCATGATGTCTTCGCCGTCCACCTGGTGGGTGAGAAGAATTGGCGGATTTATGAAAACCGTGTGCCGAGCCCAATCCGCCACGATGCTTTTTTCGTCAGCGAAGAATTTCAGGAAAAGAACAGAGGGCCGGTCGCCGCCGAAATCACCATGAAGCCGGGCGATGTTTTGTACCTGCCGCGCGGCCAGTATCACGATGCGCTGGCGTCCAGCGAGGGAACGATCCATATCGCCTTCAGCGCAACCGGCGTGATCGGCTTGGATTTCTTGGCCGCGATGACGGATATGGTGGTCGGGTCGGAGAAGTTTCGGCTGAACTTCCCCCGTCAGGAGGACGGCCAAGGCGCGTTGAAGAAGCATATTGAAATGCTGAGCATAGAATTCGCGAAGATCGCCAAGAGCCAGGACTTCCTGGACCGGTTCACCCAGTTCCAGCGCGACTTCCACTACAAGCGGGGCGGTATCCAGATTCCGGCGGTCGGCGAGGACCCGCTATATGAACGCCTGGTCCACGACGCGAAGGTGGCCCGCTTCCAGAACGGCTTCGGGCTTTTCCGCGGCCGGAACGTCACGCCGATTCCGCCGGGGCTGGAAAAACCTGTTGCCTGGATGCTGTCGCGCGAGACCTTCACATTCGGCGAGATGGCGGACGCCTTCCCGTCGGAAACCCCGCATTCCTTGAATGAATTGCTGATCCAGGTTCGTCGCATGGGCTTGGTGGATCTCTCGAAACCGGCTTGATCCGCACAGGGCCTGACGTCCTTGTTGCAATCTTGTCACATAGACTTCCAATTCATTCGAATCGCGGTGTTTTCCAATTGCGGCGGACAGGCGGTCGATGTTTTATCCACTCAGACACCTGGGCACGTCCTATTTGGCAAGCCTTTGCAGATTAGGGCCAGGGTCGTAAACGAGGGAAATCCCCAACTGCCTTGATCCAGAGGCTGCCTGGGGTCTTCAATTTTTGGAGGATCAAATGAAAAAGACGCTTCTCGCCACGTCGGCGCTGATCGGTGCGTCCGTTCTGGTTGCTGGTGCGGCCAATGCGGGTGAAGCTCCGGTCGTCAGCTTCTCCGGCGCGCTTTCCTACGAATACATCTTCGATGACAACGATGCTCGGAACGCCAACGGCTCCGACGGTCACGTCATCACCGCCAACGAACAGCAGTCCGAACTGGTCTGGGACGCCCGCGGTACCGCGGATAACGGCCTGGAATACGGTGCGAACATCCAGTGGCGTGCCATGGGTGTCGGTGCTGCCGCCGGTGCTTTCGATGAAGCCTATCTGGACTTCCGCGGCTCCTGGGGTCGTCTGTTCCTCGGCGCCGAAGACGGTGTCGACGGTCTGATCGTTCCGGATGCCAACGGCATTCAGGTCGGTACCTGGGGTACGGACGGTAACGGCGCCATCCGCGCTGACAACTCCATCGCCACGGTCGGTGCGACCACGTCGCTCGCTTACTACCACGATCCGATTCACTATTCCGGTGACTCGAACAAGATCGGTTACCTGACGCCGTCCTTCAGCGGCTTCCAGGCTGGTGTCAGCTTCGCGCCGGATCCGCAGGACACGGCTCGTTCCAACTTCGCTGACGGTGGCAACGCTGCTACTCACGGCCTGAACAACGTTGAACTGGCCGCGGCCTACAACGGTGACTTCAGCGGCGTCGGCATCGGCATCGGTGGTTCCTACGGCTTCGCCGACGGCAACCAGGGTGGCACGCAGAGCTCCGCTAACGGCGTTGAGGACGTTTCGGCCTGGCGCGTTGGTGCCAGCATCTCCGTTGCTGGTTTCTCCTTCGCGGCTGACTACCTGGACAACGGCGACAGCCTTTGCTCCAACGCGGTCGGCAGCCAGTGCGACGCCGGTGACGGTTGGTCGGTTGGTGCGGCTTACAGCTTCGGCCCGGGTGCGATCTCCGCTTCCTGGCAGACGTCTGATGAGACGAACACCGCCGGTACGGACATCGAAGTTGACGTCTTCCACGCTGGTCTGAACTACCAGGTCGCGGAAGGTCTGTCGGCTCGTATCAACGGTTACCACTTCTCCTCCGAGTCCACCGCGGTCGCCAACGACCCGGACTCGACGGTGGTTATCGTCGGTACCCGCGTGACGTTCTAATATCGTCGAATTTCGACGCTAGGCAGGGGCCGTCCTTTTGGACGGCCCTTGTTTTTTTGCCTATCATCAGGCCGTTTCTTTCGTCTTTCTCTTGCCCCGCATTCTTGCTAGGGAATGGGGCGCAACCGCTTGGCGCCTGCCGGCGGTGGTGCTTGCCGTGTGAGGGCCCTCCACGAAGAAAAAGGAATATGACGGTGCGTCGTCTGTTTATTGTTTGTGTTGCGTTGACACTTTTGGCCGGTTGCGGGCTTGCGACCGGACCGTCCAACGAAATTCCCGATCAGCAAGAGCGTGACCGCAAGGCCGAGGGCAGCATTTTCGGGGACGACGGGATCACGTTCGGGGGCGATAAGGGCGGCGACAGCGGCGGCGCCGGATTGGGCGTGAATGGCTTCCTGTGGCGTGCTTCGCTCGACACGATCTCGTTTCTTCCGCTCAGCCAGGCTGATCCCTTTGGCGGGGTGATCATCACCGATTGGTATACGCCGCCTGAGACACCGAATACGCGGTTCAAATTGAATGTGTTTATTCTGGGCCGGCAGCTGCGCGCGGATGGATTGCGGGTCAGTGTGTTCAAGCAGGAACAACGTCAGGGCGGCTCGGATTGGAACGACATTCCGGTCTCCAACGAAACGATCCGCTCGCTTGAGAATGCGATCCTCGCAAAAGCTCGCGAATTGCGCATTGCAGCACTCGCTCAGCCGGAATAAATCAACTGCCGGACTTGAATGACCGGCCTGGGATTATCGGCCTGGGTCTTCTTTCCTGGTCGCGTTATGAATATGGGAATCTTCTGATGAGCGAAGGCACCGGCCGTTACAATTTCCTGGAAGTCGAGGAAAAGTGGCGAGGGGTCTGGGAAGCGGACAAATCTTTCGAGCCAAGCGCCGACCGGTCTTTGCCGAAGTACTATGTGCTGGAGATGTTTCCCTACCCGTCCGGCCGCATCCATATGGGCCATGTGCGTAACTATACCTTGGGCGACGTGGTTGCGCGCTACCGCCGCGCCCGGGGCTTCAACGTCCTGCATCCGATGGGTTGGGATTCATTCGGTCTGCCGGCCGAGAACGCGGCGATCGAGAACAAGGTCCATCCCGCCAAATGGACGCGCGAGAATATCGCGGCAATGAAGGCGCAGTTGATGACGCTCGGCCTGTCCTTGGACTGGAGCCGGGAGATCTCAACCTGCGAGCCGGAATACTATAAGCACGAACAAAAAATGTTCACCGACTTCATGCGAGCGGGCCTGGCCTATCGCAAGGAATCCTGGGTGAACTGGGACCCTGTCGAGAATACCGTTCTTGCCAATGAACAGGTGATCGACGGGCGCGGTTGGCGCTCCGGCGCGCTGGTTGAAAAACGCAAACTGTCGCAGTGGTTTCTGAAGATCACCGCATTCGCCGATGAATTGCTGGAGGCGATTGAAGGACTGGAGCGCTGGCCTGACAAGGTCCGCACCATGCAGACCAATTGGATTAATCGATCCGAAGGGGCGCATGTGGATTTCAGTCTGGTGGGCCGGGACGACAGTCTTAGGGTCTTCACCACCCGGCCGGACACCTTGTATGGCGCATCCTTCTGCGCCCTGGCGGCCAACCATCCCTTGATCGCTGAACAGGCGGAGAACAACCCGGACCTGGCCGAGTTTGTCGCCGAATGCAATCGGATGGGGACCAGCGAAGAAGTCATCGAGAAGGCGGAGAAAAAAGGTTTCGATACCGGGTTGAAGGTGTCGCATCCGCTCGATCCGTCCTGGGAACTGCCGGTCTACGCCGCAAATTTTGTGCTGATGGAATACGGCACCGGGGCGATTTTCGGCTGTCCCGCGCATGATCAGCGCGATTTGGACTTTGCCCGGAAATACGGGCTGCCGGTAACGCCTGTTGTTCTGCCGAAGGGGGCGGACCCGCAAGCTTTCAGCATTTCCGACGAAGCCTTCGTTGGCGATGGCACGATTTTCAACTCTGACTTCCTGGATGGGCTTGGCGTGGATGACGCCAAATCCAAGGTTATCGCGCGGCTTGGTGAATTGGGGACCGGCGAAGGGACCGTCACCTATCGCCTGCGCGACTGGGGTGTTTCCCGTCAGCGGTATTGGGGCTGCCCGGTTCCTGTCATTCATTGTGACGATTGCGGTGCCGTACCCGTTCCGGACGCCGATTTGCCTGTCGCTTTGCCCGACGATGTCGATTTCGACAAACCGGGTAACCCGTTGGACCGCCATCCGACCTGGAAACACACCGTATGTCCGACCTGCGGTAAGGATGCGGTTCGCGAAACCGATACATTCGACACGTTCTTTGAATCCTCCTGGTATTTTGCCCGTTTCTGCGATGCGAATAATCCGGATGAGGCCTTCGGCCGCGATGCCGTCGATTATTGGTTACCGGTCGATCAATATGTCGGCGGGATTGAGCACGCGGTTTTGCATCTGCTTTACTCCCGCTTCTTCGTCCGGGCCTTGTCCCAGTGCGGTTATATGAACTTGGACGAACCTTTCGACGGTCTGTTCACTCAGGGTATGGTTTGCCATGAAACCTATCGCGGTGATGACGGGAAATGGCTTTCCCCGGTGGAGATCGACCGCCGAGGCGCTGATGGCGCATTTCTTTTGGGCACAGACCAACCGGTGAAAATCGGTCGCTCCGAGAAGATGAGCAAATCCCGGAAAAACGTGGTCGATCCGGAAAACATCGTTAAGACCTACGGTGCCGATACCGCTCGGCTTTTCATGTTGTCGGACAGTCCGCCCGATCGTGATTTGGAATGGACCGAATCCGGTGTCGAAGGGGCCTGGCGGTTTCTCAACAGGGTCTGGCGCCAAGTTCAGGATGCAATTTCCGCCGGTCTGCCGGACGGAAAAATGCCCCCGCCGTCAACCTTTTCCCCATCCGCCGATGCCTTGCGTCGGGCCGCCCATAAGGCATTGGATGGCGCGACCGGGGATTTGGAACGGTTCCATTTCAACCGCGCTGTTGCTCGGATCCGGGAACTTTCCAATGCGATAGCCGAATTCAACCCTGGTGACGCGAATGACCGGTGGGCCTATCGGGAAGCTGTTGAACATCTGGTCCAGTTGCTTGGGCCCATGACCCCGCATCTGGCGGAAGAGTTGTGGGCTGCTCTGGGTCATGACAAGCTTGTGGCGCGGAGCGACTGGCCGGCGGCCGATCCCGCGCTAGTCGTCGATGACATGGTGACCTTGGCTGTTCAGGTCAACGGTAAGATGCGCGCAAAGATTGAAGTTGAACGCGACGCAGCGGAGGATGCGGTACGGTCGACCGCATTGGGGCACGAAAACGTTCAGCGCGCCATGGAGGGTAAAGAACCGCGCAAGATCATCGTGGTTCCGAACCGCATTGTGAATATCGTGGTGTAACATGAACAGGCGACAGGCCCTCTTCGGACTAACAGCGGCGACAGCGTTTTCGCTTCTGGCCGGTTGCGGCTTTCGTCCGCTATACCGCGGATCGTCTGAATCCTCCTTTGTTCGCGAGAACCCTTTGAAAGGGGTTTCTATTGCCTTGATCGAGGACCGTGAAGGGCAAATTCTGCGCAATTTCCTGATCGATAGGTTCCAGCCTGACGGAACAAATCGCTATACATTGACCACTGACTTGGCTGTGTCCGAGCAAGATCTCGGTGTTGCGTTTGATGCAACCACCACGCGATCCCGTGTCGTCGTCACGGCAGGATTTGTTCTGTCTTATCAAGGCGGTACGTATAGTTTCAGCAGCCGTTCGGCCGGCAGCTACAGCACCGTGTTGTCGGACTACGGTACATTGGTCGCGCGTCAGGATGCTACCGAACGTAGTTTGCGCGAAATTGCGGATGAGGCAAAAGTCAGATTGGTCGCCTTCCTGTCGAAGCTGGAGGCGGGTTAATCGCGCATGCGCGTTCAACCGAGAAATCTTGAAAGTTTTCTGAAAAATCCCGGTGACGGTATCCGTTGCGTGTTGATTTATGGTTCTGATCAGACATTGGTTTCGGAGCGGTCCAAGGCATTGACGACCTCTCTGGGTATTCCACCGGGCGATCCGTTTCGCACCGACGAATTTTCCAGCGATCAAATCATGAGTGACAAGGCCCTGCTGGCCGATGCGGCCGCGGCCCAGTCCTTGGATCAAGGATCGCGCCTTGTCCGTATCACCGACGCGACGGATCGGATCACACCCGTTATAGCGGAGTTCCTCGAATTTTTGCCCGGGGCCGCGATGGTTATTCTCGAAGCAAAGGAACTCGTCAGGTCTCGCAGCAGCTTGGTGAAACTGCTTGAAGGGAACGATGCCGGGGCCTCCGTCGCCTGTTACGATGACAGTGATAGGGATCGGGAAGCCGTATTTTCCCAAATGTTCCGGGACGCCGGGGTACAAGTCGACAATGATGCGCTCGACTGGCTTGCCGCCACCTTGGACGCAAATCGCGGCATTTCACGGCGGGAGATTGAAAAACTATGCCTCTTCGCGGGTCAAGGTGAGCGGTTGACCCTTGATATGGTGCTACAGGCTGCGGCGGAAGCCGGCGGCGCTGCGATGGATTCTCTTGTTTTTTCCGCCTGTAGCGGCGATGTCGCTCAACTTGAGAAATGGTTGGAACGTGCTGCGATGGAAGATCTCAGCCCGGTCGCCATGGTTCGCTCCCTAATCGGGCATTTTTTCAAACTGCTCGAACTTCATGCGTCAACCAGTACCGGTTTAGGCGTCGACGCCGCAATGAAAGCGATGCGCCCGCCGATATTCTTCAAGAATGTCGAGCCGATGAAACGACAACATCGTCTTTGGCCGGAAAAATCGATCAAGGACCAATTAACGGCGCTCGCCGGCCTGGAATCGGAACTGAAATCGACCGGCAGTCCCGACCGCCTGCTTTGCGAACGTCATTTTTATCAAATCGCAATACTGGCCCGCCGGCGCGGCCAGGCTCGTTGAATTACCCGCCCTTTCACCCCGTTATTTCGGTACCGAATCGGGTAATGAACCCGGTGGTTTGGGCCTATTCCGTGTTCAACCGTTCAAGCAACCCGTCGAGTTGATCGAGGCTCTTGTAGTGGATAGTGACCGAGCCCGTTTCTCCCGCGCCTTTCAATTCGACCTTTAGCCCGAGATGGTCCGTTAGGCTTTTTTCCAGGGCGATTGTGTCCGCGTCCCGGCGGTCGACGGCTTTGGCGATTTTCTCCACCGCATTGCCGACCGGGCCCTGCTTTGCGTTTTGCGCAAGTTTTTCCGTTTGCCGGACCGACAGCTCTTTTTTGACGACGATATGGGCCAGGTCTTCCGCATTCGGCGTACCCAACAGCGCCCGGGCGTGTCCCGCGGTCAGAAGACCGTCATCGACCATGCTCTTCACTTCTTCCGGCAAGGACAGCAAGCGCAGCATGTTCGCGATGTGACTCCGGCTTTTTCCAATGGCATTCGCCAGAGCATCCTGCGTGTGGGAAAACTCATCAATCAGCCGCTGATAGCCCTCCGCCTCTTCCAATGGCGTCAGATCTTCCCGGTGAATGTTCTCAACGAGGGCAATTTCCAGCGTATCCCGGTCGGAGAGGTCCCTGACAAGGACAGGTATTTCATGCAGTTTGGCCCGCTGCGCGGCACGCCACCTGCGTTCGCCGGCGACGATCTCGTAGACATTCGATTCCGTCGGATGCGGCCGGACAAGGATCGGCTGAAGAATGCCCTTCTCGCGAACCGATTCGACTAAGCCGTCGATCGCCGCATCGTCGAACCGCTTGCGCGGCTGCTTCGGATTGGCGGTGATGAATTCTATCGGCACCGTCTTGGTCGGCCGTGTGGCGGGTTCAGCCGATTCCGTTTCCACGACGGGCGCTTCGTCATCCCCCAGCAGAGCGGATAGCCCGCGTCCCAAACCCTTGCGCCGTGTTTCTTCCGCTGCGGCCATCATGCTGTCCCAACCTCTGCCATCGATGTTTGTTCACGGCGCAGCACTTCGCTGGCCAGATTGATATAGGCTTTCGAACCGCGGCAATGCATGTCGTAAACCAGTACCGGTATGCCGTATGACGGCGCCTCCGAGACACGGACATTTCGCGGAATGACGGTTTCGTAAACCTTGTCACCGAAATGCTCGCGCACATCCGATGCCACCATGTCGGAGAGATTGTTTCGCTTGTCATACATTGTCAGCACGACGCCTTGGATTGTCAGCGCCGGGTTGAATGCCTTCCGCACACGCTCGATGGTCCGCATCAAAAGACTAAGCCCTTCAAGGGCATAGAACTCACATTGCAGCGGGACCAGGATTGAATCCGCGGCACAGAGCGCATTCAGGGTCAACAACTGCAGGGACGGCGGACAATCGATCAGTACGTAATCGTAATGTCTGCTCATACGCCGGATCGCATCTTTCAGGCGGAACTCCCGACGGTCCAGATCGATCAGCTCTATCTCGGCCCCGGCCAGGTCGATCGAAGACGGCACCACATCAAGCCGCGGTACCGCGGAGGAGATGGTCGCTTCTTCAATCGGCTTGCGGTCGATGATGACGTCGTAGGTGGAAACGGTCCGGGATTTACGATCGATACCAAGCCCCGTGCTGGCATTGCCCTGGGCATCGATGTCGATGATCAACACCTTCTTGTCGCAGGCTGCCAGGGCCGTGGCCAGATTGATGGCGGTGGTTGTTTTGCCCACCCCGCCCTTTTGGTTTGCGATGGCGATTACGCGCCCGCCACCGGATCCGCCGGCGAGCCGGGCCAACCCTTCTTCAGACGGCACATTAAGAACAACGTCATTTTCGATCTGTGACACGGCGAAAAGCCTCCACTTTTAAGATGCAGCCTGAAGGATCGGATATGCTGCGGCTTTGCGTGGATTCTATATGCCATAACTTTTTTGAGTCCGTCAATTCGGTTTGAAGCGTATTTCCTTTTAAAAAGAGCGCGATTCCACCTTTTTTGAGCAGGGGCTCGGTGTATTCCAGCAGGGTTTCCACCGGCGCCAGCGCACGTGCCGTGACAACATCGACGGCTAAACCTTGTAATGACTCGATTCTTTGCTGGTGTACGGTGACCGTACGCCCGATTGCTCGGGCCCCTTCCCGTAAAAACACTGATTTTCGCGTATCGGATTCGATAAGATGAATTTCCAAATCAGTCATGGCGGCCAGGACCAGACCGGGAAACCCCGCCCCGCTTCCCAAATCGGCCAAACTGTTTGCCGTCGATGGGATGAGAGACGCCAGCTGTCCGGAATCCAGAAAATGGCGGCGCCACATATCAGCCAACGAGGCCTTGGACACGAGGTTGATCCGCTCGTTCCATTTCTTCAGATGTTCGCCGAGCACCTCAAATCGCTCAACTGTTTCACGTGAAACAGCCAACTCTTCCGCACAGTCATTCAGTGTATATGAAGACACGTCACTTCACCGGTGAGCCGGCCCTCTAAGATTTAATTGTCTATGAATACAGCGGCTGCCATACCGCAAAAAGCCTATCCTGCAGTCAGGCGGCTGATTTTCGCTTCTTCACATGGCGAAGAAGCGCGACAACGGCGGCCGGCGTAACGCCCTGAATGCGTGCGGCGGAGCCGATTGTCTCCGGCGCACTGTCGACAAGCTTCTGCCGAACTTCATTCGATAATCCACCAATCGCCGCGTAATCCAAGTCGATAGGAAGCACCAGGTTTTCATCTCGGCGATACGCGGAAATTTCCGCATCCTGCCGCGCAAGATAACCGTGATAAGACGCATCGACCGACAAACGCGTACGGATACCCTCGGGAATTTCCCTTACTCCGGGCCAAACCTGCTCCAGAACCGGCCAATCCGCCAACCGCTGAGCCAACAGATTGAACGCCGTACGGCGCACACCGTCTTGGTTGACCTTAATCCCATGCCGGGCCAATTCCGTCGGTGAAAGGGCCTCGGCACTAAGACAGTCACGCGCGGCATCAAGCGCCGACTTCTTTCGTTCCCAATGGGCCGACCGGTAAGATCCGATGACGCCGTACGCCTTCCCAAGATCCGTCAGCCGCTCATCCGCATTGTCAGCCCTGAGGCGGAGCCGAAATTCCGCCCTGGACGTGAACATCCGATAAGGTTCGTCCGCTCCACGGGTCACCAAGTCGTCAATCAATACGCCGATATAGGCGTCCGCACGATCGGGCAAAAAGACGTCTTCCGACCCTCCGGCCGAGATCGCTGCATTGACTCCGGCAATAAGGCCTTGCGCGGCCGCTTCCTCATACCCCGTGGTGCCGTTGATTTGCCCGGCGAAATACAAACCCCCGACTTTCTTGGTTTCCAAACTGTGCCGCAATTCGCGCGGGTCGACATAATCATATTCAATGGCGTAGCCCGGCCGGATCATCGCGGCGTTTTCGAGACCTTTGATGGTCTTCAAGAGAGCCACTTGAGCGTGGACCGGCAGAGACGTCGAAATTCCATTTGGATAAACCGTATGATCGTCCAAGCCTTCCGGTTCAAGGAAGATCTGGTGCCGCTCCCGATCTGCGAACCGTACGACCTTGTCCTCTATGGACGGACAATATCGTGGTCCGATGCCCTCGATCTTCCCGGAATACATCGCCGATTCATGAATATGATCCCGTATGACCTGGTGGCTCTCTGTATTCGTATAGGTGATGCCACACGCGATCTGGGGAACCAGGATCTTATCAGTCATGGAAGAAAACGGTTCCGGCACAGGATCAGCATACTGTTTATCCAAACCGGACCAGTCGATCGTCCGCCCATCCAATCGTGCCGGTGTCCCGGTCTTCAATCGTCCAAGACGAAATCCGAAACGTCCCAGGGTGTTGGACAGGCCATAAGAGGCATCGTCCCCTACCCGTCCGGCCGGCCGGGTCTCTTGTCCGATATGAATCACGCCACGGAGAAAAGTGCCGGTGGTCAATACAATTTTGGCCGCCTGCAGCGTCTGTCCATCGGCGAGGACGACTCCGGTAACATGATCCCCTTTGTCATCGAGCATCAAATCTTCTACCGCCCCTTGGACGAGGTCCAAGTTGGGGTATTCGGCGAGAGTGGATTTCATCGCTGCTTTATACAGCGCACGGTCGGCTTGCGACCGCGGACCTTGAACCGCGGGTCCCTTGCTCTTGTTCAGAACGCGAAATTGAATGCCGGCCTGGTCAATGACCCTGGCCATGATTCCGTCCAGCGCATCTATTTCTCGAACCAAATGTCCTTTTCCCAATCCACCAATCGCGGGATTGCAGGACATTTCGCCAATCGTCTCGATCTTATGCGTGACCAGCGCCGTCTTGGCGCCAACGCGCGCGGCGGCCGCTGCTGCTTCGCAGCCCGCATGTCCACCGCCAACGACGATGACATCCCATGAGTTGTTCGGCGAAATCATGGCGCGGAATGTAGAGTTGGACCCTTCCAAAATCAAGGAATATTGCGGGTTTCGGGACACAGTCTAGTGGCTAGACTCCAGTCATCTAAGTATTCGTAAATGGACAGTGTTTCACGTGAAACACTGCGAAGTATTTGTTGCGGTCGATGAGGCCTATGACTCCGCGTTGACTCAGTCTGGATTCGATATTCCGGGTTTTTGACTCGCCGTTGACTCACTATGCCCGCTCAGCAATTTCACAAGGACTCGCCGCCAATGTTTCACGTGAAACACTGCCTCACTTGCCAATGCAAAAGTCCCGAAAAATCCGATCCAGCAGATCCTCCACGTCCACTTTGCCAATGATGCGTCCCAGCGCCGCCACGGTAGACCGAAGATGTTCCGCGACAAGAACCGTATCCGGTTCGCGCAAGGCCTCCCCCAGCCGCGTAACCGCGACGGTAACCGCTTCCCGATGGCGGGCCCGGGTCAACATCGGCGCTTCGCTTTGCAACGCCAGCATACGAACTTCGTCGGCCAACGCCTCTTCCAGCGCGGTCATCCCTTCCCCGGTCCGCGCTGAAATGCAAATCCCCTCAAGCCGTGACGATCCGTTCGCCGTCCGATCCGTCATCAGGTCCGCCTTGTTCCAGACCACGATTGCCTTCGCCCCATCCCCCTCAAGAGACGGGACACTTTCCGGCGCCCCATACTCACCCATCAGCAGGACGATATCCGCTTCCGCCGCGGCTTTTAGGCTCCGCCGAATTCCCTCCTGCTCAATGAGATCATCGGAATCCCGGAGCCCCGCGGTATCGGTCAATACCACCGCCTGTCCCTGCAAATTCAGAAGAACATCGACCCGGTCACGTGTCGTTCCCGCAATATCCGAGACAATCGCGGCATCCCGCCCGGCAAGCGCATTGAGTAAGGTCGATTTACCCACATTCGGCGCACCGATGATCGCGACTTTTATCCCGTTCCGGATGATTTCGCCCCTGTGCCCATCATCAAGATGGGTTTCCATTTCCTGCCGGATGGTTTCCATCTTTTCCCGGTCCAATCCGCTATCGGCTTCATCGACATCGCCCTCGTCCGAAAAGTCCAACCCGAGTTCAATCAAGGCCAACTGGTCCGCCAGGGCTTTCTGCCAACCGCCATACAAGCTGCTTAAGCTGCCCTTTAATTGCCGCAAGGCCTGTACACGCTGGGCTTCGGTTTCCGCTTCGATCAGATCGACGAGTCCCTCTGCTTCGACCAAGTCCACCTTTCCGTTCCAGAAGGCCCGGCGTGTGAATTCCCCCGGTTGAGCCAAACGAAACCCGCGAATTTCAGACAGAACAGCCTGGACCGCATCAATGATCGCCATGCCACCGTGAAGATGAAATTCGACGACGTCTTCGCCGGTGAAACTGGCAGGACCCGGAAAGAACAAGATCAATGCGTCATCGATCGGCGCATCATCCGCCGCTCGTTTCAGGCCCGCCCGCATCGCGACCCGTGGTTTCGGATCACGGTCAACCCCCAACATCGGCAGGCTCATTTTCGCATCGGGGCCAGAGACGCGAATGACCGCAACACCGCCCCTTCCCGCCGGTGTCGACAATGCGTAAATGGTTTCTTTCGACCCTTCCAACATGTGGTAATTCCTGCCTCATAAAACGCTAGTTATCGAATTCACTGCGGTGTCAGAACGGCTTTTGAACGCCGTTTCGGACTTGGCACGGAGGCTGCGGCCGCCGCCGTTTTGTCCGAGGAATCTGCGCCCCGCGGTCATGGACATTTTTCTGTGCCCTCTGTTTTCGCCCGTCCATCTTTCCCCTACAAGAGCAGAAGGAGAGCTCCATATCATTAACCGCTCCTGCCGTTTGAGCGGGCCGATATCACCACATCAATCCAATTGCCCCGCTTCGCGGGCAAAATGACCACGGGAGGGTTTCAGATGGCAAAAGTTGTCCGTATTCACAGTGCCGGCGGACCGGAAGTACTGACCTATGAAGACGTTGATGTCGGCGCCCCCGGGCCTGGCGAAATTCGCGTCACGCACGAGGCCTGTGGCCTGAACTTCATCGACACCTATCACCGCAGCGGGCTCTATCCCCTGCCCTTGCCGTCGCCCATCGGACTTGAAGGCGCGGGCACGGTGACCGAACTCGGTGACGGGGTAACCGACTTGGCCGTCGGTGACCGTATCGCCTACAGCACAGGGCCGATCGGTTCCTATTCATCCGAGCGCGTGATGCCGGCCGCGAAAGTCGTGAAATTGCCGGACGGCATCGATACCAAACAGGCCGCCGGCATGATGTTGAAGGGTATGACGGTCGAATACCTGATCCGCCGAACCTATGCGGTAAAGCCCGGCGATACGGTTCTGTGGCATGCCGCGGCCGGCGGTGTCGGCCTGATAGCCTGCCAGTGGCTGAAACAAATCGGCGCAACGATCATCGGCACCACCGGATCCGAAGAAAAAGCGGAACTGGCCAAGGCGCATGGCTGCGATCACGTCATCCTGTATCGGGACGAAGACGTGGTCTCGAAAGTCAAAGAACTGACCGACGGCAAGGGTGTCCCGGTGGTTTACGACTCCGTGGGCAAGGATACTTGGGAAATGTCGCTCGATTGCCTTCAGCCGCGCGGCCTAATGGTTTCCTTCGGCAACGCTTCCGGCCCGGTGGACAATGTGAATGTCGGGATCCTCGCGGCGAAAGGCTCGCTCTACGTCACCAGGCCGACCTTGATGACCTATACGGCCACCCGTGAAGATATGGTCGAATCCGCAACGGCTTTGTTCGATGCCGTGGGCAAGGGATTGAAGATCGAGGTTAATCAATCCTATCCCCTGGCTGAGGTTCAACAGGCCCATACGGACTTGGAAGCCCGGAAAACCACCGGATCCACGATTTTAATTCCGTAAGAAAACTAGTTTTCCCTGGCGAGGCCTGAAAATACGGCCGTGCAGGAAGAAATTTACGACGGGGCGTCCTTTGCGGGACGCCCCTTTTCGTTCCCTATCGCATTGCGACGAATGACTGCATACGCAGTTTCAGGCCCTGGAATCCCGCCCGACTCTGTCAACGAGGATTGACTCAAGCCCGGAAAATGAAAAACGCCCCTGCCATTCAATGACGGGAGCGCTTTTCAGACACTGATTGGATCAAACCCGAAGGTTTAACCGACTACTGATTCATCGAGTCGAAGAAATCGTCGTTGTTCTTCGTCTCTTTCAACTTGTCCAGCAGGAACTCCATCGCATCGGTCACACCCATCGGCATCAGAATCCGGCGCAGAACCCACATCTTGCTGAGAACACCCTTGTCGACCAGAAGTTCTTCCTTCCGGGTACCGGACTTGGTGATATCGATGGCCGGGAAGGTCCGTTTGTCGGAGAGCTTCCGGTCCAGAATGATTTCAGAGTTACCCGTGCCCTTGAATTCTTCGAAGATGACTTCGTCCATGCGGCTGCCGGTGTCGATCAGGGCGGTCGAAATGATCGTGAGCGAACCGCCTTCCTCGATGTTACGGGCGGCACCAAAGAAGCGCTTGGGCCGTTGTAGGGCGTTTGCGTCCACACCGCCGGTAAGTACCTTACCCGACGACGGCACGACCGTGTTATAGGCGCGGGCCAAACGGGTAATCGAGTCCAGAAGGATCACGACGTCCCGTTTGTGTTCAACCAGACGCTTCGCTTTTTCGATAACCATCTCAGCAACCTGAACATGGCGGTTCGCCGGCTCGTCGAAGGTCGAACTCACCACCTCGCCGTTCACCGAACGCTGCATGTCCGTCACTTCTTCCGGACGCTCGTCGATTAGAAGAACAAGAAGGTAAACCTCCGGATGATTGGACGAAATGGCGTGCGCAATATGCTGCATCATCATCGTCTTACCGGTCCGCGGCGGGGCAACGACCAGGGCGCGCTGACCCTTCCCCAAAGGCGAGATCAGGTCGATCACACGGGTCGACAGATCCTTGGACTTTCCGTCATTGCCTTCAATCTCGAGCTTCAGCTTCTCATCCGGATAGAGAGGCGTCAGGTTGTCGAAGTTGATCCGATGGCGAACCTTGTCCGGCTCATCGAAATTGACATTGTTGACCTTCAGCAGCGCGAAATAGCGTTCGCCGTCCTTCGGCGCCCGTATTTGGCCTTCGACCGTGTCTCCTGTCCGCAATCCGAAACGGCGGATCTGGCTGGGGCTGACATAGATATCATCCGGCCCGGCCAGGTAATTCGCTTCCGGTGAGCGCAGGAAGCCGAAACCGTCCTGCAGCACTTCCAACACGCCCTCGCCGTAAATCGCGACATCGTTGTTCGCCAACTGTTTTAGGCAGGCGAACATCAGTTCCTGTTTGCGCAAAGTGGAGGCGTTTTCGATCTCCAGCTCTTCCGCAAAACTGAGCAATTCGGGAGGGGTTTTTTTCTTGAGTTCTTTGAGATGCATTTTTTCTAGCCTGATGGCGTGGATCGTACAGGGTGAAGGTCGTACAGACGCTTGGGAGGATGAAGGGGCTGGCGTCACGCGTTGGCCGTAAAAGAGGCGACGCGGATTCGTTGCCCGGACCTTGGAACGGTCCGATTGAAGATATCGTTAGTTAGTCAATACCCACGCTGCTGTCAAATGGCGATTTTGTTTCAGCGGATACTTGATCCCGGGAAGACGAAATCCCTAAACATTTCAGTTAAAACGGTTTTACGACGACTAGAATGACGATTCCGATCATCAGAACCGCCGGCACTTCATTGATGAATCGGAAATAGCGCTCCGTATGAACATTCACGTCCTGTTCGAAGGATTTACGCTGTCGTGCATAGACCATATGGGCGGCCGTCATCAGGACGACCAACGCCATTTTCGCGTGGAACCAGCCATCCGCCCAGGCATGGATTTCATACGCCGTCCACAGCCCGAAAATCCAACTGGCGATCATCGCCGGGTTCATGATCCCGCGCAGTAATTTGCGCTCCATGACCTTGAATTTCTCGGACGCTTCAGACCCGGGCTTTACCTGGCAGTGATAGACATAAAGTCGCGGCAGATAGAGCAGCCCCGCCATCCAGGAGATGACCGCAAGAATGTGGATGACCTTCACCCATTCATACATCGTCGGCTTCCTTACCCATGATTTTTTGCATTACGGAAGCCATCCGCCCAGTTCTCGGCGGATCAACCCTTCCAACAGATCGATCATGGCCGGCCCGTCGTTCAAGCAGGGGATATAATCGAACTTTTCACCACCATTCTCGAGAAAGGTTTCCTGCAGACCGATTGCCAGTTCTTCCAGCGTCTCGACACAGTCCGCGACGAAGCCCGGCGAAATCACCGCAATACTCTTTGTCCCATCCTTGGCCAATTCCTCAACCGTCTTGTCCGCGTAGGGTTGCAGCCATTCCTTGGGTCCAAAGCGGGATTGGAAGACGACCCGAAACCGTTCCGGTCCCAAATCGAGCGCTTCCGCCAACAACCGGCCGGTTTTCTGACAGAAACAGTGATACGGATCGCCCTTGTCCAGATTCTCCCGCGGAAGCCCGTGAAAACTGCACAAAATCATGTCCGGATCGGGCTTGCCCTTCAGATGCTCCCGCACGCTGTCGGCCAGGGCCGCGATATAATCGGGATGATCGTGAAACCCATCCGTCGTCCGCACGGCCGGCTGCCACCGGCGGGACCGCAGATAGTCGAAGGCCTTGTCATGCACCGATGCAGTCGTCGCCGCGGAATATTGGGGATACAGGGCCAAAACCAGAATTCTGCGGCATCCGGCCTCTTCCAGGGCCGCCATGCCATCGGCAATGGATGGCTTCCCATACCGCATCGCCCATTCCACAACGACCCCGGATTCCGTGAATCGTTCTGAAACCGAATCAGCCTGCTTTCGGGTATAATGCCGCAGCGGACTCTCGTTCGTTTCCCGAATCCAAATTTTTTCGTAAGCGGCGCCGGACTTTTTCGGCCGCGTATTCAGGATGATCCCATGCAGGATCGGCTTCCAAAGCCAGGCCGGCGCCTCGATCACCCGTGGGTCGGAAAGGAACTCTCCCAGATACCGCCGCATGGATTTGACGTCATATCCGTCGGGCGTTCCCAAATTCACCAACAGAACACCGGTCTTCGGGCCGGTAATCAGCGGATGACCGTCGGGAAGGGACATGGTTCCTCACTTGCTTGTTCCACGGGTCGGCGTTTCCCGGCCTGATCAGGAATACCGGATGTAAGACAGCAACTCGCTCACATGTTCCGGCGGCGTTTCCTTAATGATGCCGTGACCCAGATTGAAGATATGCGGGCCATTGGACAGCCCTTTCACGATACGCTCCGCGCTCTGTTTCAGACCATCGCCGCCGAACAAAAGGTGATGCGGGTCCAAATTCCCTTGAACCGGCGCAAGCGGTTGCAGGGTTTTCGCCGCCCAATCGACCGGAACCGTTGTATCCAAGCCCAGCGCCGTCACCCCCGTCCGTTCCAGATATTTCGGATAGGACGGGCCCGCTCCACGCGGAAACCCGATGATCGGGATATTTGGGTGCACGGCACGCACCGCGTCGACAATCCGACGGGTCGGTTCAATGACCAGGTCATCGAACTTTTCTTCCGGCAAGACACTCGCCCAGGTATCAAACAGTTGGATCGCCTCAACCCCGGCATCAATCTGGGCGATCAAATAATCGCTGGTGCCGTCGACCAGCAGGTCCATCAACCGACCGAACCCGGCCGGGTCACGATACGCCCATTCCTTGACCTTGGCGTAATCGCGGCTGCCCTTCCCTTCGACCATATAGGTCGCCACGGTCCACGGGGCGCCCGCAAAGCCTATGAAGGCAACTTCCTCCGGCAATGCCGGCTTCACCCGCTCCACGGTCTCGAAAACCGGTTCCAGGCGCTGTCTGATCCAATTGGCCGACAGCGCGGACAGACCGGCGGAATCCGTGATCGGATCCAGCTTCGGCCCTTCCCCTTCGACAAAGGTGACTTCCTGGCCAAGGGCATCTGGAACGACGAGGATATCGGAAAACAGGATCGCCGCGTCGAAACCATAGCGCCGGATCGGCTGCAAGGTTACTTCCGCCGCCCATTCAGGCGTGTAGCACATATCCAGGAAACCGTTCGCCTGCGATCGGATCTTGCGATATTCCGGAAGATACCGGCCCGCTTGGCGCATCAGCCAAACAGGCGGCCGTTCCAATGTTTCACCGGCCAAGACGCGTAGAAACGGTTTCACCCCGATCACCTCTTCATTCGTTATTGGCCGGACTCGGTGACCGTCGATGTCACCCATGTCCAAACCTCGGCCCCTACATTCCCGACTACGCCCAGTACATCAACCCGGTTCGTCAACACTAACTACAAATAAATATATAGATTCAAAGAGGGTTGTAGTGGTGTTTGTAGGGCAGATGAGTCTTGGGGATTATTTACTGTCACCAGGTTTTCCACGACTCACAGTTTCAGTTTTCACAGCTGTGAACAGATTGGGTTTGAAACCGGCGAACAAACCGGATTCCGGTTCGATCAAAGTATCTCGTGCCGGTGGAAATCTCCGGGAAAAACCCAATCGCGCAACGTTATACCCGATATGTATGAATTCATTCACGGGGTGGTCAGCCTGTGTGAAAACCGGCATCAATGACAGCGTGAATGGGGATGGTATCGACTTTGCCGTTTCTGCATAAGTTATCCCGACATTCGTCCACAGGGACAAAGGGGGGCGCCCGTGACTCAGGTGCACGTACATTTGATTTCGGATTCGACCGGTGAGACGGTTCATTCTCTCGCCAAGGCCTGCCTCGTGCAGTTCGAGGATACGCATGTCGTCGAACATTCCTGGCCTCTGATCCGCACCGCGGCACAGGTTGATAAAATCCTGATGGCAGTGTCTCAAAATCCGGGCATTGTTCTATATACCTTGGTCAACAAGGACGTTCGCGAACGTATAGACACCGGTTGCCGGCAATTGGGCGTACCGGCGATTTCCGTCCTGGACCCAATCATTGCCGCTTTTTCGAAATATCTCGGTGAGGAAAGCCGCGATATGCCGGGACGCCAGCATCTGCTGGACGACGAATATTTCGAGCGGATCGAGGCGATGCAATTCGCGCTCAACCATGACGATGGGCAAGGCCTTTGGAACCTCGCCGCGTCCGACGTCATTCTGACCGGTGTGTCGCGCACGTCGAAATCGCCGACCTGCCTCTATCTGGCGAACCGGGGTATCAAGGCCGCGAATGTGCCCATCGTCCCCGGCGTTCCTCTGCCGGCCGAACTGCTCACCTTCACCAATAAACCGGATGAACCGCTGGTGGTCGGCCTGACCAAGGACCCGGCCCGTCTGGTTCAGGTCCGCCGCAACCGCTTGCGGATGATCTCCGAAGATCGTGAGACGGACTATGTCGACCTGGAAACGGTCCGCGCCGAAGTGAACGCGGCCCGGCGAACCTTCGTTGAACAAGGCTGGCCGATCATCGATGTCAGCCGGCGATCGATCGAAGAAACGGCTGCCTCCATCATGCAGCATCTGGAAACGCGGGAAACAGTCGGGTGAGTGACGGGCTTGAAACGGGCCGGCGCATCATCCTTGCATCGGCCAGCACTGCCCGCGCGTCGGTGCTGCGCGGCGCCGGCCTGGACTTCACCGTTGAGCCGGCCCGCATTGATGAGGAAACGGTCAAGGACTCTCTCAAGGCCGAGGGTGCCGGCGCGCCCGACGTCGCCTTGGCGCTGGCCGATCTGAAAGCCGCGAAACTATCCGCGCGCTATCCGAATGCGCTGGTGATCGGCGCGGACCAGATGCTGGACTGCAATGGCGTTTGGTTCGACAAGCCGCCGGACAAGGACACCCTGCATGCTCAACTGATGGCCCTGCGCGGCAAAACCCATTATCTGGAAGCCGCGCTCTGCATTCACCAAAACGGACGGCGCATCTGGCATGTCGTGGAACGCGCGGCGTTGACCATGCGCGATTTCAGCGATGGGTTTCTGCGGGACTATGTCGCCGCGGCGGATGACGAAGTTCTGGCTTCGGTCGGCGGATACCGGTTGGAAGGGACCGGCGCGCAACTCTTCTCAAAGATCGAAGGCGACTATTTCACTATCCTCGGTCTTCCGCTATTGCCCTTGCTGGATTTCCTTCGTCACCACGGGGTAGTGCAGAAATGATTTCCGGCGCCGCGAAACTGGCCGGTGTCATGGGATGGCCGATCAGTCATTCCAAATCACCGGTATTACATGGATACTGGCTCGACCATTACGCGATCGACGGGGCCTATATTCCGATGGCGGTCGCACCGCACGATCTTCCCCGTGCGATCGCCGGGCTGCGCGCCCTTGGCTTCAAAGGATCGAATGTCACGGTTCCCCATAAACAGGCGATCATGGAATTCTGCGATACGGTTGCCGATGACGCGCGCACGATCGGGGCCGTGAACACGCTGGTTCTCGATGCGGAAGGGCATATTACCGGCAGCAATACCGACCATGCCGGTTTCATCGACAACCTGCATCTCAGCGATCCGTCTTGGGACCCAAAGGCCGGCCCGGCCGTGGTTCTCGGCGCGGGGGGTGCCGCGCGCGCCGTCTTATACGGCTTGATCCAAGCCGGGGTGCCCAAAATCCGCGTGGCCAACCGCACGCAGGACCGGGCCCAGGCGCTGGCACAGGATTTCGCGCCCCATGTTGAGGCGATCCCCTTTTCGGAAACCGCGGCCGCGCTGTCGGACTGCGCGCTGCTGGTGAACACGACCTCGTTGGGAATGACGGGACAGCCGCCTTTGGAGATCCGGTTGGACGAATTACCGAAAAGCGCCCTGGTGACCGATATCGTTTATGCGCCCTTGGTCACGCCCTTACTGGCCGAGGCGATGAAACGCGGCAACCGGACCGTCGACGGCCTCGGCATGCTGTTGCATCAGGCCGTTCCCGGTTTCGAGGCCTGGTTCGGTATCCGCCCCGCGGTGACACAGGCGCTGCGTGAGATCATCCTCGGGCTGAAATAGCGGGATGAAATAGGGTATCGCCATGTTCGTAATTGGGCTTACCGGGTCGATCGGCATGGGCAAGAGCACGACGACCGAAATGTTCCGGAAGCGCGGCGTGCCGGTCCAGGATGCGGATGCCATCGTCCACGGGTTGATGGCCCGCGGGGGCAAGGCGGTTCCCGCGATCGAAGCCGCATTTCCCGGTGTCACGCATGATGGCGCGGTGGACCGGGCGGAATTGGGAAAACGTGTTTTCGGCGATCCGGCCGCCCTGAAAAAACTGGAATCCATTCTTCATCCGATGGTCGGCGCGGAACGGACGGGATTTCTGCGCCGCGCCGCGCTAAGGCGCAAACGCGTGGTGGTGGTTGACGTCCCCCTGCTGTTCGAAACCCATGGCGAGCGGAAATGCGACATGACGGTACTCGTGACCGCGCCGCATTTCGTTCAGGCATCCCGCGTGCTTGCCCGGCCGGGTGTAACCCGTGATCGGCTGGACGCAATTCGGAATAAGCAAATGCCCGACAGGGCGAAACGGCGCCTGGCGGATGCGGTGGTGAATACCGGCCTGGGCAAGCGGCCGGTCCGCCGGGCGGTGGCGAAAATCCTCAAACAGGCGTTGTCCAGGCAAGGCCGGATCTGGCCGCCGCGCACGGGCCGTTACAACCCTGGTTCGGTCCGGCCAATCATTCTATCCTGGCTGCGGAAGATCTAAGGGACGACCCGAGGCCTGAAACCTGAGGCTCGAAACTTGAGGCTCGAAACCGGGGGGGGTGGAGCACCGGATATGCGCGAAATCGTACTCGACACTGAAACAACCGGGCTCGACCCGAATTCCGGACACCGGATCGTCGAAATCGGGTGCGTGGAGATGATCGACTATTCGATCACCGGCAACTATCTGCACGAATACCTCAACCCGGAACGGGATATGCCGGACGAAGCGTTCCGCGTGCATGGTCTGTCCAACGACTTCCTGGCGGATAAGCCGCTTTTCGCGGCGGTCGCGGACAAATTCCTGGATTTCATCGGCGACGCCACCTTGGTGATCCACAACGCCGAATTCGACATGAAATTCATCAACGCGGAATTGGCCAAGCTGGGCCGCCCGCCGATTCCGATGGACCGCACCCGCGACACGGTGGCGATGGCGCGCCGCAAATTTCCCGGCGCCCAGGCAAATCTGGATGCGCTGTGTAACCGGTTCGGGATCGACAACGGGGCGCGGACCAAGCATGGCGCGCTGCTCGATTCCGAATTGCTGGCGGAAGTCTATATCGAACTGCTCGGCGGCAAGCAGATCGGCCTGAGCCTGGCCGGTGACGACAGCGACGATGCCGAAGCCAAACTGGCGAAACCGGCGGTGGAACGAACGTTCCGCCCGCCGCGTCCGCATGCCCCCAGCGAGGCGGAACTCGCCGCCCATGCTGAACTGTTGACCCGGATCGACAACCCGATCTGGACACGGGAATAGAAAACCGGGCCGGTCCCTGCCGGGACCCAGTGTATCAGGCGTTGCCGGTTTCCGTCGACGTTTGCGCCGCCCGGCTTTCCAGCCGCTTGCGGTACAACCCGATAAAATCGAACGGGGTCAGGATAAGCGGCTGAAAACCGCCGTCGCGCGTCGCATTGCTGATGATCGCCCGGGAATAGGGAAACAGCAGGCGCGGAACCTCGACCAGAAGCAGCGGTTCCATATCCTGTTGCCGGACGTTGCCGAGATGCGCGACACAGGCATAGACCAGCTCACCCAGATAAATCACATGCTCGTTCGCGGTCGTCTTGAAGGTCGTATGCAAGGCCACTTCGAAGACCTTTTCGTCCAAGGCGGTCGCGGTGACGTCGACCTTTACATCGACCGAAGGCTGCACGCCCGGCGCAACCTGCAGTTTCGGCGTCGACGGATTCTCGAAGGACAGGTCCTTCACATATTGATGGACGATCGTCAGGGGCGCTTGCTGCTCGTTGCCGGCGGCGGCCTGATCGTCGGGATTGGCGCCGGGTACGTCGCCCGTCGGGATGGATTGGTCTTCGGTATCGCTCATTATTCGACCTCATGAACCGCGAATGCGCAGAACAGCGCGGTGCGGAAGGATTTGGAATTCTTGCCGTGGGCGTGTTCCAGAATGGGGTGGCTCGTCTACCATGCCTCGCGCGGGGCAACAATATCGCCGCCGCCCGGATGACCGCTCACCGGATCGAATCGCAGCATGCCGCAATTCGGCATTTCATGACCGGTCAGCGCCCGCAGGAAACCCCAATGGCTGACGACCAGAATGTCGTGCCGCGGTTCGACCGCCTGTGCCCATTCCCGGAAGGTCCGGGCCCGACTATCCACATGGTGGTGTTCCTCGACGAAATTCGGCCACCATTCATCGGCGAGATCGCCGAATTCGACATGCGGCCATCTTTCGCGCAGCGCCGCCGCGGGGGAGCCCAAATCGGAAACGAAGGCGCAATGTTCGCCGACGATCGGATTTGTGGAAATCGGCAGGTCCAGCGCCTCGGCGATGACCTCGGCTGTTTCCAGGGTTCGCCAATAAGGGCTGGCGATAATCCGGGTCAACCCCAGGGGGCGCAGGTGATCCGCCGCCTTGCGCGCCTGTTCCTTGCCCAGACCGGTCAGTCGAGGGTCGCGGATTCCGGGATCCTTCCGCGTCTTCGCATAGATCACGTTGAATTCGGACTGGCCGTGCCGGATCATCATCATCGCCGTGGGGACTCCCCTTCCGTTCCGTCTTCGATCTTTTTTTGCTTATCCTCCGCCGGGGGTTTGTCCCCATGCGGCCCGGCACCCTCTTCAGGATCAATGACGGTATAATCGCCGTCGATGGTACCGTCGTCGTAACGGCCCCGGTGACCATTGCCATCCCTGGGTCCCCCGGGACCGGCGCGATGCATGCCTGATTGAAAATGAACTGTTCCGCCCTTGCGAATCAAGGCCCGGACCATCACCATCCCGATCAACAGGCGCAACCCGGGGACAAGTAGAACGAAACCCAGGAAATCCGTCAGGAAACCCGGGGTCACCAGCAACAGTCCGGCAACGACCAGACAGGCGCCGGAAACCAGGTCGCCGACCGGCAATCGGCCCTGTTCCGTCTCTGTCCTGATCCGCGTCAGCACGGCCATGCCCTGCGCGCGAACCAGAAATGTGCCGATCAACGCGGTCAAAAGGATGGTGCCCAGTGTGGGCCACAAACCGATTTGGTCGCCGACTTCGATGAAAAGGGCGATCTCGGCGATCGGAATGCCAAAAAGGATCGCGAATATAATCAATCCGGTCATCTTGCTCTCTAATGTAACGGGCCCTATCTACCCCCTAGAGGGATCGCTCATGAATATCGCCATGAACGGAGATCCGGCGGTTCGGGGCGTTCCCGGGAAACCATCGGGTTTTCGTGCCGTTACGTCGGCCTCCCTATCGTTGGTTTTCAATTCGTCGCGTGGCGTCGGACATGGCCTAGAGAGTGGGGATTGGACCGGCAAAGGGCAATGGTGAACGGTCCCGGCATTGAGGAAACGTGTAATTGGCGGGCTCTTCACTTGAGAATCCGCATTAAATGGGGTCTAACAAGCCACATGCGGGCGTGAAACGGTCCGTTCGCCGGAAAGGTTTCGGATCCGGCATGTGTTTGGGACCCTTACAAAATGGGTAGCGAGTTCAACTTGATCGATATTCTCATCTTCGCGGGCATAGCGCTTTTTCTGATCATTCGGCTGGGTAGTGTCCTGGGCCGGCGTACCGGCCATCAGGAACCGCCCACCAATGTGTTCGGTGCCGGAAAGAAGGACGAAGAAGCGAAAAACGACAACGGCAATGTCGTGCAGCTTCCGCAAGACCGAAAACACGGTGAGGACGACGATGCCTTTGCCGAGGCGGAAGGCCCGCTAGATGCCGGGCTGACGCAGATCAAGGTTGCCGATCCGGATTTCAACCCGAATGAATTCGTGTCCGGCGCGAAAGCGGCTTTCGAAATGGTCCTGGTGGCCTATACGGAAAGTGACGAGGCGACCCTGCGCAATCTGTTGAGCCCGGAAGTCTTCGACAATTTCCGCCAGGCCCTGAAGGCGCGGGCCGATGCCGGCCACCGGCTCGAGGAAGTGCTGATCGGCATTGATGGCGCCGATATCCTGGAAGCCAAGATGGATGGCTCCAACGCGTTGGTCACGGTGAAGTTCGTCAGCCAGCAGGCCCATGCCCTGTATGATTCCGAGGGCAAGGTGATCGAAGGCGACGCGAACAAGATCGTGTCGGTGACGGATATCTGGACCTTCAAGCGCGATACCCGCTCGCACGATCCGAACTGGACCCTGGTCGCAACCCGCAGCTCGAACTGACGCGATGGTCGCTACGGCCCTTCGATCCCGATCGTTTCGTTCCAAAGCCTGTTTTGTTTTCGCTGCCGCCCTGCTGGCCCTGGTGCCGGCTGCCTGTGAGAAGAAAGAGGAAAAGGCAGTCGTCGAGGACAAGGGCCCCGCGCTTGTCCTGGCCAAGGTCGGTTTCGCCGACCTGGCGGATTGGCAAGCCGATCGCCTGACCGAAGCCCTGCCCGCGCTGCGCCGATCCTGTTCCCGCATACTGGCCCTCGATCCGGAAAAGCAGATCGGGACGGATGCCGTGCCGATGACCGCGGCGGACTGGCGCGACGGCTGTGGCGCACTCACCGTAGCGGATGACGATTTTACGATCCGTTCTGCCCTCGAAACGTATTTCACGCCGATGCTGGCCAGCAATCGCGGTGTGGAGGAAGGCCTATTCACCGGCTATTTCGAAGCGGAACTGCAAGGCGCCACCGCACCAGACGAAACCTATCGCTTTCCCATCTACCGGCGGCCCTCCGACCACGTGATCGCCGATCTTGGGCGGTTCGACGACGAACTGAAAGGCAAACGCATTGTCGGGCGCGTCGAAGGCGGGCGGTTCGTCCCCTATCCCGACCGCGGAACGCTGGAACAAAGCCACCTGCCCGGCAAAGGGTTGGAGCTGTTCTGGGCCAAGGACCGGATCGATGTGTTCCTGTTGCAGGTCCAGGGGTCCGGCCGGGTCATCCTGCCCGACGGCACGGTCCGGCGTATCGGCTTCGACGGCCATAATGGCCGGCCGTATAAATCCATCGGCCGGGTGTTGATCGATCGCGGCGAACTGGAAGCGCATCAAGCATCCTGGGACGGCATTCGCGGCTGGATTGAGCGTAATCCGGACAAGGCAACGGCCCTTCTGGCGGAAAACCCGCGCTATATTTTTTTCCGCGAAATCGACGGCGAAGGCCCGATCGGCGCGGAGGGCTTGGCGTTGACACCGGGCCGCAGCATGGCGGTCGACCGTAAATTCCTGCCCATGGGCGTACCCTTGTGGCTGGAAACGAACTGGCCGTCGGAAAAGGACAAACCGCTGAACCGCTTGATGGTGGCGCAGGATACCGGCGGCGCGATCAAGGGACCGGTACGCGGCGATTTCTTCTGGGGATACGGGGCGGAAGCCTTGAAATATGCCGGCCGGATGAAAAGCACCGGGCGCTATTATCTGCTCCTTCCCAAGGCGGTGGCCGGCCGTTTGGGCCGGACGAGCTAGATTTCCCATCCAAACCTGCGCGCAGATATGTTCCAACCGCTCGGGCTGGTTTAGGTTATCCGCGTTGATTCTTGGCTTTCAGCAGGATACCAAATTGGTATGACCAATTCCGCGAGGTGATGCCGTGACCAAACCCGTGACTGATCGGGCCCCGACGGTGGGACTGTTCGTTACCTGTCTCGTCGATATGATGCGCCCGCAAGTCGGCTTTGCCGCGGCAAAGCTGCTGGAAGATGCCGGCTGCGAAGTCTGCGTCCCCGCCGGGCAAACCTGTTGCGGGCAACCGGCCTATAATTCCGGCGATAACAAGGGAACGATTGCGGTTGCCGAAACCGTGCTCCGCGCGTTCGACGACGTGGATTATGTGGTCGCGCCGTCCGGCTCCTGCGCCGGCATGATCAAGGAACACTATCCGCGCCTGTTTGCCGACGACCCCGTGCTCGGCCCGAAGGCGGAGGCGATCGCCGGAAAGACCCATGAACTGATGTCGTTTCTGGTCGATGTCATGGGGGTCACCGCGGTCGATGCCACATATGACGGCACGGTGACCTATCACGACAGCTGTTCGGGCCTGCGCGAATTGAAAGTGAAGGCCCAGCCCCGCACCTTGTTGCAGAGTGTCGGCGGCCTCACGCTCAAGGAACTGCCCGGCGCCGAGGTCTGTTGCGGCTTCGGCGGCACCTTCTGCGTCAAATATCCCGAAATTTCCAACAAGATGGTCAGTGAAAAAACCGCCGATATCGAAGCCACCGGGGCGGATACCCTGTTGGCCGGCGATCTCGGCTGCCTGATGAACATGGCCGGCAAGCTGCAGCGGGAAGGCAAGCCGGTCCAGGTCCGTCATGTCGCGGAAGTGCTGGCCGGAATGGGAAGCGAACCCGGTATCGGTGAGGCGCCGACACCCAGCGCGGAGGGACACGACTGATGAATCCGCATTCCCATAATTTCAAGGAAAACGCCTCCCAGGCGCTGAAGAACAAAAACCTGCAATCCGCCCTGTCGCAGATGAAAGTCGGTTTCATCGAACGTCGCCAGACGGCGGTGGACGACATGCCCGAATTCGAGGAACTCCGCGATCAGGCCCGCGACCTCAAGAACCACACGCTGGCGAACCTGGATTTCTATCTGGAACGCTATGAGAAGAAGGCGACGGAGGCGGGCGGCCATGTCCATTGGGCGGCGAATGCGGCGGAAGCCAGGAAGATAATCCTGGATATCTGTGAAAGCGTCGATGCCAAGAACGTCACCAAGGGCAAGAGCATGATTTCGGAAGAAATCGCGCTCAATGACGCGATTGAGGCGGCCGGGCTCAAGGTGGTCGAAACCGATCTCGGCGAATATATCGTCCAACTGCGGAAGGAACCGCCCAGCCATATCATCGCGCCGGCGGTCCATGTCCTGCGGTCGGAAGTGGAAGACGCCTTCCGGGAAGAACATAAACACCTGGCCGACGAACGCCGCCTATCCGAGCCGTCGGACCTGTTGAACGAGGCGCGCCAGGTATTGCGGCAGAAATACATGGAAGCGGAAGTCGGCATCACCGGCGCCAACTTCCTGATCGCCGAGACCGGGTCCAGCGTCATCGTCACCAATGAAGGAAACGGCGACCTGACCCAGACCCTGGCCAAGGTTCATATCGTCATCGCTTCCATCGAAAAGGTCGTGCCGACCTTGGAGGACGCCTCCTCCATCCTGCGTGTCCTGGCGCGGTCCGCGACCGGTCAGGACTTCTCGTCCTACACCACCTTCTCCACCGGCCCGCGGCGGCCGGAGGATCTGGACGGGCCGGAACAGTATCATGTGGTCATTCTGGATAACGGCCGGTCGGAATTGCTGGGCGGGGAATTTCAGGACGCGCTGCGCTGCATCCGCTGCGGCGCCTGCATGAACCATTGCCCGGTCTATCACGCGGTCGGCGGGCACAGTTACGGCTGGGTCTATCCCGGCCCGATCGGGTCGGTGCTGACACCGACTTTCCTTGGGGTAGAGGAAGCGGGCCACCTGCCCAATGCATCGACCTTCTGCGGGCGTTGCGAGTCGGTTTGTCCGATGCGGATTCCCTTGCCGAAGATGATGCGCCACTATCGGGTCAAGGAATATGAAAACGGTCTGTCCCCGCCATCGGTCCGCGCCGGCTTGGACATCTGGGGCTTTTTCGCGCGCCGACCGTCGCTGTACCGCATGGCGTCGCGCCTGGGGTCCCTCGCCCTGCGGGTGATGGGCGGCAAACGCGGCCGTGCGGACAGTCTGCCGCTGGCCGGCGGGTGGACGGACCATCGCGACATGCCGATCCCGACCGGGCCCACATTCCAGGATCAGTGGTCCGCCCGGGGCGGCCGACGGAGGCCAAGCCGATGAGCGGATCGCGCGACCAAATACTGGGCCGGATCCGGTCCAACCTGAACCAGGCGGCAGGCCCCTTGCGGGAAACGCCGGAGGCCTTGGAAAGGCGCACCACCGAGCATAAACGCGGCATCCGCCCGTCCCGCGTCGACAAGGATGCGGCGGGCCTCGTTGACCTGTTCGTCCAGCGGGCGGAAAAGGTGAATGCCACCGTCGCGCGGGTCGCGTCGCTGGACGACATTCCCGATGCGCTCGCCACCTATCTGGCGAACGAGAACCTGCCGGCTGCCTTCCGCATGGCCGACAATCCGGACTTGAACGCCGTACCCTGGGACAAACGCCCAGCGCTGGAGATCAAGAAAGGCGCCAGCGACGGCAAGGACGAGGTCGGCCTCAGCCGCGCCGTCGGCGGGGTTGCGGAAACCGGAACGCTTCTCCTCGCATCCGGGAAAGAAAGCCCGACTTCCCTTAATTTTTTGCCGGAAACCCATGTGGTCATGGTGAAACGGTCGGAAATCGAAGGCACCTATGAGGATGGCTGGGACATGGTTCGCGCGAAGGGCGCGTTGTCGCGCGCGGTGAATTTCATCACCGGCCCGTCCCGCACCGGCGACATTGAACAGACCATCTATCTCGGTGCGCATGGCCCGCGCCGGCTGCATATCCTGTTGGTGGAAGACGACTGATAGGGGAATGCCTCCGCGGTGGATGGATGGGGAAGTGGGCGGATGTCCGGCAAGGGAAAAAAAGACAGCAAGCCGGACGACTTCGATCTTTGGCTGCGCGTGGCCGAAGGGGTGAAGCCCTTGAAGTCACGGAATGCCTTCCACGAAAAAATGGCCATCATCGACAAGGCCGCCGACCAGGTCGCGGCCGAAAAAACGCCGCCTAAATCCGGGCGGGCCAAGCGCCATTCCCATATCGCCTTGCCGACCCCGCCGCCGCCATCCGAAGCGGTCAAGGCGCCGCCGCTTCAGGTCGGGTCCGCGCCCGGGATCGACCGGCGGACCAACGACCGTCTGCGCCGGGGCAAACTGCCGATCGAGGGACGGCTGGATCTGCACGGGCACAGCCAGGACAGCGCCCATCGCGCATTGGATGCTTTCATCGATGCATCCTATGCTCAGGGAAAGCGCTGCGTGCTGGTCGTAACCGGCAAAGGCAAGGGCATTCTGCAATCCGCCGTGCCGCGCTGGCTGAACGAATCGGCGCTGCGTCCCAAGGTGCTTTCCATCGAATTCGCCCAGCAGAAAGATGGCGGCACCGGCGCCCTCTACGTCCTTCTCCGCCGCCATCGTTGACCGCATTCGTCGCGGTTGATGAATGATCCAAATCCGTGCCGCCCTGGACAAAGCAGGCCTACTATGTTGGTTAAAGCATAGAAACGGCGGCCTGATTCGGCCTGATGTGTCGTTTTCCGGCAATGAAATGTCGGGCGGCCTCAGGTAACCCCGTATTATCAGGCTACCCTAATCAAGCGCGGATCGCTCGATCGGTCCGTGCGGGTCCGCGGCGGGGCGGATGGCCGGTACGGCGCATTGATGCGTCGTGGCTGAAACTTTCATGTCCTGCTCGTGTAACAGCGCGCACCGGCTCAATAGCTGCCAGCGTGCGGAAGGAGGGAGAATATGTTCAAACGGATCATGGTGCCGATCGACTTGACCCATGCGGACAAGCTCGAAAAGGCGCTAGACGTGGCCGGCGACCTAGCGGCCCATTACGGGTCGACTCTGGTCTATGTCGGTGTGACGGCGCCGTCGCCGTCTGCTGTCGCGCATAACCCGAAAGAGTATGCGGAAAAGCTGGCGGCGTTTGCCGCGGACAAGGGCAAGGCCCATGGCGTGGACGCGGAAGCCCGCGCCTATACCAGCCACGACCCGGCCATCGATCTGGATCCCACGCTGCTGAAGGCGGTGTCGGAAACGGGTGCCGACCTTGTCGTCATGGCAAGCCACATTCCCAATGTCACGGACTACATCTGGCCGTCGAACGGTGGAACGGTCGCCACTCATTCGGATGTCACGGTAATGGTCGTGCGTTGACGGCGCGACCGGATGCATACGGTCAGGCAACCTAAGAATACCGACGACAGCGACGGTAGGGAAAAACAAGGAGGCGCGCGACATGAGCGACGCAAGTAACAACCAAGGTATACCGGAGCCGGAAGGCCCTTCGGATATCATCGATACCGATTACGAGATCGGTCAGGACAATATCGAAACCAAAATCGGGCCCTTCGGCCTCGATATTCACAACCCGGTCTTTGCGATTTCCGGGCTGACGATTATCGCCTTCGTCTTCTACGCCTTGGCATTGCCGGAACAGGCCAACGATATCTTTGGCCATTTGCGGCCTTATCTGACCAGTACGTTTGACTGGTTCTTCCTCGGCTCAGCGAACATCTTCGTGTTGTTCTGCCTAGCCTTGATCGTGCTGCCGGTCGGCAATGTGCGGCTGGGCGGCTCGGATGCCACACCCGACTACAGCTATATGGGCTGGTTCGCGATGCTGTTCGCGGCCGGTATGGGCATCGGTCTGATGTTCTTCGGCGTGTTGGAGCCGGTCTACCACATGGCGATCTCGGAACCGCTGGGCGTACCCTCACCTTTCGCGGAAGACGGCTCGATCATCCCTGAAAATGTGGAAGCGGCCCGCCAAATGGGCCTTGCCGCGACGATCTACCACTGGGGCCTTCATCCCTGGGCGATCTATGCGGTCGTGGCTTTGGCGCTTGCGCTGTTCTCCTACAACAAGGGCCTGCCGCTGACGATCCGTTCCGCCTTTTACCCGCTCCTGGGCGAACGCGTCTGGGGTTGGCCGGGTCACATCATCGACATCCTGGCGGTCTTCGCCACGCTGTTCGGTCTGGCGACTTCATTGGGCTTTGGGGCGCAGCAGGCCAATGCCGGTCTCGACCACGTATTCGGTGTCCCGGTGAACACTACCGTACAGGTCCTTCTCATCACGGGCATCACCGCAATCGCGCTGGTCTCGGTCGTCCGCGGCCTCGACGGCGGGGTGAAGGTGCTGTCGGAAATCAACATGGTCATCGCGGCCGCCTTGCTGCTTTTCGTGTTGTTCGCCGCCGGCGCCACGAACATCCTGTCCGACTTCGTCAACGGGTTGATCGGTTATGCCAAGGACGTCATTCCGCTTTCGAACCCGGTCGGGCGTGAAGACACCGGTTACATGCAGGGCTGGACCTCGTTCTACTGGGCGTGGTGGATTTCCTGGTCGCCGTTCGTCGGCATGTTCATCGCCCGCGTCAGCCGCGGCCGCACGGTGCGTGAATTCGTCGTTTGCGTTCTGCTCATCCCGTCGCTGGTCTGCATCCTGTGGATGGCGGTCTTCGGTGGCGCGGCCATCGAACAGGTATTCAGCGATCCGGCCAACAGCGCCGTGAAGGCGCAGGTCATCGACAGCTACAATCCGCCGATGTCGCTCTTCGCGATGCTCGAAGGACTGCCGATGGCGTCCATCACATCCGTTATCGCGATCGTGCTTGTGATCGTCTTCTTCGTCACCTCGTCGGACTCCGGCAGTCTCGTGATCGATACGATCACCGCCGGCGGCAAGGTCGACGCTCCGGTTCCGCAGCGTGTGTTCTGGTGCGTGTTCGAAGGCGCGGTCGCCATCGTGCTATTGCTTGGCGGCGGATTGGGCGCCTTACAGGCGATGGTGATTTCGACCGGATTGCCGTTCACGCTGGTGCTGTTGGTCATGTGCTTCGCGATTTGGCGCGGGCTGCAGGCCGAACGGAATCTCTAGCAGTATCCGAAAACCGGATTGCGTTGGCGGGGGTCTCCATCGGGACCCCCGCCTTTCTTTTGGCACTGCCGCGCAGTATGATTTTTATACCTGCCAAGCTGAAACACATATCTACACAAAACAGGGAATAAAGATGACCGACCAAGCATCCGGTATGCAGTTGGACAAGATCCGCCCGCGCCGCAGTTTTCTTTTCGTGCCGGGATCGGGGCTGGACATGTTCCCGAAGGCCATCGCCACGGGGGCCGACATCGTCTGTGTGGATTTGGAAGACGCGATCTCACCCGCCCATAAGGCCGGCGCGCGGGATGCCACCCTGGGCCTGTTCGCGACCGCGCCGGATTTCGGCCGGTCGGAAGTCCTCGTCCGCATCAATGCCTTGCGCACGGCGGACGGGTTGGCCGATGTGCTCGCCGTCTTGAAGACCTGGACGGTGCCCACGGGCCTGATGCTTCCCAAGGTGAAAAGCCCTGACGAGATCCGCCTGCTCGATGAATTGCTGGACGGGGCCGGCAGCACGCTGCGTCTGCAGGTCATCATCGAAACCAATGAAGCCCTGGAAGCGGCGCATGAAATCGCGCGGGCGAGCGAACGGATCGACTCCCTCCTCTTCGGCGGCGTCGACATGGCCGCCGACCTGCGGGTCGAACCGACCTGGGAAGCCTTGCTCTACGCCCGCACCCGCTGCGTCCATGCCGCCGCCACAGCCGGGGTCGATCTGATCGACGTGCCCTTCCTGGACCTGAACGACATGGATGGCTTGGCGCGGGAAGCCGAACGCGCGGCGGCCATCGGCATGACCGGCAAGGGCGCGATCCACCCCAAGCAATTGCCCATCATCGAAAAGAATTTCAGCCCCAGCGCGGATCAAATCGCCTATGCCCGCCGCTGCATCGCCGCCTTCGAGGAAGCCGGAACGGGCCTTGTCGTGGTCGACAATAAGCTGCTGGAAAAACCGGTCCTGCGGTCGATGTACCGCGTGCTGGCAATCGCGGAGGTGTTGGAGGGGACCGCCCGTTAATACCCCGCCCGTTAGTACCCTGCCCTGGGGTCGAACACGCCGTCGACATCGTCGATCGACCCGCCATCGTCCAGGTGGCGGATATTGTCGATGATAACCTTGCTGGCGGTCGACAGCCGGGTTTCGGCGGCGACATGGGGGGTCACTGAAATTTTCTCATGCGCCCAGAAAGGATGGTCCTTGGGCAGCGGTTCGGTCTTGAAGACGTCCAGCGTCGCGGCGCTGATCTGGCCGGCGTCCAAGGCCGCGATCAGCGCGTCTTCGTCGATCAGCGTGCCCCGCCCGGCATTGATGATTGCCGCGCCTTCGGGCAGCATCGCCAGGGTTTCCTCGTTCATAATGTCTGTCGTTTCCGGCGTGTTCGGCAGCAGCAGAACCAGGATCTCCGTCCCGTTCAGGAACTCTTCCAGGGACTCCATTCCCGCAAAACAGTAAACATCGTCGATATTCTTCTGCGTCCGCGCCCAGCCGCGCACCTTGAAACCCAGCGCTGCGAGTTGTTCGGCGATTTCACCGCCCAGAACGCCGATCCCCATGATGCCGACCGTGCGTTCCTCGACCAGCGGCGGAACTTCCTGCAACCATTCGGCCCGGCGCTGCAGCGCCTCGAATTTCGGCATCTGCAGGTGATGGCGATAGACATGACCGGTGACGTAATCCAGCATTCCCTGACTCAGGCTGTGATCGACCATGCGGATCAACGGCACATCCAGGGGAAGGTCCTTGTCGCGGGTCGCATGATCGACACCGGCCCACAGCGAATGCATCGCCTTCAGGTTCGGAAGCTTGGCCAGTTCGCCCGGCTCGGGAAAGCAAACGACCGCATGGGTGATTTCATCCCGGTTGCCGACATCCGGCCAGGGGCGGATATCCATTTCCGGCGCATGCGCGCGCAACGCATTCGTCCATTCCTGACAATGCGGCAGCGTATCCAGAACCAGAACGGCCATACTTCCCTCCCCCTAAAACACACAACAAAACAAAGACGATTGAAAAACGATTACAGGATGAACCGGCTTAGATCCGTATCCTGGGCCAAGGGCGCGACCTTCTCGTCGACATAATCGGCGGTGATGTCGATCTTTTCCCCGCCCCGGTCCGACGCGGTGAAGCTGATATCTTCCAGCAGCTTTTCCAGAATTGTGTGAAGGCGCCGCGCACCGATATTCTCGACCGTCTGATTGATCTGCGCCGACAGGGCCGCGACCCGGTCGATGGCGTCTTCCGCGAAGTCCAGCGTGACGTTCTCCGTCCCCATCAGGGCGACATATTGCTTGATCAGGCTGTTTTCCGGCTCGCGCAGAATACGCCCGAAATCCGCTTCGGTCAGCGGGTTCAGATTGACCCGGATCGGCAACCGGCCCTGCAGTTCCGCCAGCAGGTCGGACGGCTTCGATTGATGGAACGCGCCGGACGCGATGAACAGCACATGGTCGGTCTTCACCGAGCCGTATTTGGTCGCCACCGTCGTCCCCTCGATCAGCGGCAGCAAATCGCGCTGCACGCCTTCGCGGCTGACATCCCCGCCCTGGCGTTCGGACCGGACGGTGATCTTGTCGATCTCGTCGATGAAGGCGATGCCGCTTTGCTCGACCATGTTGATGGCCTGTTGCGAGATCTTCTCTTCATCGATCAGTTTGTCGGCTTCTTCCTCCAGCAGGACCTGGTAGGATTCCGCGACCTTCATCTTGCGCGGCTTGGTGCGGCCGCCGCCGAAGGCTTTGCCCAGCATGTCGTTCAGATTGATCATGCCCATCTGCGACCCGGGCATGCCGGGAATATCCATGGTCGGCATGCTGAAACCGGGATTGTCCTGGACGTTGATTTCGACGTCCTTGTCGTCCAGTTCGCCCTCGCGCAGTTTCTTGCGGAAGCTCTGGCGGGTCGCCTCGCTCGCATTCTCGCCGACAAGCGCGTCCAATACGCGTTCTTCGGCGGAAAGCTCGGCCTTGCCCTGAACTTCCTTGCGCTGGGTTTCCCGCGCCATCTGGATCGCCACTTCGACCAGGTCACGGATGATCTGTTCCACATCGCGGCCGACATAACCGACTTCGGTGAACTTGGTGGCTTCGACCTTGATGAAGGGCGCGTTGGCAAGCTTCGCCAGGCGGCGGGCGATCTCGGTCTTGCCGCAGCCGGTCGGTCCGATCATCAGGATGTTCTTCGGCAGAACCTCCTCACGCATCATGCCGTCCAGCTGCTGCCGGCGCCACCGGTTGCGCAGCGCGATCGCGACCGCGCGCTTGGCGTCGTCCTGGCCGACAATGAAACGGTCCAGTTCGGAAACGATCTCCCGCGGGCTGAAATCGGTCATTCGCCAATACTCTCAAGCGTGATGTTTTCATTGGTATAGATGCAGATATCCGCGGCGATCTTCATCGCGCGGCGGGCGACGGCCTCCGCATCCATTTCGTCCCGGTCGATCAGGGCGCGGGCGGCGCTGAGCGCGAAGGCCCCGCCGGACCCGATGCCGATGATACCGTCTTCCGGCTCGATCACGTCCCCGGTGCCGGACAGGATCAGGCTCACATCCTTGTCGACCACGGCCATCATCGCCTCCAGGCGGCGCAGATAACGGTCGGTCCGCCAGTCCTTGGCCAATTCCACGCAGGCGCGGGTCAATTGCTCGGGATATTGGTCGAGCTTGGCTTCCAACCGCTCCAGCAGCGTAAACGCGTCCGCCGTCGCGCCGGCGAAGCCGACCAGGATCTTGCCGTCCGACAGGGTGCGGACCTTGCGGGCGTTGGATTTGAAGACCGTGTTGCCCAGGCTGACTTGTCCGTCGCCTGCGACCACGACCCGGTTGCCTTTGCGCACGGACAGAATTGTCGTGCCGTGCAGCTCGGCGCCATTCGTGTGGGGTGCTTTCGTCATGACGCCCGATATGAGGGGCGGGGCCCGTTCAGTCAATGGCCAGTCCACGGCGGCCAGTTCGCGGCTGGCGAAAAAACCCTCGGCCAATGGAACCGCCGCGGCAACCGGCACCGTAGCGGAGCCAAACACCGCGAAGCAAAAAATGACACCGGATACGCGCATAGGTTATTGCAACTTCAACCGCAATCATGATGACTTGCGGGTATCTACGGGGGTGGAAAGGGCCGCTTTGAGTTTGGTTCGGTTCTATGGCTCGAAATTCGGTGTTGAAATCCTGCGGTTTGCGCATGGGGGGGTGGAATGCGTTCATTGAAGAAAATCGTCGCGTCGCTTGTCGTCCTGGTCTTCGCATCGGCCTGCGCCACGCAGACGTTGAAGCAGACCGACCAGCTCGTCGCCAAACGCCCGGATGCCGGACAACGCATTGTGGTTATCGCGCCGGATGTGGAGCTTTCGGAACTGACGGCCGGGGGGCTCAAGGTCCCCAACGCGGAATGGACCGAAAAGGCGCAGGGCAATATCAAGAACGAAATTCAGCGCATTTTGGCTGACTCGAACGCGAACGTTCTTTATGCGTCCGACCTGAATGAGCCGGGCACGGAAAGCGAAACCGAAGTTCAACTCGTCAAACTGCACGAAATTGTCGGTGCGTCGATCATCTTAAGCCGCTTCCAAGCCTTGCCGACCAAGAAAGACGTGTTTGATTGGTCGCTCGGCCCGGATGCCAAGGCGTTGCGTGAAGAATATGGCGCGGATTACGGCTTGTTCCTGTTCGTGCGGGACAGTTATTCCAGCGCCGGCCGTGTCGCGGTGATGGTTTTCGCGGCGATCCTGGGCGTCGGTGTTCAGGGCGGAACGCAGGCCGGCTATGCCTCTCTTGTCGATTTGGCGACGGGCGAAATCGTGTGGTTCAACACGCTCGGCCGCGGCACCGGTGACTTGCGTGAACCCGGTCCGGCCGCGGAAACCGTAGATCTGTTGTTGGCCAATTTCCCGACCACGGCAAACGGCGACGACGGATAAGGTCGTGCGGAAACCAGCCAGACATCGTCTGCTTGCGACGACTGCGGCCCTTGCGCTGGCGGTAAGCCTTTCTGCGTGCCAGACGTCCAATCAGGCCTACCGTGCCCCAATCGATGCGGCCAAGAAGCCCGCGACGGACGAGGCAAAGTCTGAAACGGCGGGGCAGGCCCAGCAACCGGTCGAAGCGCCGAACAGTCAGGCGAAAACCGACGCCCCGCCCCAAGACGAAGAGGGCGGTGCCGTGCAAATCGCGACCCGGGAAGGCGGCGGCGGAACATATTCCGGCGCGATATCGGACTACCGGATAGAGGACTTGAGCCCGGGGGCCCGTCCCGACATCACCAGCGATGAAGCCGATATTTGGATGATGATGGATCGCGCCGAGAGGAAAGCCGCGACCAGCGGCCGCGTGATCGACGATCCAGCCTTGAACGCTTATGTCGGCAAGATGGTCTGTGACCTGGCCGGCGACTATTGCGGTGATGTTCGCGTTTACATCATGCGCGTGCCGGAATTCAACGCGACCATGGGCGCGAACGGCATGATGTCCGTCTATTCGGGATTGCTGCTGCGGGCGCGGAACGAGGCGCAATTGGCGACGGTACTGGGTCATGAAATCGGCCATTTTCTGCGCCGACATTCCTATCAACGGATCAAGGACCTGGTGAACAAAACAACCGGATTGGCCTTCTTCCAACTGTTCACCGCCGCATTGGGCGTGCCGGTCGCCGGTAGTGTCGCAACACTTGCGGCGCAAGGCAGTCTGGCCTCCTTCAACCGCGACAACGAGCGCGAAGCGGATGGCTATGGCTTGTTGCTGATGGGCCGCGCCGGCTATTCACCGCATGAAGCCGCGAAAATTTGGGAAAACCTGAACGCCGAATTGGGTGACGAGGAAAGACCGAGGTCATTCTTTTATTCCACCCATCCCGAACCGATCGAGCGACAGGACATGCTGCGCCAATTGGCAACGGAAGTGCCCATCACGGGCGGCGGTAGCGGGACGGTCGGAACGGAAGCCTATCGGGAAATGCTATCCCCGCACTGGCGACAGCTGTTGGCCGATGAAGTCTCGAAACGGGATTATGGCCGGACCGAGCGTTTGTTCGACTCGCTGATTGCGGACGGCTTCCGCGCCGGCGCGGTTTACTATTACAAAGGCGAAATGTATCGCCAGCGCGGCGAGGAAGGCGACGAGGATTTGGCCCTGGCCGCCTACCATGCGGCAACACAGTTCGCGGATGCCCCCGCTGAACTGTTCAGAGCGCGTGGACAGATTTTCCAGCGCAAGGGATTGAAGGCCGAAGCCCGCGCATCGTTCGAGGAATATGTCCGGCTAAGCCCGGATGCGGCGGATCGCGGCATGATTGAATTTATCATTGGGGGATTGGGAAGTTGAGAAAGCTCGTTCGGATAACGGCCCTGGCGTCGATTTTGGTCATTGTTGCCGCCTGTCAGGGCTACACCCTGGTCAAAGGCGGATCCCCGGTTGAAATTGCGAACGGGATGAAGGCCTCCCCTGCCCGTTCTTGGAGCAAGCTTACCGGCGGAAAGCATGAGGTCTGGACTGTCGACGGCCCGGTCCTGCAGCAGTTGCATTTTGCCGCCGAACTGGAGGACGGAGACGAGCTCTTCCCACCCAACCCGAAGCGCAAGAAAGAACTGCCCAAGTTCAGGGAGACAATGTCGGAACTTGAGGTGACGGACCTCTATCGTGATACCGTTTTGGCGCTGGGCGCGTCGAATTTCGAGCTTCTTGGCATTCAGCCCAAGATGGTTGGCGGCAAGCAGGGATTCCGGTTCGAGTTCAACTTCGCAACAGGGCAGGGTTTGCAGAAAACCGGGGTTGGGGAAGCCGTTCTTGAAAACGGAAAGCTTTATTTCGTCATCTATTCCGGGGCAAAGCTGCACTATTATCCGAAGAACCTGCCGGATGCGGAACAGGTCATGGGATCGGTCCAAATTCTGTAATCTCGGATATTCTCCGAATAAGCGCCCCGACCGCCGATTGGCCTGCGGTTGGGGTGCAACTGCAATTAATACGGCATTTTTTCCAGTCGTGCTTCCAGGCAATGGGCTCTATAGTACCGCAATCATTTCCTTTGATGGCGTGTGCATTCCCGGCCCGATGCTTTGGAAATTCCTGACATTCGAACTCGACACGGAACGGCGCGAGTTGCGTGACGGCGGCGTGCCCGTCGCGGTATCACCGAAAGCCTTCGATGTTCTTTCCTATTTGGTCGAGCATCGCGACAGGATGATACCAAAGCCCGAGCTGCTGGATGCGTTCTGGACATCGGAAGTGTCCGAGGCGGCGCTCCAAAAAACGATAAGTCAGATTAGGAAGGCCCTGGGCGGCAATCGCGGCGGCGCATTCGCGATCAAGACTTATCACGGCCGCGGTTTCCGGTTCGTCGCGGTGGTCGAGGGATCCGGATCGTGCCCCGAACCGGAACCCGAACATGATCGCGTCGGTGATGGCGATGTGACGCACCGTCCGCTTTTTACCGTGGCGGAGCAAAGGCTGGCGGCGGTGCTTTGCGTCCGATTGGCGGATGGGGTGCGGGGAAATCCGGACGGCCCGAATGAAAGGAACGGCGAGGCGCAATTTCTGGCGACAGCCCGGGAAGTGGTAGACCGGCATCGGGGTGTGCTCCTGAACATGCTGGTCGACGGCTTTACTGCCGCTTTCGGCTTGGATATTCCGTTCGAAGATGGAACGCGCCGTGCCGTTTATTGCGCGGCCGCGCTTATGGCCGACATTCCGGGTCCGCGCGGCGGCGGCATGCCGCTTGTCGCTGGGATCGATACCGGCCGCGCCGATGCGCGCGCAGAGGAGGACTCCGCCAGATGGGTCCTGCCGAACGAAATCGAACGCACTGCGGTGGACCTTACGGCGGGCGGTGCGTCCGGCGATATCCTTCTTGGTGCGTCCGCGTGGGCGCAATTAGGAGGCGAGGCCGACGTTGAGGAAACCGCGGCCGGATTCCGCCTGGTCTCTCTGGGCCCCATGCGGGCCGGCATTCCCGCCAGACCGCAGAAACGACCGACGCGTTTCGTCGGGCGCGCGGCGGAACAGGCCTTCCTGGCATCCCATTTGGCGGCGCTGCGTGCCGGAACTGGGCAGGCGCTCACGCTGACCGGGCCGCCGGGGATCGGGAAGACACGCCTCGTTTCGGAATTTCTCGACACGCTCGATCCGACGGGGTTCCGCGTGGCCAGGCTGCAATGCCTGCCGAGCCTGACCGACACGCCCGTTGCCCCGATCCGCGACCTTTGCCGATTGCTGTTTTCGAACCTGCCGACCGGGGTTGGCATTGAAGGGGTCGACTTGGATGAGGTGGATGTCGCGCTGTTGCGCGACCTGTTGGACGACGCGGTGACCGACGCACCGCCCCTGCAGGCCATTCCCGACCATACCCGCCGGCAAAGAAGCCGCGCGCTCGTCGATCGGCTGATGCGGTCCGTCTGCACGGAATATCCTCACATTCTGGTTTTTGAGGACATTCATTGGATCGATGCGACATCCTGGGAATATCTCGAGGAGCTTGTCCGTTCGGTAGATCGCAAACGCATGATGGTGTTGATGACTACCCGACACCTGCAGGGACCGGAAAGCGGCGACCCGGCCGGGTCGGCCCTGCAGCTTTCACCCCTGGGTCATCAGGAAAGCATGGATTTATTACGGGACATTTACGGCGGGGAGCGTCTCGACGCCGTGGCGTCGAAAATCCTTGTTCGGCGGGCGGCGGGCAATCCATTTTTCATCGAGGAGCTGGCCCTCGCGGCACAGACCGGCGGCGATCCGGCTACGGATCTGCCCGATACGGTTCAGGCCGTAACCGCCATCCGGATCGGGTCGCTTGGCGAGGATCTGCGCAGCCTTGTCTTCCTGGTCGCGGTCATCGGACCGCCCGCGCCGATTGAACTGATCGCCGCTCTGCTGGGCTTGCCGACTGCGGATGTCGAGGAACGCATGCTGCGTCTTTTTCGGATGGGGTTCGTTCAAGCCGGGCCCGACGGATACACGTTTCGCCACATGCTGATCAACGATACGGCCTATGTGATGGTCGCGCCTGCCGACCGGAAGCGGTTGCACGCGCAAATCGCCCGCCACCTGGAAACCGCCGGCACCGCCGGAATACAGCGCCCCGAACGGTTGGCGTGGCATTTTCAGGAAGCCGGCGAGCCGGTTCGTGCAATCCCCTATTGGGTCGCTGCCAGCCGCGCCGCCCTACATCGCTCCGCGCGGCTTGAAGCGATAGCCTTCGCGCGAAAGGGGTTGGCCCTGATTGACACCAAAGCACCGGATTCCGCCGCGAACGAGCTGGATCTGCAACTCTGCCTCGCGCCTGCCCTGACGGCGCTGCGCGGATTCGGCGCCGATGCGGTGGGCGAGGCCTATGGGCGCGCGCAACAGCTGAATGCCGTCATCGGCACACCGAAGACCGCGGTGCGGGTGCAGGTGGGACTTTGGATCCACACCTGGGTTCGCGGCCGTTTGACGCAATCGCTGGATCATGCCGGGCGGCTTCTGGACCTAGCGGAAAGGGCGCCCGGCCCCGCCTTGTCCCTGCAGGCCCATGCGGGCAAAGGCCAAGTGTTGCTCCACACCGGCGAATTTCACGATGCCTTGCATCACCTGGAAAACGGTCTGCGCGCCTATGGCGGACAACAGCCCGCGACCGTGCCGGCGCAGAACGCTGCGGTTTCTTGCAGCGCCTACGCAGCCTGGGTCTGCAGCGCGCTCGCCAGAGAGGAAGACGCGCGCCGATACCTGACCCAGTCGCAGCGGCTTAGTGCGCTCTACGCAAATCCTTATGCGGAGGCGATCCATTACGCTTTGGGAACGGGTCCCCTGATGTTTCTGGGCGATGCGGATTCCTGCCTGACCTATGCCGACCGGGCGATATCGGTCAGCCGCCAGCACGACTTCGCTTTCTGGCTCGGCACCGCCCTTGTGCTGCGGGGGTGGGCCCTCGGCCGCCACGGCCGTGCCGCGGCCGCCCGCGCCGCGATGGACGAAGGCATCGCCGTCTTCGAAGCCACGGGAGCCGGCGTCCAATTGGCGAACTGGTATGGGCTGAAGGCGGAAACCTTGTTGATATCCGGCGACGTGCAAGGCGGGTTGGATGCCGCGAACCACGCGTTGGCCTGCGCGGAAAGCACGGGCGACATCTTCTTCACGCCCCGCATTCACGCCACCTTGGCGCGGCTGCACGATGCCTTGGGGAAACCGGAACTTGCCGCTTTGCACCGACATAAGGCGGCCGAACTGGCAGGGCGCATGGGCATGCCGGCCAAGGTTTATCTGTCCTGACGCCCCCAGGGCACGACCATCCACGCGGATGGTATTTCGGTATGGTCAGAACTTGCTCACAATTCGGTCAGGATTGCGCCCTCCCCACCGCTTAGGCTGATCCTGCCGGCAATTGCCGGCGGGGCGGGCGGCCCGCCGAAATGGGGTGGGCGGTTGCACGCCCCTGGATTGATCATCATGCGCGGCGGTTCTTGCCCCTCCCCTCGGCAGCCGACGCGCATCCGGCCGATCCCCCGGCCGGCATCAGGGAAGGATAATGACGTGAAACGGATATTTCTCATTGCGCTCCTCTTAGGCGCGGGTTTTGCCGGCCCGGCCAATGCGGTCACGATCGATGCGGGCGCCGCGAGTACGTTCGTGAGTAGTTTCCAGGTCAATGACGGCGGTAGTCTGCCGGCCGGGATCATCGCCAGGGGCCTTCCGCCCGAAGATTCCACCACGGTCCAAAGCGACCTGGATTCTCCGGACGCGGAAAAGCTCAACATAGACAACGTTGATATCGGGGTCGGGCAGTCCATCTTCGCGTTTCGCGAGGAAACGACGCGCGACAACCGGTTGGAAGGCGGGTTTGCGCAGAATTCCGATCAAATCAGCGCGACCTTGGTGCTAAGCCCCGAACCGCCGGCCGATTTCGTTCAGCGCGAACATCGCGGATTTGGCTCGTCGGATGTCATTCTGACCTCGCCGGGTCTGGCGGCCAGCGGGCTTACCGAGGTCACGCGTACGCGGCAGGTCGATTTTGAGAACCAGACGGCGTCGCCGTTCTTCTTCAGCTTGAGGGGGCATATGTCAGTCTCGGCCAGGGCGGAATTCAATGGGGCCGATGGGTTCGCCAGGGCATTTACGTCCACGACGTTGGCATTCGAAAGCACGAACCCGTTGGACATATCCTTTGCGCCAACGTCGCCATTTCTGCCTCTCACAAGCGAGACCGGGTTGAATGCCGTCGTCGGGATCAACCAAACGCTCGACATATTGGGCAGTGGCATGGTGGGCCTGACGGCCTTCGCCAGCGCGCTCGGGACGGAACCGGATGGGGAGGAACTCGGGATTGTATTTGGTGGTTTCGACTACGTGATGGGCATAACCCTACTGCCGGGTGAAATCCTGAGCATGCGGCAGACCGTGAGCTACCGGGACGAAACCTTCGGCCAAACGCGCGTCGCCGCCGTCCCGCTGCCCGCCGGCTTGCCCTTGCTGGCCGTGTCTCTGGTCTGCTTTGGACTGATCGCCGCAAAGCGCTCGGGCAAGGGCCGAAACGGTCCTCGGGCCATGGCCGCATGATCCGCTGACGGCCGGGCGTGGCCCTCGGGAACACCAAAAACCCGCGAAATAGCAACGCCCGGCCGGCCATTCTCCTGCCAAACCTAGTCATTCGGCGGTTGTTGTGCGGTTGGGGCGTTGCTAAAACCCTGCCATTCAAAGCAATAGCCTAAGGCTGATGGGAATGCGCACGGCATCCGTTGAACGGAACACCAAGGAAACCCGCATTGCCGCCACCGTCGATATCGATGGCCGCGGTATTTATGACGTGTCGACCGGGATCGGCTTCCTCGACCATATGCTGGAGCAGTTGAGCCGGCATAGCTTGATGGATCTGACCGTGAAGGCCGAAGGCGACCTGCATATCGATTTCCATCATACCACCGAGGATTCCGGCTATACGGTCGGCGAAGCCGTCAGCAAGGCGCTCGGCGACCGCAAGGGCATTCAGCGCTACGGCCATGCCTATATTCCGATGGACGAGGCGCTGACCCGGGTCGCGATCGACCTGTCGAACCGCCCCGCGCTGGTTTGGAAGGTGAATTTCACCCGGCCGAAGCTAGGCGATTTCGACACCGAATTGTTCAAGGAATGGTTCGCCGCCTTCGCCCAATCGGCCGGTGCGACCCTGCATGTGGAAAACCTGTATGGCGAGAACAACCACCATATCGCCGAAACCTGCTTCAAGGGCCTGGCCAGGGCCTTGAAGGTGGCGACCGCCGTCGACGAAAGACAGTCGGACGCGGTCCCCTCGACGAAGGGTGTGCTCGGCGGGTCGATGTAGGGCCCCGATCCGGGGAGATTAGGTTTTCCGCCGATCGGTCGGCGATATCTGGAAAAGTTTCGGCCATGACAAAAGTAGCGATCATCGACTACGGATCCGGCAATCTGCGATCCGCCGCGAAGGCTTTCGAACATGAGGGCGCGGACAGGGTCTTGGTGACGGACGACCCGAAGGTGGTGCTGGACGCCGACCGCATCGTGCTGCCCGGCGTCGGCGCTTTCGGCGACTGCCGCCGCGGGCTCTATGCTGTGGACGGCATGGTGGATGCCCTGGAACAGGCAGTCCACAAACAAGGCAAGCCCTTCTTCGGCATCTGTGTCGGCATGCAGCTCATGGCCAGCCACGGCTTGGAATACGGCACGCATGAGGGGCTCGGCTGGATTGACGGCACGGTGAAGGCAATCGAACCCCCGGACCCGTCCCTGAAAATCCCGCATATGGGCTGGAACCAGCTGACCGTAGCGCACGACCACCCCTGCCTGGCGGGTATTCCGACCGGGGCCTATGCCTATTTCGTGCACAGCTATCATTTCGCCTGCGACGATCCCGGGGATGTGTTGGCGACCGTCGATTACGGCGCGACGCTGACGGCGGTATTGGGGCGCGACAATATGATCGCGACCCAGTTTCACCCGGAAAAGAGCCAGGCGACCGGACTGCGCCTGATCTCCAACTTCCTGAATTGGAAGGTGTGACATGGCTGTTATGGACCTCTACCCGGCGATCGACCTGAAACAGGGTCAATGCGTGCGTCTGTTCAAGGGCGATATGGACCAGGCGACAGTCTTCAACGACAGTCCCGGCGACCAGGCGGGCGGCTTCGTCGCGGCCGGTGCGCAATGGCTGCATGTGGTCGATCTGGACGGCGCCTTTGCCGGAGAATCCGTGAATGGCGCGGCGGTGGATGCGATTGTCGCAGCCGCGGGCAAGGTTCCGGTGCAACTGGGCGGGGGCATCCGTTCCGTCGACGCCGCTGGTGCCTGGCTGGAACGCGGCGTCAGCCGCGTCATCCTGGGCACGGTCGCGGTGCGTGACCCTCAAGTGGTGAAGGACGCCTGCAAGGCCTTCCCGGGCAAGGTCGCCGTCGGTATCGATGCGCGCGATGGTTTCGTCGCGGTCGAAGGCTGGGCCGATGTCTCGACCCTCCAGGTCGTCGACCTCGCGAAAAGGTTCGAGGATGCGGGCGTCGCGGCGGTGATCTATACCGATATCAACCGGGATGGTGCGATGACCGGCGTTAATGTCGAAAGCACCGCGGATCTGGCGCGCCAGGTTTCCATGCCGGTGATCGCCAGCGGCGGCGTCGCTTCGCTGGACGACATCGTCGCGCTTCGCGAAACCGGTGTCGTCAGTGGCGTGATCAGCGGCCGGGCGCTTTATGAAGGCGCCATCGACCTGGCGGCGGCGCTCAAGGTTTGCGCGGGAGAAAGTTGATGCTGGGTGTACGGGTTATCCCCTGTCTAGACGTCAAGGATGGCCGTGTCGTCAAGGGCGTGAATTTCGTCGACCTGCGCGATGCCGGCGATCCGGTTGAACAGGCCCGGCTCTATGACAAGGCCGGCGCGGATGAATTGACCTTTCTGGACATCACGGCCAGCCATGAAAACCGCGACACGATTTATGAGGTCGTCCGCCATACGGCGGAAGAAGTCTTCATGCCGCTGACCGTGGGCGGCGGTGTGCGCACGGTGGAAGATATCCGCAAACTGCTGCTGGCCGGGGCCGACAAGGTCTCGATCAACACCGCCGCGGTCAACAATCCCGATTTCGTGCGCGAGGCGGCCGAGCGTTTCGGCAATCAATGCATTGTCGTCGCGGTGGACGCCAAGGCGACGGGGCCCGGCAAATGGGAAGTCTTCACCCATGGCGGCCGCAACCCGACCGGGTTGGACGCCATCGAATGGGCGAAGAAAATGGAGGCTAACGGCGCGGGCGAAATCCTGCTCACCTCGATGGACCGGGACGGCACCAAGGTCGGCTTCGATCTGGGCCTGACCCGCGCGGTGTCCGACGCGCTGCGCATTCCGGTGATCGCCAGCGGCGGTGTCGGAACTCTGGACCATTTGGTGGACGGCGTCATCGAAGGTCATGCGTCAGCCGTGCTGGCCGCGTCGATTTTCCATTTCGGGGAATATTCCATCGCCGAAGCGAAGCACCGCATGGCCGATGCGGGCATTCCGATCCGCCCGCCCGAGGCATCGACCGAGATTGTGAGCTGAAACCATGGTGACCGACCAACATACATTGGCACGGCTTTTCGCCACCATCGAAGCCAGGAAGGGCGCCGACCCGGCCTCGTCCTACACCGCCAAACTCTTCGGCAAGGGCAAGGCGAAGATCGCTCAGAAGCTGGGTGAAGAAGCGGTTGAGACCGTGATCGCGGCCATGGCCCTCGATACCGGAAAAGGCGACAAGGCGGAAGTGGCGGCGGAATCCGCGGACCTGCTCTATCACTTGCTTGTGCTCTGGGCCGAAACGGGCGTTGCGCCGGATGATGTATGGGCGATACTCGATCAACGCGAGGGCACATCCGGTATCGCGGAAAAAGCCAGCCGTAAGGAATAGGAGGACCTAGCCGTGGCCTATGACGATCAGAATATTTTCGCCAAAATCCTGCGCGGCGAAATTCCCTGCGACAAAGTTCTGGAAACCGATCACAGCTTGGCCTTCAACGACATCGCGAAGGCCCGCCCGGTCCATGTCCTGGTCATCCCGAAAGGCGCCTATGTCTCTTCCGACGATTTCACCGCCAAGGCCAGCGACGCGGAACTGGCCGATTTCTGGCGCACGGTGGGTGAAGTGGCCCGCCTGCAGGGCGTGGATCAGTCCGGCTACCGCCTGATCGCCAATGCCGGCGAGGACGGCCACCAGGAAGTCCCGCATTTCCATATGCATGTGCTGGGCGGCGCCCCTGCCGGCCCGATGCTGAAACGCCGCGACAGCTGATTTCGAACCGACGGGATTGAACGCCCCGCCCGGCGAATCACTCCGCCGGCTGGGCGGCCGCGGAAGGGTTCTTCGCGGTCAAGATCGTTTCCTTGCCGGCCTGGGGGTCGCGCGGCACCAGTAGCGCCAGTGCCAGTGAGATGACCGCCATCCCCGCGCCCAACTGGAAGACCAACCCGTCATCCTGCAGATACAGATAACCGAAGACCGCGGGGATGCCGACGGCGGCGATGTGGTTGATCGTGAAGCTGACGCCCGCGGTGGAGGCGATGTCCCTCGGGTCGGCGATCTTCTGGAAATAGGTCTTGATCGCGATCGCGAAGGCGAAGAACAGGTGGTCCAGGATATAAAGCGCGGCCGCGACCGTATGGTCCTCGACGAAGGCATAGCCGGTGAACACCGCGATCAGCCCGCAATATTCCAGGATCAGCGCGCGCCGTTCGCCCAGTTTGGCGATCAGCCGCCCGACCTTGGGCGCGATGAAGATGTTGGCGATCAGGTTGACCATGTAGAGCAGCGAAATGGTCGTTGCGTCATAGCCGAACTTCTCCACCATCAGCCATCCGGCGAAGACCATGAAAATCTGCCGCCGCGCGCCGCCCATGAAGGTCAGCGCGTAGTACAGCCAATAACGCGGCCGCAGGAACAGGGTCTTGGTTTGGGCGTGGGGAACCTCGAACATCGGGTAATGCAGTTTGCAGAAGACGGCGATTGCGACCGTGACGACGCCCGCCGCCACATAGATCGGCACGTATCCCACATTGAACCCGCTGAACGGCTCGGCGATGCCCAGCCGCATTTGCATTTCGATGAACTGTTTGTCGTCGAAGAAAATCAGGATCGCCAGCAGGATGACGAAGGTTCCCAGCGACGCGGCGCGAAGCTGCGTGGCGAGATGCGTCGCCGCATGGGTCTTGTGAACCGTCTGCAAGGTCAGCGACTGGTTCATCGTCTCATAGTAATGGAAGCCGAGCGACATCAGGAACGTCGTGCCGTACAGCGCGTATTCGCTGGGGAAATACCCCGTCAACGCGGTGCCGAGCCCCAGAAAGACGAGCGACAGCAGGGCCAGGTTCTGCTCGCGGATGAAAGGCAGCAGCAGCACGGCGGCGAAGGACATGAAGCCGGGAATTTCGCGGATCGATTGCAGGAAGCCGACTTCCTTGCCGGTGAAATGCGCCTCTTCGTTCATGAAGTTGTTCAGCAGCCCGAACCAGCCGTGCATGCTGATCGCCATGGCGAAGGCCATGAATATCAACATGCCCTGCGGGCCCCTCAGGAACGACGGAAGGAAGGTGCTGGTGTGCTGGGTATTGGGTTGAAAGCCATCGCCTTCAGGCAGGGCGGGTCGAACAGGGGTCGGCATGGGGCGGTTACTCCGGGGTCGTCACTCCGGCGGCTTGGCAGGTTCGAATTTCGGCCGCTCTAGATTTGTTTCTCGAACCGCAATCTAGTCCTCGCCGCCCCGGCTGTCTTGCGATAGATTGACATTCGATGTTGAGAAATAGCCAGACCCGTCCCCGCCCCCCCATGCCGCAGGTCATGCCGCGGCCGGTGATGGTGCGCGCCTTCGACCTGTTGCCGGGCATGGAGGTCGATGCCCATAGCCATGCCTGGGGCCAACTTGCCTATGCGTCGGACGGGATCATGATCGTTTCCACCCCTGAAGGATCCTGGACCGTACCGCCGGCCCGCGCGGTCTGGGTGCCGCCCGCCGTCGACCATGCAATTTCGATCCCGGGGTCCGGCGCGTTCTTCCGCAGCGTCTATACCAGGGCCGATCATTCCCGCGACCTGGGTCCCAACTGCCGGGTCCTGCGCGTCACGTCGCTTTTACGGGAATTGATCATTCGTGCCTCCGAAATGCCGCTAGAATATGACGAAGACGGCCCTGAAGGCCGGTTGATGACGGTAATTGTCGACCAAATTCGGGAAATGCGGGAGGAGGAGCCCCTATACCTGCCGATGCCGCGCGACCGCCGGCTGCTTCGTCTGGCACAGCAGATGGTGAACGACCCGAGCGCGCGTTTGACGCTGGAGGAAGCGGCCGGCCAAGCAGGCGCGAGCGCCAGGACCCTCGCCCGCCGGTTCAACGCGGAAACCGGCCTGACCTTCGGCGAATGGCAAAGACGGCTGAGCCTTGTGACCGCTGTCGAACGCTTGGCGAGTGGGCAACCGGTGACAACGGTCGCGCTCGATCTTGGCTATGAAAGCCCGTCCGCCTTCATCGCCATGTTCCGCCGCACCCTGGGCGCCAGTCCAACCGCTTTCCTGGCCCGCAGCTAAAAAAGCCTCGCCGGAACCGGCCTGGGACACCACATTCCGGAACCGATTGCCGTTTCGGGCGAACAGAAAGAGACTGCTGACATGCGGATGCGGGTAACTTCGATTCTGGTCCTGGTTTTCGGTGGTCTTGTCCTGATATCGGCGGGCGGCATGTTTCTCATTGCCCTGGCCAGCGCTTTCGACAACACCCGCAACTCCCTGACCGCGATCCTGCGGGAACAGATCAACGAGGCCTCGGTAGCCTCCACTGTTTTCTTCATCCCGCTCGAGGATCTGGGCAAGTGGCTGGCCTATGAGGTCAGCGAAGACCGGATGGCAGTCAAAGACCCGGAAAGCCTGAAATACATCCTTGCCGGCGCGCTTTCATCCCTGCCGCAGGGCGAAGCGGTTACCATCCAGTTTCCCGATGGCACGGGGTATTATTTCGACCGCGCAACGGAAACCATCCAGGAAACCCGCTGGCCGCCTGAATGGCGGGTCAGCGAAAAAGGCATCGGCCCGGACGGGGAATGGGTACTGCGCCCTTCCCCTCTGGATGGCAGCCATCGCGGGGCTTTCATCACCTCGGCAAGGGACAAGGAAGGCCGGCAGATCGCCGCCATCGGGATCCGCGCGGATCTGGAACCCCTGTCGCAACGGCTCTCCAGCAATGCGGTCTTTCGCGGAACCGAATTGACGCGCTTCATGTTGTTCAACGACCGCATCGTCGTCGCCCATCCGCTTCTGGTCATGTCGGCAGCAGGGTCCCGTCCGACCATCGACACGCTTGGCGATCCCTATCTGGCGCAGCTTTTCACCGCGCCGCGGGAAGAAATGAATTTGGTCAAGGACATCGCCGGTGCCGACTCCTTCTTCCTGGAAACCGATACGCAGGAACGCCACGGTTTCGTGTTGAAAGAGGATAAGAGCCGCAAGACCGGCGGAACGGTGACGATCGGCATCCATTTCAACCAGGCTTCAGGTGCGCCGGAGATCAAACGGTTACTCGGCACCATGGCGGTGGGATTGGCCGTGGTTATTGTTTCGGTTGTCGTCGCGATCCTGGTCGGCCGCCGGGCCGCGCGGCCGATCGAGAACCTGGCCACTGCCGCGCTTGCTGTCCAACGCCAAGACTTCGCCGATGTTCCACGCCTGCCGCCCAGCCATGCAATTGAATTGGACGAGGCGGCAAGCGCGTTCAACGCCATGGTCGACGGTCTGAAAGAGCGCGAGCGGATCCGAAACCTGTTCGGTAAATACGTGCCTGAAAGCGTTGCCCAGCTGTTGCTGCGGGATGACGGCGCCGGTCAACCGCAAGCGGCCAATGCCACGGTCTTCTTCCTGGATCTGGCCGGATTCTCGACCATGTCTGAGAAGCTGGACCCCGCCGGGATCATTGCAACGATGAACGCCTTCTTCTCGGACGCGGTGGATGTGATCGAGGAAGAAAAGGGTGTTGTCACGCAGTTCCAGGGCGACGCGATCCTGGCCGTCTTCAACATCCCGGTGGAAGATTCAAGCCATGCGGAACACGCGGTTCGCGCCGCAATCCGCATCCTCAAACTGATCAAGACGAAAACCTTCGGCGGCCAGCAATTGGCTTGCAGGATCGGGTTGAACACCGGCCCCTTGGTCGCCGGCGCGGTCGGGGCGGCACAGCGGTTGAGCTATACCGTGCACGGGGATTCGGTGAACCTCGCCGCGCGGCTCGAAGCGATGAACAAGGAGACCGAGACCGAATTGCTGGTCGCCGATTCCACAAGGGCCCTGGCGCCCGACTTCCCGTACGAACATGTCGGCACTTTCGCGGTCCGCGGCCGGGAGGAAATGGTCGCCGCCTATACGATCCGCGACTTGCCGGATGTCGGGCCGGCCGGATCGCGCCCAGCCTAACTCGGTCCACCACCTGACTTCGTCCCCCATCTGACTTCGTCCCAGTCTGGCCCCAATCGAGCCCTAAGCCTTGAGGCATCGGGCCATCGTCGCTACATACCGCTGACACAAAAGCAGAGAAGCCTTCGCATGACCTCCGTTATCAAAGCCATGTCGCTCGCCCTGGGCCAAATCGGCGATCCCGCCTTCCGCAAGGTAATGGCGGTCGGCGTCGTCGGCGCCCTCGTCGTCTTCATCGCCCTGTGGTTTCTGGCCTCCTGGGGTGTGGGTCTCGTGCCCTGGTCGGACCTGCCGTTGATCGGATGGATGTTCGACTGGATGGGCTCGGTCCTGGAATGGCTGGGCGAATGGTTCACCTTCCTGGGCGATGTCGCCTTCGGCGCGGTGATGCTGACGGTGATCTTCCTGTTGTTCCCGGCGGTGACCACCACGATCGTCAGTCTGTTCCTGGACGAAATCATCGGCGCGGTCGAAGACAAACACTATCCCGGGCGCGGGGAACCGCGGTCCCAGCCGATGGCCGAATTGATCGGCCAGTCGCTGAAATTCCTCGCCATCGTGGTCGGCGTGAACATTCTAGCTTTGCCGATCTATGCCATCCTGCTTTTCCTGCCGCCGCTGAACCTGGTCTTCTACTATCTGCTGAACGGCTATCTCGTCGGCCGCGAATTCTATGAGATGGTGGCGATACGGCGGATGACGCCGCAGGACGCCATCGTGCTGCGCAAGCGCTTCGGCGGCCGGGTCGTGATCGCGGGTGCGATCATCGTCTTCTGCATGACCGTACCGGTGCTGAACCTGTTGATCCCGGTCCTCGCCGCCGCGTCCATGGTCCATATCTTCGAAAGCATGCGCCAAAAGGCCGCCGCCGTTCCCGCCAATCGCTAAGTGTCCCCAACGCCGGGTCTTACAAAATGAAGCGTCTTGCCGTCTGTTTCCTTCTGCTGGCCATGGCGGCCTGCGGTGGGCCGGCGCAAAAGCCGGCCACGGGCACCACTCCGCCGACCAAGCCCGGGGCCCAGGCATCGCAACCGCAACCGGCGAAAGCGGAACCGAAACCAGAAGCCCTAAGGTCGACCCAAACCGCCGCGTTGGCCCCGAAAGCCGAAAAGCCCGAACCGGAAGAACCGAAACAGCCTGAAATTCCGGTCGACGACGACCCGGCGCAATTCATGGCGGCGGGTGGCGATGCCCTGCGGGAGGCCTTGGGCGATCCGGCCCTGATCCGGCGCGACGGCCAAGCGGAAGTTTGGCAATTCCGCGGGGACGATTGCACGCTGGACCTGTTCCTCTATCCGGGGGACGGCGGAACGCTCGCGGTGAAACATGTGGAACTGCGCGGCGAGGCCGAGGACGAACGCCGGGCCTGTCTGGCCGGGATGCTCCGCGCCCGCATCGTCGCGGCTGAGGGATAACCTTCTTCCTACGGCGACAAGCCCGCGCGGGCTTCCAGAACGCCGGTTTCGATCGTCCTGATCTTGTCGTCCATCCAAGCGGCTTCGGCCAGGGTCGTTTCGTCTAGCACGCGCTCGGTTTCGGACATTTTCCGCCAATCGTCCCAGGGCGAGACCTCGTGCTTGCACAATGCCATCAGGTCACGCGCCAGATTGACCCGGATGAACCACAAGCCACGGTCTTCCCCATGCCCGAACCAGTCCGGGTTCATCGCATCGGTGCGGGCCAGCTCCCAGGCGCGCCGGCCGACGATGAAGCGATATTCCGGGACGTCGACGATATCGAAGTCAACTTTCAGATGGGTGCGGTGGGCGTCGTCCAGCTGTGCATCCGCCTTGGCCCAACGGCCTTCGCTTTCCATCCAGTATTCGACCAGCCAATGGTCTTCATATTGATCTCCGCCCAAATAATTCGCAAAACCGCATCGCAGCCGCGCGGGGACGCCGTTTTCCCGGAACAGGGCACAGAGCATCAGGGCAAAATCTCGGCAGGTTCCGACAATCCGCTTTTCGGCCGGCAGGGACGGCAACCCCTCGCCGTCATTGCGGGTCGCCAATTGCGCCAAGCGGTCGGATACCGGCAAGGTGTCGCGCGACGCGGTGGCGATGTTCTTCGGCGGGGTGTCGTAGAACCTGTCCCCAAAGTAGTCGTGGATCAAAAGGCCCTGCACCAAGTCGCAGAGTTTTGCAGGGTCCTGGCCCAGGCCGGCAATCATGCCGCGCCGGCCGTGCGGGTCCGTATACAGGCCGTGCTGACGAAAGAAAGAGAGGTTTTCCGGCTCCATCACGGTCCCTTTGCCTCCCCTTTCGGCCAAAGCACCATCTGCGTGCAGCGGAAGACGGCGATGGTCCGGTCCTTCGCGGGGTCGAAGACCCGCGCATCCCAGACCTGTGTCGACCGGCCGACATGGACGGCGGTCGCCGTGCAGCGCAACTCGCCTTCCAGCAGGGTGCCCATATGGTTGCTTTTCAACTCGACCGTGGTGAAACCGCTCGACCCTTCCGGCAGGCGCGTCCGCGCGGCGAATCCGCAGGTGGTATCGGCAAGGGCGACAATACTGGCGGCGTGCAGGAAGCCGTTCGGCGCGTGATGATGCGGTTCGATCATCATGCGGCTTTCGTACCGGTCTTCCACGAATTCGATCATCTCGATACCCAGAAGGCCCGGCAGGCGGCCCTGCGCACGGGTGTTGAATTCCGCGACCGGGTCGTCGGACTCGTACTGCATTCGAAACGCTCCCCCCCAACTCAACAAAGCCAAGCCCAAGAAACGGCGCTATGCCGGTATGGTCTTGGCCTTAAACGTACATAAATCGGACACGATGCAGGCCGGGCAATCCGGCTTCCGGGCCTTGCAAATATAGCGGCCGTGCAGGATCAGCCAGTGATGGGCATGCAGCCGGTATTTCGGCGGCACCCGTTTCTCCAGCTTCTTCTCCACCTCAAGCGGCGTCTTGCCGGGCGCCAGGCCGGTCCGGTTCCCGACCCGGAAGATATGCGTGTCGACCGCCATGGTCGGGTGGCCGAAAGCCATGTTCAGCACCACATTCGCCGTCTTGCGGCCGACGCCGGGCAGTTTCTCCAATTCCTCACGAACCTGCGGGACCTCCCCGCCATACTCGTCGATCAGGATTTTCGCCGCGGCCATCACGTTCTTGGCTTTGGAATTGAACAGCCCGATCGTCTTGATTGCGTCTTTCAAACGGCCCTCGCCGAATTCCAGCATCTGCTGCGGCGTTGTGACCTTCTTGAACAGCGGTTCGGTGGCCTTATTTACCGATATGTCCGTTGCCTGCGCCGACAGCGCCACGGCTACGAGCAGGGTATAGGGATTGACGTAATTCAACTCCCCTTTCGGCTCGGGCATGGCGTTCTCGAGGCGCGCGAAAAACTCCTCGATATCGGCTTTTTTCATCAGCGGCATATGAAACCTGGAAACCTGAAATGCGGCACGGCGGAACCGTGCGTTTGTGTTTTTCCCCTCGGCGTTCTCGTATAGCATGGAAGCCCTGTTAATAAAGACCCTCTGCGTATGACCATACCGTCAAAGAATTCATCGATCGACCATCCCTCCGGGACGGGTGACGCCGCCGCACCTATTTCCGATGAGGAAGCGCGCGTCTATCTGGATGCCTCATTGCATCCGCACCGGTCCTTGAGCCCCAAGGGGTTCGCCCTGGTGATGGCGGCGGTTGCGCTGTGCGGCTCGGCGGTGGGGATTTCCTTTTTTCTGGCGGGCGCCTGGCCGGTCGCGGGTTTCGCGGGGTTGGAAATCCTGCTGCTCTATCTCGCCTTCAAGCTGAACTTCAGAGACGCGAAACAGACGGAGCATATCCGTCTGACTGACGAGGGGCTGGAGATCACCCGCATCAAGCCGAACGGGAAAAGCGCCCGTGTGTTGCTGGAGCCGACCTGGATCCAGGTCATGATGGACGACCCGCCGGAACATCACAGCCAGTTGGTCGTCGCCTCGCGCGGCAAGGGCCTTGTCCTGGGCGCTTTCCTGACACCCGGAGAACGCCTCGAAGTCGCCAACGCGCTGCGCGACGCCCTCGCCCGCTACCGCGCGCCGGAGCACTTGAAGGCGTGAACCAAGCCTGAACCAAGGCTGAACCAAGCCTGGGGCGACTGCGCCGGTGCCGATTATCCGGAATCGTTCAGCGCGCATCGGTAACCAATGCCAATTATGCCGTGTTGAAACGCGCGATCATCGCATCCCAAACCTCGACCAGGTTCATCAAGCCATCCCAGAAGGACTGATCCCGGCGGATGTCGAAGTCGGTAAGGGAAATGCCCTGCTGTTCGACCCAAGTATAGTAACCAAGGTTGAACACCCGGTTCCTTGAGCGATGGTCCAACTCCAGGACATGGTCTGCGTCGAGGCCGAGTAGCCAGCGGCCATAGGTTTCCGCTGCCGCAAGGGAGTCGAAATGTCCGGCGGGCATTCGATCCGCAGCGTGTGACAGTTCCGTCTCGTACATCTCGGCGCCGTCGGTGGCGACTGTGAGAACCACGTCGGATGATGTCAGCCCTTTGTACTTGGCGTATTTGATCGCCCCCAGGACGTTCGCGATCGACGACAGGCCTAGGTCGTTTAGGCTGGCAACTTCTTCTTGTCCAAGCCCGGTACGCTGGGTCAGGAAACTCCGCCCGGCGGTGGTGTTAAAAAGCAAATTCAGATTGTCGCTGGCGGTGTCCGAGACGCCGATCACGAAGTCCGTGTTCATAACATTGTGGATAAGCGGCACGTGCTTGTCGCCGATCCCTTGAATGTTGTGTTCCCCATATCCGTTGTACAGCAGCGTCGGGCACTCCAACGCTTCGATGACGCCGATCTCCGTGCCCAGAGCATGTTTGAGATGGTCGCCGGCGGCCAATGTGCCGCTCGACCCAGAGGCCGCGACGAAGGCGCGGGGGCGTAGGTTGCCGCACACGTTGAGATGATTGAAGATCCGTTCAAGGGCCGGACCGGTGACCGCGCGGTGTATGATATAGTTCCCCAGTTCGGAGAACTGATTGAAAATGATGTTTCTCGGATCCCGCGACAGATCGTGACAGGCGTCGAAAATTTCTTTGACGTTGCTCTCAGTCCCGGGCGTTCGAACGATGTCGTTGGTGTCCGTAACCCAATTCTCCAGCCACCGGAACCGCTCGCTGCTCATGCCCTCCGGCAGAACCGCGACACCCCGGCAGCCGAGAATCCGTGAGATCGCGATTCCCCCACGACAGTAATTTCCGGTCGACGGCCATATGGCGCGGTGGTGAGAGGCGTCGAATTTTCCGGAAAGCAGGCGCGGCACCAGACATCCATATGCTGCCAGAACCTTGTGCGCGCGGATCATTGGAAAGCGATTGCCGAGCGCGACGACGATCGTGGCGTCTACGCCGGTAAGTGCCGGGTCCAGAACCAAGTGTTCGGGAACGGTCGCCTGTTCGCGCCGGTCGGCGCTGTTGTGCCAATGAACGCGAAACAGATTGCCGGGATCGGGCGCATCGGGATCGATCCAAGCCTCGGCGCCGGCCTGACGACCGAGGAACCGCACCGGGTCGGCGAGCTCGGATATCTTCGGCAACTTTACGCCGGATGACCGCAGAAGCTGAAGGTTCTTGTCGTAGACGGCGGGATCGACGATTTCTGCTTCCAAACCGAAGCTCATTATACCCTCCCTATGTTTTATTTCGACACGATGGTGTTTGGGTGAAGCCAAGGCGGGCCGAAGAATCACGCGAGGCCGACCTGACCCGAGCGTACAGATTGCGCGTGACGTTCTGTGCTCAAATAGTAGAAGAAGTTGAGAAAGTGTTGCCGCTATCGTCCAAGACTGATGTGGATAGCATTTGCACCGAGCAAATTTGCGCAGACCGCCTCATGCGGTCTAGCTGCGCTGACCTTTTGGTTTGAAGCGCTTCTCCAGCCGCATTGCGAAATAGGCCGACGGTATCGAGACGATAAGGAAAAACAGGCCGACCAGTGTCATCGGTTCAAGATACTTGTAATGACTGTTCGAATAGATGTTGGCTGCGTTGAACAGTTCAATCACCGTGATCGCCGACAGCAGCGGTGTTTCCTTGAACATGGTTATCAAGTAGTTGGCCAATGGGGGGATCATCGGCGGAATGGATTGCGGCAGGACGACGAAGCGCATCGTCTGGTAGCCGTTGTAGTTGAGCGCCCGTGATGCCTCCCATTGGCCCTTCGGCACATTCTCGATTCCGGCCCGATAGACTTCGGAGGTATAGGCGGAGAAGTGAACACCAAGACCTATGACCCCGGCAACGAATGGCGACAGAAAAATGCCCAGGTCAGGCAAGACGTAGAACAAGAAGTACAGTTGCACCAATAGAGGTGTGCGGCGGACGAATTCTCCGAGCCAGTAGGAACACCAGGCCACGGCCTTGATCTTCGACATTTTCAACAACGCCAAACCAAGCCCAAGGACGTAGGCTAGGAACGCGCCGACGAATGTCGCTTGAATCGTGACGATCAGGCCCTGCGCAAGCTTTGGCAGAACGGCTTCTACGACGGTCCAGCTCCATTCCATGACTTAGCGGCCTCCATCCGAGACCACTTGGCGGCCTTTCGAGAATTTGCGTTCCACGAGTTTGGTGAACTGAACAAGCAGCGTCGCGATGATGAAATAGATGACCAGGATCACCAAGAACGGCTCCAAGGTCAGCGCGGTTTGCACGCGGATGATCTGCGCCATGAACGTCAAATCGGAAATGGTGATCAGCGAAGCCACAGCCGTCAGCTTCATCAATTCGATCAACAGATTGCTGAATGTCGGAATCATGACCGGTATGGCCTGTGGGATCAGGACATAGCGATAGCGCTGATAGGTCGTGTAATTGAGGGCCAGAGCGGCTTCGTGCTGACCTTGGTTGACCGACTGGATCGCACCGCGCACGACCTCTGAACCGTAGCTGCCGAGATTGAGGCCACAGGCCAGGATGCCGGCGGCCAATGGCGAGAAGTGGACCCCCATCAGCGGCAGAACGTAGTACATGAAGAACATCTGAACGATGGCGCTCGTTCCGCGGAAGAACTCCAGGTAACAGATTGCCGCGACGCTAACAAAGCGATGCCGCGAGAACCGAGCGAGTCCGACGATGAAGGAAATGGTAAGGGCCAGCATCGCACTGGCAACGGTCAGCTGGATGGTTGTGATCGTGCCTTTGATCAGGATCGGCGAGTATTCGATGATGCTGTCCATGGTCCCCCGCTCCGGGGGGCCGTTCACCGGTTTGGCGAGCGGCCCCCTTTCTCAGCCCATCATGGGAAGATAACCCACGTCGTGTCCGCTCAATTCCCGGGACAGAAGTCGTCGCGCTTCACCGCCAGTGTTGCTTCGGTCGAGAAACCGTAAGGCTCGATGATTTTCGCGAACTCGCCGCTGTCCTTGAGTTCCTTGAGCGCCTGGTCATAAGCGTCGCGGAAGGCAGTGTCCTCAGGATTGAAAGCAGCGCCGGCGCAGCCCATGGGCACGCCCTTAACAGGCATGATCAGCTCAAGATCCGGGTCGTTGAACTTACGCAGGAGATCCTGAGTGCCAAGGCCGGAGAGTGCAAAGACGTCGACGCGGCCCTGCTGCAGCATTTTGATGCCGCTCGGCGGATCGGTGAAGACCTTGATCTGATCGGCCGAGACTCCGCGTTCCAACGCATAAGCTTCCTCGGCGCAACCGGCACATGTCGTCATCGTCACGTCCGGATTCTTGCCGATATCTTCGTAAGTCAGGATGTTATGGGGGTTCCCCTTCTTCACCGCGAAAGCTTCCGCGCCGCAGAGGTCGGGCTCGGAATAGATGATCGACTCGCAGCGCTTCGGCTTGATGTAAAGTCCGGATGTCGCCATGTCGACGCGGCGCGCCAGCAATGCCGGTATCATCGAACCGTAGGCCACGACCTGCGCCTTGAGTTCCGGTACGCCCAGCTTTTTCATTACCGCACGGGCAACATCGGGTGCCGCCCCTGTTACATAGCCGTCGCCTTTGACGTCGCTGTATGGCGGTTCGTTCGCCACGGCGACCGTCGCATAGCCTTGTTCTCTAAGCTTCTCCAACGTGTCGGCGGACGCCGAGCCGATCGATCCGGCAATCACGGCCCCTGCCGTCACCATCCCGACCAAAGCCTTCCTGAAAATTAACGAGCGCATTGAACGATCCTTTCGTCACTTGTTCGATGTTGTCGGGCGATGTTTTTCATCGTTCTGCTCTTGGGCATGCCGGTCAGGCGATGCCGGCAATGTATTTTTTTAGAAAATCCTGGGTTCGGGGTTCTTTAGGCTGGCTGAATATTTCTTGGGGTCCTCCCGCCTCGACGATCTGTCCTTTGTCGAAGAACAAGACGCGGTCGGCGAAATCGCGGGCAAAGTTCATTTCGTGGGTAACCGTCAGCATGGTCGTGTCGGTGTCGCTCGCGAGCATGCGCAACACGTTCAACACCTCGTCGACCAGTTCCGGATCGAGAGCGGAGGTGACTTCGTCGAACAGCATGATCTTCGGCTCCAACGCCAAAGCGCGAGCAATCGCGACACGCTGCTGCTGGCCGCCCGACAACTGATGCGGGTAGTGATCCTTCTTTTCCTCAAGCCCGACCATCTTCAAAAGGTCCATGCCTTTGGCCTGGGCATCGGCTTTGTCCTTGCCTTGGACGAGCATCTGCGGCTGCTGGATATTCCCGATCGCGGTTAAGTGGGGGAACAGGTTGAACTGCTGGAAGACCATGCCGACGTTCTCGCGCATCTTGTGCAGATGCTTGTCGCTGGCGGGCTGGAGCGTGCCTTCAACCTGCTGATGCCAAAGGTAGTCCCCGTCGATCAGAACATGGCCTGAGTCGATATCCTCCAGCGTCATCAAGATGCGAAGAATGGTGGTCTTGCCTGACCCGCTCGGGCCGATCAGCGCGAGTTTCTCACCGGCGTTGACGTGCAGATCCAGATTTCTCAGCACCTGCAGATCGCCGAATGATTTCGAAACGTCCCGAAACTCGATGATTTTTTCCACGCTTGCCATCTACTTAGTTTCGCCCCCCGTCCAAGATCATCGATAGCAGCAGCCCAAAAGCTGAAACGACCTCGGAAACCTTATCAAAACGGCTTCATAAAACGCGTCATCACCTCTCTAAAAATGAGGAAATTTCTCAAACTACAGCTAGAGATGATGATATTTTTTCAAATTGAGGCGTATAATCGCAAATGTCTTCAAACTGCCCGGGGAGGTAACGGAGGATGTTAGAGTTAAGCGCTTCGGACTTGACCATACTTCGCATGCTGCAAGACAACGCGCGGGAAAGGCTCGAGAATATCGCTTTTGAGACCGGGCTGTCGGTGGCGACGGTGCAGCGGCGCATCCGCAGTTTGAGGGACAAGGATATCATTCACAGGGAAACGACCGTCGTTCAGCCGGAAGCCGTCGGCTATACGATGACATTCCTGGTCTTGGTCGAAATGGAGCGGGAACGCATAGATCAGGTCGATGCGTTTCGCCGCCGGGCGCAGGCCGACCCGCAAGTTCAACAATGCTACTACATTACAGGCGAGGCGGATTTTGCCCTTATCGTTCTCAGCAAAGGCATGGAAGATTTCGAGCGCCTCACGCACCGGCTTTTTTTCGAAGACGCGAACATCAAAAGGTTCAGGACGTCCGTTGTCATGAAACGCTGCAAGTCCGGTTCGGACGTTCCCTTGGCAATGTTGACCGGTGTCGAGGATGCGTGAACCGATAATGTTGATGGACTGGCGCGCCCATGACGGGGTGCCCCGCAGAGCTGCCTAAGGGGCGCCGTCTGCCGCCAAGGCCGCCGCCAACGCGCAAAGGCGATAGGCGCATTGCGCGGATTGGCCGTCGCGGTCCAGGTCGGGGGCGAATTCGACTAGGCAGAAGCCCGCGATCCGCGCCTTGGCGGCGACGCCGTTCAGGATGGCGAGCGCCTGATGCATGAAAAGCCCGCCAGGGGCCGGCCCGATCACACCCGGCGCGACCGAGGGGTCGAGCCCGTCGAGATCGAAATTCACGAAAACCCGCGCGCCTTCAGGGATCGCGTCCAGGACCGCACCGATCCCCTGCGCGTGCAGCTGCGCGGCGGTGATGAATTTGACGCCCCAGTTCAACGCGTCCTCATAGTCCGACATCCGCGCAGAGCCGACCGCCCGCGCGCCGACCTGCACCATCCCCGTCACCCATTCCATTTCGGACGCCCGCCGCATGGGCGAGGAAAGGCCGAAGCGTTCGCCGTTCACCTCGTCGCGCCAGTCGATATGCGCGTCGATCTGCAAAACCGTCAGCGGCCCGTTTTCCGCCGCGTCTTCCGCGTAGCCGTGCAGTATCGGAATGCCTGATGAATCGTCCCCGCCCAGCACGATGGGGACCGCGCCGGCGGCCAGAATGTCGCTTACCGCCTTTGTAATCCGCGCCCGGTTGGCGGCGTGGTCTTCCGCGTCGTAATCCAGGTCGCCGCAATCGACGATCAGGGGTTTGCCGTCCGGGCCCACGGGCACCGCGGGGGCCATCCGGTCGAAATCGAAATGGTGTGTCGCGGCGGCCTCGATGGCGGCGCTTTCGCGCATCGCCGCCGGCGCCTTGGCGGCATAAAGGCCGGTCGCCGCATAAGGCGTGGCGCAGGGCACGCCGAGAATGGCGGCTTTCGCGCCGCTGGTTTTCAGCGCGGCCGTGGCGGTTTTCGGCAGACCCAGAAAGGTTTCAACCGGGCCCGCTTGCCCGAAGACGCCGGCGATGCTCGGTTTCGAAGGGGTCGGATTCTCAGCCATGCCGTTCCGCATCCGTCACGGTTTCGGCTTCCTCTTCCTTCAGGCCCAGCACGTCGTTCATGTCGTAGACGCCAGGATGCTTGCCCGCGGTCCACAGGGCCGCGCGCACCGCGCCGGCGGCGAAGACCCGGCGGGCCGACGCCTTATGCCCCAGAATCAGGCGTTCGCCTTCGGCGGCGAAGATAACCTCATGCTCGCCGACCACATCGCCGCCGCGCAGGGTGGCATAGCCGATCTCCCCCTTGGGACGCGCGCCGGTATGACCGTCGCGGACCGCCTGCTTCACCGCGTCGTGGTTCACCTTGCGGCCGCGAGCGGCTGCCTTGCCCAGCGCCAAGGCAGTGCCCGAAGGCGCATCGACCTTATGGCGGTGATGCATTTCCAGCACCTCGATATCGTAGTCGTCGCCCAGTGTCGCGGCGGCCTTCTGGACGAGATTCATCAGCAGGGTGATGCCGGCGCTGTAATTCGCCGCATAGATGACCGGAATGTGACGCGCGGCCAGATACAGGGCTTCTTCGTCGGAATGGCTCATGCCGGTCGTGCCGGCGACCAGGGCCGCGCCCGCCTGGGCGCAGAGACGCGCGTGGTTCACCGTCGCGGCGGGGGATGTGAAGTCGATGACGGCGTCGGCCTGCGCGATCACCGGGGCCGGGTCGTCGACGATCTTCAGCCCCGTCTCGCCGATCCCGGCCAGGACGCCCGGGTCCTGCCCGATGGCGGGCGAGCCTTCCCGGTCGGTCGCGCCCGACAGGCGGCAGCCCTCGGTCGCGGCGATCTCGGCAACCAGCATCCGCCCCATGCGCCCATCCGCGCCGGTGACGACGATGTTCAGATCCTGTTCGGTCATGAATGCCTCCCCAAAGTCTTCAGGTGCTGGAATGGCGCTTGGCGCCACGTATTGCAAGGGGCGAATGGCGGCCCGCGCCTAGACGCTGCGTCCGCCGAAGTCAACCAAATCGTTGACAATTATGTCCCGCAATGCGGCGTTTCCTCCGTTGCCTGACATGCAACTCAGCCTTTTTGAAGGTATGTCGCACTCTGCCATCGCATTGAGAAAGTCAAAGAAACTAAGCGCGACTGATGTTACGAATGGCCGTAGTTTCTGGACCGTTGATCGACAAAATCCTTGGGGCTCCTTGCCGCAGCCCACCATGGCGGCGGTGGTTGCTAGGATTTGCTGTTCCGGCAGCGAGAATCTGTCGATTGAATGCAACAAGGGATCAATGTCACCACTTTCTGCAAATGCGCGGACCAATTTCAAATGAAGTGGCCGCAAGTGCCGGACATCTAGTCCCATGCGGCTAAGCAGTTGAAGGATGTGAGCATCTTCGCCGTTCTGTTTGTTCAGACTGCCCTTAATCATTAGAGCCAAGAGACTGCCTTTGTTGGCAAATTCATCCACCAATTGCATGGGCTGTTGGCCGGGACCTCTGTTTAGTGCTTGGAATAGCGCTAGCAAACCTGCATCCGGCAAGTTCGAGGCAATGCCATAGTTCAGGGCGTTCTCTGTTATCTTCTTCCATTCGGATTTCGCTGTGCTTTCGGCATTTCTCGCTATGACACTCGTTATTAGAATGTCGAAAGTGTAGTTTGGGGGCTCGGATTGCCCGCGACGCCACTCTTTTATCTCGCGGGAGAGTGTCCGCCTTGCTTGCTCGCTTAATTGGTTCCGGTATCGGTCCAGAAATGGGTTGGCGCTATGATGGAATCGATAGGACGGATCGTTGCGGCCCCTTACCTCGTGCCAAAACAGCGCCAGGTAGGCGTTCCGTCCGGCCCAGGCCTTGCCAGTCTCCGTGCGGCCCGTTTCGTAGACAAAGGACAGATACTGCTGCGCGGCCCGCTCGCCTGCCGCCGCGGCACGTTTCAAAAGAGCTACACCGCGCTCGATATCACCTGATTTGCGGGGGTCTATCGCCAGGGAACTGCCCAGGCTGCTCATTGCCCCAGTATGCCCCGCCATGGCCGCACACTCGCGATACTGTTCTATGTTAGCTGTGGCGGGCCCGCCTGCCGCTTTCCTGTAAAGCATCCAAGCTTCCGATGCGTCTTTGGGACAGGGAATCTGCGCTGTGCTGGCCGGCGGCGTGTTCGGCCCAGTCGCGCAGGCGGTCAGAATGGACAGCAGGGAAAGAAGGAAAATCCGTTTCACGGCGATCTCCACACATCCTTTTGAAGACGGTATCGGCCAATTCGACATTCGGCAATCGACAGGGTCGTCAACTACTGGGCGTTATGCGTTGGGAACAACCCGCCCAGCAAATAGGCTTCCGCCGGCGTGGCGGCGGTGAGCACGGGGGCCTCGAACTGGCCGCCCCATTGGGTGAAGTCGCTGACACCGAACAGCAATTGCAGCAGCCAGCGGTCCTGGTTCTGGGGCGGCAGGCCTTTGTGGATGCCTTCGGTATTCACCAGCAAGCGGGTTCCCTTCGCACCGGTCAGATTGACCGGGTCCTGCTTCAGGTGGCGGGTGGCGTCGGCGTCCTGTTTGCGCAGGTCATGGAAATACCACCAGTCGAAGCCGTCCCGCGCCGGCCCGGGTTCCGGGCGGCAGGCGGTGATATAGTCTGGGTCGTGGGTGCGGGGCAGGTAGACATGCGGGCCGCCCTCCTCATCCACATCGGTCAGATAGATGAACAGTTTGCAGAACCGGTAGTCGTCCAAGTCGAAATGAAAGAATTGGGCGTCCTTCGCCTGTTTGCCCGCGAAGGAACACCACAACCCGATGCTGAGCAGGATCGGCGGCGCGCCCAGATGCTGCTCCACCGCCGCGCCGACCACCGGGTCCGTCGCGATATCCCGGATATGCGGCAGGGTCAGCAAGGGCGGCCTGGAACAAAGGGCCAGATTGTGGTCCGCCCGCAATGCCTCAGGCGGCCCTTCCACATCCGCCGCCCAATTATGCATGACCGTGCCGGCGGCATGGTCGCGGATTTCGTCCGCCCACTCGGTGGGGATCGCGGGCAGGACGGCAAAGCCTTGTTCGTCGAGATCCCGGATGGTTGGTTCCGCCGCCGCCGGGACGGACCGTGCCGCATTCGGCCCGATGACCGTTTCCGCATAGTCCTTGATGGCGCCGACGAAACGGCGGCGCAGCCTTCCGTCCAGGGACCGTTGCAGGAAGCCGATGGCGCGGTGATGCAGGCTGTGCATATCGGGCTTGGACAGCGTCAGCGCTTCTTCCCCGCCCAGAAACGTTGCGATGTCCTTATACGCGTCGGATGATAACAGGAAGCGCAGCAGACCCACCTGCCAGTCATACCCGTGGTCGGTCGGCCAATAGGGTTGGACCGGACGTTTATCGTCCATCGGGACCGATGAAGGAGCATCAGGGCGCATGACCGCGAGTGTAGAGGAGTCGCCTGAGCTGCGCGAGGCCTGGATGATGCTGTTCCGCGGCGATTTGAAGACCGCCGCCGGGCGCTTCCAAGCGCTGTTGAACGCAACCGACGATGCCTCCGCCGCCGCCGGTCTGTTGCTGTGCGCCGCCGTGATGGGCGCCGGCGACGCGGTTTCGTCCCTTTTGACGGACCGCTGGACCCGGCGGCGGGACGCGGCGGCCGTTCTGTGGCGCGCGGCCTGGATCTGTGCGGCGAACGGCAGCGATCAGGGGCTGGATCGGCTGAAAACCGCCCTTTCCGGGCTCGGCGAGAGCGCGCGGGAACAGGCGGTTCTGCAATACGCGGCAGGGCATATGGCGATGCTGCGTGGGGATGAAGACGCGGCGCTCGACGGGTTTTTGGCGGCCAAACGGGGTTTCGATTCAGATCCGGAATGGTTTCTGGCCGCGCGGGACCAGACCCTGACGAATGTCTTTGTTCAGACCGGCCATTTGCTCCCCGCCGATCGGGTCGGGGCCTTGGCGCGGTCAATCGCCGATCCGCCCGGTTTTGAGAAGGGCACGGAAGACCGCCCCTGTATCGCGGTTGCGGCGGATGGCGGCTATCTCCGGCGGTTCGGCGTGGATTTCGTCAAGAGCCTGGATGAGACCAATCCCGGCGCGACCCTGGCGGTTTTGGCGGTGGACGCGGCGCCCGGGGATACGGCGGCGCTTGCCGCCGCGGGCCCTTCCCTCTACCTGGGCATAGAACACGAAACGGCCGGTTTCCCGGGGGTCAACCGGCCTGCCGTCTATGCCAGCTGGCGTTTTCTGGCGATGGAACGATTGCTGGCGGCGAACAGGCGCCCGGTCCTGGTGCTTGATATCGACTTGATCGTCCGAGCGCCACTGACCCCTTTGGTTGACGCGATGAGGACAGGCGATTTTGCATGCTGGTACAGGCCGGATGGCGGCCCGGGCGGTATCGTGCGGGGCGGCGCGACTGGTTTCGCGGCCTCAGGCAATGCCTGGTGGATGGCCGCGCTCACCGCGGGCTATATCCGCGCCCGGTTCGCGGAAGAGCGGGAAAATTTGTGGTTCGTGGACCAAGCCGCCCTTTGGCGCGGGGCGTTGGCGGCAAAGAAAAACCGGCCGGGATTTCGTCTCGCGGACTTTTCCCAGGCCGGTTCTTTCACCGATTTCTTCGAATTGGTTCGCGACGAAGACGTCAAACGGCGGTAGGCCCTCCTCTCCGGGCCCCGTTATTCGGTCAAATCGTCCCAGAATTCCTTCACCTTGCTGAAGAAACCTTCAGTTTCCGGGTTGGTTGGCTTGCCTTCGCCGCCCGCTTTGCGGAATTCCTCCAAAAGCTCTTTCTGCTTCTTGGACAGGTTGACCGGGGTTTCGACCGCCATCTCGATATACATGTCGCCGCGGCCCTGACTGCGCAGGATGGACATGCCCTTGCCGCGCAGGCGGAATTGCTGACCGGTCTGGGTGCCGGACGGCACTTTCACCTTGGTACGGCCGCCGTCGATGGAGGGAACCTCGATTTCCGATCCCAAGGCGGCGTCTGCCATGGAAATCGGCACGCGGCAGAACACATTCGCCCCTTCGCGCTGGAAGATCCGGTGCGGCGCGATCGAGATGAAAATATACAGATCGCCTGCCGGCGCGCCGCGCAGACCGGCTTCGCCTTCGCCGGCCAAACGGATGCGGGTGCCGTCCTCGACCCCCTTCGGCACGCTGACGCTGAGCATCTTTTCCTTGGTCTGGCGGCCGGCGCCGTGACAGCTCTTGCACGGATTGTCGATCACCGAACCCTGACCGTGACAGGTCGGGCAAGTCCGCTCGATGGTGAAGAAGCCCTGCTGGGCGCGCACCTTGCCCTGGCCGTGGCACATGCCGCAGGTGGTCGGCGACGCGCCTTCCGCCGCACCCGTCCCGTCGCAGGTTTCGCACGCAACCGATGTCGGCACATGCACCTCGACCTGGCGGCCGTGATAGGCGTCTTCCAAGGATATTTCGAGATTGTAACGAAGATCCGCGCCGCGGTTGGCCTGCTGGCCGCCCCGGCGGCCGCCGCCGCCCATGAAGTCGCCGAACATTTCCTCGAAAATATCGGTAAAGCCGGTGAATCCGGCGCCGCCGCCGGCACCGCCGCCACCGAACCCGCCGCCCTGTTCGAAGGCCTGGTGGCCGAAACGGTCGTACGCCGCCCGTTTCTGCTCGTCCTTCAGGACTTCGTAGGCTTCGTTGACTTCCTTGAACTTGGCTTCGGCTTCCGGATCGTCCTGATTGCGGTCCGGGTGGTACTGCATCGCCATTTTGCGGTAGGCGCTTTTCAGCGCAGCCGCATCGGCGCCCTTCTCGACGCCCAGAACTTCATAATAGTCCCGTTTCGCCATGGTCTTCTTTCCGGACAGGCTTGATTGAAAAGCAGATAGAGAAAGGCCCCGACCGGTTAGGTCGGGGCCTTCGTCCGGCCCTTAGGCCTGGTCTTTTTTGTCGTCGTCCACTTCCTCGAATTCCGCATCGACGACATTGTCGTCGGCGGCTTCCTCGGCAGCGGCGGCATCGCCTTCAGGCGCGGCCCCTTCTTCCTGGGATGCCTTGTACATGGCTTCGCCCAGCTTCAGGGAGGCTTCGCTCAGCGCCTGGGTCTTGGCCTGGATATCGGCGAGGTCTTCGCCTTCCAGGGCCGTCTTCAGGTCGGCCAGGGCGGTTTCGATGGCTGCCTTGTCGTCGGCACCGATCTTGTCGCCATGTTCCTTCAGCGTGCTTTCCGTCTGATGGACGAGGCCGTCGGCGGAGTTCTTCGCTTCGACCAACTCGCGGCGCTGCTTGTCGGTTTCCGCATTGGCTTCGGCTTCGCTGACCATCTTTTCGATTTCTTCGTCGGAAAGACCGCCGGAGGCCTGGATGCGGATCTGCTGTTCCTTGCCGGTCGCCTTGTCCTTGGCGCTGACATTGACGATGCCGTTGGCGTCGATGTCGAAAGTGACTTCGATCTGCGGCACGCCGCGCGGCGCCGGGGGAATGCCGACCAGGTCGAATTGACCCAGCAGCTTGTTGTCCGCGGCCATTTCACGCTCACCCTGGAAGACCCGGATCGTCACGGCGGACTGGTTGTCCTCGGCCGTGGAGAAGGTCTGGGACTTCTTGGTCGGGATCGTCGTGTTGCGGTCGATCAACCGGGTGAACACGCCGCCCAGGGTTTCGATACCCAGCGACAGCGGGGTGACGTCCAGCAGCAGCACGTCCTTGACGTCGCCCTGCAGCACGCCGGCCTGGATCGCGGCGCCGATGGCAACGACTTCGTCCGGGTTCACGCCGCGATGCGGTTCGCGGCCGAAGAGTTCCTTCACCGTCTCGATCACCTTGGGCATGCGGGTCATGCCGCCGACCAGGATGACCTCGTCGATTTCGCTCGGCTTCAAGCCGGCATCCTTCATCGCCGCCTTGCAGGGGCCCAGCGTGCTCTTGATCAAGTCGCCGACCAGGGCTTCCAGCTTGGAGCGCGACAGCTTGATGTTCAGATGCTTGGGACCGGACTGGTCGGCCGTGATGAACGGCAGGTTGACGTCGGTCTGGGTCGTCGAGGAAAGCTCGATCTTCGCCTTTTCCGCCGCTTCCTTCAGCCGCTGCAGGGCCAGGCGGTCGGCGCGCAGGTCGATGCCCTGCTCCTTTTTGAACTCATCGGCGAGGTAGTCGATGATTTTCTGGTCGAAGTCTTCACCGCCCAGGAACGTATCCCCGTTGGTGGACTTCACTTCGAAGACGCCGTCGCCGATTTCCAGAACGGACACGTCGAAGGTGCCGCCGCCGAGGTCGTAAACGGCGATCGTGCCGGAGCCCTTCTTTTCAAGACCATAGGCCAAAGCGGCCGCCGTCGGCTCGTTGATGATGCGCAGAACTTCGAGGCCCGCGATCTTACCGGCGTCCTTGGTCGCCTGACGCTGGCTGTCGTTGAAATAGGCCGGCACCGTGATGACCGCCTGGGTGACGGTTTCACCAAGATAGGACTCGGCCGTTTCCTTCATTTTCTGCAGGATATTGGCGGAAATCTGGGCGGGGGCGTATTTTTCGCCGCGCGCTTCGACCCAGGCATCGCCGTTGTCGCCTTCGACGATCGCGAACGGGGCGTTCTTGCGGTCCTTCTCGACTTCCGCGTCGGTGAACCGGCGGCCGATCAGCCGCTTGATCGCGAAGAGGGTGTTTTCGGGGTTAGTCACCGCCTGGCGCTTGGCCGGGTGGCCGACAAGGCGCTCGCCGTCTTCGGCGAAGGCGACCATCGAGGGCGTCGTGCGCATGCCTTCGGCATTTTCGATGACGCGGGCGTTGGAACCTTCCATCACGGCAACGCAGGAATTGGTGGTTCCCAGGTCGATACCGATTACTTTAGCCATTTTACTTCACTCTCCTGTCATAAGCAGGCCTCGCCAGCCCGACGATGCAGCACTTGCACGAGGCCCCCTCAAGGGTGTGGGGTTAAGGGATTTTCGGAATTGGATATAGGGACCGCTCCCCGAATGTGCAACGCTCCACCACCCTTTTCCGTATGTTTTTCCGGGCTTTTCGCGGCAATACGGGCGCTGGAACGCTCATTCCGGTATTTCGCCATGTCGATGCCGGTTTCGTTTCGCAATCGGATACCGCGCCCGCTTGGCCCGTTCCGCGGTCCAATACCAGTACTCGGTAACGGAAATGGGAATTCTTCCCAGGACGCTTCCTCTGTATAGTCGCCGAACCATGGATTTCCCCACGAACGGTTCGATCAAGCGCACGTTCCCCGCCCGGCTGACAGCCCTTTTCCTGCTTTGTTTCCTCGCCGTTTTCGGCTGGAATTCGCGGGATGCCTGGGCCTGCCCGACCCCGTGCACGGTCGCGGGCGGCACCTATCAGGTCCTGGAACCGGATGGCTGGGACGGCACATCGCCCCTGCCGGTGGTGGTTTGGTTCCACGGCTATGGACGTACCGGCAAATATGTCGTGAACAGCCCCAGGATCGGTGGGGAGACCCGCAAAAACGGTGTGTTGCTGGTGGCCTTGGACGGCATGAACAAAAGCTGGTCTGTGCGTAATGCGCCGGAAAGTTACCGTGACGAAGTCGCCTTTGTGAAAGAGGTTCTGGCCGATGTCCGCTCCCAATGGCCGGTCGACGAAACGCACGTCTGGGCCGGCGGGTTCAGCCTGGGCAGTTCCATGGTCTGGGACATCGCCTGCACCGATGGCGGGTTGTTCAGCGCCTATTTCACGGTTTCCGGCGGGTTTTGGCGCCCGCATCCCGAGCACTGCGCCACCGGGCCGGACCGGATGCGCTATGTCCACGGCACAACGGATACGGTGATGCCGCTGAACGGGCGGCAAATCGGCGAGCATTGGCACCAGGGCCGGACCTTCGAGAGTTTCTCCGTGCTGCGCCGGGCAAATCGTTGCGGTACCGAACCGACCCGCATGGTGACGGAGGCGGACCGCCGGTGCTGGATCTGGACCGGATGCGCGGCGGCGACGGAAATGGAATTTTGTCTGCATGACGGGGGCCACAAGATTCCATCCGACTGGGTCGCAACCTCCATAGCCTGGGCAAATCGGTTGCCGCGAGGCTAATTCTCTGGCGAATTCGCCGTCATGGCTGACGGATTCAAACTTCTGCCCGGCTATTTCGGGCGCGCCCAGCAGGAATCCCTGCTGCAGGATGTGCGCGACATTCTGCGCGCGGCCCCGTTCTATCAGCCGACCATGCCGAAATCCGGCCAGCCCATGTCGGTGAAGATGACGAATGCCGGCACCCTCGGCTGGATGACCGACAAACAGGGCGGCTATCGTTATCAGACACATCATCCGGTCAAAAACACGCCCTGGCCCCCGATCCCGGATACTTTGCTGGCGCTATGGGACGATGTCGGTGGTTACGATGCGCCGCCGGAAGCTTGTCTGGTGAACTGGTACCATGGGGAAAAGAGCCGCATGGGCCTGCACCGCGACCAGGACGAAGACGCGCCGGACGCGCCGGTCGTTTCCGTCTCTTTGGGGGCGACCGCGCTTTTTCGCCTTGGCGGGCCGAACCGCCGCGACAAAACGTCGAGCTTCCGGCTCTCAAGCGGCGATGTCGTGGTGCTGGGCGGCAAAAGCCGCGATTTCTTCCATGGGGTCGACCGGGTCTATCCGGAAACCTCCACCCTGATGCCCTCCCCGCAACGCATAAACCTCACCCTGCGCCGGGTGACGCGGCCAATTCGGGGCTAGAGAACAAGTCGGGACTGAAGATTACGAAAGAATGTTCAGCAGGTCGTCCTGCTGTTCGTCGACACTGCGGATGACCGCGGCATTTGCCTTGAAGGCGGCTTTGGCGGTGATCTGGTTTACCAGTTCCTCGCCCAGGTCCACATTCGGTGCGTCGACCAGACCCTGGGCGTTCGCCAAGGGGGAGTCGGGGGCGAAAACGGTTTGGGTCGCGGGATTGCGTGGGACGATGGCGGCGCGTGTGCCGCTGCCGGGCGCGCTGGTCTGCTGCACGGTTTGCGCCTGATAGGCCCGGTCCGCATCGCCTGCTTCCGCGCCGACACGCCCCACGGTGCCCGCATTCGCGATATTGTTCGCGCTGGCATTCACCCTTGTGGTCGCGGCGGCAAGGCCGCTGACGGCGGTTCTCAAAGCTTGATCGGGCATCGTCTCTTTTACTCCTCGACAGGCATCTTAGCGCGACGCTTCAAATAGCGCTGTGACACCTGTCACGGATAGGCACGTCTCGGGGCCTTAACGAGGGAGGAAAGGCGCCCGCACTCTCCAGCTCTTCTTATACCATAAGAAAATGCTGAATCATTGGTAAATGGGTAGGCGGGCCTTGCGGCAAAAGACCGGGGGTCAGCTGCTGAGGCCTTTTTCGTGGAAGATATAGCCCAGCACATTCATCAGCAGCTGCGCCGCCAGGAAGGAGGTCGAGCCGGAAATGTCGTAATCGGGCGCCACTTCGACCAGATCCATGCCGACGATATCGCCCTTCTTGCTCAGGCCCTGCATCAGTTCCAGAACTTCGTAATAGAGGAACCCGCCATGGCTGGGCGTGCCGGTGCCCGGCGCGATCGAAGGATCGAAACCGTCGATATCGATGGTCAGATAATAGCGCACGCCGTCCGGAATCCGCGCCAACACGCCGTCCGTCCCAAGCCTGCGGACATCGCGCACCGATAGAATATCCGATCCCGCGGCGCGCGCGGCGTCATAGTCGGACCGGTTCGACGACGAAACGTTCCGAATGCCAAGCTGCGTGAAGCCGGTGACATGGTCCATTTCCGACGCCCGGCGCAGCGGGTTGCCGTGGCCATAGCGCACGCCATGGCGTTCATCGACGAAGTCCAGATGGGCGTCGACATGGATGATATGAACGGGTTCCTGGTCGGTGAAAGCGCGGATGCAGGGGATATGGACCGAATGATCCCCGCCCAGCACGACCGGCAGGGCCTTGGCGTCCAGAATTTTGCGGACGCCGAATTCGATATTGTCGTGGCTTTGGTTCGTATCGGTATGGATGATGTCGGCATCGCCGATATCAACCAGCCGGACCTTGTCCGCCGGCAGATAGGTGACATCGTCCTCGAAATCGTAGGCCCCGCCATGGCCAAAGGAAAACAGGGTCGAGGCCTCGCGTATCCCGCGCGGCCCGAACCGCGCCCCGGCCCGATACTGGGTGCCCATATCGAACGGCGCGCCCAGCACCGCGATATCCGCGTCGATCGCGTCCCAATCCAGACAGGCCGGCTGTTTTCCGAAGGTGCAATGACCGACGAAGGGCAGGTTCAAGCGGCCCTTGTCATAGGCGTTTTCGGTCATCCCTGCTCCCCCTGCCCCAAAAAGCCGTTTCGGCGGAAAATGGCCCTCGGCTCAGGCCGTTGTATCGATCGAGGCGTGGCCTTCCGGCGGCGCGGCATCGGAGTCGCCCTTGGCGACGACGACCATGGCCGGGCGCAACAGACGCTCATGCATCATATAGCCGGGCTGCAGAACCTGGACGATCGTGCCGGCGGGTTGGCCGGTATCGGTCGATTCCGAGATGGCCTGATGCTTCTCGTAGGAGAATTTTTCGCCCAGCGGGTCGATCCGCTTGATATGGAAGCGTTCGAACGCGTCGACGAACTGCTTTTCGATCATTTCCACGCCGACGACGAGGTTCTTGACCGAGGCGCTCGCCTCACGGTCCTCCTCCGTCACGGATTGCAGGGCGCGGCCCAGATTATCGGCCACCGCCAGCAATTCCTTGGCCAGGCCGCTGGGACCGAACTTGGCGGCATCCTGCCGTTCCTTGTCGGCGCGGCGGCGCACGTTTTCCACTTCGGCCAGCGCGCGCATCAATCGGTCCTTCAGTTCCGCGTTTTCCGCGGCAAGCGCCTCGACCGGGTCGGCCTCGCCGGGTTCGGCGGCCGCATCCGCTTCCGCGGCGGCTTCGGGGCCGGCTTCCTGCTGTTCGGCTTCGTCCTCGGGACGGTCTTCGTTCTTTTCGGGATCGGCACTCATGCGTTACTTCCGCTCTTCTCTCTCTAGTCGGTGTCACCAACGGGACATTTCAATCGGGCATTCGGAACGGACTACCCAAACGGATTACTGGGCGCACCGCCATGTTCCGGACCTGTCTAGCCCATCATCCGGCTCACCACTTGCGCGGTGTAGTCGACCATGGGAACGATGCGTGCGTAGTTCATCCGGGTCGGTCCGACAACCCCGATCGCCCCGACGATCTTTTGATCGCTGTTCTTATATGGGGCGATGATCACGGAACAACCAGACAAGGTGAACAACTCGTTCTGCGCCCCGATGAATACCTGAACCCCATTGGCGGACCGCGCCGCGTCCAACAGGTTCAACAGGGTCTCCTTCCGCTCCAGCGCCGCGAACAGCGCGCGGATATGTTCCAGATCCGCCAGGCCGGAAACGTCTTCCAACAGGTTCGCCTGGCCGCTGACGATCAGAACGCCCTTGCCGTCCACCGAATTGGCCCAGGTCGCCAGACCCTGTTCGACGACCTTGCCGGTCAATTCATCGACTTCGGCCCGATTGGCGGCGATTTCCTCGTCGACCAGCCGTTTCGCTTCGTCCAGCGTCCGCCCGGCAATGCGGGATGACAGATAGTTGCCCGCTTCGATCAAGGCCGAGGCCGGCACGCCGATCGGCATTTCGACAATCCGGTTTTCAACCAGCCCGCCTTCGCTGACCATCACCACCAGCGCCCGGCTGGGGCCGATCGAAACGAATTCGATATGACGCAGGCGGTCGTTGGCCGTCGGCGCGGCAACCAGCCCCGCCATGCGGCTCAAACCCGACATCATGCCCGATGCTTCTTCCAGCACCTGGGTCACCGATTTGCCGGAGGACTCGCATTGCGACTCGATCTGCGTGCGTTCGTCGGTGGACAGATTGCCCACCTGCAGCAGACCGTCGACGAAAAGGCGCAGGCCCATTTCCGTCGGCAGGCGCCCGGCGGAGGTATGCGGCGCATAGAGCAGGCCGGCATCCTCCAAATCCGCCATCACGTTGCGGATCGTGGCGGGCGAGATGTTTTGTTCCATCTTCCGGCTAAGCGTGCGGGAACCCACGGGCTCGCCGTTTTCGACATAGCCTTCAACAACAAGGCGCAGAATTTCGCGCGATCTTAGGTTAAGTTCCTCAAGCATGGGCGAACCTCACTATACCGGCGGAATCTAGGAACGCGCCCGCACGGCGTCAATTGGTACAATCCGTTCATCAACACGTAAAACCAAGCTGTTATTTCCGGGCGGGATATCCAGCCGGCGCTAATCGACGACCGGGCGGGATCGGCGCTGGACCTTGGGCCTGCGCCCTTGTAGCGTCCGCGCGAATTTCCCGAACCGAGAGGACCAGTCATGCGACCCAGCGGCCGCGCGCTCGACCAGATGCGCGATATCAAGATCGAAACCGACATTTCCCGCTATGCGGAAGGGTCCTGCATCATCCATTTCGGCCATACCAAGGTGATGTGCACCGCCAGTGTCGAAGACGGCGTGCCGCCCTTCCTGAAAGGCTCCGGCAAGGGTTGGGTGACGGCCGAATACGGCATGCTGCCCCGTTCCACCCATGACCGTATGGACCGTAAGCGCGCCGCGGGCAGCGGCCGGACCCAGGAAATCCAGCGCCTGATCGGCCGGTCCCTGCGCGCCGTCACCAATATGCAGGGTTTCGGCGAACGCCAGGTGAAGGTCGATTGCGACGTGCTGCAGGCCGACGGCGGCACCCGCACCGCCAGCATCACCGGCGGTTTCGTGGCGCTCCACATGGCGTTTCAGCATATTCAGAAGATGGGCGCGATCGAGACCATTCCGCTGACCGATTTCGTGGCCGCCGTCTCCTGCGGCTTGTGGAACGATGCGGCGGTGCTCGATCTGGATTATGATGAGGATTCATCGGCCCAGGCCGACGCGAATTTCGTCCTGACAGGGTCGAACGGCATCGTCGAGATCCAGGGCACGGCGGAAGACGAGCCGTTCAGCCGGGATCAGTTCAATTCCCTGCTCGATCTGGCGGAAAAGGGCATCGCGGAACTGGTGGGCCATCAAAAGAACGCCCTTGGACTCTAAGAGCTCGACAGGAAGGATCCGGCCATGGCGCGGCATTTCGACGAAAAGAAACTGGTCATCGCCAGCCACAATCCCGGCAAGGTCCGGGAAATTGGCGAATTGCTGGCGGCATTCGATGTCGAGGTCGTCTCGGCGGGCGAATTGAACCTGCCCGAACCGGAAGAGACGGAAACCACCTTCATCGGCAATGCGATCCTGAAGGCGAAGGCCTCGGCCACCGGGTCGGGCTTGCCCGCACTGGCCGACGATTCAGGCCTGGCCGTGACGGCGCTGAACGGCGATCCCGGAATCTATTCCGCGCGCTGGGCCGGTCCGGACAAGGATTTCGGCATCGCCATGCAGATGGTTCAGGACGATTTGGGCGACAGCGTGGACCGGTCCGCGAAATTCGTCTGCGCCCTGGCGCTCGCCTGGCCGGACGGCCATGTGGAGACCTTTCAGGGTGAAGTGCACGGCGCCATTTCCTGGCCGCCGCGCGGCGAAAAAGGGTTCGGCTACGACCCGATTTTCGTACCCGACGGCCACGATATTACCTTCGCCGAAATGGAGCCTGAGGCGAAACACGCCATGAGCCATCGGGCGGTCGCCTTCCGGCAGTTGGTCGAGGCCTGCTTTGCCTGACCGGCCCGCCCCTCTGGGTTTTCCCGCTCCTCTGGGTCTTTATGTCCACTGGCCGTTCTGCCTGTCGAAATGCCCCTATTGCGATTTCAACAGCCATGTGCGCGACCGTGTCGATCATACCGCCTGGCGCGACGCGCTGTTGGCCGAGATGGACCATGCCGCTTCCCAAACCGGGTCCCGGCCCTTTGCCAGCATCTTTTTCGGCGGCGGCACGCCAAGCCTGATGGATCCCGATACGGTCGGCGCGGTGATCGATCGCGCGCGCAAGCATTGGCCCGCGGAACCGGATGTCGAAATCACCCTGGAAGCCAACCCAACCTCGGCTGAGGCGAATAAATTCGCCGCCTTTGCCGATGCGGGCGTCAATCGGGTCTCCTTGGGGGTTCAGTCCCTGCGCCCCGGTGCGCTGAGCTTTCTGGGCCGGCAGCACGATGCGGACCAGGCGCTGGCCGCGGTCGAAATGGCGGCAAGGACGTTCCCACGCCATTCCTTCGATCTGATCTATGCCAGGCCCGAACAGAGCCTGGAGGATTGGCGCGCGGAACTGACCGAGGCGCTGGACCATGTGAACGGCCATCTTTCGATCTATCAGCTCACCATCGAACCCGGCACCGCCTTCCATACCGATCACCGTTTGGGCCGGTTCAAGACGCCGGATGAGGAAAAGGCCGCCGCCTTTTTCGACGTGACGCAGGAGGTTCTGGAAGCCGCCGGCATGCCGGGTTACGAGGTCAGCAATCACGCGGTTCCCGGCCAGGAATCCCGCCACAATATGGTCTATTGGCGCTATCGCGACTATGTCGGCATCGGCCCCGGCGCCCATGGCAGGGTGACCGTCGAGGGAACCAAACGCGCACAGCGGCGTTTCCGCCTGCCGGAAAAATGGTTGGACCAAGTGACGCGGGCCGGTCATGGGACCGAGGAGGATGTCCCGCTTGAACCGCAGGACCGCGCCGCCGAATGCCTGATGATGGGCCTGCGCCTGACCGAAGGCGTGCCCCTTCAACGGCTTGAAGAAGAAGGCGGGAAAGACGCCCTGCCCGATCCGGACCGGATCGCGCGCTTGGTCGAGGAAGGCTACCTTTCTTTCGCAGACGGCACGATTGCTTGCACTACGGAGGGGCGGTTGCGCCTCAACAGTGTGATAGACTTCCTTTTGTCCTAGCGGGATACTCTTCCGAACGACAGATTTTCCGACAAGTGAGGGGTTTAAGATGACGGTGGAACAACTGCGAGTCAGACCGAGCGATATGTCCGACGAGGAATGGCAAGTCCGGGTGGAGCTCGCCGCGCTGTATCGGCTGTGTGTCCACTATGGCTGGACCGACATTACCGCGACGCATATTTCCGCGCGGATCCCGGGGAATGACGACCAATACCTGCTGAACTGCTTCGATTTGATGTTCGATGAGATCAGCGCCTCGACCCTGATGCGCGTCACCTGGGATGGGGAGCACGAGGACAAGAGCCGCAACCTCAACAAGGCCGGCCATCTGATCCATTCCGCCATGTTGCAGGCCCGGCCCGACATCAATTTCGTGATGCATACCCATACCCGCGCCGGGATGGCCGTCGCGGCCATGCCGGGTGGGCTGCAGCCGCTGTCGCAGCATTCCGGCTTCGTGCTCGGCACGCTGGCGACGCATCCTTATCAGGACGTCACCCATGCGGAGGACGAATGCGAACTGCTCGCCAAGGATATGGGCGACAATTACGCCATGCTGTTGGAAAACCACGGTTTCCTGACCGTGGGGCGGACCGCGGCGGAAGCGTTTTTCTATCATTACTACCTGGAAATGTCCTGCAAGGTGCAGGTCGACGTCCTGGGCGCGACGCAGAACCCGATCCGCATCACCGATGCGGCGCTGGCCCCGTTGAAGGAGATGGGTCACCCGAAGAACGGCCCCCACGGCAATGAGGAATGGCCCGCCTTGATGCGCATGCTGGACCGCAAGGACCCCAGTTTCCGGCAGTAAGGCGTCCACGACGCGCGAATGACGGTTTGGTTTGTCAGGCACGGCGGTCACAAATGGATCGCCGTGTCGTCCTTTCCGGTGCGGATAACCATCATCGTATTGAATCGCGCAACATTTGTCTGATCGCGGAACAGCCTGTCGCATAACGCGTCGAATTCTTCCATGTCGCGCAATCTCAGTGTCAGAAAGACATCGACCTCTCCGGTGACCGCATAGGCCTGTGAGACCGCTTCTTCGGCCCCCGCGAGGTCCAGGAAGCGGCGCATGTGATGTTCCCCGTGAAGCTCCAATTCGACGGTGACCAGCGCTTTCAACCGGCGCTCCGTCTTGGATGCGTTAAGGATCGCGACGGTGCGGTCGATGATGCCGGACCGCCGCAGTTTGCGGATTCGGCGCAAACAGCTCGACGGCGACAATCCGACCTCGTCCGCCAAATCCGCGTTCGTGCGCGCGGCGTTCTGCTGCAGCAGATTGAGCAGTTTTCTGTCGAGGCGATCCACCGATGCCGGCTCCCTCCTTGGTCCTTGATTGCAATATTATTGCACAAAGGCGCAATCTTTGACCACAAATGCGAAGAGCTTTGGGATAGCTAGACGGGGTCACATCAAAGGAACCCTGAAATGCGCGTTGTTACCGATCTCGTTCGCGGGCTACGGGATATTTTTGGAATTTATTGGGAACTGGTGCGGATAATCGTTCCGGTCGCGGTCGGGACGGAGGTGCTGTCGCGGCTTGGTGTGATCGAAATGGTTTCGCCGATGCTCGCCCCGATCATGGATCTGTTCGGTTTGCCGCCGGAACTGGGTTTGGCCTGGCTCACCGGTTTGCTGGTCGGGATCTGGGGTGCCATATCCCTGATCTTCACGCTCGTCCCCGTCTCGGAATTGACCGTCGCCGATGTAACGGTTTTTTCCGCCTTGCTGTTGTTCGCCCATGCCCTGCCGATCGAACAGAAGATCATCCAGAAGGCGGGGCCGGGCATGACCCTGACCATTTCCCTCCGTGTCGGCGGCGGTATGATCTATGCCTTTCTCTTGCATCGAACATTGGCCGCGGCCGGATGGTTGTCCGACCCGGTGGACCCGACTTGGATTCCCCTGAACGTGACGACGGATTGGCTCGATTTCTTTGCCGGTCTGGCGGAGGCTTTGGCCGTGATGTTCTTGGTTCTGGCGGGCCTGACCTGGGGTTTGGCATTGATGAAACGCGTCGGCCTTCTGGCCGTGTTGATGTGGCTGCTGTCGCCCGCGATGCGGCTGGCGGGCATCCGCCGGGAAGCGGAACAGTTCGCCGCCGTGGGCCTTTTCCTGGGAATATCCTATGGCGGCGGGTTGCTGATCCGCGAAGCGCGGTCGGGGCGCGTGCCGCCGCGCGATACATTCATCGCCTGCGTTTTCATGGGCTTCGCGCATAGCGTGATCGAAGATACGATTGTCGTCATGGCGCTGGGGGCGGATATCACCAGTATCCTGGTCGGCCGACTTGCTTTTGCGATCGTGGCGACAGCGCTGATCGCCGCACTGGTACGATCTTTGGCGGACGACACATTCTTTACCTGGATGTTCCGACGCACTGAACAGCCCGGCTGATCCAATGCGCCGTCTCCAATGCGCCGACGGCCTCAGTTCACCAGCGGGGTGAAGGTCGTCCGCGCGGGGTCCAGGGTTTCGATGCTGGTCCGCGTGATCTCCCGGATCGCATAGGAGCGCTGCACGACCCCGTTGGGCTGCAGGCGGAACAAGCCGTCCACGCCCAGGAAGCCTTGCTCGTTGGTCAGGGTCGCCGCCGAATAATTCGGCTCGGTGCCGTCGCCCGCCAACACCGCGCAAAGCGCCATTGCGTCATAGCCAAGCGAGGCGAGGCGTTGCGGCCGCCGTCCGTAGAACTGGGCGAAACGGGAACGGAATTGATCCAGCCGCTCATTGGCCGGGGCCGGATACCAGCTGCCGATCAGCGACGGCTCCGTTTGCAGCCGGGAGAATTCGTCCCAAAGCTGCAGGCCCAGAATCTGGACCGCGGGCTGGTCCACGTCGTAATAGGCCAATTGCGCGGCCACGGTGCGCAGGGTCGTGTTGCTAGTCGTCGCCAGCAGGATGGCATCGAAGGGTGGGTCGCCCAGCGTGTCCAGCTCTTCCAAGCGGCGCAGCGCCGCTTTGGATGCCTCGTCCGTCTTGCCCGACAGCGACCGCCGTTCCGCCAACAGGGCCTGACGCCGCCCGTCATAATTCGAGATGGCCGTGATCAGGTCGGCATAGTCGTGGGCGCTTTCGTCAATGAAGCGGGCGCTGATCAGCCGCGCCGGATAGTTCGGCACCGTCGTCTGCATCGATCCCACGACCAACTCGCCATAGGGTCCGGTGGGCGCCAGGACCGCGAACCGGCTGGCGCCTTGCCCGACGGCGAAATCCACAATGGTGCGGACCTGCTCGGCCGGAGAAAAGCCCAACGCGTAGACGCCGCCGCCGGCGACCGCGGGATTGTTCGAGAAACTCAACAGGCTGATGCCGGACCGGCGCGCGATCGGCGCCGCCGCCTCGACCGAGGCTGTCAGCAACGGGCCCAGAATGATGTCCGCCCCGGCCTGTACTGCCTGTACGGCGGCATCGCGGGCCCCGTCGGGCGTGCCGCGCGTGTCGAAGGGAATCAGATTGGCGGCCGGGTTGCGCATGTCGAACAGCGCCATCTGCGCGCCTTCCAACAAGGCCTGGCCGACAGCGCCATGCTGCCCGGTCATCGGCACCAGAAGCGCGATCTGCGCGCCTTCCTTGTCGCGTGCCGCGGCGACGCCGTCGAGCAGGAACGGATCCTCGTTCAGCACCGTGCGGGGCACGATAATGCGGGTTTCCTTCTGCGCCTCGGCGGTTGCGTCCGTATCGGCGTCCGCCTCCGGCGCTTCCGCCGCCGGCGGGGCTTCTTCCTTCTGGCCCAGGCTGAGGGTTTGGCAGCCCACGGTCAGGGGCAGCCATACGGCCATCGCCAGAAGGGCGGCCAGCCGGCGCGGCCGGAAGGCGCTTGCCCGGAAGGCGCTTGCCCGGAAGGAGCTTGCAATGCCGGCGTTGGAACGCGGATAGTGCGCCCCTATCCAGTTTGGCATCGTCCGGTTTCCGAAAAACCGGGAAGGGCGATCCGAGGGGGCGGCGAAAACTGAAATCAAAGTCCGGCTCCTGTAAGCGGCGCCCACATTTGGCGAATAAGGTGAATACCGTGGTCAAAGACGACCCCAGCGGGCGCGAAAAATCAAGCGGCGGCGAACCTCGCCTTCCTCCGGGTTTGTATATTGTCGCGACGCCGATCGGCAATCTGCGCGATATCACCCTCCGGGCCTTGGATGTTCTGAAGGCGGCCGATGTCATCGCCTGTGAAGATACCCGCACATCACGCACCCTACTCAGCCATTATGGCATTAATACGGCGACTGTGCCCTATCACGATCACAGTGATTCGCGCCGCCGCGACGGATTGTTGGACCGCGTTGCCGCGGGCGAGGCGGTGGCCCTGGTTTCCGATGCCGGGACGCCGCTGATTTCCGACCCCGGTTTCAAGCTGGTGCGGGACGCGCGCGAAAAGGGCCTTCGGGTCGAACCGGTCCCGGGGCCGTCCTCGGTCCTTGCGGCACTGTGCGCGGCGGGCGCGCCGACCGACCGATTTCTGTTTGCCGGATTTTCGCCGAGCAAGACCAAGGCGCGCAAGCATGTCTTCGCGGAACTGCGCACGACCCGGGCCACGCTGGTTTTCATGGAAAGCGCGAAACGCCTGCCGGGCGCGCTGGCCGATATGGCCGAGATTCTGGGCGACCGGCGCGCCGTTGTCGCGCGGGAAATCACCAAACTGCATGAAACCTTTCGGGATGGGTCCCTGGCCGAGCTGGCCGCCGCCTATGCCGCGGAAGGGCCGCCGCGGGGCGAAGTGGTCATCGTTGTCGACCCACCGGGCGAGGATGAAGGCCCGTCTGAAGAAGACTTGGACGCAATGCTGCGCGATGCCCTCGCCTCCGGCGACAGCACCCGCGACGCAGCCGACCGGATCGCGGCCGAGACCGGCCTGCCCCGCCGCCAGGTCTATCAACGCGCGCTGGCCTTGTCGGGCCGGTGAGCGGCGCGCGGAAACAGGCGGAACGCCGCGGCCGCTGGGCGGAAAGTTTCGCTTTTCTCTATCTGTTGGCCAAGGGTTACCGGCCCGTGGCGCGGCGGTTGAAGACGCCGGTCGGCGAACTCGACCTCGTCATGCGCCGGGGCGAAACCCTCGTAGTGGTTGAAGTGAAGGCGCGCCCAAGCCTGGATTTGGCGGCCGGGGCGATCTCGCCCCGGCAGTGGCAGCGCCTGACGCGGGCGGTCGAATGGCTGACGGCCGGCCGGCCGGCGCTGGCGCGTCTCTCCATTCGTTTCGATGCCGTATTGGTGTCGGGACTGTCGATCCGGCATGTTCCGGATGCCTGGCGGCCGTGAGGGACGCCGGCGGGAGGGAAGACCCCGCTAACCCTTCATTTCCGCATTGTAGAGCGCCATCGTCTCATCGTCGAAGCAGCAGAAGGTGATATCCAGCGGGACGTTCGTTTCGACCAGCCAGTCGCGACAGGTCTGCACCGCGATCTGGGCGGCCGCGGCGGGCGGATAGCCGAAAATGCCGGTGGAAATTGCCGGGAAGGCGATGGTCTTGCAGTCGGCGTCTTTGGCGAGGTCGAGCGAGGATCGGTAGCATTTCGCCAGCAGGTCCGGCTCCCCGGCCGCACCGCCGAGCCAGATCGGCCCGACCGTGTGGATGACGCGGCGGGCCGGCAGCCTGTAGCCGCCGGTAATCCGCGCCTCCCCCGTCGGGCAGGGCCCCAATGTCCGGCATTCCTGGGCCAACTCCGGGCCCGCGGCGCTGTGGATCGCCCCGCAAACGCCGCCGCCCGGTTGAAGGTGCTCGTTGGCGGCGTTGACGATGGCATCCAGGTCGAGTGTCGTGATATCCGTGGATATCGCCGTCAAACTGCCCTCAGCTACCGTTACGTCACCTGTCATACGGTAAATTCAGCCGTCAGCCCGTAAACCCGATCGCCTTTACATTGGCGTCCTTGGCTTTGATGGCGGCTTCGATCCCCTCTTCGATCAACTTATGCGCCTCGCCGGCTTCGCCCCAGCGCAGAACCTTCGCCCATTTGTCCTTCTCCAGATCCTTATAGTGGGTGAAGAAGTGGGCGATCTGGTCCAGCAGGACCTGCCGCAAGTCGCGGTAGCTGGTTACATCGTTGTAATAGGGGTGCAGTTTGTCATGCGGAACCGCAAGGATTTTTTCGTCCAGGCCGGCTTCGTCTTCCATCATCATGACGCCGATCGGGCGCGAGCGGACGACGGCGCCGGGCACCACGGGAAGCGGGCTCAGGACCAGCACGTCGGTCGGGTCGCCGTCGCCGGAAAGGGTGTGCGGAATGAAGCCGTAATTCGCCGGATAGTGCATCGCGGTGTACAGGAAGCGGTCGACGTACATGGCGCCGGATTCCTTGTCCAACTCGTACTTCACCGGATCGGCGCCGACGGGCACCTCGATGATGACATTGACGTCAAAGGGCGGGTTTTCGCCGATCGAAATCTTGCTGATGTCCATGGCCACACCTTTCAGCCTAACGAGTCCGTTTCACGGTATCCCGCTCCGGACGAGGAGATACTGTATCACAGGGGAGATATGTTGCGGCGCAGCAATACACTCTGCGGCGCACAAATCAAGCGTCAATTCCGTGATAAGGACGCGCGCGGTCGCTCTAGGGCGCCCGATCCGGCAGCCGGGCGATCAGCCACAACAGCAGCAGACCCGGCACCGCAAGCCCGGTGGTGGCAACGAAGAAGGTGACCCAATCCATCTGATCCGCCAGCCAGCCGCCGCCGGACGAGAAGAACGACCGTCCCAAGGCCATCAGGCTGGTCAGCAAGGCGTATTGGGTGCCCGTATGGGCGACGGAGCACAGACTGCTGAGATAGGCGACGAAGGCGGCGGAGCCTAGACCGCCGGTGAAATTATCCGCGCCCACGGCAAGGGCCAGCAGCGCCACATCGGCGCCGTTTGCGGCCAGCAGGGCGAAAAGCAGGTTGGTTACCGCCTGCAGGATACCGGCAATGACCAAGGCGCGGATAAGGCCGATTCCCGCTACCAGTGCGCCGCCGGCGATAGTGCCGACGATGGTCGCTCCCAGGCCGAAAAACTTCGTTACGCTAGCGATCTCTTCCGCGGAGAATCCCATTTCCACATAAAACGGGTTGGCCATGATGCCGCCGATGGCGTCGCCGAATTTGTACAACAGGGCGAAGGCCAGAATGGCGATCCAGCCCGGATGTTTCATGAAATCCAGAAACGGGGCCACGACCGCACGCTTCAGCCATTCCGCGTAACCGGTCTTCCGGTCCCGGTTCAGGCTTTCCAGGCTCTCCGCCGGCTCCGTCGCGGTCAGGATCAGCAGCATGCCGACGGGCAGGCAGGCCGCCATCCCGGCATAGACCCAGAACCAGGGCAGGAAGGCGCTCATCCAGATCGCGCCGGCCCCGCTAACCAGCATGCCCAGGCGATAGCCAAGCTGAATCGCCGCCGCGCCGGCCCCTTGCTCGTCCCGGTCCAGAAGCTCGATCCGGAAAGCGTCGATGACGATATCCTGGCTGGCCGACAGGAAGGCGACGGACAGCCCCGCCAGGCCGAATAGCAGGGTCGTCTCGTTCGGGTCCGCCGCGCCTATGGCCAGCAATGCGGCCATCAAGGCCAACTGAATCACGATCGCCCAGCCGCGCCGCCGTCCCAGCCGTCCGAAAGGCGGCGGTGCGGGCAGATGGTCCAGCAGGGGCGCCCAAAGAAACTTGAAGGCATAGGGAATGCCGAGCAACGCGAAGAGCCCGATGGCCGTCTTGTCCACCCCTTCCCGCGCCAGCCAATAGGTCAGCGTGCCGGTCGTCAGCGCCAAAGGCAGCCCGCTGACGAAACCAAATCCCAGGATCTGCCAGATCCGAGGGTCCAGATAGGTCATGACGGCTTTGTCGATGGAAAATTTCATCGTCGGAAGGTAACCGGATTCGACCGCAGCGGAAGACGCTTTGCGGACCAAACAAATTCTAGAATTGCGATATATCCATACTTCGAACTATTGTTTTACCACAACGATTGCCCGCCTATTCGGGCCGTGACCCGTAAAACAGGGCGGCAACACCTCGGGAGGTGACCCAATGAAGACGTTCTCCGTACACAAGTTTGCGGCCTGTTTGGCCGTGGCCACGCTGGTCTTGGGCGGGTTTTGGTTGAAAACGACTGTGGTCTCCGCGGCCGATTCGAAGGTCCACAAGATCGCGGTTCAAGTGAACGACAACGATCCGAAAACCATGAACATCGCCTTGAACAACATCGCCAATACGAAATCCTACTATGATTCAAAGGACGAACCGGTGGAAATCGAGCTCGTCGCCTACGGTCCGGGCCTGCACATGTTGCGGGCTGACACCTCGCCGGTGAGGGATAGGATTGCGGCCATGTCGCTGGAAATCGAAGGCCTGAAATTCTCCGCCTGCGCCAATACCATTGCGGGCATGACCAAGAAGGAAGGCAAGGCGCCGGAAATCGTCGCAGAAGCGGGCGTGGTGCCCTCGGGCGTCGTGCGGCTCGTGGAATTGCAGGAAACAGGGTTTTCTTACGTCAAACCGTAAGGAAACGACCCCTTGGGCACCCTTGCACGGTCGTGCGGGGGTGCCCGCTTATACCGTGACCGTGGCCCAGATCTCCGGCGTCAGGCGGAAGAAGGTGTGGGTCTTGCCCAGGTTCGGCTCATAGGGCTGGCTATGGGTGAATTCCATGCCCAGGCGTTCCGCGACATGGCGGGAGGCCACGTGCTCCTCGGCCATATGGGCGACCAGTTCCGGCAGGCCGAGCGTCCCGAAGGCGTGGTCGACGATGGCGCGCGCGGCTTCGGTCGCATAGCCCTTGCCGTGGTGGTCGGCATGCAGAATCCAACCCAGGTCGACATAGTGCCAATCGCCGATGGATCGGGGAAACAAGCCGCAATCGCCAATCAACTCGCCCGTTTCGCGCATTTCCACCGCGAATCGCCCGTATCCGTGCTTTTCATAGCTCTGGCGGACATTGGCGAGCCATGTCGCGCAGCCGTCCCGGTCGAAGGGCGCCGGCCACAGCTTCATGGTTTCCGGGTCGGAGAGGACGGCATGCAGCGCGTCCACCTCCGCCGGATCGTCCCGCCAGTCACGCAGGCGCAGGCGTTCGGTCAGGATCTCTGTAGCCATTCCGAGACGAACCCCAGCGGCGGGTCGCGGCTTACGCCACGCTCGCTTCGTCCGCGGCGCGCTGGCGCTGGCTGCGCTTGCGCTCATGCGGGTCCAGGATGGCCTTGCGCAGTCGGATGACATTCGGCGTCACTTCCACCAGCTCGTCTTCCTGGATATAGGCGATGGCGTCTTCCAGGGTCATCTTGCGCGGGGTCGTGAGCTTCACGGCCTCGTCCTTGCCCGATGCGCGGAAGTTGGTCAGCTGTTTGGATTTCAGCGGGTTCACTTCCAGATCCTGGCCCTTGTTGTGCTCGCCGATGATCATGCCGGGATACACATCGTCGCCGGAATTGATGAAGATCGGTCCGCGGTCTTCCAGGTTGAACAGCGCATAGGTCACGGCCTTGCCCTGCTCGCTGGAAATCATCACGCCGGCCCCACGCTGCGGGATCTGCCCCTTATACGGCGCATAGCCGGTGAACAGGCGCGACAGAATGCCGGTGCCGCGCGTATCGGCCAGAAACTCGCTCTGATACCCGATCAAACCGCGCGACGGCATGGTGAAGGCGATACGGGTCTTACCGCCGCCGGACGGGCGCATATCGGTCATTTCCGCCTTGCGCTGGCCCAGCTTCTCGACGACGACGCCGGCAAATTCCTCGTCCACGTCGACCTGAACCTCTTCCATCGGTTCCAGCCGCTTGCCGTTCTCGTCCTGGGTATACAACACGCGGGGCGGGCCGATGGTCAGCTCGAACCCTTCGCGGCGCATCTGTTCGATCAACACGCCAAGCTGCAATTCACCGCGGCCGGCGACTTCGAAGGCGTCCTTGTCGGCGCTTTCGGTGACACGGATGGCGACATTGCTTTCCGCTTCGCGCTTCAACCGGTCGCCGATCATGCGGCCGGTCAGCTTGTCGCCGCCGTTACGGCCGGCCAGCGGCCCGTCGTTCACGGCAACGGTCATCGCCATGGTCGGCGGGCTGATCGGCCGGCCTTCCAAGGGTTCCTTGACGGAAAGGGCGCAGATCGTATCGGCCACGGTCGCCTTCTGCAGGCCCGCGACGGCGATGATATCGCCGGCTTCGGCGACTTCGATCGGTTCGCGCTTCAAGCCCCGGAAGGCGAGCAGCTTGGTCAGGCGCACCTGTTCCAGCAATGTCCCGTCGGCGGCAAGGCCCTTCACGGTTTCGCCCATCTTGACCTTGCCGGAGAAAATCCGCCCGGTCAGGATCCGGCCCAGATAGGGGTCGGATTCGAGGGTCGTCGCCAGCATCCGGAACGGGCCGTCCGCATCCGCTTCCGGCGGGGAGACATGCGCCACGATGCGTTCGAACAGCGGGGTCATGCTGGTGCGTTCGGCCTCAAGATCCGCCGCGGCCCAGCCTTGCTTGGCCGACGCATAGAGGATCGGGAATTCGAGCTGCTCTTCGGTCGCGTCCAGCGCCACGAAAAGGTCGAAGACCTGGTCGACGACCCAATCGGGCCGTGCGTCCGGCTTGTCCACCTTGTTGACCACCAGGATCGGCTTCAGGCCCAGGGCCAGCGCCTTCATGGTGACGAATTTCGTCTGCGGCATCGGGCCTTCGGCGGCGTCCACCAGCAACACCACGCCGTCGACCATGGAGAGGATGCGCTCCACCTCACCGCCGAAATCGGCGTGGCCGGGGGTGTCGACGATGTTCATCCGCACGTCGTTCCAGTCGACGGATGTGCATTTCGCCAGAATGGTGATCCCGCGTTCCTTTTCCAGGTCGCCGGAATCCATGGCCCGTTCTTCGACCTGCTGGTTCGAGCGCACGGCGCCCGACTGTTTCAAAAGTTCGTCCACCATGGTCGTTTTGCCATGGTCGACATGGGCGATGATCGCCAGATTGCGAAGTTGCATTTCAGTGTTCCGGAGTTACGGGCCGGCGGCAAAAAAGCTGCCGCGCGCGGCCTCAGTTGCGCGCCTTCTACCCTGATCCTTGCTGCGCCGCAAGATGGACGGGGTGCATTGGGTTCGTTGTCTGGGTCTAAAGAAGGCGTCTGGCGTCTCTTGCCTTATGCAGGACTCGGAGAATTTGTATGTCGTCACCGACGGTTCGATAAAAGATAACGTGTTGTTTTGTGAGGAAACTGCGCAATCCTGTCCGGATCTCTTCCCTGGTTCTACCCAAGCCAGGCGTTTCGGCGAGGTTCGCGAATGCGTTATTCAGCTCTCGCGTATAGGCATCTCTCTGCGTTTCCCCCCAACTTGATAGCGTATAGGCAGAAATGTCAGAAATATCTTCAATGGCCAGGGAAGTGAGAAGATATCGGGGCCGATTGTTACCCGCCGGCAACGCTCTTCTCCGACGCCAAAAAAGCTTCGACGTCGAATTCGTGCAGATCGCCCGCATCGGCCTGCGCCAAAGCGGCGTCTATGTCACCGCGCAGGCGGGCCAGTTTCGCGGCCTCTTCGGCCTCGACCTGCATTTTCAGCCGCAACGCGTCGCGGATGACTTCGCTGGCTGACATGTAGTCGCCGCTGCCGACCTTCTCTTCCAGGTATTTCTCGAATTTTTCGCCGAGTGAAACATTCGCCATATCATCGCCTTTCGTTCGGGTCTGAATAGCAGAAATAACCAAAAATGTCCATTTTGGTTATTTATTGGGAGCTCGGCCAGATCGCAACCACACCGGCGGTGCGCGCACGGGCGTCCGGGGTGCCGAGGCAGGTTTCGACGGCCTCGTATCCGGGGCTGCCGGGATAGGGCTGAACCCGGATCGGCCGGCCGTGATTGGCGGGGCAATACAAGATGGTTTCCTGCGGACCGACGGAGTCCAGGTCCAGGATCGCGGTGGACCGCGTCATCAGGAACAGCGGCTGCGCCTTTCCGCCGCGTTGGCGCAGATGGGCGATGAGCGCTTCCTGCGTCGCCTCGTCCAACCCGTCCTCCACCATATCCACCACCAAGGGCCCCGGTGCTGTCAGCGTCGCCAGTAGCGCGACAAGTGCGTCGGACCGCGCCGCACCGTCAGCCTCGAGGGCCGCCAGGGCGGGCTCTATGGATACATCATCGGTCGGTTCGTCCGTCGCCCGGTCGAGGCCCAGGAACCGCGCGCCCGGCAGGGTTTCCGCAATTTTCATGGCAAGGCGCGTCTTGCCGCTGCCGAGCGGCCCGGTGATGTAGGTAAGCGGTGTCAGCGGCGGCAGGTCGAAGCGCTGCCCATCCCAGGGCCAGGGCAGATCGAACGAGGCGCCGGGCGTCGCCGCGGGCAGGATCAAATGGGTCAGGTTCCCCAGTTCGGGACGGATTCCCTGTCCTGGGCGGACCCCATCCGCCAGGGCCTTGCGCAGCGCGCCGACCTTGTCCGCCGTGTCGGCGAGCCGTTTCGCCTCCCCTTCCAGCATGGATTGATGCGCGGCGAGCACCGGGTCCAACCCGTCCGGCGCGCCGTCGAGCAGGCGGCCGGCCTGTTTCAGACTGAAGCCCAGCTTGCGGAGGGAGACGACCTCGGCCGCGCGCGCCATTTGCGCCGGGCCGTAGGTGCGCCAGCCGGCTTCGGTCCGTACCGGCGCGATCAAACCCTGCTGTTCGTAAAGCCGCAGCGTTTTAACCGAAACGCCCAAACGCCGCGCGGCCTCGGCAGGGTTCACGAATTGTTGCGATACCGACATGACTTCCTCCCAGACGTGCAAGATAGCGTGTTTGTCGGGGCGGACCCTAGGGACGAGTCAAGCGGCGGGGCGTAGGGTCAATGCGAAGAGAGGATTACCCCTTCAAGAACGCCACGATCCATTTGGCGAGCGTCTCGCGGCTGAGGTCTTTCGACAGGCTGTCCTTGGCGGCTTGGGAGGTCGGGGGGCCCATGCGCTCCCAGCGGATGTCGATCAGGTCTGAGGAGAAATCCTTCGACATTTCGGGGTGGCATTGCATGGTCATCACATTGTCGCCGATGGTCATGATGCCGGCTTCGCAGAAGGTGCTGCCGCCATAGACTTTGGCGTTTTTAGGCAATTCGACCACCTGGTCCTGGTGGGAAACGATGCAGGAAACCTCGCCCAGTTCCCCATCGCTATCGATCACCATCCAGGGCGCGCGTTCGGTGATCTTGTAGGTATGGGCGCCCGCGCCCCAGCCCTTGTCGGTCTTCACCACCTTGCCGCCGAAGGCCTGGGCATAGAGCTGGTGGCCGAAGCATATGCCGACCTGACGCTTGCCCATTTCCGCGGCGCGGCGGCTGAACTCTTCGAGCGGTTTGATCCAGTCATGGTCCTCATAGACGCCGTGGGCGCTGCCGGTCATCAGCCAGGCATCGCATTCCGCCGGGTCCGTCGGCAATTCGCCGTCCAGCACGTGATAGGTGCGGAATTCCAGGTCCGGGTCCGCCCCGCGCAGCAGGTTGGCGAACATGGTCGGATAGTCGCCGTGTCTTTCCAACAGATCGCCGACCGGACGGCCGGTTTCGATGATGCCTATTTTCATTGTTGTTCAATCCTCGGTTCCGGCCCTCTCCCCCACCCCACCACCCATAGCATACGATCCCGGGGTGGTTGGGTGGGGGAGAGGGCCGGTGCCGCAAAAAAAGAGTGCTAAACCGCCAGTTTTTCGCGGATCAGGTCGCGGACATGGACTTCCGGGCGGGCACCGTAATGGGTAACCACTTCGGCGGCGGCGATGGAGGCCATACGGCCGGCCGTCGCCAGATCGAAGCCTTGCGTGTGGCCATAAAGGAAGCCCGCGGCGTATTGGTCGCCGGCGCCGGTCGTATCCTTCAATTTGTCGCCGATCGGGTCCGCGTCGATGACATGCACCTCCTCGCCCGAGAGCACGACCGATCCCTTTTCGGACCGCGTCAGGCAGGCGATTTCGCAATGGCCGCGCACTTTCTGCAGCGCCGCGTCGAAGTCGTCCACCTGATAGAGCGAGGTGATCTCGCTCTCATTGGCGAACAGGATGTCCACATGGTTCTCGACCAGCGCCAGGAAGGCGTCCCGGTGGCGGTCGACGCAGAACGGATCGCTGAGGGAAAGCGAGACCTTGCCGCCCGCCGCGTGCGCGATGTCGGCGGCTTTGATGAAAGCCTTCTTCGCCGCTTCCGGGTCGAACAGATAGCCTTCCAGGTACAGCACCTTGGCGGCCTTGATCGTGGCTTCGTCGATATCGTCGGGGCCCAGATCGACCGCCGCGCCCAGATAGGTTGCCATGGTGCGCTGCGCGTCCTTGCTCACCATCACGATGCAGCGGCCGGTGGACGGGCCCGATGTCGCCGGTTCGATCGGGCAATCGACGCCCATCGCCTTCATGTCGTGGATGAAGACCTTGCCCAGCGCATCGTCATGAACCTTGCCGATATAGGCGCCCTTGGCGCCCAACGCGGAAAACCCCGCCATGGTATTGCCGCAGGACCCGCCGGAAACCTCGACCCCCGCCGGCACCGCGCCATAAAGCGCGTCGGACTGGGCGGTGTCGACAAGGTTCATGCTGCCTTTCGGCAGGCCGTGTTCGTCCAGGAAGGTGTCTTCGATCGTCACCAGAACGTCGACCAGGGCGTTACCGATTCCGACGAGGTCATATTGAGAGGTCATAAAGGCAGGTCCTTACGGTGGTTGCGGTTTCCTGCTCACCGCTTCTAGAGCATGCGGCGGCCATGGAAAAGGAGAGATGGGAAAAGGAGAGATGGAAGGGCGGGTTCCTCGCTGGAAAGGGTCAGCGGTCGCCGATGGCGTTGTTCCAGGGGTCCTTGAAGCGGAACAGCTCGTCCGGCATCTCGCGCCCGAACCGGGCATTGACCAGCGTCACCCGCGTGTCCAGGCCCTGGGCGTCGGTGATGGTCCATTGCTTCAGTTGCAGGGGACGGTCCTCAAAGACAAGCTGCACCTGACCGTTTTCGGGGGCGTAACGATCTATCACGGTGATGACCACCAAGCCGCTGCCGCGGGAAACGTCGGTCGCCTTGTACTCGTCCTTGAGCGAGATGTTTTCCTGCAACAGGAAGGCGGCGGGCGTGGAATCCAGCGGGATGTGGGAAACCTCTTCCAACTCCTTGTCCACATAGATGAACCAGGTGCCGTCCGCGACCAGCAGCAAGGGCGACGGCGGGTCGTATTCGAACCGCATCTTGCCGGGCCGCGACAGAAACACGGTGCCTTCGGAGAAATTCCCCTGCGGGTCGATCTGAACGAAGCGGGATTCCAGTGTCGTCAGTTGATTGAGGTAATTTTCGATCCGGTTGATATCGGCGATTTGTTCCGGGCTGAAGACCTGCGCCCGGGCGGAGCCGGATGTAAGCGCGATCGCCAGTATTGGCAGGGCAAACAGAGCCCGAAGGACGGACTTAGTCCATATTGCTGTGATCCCCGACCAGGACATCCCGTTTACCGACATGGTTGGCTCTTCCGACAACGCCTTCTTTCTCCATTCTCTCGATGATCCGCGCGGCGCGGTTATACCCGATCTGCAAGTGGCGTTGCACGAAGCTGGTCGACGCCTTGCCTTCCCGGGCGACGAGCGCCACCGCCTGATCATATAGGGCGTCTTCCGGCCCTTCGCTTTCTCCGAATGAAGCGGCGCCGCTCACATCCGTGTCAAAACCGCCGGACATGTCGTTTTCGTCCGTGACCGCTTCAACGTAATCCGGTTCGGCCTGGGACCGCAGGAAGTTGCACACGTCTTCCACTTCGTTATCGTCGACGAAGGGACCGTGCACGCGCTTGATGCGGCCGCCGCCCGCCATGTACAGCATGTCACCCCGGCCCAGCAACTGTTCCGCCCCCTGCTCGCCCAGAATGGTGCGGCTGTCGATCTTCGAGGTCACCATGAAGCTGATGCGGACCGGGAAATTGGCCTTGATGGTGCCGGTGATGACGTCGACCGACGGGCGTTGGGTCGCCATGATCAAGTGAATGCCCGCCGCGCGCGCCATCTGCGCCAGGCGCTGGATCGAGGCTTCGATTTCCTTGCCCGCGACCAGCATAAGGTCGGCCATTTCGTCGACCACGACGACGATATAGGGGAAGGGCGTCAGATCGAGCGGCTCCTCTTCCATGATCGGCCGGCCGGTTTCCGGGTCGAACCCGGTCTGAACCTTGCGGGTCAACTCCTCGCCCTTGCGGGCGGCTTCCGCGACGCGTTTGTTGTAGCCCTCGATATTGCGGACGCCCAGTTTGGACATGGCGCGGTAGCGGTCTTCCATTTCCCGCACCGTCCATTTCAGCGCGACGACGGCCTTCTTCGGGTCGGTCACCACCGGGGCCAGCAGATGCGGGATGTCGTCATAAACCGACAATTCCAGCATCTTCGGATCGACCATGATGAATTTGCAGCGATCCGGCGGCAGCCGGTAGAGCAGCGACAGGATCATCGCGTTCAACCCGACGGATTTGCCCGACCCGGTCGTCCCGGCGATCAACAGATGCGGCATGGTCGCCAGGTCCGCGATTTCCGGAATCCCGCCGATATCCTTACCCAGCACCATCGGCAGCTTCAGCTTGCTTTCCTCGAAGCTGCGGCTGGACAGCACCTCGCGCAGGCCGACCAGCTCACGGTCGCCGTTCGGCATTTCGATGCCGATCACGTTGCGGCCGGGGACGGTGGCGATACGCACGGAAATCGCGCTCATCGAGCGGGCGATATCGTCGGCCAAGCCGATCACCCGGCTGGTCTTGGTGCCCGGCGCCGGTTCCAACTCGTACAGGGTGACGACGGGGCCCGGGCGCACTTTCACGATTTCCCCGCGGACGCCGAAATCGTCCAGCACCCCTTCCAGCATGCGGGCATTCTGTTCCAGCGCTTCCTGGTTTTCCTGCACCGTGCCGCTGTTGTCGCTCTCGTCCAGCAGGTCCAGGGGCGGCAAGGCGTATTCGCCGTTGTTGCGCGGCAGGTCCAGCGTGATCTGGCGTTCTTTGCGGGCGCGCTTGCTTTCCTGCTGTTTCTCGCCGCGTTCCTCGACCCGGCCCGGTTTCACCGGGCGCTTCACTTCCGGCGCCTGACGCGGCGGGCCTTCCAGCTTCACGCGCGGCAACAGGGTGGGTTCGGCGCGCTCGCCCCAGCCGCGTTGCAGAACCGCGTCCTTTGCCGCGGCGACCGCGCCTTTCAGGGCGGCGGGGTCGGCGGCGGAGCGTGCCATATGCGCGCCCCGCTTCACCTTGCGGAAGGCGATGACCCATTCGGCCAGGCTGAATCCCAGCACCAGCACGGTCAGCGCCAAGCCGACCAGACCCAAAATCCCGGCCAGCGCCGAAGAGGACAGCGGCAGCCGCAAGGGTTCCAGCCAGCCGATCACCGTGCCCAGCACCGTATCGCCGACGAAACCGCCCATGCCGATCTGAAAGGGCCAGCTTTCGGCGGTCGGCAGCCCGGCCATGCCGGCGGCGCCCAGGAAAACGGCCAGGACGGCCGACAGAATCTTTAGTGCCGGATGCGGCAGGCGGTGCTCGGCCGCGATGCGCCAGCCCCAGGCCGCCGTGATCGGCACCATCAGCGCGCCGGCCAGACCAACGAATTGCAGCACCGCATCGGCGAAATAGGCGCCGAAGCCGCCCAGCAGGTTTTTCACGGGCGCCGCGGTCGCCACGCTCCAGGACCGGTCGAGGGGATCGAAACTCACCAGCGCCGCCAACATGGCGAGCGCTGCCAGAACCAGCATCAGGCCCGAGATCTCGACAAGGCGTTGCTTCAGCAGCGCCGCCATCCAGTCCGGCAGCAGCGGCTGCCGCGCATCCGTGCGTATGGCCATGGTTCTAACCCTCCTTCTCACTTGTCAGGCCGTTCAGCAGCACCCGCCGCACCCGGCCCAACATGTCCCGGACCGTATCCGGGTCGTGCACCAGGGCGATGCGGATGAACCCGTCGCCCGGTGTATGTCCGTCCATATCCGTGGGCCGCGACATCAGCCGCCCCGGCAAGACCTTCACGCCGGCTTCCACCCAAAGGCGCTTGGCCGCTTCTTCGCTGTCGCTGACCGGCAGCCACAGGAAAAAGCCACCGGTCGGGCGGGTATAGCCCGGCAGGTCGCCCAGAATTTCGTCCGCCAAGTCGAACAAGCCGCTATACAGCGCCCGGTTGGCCACCACATGGTCCTCGTCCCGCCACAGGGCGGCACCCGCCGCCATCAATGGTTCGGGGATCTGCGCGCCGCCATAACCGCGCACCATCACCAGCTTGTCGATCAAGTCCGCCTGGCCGGCCACGAAACCACAGCGCAAGCCCGGCGCGGAAGACCGTTTCGACAGCGAATTGAAAACCAGGATATTGTCGAGCGCGCCCTCGCCTGCCTCACCGAGCGCCTTCACCGCGTCGAAGCCGCCGACGGGCGGTTCGGACCCGTTGAAGATTTCCGAATAGCATTCGTCGAGCGCCAGGATATAGCCGTGGCGGCGGGCCGCCTCGACATTCCGGGTCAGCGTCTGCAAATCCGCCACACCGCCTGTCGGATTGGACGGTGTGCACAGATACGCAATCGCCAGACGGTCGAGGATTTCCGGGTTCAGCGACGGATAGTCCGGCAGGAAATTGGTCGAGGCATCCGCGGCGGCGACCGGCATCGGTTCCGCGTCACCCATCAGGGCGGCGCCGTAATAGACGTGATAGGCCGGGTTCGGCAGGCCGATCAGCGGCTTGCCCTTCACCTGTGGGCGTTTGATCGCCGCGGCCAGGATTCCGGCCTGGAACAGGGCCTCGCGCGTGCCGCAGGCGGTGGTGACGTGCCGGGCGGCATCGACCGTGCCTGGGGCTAGGTCATACCGCCGCGTAATCCAATCGGCGACCGCCTGCAGATAGTCGGGCGTTCCCCTGGGGCTCGGATATTTCGACCATAGATGCGCGTTCCGGGCGACGGTCTCCGCCAGAAAGGCCGGCGGCGCGCCTTGCGGTTCCCCGACATGCGTCAGAATAGGACTTTCCCCCGGCTCCAGCCCTTTGAGCAGGGCCGCCAACCGGCGATAGGGATAGTCGAACAGTTTGTCGGCGGCGCTTTCGGCCATGGTTATCTCTTCAATTCAAACAAAGGTGAAATAAAAGCAAGCAAACATACTAGCTATCAAATAATGCCGATAATAGAGAATACTTCAGTTCTTCTGCAAGGCACACAGTTCAAATAAAAAGGAACACGATCTTCGCGTTTCGCGAGACTCGGCGGCCCCACCCGGTAAATTTTGCGTTGCATAAACAAAATTGACCCAACTGTCGGCTTGTTGCTAAAGCAGCCCACCGTCCTCCGGAACTTCAAGCATGGCAGAAGAGCGACAATGATCAATATTGCCCAGGATCTCACCAAGGCCCTTAAACTTTACAGCGAAGATCCGGCGGAAAGGCGCAAAGAATTCTATCGCTACTACAGCGAAAAGCGCGTCGCCCATCAATTCATGCAAGTCGAGATGCTTGAAGGCATCGATCGCTTCAATTTGTGCGAGATCGGGTCATATCTGGGCTTCGCGACCGCGCTGTTCATGGCGGCCGGTTTCCGGGTCAAGACGATCGATGCCGGACCGAAGGAAGTCTTGGGGCCGCTGAAGACGGAAAGTCACACCGAAAAGAACGTTCTGGACGTGACCGAAAGCGACCTGACCGGGCAGGACGTCATCGTCTGCTGCGAGACCCTGGAGCATCTGCAATTCGACCAAGCGCGCCGCGTCGTCGAAGTGTTCCATAACTCCGACGCGGACTGGCTGCTCGTCAGCGTTCCCTATCATTGCCCCAGCGCCGATGTCCGCCTGCAAAGCAGCCCCATCCGCTCGCTGCTGCGGTGGAACGTGAAGCTGCCGCAAAAGATGTTCAAGGAATTCGTGCCCGATACCGATCCGTTCGGGCATAAATGGGAACTTGGATACAAGGGTTTTCCGAAAAAGCGTCTGATCGAGATGTTGGAAAGCACCGGATACAAGGTTCGGAAGCAGAGCTATGTGGGCACGGTTCGCAGCCTTTTCGTGCTTTGCTCGAAAGCCGACGTCTGAAGCGCATCCCCGACTTCAGCGAAAAAAATCCCCGGAAGGATACCTTCCGGGGATAAGTCAGCGGGTGGGAAACGACGTCAGAGACGCCGTCTGTCCGACCGGGACCATCAGGTCCCGGCCGAAACTCTTGGTTCGAGCGTTACATCCGCTGCGAACCGGCACCGAATTCGGGATAGGCTTCCAACCCGAGTTCGGCTTTGTCCAATCCGTCCATCTCGTCTTCTTCGGACGCCCGCAGGCCCATCGTGACCTTCAGGATGCCCCAGACGATGGCGGAGGTGATGATCGTCCAAGCACCGACGGCGACGATACCGACGATCTGGGCGAGCAGGTCGCCGCCGCCGAAGATACCGACACACAGCGTGCCCCAGATACCGGCGATGAGGTGGGCGGAAATGGCGCCGACGACATCGTCGATCTTCATCTTGTCGATCAACGGAACCGCGATCACGACCAAGGCGCCGCCGACACCGCCGATGATGATCGACAGGTAGGTCGCTTCCATGGCCGGGCCGGCCGTGATGGCGACAAGACCGCCGATGGCGCCGTTCAGGGCCATGGTCAGGTCGATCTTCTTGTACATGATCTGGGTCATGATGACCGCGACCACGACACCGGCGGCCGCCGCGATGTTGGTGTTGGCATAGACGATGGACATTTCGGCAGCGGCCGCGGCGGAGCCGAGGGCCAGAACCGAACCACCGTTGAAGCCGAACCAACCCAGCCACAGGATGAAGGTGCCGAGCGTGGCGAGCGGCAGGTTCGCACCCGGGATCGGGTTGATGCTGCCGTCGGCGTTGTACTTGCCTTTACGCGGGCCAAGCATGATGGCACCGACCAGGGCGGCCCAACCGCCACAGCTGTGAACCAGCGTGGAACCGGCGTAATCGGAGAAGCCCATCGCGTCGAGCCAGCCGCCGCCCCAGGTCCAGGACGCCTGAACCGGATAGATGAAGGCGGTCAGGATGACCGTGAAGATCATGAACGGCCAGAACTTGATGCGCTCGGCAACCGTACCGGAAACGATCGAGGCGGCGGTTGCCACGAAGACCATCTGGAAGAACCAGTCCGACATCGTGGAATAACCGACATCGGCCACTTCCGCGGCCAAGCCGGCTTCGTCCAACGTGCCGTCATAGAAAATGCCGAACGAGCCGATATAGCTGCTGACATCCACATACATCAGGTTATAGCCGACGATGTAGTACATCAGGCCGGCGACGGAATAGAGCGTGATGTTCTTCAGGCAGATGGTCGCCGTGTTCTTGGTACGGACCAAGCCGCTTTCCAACATGGCGAAACCGGCCGCCATCCACATCACCAGGAACCCGCTCACCAGGAACGAGAAGGTGTTCAGTACGTAAGCTGTTTCCGTCTCGACCTCCGCAAGCGCGGGTCCGCTGACAGCAAGCGCACCGAGGCCAACCACGGCACCGGCACCAGCTTCTTTGAGTCCGAATTTCATTGATGACTCCCCTTACAGCGCTTCGTCGCCAGATTCGCCGGTGCGGATACGCACGGCGTTCTGGAGATCCAGCACAAAAATCTTTCCATCGCCGATCCGACCGGTGCTACCGGCTTTCTGGATCGCTTCGACAACCGCGTCGGCCTGACCGTCGGCGACCACAACCTCGACCTTCACTTTCGGCAGAAAACTCACCGAGTATTCCGCGCCGCGATAGATCTCGGTTTGACCTTTTTGACGGCCGAACCCCTTTACCTCGGATATCGTCAAACCTTGCACGCCCAAGCTGGTGAGGGCCTCTCTGACCTCGTCGAGCTTGAAGGGTTTGATGATCGCCATTACGAGCTTCATTCGTAGGCTCCCTTCCCAATGTTGAATGTTCGGCCACAGTTTTTGCGCCGCACCATGAAACCTTGTTAAATCAAAATGCGTGCCGGAATCGCCGAATCAGAGAAATGATTGAAAATCAGTGGGATAGGGCATATTTGTTGCGGGTGGAGAGCGTGAGGGCGAAAAACAAACAGCCTAAAAAATAGTCACAACGCTGTGATTGATTAAAAGTTAGGCAATCATTTGCGGTAGTATTATCTGTTAAGCGAGGCGGGTTGAGATGACGGAACGGGTGGATGTCGGCATCGTCGGCGGCGGCATGGTGGGGGCCGGTTTGGCCTGCGCCCTGGCCACGGCGGGCTTGCGCGTGGCGCTGGTCGATCGGGAGGCGCAGGACATGCAGACCGTGCCGGCCTATGACGGGCGCGCATCGGCCATCGCATACGGGTCCGCACAGGTCCTGAAGGGCATCGGCGTGTGGGACCATCTGAAGGACGACGCGTCTCCGATCTGGGATATCCGCGTCGTCGACGGCCATGTGCTGGACGGGATTTCACCGCTCTTCGTGCATTACGATCACAGTGATATCGGCGACGACCCCTTCGGTTATATCGTCGAAAACAGGGCCACGCGCGTCGCGCTTCATAAACGCTGCACGGAATTGGAGACGCTGACGCTGCATGCGCCGGTCAAGGTGACCGCCGTTCGGGCCGGCCCCGGTTACTCGACAATCCAAATCGAAGACGGCGAGCCGATCCAGGCCGCCGTCGTCATCGCGGCCGACGGTAAGTTTTCGACGCTTCGCGACTGGATGGGAATCAAGGTAACCGGCTGGCGCTATGACCAGACCTCCATCGTCTGCACGGTGAAGCATGCGCTTCCCCATAACGGCGTCGCGGTTGAATTCTTCCTGCCCAGCGGCCCCTTTGCCATGCTGCCGATGACCGGCGACCGGTCGAACATCGTCTGGTCGGAACGATCGGACCTGGCGCGCGGTTTTGCCGATTTGGATGACGTGGCCTTTCTGGCCGAGTTGAAGACCCGCTTCGGCGATTGGCTGGGGGATATCGAACTGGTCGGCCCGCGGTTCACCTATCCCCTTTCCCTGCAGCACGCGGAAACCTATATCGGCGACCGGTTCGCCATGGTGGGCGACGCCGCCCACGCGGTTCACCCGATCGCCGGACAAGGTCTGAACATGGGGCTGCGCGATATCGCGGCGATGGCCGAAGTCCTGGTCGATGCCAAGCGCCTGGGCCTGGATCTCGGCGCGGCGAGCGTCCTGCGCCGGTATGAGAAATGGCGCCGGTTCGACAATGTACTGCTGTCGGCGGTGATGGACGGGCTGACGCGGTTGTTCTCCAACGATGTCGCGCCGGTTCGCCTGGCCCGCGATATCGGGCTGGCGGCGGTCAACAAGACGCCGCCTGTGAAACGGTTCCTGATGCGGCACGCGATGGGGGTTGTCGGCGAATTGCCGCGCCTGATACGGGGCGAAGCCTTATAATACCCCGATCGTAGAGGGCGAAGCGCCATGGCGGCCGAACGGTTTTAGAAAGAAGGGTACGGGAATGGATATCGGTGTCCCCTATAAGGTCTTGGGGCCGGTGGATGTGAAGGATCTGGCGGCATTCGTCGACGGGCTGCCGGATGAGGATTGGGAACGCAACCGCTTCCGCCAGGATTTGCTCGCCAGCCGAGTGCATAGCGAATTCACCCGCGCGATCCCTTTGATCCATAATTTCGTCCCCTACCAGATGCCCTGGAAAAGGCGGAGCATGAAGGAATTGTTCCTGGAATGGTGCAAGCAGGAGAATATCGACCCCGAACCGCTGATGCCCGAGGTGATAAACGAAAACGACCAGGGTGAGGTCAGCGCCTTTCCGCAATGGAAGCAGTTTGAAGCCCTGGTCGGCCCGGTGGTCGAGAAGGCGATTTCCTATATCAAGACGCCCAGGGGCGTGCTGACCCGCGTCGCCATCGTCGAAATGTCCCCCGGCGGCAAGGTCGGCGCCCATATCGACGGCCAGCCCATGGCGGCCCGCGCCCACCGCATCCACGTGCCGTTGGTCTCGCCGCCCGGCGTCGAATACAAGATCGACGGTAAAAAACTGAAAATGCAGGTCGGCAAGGTCTACGATTTCAACAACCGCAAGACCCATTCGGTGAAGAACAAGGCCAAGCGCCGGCGGATCAACATTCTGATCGACTATCTGCCCGATCCCGGCCCCGCGATCCATCACGCCTTGCCGCCGCCATAGGAAAGCCTACCGCCTGGCCAGATAGACGGTCTGGGTGAAGGGTTTGTCCTGCAGCGGGTTATGGAAGGTGACGGGCTCGGCCCAGGCTTCGGCAAACACCTTGCCCAGACGTTCGGTAAAACCGGCATCCTCCAGCGCGTCGGACCACAGGCCCATGACGCCGCCGGGCTTCAGCTTGCCGGCCAGCGCCGCCAATCCGGTTTCGGTATAGAAACCGCTGCTGCCCTGGTTCAACAGCCAATCCGGCGAATGATCGATATCGATCAGGATGGCGTCGTGCTTGCGGTGGGGATCGTCGGCGTCGAATCCTTCCTTCGATCCGGCGCAGGCGAAAAAATCGGCGCGCAGGAAACGGCAACGGCTGTCATCCGCCAGACCGGTGCCCATGGGCAGCAGCCCTTCGAGATGCCAGTCCACGACCGGGTCCAACAGTTCGACCACGGTCAGCGTGCCCACGGCGTCGTGTTTCAGGGCGGCTTCCGCGGTATAGCCAAGGCCCAACCCGCCGACCACAACGTCCAGCGACCCGGCCGCGGCCTTGTCCGCGCCAACCGCAGCCAGGCCCAGATCGGCCAAGGCCACTTCTGATGCGGTAAACAGGCTGGACATCAAATGCTCGTCGCCCAGCAGAATCTCGAACACATCCGTATCCAGCGACAGAATCCGCCGCCGCCGCAGGCTCAACGGTCCGATCGGCGTTTCGCGGTAGTCCAATTCCTTGAACAGAAAACTCATTGCAGCTGAAAACTCATGGGTCCCGGCTCAGGCCCTGGGCGCTCAAGGCGGCCAGATAGTTCGCCCAGCGCGTTTCCTGGTCCGTGCCCAATTCATAGAGGTAAGCCCAGGAGAAGATGCCGCTGTCATGCAGGTCGTCGAAGGCTATCCGGACCGCGTAATTGCCGACAGGCTCCAGAGACATGATGCCCACATGGCGCCGGCCCGGAACGGTCTTCTTCTGCGACGGGGAATGGCCCTGTACCTCCGCCGACGGGCTTTCGACGCGCAGATATTCTGCCGGATATTTGAAGGTCTCGCCAGTGTCGAAGGCGACTTCCAGGACCTTCTCCGCCTTGTGCAGCTTGATCTCGGTCGGCCAGACCTTGGTCGCGAAGCGGTTCGCGTCTTCCGTACCCGCGTTCATTCCGTGTTCCTTTTCCCGACCGATCAGTCTTCGTCCAGCTGGCGCGCTTCATAGGGCAGCATGATCGGAATGCCGTCGCGGATCGGATAGGCGAGTTTCGCCTGATCGCTGATCAATTCCTGTGCCTCCCGGTCATAGCGCAGGGTCCCGTGGGTCAATGGGCAGACCAGGAATTCCAGAAGTTTCGGGTCGACCTGACGGCTCTGATCTTTGTTGTCGCTCATCCTATACTCTCTTCCGCACCCATCCTTGAAAACCAGCGTTGAAAACCCGCTTGGGGCTATTGCCGGCCGGATTCCTCGTGGGTCGTTTCCAATACCGCCATCTCGACCAGCGAGGTCAAGACATCCAGCCTGTCCTTCAGCGTCGGGGCCTCAAGCAATGCCTGTTTCTCCAGCGCTTCGAACGGGCAGATCATAGACAGGGAATTGATCAGCCGTTCGGACGGGGTGTCGTGAATGGCATCCCAATTCGCCTGGATCTCCTGCGCCTCGAAATACGGTTTCAGCGAGGTGAACAGCCGCTTCTTGTCCAATGGCGTCGCCTCGTCGGGTTCGGCCAGATCGTCCACGAAATCCGACCAATCCGCCTGAACCCGGCGGTACCCGTCCCGCATTGGCATTTCTTCCGCCACCCTGAAACGGGCGATGCCGCGCAGATTGATCAGGAAACGGCCGTCGTCGGTCTCCTCGAACTGGGTAATCCGTCCGGCACAGCCGACCGGGAAGATGGCGGGTTGCTCCCGGTCCATATCCGTGATGTCCGGACCGTCTTCTTCATCCTCGTCGTCCTCGCGGCCCTGCACGAAGTCCCGCGGCACGCGCGGCTGGATCATGCCGATCATACGGCCGTCGCCCAAGGCGTCGGTGATCATGTTGAGGTAGCGCGGCTCGAATATATTCAGCGGCAATTGTGCCCGCGGCAGCAACAGCACGCCGGTCAGCGGGAATATCGGCAGATCTTCCGGAAGGTCTTCGGCGGTCGGATCGAAAACACTCATAGCGCACCCTATACCGGATCCCCCTTGGAGGCGAGGCTGCGCCGGACCTTCGGCCACGGCCCCGCCGCCCGGCGGAAGGGATCAGGAAAACAAAATCGATGACAGGCGGCGGCGTCCGGCGACGGTGACCGGGTCGGTCGGGCCTTGAGCCTCGAAAATCTTCAAAAGCTGCACCCGCGCCGCATCCTCGTTCCAGTTGCGGTTCGTTTCCATGATCGTCAGCAACAGATCGATCGCCTCTTCCGCACGGCCCACGGCGGACAATGCAACCGCAAGGTCATACCGGGCTTGCAGGTCGTTCGGGTGCAGGGCGGCCTTTTCTTCCAGGCTCGCCAATTCCCGGTTCGCCTCATCCGCTTTCGCGGCCAGTTCAAGCGCCGCATGGACCGAGGCCATCTCGTTCGCGTTCCGCTGTTCCGGCGGCAACTGCTCCAGGAATTGCTCCAGCATATCCAGCCGGTTGAGCTTCACCAGCGCATTCGCGAAACCGGCGACGGCCTTGATGTTGTTCGGATCGTGCGCCACCAGTTGCTGATAGATCGCGCCGGCGGATTCGAAATCGCCGTTTTCAACGGCTTCCTCGGCCTGTTCGAAGGCTTGCTCGACCGGGTTGTCGCCCTGCTCGCCGCCGGCCTGGCGGATGGCCTTGTCGATAAAGCTTTTGATCTGGCTTTCCGGAACGGCGCCGGCGAAGCCGTCGACCGGACGGCCGCCGACAAAGGCGAAGACCGCCGGAATCGACTGAACCCGCATCTGTTGCGCGATTTCGGGGTTCTGGTCGATGTCGATCTTGACCATCTTCACCGCCCCGGCGGCGGCGTTGACGGCACGTTCCAGCGCCGGGCCCAAGGTCTTGCAGGGACCGCACCACGGCGCCCAGAAGTCGACGATCACCGGCGTTTCCATGCTGGCTTCGACAACGTCGGCCATGAAGCTGTTCGTGTCGCTGTCCTTGATCAGGTCGCCACCCTTGGCGACATTCGTCAAATCGATGTCCATGGTTCTGATGAACCCCCGCTTCGGCTTTGGCGGATTCGGTCTGTTCCGCCTGGAATTTCTGTTGCGCTTTATGTGGCGGTTTCTAGCGCGAAGGACAAGGGCGTAGGCGCGAATTAGCGGGCGCTAAACCGCGGGGTCGGGCAATTCCGCGAAGTCCAGAATCAAGGGCGGATGGTTTTCCGCTTCCAGCAGTTTCAGCAAATCCTGGGAGGCGATCTGCGTGGTGCGGTCGTTGCGCAGCGGGTGGACATTGGCGAGAGGCTGGTCCAGCACCCCCTTGTCCAGCACGACAGTCACCCTTCCGTCCCGGTCATTGACGATGCCCAGCGGCGTGACCGATCCCGGAATGACGCCCAGGCACTCCATCAACAAGTCCGGCGACCCGAAACTCAGATTGCCTTTGGCCCCCAGCACGCCGCGCAATTGCTTCAGGTCCACATCCCGCTCTTCCAGAACCGTGACCAGCCAGATGTTCTTTTTCTTGTCCCGCAGGAACAGATTCTTGATATGCGCCCCGTCCAGCTCGCCCCGCAGATGCTGGGCCTGGTCGACCGTATAGGCGGGCTCGTGCTCAACCGTCCGATGCGCGATGCCCATTGCGTCCAGCTTGGCGTACAAGTCGATATCGACCAGGTGTTGGTCGGCCACGGGGCGGGTTGTGGAGTCTTCGGACATGACGCGGATCCTTTCAGGAAACGAAACCGGCAAGACGGCAATGGAAAGGCCGTGGTAACGCAGGATTTCCGCCGGTTCAACGATGCAGGAACAGCCCTTTCCGGGGCGCCAAATTATTTTTCGCGTAGATGCTTGCAATGCGCCGATCCATGGGTAATATGCGCGCCGCTCCGCAAGGAGCCGTGGCCGGCACCCCACCGGCGACGAAACGGTCGCCAAAAGGGCACTCCCACAGCGGGAAAACACCTCAAGGCGCGCCGGTCGAAATCTGGAAATGCGGGCGTAGCTCAGGGGTAGAGCGCAACCTTGCCAAGGTTGATGTCGTGAGTTCGAATCTCATCGCCCGCTCCAGATTCCCCTTCTTAAAGCCCATTCGATTGTTTTGACGCCATTCCGGTCAGCGTGCCTACGGCGCGTCATGGAAAATGATGCCGAGCGTATGCCGCGTGCCGCGCCTGATTGTGCTGACCCCGTGGCGCTGTTTCACGCGATAATAGCCGCGCTTGCCCGGTTTCGGACGGTCGTTGACCGCGAAGGCGACCGCATGGCCTTGCCGCAACGGCACCACTTCCGCCCGGCTCTGCATCCTCGGCCGCTGTTCGGTCAGGACGAATTCTCCGCCGTCGAATGAATCCGGGTCTGATAGCAGGATGACGACTTGGATCGGAAACGTGTGATCGCCGTAGATGTCCTGATGCAGGCAATTATAGTCGCCCGGGCCATAGCGCAGCAGAAGCGGTGTCGGACGGGTTTGTCCGGCGCCGGCGCATTCTTCCCGAAACGCCCGATGACTGGCCGGAAACCGCCGGTCGGTGCCGAGTTCCGCTTCCCAGGCATTCGCCGTGTCGACCAGACGGCCGTAAAGCTGTTCCCGGATCAGGGATAGGGTGCCGGGCAAGGGATAGGCGAAATATCTGTACTCTCCTTCACCGAAGCCGAACCGGCGCATTCGGATCGTATTTCGGAACGGCTTTTCCTCGGCATACATATCCCTGAACACCATGCATACCTCCGGCATAAGAACTCTGCCCAAATCCGCATATCCGTTGGCCGTTAGCGACCGATAGACATCGTCGGTCGTTTTCGGCGTCGGAAGTGGCATGCGGTTGCCGTCCATCGATCCTGTCCCCTTTCCATCAACGGTGCGGAGTGTCGACCATGAAGCGGCGCGGGACGACCCGGTACTTGCGATGGCATATCCGGGACTGGCGGCGGGGACTGCGATGCATCGTCGGAAAGCCCGGGACTCCGCGCGCCGCCCCCGAACCGGGGCGGGCACATCCAGCTTGGCGGTAAAGCGCAATCGGCCTAGAAAGAGGGTCAAACAGCTTGAAAATGCGACCCTGATTCTGATTTGGCCCGACATCACCTGAAGACACCGACAGTTGGCGTAGTCATCCCGTCAAACGATTCAGAGGGATCGCTTCCCCGGGCGGTGCGGAGCGTTCTGGCGCAATCATATCCGAATTGGCAGCTGGTCATTGTCGACGACGCGTCCGCCGTCGATCAAAAGAGCGCCGTGGCGGACCTGATCGAGGATGACCGGATCCGGACGATCCGCTTGGACGCCCCCGGCGGGGCCGGCAATGCGCGCAATACCGGCATCCGGTCGCTCGATACCGACTGGATCGCCTTTCTCGACGCCCAGGATGAATGGACGCCGGACAAGCTGCGCGAACAACTCAGCTACATTCAGCGGATCGAAAAACCGGTTTCCATCTGTGCCTCGGCCTTCATCCAAAGGCAGATTCGCGAGGATACGGGCGTGGATGTCACATACCGTTTCCCGGCCGCCGCCGATGGATACGAGCGCCTGGTGTCCGGTTGCGATTTCCACACCGGCAGCACCCTGTTGATACGCCGGGACGTTTTCGAACGTTGCGGATACTTCGATCCGGAACAGACCTGTTTCGAAGGCTGGGATTGGTTGCTGCGTTGCTGTCTCGCCGGGGAAACGGTCGCGGTCGCCAGCAACGCGATTGCGATCGTCCATGACCGGTCCTGGCCGGGGCGGGACAGCGTGTCCGCCGGTGCGGCACTGCTGCTGCGGAACCACTTGGCGACCATCGCCGGCCGGTCGAAACTGAACGCCGCCCGGTTTCTGTCCGCGACATTTCTGGAACGGGCCGTCGCCGCGTGGCGCGCCGGCGCGAAACCGGCCGGGCTTTGTCTCGGCGCTCTTGCCTTCGCGGTTTGGCCCTTTCGCGGCCGGCATTTCTTCGGGCGGATCCTGCGCGCCTTGTTCAATTCGGGCGGCAAGAACCGCGACGGTGGCGCCGACGCGCGGCCGGATTCCGTCATGCATGTCATATCCGGGCTGGAAGTGGGCGGCGCGGAAAACATGCTGGTCCAACTTGTTGAGGAATTGGAAGGCCGCGGCATCCCGCAATATGTCGTCAATTTGAAGTCCGGCGGCCGGCACGAGGCCCGGATCAAGACACTGATCGGGGACCGCTACACCGCCTGCGGCATTTCCGGCCCGGGCGATATCCTGGCCGGGTTCAAGATGGTGCGGGCGGCCTTGGCCAAGGCGCGGCCGAAATCCCTGCAGGGATGGATGTATCACGGCGATCTGTTTGCGACCCTTGCCCATATCAGCCTGCCGAACCGAGATCGGACCGATCTGTATTGGGGCGTGCGGTGTTCGAATCTGGATTTTTCCCGCTATCGGCTGCAATTGAAGGCGACGGTGGTGCTGTGTAAATACCTGTCCTTCCTGCCGAAACGCATCACCTCGAACTCTATTGCCGGGCTGCAAAGCCATATCGCATTCGGATATGACAATCGCCGTTTGGCCTTGATGCAGAATTGCGTCGATATGGCAGTCTATCGCAAGCGGGATGAGGACCGCGATGCGATCCGCGCGGCGCTAGGCATCCCGGCGGAGGCCTTCGTTTTCGCGATCGTGGCCCGGACCGATCCGATGAAAGGGTTCGATGTCTTTCTGAACGTGGCGGAAAGCCTGCCGGAAATGACCGCGCTGGCCGCCGGCTTGGGCACCGATGCGCTCGCCGGACCGTCGAATTATCGTGGGCTTGGGGTGCGGCACGACATTCCGGATATCCTGACCGCCGTGGACGTCCTGGTCTCGACGTCGCATTTCGGGGAAGGCCAATCGAATTCCGTACTGGAAGGAATGGCGAGCGGCCTGCCCATCGTCGCCACCGATACCGGTGATTCCGCGCGGCTTGTCGGGCCCGGCGGCGTTGTCGTCCGGCCGGGCAATGTGGCGGGGTTCGTGTCGGCGCTGCGGTTTCTGCGCGACAATCCCAAGGAACGCGCCGCGCTCGGGCAGGCGAATCGCGACCGGATAGAACGGGAATTTTCACGCGCCGAAATGGCGAATCAATACCTCGCCATCTATGCGAACAAGGATGCCGAGGAAGCCTGACCGTCCAGAACCCCTCGGCCTTGATCTGATCAACAGCATCCAAACCCGCACCTGCGACAGGGGTATCCCGGCGGGCCGGTTCACGCCAGCAGAGCGGCCTCGAACGGGAACTTCGAGAGCAGGTCGACGCCGGTCTCGGTGATCAACAGCTGCTGTTCCAGCTTCACGCCTTCGCCGCCGGTTTCCGCCCCGATGAAGCTTTCGACACACAGTGTCATGCCGGGTTCGATCACGCCGTCATAGCCCGCATCCGGAAAGTCGCCGTGATGGTAGAGATAGGGATATTCGCCGGTCATCCCGCAGCCATGGGCGGAAAGATAATACCGGTTGGCATAGTACCGGTCGGGGATGTTCCAGGCCCTATCCGCATAGTCGCGGAAGGACATGCCGGGTTCCAGGATGCCGATATTGTGCTGCACCTGTTCGTAGGCGGTCTTGTACAGATCCTTTTGGGCCTCGCTCGGTTTGCCGGGGCCGGAATGAAAGGTGCGGGAAAAGTCGGAGTAATAGCCGAAACAGCCGACCACGTCGGTGTCCAGCGCGATCAACTGGTTTTCCCCGATCACATTCGTGGAACATTCCTGGAACCAGGGGTTGGTGCGCGGGCCGGCGTTCAACAGGCGTGTTTCGCAATAGTCGCCGTCCTGCTCGATGATCGATTGATGCAGCACCGACCAAAGGGCGTTCTCCGTAATCCCGGGGCGGATGGCGCTGCGCAGTTTGCCGACCGCGACCTCGGTCGCCCGCAGGGATGCGATGACGCATTTCACCTCCTCGGACGATTTGATCGCGCGCGCCATTTCCACCGGATATTGCGCATCGACGATGGTCAGGCCCTGGTCCCGCAGGGCGATCGCCGTATTGGCGTTCAGCCGTTCCAGCCCGACCGTGGCGCCGGGGCCGACAAGGCCGGCAATCGTGGCGGCGGTCTCCTTCGCCCATCGCCGCTCCCGTTCGGCAATGGCGGGACCCGCCGCCACGAAACTTGCCGTCATCGCCGGACGGACCTCATCCACGGTGTTGAAGCCCTCTGGGTCGAACCCATCCGCCAGATGCAGGCAGCCGGTGAATTCATGCAGGATTGACCGGTCCTGCGTCAGCAGCAGATAGCGCGACGGCGCATTGCGCTGACTGAAGACCTGCATGTTCCGCGTTCCGGTTGCGTAACGAATATTCACCGGGTCGCTCAGGATCACCGCATCGACGTTCAATTCCGCCATTTTTTGCCGAAGCCGGGCCTGGCGATAGGCATAGACGGCATGGACGTCGACGTCCTCCGGCGCGATGTCGCGGTCCAGGCTGGCCAGCCCCACCAGATCGCTGCGTTCCGCGTGCCAATCCAAAAGGTGGGTCTGCGGGCCGTCTTGAGTGACGGTCTCGACTGGTGAAGTCATCATGTTGTCTCCGGATAAAAGATACGGTGGGTAATCAGACACCGGAACCCATGCGCATGAAAACTGCATAAATCGTCCGCAAATATGATAACCTATGGCTATGCAAAAATATCGCCGATCCTTGCCGCCCCTGGATGCGCTTCTGTTCTTCGAGGCCGCCGCCCGCCGCATGAGTTTCACCGCCGCGGCGGCTGAGTTGTTCGTCACCCAGGCCGCGGTCAGCAAGCGTATCCGCCAGTTGGAGCAATTCCTGGGCATGCCCCTGTTTCGGCGCGATGGGCGACGCCTGGAGCTGACGGCCGAAGGCGCGCAGCTTCGGGACAATACGCTCATGGCCTTCGACTATCTGGAAACGGCGATCAGGGCGCTGCCCGGCCCCGGCGGAACGGCGGTCAGGATCGCGGCGAACAGCGCGGTGTCGCTGTTTTGGCTGCAGCCCCGGCTCAGGCAATTCGGCCTCGGCGATCAGGCCTGCGCCATCGACCTCGTCACCAGCGACAGCCTTGCCGACCAACTCTCCGCGGATAACGACATCGCCATTGTCTATTCGGATGGCCGGATCGACGGCTGGACGCTGACGCCCTTGTTGGCCGAACGCCTGATGCCGGTCGCCGCGCCGGATTATCTCGACCGTATGGGCATGCCGCCGGACGCCCTATTTCCGGCGTCCTGGGATGGAAACGACCCGCTTCTGCTTGATTTCCCGCGTCTCGCCCCGGATTGGACGAATTGGGATGTCTGGTCCAAGCGCCGGGGCCTGGCGGAACTCATCCAATGGCCGCATCGTAAATGCGCCACCTATGCCCAAACCATCGGCGCCGCCCTGAAAGGCGAGGGCATCGCGCTCGGCAGCACCGAACTGCTGGCCGCGGAACTCGCCGCCGGCGATCTCGTGGCGCTCAGCGCGCCGGTGGCGGAAAGCGGCTCGCGCTATTATCTCGCCCATCCGGAAAAGAAGGCGCCGACCGCCGCGGTGCGGCCTCTCTTCGATTTTTTGCTGGCGGAGGCGACCGGGGCCGCTTCCTAGGCCCCGCCGGTTTGCCCGCCGGTTTGCCCGCCGGTTTGCCCGCCTGTTTGCCTGCCAATTTGCCTGCTGGGCCGTGATCGGCGAAGCTGTTTCCGGCTTTTCTTCAGCATCGGTGAACCTCATGGCCTTCGACCCGACAGAACACCGCACCCACGCGGTCCGCCCCTTTTCCGATTTCAAGCTGGGGGAGGTTTTTCGCGCGCCGTCGCGCACCATGACCAGCGGCATCTTCGCCGCCTTCCAGGCCGCGTCGGGCGACAACCATCCGGTTCATTACGATCGCGAATACCTGAAGCGGCTTGGCCATAAAGCATTGTTCGCCCATGGCTATATGACGCTGATCCAGGCCGCGATCGGGGCAAGCCCGCTGGCGCATGAGATGGGCGAGGCGCTGGTCGGATTCCTGGAACAGAGCAGCCGCTTCCGTGCGCCCGTCTATGAGGGCGACACGCTGTATCCCGAATTCGAGATCACGGCACTGGAACCGGGCCGAACGACCGGCAAGATGACCGTTGCCGTCCGCATCCACAATCAGGACGGCGTGCTCGTCTGCGACGGTGAACAGAGCTACCTGCTGCGGCTATAGCCGACCGGCCTTGACAAAGCGTACACATCTATACAGAAATTGATCCGTATAAACGAATACGGTTCGACTCATCATGGATATGACGGGAAAACCACGCCCAACGGAAACGCCCAAGCAGGCGGAGCGGCGGGCGCGTATCGAAAAGGCCGCTTACGAGGTGCTTGAGGAGGTCGGCTATAACAGCGCCTCCCTCCTCGTGATCGCCAAACGCGCCTCGGCCTCCAACGAAACTCTCTACAAATGGTACGGCAACAAGCAGGGCCTGTTCCGGGCGCTTGTCGAAAGCAATGCCAAGCAGGCGGCCACCCTTCTGGAGGATGCGCTTGCCGGCGACGGAAAGCCGCTGGAAACGCTCGCGCAGCTGGGGCCGGTTCTGCTTGCCCTGGTGACGGGTGAGCGGGCGGTCGTCCTTAATCGCGCGGCGGCGGGGGATGTCAGCGATACCGGTACCTTGGGTCGTTCGATCGCCGAGGCGGGCCGCGACACCATCGCGCCGCTGCTGCGCAATCTGCTGCTGCGGGCCCGGCAAGCGGGCGAAATCGACTTCGACACACCGGAAGATGCGGTGGAGACCTATTTCCATCTGTTGATCGGCGACCTGCAGATCCGCCGCGTGATCGGCGCCTTGGACGCGCTTACGGAGTCAGAGATTCAATCCCGTTCAGACCGCGCTTATGGAAAGTTTCTGGCGCTTTACGGACCGGAAGGCGAAGGAGGTAGGGCATGAAACCACGTCACATCGACCCCGCGAAAGCGGTCCAGGATGGGGCAGGGTAATGGCCTTCTGGATCTTGTTCTGCGCCTCGGTGGTTGCCGTCTCCGTCATTCCGGGGCCGAGTACGCTGATCGCCTTCACGCATGGTGCTCGCTACGGTTGGGGCAAAGCCTTGGCGACCGCGGCCGGCAACGCCACCGCCTCCCTGCTGCAGGCCTTGGCCGCCTCGGCGGGTCTCGGCCTGCTCCTGACCGAATCCGCCGCCGTCCTGTTGGCGGCGAAATACCTGGGGGCGGCCTATTTAGTCTATCTCGGTATCAGGATGTGGCGCGGCAAGGCGGATGAACTTGAGATCGACGTGGGGACTTCCGCCGCGCCGCGTGTATCCCGTCGGCTCTTTCGCGACGGGTTCTTTGTTGCGGCAAGCAACCCCAAGGCGATCCTGTTTTTCACGGCCCTGTTTCCGCAATTTCTTGGGGCGTCCGACACCGCATCCGGACGCATGATCCTGATGACCGTTTCTGTCGGTGTCATCGCCTTCGCGGTTGCCGCCGGTTATGCCGGCCTCGGCGCCGGGCTTCGGTCCATGCGCGTGACGCGGACCGCCATGCAACGGCTGCAACGGGCAACCGGCGGTCTGTTCGTCTTTACCGGAATCGGTCTGGCCGCGTCGAGGACGTGAACGCCGCCCGGCCGACCGGGCGTCAGCGGTTTCCGAACCCGTCCAGGAAGCTTTCCAGGTTCAGGCCCAATTCGTCGCAGAGATAGCCGCCTTCCTGGACCAGCACGGTGGGCAGATTCAGTTTGGCAAGCCGCGCGCCGATTTGGCCGAAACCGTCGGTGGAGATGCTCAAGCCGCCGAAGGGGTCGCCTTCGAACCCGTCGAGGCCCAAAGCGACGACAATGGCTTCCGGCGCGAAGGCTTCCACGCGCGCGACCGCGTCTTCCAGCACCGGCATGTACTCGGCATCGGCCGTGCCGCGCGGGATCGGCAGGTTCAGGTTGAAGCCCAGGCCCGGCCCCTCGCCGCGTTCGTCCGCATGGCCCCAGAAGAAGGGATAGAAGCGCACCGGGTCCGCATGGATCGACACGGTCAGCACATCGTTGCGGTCATAGAACACACCCTGCGTCCCGTTGCCGTGATGCAGGTCCACATCGACAATGGCGACCCGCTCCGCCCCGCTGGCCAGCAGTTCCGCCGCGGCGACGGCGGAATTGTTCACGAAGCAGAATCCGCCCGCCAGATCCTTCAAGGCGTGATGACCCGGCGGCCGGCACAAGGCATAAGCCCAGGCGGGCCCGTCGCCCGCGTCGTCGGCGACCGATACGGCCGCGGAAACCGCGCTGTTCGCGCTCCAAAGGATCGACTCCCAGCTATGCGGCCCGATCGGGCAGGCGGTGTCGGCCTGGTGATACCCGGCCTGGCCGACGGCGGAGGCCGGATAGGCGCAGTCCCGCCGGTCGGGATGGATATTGGGGATGACCTCCGGCGCGGCGCCGGGGATGCGCTGCCAGCGCAGATAGATGGTCGACAGGAATTGGATATATTCCGGCGTATGGACCCGCGCGATGGGCGCCAGCCCAAAATCCTCGGGTGTTTCCAGGGCCAACCCAGCTTTCTTGGCGCTGTCCAGAAGGCGCGTCGCGCGTTCCGGCTTTTCCGGGCTCGGCTGCGGCGCGCCGCTCGACAGGAACATCTGCGGGTCGTGGCGCATTTGGATGTCGGAATAGAAAACTTTCATGGGGATCTGCGTCTCTTCACGGGAATTTGGGGTTAGAAACCGACCGCGTCGCCGCCCTTCAGGGCCAGGCGGTCGCGGGCCTGCGCCGGCGTTGCGATCTCGAGCGACAGGCCTTCGGCGATTTGGCGGATCTGACGGACCTGATCGGCGTTCCGCTCGGCCAATTTGCCGGGGCCGATCGACAGGCTGTCCTCAAGACCGACACGAACATTGCCGCCCATGCTCAGCGCCACGGCGGCCAGCGGCATTTGCATGCGCCCGGCGCCCAGCACGGAGAATTCGTAGTCCGCGCCGAATAATTTGTCGGCTGTCTTTTTCATGAACATAAGATTCTCGGTATCCGCGCCGATGCCGCCCAAAACGCCCAGAACGAATTGGATCAGGAAAGGCGGTTTGATCAGCGCCCGGTCGACGAAATGCTTCAGCGTATAGAGGTGACCGACATCGTAGCATTCGAATTCGAAGCGCACGCCATGGCCCTCGCCCAACCGGTCCAGCGCGGTTTCGATATCCTTGAAGGTGTTCTTGAAGATGAAGTCCCGCGTCGCTTCCAGGAAGGGCGCTTCCCAGTCGTGCTTGAACTCGGTCATCCGGTCGAGCACCGGGAACAGCCCGAAATTCATCGTGCCCATGTTCAGCGAGCACATTTCCGGGGAATGGACGAGCGCGGCTTCCATCCGTTGTTCCACCGTCATGGTCGACCCGCCGCCGGTGGTGATGTTCACCACCGCGTCGCAGGACTGTTTGATGCGGGGCAGGAACCGGCCGAAGACCGCCGGGTCGGGCGAAGGGCGGCCGTCCTTCGGGTCGCGGGCATGCAGGTGCAGGATCGACGCGCCGGCCTCCGCCGCTTCGATCGCGTGTTCGGCGATTTCGCCAGGCGTTACCGGCAGGTAGGGGCTCATGCTCGGCGTGTGGACCGATCCCGTAACCGCACAAGTGATGATGACCGGTTTCGCCATTACGAACTCTTGTCGAGACCGGCCTTTTCGGCGAAGGCGTCGAGCGCCCCGGTCAGCTTTTCCATCAATTCGCCGATCTGGTCCTCGTCGATGATCAGCGGCGGGCAGACCAGGAAATGGTCGCCGATCACCCCGCCGCGGGTCCGCCTGGCATAGATGATCAGCTTACGGCGATAGGCTTCCTCCACCAGTTCGGTGAAGGCGTTCAATTCTTTCGGCAGCGGTTCCATCGTTTCCCGGTCGGCGACCAGTTCGAAGGCCAGCAGCATGCCCCGCCCGCGGACATCGCCGATAAAGGGATAGCGGTCCATCAAGCCGGTCAATTCCGCTTTCAGCTTGGCGCCCATGACATCGGCACGGGTGACAAGGTCCTGGCGCTCAACCTCCGCCAGCACGGCAAGGCCGGCGGCGCAGACCAGCGGATTGCCGGCATAGGTATAGCCGTGGACGAAGCCGCCATGGTCCAGCACCGGTTCGACCAGCCGCCGATGGGCGACCATCGCCCCCAAGGGCGCATAGCCGGCCGCGAATCCTTTCGACAGCGCAATAATATCCGGCCGGGCGGTCGGCCAATGGTCGCCGCCCAGGAATTTGCCGGTGCGCCCGGCGCCGGTCATCACCTCGTCATAGATCAGCAGGATGCCGTATTTGTCGCAGATCTCGCGGATGCGCGGCAGGTAGGTGTCGGGCGGGACCAATGCGCCGGTCGACGCCCCGCCGATCGGTTCGACGATGAAGGCCAGCACGCTTTCCGGCCCTTCCTGCTCGATCCTGTCCTCCAGCATGTCGGCATAGCGTGTGCCGCGCTGTTCCAGGGTCAGGTTGTCCCGGTCCAGGTAGCAGGTCGGCGCCGGGATCTTCGGCATCATCCGCATCATCGGCTCGAACGGGTCGGTCATGGAATTCATGCCGGTCAGCGCCAGCGCCCCCATGGTCGCCCCGTGATAGCTGGGCGTTCGGGAAATCACCTTCCAGCGCTTTTCCTGGCCCGTGGCCAGCGCATATTGCCGGGCCAGCTTGATGCAGCTTTCTACCGCTTCCGACCCGCCGGAAACGAAGAAGACGCGGTCCATCCCGTCCGGCATGTAGGATGCCGTTTTCGTCGCTAGCAATTCCGCGGGTTCGTTCTCGAAATGCAGGCGGTAGCCGAAGGTGGCCTTGTCCATCTGCCGTTTCATCGCGGCCAGGACGTTGGGATTGGAATGGCCGATATTGGAGACCATCGCGCCGCTCGACCCGTCCAGATAGGCGTTGCCGTCGCGGTCGTAGAGATAGATGCCCTCCGCCCTATCCAGCATCGGCCGGCGTTGGCGCGATTGATAGAACAGGTTGGACTCGGGGCGTGCGTCAGTCGTGCTCATGGGGCGGAATCACGGAACATGGTGGAAACAAATTGGATCAGTGGGGCAGCACGACGCAGTCGCGTGCACGAATGCGTATGGCGGTTTGTTTGCCTTCCTGCAACGGGTGTTCGTCGATCGTATTGATCGCCTGCAGCGTTGCCGCGCCGGCTTCCAGAAAATAGCGCGCAACCTGACCCTGATAGTCGACCGTGGTGACCGTGCCGGGGAAGGTCGATACGTCATCCCCGGCGAGGTCGGTGCCATCCAGAACCAGTTTCTCCGCCCGGATGGAGACTTTGACCTTGTCCCCGGCCGAAAGCGTTCGGCCGATACCGTCCGTGGCGGCCAGAATCGGCCCCAACTCGTCCAGTTCCAGTTTGGCGGTCGGTCCGGCGGCCTCGACCACCTTGCCGGTCAGGATGTTCGAATTGCCCAGGAACCCGGCGACGAATTCGGATGCGGGGCGGTTATAGACCTCTTCCGGGCTGCCGACCTGTTCCACATGGCCGGCGCTCATCACCACGATCCGGTCGGACATGGCCAATGCTTCCGATTGATCGTGGGTCACGAAAACGGTGGTGATGCCCAAAGTGTGCTGGATACGCTTCAACTCAATGCGCATATCTTCGCGCAGATTGGCATCCAGCGCGGAAAGCGGTTCGTCCAGCAGCAGCACGTCGGGCTGGATGACGATGGCGCGGGCCAGCGCGATACGCTGCTGTTGCCCGCCGGAAAGTTGGGACGGCATGCGGTCGGCCATCTGCGGCAGCTGAACCAGTTCCAGCGCCTCGCGCACGCGGCGCTCGGCTTCGTCCTTCGGCGTGTTCCGGTATTTCAGGCCAAAAGCGACGTTCTGTTGGACGGTGCGGTGGGGAAAAAGCGCATAATTCTGGAACACGATCCCCAGATTGCGTTTGTGGATCGGCAGGTCGTTGACCCGGCGGCCCTTGATCAGGATGTCGCCTTCGGTGATGCCCGTCAGGCCCGCGATCATGCGCAGCGTCGTGGTCTTTCCGCAGCCGGACGGGCCCAGCAGGGTCAGGAACGACCCTTCGGGTATGTCCAGATTGGTGTCGTGCACGGCCGTGAAATCGCCGTAGCGCTTCACCACCGATTTCAGTTCCACCGCATGTTCCGTCACGTCGCGGTCCTCCACTCAGAAAAGTTGCGGCCGGGGAGGCGCGGCGTGCGCCTCCCCGATCCTGCGGCAGTCTTAGTAGCCTTTTTGGACGCGGCCGAAGGTCTTCGACCAATCGGCTTCGTTGGCGTTCCAATACGGCGGATCGAAGAAGTTCAGGCCGGCAAGCGTACCCGTCGGGTCGAAGGCGGGCAGGCCCTTCACCTTCGCGCTCAGCTCGACCTTGTTCGGGTCCAGCGCCGGCGGATAGTTCTGGCCTTCGGCGACGGCGACCGCCACTTCCGGCTCCAGCATGAAGTTCAGCAATTCCTCGCAGGCCGCCATCGGGCTGCCTTTCAGAACGAACAGGCATTCCTGCCAGCCCAAGCCGCCCGGCGGGTCGTAATAGCCGATGTCGTGGCCCTGGTCCTGCAGCGCCTTGATGCGGCCGGACCAACCCTCGGTGACGTAGATTTCCTCTTCCGCCAGAAGGCTCATCAGTTCCGCGCCCGACGCCCAGTATTTCAGCGACAGGTCGCGATGCGTGCGGATGGCGTCCCAGACGGCATCCATGTCCTTGATGTCGTTCGGGTCCTGCTCGGTCTGCAGTGCGCCGTACCAGATCCGGGTTTTCCATTCGCCCCAGCCGCCGATCTTGCCTTTGTACTTTTCGTCGATCAGCAGATTGACGCCGTCTGACTTCATCTGGTCGTCGGAAATGTATTTCCGGTTATAGGCCAGGCTGGTCGTGCCGTAATCGTAGGGCACGGCGGAAAGCTTGCCGCCGGTGACGTTGCGCAGCACGTCCTTCAGCGCGGTGATGACGTTGTCCAGGTTCGGGATATTGGCTTCGTTCAGCTCGCTGCTCAGCTCAAGCCCGTGATACCGCACATAGTCGAAGACGCCGGACAGATGGGCGATGTTGTATTCGCCCGGCTGGCTGGCCTTCACGCGGGCCAGATATTCGTCGGCGCCGCCGAAGGTGCCGTCGACGACGGGAATGCCGGTCTTGGCGGTATAGGGTTTGAAAGCATGTTCGCGGAACGCTTCCGAAACGACCCCGCCCCAACCGTCGAAGCGGACCTGGTCCGGCGTTGCCGCGATGGCTTGGCGCGACAGTTTGGCGATCGGCAGGCCGGTGACGCCCGCGGTCACCGCCGCCGCGCCGATCAGGCCCAGGAAGGTGCGCCGTTCCAGGTCGCCGTTGCCGTACCGCTCCAACAGCCGTTCATAGCGTTTTGTATCGTCCATTTTCTTCATTCAGACCTCCTGTTCACAGTCTTGTTCAAACTTGGTGGGCAAATGCCCGTATGTTTAGGAAACGCCTGTCCCGGCTTCGGGTTCTTGTCTCGACGGTTCCTATTTCTGTTTCCGCGCCAATTGACGCGCGACCCCGGCGCTCAATAACGGCAAGGCGACGGTGATCACGATCATCACCGTTCCCAGCGCGTTGATTTCCGGGGATATGGAATTGCGCAGCATCGCGAAGATCTGCGTCGGCACGGTCTCGACGCCGCCCGGCTTCCAGAACAGCGTGCCGGTGATGTCGTCGAAGGAAATCGTGAAGGCGAACAGGCCGCCCGCCAGAACCGCCGGCAGGATCAACGGCAAGGTGATCTGAAAAAACGTTTCGATCGGCCCTGCGCCGAGGCTCATCGCCGCTTCCTCGTATTCGCGTTTCACCGCGACGAGGCGTGCCTGCACCACCAGCACCACGAAGGGCAGGGTGAAGATCACGTGACCCGCCAGCAGCAACGGAAAGCTTTTCGGCATACCCATCGCGCCCAGGAACAGCAGCAGCGCCACGGCCAGAACCACTTCCGGCACCAGAATCGGCGCGATCAGCGCGGTGGCGATCAGCGATTTGCCGGGGAAGTCGTAGCGCACCATGGCGAGCGAGCCGAGCACGCCCAGCGTCGTGGAGATGACCGCCGTCAGCGCCCCCAGCAACAGGGAGGTCTGGAAGGCGCGGACGATGGCCTGATTGTCCAGCAAGGCGACGAACCAGCGCAGGCTCAACCCCTCCATCGGGAAGGAACCGAACTGGTTGGCGTTGAAGGACAGCAGCACGACGACGGCAACCGGCGCGAACATGAACAGATAGATCAGGATCGTGCCGAGACGGATAAGGCTCCAACTGGATATCATTGCAGCCCCTCCCTATCCGAAGCTCTTGGCGATTTGGCCAAGGCCCGCGAAGCGGTTGTAGATCGCCACCAGCACACCCAGCAGGATCAGCAGAATGAGGGAAAGCGCGGAACCCAGCGGCCAGTTCAACTGGGTGATGATCGCGTCGAAGACCAGGTTCGCGAACATCGCGTCGGTCGGCCCGCCCAGCACGACGGGGGTGATATATGTTCCCGCCGCCAGCACGAAACACAGCAGCGATCCGGCGGCCAGGCCCGGAACCGACAAGGGCAACGTGACCTCCCGGAACGATTGCCAGCCGGTGCAGCCCAGCGACCGCGCCGCGTCGACCAGGTTTCGGTCGATCGCATACAGGCTGACATAGATGTTGAGGATCATGAAGGGCAGCAGGAAATGCACCAAGCCGATGATCACGGTCCACTGGTTATAGAGCATCTGGATCGGTTCGTCGGTGATGCCCAGCCATTGCAGCGCCACGTTCACGATGCCGCTGGACCCCAGGATGTTGATCCAGGACATCGTCCGGATGATGTAGCTGATCCAGAACGGCAGCATCAGCAGAAGCAGCAGGAAGGCCTTGTGCTTGAACTGGGTAGTGGCGATGAAATAGGCGGGGATATAGCCCGCCACCGCGCAAACCACGGTGGTGGCGAAGGCGATCCAGATCGTGAACACCATGATGTCCCGATAGAACGGGTCGGTCAGAACCTCTTCCCAATTATCCAGGTGAAAGCCGGCCAAATCGGCGCCGGTGGCGGTCCGCAGCCAGAACGAATAAACGATGATGAAGCAGATCGGCACGACCAGCAGCAGAAACACCGCCGTCAAAGCCGGTGCCAGCAACCGCCAAGGCCGCCATTGATTGTCCATCGGGTCAAGCGACGCCATCCCGAACTGCCCCCTCTAGATCCGCGTGCGTTTTTCTCAGTTTTGCGGATTTCCAAGCGGGAAGCGTCCGCCCGCCCATACCATTAATCAAATAGATAATGGAAATCTCAGTCATAGTTTGAAAGAATGGTGGGATGAGGACCATCACGGAACAAAGCGACCGCTTGGCGCGGGAACTCGATTGGAACCTGCTGCGCACCTTCATGGTGATCGTGCAGGAAGGCGGCATCACGGCCGCGGCGAATCGGTTGCTGCTGAAACAGCCGACGGTGAGCAACGCGCTGAAACGGTTGGAAGACCGGCTTCAGAAAAAGCTCATTGACCGGGGGCCGACCCATTTCCGCGTCACCGATGCGGGGGATCATCTGTATCGCGAAGTGGTGGAGATTTACGGCTCCATCGCGCGCCTCACGGTTTCCATTCGCGATATCGACGACCGTATCCGCGGGAAGGTGACGATCGGATTGGCGAGCCATGTGACCTTTCCGCCCTTCGACGAGACGATCCGCGATTTCAGCGCACGGCATCCCGAGGTCACGTATGAAACGACGGTCGCCACCAGCGCCGAGGTCACATCCTGGGTTTTGGAAAAGCGGGCCAGTTTCGGCATCTGCCTTGTCCACAAGCAGCATCCGAAACTCACCTATCGGCATCTCTATCGGCAGCATTTCGGCTTCTTCTGCGGGCCGGATCACCGGTTTTTCGGGCGGCGGGACCTGGCGTTGAAGGATCTGGCCGGCGAACCCTCGGTCTCGTTCAGCACCGATCAGTTGCACGATGCGTTACGGCCGGTCGCCTTGCTGCGCACGCAATTGAGTTGGGATGATTCCCTGCGCGCCACTTCCCCCCATCTGGAGGAAGTGCGGCGGATGATCATCTCAGGCGTCGGGATCGGCCCCTTGCCGGTCCATGTGGTCACCCGCGATGTCGAGGATGGTCTGCTCTGGCGTTTGCCGCCTTACAAGAACGCGCCGGAAATCGACATCTATCTGGTCACCAATCCCGCCGCCCGCCTGAACCGGGCAGAGCAGTATTTCATCGAGGACCTGATGACCCGGGTCGCCGGCATTCCCCTGAAGGACCGGGAATACGAATAGGGATCGCGGCTTCCCTCTGCTTCCCCCTGCTTACCCGGGGACTTTCCGTTAGACTCCCCATTAGACTTTGGGGCGCTTCGGCTGTAACCGTTTTCCATGAGCGAGACGGCGATTGGACAACGGGTCTGGGGACCGGGACGGTTGTGGGGCAAGGTTGCCGCGGTGGCGGTGATCGGCCTGATGGTGTTGGTCTTCTTTTCCGCCCGGTCCTATTTCGAATCCCTGGAATTGCAGCGCGCGCAAAGCCGCGTCACGCTGTATCGCAGCACGCTGATCAGCGCGCTGGAACGCTATCAGCATCTGCCCTTCGTCCTGGCGCATGACCCCTATGTGATCCGCGCGGCGGAAGGTATCGGGCGCGATGCGTTGAACCGCCGCCTCGCCTCCTTCGCGGCGGAAGCGGATCTGGACGCCATCTATCTGATGGACCGGACGGGCCTGACGGTGGCCGCGTCGAATTTCGATCAAGACCTGACCTTCCTGAATCAGAACTATGGTTTCCGGCCCTATTTCCGCGCCGCTTTGGCCGGCGAACGCGGCCAGTTCTTTGGCATCGGGGCCACAACCTCCCGCCCCGGTTATTTCATTGCGGAACCGGTCCGGGCCTCGTCGGGCGCCATTGCCGGCGTGGTCGCCCTGAAATTGGACCTCAGCGGGTTGGAACGCGCCTGGTCCGACGGCGGTGAGACGGTCTTCGTTTCCAACCATGACGGCATCGTGTTGCTGTCGTCCGAACCGTCGATCCGCTACCGCGCGCTGGAGACGCTCACCGTCGATCAACGCCGGGAGATTCAGGCGCGCAAACAGTTCGGCCAGGAAGCGCTGGCGCCGCTGGACTGGCGGCGTCTCGGCCCGGATCGGGTCGGGCTGGACGGTGTCTCCCACCTGCATGTGACGGCCCCCATTCCGGGCTCGGACTGGGTGCTGCATTTCCTGTCGCCGGAACGCGATGTGCTGACCCGCGCCTGGCTTGTCGTGGTCGGCGCGGCAATCCTGGTGATCGTGGTTTCCGCCGCCGGCTTGTATCTGCGCATTCGGCGGGTTCGTGAATCGCTGGCCGAATCCCAAGCCGCGCGCCGCAAATTGCAGGCCGCGAATATCGACCTTGCGCGTGAGATCGAGGAACGCCGCGAAGCCGAGCGCCGATTGGAAAAGGCGCAGTCGGAACTGGCGCGGACCAGCAAGCTCGCCGCCTTGGGCCAGCTCGCGGCCTCGGTGACCCACGAATTGGGACAACCTATTTCCGCCATGAAGAACTATCTTGCCGCCGCCGAGCTGGATGCCGTGCCCGGCGAACACAGCGAAACCTTTTCGCGCCTGTCCTCCGTCGTCGGGCGGATGGAACGCCTGACCCAGCAGCTGCGCTTTTTCGCGCGGCCCAGCGCCGGCGTCGATGGCGGGCCGCCCGGATCCGTCGGGTTCAAGCCCGTCGATCTGAAACCCGTCGATTTGAAAGATGTCTGGCGCGAGGCCTTCGTCTTGATCGAGCCGGATCTGGACGGCGCGGGCATCAAACTCGACGCCCAACTGCCCGATACACCGGTGACGGTGCGCGGCGATCGCCTGCGTCTGGAACAGGTCGTCGTCAATCTTTGCCGCAACGCCATCCTGGCCATGCAACCGGCACCGCGGCGCAAGCTGACGGTCCGGGTGGACAGGGCCGGCGACGACAGGACCGGCGACGACAGGACCGGCGATTGGGCGCGGCTCAGCATTCGGGACACCGGCCCCGGTCTGGGCGGGCTGACGATTGAGGCCTTGCAGGAACCCTTCGTCACCACGCGCGCCAGCGGCGAGGGTATGGGCCTCGGCCTTGCCATTTCGGCGGAGATCGTGAAAGAGCACGACGGCAGGCTGACGGCGCGCGACATTCCGGAACAGGAAGGCGGCGGCGCCGAATTCACCGTCACCCTGCCGATTTCTGCCGAAGGATAGAACACCGCATGACCGAGCCCGCCCCCAAGACGCGCGATAGCGACAGGAAAAGCGGCCGCATCGTGGTGATCGACGATGACCGGGAAATGCGGGACTCGCTGACCCACCTTCTCGCCAAGGCGGGTTGGCGGGTGGAAGCTTTGGCCGATGCCGTCGATGCGGGCCAGCGCATCACCGGTTTTCAGCCCGATGTCATCCTGTCGGACGTGCGCATGCCGGGCCTGTCCGGTCTGGACCTGCTGCGCAGTCTCGCCGGCGCCGACACCCCGCCCGTGGTGCTGATTTCCGCCCATGGCGATATCCCTATGGCGGTGGAAGCGATGCAGGACGGCGCTTATACCTTCCTGGAAAAGCCGTTCGACCCGCGCCGCCTGCTGACCGCCTTGCGCCATGCGGCGGAACAATACCGGTTGCGTCAGGACACGGCGCGCCTAAGGGCGCGCCTCGCCCATCTTTCCGACCTGGACCGCATCCTGCTGGGCGATTCCAAATCGATCCAGGACCTGCGCGCCGATATTCTGGACCTTGGCGAAACGGATGCGACGGTGATGCTGCTGGGCGAAACCGGGACCGGCAAGGAACTGGTCGCCCGCGCCCTGCATGACTTGAGCCCGCGCGCGGCCGGTCCGTTCATCGCCCTCAACTGCGCGGCCCTGCCCGAAACGCATTTCGAATCCGCAATGTTCGGCCTGTCGGGTAACCAGGCCGGCCAGTATGCGGCCACGCAAACGGGCACCCTCTCCGTGGCTGATGGCGGGACGTTGTTTCTGGACGAGATCGGGGCCTGCCCGCTGCCGGCCCAGGCGAAACTGTTGCGCGCCATCGAAACACGGGAATTTCTGCCGGTCGGGGCGACCGCGCCGTTGCGCGCCGATTTTCGGGTCGTCTCCGCCTCGAACGAGCGGTTGGACGCGGCGGTTACGGCCGGCACGTTCCGTGAGGATTTGCTCTACCGCCTCAACACCGTGGTCCTGACCCTGCCGCCGTTGCGCGAACGGCGGGACGATATCCCTCTTCTCTATCAGCATTTCGTCGCTCAGCACGCCGCCCTGTTCGAAATCGACCCGCCGGACCTGACGCCGGAAGACCTTGCCGCGCTGCTGTCCCACGACTGGCGCGGCAATGTGCGGGAATTGCGCCATGTCGCCGAACGTCGCGTATTGGCGGCAAGGCGCGGGCGCGGTTCTGTCGCCGGGGCGATCTCGTTGGACAATGACAGCATGGATGTGCCGGAAACCCTGCGGGAAGCCGTCGCCTCCTTCGAACGGCAGCTGATCGCCAAGGCGATCCAGGCGCATAAGGGGCGGATGGATGCCGCCGCCGAGGCGCTGGGCATCGGCCGCCGGACCTTGAACGAGAAAATCGTCAAACTCGGCCTCAACAAAGCCGACCTGATCTGACCCTCCGCATTTCTCTCAATGCCGTCCTCCGGCGCAGCCCTGCGGAAATCCGCAGGGCAAAGGGGCCCGTCTGGCGAAAATCTTCATAGTTCGCCCCGCAACGCTTTCATAAGGTCCCGACCAACAAAGGTTTCAATAACTCAAAGCTGGGAGGTCAGCATGAAAGCCAAGTATTTGGGCGTCGCCGTGTCGGCGCTGATTGCCACGTCGTTTGTCGGTGAAGCCGTCGCGACGGAGTGGAATGTTTCGCTGTGGGGCAAGCGCCGCGCCTTTACCGAACATGTCGAAAAGATCGCCGAACTGGTCAAGGCGAAGACCAATGGCGAATTCACCCTGAACATTTCCTATGGCGGCCTTGCCAAGAACAAGGAAAACCTGGACGGGATTTCCATCGGCGCCTTCGAAATGGCGCAGTTCTGCGCCGGGTATCACGCCGACAAGAACCCGTCGATCACGGTTCTGGAACTGCCGTTCCTGGGCGTCGATTCGCTGGAACTGGAAAACAAGGTTTCGATGGCCGTCTACAACCATCCGGCGGTCAAGGTTGACCTGGCCCGGTGGAACGCGACGCTGCTGATGCCGACCCCGCTGCCGCAGTACAATGTGGTCGGCGTCGGCGATGCGCCGACATCGCTTGCGGGTTTCGACGGAATGTCCGTCCGCGCCACCGGCGGAATCGGCGAAGCGATGGCCGCGCTTGGCGCCGTGCCGACCTCCATGTCCGCGACGGAAGTGCGCCAGGCCATGGATAGCGGTGTCGTGAAGGCTGTTTCCTTCGCCCCGCACGCCCATATGTCCTTCGGCACGGTCGAAAACGCCAAGTGGTGGACCACCAATCTGAACCCGGGCACCGTGAATTGCCCGGTCGTGGTCAATACCGACGCGCTGGAGTCTCTCTCCGATGCCGAGCGCGACGCGCTGCTGGGATCGGTCGACGAAGCGATGGATTATTACATCAGCTTCTACAACGAGAAGACCATGGCGAAATGGGGTCCGCTGCTGGACCAGAAGGGGATCGAACAGATCACCTATGACGCCGCCGCCATCGCCGACCTGAAAGCCAAGGTCGCCGGCCCGGCCGCTCAGAAGTGGATCGAAGACAACAAGGCCCGCGGTCTGCCGGCCCAGGAACTCTACGACCTCGTCGTAAGCACCGTCTCCGGGAGCTAACCCTCCTGAACTTGGCGCCGGTCCCGCTTGGGGATGCCCTTGGGCGATCCCCGTAGCGGGACCGGTGTCCTTCATATTCTTCGGAGCATGTCATGGCGGGCCACGCCTCCATTCTGTCCGACGACAGCACACTCAGCCGCATCGACCGGACGTTCTTCAAAATCGAATCGGCCCTCGCTCTGCTCGGCGGGCTGGCCGTCTTTTCGTTGATGATCCTGGCGGTGATCAGCGTCGGCGGGCGGAACTTCTTCAACCAGCCGCTGCCCGGCTATGTCGACTGGATCGAACAGTTGATGCCGCTGATCGCCCTGATCGGCGTCGCCTATTGCCAGCGCCTGGGCGGCCATATCCGCATGGATATCCTGATCGGGCGTCTCAAGGGACGCTTCCTTTGGGGGGCGGAGTTCTTCTCCACCATCCTGATGTTGATCGTCATGATCCTGCTGGTTTGGGGCAGTTGGGCGCATTTTGACCGGTCCTTCGATTTCAATGCGCCGCTTTGGAGCCGCGATTCCAGCCTGGATATCCGCCTGCCGCTTTGGCCGGCGAAACTTCTGGCCCCCGTCGCCTTCGCGATTTTGAGCCTGCGCCTTGCGCTGCATGCCTGGGGCTATGCGCGCGCCTTCGTCCGCGGCGACGAAGAACCGGTCGCCGTCCCCTTGATCGAAGATGCCGCCGCCGTCGCCGCGAAAGAGGCGGAAAGCGTTTCCGGCATGGATGATGACGGCTTGCCGATGGATGGAAACCGCCATGGATAGTATCGATATCGGCATCGCGGTTACCGCGGCCATGCTGGTCATGGTCGTGATCGGCGTTCGCGTCGCCTTCGCCGCCGCCATCGCCGGGGTGGCCGGCCTTGTCTGGATCTTCTGGGCCAAGAAAGGCTATGACGGCAGCCAATTTTTCTGGGCGCTGACCGTCGCGGTGAAAACCGCGGGCCAGGTTCCTCATTCCAAGGTCGCGTCGCAGGCGCTTTCCCTGATTCCGACCTTCATCCTGATCGGTTATCTCGCCTATTACGCCGGGTTGACGAAGAACCTGTTCGAAGCGGCCAAACGCTGGGTCGGCTGGCTGCCGGGCGGCCTGGGCGTGTCCACCGTTTTCGCCACGGCGGGCTTCGCCGCGGTTTCAGGGGCGTCTGTCGCGACATCCGCCGTCTTCGCGCGGATCGCCATCCCGGAAATGCTGAAGATCGGCTATGACAAGAAATTCGCCGCCGGCGTCGTCGCCTGCGCGGGCACCCTTGCCTCACTGATCCCGCCTTCGGCCATCCTGGTGATCTATGCCATCATCGTCGAACAGGATGTCGGCGCGCTGCTGCTGGCCGGTTTCCTGCCCGGCGCGTTTTCCGCCATCATCTATGCCGCGCTGGTGATCGGCATGGCGCTGACCATCAAGCGGTTGGGGCCGCCGGTATCCGGCTTTACCTGGAAGCAGCGCTTTGCCTCGCTTCCCGGCGCGTTTCCGATTTTCTTCGTCGTCGCGATCATCATCCTGTTCATCTACAACCCGTTCGGCGGCGATGCCTGGGGCACGCCCACGGAAGGCGGCGCGCTTGGCGCCTTCGTCATCTTCATCATGGCCTTGTTCAAGGGCATGCGCTGGCCGCAATTGAAGAGCGCGTTGATGGAAACCGCCAAACTGTCGGTGATGATTTTCACCATCATCTGGGGCGTGCTGATCTATGTCCGCTTCCTGGGTTTCGCCGACCTTCCCGGCACTTTCGCGGAATGGATCGGGTCGCTGGAACAAAGCCCGATGCTGACCCTGATCATGATCCTGATGGCCTATGCGGTGCTCGGTATGTTCATGGATGCGATCGGCATGCTGCTGCTGACCCTGCCCGTCGTCTTCCCGGCGGTCATCGCCTTGAACGGCGGCGAAGGCGTTTCGGTCGCCGACAGCGCCTTCGGCATGGACGCGGTCGGGTGTGCCATCTGGTTCGGCATCATCGTGGTGAAGATGGCCGAGCTGTGTTTGATCACCCCGCCCATCGGATTGAACTGTTTCGTCGTCGCCGGCGTGCGGCCGGACATTTCGGTTCAGGACGTGTTCAAGGGGGCCTCGCCCTTCTTCGTCGCGGACGCCCTGACCATCGCCGGCCTGATCGCCTTCCCGGCCATCACGCTCTACCTGCCGCAATTGCTGCTGGGGGGCTGACCGCGCAAAAGTGATATGCCGGGCCTCCTCTTGCCCGGTTTCGCCGAAATATGCGTCAATGCGATGCAGGCCCCTCATATCAAGAAGGGGGCGGTGGAACCGAACGGGAGGAGGCAGGCGCATGAAGCCGCGTATCACGCTATTGCTGGGGGACCGGAACGGAATCGGCCCCGAATTGATCGCCAAACTGCTGGCCGATCCGAAGACGGCCGATGCCGCGGTCGTGGAGGTCCTGGGCGATCCCGCCGTTCTGAATCAGGGCATCGCCGCGGCCGGCGTTGCGCCGGATCCGGCCGGTTTCAGCGTCACGCCCTTTTCCCCTATCGATGGAATCGAAACCACGCCGGGCATCGCGACCGACGCGGCGGGCCAAGAAATGCTGGCCCTATTGGCGGAAGGCACGCGCCGGGTGTTGGACGGCAAGTCCGACGGGGTCGTCTTCGGCCCGCTCAACAAGGAAGCCATGCATAAGGGCGGCCTCGCGCATGAGGATGAGATGCGGTACCTCGCCCATGTACTCGATTTCGACGGCACCGTGGGCGAACTCAACGTGCTGGGCGGGCTGTGGACGACGCGCGTAACCTCGCATATTCCGTTGAAGCATGTCGCCGACCATATCACGGTCGACAGCGTCTATGACGCGACCCTCTTCGCCCATCGCACCCTGACCTCGGCCGGGTTCGACCGCCCGCGTATCGCGGTCGCGGCCCTGAACCCGCATGCCGGCGACGGCGGCAATTTCGGGATGGAGGAAATTGAGGTGATCGCCCCTGCCGTGGAAAAGGCGAAGGCGCAGCAATTGGCGGTCGAAGGGCCTTATCCGTCGGATACCGTCTTCGTCCGTGCCCGCAACGGGGATTTCGACGCGGTGGTCACCATGTATCACGACCAAGGCCAGATCGCGATGAAACTGATGGGCTTCGCCGAAGGGGTGACGGTGCTGGGCGGTTTGCCGGTTCCGGTCACGACCTGCGGCCACGGCACCGGTTACGACATCGTCGGGCAGGGTGCCGCCAAACCCGGATCGATCACCAACGCCTTTTCGATCTGCACGGCGATGGCGCGGGCGTGGAACGCGGAAGCGGCGGCCTGAATTATCAAATACACAATACTGGGAGAGTGAGCGATGAGCGACGGACAAGCGCGTGTCGGATTTATCGGCCTGGGCCTGATGGGCCATGCGGCGACCGCGCGGCTGGTCGATTGCGGCTATGCGGTGACGGGGTATGACATCGACACGGCGAAGATCGACGCGGCGGCGAAACACGGCGTGTCCCCCGCGACATCCCCCGCCGATGTGGCCGCGGCCAGCGATGTCGTCATCACCTGTGTGGTCGACACCAAGGCGGTGGAAGATGTCGCCTTGGGCCCGAACGGGGTCGCGCAAGCCGATGGCGAGGGCAAGGTCCTGGTCGATATCTCAACAACTGTAATGGAAACCACCAAGGCGTTGGCGGAAAAACTCAGGGCCGCGAACGGCATGGGCTGGGTCGATGCGCCCGTTTCCGGCGGGCCGCCGGCGGCACGGTCGGGGGCGTTGGCGATCATGGCGGGCGGCAGCGATGAGGACTTCGCCAAGGTGACCCCCGTGATGTCCGACCTGGCCGCCGGGTTCACCCATTTCGGCCCGGTCGGCGCGGGCCAGGTCGCCAAGATGGTCAACCAGATCCTGGTGCTGAACAATTACTGCATCCTGTCGGAAGCTCTGGCGCTGGCGGAAGCGGGCGGTATCGACGCATCGAAGATCCCCGACGCTCTGGCGGCGGGCCATGCGGGATCGAACATGCTGAAATCCATGTTCCCGCGCATGATCGACCGCAACTACGAACCGGCGGGCTATGCACGCCAGATCCTGAAGGATCTGGACATGCTGCACGACATGGCCAAGGAGTTGAAATCGCCGACGCCGATGTCGTCGCAAACCGCCTCCCTCTTCCGGATACTGATTTCCAAAGGGCATTCGGAACTGGACGGCACCGCGATCCTGAAGCTCTACGACCAGAAGGACAGCGTCTAGGCCGTGAACTCATACCGCCGAGCTCAATGCTGCCATCACACGTTCGCCGATCCGGGTCGTGAAATCGGGGTTTGACCGCATAAGGGCGGCGGCGGCGCGGTCGCGTTCCAGGTCGGCGACGCGCGCCCGGACCTGATCGATGCTGGGCCCCGGTGTCTCACCCCGGGGCATCATGGGACGGCCCCGTTGTACCCGGCCGATCCGTTCCGCTTTCGCGACGCGTCGGTCGCATCGGCATTGGGCTTCGGCGGAGACGATACCGCATTTGCTTTCCAGGAAACTCGTGACCTGCGCCCGCCCCCGGCGCAGCCGCTGACGAAAGGCCGGCGCTTCCATGCCCAACGCGTCGGCGGCCTCCGCATCGGTCAGTTCGAAAATTTCGCCCAGAATATAGGCCGCGCGCAGCGGCCGGCTCAGACAGGTCAGCAGGGCGAGCGTACAGCCGACTTTCACCTCCTCCACCATTGCGCGGGTTTCGGGGTTTTCCGCCGTGTCGTCGGGCAAGTCCGCCAGCCCGTCTTCCAGATCGGCGCCGAAACCCCGGAAGGTCAGGCGCATGGATTCAACGTGTCCGGCCCGGCGCGTCTCCACAAGATGGCGGCAGGCAATGCGGAAAGCCCAGGCCCCGGCCGCGCCCGGTTCCCGCACATCGCCCAAATGCGTGATGATCCTGATCAGGATTTCCTGCGCCGCGTCTTCCGCGTCGCCGGGATGACCCAGCATACGGACCGCCAGATTGTAGACTGGTTTCTGGGCCGCCTTTACCAGGTTTTCCAGCGCGGTGCGGCTGCCCTGTTGGGCAGCCGCGACCAGGGCGGGATCCAGTATGATCATGCCGCTTCCAGGCGGGATTTCAGGCCGGTCAGCTCTTCCGCAAGGATCGCCATTTGTGCTTCAAGCGCGCCTTCCAAGGCTTCCAGCGGCACCGGAGGCGCCATCAGGACGAAGGTATAAATCGCCTTGTCCTCCCCATCCGGCGTGACGCGGGAAAAGGCCTGACCCAGCGATCCGTCCGGAAAGGTCATGTGCCAGTCGACGGTTCCCGCGACTCCGTCCGTCACGGTCTCCAATTCAATGTCGACCGCGCCCTGGGGCGTTTCCAGGACGGCCCGTCCGCCGCCGGCGCTTTTGAAGGCATTTGTCCAAAGCGGCAGATTCGCGGGATCAGCAATAAAGGCGAAGGCCTCTGCCGCCGGAATGCCGATCTGCACCGATTGTGTGTCGAAGGTTTTCATCATCCGTCTCCTATCTAGACCGGGAGGATTCCGCGGCCATCGATAGTGAAGAGGAGACGGGGAACAAATCCGTGACTCGTTTGTACCGAAAAAACTTTGGCCCGAAAAAATCAGACCGGCCTGTAGATACGCTGGGCGTTGTCGTGGAAAAGGGCGCGGATTTGATCTTCCGGAAAATCGGCGACGATGGTCTTGAACCCGTCATAGATCTCGTCGAACGAACCGGCCAGGGAATCGACCGGGAAGTTCGAGGCGAACATGCAGCGTTCCGCACCGAATATGCGGATCGTCTCCAGCACCACTTCCGCGTTGTTCTCCGCCGTCCATCGGATGCCGGGCAGGCCGATGCCGGAAATCTTCACGGCCGTGTTCGGTTGATCCGCGAAAACCTCCATGCCCTCGCGCCAGCCGGCGAGCCCCTCGGCGCTGCGGTCCGACGGCAGGCCGGTATGGTTCAGGATGATCAGGGTGTCGGGAAAGTCGCGCGCCAGATCGGCCGCCTCGCCCAGATGCCACCAGGGCGTCTGGATGTCGTAATGCAGCCCGTGCTTTTGCAGCAGCTTGAAGCCTTCGCGGAATTTCGGATCGGCGAGGGAGCCGGGTGCGCCCGGCACGAATTCCTGCCGTGAGGGGGCGGCGGCGGGTTTCTGCCGCACGCTGCGCATCAAGGGATAGGCCGCGTGACCCGCCAAAACCTCGGCAATGTCGTCGCGCATGAACCAGGCTTGGCCGATCGCCGCATGGGGATAACCGGTCCTGTCATGCAAGTCGTGGATCCAAACGGTTTCCGCGACCGGGTCGGCGGTGTCCCATTCGGCTTCCTGATGCACCGTCTTCACCACATTGTGGTTGGCCGAAACCGCCTTGTAGTCGTCGGGCAGGAAGTTCTCCCGGATCGCGGCGTAATCCCCATAGCGGAACGGAATCGTCTCATGGCACAGCCAGGGATGCTTGTTCATCGACAGGTCCCAGAAATGCTGGTGCGGGTCGATGATGGGAAGTGTTTTCATATCCATGACGGCAGTATCGGCGCTTCGGCTTCGCCGTCAAGAATGCTGGTTGGAACGACTATTGGATCACCGAAGCCGGCAGTTGAAGGGTGACCGTGGTGCCGTCGCCGCGATTGCTTTCGATCGCGATGTCGCCGCCATGCAGTTCCATCAGGCGCCGGGCGATGGGCAGACCCAGCCCCGCCCCGTCGGGCATGGCGGTGAATGAGGACTGCACCCGCCCGAAGGGTTCGAAGACATAGTCCAGTTGATCCATGTCGATCCCGATGCCGTCGTCCCGCACTTTGATTTGCAAATGGTGCTGTGTCCGCGCCAGGTAAAGAAGCACGGATCCGCCGACGTTCGAGTATTTCACCGCGTTGGACAAAATGTTCAACAAGGCCTGCTTCACCTTGCGCCGGTCGGCGTTGATCATCAGGTCCTCGGAGGGCAGCTTGGAGTCGAGCGCGACGCGGTTTTGTTCCGCTATCGGCGACATCATGGTCAGGCATTCGCCGATCAGGGCATTGAGGTCGAATGCCTCACATTCCAGCTCCATCTTGCCGGCCTCGACCTTGGCCAAGTCTAGAAGATCCGAAATCAAGGCCAGCAGATGGTTGCCGGAATTATGGATGTCGTGGATGTAGGTTCTGTGCTTCTCCGTCAATTCGCCGAAGACGCCCATCTCCAGCGCTTCGGAAAGGCCGATGATCGCGTTCAACGGGGTTCGCAATTCGTGGCTCATATTGGCGAGGAAGGCGGATTTCGCGATGTTGGCGGCTTCCGCCGCGGCGCGGGCCTGTTCCAGGGCGACCGTCTTTTCCTTCAATTCGGTCACATCGGTTGCGAAACCGACGACGGCCCCGCTGGGGGTGCGGACCTTGGTTATCCGGAACCAACCGCGATTCGGATAGTACCGGTCGACCGGTTCGCTGCTGGCTTCCCGCTGCGCGCGGAGCCGGTCGGCGACATGGGCTTCGAATTCTTCCGGGGCGACGACGTCGTTGGCGGATTCCCGAACCAGGTCCTCATAGCGAATCCGATTTTCCCCGGCATTCCGCTGGACCCTTTCAAAAGCCGTGCCGTGCACCCAACGATATAACTCGTTGCAGGCGATAAGCCGGTCTTCGCTGTCGTAGACGGCAACGGGGCCGGGAAATTCCTGTATCGATTCGCGAAGAATTAAGGCGTCGCGCAGGTGCTGCGCGTCGTCATGATTTCCCCGTGATGCCCCCCCTGTTTTGTCAGCCATGGGCCAATCCTTCCGGGGATGTCTCAATTGGCTAAAATTATGACAGAAAAACCCGGCAAAGGGCAATTCGAGGATGGCAGGGCGGGCATCGGGAAGAAAATTCAGTTAACAGATGTCTGACAACTAGACGGCATGAGTATCCCGTGCCTATTATATACTTGAGTAGTGTCATTTAACGAAGTTCGTGCGTGATGGAATGCAGGAATCACCGCGCCGAGACTGCCGAAAGCCGGGGAGCCAATAAAAAATAGCCCTCGGAACGTCCTGCGGACAGTTGGGAGGAAATAATGAAAAAAGCGTTCACATTATCAGTGGCTGCCTTGTCCCTTTGGGTGGCGGGTGCCGCGGTGGTTCAAGCCGGCCCGAAAGTGGTTTCAGGACCGGGGGCGGATCCGGGTTGCTTCGCGCCTTGGAACGACGAGGTAAAGTATTTCCAATGGGACAAGCGGGACGGGCCGCACAAGGTGGCCGTGGTGAACGGCTTCGTCGGCAACACCTGGCGCATTCAGATGATCCAGACTGCCAAGGCTTATGTTGAACAGCCGGAAGTCGCCGCCCAAATCGAGACGTTCAAGGCGGTTTCAACCGGGACAGACGTCGCCGCGCAGCTTGGCGCCATCGAGGATTTCATCAACCAGGGTTATGACGCCATCATCACCATCGCGGTGTCGCCGGAAGGCTTCGACCGGGTGATTCGCCTCGCCGATCGGAACAATGTCGTCGTCGTACCGTTCGACAACGTGCTGGATACCGACAAGGTGATGCAGGTCAACGAGGACCAGCTTGAAATGGGCCGCATGTACGGCCGTTGGCTGACCGAACAATTGGGCAGCCAGAAATCCGGCAAGATCCTGGAAGTGCGCGGCCTGCAAGGCAATTCGGTTGATCGTGACCGGCATATCGGTTTCCGGGAAGTCTTTGAGCCGACCGGCGATTGGGAAATTGTCGAAGTCGTCGGCAATTGGGATGACGGGACAGCCCAGAAAGTGACCGCGGACGCGATTGCCGTTCACGGCAAATTCGATGCGGTCGTGGTTCAGGGCGGCACCACCGGCGCCGTGCGCGCGATGCTCGATGCCGGCCACCCGATGGTGCCGATCGCGGGCGAATCGGAAAACGGTTTCCGCAAGCTTCTCGCCGCACATAGCGATGACGGCCTGAAAGGCATCTCGATCGGTCAGTCCCCGGGCATGGTGGCCATCGCCATCAAGGCCGCCTTGGCCGCCTTGGACGGCAACACGATGCCGCAGCTGATCTCCGTGCCGATTCCGTTCGCAAAATACGACGAGTTGGAAGCGAACAAGAATTATTGGCCGGATCTGACCGATAACTTCTTCACGGTGAACGAATTCCCGCCCTGTGGCGTGAATATCACCGCCCGTGAAATTATGGCGAAAGACGCCGAAAACACGCAGTGATGTGGGGCAGGCAGTGAAACTGCGCGGCGAAATCGGCGGCGCGGCATTCACTGTCCTGTGACGGGAGCGGCGCGTTCCGCGAAGTCGGAACGCGCCACGTCCTGTCCCAGCCTTCAAGTCCCAGCGTTCAATTCCCGAAGTTCGGGAACCAGTGTCTAATCTCAACCCGGCTATCCAGCCGCGGTTTCCTTCCCCAAGGTTTTATTGAAGGGGTTCAGGATGAAAAACGAAAACGAACGGGTTGCGCCAAAGCCGGGTAAGCCGACCGCGCATCAGCCGCCGCATGTCGTTCTGACCGGCATTTCGAAACGGTATGGCGGCGTCACGGCGCTCGACACGGTCGACTTCGCCTGTTCGCGCGGCTCGATCCATGCCGTCCTCGGCGAGAACGGCGCGGGCAAATCCACGCTGATCAAGATCATGTCGGGCGTCGTGCAGCCGGATATGGGGCAGATGTCCATCGCTGGCCAGCCCGTCGTCTTTCCCAATCCCGCATCGGCCAATGCGGCGGGCGTCATCTGTATTTTCCAGGAATTGTCCCTGATGCCGGACCTGACGGTCGCGGACAACATTTCCATCGCCGATCCGCCGCGGCGCTTCGGCCTGATCGATTCCAAGGCGCAGCGCCGGCGGGCGGAAGAAGTGCTCGCCAGCATCGGCTGCGAAGACGTCAATCCATTGAGCCGGGTCCGCGACCTGCCCTTGTCGCGCCGGCAGATGGTGGAAATAGGCAAGGCGCTGACCAAGAACCCGTCCGTCCTGATCCTCGACGAAGCGACCTCGGCGCTGACGGCCGCGGATGTGGAAAAGGTGTTCGACATTCTCCACCGGCTGCGCGACCAGGACCTGTCCATCCTGACAATTTCCCACCGGATGCACGAGATCGAGGCCATTGCCGATATGTGCTCCGTCTTCCGCAACGGCCGTCATATCGAAACCTTCGTTGAAGGAACGCGTACGAATACCGAGATCGTCCAAATGATGATCGGGCGCGAAATTACCGCCCATTTCCCGCCGAAGCATGAACGCCCACAGGACGACCCTGGCGTGGCGCCCGTGCTCGAAACCCGCGGTCTGAATTGGGAAGGGCGCCTGACCGACATTAATTTGACCGTCCGGCGGGGAGAAATCGTCGGCCTGGGCGGGCTGGACGGCCAGGGGCAGAAGGAATTGCTGCTCGGCCTTGCAGGCGTATTGAAAAGCGTTTCCGGCGACATTCTGATCAATGGTAAAAAAACGGCCGTGTCCTCGCCCGAGGCGGCAAAAGCCAAGGGCGCGGAAATCGCCCTTATCCCCGAAGACCGGAAAACCGAAGGCCTGATGTTGGGCATGTCCATCGCGGACAATCTGACGGCGGCGTCGCTCGGCCGGTACGCCAATTTTCAGATTCTCGATACGGCCGCTCTGACGGAAGCCGTCCGGTCCGGGATCGAACGCATGCGGATCAAGGTGGGCTCGCCGGAAGATCCCGTCTCCACGCTTTCCGGCGGCAATCAGCAGAAGGTCGTTATCGCGAAATGGCTGCTGACGGAACCGAAGATCATCCTGCTCAACGATCCGACGCGGGGCATCGATGTGGGGACGAAACAGGAAATATACCGCCTGCTGCGCGAACTGGCGGATAATGGGGCTTCGATTCTGTTCTACTCGACGGATTATGAGGAATTGATCGGCTGCTGCGACCGGGTCGACGTGATGTATGACGGGCGCATCGTGCGCGAATTGGTGGGCGATGAAATCAACGAGCATGAAATCATCGCCAGCGCCTTGAACATCGAAGGCGGCGACGTGCCGGACTTCCTCGCGGGGTCCGATTTGCAGGGGGGCGCGGCATGAAGAATCGCAACGCCATGACGGATTTGAAGATCCGCGCATCCCAGAATATCGGGCTGCTGACCGCCATCGCGATCTTCGCGGTGTTCTACATCTTCTATAATCTCAACCATCCGCGCGGCTTTTCCACCGCGGTCCTGATCCAGAATTCGAACGAGGTCTATGCGCTGGCCATGGTTGCCATGGCGCAGACCCTGCCGGTGCTGCTCGGCGGTCTGGACCTGTCCGTCGGCGCGGTGATGACCTTGGTGAACACCTTGGCGAGCCATGTCCTGAACGGCAGTCCATTTGAGATGTTTCTGGGTTTCCTGGCCTGCGTCGCGGCGGGGGCGGCCTGTGGCTTCGTCAATGGCTGCGTCGTCGTTTACGGGCGGTTGCAACCGATCATCGCCACCTTGGCGACCGGCGCGGTCTATATCGGTTTCGCGCTTTTCCTGCGGCCCTCGCCGGGCGGCGACGTGGACGGCGATTTGTCCTGGGCGATGACCAACGACCTGTTCGAAATCGCCGCCACCTATGGCTTCGCTGAGAATGGTGAGGCCGCCTGGTTCAAGACCATCGCCTGGATACCGACCCCGCTGGTTTTGCTGATCCTGACGGCGGTGTTGATCTGGATGCCGTTCCGGCGGTCGGTTACCGGGCGCACCGTCTATGCGATCGGATCGGGCGAAGGGGCTGCCTATATGTCGGGCCTGAACATCGACCGGGCGAAAATCGCGGCCTTCACTTTGGGCGGATTGTTCGCCGGTTTGGGCGGGCTTTATCTGGCGCTGCAGACCTCGTCCGGCAATGCGGACATTCCGCAGGCGGGCGCCTATACGCTGAACTCCATCGCCGCGGTCGTGGTGGGCGGGACCTCTCTTTTGGGCGGTGTCGGCACGGCGGTCGGGTCGATCGTCGGTGCGCTGGTCCTGCGGACGATTTCCTTCAACTTCCGGATCTTCGAAATCGATCCCCTGTTGCAGCCCCTGATCGAGGGGTTTGTGCTGCTGGCCGCGGTCAGCCTGGGGGCGCTTCGCGTTTTGAAGGTCAAGAATACGCTTGAGCTGTTTCGGTAAGGGGGCCCCTTTTGGAAAGATCGGGGACGATGGGATGAGCAGTCTGGATACCACGGAAACCAAACGCTTCGGGATCAGCATTACGCCCGAAAACAAGCCGATCGTCATCGCGTCCGGTTTCGTCTTGCTGATCCTGGCGATCGGGACCGCCTACACCTTGGCGACGCAGGGAACGGCGACGCTGCTGTCGCCGACCTATCTGTTGCAGCAGCTGCAGGTCGGGTCCTTTCTGGGGATCGTCGCGGCGGGCATGATGCTGGTCATCCTGCTCGGCCATATCGATCTGTCGGTGCCCTGGACCGTGGCGGCCTCCGCGATGATGGCGACCGCCGTCGGCGGTCCGGCGGCCATTCCGGTCGGCCTGACGGTCGGTCTGACCGTCGGCTTGGTGAACGGATTCGGCGTCGCCTATCTGCGCATTCCGTCGATGATTTTCACGCTTGGCGTCAATGCGGTGATGCGGGGGCTGATGGTCGCCCATACCGGCGGATTCGCGCCGCAGACCGCCGCGACGGATCTGATGCAATGGCTGGCTGTGGGGAAGGTTCTGGGCATCCCCGTGGCCATCCTGGTCTGGGCGGCTGTTTCCGTCGGCATGACCGTGCTGCTCAGCCGGTCCGCCGTCGGCAAGTCCATCTATATGATCGGCAATCGGGAAGCGGCGGCCTATCTTGCCGGCATACCGACGCGGCGCGTGATCGTCGCCGCCTTCGCACTCTGCGGCATGGCTTCGGGTCTCGCCGGAACCTTGTTGGCCGGTTATTCCACCAAGGCCTATCAGGGCATGGGCGATGCCTATCTTCTGCCCGCCATCGCGGCCGTCGTCATCGGCGGCACGCATATTCTGGGCGGACGGGGCCGGTATCTGGGAACGGTCGTCGGCGTCATCCTCGTGGTGTTGCTGAACTCGGTCCTTTCGATCATGCAGTTGCCGGAGGCAGGACGCCAGGTGATCTACGGCTGCGTGATCATCCTGATGCTGCTGGTCTATGGCCGCGGCCAAAAGGTGACCCAGTAGGGTTGGCGCGATAAGGGCGCCGCTATATTTTTCAGTATTCTTGGAATGGGGGATCTACCGTGATTACCGACACGTTCGAAGTGCTCGACAAACGCTTCACCAAATATGTGCTGGGCAATGTGCACAAGGAAGTGCTCTACACCGGAACGCGCTGGGCGGAAGGCCCGGCCTATTTCCCGGCTGGGCGCTATCTGATCTGGTCGGACATCCCCAACAACCGGTTGATGCGGTACGACGAAACCGATGGGTCCGTCTCCGTTTTTCAATCGCCCAGCCGGAATCAGAACGGTCACACGGTCGACCGCCAGGGGCGACTGGTTTCCTGCGAACATCAGGGTCGCTGCATCAGCCGGATCGAGTTGGACGGCACCACCACCGTGCTGGCCGACAACTATCAGGGCAAGCGGCTGAATTCCCCGAACGACGTGGTCGTGAAATCGGACGGCACGATCTGGTTCACCGACCCGACCTATGGCATCGACGGGGAGTATGAGGGCGACTTCGCGGAATCGGAATTGGGCGGTTCCTACGTATTCCGGTTCGACCCCGCGACCGGCGATTTGTCGATCGCCACCGACGATTTCGTCAAACCCAATGGTCTCGCCTTCTCTCCGGATGAGAGCATTCTGTATATCGCCGATACCGGCGCAACCCATGTGGAAGACGGGCCGCAGCATATCCGCGCTTTCAAGGTCGCGGCGGACGGAACGCTTTCCGGCGGGGAGGTCTTTGCCGAAAGCACCTATGGTCTGTTCGATGGGTTCCGGCTTGATATGGACGGCAATATCTGGACGTCGGCCGGCGACGGCGTTCACTGCTATACGCCGGGCGGCGATTTGATCGGCAAGATTCTGATCGACGAAGTTGTCGCCAATGTGGAATTCGGCGGCATCAAGCGGAACCGGCTGTTCATCTGCGCGACGACCAGCCTGCAGGCGGTCTATCTTCGGACCCAGGGCGTGCCGCGTTTCGGCTGATTCGATCGGCCCCGCTTCTCTCTGACGCAAGAATTCAGCCGGGCGGCGCGCCCGGCGACCGCTGCTGTCGCCGGCGCTATTGCCAATCTGCGGGCTTGTTGGCGTGTGCGTTCAGAAAGGCTTCCAAATCCTTCCTGGCGATCCGGTATTCGCGCCCGAATTTCACGGCGCGCAGGTCGTTGTCACGAATCCAGGCACGGATCGTGATCTCCTTGACCTTCAACAATTCGGCCACTTCGTGAACCGTAAGCATCGGTGATGACAGCATAACCGATATTAAGTCGGCCCCACCTGGGAATTCAACGGTAAAGCGCTGTTTGACATATAATATATGTGTATATATCTGTTTGTATCGGTATAACGCTGTTTAAGGTGTTCTTATCCCGTTTTCATCGGTTTGAAGCGAAGGGAAATACCGTTGGATCTGTCCTTGGCCGCACAGAATTTATTGTCTCCGCCCGTGCTCTTCTTCGCTTTGGGGCTCTTCGCCGCATTGCTGCGATCGGACCTGGCGATACCCGAAGCAATCGCCAAAGGGCTGTCGCTGTATTTGATGTTGGCGATCGGCTTCAAAGGGGGCGTCGCCGCCAGCGAACATGGATTGGGCTGGGACCTAGTCCTGCTGGTCGGCGGGGCGATTTTGCTCAGCTTCACCATCCCGCTTATTGCTTTCGCCTTGCTGCGCGCGACGACCCGCCTGTCGCGGATCGATGCGGCGGCGATTTCCGCACATTACGGGTCCATCTCGATCGTTACCTTCATTGCCGCGACGGCTGTGGTCGAAGCGGCGGGCCTCGCTTTCCCCGGCATCATGGTGGCGGCCGCGGCGGCGATGGAAGTTCCCGCCATCGCCAGCGCGCTGTTCCTGGCGCGCGGCGGCAAAGCGGAAGAACAAGCGCGTGCGGGCAAGACCTCGTGGCGCGAGGTTCTGTTGAACGGGTCGGTCCTGCTGCTGGTCGGCGCCTTCATTATCGGCATGGCGACCGGGGAACGCGGTTATGCCGATGTATCGCCCTTCATCGTCGACCCGTTCAAGGGCGTCCTGTGCCTGTTCCTGTTGGATATGGGGCTCGTTGCCGGACGGGAATTGTGGCAGGTCCGCAAGGTCTTGAACCCGGCCCTGCTGGCTTTCGGGCTCTACATGCCGCTGATCGGCGGGTTCCTCGGCGCGGCGATGGGCGGGCTGCTCGGCTTTGGCCACGGAGCGACGGCCTTGCTTGCGGTTCTTTCGGCAAGCGCATCCTATATCGCCGTGCCGGCCGCCATGCGCCTCGCCCTGCCTGAGGCGAAACCGTCGCTCTACCTGACCCTGTCGCTGGCGGTCACCTTCCCGTTCAACCTGACAATCGGTATTCCCTTCTACATCGCCCTGGCGGGCTGGCTGTCCTAGGAGTCTGTCATGGAAAATGTCACGACCTTTCCCAAGAAACGCCTGTCGATCATCATCGAGGCGCCTTTCATGAAACGTTTGTTGGGTATTCTCGATGAATTGGAGGTGCCCGGTTACACGGTTCTTCCCGCCCTTGCCGGGCGCGGCGCGAGCGGTCCATGGAGCCGGGATTCTCTATCCTCGGACGCCGGGCGCATGGTGCAGGTTCTCGTCGTGATCGATGCGGAGCGGGTGCCCGACGTCTTGCGGGCGGTGCGCGCGGTCCTCGACCGGCAGATGGGGATCGTTACCTTGTCGGATGTCGAGGTTTTGAGGCCGGATTTGTTTTAGGGCGACATCCAAGCCAGGCGGCGTCACCGGGGCGCCATCTCCTTCAACAGCGCGTTATGCGGCTTCATGTGCTTGCGCATGTCGACGGCCAGCTTGGCGATCCGCGAGACATCCGGAGGACCGATTTGCGGCGGCGGGGCGCGCAGTTTTTCCGGCGCCCAATCCATCCCGTACAGAATGAACTCGTAATTGATATGGGAGAAAAGCTGGATCTGGTCGACGAAGTCCAGCCGGCTCGGCGGTTTCTGTTCCCAGCGCGCCAGATATTCCTTGATCCGTGGAGTCATACGATGATCCGCGGAGGCTTCACGCCAGAACGGCGTGTCGGTTCGCTGCGACAAAATATAGTGCAGGTTGATGAAGTCGATCGCCTCTTCGTAGCGTTGGCCCATGCGCTGATTATAGATCTCCCGCGCCTTTTCCATTCCGCCCAACCGGGGGAACAGCTCGGCCAGATAGTCGACGCCTTCTTCCGCGAAAAACAGCCCGGTCGATTCCAATGGCTCGAGGAACCCGGCCGACAGACCGATGGCGATACAGTTCCTGACCCAGGGCGTCTTGATCTTGCCCGTCGCGAATCGCAGCCGGCGGGCGGTCAAATCCTTGCAATGATTGCCTTCGAAGGCGCGCAGTTCGGCTTCGGCGTCGTCGTCAGACAGAAAGTCGCTGGAATAGACATAGCCGGTGCCGCGCCGGTCGCGCAGGCCGATATCCCAGACCCAGCCGGACCCGATGGCCGTCGCGGTCGTATAGGGCCTGATCGCCTTTACCGGCTTCACGTCATAGGGGACGCGCATGGCGACCGCGCGGTCGCATAGCAGCCAATCGGACACGCTTTCGAACTCCACGCCCAGCGTCTTGCCGATCAGGATGCGCGCAAAGCCGGTGCAGTCGATGAACAGGTCGGCCTCGATCCGCTGGCCGGTCTTTGTCTTGATGGCGGTGATATCGCCGTTTTCCTTCTGCTCCACCTCGACCACATCGTCGATCATGTGCTGAACGCCGCGCGGTTTGGAAAAGTCGCGCAGCGCATCCGCGAACCGTTCCGCGTCGAGGTGATAGGCATAGGCGATGGCGCCCTGGTAGTCGGGATAGCTGCCGTTTTTCGGACCCAGGCCTTCTTCACAGAACTTCGTCTGCGGGGTGACCGTGTCGGCGTATTTGACCTTCCGGTTGCTGCCCAGCCAGCGCAGGCCGCGATAGTCGAAGTTCAAGGCCGTCAATCGGTCGAAGGGATGGTAATAGCTGTGGTCTTCCCGAGCCCAGTTGTCGAAGCGGATCGCCTGTTTGAAGGTTGCGTCCGTGGCCTTCATGAAATCGGCTTCGCGCATGCCGATCCGGGCCAAGGTGCGTTTGATCGTCGGGATGGTCGCCTCGCCGACGCCGATCCGTCCGATCGTTTCGGACTCGATCAGGGCGATCTGAACGTTTTGCTGGGTTGGCGTGTTCAGCGAGGAATTCAAAAAGGCAGCGGTAATCCATCCGGCGGATCCGCCACCGACCACAAGAACACGCATGAGACCTACCCTGTTTTCACGAATTTTTTTAGTGAAATCGAGTATGCCCAGGCTTCCCCGCCAATTCAAACACGGCGGTCCGAATGGTCGCGCGCTTTTGAGAATGTTTTGTGACACGCCCGGCGCGGCGTTGACGGCCCGGCGGCACGATATTATCCGCCACTGATAGAATATGCTGCGGATACCCAATATGTGACGGGACATGGGATTTGACGGGAAAATAGAATGGTCTTGCGAATAGGAATCAATGGTTTCGGCCGCATGGGCCGGCTGGCATTGCGCGCCGGTTGGGGACGCGACGATATTGCCTTTGTCCATGTGAACGAACCCAAGGGCGGCGTCGAATGCGCCGCGCATCTGCTTGAATTCGATACGGTCCATGGCCGATGGTCCCACCCCGCCGTGGCGCAAGACGGCGGAATCGGCATTGCCGGCGAACGCGTTTCATTTTCGGAAGCATCCGCGCCGGGCGATGTGGACTGGGCCGACGCGGGGGTGGACCTGGTTCTGGAATGTTCCGGAAAATTTCGCACGACCGACCTGCTGCGGCCTTATTTGGATGCGGGCGTGGGAACGGTCATCGTCGCCGCGCCGGTGAAGACCGAAGGCGCGTTGAACCTGGTCTACGGCGTCAATCATGACCTGTACGATCCGGCGGAACACAGGATTTTGACGGCCGCCTCCTGCACGACGAATTGCCTCGCGCCGGTCGTGAAGGTCGTGCACGAAAAACTCGGCATCGAACACGGCGCGATCACGACCATTCACGACGTCACCAACACCCAGGTCATGGTCGATGCGCCGCACAAGGATTTGCGCCGCGCCAGGTCCGGCCTGAATTCCCTGATCCCGACGACGACGGGGTCGGCCACGGCGATCACGCAGATCTATCCCGAACTGAAAGGCAAACTGAACGGGCATGCGGTTCGCGTGCCGCTGTTGAACGCCAGCCTGACGGATTGCGTTTTCGAATTGTCGCGAACGGTCACGGCCGCAGAGGTGAACGCGCTGTTCCAGGCCGCCGCCGCCGGTCCGCTAAAGGGCATTCTGGGGTTCGAATCCCGGCCGCTGGTTTCCGCCGATTTCTTGAACGATCCCAGGTCGAGCATCGTGGACGGTCCCGCGACCATGGTCGTGGACGGCAGGCAATTGAAAGTCTTTGCCTGGTACGACAATGAGTGGGGATATGTGAACCGCATGATCGACATCGCCGCCATGGTGGCGCAGCGGCGTGGATGAGCGACCGGGTGAAATGGCACCGACCATGACATGACCGAAACCCGAAACTATGCCGCCGTCACGGCCGCCTATTGGGGATTCACCCTGACCGACGGCGCGTTGCGCATGCTGGTCCTGCTGCATTTTCATCGGTTGGGTTTCTCGCCCATCGACCTCGCCTTCCTGTTTCTGCTGTACGAGGCGATGGGCATCGTCACCAATTTCCTGGGCGGCTGGATCGGTGCGCGATACGGGTTGCGCCTAACGCTTTATGCGGGTTTGGCGATCCAGGTCGCGGCCTTGATCATGCTGTCCCTGATCGACCCGGCCTGGGCCCTGCCGGTTTCGGTTGCCTATGTGATGGCGGCACAGGCCTTGAGCGGTATCGCCAAGGACCTCACCAAGATGAGTTCCAAAAGCGCGGTGAAACTCGTCGTGAAGGAAGACAGCGGCGGCGGACATTCCCTGCTGTTTCACTGGGTGGCCCTGCTGACCGGGTCCAAGAACGCGTTGAAAGGCGTTGGCTTCTTCCTGGGCGGTTTTTTGCTCGAGGTCCTCGGTTTTCAGCCGGCGCTTTGGTTGATGGCCGCCTGTCTGGCCGCCGTCCTGGCCGCGGCTTTGGGCTTCGTGCGGGCGGATCTGGGCAAGGCCAAGACGGCGATTGCCCGCCGGGACCTGTTCGCGAAAACGCGGGCGATCAACCTGCTTTCCTTCGCCCGGGTTTTTCTGTTCGCCAGCCGGGACGTCTGGTTCGTCGTCGGGGTCCCTGTCTTCCTGTACGAAAAACTGGGGTGGTCCTTCGACCAGGTCGGGGCCTTCATGGCCGCCTGGGTGGTGGGCTATGGCATTGTCCAGGCCGCCGCGCCGCGGTTTTCGGGCCGTGGCGGGGGACCGTCCGGCGCCACGGTTGCCGCGCGGTGGTGGGGTGTGGTTCTGGCTTTGTTGCCGGCAATGATCGTCTGGGGCCTCGCGCAGCAGGGGCTTCCCGGCACCGCCGTTCTGATCGCCGGCCTGTTCGTCTTCGGCGCGGTTTTCGCCGTGAACTCGTCGCTGCATTCCTATTTGATCGTCGCCTTCTCGGACCATGACAAGGTGGCGCTGAATGTCGGGTTTTATTACATGGCCAATGCAATCGGGCGGTTCGCCGGCACGCTGTTATCCGGGTTGGTCTATCAATTGGCGGGGCTGGAAGCTTGTTTGCTGGTCTCTTCCGGCATGGTGGCGGTGGCTGCCGCGACGGTGTTTTTGATTCCTTTAGACCGCAAGATTTCACCAGTACTGTAGGCACCCGTATTCCTTAATATCCTAATTAGCGAAGATAAATAGGCTGGATTATAGTCCCGGGCCGTGGCGCGTAATTGCACGATATTGCGCAAATTCCGGGGAGGGGCATGACAGTACGCATCAACGATATCGTACCTGACTTCACGGCTGAGACCACGGACGGGCCGATCGATTTCTACGATTGGGCAGGCGACGGATGGGTTCTTCTCTTTTCCCATCCGAAGGATTTCACCCCTGTCTGCACCACCGAACTGGGCCGGCTTGCCCGGCTGCAACCGGACTTCGCCCAGCGCAATTGCAAGATCATCGGCCTCAGCGTCGATACGATTTCGGACCATCTGCGTTGGAAGCCGGATATCGAAAAAGTCGCCGGCGTCGGCCTTTCCTTCCCGCTGATCGCGGACCCTGATCTGCGCATTGCAAAGGCGTTGGATATGCTGCCGTCGGATGCCGGCGTCAGCGCCAAGGACCGGACCGAGTCGCATAATGCGACCGTCCGATCGGTCTTCGTCATCGGGCCGGAAAAGCGGATTCGCATGATGCAGGCTTATCCGTTGGATTTGGGTCGGAATTTCGACGAGGTCCTGCGTGTGCTGGACGCGTTGCAAACCGTCGCGGCGCATTCGGTCGCCACGCCCGCGAACTGGCGCAAGGGTGAGGATGTGATCATCCCATCCGCCCTGACGGACGATCAGGCCAGGGACCGCTATCCGCGCGGGTGGCGGACGGTCACGCCCTATCTTCGCTATATCGCCGATCCGTCTGAATCCTGAAGCACCGCAATCCCCATGCATGGTCGGAAAACGCGTCCGGACGTCAATCAAGGCCGCCTTGCAGTGCAATTGTCAGAAAATCTACATCGCCGAATGATAGGGAAGACTTTGTGCTTTACCTGATTACGGCTAGTCTACACTCAATATTATAAGAAATGATGCATACGGCCCTTGCCCTTCTAGGGGGTTCCTTTACCGGGCGTTTCAAGCCCGACATTCCGAACAGGGACAGGGTCCAACGGGTAGGGAGATAATCAATGTCTCAGCGGATGGAAGTTCTCAAACAGGAATTGCTTGAGAAGATCCACCAATTGATCGACCAGCGCATGACCGGGGATAAAGCGACCTGCGCGCGCAATTTCGTCGATCACTATTACCGCCACGTTCCGCCGGAAGACATGCACGGGCAGGAACCGGAAGACCTGTACGGCGCGGCGCTGTCGCTGTGGACCTTCGGCCAGGAACGGAAGCCTGGTGAGGCGAAGGTCCGGGTCTACAATCCCCGTTTTGAAAAGCATGGCTGGCATTCCACCCATACGGTGATCGAAATCGTCAATGACGACATGCCGTTCCTGGTCGATTCGGTCAGCATCGAAATGGCGCGTCAGAACATCACCGCCCATCTGATCATTCACCCGGTCTTCGGCGTCGAACGCGACGGCAAGGGCAAGGCGGTCGATTTTCCGCTGCATGAGAAACGGCCCGAAGGCCTGTCGGACGAAAGCTTCATGCATATCGAGGTGGACGAGCAAAGCTCCGCGACCGCATTGAAAGCGATCGAAGAGGGCATCCGCTTCGTCTTCGACGATGTGCGGCTTTGCGTCCAGGACTGGCGCGCGATGCGGGCAAAGACGCTTGAGATCATCGCCGCTCTGAAAAAGGCGCCGCCCGCGCATTTGGGTAAATCGGTCGTCAAGGAGGCCTGCGAATTCCTGCAATGGGTCCATGACGACCACTATACCTTCATGGGGTATCGCGAAGTGGACTATGCCGGGTCCGGCAAGACGGCGCGGTTGGAAGTTCTGCCGGAAAGCGGGCTGGGTATCCTGCGCGATACCGAACGCTCGGTCTTCGACGCGCTGCGCGACCTGGGCAAAATGCCGAAATCCGTGCAGGAAGAACTGTATCGCCCGGACCTGATCCGCATCACCAAGGGCAATCACCGGTCCACCGTGCATCGGCGCGTCCATCTCGACACGGTTGCGGTTCGGAAGTTCGACGCGAAAGGCAAGCCGGTCGGCGAATATCTGTTCGTCGGTCTGCTGACCAGTGTGGCCTATAACCAGTCGCCGCGCGAAATTCCGCTGCTGCGGTCCAAGGTGGCCGAAGTCTTCAAGCTTTCAGGGTTCGAACCGTCCAGCCATAGCGGCAAGGCGATGATGCATATCCTGGAAAGCTATCCGCGCGACGAGCTGTTCCAGATCGATGTGGAGCGGCTCGCCGAAATCACGCTCGGCATCAATTATCTTCAGGAACGCCAGCGGATATCGCTGTTCCTGCGCCGCGACCCGTTCCAGCGCTATATGTCGGCGCTGGTCTATGTGCCGCGCGACCGGTTTTCCTCCGGCCTGCGCGAAAGGCTGGGCGACATTCTGTCGAAGAACCTGAACGGGTCTGTCGCCGCGCATTATACCTATATGACCGACGAGGTTCTGACCCGGGTTCATTTCATCATCAGAACGACGCCGGGCGACGTGCCGGAATTTGATGAAAAGGAAATCGAAGCCCGCCTGATCGATGCGGGCCGGACCTGGGGCGACAAGCTGCGCCAGGCGCTGATCGAAAGCTGGGGGGAAGAACGCGGCATCGCGCTCTACCGGAAATACGGATCCGGCTTTCCGTCCGCCTACCGCGAGAGGTTCAACGCACAGACCGCGATTTTCGACATCAACCAGATCGAGGAAGCCCTGAGCGACGGAGAGATCCGGGTGAACCTGTATCATCCGCTGGAATCAGATCCGCATCAGCTGCGCTTCAAGCTGTACCATGTCGGCCGGCCCGTCGTGCTGTCCAATGTCATGCCGATGATGGAGGATATGGGCGTCAAAGTGATGGAAGAAGCGCCCTTCGACTTGGACGTCAAGATCGACGGGGAAGACGCGCCCCACGTCTTCATACATGATTTCGGTCTCGAAACGGCCGATGGCGAAGCGGTCGATCACACCAAGATTCGGGAAGCGTTTCACGAATGCTTCGTTCGGGTCTGGCGCGGCGAGGTCGAGAATGACGGTTTCAACCGGCTTGTCCTGTCAGCCGGACTCGGCTGGCGCGATGTCGTCGTGCTGCGGGCCTATTCGAAATATCTGCGCCAGGCATCGATCCCGTTCAGCCAGGATTACATGGAAGAAACCCTGGCCAGGAATGCCGGGATCACGCGGCGGCTGGCCGATCTGTTCACAATTCGGTTCGATCCGGATTACAAAGGGGACCGCGACGCGGACGAGAAGGCCTGCATCGCCGATATCAAGGAACGTCTGGACAAGGTCGAAAACCTGGACGAGGACCGTATCGTCCGGCGTTTCCTGAACCTCATCCAATCCACCCTGCGCACCAACTTCTATCAGCTCGGTCCGGATGGGGAGCCGAAGAGTTACGTGTCCCTGAAATTCGACGCGCGCAATATTCAGGAATTGCCCGCGCCGGCGCCCTTGCGGGAAATCTTTGTCTATTCTTCCCGGTTCGAGGCGGTGCATCTGCGCTTCGGCCTGGTCGCGCGCGGCGGGTTGCGCTGGTCCGACCGGCGCGAGGATTTCCGCACCGAAGTGCTGGGCCTGGTGAAGGCGCAGCAGGTGAAGAACGCGGTCATCGTTCCTGTCGGGTCCAAGGGCGGCTTCGTGCTGAAACGGCCGCCGCCGATGAGCGACCGGCAGGCCTATCTGGAAGAAGGGATCGCCTGCTACCGCCTGTTCATTTCGGGCATGCTGGACATCACCGACAATCTGTCCTCCGACGGTGTCATCGAACCGGAACGCGTCATCGCCAAGGACGCGCACGACCCCTATCTGGTGGTTGCCGCGGATAAGGGAACGGCCACGTTTTCCGATTTCGCCAACGCGGTCAGCGTCGAATACGGCTTCTGGCTGGGCGACGCCTTCGCGTCGGGCGGGTCGGCCGGCTACGACCACAAGAAGATGGGCATCACCGCGCGCGGCGCCTGGGAATCGGTGAAGCGGCATTTCCGCGAAATGGGCCACAATACCCAGGAACAGGACTTCACCGTCGTCGGGGTCGGCGACATGGCGGGCGATGTGTTCGGCAACGGCATGATCCTGTCGGAACATATCCGCCTCGTCGCGGCCTTCAACCATCTGCATATCTTCATCGACCCGAACCCGGATGCGGCCAAGACCTTCAAGGAACGCCAGCGCCTGTTCGATGCGGTGAAGGGCTGGGGCGATTACGACAAATCCCTGATTTCCAAGGGCGGCGGCATTTTCGAACGCTCGGTGAAGTCGATCGAACTGACGCCGGAAATCAAGCAACTCACCGGTCTGACCGACGATGCGGTGCCGCCCACCAAGCTGATCAATGCCTTGCTGAAGGCCAAGGTCGATCTGTTGTGGTTCGGCGGGATCGGCACCTATGTGAAATCCAGCGAAGAGTCCAACGCCGATGCGGGCGACCGCGCCAATGACGCCATCCGCGTCAATGGGGAAGACCTGAACTGCAAGGTCCTGGGCGAAGGGGCCAATCTGGGTATTACCCAGCGGGGTCGCATCGAATTCGCCCAGAACGGCGGCTGCTGCAACACCGACGCCATCGACAATTCCGCCGGCGTCGATTGTTCCGACCACGAAGTGAACATCAAGATCCTGCTGGGCGACGTGGTCGCCCGCGGCGACATGACCGAAAAGCAGCGCAACAAGCTGCTTGAGGAAATGACGGAGGATGTCTCGCGCCTGGTCCTGCGGGACAACTACCAGCAAACCCAGTCGATCAGCGTGATCGAGAACCGCGCGGCGCAATCGCTCGACCGGCATCAGCGCGCCATGCGGGCGCTGGAACGCGCGGGCTTTCTGGACCGCGACCTTGAATTCCTGCCGGATGACGAGGAAATCGCCGACCGTCTTCAGGCGCGCAAGGGCCTGACCCGGCCGGAACTGGCGGTCCTCCTCGCCTATACCAAGAACGTTGCGTATCAGGAATTGTTGGAATCCGACCTGCCGGACGATCCGCTTCTGTCGGAGGATCTGGTGCGGTACTTCCCGCCGGTGCTGAACGAACGCTATGCGGAAAACGTGCAGGGCCACCGTCTGCGCCGGGAAATCATCGCGACCTCGGTCACCAATTCGATGCTGAACCGGACGGGCCCCGGCTTCCTGAACGAGATGAAGCAGCGCACCGGCATGTCGTCGCCGGAAATCGCCCGGGCCTATACCATCGTGCGTGACGTTTTCGACCTGCGCGGCCTGTGGCAGCGAATCGAGACGCTGGACAATATCGCCGGCAGCGCGTCGCAAACCGCCATGCTGCATGAAACCGGGCGTACAGTGGAACGCATGACCGAATGGTTCCTGCGCAACGAGGCGCATCCGCTGGATATCCGCAGCAATATCGAAACCTATCGGTCCGGCGTGCGCGAACTGGGCGCCAATCTGCCGGTGATCCTGGGCGATGTCGCGCTCGACGCCATGCGGAAACGGGCCGGGCGCTTCAAGTCGGACGGCGTGCCGGACGATCTGGCGGCGGCCGTCGGCCAGTTGAAGGTGTTGTCGTCTTCCTGCGACGTGGTGCGGCTTGCCGGGCCGGCGAACCTGCCGGTGCTGGACACGGCCATCGTCTATTCCCGCATCGGCACGCGGTTCGGGCTCGATTGGCTGCGCTCGGCGGCCAATCGTATCCCCGCCGATACCCAGTGGTACCGCCTGGCGCTGGGCGCCATGGTGGACGACCTCTGGGGCCTGCAATCGGAAATCACCGCCCGTGTGTTGATCGACGGCAAGGCGGACGAGGCAGCGGTTCAGGCCTGGATCGGCACGCGCCAGGAAGCGGTGGAAAGGGTGGACATGTTGCTTGGCGAACTGGAACAATTGCCGCAGCTTGACCTCGCCATGCTGGCCGTCGTCGGGCGCGAGCTTCGGACCCTCGTCAACTAGCGTGCTGGTCTAAATAACCGTTCTTTTGCAGGGGCTTAACCAAATATGCCGTCCATTACGCGTGAAGACCTCGCGGCGCGCGACGCCGCCGATCCGTTAAAGTCGTTCCGGGATCGTTTCGATATTCCTGAAGGCCTGATCTATCTGGATGGAAATTCCCTCGGCCCGCTGCTGAACAGTGTCCGCGACCGTGTCGCCGATGTGGTGACCCGCGAATGGGGCCAGGACCTGATCACCAGTTGGAACAAGAACAAGTGGATGGAACTGGCCGGGCGCATCGGTGGCAAGATCGCCCCGATGATCGGCGCGGGCGGCGATGAAGTGCTCGCCGCGGATTCCACATCGATCAATATTTTCAAGCTGCTCTCCGCCGCGCTGAAAATGCGGCCCGGCCGCCGGGTGATCCTGTCGGAAGGAGGAAACTTCCCGACCGACCTTTATATCGCCGAAGGGCTGGTTTCCCTGCTGGGCGGCGACTACAGCCTGCGCTTGATGGACAAGGCCGAAAACCTGGCGGATTACCTGGATGACGACGTCGCGGTGGTGATGATCACCCAGGTCGATTATCGCACCGGGCGCAAGCTCGACATGGCGGGCGTCACGAAACAGGTCCACGATGCGGGCGCGTTGATGCTGTGGGACTTGGCCCATTCCGCCGGCGCCTTCCCGGTCGATCTGAACGGCGCCAAGGCCGATTTCGCGGTCGGCTGCGGTTACAAATACCTGAATGGCGGGCCCGGCGCGCCGGCCTTCCTGTTCGTCGCCGACCGGCACCAGGACGCGATCCAACCGGCGCTCAGCGGCTGGCTCGGCCATGCCAGCCCGTTCGCCTTCACCTCGGACTACAAACCGGCGGGCGGCATCGCCCGGCATACGGTGGGAACGCCGCCGGTGCTGTCCATGTCGGCCTTGGACGAAGCGTTGAGCCTATTCGCGGAAGTCCCGATGGAAGGCCTGTTGAAAAAAAGCCAGCAGTTGACCGGCCTGTTCATCACCCTGGTCGAGCAGGAATGCGCCGGCTTCGGCTTGGAACTTGCCACCCCGCGCGATGACGCAATGCGCGGCAGCCAAGTTTCGTTCCGCAGCCAAAACGGTTACGCGATCATGCAGGCGCTGATCGCCCGCAACGTGATCGGCGATTTCCGGGACCCGGATATCATGCGCTTCGGCTTCGCGCCGCTCTACATTTCCTATGCGGATGTCTGGGATGCGGTCGCCATCCTGCGCGACGTGCTGGAAACCGGTGCCTGGGACGTGGATGCGTTCAAGCAGCGCGCCGCGGTTACCTGACCGCGCGCCGGGCGATCCCGTGGCGGTCCGCAACTCCCCCCGTGTTTATTGGTCGGCCGCGCTGCGGCGGTTGAAGCGCCTGCGCGGGCAGGAAGCGGACCCCTATCTGCCGCTGCCGTCGGGCGCGGTGCTGTCGCCCTATCCCGGCCACAAGCACGATATCGACCGGGCGGAACCGCGCCTCGCCTTTTCCCGGCATCAAACTCTCGACCCGAAAGCCTGGCAGCGCGACGCCCGGCAAAAGCTCGCCGAATTGATGGGTTGGCCCTTTACGCGCCCGCCGGTCGCCCTGACCCGGGCGATGGATTGGGTCGAAGTCGCGCCTGGTGTGAAACGCCGCGCCTTCTATCTGCGCGTCCGTCCGGAAACCGATATCGCCGTGCATCTGCTGTGGAAGGATGGATTGGCGGAAGAATTGGCGGGCCCCGCCCCGGTCTATCTGCATCTGGCGGGTTCGACGTCGGGCGCGCATGTCGCCTGGGGTCAGGCGATGCTGCCCATCGACCATCAGCGCCTGGGCCTCGGCGCGGATATGGCGCTTAAGGCGGCTGAAAAAGGGTATCTTGCCGTCGCCGTCGAACAGTTGGGTTTCGGGGAGCGTGAGGAACGGGATCTGAAACCCCGCTCACCCCACCGCCTGACCGATGCCGCGAACCACGCCCTGCTGCTGGGCCGCACCCTGATGGGGGAGAAATGCTGGGACCTCTCCGCCGCAATCGACTGGCTGCTGACGACGGATGCCCTGCCGGTCGCGATCGACCCGGCGCGGATCGGCCTTTTCGGCCATTCCTCCGGCGGGTCCAACGCCTTCTTCGCCGCCGCCTTGGATGACCGCATCGCGGGCGTCATCTGTTCCGGGTCCATCGGCCGCTTCCGCGACACTGTCGGCGGCCGCCGCACCGAAGGCGGGGAACTGGTCATACCCGGCCTGATCAATTGGCTGGAGGCGGAAGACATCGCCGCCCTCATCGCCCCAAGACCCTTCGTGGGTTTAAGCGGCAGCGCCGACCACATCTTCCCCGCCGCCGGCGTCGAAGCGGTGGTGGACGCCGCCCGTCCCTTCTACGAACGGCTAGGCGCGGCGGAACACATCAACGCCGTCCAGCCCCAAGGCCCGCACCGCTATTACCCGCCGGAAAGCTGGGATGCCTGGGAAAGGTGGATTGATCCGAAGGGTTAACCTCCCATGCCGAAAAACAGCGCCAGTGATCGGTTTATACTTACCATCGTCTCCGCGTCGAGCTGGCCGAACCGGTCCCCCAGCCTTTCCCGGCGCACCGTCATCGGCTTATCGACCATCACTTGCGACCGCCGGCGCAGATTGTTTGTAGACGATGGATCGACGGTAACTCGCAACAGGGGGGCGTCCACAAGCGTCGAGGTGACAAGCAGGACCGTCACCGTCGCGGTATCGGAAAATTGGTCGGATTGGATGATCAGCGCCGGTCTCGGTTTGCCGTGATCGCCCTGCAAGGCGACCGTGACCAGATCACCGCGCATCACGCAGGGCTATCCTTGTCGGTCCAGCCCTCAACGTCTTCCAGCGCAGCGTCAAGGAAGTCGCCCAAACCCGAATCCGCGTGGTCCGCCGCAGCGACCAGCGCCGCCTGGCGGCGGCATTCCTCGGCAAAACCGGGGCGGCGCGTATCCGGCACCCAAATCTGTACCGGACGCATTCCGGCGGCGCGCAAAGCCTCGCGCCGCTTCCGCACACGTTCTGAAACCGGGACGGCCATGACCTTCTCCTTCTTGTTACATGTAACGCAATTTGGCGAAAAATCAAACGAAGGCGAGAAAACTCGGTTTTGGCTGTAGAAATCGGAACACAAGCCACCGCCCCTACACAACAGAGCCTTGCGGCGTTATATAATGAAGGGCGCGAAGGTGCGTATCGATGGACCACGGCGGGGCCGCCTTACTTGTTTGCGGCGCAATCCGGCACTCCGGACCGGCGGTGGCGATACGCGGATTTTCAAATCAGTTCTTTGGATCGTGGCAGGCCGCTCGCGCGCGTTCGCGGCATTGATTTGCCGGGACGGACCGGTTGAGGGGCTTTCAGATAAGCCGTGCCACCGTTGGGGCCGCTGACGCGTTGATTGCATAACGTGTTCACGTATCGGCAGCCGCGACGCCCAAGAGCCGAAACGGCCCGGCCCGGCGCGGCAACGCCCGGAGCGCAAATCGCGGGCAAAGAGAAGGAGTGCATTCGATATGACCATGACCGGCCAAGACACATTGAAAACGCGGCGCACGCTGACCGTCGACGGCAAGGAATACGATTATTATTCCATCGAAGCGGCGCAAGACACGCTGGGCGATGTCAGCCGCCTGCCCTATTCCATGAAGGTACTGCTGGAAAATCTGCTGCGCTTCGAGGACGGCCGTTCCGTCGATGTGGACGACATCAAGGCCATGGCCCAATGGCTGAAGGACAAGACGTCCGACCGCGAAATCGCCTATCGCCCGGCCCGCGTGCTGATGCAGGATTTCACCGGCGTTCCCGCCGTGGTCGACCTGGCCGCGATGCGGGCCGCCATGGTCGCCATGGGCGGCGACCCGCAGAAGATCAATCCGCTGTCGCCGGTCGATCTGGTGATCGACCATTCGGTCATGGTCGATTTCTTCGGCGGCCCGGATGCCTTCAAGAAGAATGTCGATCTTGAATTCCAGCGCAACGGCGAACGGTATGAGTTCCTGCGCTGGGGCCAGACCGCCTTCGACAATTTCCGCGTCGTGCCGCCGGGCACCGGCATCTGCCACCAGGTGAACCTGGAATATCTGGCGCAGACGGTCTGGACGTCGGACGAAGTTAACGATAGTGGCCGCAGCATCGCCTATCCCGACACATTGGTCGGCACCGACAGCCACACCACCATGATCAACGGCTTGGGCGTGCTGGGCTGGGGCGTCGGCGGGATCGAGGCGGAAGCGGCCATGCTGGGTCAGCCCGTCTCCATGCTGATCCCCGAAGTCGTCGGCTTCAAGATGACCGGCGCGCTGAAGGAAGGCACGACCGCGACCGACCTGGTGCTGACCGTCACGCAAATGCTGCGCGCCAAGGGCGTGGTCGGCAAATTCGTCGAATTCTACGGCGACGGGCTGGACCACTTGACGCTGGCCGATCAGGCGACGATTTCGAACATGGCCCCGGAATACGGCGCGACCTGCGGCATCTTCCCGATCGACGATGAAACGCTCAACTATCTGCGCTTCACCGGCCGCGACGAACACCGCGTCAAATTGGTCGAGGCCTATGCCAAGGCGCAGGGGATGTGGCGCGAGAAAGGCCAACCCGACCCGGTCTTCACCGATACGCTGGACCTGGACCTGTCGACGGTCGAGCCCTCGCTGGCCGGGCCGAAACGCCCGCAGGACCGCGTCGCGCTGTCCAACGCGGCGGCCGAGTTCGACAAGGTGCTGGCCGATTATATCGGCGTGCCGAAGACCGACGCGGAAGCCCGGCTGGCCAGCGAAGGCGGCCCCGCCCAGGCGGCGAATACCGGCTGGGACAAACAGGTCCAGGTCGAAGGCGAAGACTATAAGCTGAGCCATGGCGACGTGGTCATCGCGGCGATCACCAGCTGCACCAACACCTCCAACCCGTCGGTGCTGGTCGCCGCCGGGCTCGTCGCCCGCAAGGCGCGGGAAAAGGGTCTGACCGTGAAGCCCTGGGTCAAGACCTCGCTGGCGCCGGGGTCCCAGGTCGTTACCGACTATCTGGAAAAGGCCGGATTGCAGGAGGATCTCAACGCGCTGGGCTTCGATCTGGTCGGTTATGGCTGCACAACCTGCATCGGCAATTCCGGCCCGCTGCCTGAGAAGATCTCCAAGGCGGTGGACGACGGCGACCTGGTGGTCACGTCGGTGCTCTCCGGGAACCGGAACTTCGAAGGCCGGGTAAATCCGCAGACCCGCGGCAACTACCTCGCCTCCCCGCCGTTGGTGGTCGCCTATGCGCTGGCCGGCAACATGACCTGCGACCTGCTGAAGGATCCGTTGGGTGAGGACAAGGACGGCAAGCCTGTTTATCTGAAGGACATCTGGCCCACCACGCGCGAGATCGCGGATCTGGTCGGCGCGTCGCTGACGGCGGAGATGTTCCGCGGCCGCTACGGCAATGTCTTCGAAGGGCCGAAGGAATGGCAGGACATCCGGGTCACGGAAAGCGAGACCTTCGAATGGAATGCCGGGTCCACCTATGTCCAGCACCCGCCCTATTTCGAGAACATGGCGCCCGAGCCCGATGCCATCCAGGACGTCACCGGCGCACGGCCGCTGCTGATCATGGGCGACAGCGTGACCACGGACCACATCTCGCCCGCCGGGTCGTTCAAACCCGACACGCCCGCGGGTCAGTATCTGATCGAACATCAGGTGCGCCCGGCCGACTTCAATTCCTACGGGTCGCGCCGGGGTAATCACGAAGTGATGATGCGCGGCACGTTCGCCAATATCCGCATCAAGAACGAAATGGTGCCGGGCGTCGAAGGCGGTTTCACCAAATACATGCCGGATGGCGAGCAGATGTCGGTCTATGACGCGGCCATGAAATATCAGGCGGAAAGTGTGCCGCTGGTCGTCATCGGCGGCAAGGAATACGGCACCGGCTCGTCGCGCGATTGGGCCGCCAAGGGCACCCTGCTGCTCGGCGTGAAAGCGGTTCTGGTGGAGAGTTTCGAACGCATCCACCGCTCCAACCTGGTCGGCATGGGCGTGTTGCCCCTGCAGTTCAAGGACGGGCAGAACCGCCAGACCCTGAAGCTGGACGGCTCGGAAACCTATGACATCACCGGTATCGAAGGCGGCATCGCGCCGCGTCAGGATATCTCGGTCACGATCAACCGGGCCGACGGCTCCGCCGAGACGATCACGGTCCTCTGCCGGATCGATACGGAGGACGAGGTCGAATATTACCGCAATGGCGGTATCCTGCAGTATGTGCTGCGGAACATCGCGAAAGCGGCATAGCCGCCGAAACGGCGCCGGAAATCAGGGGCGGCTCTACCCGGGCCGCCCTTTTTCTATGTCCGTCCCGTTTCCATATACGGGAAACGCGGTGATATACTGCGTTGGGAGGCGCCTATGTTCGCGTGGCTGAAGAAGAAGGGGACGGATATCGTCAACCGGCGCCGGTTGGGGCGGATACATCCCGTGGATACCTATATCCGCGTCGATCACCATGTCTTCGCGATCGACGACATGGACGAGCATCATTTCCGGATCGTCGACTATGATGGCGGATTGATCGAGGGACAGCGGTTCGAGTTCACTTTTCTGCTGCCGCGTAAGAACGGCACCCAGGACGAATTCCCCGGTCACGGCAAGGTGATGCGCATCGACACATTGGGCCTCACCGCCGCCTTTTCCGAACGACAGCCCTATTTCCGGCGCGAAATCGAAAAATTCGTCGCCGCACACCGCGAAACGGCGGAAAAACAAAGCCGCGATTAGCATGACCGGTGTTTTGCCGCGGATGTGGGTTTTGTTTTGATTGGCGACACGGCACTCTCACCCCGAAGTGATTGGTCCGTGCGCAAGTCCCCATCCTATCTTTGGTTCATGACACTGCGATATTCTAACACCTTTGCCCTTTTCGCCTTGCTGGCCGCGGCCCTGTTCGCGGCGGCGGCCGTCGTGCCCCAGGCCCGCGCCGGGGAACGCCCCGTCGTGGTGGCGGAGCTGTTTACCAGTCAGGGATGCAGTTCCTGCCCGCCGGCGGAAGCCTTCCTGAACGACCTGGCTGATCGGCCGGACGTCATCGCGCTCGAATTCCATGTCGACTATTGGGATTATATCGGCTGGGAAGACCCCTTCGCGAAGAAAAGCTATACCGATCGCCAGAAGCAGTACATGCGCGCGCTGCACAGCCGCTACGTCTACACCCCGCAGATGGTGATCGACGGCGGAAAGCACGTGGTGGGATCGGACCAGATGAAGGTGGAACTGGCGATCCGCGACCGTCAGGAAGAAAAGCGCGACGCATCGATGCCGTCGCTTTCCGTCACGAAGGCCGGGGACGGCGCCCTGACTGTCAGCGTGTCGGGCGACCCGGCCGGGCGGATCTACGACCTTTATCTGATCACCTATGACAAGGAACACCGGACCGAGGTGAAGCGCGGCGAGAACCGCGGCATGACGCTGGTGAACCGCAACGTCGTCCGCGACGCGCTTTTGGTGCGGCAATGGATGGGCGAGGCGTTCAGCCAGGAAATTCCGGTCGAGAAATTCACCGAGTCCGGCGGCTGGGTCGTGCTGCTGCAACAGGCCGGGCACGGCCCGATCGCGGCGGCGGAACAGATCCTCTGGTAGTGCGGCGGTAGTGGCACGCCTCTGATAACATGCCGGGGACGATGAAACGGCGGGCCGATGCCCGCCGGTTTCAATCTTCGATCTATCCCAGTTTGACGGCGGTCCCGTTGGCCACGACCATCATCATGCCGTTTTCCTTGCCCAGAACCTCATAGTCGATATCGACGCCGACGATGGCATGGGCCCCCCATTTGTCGGCCTGTTCCGCCATTTCGGTAATTGCCGTATTCTTGGCGTCATGCAGAATCTTCTCATAGGTTCCGGACCGCCCGCCGACGACATCGCGGATCGAGGCGAACATATCCTTGATGATATTCGCGCCGATGATCGCCTCACCGCTGCAGATACCCAGATATTCGACGATCTGCCGCCCTTCGACGGAATCCGTGGTGGTCACCATCATTTCGATACTTCCTCCTGGTCGGTTTGACTTCGTGCCACGATGCTCTAACCATCCTGCCATGGTTCGGGGACAATTCCATGTCGGGATTTGGGCCGGGATTTGGGCCGGGAACGGGTACGGGCCGGAATCGAGATTGGGCGGGATGGAATATGCGGATTAAGAAACGCGCGATGGTCGGGTGGTGCCTCTACGATTGGGCGAATTCCGCGTATTGGAGCATTATCGGCACCTTCATCTTTTCCGTCTATTTCACAAAAGGCATCTATGGCGATGCGACCGAGGGCGCGAAGGTTTGGGCCTATGCGATGTCGGTTTCCGGACTGATCGTTGCCCTGGGCAGCCCGGTCCTGGGCGCGATTGCCGATTATGCCGGCGGGTTGAAGCGTTGGCTGGCGGTCCTCACCGGGGTGACGGCCGTCGGGGCTTCCCTGTTGTGGTTCGCCGAGCCCGATCCCGCCTATGTCGTTTTCGCGCTCGTCGTCGTCGTGATCGCCAGCGCGTGCCTCGATTTGGGGCAGGTCTTCTACAATGCGTTGATCACCCCCAATGCCCCGCCCCACATGCTGGGCCGCATATCCGGTTGGGGCTGGGGTGTCGGATATGTCGGTGGATTGAGTGCCCTGGCGCTGACCTTGTTCGTCTTCGTCGGCCTTGGCGATTCAGTGCAGCCGCTTATTCCGCTCGATAGGGAAAGTGCCCAGCATGTGCGCGTGGTCGGCCCGCTGACGGGACTTTGGCTGGTCGTCTTCAGTTTGCCGCTGTTCTTTTTCGCGCGGGACCGGGAACCCACGGGCGTCACCCTGGCCGTTGCCTTGCCGAAGGGGTTGAAAACCTTGATGGCGACGTTGCGGGAGCTGCGCCATCGCGGGCAAATCCTGCGGTACCTCATCGCCAGCGCCATTTACCGGGACGGGTTGAGCACCCTCTTCGCGGTTGGTGGGCTCTACGCGGCCGGGGTGCATGACATGGATACGGCTCAAATTCTGGTCTTCGCCATCGGGTTGAACGTGACCGCCGGCTTGGGGGCGGCCGGGTTTGCCTGGATGGACGATGGAATGGGGTCGCGGCTGACCGTTCTGGTATCCCTGGTCGGCCTGATTTTGTTCAGCCTGTTCGTAATCCTGGTCGACGACTTCAAGCTCTTCATCGGGTTCGCTCTTGGGCTCGGGATCTTCATCGGCCCGGCGCAAGCGGCGAGCCGTTCCTTGATGGCGCGGTTGGCCACCGATGGCAGGGAAACGGAGTTTTTCGGCCTCTATTCCCTGACCGGCAAGGCGGCCGCGGTGTTCGGCCCGGCGCTTTACGGGATTGTCACCGAGGTGTTCGACAGCCAACGCGCAGGCCTGTGCGTCGTGATCGTCATGTTCGTCATCGGCGGCGCGGTCCTGTTGACGGTCAAGGAACCGCCCAGGGTCACGCCAATCCGTGGCGTTCCATCGCGCGACGTTTAGCGGCGCCGGACTCGCGGTCGCTGACGCCCGTCATGCCTGTGACGCGGCGGACCAGATTCGCCTCATGGTCGTGTATTTCGCCGTCGACGCAGATCACGTCCCACAGCATTTCCACCAGTTCGACCTGCTGGTCGTGGTCGAAATGATTTAGCAGGACACGCAGGTAGCCAAAGATGTCGTTCGACGTCTTCGCCTTCTGTTCCGCGTTGTCCATGATCGCGGCGGTGTCTTCCGAACTCAGGTCGAACCGCTTCTGCACGATATGACGAACCCGATCCTTCTCCAACGTGTCGAGGGAGCCGTCGAGCTGGGCGGCCTCCAGCAGCAGAGCCGCCGCGGCGATGTGCAGCTTGTCCTGTTCCTTGGCCGCTTCCGCGACCGATGCGGTTTCCCTGTCGAACAGGAAACTTTTCAAACCGTCTAACAAGTCAACTCCTATGCGCTTGCTTCTATAACCCTTGTACTTTTTCCATTTGCCGGCGGTCGCGCTTGGTCGGCCGGCCGGCGCCCTTATCCCGCTGCGGCACCGTCCCCTCGGCCAACTCCCGCTGTTCCGGGTCGGCGCTGCGGACCGGCGGCGGGTCCAGGTCGGCATAGAGTTGCCGTGCTTCCGGGGCCGGGCCGCGGCGTTCCGCCAGCGCACAGACCTCGATCACCCGAATGTCTCGACCCTGAGCGAAGGTCAGGACGTCGCCCGGTTTCACCGCATGTCCGGGTTTCCGCACCCTTTCCCGGTTGATCCGGCAATGGCCGCCTTCCACCACCTTGGCCGCGAGCGTTCGCGTCTTGAAGAACCGGGCATGCCAGAGCCACTTGTCGATACGCTGCTTCGCGGTGGGTGTGTCGGTCATGGTGAGGCGAATAATCCCTGAAGTGCTGCGAAGGGTGAATTCGGGTCCGGTTTCTTGGCCGGCTTCCTCGGTTTGTGTTGCTGTGAAACGTTACTCTTTGTCTTGGTCTGTTTGGCTGTGCCGGCAGTTGCCTTGCGGGCCTGACCCTTCGGGCCGCGCGCCGCGCTCATGCGGTTGTTGCGAATACGGAACAAAGCACCCTCTTCGCCCTTCACCGGGCTGCAGCCGACCGCGCGCAACAAGTCGGGCAAGGCCTCTTCGCTGCAATCGCAGGTCTTGGCGAGGATCTCGTCCGGTTTGATGCCCCCTTCCCGGGCGCGTTTGCGGATTTCCGCCATGACCCGCTCGAACCGGTCGACGCGCAGGGCTGACGGGCCGGCGTGGCGATAGCCCAGCATCGCCCAATCGTCTTCCGACATCAGCGCGCCGCGGTCGCAGGTCGTCGGCAGGCTGGCCGCCTTGCCGGTCGCGGCGGCAGGGGTCGGTTTCCCGGCCCAGGCCGACCACAATGCCGCGCGGGTCCGCAGCGGCCCCGGTTTCAGCAAACCGTTCAGGAAGATGGATTCGGTGCCGAACCGCACGTCATGCCGCGCCAGCGCCTTGCGGTCCTGTTGCGACAGGTGCTTGATCTGCGGCGCGGCGGCGTTGGTCCGGCAACTGCCCAATCCCTCCAGCAGATGAAAGCAAAGTCCTTTGGCGGCGCCGGCGAAACCAGCCTCGCGCAAGTTGAACAGCGGCGCCAAGCGCCGTGCGATATGGCGGTCCAGCCAGGCGTTTATGCGCGCCTCGATCCGCCGTTGCAGGCCGACATCCTGAACGAAGCCGGCATGGACGGCGACCGTCGGCTGCCAGGGCGTCGGGCCTTTGCCCAGCCGCGCCACGGGCTTGCCGTTCCAGTAAATCGTCCGGTCCACATCCAGCGCCAGGGTCTGATCGTCCGCCGTTTCGAAGTCCTGGACATAGGTGAAGGCGTGGTCGCGCAGCACCCTCTCGGCGGCGGCCATCAGGACCTGGGCCTCGCGCGCGTCGGCGGCTTCATGGGGGATAAATCGGAAACCTTCGATATGGCCGATGACATGGCCTTCGACCACGACCTCGCCGTTCTGCCGAACGCCGGCCAACAGGTCCTTCGCGTCGCCGTCCTTACGCGTCAGGACCGAGGCGCGCTTGTCCACGAACCGATGGATCAGCCGTTGGTGCAGGGTGTCGGACAGGCGGTCCTCGATTTCCCGCGCGCGGGCCTGCCATCCGGCGGCGTCGCGCAGCCAGGCGCCGCGATGGGCGATATAGGCCATGGTGCGGATATGGGCGATCCGCGTGGTGATGGTGTCGATATCGCCGTCGACCCGGTCCAGCCGGCTGAATTGCGCATCCAGCCAGTCATTGCCGAGCAATCCCTCCCCATCGGTCAGTTTCAGGAAGACCTGGCCCAGCAGTTCGGCGTGGTGATCGGGCGTGACCTGCCGGAAATCCGGGATCTGGCAGACATCCCACAGCAATTGGACCGTGTCCCGTGTCGCCGCGCGGTCGATCACCGTCTCGTCGCGGGCCAGGGCGGCGAGCGCAACCTGGTCTTCCCCGTCCCGGACGCGGATCAATTGCGGATGCGGGGGTTCGTGATACAGGCTTTTCAGCAGCGCCTTGGGGGAGCGGAAGTCGAGCTTCCTGTTGCGCCAATACAGCCGTGTCAGCGGTTGATATTGATGCGCTTCCACCGCCGCGACGATTTCGTCGTCGATCGCCGGCTGATTGTTGGTGACCCCGAAGGTGCCGTCATTCAGGTGCCGCCCGGCGCGCCCGGCGATTTGGCCCACTTCCGGGGCATCCAACATGCGCAGGCGGTGGCCGTCGAATTTGCGCAGCCGCGCGAAGGCGACATGGTTCACATCCATGTTCAGGCCCATGCCGATAGCGTCGGTGGCGACCAGATAGTCGACCTCACCCGCCTGATACATGGCGACCTGGGCGTTGCGGGTGCGCGGGCTCAACGCGCCCAGCACGACCGCCGTGCCGCCCCGCTGCCGCCGCACCAATTCGGCGATGCCGTAAACCTCATCCACGGAAAAGGCGACGATGGCGGTGCGCCGGGGCAGGCGTGTCAGTTTCGATTTTCCGGTATGCTGAAGGGTGGAAAAACGCGGCCGGCTTTCGATGTCGACTTCGGGCACCAATTGCCGGATAAGGCCGGCGGCGGTGTCGGACCCCATGAACATGGTTTCCGACCGCCCGCGCGCATATAGCAGCCGATCGGTAAAGATATGACCGCGGTCGGGATCGGCGCAGAGCTGGATTTCGTCGATGGCCAGGAATTCGACATCCTTTTCAAGCGGCATGGATTCGACGGTGCAGATCCACCAGCGCGGATTGGGCGGGATGATTTTTTCTTCGCCGGTCACCAGGGCGACCGCGCCGACGCCCTTTTCGCGGACGACCTTGTCGTAGTTTTCCCGCGCCAGCAGGCGCAGCGGAAAGCCGATCATGCCGGTCGGATAGGCCAGCATGCGGTCCATCGCCAGGAAGGTCTTGCCGGTATTGGTGGGGCCGAGGATGGCGCGAACGAGACCTCTGCCACCTGCTGATCGGTCGCCTGCCGATCGACCGCCCGCTGATCGAAGGGGGACCGTCTGAAGGGCCGTTTGGTCGGAGCCGGTCTGTCTCAAGGCCATGGTCCCTAAACTGTCGCGCTGTTCGTGCTTCACCGCAAGCGGGAACGAACCGCTGTGTTCGGCTTTCCCGCAAGCCGGTCAGCAAGCAGAAATGATTCGTATGTCATCGATGTGACACCGACCCGATATCATTTCAAGGCAAGTAAGCAGAGTTGCCGGCGCGGCGAACCGCCGCGTTCAAATCCGAAGGGAAAGGAAGGAGAGGTCAGGCGTAGACGTCGACGACCTGTCCGCGGCCGCCCGAGGCAGAGGGGGTCGTGTTGGACTGGGTGCCGGTCGTCAATGCTTCCTGCTGGCGCTGCGAACTGGCTTCCAGGCGTCGCTCCGACGTATCGCCGGCACTGCCCTGAACGGCGGTCGCAGAAGAACTGGACGCCGCCGTGGCGCGGAGGAAAGAAGCCTGTGAAGCTCCGGAAAGGCTCGAAATATCACTCATAACGGCATCCTAGGCGCCAATTATTAACAAACTCTAAACACACGCTACCTTAGCGGGGCGGCGTATGTCTATGATTTTTCTTTTAGATTAGCAGATACGAAAATATGTCAGGTGAGAATGTTAACCAGTTGCCCCGGCCCGGTGCTGTTGGTGGCAAGGCGTTGGGTCGTCACCGCAAGCGCGCCTTCGACCTGCTTCAGCGAGTTCAACGCATTGCGCTGGGCCGCGGAAAGCGGAATGTCCGCCCGGGCGGAGGAAAGAGATGGAACGCTCGATACCGACATGATGGCCTCGCTTATATCAGGAACTTCTGTTCCTGTCCAAAGGCGTGGTTTTTACCCCGTTTCCGCCCGATTCTGGCTTCGACACAGCGCCTTATTCGGCCGCTGCCGGGATGCTCCAATCCGATAAATGGGCACGAATGGCGGCTTCGTCAATCGTATGCAGCCCGATGACCACCAGTTCGGAGCGCCGGTTTTCCCCGTCCCGCCAGGGCCGGTCGAAATACCGTTGCAGGCGCGGACCGGCGGCCTGGAACACTTCCCGACGCGGCAGACCGGGCCGGTCCAGGAAGCCCTTGATGCGCAGAATGTCGTATTGCTCGATCAAGGATTTCAGCATCATCTCCAGTGCCGTCGGGTCATCCACCGAGGCCAGATTCAGCACGAAACTGTGGAAATCATCATGGTCGTGGTCGTCCGCGCCGTCGTGATGGGACGGCCTTACGTCCAGATCGTCTTCCGCCGCCTTGTCCAGGCCCATCAGTATCGCGGGATCGACGCCCGACTGGTCCGACCGCACCAGATGAACGCCGGGACGCAAACGGGTCTGCAGTTCCGCTTCCAGCACATCCACCTGCGCGCCGTCCAGCAGATCCACTTTGTTCAGCACCACGATATCGGCGCAGAACAGTTGATCGTCGAAGACCTCTTCCAAGGGATTGTCGTGGTCCAGCGCCTCGTCGGCTTCGCGCTGTTGTTGCACGGCGTCCTCGTCGTCGGCGAAACGGCCCTCGGCGAGCGCCTTGGCATCGACCACGGTGATGACCCCGTCGACCGTCACCTGGGCCTTGATTTCCGGCCAGTTGAAGGCTTTTACCAAGGGTTTCGGCAAGGCCAGGCCAGATGTTTCGATAACGATATGATCCGGTTTATCCGGGCGGTCGAGCAGTTTTTCCATGGTCGGCAGGAAATCGTCGGCCACCGTGCAGCAAATGCAGCCATTGGCCAGTTCCATGATGTCGTCGTCGGTGCAGCCTTCCAGGCCGCAGCCCAGCAGCATGTCCCGGTCGATGCCCAGATCGCCGAATTCGTTGATCAGGAACGCCAGGCGTTTGCCTTTCGCGTTTTCGATAACGTGGCGGATCAACGTCGTCTTTCCTGCGCCCAGGAAGCCGGAAATGATCGTTGCCGGTATTCTGCGTGCCATGGTGGCCCCCTCTAACGGAACCCGCGCCGGGTTTCCTGTTTCGCGACCTTTCTTAAGGTCCCTTCAACGTCAGCGGCAGTCCGGCGGCGACCAGAACGACCCGGTCGGCGGCAGCTGCGACGGTTTGGTTGAGACGCCCCGCTTCATCCCGGAAGCGGCGCGCCAGGGCGTTTTCGGGCACGATGCCCAGCCCCACTTCGTTGCTAATGATCACAATCGGGCCTTTGGCCTCACCCAACGCCGCGACCAGTTCTTGCCTGGCGGCGTCCAGATCGATCGTGTCTCCCCCCAGCATAAGGTTGGTGAGCCATAAGGTAAGGCAATCGACCAGAAGGCAAGTACGGTCTGTGGATTCGCGACGAATTGCCCCGATCAGATGGCTGGGCGTGCCGCCCGGCGCCTCGACCGTCCGCCAGGCCGGGCCGCGTTCGGCCTTGTGCAGGGCGATCCGTTCTTCCATTTCACCGTCGAAGGCCTGGGCGGTGGCGATATAGACCGGGGTCAGCCCGCGGTCGGCTTGAAGCGCCTCGCACAGCGCCAGGCCGTGGCGCGTCTTGCCCGACCGGGCACCGCCCAGAACGAAGGTGATTTCCCCCGCCATAAAACTAGGCCCGTTCCGGGTGCTTTTCCCGGGGATTCCGATTGGAAAACCCGATCCGCCAATGCCGGCCTTCATCCGTGTCGACACAGTCCAGCCGGGTGACCGACAGGTTTTCGGTGGAAAACCGCAAGGCGCTTTCGGGATCCAGATTCAAGGCATAGCACAGCGCCGCGCGGATCGTGCCGCCATGGGTGACGGCGACGATGTCGCGCCCGGCGTGCTTTTCCGTCACTTCCAGGATTGTCGGGACGACGCGGGCGATGACATCGGTGAAGCTTTCCCCGTTCGGCGCGCGTTCATAGGCCGGGGCCAGCCAATACCGCCCGCTGCTGCCGAGGGTGCCGCTAAATCCGAATTCTTCATGCGTCAGCCCCTGCCAATCGCCGAAGCTTTGCTCGTTCAGCGCATCGAATTCTATCCGTTCCGGCATGGCCAGCCCGGCGGCGCGGATGGCGTCGGCCGTCTGATGCGCCCGCATCAAGGCGGAGGTGACGAGCACCGAATCCGTCGGCAACATCTTCGCCAGTCCGGCGAAGGCTTCCGTGTCACCGGTGTCGCAAGGCAGGTCCTGTTGCCCATAGATGCGGCCCTGATTGACCGTGACCGGTGCATGCCGCACCCACCACCAACGTGTTTCCACAACGCGCGTTGTTACAGTGTCAGCCAAATGCCGCTCCCGCTTGTACAAAGATATTGAAAGACGCCGCCGCGATCAGCAGCGCCAGCATGATGGCGATTTCGCTAAGCTGTTCAAGCAGCCCGATCGTATCGCCGTTATACCCGCCCAACGACCGCGCCAAGAGCAGGCCGACGGCCAGGGCCGCGCCGACAGCGGCGGCAAACCCAACCAGTCCGGCACAGATCCCGATCAATCCGATCCCCGCCCCCGCCCCCAGGAAAAGGGCGATCAAGGCCGTGCCCGCACCCGGCCGCCCCACGCTGGCCGCGACGCCGCTGGCCGCTGCGGGCGGCAGGGCCGCCATCACGCCGGGCAGGACCGCGCGGGACAGGACGTGAACCGCCAGGATCGTGGCGGCGCCGGAGACGCCGGGCAGGAGCGACGCGATGGCCGCCGCCTTGATCCCGGTCGCCAGCATCAGGGCCAGCGCTCCATATCCGCCAATGCGGCTGTCCCGCATGATCTCAAGCTTGCGGTCGACCGGCCCGCCGGCGCCCAGCCCGTCGGCCGCATCCGCCAACCCGTCTTCGTGCAAGGCCCCGGTGACCAGCGCCGTGGCCGTCAGGGTCAGGAAAGCCGCGATCCAGGGCGGCAGGCCCGCCCATCCGGCCAGCCAGAACACCGCGCCGCCGGACACGCCGACCGCTAAACCGGCAACGGGAAAGGCCCAGGCGCAGGCGTCGAGCGTCCGATGCCGCCCACCCACCGGCAAACGCGTCAGGAAGGTGATCGCCGCGCGGATGTCCGCAATCGGCGCGAATCCTGTGCTATGGCCTGTCTCTTCGGGCTTGTCCGTCATGTTGGCATGCTCTAAGCGCTTCCGGGGCGGCTGCCAACCCGCAGCCGTCCTGTCTTTCGCCGGCAATGCCGGAAAATCCCAAGCCGACGCGGAGTTCACGATGTCCGATCCCCAGCCGCAAGCCTCCCTCCAGGAAATCCGGGACCTGCTGAAAGCCTTTCCCGGCCCGGATGAAGCCTCGGTCCAGGCCGCGCGGGAACGCGAGGGTCAATTGACCAAGCCGCCGGGCGCGCTGGGCCGGCTGGAGGAGATCGCGGAATGGCTGGCCGCATGGCAGGCCAAGGCGCCGCCCCGGGTCGACCGGCCGCGCGTCGCCGTCTTCGCCGCCAATCACGGTGTCGCCAAGGCAAAGCCCGTTTCCGCCTTTCCGGTCGACGTCACCCAGCAGATGGTCGCCAATTTCCAGCATGGCGGGGCGGCGGTGAACCAGCTTTGCCTGGTGCATGACGCTGAATTGCGGGTCTATGAAATGGCCTTGGAACACCCCACCGCCGACTTCACCGAAGGCCCGGCGATGACGGATGCGGAATGCGCCACCGCGCTGGCCTACGGCATGATGGCGGTCGAGGAAGGGGTGAACATCATCTGCCTCGGCGAAATGGGGATCGGCAATACCACCGCCGCCGCTTCGGTCTGTCACGCGCTCTATGGCGGTGAGGCAACCGATTGGGTCGGTCCCGGCACCGGGGTTGAAGGCGATGCGCTGTCGGCCAAGATCGCCGCTGTTCAACAGGCGGTCGAGACGAACAAAGCCGCCATGACCGATCCGTTCGAAGTGCTGCGCTGCGTCGGCGGCTATGAATTGGCCGCCATCGTCGGCGCCGTGATCGCGGCCCGCGTCGGCCGCGTGCCGGTGATCCTGGACGGCTATACCTGCACCGCCGCTGCCGCGATCCTGGAAGCGGCGCTGCCCGGCGCGCTCGACCATTGCGTGGTCGGCCATCTCTCCGCCGAACCGGCGCATGCCGCGCTGCTCGGGAAGCTGGGCAAGGAACCCTTGCTGAATTTGAACATGCGCCTCGGCGAAGGCTCCGGCGCGGCGGTCGCGCTGGGCCTCGTAAAATCGGCGGCGGCCTGCCATGCGGGCATGGCGACCTTCGCGGAAGCGGGCGTCAGCGGGGCCTGACCCCTCATCGATCCCCAACTAGTTGTCGATCCCCAATTATTCGCCGATCTGCAGCAACTGGCCTTTGTCCCGCGCGACCCGGAAGGACCATAGGAAGGTTATCGTTCCGAGGCCGAAATAAACCACGTTCAGCGCGCAGGCCCCCAGGAACAGATCGACCCGGAAACTGCCTTCGAACAGGACATGCCGCATGCCTTCGAAGACATAGACCATGGGCATCGACCAGGCGACTACCTGTAGCCAATCCGGCAGGGTGGTGACCGGGTAATAGACGCAGGCCACCGGCGCCAGCAGAAAGATGATGAACCAGGCGAAGCTTTCCGCCCCCAGCCCGGCGCGCATCAGCAGCGATATTGTGAACAGGCCGAGCGCCCAGGACATGATCATCAGATTGGCGAAGAAGGCGAATAACGGCAGGCCCAGTTCGAACAGGGATACGTCGAACATCGGAATCGCCAGAAGAATCGCCGGCAGCGCGCCGAAGGACACGCGCAGCAGGCTGATCGATACAAGCGCGGCGACGAATTCCAGCGGCCGCAGGGGCGTCACGAACAGATTGGCCAGGTTGCGGGAATACATCTCCTCCATGAAGGAAACCGAAAACCCGATCTGCCCGCGGAAGAAGACGTCCCACAGCAGCACGGCGGAAACCAGAACGCCGGCGGCCTGGGCGACCCAGGTCGATTCCTCGCGCAGGAAATTGGACAGAAAGCCCCAAATCACCAGCTGAACCAGCGGCCAATAGGCCAGTTCGATCATCCGCGGCCAGGATCCGCGCAGGATATAGACATAGCGCAGCACCAGCGCGCCGATCCGGCGCGGGCTGAAAGCACTGGGCTGCGGCCGGTCGATGGTGCGGTCAACCGCCATTGGCCTGGCTCCCACTGTCGCTTTTGGTTCCCCGGGCGATATCCAGGAAGACCTCTTCCAAATTCTTGCGGCCATATTGTTCGATCAGGGCGCGCGGCGGCCCGGTATCGACGATCCTGCCCGCCTTCATCATCAACACGTCTTTGGCCAAGCGTTCGACCTCGGCCATGTTGTGGCTGGCCAGCAGGATCGCCGCGCCCGATTCCGCCTGATAACGCTCCAGATAGGTGCGGACCCAATCGCCCGTATCCGGGTCCAGACTGGCGGTCGGCTCGTCCAGCAGCAGCAGTTCGGGCCAGTTCAACATCGCCTTGGCCAGGCCGACGCGGGTTTTCTGCCCGGCCGACAGTTTCTTCACCGGCCGTTTCAGGAAATCGCCCAGGTCCAGGTCCTCCGCCAGTTCGGCGATTCGCCCTTTGACGTCGCGCAGCCCATATAGCCTGGCATAGACGGTCAGGTTTTCCTGCACCGTCAGCCGCATCGGCAGGTCGACATAGGGTGAGGTGAAATTGATCCGGTGGACGATGTCCCGCCGGTCCGTGGCGATGTTATGCCCGAAAATATGGATCGTCCCCGATGTGGGCAGCAACAGGCCCAGCAACATGGAAAGCGTCGTTGTCTTGCCGGCCCCGTTGCCGCCCAACAGCGCGACGGTTTCGCCGTGTCGAACCGTGAAGCTGACATCGTCCACCGCGACCACATCGCCGAACCGTTTCGTCAGATGCGATACGGTTACGGCGGGATCGGCCGGCGTGGCGGCGGCAGCGCTGCCGGAATTGCCCTGGGGGGCATTGCCGATGGGGGCGGTCTGGTCCATGGGGTCCGATCAGGAATGGTTTCGATGGCTTTGTGTTTCTTGGTTTGGGATATAGGGCAAATCCGATAAAGGCGACCCGCAATTTGCTTGCACGGGCATCAAGACACTGGTGATTTGGCGCCATGGACCGAACGGTAGACAGCGGACCGGGCAGAACCCGGGTGCCCAAGGCATTGAAGCCGCGCCAGCTTGCCCGTCATGCAAGCCGCGCCAGGCGCTTGCCCGGCGTTCAGGGCCGGACGCTCGCCCTGATTCGCTGGGTCGCGGTGATCGGTCAGCTTGCGACCGTCTGGGGCGTATCCGGCATTCTGGAATTCCCGCTGCCGGTGATCGAATGTCTGGCGGTCATCGGCGCGCTCGCCTTCTCGAACCTTTGGCTGTCCGCGCGCAGCGGGCGTTCGGTCAGGCTGACCGATTATCACGCCGCCCTGTTGCTGGGTTTCGACCTGTTCCAGGTGTCGGGTCTGATCTATCTCACCGGCGGACTGACCAACCCTTTCGCGGTGCTGCTGGCGGTGCCGGTGACCGTCGCGGCCACGGTCCTGTCGCGCCGGACAACCGTCGCGCTGACGGTCCTGGCCCTTTTCTGCACCACTTTTCTGGCGTTCTTCTTTCTGCCGCTGCCCTGGCAGGGAACCTTTTCCGAACTGCCGAGGATCTATGTGGTCGGGTTGTGGGCATCGCTGGCGGTGCTGATTCTGTTCACCGCCGGCTATGTCTGGTCGGTGGCCGACGAATCCCGCGGCCGCGACGCCGCCTTGGCCGAGGCCGAAGCGGCGCTTGCCCGCGAAAGGCATATGTCGGCGCTGGGCACCTTGGCGGCGGCGGCCGCGCATGAATTGGGCTCGCCGCTCAACACGATCGCGCTGGTTTCCTCCGATCTGGTGCGGGAAGTTCCGCCCGACAGTCCCCTGCGTGAGGATGTGGACCTGCTGAAAAGTCAGGCCGATCGCTGCCGCGATATTCTGGCCTCCCTGTCCCGCACGCCGGAACGCGAAGGCGGTCAGCCGTTCGACAGCCTGCCGCTGACAAACCTTGCCGAAGAAGCGGCCCGTGACCATCTACCCGAAGGCGTCACCTTCAAACTGACCGTCGACGATGCGTCGACGGGGGCGGAACCCGTCGTCATGCGCAGCCCCGAATTCCTCCAGGGAATCGGGAATTTCGTGCAGAATGCCGGGCAATTCGCCAAGTCCACGGTGGAGATGTCGCTGTATTGGTCGGATGAGGAGGTGCGCCTGCGCGTCCTCGATGACGGGCCGGGTTTCGCCGGCTGGATGATCGATTCGCTGGGCGAGCCCTATCTCTCGACAAGGGCGGGCAAGTCCGGGCATATGGGCCTGGGTATTTTTATTGCGCAAACTTTACTTGATCGGATCGGCGCCGAAACGGCGTATAGCAAGAAGAAGACGGGCGGCGCTTGCGTCGACGTGATTTGGCCTAGATCCGTCGTGGACATGGCCCAAATGAATAAGAGCGACGAGAGCGACAAGAATTGAGTGATCTGATGCAAGAAACGACGATGGTCCGGCCCGGACCGACCGATACCGACAAGACTTTGCTGATCGTGGACGACGACCGCCCCCTGCGGACACGTCTGGTCCGGGCGATGGAACAGCACGGCTTCGAGGTCCGCGACGCCGAGGGCGTGGACGAGGCGATGACCTTGATCGCCGACCGGCCGCCGGCCTATGCGCTGGTCGATCTGCGCCTGGAAGACGGCAATGGAATGAGTGTCGTGGAGACCCTGGCCGAAGCCCGTCCCGATGCGCGCATCGTGATGCTGACCGGCTACGGCAATATCGCCAATGCGGTCACCGCGATAAAGGCGGGCGCGGTCGACTACCTGCCGAAGCCGGCCGACGCGGACCAGATCGTCAGGGCGCTTTTGAACTCGGCGGAAGAAGCCCTGCCGCCGCCGCCGGAAGACCCGATGTCCGCCGACCGCGTGCGCTGGGAACATATCCAGCGCGTCTACGAACAATGCGGCCGCAACGTGTCGGAAACCGCCAGGCGGCTGAAAATGCACCGCCGCACCCTGCAGCGCATCCTGAACAAGCACGCCCCCCGGCCCTGATTATCTTTCGAGCCTTGCCGGCCGGTTCAGTCCGCTTCCCGAACATCCCCTGTCGCAAATCGGGCTGACGGGCCGGGTCAGGCCTGTTAGAGACTAGCCCCAATGAGGACCCGACCGGGCGGGGGCAAATTCGTCCGGGACGTTAGTAGGGTATGAGCACCCGCAGACAGGACAGGGGCAAATATGTCTGATACGACGACCGGCCGCGGCGACGCGGCCCCAGCCACATCCCATTCGGACGCGCACCGTTTTCCGGAACAGCCGGGCGAAAAGCTCGGTATCATGATTTGCGGTCATGGCAGCCGCAGCGTCGACGCCGTGCGCGAATTCGAACAGGTCGCCACCAGCATGAAGGCGCGGTTCCCGCACCATCCGGTGGAATACGGCTTCCTTGAATTCGCGACGCCGATCATCCGCGACGGGTTGGACAAGCTGCGCGAGCAGGGCGTGACCCGCGTGCTGGCCGTGCCCGGCATGCTGTTCGCGGCGGGCCATGCGAAGAACGATATCCCCTCGGTTCTCAACACTTATGCGGCGCAGAATCCGGGCATGAAGATCGACTATGGCCGTGAATTGGCGGTCGATCTGAAGATGCTGCAGGCGGCGGGCGACCGGGTTGAGCAGGGTTTGGCCCTGGCGAAAGCGGGCGCCGAGGTGTCCCGGCACGAAACCATGCTGGTCGTGGTCGGGCGTGGCGCATCCGACCCGGACGCCAATTCCAACGTTTCCAAGGTGACCCGCATGTTGTGGGAAGGGATGGGATTCGGCTGGGCCGAAACCTGCTATTCCGGCGTCACGTTTCCGCTGGTGGAACCGGGCCTCGAACACGCGGTGAAGCTGGGCTACAAGCGGATCGTCGTGTTCCCCTATTTCCTGTTCACGGGAATCCTGGTCGACCGGATCTACAGCTATGTGGACAAGGTCGCCGCCCGCCATCCCGATGTCGAATTCATCAAGGCGCCCTATCTGAACGACCATGCGAAAGTCTTCGATACGTTCGAGGAACGGCTGTGGGAAATCCTCGACGGCACCAACACCATGAACTGCCAGATGTGCAAATACCGGGCGCAGGTTCTGGGATTCGAGGCCGAAGTCGGCATGGCCCAGGAAAGCCACCACCACCACGTGGAAGGGATCGGCACCGGCACGGCGGAACCGGCGCATGATCACGATCATGGCCACGGCCACGGCCACGGGCATGAACACGATCATGGGCACCATCACCACGGGCATGAGCACGGCCATACCCACGACCACAGCCATGGGCACGAACACGGCCATGGGCACGGCCATGGACATGACCACGGGCATCACCATCACCCCTATCCGCATGCGGACCATCCCCTGGGTCCGAAATCGATGCAGGCGGATAAGTCGAACGATTGATGGGTGAGGTCAGCGCCGTGACGGCCAAGCGCTACGATTACATCCGGGATCCGAAGGCGATCTATGCGAGCTCCTTCGCCCAGGTCCGCGCGGCGGTCGACCTCGCGCGGTTTCCATCCCGGATGCATCCGGTCATCGAACGCCTGGTGCATGCCTGCGCCCGGCCGGAGATTGCCGGTCAGCTGGTTTGGGACGGGGATGTCGCGGAAGCCGGCTGTGCGGCCGTGCTCGCCGGGGCGCCCATCCTGGCCGATGCCGAAATGGTCGCGCGCGGCGTGACGCAAGCCCTGCTGCCTGCGGACAATCGGGTGATTTGCCGGTTGAACGACGCGTCGGTCCCGGGCTTGGCGGCGACGCTGGGGACGACCCGGTCGGCGGCGGCCGTCGAGTTGTGGAAAGACGATCTGGACGGCGCGGTCGTCGCCATCGGCAATGCGCCCACCGCGCTTTTCCATCTGCTGGAACGCCTGCATGACGGCTGGCCACGGCCGGCGGCGATCCTCGCCTTTCCGGTCGGCTTCGTCGGTGCTGCGGAATCGAAAGACGCGCTGATGCGGGCGGGCCTTGGCATTCCCTATATCACCCTGCCCGGCCGCGACGGCGGCAGCGCGCTCGCGGCGGCGGCGGTGAACGGCTTGTCGGTTGCTTTCGAAAACGGGGAACCGGTATGACGAAGGCGCCCTGGCTTACGATCGTCGGTTTGGGTGAGGACGGGCTGGATGTCCTGCCGCCCGCCGTCCGGTTATTGGTCGACGAAGCGGCGGTGGTGATCGGCGGCGAGCGCCATTTGGCCATGCTGCCCGAAACCCATACCGCCCGGCGCATGACCTGGCGGTCGCCCTTGCGCGACACCATCGCCGATATCCGCGCCTTGGAAGGACAAAAGGTCTGCGTGCTGGCGACCGGCGACCCGATGAGTTACGGCATCGGCGTCACCTTGGGCCGGGAATTCGGGCGCGACGCGCTGACGGTCATTCCCGCGCCGGGCGCCTTCACCTTGGCGGCCGCGCGTCTGGGCTGGCCGCTGGAAGCGGTGACCCGGTTGACCGTCCATGGCCGGCCGTTGGACCTCGTCTCCCGCCACCTCTATCCCGGCGCCCGGCTGTTGATCCTGTCGGAAGACGGGGCCACGCCCGCTGCCCTCGCCGGTTTGTTGGCCGAACGCGGCTACGGTCCGTCGCGGATGACGGTGTTCGAGCATATGGGCGCGCCGGATGAAACCCAAACTGTTGAAATTGCTCAAGAATGGGGTGACAGGACGGTCCGGGACCTGAACACGGTCGCGGTCGACTGTGTCCCTGCCGAAGACACTATTCCGCTCAGTGCCGTGCCCGGGTTGCCGGATGAGTCATTCTTGCATGACGGACAGCTGACCAAGAGGGAAGTCCGGGCGGCGACCCTGGCTGTTCTGGGGCCGCGCCCGGGGGCGCTTCTGTGGGATGTGGGCACCGGAAATGGGTCGATCGCCATCGAATGGATGCGTGCAGGCGGCCGCGCCATCGGGATCGAGCCGGATGCGGAAAGACGCGACCGCGCGGCCCGCAATGCCGCTATCCTCGGCGTGCCCGAGCTCTCCATCGTCGCGGGCCGCGCGCCCGATGCCTTGGCGGATTTGGCCCGGCCCGATGCGGTATTCGTCGGCGGCGGGGCCGGCGCGGAAGGTGTGCTGGAAACCTGCTGGGACGCGCTTGTCCACGGCGGCTGCCTCGCGGCCAACGCCGTGACGGTGGAAAGTGAAATGCGCCTCGCCGCGTTCCGGGAACGGGTCGGCGGTGAGATGGTGCGCATCGCGGTGTCGCGGTTGGACGCGGTCGGCCCCTATCACGGGTGGCGGCCCCTGATGCCGGTGACGCAGCTTACGGTTCGCAAGCCCTTCGGGCGGGAAGGAAATTGAGCATGGCGGAAGGGGTGCTTTACGGCGTCGGGGTCGGCCCCGGCGACCCGGACCTGATCACCGTGAAGGCGATGAAACTGCTGCAGCGGGTGCCGGTCGTCGCCTGGCCCGCGCCGCTTGAGGGCGAGTCGCTGGCCCGGAAGATCGCCGCGCCCCATCTGCCCGACGGGGCCGTGGAAATCCCGATCCGCATGCCGATGGTCGAGGCGCGCTTCCCGGCGGAGCAGGTCTATGACGCCGCCGCCGAACAGATTTCCGAACACCTGGCCGCCGGGCGCGACGTCGCCGTGCTGTGCGAAGGCGATCCCTTCTTCTACGGCAGTTTCATGTATCTTTTCGCCCGGATGACCGAACGCCACCGGGTTGAGGTGATCCCCGGCGTTTCCAGCCTGACCGCCTCCGCCGCGATGACGGGCGCGCCGCTCGCCTCGCGCAATGACGTTTTGACCGTCCTGCCCGCACCGCTGCCGGAAGAGGACCTCGCGCGGCGGCTGAAAGCGGCGGATGCGGTCGCCTTCATCAAAGTCGGCCGCCATTTCGACAAGGTGTTGCGACTGCTGGACGCGGAAGGCATTGCCGACAGCGCGCTGTATATCCAGCATGCGACGATGGAAAAGCAGATGATCCTTCCCTTGCGGGACGCGCCGTCGGGCTCGATCCCCTATTTCTCGATGATCCTGGCTCATCGGCGCGGCGATGCCTGGCGCAAAGCGGAAGAACAACCGGTGCTGAGGACGGCGGGGAGCGCCAAATCATGACGGCCCTGATCGCCTTGACCGAAGCGGGGGCTCGCACCGCGCGGCGGTTGCAGCAGACCCTGCCCGACGCTGTTCTTTATGGCCGTTCCGCCCGCGTGGCGGAGCCCGACCAGTCTTTCGAGGATACCGGCGCGCTGATTCGCGACCTGTTCCTGCAGGGCACGCCGATCATCGGTATCTGCGCCGCCGGAATCCTGATTCGCTTCATCGCGCCGCTTCTGGCGGACAAACATGCGGAACCGGCGGTGGTCGCCTTGGCTGAGGACGGGTCCAGCGCCGTGCCGCTATTGGGCGGCCATCACGGGGCGAACACGCTGGCGCAACGGATCGCCGCGGCACTCGGCGGACAGGCGGCGATCACCACGGCGGGCGATCTGCGCACCGGTCCGGCGCTCGACGATTTGCCGCCCGGCTGGGTATTGGACAATCCCGACCGGGTGAAACCGGTGACCGCCGCCCTGCTGGCCGGCGATCCGGTCGCGCTGACGGTCGAGGCCGGCGATGCGTCCTGGCTCGACCCGGACCGGTTCGGAACCGACGGCGTGGAAAGTATTCTGGTGACGGAACGGTCGGTTCAAAAAGGAACCGATTCCCTCATCCTGCATCCGCCTGTATTGGCGGTGGGCGTCGGCGCGGAACGCGGCGTGCCCGCGCAGGAAGGTCTGGAAGCGGTCCGCCGCGTTTTGACCGAAAACGGGTTGGCCGCCGCTTCGGTCGCCGCCGTCGGGTCGATCGACATCAAGGCGGATGAACCGGCGGTCCTCGCCGCGGCGGATCTGCTGCAACACGACCCGCGCTTCCTGACCGCCGAGGAGTTGGAGGCACAGGCCCCGCGCCTGGCCAATCCATCCGACATCGTCTTCAAGGAAACCGGCTGCCACGGCGTGGCGGAAGGGGCCGCCTTGGCCCTGGCCGGGCCGGATGCGGAACTGATCGTCCCCAAGGTCCGGCTGGGCCGGGTCACCGTCGCGATCGCCAAGGCCAAGGCCCGGGTTGATGGACAGGCGGGCCGAACCGGCGGGCGGCTTTTCGTCGTCGGAATTGGACCGGGACAGCTTCCCTGGCGCACGCCGGAAGCGGTCGCGGCGTTGCGGCATGCCGATGCCATTGTCGGTTACGACCTGTATCTGGATCTTTGCGCCGATTTGATCGGCGGCAAGGAAGAACACCGCTCCCCGCTCGGCGATGAGACGGGCCGCGCGCTGAAGGCGCTGACCCTGGCGGCGGAAGGGCGGACCGTGGCGCTCGTTTGTTCGGGCGATCCCGGCATCTACGCCCTGGCCACCCTGGTCTTCGAACAGATCGAGGCGGCGCGGGACCGGGCGATCCGGGGCGTGAACGTGACCGTGGTGCCGGGCATTTCCGCCTTCCAGGCCGCCGCCGCCCGCTTGGGCGCGCCGATGGGGCACGATTTCTGCCTGATTTCCCTGTCCGATCTTTTGACCCCGCGGGATGTGATTCGCCGGCGGCTGCGCGCCGCGGCGGCTGGCGATTTCGTGGTTGCGTTCTACAATCCGCAAAGCCTGCGCCGGCGCACTTTGTTGGGCGAGGCATGCGATATCCTGCTTGGCGAACGTCCGGGTGCGACGCCCGTCGCCATCGCCCGGAACCTCGGCCGGCCCGGCGAACAGATTACGGTTACGACCCTCGACGAATTCGACCCCGATATGGTCGATATGCTGTCCCTGGTGGTGATCGGCAATTCCGAAAGCCGGATCCTTGAACTGCCGCATGGGACGCGGATCTACACCCCGCGCGGTTATGCCCAAAAAAGCGGCGCGCAAAACAACGAAACCACCCAACAGATAGGAAAGGTCCAGGGATGACCGTTCATTTCATCGGCGCCGGACCCGGCGCGCCCGACCTGATCACGGTGCGGGGCTTGAAACTCATCCAATCCTGTCCCGTCTGCCTGTATGCGGGCTCGCTCGTTCCCGAAGCGGTGGTGGCGGAAGCGCCGGACGATGCCCGTGTTATCGACACGGCGCCGATGCATCTGGATGAGATCATCGCCGAAATCGCCAAGGCCCATGAACAGGGCCTGGATGTCGCCCGGGTGCATTCCGGCGATCCCTCGCTATACGGGGCCATTGCCGAACAGATCCGCCGGTTGGAGGCGATGGGCATCGATTTCGACATCACGCCGGGGGTTTCCGCCTATGCGGCGGCGGCGGCGGAACTGAAAACGGAATTCACCCTGCCCGGCATCGCACAATCGGTGATTTTGACCCGCACGGCGGTGCGCGCCTCGGCCATGCCCGAGGGTGAGGATCTGACGACGCTGGGAAAAAGCGGCGCGACCCTGGCGATCCACCTTTCCGTCAACAACCTGGCCAAGGTGGTGCGCGAACTGACCCCGCTCTATGGTGCGGATTGCCCCGTCGTTGTGGCGTACCGCGTCACCTGGCCGGATCAGGTTTTGATTCACGGCACATTGGCCGACATTCGGGAAAAAGTGAAAAAATCCGGCATCACCCGGACCGCCTTGATCCTGGTCGGACGGGTTCTGGACCAATCGGAATTCGAGGATAGCCGGCTCTATGCCGCCGATCACAGCCACGTCCTGCGCGACGCGGCGACCGGATAAGGCATCCTCCGCCCGTCTAGGCCACTCGATTGTCGATATATGAGCGCCTATCCGGACGGAGCGACCAGGGGAGGTCTGTTCTGGGTTATACGTCGGATCGTTCTGTTTGGATGGTGTTGCACCGCTGAGACGGCTTCTCCGCCCGTGGGTTCGGTACCTCCCTTCTGATTGGGAGGGAATCACCGTCGATATTAACGCCTTGCCGAAAGGAGTTCCCGCCCCTTTTTGACCGGCAAGCCGCATCCAAGTGTCGTCGAGGTTTCTCTGGCGATTCCCCTACCCCGCAGGCGACCAACCCAACCGTTTCCGGAAAGGCGGTCTCAGCGGTGCAACACCCTCCAAACAGCGCCGTCGCTGCGGTCGGGATTTGACTTAAAACAGGGTTGCGAGAATGTCCGCGTATCCGAAGACAGCTTCGGAACAGAACGCCAGGATACCTGTGAAAACACCGGCAAAAGCGCCAATCAGAAGATTTCGGACTGTTCCAAGGACCCCGTTATCCCGGGTGTCGATGACCTGCATACCCCTCATTTGCATGACCAATCTCCTTCCTCTCTGTTGCCTACGATAGGAATGAGTCGGCCAGGACGATGTGACGAGACGCACACTCCGAAAAATTTATTAAAATTTGTTAACTCTTTTCGTCACCGGGGTCGTCACCGGGGTCGTCGCCGGGGTCGCCGCCGGGGGCGTCGGGATCAGTGATGCGGTTCGTCGGGGTCCGCTTCGACCGGCACCATGGTGAAGAAGATCAACCCGGCGGCCATGGTCACGGCCAGCAGGACCCAGCCCAAGGCATGGGCGCCGTTCCCGTGATAGAGGCCGGCGGCGACGACGCTGGACACCGCCCCGCTGAACATCTGAATGCAGCCCATGCTGGCCGATGCGCTGCCGGCGATTCGCGGGAAAGGCTGCAGGGCGCCCGCGATCCCTTGCGGCAGGACCATCCCGAAACCGAAGAAATACAACATCATCGGCCCCAGCACGCGGATCAACGACAAGTCGTCCGCCAGAATGCCGACCACCGCCGCGCCGGTCAGGGTGCAGGTCACCCCGATGCCGATCAATTGCCTTCCTTTCATGCCGCGCATGCGCAAACGGTTGCTGAGAAAATTGCCGGAGACATAGGCGGGAACGGTTACCAGGGCGATCAGGGCGAATTGCGACGGCCGAAGACCCAGTTCCGCGATGAACAGAAAGGCGGATGTGACATGGTAGGCGAAGACACCGGAAAAGATCAGCGCGTTGACCAGGACATAGCCCATGAAGGTCCGGTTGGTGACGAGTGAGAAATAGTTCCGCAGCACGGCGCGGGGCCGCGCGGCATCCAGGTTCAGGTTGATATTGCTTTCCCCCAGAAACACCAGAACCAGCAGCAGGACGGCGGCCCCGATGATCGCGACGGCCAGGAAATTCGCGGGCCAGCCGAATGCCTCCTGCACCAGGCCGCCCATCATCGGCGCGACGGCGGGCCCGACGGCGACCGCCGCCCCGATGATGGCGAAAGCCCGGGCCATGGCGGCCCCGTCGAACAGGTCGCGCACGATGGCGCGGCCCAGGATCGGCCCGCAGCATGCGCCGAATCCCTGCAGCATGCGCATCGCCTGCAACTGTTCGATGCTGGTCGCGGTGGCGCAGAGTACGCTGGCGGCCAGATAAATCAGCAACCCCACGGTCAGGACGGGCCGCCGCCCGAATCGGTCGGACAGGGGGCCATAGATCAACTGCGCCAGGGCGAATCCGATCAGATAGGTGGTCATCGTCGCCTGAACCGCGCCGATCGGCGCCTGCAGGGACTCCGCGATCGACGGCATCGAGGGGACGTAGAAGGAAATCGTCATCGGGCCGATCGCGACCAAGGTGGTCAACAGGGCGATCAGCCATTTGCCGGTGAGATGCAGGGAAGATTGTCGGGCGGCCAAGTGTCTATCCGATCCGGTGGAGCGCCGCGCCGTGTTCGCGCAGCCAGGCGCGGGCTTTTCGCGACCCGGGGGCCAGTTCCTCGGTCAGGGACCAGAAGGCGGGGGAATGGTTCATATGGCGCAGATGCGCGACCTCATGCGCGACCACATAGGTCAGGATATCCGGCTTGGCGCAGATCAGCCGCCAATTGAAGGACAGATTGCCGTTCGCGGCGCAGCTGCCCCAGCGGCTGACCTGGTCGCGCACGGTGATCCGCCCCGCTTTCAAACCGGCACGCTCGGTCAGGATGCCGACCTGCGCGCTGATTTCCCGCCGTGCCTCCGCCTTCAAATGGTCACGGACCCTGCGCGGCACATGCGGTGCATCGCCGCCGACCAGCAGGACATCGCCCTCGACCCGGCATTTACCACGATGGGCGGGATCGTGGAAAATCGTCACGGCGCCGTCCAGTAACGGAACTTCGATGCCGTGCTGAAAGGGAATCCGGGGCGGCAGGGCGCGGAAGGTTTCGATCAGCCAGGCCCGGTGTTCTTCCAGGAAGGCCCGCATCCGGCGCATGCCGGTTCCCGTCGGAACGGTCAAAACCGCCTGATCGTTGTGCGAATCGAGCCGCAGGGTCATGCGCCGCGCCGTGGGATTCCGCCGAATCTCGACCGGAATGAAGCAATCGCCGTCCCGCACCGCCAGATCCTGATCCGGCGATGCCGTTCCGAACCGCCCGGAAAGAGGGCCGGCCAAAGAGGGCAAGAAGCGCATGACCCGACTTAGCCGGATTCAGCCGCGGATGGCGAGTGCTATCCGCGTCAACTGTGCTTGGACCTGCGGTTTGAAAGCCCGGATCGGAAAGCCAGCCCCGAAAATCAGGCGGCCCCGAAAATCAGGCGGCTTCGGATACCGGCATGGTCAGCGAGAAGCCTTCCGCCTTCAGCGCCGAGACCAGGGCGGCCTGCTTGTCGGCCGGCAGGCTCGTCAAGGGCGGCGAAACCCGGTTCCATTCCTGGTCGCCGCTGAACGCCGCCAGCACCGCCTTGACGGCCGCGATGATCGGATAGCCTTCCATGATGCTGCGGATGGCGGACACCTTGGCGTTCAGCGCCTCGGCTTCCGGCTTGTCCCAGACGTCGATCAAGGCGCGGATGGCGCGCACATTGATATTGGCGCTGGCGCTGATGCAGCCCGCCCCGCCGATCTTCAGCGCGTCGACGGCGCGGGATTCGGAACTGGGGAAAGTGTGCAGGCTGGGGAAATTCTTGATCACGGCTTCCGTGTTCGACCAATCGCCGGAACTGTCCTTCAGGCCCGCGACAGTCTGCGGATAGGCTTTCAGCAGCCGGTCGATCACGCCCATCGGAATGCCGACGCCGGCCATTTGCGGGAAATGATACAGGTACAGCTGCAGCCGGCTGTCGCCGACGCGTTCGATGATCTCCGCGAAACTGGCGAACAGCCCGTCTTCGCTGGCGTTCTTGTAGTAGAAGGGCGGCAGGACCAACACGCCGCCGCAGCCCAGTTCCACCGCATGCCGGGTCAACTCGACGCTGTCGGCAAGGGCGCAGGTGCCCGTACCCGGCAGCAGCTTCGCTGCCGGCACGCCGCTTTCCACCAACCCCTCGGTCATCCTCATCCGGTCTTTCAGGCCGACGGAATTCGCCTCGCTGGTCGTGCCGAAAATGGCCAGGCCGTCCGCGCCCTCGTCCAACAGCCAGGCGCAGAACCGGTTGAATCGTGCCGAATCCGGCGTCAGGTCCGCTTTGAACGGGGTGGAGGCCGGAACCAGGACACCGCGAAAGCGGTCGGGGGTGGAAGCGGTCATCGATGTTTCCTCTTTTGGGCCGGCTTGCGTTTGCCGCTGGGCTTGTCCGCCCCGGCGGCGCTTTGCCGGCGTGCTTCTTTCTGGCGCCATTCCAGGGTCGCCCGATTGGCATTCAGCCATCCGGTGACATGGTCTTCAAGATCGCTGACGGATAATTCCGATACCGCCTTGCCGCGCACGGATATGCCGGCCCGGTGGACGCTGTCCGGGTCGCCGGTGATCAAGGGATGCCAGTCCGCCAGGTCCTTGCCCTCGGACAGCACCCGATAGGCGCAGGTTTCCGGCATCCAGTGCAGGCTGCCGACATTGGCGATCGACAGGGTAACGCAATCGGGCACGTTCACCGCCCGGTTCGCATAATCGATGCAGCGGCATTTCTCTATGTCCAGGAACGCACAGGCGACATCGGTGACGGCAATGGCCCCGGTATCGCTGTCCTCAAGCTTGTGCAGGCAGCACTGCCCGCAGCCGTCGCACAGGCTTTCCCATTCCGAATTATCCATTTCGGCGAGGGTCTTGGTTTTCCAGAAGGGGGCGGCGGTGGCGGTCATGATGTTCCTTTGGGCGCCCGGTCTATCAGGTGCAGGAAGGACCCTGCAACCGATCCCCGCACAAGGCCCGCATTGCCAAGGGTTTCGCCGCGCGCGTCGGTCACGGCGAATAGCGGGTCGCCCGGCCCTTCCGCGGTCACGGTGGAATAGTGAAATTCATGCGCCGCGAAACCGCTGCCCGCGGGCCCCAGGATAGAGGAGCCGAGGGTCCGCGCGCGGCGATAGCCCAGATGCCGCTTGCGCGAGGCGAAGGAGGTGGTCAACGGCAACAGGCCCGCCATGGCGTGGCCGGCGCCGTCCGCGTCGATCAAAGCCTCGCCCAGGACCATATAGCCGCCGCATTCGCCGAAGATGGGCCTTTCCAGCGCGGCAAGGCCCCGCAAGCCGTTGAGGAAGCAGCTGTTTTCGGCAAGACGTCCGGCATGCAATTCCGGATAGCCGCCCGGCAGATAGACCGCATCGGCATCCGGGGAAGGGGCCTCATCCGCCAGGGGAGAGAAGAAAGAAACCGTCACGCCTTGCGCTTGCCAAGATAACGGAACGATATCGTAACAAAACGCGAAGGCCCGGTCCCTGGCGATGGCGATATGCTGGCCCAGAACGGGCAATCCCGGCGCGTCGGTGTCGGCCGCCGGGTGCGCGGCGTCATTCGTTTGCCGCGCCCGGTCGCCCAGGGACCGCAGCAGGTCCATATCCACATGCTTCTCGACAAGGTCGGCGGCGCGTTCCAGCAATGCGTCCAGGTCGTGATGCTCTTCGGCCTGAACCAGTCCCAGGTGTCGGGACGGAACCGAAACGAATTCGTCGCGGGGAATCGCGCCCAGGACCGCGGGCGGCGACTTCAGGGTCGCGACGGCCTCGGCGATCATGCCCGCATGCCGGTCGCTGCCGGTGCGGTTCAGGATGATGCCGGCGATGGTCACGTCGTCGCGGAACCGGCGGAACCCCTCGACAATAGCGGCCGCGGAAGTGGATTGCCCCATCACGTCGAGAACCAGGACGACCGGCCAACCGAGCGCGGCGGCCAGGTCGGCGGTCGATCCGCTGCCGTCGGCGGCCCCGTCGAACAGGCCCATGACGCCTTCGGCGATGGTGATTTCCGCGCCGGCCCCGGCGTGATCGGCAAGGGCGCGCAGCCGGTCGGGCGGCATCGCCCAGGGGTCCAGATTGAAGCAGGGCCGGCCGGTCGCGGCGCGGTGGAAGGCCGGATCGATATAGTCCGGCCCGGTCTTGATGCCGCTGGCGGCGACGCCCTGCCGGGTCAATGCGCGCAACAGGCCCAGCGTGACCAATGTTTTGCCGGACCCGCTGGACGGCGCGGCGATCACCAGGCCTTTTGTCGGTTCGGTTGGCACGGGGAGGATACTAGCCGGCTTCCCGGTCGGACCGGTTGCCGAGCGGGTCGGCTTCCAAAACGGTCCCGGTCAGCGCCCCCAGCCAGTTCAGCGCCGGGCGCAGGCGGACAACCTCACCGATCACGACGATGGCCGGCGGCTCCAGCGTTTCGGCGAGCGCGGGCGCCTCGGCCAGCGTCGTCACGGCGACCCGCTGGCTTTCCGTGGCGGCGCTGCAGACCAGCGCCGTCGGTTCGTCGGGGGACCGGCCGCCTTCAATTAGGCGCCGGGTGATCTCACCCATATGCTTCAGGGCCATATACAGGATCAGCACCGGGGATCCCTGGGCCAGCGCGTTCCAGTTCAGCCCGTCGGGCACATCGCCGGTAACGCCATGGCCTGTGACGAAGGTGACGGCGGAATTTGTGTCACGGTGGGTCGCCGGAATCCCGGCATAAGCCAGTCCGCCGATTCCCGCGGTGATGCCGGGAACCACGCGGAACGGAATGCCGGCATCGACCAGGTCCAGCGCTTCCTCGCCGCCGCGGCCGAACACGAAGGGATCGCCGCCTTTCAGGCGGACGACTTTGCGGCCTTCCCGGGCCAGGTCCACCAGCCGGTTGGAAATCGCGCGTTGTTTCGGCGACGGTTTGCCGCCGCGCTTGCCCGCATGGATCATCTCCGCATTCGGCGAAGCCAGCGCCAGAATCCGGTCGTCGACCAGGGCGTCATAAACCACGGTATCGGCTTGGGCGAGGCCGTTCAGCGCGTGCAGCGTCAACAGGCCGGGATCGCCCGGACCGGCGCCGACAAGCCAGACCCAGCCCGGTTCCAGGACCGGCAGGGAAGGGGGAAGGGGCAACGAAGATGTCATGGCGGGGACCATAGACGGACGGCCCCGGCTCGCCTAGTCCGAAAGCGACCGGCTTCGCACGCTTGGCGGCGTGGCGCGGTGCTCTATAAGGTGCGTTTGAAAATCACGATTTGGGTGGGGCCCCGATTGAGCAGAAAACCCGACGGCCCATTGCGGAAAGGCTGGACGACCGGCGCCTGTGCGGCGGCGGCGGCGAAGGCTGCTTTCGAAGGCCTGTTGACCGGGCGGATCCCGGACCGGGTGACCATACGCCTGCCCAAGGGGCAACTGCCGGAATTCTCCCCGACGGCGGCGGAAATCGCAGGGGGCAGCGCGCAATGCGGCGTGGTCAAGGATGCCGGCGACGACCCGGACGTGACCCACGGCGCGACCATCATGGCGGCGGTCGAACACGGCCCCGCGGGATCGGGCATCACTTTCCGCGGCGGGCCGGGGGTGGGGCGAATCACCAAGCCTGGCCTGCCGCTGCCGCCGGGCGAACCGGCGATCAACCCGATGCCTCGGCAGATCATCCGGGACAATCTGGCGGACCTCGCCGATCGGCAGGATGCGCCGCTGGACCTGATCGTTACGATATCGGTACCGGGAGGGGAGGAGATCGCGAAAAAGACGTGGAATCCGCGCCTCGGCATTCTCGGCGGTATCTCGATTCTGGGGACGACCGGTATCGTCGTGCCGTTTTCCTGCAGCGCCTGGATTCACTCGATCCATCGCGGCATAGACGTGGCGCGGGCGACAGGCCTGACCCATGTCGCGGGCGCAACCGGCAACGCATCCGAGGCGGCGGTGCAGAAAAAATTCGGCCTGCCGGACCAGGCCTTGATCGACATGGGCGATTTCGCGGGCGGCATGTTGAAATATCTGCGTGCCCATCCGGTGCCGCGCGTCACCGTCGCGGGCGGATTCGCGAAATTGGTCAAACTGGGTCAGGGAAAGCTCGATCTGCATTCGTCGCGCAGTCAGGTCGATTTCGCGGATCTGGCCAAACTGGTCGCGGCCGCGGGCGGCGGCGCGGCGCTGGTGGGCAAGGCGCGCAAGGCGAATACGGCCGCTGAAGTCCTGGCCCTGGCCGAGGGGCTGCCCCTGGCGGAGTTGGTCGCGCACCGTGCGCGCTCCGTCGCCCTGGCGACGCTGAGTGGCGGAGAGGTCGATATCCTGGTCGTCGACCGGAACGGCACCGAACTCGCCTATACAGGGCGGGACTAGCGCATGGCGAAGGCGGCCAAGGTACTGATCCTGGGCGGAACCGGCGAAGCGGTGGCACTGGCGCGGACCCTGGCGGAAGCGTTCGGCGCGGGCCTGACCGTCGTCACCTCGCTTGCCGGCCGCACCACATCCCCCACCCTTCCCCCCGGCGAAATCCGGGTCGGCGGTTTCGGGGGCGTCCTGGGCCTTACCCGGTATCTGCGTGACAAGGGCATAGACGCGGTGGTCGACGCCACCCATCCCTTCGCGGCGCGAATCACGGCGAACGCGGTCGCCGCCTGCGCGGCGGCGGGCGTGCCGCGTTTGCGGCTCGACCGGCCCGCCTGGAAACCGGTGCCGGGGGACGATTGGCGCCGGGTTCCCGACCTGCACGCCGCGGCGGCGCTGTTGCCCGCGCTGGGTAGCCGGGCCTTCCTGACCGTGGGGTCGTCGGAACTGGGGCCGTTCAAAGATGTGCCGGGCGTGCGGTTTTGGGCGCGGATGATAGAACCGCCCATCGCCGAGGACCTGCCGAAGAGCTTCACCATCGTCCGGGCGCGCGGGCCGTTTTCGCTGGCTGATGAGGAAACCTTCCTGCGACGGCATGACATCGACGTCTTGGTGACGAAAAACAGCGGCGGCGATGCGGCGGCGGCGAAGCTGGCGGCGGCGCGCGGTTTCGGCCTTCCGGTCGTGATGGTGGACAGACCGCCGACGCCGCCGGGCGACAATGCGCCGGGCATCGCGGAAACGGTCGAATGGTTGCGGCCAATCGTCCCGTAAACCATATCACCCCCCTGATAGACCCCGTATAGACTTGGTATCGTCACAGATCGCGACTTGAACGCGCGGCGATTCCCTGCTGAATCAGGGGACGGGAGATGACCGCGCCGCCGGTTGCAGGTTTTGGCCGGCTACCGCGGTGACAAGGGGAGGGATCCTGAATGCAGTTCTCGATTTTCAAACGCATCCTGGCCGTCGCCGTATTGTGCGTCCTTCTTGTGCCTGTCGGTGCGCATGCGCAAACGATCCTGGGCCTCGACGAACCGGCCATGCGGGCGATGAAGGATGGCGATTATCAAACGCTGCGAAGCGAATTGTTCAAGGGCGCCAATCCCAACATGGCCGACGATGACGGCCTGACCTTGCTGATTTACGCCGCGCGGGACGAGTTCATCGACATGATCGAACTTCTTGTCGAAAACAACGCCAAACTGTCGGAGGCGGACCGGGACGGAAACACGGCGCTGCATTGGGCCGTGATTGAGGGCCGCTATGGCTCCGTCGATACCCTCGTCGCCATGGGCGCCAGTGTGAACATCCAGAACCGGCGCGGGGAAACGCCGCTTATGGTCGCCGCGCGGGAAGGGGACCGGGATATCGTCGAACTGCTGCTACAGGCCGACCCGGACTTCACGATCAGGGACTATTCCGGCCGCGGCGTGCTGGACTATGCGCGCAACAGCCGCGACCGCCGGGTCGCTGAATTGCTGCAGGACGCAGGCGCAACGCAATAGCGGCCGTTCAGGTCAGGACTTTCGCGACTACAACGACTTCGATCAGATATCCTGCGTCCAGATCGACCCCGACACAGGCGCGCTGCGGCCAGTTTTCCGCCGGGCCGATCCATTCGCGCCAAACCGTGTCCATGGCGGGTTTTTCCGTAACGTCGCTCAAATAGACCGTTGCCTGAAGCAGGCCGGGTTTTCCGCTTCCGGCGGCGACGAGCAGTCTTTCCAAATCCTGCAAGGTGTTCCGTGTTTGATCGGCGATGCCGACCGCGCAAACAGGGTCAGTCGCCACGGCGTACACCAAACCATCCGAAACGACCGCGCTGCATCGTCCGTTCGTCGGTTCCAACGACTGCTTCATGCCGGTTCTCCCAATGCGGCGGTCAGCGCCGTCCGCTGTTCTGTTGGATGGTTTGTATGCGGTCGGATTGATCCGACGTGGTATCGCCGCCGGAGTCGCCGCCGCCAAAGCTGAAAAAGCCGCCGAAGGGTTTCGGCTTGGGAAACGGCATCGGGGAATCGGGCAAGCCGGCAGTCGCGGCCTTCATGAAGGCCCCCCACATCCGCGCCGGCAACCCGCCGCCGGTGATACGCTCGCTGGGCGATCCGTCATCGTTGCCGATCCAGACCCCGACGACCAGATCGGGCGTATAGCCGACGAACCAGCCGTCGCGGTAGTCCTGCGACGTGCCGGATTTGCCGCCGGCGGTACGGCCGATCTGGGCGTTCTTGCCGGTGCCGTAGTCGATCACCGAGGCCAGCAGCGAATGCATGGTTCGGGCGGTGTCGGGATCCAACACGGTTGCGGTGTCCCGCGGCGGACGAACGTAAAGCGTCTCACCCCCGCGCTCGGCGATACTGGAGATGCCATAGGGCACCACGGCATCCCCGCGATTCGGCAATGTCGCATAGGCGCCCGTCAACTCGATCAAGGTCACGCCATGCACGCCGAGCGCCAGGGAACGGTCCGGCGACAGGTCGGACGTGATGCCCAGGCGATGCGCGAGTTCGATGATCTTCGACCGGCCCGCCTTTTCCCCGACCGCGACCGAAACCGTGTTGAGCGATTTCGCAAAACCGTCGCGCAGGGTGACGGGGTGGTCCGGCGTCTTGCCGAAATCCCGCGGCGTCCAATCGCCGATCGTCCCCTCCCGCGGGTCGATCATCGTGTCGGGCGTCAGGCCTGCCTCCAACGCTGCCAGATAGGCGAAATACTTGAAGGTGGATCCGGGCTGGCGATAGGCGTGAACCGCCCGGTTGAACTGGGTTTTCTGCCAATCGGACCCGCCGACCATGGCGACGACCGCGCCGTCGGGCCGCATCGCGATCAGGGCGGTTTGCGCCGCGCCCGCCTGCTTGATGGCGGGCAGATGCTGCGCGACGACCTTTTCCGCCAAATGCTGCAGGGCCGGCTCCAATGTCGTTTTGATCACAAGGTCACGGCTCGACCCGCCGGCGATATCCGCAGCCCGTCCCACCACCCAATCGGCGTAATACCGGGCGTAACGCCCGCGGCTATCGGCCCGGACCACCGGAACGGTCGGCCGTTTCGCGGCATCCGCCTCGGCCTGGGTCAAGACACCGTTGGCGGCCATGGCATTCAGGACGATCGCCGCGCGTTGCGCGGCCAGTTCCGGGTCGGCGACCGGATTGTAGCGGCTGGGCGCCTTGGGCAGGCCCGCCAGAACCGCCGCCTGGAACAGCGAAACATCGCTTGCCGGTTTGCCGAAATAGGTCCGCGCGGCGGCATCGATGCCATAGGCGCCCGCCCCCAGATAAACGCGGTTCAGATAGATCTCCAGGATCTGGTCCTTGCTCAAATTCGATTCCAGCCAGATGGCGAGCAGCACTTCCTGAATCTTCCGCCGCAGGGTGCGGTCCGGCGACAGGAACAGGTTCTTGGCCAGCTGCTGGGTCAACGTGCTGCCGCCCTGGCGGACGCCGCCGGCCAGCAGGTTGGTCCAGGCCGCGCGGGCCAGGCCGATGACGTCGACACCGGGATGGTCGTGGAACCGCCGGTCCTCGATGGCGATCAGCGCTTCGGGCAGATAGGGCGGAAGATCGGCCAGCGTGACGCGGTCGCCGTGGACCGTGCCGGTTCGGGCGACCAGGTCCCCGTTCGAATCGATCACGGCGAAGCCCGCCCCGCGCGGGTCTGCGACGTTGATGTCGGTGACGTCCGGCAGGTTCCAGCCGTAATAGACCAGCACCGCGGCAAGCGCGATCACGCCCCAGATGCCCAGGCTGATCAGCGCCTTGGTTGCCCGCCAAAGGAAGGATCCGCCGCCGCGGGTCTGCTTATCCGCCCCCCTCGCCGATTTGGACGTGGTGGATTTGCCGCCGGATTTACGGCCCCGATTGGGCGCGGCTGTGCGCCCGGCCGCGGATTTGGCGGGTTTTTTCGATGCGGACGCTTTCTTGCCCGCGCGGGATCGCGATTTGCTGGTTTGAGCCATGGGCTAGCTTTATCAGAATCGCCCGGACGAACAGCGCTGAAAGTCGGCTGCGCCGCATATCGGATCAATGGCGTTCGAACTGCACATTTGAAATATTAAAAACTAATCGCTATTTTATTGGTGCGAAGTCATAAACGACCCTGTGGTATAGGGAATGGATATATGGGTTGGTTCGCTCTATCGCGCCAGTGCCAAGCCCGGTTCTGTTGAGTCCGGTTCTATTGAGTTTGGTCCCGTTGAGTCCGGTTCGTGAATTAGAGAGATGTAACGAAGCATGATATGGTCCGGTTGAAGCGGGTGGCGGTCGTGCAATAATGGACGAAGATGTCCGGTAAGTGATTGAAGGGTATATGATGGATAGGCCTTACGGAAAAGTGCTCGACAAGCTTCGGGGCGCGGGGTTGCGCCCCACCCGGCAACGTCTGGCCCTGGCGCGCCTTCTGTTCGATTCCGGCGACCAGCATGTGACGGCGGAACATCTTTATGCATTGTCGAAATCGGCCGATGCAAAAGTGTCGCTTGCGACCGTCTATAATACCTTGCATCAGTTCAAGGAAGCGGGGCTTCTGCGGGAAGTGGTGGTCGAACCGGGCCGGTCCTATTTCGATACGAATATCGACAATCACCATCACTTCTACGATCCGCAAACGGGTGAGTTGATCGACATCCCGTCCAGTCACGTGACCTTGGCCAGCCTGCCGACGCCGCCGAGCGGCAAGAAGGTCGACAGGGTCGATGTCGTGGTGCGCCTTTCCGGCAGCGATTGATAATTTCCGAAAAGAAAATGGACCTAGATCAAAAATCTTAGAAACATTATTGGAACGTTTCTAAAATATTTGACTCGTGAAATCCTCCGTCCCATATTGTAGGCGACCAACGATCCTGGGCCAGACTGACAGCCCAAGTTGGTGCAAGTCCGGCTGGGCGGGCGCGCGGCCCGTACCCGGCGCAATGGGAGATAATCAAGGAGGGTTCCATGTCGCTCCAAGGCAGCAAAACCGAAAATAATCTGAAAGAGGCATTCTCCGGCGAAAGCCAGGCGAACCGCCGTTACCTGTATTTCGCTCAGAAGGCCGACATCGAAGGCTACAACGACGTCGCCACCGTTTTCCGCTCGACCGCGGAAGGCGAAACCGGCCACGCCCACGGTCACCTCGAGTTCCTCGAAGAAGTCGGCGACCCGGCGACCGGTGAGCCGATCGGTGGCACGTCCGACAATCTGAAAGCCGCGATCGCCGGTGAAACGCACGAATACACGGACATGTATCCGGGTATGGCGCGCACGGCGCGGGAAGAAGGCTTCGACGAAATCGCCGATTGGTTCGAAACGCTTGCGAAAGCGGAAAAGAGCCATGCCGGCCGTTTCCAGAAAGCCCTGGATTCCCTGGAAGGCTAAGTATTTTCAAGGTGACCGGCGGCGCGGGACGGCGCCGCCGGTGATCTTCCGTTCAGTGACCGTTCGCACCCACGCGACGGGGCGGCGGACGGGCACGGTCTCGATAACCGAAGAAGATATGAGGCGTGCGCGATGGCTGAAGGTAGCCGGGAAGGCAGTTTGGATGCCCCGACACGGCATCCGATCGATTGGAATAATCCCGAATTCTATGATGAAGCGAAGCTGGATGAAGAGCTTCGACGGGTATTCGACATCTGTCACGGATGCCGGCGCTGCTTCAATCTGTGCGACAGTTTTCCGCGCCTGTTCGATCTGATCGACGATTCGGAAAGCGGTGAACTCGACACCGTCGAGTCCAAGGATTTCAAGCCTGTCGTGGATGCCTGCACGCTCTGCGACATGTGCTTCATGACGAAGTGCCCCTATGTGCCGCCGCATGAATTCAACCTGGATTTCCCCCATCTGATGCTGCGCTACCGCGCGGTGGAAAAGAAAAAGGGCGAAATCGGCGGTGGGATGGAAGCGCAGCTGACCGAAACCGACCGCAACGGCAAGCTTGGGTCCAGCCTGTCCGGCCTGGCCAATTGGGCGACCGACCGCAAGAACGGCCTGACCCGCGGCGTGATGCAAAGCGTGGCCGGCGTCCATAAGGATGCCGCCCTGCCGAAATTCGCCGGCAAGACTTTCGAAAAACAGGCGGCGGAAAACCCGCCCGCCGTCAACACATCCGCCCCCGCGCATGGCCGCAAGGCGGTGATCTACGCCACCTGCTACGGCAATTACAACAACCCGGAAATCGGTACCGCGGCCCTGGCGATCCTGGCCCATAACGGCGTCGAGGCGGAAGTCGTCTATCCCGAATGCTGCGGCATGCCGCAGATGGAACAGGGCGATCTGGCCCGCGTGGAAACCAAGGCGAAGAACGTCGCCAAGACGCTGAAGCCCTATATCGAAAAGGGCTATCACGTGATCTCGCTGGTGCCGAGCTGCACCTTGATGCTGAAATTCGAATGGCCGTTGATCTCACCGGACGATGAAGACGTAAAACTGCTCAGCGGGTCGACCTTCGATATCAGCGAATACATCGTCGATATTTCCAAGAAGGAAGGCCTGGCCGAGGGGCTGAAGCCGCTGGACGGCGATGTCTCGGTCCATATCGCCTGCCATGCGCGGGCGCAGAATATGGGGCAGAAAGCCGCCGAACTGATGAAACTGGTGCCTGAAACCAAACTGCATGTGGTCGAACGCTGTTCCGGCCATGGCGGATCCTGGGGCATCAAGAAGGAGTTTTTCGAGGTCGGCATGAAGGTCGGCAAGCCGGTCTTCAGACAGGCCTTGAACAAGGGACAGGCGAAATACGTCGCCAGCGAATGCCCGCTGGCGGGCCTGCATATCGCCCAGGGCATGGAAGCGACCGGTAGCGACAATCCGCTGCCGGAAACGGTGCCGCACCCCGTGGTGCTGTTCGCCCGCGCCTATGGGCTGAGCTACTAAGAGGAATTGTGAGGTTTGGAGATGATTGCGATGCCGATCAAAACGGAAATCACCGCGGCCGACATCATGCCGATCGACGAGTATACGAAGATCCGGAAGGAACGCCGCACGGCGATGATGCCGGTCAAGAAAGCGCGCCGGATGGATATCGGTCCGGTCGCGACGGCGTACTTCGAAAATTACGAAACCATGCTCCATCAGGTGCATGAGATGCTCTATATCGAAAAGGGCGGGGACGAACAGCTGAAGGACGAATTGGGGGCCTATAACCCGTTGATCCCGAAAGGCCGCGAACTGGTCGCGACCGTGATGTTCGAAATCGACGACCCGATCCGCCGCGCCAATTTCCTGGGCCGCCTGGGCGGAGTCGAGGAAACCATGTTCCTGAAATTCGGCGAACACGAGGTGAAGGGCCAGCCGGAAGAGGACGTCGACCGCACCAACGCCGCCGGCAAGGCGAGCAGCGTCCAGTTCATCCATTTCCCGATGACGGATGCGGAGGCCGAAGCCTTCAAGACCGAAAACACCCAGGTCATCATCGGCTTCACCCATCCGGAATACGCCCATATGACGATCATGCCGGAAGGGACGCGCGCCGCCTTGGCCGGCGATCTGGCCTAGGCATCGCGGGTTCTCAAACGAAAGGCCGGCCCGGAATATCCGGCCGGCCTTTTTCTTTTCCGGTTCGCAGGATGTGAGCTGCGTTCTAGTTCAGCACTTCGCTGTCGTAGAGGCCCCAGATATCCTTGCGGGTGATCCAGCCTTCGAAGCCGGCGGTGCGGACCTCGCACCAGGCGCTGTCACATTTCTCGACCACGGCGACCATGCCGCTGCCCAGACGGGCGAGGACCGGCGCGCCGTCATCCGGTTCGCGCCGCATGATGATCTCTTCCGCTTCGACGACGACGCCGCGGCGGCTGGACAGCATGGCGCGGTGGATCCACCCCTCGGTGCCTTCCACGTCGCGGACCTTCCGCCAGGTGTCGTGTTCGGCGATGACCTCAAGCGGCATATAGCGCCGCTGATAGACCCATTCGACCGGATAGCGGACGCCGGGTCCGCTCCGCATATTGACCTCGTCGGCGTTCAGTGTGACGAACCGGGGGATCGGTTGGCCGCTGGAAGCCGACTGCGCATGACCGGGTGCCGTTGCAGCGACGCCAGCCACGACGAGACAGGACAAAAGCAGTTTTGCTTTCATGTTTCTCGATCCATTGATTTTTGTGACGTCATGGAATCGGATACCCTGCGTCGCCTTCTCGCGGCAAGGGTTACCTGTAGACCTTGCCCAAAAGAGACTGTGCAAATCGGTCTGCCGCGCGGTATGACAGAACCATATCGCACCCGGTGCAGACCTTGAACAAACAATAACGCTTAAAGTGTGAGTGCGGGATGAACCAAAGACCACGCGTCATCGTGACCCGAAAATTGCCCGACATCATCGAAACGCGGATGATGGAACTGTTCGATTGCCGGCTGAATCTGGACGACGAAGCCATGAGCCGCGAGGCGTTGATCGCCGCGGTCCAGGAAGCCGACGTCCTGGTGCCGACCGTGACGGACCGGATCGATCGCGAAGTGATCGACGCGGCGGGGGATCAGTTGAAATTGATCGCCTCCTTCGGCACCGGTGTCGACCATATCGACTTCCAGGCCTGCAAGAAGCGCGACATCATCGTCACGAACACGCCCGATGTCCTTACCGAGGACACTGCCGACATGACCATGGCGTTGATCCTGGCCGTGCCGCGCCGGCTGACCGAAGGGGAACAACTGGTCCGGTCCGGCGATTGGAAGGGCTGGAGCCCGACCGGCATGCTCGGTCATCGGATCTGGGGCAAGCGTTTGGGCATCATCGGCATGGGCCGGATCGGTCAGGCGGTGGCGCGGCGCGCGCGCGGCTTCGGCCTGTCGATCCACTATCACAACCGGAACCGCGTCTATGAAGATGTGGAGCAGGAACTGGAGGCGACCTATTGGTCCAGCCTGGATCAGATGATCGCCCATATGGATATCATCTCGATCAATTGCCCCCATACGCCGGCCACCTATCACCTGTTGAACCGCCGCCGCCTGCAGTTGATGAAACCGCATGTCTATGTGGTGAACACCAGCCGGGGGGAAGTGATCGACGAAAGCGCCTTGATCGAAGCGCTGACCCAGGAGCAGATCGCCGGCTGCGGGCTGGATGTCTACGAACACGAACCGTCGGTGAACCCGAAACTGTTGAAGCTGCGCAATGCCGTGCTGCTGCCGCATATGGGCTCGGCCACCATCGAAGGCCGTATCGCCATGGGCGAAAAGGTCATCATCAACATCCGCACCTTCGCCGACGGTCACAATCCGCGCGACCGCGTCATCGATACGATGTTCTGATGCCTGGAACGGGGAAATAACGTGGACCCCCTGGCCTTCGTCGCCTTCACGACCTTTTTCGCGACCATCGGTCCGGTCGACGTTGCGGCGATGTATGCCGGGTTGACGGCGGGGCACAGCCCCGGCCACGCCCGGGCGATGGCGGCCAAGGGGGTGGCGATCGGCTCCGCCTTGCTGCTGCTTTTCGCCTTCGGCGGCAACGCGGCCCTGTCGCAACTGGGGATCGGCCTGCCGGCGCTGCGGACCGCGGGTGGCATCCTTCTGCTGCTGGTCGCGATCGACATGGTCTTCGCCAAGACCAGCGGCGGAACCTCGACGACCGATGACGAAACGGAAGAAGCGCGGCACAAGGCGGACCTGTCGGTCTTCCCCCTTGCGACACCGCTGATCGCCGGTCCCGCCGCCATGGGCGCGGCTGTGCTGTTGATGGCCGATGCCGGCGACGACTGGGCCAGAAAGGGAATCGTGATCGGCGCGCTCTGCGCCAATCTCGCCCTCGCCTTCGTGCTGTTGATGGTGGCATCCTGGATTCAGAAACTGCTGGGCGTCACCGGCCTGAACGTGATCTCGCGCGTTGTCGGCGTCTTGCTGGCCGCGCTCGCCGTGCAGTTCATGTTCGACGGCATCGCGTCCAGCGCGCTGATCGCGGGGCTGAAATAGCCGACGATTATCGTCCGAATTCTCGCCCCGCGCGTATTATAATGGTGAATAACTGATATATAAGTGAAAGCGTTGCGACTAGCGCTTGCGGATGATCGCGGTCGATGCGATCAAGGGTGCCTAGGCGTAGACGAATAACGCTGTTTTTTTGGAATATATAAGAAAATGCAAACTGCGGGTGATCAGGACTGGCTGGCAAGCCGGTTGAAACGCCATTTGGGTGAATTGATACGGCTGGCAATGCCGGTCATCGGGTCGCGCGCGGGCATCCTGGTCCTGATGACGGTCGACCTTGCCTATCTCGGCCGGGCCGGCGCGGATCAGACGGCTTTCTACTCGCTGGGTTCCTCCCCCTTCGTCATTCTGATGGTGATCGGCATCGGCCTGATGATGGGCACGATGGTGACCGTTTCGCACGCCTTCGGGGAAGGCCAATACAAGGAATGCGGCGCTATCTGGCGGCGTTCCCTGCCCTGGGCGTTGCTCTGCGGCCTCGCTTTGACATTGCTGTTGCTGCCGGTTGAGGATTTCTTCCTGCTCACCGGGCAGAATCCAGGCCTGGCGAAAGGCGCGGCGGGCGTCACCTTCATGATGAGCCTCAGCCTCGCGCCGACGCTGATCTATATCACCAGCGCCTTTTTCCTCGAAGCGTTGCGCCGGCCGATACCGGTGCTGTTCGCCATCGGTTTCGCGAACCTTCTCAATCTGGGCCTCAACCCGCTTTTGGTCTTTGGCATCGGGCCGATCCCGGAAATGGGCGCGGAAGGGGCCGCGCTCGCAACATCGATCGCCCGGACGAGCATGGCGCTGTTCCTGGTTCTTTACTGCTGGTTCCTGAAGGACCATCAAACCTTCGGCATCCGCAATCCGCTCGGTTTCGGCTGGTGGCGGCAATTCGCGAACCAACGCAGATACGGCTATGCGACCGGCCTGTCTCACGGTTTCGAAAGCCTGGGCTTCGGCGTGATGCATATCTATGCCGGTTGGCTCGGCGTCAATTCGTCGGCCACTTTCGGCATGGGCATGAACCTGACCGCCTTGGTGTTCATGGTCGCGTTGGGCTTGGCGAACGCGACCTCGGTCCGGGTCGGCATCGCCCATGGCCGGCGCGACCTGCCCGACCGCGAACTGGCGGGCTGGGTCGGTGTCGGCGTGACCTTCGCCTTCATGACGGTCTTCACCGCCATATTGGTGATGGAACCGGAATGGGTGGCGCTGACCTATACGAACGATCCCACCTTGGTGGCGATGCTGACGGCCTGTGTCGTGATCGTCGGCTATGTGGTGATCTGCGACGGAACGCAGATCGTCCTGTCCCACGCGATCCGCGCGGCGGCCGATCCCTGGACGCCGACCGTGCTGAATTTCGCGGCCTATTTCGTGGTCCAGATCCCGTTGGGTTATGCCCTGGCGATCCATATGGGGCGCGGCGTCGTCGGATTGTTCGAGGCAATGCTGATCGGCTCGGTCTTTTCCTGCGCGATTCTGGGCATCCGCTGGATGATGCTGAACCGGAAGGAAATCCGCCTCAGCCGCGCGATCGCTACCCCCCCGGCCGCTGAATAACCGGCTTGTCGCCGCAGAGCGGACAGGCCGGGTTCTTCGGCGTCTTGATCATCCGCATGTCGTTATCCAGCGCGTCGTAAAGCATCAGCCGCCCGACCATGCCGGTGCCCAGGCCCAGGATCTGTTTGATCACCTCGGTCGCCTGCAGGGTGCCCATCACCCCGGCGACCGGCCCCAGGATTCCGGCGGTGTCGCAGCGCGCGACGACCCCGTCCGCCGGCGCCTCGGGAAAGACGCAGCGATAGCACGGTCCGCCTTCATAGGCCCGGAAGGTCGACAACTGCCCTTCGAACCGCACGACCGATGCGCTGACCAGCGGCTTCTTCGCGAAAAAGCAGGCGTCGTTCAGCAGGATGCGGATCGCATAATTGTCGGTGCCGTCGACGATCAGGTCATAGGGCGCGATCACCGATTGGATGTTCTCCGCGTCCAGCTTCGTCTCAAGCGCGTCGATGGCGATGGTCGGGTTCAAGGCCCGCGCCCGCGCCGCGGCGCTCTCCACCTTGGACGTGCCGACGCTGTCTTCGGTATGGGCGATCTGGCGTTGCAGATTGGTGCGGTCGACCGTGTCGAAATCCACCAACCCGATCCGCCCGATCCCGGCACCGGCCAGATACATCAATACCGGGCTGCCCAAACCGCCGGCGCCGACGATACAGACCTTGGACTGCAACAGGGCGATCTGCCCTTCCTCGCCGATCTCGTCCAGGATGACGTGGCGGGCATAGCGCTCCAGATCGGCGTCTGACAGGTCGTCCATCGGTTCCATGTCTCTGCTCGTTCAGTCGGATTCCGCTGTGGGACCCGGCCGGGCCAGTCGTTCCTCGATCACGCGGGCCGCGTCGAAGAACTTCTCGCGCGTCTGGCCGACGAACCGGTTGCGGTTCTCGATCGCCCGGAACAGTTCCTCGGAATCGTATCGAACCGATTCGACCATCTTCATCATGATGTCGAAGGTCTCGGTCGTATGGTCCAGCAGGGGCATGTCCATCTCCACGACGATCTTCGACATCAAGTGGGTCAGGCCCTGCACATAGGCAAGCTGCCGGTCGTGTTCCTCCGCCGTGGTGACGATGGTCTTCAGGCGCAATTCCTTCGACAGGAACTGTTCCACGCAATCCAGCCGGTCGCCGCGCACATTGCACAGCGCGATCCGCAACCCGGTAATGCCGTTGGCCCCGGTCTGCGGCCCGAACAGCGGATGCGTGCCGACGATGTCCACATGCTCCGGCAGGTTTTCCAGCATCGCCGAGATCGGTTCTTCCTTGACCGAACAGACATCCAGCACCACCGCGCCGGGTTTCAGATAGGGCGAAATCTGGCGGCAGACATCGGCCATGCGTTGGACCGGCATGGCCAGGATGACGATATCCTTGCCGGCGACCTCTTCCAGGGATTCCGGCACGACGGCCCAGCGTTCGCTCAAAGGCTCCAGGTCGCGCACGGGGTCATAGGCGCCGATCCGGCAATGGGGCAGCAGATAGGGCAGCATGAACTCGCCGAATGCCCCCACGCCGATAAGTCCCACCGATGCACGCATGACCCTAATCCTTGTTTTTCCGTGTTTTTGACCAAACGGGGTTTTTGAACAAACGGGCTTATAGGCCCTGCGCGCGGCGCCGTCGATACCGGGCGTAAACGCATGCTGTCCAACAATAGCCGGACCCGCACTTGACGATCTAGGACAATTGTCCTAAGTAGGCGATAGGACAGTCGTCCTAATTCTTACTCAACCCATACGACTCTCAGCACTTTAAGGAGACAGCCGTGCCCGCAGACCTGTTCGAACCGTTTCAATTGGGAAGCCTGCCCCTGGCAAACCGCATGGTGATGGCGCCGATGACGCGCAACCGCGCCGATGGTGAAGGCGTGCCGACGCCGGCGATGGCGACCTATTACGCCCAACGCGCCGGGGCCGGTTTGATCATCGGCGAATCGGCGCCGGTCTCGGCCCAGGGGGTGGGCTATCCCCACACACCGAACCTGTTCACCGATGCGCAGACCGCCGGCTGGCTGCGGGTCAACAATGCAGTTCATTCGGCCGGTGGAAAGATCTTCGCCCAGTTGCAGCATTGCGGCCGCATTTCGCACCCCACGATGCAGCAAAGCGAAGTGACGCCGGTCGCCCCTTCAGCGATCCGGCCCGCAGGCCAGGCCGTCACGAATTCCGGCATGATGGATTTTGTGACCCCCCGTGCCGTGGAGACAGATGAAATCCCGGCCGTCGTCGAACAATTCAGATCGGCCGCTGAACGCGCCAAACAGGCGGGCTTCGACGGGGTCGAAATTCACGGCGCCAACGGCTACCTCATCGATCAGTTCCTGCGCGACGGATCGAACACGCGGACGGATGCCTATGGCGGGTCGGTCGAAAACCGAATGCGCTTGCTGATAGAGGTCCTGGACGCCGTCTTCACGGTCTGGCCGGCGAACCGCGTCGGCCTGCGGCTGACACCGGAAAACAGCTTCAACGACATGTCCGATTCGGACCCGCAGGGGCATTTCGAGGCAATCGTCGCGGCGCTGAACGGCAAAGGCCTTGCCTATCTGCACATTCTGGAAGGCGACATGATGACCAAGACCCGTGCCGTCGACTATGCCGCTTTGCGGCATCGGTATGACGGGTCCTACATGGCGAATAACGGGTTTGACCGGGACAGCGCCCGCGCGACCCTGGCCCGGGGAGAGGCCGACCTCATCGCCTTCGGCATTCCCTTCCTGGCCAATCCCGATCTTGTCCGGCGTTTCAAATTGGATCTGCCGTTGAACAATGCGGATTTCTCGACATTCTACGGCGGGACGGAAACCGGTTACACGGATTACCCCGTCTACCGCGATCCGGAGACGGTCGCCGCGTAAAGACCGACATTAAGAAAGACGCAAGAGGTTAGGGGGCGAAAGCCATGGGAAACAAATCGACACGCGATCAGATCGTCGAGGCGGCGGACCTGCTGTTCTATCATCAGGGGTTCGAACACACCTCCTTCTCGGACATCGCGGGGACGGTGAAAATTTCCCGCGGCAATTTCTATTACCACTTCAAGACCAAGGATCAGATCCTGGACGCGGTGATAGACGCCCGCCTGTCGAAAACGGAAACGATGTTGGATGCGTGGGAGGCGGCGGGCGACACCCCCGCCGACCGCATCCGCAGCTTCATCGACATCCTGATCGTCAACAAGGCGGACATCATGCGGTTCGGCTGCCCGGTGGGCACGATGACGACCGAATTGTCCAAGCTGGGGCATCCGTCCCAGCCTGGCGCCTGCCGGGTCTTCACCCTGTTCCGCCTATGGCTGCGCCGGCAGTTCGAGGCCTTGGGCCGGGGGGAAGACGCGGATGCGCTGGCGATGCACGTCCTGGCCCGCAGTCAAGGCGTTGCGACCCTGTCGACCGCCTTCGGTGACGAAGATTTCGTCCGCCGCGAAGTTCAAGAAATGTATGACTGGCTGGCATCGGTGATCGAGGGAACCGAAGGACCCGCGTCCAATCCGACACACCATTGAGGCCCGACACGGCATTGAGGAAATTCAAATGTTTGTCATTCTGCTCAAATTCGGCGCCAACAAGGCAAAAGCCGGCGATTTCATGGAAGGCCACAAGGCCTGGATCAAACAGGGCTTCGACGACGGCGTCTTCGCCCTGGTCGGCAGCTTGAAACCCAATATGGGCGGCGGCCTATTGGCGGCGGGAGAAAGCCGGGAAGAAATAGAGGCCCGCGTCCAGGCCGACCCTTTCGTGGCGGAAGGAATCGTCGAGGCGGAAATTCTGGAAATCGACCCGGCCCGTGCCGACGACCGCCTCGCCTTTCTCGCTGCGTAGACCAGGGAGCACAAAGACGTGAGCGAAACGATAGAGGGCCCGGACGGCAAGCCGCGCTGCAAATGGGCCGGTTCCGCGCCGGACTTTTTCCACTATCACGACACGGAATGGGGCTTTCCGGTCGGCGACGACATCCGACTGTTCGAGAAGATCTGCCTGGAAGGCTTCCAGTCGGGCCTGAGCTGGCGGACCATTCTGGACAAGCGGGAAAATTTTCGCGCCGCCTTCAAGGGATTCGACTTCCACAAGGTCGCCCGTTTCACGGAAAAAGACGTGGAGCGCCTGGTGCAGGATGCCGGCATCATCCGGCACCGGGGCAAGATCGAAGCGACCATCAACAATGCCAAACGCGCGGTTGAAATGGCGGAGAAGGAAGGCTCACTGGCCGCCTTTTTCTGGCGTTACGAACCCGATCCGGATTCCCTCGGCAAACCGCAGACCGCATCGACCTCCCCCGAATCCGTCCAGCTCTCGAAAGATCTGAAGAAGCTGGGCTGGAAATTCGTCGGGCCGACCACGGTCTATGCCTTCATCCAGGCCATGGGCCTGATCAACGACCATGTGGAAGGCTGTGTCGTGCGCGACCAAGTGGCAAAGGCCAGGAAGGCGTTCAAGAAACCGGCCTAGCCCATGCGCGGGTGGGCCCGCCGATCGTTCCGCTTAAGAAAAGGGATGCTGACAGGCGACTTGTGAATCACTGGGCGGCGGCAAATTTCTGTCCGCATCAGGCCCTGAAACTTAAACGCCGGTCGACCCGAAACCGCCGGAACCGCGTTCCGTCTCTTCAAGGTCGTCCACAATCTGCCACTGTAGTTGCGTCACGGGCGCGATCACGATTTGGGCGATCCGCATGCCCCGTTCGACCGTGAAATCCTCTTGTCCCAGGTTCGCCAGAATGACGCCGACCTCGCCGCGATAATCCGCGTCGATGGTGCCGGGCGTGTTCAGGCAGGTAATTCCGTTTTTCAGGGCCAGCCCGGAACGCGGACGGACCTGGGCCTCGTAACCCATTGGCAAAGCTATGGAAAGTCCGGTCGGCACCAGGGCGCGCCCACCCGCCGGGATGACTGTATCCGCCGTCACCGCGGCCAAAAGGTCGGCCCCCGCGCTCAAGGCGGTCTTGTATTCGGGCAGGGCCAGACCCTCCCCATGCGGCAGAATCTTGACGGCGACTTCAATCGTAGTTGGCCGGGCCGCGGCAGTGTCGGAGAGGGGGGCGGACATGGGAAAACTTCCTTCGGAACGGGTCGATTTAAGGGTCAGGCGGAGGCGCCGGCGAAATGCGCGGCGATTTTTTCGGCCAGTGTCGTCGCGACCTCGGCCTTGGTCGAGTCTGGCCAATCCTCATGGCCGTTCCCGTCGATGAAATGGATGCGGTTGCGGTCGCCGCCGAAGGTGCCGGTCCCTTCGGAAACGTCATTGGCCAGAATCCAATCGCAACCCTTCCGCTTCCGTTTCGCGATGGCGTGCTCCAGTACCGCTTCCGTTTCGGCGGCAAAACCAACCACCAGGCCGGGGCGGGCGGAACCGGTCTTGGACAAGGTCGCCAATATGTCCGGGTTCTCGGTCAGGGTAAGCGACGGTAACGATCCCGAATCTTTTTTCAGTTTCTGCTCCGCCTTGCCGCTGACCCGCCAATCGGCGACCGCCGCGGCGCAGACCGCGATGTCGGCCGGCAGGTGTCCCAGGCAGGCATCCAGCATCTGCTGCGCGGTTTCCACATGAACCGTTTCGACCCCGGCGGGATCGGCCAGACGGGTCGGGCCGGAGACCAGCGTGACCGTGGCGCCGGCGCGGGCCAAGGCCTCGGCGATGGCATGGCCCTGCCGGCCGGAAGACCGGTTGGCAATATAGCGCACCGGGTCGATGGGTTCATGCGTCGGGCCGGATGTAACGATTGCCGAACGGCCCGCCAGGGGCTTGGCTTTGCGGCTCTTATCGGCGCCCAGATGCGCCAGGATCGCGGCCGCGATATCGGCCGGTTCCGACATTCGCCCATAGCCGAATTCACCGCAGGCCATATCCCCTTCGACAGGCCCGATCATCTCGACACCGCGTTGTTTCAGGGTGGCGATATTGGCCTGGGTCGCGGGGTGATCCCACATCCTGACATTCATCGCCGGCGCGGCCATGACCGGCTTGTCGGTGGCCAGCAGAACGGTCGTTGCGATGTCGTTCGCGTTGCCATGCGCCATGCGCGCCAGGATATCGGCGGTAGCCGGCGCGACCACCAGAAGGTCGGCGCTGCGGGACAATTGGATATGGCCCATCTCCGCCTCGTCGGTCAGGGAGAACAGGTCGGTATAGACCTTGTCCTCCGACAGGGCGGCGACGCTGAGCGGCGTAACGAATTCCTCGGCGGCCTTTGTCATGACGCAACGAACGGCGATGCCTTCCCGCCGCAAGGCGCGGATGACCTCCAGGGATTTATAGGCGGCGATGCCCCCGCTGATGATCAGCAGCACCCGCTTCGGTTCCGATGGCGTCTCGGACATGGACTTGGCCTCTCAGGCTCAATCTCTCGGTCGACAGGACCGTACTGACGGCAATCATCTACGGCAAGCATCCAGCAACGGAACCGGAATCGGAACGGTTTCCGACGATTTGACTAAAATTGTAGTTAACATTGGCCGCCATTTGCCGAAAGACAGACGATGGATCGAAAAATGATTTGTTTTGATAGGGTTGAGTGGTGTCAGGACGCGAAGGCGACAAGGAACAAGACGGCCAGGACGGCGATCATCACCGGTCCCCAACCGGTCCGGATACCGGATCGCAGCACCCGGTTGGGGCCGGACCCGCCTTTTCGCGCCTGCTCCGAAAACCGGGCAACGACCGCCGGGTCGATATCCGACAGCTTCGCCAAGACATCCTCCGCCCGCCGCAGGGTGCCGGGCAGGCGCTGCAAGGCGTCCAGGGTCTCGCCCACCGCGTCGCGGATGCGCGCTTCCGGGCCCCTGTTGGCGATCATCCAATCCTCGATCAGCGGCTGGGCCATGGTCCACATATTCACCGTCGGGTTCAGCTTCCGACCGACGCCCTCGGCGACCAGCATGGTTTTTTGCAACAGCAGCAGGTCCGGCTGGGTTTCCATGTCGAAGTCTTCGGTCACCTTGAACAGTTGCGCCAGCAGGCGGCCGACGGAAATTTCGTTCAAGGGCTTGTCCAGCACCGGTTCGCCCACCGCGCGGATCGCCTGGGTGAAGGCTTCCTTGGATTTATGCGGCGGCACGATGCCGAAATCGAAATGCACCTGGGCGACGGTCTTGTAGTCGCGCTGCAGAAAGCCGACCAGAAGATCGGCCAGGAAGATCCGCGTGCGTTTGTCGACCCGGCCCATGATGCCGAAATCGACGGGGCACAGATTGCCCTCCCCATCGACGAACATGTTGCCGGGATGCATATCCGCGTGGAAGAAGCCGTCGCGGAAGACCTGCAGGAAGAAGATCCGCGCCGATCGTTCCAGCAGGTCGTTGACGTCGAACCCCGCCGCGGTCAGGCCGGCGATATCGTCGATCCGCAAGCCCCGGATGCGTTCGGTGGTCAGCACCCGCCGCCCGGTCCGCTGCCAGTCGACGGCGACGACACGGAACCCCTCGTCGTCATGGCTCAACCCGGCCAGTTCGGACGCTGCCGCGCCTTCCAGGCGCAGATCCATTTCCGTCTCGACCCATTCCTTGAAGGTCTCGACGACGGCGACCGGGCGCAGACGGCGAAGGCCCGGAACGAACCTCTCCCCCTGTTCGGCCAGCCAGCGGAACAAGGCGATATCGTGCTCGAACCGGTCTTCGACATTCGGCCGCAGCACTTTTACCGCGACGTCACGCCCGTCGGGCGTCACCGCGAAATGTACCTGGGCGATGGAGGCCGCTGCGACGGGCGTTTCCTCGAAGGAAGCGAAAAGTTCCGAGATCGGCGCTTCCAATTCCGCTTCGATCGACGCGCGCGCCTTTTCGGTCGGGAAAGGCGGCAGGCTATCCTGCAACTGGCTCAGGTCCTGGGCGACCTGGTCGCCGACAAGATCGGCGCGGACCGAAAGCGCCTGGCCCAGTTTGATGAAGCTTGGCCCCAGATCGGTCAGGGCGGCGGCCAGCCGTTCGCCTTCCCTTCCCGGACGACGCCGACCCCAAAGCAGACGGATTACGCCCACGGGAAACCGCAGGGCCTTGATCCGCCGGGCCGGCCACAAGGCGTCGTGGCGCGCCAGGGTGCGGGCAATGCCGATCAGTCGGAAACAGTTGTGGATGCCTGTAATCATCAGGTGCGGGTTTAGAGCAATAATTCCGCTTGGGAAATCACGGATTTGACGCGCCGGTTCGTCGGGCCCGCCCGTGTCACGCGTCTTCCTGTTGTTCGAAGAAGGACGTTCCCTGCGGCAATTCCGGCGCTTGCAGGTCGAAGGCGACGGACCGGATCCGCCCGGTCGGCTGCCCGCGGACCAAGCGGCCCTGATCCACATTCGGCATCGGGTTGGGCGACAGGGGAATGGCGTCTTCGGCGGTGAAGACGAAGATCGACAATACCCGGCGCTTGTCGGAATTGTTCGGCGCCGACCCGTGGACGACCCGTGTATGCATCAGGCAGGCATCGCCCGCCTTGCCCATCACCGGCACGGCTTTCTTCGCCAGTTCCGCCTCTATTTCCGGGTCGACGGCGCCGGTGAACTTGCCCCCGTGCCACAGGCTCAGCAGCGGCCCCTTATGGCTGCCGGGAACCACCATCAGGCAGCCGTTTTCCGCATCCGTGTCGTCCAGCATGACCAGGGAGGTCACCACATCCGCATTGCTGTGCGGCGTGTAAGTGAAGTCCTGGTGGTACTTCACCTCCGTATTCGTGCGCGGCAGTTTCGAATTGATCTTGCTGTGATGGAATTTGACGTTCGGGCCGATCAGGTCGGCGACCGCGTCGGTCATCCGGCTGTCTTCCATGGCGGATCGATAGGCGCTTCCCGCTTCCACCGGCGCGTTCACCCGGCGCAGGCGCGGATGGTCGGCAGTATGGCCGGGTTCCAGGTCGAACCGGGGTTTGCCGTTGATGGTTTCGCCGAAATTACTGCTGTGGGTGCGGCTTTCCTCGACCCAATCGTCGAACTGGGCCCGCATGGCGGCAAGCTGGTCGCTGTCGACCGCGTTCTTCAGTAGCAGAAAGCCGTCCCGCTCGAAGGCGTCGATCTCATCCTGGGTTAAGGTCAAAGGCATGACAGCCGCCCCTTTTCGATTGTTACACCCGCCAGCCGGAATGGATCGCCGCGATGCCGCCGGACAGGTTCTGCCAATCGGCGCGGGCAAGGCCGGCATCCGCCATCTTACCCGCCAGGGTCTTCTGGTCCGGGAACATGCGGATGCTTTCCACCAGATACTGATAGGACTCCCGGTCGTTCGCCACCGCCTGGCCCAGGGCCGGCAGGACGCGGAAGGAATAGGTATCGTAGATGTCGTCCAGCACGGGCAGCACCACATGGCTGAATTCCAGGCACAGGAAGTGCCCGCCCGGCTTCAGGACGCGCCGCGCCTCGGCAAGGGCGGCGTCGATATCGGTCACGTTGCGCAACCCGAAGGCGATCGTATAGGCATCGACCGAGCGGTCGGCCAAGGGCAGGCCCTGCGCGTCGCCGACCAGCCAGTCGACCTTGCCCAGAATGCCGTGATCGATGGCGCGGTCGCGGCCGACGCGAACCATGCCTTCCGTCAGGTCGCAGACCGAAACCTTGCCGCCGCCCGCCTCCAGGAACCGGAAGGCGATGTCGCCCGTGCCCCCGGCCACATCCAGCAGATGCATGGAGGGTCGCGGCTTCAGCCGGTCGATCAAGGCCGATTTCCAAAGCCGGTGCACGCCGCCCGACATAAGGTCGTTCATCAAATCGTAGCGGCCCGCCACGGATTCGAACACGCCCTGAACCAGGGACGGCTTTTCCTCGGGCGCCACATCCTGGAACCCGAAGCTTGCGGTTTTGCCGCCGTTGTTTTCAATGCTGTCTGTCGCCATGCGGCGCAGGATATCCGAGGCCGAACCCGAAAGCCATATCAGGGAGGGCCTTGGGCCGGCGATGCGGCGATTTGTTCAAGACACCCTACCCGACACCCTATATGAAGGGCCTCACCGCCCGGTTCGAAGAGGGGCCGAATGCCTGAATTGCCTGAAGTAGAAACCGTCCGCCGGGGCCTGGCGCCGCATATGGAAGGGCGCCGGATCGTCTATGCCGAACAGAACCGGCCGGACCTGCGCTTTCCCTTTCCGCCGGGCTTCGTTTCGCGCCTGGACGGCAACCGGGTCGTCAGCGTCGGGCGGCGCGCGAAATATCTGCTGATCGAACTGGCCGACGGTTGGACCTGGATGGTGCATCTGGGCATGTCCGGGCGCTTCACGGTGAATCCCGGCACCGAAACGATCACCGCGACCTCCGGCCAAGTCGGCCATAACTCCGGTTGGGCCTTGGCGGAAAAGCACGACCATGTGCGGGTCGAAATGGAAGGCGGTGCGCGCCTTGTCTTCAACGACACCCGCCGGTTCGGTTTCATGGATCTAATCCCGCCGGGCGGGTTGGAGACCAATCCGCATCTGGCGGGGCTCGGCCCCGAACCGCTGGACGAGGCTTTCAACGTCGCCGGATTCTCCGCCGCCATCGCGGATAAGAAAACGCCGATCAAGGCGGCCTTGTTGGACCAGTCGGTGGTCGCGGGGCTGGGCAATATCTATGTCTGCGAAGCGCTATGGCGGGCGGGTATCAGCCCCAAGCGGCTGGCCAAGACGATTCCGGGGCGGCGGGCCGAACGGCTGGTTCCCGCGGTCAAGGAGGTGATCGCCGCGGCGATCGAGGCCGGCGGATCGTCCTTGCGCGACTATGTGCAGGCGGATGGCGAGCTCGGTTATTTTCAGCATTCCTGGGACGCCTATGGCCGCGAAGGCGAGCCTTGCCGGAAACCGGATTGCGGGGGCATTCTGCGCCGGATCGTGCAATCGGGCCGGTCGACCTTTTTCTGTCCCGGCCATCAGCGCTAACATCGCGGGAAGGGCGGCGCCGATCATGCGCCATTGATACAGCTTTCGAGAACATCGCCTGACAGGGGGGCACATGACCGACCGCAAAGGTCCGACACGAACACCGACATGTATCAAGCGGCACCTCGTCGCTTTGGCTCAGGCCCTGACCGTCGCGATGGCCCTGGGATTTGCCGGCGCGCCCGCCGCCGCGCAAAGCTTCCTGGCGGGGTTTGAGGACGTCCCCCTGATGGAAGGTCTGACGGCCGACGAGGATGCCGGGCTTGTATTCGATTCACCGGCCGGTCGGATTGTCGAAGCCTATGCGGTCGGAGAGGTTGCGTGGCAGGACGTGATCACCTTTTATACGGCGACTTTGAAATCGCTCGGCTGGCGCACCCTGGGACAGGGTCGTTTCGCCCGGGAGGGGGAAGAGCTTCATATCGACCGTTTCGGACGGGACGGTGATTTGACCGTCCGGTTCACCTTGGCGCCCAATTGAGGACCCAATTAAGCGCCCATCGAGATCCCGTTCAGGGGATATGGGTGGCGGAACGGCGACGCTGAACACTGAAAAGAACACTGGAAAAATCGAAACCAACACGGACCCGGCTGTGCCGGGGATTAGGCGAGGGGTAGAATGGCATACGAATATATCTTGGTTGAAACGCGCGGGCCGGTCGGTCTGATCACCTTGAACCGTCCGAAGGCGCTGAACGCGCTGTGCGCGGGACTGATCGTGGAACTCGGCAAGGCGTTGGACGATATGGAAGCCGACGACAATGTCGGCGCGATCGTCCTGACCGGGTCGGAAAAGGCTTTCGCCGCCGGCGCGGATATCAAGGAGATGTCCGGCAAGTCCTATATGGACGTCTATCTGCAGGACTTCATCACCAAGGGCTGGGAGCGGGTGACGACCTGCCGCAAGCCGGTAATCGCGGCCGTGTCGGGCTACGCGCTTGGCGGCGGTTGTGAAATGGCGATGATGTGCGATTTCATCCTGGCCGCCGAAACCGCGAAATTCGGGCAGCCGGAAATCACCATCGGCACCATTCCGGGCGCCGGCGGCACCCAGCGCCTGACCCGTTTCGTCGGCAAGTCGAAGGCGATGGAAATGAACCTGACGGGCCGCATCATGGATGCGGAGGAAGCCGAACGCGCCGGCCTCGTCAGCCGCATCATCCCCGCGACCGAACTGATCAGCGAAGCGGTCGCCACGGCGGAAAAAATCGCCGGCCTGTCCCGGCCGGTCGTGATGATGGCGAAGGAATGCGTGAACAAGGCCTATGAAACGACCTTGTCCGAAGGCGTTAAATTCGAACGCCGGGTCTTCCATTCGACCTTCGCGACTGAGGACCAGAAGGAAGGCATGGCCGCTTTCGTCGAGAAGCGGACGCCGAAGTTCAAGAACCGCTGATCGCGGCCACGGATTTTCGGGGGGCGGGCAATGCGGCCGCCCCCCGATGATTTTCACCTCGGCGATTTCCGCTCAATAGTCTGCCCCGAAAGGCTTTGCGGTCTTGACGCTGCAACGCCGGACCCCTATAAGCGCGCGGTCGCCGGGACGGGACGCACTTAAGCGGTGTCGCCCGATAAAAGTCCGAGGCGGAAAAGAAGACATGGTCCGCTGGTTGCCGCACCCTTGACCGGGTTGCCCCGAAGGGTGGTATGGCGCGGCGAGATCGATTTGGTTTTGAAATATACGGAAACTGACAATGGCCAATAACCTGCAAGCCAAGAAGCGCATCCGGCAGATCGAAAAGCGGACCGTGCGTAACAAGGACCGCGTCAGCCGCATCCGCACTTTCGTGCGGAGTGTCGAACGGGCGATCGAAACCGGCGACAAGGCTGCTGCCGAGACCGCATACAAGGCTGCCATGCCGGAAATGCACCGCGGCATCACCAAGGGCGTCCTGCATCGCAACACGGTTGCGCGCAAGCTGTCCCGCCTGTCCGCTCGGATCAAATCCCTCTAAGCAGGCCGGTATCGGCGGGGCGGTAATTTTTTACCGTTTCGCCGGATAGACCGTCATCGAGACGCCGTCCGCATCCGCGGGCGGCTTTTGGTGTTTGTGGCCATATCTTGTTACCGTCCCGTGTCCGGTCCCAGCCCGACCCCGGCAACGGCACTTTGGGGGCGTCGACGCGGCGCGCGGCTGGAATTGCGGGCCGGATTTACATCCAAAAAGCGTAAAATTTTCTCTATTCCAGGAAAGAATTTGGATTCCAAAAGGTTAGAAACTTCGGGCCTTCGGGGAAGCGCGAGACGAGCGATGTCAACGGTTTTATTTGCCCGAATCGGTCTTTTGATTCCTTGTCACCGGAAACCCGTCTGGCTACAGTTCATGCGGCAGGGAGGTCCACGGACCGAATGTCGTTGAGCTGCCGGATAGGGTGTTGGAGCACCGCACTGTTCGGGTCGGTTCGCAGGAGTGGCGGAAAAACAAGAGCTTAAAATAAACTCTCTCGGCTGCTTCTTTACAAAGATTGAACTTTTGAATGTTCGCGTAAGCCGCGAAACGGAGTCCGCTGTGGCGGATGCCGACGGGAAAGCTTTGTCCGGTGACCTTGTGGTGACTTTGTAACGGGGGCGGGTTGAACGGACGGCTACGGGATGGTCTGAGATATGTGTCGGCCGCTGCAGTCGCGACGGTCGTAGGGTGTTGGTTTCGCGTTGAGGCAATCGAGACGGACGGTTGGTTCAGATGCTGATGGATTTGGGTGGAGCAATGGAACAAAGGCTGTCGGCGCAATGGGCCCGGGTGCGGGCGCGTATGCGGAGCGAATTCGGGGAAACCGCGTTTCAAAGCTGGCTCAAGCCTCTCACTTTCAAAGGATTCCAGGGCGGTGTCGTTCACTTGCTGGTGCCGACCCGGTTCATGCAGAACTGGATCGAGTCCCAATACGGCGACCGCCTGTTGGAACTTTGGCGCAGCGAGAACCCGTCGGTCACGGCGATAGACGTCGTCCATTCCGCCTCCTCTTCCGCCGTTTCGTCCGGCGCCTCATCCATCGGTAGCGGTTCGGCCCAGGGCGCGACGGGACTGGTCGGGCGTGGGCGTGACGGCGCCGGGGTATCTTCCGCCAATACCGATGCGCTCAACAGTTTCGATGCCGGCCTCTGCGCGCCGCTGGACCCGCGTTTCCGGTTCGACAATTTCATCGTCGGCAAACCGAATGAACTGGCTTTCGCCGCCGCGCGCCGTGTCGCCGAGGCGGACAATGTGCCCTTCAATCCGCTGTTCCTGTTCGGCGGCGTCGGTCTGGGCAAGACCCATCTGATGCATGCCATCGCCGCGCAGCTGCGCGAATCCGCGCCGGAAAAACGTGTCCTTTACCTGTCCGCGGAAAAGTTCATGTACCAGTTCATCCGCGCGCTGCGCTACAAGGACACGATGGCCTTCAAGGAACAGTTCCGGTCGGTCGACGTGCTGATGATCGACGACGTGCAGTTCATCGCCGGCAAGGACAATACCCAGGAAGAATTCTTCCATACCTTCAACGCGCTGGTGGACCAGAACCGCCAGGTGGTGATTTCGGCGGACAAATCCCCGGCCGAGCTGGAGGGGATCGAGGACCGCATGAAGTCGCGCCTCGGCTGGGGTCTGGTGGCGGAGATCCACTCCACCACCTATGAACTGCGCCTGGGCATTCTGCAGTCCAAGGCAGAGCAGATGAGCGCGGATATCCCGCCCAAGGTGCTCGAATTCCTGGCCCATAAGATCACGTCCAACGTCCGTGAGCTGGAAGGCGCGCTGAACCGCCTCGTCGCCTATGCGAATCTGGTCGGCCGTTCGATCACGCTGGAAACCGCGCAGGAAGTGCTGCACGACCTGCTGCGGGCCAACGACCGCCGGGTGACGATCGAGGAAATCCAGAAACGCGTCGCCGAGCATTTCAACGTGAAGCTTTCCGAAATGCACTCGGCCCGGCGCAGCCGCGGCATCGCCCGCCCGCGTCAGGTGGCGATGTATCTCTCCAAGCAGTTGACCGCGCGCTCGCTGCCGGAAATCGGCCGCAAGTTCGGCGGCCGCGACCACACAACGGTGATGCATGCGGTGCGCAAGGTGGATGAGTTGAAACAGGCCGACAGCAGCTTCGCGGAAGACGTGGAACTGCTGCGGCGGATGCTGGAAGGCTAGGGCGGCGGCCGCGCGGATGCGGCAGGATACCGTCCGGATCGGGCTTTCGCAGGGCTTCCGGAAATTCGTCTAAACAACCGATTCGTTAAAATGCCCGTTTTCGGCCCCCGGTCGGGGGTCCTCGTCCCCGCCCGGTTTCCCCCGCCGTTTCGGGCGCCGCGGAAAGACGAAAAAATTCCTCAATGAAATCAATGAGTTATAGAGGCGTCGCGGATCGTGTTTTTTGCCCGGCGCGCGACAGCGCCCGCGCTGCAAAAAACTGGGCTTTCCGGGCTGAGGTGATATAGTTTTTTCCCGTTCGCGGGGGGCCGAATTCCAGACTTTCCGTTCCCCCTAGCCAAGCTTGACCCAACCATGTCCGGATGGCGTCTGGCGCGGCTCTTTCCGGCCTTGAATTGGGGCCCGGATTGGGGCCCAAACTAGGGGCCCAAACTAGGGGCCATGGCTGTGGCTCCGGGGTGGCGCCGCCGAACGGGGGCACGACGGGGCGGTCTCTCCGCCCGTATCGTCGGTCAAATCGTAGCAAGCGCGGACCTGGATCCGCGAAACCAGAATATGGGGTGGGGCAACCCGCTCCGGACAGAAACGGATCATCGACGACCCATGAAGCTGACCATTGAACGCGCCGAACTGCTCCGCTCCCTGAACCATGTACAAAGCGTAGTCGAGCGTCGGAATACTATACCGATCCTGTCGAACGTCCTGATCGAGGCGTCCGGCAGCACCTTGCGCCTGACCGCCACGGATATGGATATCGCCATTGTCGAATCCGTCGCCGCGTCCATCGGCACGGAAGGGTCGACGACGGCCCCGGCGCATACGCTGTACGACATCGTCCGCAAGCTGCCCGACGGTGCGCAGGTCGAGTTGGGCAAGGAAGATGACCGCCTGGAGCTGCGCAGCGGCCGCTCGCGCTTCACCTTGCAGACGCTGCCGACCGAGGATTTCCCCGTCATGACCGGCGGGGACATGCCGCACACCTTCAGCCTCAGCGCCAATGTCCTGCGCGGGATTGTCGACCGCACGCGCTTCGCCATTTCCACCGAGGAAACCCGCTATTACCTGAACGGCATCTACGTGCATGCGGCTGACGGCATCATGCGTGCCGTCGCGACCGACGGCCACCGCCTGGCGCGGGTGGAAACGCCGCTTCCCGATGGGGCGGAAGGCATGCCGGGCGTGATCATGCCGCGTAAGACGGTCAGCGAGCTTCGCAAGCTGATCGACGAGTCGGAAGGCGATGTCGAAATCTCGTTGTCGGACACCAAGGTCCGCTATGCCTTCGACAAGGTCGAACTGACCTCGAAGCTGATCGACGGTACCTTCCCGGATTACGAACGGGTCATCCCGTCCGGCAATACCAAGATGATGCTGGTGGACTGCAAGGCGTTTTCCAATGCGGTCGACCGTGTGTCGACGATTGCGACGGAAAAGATGCGCGCCGTGAAGATGGCGATCGCGCCCGGCACGATGACCCTGTCGGCTTCCAGCCAGGACAGCGGATCGGCCGTGGAAGAGATCGAAATCGGCTATGACAACGACGCCATCGAAATCGGTTTCAACTCCCGCTATCTGCTGGATATTTCCGGTCAGATCGAAAGCGGTCAGGCCCGTTTCGAAATGGCGGACGCCTCCTCGCCCACCATCGTGCGCGACGTGGAAGACGACAGCGCGCTCTACGTCCTGATGCCGATGCGGGTGTAAGGCGCGCATGGCGCGGCGCCGGCCTGCCGGAAAGATTATTTGATGATAGCTGCCGAAAGACTGGACCATACCGGGGCGACCGGTACCGGTGACGCCCGGTCTGCACCCGGCGAAACCGTGGCCGTCCGGCGGCTGACATTGACCGATTTCCGGAACTATTCGGCCCTGCGCCTGGATCTGGCGCCATCGCCGGTCGTACTTGTCGGGTCGAATGGGGCGGGCAAGACGAACCTGCTGGAAGCGGTTTCCCTGTTGACGCCGGGGCGCGGCTTGCGCCGGGCCCGGATCGCCGACATGGATCGGCGCCCCGACGAGGGCCGGCGCGACGGATCGGTCCGCATTGCCGGTGCCGGCTGGGGTGTCGCCGCCGAGGTGGACAGCATCGTCGGCCGGGTCCAGATCGGCACGGGACGGGAAGCGGGCAGCGACCGGCGCTCGGTCCGGATCAACGGCGCGCCGTCATCCGCGCAGGCCTTGTCCGGCTATCTCGGCGCGGTCTGGGTCACGCCGCAGATGAACCAGATATTCCTGGAATCCGCCGGCAGCCGGCGGCGGTTCCTGGACCGATTGATTTTCGCGACCGATCCGGCCCATGCCGGGCGCGTTTCCTCATACGAACAGGCGATGCGCGACCGGGCCCGGCTGCTGAAGGATCGCGGCCCGGACGGGGCGGACAAGGCATGGCTTTCCGCGCTTGAGGCGCAGATGGCGGAACGCGGCGTCGCCGTCGCCGCCGCGCGTTTGGACATGACGGACCGTTTGGGCCGCGTCGCGGCGGAAGGCTTCGGTCCTTTCCCGGGCGCGCTGGTCGCCATCGAGGGCGATACCGAAGCCTGGCTGCGGGATGGACCGGCGCTGGCGGCGGAGGACGCGTTTCGGGAAAGACTGGCGGCGGGCCGGGCGCAGGATGCCATCGCCGGCGGCGCGGGGGTTGGCCCCCATCGCTGCGATTTGCGGGTCCGGCACCTGGAAAAGGACATGGATGCGGATCAATGCTCGACCGGCGAGCAGAAAGCCCTGCTGATGGCGTTGGTCCTGGCGCATGCCCGCCTGCTGTCGGCGGAACGGGGCGCGGTGCCCCTGCTGCTGCTGGACGAGGTGGCCGCCCATCTGGACGAAACACGACGTGCCGCCTTGTTCGAGGCGATCGTCGAATTTGGAACGCAGGCCTGGTTGACGGGAACCGATGCAACGGTTTTCGCCCCCTTGGCGCATTCCGCGCAGGCCTACCGTGTGACCGATGCTTCTTTACAGGCAACGGGGCTATAACGGATCGATTTGGCGTATAGTATGAATATCAATGGAAGACGGGTTGGTTAACCGATGAGCGATACCACGGACGACACGAACCAGGACGGTGGCCAGGACGGTGGCCAGGATGGCGGCCAGAACGGTGGGCAGAGCGCGGAATACGGCGCCGAGTCGATCAAGGTGCTGCGCGGACTGGAAGCGGTCCGCAAACGGCCCGGCATGTATATCGGCGATACGGATGACGGCACCGGCCTGCATCACATGGTCTATGAAGTCGTTGACAACGCCATCGATGAAGCCTTGGCCGGCCATTGCGACACGGTAACCGTGACCCTCAACGGGGATGGTTCCGTTACCGTAACGGATAACGGGCGCGGCATTCCGACCGATATTCATGGCGAGGAAGGCGTGTCGGCGGCCGAGGTCATCATGACCCAGCTGCATGCCGGGGGTAAGTTCGACCAGAACTCCTACAAGGTTTCCGGCGGGTTGCACGGCGTCGGCGTTTCCGTGGTGAACGCCCTGTCGGTGAAGTTGAACTTGAAGATCAAGCGCGCCGGCAAGGTGCATGAAATGTCCTTCACCCATGGCGATGCGGACGGCCCGTTGGAAATCACCGGCGATGCCGGCGGCGACACGGGGACGGAAGTGACCTTCCTGCCCTCGACCGAAACCTTCACCATGACCAACTTCGACTTCGGCACGCTGGAACATCGGCTGCGCGAACTGGCCTTCCTGAATTCCGGCGTGACGATCAAGCTGACCGACGCGCGCGAAGCGGACCCGAAGGTCGTGGAACTGCATTACGAAGGCGGTGTCGAGGCTTTCGTTCGCTGGCTCGACCGCTCGAAACAGGCCTTGCATGACACGCCGATCGTCGTCTCCGGCGAACGCGACGGCATCACCGCCGAGCTCGCGATGCAGTGGAACGACAGCTATCACGAAACGACGCTGTGCTTCACCAACAACATCCCGCAGCGGGACGGCGGCACCCATCTGGCCGGTTTCCGCGGGGCGCTGACACGGCAGATCAACAACTATGCGGCCAGTTCCGGCGTCGCGAAGAAGGAAAAGGTATCGATCACCGGCGACGATGCGCGCGAAGGGCTGACCTGCGTGCTCTCGGTGAAGGTGCCGGACCCGAAATTCTCCAGCCAGACCAAGGACAAGCTCGTTTCGTCTGAAGTGCGCCCGGTGGTCGAGGCGATCGTGAACGAAAAGCTCGCCGAATGGTTCGAGGAACACCCCCAGGACGCCCGCAAAGTGGTGCAGAAGGTGGTCGAGGCCGCCGCGGCCCGCGAAGCGGCCCGCAAGGCGCGCGAATTGACCCGCCGGAAGGGCGTTCTCGACATCGCCTCCCTGCCGGGCAAGCTGGCCGATTGCCAGGAACGCGATCCGGCGCTTTCCGAACTGTTCATCGTCGAGGGCGACAGCGCCGGCGGCTCCGCGAAGCAGGGCCGGAACCGGAAGTTCCAAGCCATCCTGCCCTTGAAGGGTAAGATCCTGAACGTGGAACGGGCGCGGTTCGACAAGATGCTCAGCAGCCAGGAAATCGGCACGATGATCACGGCGCTGGGCACCGGCATCGGGCGCGACGATTTCAACATCGAAAAACTGCGCTATCACAAGATCATCATCATGACCGATGCGGATGTGGACGGTAGCCATATCCGGACCCTGTTGCTGACCTTCTTCTACCGCCAGATGCCCGAACTGATCGAACGCGGCTATCTCTATATCGCCCAGCCGCCGCTCTATCAGGTGAAGCGGGACAACAAATCCGTCTACCAGAAGGATGACGGCGCGCTGGAACGCTATCTGATGGACAATATGCTGGGCAGCGGCGTGTTGACCGCGGCGGACGGCGCCCAGCGGGGCGGCGCAGATCTGAAAGCCATCATCGAGGATGCCCGTCAGGCCTATCGCCTGATCGAACCCCTGGTGCGGAAAGCGCGCCGCTGGGACTTCGTCGAACAGGCCGCGATCCTCGGCATGTTGGACGTTTCGAAGGAAAGGACCGCAGACCAGGCGCAACAATCGGTAAATGAATTGGCGGAACGCCTGGATTCGCTTCAGCCGGAAGCCGAACGCGGCTGGCAAGGCGAACTCCTGGAAGATGGCGGGTTTGCCATAACGCGGGTTTTGCGCGGTGTGACGGAACGCTGCGTCATCGACGCGGATCTGTTGCGCTCTGCCGAAGCGCGCCGGTTGAGCGCGATGGCGGGCGGGTTCAAGGACCTGTACTGGCCGGAAGCGACGCTGACGGTGAAGGACAAGGAACGCCGGATCGACGGCCCGGTCGGCCTTTACGAAGCGGTCATGACCGACGGCCGGAAAGGTCTGTCGATCCAGCGCTACAAGGGCTTGGGCGAAATGAACCCGGATCAGCTGTGGGAAACCACGCTGGACCCGGAAGTCCGCTCCCTGCTGCGCGTACGGGTCGGCCATGGGGACGACGCCGACGACGTTTTCTCGACCCTGATGGGCGACGTGGTCGAACCGCGCCGCGAATTCATTCAGGAAAACGCCTTGAAGGTCGCCAACCTGGACGTTTAGGGTGGCGAAGGACCGGCGGGAAACCTCATGCCGTGCAGTATCTTGGGTCGCTTGTTAAGATTCGAGGCGTGGTATAGGGTCCGTCGCGAAAAATTGGGTCGCAATTCAAACGAGGGGACGCGCGGTACATGAGCGCACAAGATTCGGCCAAGGCTGCGGAAGGAGCGGCTCCCGGTCTGACGGACAAACACAGCTTCTCTTATGACGAACTGATTGCTTGCGCCAAAGGCAAGCTGTTCGGACCGGGGAATGCGCAACTGCCGTTGCCGAACATGCTGATGATCGACCGGATCACCTCCATCACCCAGGATGGCGGCGAGCACGGCAAGGGCGAGATCGTCGCCGAATTCGACATCAAGCCGGACCTTTGGTTCTTCAAATGTCATTTCGAGGGCGACCCCGTGATGCCGGGCTGCCTGCAGCTCGACGCCATGTGGCAATTGGTCGGGTTCTTCCTTGGCTGGCTCGGCCAGCCGGGCCGCGGCCGTGCGATCGGCGTCGGCGAAGTGAAGCTGCTCGAACAGATTCTGCCGACCGCGAAGAAAGTCACCTATCACATTACGTTGAAGCGGGTCATCGCGCGGCGCTTGATCATGGGCATCGCAGACGGCGTCGTGAAGGTGGACGGCAAGATCGCCCAGGAAGTCCGCGACATGAAAGTCGGGCTTTTCCAGCCGGCCGAGCCTGCCCAAGCTTGATTTTTCGCCCGTCCGACGGATACGGCCCGGCAATTCCGCGAATGCGGTCCTTCGCGGGGCCGCCTGTGCTTGACGGGTTGGAAACGGGCGTTCAAAACACCAATTAGCGCATAGGATTGCGGCGGGGCCGGCGACGCCCCACGCTTTTTGCCGCTTCCGGCCCGATTGCAAGGACGGAATCGAGTGCGGAAAACATGAACCGGGTGGCCGTCGCCGAAAGGCCGTCTCAAAAGGCCGGTTGGGAGTAAACATGAACGGACCCAGCATGAACGGACGCCGGCGCGTCGTTGTTACCGGAATGGGCATCGTCTCGTCGCTTGGGAACAATCAAGCAGAAGTCGTGGATTCCCTCAAGGAAGGGCGTTCCGGGATCAAATTCGTCGAGGAATATAAGGAGCGCGGATTCCGCAGCCATATTCACGGCGAAATCAATATCGACCTGGAAGAGCATATCGACCGCAAAGTCCGGCGCTTCATGGGTGACGGCGCGGCGTATAACTACGTCGCGATGCAGCAGGCGATCGAAGACGCCGGCCTGACCGAGCAGGAAATCAGCCACGAGCGCACGGGCCTGATCATGGGCTCGGGCGGCCCGTCGACCCGCGACCTGGTCGAATCCGCCGATATCGCGCGGGAAAAAGGCGTCAAGCGGATCGGCCCGTATCGGGTGCCGCGCTCGATGTCGAGCACCAACTCGGCCACCTTGGCGACGCCCTATCACATCAAGGGCGTGAACTATTCGATCAGCTCCGCCTGTTCCACCAGCGCGCATTGCATCGGCAATGCCAGCGAATTGATCCAATGGGGCAAGCAGGACATCGTCTTCGCCGGCGGCGGGGAAGAGTTGAACTGGACTCTCACCGTGCTGTTCGACGCGATGGGCGCGCTGTCCTCGAAATACAATGACGACCCGGGCCGGGCCAGCCGCCCGTTCGACCAGGACCGCGACGGTTTCGTGATTTCCGGCGGCGGCGGTGTCGTCGTGCTGGAAGAATTGGAACACGCCAAGGCGCGCGGTGCGAAAATCTATGGCGAATTGGTCGGCTACGGCGCGACGTCGGACGGATATGACATGGTCGCCCCCTCGGGCGAAGGCGGTATCCGCTGCATGAAGATGGCGCTTGACGGGTTGAACGACCCGATCAGCTATATCAACGCGCACGGAACCTCGACGCCGGTTGGCGACATGGCCGAAATCAACGGGATCCGTGAGGTTTTCGGGGAAAACATGCCCCGTATTTCCTCGACCAAATCGCTCGCCGGACATTCGCAGGGCGCGACCGGCGTGCATGAGGTTATCTACTCGCTTCTGATGCTCAACCACGACTTCATAGCGGCCTCCGCAAACATCGAAAATCTGGACGAAGAGGCTGCCGGTGTCCCGGTCGTCACGGAACGGATCGACAATGCGGGGCTGGATTGCGTGCTGTCCAACAGTTTTGGGTTTGGCGGTACCAATGCCTGCCTTGTCTTCCGGCGGTATGATTCCTGATCATCGCCCGTCCTTCCTTTTGCGACTTGCCGAGGTATCCGAAAAATGGGGTCCAGTTCGACTCAACTGATGAAAGGGAAGCGGGGCCTCGTCATGGGCGTCGCCAACGATCACTCGATTGCCTGGGGGATCGCGTCGGCGCTGGCCAAACATGGCGCCGATCTCGCATTCACCTATCAGGGCGAGGCCTTCGGTAAGCGGGTTGCGCCGCTCGCCGCCCAGTTGGGCTCGAAACTCTGCGTTTCCTGCGATGTCGGTGTGGACGGGTCCGTCGACGCCGCCTTCGAACAGATCGGCAATGAATGGGACTCGATCGACTTCGTCGTCCATGCCATCGCCTATTCCGACAAGAACGAGCTGAAAGGCCGTTATGTGGATACCAGCCGGGCGAATTTCGGCCGGACGATGGAAATCTCCTGCTATTCCTTCACGGAAGTGGCGCGCTGCGCCGAACCCTTGATGACGAACGGCGGCAGCCTGCTGACGCTTTCCTATTCCGGGGCCGAACGGGTCATGCCGTCCTACAATGTCATGGGCGTCGCCAAGGCCGCCTTGGAAGCCAGCGTGCGGTATCTCTCGAACGATCTGGGCAAGGCCGGTATCCGTGTCAACGCGATTTCCGCCGGCCCGATGCGGACCCTGGCCGGTTCCGCGATCGCGGGCGCGCGTTTCGTCTACAATTGGCAGGGCGAAAACTCGCCCCTGCGCCGGAACATCACCTTGGACGATGTCGGCGGATCGGCGCTCTATCTGCTGTCCGACCTGTCGGCGGGGGTGACCGGTGTGGTTCACCATGTCGATAGCGGCTATCACGTCATCGGCATGGCGGCGCCACCGCTGTAACCCTTTCCCACGTTTTATTGAAAGCGGCCCGTCATGCACCTCCTGGCAGCGCAACCGGGCGGTATTGACGATGGTTCCGAGGCCATAGACCTCGGCCAGACCCCTGGCGATATCGTCGTCATCACTGCCGCGGATACCGAAATCGCCTGCCTTGCCGCGGCGCAGGCGCGCCGTTTGGCGGATCCGGACGGTGACGCCGATGCGCCCAGCCTGCGTTGCGCGAACCTCATGCATCTCGGCCATAACTTTTCCGTCGACCTATATGTCGAAGAAATCGTCGGAAAGGCCCGGTTCGTTCTTTGCCGTCTGCTTGGGGGGCGGTCCTATTGGACCTATGGTGTCGACGAGGTCGCCGCCGCCTGCAAGGCGAACGGCATTCCGGTCGCCTTCCTGCCGGGCGACGACAAGCCGGATATCGAGTTGCGGGATCTCTCCACCGTTCCCGAAGAACTTTATACCGATTTGTGGGAATATTTCACTCAGGGCGGCATCGACAATGCGGAAGGCGCCCTGATCGCCATCGCCGCGCAACTCGGATATGACGTAAGCGCCCCCGCGCCGGCGCCGCTGTTGAAGGCGGGCCTGTATTGGCCGGGCCTTGCCAATCCGGCGCTGGCCGACGCGCCCTGGGCCGATATCGGCACGCGGCCGGTCGCGGCGATCACCTTCTATCGCGCCCTGGTTCAGGCCGGGAATCTCGCGGCCGTGGATGCGATGATCGACGCCCTTCAGGCGCAGGGCGTCATCCCGCTCCCCGTTTTCGCGGCCAGTTTGAAAGACCCGGTTTCCATCGCGACGATGGAAGAGCTGTTCGGCGCGGCCAAGCCGGATGCGATCCTGAACGGCATGGGTTTCGCCGTCGGCAAACCGGGCGGGGACAATAGCGGGACCGTGCTGGACGCGGCGGATTGCCCGGTTCTGCAAGTGGTGTTTTCCGGCAGCAACCTGCAATCCTGGGAAGGCGGCACCAAGGGTCTTACGCCGCGCGACATCGCCATGAACGTGGCCTTGCCGGAAGTGGACGGGCGTGTCCTGACCCGCGCGGTTTCCTTCAAGGGGGCCAGTTTGCGGGACCCGAATGTGCAAGCGGATATCGTCGGTTATGAACCGGTGGCGGATCGCTGCGCTTTCGTCGCGGAACTGGCCGCGAATTGGGCCGCGCTGCGGCGGACCGATCCCGGCGACCGGCGGGTCGGCATTGTCCTGGCGAACTATCCGAACCGGGACGGGCGGCTTGGCAACGGCGTCGGGCTGGACACGCCGGCCGGCACGCTGAGCATTCTGAACGCGCTGGCCGATGCGGGCTATTCCGTGCCGCACGGTTTCGCGACCGGCGATGCGTTGATCGAGCATCTGGCCGCCGGCCCGACCAACGCGGCGGTCGACGGGCGCACGGTTCGGGAGGTCCTGACGCGCGCCGATTACGAAGCATTCTTTGCCGCCCTGCCGCAGGATGTCCGCGACGGAATCACGGAACGCTGGGGCGGGCCGGACGCCGATCCCTTCTTCCGCGCCGCCGAGGGCGATTTCGCTCTGCCAATCTTCACGCTGGGGAATATCGCGATCGGGCTGCAGCCGGCGCGCGGTTACAATATCGACCCGGTCCAAACCTATCACGACCCGGCCCTGCTGCCGCCGCACGGCTACCTCGCCTTCTACGCCTGGATGCGGCAGCGTTTCCGGGCGCAGGCGATTGTGCATATGGGCAAGCACGGCACGATGGAATGGCTGCCGGGCAAATCCATCGCCCTGTCGCAATCCTGCCTGCCGGAAGCGGTTTTCGGTCCGATGCCGCATCTTTATCCCTTCATCGTCAACGATCCGGGTGAAGGGACGCAGGCGAAACGCCGGGCCCAGGCGGTCATCGTCGATCACCTGACCCCGCCGCTGACCCGGGCGGAAAGCTACGGTCCCCTGCGCGATCTGGAATTGCTGGTCGACGAATACTACGACGCCGCCCAGGGCGACCCGCGCCGGGTGAAGGTGCTGCGCCAGGAGATTCTGGACCTCACCCGCTCCGCCGGGCTGGACAAGGATATCGGCATCGCGCCCGATGCCGCGCCGGACGATGCCCTGGCCGCGCTGGACAACCATCTGTGCGAATTGAAGGAAATGCAGATCCGCGACGGTCTGCATATCTTCGGGCAAAGCCCGGAAGGCGATCTACGCGACGGGTTGCTGATGGCGCTGATCCGCGCGCCGCGCGGGGCGGGCGACGGGGACAAATCCCTGCTGCGCGCCTTGGCCGAAGATCTTTCCATCAATGAAGGGTTCGATCCCCTCGACTGTGTAATGGGTGAGACCTGGACGGGAAGCCGCCCGGATGGGTTGGCGGCGGTCGATGATGCGCCCTGGCGCACCAAGGGCGACACGGTCGAGCGGCTGGAACGCTTCGGTCTGGACCTGCTCGCGGGCAAGGCGGTTGCGCCGGGCCCGGCATCGCAAGCGGTGCTGGACAGGGTCGCCGAGCGGTTGAAGCCGGCGGTGGAAGCCTGCGGGCCGGCGGAACTGTCGGGAATTCTGACCGGGTTGGACGGGCGATTCGTGACGCCCGGTCCGTCCGGCGCGCCTTCGCGCGGGCGGCCCGAAGTTCTGCCGACGGGCCGGAATTTCTATTCCGTCGATACCCGCATGGTGCCGACCCCGGCGGCCTGGACGCTGGGCTGGAAATCCGCCCAGATGATGGTCGAACGCTATGCCCAGGACCATGGCGACTATCCAAGGCAGATGGCGATCAGCGCTTGGGGAACCGCGAATATGCGGACCGGCGGCGACGATGTCGCCCAAGCCCTTGCCCTGATGGGGGTGCGGCCGACCTGGGACGATACCTCGCGCCGGGTGACCGGGTTCGAAATTCTGCCCGCGGACCTGCTGGACCGGCCGCGCGTCGATGTCACTTTCCGGATCTCAGGCTTTTTCAGGGACGCTTTCCCGGGCCTGATTGATCTGCTCGATTCGGCCGCCCGCGCGGTCGCGGCGTTGGACGAGGCCGAGGCGGTCAATCCCCTGGCCGCGCATGTCAGGGATGAGACGCAAGCCCTGATCGAAACCCAGGGACTGACGGCGGAGGATGCCGCCCGCCGCGCCGGGGCGCGCGTTTTCGGGTCCAAGCCCGGGGCCTATGGCGCGGGCCTGCAGGCGCTGATCGACGAAAAGATTTGGCGGGACGAAGGCGATTTGGCTGAGGCCTACCTGACCTGGGGCGGCTATGCCTATGGCGCCGGGCAGGAAGGCGAAGCGGATCATGACGGGTTTTCGAACCGGCTGAAAAAGGTCCAGGCGGTGGTTCAGAACCAGGACAACCGGGAACACGACCTGCTGGATTCCGACGACTATTATCAATTCGAAGGCGGCATGACCGCCGCGGTCCGGCATTTGTCGGGCGATCAGCCGACGGTCTATCACAACGACCATTCCCGCCCTGAAACCCCGCGCATCCGCACCTTGAAGGAAGAAATCGGCAGGGTCGTCCGCGCCCGGGTGGTGAACCCGAAATGGATCGCCGGCGTGATGCGGCACGGCTACAAGGGCGCGTTCGAGATGGCCGCCACGGTCGATTACCTCTTCGCTTTTTCCGCCACCGCGCGGGCGGTGGAAGATCACCATTTCGACCTTGTCTTCGATGCCTATCTGGATGACGCGGCGGTGCGGGCGTTTCTGGAAAACCACAACCCTGCCGCTTTGAAGGAAATGGCCGACCGGCTGCTGGAAGCGCAGGACCGCGGCCTGTGGAAGCCGCGCCGCAACAGTACGCGCGAGGCTTTGCAACGACTGACCGCCTGACGCGTTTAGTCGATATCGCGTTCCAAACAGGGCCGATGCCTTTTTTCAGCCATACTATGCCGCCATAGTGAGGTGTCATGAGCGAAGAATCCGGGCAGTACTGGGGTGACCAATCAATGTACGGGACGTGTGGGGAAGGATTGCCGGCATGAAAACCGAAGGCATGACCGAAGAGGAAATCAATAAGCGCCACGCCGAAAAAATGGCCAAGAAGAAGGCGGCGCGCGACAAGATGATTGCCACCAAGACCGAGGAGAAGGGCCTGTTGATGGTCCATACCGGCAAGGGCAAGGGCAAGACGACCGCCGCCATGGGGCTCGCCGCGCGGGCCGTGGGCAACGGCATGAAAATCTGCATCGTTCAGTTCGTGAAAGGTGTGTGGAATACCGGCGAACGCCTGGTGTTGGAAAAATTCCCGGACCAGGTCGTGATGAAGGCGATGGGCGAAGGCTTCACCTGGGACACCCAGGACCGGCAGCGCGACATCGCCGCCGCGCAGGCGGCCTGGGCCTACGCGAAGGAAGCGATCAACAATCCGGAATACCAGATGGTAATTCTGGATGAACTCAACATCGTGTTGCGGTATGACTATCTGCCGCTAGATGATGTAATCGAAACCCTGAAGAACAAACCGCATGACACGCATGTCGTCGTCACCGGCAGAAACGCGAAGGAAGAGCTGATCGAGATCGCGGATATGGTGACCGAAATGGAAATGGTGAAGCATCATTTCCGCGGCGGGGTGAAGGCCCAAATTGGGATCGAATTTTGATATCGGCGCGATCCGCGCTGCATGGACGGGGGTAGCCGGCCCGGATGGTCAGTCCGGACCGATACAAGGGAGAAGGACTTTTATGATGATCGAACTAACCGGATTGAAGCGCGTTGCCGCGGCGGCGGTCGTCACGGCCGCCATGGCTTTCGGTATTGCCGCGCCCGCAACCGCCGACGACGCAGCGGACAATCTGAAAACGGCGAACGAGCTTGTCTCCGAAGCCGTCTTCACGGCGGAAAAAATGCGCAATCACAAGGAATTCTCCGCCTATGTGAAGGGCTATATGAAAAAGGCCAAGGGCGTGGTGCTTTTCCCGCAAATCCTGAAGGGCGGCTTTTTCCTGGGCGGTGAAGGCGGGTCAGGCGTCCTTCTGGCGAAGGCGGAAGACGGACGCTGGAGCTATCCGACCTTCGTCGGCATGGGCGCGGCCTCCTTCGGTTTGCAGATCGGCGCGCAAAGCTCGGAACTGATGCTGATCGTCCTGACCGGCAAGGGGTTGGAAGCGATCCTGGACGACAAGGTCACCATCGGCGGCGAGATCAACGGCGCGGTCGGCCCCTATGGCGCCGGCGCGGAAGCCTCGACCACGGCGAATCTGAACGCGGATGTCATCGCCTATTCGGTGTCGCAAGGCGCATTCATCGGCGTCAGCATCGAAGGCGCGGCCGTATTCCCGCGTGAGAAACTGAACGCCGCCTTCTACGGCACCAACGATGCCAGCCCGAAATCGGTTGTCGTCGACGGCAAGTTCGCGAATTCGGCGGCCGATCCGCTGCGCGAGGAATTGGCGCGGTACCCGCAATAGACCGAAACGCCGAGCACGGCAGACGTAGAGGGGAAGCGTGACAACGGTGCCGGGCCTTACGCTGATGTTGCAGGGCACCGGCTCCGATGTCGGTAAGTCCCTTCTGGTCGCGGGCCTGGCCCGGGCGCTGGTCCGGCGCGGCCTGACCGTCCGCCCCTTCAAGCCGCAGAACATGTCGAACAATGCCGCCGTCACCGCGGAAGGCGGCGAAATCGGCCGCGCCCAGGCCTTGCAGGCGCGCGCCTGCGGCGTCGCGCCCAGCGTTCATATGAACCCGATCCTGCTGAAACCGCAGAGCGAAATGGGCTCCCAGATCGTGGTTCAGGGCAAGGTTTTCGGCCAAGCCAAGGCGCGCGACTATTACACGCTGAAACCCACCCTTCTGCCAAAAATCCTGGAAAGCTTCGCGCTGATGCGGGATCAGGCCGATATCGTCCTGGTCGAAGGCGCGGGCAGTCCGGCGGAAGTGAACCTGCGCGCCGGCGACATCGCGAATATGGGGTTTGCCGAGGCGGCGGATGTGCCGGTCGTGCTCGTCGCCGATATCGACCGGGGCGGGGTGATCGCCAGTCTGGTCGGCACGCATGCGCTGCTGACCGATGGCGAACGCGGCCGGTTGGCCGGCTATATCGTGAACAAGTTCCGGGGCGACAAATCGCTCTTTACCTCCGCGCTCGACATTATCGCGGACCGCACCGGCATGGCCTGCCACGGGGTGCTGCCCTGGTTCGGGGACGCGCATCTTCTGCCCGCCGAGGACGCGGTGGCGCTCGACACCCCCTCAGCCGATCGAACGGCGGGCGACGGCAGCGCGGCCTCCCGGCCGATCCGCATTGCCGTCCCGCGCCTGCCGCGAATCGCGAATTTCGATGATCTCGATCCGCTGCGGGCCGAACCGGATGTGGAAATCACCATCGTCCCCGCCGGAAAACCGTTGCCGTTGGACGCGGACCTGATCCTGCTGCCCGGCTCGAAGACCACGATCGGCGACCTGATGGCATTCCGGGACCAGGGTTGGGATGTGGACCTGCATGCCCATATCCGGCGCGGCGGCTGGGTCCTGGGCTTGTGCGCCGGATACCAGATGCTGGGAAAACGCCTGTCAGACCCGATGGGAATAGAGGGGCCGGCCGGCGATACGCCCGGGCTCGGCTGGCTCGATATCGAAACCGAGATTTCCGGCGACAAGGCCCTGCGCGAAGTCACGGCGAGGGAACTGACCACCGGCGAATCCGTCACGGGGTATGAGATGCATATGGGTGTCACGACAGGGCCCGGCCTGGCCCGTCCGATGGCCGATATCGCCGGGCGGGTGGACGGGGCCGTCGATGAAACGGGCCGGGTCATGGGCTGTTATCTGCACGGTCTGTTCGCCGCCGACGGGTTCCGCCACGCCTTCCTGAACCGACTGCGCGACGGCCGTATCGGCGGCAGCAGCTATGACGCATCGGTAGAGCGGGTTCTGGACCGCCTCGCCGATCACATGGAAGCGCATTTGGATATCGACGCCCTGTTGCAGGCGGCGCGGTGAGGTTGCGGCTTATCCCGCCAGTGACAGGATGGCGAGCGGTGCGACCAGCAACCACAACAAACCGCAACCGATGACGAAAAGCGCCAGGCCGCGGCGCACGTCGCCGGGTTCAAGCCGGGCCTTGCCGTCCCCGATCCAGACCGATTCCGTTTTGGCCCCGCCGGCATAGACGCGCGGCCCGCCCAGCGCCATGTCGAAGGCGCCCGCCATCGCCGCTTCCGGCCAGCCGGCATTGGGGCTGGCATGTTTGCCGGCGTCGCGGATCATCACTTTCAAGGCCCGGGCCGGGTTTCCGCCCGGTGCGAACCCCGCGCCGATCACGAAGATCAGCCCGGCCATCCGGGCCGGAATCCAGTTCACCGCATCGTCCAGTCTGGCAGCGGTCATGCCGAAGGAGAGATAGCGGTCCGTCTTATAGCCGATCATCGAATCCATGGTGTTGATCGCCTTATAGGCGAACAGGCCCGGCAGGCCGAGCAGCAGGAACCAGAAGGCGGGCGCGACGACCGCGTCCGAAAAGTTTTCCGCCAGGCTTTCCAGCGCCGACCGGCCGACACCGTGGCGGTCCAGCTTGTCGGGATCGCGGCTGACCAGATGGCGCAGATTGTCCCGCGCCTTCAACAAATCGTTCTTGCCCAGCGCTTGGCCCACATCCCGGACCCGTCCGGCCAGACTGCGTTGGGCCACCAGAATGGCGACCAGCAGGACCTCCGCCATCCAACCGCTCGGATGCTGGCGGGTCAGCAAATGCACGCCCCAACCCGCGGCGGCCGCCGTCACGGTGACGAAGATGCAGACCACCGCCCCGCGGACGGTTCGGTTGATGTCGCCGCGCCCTTCCCGGTTCAACTTCCTGTCCAGGAAGCCGATCAGCTTGCCGACGATCACCACCGGATGCGGCAGGAATTTGAACAGCCAGCGCATATCCCCGATCAGCCAGTCCAGCGCCAGGCCCATCAGCAGCAAGAGCGGTGTCGCGGAGGCAAGCCACAGGGTCTGGGCGTCGCTGTTGCGCCAGATCTGCATGAAGGAAGTGAAGTCGAAACCGTCCATCGGGGCCATCTCGGGAATGTGCCGTCCGCAATGGCGCTAGGAACGGGTCAGGCGGCCTTGGCCGACCGCCGGGCCCCAACTGCGGCTGCCGCGCTGAAGAATCTGGTCGACCTGACGGCCCTGGAACAGGGTGATGCCCAATTTCATGCCGTTGCGGATCATGTTCTCGTTATCGACGCGGGACAGGATCACCCTTCCCTTGCCGACACGCGCAACTTCCTCGCCGATTTCCTGAAGCCGCGCGTCGTTTTCCTCGACGGTGTCGAAGGCGGGCGAACTCGCCAGCTTGATCAGGTCGACCCCCATCCGGTGCCGGTCCACATAGAACAGCGTTTCGGGCGTGATGCCGTCCAAGCAGACGCGATACCCTTTTTCCCGCGCGAAATCGCGGGCGAAGAGATAGTTGGGATAATCCGCCAGGATGTCGATCATCTGCAATTCGACGACTAGCGTCCCCCGGCTGCCCATGCGCAGGCTGGAATCGAATTCAAGGAATTCCTGCGACAGCAAGGTGTGCACGTTCAGGTTCACCGAAATCTGGGAATGCAGCGAGGTGTCTTCCGCGCGCGCCAGCATTTTCAGAACTCGTCGGTCCAGGGTCTGCGTCAGATGCTGAAACAGCCAGCGGTTCGCGGCCAGGTCGACATCGGGCAGAACCGTGGTGGCCAGGTCGGCGACGGAAACGAACAGTTCCCGGAACATCGGTTTCGGCGGGTCTTTCGGGTTCTTCCCAAAGGCGCAAATCGATTGGCGGCGCAGGACGGAAGACAGATCCGCCCGTTCCAGAACTTCTTCCAACCGGCCCAATTGCTGCGGTGACAGGGGCCGGCGCGTATCCGTCGGCAGGCCGTCGCCCGACTGGGTGGCGATCTGCTGCAGGCGGCGCTGGCGGATCTGTTCCTGGTTATACAGGTTTTTGCAAAGGTCGAGGAAACTGTCGTACTGGCTTTCGATATTGTACAGCGTCGCGAAACGCCCATGCCCGTCTTCATCCGGGTCGGCGGAGGACAAGGGGTCCTCGCTGAACATGTACCGCATCCGCATGACGATATCGTCCAGTTGCGCCAGCCGGACGCCCTTGCAGACGAAGACGACGTCGGCGCTGCCCAGGGTGAATATCTGTCCTTCATAGGAACGGACGAAGTCTTCCAGCGTATTCACCGCGATGCGCAGATGGTGATCGCGGCGGTTCTGGGGCTTCAGGCGCGACAGATGCAGGTGAACGGCGCGGCGTTCTTCCCGGTGCCGCTCCAGCCGCTGGGCGAAATCCAGCAGTATGTATTCCTGCCCGCTCGTATTTTCCTGCACGTCGCCACCCGGCTTGAATCCATCGAATCAACCGTTTGAATACACCAGATTCAACGCGACCGGCCAAGGGAATTGGCATTTTCCCCGGGTCGCCGAATGCCTTCGACTGCCGGCGGGTCAGCCGCGGTGCAGCCACCAGGCGTCTTCGTTGATGGAATAGATCGGCTTGTAGTGTTTCACGCGGTCGGCGCTGATCACGGTGGATATCTGGTTGTCCAGCATCAGCACGTCGCCGTCCAGTTCCACCAACAGCACCGCATGGGCGGTGCTCAGGTTCAGATCCTGCAGCACCAGGACCCGCATCTTGGATTTGGGAAAGCCCAGATGGGCCAGCGACATGAATTTGGAGATCGCGTAATCCTCGCAATCCCCGGCCCGCTGCATGAACTGCTTGGGTGTCGCCCAATAGTCCTTCACCCCGTAATTGACCGGGTCAATCACATAGAGCCATTTGTTGAGATAGGCGTTCACCAGGTCCAATTGTTCCCGCTTGGGCTTGGTCAGGATCTGTTTCAGGAAAATACGCCAGCGCGCCAGATGGCATTGATTGGTCGGCGTGACCTTGCAGACCTGCAATTCCTCGGGCTCTTCGCCGGCATAGCGTTCCAGCGTATCGGTCCATTTCTGGAACTTGGCCAGTTTGGTGGACATCACCTCCTTGGTACCGAAAATCGACCATTTGGCGGTGCTGCGCGCCGCGCCGAAGGCGTCCGGCGCCATTGCCGACAGCGAGGCCAACATCATGACGGCGGCGGCCGTCGCGGCGATCAGGCCGGAAAAGGCACGGTTGGCGAACGGCGATAGCGCCGCCGCCGCCGGTTTCCGGTTTCCTGCCTGATTCCGTCGCATTCCGGTGTAAAATCCCACTAAACGTACCGAACTGTTGGATATTTCACGATGAGGTCGGTTAATTATGTATGAAGATGTGTTGCGGGAGCAATTCCGCTAGGGTGAAGTTGGAAAAAGCGGCAATGCGCCGGATCGGAATTGGGGAGATATTCCGTGAGTGATCTATCCACGGCGGCTGCGGGCGTTTCGGGAAATAAGCCCCGGCCGGAAAGCGGACGGTCCGCGCTGTTCAAGATGGCGGCGACGGGCTTCGCGATTCTGGTATTCGCGGTGGTCGGCGGCATTCTCGTCTATCAATTCACCGAAGCCGAGCGCGACCGGGAAATGCGCCGCTGGCAGATCCGCCTGGGAATCATCGCCGACAGCCGTTTCGCGGAAATCGACAATTGGATGGATGCCCAACTCGAAGAATTGCGCGGCCTTGCCGACAATGAATCGCTCCAGCTCTACATGACCATCCTGTACGACGCGGCCGGCGGCGCCGATGGCGAGGCCTCGGCGGAGTTGGAATATCTCGGCAATCTGCTGACCGTCGTCGCCGACCGGACCGGTTTCACGGCCGCGGTCAGCGGCCCGGCCGTGGCCGCGAATGTGAACCGCGTCGGATCGGCCGGGATCGCCATCGTCGACGAGGAAGGCAATATCGTGGTCGCCAGCCCCGGCGCGCCGCCGGTGCAGGGGCAGATCCGCAGTTTCATCGAAAACACGCCGAAGGGCGAGGCCGCGGTTTCCGACATGTTCATCGGCCCGGGCGGTCAGCCGACCATGGCCTTCCTGGCCCCGGTCTTCGCCCTGCAGTCGGATGAAAGCGCCAGTTCCCAGATCGCCACCATCATCGGCGTCAAACCGGTGACGGAGGAACTGTTCCCGCTGTTGGAGCAGCCGGGCAATGTGGACCGAACGGCGGAAGCCGTGCTGGTCCGCGCCGCCGGCGCGACGGTGGAATACCTCTCCCCGCTGCTTAATGGGGCCGCGCCGTTGAAGCTGAAGCTTTCCACCGATACGCCCGATCTGGCCGCCGCCTGGGCTATACGCACGCCGGGCGGGTTCGCGGTGAAGACGGATTATGCAGGGGCCGAGGTTCTCGCCCTCTCCCGCGCCTTCCCGCAGGTCCCGTGGACCTTGCTGTACAAGGTCGATACCTCCGAAGCGCTTGCCGAATCCGAGGACCGCCTGAATCAGATGGTGATCGCCTTTTCCGGCATCATCGTCCTGGTCCTGATCGGGGGTGTGGCGCTTTGGTATTACGGCACGTCGCAGCGCGCGCAACAGGCCGCCGACCGGTTCGAACGCCTCGCCAGCCGGTTCGAGGCCCAGCGCAACTTCATGCATGTGGTGACCGACAGCCAGCCCAACTCCATCGTCATCTATGACGAAGGCGGGCATTACCGCTGGTTCAACGACATGGCCATGAAACAGGCGCGGATGGAGCGCGCGGACCTGTTGAACAAGCATGTCAGCGCGATTTTCGGACCGATTCACGGCAAGCGGATCGCCGGCTGGGTCAAGGAATGCGTCGAGACGCAGGAACATCAATCGCACACCCATGAAATGGATTTGGGCGATGGCGAGCGAGTGTTCCGGTCGGACCTCATCCACCTGCCGCCGTCGGAAGGAATGCCGAACGGCGCCTTGGTGGTCACCCAGGACATTACCGAAAGCGTCCGCGAGCGCGAGAAACGTGAACAGGTGATGCAGCAATTGGTCAACACGCTGGTTTCGGTGGTCGATCAGCGCGATCCCTTCTCGGCCAATCACTCGGTTCGGGTCGGCGTGGTCGCCCGCGCCATCGCGGCGGAAATGGCGCAGGACCCGCTGCTGATCGAAACCTCCGGCACGGCGGGCAGCCTGATGAATCTGGGCAAGATCACGGTACCGACCCATGTCCTGACCAAGGAAGGCAAGCTGACGGACGAGGAATTCAAGATGATCCGCGACAGCGTGATGGTCAGCGCGAATCTCGTCCGCAATGTGGATTTCGAGGGACCGGTCGCCGATACCCTCGCCCAGATGCAGGAAAACTACGACGGCACGGGAACGCCGGACGGGCTTTCCGGCAACGATATTATCGTGACCTCGCGCATCGTCTCGGTCGCGAACGCCTTTGTCGGCATGGTCTCCGCCCGGGCCTGGCGCGACGGCATGCCGTTCGAGGCGGCGGTCGACCAGCTTTTGCAGGACGGCAACAAGAAGTTCGACCGGCGCGTCGTCGTCGCGCTGGCCAATCATTTGGACAACCACGGCGGTCGCGAAGCCTGGGCGGATTTCGGAACAAGGCCCAGCGCCTGACGGTTCCGGCCCTGTTTTGCCGATAACCGGTGATGTTCCGGGATGCTTGAACCACACCCGGGCTTGGAGTACGCAGCCTTTATGACGCAGGAAAAATCACTGAAACCCGCCCCTGGTTCGGCATTGGGCGATGACCCGGTCCGCGCGATCGAAGGCTTGGCGCATGCGACGGTGCTGGTCATCGGCGATGTCATGCTGGACCGCTTCGTCCATGGCGCGGTCGAGCGGATTTCCCCGGAAGCGCCGATCCCGGTCCTGTCGGTGAAGGGGCGCAGCACGGTTCCCGGCGGGGCCGGCAATGTGGTGTGCAATCTGGCGGCCGTCGGCGCGAAATCGGTGCTGGTCTCGGTCACAGGCGACGATGCCGCCGCCGACGAGTTGGAAAGCCTGTTGGGCGGCAAGCCCGGCCTGACCCTGACACTTATTCGCGACAATGCCCGCCCGACGACCGTGAAGACGCGCTTCCTGGCCGGCGGGCAGCAACTGCTTCGCGCGGACGAGGAAACCGCCGGCGCGTTGGACGGCGAAACCGAGGCCTCGGTCATCGCGGCGATCGACATGGCGCTGTCCCGCTGCGGCGCGATCGTGCTGTCGGATTACGGCAAGGGCGTCTTGACCGACGGCATTGTCGCCGCCGTGGTCGACCGTGCGGGCAAGGCGGGCATCCCGGTCCTGGTCGATCCCAAGGGGCGCGATTACGCGCGCTATGCCGGGGCCGATTTGTTGACCCCCAACCGTTCCGAACTGTCCCTGGCGACCGGTATGCCGATGGCGACGGATGCGGAGGTGGAAGCCGCCTGCGACGCCGCCATCCGCGATTTCGGCGTCGCCGGAATTCTCGCCACCCGCAGCGAAAAAGGCATGACCCTGGCCGGGCCGGACGGCGTTCTGCATATCCCCGCCCAGGCGCGGGAAGTCTTCGACGTGGTCGGCGCCGGTGATACGGTCATCGCCCTGATGGCGGCGGCCCTGGCGTCCGGCCTGGACGGCGGCAATGCCGCGCGGCTGGCCAATCTGGGCGGCGGCGTCGTGGTCGGGAAAACCGGCACCGCGGTCGCGCGGCCGGAAGAGCTGGTCGCGGCGGCCCATGGCGCGGCCTGGCTGGAAGGCGAACGCAAGGTCCATACCCTGGCCAGCATGACGGATCTCGTCGGGCTGTGGCGGCGCCAGGGCAAGTCGGTCGGCTTCACCAATGGCTGTTTCGACCTGCTGCATCCGGGCCATGTGCATCTGCTGCAACAGGCGCGGGAGCAATGCGACCGGTTGGTCGTCGGTTTGAATTCGGACGAGTCGGTGGCGCGGCTGAAAGGGCCTGAACGCCCGGTGAACAGCGAAACGGCGCGCGCCACGGTGCTCGCCTCGCTCGCCAGCGTCGACGCGGTGGTGGTCTTCGGTGAGGATACGCCGCTGGACCTGATCCGCGCCTTGAAGCCCGATGTTCTGGTGAAGGGCCAGGACTATACGGTCGAAACCGTGGTCGGCGCGGAAGACGTCCAATCCTGGGGCGGGCAGGTTTTCCTGGCCGGCCTGCTCGACGGGCATTCCACCACCGGGACGGTCAAGAAACTGCGCGGCGGCTGACTACCCGACTCTTTGGAATTTGCGGTTAAATGTCGGTCAGAAATTCCTTGCCGGCGGCGCCCAGAACCTCGTCCGTCACCGCGGCCAGCCGGGTGGCCGCGTGGCGCGCGAATCGGATGGTCAAAGCCTTGCGCCGGCTGCCGTTCATATCGCCTTCCGCCGCCGGGTTCAGGATCGCCGCGCCATAGGCGTCGGCCGTGATAAGGCCTGCTTCCTCCGGCAAAATCTCCTGCGGGAAGTCGACCGGGACGGCGAAATAGAAGGCGTCGCAGAAGGGAAGATATTCCTGCCATTTCCGGTCGCCGCGGAAATCGGCGACGCTGACCTTCACCTCGACGATTGTGAACTTACCTTTTGAGTTCAATGAGATGACATCGACCCGACGGCCTGTTTTCAGGCGCAGTTCGGTCACGCAGGCCTGGTCCATCTGGGTCAGCAACCGGCACACGCCCCGGGTCACAAGGCGCGTCTTGTCCGCTGCGGCGATGTCGTCCAACTCGCTTCCGCTCATGACATTAAATTACCCGATTCTCTTTACTGGAATTGTCATAGGCTTACACTTGCACCAGGGGAGGCCGTGCGCCAGTAAGGCGGCTGGGAAGAGGCATTGTTTAACCGCGCCCATCACTTGGGTCCAGGAAAGGCGGCACCACCATGATGAAGAAAATCGGCATAGCACTTGTCGTCCTGATCGTTTTGATCGGCGGCGGCGTGTATTATTTCTTGAGCAATCTCGACGAATTCGTGCGCACCGCGGTCGAAAAGGCCGGGACCCGCGCGACGGGTGTCGAAGTCACCCTGGGCAAGGTGGCGCTCGACCTCACGGGCGGCAAGGGCTCGCTCGGCAATCTGAACGTCGCGAACCCGTCCGGTTTCGATACCGACTACGCCTTCAATCTGGGCGATATCAGCGTGTCCCTCGACCTGGATTCGCTGCAGTCGAACCCGATCGTCATCAATGAAGTCATCGTCACCTCGCCGAAGGTGATCTACGAGCTTGGCGACGGCGGATCGAATATCGACGCGATCCAGCGCAACGTGGAAAGCTTCACGAAGGAGATTTCCGGCGGGGCATCCTCCAGCGACGATGCCGGCGGCGACGGCACGAAGGTCGTGATCAACGATCTTTACGTCCGCGGCGCCGATGTCCGCGTCAGCGCGCCCTTCCTGCAGGGTAAGGCGATGGGGACCGAAATTCCGGAAATCCATCTTCAGGATATCGGCAAGGATTCGGGCGGCGCGACGCCGGGCGAAGTGGCGGCCCAGGTCCTCGACTCGCTGACCTCACGGGTCCAGGGCGTCGTCTCCAACCTCAATCTCGATGAGCTCCGGGATGCGGCGACCAAGGCCGTCGAGGGGGCTGCCGGTGAAGCCACCAAGGCGCTGGAAGGCGTTGGCGGTGCGGCCGGCGGCGCGGCTGGCGCGGCCGGCGGTGCGCTTGAAGGCGCGACCGAAGGCGTGAAAGGCCTGTTCGGCGGCAGCAGCGACTGATCCTTCGCCGATAAAGCGACCAAGAAAAAACCGCACCTCGTTTTCCGGGGTGCGGTTTTTCTTTGTTGGGGGTCGCTCGGTTCCTGGCTGACCGGGACCTACTTGTCCGGTTCCTAGCTGAATTGCGAATAATCGATCGGCTTGTTCCGGTCGAGCGCGCGGTCGATGCGCGGCATCGGATATTTCAACCCGGTGGCGCAGTTATACAGCACCGCCGATTCGCCCTTGCCGACCTTGCCGTCGGCCAAGGACTGTTTATAGGCCGCATAGGTCGCCGCCCCTTCCGGACACAGCAGTAGGCCTTCGCGCTTCGCTACTTCTTCCTGCGCGGCCTGGATCGCGTCGTCGTCGACCGCGATGGCGAAACCGCCGCTTTCGCGCACGGCGCGCAGAATCAGGAAATCGCCGACGGCGATGGGAACGCGGATGCCCGACGCCATGGTATGGGCGTTTTCCCACAGGGGCGCATGTTCCTCACCCTCTTCATAGGCCTTCACGATGGGCGCGCAGCCGGTCGCCTGCACCGCGATCATGCGCGGCATCTTGCCGGTCAGCCAGCCGATGGTCTGCAACTCGGCGAAGGCCTTCCACATGCCGATCAGGCCTGTGCCGCCGCCGGTCGGATAGAAGATCGTATCCGGCAGGGTCCAGCCCATCTGTTCCGCCAGTTCGATCCCCATCGTCTTCTTGCCTTCGATGCGATAGGGCTCCTTCAAGGTGCTGACATCGAACCAGCCGACGCTTTCCTTGCCCTCGCCGACGATCTTGCCGCAATCGTTGATCAGCCCGTTGACCCGATAGACCGTCGCGCCCTGAAGCTCGATTTCCGAAACGTTCACTTCCGGCGTGTCTTCCGGGCAGAAGATCGTGGTCTTCATACCGGCATGGCTGGCATAGGCCGCCATGGCCGCGCCCGCATTGCCGTTCGTCGGCATGGCCAGATGATTCAGGCCCAACTCCTTGGCCATGGAGACCGCCAGCGCCAGACCGCGCGCCTTGAACGAGCCCGTCGGCAGGCGCCCCTCGTCCTTCACGATGATCTTGCCGCCCAGTTCCGCGGACAATTGCGGCAGGTCGATCAAGGGGGTCATCACTTCGCCCAGCGCAACCGCGTTTTCCGACTTCCGCACCGGCAGGAATTCCCGGTAGCGCCAGAAACCGCCCTCCAGGCGCGTCGCCAACTCTTCCTTGGAAATCGCCTTGCCCAGCGCGTCCAGGTCATAGCGGACCAGAAGGGGCCGGCCCGCCTCGGACAATCCGTGGATCGTGTCCGCCGGATAGGTCTTGCCCGTCATGGAGCATTCGAGATGGGTGACGAATGTCGGGTATTCGCGCATGCGGACGCTTCCTTCATTGGTGTTCTTGCGGTGGGACTAGACCCTAGTCGAAGCGGTGCGGGCCCGACAAGCGCGGGCTATCCTTCGCGCGGGATAAGGTCTCTTGCCGGAACTTGCGGGGGGCGCGGTTTGGAGGGGCGCGGTTGGGAAGGGCGCGGCGCGTCTAGGCGGCCAGCCGGGACCCTTCGCAGGTGGCGGGCGTTTTCCGCATGACGCGCTGGACCGGATAATTGGCGTCGATGATTTCGATTCCGGGCGTGTCTTTCAGCCCGATGGCGTCGACAAGGTCGCCGGCCAGGCCGGCCTTGTCTCCGCGCAGCACCGGCTGTCCTTCCTCCATGCCGTCAACGCGGACAGCGGCGGCGAAACGTTGCAGGCGGTCACGGACGATCGGCAGATATTTGCAGAAGCGTGTCGCTTCCTTGCGCCCATGCGTGCTGACCACGGCGGTCACATGGAACCGTTTGCCGTCGACGCCGATCAGCGTGAAGGGGGGTGTGGCGACCCAAAGGCGGGCCGAGGAGGATCCCGAAGCACCGTCGAAGTCAATCCGCCTCTCGACCTTGCTGGCAACGTACAGCCCGCCGACGATGGACACCGACAGGGTCACGCAGGAAGCCGCAAAGATCGTCGTGAAATTCACACGCGCACCAGTTCGTTTCGGCGGGGTCCACCCGCGGGTTCATTCCGGGCAGCGACACCGGAAGAACCTATCCCCTAACAGCCCATCTTTTGAAGAAATCGGGCCTTAGAAGAAAACCGGGCCTTTCCGGCGGTCCAGTGTCCTGCCGTCGCAAACAACCGACTCGCCGCCGCGCAGGACCGAGCCCGGTTCCACCTTGGCGTCGACGAAGTCCACGCTCATCGGTACCCCGGTTTCCAACAGCACGGCCAATTCGTTCTTCAGCCGGCGTTTCTCGATCGACAGCGTCGGCGTCCCATGCGCTTCGAAGCGCCGGTTTACCCCGGCGACCACGGTCTGGATGCGGTCGCGGACGATCGGCATCCATCTGCACAGGCGCGTCGCTTCCGTCCGGTTGCCCATCTTCAAGGCCGCCACGAAGATCCGGTTGTCGCCGGCGGAATCGAGGATCGAGAAGGCCGGCGTGGTCAGCCACACATTGGCGCTGCCGGGGTCGGATCCGCGGTCCTTGCGGCCCAGATGGGTCTCATGCTTTCCAGCCGCGTTGCTCGAGACGTAAACCAAGGCACCCGGCGCGGAAAGCGAGAGGGACAGAAGTACCAATCCGATCAAGGTCGTGCGACGCATCATCATCACTCCATTCGGCAGTCCCGCTACCCTCACGCCGCCATCCGTTGCCGGAAACGCCCGTCTTAGGCCGGAAACTTTGCGTCCCACCGTTTCCAGTGGTTTGCCGTTTCGTGGGCTGCCCGATGCGGACAGACCTCAACACACCGTATCATTCACTATAGCTTATGGAAGGGCTGTGACCGCTGTCACAAAGGGTCACATTTTACGAAAACTGTCCGCAGCGCCCTCAAGGGCATCCCCAATTTCCTTGACCGGGCCGGACCAATCCCCGCGAACGCTCTGCCGGAACAGGCGCATGGACGGATACCAGGGCATGGCCGATCCGGTCGTGCCCCAACGCCATTCCGGCACCTTTTTCAGCAAGACCCATGTCCGCGCGCCGATCGCGCCGGCCAGATGTGCCGGGCCGGTATCGCTGGTGACGACGATGTCCAGGCACCGCATGACGGCGGCGGTATCCATGAAAGCGTCGCCGCCCAGGTCGAGGGCGTCGCCCAGATCGGTCACGTTCGGCAGATCGGCGATCGCCGCCAGCGCGTCGCGGCCATGCTGTTTCTGCAACAGGAAGAAATGGATGCCTTCAAGCGCAAGCAGGCCCCGAAGCGCGTCGAAAGGCAGGGACCGCCCGCGTTCCGACTGGGAAGACGGGTCGCCCTGCCAATTCAGGCCGACGGCAAGCTTTCCGGCGCTCCATTCCGTCAGTTTCGGCCGCCACTGGGCGATCAATTCCTCCTCAGCCGTCAGATAGGCTTCCGGCGCGGGAAGGTCCGCCGGGGTCAGGCCCAGCCGGTAGGGAATACTCATCAACGGGCAATGAAAGTCGAAGGCGGCGCCCGGCGGCACCGCGTCGATACACGCGATATTCTCCGCCAAACTTGAAATCAACCGGCGCAGGCGCGGGCGGACCAGCAGGGTCACCTTCGCCCCTTTGTCCCGCAGGCTTGTGGCGAATCGGCAGAACTGGATCGTATCCCCCAGCCCCTGCTCATCGTGCAGCAGAATGGATTTGCCGGCCAGGTCCTCCCCCTGCCAGGGGGCGGCGTTGAAGTCAGGCAATTCCATGCCCGGGCGTTTCCAGCGCCATTCGTATTCCCGGAACCCGTTCGCGAAATCGCCTTGCAGCAGGAAATTCTGCGCCTGGGCGAAACGCAGCACGGGGTCGTCCGGGCGCGCCTGCAGAAGGCGTTCGAACCGCGCCCGGCTGGCGGGGAACAGGCCCAAATCCCGTTCCACCAGGGCAAGTGTCAGTTCCAGATTCTGATTCCCGGGTTGGATCTGCAAGGCCCGCTTATAGGCGGCATAAGCGGTATCGATATCGTCCGCCGCGGCGCTGGCATGGCCCAGCCAGCCCAGCACATCGGCATCGTTCGGCAATTGCGCCGCAAGCGCGCGGTAGACGTCGCGTGCCTCCGCCGCCCAGCCCGATTTCATCAGACTCAGGCCAAGATTGCGCGCCGCCGCCGTTTGCCCGGGGTCGAGTGTGACGGCTTTCCGCAAGGCGTCGATCGCCTCGCCGGACCGGTCGGCGGTCGCCAGCATCAGGCCCAGCGATGACCAGGCCCCGGCATCTTCCGGCGCCAGCTCGACGGCTTTCCGGAAAGCCGCCGCGGCGCCCGTGCCGTCGCCCGCATGGTGGCGCACCGCGCCGAGGCATTTCCAAAGCTCCGCATGGTCGCCCACATCCCGCGCGGCGGCCGTGCAGACCGCCTCCGCCGCGTCGAACCGGCCATTCTGTGCCAGGGCGGTCGCCTGGCTGATTGCCGTCTCGACCGACTCCTTTATGGTTTGGGAAGGGTTGGCGTCGTTTGACATAACAGCGATTATTATCCCAACGGTGGCTGGCTGGTGTAAGGCCATTCGGCCTGTTCGACCCATTTTTTCGGGAGGTTCCGCCTAATGTCCGTGTTGGTACCCGTATCCTGGGGCGAGTTGATCGACAAAATCACGATTCTGGAGATCAAGCAGCAGAAACTCGAAGATCCGGCGGCCTTGGAAAACGTCCGCAAGGAATTGGCGCTGCTGTCCGCGGTCCGCGACAAAGCGGGCGCCCTGCCGGACGGGGTCGCCGAGGCGACCGACGGGCTTCGCACGGTGAACGAAAGCCTGTGGCGGATCGAGGACGATATCCGCGATTGCGAGCGAGAGAAGAATTTTAACAAAACCTTCATAGAGCTTGCGCGGGCCGTCTATAAGACCAACGACCGCCGCGCCGCGCTCAAGCGTGAGATAAATACCCTCATGAAATCAGATATTTACGAAGAGAAGTCCTACGCGTCGTATGACTGACGCGGTGCCGGGTCCGCGATAGACGCGCCGCGATCCGTTAACAAAAATTCGGGATTTGTTAACCTTCGCCGGATGACGCTTCGCCCGCGCAAATATGTGCGGGGGGCACAATTGTGCGGGAGCAATTTCGTGCGGGGGCACAAATGCAATCTTCCATTTCCCTATCCGTGGGGGAGCGGGCGGTCAGTCTCGGCGCGGTTGCCACGATGGTGGAACCGTGCCTGACCAGGACGCGATGCGAAACGGTCTATGAGCTTTTCTGCCGCGATCCCGATCTTTTCGTCCTGCCGGTCGTCGACGAGGCCGGCCGGCCGGTCGGTCTGGTCGGGCGGCATGAATTCCTGCTGATCTTCGCGGCGCCCTATGGACGGTCGCTTTACGCCCGCCGGGCGATCACCAGCCTGATGGACGCATCGCCGCTGATCGTCGATGCCATGGTTCCCCTGTCGGTCTTGAGCCGGCGGATACTGGGCGAGAAACCGACCGCGATGGTGCAGGGTTTCATCGTGGTGCGGAACGGCGCCTATCTTGGCGTCGGGACCGGGGCGGACGTCTTGCGACTGTCGAGTGAGACGATCCGCATCCAGACCGCCGAACTGATGGAAGCGAAACATGACGCGGACCGCGCGAACAAGGCGAAGTCGCAGTTTCTGGCGACCATGAGCCATGAGTTGCGAACACCCTTGAACGCCATTCTCGGTTTCGCGGAATTGATCCGCGACCGCACGATGGGTGACGACGTGGTGGAGACCTATTCCGACTATGCCGGGCATATCCATGACAGCGGCGCGCATTTGCTGGACCTGATCAACGACGTCCTCGATATCGCCAAGATCGAATCCGGCAAGGTCGAGACCGAGCGCGAGGAATTCGATCTGGCCGACTATCTTCGGCCGGTCCTGGAAGGGTTTTCCGCCAAGGCGGGGAAACAGGACCTGACTTTCACGGCCCGAATTCCGGAAACGCCGGTCCCGTGTTTCGCCGATCCCCGGTCGGTGCGGCAGATTCTGACGAATCTTGTCGGAAACGCGATCAAGTACACGCCGAAAGGCGGCGCGGTGGCGGTCACGCTTCGCGAACTCAATGCGAAAGAGGTGATCATCGAGGTTGAGGATACCGGTGTCGGCATTTCCGAAAAGGACCAGCAGCGCGTCTTTCAGCCGTTCGAACAGGTCGACAATAAGTACTCCCGCCAGTCCGAGGGGTCGGGCCTCGGCCTTGCGCTGGTCCGGCAGCTGGTCGATCTGAACGGCGGGCGTCTCGCCTTGCGGTCGGCGCCGGGGGAAGGGTCGTGCTTCTCCGTCAGTCTGGCGAAACGGCGCATGGCCACGGCCGGTCTTGCGGTCAGCGCCGCCTGACCATTTCTTTAGGGTATGGTGATATGGTGGGGCCCGTGAAACGGGATTTCCCTTTCCGGGCGAAGCATGCCAGGGTTTTCCGCAGAAATCGGCCCTGTTGAGCGGAAAACCAGAGCGTATCGCGTCACCCATGTCATATTTCGACCAAAGCATCGAAGCCTTTCGCCGCGCCGGAATGGGAACCATCGTCGACGCTGCCGCCGAACGGCAGGGCGGTGCCTATCGCCTGCATGGATCGGCCTCGCAGGGCGACCTGAACCTGCATGACGCGAACGGCAATCCGCTCTATACGCCCGACGCATTGACGGCGGCCTATGCCCAGGTCGAGGAATTCAAACGCAAACCGACACGGCATCTGATCCAGGCGCCGGGGCCCAGCCCGATGCGGACCCTGGCCGGCGACAGATTCATCGCCGACCTTTACGGCAAGTTGGGAAACATGCAGGCCGATCCGGTGCCGACCCCGGATGCGGGCGGGTTCGTCTGCTTCGGCCTTGGTTTGGGAATTTTCCTGCCGCTGGTTCTGGAAGCCTTCGAAACCCGGGACCTGGTGATCTATGAGACCGATCCCGACTTGATTTACTGGAGCCTGCACGCCCTGCCCTGGGCCGGGATTTTCCGGACGGTGGAAGCGCGCGGCGGGACGGTGACCCTGGTCGCGAACGGCAATCCCGACAATGCGGCGAGCGAGATCATCTTCGCCCTGCGCGGCGCGAATGCCGCCTTGATCGACGGCAGCTATTTCATGACCCATCTGGACGCGCCCCATAACCGGGCGGTGCTGGACCGGGTGGCGGCGCGGTCGAAACTGTTGGAGGTTTCGTCGGGCTTTCTGGAAGACGAAATCCTCATGTTCCGGAATACATGGGCGAACCTGAAGCGGCATGATTGGAAGCTGTTCCGCGACGGGCCCAAGGGCGGGCTCTCCGCCCCGGCGCTGATCGTCGGCAGCGGCCCTTCGGTGGACGCGGCCATCCCCTTGATCAAGGAATTGGCGGGCCGCGCGCTGGTCTTCTCCGGCGGCTCGTCGCTCCGCGTTCTGCTGCGTCACGGCATTCAACCGGATTTCCATTGCGAGCTGGAGAACACCGCCGACATGGCCGACATGCTGGCCGCGACCCGGGCGGATTACGATTTCGGCGACACGGTGCTGATCGGCGGCAACCCGATCGATCCCAGGATCGGCGCGTTTTTTTCCCGACGGCTGCTGTATTTCCGGCCGGCAACGACCGGCGCGCGCGTCTTCTCACCGGATGCGGGGGCGATGGACCTTGCCGCGCCGACGGCGATCAATACGGCGGTGCGCGCCGCCATCGGCTTCGGCGTCACGGATATCTGGCTTTTCGGCGTCGACCTCGGTTCCCGGGAGGGCGACCGGCATCATTCCCGCGACAGCCAGTATTACGCCACCGACGATCCCTATTGGCAGGGCGGCACCGGGATGGAACAGATCGATGTGCCGGCGCCGGCGAATTTCGGCGGCACCGCCCATACCACGCCCAGCTTCCAATACGCGCAGATGTTCCTTACCCGGCTGTTCGAAAGCGCGCCGCGTTGCCGGGTCCTGAATTTCAGTGACGGCGTGGCGCTGCCGGGCGCGCGCCCGACCCGCCCGGAACAGGCGCCGGTCGATGCCCTGGAATTGGACCGGGCCGGCATGGTGGCGGACCTGCTGTCGGATCTGTCGCCGCCGGACGCGGACGCGTTGTTTCTGGAGGTATGCGTCGACGGGTATCGCCTGGCCCTCACCGATTGGTTCGACCGGGTGGAACGCACCCTTTACCGCGCCCGGGGAACCGGGTTCCTGGCCCTCCACACGGCGCTGAAACCCTTGATGCAGGCGCCCGGACTGGAAGACGCCCATACCCCGGATATCGCCGCGCGCTATTGCGCATCCGGCACGCTGGACCGCGGCATGATGTTGGGCCACTACCTGATCCGGCGGCTGAACCGGGAGGCCCGGCCCGCCTTCTTCGAAACCTTCCTGGACACGCTGGCCGCGCATGTGAAGGCGATGCGCGACGCCGCCATGGCCCAATTCGAGGACATATAGTTCGATCCGCCGGATTGAACGCTTTGTGCCAACGGAAAAGGGCGCGGAAAACCGCGCCCTTTGTCTTGTGCCGTAACGGCTGTGGTGGGGTCGGTCAGACGCCCCAGCCCAGTGCGTTGATGACGATGCCCTCGGCGGTTTCCAGCGACAGGAACAGGCCCACGCCCGCGACGACCGCGCCCGCCAACCGGGCTTCGATCGCTTTCGGGGAGGAAACCTTGAACAGGGATTCCGCAACCCAGCCGGCCGCGAGCGCAACGCCGTATTGCAGGGCGCCCAGGCCGATCAGGTAGCCGATCAAAACCGCGCCGCCGACGCCGCCTTCCTGTGCCGCCATGGCGTCGCCGAAGGCGGAGCCGTGGAACAGGCCGAAGACCAGGAACAGCGCCGTGAAGGCGCCGGCCGACAGGCCGCGGCCCGACAGGACGATCCCGCCGACGACCAGCAGGGACAGCGCGATGACCGCTTCCTTCATCGGCAGGCCGATGCCGGCATACATGGCGTAGCAGCCGACCAGCATGCCGCCGATATAGGCCGCCGGGGTCAGGTATTTACGCCCGGTGAACAGGGCGGCGATGCCCATCGCGATGACGAAAAACAGATGATCGAAGCCAAGCAGCGGATGACCGATGCCCGACAGCAGCCCGTGACCGAAAGTTTCCATCGGCATGCCGCCCAACGGGTGGTGGGCAAGGGCCGGGCTGGCGAAAGTGGTGAGTAGCACACCCGCTAGAAAGATCTGACGCATTTATTCCCCCTCAAAAAAAGGTGACTGGCCGACCGGGTCTGTGCCTTTGGGGGATAATGGGAAGAAGCTTCTCAATTATCCGGTCCCGGAACACCCCGTCCGACCACGTGATTGATCTCGATGGCAGGTCTCCTGGCTCGCGAAGTATCGCCTTCCGCCCGCCTTCCCAACCCCGTGCGCCGGTTTCCTTGCGGATTGCCCGGCAGGGTCAGTGGCTTGTTGGGCACGGCACTCCGCTTACAGTTGCGGGGGCAGCCACGGTCTCGGTCCCTGATGGGTACGCCTCACCGTGTTCCCTTTTCATCCAGGACTTTCGCTCCAAGTCCCGGAACCATCGACGGAAACCATGGCCCAAGCCGCGCCGGAATGCAATTGGCGAATGTCCTGCAATGCAAACGCAGCGTCAGGTCAGGGACTGTCCTTTTTCGCGAACAAGGTCACGAATGAAACCCTTTGAAGGCGGAGATCGGCAAACTCACCGGGCTTTTCGCGATGGACCCATTTCCAAAGGTTTGCCGAGAGATAAGCCCGGACCCGGAAGTGGTCGTTTTCCCCTTCAACGAACAGAACCCTCACCCGATCCTTTTCTTCTTTCGGCGCTGCCGCCGCGAGGGCGGTGAAGACGTCGAGGGTCACCTGCCCCATGCCCGCGACCGTGTAGGTGATCTTGCCGTCCGCATAGGCGGCCTGCATGGCCGATGGGGATTTCCAATCCAAAGAGAGGTTCTTGTCCGGCTTGCCGTCGATTTTGAAGGACCTGCTTTGAAACAGAATGTCGTAGCCTTCCGTCGAAATGACGTTCGGCAATTTGCCGACCTTCAGGTTCGACTGGGTGATCGGGTTTTGCAGGCTCCATTTCGAGACGGAGACGAATCCCATGGCCCGGATGATTTCATGTGCGTATGGGCGACCGGTATCCAGCCGGAGCCGGCGCATCATATCTTCGGTGGCGCCGCGCTTGACGAGAAACGTGACGATGGAACCCAATTTGTAGCGGTCTTCGGCTGGTAATTCCGCCGCCGCCGGGACGATGCGGTCCCCAGCCAACATGCCGTGCCGCGCCAGAATCGTGTCCATGCGGTTCGTCTGGTCCAAGATCGTCAAACGGTATGCACTGAACGGACCCGCGGCGACCAGCGCCAACAAAAGGGCGAGCAGCGCCGGAATGGCCTTCAGGCGCAACCGCCCGAACAGACGCGCGGCAAGAACCAAGGCGAACCAAAGCGTCGCCACGATGATCGCGACCCGGTTTTCGGTCAGGCCGAATGCGTCGACCCGCTGGTAGATCGCCGCGGCTTGCAGCGCGACCGGAACCGCCATTGCCGGTAGAAAGATCTTATAGAAAAGGCGCAGCGGGCCGCCGCCGGCCTCGCGCAGCGGCCAGCCCACCAGATAGGTCACCATGCCGAAGCCGCCGAAACCGGTGACCAGATGGGCGAGGACGCCGTTCGGCAATTCTCCGGAAAAGCCGATCTTGATGAAGTAGGCATAGAGGATGAGCATGTAGGCCAGGGCAAGGGGCGCCATGATCCCATTGACGATCGCCGACAAGGGCCCCGGCATACGGCAGTCTTGGGCCGGGAAATGGGTGTTTTTCGGCACGAAGGACAGCGCGTGCAACGGCACCACCAAATAGAAGACGAAGGTCCAAACATCACGGTAATAAGGCCGCGAAAGATCGATCCCGAACAGCTGATCGAGTCCCTTCATGCCGATCGACACGCCACCGGCCAACAGCAGTCCCGCGGCCAGCGCGATACCGACGCCTTGCCAGACGGTGCGATTGAACTGCCAGAAGGACAGGTCGTCCCGGCTGCGTAGAAACGGCAGGACGGCAATAAGAAGCAAACCGATCGCGACACCGAACGCGACGGGCCAGGCCACGGCCGTGTTCGGCAGGGCGAAGACCCAAACACCATAGGCCAGGTGGACCGCCACGCCCGCCGCCGCAAAGAGCGCTCTTGCGCGCCGGGTTCGCGCCGGTATCAGCGCAAATGCCGTGTGGAAGAAAACCCCGACGAACAGGATGGCGGACAAGCTGCTGAGGGCGGGGTCCTTGCTATGCGACGTCAAAAACCCGTAGCGCAGATCCGGGAGCACGAAAAAAGCCGCCGCCCCGCAGGCCAGCGGCAAGGGAAAGCGCCGAACCGTCTCGACCAGGGACGGGATGGAAAGTAAACGGAGTTTCATGGGCCGTTGCGCACCGGATCGATTTCAGAAGGGGCTTCCCGTTCAAGCGTTTCAGCATGATGCACGGCGCGGTTTCGCGGACAAAACGGATATAGGTGAGATTTGGCCGAAGTTGTCCGGAAATGCCGCTGTGGCGCAGTGATCGGCTAATAAAACTGCCAAGGAGAACCGAGTAACGAACAAAAAGACTCTTGCCGCCTGTTTGAAGATTCGTAATAGTTCGTAATAACAATCAATAAATATGGGTGGAATTTGTGTGTGACTGGGAAAACTAGTCGCCAATATTTTGCTTGATCCGGTCTAATACTTTGACTGGGTGTCTGAAGTTATACCGCCGGGGGGCTGTGGGGGCATGGTGGAGTATCGAATTCAGCGGCATTGGCGGCGCCTTGGAACGGATTGCGGTTCGTCTCCGCGGGTGTAGCCGATGGAAAACTATATCGACGTTGCCTGGATCATTATCGCCGCCGCGCTGATTTTGGTCATGCAGGGCGGATTCTGCGCACTTGAATCCGGCTATGTCCGCGCGCGCAACAACGTCAATGTTGCCGCCAAGAACCTCGCCGATCTGTGCCTTTCCACCGCCACCTTCTGGCTGATCGGTGCGTCGATCATGTTCGCCGACGGCCGGCTGTATCAGCCCGCAGGGGCGGATCTGGAAACCGGCTGGCCCCCTGCCTTCCTGCTGTTCCAGTCGCTGTTCTGCGGCACCGCGACGACGATCATATCCGGCGCGGTGGCGGAACGGGTGGGGTTTCTCGCCTATAGCTGCATCACGCTGGTCGTCGCCCTGGCAATCTATCCGGTATCCGGCGGTTGGGCCTGGAGCGGGATCGACGGCGGCGCGATGGGGTGGCTGGAGGCGATGGGCTTCATCGACTTCGCCGGGTCGACGGTGGTGCATTCGGTCGGCGGCTGGGTCGCGCTCGCCGTCTTGCTGATCATCGGTCCGCGGATGGGCCGCTTCGACGGCAAGGCCAAACCGCCGCAGCCCAACAATCTGTCGCTGTCGGCATTGGGCGTCATCTGTCTGTGGGTCGGGTGGTTCGGTTTCAACGGCGGATCGACCCTGCATTTCAACGCCCTGGTTCCGCATATCATTCTGAACACCACCATCGCCGCCTGTTTCGGCGGCATGGTCACCCAGGCCGTCAGCTATGCGCTGACCCGCCGCGTGCATATCGGCAAGCTGTTCAACGGCATTCTGGGCGGCCTGGTCGCGATCACGGCGGGCGCGCATATCCTCACCACCGAAGGGGCGGCGGCGATCGGGGCGGCCGGCGGCCTGGCGGTCCTGGCCGGCGAATATCTGCTGGTGCGGTTTAAGGTCGACGACGCGGTCGGCGCGGTGCCGGTGCACCTCTTCGCCGGCGCGGTCGGAACGATCGGCCTGGTGCCGCTGGCCCCGGCGGGCGCCTTCGCCATCCCGGTTTTCGACCAGTTGATGGTGCAGGCGCTCGGCGTGCTGGCCATCGGCGCCTACAGTTTCGGCGTCGCCTTCGTGCTGTTCAAACTGCTGAACAGGGTTCTGCCGCTGCGTGTCTCGGCGGAAGGGGAGCGCGTCGGCCTCAACGTCTTCGAGCATGACGAAAGCTCGCCCATCGTCGACATCATCGACGATATGGAAAAGAACCAGGATGCTGAGTCCCATCTGCAGCCGGTCCGTGTCCATATCGGGTCCGAGATCGAACCCGTGGCGCAGAAATACAACCAGGTCGTCGGCCGGGTGAACCAGCACATGCTGTATCTGGAAAAGACGATGAACGAACTGGTCCGGGCCAAATCGGCGGCGGAAAGCGCGAACCAGGCGAAATCCTCCTTCCTGGCCAGCATGAGCCACGAATTGCGCACCCCGTTGAACGCGATCATCGGTTTTGCCGAGGTGATGGAGCTGGAAAGCTTCGGCCCGCTCGGCGGCAACGGGAAATACGAGGAATACACCAAATCGATCCGCGAGGCCGGCGGCCATCTTCTGTCCCTGATCAACGACCTGCTGGAACATTCCCGGATCGAAGCCGGCAAGCTCGACCTGCACGAAACCGATGTCGATATCGGCAAGGTCGTCGATGAAGTGCTGCGGCTGGTTGAGCCGAACGCGCGGAAAGCCGGGGTCACCTTGGCCTTCGACGGGCCGCCGAACCTGCCCGAACTGCATGCCGACCGGCGGCTGGTGAAACAGGTGATCATCAACCTCGCCTCCAACGCCATCAAATTCACGGACCAGGGCGGGCGCGTCACCGTCAAGACGGCTTTGGAAACCGACGAACGCCTGGCCGTCAGTGTCATCGATAACGGCGTCGGCATGACACGGGCGGAAATCGGCCAGGCGGTGGAGCCCTTCGGCCAAACCGGCTCGGCCTATATCCGCAACGACCAGGGCACCGGCCTGGGCCTGCCGCTGGTGCGCGCGATGATGCGCCTGCATCAGGGCTCGATGACCATCGACTCCGCCCCCGGCAAGGGCACCACCGTCACGGTGCGTTTCCCGGAAGACCGGACCGTGCGCGAAGTCGCGGTGGCCTGATCCCCCTTCGTTTCCCGGCCTTATTTCGACCGGCCCCTATTTCGACCCTTTGCCCTTGCTCCGGGATTTGGCGCGGACATAGATCATGCCGCCTTCCTTCTTGATCTCGAAAGACCCGGTCTTCTCCACCAGGCCCATCAGTTTGGCCTGTCCATAGGTCCGGGCATCGAAATCCGACGCCAGGTTCGACAATTGCTTGCCGACCGCGCCCAGGCCGACCCAGCCGTCGTCGTCCTCCAATTGCGCGATCGCCTTGCGCAGCAGCGGGGTCGCCGCGCTGGGCGGTTTCAGGGCCTTGCCGGGCGCGGCGTCCGGCTCGGACTGGGTTTCCGCATTGGCCGCGCCGGGCAGCAGGTTTTCCGTATAGATGAACCGGCGGCAGGCCTGGCGGAAACTTTCCGGCGTTTTCTGTTCCCCGAAACCGTAGACATCGACGCCCTGTTCGCGAATGCGGGACGCAAGCCGCGTGAAATCGCTGTCCGACGACACCAGGCAAAACCCGTCGAACCGGCCGCTATGCAGCAGGTCCATCGCCTCGATCACCAGGGCGATGTCGGACGCGTTCTTGCCCGTGGTATTGGCGAAATTCTGGCTCGCCGTGATCGCGTGTTTGGACAGAACCTCCGCCCAGGATTTCAGCCGCGTGCCGGAAAAATCCCCATAGATCCGCCGCACGCTGGCCTCGCCGATCTTCGCGATCTCCTCAAAAAGCCCATCTGCGATCTTCGCCGACGCATTATCCGCGTCGATCAGCACCGCAAGGCGTGGTTCGCTTGTTTCAGCCATCAAGAATAGCCCCATTCCAGGATTGTCCGTATCTATAGCGATCCTATCAGGCTCGCCCGCGATATGCCCGGATTTGTTCGCCGGGTCCCCATTCGCGCCGTCTGGTTCAAGCAAGCCTTATCGGGACGGCAGACGCCGGGTCATACGAATGACGATGGACATATATCGCGCAAATCAGCTATTTCTGCGTCGCGTGCCGCAAGGCAAATCGCACTGCGAGCCAAAGTGATACGGTAACCGGAATGGTCAGCAAACAGACAGCGAGATTGGCAAGCCGATGGCGGCGCATTTGCGCTGTTGCCGTTGGTCTTTCAATCTTGTTTTGGGCCGCTTTGCCCGTGCCGCCCCATGTGACGTCCCTGTTCGAGACCTTGCAGGAACATAGGTTGTTCATGGCCGAGCACGGGCATGCGCACGGTTTCGAAGAAGACTTGGCCGCCGCATTGCACGGACATAGTCATGATGCGGTCGAACACGACCATAGCGTGGCGATGCTGACTTTCCCGCCGCGTCCCCAGGCGCCAACGAGTTTGGGGGAAGGCGTTCGTCCGCCGCCCGACGCGGCGATATCCGATTTCGTTTTCCGCATAGATCGACCTCCGCGCGCATGACCGGCGCCGCGTCGACGCGCGGCTATACCACCGGTTTATACTCATCGGAGATCAGAACATGACACCAACCGCCAGGTGCGGGAGGACGTGTCGGATTGCGCAGGCAGCCTTCATGGCATGCCTCTCATTCACCGTTCTCGCCGCCTTTGCCACCCCGTCTTTCGCCCATAATGTGACCGAGGGCGACGCCGGATATATTCAGGAAATCTGGGGCGTAAAGCTCATCCCATTCACTTATCTCGGCGCCAAACACATGGTGACCGGCTACGACCACATTCTCTTTCTGCTCGGCGTCGTCTTCTTTCTGTACAAGATGAAAGACGTCGCCATCTATGTAAGCCTCTTTGCTCTTGGCCATTCCGTGACCATGCTTTCCGGCGTTTGGTTTGGCTGGGGCGTCAATGCCTACATTGTCGATGCCATTATCGGCCTCAGCATCGTCTACAAGGCGCTGGACAATCTCGGCGCCTATCGGCGCTGGTTCGGTTTCCAGCCCGACACAAAGGCCGCGACGCTGATTTTCGGTCTATTCCACGGCACCGGCCTGGCCACGAAAATACTGGAATACCGGATTTCCGAGGACGGCCTGCTCGCGAACCTGCTGGCATTCAATGTCGGGGTCGAACTCGGGCAGATTCTCGCGCTCGCCGTGATCCTCATCGTCATGGGGTATTGGCGCAAGAGCGGGGCTTTCATGCGCCAAGCCTACACCGCGAACGTGGTCATGATGTCTTTGGGCTTCATGCTCGTCGGTTACCAGATCACCGGCTACGTCGTAGCTGCCTAAGGTACAGGAGAATCAGATGTTCAATGCACAAAAACCCAGCCTTGAAGAACTGCCCAGTTCGAAACAGTTGCTGCGCTCCACGATCGCGGCGATAGCGGCTGCAATCGTCATTCTGTCGGTGGTCGTGTTGCCGGCTGAATATGGAATCGATCCGACCGGTGTCGGGCGTGTACTCGGCCTCACCGAAATGGGAGAGATCAAAACCGAACTCTCGGAAGAGGCGGAACAGGATCGCAAGCTGAATACGCAGACCGGCGATCAATCCAGCCTTCTGCGGAATGTTTTCGGCCTGTTTGTTTCATCCGCGCATGCGCAGACCGGCGGAACATGGACCGATGAGGTCGAATTCACGCTTGCGCCGGGTGACACCTACGAAGTGAAGATGACCATGGAGGAAGGCGAAACCGTCGACTATGCGATGACCGTAACCGGCGGGCGCGTGAACTTCGATCTGCACGGACATGGTAACGGAAATTCGACTACATACGAAAAGGGCCGCGGCTCCACAGGGTCGGAAGGCAAGTTCACCGCCGCATTCCAAGGCGGTCACGGCTGGTTCTGGCGCAACCGGGACAGCAAGCCGCTGACCGTTACCTTGAAACTGCGGGGAACCTATAGCGGCATCAGAAAGGGACAATAAGCAGATTGGCGCCTGCGGGTCCCGCCCGCAGGCGCACCTTTTCCGAAGAAGAAATGCAGAGGATGCGCCCGCCCGGCGCTTGAAGGTCAGGAAACAGGGAAATGCCGGCGCGCCGTGATTGCGTGTTTGGACAGAACCTCCGCCCAGGACTTCAGCCGCGTGCCGGAAAAATCGCCATAGATCCGCCGTATGCTGGCCTCGCCGATCTTCGCGATCTCCTCAAAAAGCCCATCTGCGATTTTCGCCGACGCATTGTCCGCATCGATCAGCACCGCAAGGCGTGGTTCGCTTGTTTCAGCCATGGGCCGTCGTCTCCCTGATCGCCTATCCGGCAAACCGGACCGCTATATGGATGTTTTTGGATATCATCGCGGCTCGAAAGGCAAGGATTCCGGCTGACGCCAAAGCAATGGTAGGATAAGGTAGGATAATATCGCTTGGTTAAGATCCCTGTGGAGGCACCATGAGCATGATCAAGAAAAGCATCACCGTGACGGCGCAGCAGGAAGAATGGATTCAGGCGCAATTGGCGTCCGGGCATTACGCGTCGGACAGCGAAGTCGTGCGCGAAGCCATAAGGGAAAAGCAACTCCGCAGCGCCGAGATCGAACGCATCCGCGCCGCGCTTATCCAGGCCGAGGAAGGCGGGTTTTCCAGTCTCGGAAAGGAAGACATTCGCCGCTCCGTTCAAGATGAACTGAAAAAGAATGGCGCGCTATAGGCTCAGTCGTCACGCGACGGAAGACCTGAGGCGCCTTTACCGGTTTGGGATCGAGCAATTCGGGTTACCGCAGGCCGACAGCTATTTCGATGGTCTATTCGACCGTTTCGATCAACTTACCGAAAACCCGCATCTCTATCGTGCTGTGGATGAGATACGGCCGGGCTACCGGCGTTCTGTCTTCGGCGGCCACGCGATCTACTATCGTGTCGATGGCGACTCTATAGAAGTCATGCGTGTGTTGGCGCGTGAAGACCCGACTATAGTGTCGGCCGACGAATAGAGTTCCAAGGGAAGAAGGCGCACTCTGGCAGATTCGAACCCGCCAGGGTTCGCAAGGCCGACCGGCCGCCCGACCTTATGCGAGGAAAGCCCAAGAGCGCGGATGCGCTCGCCCGGCGCTTGAGGGTTAAAATCTCAAAGAGAAAATGGCGCGCCCGGGAAGATTCGAACTCCCGACCTCTTGATTCGTAGTCAAGCACTCTATCCAACTGAGCTACGGGCGCGCAGGGCCTTTTCGGACCCGCCCCAGGCTGACCTTCGAAAAGGCCTGTTTCCAGGGGCCGCGTATCGGCTTGGCCGATGCGAGGGCGGTAGGTACAGGATGATGCGGGGGATGGCAAGCACCGAATTGAGGCATCCGTTTTAAGGATTTCTTCAGGGTTTTCGGGTGACCCTTGGCAGAGTTGTTCGCGCGCGGGCTGGACGCCTGGGGGTGGACGCTTGGTGGGGGTTGCCGGATCGACGGTATTTATCGAAAAGCCCGGACGGGCGCGTCTTGTGGGTGTTTTTCTTCTCCCGTAAGATGCGCGCGGCTTGACAGGCGGCCCGGTCCCTGTTGGGAAAGGGGAAAGGTTGTTCAAGAGTTGCAGGCATTTAGCCTTCGGTCTTAAAGGATCGTCCGGTTCGGTGCCGCTGCAGGGACGTTTCGGGGGAACTTCCGGTGGGCCGCAAGGCAGGACCGCCAAGTTTCCACGCTGCGAAGGGGCAATTAAGGGTGACCTTTCTGACAATAACGTTTAGGGTGCATCCAAGTATAGATCGCCCAAAAGCGTGGTTTTTGTCTTGTGAGTATTGATTTAGAGTATTTGTTATTCGATTTGGAATTGGGTTTGGAATTGGGGCAGGGTTGAGGCGCGAAGGTCACATGCGGAAGATCAGCGGCACTTGGAAAACTGGTTTGCTCGTCACGGCGTCCGTCGCCCTGGCCGGCTGTGAGGCACTATGGCCGACCACGGAGGCGCCCGATCCGGTCGGCGCGCCGACCACCGTGCAGGCCCCATCCCAGCCGGAGCCGGCGCCTTTGGCGACCTCGGAAATTCCGGCGCCCGCCGTTCAGCAGTCGGCCCAGCAATCGGTTCAGCAGCAGCTGCAATCGCAAAGCGCCGTCGCCTCCACGGGTGTGACGACGCCGACGATCGGTCAGACTTTCGTCGGCCGCAAGGTGGACGCCATGCAGGGCGATCTGGCCAAGCTGGAAGGCAGCGTCGGGGACATCAAGGCCCGCGCCAACGCGATCATGGAACAGGGCCGCGCGTCGGCCGATCAATATCATCAGCTGGTCGCCGCGATCACCGCGCGCCTGCAGCAGGGCACGACGCCGGGCAACCCGATTCTGGTCGCCCAGTGGAACCAGGCGCAGACCGCGCTGGAAAGCATTGCGGAAGTGACGCCGCAGGTCACCGTGCTGTCGAACGACGCGGCCGAACACGCCGCCTTCGGCCAGTATCTGTTGAACGCGGTCCAGGCGACCTATGGCCTCAGCGGTGCGGTCGAGGAAGACCATGTCCGTCTGCGCGGGCTTGAGGACAAGGTTCATCAAGCGGTCGTCGAAGTGGACCGCACCTTGAATGAATTGAGCCAGGATATCAGCCGCCAGAACATCTATGTGAACGGCGAGCGTCAGAACATGACGACCCTGTCGCTGGCGATCAAGAATGGTGAGCTTTACGGCTCCAGCCTGGCGACCCAGGCCTTCACCCAGACCGAAAACCTGGCCCGCGCGGCCGCCCGGGCCACCGTGCCGGATTCGAGCGATCCGCCGCTGGTGATCATCCGGTTCGACCGGCCGAACGTGCAGTACCAGCAGGCGCTGTTCAACGCGGTCAGTCAGGCCCTGTCGCGCAAGCCGAACGCCACCTTCGACCTGCTGGCCGTCAGTCCGGCCCAGGGCAATGCGGCGAATGTCGCCCTGAACAATTCGGCGGCGAAGCGGAATGCGGAAGACGTGCTGCGCACGCTGACCGATATGGGGATTTCCTCCAGCCGGGTTCAGCTGCTGACCACGACGGATGCGGTCGCGAACAACGAAGTCCACGTTTTCGTTCGCTGATCGAAGATCGCCGGTAATCCTTTTCGCCGACTGATCCGTACCTATTGAAGGAAAGCGGCCCCGACCGGGGCCGTTTTCCGTTTCGGAATAGGAAAAGGGGAACGGTCATGGGCCGGCAGTCGGTTTTTTCCCGCGTTTTTCTAACCATCGGTTTTGCCGTGGGAATTGCGTCGGGCTTGGCCGCCGGTCCGCGGGCGGGCAATGCGCAATCGGCGGACGAACAATCGGCCATCGTCGATGTCATCCAGAACCAGTTGAGCGCCTTCCAACGCGATGACGGGCCGGGCGCCTACCGCTTCGCCGCCCCGAATATCCAAACCATCTTTCCCACCGCCGATGTCTTCATGGAAATGGTCCGGCGCGGCTACGGCTTTCTGATCGATCCCGCCGCGGTCGAATTCCTGGATGTCAGGGCCGAGGGCGGCGACCTGTATCAAGCGGTGCGGGTCATCGACCGCGACGGCAAACGCCGGATCGCGATCTACCGAATGGAACGCCAGGAAGACGGCAGTTGGAAGATCGCGGCGGTCTATATCACCGAAGACCCGCAAGCGGCCGTGTAACGCTTTTCAACCGGCCCTAACCGGTCTATCAAACCGCCGGACAGAAACGCGCGGAGGCGGAATGATGGTCGATCAGAAGGGCATGGATTTCCCGGTTTCCTGGGACGAGTTACACCGGACGGCGCGGGCGCTCGCCTATCGCCTGGACTCGCTGGGGCCCTTCAAAGGCATCGTCGCCATCACCCGCGGCGGCCTTGTGCCGGCCGCGATCGTGGCGCGGGAATTGGAAATCCGCCTCGTCGATACGGTCTGCATCTCCACCTATGACCACAAGGATATGGGTGAGGCGAACATCCTCAAAGGGATCGACGGCGACGGCGAGGGATGGCTGATCATCGACGATCTGGTCGATACCGGAAAGACCGCGAAGATCGTCCGGGAAATGCTGCCCAAGGCCCATTTCGCCACCGTCTTCGCCAAGCCCGCCGGGCGGCCGCTGGTCGATACTTTCGTGACCGAAGTCTCGCAGGATACCTGGATCCTCTTCCCCTGGGACGTGGAACTGGCCTATGCCCAACCGATCCGCGCGCGGAACGGCAAGTAAGCTTTTCCCGCGATTGGGTTGGCGCCTTAACCCGACCTGACGATCCGCAGGCGCGGGTCCAGCACGTCCCGCAATCCATCCCCCAGCAGGTTCAGGCCCAGCACCGCGATCATGATCGCCGCGCCGGGCACGACCGCCTGCATCGGATGGGTGAACATCAGGGTCTGCGCGTCGTTCAGCATCTTGCCCCAGCTCGGGTCAGGCGGCTGCACGCCCAGGCCCAGATAGCTCAAGCCCGCTTCCGCCAGGATCGCGACCGCGAATTGGATCGTCGCCTGGATGATGATGGCGCCGGCCGCGTTCGGCAGCACATGGTGAATCGCGATGGCGACCGGGGGCCGGCCGATGGCCGCCGCCGCGGTGACGAATTGCCTGCCCATCACGTGCAGCGCCGCGCCGCGCGTGACGCGGGCGAAAACGGCGATGTTGAAAATCCCCACCGCCAGGATCGCGTTGGTGACGCCGGGCCCGTACAGCGCCGCGATCAGCACGGCGGTCAGGATTGCCGGAAAGGCGAAGATCAGATCCGACAGGCGCATCACCGCATCGACCGACAGCCCCTTGCGCATCGCGGCATACAGGCCCGCCGGGACGCCGACCGCCAAGCCGATCCCGACCGCGACGCAGCCCATCAGCAACGCGTTCTGCGCCCCTTTCATCAGCATGGACAGCAGATCGCGGCCCAGCGAATCCGTGCCCAGCCAATGCGCGGCGGTCGGCGGCTGCAGCCGCTCGGCGATGGAAACCCCGTCGGTCGGATAGGGCGTGCCGTACAGCGCGGCCAGGCCGGTCAGGAAGACGAAGCCCGTCAGCACGCCGCCCAGTATCAGGTTCGGGCGGTGCAGGACTTTGCGGAGGCGGGATTTTTGCCGGTTCCCGCTCATCGATGCGCCTCCCCATGCGGGCGCGGATCGATCAGGGCATAGGCCAGGTCGACGATGAAATTCACCAGCACGACCAGGCCGGCCAGCAGCAGGATGATGTTCTGCACCACCACCAGATCGCGCTGGAAGATCGCCTGCAGGATCAGGCGGCCCAGCCCCGGCAGGTAGAAGACGTTCTCCACCACCACCGCGCCGGCGATCAGGAAGGCGAATTGCAGCCCCATGATGGTCACCACCGGCAGCAGCATGTTGCGCAGCACATGGCGGAACAGCACGGCGGGCCTGCTCAAGCCCTTGGCCCGCGCGGTGCGAACGTAATCCTCGCGATAGACATCCAGCGTCGCCGAGCGGACGACCCGCGACAGGATCGCCGCTTCCGACAAGGCCAGCGCCACGGCGGGCAGCAGCAGGGATTTCAGCGCCGGTCCCCAGCCGTCCGCCCAGGGCGCGAATCCGCCCGCCTGGAACCAATGCAGCTGCACCGCGAAGACCAGGATCAATAGGATGCCGAACCAGAAATTCGGCACCGCCAGCCCCAATTGCGAAAATCCCATCACCAGATAATCGCCGGGCCGGTTGCGGTTCACCGCCGCGAAAACACCGAAGGGCAGCGCGACGGCGACGGCCATCGAAAAGGCGATGATCGCCAGCGGCACGGTCACCTGCAGGCGTTCCAGCACCAATTCGGCGACCGGCACGCCATAGGTCATGCTCTGCCCGAAATCGCCGTGCAGCACGCCGCCGATCCAATCGAAATAGCGGATCACGGCGGATTCGTTCAGCCCCAGTTCCGCGCGCAGGGCCGCCAGGGATTCCGGCGTCGCGCCGACCCCCAGCATGATCTCCGCCGGGTCGCCGGGCAGGACCGACAACACGACGAAAACCAGCAGCGAGGCCGCCAGCAGCGCGGCCGTCAGATTGAACGCGCGGTGAGCGAGATAGGTCAGCATCAGAATTCGACCCCGGCCCGCCGTTTGCGCGCCGGGGTCAGATCCCTATTTCCGCCAATGCACGCCGGTGACGTCGTTGGCCTGGATCGGGGCGTTTTTCCACAAGCCTTCCAGCTTGGCGGAGCGGACGCCGGTTTTGGCCAATTGGAACAGGAAGACGTTCGCCGTGTCCTCGGCCAGGATGGTCTGGGCTTTCTGATACAGTTTTTTGCGCTTTTCCACATTTGCCGTATCACGAATTTCGTCCATCACGGCGTTGAACGCGTCCGAGCGATAGCCGAAATAGTAATCCGGGCGGGCGTAGATTCCGATATCCAGCGGCTCGGTATGGGAGACGATGGTGAGGTCGAAATCATGGTCGCCCTTGAAGACGTCCGACAGCCATTGACCCCATTCCACATTGACCAATTCGGTTTCGATTCCGACCGCGCGCAATTGCGCAGCGATGATTTCCCCCCCGCGCCGGGCATAGGAGGGCGGCGGCAGTTTCATCACCAGTTTCAGCCCCGATGCATGGCCGGCTTCCGCCAGCAGCGCCTTGGCCTTTTCGGGGTCGTAGGGCGCGACGCCGGTCAGGTCCAGATAGGCCGGGTTATGGGGTGCGAAATGCGATCCGATCGGGGTGCCGAATCCGAACATCGCCCCATCGACGATCGCCTGCTTGTCGATCGCATGCGCAATGGCGCGGCGGACTTTCGCATCCTTGAACAGGTCCCGCCGCTGATTCAGCACCAGCAGGGTTTCCCCTTCCGTTGTGCCGACGACGACCTCGAAACGCGGATCGGCGTCGAACTGCGCCAGGGTTTCCGGCGCGCCCATATTCGGCATCGCGTCCACATCGCCGGCCAGCAGAGCGGCGACCTGGGCGGAGGCGTCGGGAATGAATTTGAAAGTCACCGTCTTCAGCGCCGGCGCGTCGCCCCAATAGTCGTCCCGGCGGGTCAGCACCACGCTGTCGCCCTTGGTCCAGCGCGTCAGTTTGAAGGGGCCGGTGCCGACCGGGTTCGTCTTGTTACTCTCCGCGCTGGCCGGGTCGACCATGACCGCGTCGCCCCAGCCCAGATTCCACAGGAAGTTTCCTTCCGGCTGTTTCAGGGTGACGACGACGGTCCTGGGGTCCGGCGCCTCGACCGACGCGATCCCCGCGAACAGGGCTTTCTGAGCGTTTGTCGAGTCTTCCGCCCGGGCCCGGTCGAGGGAGAATTTCACATCCGAGGAATCGAATGCCGCGCCGTCATGGAAGGTGACGCCGTCGCGCAGGGTGAAGGTATAGGTCAGGCGGTCGTCCGAGATCGTCCAGCTTTCCGCCAGCCCAGGCTTCACCGCGCCGTTCCGGTCGATCCGCGTCAGCCCTTCGAACAGATTGGCATAGACGATTTCGTCGATCGCCGCGGCCGCGCCGGCCGTCGGGTCCAGATGGGGCGGCTCGAGGCCGACGCCCAGGGTCAAACCATCCTTGGCGAAAGCCCCGCCCGTTGCGGCGAAACCCGCCGTCGCCGTCAGTACAGCAGCCAGCGCAATGCCGAACCGTTTACTGCGCATCACACAATCCCTCCCGAAAAAACACCGGCGAACGAACGGGCGCCTCCTGCCCCCGCCGTGCCGCCTGAAACGAGTATGCCAGAAATCGGCGACCCGCCAAATCCGGCGGGTCGCATCTTACTGAAAGCATCGTTGCGGGAAAGCGGGATCCGACACCCGGTTCGGGTCAGCGCGGCCGCGTACCCTTGGCCAGCATGGTCATGGCCGGGATCATCGGTTCGACAGAGACCGCGCCGAAACCCGCGCCCTTGAGCTGCGATTCCAGCCATTCGTCGTCCAGCGAGCGGGCCTGCGGCGTGAAGGCCGTATGCTGCAATTGCCAAAGCGCGGCGTTTTTCGGACCGGTCCGGTCCGCATGCACGACGAAATCGTGGATCATCACGATGCCGCCCGGATTGAGGCATTCATAGGCCTGCTTGATCAGCCGCTCGTGTTCCGTATCCGGCACGCCCGAGAACAGGTAGGACATCAGGATCGCGTCCTGGCCCTTCGGCCAGACGGTTTCCAGCGCATTGCCCTCGATATAGCGGATCTTGTCGGCAAGCCCCGCCTCGGCAACGTAGTTGCGCCCCAGCTTGGCCACGTTCGGAAAGTCGATGACCGTCGCCTTGAGGTTCGGAAAGGCGTTGCACAGCGTGATCGAATAGGCGCCGGTGCCGCCGCCCACATCCAGCAGCGCGGAAGCGTTGGAAAGATCGATCTGCTTGGCGAGGCCCCGCGCCGGGCCGAGGGAGCCGGCATGCTGGCTCTCGGAATAGATCCGCGCTTCTTCCGGGTCGGAAAACCATTGCGCATAGGACCCCGTCGCGTCTTCCGGCAGGTCGTCGACCAGTGCTTTTTCGATTTGATCCAGCAGCGAGTACATCTGGCGGTCCACCTGCAGGCGCAGGTAATCGCCGAAATCGTATTTCGCGCCCTTGACCAGGAAATTCTCCGCCGCGGGGGAATTCGAAAACTTGCCGTCCTCAACCGCCACAAGATCCAGGCCGGCCAGCGCCGTCAGCAGCGTCTGCGCGCGCTCCGGGTCCAGTGCCGTGACCGCCGCCAGTTCTTCCGGCGTCTTGGGGGACTCGGACAGATGGGTGAAAACCTTGTTATGGAGCGCCGCGAAAAGCGCCTTGGATCCCATAAATCCGAATGCAATGTTCGATATGTCCTCCGCGCGGGTTAGGACCGACATGCCATGCACCTCATTTTTTTATTGCGATGCAGCATAGTACCCTGGGGGATCGGCGAAGTCACCCCTAAGGGCTGTTTATTAAATGATCTATCGGTAATAAATATTGTAAAAACAGAATGTTAACGGCCGATAAAAGCTTTGCGACCATGCAGTGTTTCGGCCGATAGGACGGCCCTTGCGACAGCCCTTGCGACCGCATCCGCGGTCAAGGCGCCGAGATGCATCAGCAGGTCCGGGGACACCGTGCCGGTCTTGCCGTCCGTCGCCGCCAGACTGAACAGCAGGTCGCCGTCGAAAGGGGTATGGACCGGGTGGATGGCGCGGGCCAGGCCGTCATGCGCCATGATCGCGATCCGCTCCGCCTGGGCGACCGTCAGGGGCGCGTCGGTGGCGACGACGCCGATCGTCGTATTCTCGCCTGCCTTCTGTCCGTCTCGCCGGGGTCGTTTCGTGCGATAGGCTCCGCCGGTCGCCACAGGCTTCGGGGGGCTGACGCCGAACTCGCCGTCCAGTTCGAAGGGCCAGGCCCACGGCCCGCGCCACCGCGTCCGCGGTGAGGTTTGCTGCCGTGAAACATCGCCCGGCCGCACTATTCCACCCCACCATTTGCAACAAGCAGTGCCCGGACTTCGTCTTGGTGTGCGTACCCCAAGGCCGTTTTGCGACTTACGTCCCGCGCGTTAATGTCCGCACCTGCCTCCAGAAGCATCTTAACAATTTCGATCCTGTTGCCCTTCTCCTTGAGCAACACTGACTTGTTATCGGCAACAGCATGCATAAGAGGGGTCCGATTCATCGGACCTCAGACCGCTGACAAACCCCTCGTCAATGGCGAGGGGTTTGTGATTCAATGAGGGATGCTACGGAAGCCTACGCCCCATCAAACCGCGCTTGAGATGGTAAGCCTCGAGAGCCTTGTTCCG